>Ga0207848_100001_pt1 | contig 1487826 bp, 1351 predicted proteins | sample TtaePargueraPR_10_FD_187737 | JGI IMG/M metagenome (GOLD analysis project Ga0207848, IMG submission 187737) | Aerobic enrichment media microbial communities from Bioluminiscent Bay, La Parguera, Puerto Rico - Tt and M2 (3) (SPAdes) | ecosystem: Environmental > Aquatic > Marine > Unclassified ... | reverse complement strand
ACGCTGCCCGCGCATCCCTTCCTACTGATCAACAATGTCAAAGAACTCTAGAGCCGTAGCCCTCTACCTCCAGTCCGCGTCGCCGTCTCCTTGGCGCCGCACCCCGTCGGTGGAGGCGGGTTATAGGCCGCACCCAAGGAACTGTCAAACCCTTTTTTGGAAAAAAATGCGCTAAAAATGCAAAAAGTTGGAAAGCCGGTTTTCCCTTAATTCCCGCCTCAGCCCGCCATATCACTGTCTGATTGAGTGCGCCGCAGCATCATTTTGACCATATGGTTAGGAATTGCATTTCTCCGATTCCGCCAACCGCAGAAAACAGCCGTTTCACCCTTGGCACCACCGCGCCACCATTTTGCACAGCACAAAACGGGCATCCACAGCCTTTCACCCCACCCCGGCCGTCTTTTGCGAACACATATATATATAACGGGCCATCGTGAAATCAGATTTGCCCCGAAAAGCCCGTGCGAAAACACCGGGCCGTCACCGGCAATTTGCACACATATATATAAGTGTACGAAACACCCAATGCGCCGGATGCCGTCCGCCCCGGCAGCGCGGCATTCAGGATGGTGATTCGCAGATACCGGCACACATTTTGGCCCGCGATCATAAGCATCGACAAAAGGTGTGAATTTAAATGGTTAACACGCTGCCATTTTCTTGCCATTCTCGCCATTCAGATCAGCGTCGTTCTTGTGAAGATCCTGCCTTATTCATTTCAACGGTTCGTAAACCATATCCCGGCATCATGGCCTTAACGGGATGGTGCCCAACCAGTGGTGAATTGGCATTTCACATTTACGAGTCTTTTTTGTATAAGGTTCGTGCCGATGTTGCCGCAAAGAGCAACTCGTTGGGCACACTGCATTATTAGTTCTAGGGGAGTTCTGCGGCAATGGCCGGAAGAGACTTGGTATCTATTGCCACCATCATGGCAATCTTGGGGGGGACTGCCGGTTTCATCCTCTCTGACCATTACTCCAACGCTTCGGATACCGCTTTGTCAGCCAATGCTGCTGAAAGCGAGTTAAGCGCTTCTCCCCCATCCAGTGTGACCGAAACGGCCAACCTGCCCGATAACGAGCCCCGTCTTGAAACGGTTGTGTTGGAAAAAGGTTCCAACCTGATGGCAACTTTAACCGCAGCGGGCCTTGAACGGTCGGTTGCCTTTAACGCCATCGAGGCGCTGCGCGATGTTTACAATCCCCGCAAACTGCGCGCTGGCCAGGAATTCGACCTTGTTTACGCAAGCGATGTCGACGGTGACAGCGACCTTTTTGATACCCTGCGTTTCCAGCCTGATCCCGAAACCGTTGTTCTGGTTTCCCGTACCGATGACGGCTTTACCGCGTCGAGTGACAAGGTCGCACTGACCCCTGTGCGCAATGTTTCATCGGGCGTGATTGATCAGAGCCTGTTCCTTGCCGCCGAAAAGAACGGCATGCCGCTTTCGGTGCTGATGGAACTGATCGAGCTTTATTCCTATGAGGTCGACTTCCAGCGCGACATCCAGCCGGGTGACAGCTTCGAGGTGATGTTCGAAGAACTGCGCAATGAGTCGGGCGAACGTGTTCGCTATGGCGATGTCGTTTATGCCAGCATGACGCTGAGCGGCAACAATGTCCGTCTGTATTCCTACAAGGACAGCAATGGCGATATCGACTTCTATAACCAGAAGGGCGAATCGTATCGTCGTGCCCTGATGCGAACCCCGATCAACGGTGCGCGTCTGTCATCGGGCTTTGGCGCGCGCAAGCACCCGATTCTTGGGTTTACCAAAATGCATAAGGGTGTGGACTTTGCCGCCCCGCCAGGGACCCCGATTTTTGCGGCCGGTAACGGTACCGTTGCCAAAATCGGTCGCAATGGCGGGTACGGGAACTATATCCGTCTGCGCCACAATGACTCCTACGACACGGCCTATGCCCACATGAAGGGCTTCGCCAAGGGCCTCAAACAGGGATCGCGGGTCAAACAGGGGGATGTGATCGGATATGTCGGCACCACAGGTGCTTCAACCGGGCCCCACCTTCACTTCGAAATCCTGAAAAACAATACACAGGTCAATCCGATCAAGGTCAAGATGCCAAGCGGCAAGACCCTGAAGGGTGATGAACTCAAGACCTTCCAGGCGAAGGCAGAGGGGCTCCGCGGACAATATGCCGAGCTTTCCCTCCATAACCGCAAGGTTGCCAGCGCTGAGTAAACAGCCATTTCTGAAAACCCCGCAAGCCCGCCCTTTGGCGGGCTTTATGCTTTTGGTGCCGGTTCAACACCCAGAATTTTACCCAGTTCAAGAACAAGACCGTCATAGAAATCACGAGCAACCCCGGATAGCGGCCGCACGTTGGATGTAATGATTTCCAACGGTTCCATAATGCGGGGACGAAACGGCAGCAACCGGATGTTGGGAAAATTAAAGGCATCGCTGAAATAGCGGCAATTCAGGGCATCAACCAGTGTCAAACCCATACCGAGATTTACAAACGACATGGCGTGAACCGTCGTATGCACCTCGATGATACGATTGAACGCGATCCCGGCATCGTCATAGGCCCTGCGCAATTCCCGCGTGGTCGCATTTTCTGAATCAAGCGTGATCCAGGGGGATGTTCCGGCATCTGCCAATGTCACTTCATCAAGCTGTGCGGCAGGGTGATCAAGTGGGACAGCACAGAAGCAGGGCAAATCCATCGAAACCGATTCATGGCTAAGCGAGCTTTCCGATTTATCCACCAGCCCGATCTGATATTGCCCGGATGCCACCCCCTGCCGGATTACCGAACAGCCGGCATGATGGAGGCTGACCTGAACACCGGGATTCTTTTTCATGTAATCGGCAATCAGTTCAGGCAGAAAGCGATAGGCAGGGCCAAAGATGGAACAGATCCGCAAACGCCCACCCTTATTATTGCGCGCTGCTTTCAGACTGTCTTCAAGATGACTAAGCCCCTGCAGGATTGAATAAACTTCATCATGCAGAAAGTGCGCTTCATCGGTCGGCAGGAGTTTACCGTTATGCCGCACAAACAGCTTGTAGCCGATTTCCGCCTCGAAATTCGCCAGCATCTTGCTGGCGGCGGGCTGGCTGACGAAGCTTCGCTCGGCTGCGCGGGTGATGCTGCCGGTGACAAAAACCTCGTGAAATATCCGTAAGCGCTTGATATTCATCGATCATAACTCAAAGTTATCAAACCATCAGAAACATTCAATACCATTATTTCTGTTCTTATCCTAGGATCACGACGATTTTTGCGCGGGGCCGGAAATCGCGTCTGATGCAGCAGCATGAAAGACCGCGATACGGAAAACCGATTTGCAGAGACGGCATCAACGAGAACCTTAATCAGGGAAGCATAATGAATAAATTTGCCTCGGCTCTGGCTGTGAGCGCAGCCATGATTTTCGTCCAGACGTCGGCCAGTCAGGCTGAAGAAGGCACATCGACACTTCAGACCGTCAAGGATCGCGGCAGTGTTAGCTGTGTGATCGGGAATTCCTTCCCCGGCTTTTACAGCCTGAACAAGGAAGGTGAATGGCAGGGCATGGACATCGATATGTGCCGTGGTGTTGCCGCAGCCGTTTTCGGAGATGCAGGCAAGGTCAACTTCCTGCCGGTTCAGTGGGCGCAGAGCTTTACCACGATCAAAAGCGGCAAGGGCGATATCCTTTCCAAAGGCATGACCTGGACGCTGTCACGTGATGTAAGCCAGGGCCTCGACTTCCTTGATACCTATTTCTATGACGGTCAGGGTTTCATGGTCCGCAAGGACCTTGGTGTCACGTCCGTCAAAGAACTTAAAGGTGCGACGGTTTGCGTGCTGACCGGCACATCAAGCGAACTGAACCTTGCCGATTACAGCCGGACACATGGTCTGGACCTGAAAACGGTTGTTTTCGATGATTCGGCCGTGCGCAACACCGCGTTCTTTAACGATAACTGCGATGCGCTGACCAATGACAAGTCCGGCCTTGCAGCACAGCGTTCCGCCGCACCGAACCCGGCAGATTATGTTGTTCTGCCCGAAACCATTTCCAAGGAAGCCCTGTCATTTGCAGTCAAACAGAACGACAGCGAATGGGCCAATGTCGTGAAATGGACCTTCCAGGCAATGGTTGCCGCCGAGGAATACGGCATCACCTCGGAAAATGTTGATGACATGCGCGCCAATTCGGAAAGCCCGATCATCCGTCGTATTCTGGGGGTCGAAGGCGATCTGCATGTCGGCCTCGGATTGCCGCAGGACTGGGCCTATCAGGTCATCAAGAATGTTGGCAATTACGGCGAAATCTATGAACGCAATGTCGGCCCGGACAGCATTCTCGGTCTGGATCGCGAAGGTACGCTGAATGCCCTTTGGCAGGATGGCGGCCTGATGTATGCAAAGTCATTCCGTTAATTCCGTACATTCAGGCGGGCTGGTGATCCAGCCTGCCTGAATGCCCCACATTCCCACGGTTATCCGGTATGAACTTTATTTCGCCATCGCGTCCAAAACCCGGCATCGCGAACAGCATTTTCTCCTGCCTGAACAGGGATTCGACACGTGGCGTGGTCATACAGGCCGCAACGCTTGGCCTTGTGCTGGCAACTCTTTTGTATCTGTTTTCAAATTCGGCACAGAACCTTGACAGGCTCGGTCTGAGTTTCGGGTTTGACTTTCTGCAAACGACCGCTGGCTTTGACATAAGCTGGAGCCTGATCGCCTATGACCCGAGCATGAGCTATTGGCGGGTCTTTCTGGTCGGGATCGTCAACACCCTGTTCCTGTCCTTCTGTGTCATTGTCTTTGGCACCCTTATCGGCACCATTGTTGGCATTTTGCGCCTGTCCCATAACCCGTTGGTATCGCAACTGGCGCGTTGTTATGTCGAGGTCGTCCGTAATGTCCCGCTGCTGATCCAGATTATTTTCTGGTTCACCACCGTCTTTTCCGCCCTGCCGCCACCGCGCAGCGGTTACGGATTTGTCGGGCTGGTCTTTTTGAACAATCGCGGCTTTTACATGCCATCCGCTGTCACCGATATGTCCGGCTGGCTGATTGCAGCGGGAAGCCTGATATTGCTTGGCACCCTCTGGTTCTTGTTGCGTGGCATACGTCGCCAGCAACGCCAGAACGGATCGGTCAGCCGCTCGTATCGGATTGCCTTTGCCCTCTGGGGACTTGTGTTATGTGGCATGGCCCTGATCGTTGGCAGTTCATTGCGCTGGTCTGTACCCGCGTTGCAGGGCTTCAATATCGAGGGCGGCATGTTTTTGCCCTCGGCATTTGGCGCGGCCTTTATCGCAATGACGGTTTACCGGTCCGCCGCCATTGCCGAGACCGTGCGTGCGGGCATGGAATCCATCAGCAAAGGCCAACATGAAGCCGCCGCAACCATCGGCTTTTCACGGTTTCAGACGCTTCGCCTGATCCTGATTCCACAGGCCATTCGCGCCATTATTCCGCCGCTTGCCAATTCCTGGCTGGTCGCTACCAAGGATTCGTCGCTTGCCGTTGCCATCGGCTTTCCCGAACTGGTGTCGGTCTTTATGCAGACATCGGTCAACCAGACGGGGCGCGCGATCGAGATCATTGCAATGGTGATGGGCTTTTACATCGTGGTCAGTCTGATCATTTCGTATCTGCTCAACAAATATAACGCCCATATGCAGTTCAAGGCGAGGTAAGCAATGTCTGAACAGGATCTCAAACATTTCGTTCCCACCCCGCCCCGCCTTCCGGCCACGAACGAGCAAAACCTGCTGCGTCGCATTCAAAAGCAATGCTTTAACAGCATCGGCAACAGCCTGCTGACCATTTCGGTTCTCGTGCTGATCTATTATGTCGCGAAATCGTTTCTGGACTGGGCAGTCTTCAACGCGGTGTGGAATGCGGCCACCCGGCGCGAATGCATGGATATAAGCCCGGATGGCGCCTGCTGGGCCGGTGTGATCGACTGGTTTAACGGCCTGATTTACGGGCGTTATCCAGATGAAGAACAATGGCGCGTCAATGGCGGTGTCATCATGGGGCTTTTGTGGTTATTGCCCCTGATGACCCGGCGCATTGCCTATCGCAATTCCATCCTGATCAGCTGGATCACGCTGTATCCGTTTCTTGGGGCCTATATGTTTCTTGGCGGCACCTTCGGGCAGGATGTCAGGATCATTCATATGGTCTTTACGTCGCTGGCTGCGGGCTACTTCATCCTGCTTTATCTGAACTGGATGCTCTGTACGGCCGGGCAGCCATCCCTACCGGAAATGGTGACACCGCTGACGTCAAAGCTGATACGTCGCGGGCAATATATGAACGGCTTCCTGCTGGTCTGGGCCGTTCTGTCAATCCTTTGCGGCGTCGCACTGGCGCAGGTGCATCTGGAACCGGTTCCGGTGGATCATTGGGGCGGATTGTTCCTCACACTGATCATCGCGTCCTTTGCGATTACCATGTCCATTCCGGTTGGCATTCTGCTGGCACTCGGGCGACGCTCGAAACTACCAGTCATTCACTGGCTATCGATGATGCTGATCGAACTGGTACGCGCGGTGCCGCTGATTACCGTTCTGTTCATGGCTGTCACCCTTTTGCCGATCTTTTTGCCAAGTGGTGCCGAGCCCGGCAAACTCTCGCAGGTCCTGTTTGCGGTTTGCCTGTTTGCCGGGGCCTATATGGCCGAAAATATTCGCGGCGGGCTGCAGGCTATTCCCGACGGCCAATATGAAGCCGCCCAGACACTGGGGCTTGGATATTGGCTGACCATGGGCCTGATCATTCTGCCACAGGCGATGCGGCTGATGATCCCGAACATCATGACGTCCTTTATCAGCATGCTCAAAGACACGACCCTAGTGTCGATCATCGGCCTGTTCGATATCATGCTGATGGCGCGCAATATCTCCAACGACAAAAACTGGATCGGTCTTCATACAGAGCCGCTTGCCCTGATTTCGATCCTGTTCTTCGTGATGTGCTACGGCATGTCGCAATACAGCCTGAACCTTGAAAAACGACTGAAAGCGCATCGCTCATGACTCTGTCCGATCCTCAGGCACCGGCAGGCAAACTGTCCCGTCCGGCCATTGAAATCGATAACCTGAACAAATGGTTTGGCTCCTATCACGCATTGCGTGACGTCTCCCTGACCGTTGGCGAGCAGGAGATCATGGTTGTCTGCGGCCCCTCTGGCTCCGGTAAGTCCACTTTGATCCGTTGCCTCAATCATCTTGAGGAATATCAGGAGGGCCGGATCTGCGTCTTTGGGCAGGAACTTGTCCGCGATCAGAAAAGTGACCGTTTCATTCATCAAACCATGGGCATGGTATTTCAGAACTTTAATCTGTTTCCCCATCTCACGGTTCTACAGAATTGCACGCTTGGCCTGACATGGCTGCGCAAGAAAACCGAAAGCGAAGCCCGCGATATCGCCATGGGATTGCTTGAACGTGTTGGCATCGAGCATCTTGCGGATCGCTTCCCCGGGCAGCTTTCCGGCGGCCAGCAGCAGCGCGTTGCGATTTCGCGGTCACTTGCGATGGATCCGAAAATCATGCTGTTTGATGAACCGACATCTGCCCTGGACCCGGAAATGGTCAAGGAGGTGCTTGATGTGATGGTCAAGCTTGCTGAAACCGGCATGACCATGGTGTGTGTCACCCACGAAATGCAGTTCGCCCGTCAGGTCGCGGACCGCGTGGTGTTCATGCAGGAAGGCGAAATTGTTGAAGTCGGCCCACCTGAGCAGGTCCTCTTGCATCCGCAATGGGATCGCACGCGGGAGTTCCTCAATCACATTCTGTAGGTCCTAGTCTCCTAATCCCCGATACACGCCCTGAAACGGAACACATCGAGATGTTGGCAAAACATTCATCGAACTATATCCATGCGCCTTATTGGCAGGCGGCCATCGCGCCGAAAAAAACAGAAGCATTGATCAACCGTCGCGATCTTCCCGACCGTGCCGATACCGTAATTATCGGCGGGGGCTATACCGGCATCTCGGCCGCCATCACCCTTGCCCGCGCAGGGCAGAAAATCGTTGTTTTCGAAGCCGACGCGTTCGGTAACGGCGCCAGCAGCCGCAATGGCGGGATGCTTGGCCCGAGCTTCAGCAAGCTGGGTGAAAATGGCCTTGAACGCCAATATGGCCGCGAACAGGTTCACGCCACGATCCGCGAAAGTCTGTCGGCCTTTAACTGGCTGGTGAATTTCATTCGCGACGAACAGATCGATTGCGACCTTCAGATATGCGGGCGTTTTCGCGGCGCCAGTCACCCCGCTCACTATGCCGGTCTGATCGAACAGGCCAGCGAAATCGCCAAGATTGTCGACTTCCCCGCGATTGAAATCAGCCGCGCCCAACAGGGTGAGGAGGTCGGGTCAGACGCCTATTATGGGGGCGTGGTTTATCCGACCGATGGTGCGGTTCATCCGGCCAAGCTTTTTCAGGGCCTGTGTGAAATTGCAAAGCGCGACGGGGCATTGCTGTGTGATCACAGTCCCGTACGTCAGGTGATCAAAAACAACAGCCAGTTCATCATCGGTATCGATGACAAAAAGATCACCGCCGATCATGTCATCATCGCGACCAACGGCTATACGGGCGGGCCGTTTGGTAAATTCAAACGTCGGCTGATTCCGATCCGATCCGCGATGATCGCCACCGAAGAATTGCCGGAATCCGTCATCCGGTCGGTATCCCCCAAACTACGCTGTCACGGCAGCACCGAACGTCTATCGGTCTATTACCGCCCATCCCCCGATGGCAAACGCATCCTGTTTGGCGGGCGGTCGCTTGGTTATGGTGATTGCCCGCAGATATATCATAAATACCTGCAAAACTTCATGACGCGCCTGTTCCCACAACTCTCAAACGCAAAACTTGATTACGTCTGGTCGGGCAAAATCGCCTACACGTTCGATCATGTCCCCCATATCGGGGTAATGGATGGCATGCATTATGCCATGGGCTATTGCGGATCGGGTGTGGGACGGGCGAATTACTTCGGACGCAAGATCGCGCAAAAGGTGCTTGATCAGGCCGAAGGCTACACAATCTTTGAAGAATTCCCCTTCAAGACCCGCCCGTTCTATACCGGTCATCCGTGGTTCCTGCCCGCGATCATGAAATGGCACAGTCTGGCGGATCGACTTGGGTTTTAAAATGTGACAAGGGCGGCCTCATGGGACCGCCCTTTGTTTTTAATCCATACCCGGTTGTTCGGCCTAGGCCGCATCCCGTTCAAACTGCAATTTGGCAAGTCGGCTATATAGCGGGCTGGATTCCAGAAGCTCCTGATGAGTCCCGACCGCAATCAGCTTGCCATCATCAATCACCGCGATCCGGTCGGCATGCAGCACCGTCGCCAGACGGTGTGCGATGACAAGCGTGGTGCGGGTTTTCATGATGGTTTCAAGCGCCTTCTGAACCACCTGTTCGCTTTCGGCATCGAGCGCACTTGTGGCTTCATCCAGCAGCAGAACCGACGGATTGCGCAGGATCGCACGCGCAATCGCGATGCGCTGCCGCTGCCCGCCCGAAAGACGCACACCTTTTTCACCAAGGAAGCTGTCAAAACCATCCGGGAGGCGATCAAGGAATTCGGTCGCATGGGCGGCATCGGCGGCGGCCCGGACATCCTCATCGGTTGCATCCGGGCGGCCATAACGGATGTTTTCCCACGCATTGGCAGCAAAGATCACCGGGTCCTGCGCCACAAGACCGATCCGTTCGCGGACCGATACCGGATCGGCGGTGCGGATATCGACATCGTCAACCTTGATAACCCCGCTTGCCGGATCATAGAATCGCAGCAACAGCTGGAACACCGTCGTTTTACCGGCACCGGACGGGCCGACAAGGGCCACGGTTTCCCCCGGTTTGACCTGCAGCGAAAAACCGGTCAGGGCCGAACGGTCCGGGCGTGCCGGGTAATGGAAAGTGACGTTTTCAAAACTGACATGGCCAAGATGTTTTTCGGGCATCTGCACCGGGTTTGCCGGTGCGGCAATGGCCGGTTTGGTTTCAAGCAGCCCCATCAGGCGTTCAGCCGCCCCTGCGGCACGTTGCAGATCACCGATCACTTCGCTGATCGCACCGACCGAGCCCGCAACCACGATGGCATAAAACACAAAGGCAGAAAGATCGCCGGCCGAAATCGTGCCATCGAGCACGTCATGCCCGCCAATCCACAGGATCGTGCCCACCGCGCCAAAGACCATAACGATCACGACCGCGGTCAGAAGCGCCCGCGCCGAAATACGCGAAATCGCGGTTTTGAACGCCCCTTCAACGAAGCCGTCAAACTTGTCGCTTTCGATCTTTTCGTGGGTATAGGCCTGTACGGTGCGAAGCGCATTGAGCGATTCTTCGGAAAAGGCACTGACATCGGCAATGCGGTCCTGTGCCTCGCGCGACAGGCGGCGCACCCGCCGCCCATAGCCGATGATCGGCACAACCACCAGCGGCACGACCAGCAGAACAAGCGCTGTCAGCTTGGGGCTGGTCACCGCCAGCATGGTCAGGCCACCAACAAACATCAGGATATTGCGAAGTGCTATCGAGACACTCGATCCGATCACGACCTGCAAAAGCGTTGTGTCGGTCGTCAGGCGCGAGAGGACTTCACCCGTACGGGTAACTTCAAAGAAACCCGGATCAAGCCGGATGATATGGGCATAAACCGCCGAGCGGATATCGGCAACCACGCGCTCCCCGATCCACGACACCAGAAAGAATCGGGCATAGCTTGCCCCGGCCATCAGAAGGGTGACCGCAAACAGAACAAAAAGCGCCTGATCAAGAAGGTCCGCATTGCCATCGGCAAATCCCCGATCGACAAGCATGCGCAACCCGCTGCCAAGCGCCAGAACCGTGCCCGAGGCAATCACCAGTGCGACCATTGCACCGGCCACCTGCAAGCGATAGGGCAGGACAAAGGGGATAATGGCGCGAAGAGCGGAAAAATTACGACTGGAGTCCCTGTCTGCAAGACGGGGTGAAGTACGGGGATTCAATGCCACGGCAACCTTCCAGTTTACGCTTTTCCTGCCAATTCCGGGTCCCGATCAGTCGAGATCAAGACGCCGCCCCGTCTTGACCGCAAGATCAGCCGAAAGCTGATCGGTCAGCGTCGTCGAGCCACGGGTGGACGTCCAGCTTTCATTGTCTTCATCGAAATCATAGTGGCTGGCACCACTGACCGGCGAGGACATCCATATCTGGCGGTTCGGGCCGTGTTTATTGATGATGAACTGTTCACCCGAGTCGAGTTCGATCGTCAGGATTCCCGATTGCAGATCGACATCAATATCGTCCCCCATCTCGTCATCAATATGATCCGAAAGGGTTTCAATGGTGTCATCAGCAAGCTGATGGAAGCGGGTTTCATCAAGGGCCACGATCAACACTCCGTCTGTCAAAAGGGGCTAAACGCCCCCTGGCAAGGCGACAATTCTATATGCTGGCGCACCATACTATATAAAGAGTCTCGCGCAAGTCTGCATCATGCAGATGATGCGGATTAATGCCCCGAATAGTGTGCAATATCACCATAAACCGGGATCAAAAATGCCGGTCGCGCCCCTTAATCCCGGTTTATCCAAGAATTCCCGGAGACAGGGGTTGCATAGGTCGATTTTTTACCTTATACACCGCGCTTCAAATTCCGGAGTGATAGGCGATGAAAAAAGACATCCATCCCGATTACCATGAAATCACCGTTCAGATGACGGACGGCAGCAGCTTCACCACCAAATCGACCTGGGGCAATCCGGGCGACGTTCTGAAGCTTGACATCGATCCGAAAAGCCATCCGGCTTGGACTGGTGTTCATCGTCTGCTCGACAGCGGCGGTCAGCTCGCGAAGTTCAAAAAACGCTTCGCCGGTTTCAATATCGGTAACTAAGCAAAGTTCGCCTTTCTGGCGATCTATGGGATCAGCGCCCGCTAGCGTCTTTACGATGCTGCGGGCGTTTTTCTTTTCCGGATGCAAAATCAGAACGACGTGCAACCCAGCTATACGCGGGCATTAGGCATATTTAATGGTCATCCGGACATTTTCTTGCCATAATCTTCAACCGGCGCTATACCGCGCCGGTATCGGGGAAGGGGTCCCCCTAGTGTCAGGAAGACTGGGCTAATCGAATGAACCAGGTGATCGCGCGCACCCAGGTCAGCTATGAGATTTATGCAAAAGACCGTTCAGGGCGTTGGGAAATTCACGCCCACTTTACCGGTGGGCAAAAAAAGCAGGCCGAGGAAGAAGCGCGCTCGCTTGAAAAGATGGCGCATATCTCGGCTGTGAAGGTCATTCGCGAAGTCTATAACCATGCGACCAATGCCGCAGACGAATATGTCATTTATGAAACCCGGCAAAGCGGCGCAAAGGACAAAGCCCAGATAATCCCGCCTGCACCATCCCGCCCTATCCCGGCGCGCACGCCAACAGCACCGGCAAGCACCCCCGAAAATGTTTCAACCCCGGACGCAAAACCGGCCCGAACAAAGGTCAAAACAGCCAGCCCGGATGAAAGCCCGGGCCTCATTGCCGTGGCACTGAAACTGATGATGGCCTTTTGCATCGCCATTGCCATTGGTCTGGCCGCAATGCTTGGTGCCTCGCACGGGCTTGAATACCTGCCGCGTATGGGTGTTTCGATCAGTCAGGGCTTTTATGACAAAGCCAATTTCATATCCTTCATTGTCGGCTTCCTTGCCAGCGCGACACCGATGCTGATGAGCATCACGCGCAGGTTCAAGGGCAAGGCACGCACCGCACCGACGCAGCAACCCGTCGCCCGGCAACCGGTCAAAGCCGTGCGCAAGACGGCATCACCGGGCCGTCCATCCCTCTCAGGCGGTTTTGCCGAAATAGCGGCCGAGGCTGCGCGTTCTGAAAATGAGGCAACGCCTGATACGGGCGCGGATGACGCGGATGAAACCGACGATACCAAATCCGCATCCGAACAGCGCGATGACGGCATCCCCGATCAGCCAATGGCCGTGACGCCCGCACTTCAGGCCACGCGCGAGGTCATGAAATCCTTCATCGCCGGTTCGATCGAAGCCATCAAGCGCACGGTTCCGAATATGGACGCCTATCATAAATTCGGCGTCAATCTTTACGTTGCCGGTGCCTGCGATGCCTGTAGCGAAAAGAACGCCCTTGAAGGAAGGCAGGGACGCAGCGTCCTGAAGGACTGCATTTCCGCCCTGGGTGCGACCGGCAGCATGGCCGACACATTCTGCAAGAATGTCGATAGCTACATTCTGGAGCCGAAATACAAGGATATGTATGGCGCGGGCAGAAGCTCGATGGACGCCTATATGAAGGACGAGCGCAGCATCACCACATCGGTATCCCGCGCCATTGCGGCCTGGACCGAAAAGCCGACCGGCGCACCCGTTGCTGCTGACGGCAAGAAGCTGCATGCGCTGATGTTCACCGATATCGTCAATTCCACCCAGATGACGCAGCAACTGGGCGATGTCGGTGCCCAGCAGATGGTGCATATCCATAACCAGATCGTGCGCACCGCCTTGATCAACAATTACGGCAAGGAAGTGAAGCATATGGGGGACGGCATCATGGCCGTGTTCCCGTCGTCTGCAAGTTCCGTCGAAGCCGCCATCGAGATTCAGCGCAACATGGCCCAGCATAACGGCCGCGATGAATTGAAATTCCAGATCCGCATCGGCATCAATGCCGGCGAAGCCATTACCGAAGAAAACGACCTGTTTGGCAGCGTGGTACAGCTTGCAGCACGCGTCTGCGCACAGGCCGGTGGTGATGAAATTCTGGTGTCGCAGAACGTCAAGGATACCTACGCCGGCAGCCGGGCGGCCTTCACATCGAAAGGCACACGCCAGATGAAGGGCTTTGCCGAACCGATAGAAGTCTTTGCCGCCACCTCGCGCGCCTGACTGACGTTATCACACGCACGCAGGCAAACACCCCCTACCCTCATAGAGCAGCCAAAGCCCGGTTCAGGCTGAACAGCGTGCGGCGACCTGAAGTTCCATGCGGGCGGTACGCATGTAAAGTGAATGGGCACGTTCCATAAGATCAAGAAGGGCTGGCGGGAATCCCGTTGCTTCGTCGCAATCGCCACGAACACAGATTTGCAGATCAACCATCAGATCATCAAGATCAACGGCATCTTCCCAATCAATCTCGCCCTCTTCAACCGCACGCACCGCCAGCAGCCATGCCATCGCCCGGATCAGGCGGCTGGTCATGCGCATTTCCTCGATGAACTGGTTCATCTTGACGCTGTTGTGAAGGCCACGACGCGATGCGGTGCGGTTTGCTGAAAGGTAATTACGCGCCTCCACCAGCAGGGTGAAAGCCTCGTCATAGGTTCGCGAAAAAGGAACGATCGCGAAGTTGCTTTGATAGGGGTGCCCGATCTCGGTCGGGTGATCCTTATTTGCCATACCGCTTATATGGGAAACGGAGACCGGGCTTCAAGCATCCGCCAGAATTTGCCCTGAATTTGCCCCGAAATAGAAAGACCGCCCCAAAGGGCGGCCTTGCCTCAACCTGCTAAACTTGCCGGACTTTTTTGTTATTCTTGATCTTGTTTGTGGCCGAACTCTAGCCAGCGGTTGGCAAGGGGTCAAGGTAATTAATGTCGGAAATATGACAGTACGTATTAATACGTACCGAAATACGTATAAACAGTACGTAGAAGGCGAAAACATAAAAAGAACCGCCCTGAATTTGGGCGGTTCAGTTTAACAGGGAGGCATCGAAACATCACGTTCGACAAGGGGCCAAGCTCTGGCCCACTACTCATATATAAGACGGGAAGTTTAACATTCAATTAACCGGAGGTTTAAAAATATATCCTCACGTTTAATGTTTTGGCGCACCCGTCCCGTCAGTTCTTGAAAAGCGCCTCGGCCCCGGCACGCACGCCATTGCGATGCTCCATTGCCGCATCGACGCGCACCAGTTCCTGTTCAAGGGCGGATCGATAATCGACAAGGTTTTCAATCGACATTCCGTCAAGGTTCCGCGGCAGGCCGAACATCGCGGCCAAAGGTTTTTGCAGGTCGTCTTCTTCCACAGTCATCCTCCTTTGACATTTTGCCCTTGGCGTTTTTCCCGCTATTACATAGTGACCGAACTTATCATTCGCCATGGAGTTTTGTCATGACCTTGCCAGACCTTGCCCCGGACCTTGCCAAAGACATGCAGGCAATCGAAATCCGTATCGACGGCGACAACCGGTATCTTGCCGCTGGCAAGGTGGCTACGCCCGAAATCGCAAAGGGCGAGGTTCTGGTCCGCATTCATGCCGCCGGCGTCAACCGGCCCGATCTGATGCAGGTGGCCGGGATGTATCCGCCGCCCCCCGGCGCGTCGGAAATCCCCGGGCTGGAGCTTTCGGGCGAAATTGTCGCCACCGCCCCCGATGTCACGCAATGGAAAATCGGTGATCGCGTCTGTGCCCTGGTCACTGGCGGCGGCTATGCCCAATATGCCGCCGTCCCCGCCGCGCAATGCCTGCCGATCCCGGCCGGTCTTTCCATGACAGAAGCAGCATCCCTTCCCGAAACCTTCTTTACCGTCTGGCATAATGTGTTCGACAAGGCCGGGCTGAAACAGGGCGAAACATTCCTTGTTCATGGCGGGACATCGGGGATCGGCACCACCGCGATCCAGCTTGCCAAGGCATTTGGCGCGCGCGTGATCACAACCGCAGGCACCGATGAAAAATGCCAGGCCTGTCTGGACCTTGGCGCGGACATCGCCATCAACTACAAAACACAGGACTTCGTTGAAGAGGTAAAAACCGCAACCAACGGCAAGGGGGCGGATGTCATCCTTGATATGGTCGCAGGCGATTATGTCAGCCGCAATTTCAAGGCGGCTGCGATGGAAGGCAGGATTCTGATCATCGCCTTCCTGAACGGGCCAAAGGCCGAAACCAACTTTACCCCGCTTCTGTTAAAACGCCTGACCCTGATGGGATCAACCCTGCGCGCCCAGCCGGTTGCCAACAAGGGCGCAATCGCAGGCAAACTTCGCCAGCAGGTCTGGCCGCTATTTGAAAACGGCACGATCAAACCGGTCATTTACCAAACTCTGCCGATGAATGAAGCCCAGGCCGCACACGACATTTTGCGGGGTGGCGCACATGTTGGAAAAGTGGTACTGGAAGTGCCTTGATCGTTTACGGATCGGGGTTGAAGGCATATTCGGTCAGTACCGGCTTCACCCTTTCCCGGCAACTGGCCTTTGATTGCGGGACGAAAAGAAATATTCTTTTCGATAACCTGCAACAGATTGTTGCTTTTAACCGCACATTGATCGAAAAGAGCGCTGTGGCGGTTCCAGCGACGCGCGGCACCCACTTTGGGTTGCCTTTGCAGCGTTGCCGGAACACCAAAACAGATTATATTCTGGGGCAAATATTCCCGCGTTTTTGGGGTTCATCCCATCGCCGGTCTCCAGATGAGAAAGAGTAAACAGGAGGAATTATGGCTCAGCCCCTCATGCCCAAAGCAACGGCCGTATGGCTTATCGACAATACCGGCTTGTCGTTCCGGCAGATTGCAGCCTTTACCGAGCTGCATGAACTGGAAATTCAGGCCATCGCCGATGGCGATGTCAATCAGGGGATTGTCGGCCTTGATCCGGTTGCCAATGGTCAGTTGACCAAAGACGAGATCGCCCGCTGCGAAGCCGATCCGCGTGCATTGCTGAAAATGGCAAAGTCCGATCTGCCGCGTCCGCGCGCACATGGCAAAGGGGCTCGTTACACCCCGGTTTCCAAACGTCAGGATCGCCCGAATGCAATCGCGTGGCTGCTCAAGCATCATCCGGAACTCTCGGATGCGCAGATTTGCAAACTGATCGGCACCACCAAGGACACGATTGGCAAAATCCGCGACCGTACGCACTGGAACTCGGCCAACCTGACACCGCGCAACCCGGTGACCATGGGTCTTTGCATCGAACTTGATCTTGAAAAACAGGTCGTGATCGCGCGCAGCAAGAACCCGGAAAAGGTCGTCAAGAATGTCGAGCCCGATCCGCTGCCCGAAGAATTGCAGATCAACCCGGAACCGGATTATCCCGGCAAGAAGGACGATCGCAAGAAAGAAGAACCCAAAACATCCGATTACATGGAAGCAGCAGAAAACCTGTTCCGCTCCTGATCGATGCAAAGGCCGCCCCAACCGGGCGGCCTTTTCTCTTTGGTGACCAACCTAAAAGCGAATATGTTTTGTTTCATATGAATGCCGTGAAACGGTAATATTCCTGAAATGAACACGCCATAACATTCGCTTAAACAAAAACCGCAAAACAATCGCCAAAGAAGCATCTCATGCAAAAACGTCCGACTGAACGTCAGGCCAGTATCGTTGAACTTGTCCGCGCTGACGGTTTCAAGACCATTGAACAGCTTGCCGAACGTTTTCAGGTAACCCCGCAAACCATCCGACGCGATGTAAACGCCCTTTGCGACGAAGGATTACTGCGACGTCGCCACGGCGGGGTTGAACCGGCACTTGAACATGAAAACATCGCCTATCGGGCGCGCAAGGTTTTGCATGTGAATGAAAAGCGCAAGATCGCGGCACTGGTCGCGCGCGCCATTCCCGATGGCGCCTCGCTGTTCTTTTCAATCGGCACCACGCCGGAACTGGTGGCAAGTGCGCTTTTGCAGCATCGCGGTTTGCGGATTTTCACCAACAATCTCAATGTGGCCTATGTCGCCGCCACCAATGACAGCTTTGACGTCACCCTGATCGGCGGCCGGTTGCGCAATCGCGACCGCGATGTTCTGGGGCCAGAGGTCGAGGCATTCTTCAACAGCTACAAGGTCGATTACGGCATTTTCGGTGTTGGCGGCATTGATGCCGATGGCAGCCTACTCGACTTTGACGAACAGGAAGTCCGTGCGCGTTCCGCCATTCTGACCAATTCGCGCCAGACCTATCTGGTGGCCGATCACACCAAATTCGGGCGGAATGCCGTGGTGCGTGGCGGCTCCGTCACACAGGTAACCGCCTTCTTCACCGATTGCCCGCCGCCCGATGCCATCATTCAGATGATCGAAAAACACGGGGTTGCCCTGCATATCCCCGAACCGAATGCGGAATTCCCGACCTTCTTCGTCCCCGAAGAAGACTAGCTGACACTAGGCCCCGTCCAATCGCGCGCCGCCGCAATCAACCCGTTGCGGACTTCGCGCAACCCGCTGCCCATCACCTTGTCGCGCCGGACCACAAGCGCCAGGCTCCGCGCAAGGTCCGGGGCAAGCTTGCGGGTCTTGATCGGGAACTGTGTGCGGCCCAACCGTGCGCCCATCGCGGGCAAAATCGTTGCCCCCAACCCGGCCCCCACCAGTTCCTTGATCGCCTCGACACTGCCCAGTTCCATGATGGAATGCCCGGCAACACCCGCCGCACGCAGCCAGTCATCAACAATCGTGCGTGTCTGGCCACCGCGCTCATACAGAACCAATGGAATATCTGCCAGATCAACCGGCCGGACCAGATCGGGCACATCCATCCCGTCGGGAAAGATCGCGACAAACGGATCGGTCAGAACCGGCACGATATCCAGACTGCGCCCGCTGGCGGGCAATGTCACCAGCCCGATATCAAGGCTGTTTTCCTCAATCGATTTCAGAACGTCACTGGTATTGCCGGTGCGAACAATGATTTCCAGCTTCGGGAAACGGCGCTGCAACTGTTCCAGAACCTTTGGCAGGAAATAGATGCAGGCCGTGGCCCCGGTTCCGATGCGCACCTGCCCGACCGTGCCGCTGGCAAATCCCGCCACCGCATCCAGGGCGTTCTGGACGGATGCGTCAATCTCGCCCACCCGATCCAGCAATGCCTGCCCGGCGGGTGTTGGCATCGCGCGTTTGCCGACGCGCTCAATCAACCGCACGCCAAGACGATCTTCAAGCTGGCGGATCTGCTGACTGATCGCAGGCTGGCTTAAATTCTGCCGTGCGGCGGCGGCAGAAAAACTGCCAAGCTCGATGACATCGGCAAAGGCATGCATCTGATCAAGGTTAAGACCACGCATCTAAAACTATTCCTTATGATTTACATAAGAATACAAATCTTATCTTATTTCAGATGACCGGCTAATGTCACGCCATACAGTTAATTTCTGATATGGAATCCCGATCAATGTCGACCGATACACTTCCCGCCACCGCCAAAACTTCCGATCTCGCCATACGCGATGCCGCTCATTCCGACATTGCCGCCATCACCGCGATTTATCGTCACCATGTTCTGACCGGCACCGCCTCGTTCGAAGAAATCCCGCCGTCTGAGACCGAAATCACCAATCGCTTTGATGCCATCCGTGGATATGGCCTGCCCTATCTGGTCGCCCTGCGGGATGATGTCATCGTCGGCTATTGCTATGCCAGTCTCTATCGCCCGCGTTCGGCCTATCGCCACACGGTGGAAAATTCGATCTATGTCGCGCCCGATTGCATCGGGAACGGGATCGGGGCGGCCCTGATGGCGGCCCTTCTCGAACGCTGCGAAGCAGGTCCGTGGCGGCAGATGGTTGCCGCCATCGGTGATAGCAAAAACCACGCATCGATTGCCCTGCATCGGAAATTCGGCTTCGACATGACCGGCACCTTCCACAATGTCGGCTACAAGTTCGGCACATGGCTGGACTCCGTTCTGATGCAGCGCCCGCTTGGTTCCGATCAACCACTCATCCCCGGCCCGGCCGATAAATGATCACCCGCGCACTTGTCATAAAGCTGGGACTGGGGCAGCTCATCAGTTGGGGCACGGCCTACTATCTGATTGGCAATTTCGGAACCCTGATCGCCCAACATCACGGCTGGTCCAGCAGCGTGGTTTATGCGGGCTTTTCGGCAAGCCTTCTGACCATGGCGGTCGTCTCGCCCTTTTGCGGCAGGATGATCGACCGTCACGGCGGGCGGATCATCATGACGCTGGGGTCATGCCTCAATGCCCTTGGCTGTCTGATCCTTGCATTCGCCGATCAGCAGGTGCTTCATTTCATCGGCTGGATCATCCTTGGGCTTGCCATGCGGGCCACCCTTTATGATGCGGCCTTTGCAACCCTCGCCCGGATTGGCGGGCGCGATGCCAGACGGGCGATGGGGCAAATCACGCTTTTTGGCGGCCTGGCCTCAACCGTCTTCTGGCCGCTCGGGCATTTGATTCAGTCGGAATTCGGCATCACCATCGCCCTTGTCGCCTATGCCGGTTTTGCCCTTCTGACCGTCCCGATGTATGCCGCCATCCCCGATGCCCGACATGGCGCACCTTCGGGAACCACCCTCAATTCCACCGATGATGCCGACAATACCGATGATCAGGGACTGGCAACGCATCAACGCCTGTGCGGCTTTCTGTATGCCGTAATCGTCACCCTGCTCAATGTCGTGAATGCCGCGATGTCAGCCCACATGATCGCCATCCTGATCGGACTTGGCTTAACCACCGCCGCCGCGATCAATGCCGCATCACTGCGCGGTATCGGACAATCCGCGGCGCGTGCCGCCGAAACCCTGTTTGGCAAACGCATCGCCCCGGCAAGCCTGACATTGTTTGCCACGGCCCTTTTGCCGCTGTGTTTCGTGCTTGCCTTCTGGGGCGATCAGTTTGCGCTTGCCGCCATGACCTTCACCCTGCTTTACGGCGCGGCAAACGGGGTGCTTACGATCACACGCGGAACCCTCCCCCTGATGATCTTCGGCAATGCCCGATACGGCCATCAGGTCGGACGATTGCTGGTACCGGGCTTCATCCTCTCCGCCCTCGCGCCCAGCCTCTACGAACGCGCCATCGCACATTGGGGCCCCACCGGCGCGCTCTGGCTTTCCATCGCCCTGCTGACCTGTGCCTTTGGTGCAGCCATGTGGCTTTACCTGCTCCTACGACCGCAAAGCCCCGAAACCCGCCCGGCCAACATCGCCTGATAGGCATCCGTCGTAAAAGCCGCCCGCAAATCAAATCTGCGGGCGGTCAGGTTGTCGTGTAGCCAAAAATATGGCTTCACAAATATACGTATATTTGTACGGTTGACTCGTAAAAACTTACGGCTTAAAATATCAAAATTCTCTATAGGAGTTTGAAATGCCCCCGAAGACCGAACGATTCGAAATGCGCCTCGACCCAACTCTCATGAGCAGACTGGACCAATGGAGTGCCGAAAATGGTGGCGTTTCGCGAGCAGAAGCGGCGCGCGAACTAATCCTGCATGGCTTGGACAGAACCAATCGGCACGGTGTCCATTTCTCCGATGGGGAGAAGTTGATAATTGCTATGCTGGCCGATCTTCACAAAGAAGAAAGACGCCGCGAGATTGATACCTCAAAAGTGATGGAAGCAATTTATGGTGGCCATCTTTGGGCTCTTAAGTGGGAAATGCAGGGGCTTTTTCATAACCATGTAGATAGCCCCGGCGTGGTTAGCTTGGTGGTAGATGTTCTCGATATGTGGAACTTTATCGAGGAGGCCGTGGAAAAATTTTCCTCCACGGAACGCAAAAAGCTCGTGGACGAATTGGGAGCGATAGGAGAAACCCCAAAATTCCACGGCTTTGACGGGAACTATGAATCTGACTATGTGGGTGTGGCAGACCACTTGATCAATCGGATGAAACGGTTTCAGCGGTTCAAAGGACGTGAACTGAATTCCCATAGACCGGTTGTTACCCGATATGCGCAAATGGCGCAGAAGTTTGAACCGATCCGTGCAAATCTTGGTATGCGCCAAACGATTAGGCTCTCATTGAGTGAGGTGACTGCTCTTTTGAAGCTCGACACCTAATCGGCAGGAGTGCTCTGCGCAAAGATAATCGATCCGCAGGGCAGTCGAATGACCGTGGCAATCCGGTCTTGCCCGAATGCATGTGACAACCTGATCCGTGCCAGAGTCTCCCTGCCGGTTCTGGATTTGATCGGCGGGATCGTGTCTGGTCTGATCGGCTCTGGTAGGCTCTCGCCCTGCCATGCCTGCTCCGCCTTTTGATGCTGCCCTTGCCAGACTGGCCGGGCTTGTCGGACGTGACGCAGGACGGGCAACGGGCAAATCCCCTGCCCGGCGGTTGCATGGTCTGGCAGTTTGGCAGCCTGACGGTTTCGCGGCTTGGCCATCTGGCATCGACGGATCTGTCGCCCCTGGCGATCTCATCCAGTAGCAATTCGGCGCTGCTGCAACCATCGCCATTGTCATCACAGCCCATGCCGGGCTTGCCTCACTCACCCCGCCCACACTTCCGGCACGTCCCAATGCCTGAAGGACACATTTCTCCCGTCATGATTAACAACCGCTTTTTTGCAAATACCCCCGAAACTTATCGAGGCTATCGGGCGTCACCGCCCGGACACACGTCCCCCGTAATGATTTTTCCACCCGCCATCGATGCCCCCTTGGCGACGTCGCCGTCGCCCTCTCGGCCTGTCATATCGCTCAACAATCATCGTCGCTTTCCTGTCTTCCCGGCCCGAAACGCAAAAACCCGCAAAAGCGCATGACGCTTTGCGGGTTTTTGATCCGGGTGCATTTGTCCCGTTGACTTTGTCTTTATGGCACAAACAAAAGAACAAATCAAGAACATTTTTCCGAAAACTGGAAAAAACTTCCGATAAAAACTCACTCTCCAGAAAACGATTTGTTTTTCAATATGTTATGAATCTCGTCCCCAGCCCAATAAAAGCCGCCCGCAGGATAAATCCGGCGGGCGGTCAAGTTGACCCGTGCTTGTCCGGGCATTGGGAGTTTTCATCCCGTCAGGATCACGCCGATTTGGCGTAACCGATATCTTTCAGGGCCTCGGCAATTTCCGGCAGAATGCCCGGATCATCAATGGTTGCCGGGGTGTTGTAGGTTTCGCCATCCGCGATGGATCGCATGGTCTTGCGCAGGATCTTGCCCGACCGGGTTTTGGGCAGTCGGTCCACGATGGTTGCCTGCTTGAAGGCCGCAACCGGCCCGATCTGATCACGGACCATGGCAACCACTTCCTTGATGATCGCCTCATGCGGGCGGTCCACCCCGGATTTCAGGACCACGAAACCAAGCGGCAATTGCCCCTTAAGGTCATCATGCACGCCAATCACCGCACATTCGGCGACATCGGGATGACCCGAAAGCACTTCTTCCATTGCCCCGGTCGACAGCCGATGCCCCGCGACATTGATGATGTCATCGGTTCGCGACATGACATAGACATAGCCGTCCTCGTCAATGAAACCGGCATCCCCGGTGGCGTAATAGCCCGGGAATTCTTCAAGATAGGCCGCTTTGAACCGGTCATCATTCTGCCAAAGGGTCGGCAATGTTCCCGGCGGCAGGGGCAGCTTGGCCACCAGCGCGCCGATCTTGCCGCGCTCCAATGGTTTGCCGCCTTCATCCACCACCTGCACGTCCCAGCCACAGGCCGCAACCGTCGGCGAACCATATTTGATCGGCAGCATTTCAATGCCGCGCGGATTGGCACAGATCGACCAGCCGGTTTCGGTCTGCCACCAATGGTCGATCACCGGTACGCCAAGGCTGTCTTCGGCCCAGTGCAGCGTATCGGGGTCGGATCGTTCCCCGGCAAGATAAAGCGCCTTCAGGCACGAAAGATCATAATTGGCCATCAACGCGGCTTTGGGATCATCGCGCTTGATCGCCCGGAACGCGGTCGGTGCCGTAAACAGGACCTTGACCCGATGCTGCGATATCACCCGCCAGAACGCCCCGGCATCCGGCGTTCCGACCGGCTTGCCTTCATACATCACCGTCGTGCATCCGGCCAGAAGCGGCGCATAAACGATATAGGAATGCCCGACGACCCAGCCGACATCGGATGCCGCCCAATACACATCACCGGCCTCGACATCATAGATATTCTTCATCGACCAGTTAAGCGCCACCATATGCCCGCCATTGTCGCGCACAACCCCCTTGGGCTGGCCGGTGGTGCCGGATGTATAAAGCACATAAAGCGGGTCGGTCGCTGCCACCGGCACGCAATCGGCCGGGGCGGCCTTGGCGCATTCCGCCATCCAGTCAAAATCACGCCCGTCAATCAGGGGGGCCGAACATTGCGCGCGCTGGAACATCAGGACCGTTTCGACCTTGTGCTTGGCCTGATCAATCGCCCGATCCAGAAGCGGCTTGTATTCGATCACGCGTGATCCCTCGATACCGCAACTGGCACTCAGGATGAGCTTGGGCTTTGCATCATTGATCCGGGTCGCAAGCTCGTTGGATGCAAATCCACCAAACACGACGGAATGGATCGCGCCAATCCGCGCGCATGCCAGCATCGCCATCGCCGCCTGCGGGATCATCGGCATGTAAATGATCACCCGGTCACCCTTGGTCACCCCCTTGGCATGCAGGGCCCCGGCAAGGCGCGCAACATCATCGCGCAGCCGGTTATAGGTGAATGTTTCAATCGTATTGGTGACGGGGCTGTCATAAATCAGGGCCGCCTGTTCGCCGCGGCCATTTTCGATATGACGATCCAGCGCGTTAAAGCAGGTATTGACCATCCCGCCTTCGAACCAGCGATAAAACGGCGCGTTGCTGTCATCAAGCACACGGTCCCATTTCCTGTACCAGACCAGATTTTCCGCAGCCTCGGCCCAGAAACCTTCCCTGTCCGTGATCGAACGATCATAGATTTCCTGATAGCGACCCGTCATTTGTGAAACTTCCTCCCGCGCGTCTGGATCTCTGCCCAAATATACGCGTCTGGCTTGTGTGCTGCGTTACCGCGACATCATCATCCGCAAATGTTGTGACATCGCCTGCCCGATCTGTATCAAGGGCCGGATCAAACACCGGACCCTTAATTCGGCATCATAATACCGATTTAAATTTCCAACACCCCTTAGACATTGGTAGAGGGCGGAAAACCGGGATTTTTGCGGATTGAAATCAATCCAGAAAACATCTTTCCGCGTATGCTGTCCTATACAGATCGGAATGCCGAAAGGTGCTTACAAGAATGCCGCCTCTCGTTGTGGGCGACAATCGGAGGCGGCAAAAAATGAAGGGACTGATCCTGTCGTCAGGAGATGCATTTTTCAGGAAATCGGCACAGCCTTACCATCACGCTGTGCGGATTTTGCCAGCATCCTCTTGACGGCTAATGGGTTATTCGACTTATCTCGTCCTTGATTTCGAGCTTGCGGCGTTTAATGTCTGCGACACGGGAATTGTCTGGCGCCGGGCGGCGCTGCTCGAGGTGGAGTTCCTGCTCAAGTGCAGCATGTTTGGCAGTGAGAGCTTCGACATGGGATTGAACACTCATTCGCCTACTCCTCAGTTCTGACATTGCCCACGCTTTGATGGTAGTAATTCTGTAATATGATTTCCAGTCTTTCGACGACGCAATCGTTCAAATAGTGACCCGGATAACACATAAAATGTCTCAAAAGGATCGACTTATCATTGGCATAACTGGCGCGTCCGGAGTGATTTACGGCATCCGTTTTTTACAGTTGCTGAAAAATTCGCCAATCGAAACTCACCTGATCCTTTCGAAGGCGGCAGAGCGCACAATCGCCTATGAAACCGATTTTAAAATCCGCGATATCAAAGAGATGGCAGACGTCATCCATGACAATGCGGATATCGGTGCATCGATTGCATCGGGTTCGTTCCGCGCACGCGGCATGATCATCGCACCCTGCTCGATGAAGTCCCTGGCCGAGGTAGCAAGCGGAGTCGCAGACAATCTGATCGCCCGTGCCGCCGATGTGATGCTCAAGGAACGCCGTCGGCTGGTTCTGATGGCGCGTGAAACGCCGCTGCATGCCGGGCATATCCGCAATATGGCGCTGGCCACCGAAAACGGCGCAATCATCGCCCTGCCGGTGCCCGCCTTCTATGCGCGCCCTCAATCGCTTGATGAAATGGTCACGCAAAGCTGCGGCCGGATCCTTGATCTGTTTGATATCGATCTTCCGGAAACGGCACGCTGGGGCGATACGGACGCCGAAAACCACATCCCGGTTACCGGCAAACCCCGCAAGACAGATTAACAAGCCATCAGGCCGCCCTAATGCCCCTTCGGGCTTAACAGCATGCAGGCGCGAAGCTGCTCCAGCGCGGCATCACATTCCGGCTGGCTCAGATCAAAACGGGTGGGTGATAAATAAGCCCGTGCCGGGGCCATCGGATCACCGGCCGGGATGGTTTCGACCGCATCGCATAACAGTTCCTGTTCGATACGTTCAGCCATCAGTTCGTCATTCTTGACCTTGGCGCGCAGTTTTTGCGCACTTTCCCAATCGGCATTGCGCAAAAAGCGGCGGGTATTGCGCAACGGCACAATCACCTGTTCACGCCAGTCGCGCACGGCATTTTCAAGGGCGGATATGCTATGCGGTGCCAGCCCCTTCTGGCCAAGATAGAACATGAACAAAAGCATGTTCACATCCAGATCACATCGTTCCTGCAATTCAAGACACAACGGCGCAACGCCGTCCCGTCCATACATCTCGACCGTAAAGGTCCAGACTTCCTCAGCGTTCATATCCAACCTGTCTGTTTTTATGTAAATGCAGCCTGTTAATCAGACCGTTTTTGCCGTGCGAACCGTTTCGGGCGGATGGCCGATATAGGCACCAAGACCCTTTGCGGTCGATACCATGGTTCCATTGGTATCGACAAGCCGCGGGCCGACAATCACATCGGCCATTGCGACGTCGATCACCTTGCGTTTTGACCAGGCCACAACCCGATCAAAACTTTTCTGTGCAATCAGGTCCACCGCATGGACCCCGAATGCCGATGCAATCACCCGGTCACGCGGTGACGGTGTCCCGCCCCGCTGGACATGGCCCAGTACCGTGACACGGGTTTCCCATCCGGTCCGCGCGCCCAGCTCGTCAGCCAACCAGTGCCCGATCCCGCCATAGCGTACTTTCTGGCCGTCATCACCTTGCGTCACCGCGGCCCCGTCATCGCGCTTGACCGCCTCGGCAACGATCACCAGCGCATGATTGCGCCCGCGCTTGCGAATGTTCAGGCAATGCTCGGTCAGGGCATCAAGATCGTAATCCATTTCCGGGATCAGGATCGCATCCGCCCCACCGGCAACCCCGGCGAACAGTGCGATATGCCCGGCATCGCGCCCCATGACTTCCAGAATCATGATACGGTCATGCGATGCGGCTGTCGGCTGCAACCGGTCAAGTGCCTCGACCGCAACATTGACCGCCGTGGTAAAGCCCACCGAATATTCCGTCAGCGCCAGATCGTTATCGATGGTTTTGGGAATCCCCACCAGATTGATACCACCCATTTCGGCCAACCGGTGCAGGATCGCCATGCTGCCATCCCCACCAACCCCGATCAGGGCATCCAGGCCAAGCTTGTGATACCCGGCGATCACCTCGGCCGAACGGTCGGCAAAACTCCCATCAGGCATCGGATAATGGAACGGGTCGCCCTTGTTAACGGTGCCAAGAATCGTACCGCCAAGGCGCAGCATTCCGTCATTGTTGACGTAATCGTTCAGATCAATGGCCTGCGGCGGGTCCTGCATCAAACCGTGTGTGCCCTGCCGGATACCAACCACGTCCCAGCCACAACCAAGCACTGCGCGACGCACAACCGCCAGAATAACCGCATTCAGGCCCGCACAATCGCCACCGCTGGTCAGAATTCCGATCCGCATCCGTATCCTCCGTCCTGTCCGATCCAAATCATAAAGCCGATTACAAATCATATGGGTTGCCAACCCGAATTCTGATAGTATTACAGGCTCTTCGCGTCGCTAACCAAGCTGGATCAAAAATGGACGAAATCAATCAGATCGCGGTTGAAAAAAGACTGCTGTTTCTGCGCGAGGAACATCGTGATCTCGATATCGCAATCGAACAATTGGCCCATGGGGCCCATCACGATCAATTGCGTCTGGGCCGCATGAAAAAGCGCAAACTCGCACTCAAGGACGAGATTCTTTATCTCGAGTCGCAGCTGGTCCCGGATATTATTGCCTGAAAGGCAACGCGCCCGTTGGGACCGGGCGCGGGTTACAGACCAGATCCTGCATCCGGATCGCGACATACGCGGCACATCAAAGCCCGCTTGGAATCCGCTGTAACTGAGCCGATTTCATTTCTTTTTCAGCACGCAGGGCATAATCCACAGACACCAGTGCCTCGTAGGCGGTGTCGCCCGCTTTGACATGATAAATGCCAAACACCGGAATAATGGTGATGTATTTGCCGTTCCAGAAAAACGGATGCTTTTTCAAACGCCGGCTGATGGCATCACCACGCTGCCAGGCATCCTGTTCATCCATATTGTAAAGCAGCGCGATAAAATCGTTGCAGCCAAGATAACCGACCTGATGGGGTGGCATGATGAATTCGGTTATCGTCCGGTACAAAAAGGTAAACACCCCTTCCTTGCAGCCATGGCCATGACGCTGCAAAACATCATCAAGATTTGCAATCTCGCACAGCATAAGTGCCCGCGTCGTCCGGTCCGATCCGACCAGTGCCATTTCGTTTTCAACAATCTGCATGAAACTGTTGCGGCTTAACGCCCCGGTAAACGGGTCACGACCCTCTGCCCGGGTCAGTTCAATCTGATGACGTTGCAGTTCCGCAAGATTATCGGTCAGCCCGTTCACACGCTGCATCAACCGCGCAATCGCCTTTTCAACAGCCGGTGTCACCTGCGCATCGGGGATGCCAAGAACATCCGCAATGTCATGAATATTGGCCGGAACCGGGGGTTCTGCGCTCAGGATATCGCGATTGACGATATCAACCTGATGCTGATCGGGATCAGGCGCACCTTTTTTACGCACCGGCCTGCCATAGGTGTACGCGGCATAGGGATTGGATGGATACCGTCCATCGCCCGCCGCCATCGATGATGGCGTGGCGGAACCGGGTCTCGTGACTTTCATGTCTGCCCTCTCTTGTGCTACCTGCACAGAGATAAAAATTGATATGCACAACTATAAACCCAAAATACTTATACTTCACTTAAATTATCAACTGTAAGCAAGGATAAGATACCTACCCTTATGGCTACCTGACGACGACAGGAAAAGCCCCGCAAAATTATCCCGAAAACAGTGCCATATCAGGCGACCGGCAGACTTGCATGATCACCCTTCCTGCCTATAATGCGGGCCTTCTGATAACGCGCGACAAACGGAGCCGCCAGCATGAGCGATCAACGCCCGGTCATCGGCATTATCATGGGCAGCCAGTCTGACTGGGAAACCATGAAAAATGCAGCAGATGTCCTCGATGCGCTGCAAGTCCCCTACGAAACCAAAATCGTATCGGCCCATCGCACCCCGGATCGCCTGTATGACTATGCCAAATCCGCAAAGTCGCGTGGCCTTAAGGTGATTATCGCCGGTGCAGGCGGTGCCGCCCACCTGCCGGGTATGGCCGCGGCCATGACGCCGCTTCCGGTTCTGGGTGTTCCGGTGCAAAGCCGTACGCTTAAAGGCCTTGATAGCCTTCTGTCGATCGTTCAGATGCCGGGCGGCGTTCCGGTCGGAACACTGGCGATTGGCTCAGCAGGGGCGAAAAATGCTGGCCTGATGGCCGCCGGGATCATGGCACTGATGGATGATGCGCTGGCCGGGCGTCTTGATGACTGGCGCGCACAGCAGACTGACGCGGTCGCCGAAGAACCGGTTGATCCCGCACCGTAATGCATCAGGCGCGCCCGAACGGGCGCGTTTTTCTTTGGCATCGTCCACATCAACGATGCCCGTCCCTCTTGGGGAATGAAAAGGATTTCGAGGAATAAATGACGCAGGATTTCGCGACACGCATCATCGCACCGGGCAGCACGATTGGCATCATGGGTAATGGCCAGCTTGGCCGTATGGCCGCCCTTTGCGCGGCCGAGCTTGGCTACAAGGTCCATGTTTTCGGCCCCGGAACCGACAGCCCGACCGAACAGGTCTGTGCCAAGGCAACGGTGGCTGATTACACCGATCTGGATGCGCTTCGTGCCTTTGCCGCCGATGTCGATGTCGTGACGTTTGAATTTGAAAATGTACCGCATGACAGCGTGAAACTGCTTTCCGAACTGGTGCCGGTCCGTCCGGGCTGGAAATGCCTGCATCTGTCGCAGAACCGCCTGCGTGAAAAGACCTTCTGCAACGAAAACGGTATCGGCACGGCACCTTTTGCCGCCGTCCGCTCACTTGCCGATCTTGAAGCCGCCGTTGCCAAACTTGGCCGTCCTGCCGTGCTTAAAACCACCGAAATGGGGTATGACGGCAAGGGTCAGGTCAAAATCACGGATAAAACCAGCCTTGCCGATGCATGGGCTGAAATGAACGGTGCCGAGGCCGTCCTCGAAGGCTTCATCTCGTTCGAACGCGAAATCTCGGTGATCGTCGCGCGCGGGATCAAGGGGGACACCGCCTGCTTCTGCCCGGTTGAAAATGTTCATACCAATCACATTCTTGATGTCACGATTGCCCCGGCAAAGATTCCCGCTGATCTTGCCAAAAAGGCAGAAGACATCGCCACCCGTCTGGTCGAGGCGATGGAATTTGTCGGGTTGCTGGCGGTCGAGATGTTTGTCACCACCGATGGCGACGTTCTGGTAAACGAAGTTGCCCCGCGCCCGCACAATTCCGGTCACTGGACGATTGATGCCTGCATCACCAGCCAGTTTGAACAGTTCATCCGTGCCGTATGCGGCCTGCCTTTGGGTAATCCAACCCATCACTCAAATGCCCGGATGAAGAACCTTCTCGGCCATGACATTGATGACTGGCAGGCAATTTTGGCCGAGCCAGATGCCAAGCTGCACCTTTACGGCAAGGCCGAGGCCAAAGCCGGACGCAAGATGGGCCATATCACCTGGGTCCTGCCCAAAGAGGGCTGATTTCCCTCTCATACAATTTGCATCAATGCCCCGACCCGTAACGGTTTCGGGGCATTTTTCGTTACATCACAGGCACATCGCCTGGCAGGCAGTTTCTTCCTGCCAAACTGGCATCGCGCTTGCTGTTATCCCGGCAGGAAATTCTTTTCGGGTAACAGTCTGATGAAAAAACTTCTTCTCATCCTTGCAATCATGACCGGTTTTGCATCAGCCCATGGCGCAAACAATGCCGCCCATGCCGCACCGGGGGCCGCCGGTTTCCCCGATGTGTTGCAGGGCGATCAGCTCCGGTTTGGCAATATGATTGTCGAACTGTTTGGTATCCGCGCCCCACGACCGGGCATGATCTGCCGGGCGGGCAGTGTCGAGTTTCAATGTGGTGCGGCTGCCGCACAGGCGCTTGACCGCATCATCGAAAACTATGCCGTCGCCTGCCAGCAGGTCTCAGACTCCCAGCTATTCCCGATGCTGACCGAATGCCGCATGGGGCAGACTGACATCAACCGTTTGCTGCTGCGTGCCGGCTGGGCAATTGTCGACATGAACAGTTGCGATGGCAATCCGAACTGCCTGACCTATTTGTCCGATCAGGCCCATGCCAGGGAAAACCGCAAAGGCATGTGGATGGGCGATCTGCCACATGAACTGGTTGCACTGGCCGCCAAACCAAAAGTGATTGAGGCCGACCTTCGCGACGACAAAGCGGCCCCGGCAAATAATACTGGCGCACCGTTCAGCATCAATCTTGCTGCCGAAATGGAACAGGCAAACAAACCCGACACAACGCTTCTGAGTTTCCTGATGCGCTAGACGCAATCACGCTGTTACCGCTGTTATCCAACGCAAAACGCCGCCCTGCATGGGGCGGCGTTTTGTATGAACAATGGGCAGAAATCCGTCCTGTTCTATGCGCTGAACTGGCGGCGGACCCGACCGGGCGTCGGCATGCATTTCGCCAGCTTCGCGCCAAGCTTGAATGGTGTCGCGGCAAATTTCCCGGCCTTTTTGACCGTTCCGGTGATTTTGGGGATCTGCATGACATTGCCGATCCGGCGATCCAGAAAAGCCCAGCTGTCTGCATGGCCTTCGGATTTGTCATCCAGCCAATACGCAAGGGTCGAACCATAAACCCCCGCAAGCAGCATCCGCTTGGTGTACCAGTTGTGATCGGTCGATGTGTCACCGGCGGCAATCCACATCTTGTCGACCGTACCATGCGTCAGCTTCAGGCTAAGCGGTACGTTTTGCGGCAATGTCAGATAGGAAAGGGCGGCGCGCACCGTATCCTTTTCATGTTCCACCAGCGACAGACGGGTTTTGACTGCGGTCGCAATCCGTTCACGGATTTTCATCAATGGCAGATCAAGCTTGTCGAGTTCCTCAACCATCTTGCGATCCGTCATCTCGACATAGGTAATGATTGCCTGACGAATACCGCCGGGGAACAGACGGTCAACTTCGCCCGTGGCAAGATCAAGATCTTCGGCGCCGCTACGAAGGGCGGCCATCGTCCAGCCGTCAAACGGCACGTGCTCAAGTGCTGCCGTGACCAGTGCCTCGCGCTGTGTACGCAGGCGGTTCATGCTTTCGGAAACGGTCATTCAGGCCTCCTTGCTGTCGTCATCGGCATTTTCATCCGAACCTTCGCCAGATGATGCTGCCTGTCTGAAGGTCGTTTCGGGCGGATTGTCACGCAATTCATCGGCAAAGCCCAGAAGCGTCATGTCTTCCATACGTTCAGGGTACATCACCCCGATCAGATGATCATATTCGTGCTGAACGACGCGCGCATGGAACCCGCCGGCAATGCTTTCGACTTCGTCACCATACTCATTTAACCCGCGATACCGGATTTTGTTCCATCGCGGCACAACGCCCTGCAGGCCCGGAATGGACAGACATCCTTCCCAGCCATCAACGATTTCATCGCCAATCGCCTCGATTTCCGGATTGATCAGTACGCTTAATGGTACTTCCGCATCATCGGGATCATCGCTTTTGCGAAAGGCCGGGACATAAAAAACCATGATCGCCTTGGACTGAAACACCTGTGGCGCCGCAAGGCCAACGCCTCCGGCATCCTTCATGGTGTCCTTCATATCCGCGATCAGACGCTGGATTTCGGGATCAAGCAGGTTCTCGACCCGGTCTGCGACCCCGCGCAGAACCGGGTGGCCCATCCGGGCAATTTTAAGGATCGACATGGCCCTATATCCAACCAAAACGGCATGGCTGTAAAGCCCCTACACGTGATCTGTCGCCTAATGAGCCGACAAAACCAGCGTCTGTACCGGCCAGAGCAGCGCCTGAATACGCAACAGCAAGGCATGCACGATCCCGACCGTCTGCACCATATGCAGGAACAACCATTCGCCCGTACCGATTTCCGGGTTTTCAAGCTGCGCATGGGTATTGGTATAGGCATTGGCAACGCACTGGCTGCCCCTTGGCACATCCTTGATCTGCTCAGGATAAAGCGGGATCATTTTGGCAAGGAATGTGCCCGGCACGGCCCGTTCCGAGATATCAAGCAATCTGTCTGTCGGGCGGAACTGACCGGCGGCGATCACCGGCTGCACGCTGGTTACCAACATCGGAATTACTTCAAACGGCAACGACGCACACGACATTTCCGCTAGAATTCCGGCTTTGACAACCTGGGCGGAAACCTGCTGGAACCCGGCCTGGAATACGACCTCCTCGGGTTCGGCTGGTATAAGGATACCGGCTGGACGCAGTAACGGGTTAACCACATCACCAATCTGCAATGCAAACTGTTGTATCTCGCCATCGACACCCGCCCGGACAACGGTTTTACCAAGGGCAACCTCGGCCGAACGAAGCGACGCTTCCGCACTGGCAAGCTGGGCTGGCAACAGCGTTTCCATTTTGGTTTCCACGGCATTGACGTTGGCCTTTGCCGCATTGACCGCCCCCTGACGAGTGGTTAAAGCCACTTCAAGCCGTTCGACCTCCCGCCGTGAAACCGCATTGGTACCACGTGACAGAAGATCGGCCTTGACCGCCAATTCCTCGCGTACCTGTTCATAGGCACCTTGCGCTTCTTCAAGGTTACCGTTCGCCACCGCAAGATCGGCCTGCGTTACCGCCATCTGCGCACGGATTTCCTGCACCTGCTGCCGGGCGATTTCGGCCGCTTCGGTTTCGGTACGGTCATCAAGGCGGAATAACGGATCACCCGATTTTACCTGATCATCGTTATCGACATAGATTTCCACGACCCGGCCGTTCTTTTCCGGCAAAATGGTCAGGGTCCGATAGAAGGACGCGACGTTGTGACTTGACGGGTGATAATAAAAAATCAGCGTGATCAACGAAATCGTCAGGATCGCACAGCCGACAATCCCGTATCGCAGCTCGTACCAGACTGAAAACAGGGTGATTTCCTTGCCGATACGTTTCCCCTGCGCATATCGCCGGATCAGGTAATCAGGCAGGACGGTAAAAATGGAACATAACATCAGTTCAAACATCTTTACGGCCCTCCTGCTCTTTTACGCTGGGGGTACCGGTCGCGATATCGCCATCAGCAACCTGTTCTGATTTGCCCGAGTCGCTCATTGCCCCCTTCTGCCTTGCCATTGCCTTCACAGCGTCGGCAATCGCATTGATCGGGGTATAAAAATCGGGAACCTGAACCACGGCAATCACCAAGGCTGCCAGCCAGAACAGGTTGTTATGGGTAAACAGCGCCAGAAGGGTCAGGATACTGATAAGCTGTATCTGGGTGTGATTGGCGTGATGGGCCAATCTTTCGGGCAGCGCATGTAAACTCAGATAAAGCGCGCCAAGGCCAAACACCGCCAGAACGACAGACCAGATAACAATCGTGAACAGCACATCCGACTGCCCCGGTCCCGCAATAAAGAACGGCGCATGTGCAATTGCCGCCTCCCGCAAACTGCTTTCCATTGCTCTACCCCGCCCCTGCCCTAAGGGTTTGAACTGTTCGTGTCCAATCACTATACCCGCATCGCAACCACCAATGGTATATTTTTCAACATGATGCCGTTACTTTTGGTATAGAATAAAACCGGGAAGACAAAGCCGATCTCGAGCTTTCGGGATCACATTGTGGGCACAACCCTATCGCCCAATGAACGCCATAGGCGAATTACCCCTTCCCTCTTTCCTTTTGCGCCGCTTTACACTATATAAAGCCCACGGTCATACAGGCCGTGCAACCAACCGGAGGGCATGATGCTCATCCGGGTGTTTTTGTTTTTTTGAAAGGAGCGTGGTTTCCGTGCAGGTAATCGTTCGCGACAACAATGTCGATCAGGCTCTGAAAGCGCTTAAGAAAAAGATGCAGCGCGAGGGCATTTTCCGTGAGATGAAACTCCGTCGCCACTTTGAAAAGCCGTCGGAGAAGAAAGCTCGCGAAGGGGCGGAAGCAATCCGTCGTGCCCGCAAGCTGGAGCGTAAGCGCGTCGAGCGCGAAGGCTTCTAGTCTTTTTCACTTTCGGGGTTCCTCGAACGTGACTGTACGATCGGTTTTGGCTTGCCAAAACCGGACCCGTGCGCCAAGCCCGCCTCGGAGCAATCCGGGCGGGTTTGGTTTTTTAGGCTCCCTTTTCCAAATCCCACTCCCCCCATCGCATAGCTGTCATTCCCGCTAAGTTTTTTGTCTTGGCATCGGATTGTTTTAAACAATTCCCCGGCAGGTCTTCACTCGCCATGCGCAAACACCTTTGCGCCACCACCAACCCAGTCAATCGGGGAGACATGACTGTGAACACACAAACCGATACCGGCAGTGCCCCCGCCGGATCTGATTTCAATGGATATTATCGACTGACCCGCGTTCTGCCCGCCATCGCCGTGATGGCCGCGATATATGGCGTTGCCGCACTGGTCGATTACCACATCAATGCTGTCCTGCTGACCATCGTTGTCATGATTGCACTGTGTCTCTTGCGCGTGCCAGTGCCGATCGCCCTTATCTCGGCCGCCTTGCTTGGTGCATTGCACGCCGGGATGGACACAACCACCGCCATTGGTGCGCTTAATGACAACCTTCTGGTCGGCGCACAGGTCGGCATGACCTATGTTATGATCGGCGCCTTTGCGGTTGCGATTGCGCGTTCGGGCATTCTGGATCTGTTTGCCCAAAAGATCGCCGCGCGTGTTGGAAGCGATGCACAAAACACGTCAAAGGGCCTTAAATGGTTCCTGTTTGCGATCTTCATTTTCTGCTCGTTGATTTCGCAGAATCTGGTGCCGGTTCACATCGCCTTTATCCCAGTGATGATCCCGCCGCTTCTGGCGGTCTTCAACCGTCTGCGGATTGATCGTCGAGCCATTGCCTGCATCCTCGCCTGCTCAATCAGTTTTTCCTATCTGCTGCTGCCGACAGGCTTTGGGGCGATTTACCTCAATGAAATCCTGATGGCCAATGTCAACGATGTTGGCGCGGCCTATGACCTTTCCATGACGGCCGATATGGCACCAAAGGCCATGTTCCTGCCGGTTATGGGGATTGTTGCCGGGATGCTGGTTGCGGTTTTCATCACCTATCGCAAACCGCGCGATTATGTGACTGATCCGTCTTCGGAAAGCCATATCAATCCAGCAAAGCCCGTATCGATCAGTCCGCTTCAATTGCTGGCAACCGTTGCGGCCCTTGCCGTTGCACTGATCTGCCAGTTGCAGTTTGACAGCCTTCTGGTCGGCGCGACGATCGGCTTTGTCATTCTGGCGGCGGCGGGCATTTTCCGCTGGCGGGCACAGGATGATGTCTTCACCGAAGGCATGCGGATGATGGCCCAGATTGCAGTGATCATCACCATCGCGTCGGGCTTTGCCGGAGTGCTTGATGCCACCGGCGAAATCGCCCCGCTGGTGCAGGCAAGTGCCGAACTGATCGGCGATAACAAGGCACTTGGCGCGCTGATCATGCTTCTGGTCGGCCTGTTCATCACCATCGGCTTTGGCGACAGCTTCGCCAGTGTGCCAATCCTGGCTCCGATCTATGTCCCACTCGCACTGGCCCTTGGCTTCTCGCCCATGGCGACCATTGCACTTCTGGGGGCGTCTGCTGCCCTTGGCGATGCTGGCTCGCCCGCATCCACGATCACGCTTGGCGCAACATCGGGCCTTAATGCCGACGGGCAGCATGACCATGTGAAGGATTCCGTGATCCCGACCTTCATTCACGCCAATTTCGGCATGGTCCTGTTTGCTTGGGTGGCAGCGATGATCCTTTGATCAAATCGGCACAATAAAGCCGGGAGCAAACAACAAACCCGTCCGATATTCGTCGGACGGGTTTTATTTCGACCCGAACAACCAGTTAAACAGACCATCGACAGCGCCGTTGCTGGTCGCATCCGACTGTGCAGCGTCTTCGCGTACCAAAAGCCCGAACTGGCTTTTATAGACCGTATAGGTATTGGCAACCTCGATATCGGTGAAAGTCGAACTGCCATATTCGGCATCAATCAGAAAATTCCAATCCGCCACCAGCTTGCCAATATCGATCCCCTTGGTCGCGCCAAGGTCATAGGCCATATGCGGACGGGCGTTCTGATCTTCGATGTCCTGATACCGACCTTCCAGCCGCACCAGCTTGTAACGGGAATCCACACCAAGAATATTGGCCCATGGCTTGATCTTCACAAATTCCGCATCAATCCGCCATTGGTCACCATAAATCACGTATTTGCCGGGAATATCGTTGCCCGGTAATGTCAGATAAGCGTTGTATTCCTGATCCCCGACTTCCTCGAACGTAATCCGCGCCACCGGCTCCTCGGCTGTCAGCCGGAAATAGGTGATGAAAATCCCCGAAACCGATGCCACCACCGCCAGCGACAACAGCATAATCGTAAAAACGGATACTTTCAGAAGTCGGAACATTAATTCTCTCGGTTTGAAGGCGGACTAAGATTCTCAGGAGTTTTCCTGTGAAAGCCTGAACTCTTCACGTGTAATTTGATAATATTTACAACGCTCCTGACGATCTCGTGCTGAACTATATGCCATCCTTTCTTCGAAAGGCTTCATGCCCCATGAAGTCATGACACCAAAGGATGCCTCATTGGCAAGCTGGGCACCGGCTTCAATAGAATCAAAGCCAAACAGATCAAACCCAGCCTGCAAAATGGCGAACTTGATTTCGCTTAAATACCCGCGCCGCTGTGCCGGTATCCCTATCCAATACCCAAGCATTCCCCTATACGGGTTATCCCGATAGCGATACAACGAGACCCAGCCAACAAAACGATCTGTTTCGCGTTCGATGATGGCCAATGGTAATGCGCTTCCCGCCTCCGCCTCCCTCCTGCTTCTTATGATGCGCTTTTGTGCCATTTCCACAGTGAATGGAACCTCCCAGGAGGCCAGCCAACGTGCGATCTCAGGTACCATCAAGCTCGCGATAATTTCCGCGTCCTGATCTTCAACACATCGCAAAGACAGACGTTCAGTTTGCGCATTGAAGTTGATGAAGTTGCTCATGAACTTTTCACCCAAGCACGATGAAACGAGGCTAGACCACCAAATCGACAAGCACGTGGTAGTCACAGGACATTCTAGTCAAGTATGAAGCTCTAGAAAAAGAAAAGGGCGACCAAATGGCCGCCCTTCTCATACTCGAACAACAAGCCAAATCAGCTATCCAGATGCATCACAATCTCTTCGCACATCTTTTTGGCGTCACCGAACAGCATCATCGTGTTGTCCTTGAAGAACAACTCGTTCTCGATACCGGCATAACCGGCCGACATCGAACGCTTGATGAACAGAACGGTTTTGGCTTTTTCGACCTCGAGGATCGGCATGCCGAAGATCGGCGATGACGGGTCGGTTTTGGCCGCCGGGTTGGTGATATCGTTGGCACCAATCACAAAGGCCACATCCGCCGTGCCGAAATCACGGTTGATTTCTTCCATTTCAAGCACGTCGTCATAAGGCACACTTGCCTCTGCCAGAAGGACGTTCATGTGCCCCGGCATACGCCCTGCCACCGGATGGATGGCATAACGGACATTAACGCCTTCGGCTTTAAGGATATCAGCCATTTCGCGCAACGCATGCTGGGCCTGTGCGACCGCCATGCCGTAGCCCGGCACGATGATCACATTTGATGCGTTCTTCATGATAAAGGCCGCATCATCGCTGGAGCCTGATTTGACAGCCCGATCACCGGTGTCAACGCCGCCTGCTGCGGCACCGGCTTCCGCGCCAAAACCGCCAAAGATAACGTTGAAGATGGAGCGGTTCATGCCCTTGCACATGATGTAGGACAGGATCGCACCCGAAGCACCAACCAGTGCACCGGTAATGATCAGGGCATTGTTCTGAAGCGTAAAGCCGATGCCGCAAGCCGCCCACCCCGAATAGGAGTTCAGCATCGAAACAACGACCGGCATATCCGCCCCGCCAATCGGAATGATCAGCGTCACGCCAAGAACCAGAGCAAGAATAACCAGAATCCAGAACGCGGTGTGGCTTTCAGTCGCAACAAGGATGACACCAAACACCACAATGCCAATTCCGATGGCAAGGTTAAGCATATGCTGTCCGGTAAAGCGTACCGGCGTACCCGATACAATCCCCTGCAACTTGCCAAAGGCAACAAGCGAGCCAGTGAAGGTAATGGCACCAATGGCAACGCCAAGGCCCATTTCAATCAGGCTGGCAGCACCGATATTGCCCGCAGTACCAAGACCATAGGCACCCGGCGAATAAAGCGCCGCACCCGCCACAAACACAGCCGCCAGACCGACCAGCGAATGGAAGGCAGCAACAAGTTGCGGCAGTGCCGTCATCTTGATCTTGAGCGCGATGACCGTACCAATGGCCCCGCCGACCAGAATGCCGACAATGATGGTGGTATAGGACACGACTTCGGGTGATGCTAGGGTGGTCAGAATGGCAATCGCCATCCCCACCATGCCAAGGATATTCCCGTTACGTGCCGTTTCCGGTGAAGACAGACCGCGCAGCGACAGAATGAAGCAGACGGACGCCACCAGATACAGGAAAGCCGATAGGTTTTCCGACATTGTGTGTTCCCCCTACTTCTTTTTCTTGAACATGTGCAGCATGCGCTGTGCCACGATGAAACCGCCAAAGATGTTCACCGACGCCAGCACCACGGCGAGGAAGCCCATCGCCTTGGACAGGTTCATCTCGATCGGGCCTGCCGCCAGAAGCGCGCCGACAATGATCACCGATGAAATGGCATTGGTCACCGCCATCAGCGGCGAATGAAGGGCCGGGGTTACTTTCCACACGACGTAATAGCCGACAAAGCATGCCAGAACGAAAACCGTCAGGCCAAGCACCGTCGGGCTGACACCGCTTGTATGGACAACTGTGGTCGCCGAACTCGCCATGTCGCCCGCCTGATTGGCAAGACTATCGGCAAGTTTTGCGGCCTTTTCGGCCAGTCCAAGGGCTGCATCGCGCAGCTCGTTGGCGTTCTGGGCGGCATTTTGGGTTACGGATTGATCAGCCATTTGCGACCTCCTCACCACCGAATTTCGGATGAACAACCTTGCCATCACGGGTCAGCATGGTTTCGGCAATAATCTGGTCTTCGGCATTGAAGGCCAGCGTGCCCTTTTCCTTGTCGACCGACAGTGTGATGAAATTCAGAAGGTTCTTGGCATACATCGCCGTTGCATCGGTTGCGACGGAACTGGTGATGTTTTCCGGACCGATGATTTTCACACCATTGGCCGTGACAACCGTTTCACCAAGTTTCGCACCCGCGACGTTGCCACCGCGTTCGACGGCAAGATCGATGATGACAGAGCCGGGTTTCATGCCCGCGACCATATCGGCGGTAACGATTTCCGGTGCCGGACGGCCCGGGATCAATGCAGTCGTGATGACGATGTCGGTCTTTGCCAGAACTTCCTTAAGCTTGGCCGCCTGTTTGGCCTTGTATTCGTCCGACATTTCCTTGGCGTAGCCGCCTGCGGTTTCGCCGTCGGCTGCGTCGTCTTCAACCTCGATAAAGGTCCCGCCAAGCGATTGAACCTGTTCCTTCACCGCCGGGCGCACGTCGAATGCGGAAACCACCGCACCAAGGCGTTTGGCAGTCGCAATCGCCTGAAGACCGGCGACACCGGCCCCGACGACAACGATACGTGCAGGCGGCAATGTCCCGGCTGCCGTCATCATCATCGGATAAATCCGCCCGAATTCATGGGCAGCATCCAGAACGGCACGATACCCGGCCAGGTTGGATTGCGACGACAGAACGTCCATTGATTGCGCACGCGAAATACGCGGCATCAGTTCCATGGCAAAGGACGAAACCCCTGCCGCAGCCATTTTTTCAATCAGGTCCTTGCGATCATAGGGATCAAGCAAGGCGATGACGGCGGCCCCCTTTTTATAGGCGGCAAGCTCGTCGGTTTTTCCATCAACAACCGGAGGGCGCACCTTCAGGATGACATCGGCATCCTTGACGGTGGTTTTCATCGTCTTGGCAATGGTCGCACCGGCGTCGGCAAAGCGATCATCCGGTATGGCGGCGTCAGTTCCGGCACCAGCCTCGATTGCAACGTCAAACCCCAGACCGATCAGTTTCTTGACGGTATCTGGCGTAACGGCAACGCGCTTTTCCCCGGGCCATATTTCCTTTGGAACGGCCAGTTTCATCGCGTTCAACCTCCTTCCCTATCATTATGAATAAGCACGGCATTTTTGTTTTTATGTGACGCGATCCGCATCTGGTGCATCTGCATCAGACGGGCCACGATTACCCTTGCCCGGCAAGAAAAAAGGCGGTTCTTCCGCTTTAACAGAAGAAACCGCCCACTTTCCCACCACGCATTCCGAGGCAAAAAGCCTTGGCGACAAGTCAGGTCCCACCCGCCATTGGTGCTCAGGACAAACAATCAATGACGCCCTGCCTTGTCTGCGTTGGATGCAAGATGCGATTTCTTCCGGTTCGCGACAACATGAAAACCCTATAAAAAAACAGTTTAACTTGATTTCAGTTCACGACTCACCAAAACCATCATGTGCGGATTATCGCACATATTATTTCCATCCTGTAACAGGTCCTTATCCCGTACAGATAGAATTAATCCGTTGATTTACAGCAGTTTCCCCTATTTTCAGCCAACGTTGTAAGTGAATATTAATTGACAAACGCAGCCACAGGTTTCCACCAAACCCGCCCCAACGCAAGCAGAGAAAGGAAAAACTTTTCTGCGTGCCCAACGACTGAAACCGGAAAATTTTGGAAAAAGCCGGCAAAATGCCCTCGCCGAAAACCATTTTGACTGGGTATTTCCAGCCAACGATGCACGCGATCACGCCGATTCTTTTGCCGTTACACGGAAAAATTAAATCGCAAAAATGCGAAATCGGATCAGTTTTCGGGACGGTCGAGCCCGACAGCGCCAAGGGCGGCATCCTGATTGCGCGTCAAGACACCCGCATCAAAGTCCCCGACAAGATCATTGAATATCTGATACCAGTTCAGATGGGCATCAAGGCGCAGGAACACCGCACCAAGCCCGACAGCTGCCCGATCCACCAGAACAAATTCACGGGGCGGCTTGACCCCGCCGACACGTCGCAATTCCCGATGGACCCTGCCTGCGACCTCGGCCCCGTATGCCACCGAATTGGTTTCATCCATCCGGCGTTCGCGATCATCAAGGATCGGGCCATATACAAACCCGGCCCAGATATTCAGAACATCGATCAATTCACGTGACGGATTTTCAAAGCCCCAGCTTTGATAGGCAGCAACCGCCTTTTCCTCGTCCTTGTCGCGCAATGCTTCGTAAAGCGTGATCACCGCATTGACGAATTCGGGCTGAAAGATACGGATACAACCGAAATCAAGCAGGTTGACCGAAAGATCATCGCGCAGAGTATAGTTGCCCAGATGCGGATCGCCATGGATCACACCATAACGATAAAACGGTACATACCAGGCCCTGAACATATTCAGCGCCACCTGATTGCGCGCATCCTGCGACGGATCGCTATCAAGGAATTTCTGGAATTTATGCCCGGTCTGCCACGTCATGGTCAGAAACCGCTTGGTCGTAAGGTCTAACACGGGTTCGGGCACATGCACGCAATCCTCATCGGCCAGCATATGGCGATACAGCAGCATGTTGCGGGCTTCGCGTTCGTAATCAAGTTCCTCTCGCAGGCGCGCGGTCAGTTCCAGCTGAATGTTTTCGGCATCAATTGCACTGTCATACCGGCGATAGATCCCAAAGGCCGCGCGAAGCTGCTTAAGGTCAGCCTCGACCGTTGCCGACATATCGGGATATTGCAGCTTGCAGGCGACTGTCCGGCCATCATCAAGCGTCGCACGATGAACCTGGCCGAGCGACGCCGCGGCAACCGCTTCATGGCTGAAATCGCCAAATTTTTCCTGCCATCCAGCACCGAGTTCGGTCCGCATCCGGCGTTTGACAAACAGCCACCCCATACTGGGCGCATCGGCCTGAAGTGTTGCCAGGGCCTGGGTATATTCCTTTGGCAAGGCATCGGGAATGGTCGACAGGATTTGTGCAACCTTCATCAATGGGCCTTTTAGGCCGCCCAAGGCCGAAGTCAGTTCGGCAGCATATTTCGCATGATCGATATCGCCGCCGAACATTTTCCCCGTGGCAAGGCGTGCAGCCAGCTTCCCGGCCGACGCCCCCACCTTTGCATAACGACGAACCCGCCCGCCAAATCGATTATCCTCGTTTGGGGCGGTATAATCATCGTCGTCATTGCTCATATCAGGAAAGTTCCTCCAACTCGTCGATCATGCGTTTGATCATGTTAAGGCCACGCTGCCAGAACGCCGGGTCGGACGCATCAAGACCGAACGGTGCCAGTAATTCCTGATGGCGCTTGGTGCCACCGGCTTTCAGCATGTCGAAATATTTCTGCTGGAAGCCGTCTTCGGCATTTTCATAAACGTCATACAGCGAATTCACGAGGCAATCGCCAAACGCATAGGCGTAAACATAGAACGGCGAATGGATGAAGTGCGGGATATAGGACCAGTAATATTTGTACTCGTCCTCGTAGCGGATCGCATCACCCAGACTTTCATGTTGTACGGCAAGCCAGATCTCGCAGATCTCATCGACCGTCAACTCACCTTCGCGGCGCTTGGTATGGACGCGTTTTTCAAATTCGAAGAACGCGATCTGACGCACGACGGTGTTGAGCATATCCTCGACCTTGCCGGCCAGCATGATGCGCTTCATCTTCGGGTCGGTTTCCGCACGCAGCATCGACTGGAAGGTCAGCATTTCACCGAAAACGGACGCCGTTTCGGCAAGGGTCAGCGGCGTGTCGGACAGGAAATAGCCCTGCTCGCCCGCAAGAACCTGATGCACACCGTGGCCAAGCTCATGCGCCAACGTCATCACATCACGTGTTTTGCCGTGATAGTTCAGCAGCAAGTACGGATGAGCCGACGGTACGGTCGGATGGGCAAAAGCGCCTGATGATTTACCCGCACGCGGCGGCACATCAATCCACGGATTATCAAAGAATTTCTGACCAACCTCGGCAAGCTCGGAGGAAAATTCACCATATGCCTTAAGCACGGTTTTGCGTGCGGTATCCCAATCGATATGGCGATCATCATCATCGGGAAGCGGCGCATTGCGGTCCCAGTAATCAAGCTGATCAACACCAAACCATTTGGCTTTGAGGCGGTAATAGCGATGCGACAGATCGGCATGGCTGCTGGCGACTGCGGAATTAAGTGCTTCGACAACATCGTCTTCGACCTGGTTGGACAGGTTGCGTGCCGATACGGGGGTTGCGAATTTACGCAGCCGGTCGTCAATTTCCTTGTCCTTGGCCAGCGTATTGGTGATATGGGCCAGAAGCTTGATATTTTTGCCCAGCACATCGCCAATCGATTTTGCCGCTGCCTTGCGTTCCGCCACCTTGGTCGAAGACAGCATATTGGCAACATCCGACATGGTCAGTTCTTCGCCATTCATCGGGAAACGCAGATCGGCCATCGTCTGATCGAACAAACGCACCCATGCACTTGAACCGGCAACGCGGCGTTCATGCAGGACCTGTTCGACCTCGTCAGATAGCTGGTGCGGGCGGAAGGCACGGTTTTCATCAAGCCACGGGCGATAACGGCGAAGGGCGGCACTTTCGTCATATTTCGCCGAAAGCACATCTTCCTCGATCCGGTTGATTTCAAGCCCGAAGAATAGCGACAGGCTGGAAATGCCGGTCATTTCTTCCTGAACGGACTGATAGAACTGTCCGATGGCGGCGTCCGAGCTATCACCTGCATAAAGCAGCTGCGCAAACGATCCGATCCGGCCACAGATTTCGCTAACGGCTTCGTATTCGGCAATTGCGGCGGCGAGTTCATCGCCCGAAAGACCGGCAAGCTTGCCCTGATAGGTTTTCTGGAAGGCGTCTGAGCGGGATTTGGCATCATCAAGATCGCGCCGGATGGCCGGGTCTTTGGGATCGTTATAGAGATCGGTAAGATCCCAGGTCGGCAAATTCTTGTCGATCGCGTTCATTTGTCCTCCAGACAGTCGATTATGCAATCGGGCCTTTTGCATTCCAGCCCGAAACATCCATGCCCCGATATATGATGGCCGGGCGACCTGCGCCAGTGCCGATCACGGCTTTGCATTTACAGACACACCAAACAGGGCGAATTACAGATCAACAATAGCGTTTTGATCCCGCCTTGTGAAATCGCTAACATCGATGGATATCAATGAATTTTTCCGATGATGTGAAGTCGTACTCATTTGAACCGTTCAAACATCATTTTCCGGCTGCGTAACGAAGCAATCCCTGATAACTAAAACAATGGGGTCAGGTATATCCGTGATGGAAAGTCCGGACTTTTGAGAGTCGTCGCCGACATTTGCGATCACTTTGCGGTGACAGACTTGAACAGTGACGCCAAGATCACTGTATGAAGGCAAGAGAAACGACAACAAGGCAAGGAAGCGTCATGACGAATTTGCAGGATTATGCCGATTGGCAGAACTTGCCGTCGATGTTTTTCAAACAGGCTGAAAAATACGGGGATGCACCATTCTTGTGGACCAAGGATGGTGAAGCGGGTGATTTTGTCCCGACAAGTTGGAATGACGCCGCAGATCAGGTGCGCGCGCTGGCACGATCGCTATACAAAATTGGCGTCCGCCCCGGTGACCGGGTATTGCTGGTTTCGGAAAACCGCACCGAGTGGGGCATTGCCGATCTGGCGATCATGTGTGTCGGTGCCCTGACCGTTCCGGCCTATACCACCAATACCGAGCGCGACCACCTGCACGCGATCGAAGACAGTGGTGCGGGCATTGCCATTATCTCGACCAAGAAACTCGCCCAGCCCTTCCTGCACGCAGCCCTTGATAGCGGACGTTGCCGTCATGCCATCATGATGGAAGACTGGGGCCAAAGCTTTGTCGGCGATATCACCATAACCCGATGGGAAGATGTGATTTCGCAAGGTCGCGGACTGACAGACGACGTCGATGCATGGGTGTCGGAAATTGCGCGTGATCAACTGGCCTGCCTGATTTACACATCGGGTACGGGTGGGGCACCCAAGGGTGTGATGCTCAGCCACGGGGCGATCCTGTCAAACTGCATGGGTGCATTTGACATCATCGAAACGCTCGGAATTGACGAAGAAGTCTTTTTGTCCTTCCTCCCGCTGTCGCATTCCTATGAACACACGGCAGGTCTTTATTTCCCGATGAGCATCGGCGCGCAGATTTACTACGCCGAAAGCCTTGATAAGCTTGCCGCAAATCTGGCCGAAGTGCGTCCGACAATCATGACGGCCGTTCCGCGTCTTTATGAAATGCTCTATCAACGTATGAGCCGCATGGTCGAAAAGGAAGGCGGCTTCAAACAGAAGCTGTTTAACCTGACACTCAGGCTTGGTCGCAAGACCTATGAAAAAGAACCGCTTAACCTGATCGAGAAATTCCAGAATTTCATTTGCGAAATCCTGCTGCGCCGTAAATTGCGCCAGCGTTTCGGCGGCCGGATCAAGGCGATGGTATCGGGTGGTGGCCCGCTGAACTATGAACTCGGCGTCCTGTTTGTTTCATGCGGCATTCGCATTCTTCAGGGATACGGCCAAACCGAATTCGCCCCGGTTGTGTCGTGCAATCGGGCAGAAAACAATAAACTGCGTTCGGTTGGTCCGCCGATGGTCGGAGCCGAGGCAAAAATCGCCGATGACGGCGAAATCCTGCTACGCGGCGAAAGCATGATGAAGGGGTACTGGAACCTGCCCGAAGTCACCGCCGCCACCATCATTGATGGCTGGCTTCATACAGGTGATATCGGCAAGTTCGACGAAGAAGGCAGCCTTGTCATCACCGATCGCAAGAAGGACATCATCGTCAATTCCGGTGGCGATAATATCTCGCCGCAACGGATTGAGGGGCTTCTGACCCTTGAAACCGAGATTTCACAAGCAATGGTTTACGGCGATGACAAACCCTATCTGGTTGCTGTTCTGTGGCCGGATGACGATTTTATGCGTGAATTTGCCAAGGAAAACGGGATTGAAAACAATATCGATACCCTTGGCGAGAACGAGGAATTTCGCAAAAAAATCCGTGCGGCGGTCGATCATGTCAACGGACGCCTTTCGACCATAGAAAAGGTCCGAAGCTTTACCTTCGCCGAAAGCCCGTTCTCGATTGAAAACGAGATGCTGACACCATCCATGAAGATCCGCCGCCACAAAATCAAGGCGGCCTATGGTCAGGCGCTTGATACCCTGTATCAGCGCAAACGCGGCGGCCAATAAGCCAGGCCAATGGCAAAACATTCTCCGACAAAACCGACATTAACCCTGATCCGGGGCCTTCCCGGATCAGGGAAATCGACACTTGCCACAATGATTTGCGAAAAGACCGGCGCCATCCATCTCGAAGCCGATCAGTTCATGGTGGACCGCAACGGCGATTACCGGTTTGACGGTCGAAAACTGCGTGACGTCCATGCACGCTGCGAAACCGAATGCGATGCCTATCTATCCACTGGACAAGCCGTTGTTGTTTCCAACACATTTAGTGAAATCTGGGAAATGCAGGCTTATCTCGACATGGCAGAACGTCATGACGTGCCCCTACAGATCATCGGATGCCATGGACAGTTTCGCAATATCCACGGCGTCCCTGACGATAAAATCGATGCCATGCGCAAACGCTGGCAAGAACTTCCCGATCGTTATCGCTAGCCACTTAATTCACGGTCGAGAAGACCTTTTTGAGAACATCCGTCGTCCAGCGCGCCGGGTCGTTACGGATATCGGCTTCCTGCTTTGCGATGTAATAAAACAGGCCATCCATCGCCTTGTTGGTCGCGTGATCGGAAAGTGATGCCTTGATGTCAGGCACCATCGGCAATGTGTCGTACTGTCCCATCATTTGATCGTAAAGCTGCAGCGCGCCGGTATCTGCCAATGCTTCGCCAATCACCGGTCTTAACCTGTTTTCGATATCGCCACCCGACACGCGGCGCAGATATTTTGTCGCCGCGTCTTCAGGCCCATCAAGAATACCCTTAGCGTCTTCGAGCGTCATACGGCTGACGGCATCGGCCAAAATATCACCGGCATCCCGCATCGTCTGTTCGGCGGCGCGGTTCATTCGCAGTTCAATTTCCTCGCCGTAACTGCCAAGCCCGGCGGCACTTAACAGCGACTGCGCATGTTTGACACTATCAGGCAGCGGAATATGCGCCACCGGATCGGCATTGAAACCGTCCGTCACACCAAGATCGTTAATGACAACCTCAACCCCTTTATCAAGCGCCTGACGCAGGGCATCGGAAACCGTTTCATCCGAAAGCCCCGCCATCGATGCCGAACTGCCGCCCGAACCGCTGCTGGTCGTGTTGTTCCCCGTCACGCTGCCTAGTGCTTCCTTCGCCTTGTCAAAAAAGGATTGCGCCGACGCATCGACCGATATTCCCGCCATCAGAGCCAAAAAAGAGGCTGATACAATCAGGCGGGTAAAGGTAGTGGATTTCGGTGACTGTGCTCGCATGGATGTCCCCTTGGATTTGGTATTTTCATCATCCTGCAGGCAGATCATGGCCACGAAAAGACAAAACCCCGATCAATGACCGGGGTTTTGCAACATTTCAAATTCAGGCTGATAGATCAGTCGACCAGTTCGACTTTCTTGCCATTCAGCAGCAACTGACCGCCTTCGGCCGAAACCGGAATGGTATCGCCATCCTTGACCGTCCCTTCAAGGATCTGCATCGCCAGCGGGTTTTGCAGATAGCGTTGGACAACACGTTTAAGCGGACGTGCACCATAAACCGGATCATATCCCTTGTCGGCCAGCCAGCTTTTGGCGAACTCGTCGAGTTGCAGGGTGATCTTGCGATCAAACAGCAGCTTTTCAAGGCGACCAAGCTGGATATCGACAATCGTGTCCATCTGGGCACGTTTCAGGCGATGGAACAGAAGGACTTCATCCAGCCGGTTCAGGAATTCCGGACGGAACGATGCCCGCACGACTTCCATGACCTGACTGCGCAATTCGCTGCTGTCGTGACCTTCTTCCTGATTGGCCAGAATGTCGGCCCCTAGGTTCGAGGTCAGGATAATCAGCGTATTGCGGAAGTCGACCGTACGTCCCTGCCCGTCGGTCAGACGACCTTCGTCAAGGACCTGCAAAAGAACGTTGAACACATCGGGGTGGGCCTTTTCAACCTCGTCAAACAGAACCACCTGATAGGGACGACGCCGCACCGCCTCGGTCAGCGAACCGCCCTCCTCGTACCCGACATAGCCCGGAGGCGCACCGATCAGGCGTGCCACCGCATGCTTTTCCATGAATTCCGACATATCTATGCGGACCATGGCCTGTTCATCATCAAACAGGAACTGCGCAAGCGCCTTGGTCAATTCGGTTTTACCAACACCGGTCGGACCAAGGAACAGGAACGATCCCATCGGCCGGTTCGGGTCCTGCAACCCGGCACGTGCACGCCGTACCGCATTCGAGATCGACCGAACGGCTTCATCCTGACCGACGACGCGTTTGCGCAGGATGTCTTCCATCCCCAGCAGCTTTTCACGTTCGCCTTCCAGCATCTTGTCAACCGGAATACCCGTCCAGCGCGACACGACCGAAGCAATGTGCTTTTCAGTCACCGCTTCTTCTTTCATGCCGTCGGCCTGATCGTCTTCGGCCTTTTCAAGCAACCGTTCCAGTGCAGGGATTTCTTCATATTGAAGCTGTCCCGCACGGTCGAGCCGCCCGTCACGCATCGCACGTTCAAGTTCGCCGCGTGCCTGATCAAGCTGTTCCTTGATATGGGTCGATGCCGCCAGTTCCTTTTTTTGGGCTTCCCATTTCGCGGTCAGTTCCGCCGATTTTCCTTCGAGCTCGGCCAGTTCCTTGTCAAGACGACCCAGACGATCTTTCGATGCCCGGTCTTCCTCTTTCTTAAGCGCTTCGCGTTCGATCTTTAGCTGAATGATGCGGCGGTCAAGTTCGTCGATTTCTTCGGGCTTGGAATCAAGTTCCATCCGAAGACGTGACGCCGACTCATCCATAAGGTCAATTGCCTTGTCAGGCAGGAAGCGGTCCGTGATGTATCGGTTCGACAGGGTTGCCGCCGCAACCAGCGCATTATCGGCAATACGCACACCGTGATGAAGTTCGTATTTTTCCTTGATACCGCGCAGGATCGAAACTGTGTCGGAAACGCTTGGTTCGGAAACGAATACCGGCTGGAACCGACGGGCAAGTGCCGCGTCCTTTTCAATGTGCTGGCGATATTCGTCCAGGGTTGTCGCCCCAACGCAGTGAAGTTCACCGCGCGCCAGTGCCGGTTTCAGAAGGTTGGAGGCATCCATCGATCCCTCGGCCTTTCCGGCCCCGACCAGCGTGTGCAATTCATCAATGAACAGAACGATCTGCCCCGCCTCGGCCTCGATCTCGGACATCACGGCTTTCAGACGTTCCTCGAATTCGCCACGGAACTTCGCACCAGCAATCAGCGCACCAAGATCAAGCGACAGAAGTTTCTTGTCCTTGAGCGTTTCGGGCACGTCACCCTTGACGATGCGCAATGCCAGACCTTCGGCAATGGCGGTTTTACCCACGCCGGGCTCGCCGATCAGAACCGGGTTGTTTTTTGTCCGGCGCGACAGAACCTGAATCGCACGCCGAATTTCTTCGTCACGGCCGATCACAGGGTCAAGCTTGCCCTCACGTGCCGCCGCCGTCAGATCACGCGCGTATTTCTTAAGCGCATCATACTGGCTTTCCGCACCGGCACTATCAGCCGTGCGGCCCTTACGGATGTCATTGATTGCCCCGTTAAGGGCCTGTGCGGTAACACCGGCATCGGCCAGAACCTTGCCAGCCACCGATTTTGGATCAAGCGCAATAGTCAAAAGCAACCGTTCGGCTGTGACATAGCTGTCACCGGCTTTCTTGGCGACTTCCTGTGCCTGATCAATCAGGCGGGCAAACTCGGATGATAGATAAATCTGGCCATTGCCGCCCGAAACCTTGGGCAGTTTTGCCAGTTCTTGAGCACAACGATCCTGTGCAGTTTTGGGCTTTCCGCCCGCTGCCTTGATAAGATTTGCCGCCAGACCTTCTTCATCGTCAAGCAGCACTTTCAGAAGATGGATCGGCACAAATTGCTGATGGTTTTCACGTAGCGCCAGTGATTGCGCCGCCTGAAGGAACCCTTTGGACCGGTCCGTAAACTTTTCGAATTCCATGCCTGTCACTCCTTGAGCCAACAGTATCGTATCATGCGGACCTTCTTGGAAGCATCCGCGACCTTAAGTGGTTTTATCCACAATAGAAATTATCAATCATTCTATTGCCGACGTCTTTGATATGTCTCAGTTCCCGGTCTTTGCAAGACGATACCCCTACAAAAGTTGCAAGAATTATTTGTGCACCGCAGCACCATTTTCTGGCACCATTCAAGATTACGGCGAAAGGCGTTGTCATTCTGGCCAAATCTGTTGTCTGCCAACTGGCGGGAAGTCTTGCCCTCGGGATAACAACGCATTAACGTCGCCATTCATATTTTTCTGGCCTGCCTGTCGGCCCGCCCCGTTTGCCGACAGATAACCGCGCCCCACAGGATCAAACGCCATGACTATCGAACTCAAAGCCATAAAAAGATACCCGGTCAAAGGGCTAAGCGGCATCGAAATGCCTGCTGCCGACATCTCGGCTCATCAGATGCTGAAGGATGACCGTCGCTTTATCATCGCGACCCAGTCATCAGTCGGACAGGACGGCGTGCATGAATGGGCACGCAAAAGCAATTTCCTGCAATTGGTCAACACGCCGAAACTCGCTGAACTTGGCATCGAATATGACGACGCGACAACAACGTTGTCGATCCTGCGGAACGGTCGTGCAATCTGCAAAGGCAATCTTGAAGACAAAATGGGTCGCACCGTGGTCGAGGACTTCCTGAAGGCATTCCTGAAAAATGACGCCGCCGGAACACCTAAAATCTATTCGGTCCCCGATGTCAGCTTTGGCGACATGAAGGAACCCTATATATCGGTCATCAATCTGGCATCGGTACGCGATTTCGGCGACCGTATTGTTCAGAAAGAAATCGATCCGATGCGGTTTCGTGGCAATCTGCTGATTGACGGGCTTGAGCCGTGGGCCGAACTGAAATGGGAAGAAGGCCAGATCGTTCAGATCAATGGCGTTGATTTCCGGGTCATCCATCCGATCACGCGATGCAAGGCAACCAGCGTCAATCCCGGCACAGCCGAGTCCGATATCAACGTTCCGCTGATGCTGCGCAAGGGGCTGAACCACCTTTACATGGGTGTTTATGTCGAACCGGTCAATTCCGGCCAGATCCGGCCCGGCGACGAAATTGCCGTTATAAAAAACTGACACGGAAGATTGTCACGCCCCGACTTTCAGCTAGCTGAAAGTCGGGGCGTGAACCGCCATCCCCTGAAACATCTCGTCATGATACCAGTCAATCCGGTATGCCCGGATCGGCGGGACACCTTTGCGAAACAGTATCTGTTCTTCGGCCGGAAACCGCGCGACTTCAGTTGATCGCAGGATAGGCTGATTGTCCTGTGGTCGCAAATGCACCGGCCGGTCACCACTCGCACCGCCACCAGTATCGTCAAACTTCGACATCGCCGTGAGTCCGGAAACCCAGTCGAGGTTGAAAGCCCCATCCTGGCTGAGCACCGAAATCGCATCCGCCCGCCCGACAACGTTTTCCCAGTTCAGGCAAACATCCATCAGGCCACTGACACCGGAAAAACCGGGCCAGATGATCATGCCATCGCCAAGCCCGCCGCCCAAAAGACGTTCAAACAACGGCATGCGACCAATCGCCTCGATCCCGTCAAACAGCACCAGAAACTCCGCATCCCCGCTTTTCCAGTCGCGACGGGTAATAAGCTGCATCATGGCGCCAATCATCACCCGGCTGAATGCGGTCTGGGTGTCGGGTGTTTCCCCACCCATCTGCCCGACAATGAAAATCGAGACGGGCCGACCGGTCAGATCATCAATGCCAAACGTGCTGTTGCTCACAACCCGTGCAATCGCGGGATTGTCGAAATCTGCTGTTGCCATGCGACACGCTTCGATAATCGACATCCGCTGATCTTCCGTCATATCAAGGATCGTCAGGGCGATATCGGAAATTCTTCCATCAGCAGACTCGATTCCCATCAGCTCTTCCAGAATTTTATAGAAGCGGTGCGATGGCATAACCAAGTTGCGCCGAACTTCGGCAAGGCTTCGGTTCTCTTTCAGGCTCTTTTGCATGGTATAGACGATAAAACTCTGCAAAAGGGTACGAGCTGTTCGGGTTTCCTGTTCATTAAGTGCCTGAACGAAAATTGGCGCCAGTAGTGTATCAGCTATCAATCCTGCATCGGAAATTAGTCCTTCGCCCTGCTGACGCATAAAATCACACGGATTAAACTGATCAGTCTCCGTCCCGGTCTGACCATGTGGATCAATAAGGATGACCCTCTGTCCCAAATTCTTACGCCTCTCGTGGACAGCACGATAAATGCCCCCATAACGTTCGTAGACAAACAATGCTCCAGTGTGAAGCAAGGCATTGGGTTCTGCCGACACCCGACAATATTCTTCTGGTTTGCTGGTAAATGTAATGACCCTACGCACGCCAGACGCCCCGATCAAACGCTTCTCCTCACCCCATCGCCCTAGAACGATTGATGGCTTTGCATCAAAAAGCTTCTGGCGATCAATATCCTCTGCGTTCGCCCACTGGCCTTCCGCTTTCATCTTCGCTTTCAGCATTGGCGAAACAGATTGTTGTTTCTGCAACGGAGACGATTGCATGCGTCTGAACACGATCACAAAGAGTGGCAGGAACATCGGAATGATAAAGCATACCGCTCCCATCAATGCCAATTCATAGTCAGCAGTGAACATACCGAACGCGACAACCATCGCGCCCAGCGCCCATAGCAGCACCGTGATGACACGGAACAATCCGGTCCCCATCATCGCCCCCCCCAAGAATATTCACTCGTCTTTTAGCGAAACAACCCCATTGGCACTAGAATGCCATTTGTCTCGCAAGCAGGTCCAATTATTATCGAATAATACCAGTTAATGCCTGCACCCACACTACATCAGAAAAAATTAATTCAAAGGGTTTCATATACGAGACCCAAGCGACGGCATTGTAGATAATGCAATCGGCAAAACGCCACCTTGCCCAGCCGTAAAACAACAAACCCCGTAGGATTTCTCCGACGGGGTCTGTTGTAGTCGTGACAAGCCAAAAGATCAGGCAGAAACCGGCTCCGCTGATTTGTCTTCGCTTGTACCTTCATCGCCATCTTCGCGACCGGCAGCACGGCTGCGGCCACGACGGGCTGTCGGATGACGACCGCGTGTGCGGCTTGTTCCGGCAGCGGCTTTACGCGGTTTCTTTTCTTCACTGTCCGCCGAGGTGTCGGTATCGGCATTATCAGCTGGCCCAATATCCAAAGACGGTTGGTCGCTGTCTTCGGACGCTGCCTTTGGTGGGCGACCACGCGGTGCAGCACGGCGCGCACGCGGCGCACGCTTTACCGGTGCAGCATCGCCATCGTTGCTGTCTGCGGAAGAAGCAGCAGCAGAAGCGGCAACGTCATTGCCATCGGACGAATTGTTGCCAGTATCATTCGACGTATTATCTGCCGATGCCGCAACGTCATCCTGGCTGACAGAGTTATCGTTGCTGTCATCGCCATTCTGGTTTTCGCTACGCTCGTCACGGTTCGGGCGATTGTTACCCCGATCATTCCGGTCGTTGCGATCATTACGCTGCGGGCGCGGGTTATTATTGTCGCCACGCTCTTCGCGACGCTGGTTTTCCCAGTCAATCGCGGCCTGCAAAATACGATGATAGTGTTCCGCATGCTGGTAATAGTTTTCAGCAAGAACAGGATCGTCAGTGCAATCCTTGGCCAGCGAAACATATTTTTCGTAAACCTGCTGGGCGTTTCCACGAACGCGCCCGTCCGGACCGTTACTGTCAAAAGTCTGAAATTTCGGATTTACAGGACGTTTATTCGGCTGCTGCCGTCCGCGCGGACGCTTATTATTGTTGTTGTTGTTGTTGTTATTTCTCATATCAACATGTCTTTGGTGTTGAAGGACAAATCCGGATTCATCGAGGAATCCCGGAACCACTCCGTCTGAAAAACATATTTCCCGCTAAACAGTACCGGTCAAACGGCACTAGGACAAACCCACCGAAGACCTTGAAAGGAACGGAGATTCATTACTGTTTACAGGGGAACACGGCGCTTTCATAGCGCGTCGGGCACCCGGCCCGTAAAAACAACCTATATGGCTTGACGCCTTATTCCAACTGTTTTTTTCAATGCCCGTATTTTTTTTGCAATGACGTGGCAGATCGGTCAGATCACACAGCGCCCGACCGAGCAACGGGTCTTTTTGGCTGCAACACAGCGCACGATCCCGCCTAGGTCTTCGCGATATTCTACACCGACAAAACCGGCCTCAACCAAAAGGCGGGCAACGTCTTCTTCCTGTCCCTGTCCGATTTCAAAAATCACAAACCCGGCCGGTTTGACGAGGGAAAACGCCACCTGTGACAGAATACGATACGCCCCAAGTCCGTCGCCTTCATCCGTCAGCGCCAGACGCGGATCATATTCGCGTACTTCCGGCGACAGGGTTTCCATATCGGCCTGTGTTATATAGGGCGGATTAGACACCAACAGATCAAATCCGGTCTGGCGTTCCCTGTCCGTAATCGCACTGTCCCAGTCAGAAACACGAAACTCAACCTGATCGGCAAGATCAAGACGCTGGGCATTTTGGCGCGCGCAGGCAACCGCACCCTCGCTGATATCAACGCCAAGTCCGCTTGCATTTTGCAAATCGCCAATGATCGACAGCAAAAGGCACCCGGTGCCCGTTCCGAAATCAAGAACCGTTGGTGCATCTGCATCTTCGAGCCAGTCCAGCGCCAGTTCAACAATCGTCTCGCTGTCCGGTCGCGGGTCAAGCGTTTCGGGCGAAAGCCTGAAACTGTGCCGCCAGAAATCCCGCTGCCCCTGAATACGCGATACCGGTTCATGCTTCAGGCGACGCGCAACCATGTCGCGGAACTTTGCAACGGCATCTGCCCCCACCACGTCTTCCGGCCACGCAGCAATCCGGCTGCCATCGACACCGGCGGCATCAGATAAAAGAATACGGGCGTCCATTCGGGCATTTTCAATACCGGCATCACGCAGAGCGCCAACCGCCTCGGCCATCAAGGCACCAAGGGTTAGCGCATTGTCTTTCGTGCTGGCATTGTCTGCCGTCATCGGATCAATTCTCGATCTCGGCCAGTTTCTGGGCCTGATCTTCGGCAATCAGGGCATCAATCATTTCATCGACCGAGGGCCCGCCGGTGATGAAATCGTCCAAACGATAAAGGGTCAGGTTGATGCGATGATCCGATACACGTCCCTGCGGGAAGTTATAGGTCCGGATACGTTCCGAACGATCACCTGAACCGACCTGTGATTTGCGATCGGCCGCACGCGCACTGTCCTTGCTTTCACGTTCCTGATCATACAGGCGCGAAAGCAGCATCTTCATCGCCTTTTCCTTGTTCTTGTGCTGCGATTTTGCTTCTTGGCTCGCGGCGACCACGCCGGTTGGAATGTGGGTAATACGCACCGCACTGTCCGTGGTGTTAACGTGCTGGCCACCGGCCCCTTGCGAACGATAGGTATCAATCCGCAAGTCTTTCGGGTCGATATGAATATCGACTTCTTCCGCCTCGGGCAGAACGGCGACCGTTGCCGCCGAGGTATGAATACGCCCGCCCCCCTCGGTCACGGGAACACGCTGAACCCGGTGCACGCCGCTTTCGAATTTCAGGCGCGCAAATACACCTGCACCCGATACGTTGACGATCACTTCCTTGTATCCGCCAAGGTCATTTTCGTTGGCGTCCATCTGCTCGAACTTCCAGCCGCGGTTTTCCGCATAACGCTGATACATGCGATACAGGTCGGCGGCAAAAAGTGCGGCTTCCTCGCCGCCGGTACCGGCGCGAATTTCAAGGATAGCGTTCTTTTCGTCCGCGTCTTCCTTGGGCAGAAGCATCAGCTTCACTTCGTGCTCGGCCTTGGGCAATTCGTCGAGGATTTCATATTTCTCGGCTTCGGCCATTTCACGCATGTCGCGATCAGAACCGGCATCGTCAAGGATTTCCTGTGCACCCTCCAGATCGGCACGAAGCTTTTTTACCTTCTCGACCGCATCAACAATCGGGGAAAGTTCGGCATATTCGCGCGACAGTTTGGCAAACGAGTCACCATCCGTCGCCCCGCCCGACAGCAGGGATTTGAGTTCGTCGAACCGGCGTACAACGCCATCAAGTTTACCGGGGTCCAGACTCACTCTTTGTCCTCCTTCGGGGTTTCATCATTATCTTCGGCTTTGCTAGCATTCGAACCGGACTGCAACGCGAACAGACGCGTCAAAAGCTTTTGGGCTTTCATCCATTCGACCGTTCCAGCACCATCCGTGGTTGCCGCAAGGTCTTTAAGCGCTTGGGTAGGCGTATGCAACAACCGATTGATCAGAAGCCGGGTCGCCTTTTCGGCGTCACCATGACTTTCGCGCAAGGCATCGTTGCGAACGGTTTCGAAATGCGCCCTTAAATCCGCCATCGCCGGGATGGCGGCACGTTCGGCCCGCACGCGAACGAAATGCTCGACCTCTTCCTCAATCAGCGCCCAGGCCTCGTCGGCCTTTTCCTCGCGCCCGCCGCGCCCCTCGGCGGCGATCTTTTCAAGATCGTCCAGCCGATAGAAAAACACCTCGGCGATCTCGTCGACCTGCGGATCGATATCGCCGGGAACCGCCGTATCGATCATCAGGATCGGGCGATAACGCCGACGCTTGATCGCATCCAGGGCGCGCGCCTTGTCAATGATATAGCGGCGCGATCCCCCAGCGGTCAGGACCATGTCGGCCTCGGCCAATAAACGATCAAGATCTTCAAGTTCCGACCAATGGCAATCAAGCCTGCGCGCGACAAGACGTGCCCGCGCAGCCAACCGGTCGGTGACCAACACCCGTCCCATGCCGCGTTCGGCAAGGGATGCGGCAATCAGTTCGCCCATATCCCCGGCACCAGCCAGAAGCAGCGTGCAATTGGCAATATCGCCATGCAGGTCGCGTGCAACGGATTGTGCTACCGCCGCAATCGAAACCGCGCCCTGCCCGATCCCGGTTTGGCTTCGGACCTTTTTGGAAATGGCATAGGCCGTCTGATACACCAGTTCCAGCTCGCGCCCGACAAGCTTGTGATGCCGAGCGATCCGATGGGCATCCTTGACCTGCCCGAAGACTTCGGGTTCGCCGATCACCAGACTGTCAAGAGACGCCGCAACCGCAAAAACATGGCGCAACGCATCGCGCCCGGACCGGATGTAAAGCTCGCTTGCCAGCTTGTCGCGATCGATATCTGCCCAAAGGGCCAGAAGATCAATCAGCCGTTCCCGACCGCGTTCCGCATCCGACGCCAGCAAATGGATTTCGGTACGGTTGCAGGTCGAAACCACAATCGCCTGCCCCAAGCGGGCCTGCAAAATCGCCGACAGGAACTGCGGCAGGCGGGCTTCGTCGATGAACAGACGATCACGCGTATCCTCGCTGGAGCGCCGATGATTGGTCCCGATCACCATCAGGCGATCCAGCGGCCAGTCTCCGGCTTCTTCACGCGGGAATGCGTCTGTCACCCTGCACTTACCTTTTGCCGATTACGCCCGCAAGCTGATCAAGCGCGATTTCCTGCTGTTCACCTCTGTCCAGGTCGCGAAGCTGGGCGACGCCCTTTGCCAGTTCGTCATCGCCAAGGATAACCGCGAGACGGGCATTTGCCTTGTCCGCGCGCTTCATGCGTTTTTTCATATTCCCGGCATAGCCGAGCTCGACCGCAATACCGGTTTCGCGCAATGTCTGTGCGAGTGTACGGCATCGTGCCTCGGCCGCATCCCCCATCGGGATCAATGCAATCGGACGCAGTCCGGCCGGGGCCTCGCCGACCATCAGAGCCAGGCGTTCAACACCAGCCGCCCAGCCAACACCGGCCGTCTGCGGGCCACCCATGGTCGAAATCAGGCCATCATAACGGCCACCGGCCATAACGGTTCCCTGTGCGCCAAGGGTGTTGGTCGTGAACTCGAAACAGGTGTGGCAATAATAATCCAGACCACGCACCAGACGCGGATTCAGTTCATATCCGATACCAATATCGCCAAGCCCGCCAGTCAGCGACTTAAAAAATTCCTGACTGTGTTCGTTCAGATATTCGGCAAATAACGGTGCATTGGCGACCAGTTCCCGGTCGCCTTCATCCTTGGAATCAAGGATACGCAGCGGGTTCTTTTCAAGGCGTGCCCGGCTGTCTTCCGACAGCTTGTCGAAATGTCCCTTGAAATAATCGACCAGAACGTCGCGATACGCTGCCCGGCTTTCCGGATCGCCAAGGGTATTAAGCTCCAGCGTGATGCTGTCCCACAGGCCAAGAGACTTAAGGATATGCGCACCATAGGCGATCATTTCGATATCACCTGCGACCTGCTCGACACCCAGAAGCTCTGCTCCGATCTGGTGGAACTGGCGCTGGCGGCCTTTCTGCGGGCGTTCATAACGGAACATCGGCCCGTAATAGGAAACCTTGACCGGGGACATCTGCTGCATGCCGTTCGAGATATAGGCACGCGCAATGCCAGCCGTTCCTTCGGGGCGCAGCGTGATCTGTTCGCCACCGCGATCCTCGAAGGTATACATTTCCTTGGTCACGACATCGGATGTATCGCCAAGGGTACGGGCAAAGACCTCGGTAAATTCGAAGATCGGTGTGGTCATGCGATGGTAACCATACAACTCGCCGATGTCGCGCGCGACCTGCGCGATATGATCCTGCAGACGGTTCTGTTCAGGCAGAAGGTCATGCGTGCCACGGACGGGTTGAAGCGATGCCACTTTGGGTCTCCGATCTAACTTGAATTCCAGATATTTGCGCCAAAACGATCAACGCAAATTCATGTGAACATGAAAATAGCTTTCCGCCCGGACGGCGGAAAGCCAAAATTCGTCAATTCTGCTACGCTATTCCGCCGCGGCCAGCTTTGCAGCTTCTTCGGCTTCGATCTTGGCCGCGCGTTCCTCGACCAGTTCGACGATATGGTCGACCATTTTTTCGGTGCTGATATTGTGATCGGGACGGCCGGAGATATACATTTTGTGGTTGCCACCACCACCACCGGTAAGCCCGATATCGGTTTCGCGGGCCTCTCCCGGACCATTAACGATGCAGCCAATGATCGACAGCGAAATCGGGGTTGAAATGTGGGCCAACCGTTTTTCAAGCTCGGCCACCGTATCAACCACATTAAAGCCCTGACGCGCGCAGGACGGGCAGGAAATGATCTGCACACCGCGGGTCCGAAGGCCAAGCGATTTCAGAATATCATACCCGACATGGATTTCCTCGACCGGGTCGGCTGACAGCGACACGCGCAACGTATCGCCGATACCGGCCCACAGAAGATTGCCCATGCCAATTGCTGATTTCACCGTACCGCCGCGCAGGCCACCGGCCTCGGTAATGCCCAGATGCAGCGGATAGTCACATGCTTCGGCAAGGCCGTAATAGGCTGCAACCGCAAGGAACACATCGGATGCCTTGACCGAAATCTTGAACTCGTAGAAATCCTGATCCTCAAGGATTTTGGCGTGGTTCAGCGCGCTTTCGACCATCGCCTCCGGGCAGGGTTCGCCGTAACGTTCCAGCAATTCCTTTTCGAGCGACCCGGCATTAACCCCGATACGCATCGAACAGCCGTGGTCCTTGGCCGCCTTGACGACCTCGCGCACGCGTTCTGTCGATCCGATATTACCCGGGTTGATCCGCAGGCACGCTGCACCGGCTTCGGCGGCTTCGATCGCACGTTTGTAATGGAAATGGATATCGGCAACGATCGGGACATGCACCTGCTTGATGATGTCTTTAAGCGCCGCAGTCGATTCCCGATCCGGGCAGGAAACACGAACAATATCGGCACCTGCTTCTTCAAGGCGCAAAATCTGATCCACGGTTGCCGCAACATCGGTGGTCAGGGTGTTCGTCATCGACTGCACCGAGATCGGCGCGTCTCCACCAACTTCCACATTACCAACGCGGATCTTGCGGCTTTTGCGGCGTTCAATATCTCGATAAGGGCGGACGCTCATTTCCGGTTCCAAGCAAATCTGTGTCTCTGGCCGACTATATAGCTTATCAGGGGCTAATTAGAAACCGTTGCCTTACGGTTTTTCCGTCAGATTTTGCAAAGCTGTCATAAAAAAAAGCGGCCATATCAGGCCGCTTTTTCGAAAATCAGGGGTGACGCCATCACAAGGGTGGCAGACATCCTTACTGTGCCGTCGCCGGTGCCGTACCTTCAAGGGCTTCAACATCAAGCGAGAAATCCGAAATCACCGCACCGTAATCACCGACCGGCAGGGCTTCCTTGCCATCGACGCTATAGGTCAGTGCGCCTGCATTGCCTACTTCAAGCATCAGGCCGTCCTTGTTCGGAACGCGATACGTGTCGCCTGCGCTCAGCATCCGGGTCAGCAGGATGTTGCCATCGCCTTCGCGAATACGCACCCAGCTGGTTTCAACCGCCTCAATGGTGACACGGCTGTCAACATTGACCGCCCCGAAAACACGTCCGCCGCCGACTTCGTCAACTTCTGGCGCTGCCGGAACGGCGGCAGTTTCTGCTGCCGGTGCTGCCGGTGTCTGTGCTGCCGTTTCGGACGCAGGTGCAGGCGCCTCGGCCGCAACCTCTGGCGCGGCTGCCGGTGTTTCGACCGGTGCCGCGGCTTCTGCCGGTGCTTCGGCAACTTCGGCCGGCGGCGTCTCAACCACTTGCGGGGCTGCTGCGGTTTCGGCTGTATCGGTTGATGCTGCGGGTTCCTGCTGTGCAATCACAGGGGTATCGGCTGAATCCGCCGGTGCTTCTGCCGTCTCGGCAGTTTCCTCGGTCGGAGCAGAGGCCGAAGATCCAACTTCTGCCGCACGGGCATCGGCCGCATTTTCCAGATTGCGTTCCGGAACGGCCTGTTCGCCGCCTGACGTATAGCTTGCCAGTCGTTCGGGCAACGGATCCACCAGATCGGCGATGGTTTTGCCCTGGCTCGACAGATAGTACCAGCCACCATAGGCGCCGATACCAAGCAATGCCGCAATCAGAAGGACCGCCCCACCGGGGACGCGGCTTTCCTGAACAGGTTTCGGGAAACTAAGTTCGGTCCGGGCTGCGGGCGCGTTGCTCTCCGCACGGAAACGCCGCACGATTTCTGCCCCGTCCAGTCCGAGATGTTCGGCATAGGCTTTGATAAAGCCCAAGCCATACGGGCCACCGGGCAACACCGAATAATCGCTGTTCTCGATCGCCTCGATATAAATCTTGCGGATACGCAGCAAACGGCAAACGTCTTCGACGCTCTGACCAAGATTGTTCCTGGTGTGGCGCAAAAGACGCCCTACTTCGGCCTGATCAGATGAATAGCCGTTATCTACTTCCATTTTGATGTCATTTGACGGCCCATTTCCAGGCAACGGCCTGAAACGCAAGCGCCCCCCGGATTGCTCGTCCAAATGATCTTCCTTTCGCTTTCCGATCGCCAACTCCGCACCCCCACGTTACGATCTAGCAATAAAAATAGCAGAATCCCCACCAAAAGCGATTGTTTTTAAAGTTTTACACCGTGATCTATTGCGAAAGCCTTAAGACGCGATCGCAACGATTTACTCGAACTTCCCATAATCGACAGGACATATCCCTCAACGCTTGCCGCATTCATGCTTCGGACCATCTCCTTTACAGGACCAACCGCAGCAGGTGCCATCGACAGGCGGCGAATACCCAATCCGATCAGGGCCATCGCTTCAAGTGGTCGTCCGGCCATCTCGCCACAGATGGTCAGACGGACATTCCGTTCGTCACACAATGTGACAAGTTGCCGCATAAATGCGAACACACTTGGCGAAAGTGTGTCATAACGCCCCTCCAACCGCGGGTTCCCACGGTCGGCAGCGAACATAAACTGCAGCAGGTCGTTGGTTCCGACCGACAGAAAGTCGACACGATCCAAAAGTGCCGGTGCCTGCCATATCAGCGCCGGAACTTCCAACATCGCCCCAACCTCGACCCGGTTCGGTACATAGCCGCGTTCTGCTTCGCGCTTTAACTGCTGATCCAGAAGCTCTTTTGCCTGATCGAATTCTGCGACTTCGGCAATCATCGGGAACATGACATACAGGTCCCGCTCGTGAGCAGCCCGGATCAACGCGCGCAACTGATGAACAAGCACTGCAGGACGATCCAGCGTAATACGGATCGAGCGCCAGCCCATCGCCGGGTTCTCTTCTGTCATATCCTCCCAATAGGGCAACAATTTGTCACCCCCGACATCAAGCGTCCGAAAGACAACCGGACGACCTTCCGCCTGTTCAAAGATCCGTGTGTACAGCCGGGTCTGATCGCCAATATCTGGCATGGCCGATCTGACCATGAAAGGAATTTCCGTCCGATAAAGGCCGATCCCGTCCGCACCGCTTTCGATCACATGGGGCACATCAATTAGAAGTCCCGCATTTACGTTCAGCGAAATATCGATCTCGTCGCATGTCCGGGCCGGCATATCGCGCATCTGCGCATACAGCGCCTTGCGTTCCGCCCGTGCTTTCAGCGCACCGTCGATAACCGAACGGACATCCTCGCTTGGCCGGACAAACAACTGCGCATTGTCTGCATCGACAATCAGCGGATCACCGGTTTCAACCTTGTCGAGAACGCCCTTGACCCCGCCCAGGACCGGAATATCAAGCGCACGGGCAACAATCGCCACGTGCGAGGTGTGCGATCCTTCTTCAAGGGCAAGGCCACGCAAGCGCGTATGATCGTAATCCAGAAGTTCCGCCGGGCCAATATTGCGCGCCACCAGAATGATATCGTCGGGCAACTCGCCAAAGGCCGGGGACTGATACTGCCCCGAAAGATGTTGCAACAGCCGGTTTGCCAGATCTTCAAGATCATGCAGGCGTTCGCGCAAATACGGATCGCTGACCTGGGCCATGCGGGCACGGGTATCGTCATGCACCTTCTGAACCGCGGCTTCGGCTGTCAGGCCGGTATGGACCGCCTCGGTAATGCGGTTCAGCCAGCCGGTATCCTGCGCAATCATTTTATAGGCTTCGAGGATATCACCCGGATCATCATCGCCACCATTGCTGTCCATTCCAGCAACGGCTTCAAGCATCTTGTCGAGGTGATCCTGAAGCCCGCGCATGGCATCGCGAAGCCGGGTCAGTTCTTCGTCCGGGTCGTCCGACACCATCCGGTCGATGACGATGCGCGGTTCATGCAGAACCGCAATGCCCTTGCCAATCCCCGGTGCCAGACGCGCCCCGCCCAGACGCAAGGGCAAAAGCGCAATCCCGTCAGTCGGGATCAGTTCTTCACGGCTAACCAGCTCGCCACCGGCGACCATTTCGGCCAAAACCATGGCAACGTTTTCAAGCGCTTCCTGCTCGTCCTCGGAATAAAGGCGTTCGGTCCGGTTCTGCACGGCAAGCACACCGATGATACGGCCACCACGCAGGATCGGCACACCGATCATGGAATGATAGATTTCCTCGCCGGTTTCCGGACGATAGGCAAAGTTCGGATGGCTTTGCGCATCTTTAAGGTTAAGAGGCCGGGCATGTGCTGCCACATAACCCACAATCCCCTCGCCAACCCGAAGACGGGTCATGTGGACCGCCGCCGGGGCCAGACCACAGGTCGCGAAAAGTTCCAGAACCTCGCCTGCCCGCATCACATAGACCGAACACACCTCTGCCACCATATCGGCGGCAATGATGGTCACAATCTGGCCAAGGCGTTCTTCTGCCGTCCCCGGACCAGCCATGACGTCGCGAACGCGCTTTAAAAGGCGTCGCGGACCAGTGACTGCGGCGGACGGCATGCTCATCGGGTTTAATTGTCTCTTCGTACGAGGGACTGAACGGCCTGTTCGACCAGTTCTTCAAGAATTTCGGCTACCGGTTGTTCTTTCTTTACCATACCAACCGACTGTCCTGCCATAACCGATCCGCTTTCGACATCACCATCAATAACGGCCCGGCGAAGCGCCCCCGCCCAGAAATGTTCGATCTCAAGCTGGGCTTCGCCCTGATCGACCTCACCGGCGCGGAATTTCGCAATCACCTTGCGCTGGGTATCAAGGAATTCGTCTGTTCCCTTGTTGGCGAGCGCACGCACCGGAATAACCGGGAAACGTTCGTCAAGCTGCACCGTGGTAACCGCGTCGCGTGCACTGGCACGGATAAAGGCCTTTTTGAAATCCGGATGGGCAATGCATTCGGTCGCACAAACAAGACGCGTCCCGACCTGAACCCCGGCAGCTCCCTGTTCAAGCAATCCGGTCATGGCTTCGCCACGACCGATACCGCCGGCACAGAAAATCGGCACATCCTTGATTTCCGGAAGAATCTCCTGTGCCAGAACGGTCAGTGAAACCGGGCCGACATGCCCACCGGCTTCGCTGCCTTCGATCACCAGCGCATCCGCACCCGATCGCACCAGTTTCTTAGCCAGTACCAGCGCCGGTGCAAAACAGACAACCTTGGCAAATTCCTTGGCTTTCTTGATCGATGCCGATGACGGCAGGCCACCGGCCAGAACCACGTGGCCAACCTCGTGCTCGCGGCAAACCTCGATCAGGTCGTCAAGCATCGGGTGCATGGTAATAAGGTTCACGCCGAACGGCTTTTTGGTTAGCGCCTTGGTCCCGGCAATTTCGGCTGACAGCAGATCCGGGGTCATCGACCCGCAGGCAATCACGCCAAAGCCACCGGCATTTGAAACCGCCGCCACAAGGTGACGTTCGGAAACCCAGGACATTGCACCCGCCAGAATGGCGTAATCCGTTCCCAGAAATTCCTTGCCCGCCGCCCACAATTTTTCAAGACGGGCGCGTGCCGCATCGAATTTCGGATCGCTCATATCATCAGTACCCCAAAGCAGAAATGCAGGGAACCGGGGTTCCCTGCCATTTCATCATAAAGGCCGAAACCGATAGTTCCAGCTAGTATGTAATAATTGACGCAATTTAACAGTGACTTAATCGTACACAACGAAGTCACATTATCAAATTACTCGGCATCAAGACCATAAGCGGTATGAAGCGCACGAACTGCCAGTTCGGTATATTCTTCGGCAATCAGAACGCTAACCTTGATTTCCGAGGTCGAAATGACCTGGATGTTGATGCCTTTTTCCGCAAGCGTTTCAAACATCTTGCGTGCAACGCCAACGTGCGAACGCATGCCGACACCGATGATCGACACTTTGGTCACATCCGATGTGCTCAGCAATTCCTTGTAGCCGATCTTGGCCGAATTACCTTCAATTACCGACAAAGCACGTTTGAATTCGCCGCGCGGCACGGTAAAGGTCATGTCGGTGCTTTTACCGTCTTCCGAGACGTTCTGCACGATCATGTCGACATTGATATTGGCCTCGGCCAGCGGGCCGAAGATAGAAGCAGCGATTCCCGGTTTGTCTGCGACTTTCACCAAGGTGATCTTGGCTTCATCACGGCTATAGGCAATCCCGCTGACGACTTCCTGTTCCACGATTTCGTCCTCGTCTACAACAAGTGTTCCTTCTGCATCGCTAAAGGTCGAACGGACCTGCACCCGGACGCGATGGTTCATCGCCATCTCGACTGAACGGGTCTGGAGGACCTTCGCACCAAGCGATGCCAGTTCAAGCATTTCTTCGTAGGTAATTTTTTCGATCTTGCGCGCCTTGGGCACGATACGCGGGTCGGTCGTATAGACACCGTCAACATCGGTATAGATATCGCAACGATCCGCCTTCAGGGCCGCGGCAAGAGCCACCGCCGAAGTATCGGAACCGCCACGGCCAAGCGTGGTGATGCGATTATCCGGGGCAATTCCCTGGAAGCCGGCAACACACACAACCTCACCACCATTCATGCGCTTGTCGAGTTCGGTGGTATCGATTTCCTTGATACGCGCCTTGGCATGTGCCCCGTCGGTCTTGATCGGAATCTGCCAGCCAAGCCATGAACGTGCCGGCACATCCATGCTTTGCAGTGCCATCGCGATCAGCCCAACTGTCACCTGTTCGCCCGACGATACGATCACGTCATATTCGCGCGCATCATACATTGGCGAAATTTCATCAGCCCAGCCTACCAGTTCGTTGGTCTTGCCCGACATGGCCGAAACAACAACCGCGACCTGATTTCCGGCATCGACCTCGGCTTTGACCCGACGGGCGACGTTCTTGATCTTTTCGACATCGGCGACCGATGTGCCGCCGAATTTCATGACAATACGGGCCATGAAGTATCCCCGCTAAGCTTGCCATCCATCGGCGTTCCGAAAAGATGGCATGTGATCCGGCCCTCGATCCATTGGCGCAGGCCTGCAACGCGGCGCGCCGCCTGATCCGGGCGGCGTTATCAATACTGCCTTACTCTTTCGGAAACAAGCATCAACGCAGGGGAAAATTGCATCGATTCATTTTTTATTCGGGTTTGATGCTCCTGATGCGCCCCAAAGGACGCAAATGGCGAAACATCCTGCGAATCCTTACCTGAAAACCCTGATAACACATGCGATTGGCGCAAGGCACATTCCGATTTCACTCATGCCCGCAAAGCCGTCATCCACGCCAATGATCCGGCAAACTATTGCCTTGCCGGACGTGCCCGCGTAAACAAGGCAAAGCAAAATCAATGTCACGCCTTCGGAGCCGTCCATGTCGCACGCATCCGCCAATAACAGCCGCACCGCCAATGCCGAGGAAATTGCACGCTTTTCTGCAATGGCTGAAAAATGGTGGGATCCGAACGGTGCGATGAAGCCGCTGCACAAGTTCAATCCGATCCGCTTGCAGCTTCTGCGTGACAATATCGCCGCCCATCTCGGGCGGGACGCCAATCAGCTTGACGTTCTCAAAGATATCGAAATCATCGATATCGGTTGCGGTGCCGGTCTTCTGTCCGAACCGTTGGCGCGTATGGGTGCCAAGATGACGTCAATCGACGCGGCCGAAAACAATATCGAAGTTGCCAAAGTTCATGCCGCCCAATCGGGCCTTGCCATTGATTATCGCAACGGCACCCCGGAAATGCTGGTCGATGAAGGCAAGCAGTTCGATATCGTGCTGAATATGGAAGTCATCGAACATGTCGATGATCCGCAATTCTTCATGCAGGCCTGTGCTGCGTTACTCAAACCTGGCGGATTGATGTTTGTCGCCACCCTGAACCGCACGATCAAATCGCTGGCACTGGCGAAATTCGGCGCTGAGTATGTCCTGCGCTGGTTGCCTGCTGGTACCCATGACTGGCGCAAATTTGTCAAACCGTCCGAAATGTCGGGCTTCCTGCGTGGCGCCGGTCTTGATCTCGTAGATATTACCGGTGTTGCCTATAACCCGATCAACGACAAATGGTCAGTTGCCCCGCGCGACCTTGATATCAACTACATGGTGATCGCGCAAAAACCTTCTGGCGCGTAATTGTATATTGCCTTCAAGACGGTGGCTGATGCACTACAACGCGATTTCGCCCTGCGGCCTTTGCGGCATACATCGCCTTGTCAGCATCACGCAATAGCCGGTCGAGGCTAACCGGCTCCTCCAGAGTATGATGAACAACACCGATACTGATTGTGGTATGAATACTGCCGGTTTCGCTTTCACCAACGGCCGTTTGCTCGATTGCAATGCGAATGCGTTGCGCCAGCCCAAGCGCATCGGCCGGCGCGACACCCGGCAGGATCAATCCGAACTCTTCACCGCCAAGACGTGCAATCAAATCATCACCGCGCAGATTGCCACGAATAATTTTCGCCACTTCCACCAGCACCCGGTCTCCTGCCGCATGACCATGGGTATCGTTGATTTGTTTGAAGTGATCGACATCAAGCCCCATGATGGTCAGGCGTCCCTTTTCTCCCGACAGACGCGATATCAATTCACTGCCACATTTCATGAAAGCCCCACGCGACAGTAACCCGGTCAGGAAATCATGGTTTGCGGCGTGATCCAGACGATCAACCAGCGCGCTGCGTGCGGTGTCAATACTGGCAACAGTCAGCGGGCCCAATGACAGCAATGCAATCCCCAGCCGGGTCGACATGATTGCATAATATGGATCGCTATCGACCGGCAAATTCGACAAAAAATCAAGCTCCAGAACCACCATCAACCAATGCGATACCAGCAATATGAAAAGTGTCGTGATCTGCAACCGATAAACCAGTGCACACCATAACAAAGCAGGCACCGGAAACACGATTGATCCCGGCCCGCCGATAACCTTTACCAGAACCAGACTGACCAGGACGGAAATGGCCGGTGCACAGGTTTTCAGGGTCTCGACATTCATGACAAAATGCCGAAAAAAGCCCGTGCTCATCGCGGAAAAATCCGACCAGCGCGCCACCGTCAGGGCAAATGGCAGGATAACGACGTAATTCGCAAATTCGGTGCTGAACCAGAACAGGAACGCGGTTATTGGATCCTGACTGAAAACCAATACTGCGATAAGTATCCCGGCCATCGCCGCAGCCAATGCCGCCCCTGCCCCAGTCAGGCAAAGATACTGAACTGATTGCGGACGGCGAAGATTGCGATCCTCGACTGACAGCCTGCGCAACAGAATAACCCCGACCGCAACACCGGCCAGATTGGCCCCGGTTAGCCAGATCGCGGTGTAGATATCGTTTCCGGTCAGAAGGTCGGCGGCCATATAAGCGATGAACGCAGCGCACCAGCCCAAAGGCGTGTTCATCGCTCGCCCACGGACAAAGGCCGCGGTCAGAAGAGCATTGGCAGGCCACAAAACAGCAAGCATCCCGTCCGGGCGGGTTAGAATCCCGAATAACGAAGCGGCAAAAACAATCCCCGCCACGCAAACCGCGCCAACGCAACACGGAATAAAATCCGTCGATACCCGAAAAACCGCTGCCATCCCCTAAACCCCAAGAAAGACCAAAAGCCACACCCGATACTTATCCAATGATATAACATCCGATATAACCCTGATGTTCCATGTTTAGCTTCACTTTTCTGTCAAAATCATTTCATCAAACATTTTCGGATGCGCACAACACCTCCTTTTGAATAGGTTCTTGAGAGGTGGTAATATTGCCCCGCATTTCAACCAAGCCATGCATCAAATTTTGCATACGCACAAAAACTGTCTGCTGATGGTTGCAACGCATCTGCATCGCACACAGCTTCGAAAAATCAGGTCGTCAGGGGAATTTGACCAGAACGGTCAGTTCTTCTTGCTCTCATCAAGCCATGGCAACGCGTGAACATCGATACCTTCATCGATCAGTTCAGCGGTTTCCTTTAACGACGCCTCGCCATAAATGCCGCGTTTTTCGGTTTCGCCATAATGAATCTTGCGAGCTTCCTCGGCAAACTTGGTGCCAACATGCTCGCAATTTGCCTCAACCTGCTTCCGGATTTCGGCCATTGCGACGCGGGTTGCTTCGGCCATGGCGACCTGGCGGGTCTTTTCAGCAGCTTCTTCTTTCTGGCGTGACGTCCGAAGACGGGGTGCCATCAATGCCTTGCCGACATTTCCGGTCCCGCAAACAGGGCATGACAATTCACCGCTGGCAGCCTGGGTGTCATATGTGGCACCGTCTTTGAACCAGCCTTCAAATTCGTGATCATGTTCGCATTTAAGCTGAAAGAGGATCATGGTGTTGTTTTGTTCAAGCCAACCGTAACAATTGCAAGGTGTTTTAATATCAAGGATATAGCGACACCTTGCCCGAAACGCCAGTTTCGGGCGGCTCTTTCAATAACCAAGATTTATGAAAATGTCATCATTAATGCCATCTGACTGGATTACCCGTCATTGCCCTCCGAGCGGCGGAACCGCACTTGATCTTGCTTGTGGCAAGGGTCGTCACAGTTTCTGGCTAGCCGATCACGGATGGCAGGTTACAGCCCTTGATCGCGACCTGTCGGATACGCAGACTGGTCATAATATCGGGATTGACTGGATCGAAGCCGATCTTGAATCCGGTCATTGGCCGCTTGGAGACCGGCAGTTTGATCTGGTTGTGGTTGTCAATTACCTTTATCGTCCGCTGTTTGAATACCTTCGCAAGGCGATCACACCCGGCGGTACCCTGCTTTATGAAACCTTCATGATCGGGAACGAAGCATTTGGCCGCCCACAATCGCCGGAATTCCTTCTGCGTCAAAATGAACTGCCAAACGCTTTTTCAGGTTGGGAAATCAACGCATTCGAACAGGGGCCGCAATACAAATCCGGCGCAACGGTTCCCTTTGCGGTGAAGCAATTCCTGTCGGCCTGCAAACCATCGCCAAAACGGACCGAAACAATTCTGTAACACACTGGAATACCGATAAAAAATAAACACAAGTGTCACAATTCAAACGGTTTGTTTCTGGCATCTTCCTCGGCGCTAGTTTTAGCATTTGGCAGAGAGAGAAAACCATGAATGAACAATTTGAAATCGTCGAGGATCGCGATGACATTCCGTCGAACCCGACAAACAATCCGCGTGTCGCAGACCTGATCAATGCTCGCCTTTCCCGTCGCGGCTTTTTCAAGGGCCTGATGGCAACTTCGGCCGTCGCTGGCGCTGGTATCGCAACCTCGGGCATGGCCCGCGCGCAGGACGCCTCGACCCTGACCTTCAAATCGATCCCGCAGAAGATCGCAAAAACCCATGCCGTTGCCGAAGGATACGATGCCGACATCCTGATCCGTTACGGTGACAAGGTCGTCGCCGATGCCCCGGCATTCGTTCCGGGCGCCGTCGATGCCACCGCGCAGAACAAGCAGTTCGGCTATAACTGCGACTATATCGGCTATATGCCGCTTCCGGTCGGATCAGACAATTCCGAACACGGCCTTCTGTGTGTCAGCCATGAATACACCAATGCCGAACTGATGTGGCCGGGCCTCAAGGACGCCATGGGCGCATCGCAGGAACAGGCCCTGCATGAAATTGCCGCCCACGGCCATTCCATCGTCGAAGTCAAAAAGACAGACGGCAAATGGCAGGTCATTGACGGTTCAGATTATGCACGCCGTATTTCCGCCCTTGATACCGAAATGGTCATCACCGGCCCGGCAGCAGGCCATGACCGCCTGAAAACCAGCACCGACCAGACCGGTACACGCGTCATCGGCACGCTGAACAACTGTGCAGGTGGCAAAACCCCTTGGGGCACCATCCTGATCGCCGAAGAAAACTTCAACGGCTATTTCGGTGGTGACATCGCCAAAACCAGCGAAGAACGCAACTACAAGCGCCTCGGTATCGAACCGGACAGCTGGTATTCTTGGGTCAAATATTTCGACCGCTTCAACGTTGAAAAAGAACCGAACGAGCCGAACAAATTTGGCTGGATGGTCGAAATTGATCCCTATGATCCGACCTCGACCCCGAAAAAGCGCACGGCCCTTGGCCGCTTCAAGCACGAAGGTGCCACCGTTTTCCTGAATAAGGATAACTCTGTGGTTGCCTATTCCGGCGACGATCAGCGCTTCGATTACCTTTATAAATTCGTCGCGTCGAAAAAATACAATCCGAACGACCGTGCGGCAAACATGGACATCCTTGAAGACGGCACGCTTTATGTCGCCAAATTCAACGAGGATGGCACGGTTAACTGGATGCCTCTGGTCCATGGCGACGGCCCGCTGACCGCCGAAAATGATTTCAACAGTCAGGCCGATATCCTGATTGAAACCCGTCGCGCAGCCGACCTTCTGGGTGCAACCCAGATGGACCGCCCCGAAGATGTCGAACCAAACCCGGTTAACGGCAAGGTTTACGTCATGCTGACCAACAACTCGAAGCGCAAGGAACCGAACATCGTCAATCCGCGCGCCTCGAACATCCATGGTCACGTTCTTGAACTCACCCCTCCGGGCGGCATGGGCAAGGATGCGGATCACACCGCCGATACCTTCAAATGGGACATCTTCCTGCTTGGTGGTAACCCGGCGAATGCCGATGACCGTGCAGTTTACCATCCAGGAGCCGAAAGCTGGGTATCCTGCCCGGATAACCTTGCGATTGACCATAAAGGCCGCCTGTGGATTTCCACCGATGGTGCGCCAAGCTCGGATATTCCAGATGGCATGCATGCCGCAGATGTGGAAGGTGCCGGTCGCGCACTGACCAAATTCTTCTTCGCCTGCCCGGAAGGTGCCGAAATGTGCGGTCCGGAATTCACCCCGGATGGCACGACCCTGTTTGTCGCGGTTCAGCACCCTGCAGACGGTTCAACCTATGACGAACCAAGCACCCGCTGGCCGGACTTCCAGGACGGCGTTCCGCCGCGCCCGTCGGTGGTTGCCATCACCAAACAGGGTGGCGGCGAAATCGCAAGCTGATCCTGGTCATACCCGATCATCGTCAAACCGGCCCCGCTTGGGGCCGGTTTTCATTTTCCGGTCACGTTACCTTATCTGAGCAGCTTATCTGATCGGTGCAGTGCCTGCGTACGTGCCGTTATTGTCCGCAATTGCCTTCCAGCTTTTTTCCGAAGCCCCCTTGGTCTCAAGCGAGGTCCAGTTGCCTTCGGACTTGTTGATATTGCCGCTGATATCGCTATTCCAGAAACCAACCACCGTCGGTGTGATATTCAGATAAAGCGCCCCGTCAACAATCCGCCACAGGTTCGGATTGGCCGGGACCTTGCCGCCCTGTGCGACGCCATAGGCGCAATGCCCGTCATATTTCGGCGCGTATTTTTCCGGATTGGCGGTGAACATGTCGCGATGCTCTTCGGATGCAAACGCCCATGTCGCCCCGTTATATTCGGCGGTAATATCGGATCGTCCCGGCACGGCCCGGGGCTGCGCGCCACCCGGCTCCGCCTGCGTCAGATCGAAATAGGCCACCGGATCATACCCGCTGATCGCAAAGCCTGTTTCATCAACATATTGCTCCCCGGCGAAAGCAGCACCCGAAGCTGCCATGATCAGGGACGTCGCCATTAACAGACGCTTCAGCATTACCCAAATACTCCATTTGCTGTTTTGATAAGCCGATATTGAAAGAGCATATGCGAAAGGCAAAATGACGTTGCGACACTGTTTCGTGAAACTGCGTGACCACGGGGCTCAGCATCCCAATCGGTTGCGAATTTTCTTCTTGACCTAAACTTAAGTTAAGGAATTACACAGAAGATAGTTGAGGAAAAACAAAAAGGAATATTCCATGAGCACCGCGTTTCTGGAACATGTGAATTTCACCGTCGCTGATCCGGCCAAAACGGCCACACAATTATGTGATTGGTTTGGCTGGCATGTGCGCTGGAACGGGCCGTCAAAGGATAACGGCATCACCTATCACGTCGGCAATGATACAAGCTATGTCGCCGTCTATTCCGGCGGAACGCCTATAAGTTCGGATGAAAATTCGTATCGCACTCTGGGCGGGATGAACCATGTCGCCATTGTGGTTGACGACCTTGACGCGACTGAAAAGAAAATCCTCGCCAGTGGTCTGAAAACCCACAGTCATGCCGATTATGAACCCGGCCGCCGGTTTTACTTCCATGACGAAAACGGCATCGAGTTCGAGGTGGTCAGCTATAGCTGACCACCTGCGAAATGCTGCTTAGATCAGCAAGGCTTGTATGCTCGGTCATTATGAAGCGACGGCACCATTCGCCGAATATCTTCCACCCGATCCGGATCGATCTCGGCGGTGATAAAGCCGGGATCGGTCCCCGCATCGGCAAGGATCTCTCCCCACGGATCGATAATCAGCGAATGGCCGAAGGTCTGCCGGTTGCCCGGGTGATCGCCGCACTGTGCGGCCGCAATCACATAACAACCATTTTCAATCGCGCGTGACCGCAACAGATTATGCCAGTGCGCCTGCCCGGTCGTACGTGTAAACGCCGCCGGGATTGACAGAATTTTCGCCCCGGCCTTGGCATAATCGCGGAAAAGCTGAGGGAACCGCACGTCATAGCAAATCGCGATGCCGATATCCCCGATATCTGTTTTGGCAAGCCGCGCCTGATCACCCGGGCGGAATGTTTTGCTTTCGCGGTAACTTTCCCCACCCGCCAGATCAACATCGAACATATGGATCTTGTCATAAGACGTGATCACCGCCCCGTCCGGGCCAATCACAAAACAACGATTGGCCACCCGGTCTTCGCCCGGTACCTTCACATGCAAAGATCCAACAATCAGCGTCGATTTCAATTCTTCCGCCAGATCGCGGAAAAATGTCAGGGCTGGGTGATCCGCCTCGTCAAAGGCCGCCGTCCTGACCTTTTCCCCGCCAAACGACATCATCGAAACATTTTCCGGAAACGCAATCAGCGTCGCCCCCGCCGCATGGGCATCGCGTGCATAGGTCGCCGCCCGCGCAAGGTTGTCGCTCATATTGTCACGCGCATTTACCTGAACACAGGCAGTAACAAAACGGGCCATGACATCGTCTCCCTAACGTTGTTCTGCGATGATCATGGAACGCCATCACACCGCCGACAATACACAATTGGGCTACCGCCCGGCCAAAACAGTGTTTTAAGGTACACGCACAACCAAAGAGTCATTTTTTACCGATTTGATCTTCCAATGGTTCAAATTAGTGTATACAGTATTCCGCATGTAGAAGAAGGATCGAAGATGGAACCTCTTTCCGGTCGTAAAAGTCTGACTGACGAAGTGCATGATCGCTTGGTCGATGCCTTGTGTTCCGGTGCTCTCCCTCCCGGAATGCCTTTGCGTCAGGAAGCTTTGGCCGAGGAGCTCAATGTCTCGCGGCAACCAGTGTTGCAAGCTCTGGGGTTGCTGCGTCGTGACGGGCTGGTCGTACCGATGGGGCGGCGTGGATATCGCGTTGCCCCGGTCGATGCCAAACTGGTCGAGCACGTTTATGACTTGCGCGAAGCGTTTGACGGGCTTGCCGCCCGGCTGGCGTCAAAATCCCCGGAAGACGAACGGAAATCGGCACTGCGGGCTGCCATCAAACAGGGACACCACGCTCTGGGCAGCAATTCCACCGCAGACCTTGTTGCAGCCGACGTCGCGTTTCATCAAACGATCTATCGCCTGTCGGGCAACCCCCTGTTGCCCGAGGCATCAGCCGCAATCTGGTTGCAGGTCCGGCGTGTCATGCATGCCGATCTGCAAACCGGAACCGGTCCCGATCCCGTATGGACCGAACATCAAGCCATCGCCGACGCAATCTGCGTTGGCGATGGTGCGGCAGCCCAGCAGTTGGCAATCGCACATACGCGCAATGCCGCAAACCGCCTGATCACGCATATGAAGGATACCGCAAAGACCACATTATAAACCGCCCGGCATAAAGATCCGGCCGGGCACAGGTCGCATAACAAAAAACAAAAATATGCGACGCGGAGGTAAACGTCATGAAACTCAACGAAACGGCACTTGCCGAATTTCGCGAACAGGGCTTTGTCTTTCTGCCGGAACTTTTTTCACGTGAAGAAGCCGCCCTTCTTCTGTCCGAAGCCCGCCAGATTTATGCATCCGACCGTGAAGAAGTCTGGCGCGAAACATCCGGTGTTGCCCGGACCGCCTTTGCCGCACACACCTATAACGAAGCCCATCGTCGCCTTGGTGCCCATCCCCGCCTGATCGAACCTGTTGAACAGTTCCTCGAAGAACAGGTTTACATGCACCAGTACAAAATCAACGCCAAGGCCGCCTTTGATGGCGCCGTCTGGCAATGGCATCAGGATTACGGCACCTGGCAGCGCGACGATGAAATGCCCGAACCGCGCGCGTTCAACATCGCCCTGTTCCTTGAAGACGTCACTCCGGCCAACGGCCCGCTCTTGTTCATCCCCAAAAGCCATAAGGCGGGCGTGCTCAAAGCCGGTCACGACCTTGAAACCACATCCTATCCGCTTTGGACACTTGATCGCGAAACGGTGACAAAGCTTGCCGCCGAGGGCGGCTGCGAGGCCCCGATTGGTCCCGCCGGATCGGTTGTGATGTTCCATGGCAATCTGGTTCATGCCAGCCCGCCCAATATCAGCCCGTTTGACCGCACCATTGTTTATCTTAGCCTGTGCGCGGTTTCGAACCATATCCGGGCGTTTAATCGCAAACCGTGGATCGCGCATCGCGACTTTACCCCGATCACGCCGCTTGCCGATGATTGCCTTGACGAACTGGTCGCCAAACAGCCTGCTGCCAAAAGTTCCGCGGCCTGATCGCCCGGCGACGGAGTATTTCAAATGAACCTTGATGCAAAACTGCGAAAACGTGCCGCGGACGGAAACCCCATTCGCGTCGGCATTATCGGTGCCGGCAAATTCGGCTCGATGTTTTTAAGCCAGGCCGGACACCATCCGGGCTATCACGTTCTGGGGGTGGCAGATCTTAGCACCACGCGCGCCAAAGAAGCCCTTGATCGTGTCGGCTGGCCGAACGAGCGCTATCAGGCAACCGATCCGGACAATGCGCTTAAAAACGGTACGACCTGGATCACCGAGGATGCCGGCGCCCTGATCGAAGCCAACGGCCTTGAAGTCGTCATTGATGCCACCGGCAGCCCGGCAGCCGGTATCCGTTATGGCCTGAAGGCCATCGAACATGGCCGCCACCTTGTCATGGTCAATGTCGAGGCCGACGTTCTTGCAGGGCCCCTTCTGGCGCGCAAGGCCGAGCAGGCAGGCCTCGTCTATTCCATGGCCTATGGCGATCAGCCCGCCCTGATTTCGGAAATGGTCGATTGGGCACGTGCGGTCGGCCTTGATGTCATCTGCGCGGGTAAGGGCACCAAATATCTGCCCGCCTATCACCATGTCACGCCCGACGATGTCTGGACCCATTATGGCCTGACACCAGAACAGGCAAAGGCGGGTGGCATGAACCCGCAGATTTTCAACAGCTTCCTTGATGGCACCAAATCCGCCATCGAAATGGCCGCTGTTGCCAATGCCTGCGATCTGGTGCCACAGGATATCGGCCTTCGGTTCCCTGCCTGCGGTGTCGATGATCTGCCCCGCTTGCTCTCGCCACGGGAAACAGGTGGTTTGCTTGATCGCAAGGGTACGGTCGAAGTGGTTTCAAGCCTTGAACGTGATACACGCCCGGTCTTTCGTGATCTGCGCTGGGGTGTTTATGTCACGTTTGAAGCCCCCAGTGACTATGTCAAACGCTGCTTCTCGGAATATGGTCTTCTGACCGACCCGACCGGGCAGTATTCCGCGATGTATAAACCCTATCACCTGATCGGTCTGGAACTGGGCATTTCGGTCGCCTCTGCCGCCCTGCGACACGAGGCGACGGGCGCACCGCGCGCATGGTCAGGCGACGCGGTTGCCTTTGCCAAACGCGACCTTCGCGTCGGTGAAAAGCTCGACGGGGAAGGCGGTTACACGGTCTATGGAAAACTGATGCCAGCCCGCATGTCAAAGGCCAACAATGCCCTTCCCATCGGCCTTGCCCACCACCTGACACTCAAACACAAAATTGCCACCGATCAGGTCGTTACATGGGACGACGTCGATTTCGACCTCACTGATCCCGCCATCCGCTTCCGCAAGGAAATGGAAGATACCTTTGGCTAATCTGCAATGCCTGTTTTCGGCAACGGGTGCACCATTATGTTTAAAGCGGCGGTACCCGCATCCGGAACTTGCGAACATGCTCGATCAATGCGCGAAGCTTTGGCGTAACCGACCTGCGTCCGGGAAAGTAAAGATAAAACCCCGCAAAGGGCGCCAGCCAATCATCAAGAACAGTTACAAGCTCGCCACGCCGGATATAGGGCGCAAAGGTTTCCTCGATCCCGAATGTGATACCGCCATCCGCAAGGGCAGTGCGGATCATCAAGAGCATGTCGTTTGTCGTAACCTGCGGCTCGACCGCCACATCGAACTCCTGCCCGTCACGTTCGAATTCCCATCGATACGGCGCGGTTTCAGGTGACGGGCGCCAACCGATACAGCGATGCCCTGCCAAGTCACGCGGATGCTGCGGAATTCCGTGCCGCTCAAAATAGCGTGGCGTTGCCACTGCGACCTGTCGCTGCTCGCCCGTAAGCGGTACCGCGACCATATCCTGCTCAATCACCTCGCCAAGGCGCACGCCCGCATCGAACCCTGCGGCAACAATATCGAACTCCTCGTCGGTGACTGTCACATCAAGTGTAATTCCCGGATAGGCAATGGCAAATTCGGCAACAAGAGGCCCTGACAGAAACCGCTCGGCAATAGATGTGACCGCAACCCGCAAAAGCCCGTGCGGCATTCCCGATGCACTCCGTGCGGTTTCCAGCGCCGCTCCAATTTCCAGAAGCGGTGAATGGACCGTTTCCAGAAACCGCTCACCTTCTTCGGTAAGTCGCACGCTGCGCGTCGTTCGCTGAAACAGCGGTTGCCCGATGGTTTCTTCAAGCCGCCGGATTCCCTGACTGACAGCAGAACGTGTTACGCCCAGCCTGTCGGCTGCCGCACGAAAATTTCCGGTATCCGCAACCGCGGCGAACATCGTCAGAAGATTAAGGTCCATACTGATTGGTAAATCATACTAACCAGTATGTCGAGTCATTGGCGAGTTATTCTGAACAAAGATAGTGAGTACCGTTAGCGAGCAAAGGACGTGGCGGCACTTGATCGCACACCACCCGCAGCACCAATCGAAAAAAGCAGGAGCTCACTATGAACCCCCGCATACTCGTTTTTTCGCTTTTATGTTCTGCCATCAGCACCACGGCCTTCGGTCAATCTGAAACGGCACAATCCTGCCCGGCAGACGGGCAAAACGGCCCTGTAATGCTTCATGAAACGTGGATTTTGGATGGCTGGGAACGTGCCCCGGGTGATCCGGCTTTTGTCTTTGCCAAAAAACTCGCCCGCTATTACGACCTCGAAGGTCCCGGTGTTTTTTATGACGATCTTGCACCGGACGGCAAGACCGCCAGACGTGCAATTGATTACGGCGCCATGTGGGAGGGGCCGTTTAACAATATGCGCTCCGCCCACCACGTAATATCGGATGGCCCGGACGCCATCATTGGCAATAGCGTCGCCTCAACGACACTTGAATTTGTCGCCCGGCTCGAAGCACAGGATGGCGCGGTTACCGCGATCCGGGATCGTTCCCAACTCGGTTGGCAATGCGATGGCAATCGCTGGGTCATTCGTCATGAGCACAACTCGGCCCGGATCGTCACCGAAGCTGAAATTGCCCCCTATTTCCAACAGACAGAGGAACAATCTGGCATGAGCGAAATACAACCTTCACCCTATATCGGCATGTGGGTTACCGCAGACAATCATGTCCGACAGGAACTCAGGCCCGACGGGCGGTACGCAGAAGCACGTGGCAATCGCGAAAACGCCTATACCGGCCGTTACGAGATCGAAGGCAACCGGATCGAATACTGGGATGATTCCGGTTTCACAGCCGACGGCGAATTTATCGATGGCATTCTACATCACGGCGGCATGATCATGCACCGACAGGAGAACAACCAATGAAACGTAAATCCGTTTTGACCCGATACATACCGTCCCCGATCCGGTTTGGTACTGGCCTTTTCACTATCGTTTTGCCGATACTTTTAACCAGTCCGGCATCGGCATCGCAAACCGCAACAGCAAACGCGGCCGCGCTTGAACAGCAGGAAAACAACCGGGATATCGTTCGCCGTGCCTTCGACGCATGGGTGGCAGGCGAAAGCGTGTTCGGGCAAATTCTTGCCGATGATGTTGTCTGGACGATCCATGGCTCTGACCCTGTTGCTGGCACTTACACCAGCCGTCAGGATTTTGTGGAACAGGCTGCAACGCCACTTGTCAGTAGGCTTGTAACACCGATCAAACCTGTTGTTCACGCGATCTGGGCCGACAACGATATGGTGATTATCCGCTTCGACGGTAGCGCCACCACCACCACCGGAACGTCTTATGAAAACCAGTTCGTCTGGATATTCAAAATGCAGGAAGGTCTGGTTATCGAGGCCGAAGCTTTTCTTGATCTCGCAGCCTATCGCGAGGTCGTCGACAACAATCCGGTGAAAACCGAATAAAGCCGGCCACGTAGCCCAGGTTTCCAAATGTGAAAAGCATGCGTTGACCTGCATGCTTTTCACCATCACTCAGACAGAGGTTAAGACAAACGGCTGCTTCAGTTCCGACGGGCCGCCTCAAATTCTCGCATTAGGGTAGCAACAAGCTCCGCTGCGGGCATCGCACGTGCCAGTGGCGCGCCTTGCCCGGCCCACTGCGCGCCAAAGCCGTCTTCACCTTTGGCCTTGGCAGCAGCGTTCAATGCTTTTCCCGCGTCATAGGCAATCGGATAGGATGGAACTGCCGCATCCAGCGTATCTTTCAGCGCCGTAAAGCGGTTTGCAATCGCGCGTGCCGTACGGCCGGAAATCAACGATGTCAGTTGCGTATGATATGCCCCCGCCCCCATCAGCGCACGGCGGTATCCCTCATCGGCCAAGGACTCCGGACACGCGATAAAGGCCGTACCCAATTGGGCGCTCACAGCACCAAGATCAAGGGCGGCGGCAATTCCCGCCCCATCCATAATGCCGCCCGCGGCAATAACCGGCAGCTTGCATTCACGCACCAGCAAACGGGTCAGTGCGACAGTGCTCAAACAATCATCATGCGCATCCGGGTCAAAAATACCGCGATGACCACCGGCCTCTATGCCTTGGGCAACGATCACATCAATACCAGCAACCTCGATCTTACGGGCTTCGTCCAGACTGGTCGCAGTTGCAAACAGTATAATTCCGGCCTGCTTTAGCGCCGCAATCACATCTGCCGACGGCAATCCGAAATGTAAACTGACCACAGCCGGTTTCATCTCGATCAAAAGCGCCAGCATATCCTGATCATCGATAAAACTTTTATAGATGGTGCGTAAACCTGACGGTGGCGTTGCACCGAATTCGGCAAAATGCGGCCTTAAGGCATGAAGCCATGCAGCCTCACAAACCGGGTCCGGCTTTGGTGTTTCATGGACAAAAACATTGACGTTAAAGGCGCGATCCGTCCGGGCGCGCAGTTCTTCGATCATCTTGCGCGCCGCCGTCGCGTCACTTGCGCCGACACCAATCGATCCCAGACCACCGGCATTCGAAACCGCTGCCGCAAGTGCCGGGGTGGAAACCCCGGCCATCGGGGCCTGCACAATCGGCAATGTCATACCAAGTTTGTCTCGCATTTCAGTCCTCCCGAATGCCCTGCCCGTGTCGAGGCAAACATTCTTCACGATTTCAGAATTAATATTGACATATATTCTTAAATAAAGAATATAAATTCAAGTAAATTCCGCATCGGAGAATTATGATGGATCTTGCATCGCTGGCGATTTTTCGTACCGTTGCCAAAGAACAGGGCATTACGCGCGCCGCCGAACTGCTTGGCCGGGTGCCATCCAATGTCACCACGCGTGTTCAGCAGCTTGAAACGGAAATCGGTGTTGCCCTGTTTCAACGCGATAAAAAACGCATGATCCTGACACAGGAAGGCGAAACCTTTCTGGAATATGCCGACCGCATCCTGAACCTTGCCGACGAAGCACGCCAGATGGTCAATCCCTCGGCCCCGGCCGGAACCCTGCGTGTCGGTTCAATGGAAAGCACCGTCGCCAGCCGCCTTCCCGTTCCACTCGCCGCCTATAACAAGGCATTCCCCGACGTCACGATTGAACTATCAACAGCCCCAACCCGACAGCTTGTCGATGGCCTTCTGGCCCGCCGCATTGATTGCGCACTGATTGCGATACCGTCGGGGGAATGGTGGCTGGAACCCGGAACACTTGATACCCGCGCCCTGTTTCGCGAAGAACTTGTATTGCTTCTCCCACCCGGACATCCCGATATTCTTAGCGCCAGCGACATCCAGCCAAATTCACTGGCGGCCTTCGCACCGGGTTGTACCTATCGAGCGTTGGCCGAAGAATGGCTTACCGGGTTCGGATCCATCAGGGAACATTTCGCGGTTCAGGAAGTCGGATCTTATCACGCGATGTTTGCCTGCACCGCTGCCGGATCATGCATCAGCATCATGCCGCGGAGTGTCGTTGATCTTATGCGTCATCTTGGCCCGGTCAGGGAACATCCCCTGATGAAGGTTGATACCTTTCTGGCCTGCCGTCCGGGTTTTGATACCCCGGCATTTTCGGAATTCCGCAAAACGCTTGAAACGGCATCCGATATCAAAAAATAAACGGGTGGCAACAATCGTTGCCACCCGTTTTGGAAATCCCGAACTTATACCGACAGCTTGCTGTCCAGACCGCCCTTGGCGTTCAGCGCCATAAGTTCGTCGCAGCCGCCGATATGTTCGTCATTGATGAAAATCTGCGGCACGGTATGACGGCCACTCGCACGATCCATCATTTCCTTTTTGCGACGCGGTTCCATCATCACATCAATCAGTTCGTATTTGGCACCCTTTTCTTCCAGAAGCTTGCGGGCACGCTTGCAATAGGGGCACCATTCGGTGGCGTAAACTTCGACTTTTGCCATCTAATCATGTTCCTTTTCATCAGGCCGCGACCCGTGCGACAGCGCATGCTTTTGCACCCCGCCACCGGGCTACAACCGGTAAATCTTGTTGGATGACCGTTCTATAACAGATATTTCGCAGGGCGTCATCGCACCACCCGTGCAACCGTGATCAGGCTCACTTGCATGGCTCCGGCACGCTTTAGAATCCGCGCACAGGCATTGGCCGTCGCCCCGGTTGTCAGCACATCATCGATCAAAACCACACGCGCACCGGCCAGCCCGATCCGTGCAGCAATCCTGTTATCCACCCCAAAGGCACCGCCAACTTCACGCTTGCGCGACGATGCCCCCAAGCCACCCAGACTGCGTGTTTTTCTCAACCGCCGGAGTACCGTGCCATGCCACGCAATCCCTGTTTGCCGCGACAGGGATGCTGCCAGCAACCCGGACTGGTTATATCGACGCATCAAAAGCCGGGTCCGATGTAGTGGTACGGGAATTATCAGATCCGCATCACCCCAGAAATCCCGCCCCGCCAGCAACAGCCACCGACTTAAAAGCGGCGTCAGATCGGTGCGGTCCCCATGCTTGAACCGCAGCAGGTAATCGCGGCTGCCACCATCGTAAACCAGTGCCGCCCGCGCAGCATCAAACGCCGGGCTTTTTCGCAAACATTCACCGCACAGGGTGCCATCGCCCGCATCGTCGTTGCCACCATCATCACCGGCAATTTCGAACGGATACCCGCAACACGCACAAAGCGGATCGGAAATAAACCGAAGCGCGGCCCAGCAATCGGCACAAACCGCATGCACCGTATCGGTAACCATACCGCATCCGCCACAACGCGGCGGCAAAACGGTACGCAAACCGATCTGCATCACATTGCCGACAATGCGACCAACCCGTGCTGGTAAAATCCCCAAACCCTGATCCCTGCCTGACGTCACATCCCCGATAATACCGCGCCCGATCCTATCACGCGTGATGGTTGAAACGATGCGCTAATTGATCCGCTTATCCGAACGCAGGCGATCCACCGCCAGATCGATAAAGGCCCGGACCTTGGCCGGGGCATGACGGCCTTCGGGATGGACGATATGGATCGGCAGTGGTTCGGGTTCATAATCAGACAAAACCACCTCAAGCGAACCATTTTCGATAAAGGGTACCGCCTGATAGGACAGCATCCGAAGCAATCCCCATCCGTCAATCGCCGCCTTGCGGGCCGCTTCAATCGAATTGGTTTGCAGTCGTGCATTTACCGAAAGACGGATGTTCTGATCTCCACCAAACTGCCAATCCAGCGGCGCCGATGATCCGGTTGATGCAACAACCCTATGCGCCCCTATATCCGCGGGTCCCTGCGGCCTGCCACGCCTTGCAAAATAATCGGGTGATCCGCAGACGATACGCCGTACCGTCCCGACCTTGATCGCACTCATCGATGTATCGGCCATATGCCCGATACGAATGGCAAGATCGATGCCTTCTTCGACAATATTGACAATGCGGTCAAACAACAGCACCCGACCGCGTACTTCAGGATACAAATCGAGAAATTCGGTCATCACCGGAAATATATACATCTGCCCGAACAGAACCGGGGCCGTGATGGTCAATGTGCCGCTGGGCCGGGCATAGGCACCGCCTGCAGCAGCCTCCGCTTCTTCCAAATCAGCAAGCAATCGCTTGCAGTCATCATAATAATTTGCCCCCGGCTCGGTCAGGGTGACGGACCGTGTTGTCCGTGTCAAAAGCCGGGCACCGGTGATTTCCTCCAGGAACGCGACCGCACGTGTGACTGCGGGCGGGCTTGATCCCAACTCCCGTGCAGCCGCGGCAAAGCTTTGCGCCTCGACAACGCGCACAAAAATTCTCATCGCCTGAAATCGATCCATGGTGCTTTTCCTACACTGCCAACACATAATTCCATTTTACGGAATAATGAATTCCCGGAAAACCATATTCCATAAAATTAAGGAAACAGTCATGGTCATTGGCATCGCATCAACCTTGTATTTGAAGAAGGACTTGGAACAATGAAGCTGCATTATTTCCCCCTCTCGGGCCATGCCCATCGTGCCCACCTGTTTCTAAGCCTTCTGGGCGTTGACCACGACGTCGTGGTTGTAGATCTACCCAACGGTGCCCATAAATCGTCGGAATTCCTGAAACTGAACCCGCTGGGTCAGGTTCCCGTACTTGAAGACGGCGACGTGGTGATTGCCGATTCCATCGCCATCATGACCTATGTCGCCAAGAAATACGGTGCGACCGACTGGTTGCCCGAAGATGCCGAAAGTGCCGCCAAGGTCCAGAAATGGCTTTCGATCGCGGCAGGCCAGATTGCCTATGGCGTCTGTGCTGCACGTCTGGTCACGGTATTCAATGCCCCGTTCAATGCAGACGAGGTCATTGCACGCGCGCATGCCATTCTGGCTCATATTGAGGCCGCGCTTTCCGGCAAAGACTGGCTCGAACTGGATCGCCCGACCCTCGCCGATGTCGCACTTTACAGCTATATCGCCAATGCGCCCGAGGGCAATGTTGATCTTGCCCCCTATGGCAATGTGCGCGCCTGGCTCAAACGGGTGGAAACCCTGCCCGGTTTCGTGCCGTTCGAACAGACTTCTGCCGGCCTGCGCAAGTCGGCCTGATGGTCCGGGCCGGTCTTTCACCGTACTTGCCCCCCCTGCACCAACTCGGTGATCCCTCTCCCCGAACCGGCCCGTCCCCTTCTTTGTGTCGCAAAGGAAACTGCCATGAGCACGCCCTTGATGTCGTCTGCCCCCCTGCAATTTACCCCTTCTGGCACGGACACCAACAGCCCGTGGCACGAAGGTGAAATTCACATGCAGAAGCTGGTCGGGGTCGATGCCCGCATGGCCGAGGTTGGCAAACGTGTTCTGCGCGACCACCTGATCGAACAGCATCGCCAGTTTTACCCGCAACTCCCCTTTGCCGTGTTTGGCGCGGTCGATGACAATGGCGACGTCTGGGCAACCCTTCGCGCCAACCATCCCGGTTTTCTACATTCGCCCGATCCCTATCAGCTTGCGGTCAATATCCCGCGTGATCCGGCTGATCCGGCCGATGCCGGGATGGATGATAGCAAGGCAATTGGCATGATCGGGATTGAACTGCACACAAGACGCCGCAACCGTCTGAATGGCACGATCGCACGTTCATCTGATAGCGGTTTCGCAATCCGGGTCGGGCACAGCTATGGCAACTGCCCGCAATATATTCAGTTGCGTGATTTCGAGTTCACCCGCGATCCACTTTCGCCTCAAGCCGGTTCGCGGGCGGATTTGGAAAGCACGTTGAATCATAAGGCGCGCGCGATGATTGCCGCGGCCGACACCTTCTTTGTCGCAACCTATGTCGATCGTCCGGGCGAAAAGCGCGAGGTTGATGTTTCACATCGTGGTGGCAAACGCGGATTTGTCCGCGTCGATGCCGATGGCAACCTGACCATTCCCGATTTTGCCGGAAACCTGTTTTTCAATACGCTTGGTAATATCCTTGCCAATCCCAAGGCAGGCCTTGTTTTTACCGATTTTGCCAATGGCGATGTCCTGCAAATCACGGGCGACGCAGACGTCATCGTTGACGGGCCGGAAATTGCTGCCTTTCAGGGGGCGGAACGTTTGTGGCGGGTTTTCCCGCGCAAGGTCGTGTTGCGCAAGGCCGCCCTTCCGATCCGCTGGCGCGATCAAATCGACGGGGCATCCCCCAACAGCCTTCTGACCGGCGACTGGGAAACGGCGGAACGCAAGATCGCGTCGATGAAAAATGCGATTATTTGGAAAAATTTCAAAATCGCGCGGATTGTGAAGGAAAACAGAATAATCAAATCCTTCCATCTCGAACCGCTCGATGGGACTGGAACCCTGCCGCACAAAGCCGGGCAGCACCTGCCGATCCGGGTCACGGTGCCCGGCCATGACAAACCGCTGATCCGCACCTATACGCTTTCAAGCGGCCCGTCGGACAATCGCTATCGCATTAGTGTGAAGCGCGAAGGCTTGGTTTCAAGCCATTTGCATGACCATCTCGCAGAGGGCGATGTGATCGAAGCCCGCGCGCCTGCTGGTGATTTTTCGATCGACGCCCATGTCAAACGCCCTGCAGTTCTGATTGCGGGCGGGATCGGTATTACGCCAATGATCTCGATGTTGCGCCACATCGTCTATGAAGGGCTCCGCACCCGCGACTTCCGGCCGACATGGCTGTTTTACGCTGCGCGCACCCTTGAAGACCGGGCGTTTGATCACGAGCTGGTCGAACTGGTCAAAGCAGCCCAAGGCAGCATTCGCCTTGTCCGCATCCTTGCCGATCCTACCGATGCCGAACCACGCAGGGATTACGAGGCATCCGGGCATATCGACATGAATTTGCTGCGCTCCCTGCTGCCGTTCGACGATTTCGATTTTTATCTGTGCGGTCCGCCACCTTTCATGCAGGCGATATATGATGGTTTGCGCGGCCTTAACATTACCGATACCCGCATCCATGCCGAGGCATTTGGCCCCGCATCGCTGCAACGCAGACACGACAGCCAACCCGATTTGCCGGAACTGGCACCGGCAAGCAGCACGGAAACTAAAGTCGATTTTTCAAGCTCGGGCCAAAGCACAATCTGGAAGCCGGGTGATGGCAAAACCCTGCTGGAACTGGCTGAAGATGCCGGATTGGCACCAGAGGCAAGCTGCCGGGGTGGGAATTGCGGCACCTGCCGGACCAAAATCCTGCAAGGAAACGTGACCTATAAAACCCGGCCATCGGCCAAGACCGCTCCGGACGAGGCATTGATCTGCTGTGCCGTGCCCGCGGCAGTGGAAGATGACAGCAATGAGCCACTTGTTCTGGCGCTTTGATCCGGTCTTGGATTGCAAGGGCGGGCGCGACGTTCTATCTAGGTCGTAACTTTTAAAACGACTTTTGACGGAGCTTCCCGCCCCATGGCCGATCCGATCACCGTTTTTGATCGCCACATCCTGAAACTGCGCCGCGACCGCGCGGCAAAACGTGCCAGCGAATTCAATTTCCTGTTTACCGAAACTGCCGAACGGCTTGCCGACCGGCTTGACGATACCACACGCAAATTCCCGCTGGCGGTTGATCTTGGTTGCCACAACGGCGAGCTCGGCCAGATTATCGGTGCGCGCGGCGGGATCGAAACCCTGCATCAATGCGACATTTCATATGGTTATGCGCAGTCAGCCAAAATGCGCAATGAGCGCACGACATTCGTTGCCGACGAAGAATTCCTGCCGTTTGGCGATGGATCGCTCGATCTGATCCTTTCGAACCTGTCGCTGCACTGGGTCAATGACCTGCCCGGTATGCTGCTTCAGGCACGGCGCGCGCTTAAACCCGACGGCCTGTTTCTGGCATGCCTTCTGGGAGGCGATACGCTGCGCGACCTGCGCGAGGCACTGATGACTGCCGAAGCCGAAGAAGAAGGCGGCGTGTCGCCTCGCGTTTCACCCTTTGTCGATGTTCGCGATGCCGGGTCGCTGTTACAGCGCAGCGGCTTTGCCCTGCCGGTGGTTGATAGCGACGATATCACCATTGATTACCCTGATGCGCTGAAACTGATGCGCGATCTTTCGGGGATGGGCGAAAGCAACCTTGTCGCCATCCGATCCAAAAAATTCACCAAACGCAGCACATTGGCCCGTGCCGCGGCAATTTATCACGAACGTCATGGTCGCCCGGATGGCCGCGTTCATGCCAAATTTCAGGTGATCTACCTTACCGCATGGGCCCCGGACGAAAGCCAGCCAAAACCGCTGCGTCGTGGTACCGGTCAGGTCAGCCTTGTCGATTTTCTGGGTGACGTGCCAAACAAACCCGATCCAGCCAAAAGCAATTAGTCACAAATTTTGATTTAACCGATCAAAAACAAACAGTTACCGGAATTTGACATGCTCCTTCCTTCTCCCCTGATTCAGGGCAAGCTGATCAAACGTTACAAACGGTTTCTGGCCGATATCGAGCTTGAAAATGGCGACATGATCACCGCCCACTGCGCCAATCCCGGCGGGATGATCGGATTGAAGGAAGCCGGGATTGATGTCTGGCTATCGCAATCAGACAATCCGAAACGCAAACTGAAATACAGCTGGGAACTGTGCCGGGTTGGCGGTGCGATGGTTGGCATCAATACTGCCCATCCCAACGCAATCGTCGAAGAAGCCATTTTGTCGGGCAAGGTGCCCGAACTGGCCGGGTATGAGACGCTGAAACGCGAAGTCAAATACGGCAAGAATTCCCGTATCGATATTCTGCTGTCCGATCCGGTCAAAGGGCTTTGCTATGTCGAGGTCAAGAACGTCCACCTGAAACGCGATAATGCTGTGCCGGGACTGGCCGAATTTCCCGATGCGGTGACTGCGCGTGGGGCAAAGCATCTGGACGAAATGGCGAACATGGTCGCAGACGGGCATCGTGCCGTGATGTTCTATCTGATCCAGCGTGATGATTGTAATCAGTTTGCCCTGGCATCGGATATCGATCCGCACTATGCCGCGCGCTTTGCGGCTGCCACCAGTGCTAAGGTCGAAGCGATTGCCTATGACTGCGTGATTGATGTCAAGACACCGTCGGTCACAGTAAACACCGCACTTCCAATCCGCGACATCAGCACAAAGTGACGGCATCCTTGCCAATTTCACCCTGTCCGATTATGTCATTGAACTATGTTGCGATACAGCGACCATTGAATTTACTGCCGAACCAAGGAGATTTCGGGTGGCGAACGGAAAAGTAAAACTGCACGGACCCGAAGCATTCGAGGGGATGCGCGCCGCCGGACGGCTGGCTGCGGAAGTGCTCGATTACATTACACCTTTCGTTGTTCCAGGCGAAACGACTGGCAGGCTTGACCAATTGTGCGATGAATATATTCGCGACCATAATGCGGTTTCGGCCTGCCTTGGATATCGCGGTTTTCCGAAATCGATTTGCACCTCGATCAATCATGTTGTCTGTCACGGGATCCCCGGCGACAAGAAACTGATGAATGGCGATATCATGAATATCGATGTCACCGTCATTCTGGATGGCTGGTATGGCGATACATCGCGCATGTATATCGCAGGCACGCCCAAGGTGATGGCGCAGCGCCTTGTCGATGTGACCTATGAAGCATTGTGGCGCGGCATCAATGCCGTCAAGCCGGGGGCAACCCTTGGCGATATCGGTTATGCGATCCAGAGCTATGCCGAAAGCGAACGTTTTTCGGTTGTGCGTGATTTCTGCGGTCACGGGCTGGGGCAGGTTTTCCACGATGCGCCAAATGTCCTGCATTATGGTCGCCCAGGCGAAGGACTGGTTCTGGAACCCGGCATGATTTTCACCATCGAGCCAATGATCAATCAGGGTACCTATACCTGCAAAATCCTGCCTGATGGCTGGACAGCCGTAACTCGGGACCGCAAACTGTCCGCACAGTTCGAACATTCGCTTGGTGTCACCGATGACGGGTTTGAAATCTTTACCCGTTCGCCCGCCGGGCTTGAAAAACCACCATACGACATCAGTGCCGCCGCCGAATAAGGCCGCGAACGAAGGGGGAAGCGGATTTGAGCGAAACAGAAGATCGCAAAGCTGCTTCCCGTCCTGACGCGCCGATTGATGCTCAGATTGATGACGGCGCACAGGTCTTTTTCGATCAGACGTGCGATGCCGTCCCGGTCGGACAAAGCGGCCAGTTACCGGCATCCCCGACCGACGCAAAGTCCGCCAAACCGCATTATCACGGTCACCGCCAACGCCTGCGCGAACGGTTCCTTAAAGGCGGGGCAAATGCGCTTGCCGAGTATGAATTGCTGGAACTTCTGCTATGCATGGCGATGCCGCGCGGTGATGTCAAACCGCTGGCAAAATCGCTGATTGCGCAGTTTGGCAGCTTTGCCAATGTTCTTGCCGCCCGGCCCGAGGATTTGCAAAAGGCCAAAGGCCTTGGCGAGGCCGGAATTGCCGCGATCAAGGTCGCCGAAGCCAGCGCGCAGTATCTGGCACGCGAACGCGCCATGGAATTGCCGGTACTCGCCAGTTGGGAACAGCTGATCGATTACTGCAGGGTGCGGCTGGGCCATCGCAAGACCGAAGAACTGCATTTGCTGTTTCTGGATCGCAAGAACCGGTTGATTGCTGATGAATGTCATCAGACTGGCACGGTCGACCACACCCCGGTTTATCCACGTGAAGTGATCAAGCGCGCGCTGGAACTGCATGCCAGTGCGATCATTCTGGTTCACAACCATCCCAGCGGCGACGCTACGCCATCGCGCGGCGATATCGACATGACCCGCAAAATTGTCGAGGCGGCAAAGGCGATGGAAATCATCATCCACGATCACATCATCATTAGCCAGGCCGGATATAATTCGTTTAAGACCCTTGGCCTGATTTAGCCACATGATCCAGCACGATATGAGATCGTGCGTTTGGAATAAAAGTGCAGCGCCGCCGTAAAGCGAACAGAACTAGCCAGAAACAGTTGGCTAAAACGGAAAATCTGGTCAGCCATTGAGAACAGCCGACCAGATATCTGTCTCTGAATTTTCAATTGTCTCGAACAATGAAGACGACCGAGGTCAAATCCTTCCTTCAGCAACCATTTCACGAGTCCGCTTCAATGTAGACATCAGGGCTGCTTTGTAGCCGTTATTGCTATCGAACTGTGCTTGCTCTGCCTGTTCTTCCGAGCCGTTAGGTTCCTTGTCGCGCAGTCCGAGGTAGCAGTAGAATTTGAGCTGAAGGTCGCCCGCTTCATCTTCGAACAGTTCGTTGATGATCGCCCCCTCCCGCGGGCCGGTTGCCTGAAAGAAGGTGACCTTACGTCCGGGCTCCAGCGTAATGATCTCGCGCAGGTCGGCACCGCCGATCGTAGCATCGCGGACGAAATGTGTTGAGCTTTCCTCTGTGACATCGCAACGGGTACAGAGGCCAGCCGGAAGAAATTGTCGCGCATCACGAGCTTTCAGCTCAAGGCCCTTCCAGACCTGTTCGCGTGTCAGTCTGGGTTGACCTTGCGGGTTAACCGGGACGGTCGCGGTCGAATATATCATGTCGATGATCCTTTTTTCGGTCGGGTTGGAATGAGGGCGATCAGTCAACGATCTGCGCGACATAGTCACGATAGGAGCGCAGCGGACGGCCAAGCATCGATGTCAACCGGTCAACGTCACCGGCATCCGGAAGCATGCCATCGCTCAGGAACCGCTCCGCCATCAGACGCATATCAAAGGCCATCCAGCCTGGCATGAACTGACGCAGGTTCTGTTCAAACCCAGCAGTATCGTTGCCGGGAAAGGTGATCGTGCGGCCAAGGACATCGCCCCAAATCGTGGCCGCATCCTTGCCGGTCAGCGTATCCGGGCCAACAAGGTTGATGCGATTGATCGGCAGCGGTGTTGCCGCTTGCTGACGGCGGATCAGTTCGAGCGCAGCAATTTCGCCGACGTCACGTGCATCAATCATTGCAAGTCCCTTTTCACCAATCGGCATCGGATAGATGCCAAAGTTGGTGACAACGTCCCTGATTGTAATTTCGTTATCCATGTAATAGGCCGGGCGCAAAATGGTGGCACCAAGCCCCATTTGTTCGATCATCCGCTCAACACCGAACTTGCCCGCGAAATGCGGCACGTTGACATAGATATCGCTGTGGATCACCGACAGATATACGATCCGCTCGATCCCGGCCTCGCGGGCAAGGTTAAGCGTAATCAGCGCCTGCGTGTATTCGTCGGCAACAACCCCGTTCAGCAGAAAGAGGGTCGAGACACCGGAAAGGGCGCGCCGCAGTAAATCGACATCAAGCATATCGCCCTGAACGACTTCCACGTCGTTCGGGAAACTGGCCTTGGACGGGTCACGGACCAATGCACGCACATCGGCACCGCGTTTCACAAGTTGTTCGACAACATTGCTTCCGACATTGCCGGTCGCGCCGGTTACCAGAATGGTCATGGTTTTTCTCCTTGGTTGAGCAATTTGACTGCCCCCAATTTAATGATCCACATTCATGGCAATAGACGTTATATTTAGACAAACTGTCTCATTGGTGGAACACATGGACCTTCTTGCCCTTGCCGACTTCAATCTGGTCGCCCGACACGGTGGGTTTGGGAGAGCGTCGCGCGCCACAGGCCGCCCAAAAGCGACACTGTCACGCCGCGTGGCAGAGCTGGAGGCAAGCCTTGAGCTGCGTTTGTTCGAACGCAGTGCCCGACTTATCAAACTGACCGAAGAAGGAAGGGCGCTGTTCGAGCGGACGAGCCAGTTGTTCACTGAACTCGACGAGACGACTGCGGCAATTGCCTCTGGCGGACGCGAACCGAGGGGGAAACTTCGAATCAGTGCGCCTTTACTGTTTTCGCAGACTGCGATGGGGAAACTGGCTGCGGACTTCGCCCTCAAATATCCGAAGGTCCGGCTTGAGATCACGACCGAAGATCGCCCGGTCGATATGATTGAGGAAGCCTATGATCTGGTAATAAGGGTCAACCCGGAACCTGATGAAAGCCTTGTCGGTCGTGTGTTCCTGCGTGACCGACTGGTGATCGTTGCTAACCCGGGCCTGACGCCACCGATGGATGACTCCCATGTCCCGGCTGTTGTACGGGGGCAAGTCCGCCAAAACGAAAGCTGGAATATGAAAACATCAACCAGCCAGTCAAAAATCGCGGTCAATCCGGTCCTGAGCCTCTCATCGCTCGTCATGGTTCGGGACGCCGTACGCAAAGGAGTTGGCGCGGGACGACTTCCGGTGTCGCTTGTGAGTCAAGATCTTGCCGATGGTACGCTGGTGCATTGGGGCGATGTGGACGGCCCGGAAATCACCTTATGGGCGCTCTATCCGTCACGCCGATTGCTAAGCGCGCGCGTCTCGGCGTTCCTAGACTTTCTAAGGGATGCTTTTCCCAAAGGAACTCCGGACGAGTTGGCGGCCTATGTAGGAAGATGAAAGCCATATAGCTTGGCTTCCATGCCTGCTGTCCGATTGAAAACAGCACAGAAAAGGCGGGTCGGCCCACTGGACGTGACCGACCCACCAGAAACCGGCCGCCTGAATTTGAGGGGCAGGAGACCGGTGCCTGAACCCAAAGGTCAGAAGTTGTAAACCAGGCCCAGACCGATGCTGTAAACATAGTCATCATCAATCAACGGACTGTCGGTATAGCTGTCAGGCAGCAATTCCACCCCACCGGTCCCAAGCAGAACGATACTTTCGGTAATCGGATAGGTCACAGAAACGTCAAGATGTGGGATGAAGGCAGCATCCGCATCATAGGCGGCCCGGTCACTTCTGACTTCGGAGCCGCTGACACCGACATGGTAGTTTGCCAGCTTATCGCTTTGCCAGCGTACCCCGCCACCCCAGTCGAATGTTACATCCTGCAAATCCATCGGGATGGTATAGGTGAGGTCCAGTTCATGACCGTCATGGGCGTCATTCAGATCGGTCAGGTAATAGGCTCCGACCTCCCCCCGCCACAGGCGGCTGGTGAAACCGATCCCGGCTTCATAGGCCATGTCGCGTTCATTCATACCGCGCAGATAGTCACTATCGCCATTTTCAAACGGCTCCATGCGAAGTGCACCAAGCACGTCGAGACTGGCAAACTCGTTTTGCCATGCGGTGACAGATATCCCATCGGTCCCGATATGCAGCCGATCCGCATCATAGGCCAAAAGCGGCAAAGGATCTAAATCGACGCTGTCCGCACCGCGATAAGGATTGCTCTCAACCTGGCCATATGCCCCGAACTGCCAGACGCCGCCAAGCCACGGATCGGCTTCGTCCTGTTTGGGATTGACCTCTTCGCGCAGGATGTCCCTTGTACCTTGCTGCGCATTGGCCGAGGTGCTGATAAAAAGCAGAAGCGCGCTTGCGCATAATCCGGTCCCCAACAGGATCAAACCGTTCCCGACCAGATTCGAAACTCTATAAAAACTCATTTTGTCCGATCACCCTTGTATCAGTTTTGGTGATCCGACTATGCCGATCCGCCCAGTGCATGGCGTCCGGCTCTGTATCCTCGAACCTGATTTACAAACCCAAAAGGTACGAATGCACATTCGTACGCGCTAAGTGTTTGTATTTAATATTTTCTCATCCCGATACGCACTTGGCGTTTTCCCGGTGATTTTCTTGAAAGCCAAATTGAAAGTTGATTTCGAATTAAACCCGACACTGATTGCGATATCGAGGATCGTGCGATCCGGCTCCTCGGTCAGAAGGCGGGATGCCTCGTTTGTTCGGACTTCGTTGACGAAATCAAAGAAGCTTTTACCCAGATGCTGGTTCAGGACATAGGAAAGCTGGTTGGGTGTCACGCCAACCGCATTGGCAAGTTTCGGCATGGTCAGAAGCGGATCGAACATCAATTCGCGTGCGGCGACGATACGATCCAGTTTTGCCCGTATCCGGCTGACATCATTGGGATCGACCTTGCGCGCCAGAACGGATCTGCGCCTTTCTTCGTCACTTTCACGGGTGTTTTCAACCTCGTCACGTTCGGGCTGAACGAACAATGCCGGGTTCACTGCAATAACGTGACACATCCGGAAGAACACCAGAACGAAGGTCGCCTTCACGCCGAGCTGCAACCATTCACTGCGCGAAACGATGGTATCAAAAAGATTGATCAGCGTGAAAAGGGTAAAAATCACACTTAACCCGAGAAGCAGTTCCAGCACCCAACGCCGGAGTCCTTTCCGATCCACTTCAAGCTGCCGACTGGCATCCTGTAGATACCGAACCGCAACACGCCAAATACGGAACATGTAACTTGCAAACTGAAGACAGAATGTCGTTATCAGCAAAATCAGCAGCATATTGAAGATCTTACCCTGCCGAAAATCCAGATCGACATTGATTTCCTCAATGGTCACCCCAGACAAAGAAGTATCAGGACCGAGCAAGTACACCACACCCATCATCACCGCCGACACAGGAAGCATAACCGCAAAATGCCATGCGGGCCTGGCAGAAGGTTTCCCCGATATTTCCAGAAAATACAGATAGATGGCCGGGATGAAGGCAAAATAGAAAGGGGTAAAGACGGGGGCCAGATACAGATTTACAAGCGGACTGACCATTGTATCGATAATGTCATCCGCAAAGCTCATTCCCACAGCCACCGCGAATATCATCAGCCAGCGATTGGCCCGAAATGCGCGCCGGCCCTCGCCCCGCAGAAGAACAACCAGAAAAATGGTCTGGGCCGCACCGAGGGCCGAAATCAGCAACAACAACAAGTCAATCGGTTCCAACATTCATGCGTCCGTGATTTGCGGTGATACGGGAGGGATATCCGAATTCCGGCCAAGACTAGTCAGGATATCGGGCTACTGACCAGTGCTACACTGCGAAAGGGTCTCCGATCGATAAACACTTGGCGTTTTGCCGGTAGTTTTCTTGAAAGCCAGATTGAAGGTGGATTTGGAATTGAACCCGACACTGATTGCGATATCGAGGATCGTGCGATCCGGCTCCTCGATCAGAAGGCGGGATGCCTCGTTTGTTCGGACCTCGTTGACGAAATCAAAGAAGCTTTTGCCCAGATGCTGGTTCAGGACATAGGAAAGCTGGTTGGGTGTCACGCCGACAGCATTGGCAAGTTTCGGCATGGTCAGAAGCGGATCAAGCATCATATTCCGATCTGTGACAATCCTTTCAAGCCGGGTGCGAATGCGTTCTATATTGGAAACGTCTACAATTGCACGCGACATTGGGGCGTCTTGGTCATCAGGCTCTTGTGTGGGACCATGAGGCACAGATAGATCGTCAAAAACGCTGCCTTCGGTTTCCGGCTGCACAAAAAGCGCAGGGTTCTGCGCAATCACCTGGCACATCCGGAAAAAGACAAGCACAAACCCCACCTTGACACCAAGCGACAGCCACTCCGCCCGCGACACAAACAGATCGAACAGATTGGTCAGGGTAAAGACAGTAAACAACACGGTCATGCCGACAAGAAGTTCCGTCACCCACCGGCGCAGCCGTTCACTATCGGCCTGAAGCTGCCAGTCGGCCTGTTGCAGATAACGCCGCGCACACCGCCAGATGCCCGTCATGTAAACGGCAAACAGGACACAAAACAGAATCACGATGGCCAGCAACACCATATCGGCAAGCCCCGTTGCCGAAAACTCGATCTGCAAACCGGCATCACGAATATGACCATTGTTGGCGATCATACGCGCACGTTTCAGGTAGACCATAAGCCCGATGGCCGCAGTAACCGGCAGCAGCACCAGAAAATGCCGATATGGTCGTGGAGCCGGATCGCCGGAAATCTCCCGGAAATACAGATAGATCGACGGGATCAAGGCAAAAAAGAATGGCGCAAAAACCGGGACAAGATACAGGTTCGTCAGCGGGCTGATCATCGGATCGAACGTATCATCGATAAAACTCATGCCGACAGAGAATCCGAATACCATCAGCCATCGATTGGCCGTAAATGCCCGTTTCCCTTCATCCATCAGCAGGACAATCAGGAAAATCGCCTGTGCAGTTCCAAGAACCGAAACGATCAGAAAAAGAAGATCTAGTGTTTCAAACATTCATGTGTCCGTCGCTTGCGACGATAAAGGTTACAACAGCGATATCATACCCACGCTACCCCGCTGAAAGGCAGAAAGCAGCACTATGGTGCCGTGTTACGCTGCGACATGGTTTCTGATCGGTAAACACTGGGTGTTTTGCCGGTGATTTTCTTGAAGGCAAGATTAAAGGTCGATTTCGAATTGAAACCCACACTGGTCGCGATATCAAGGATCGTGCGATCCGGTTCATTGACCAGCAGGCGGGATGCCTCGTCCGTCCGGGCTTCGTTGATGAAGTCAAAGAAGCTTTTGCAAAGATGCTGGTTTAAGACAAATGAAAGCTGATTGGGTGTCGCCCTCACAGCGGTCGCAAGCTTTGGCAGGCTGACTAGCGGATCGAGAAGCAGATCGCTTTTAGCTTTTATATCGTCAAGTCGTTCACAAATTCTGCTGATTTCGTCGGCATCTACCAGGTTGCGAGGCGCAAACCGGGTTTGCTTCGTCCCGGTTGGAGAGAAGACACCATTGCTGTTGTCCGTTTCTATCTCTTGCGCCCCGTCCCATTCCGCCTGAACGAACAGAGCCGGGTTGGCCGCAATCAGGTGACACAGGCGCAAAAACACCAGAACAAAACCAGCCTGGACGAACACAACCGACCAGTCACTTTCCGTTGTAAAGATTTCGAGTATGGTGGTCGCAGCAAAAATCACAAAGATGACGCTGATACCGATCAGAAGTTCGCGAACCCAGCGCCGCAGGGCTTTTTCATCTGCCCCCAACTGTTCCTTGGCCTGACGCAAATATCGATAGGTAACCCGCCACGTCCGCACCATATAAATTACGACTTGCAGATACAGCGCGAAAATCACGGTTAAAAGGATCATCCCCAGGACAAAATGATCCTCAAGTTCCAGTTCGATCTCGCCCTCGCCAACAATCAAATCCTGAAAATTTTGCAAAATCAGAAAAACCGAAACAACCAACGACACGAATACCGGCAGGATGATCGCGAAATGCAACAAGGGCCGCCTTGCGGAATGCCCAGCGATTTCGCGGAAATACAAAAATATTGCGGGCATTAGGACGAAGGTCGCCGTCAGGAACACCGGGATCAGATACAGGGTTATCGACGGTTCCAGCAACACATCAGCCAGATCTTCAACGAAGCTGAGGCAGACCGCGATGATGAAAACAAATAACCAGCGATTGGCACAAAAGGCACGTTTCCCCTGTTGATAAAGCAACAGCAGCAGGAACATCCCCTGTACCAAACCGACAACCGCAATCAGCAACAGGCAAAGTCTGGGTGGTTCGAGCATGGTGGTATCACATCATCTGGCTTTATGTTTCCCGCATCAGGAAAGACTGCCTGGCGGCACAACCTGATTTCGAGGCCCGAATAGAAGAAGGGCAAAGTTGCAAAATGCCTAGCCCGGCAATACCGATTTCACAACGAAAAATTGTGCGACACTGAAATGGCATATCGCCGGGAGGCGTCCCGGGCAAGATACCTGCCGGAAGTCCATGATTTCACCAAAACGGGAAACATTAACCACTCATTTTCGCGCCAAGATACTGATTCTCGGTGGTTTTGATGCAAAAATATGCAACCTTTCCTATCGCCCGATTCGTAACCAGTTGTTTTCACCGCCAACCCTTTGAATGTGAACTATTTCACATTTCACGCATATAGTGTCCAGCCTGCGACACGAGGCATGACGTTACGCATGAAACGGTTTTGCAGGCTCTGGTTGAAGCCTTCTGCTACCGAACAATCATTGGCAATTCATCCAAACTTCGCAAAATTCCATCAATAAATCACCTATATCACGCAAATAACCACCAATTGTTTCAGGTTTGTGGAATCGTGACTTGCAGATTACGCATGTCAGTCTCAGTATTTTTGCGTACGTACTTTCAGGGAGTACGTCGACAACAAAGCAAAATGGATGAGGGAGACATTACACATGTCAAAACACGCGAAGACCGCAAACGGTCTCGTGAAGGGATTGCTTAATTCCTCGCGGGCGTTTGTGCTGGGTACGGCATTGCTTGCCGGGTCCATGACCATGCTGTCGACCACACATGCGCAGGCGGAAAAAATCCTGCGTGTCGGCAATGACGGCGAACCGCAATCGATGGACCCGCATTACATCTCGACGGTTCAGACCAGCCGTATTTCGGACGATATGTTTCTTGGTCTTCTGACCTATGGTCCGAATGGCGAGCCGGTCCCGGGTGCAGCCGAAAGCTGGACCGTTTCCGACGATGGCATGACTTATACCTTTAAAATTCGCGACCATAACTGGTCGGACGGTGTTCCGGTCACGGCACAGGATTTCATCGCGGGCTGGAACCGCCTGCTTGATCCGTCAACCGGGGCGGAATATGCGTCCCTGCTTTATATCATTGAGGGTGCCGAGGCTGTTAACAGTGGCAAGGAAGGCGCGAAAATCGCCGCCACCGCACTGGATGACAAAACCCTGCAGGTTAAACTGACCGCGCCTGCCCCCTATTTCCTGGCACAGCTGACCCACCAGACCGCTTTCCCGATCCCGCAGCATGCGGTTGCCAAATTTGGCAAGGATTGGGTCAAGCCGGAAAACATTGTGGTCAACGGCCCATACAAACTGACGGAATGGCTGCCGAACGTTCATACCAAGCTTGAAAAGAACCCGGAATTCTATGACGCGGCCAATGTGCCGATCGACGAGGTGATTTATTACACCCACGAAGATCGCACCGCGATGCAGAACCGTTTCCGTGCCGGTGAACTGGACGTTGCACGCGACATCGCATCCGAACAGATTTCCTGGCTGCGCGATAACCTTGCCGACAGCCTGCGCATCGTTCCTTATGCCGGTATCTATTATTATGCGATCCGCACCGACAAGGACATGTTCAAGGATGCGCGCGTGCGCAAGGCATTGTCGATGGCGATCAACCGCGAAGCCATCACTGATTCCGTGCTGAAAACCGGCGAACTTCCGGCTTATTCCTTTGTCCCGCCGGGAACCGGCAACTACGGCGAACCGGCCTATATTTCGTGGAAAGATCTGCCCTATAACGAAAAACTCGAAGAAGCCAAAAAGCTTCTGGCCGAAGCAGGTTACGGTCCGGATAATCCCCTTAAATTCACGCTTCGTTACAACACGTCGGAAAACCACAAACGTATCGCGATTGCGGTTCAGAACATGTGGAAGCAGATCGGCGTTCAGGCCGAACTGTTTAACACCGAAGGCAAAATCCACTATGCCGACCTGAAAGTCGGTAATTTTGAAGTGGCACGCGCTGGCTGGATTGCTGATTACAACGACGCACAGAACTTCCTGTTCCTGGGCGAAGAACGCACCGGCCCGCTGAACTATGCCGCGTTCGACAATCCGCGTTTCAACGAACTGATGCTTGAAGCCGAAAAGGAAGGCGACCTTAAAAAGCGCGCCGAACTGATGAAGCAGGCCGAAGCCATCATGATGGAAGCGCAGCCCTACGTCCCCATTTACTATTATGTCTCGAAACAGCTCGTTTCGCCAAAGATCGAAGGCTGGATCGACAACGCCCCGGATCGCCACCTGACCCGCTGGCTCGACATCAAAGAGTAAACGCCGGTGACCTTTGCCGCAGGTCCGGTCAACGGGCCTGCGGCATTCCACCGGCCCCCAATGGGGATGAGAGAGAATTATGTTATCTTACGCCATCCGGCGCCTGATGATCGCGATCCCGACGCTGTTCATCGTGATTACGGTTGCCTTTTTCATGATGCGCATCGCACCGGGCGGACCGTTCGACCAGGAACGTGCACTGCCGCCGGAAATCGAAAAAAACATCAAGGCCGCCTATGACCTTGATAAGCCGCTGCTTGAACAATACACGATCTATATCGGTAAAATCCTGCGCGGCGATTTTGGACCATCGATTAAAATTCGCGATTTCTCGGTCGCCGAACTGATCATGGCCGGGGCCCCGGCTTCGATGCAGCTTGGCCTGTCGGCGATCTTCCTTGCCCTGATATTTGGGGTCGGGTTTGGCACCTATGCGGCACTCCGGCAAAACAGCGCGGTTGATTTTGTCGTGATGGGCGTTGCCATGGTTGGCATTGCCATTCCGAACTTCGTCATGGCACCGCTTCTATCGCTTGTGTTTGGTCTGTATCTGTCGATCCTGCCAACAGCGGGATGGGGCGATGGCGGCATTGAATACAAGATTTTACCGATCATTGCCCTTGCCCTGCCGCAGATTGCCTATATCGCACGTCTGACACGCGGCTCTATGGTCGAAGTCCTGCATTCCAATTACATCCGCACCGCACGGGCCAAAGGTTTGCGCGAAAAGCTTGTCGTGAACCGGCATGCGATCAAGGGCGCACTTCTGCCGGTTGTGTCCTATCTCGGCCCGGCAACCGCGGCGGTAATGACCGGCTCTGTGGTCATCGAAACCATCTTTGGCGTGCCCGGCATCGGGACCTATTTCGTCAAGGCAGCGCTTAACCGCGACTACCCGCTCGTGATGGGTGTGGTGATTGTCTATGCGGTGATGATCATCTTTCTGAATTTCCTGGTCGACACGGTTTATGGCCTGCTCGATCCCAAGCTGAAGTCACGCTAATGATGAACAAGGATCAAAAAACAGCGATGCTCCAGGCGGCAGGCGCCCCCGGAGAAATCGAGGGACGCAGCCTGTGGCGCGACGCCCGTATTCGACTGTTTCGCAACAAGGCCGCCGTCGGCTCGATGATCATTCTGGCGATCATTACCCTGATGGCGATTTTCGCCCCGCTGCTCAGCCCGTTTGCCTATGACCAGATCGACTGGGGCTATATTCAGGAAGGCCCGAACTGGGAAAACGGCCATATCCTTGGCACAGATGGTAATGGTCGCGATATTTTCATCCGCATCCTTTATGGCGCGCGCGTATCCCTTGCGGTTGGCTTGCTGGCAACGGCAGTGTCTCTTGTGATCGGGGTGACCTATGGCGCGGTTGCCGGTTATTTCGGCGGGCGTATCGACAACATCATGATGCGGTTTGTCGACGTGCTTTACTCCCTGCCCTTCATGTTCTTTGTGATCATGCTGATGGTGGTGTTTGGCCGAAACATCTTCCTGATCTTTGTCGCTCTTGGTGCGGTTGAATGGCTGACCATGGCACGGATTGTTCGCGGGCAGACGCTGTCTCTTCGGCGGCGCGAATTTATCGAAGCTGCCCATGCCACGGGTGTTTCAAACTTCAAGATCATTTTCCGCCACATCATCCCCAACGTTCTGGGACCGGTCATTGTTTACATGACGCTGACCATTCCGCAGGTGATCCTAACCGAAAGCTTCCTGTCGTTCTTGGGCCTTGGTGTGCAGGAGCCGCTGACAAGCTGGGGTGTTCTGATTTCCGAAGGGGCGAAAGTGATCGAAGCGGCGACCTGGATGCTTATTTATCCGGCGATCTTCCTGGCACTGACGCTGTTCTGTTTCAACTTCATCGGCGACGGATTGCGCGACGCCCTTGACCCGAAGGACAGATAGGCAAATGACAAATCATATTCTGACTGTTGAAAACCTTCGCGCCCGCTTCCAGACCCCGGATGGCGAGGTCGAGGCCGTCAATGACATCAACTTCCATATCGATCCGGGCGAAACGCTTGGCGTCGTGGGCGAGTCCGGATCGGGCAAAACCCAGGTTTTCCTTGCCGTGATGGGACTTCTCGCCAAGAACGGCAAGGCCACGGGTACCGTGCGCTACAAGGATAAGGATATTCTCAATATCCCGTCGCGCCAGCTAAACAAAATCCGCGGTGTCACGATGTCGATGATCTTTCAGGATCCAATGACGTCACTTAACCCATTCCTCAAAATCTCAAAACAAATGACCGAGGTGCTGGTGGAACATCGCGGCATGTCCGAGGTCGATGCCCTTAAACGCGCGATCAACATGCTTGATCGTGTTGGTATTCCAGGTGCGGCCCAGCGCGTACATATGTATCCGCACGAATTTTCCGGCGGCATGCGCCAGCGCGTCATGATTGCCATGGCATTGCTGTGCGACCCCGAGGTCCTGATTGCCGATGAACCAACCACCGCCCTTGATGTCACGGTGCAGGCGCAGATCCTTGATCTGCTGCGCGATCTTAAAAAGGATTTCAATACGGCCATTGTCATGATCACCCATGATCTTGGCGTGGTCGCGGGCCTGTGTGACCGGGTGATGGTGATGTATGGCGGGCGGATTGTCGAAACCGGAACGGTGCGCGACATTTTCTATGACAGCCACCATCCCTATACCGAGGGACTTTTGAAATCGATGCCGCGCATCGATACCGCAAGCGAGGAAAACCTGTTTGCCATCCCCGGACAGCCGCCCAATCTGCAAAACCTGCCACAGGGCTGTGCCTATCAGGAACGCTGCGCCTATGTGATGGACCGATGCTGTGTTTCCCGCCCAAGTCTGTTTGGCTTTGACGACGGTCGCGCCAGTGCCTGCTTCCGGGAGGACGGCCAATGAATGCGATCCGTAAAAAGAAAAACGTCCCGATCCTGTCCGTGCGTGACCTCAAGGTTCACTTTTCCCTGCCGGGCAAAGGGTTTTTCGGTCCCGAGCGTAAACTGAAAGCCGTCGACGGGATCAATTTCGACCTGTTTCCCGGCGAGACGCTTGGCATTGTTGGTGAGTCCGGTTGCGGCAAATCGACCCTTGGTCGTGCGATCCTGCAACTGATCCCGCCAACCGACGGGCAGGTCGTGTGGCTGGGCCGCGATATTGTCGGGGCACCACACCGCGAAATGCAGCCGCTTCGCCGTGACCTGCAGATCATTTTTCAGGACCCGCTGGCCAGCCTGAACCCGCGTATGACAATCGGCGAGATCATTGCCGAACCGCTGGTGACCCATAAGCCGGAACTGGGTAAGGACGAAATCAAGGCACGCGTCAAACGCATGATGGCGCGTGTCGGGCTTTTGCCGCAGATGATCAACCGCTATCCGCATGAATTTTCGGGCGGGCAGTGCCAACGTATCGGCATTGCACGTGCGATGATCCTGGAACCGAAACTGATCATCTGCGACGAGCCGGTTTCAGCCCTTGATGTCTCGATACAGGCGCAGATTGTCAATCTGTTGCAGGAATTGCAGCGCGAATTTGACCTGTCACTGATTTTCATCAGCCACGATCTTTCGATCGTGCGTCATATCTGCCACCGCATATTGGTGCTGTATCTGGGCAATCTGATGGAGCTTGCCGACCGCGACAGCATCTATGCCGCCCCCAAACACCCCTATACCAAGGCACTGATTTCCGCCGTCCCTATCCCCGACCCGGAAATCGAACGCACCAAGGAACGCATCGTGCTAACCGGTGATTTGCCCAGCCCGATCAACCCGCCATCGGGTTGCGTGTTCCGTACCAGATGTCCGTTTGCCAAAGATGTCTGTGCAACCGATGTGCCGAGCGTTGACACGATCAACGATCAGCATCAGGTCGCCTGCCATTTCCACGAACGGATGTAGGAGGGCAACCTCCCTTTGCACCACCCAACTTGACCGGGCCGTCTCACGACGGCCCGATTTTTCATGTACTGCGGTCAGTAATCTTCAAGATCAACCATGCTCAGCGTATCAATGATCTTTGTACGGTCCTGACCATCACGTTTGAAATAGACAAGCGCATAGGGGGCGTTGCTTTCAAGCGCCTGCTGCATCACGGTTTCGAAATCCTCGGGCGTGACGATGTCGGTATCGTTGATCCGGGTAATGAAATCGCCCTTTGCAAACCCGGCCTGATCCCCTTGCCCCATCTTTTCCATACGATCAACGACAAGGCCCTTTGTCCCAGCGGGCAGATCCAGTTTTTCCCATGCCTTTTCATTGGCCGGAACCAGTTCGAGCCCCATGACTTTCTTACGACCGTCATCCTCGGGGGTTTTGCCAAGAATCTTGTCACGTTCAGCCTGACGGCGGCGGCTTTTGGCCTCGTCCATATCGCCTGGGATCATGGTAAAGCTTTTAAATCCGCCATCGCGCCAGACGGTAACGGTGGTTTCGCCATTTGCCTCCGCCGCCTGCATACGGAAATGCAGCCGCGATGTCACACTTTCACCGTTCACAGCAACGATCACATCCCCGGCCCGAATACCTGCCTGATAAGCCGGCTCATCATCTGGCGCACGATGGATCAGCATCCCTTCGTCACGCTCCATGCCCAAAAGCTTGCCGATACCCGGCTTGACTTCGGAATAGGCAATCCCGAACCAGCCACGTTTGATCTCGCCGTCCTTGACAAGCAGGTCAATGATACCCTGAGCATGTTCGGACGGAATGGAAAACGCCAATCCTTCGTTCCCGCCGGAACGGGTGTAAAGTGCCGAGTTCACACCCACAACCTTGCCATCCATCGACAAAAGCGGACCGCCCGAATTACCCTTGTTCACCGCCGTATCGGTTTGCAGATAGGGGTTGTATTCGCCTTTGGACAACTGGCGCTGCTTGCCTGAAATCACCCCGGTCGTCAGGCTTTGATCAAAGCCATAGGGATATCCCAGCGCAAAGACTGGATCGCCAATGCGAATGGCATGTGAATTACCCCATGCTAGCGGTTTGACATCTTCAGGCATTTCAACGCGCAGAACCGCAAGATCAGTCAGAAAGTCCTTGCCGACAAGTTCGGCGCGGACACGGCGCCCGTCTTTCAGAACAACGACAAAACGCGCACCATCGCGGACTACATGTTCGTTGGTTACAATCAGGCCGTCATGATTGATGAGAAAACCGGTTCCGGTCGACGCATTGCGCCTCTTTTTCTGCCAGTCGTATTTCGGCTCTTCGCCTTTCTCGTTTTCCTTGTTCTTGTCATCGCGGTCTTCACGGTCGTTATCTTCGTCCCGATCACCACGCTCGTTGGGTGGCAGATAGAAATCCTCTCCGTTTTCCTTTTTCTCGCGTTCCTCGGCGACGATCTCGGCATAACTCTTTTTGATGACATTGATGCGAACAACACCAAGCGAAACAGCGGCATAAACTTCGGCCAGACTTCTATCCGACAGTTCAATGCTTGCCTGTTCCGCCATTGCATGAACAGGAATAAGGCTTGATGTGGCAAGCATCGCGGCAAACAGTGTCGCGGTAAGGGTTCTTTTCATATTATCGATCTCACAAGCAGGTTTGGCCGGGGCCAAAAGCCCCGACAGGATTAACGCGGAATTTTCAGTAGGTGTAGGTCAGTCCGAGCCACACTGTCCGGCCCTTGCGGTACGGGGTCGATGACGACAGCGTATGGGCACCGCCACGGTTCAGAACATTTTCGATAGATGCATTCAGGGTCAAAACACCCTTTTCCCGTCGGATCACGTCGTAATCGAGCGTCATATCCAGATCGAAGCGCGCCTTTTCCTCACCATCCTCATAAACATCGTATGTCGTGCCATCGATGGTGGTGTTTGATCCGCTGTCGGTGATCGTCGTATAGTCCATCGTGTAGCGCCCGGTCAGGCCGGTTCGCAGACGGTCATCATCGAAGCTTGAAAACAGACTGATGTTAAAGAAGATCGGTTCGTCCAGATTACCGGTCAGAACATCAAGGTCCATACTCGGAATGATCTGGCCGTTATAAACGACACTCTCGGTTTCATCGCTGGTGACGTAATAGCTGTTGTTTGATGTACGGCGTTCCGAATACTGACCATTGACGTTGAACACATGTCGACCGCCAAACGGACCTGAACCGATTTCGCGGCTCCATTCCGCGGAATAGGATGTGTAATGGCTCGAACCTTCATTCGACAGATTGTATTCGGTCGAACCGCTATCTGTACTTGACCGTGAAAACTGATCCCGCCCCTTTCGTTCCAGCCATTTCAATCGGGTCATCCCCCTCAGAAAAGGCAATGGGAATGAAATGGATGCAGTTTGTTCATCGGAAAACGGCGTACTCAGACCCGAACCGGCGAACGAACGCTTTATCCCGGATGACGAGGCTGCCCAGTCATCATAGAAAATAGATGAACCCGGAGTGGTGGTGGTATCAGCAGTCCGCGTTTCACTGATGGTCGCCGGGGTTGCATCCTGAAAGGCGTAACTCAGCATGTTTGCCGCATAGTAGCGGTTCCATCCTGCATTAAAGCTGATATCCCAGTCCGTGTAGTAGGTCGCGTTGAAGCGCGGAGCCAGATTGGTATTGCCAAGATATGTGTCGTGTTCAAGCCGTGCACCCGGCCTGAATTCCAGCTCGCCGAAAGGAACATGATCAAAAAGCAGCGTATATTCATTATAAAGGGCTGTACTTACGAAACTGACGCTTCCTTCGAACGCCTGATATTTTGTCCGACGCCGGTTCGCCTGATCACCATCATCACAGAATATGTCATCGGCACTCGCGCAAACCACGTTGGTGCCAGTAGTTCGGGTAGTTGCATAATACGCATCGGCAGAACGTTCTCGTGTTCCGCTCAGACGATGGATATCCGCACCGAGCAGAAAGTTCGTTCCAAAAATATCGCCGGTAAGGTCGGCGGTATAACCTACATCTTGCTGGGTCTGGGACAGGTCTCCGTACCAGCCGGTCACACATGTACTGGCATCACACAGATCGGCATATTGTGACCCGGCCACAGTCGTACTGATCTGTCGGCGTACATTGCTTTCGGAATCACGTGCATTTTCTGATGAATTGAAGGACAGCTTCGTATCGAGAAACAGATTGGAAACCCCGTAGCCATCATATTCAAACGGCTTTTCGAGCCCGACATAGGTGGTTAGGCCAGTGCCAATGATATCCATCCTGCTGTCATAGTTTTCCGATGCTTCCCATTCCTGGGCATAGGGCGCGTAAACGATCTGGGTCGTAATCGCGGCCCCCGTATCACTTTCGTAACGCAGTTTGCCAAGCACGTTGTCGGCTTCAGTGCTGGTCGTGACCTGGCGACCATAATAGTCATCGCCAGCAGTCTTGGTCGTCTCGGCGGTACGCCGACCGGCAGAAACCAACATGCCCCAATTATCATTGATCGGTGTGCTGGCAGACGCTGAATAGAACCATTTTTCATAAATCGGCTCTTTGGCAGCAGCATCAGGAGTCTCTTCGGATTTCAGATGATAATCGTTCCAGTTCGAGCCGCCGCGTTTGATACTTGCCCCGAATGTCGGTTCATTTGACGGATTCTTGACCTTGTAATTGACAACCCCGCCCTGGAACCCGCCGTATTTCGCTGACACATTACTGTCGATGATTTCGGCCTGCTCAAGAATATTTGAGTCCACATAGACAGTCTGTGGATGCAAGCCATGGAGGGTGTCTGCGTTGATCGTATTGTCATCATCTTCTGGCATGTTTGAGTCGCTGTAATTCGACTCAGTTCCGCCAAAGGAATTGATCCCGACCCCATCAAGCATGAAGTTGTTCTGATCGACCCCAGCCCCGGATATGCTGATATTTTGTGGACGCAAGTCCTGTTCGGCAGTTGCGGTTGCCCCTTCTTCACCGCGCTGCCCTGCGATCACATACTGGACATTCGGATTGGCGCGAAAAATCTTGTTCGGGTCACTGTCACCTTGGACCACGGCACCAATCATATCCTCGCCATAGACCGTTGATCCACTGGCGGCACCGGTTCCTAGTTGAAAGGTCGGTGTACGGTTGGCACTGACCGAAATCGGAGCCGTAACAATTTCTGCATCCAGCGACTGGTTGGACAATTTCGGGGAAATCACCAGAACGCCGTCGGCAACGGCAAAGGTAACTTCCGTACCTTCCAGCATCCGCAGCAAGGCATTTTCAATGCTGAAATCACCAATCACCGCCTGACCGTTCATCGCAAGGTTGGTACCATCCTGCACCGAAAACGGAATACCGGCCTGCTGTGATAGTTGTTCCAGCGCACGCATTAGCGGCAAGGACGGAATATCAAAACGGTATGAGGGAGAGGCTCGTAGTGGAACCGGTGTGTCATCAATAACCGGGTTCTCCTGCGCATGCAGCAAATTCGACGGCGCCACTGCCAGCAAGGCAGAAGACGCAACAGCACAGAACAACAAATCTTTCCATGCCCGGCAATGCCCGGCTTCACTTGTACTGTGGGCGGTATTCTGTTGTCCGGTAGTCTTCATTCGGCACGACCTAATGCAAGTTATTGCGTATCACTCGCAGTTAAGGACGTGGCTATAAACAGAAACCGGACATTTTTTTAATGTTTTTATTCAAAGGGGATTTGAACGGGGAATTCGCCTGAAAATGTCGACCAATTGCTGTACGCGCCAGATGTGAAATGCTGCATCAGCGCGCCAGCAGATAATGATCAAACGGCAATTCAATAATTCTTGTGCCGGTGGTTCGGGAAATCAGGTCCAGCGATGCCTTGGCATCGGCAACATTGAACCGACCGCGTATTTCCAGATCGGCAAGACCGGGATCAAGCCAGATTTCCGTTCCGCTCTGGCGGCTTATGGCATGGACGACATCGGACAGTTTCGCCGATGAAAATACCCGCCATCCGTCCAGAATTTGCGTAATATTTTCACCGTCAAAGTCACGCCGTCTTACATCTCCATTCCCCGAAACGGTGACGCCATCACCCGCATGCAGGGTAACCTCGCGGGCTGGGGGGGATTGTTTTTGCACCACCCGGACCGTTCCTTCGGCCACACCAACCTCGCTGGTTTCAGCATCGCCAATCACAACAAAGCGGGTCCCGACAACCACCACACGGCTTTGGGGCGTTGTCACCACAAGCTCCCGGTCCTTGTTCGGTGCGGCAGAAATCACAACCGCCCCCTGATCCAGGACAATATGCCGTTCCTGTTTGGAAAACTCCCAGTATAGCCGGGTGCCACGCGCGAGCTGCAATTCGCTGCCATCGGGCAAAATCTGGCTGACGGGGGTGGTGTTTGCCGCGATATAACCGGGATGATCAGAATGGTCCGCCGGGCGCAGTGTCAGCACGGCAACAAGGATTACAGCACATAGGGCAACCCCGCCCCAAAATGCCTTTCGAGCAAGTGGCATCCCCGCCGTCACTGGGCGCAGTGACCTGCGCGTGGGGGGGGATATTTTCAACACGCCTGATGCCGTATATGTCCGGGTAGTCGATTCGGGACCAGCGTCAAATTTCCGCAAAATATCATCGAAATCACGGTCATCAAGAAAAGCCCGGACCGAGCGGGCCGCCTGCTCATGAGCCGTGCTTTGACCGCACCATTTCTGAAAAGCTTCATGCGTTTCCGTCCCGGCGATGTCCACACCGTCACGGGCAAGCCACTCCATTGCCTGATCGACAAGACGACCCTGCAAATCGTCCTTTGCGGCTGTCTCCGGATTCTGGCCGGTATAATGGGTGCCGGTCATGGGCATGGCCTAGTCATAGTGTTTCATCAGATCACGACATGTCGTCATCGCACGATAAAGATGTTTCTCGATCGCGGCCTTCGATAATCCGGTCACAGCAGAAATCTCGTCATGGGTCTTACCATGCAACTTACGCAAGATGAAGACTTCTCTGGATCGCGTTGGCAGGGATGCAATGGCCTGCTCAAACGCTTGCAGGCGCTGCCGGTGATAAATCACACTGTCGGCGGGCGGGCGGTCTTCTGCCGCCCATTCCAGCGGATCATGACCTGATTTCAGCTCAACAATATGGCCGGCATTGCGTCGCCTCTGATGATCGCGGATCAAATTGAGAACCACAGTCCGCAGGAATGCCGGCGGATCGTTGATCGGTTCTTCCCGGTCCTTGATCCCGGCAATCCTTACGAAGGCATCCTGCACGATATCCTTTGCCTCGTCCGGATTTCCCAGCTTGCGCATGGCCAGGCGCAGCAAAGACGCGCGTTCCTTTTCAAAGGCGCGAACAAGATTTACCGATATCTGCCGGGATGCGAAAAAGGTCATAAAAACAAACAGGAAGGTGAATTCGTTCCTGCTGACATACACCAGTCGCGCTTAATTGCAAATAGTTATTAATAACCTTTAATAAGCACCACAGCAGCCAGAATGATACCGGCCCAGACCAGCCAGACCCGGATCAGCTATTTGGCGTCATGAAAAATGATGCCAAGCGTATGCCGTGACCCGGCGCGCAGGCGGGAAACACCGTGTCGCATATTCACCCGGTACGTTCCGCGCGTGCCCGCCACAGGGCGATGGTGGACGGGGAAAACCACGGCATCGCCTTGCATCAGCGGCACGACCTCGACGCGGGATTGCATACGCGGGCGCTGTTCGGTCAGAACAAATTCGCCGCCTTCAAAATCCGTTTCCGGGTTGCTTAGAAGGATCGCGACCTGCAAAGGAAACACGCAATCGCCGTAAACATCCTGATGCAGGCAATTGTAATCCCCTGCTCCGTAACGCAGCAAAAGGGGCGTCGGGCGAGTTTGCCCTGCTTCATGGCATTGGGCAACAAACCGGGCGTGATCGCCGGGAAAGTGCCGATCCAGCCCCATCGCCCGGTTCCAGCGGTTGGCAATTTCGGCCAGTGGCGGATAAAGCGACTGCCGCAAACCCGCGATCACACCGGGCAAGGGATAGGCGAAATATTTGTATTCGCCGCGCCCGAACCCGTGCCGGGCCATATGGATGTGGCTGCGAAAAGTTTCCGGCTCGTCATAACGCGCGATCAATGCCCGGCATGAATCCTGATCAATCAGGTGTTCAAGGATCGCACAGCCATGGGCATCAAGTTCGCGGGCATGCTTTTCCCAATCAAGCGATGCGATCCCGTCACGGGTCATCTTGTTCATTGCCCGGCCTCCCCGCTTTCAATATCCAGCAGGGTTTTCTTGCGCTCCACCCCCCAGCGATATCCCGAAAGATCGCCATCCTTGCGCACCACCCGGTGGCAGGGAATGGCAACCGCGATGCTGTTGGCACCACAGGCCTGCGCAACAGCACGGGTAGCACGCGGCGATCCGATCTGTTCGGCGATTTCGGCATAGCTTGCCTTTGTCCCGATCGGAATTTCCGAAAGTGCCTGCCAGACGCGTTGCTGAAAGGCCGTACCGCGAATATCTAGCGGCAGGTTATGACCAAGCTGCGGCGCTTCGACCAGCCCGATGATCTGGGCCATCCAGTCCTCGAATGCCGGGTCGCCGCCGATCAGCTCCGCTTTGGGGAAGGCATCCTGCAACTGGCGCACGAGCGCATCGGGGTCATCGCCCAGAAGGATCGTGCAAATCCCCTTGGCGCTTGCCGCGCCAAGGATTGCGCCAAGCGCACATTGCCCCACCGCAAACCGGATTTTCTCGCCCTTGCCCCCCGCGCGATAGCTGCTTGGCGTCATGCCCAGCATCTTGTGTGCGCGTTCATAAAACCGGCTATTGGAATTATATCCCGCGTCATAGATCGCCTCGGTCACGGTATTGCTGCTGCGTAGTTCCTCGCGCACGCGACCGGCCCGGTGGGCGCCAGCATAGGCCTTTGGCGTTACACCGGTAACCGCTTTAAACACCCGGTGAAAGTGAAACCGGCTCATCCCGGCTTGTGTGGCCAGATCATCAAGGCTTGGCATTTCTTCGGCATTACGGATGATTTCGCATGCCGTTTCCACGACATCCGCATTGCGTTCGGCAATCGATGCGGTGTTCGGACGGCACCGTTTGCACGGGCGGAACCCTGCCTGTTCGGCATCATCGCAACTGGCATGAAACGCGACATTTTCCCGGCGCGCCAGACGTGCACCACAGGATGGTCGGCAATAAACCCCGGTGGTTACGACCGAATAGTAAAACTGTCCATCAGCTTTGCCATCGCGATTTGCCACGGCCTGCCACTTGTCCTCGTCACTGATCCAGAGGATCGCCTTGCTCAATTTCGTCTCCGTCAACATGGAATGGCTCCTTTATCAGAACACAAGGATGCCAGATGCATCCGTTTGACCGGCATTCTGATCGTCCATCCCGTGGGCCGCACTCCGTTCCTTGCTTTCAAATTCGCTACCCACGAAAAACCGTCAATTCCGCGAATTCAATGCCAATAACCGGAGTGCCCGACCGCCTTGCCCGAACTAGCGTCTCCCCATCGGGCCATCATCACCACGATGGTCATCCTATCATGACACAGGAGATGGAAACATGTTCACACTGGACGGTAAAACCGCAATCATCACCGGGGCCAGTTCCGGCATCGGTCGCGCCATGGCCGAACTTTTTGCCCGGCAGGGTGCCAAACTTGTGCTGAATGCCAGACGTGCTGAATTGCTCGATGATATCATGGCCGATATCCGTGATGCCGGTGGTACGGCCATTTCAGTGCCGGGCTGTCTTACGGGCGAAGATGTATCAAGGCAACTGGTCGAGGCCGCCCTTGATCATTTCGGAAAGCTTGATATCGCGGTCAATAATGCCGGAATGGTCGGGGAGTCTGTTTCGATCCCCGATATGGCAACCAACGACTGGCATGAAATGATCGAAACCAACCTGACATCGGCATTTTTCGGGGCGAAATATCAATTGCCTGCGATGCTTGCCAATGGTGCAGGTTCGCTGATCCTGACATCAAGCTTTGTCGGCTATTCGGTCGGTATGCCCGGAATGGGAGCCTATGCCGCCAGCAAAGCGGGCATGATCGGATTGATGAAATCGCTGGCAGCCGAATACGGACCACAGGGCATTCGGGTCAATGCGCTTTTGCCCGGCGGAACAGATACCCCGGCCAGCATCACCAACAAACCCGGTGCCGGGCCAGAGGTCGAGCAGTTCGTCAACAGCCTGCATGCATTGAAACGTATGGCAAAACCGTCCGAAATGGCGCAGGCCGCCCTGTTTCTGGCGTCCGACGCGGCAAGCTTTGTGACGGGCGTGCCGTTCCTTGCCGATGGCGGGGTTTCAATCAACCGGACCTGATGACGGGACGGGCCGGACGCATCGTGTCCGGTCCGTTTTCAGTTGTTCAAGAACTGCGTGATATCAACTTCGTCGCACTGTCCGGGTTGGAGGTATTTACGTCCGTATTCGATGTAAACGCCCGACGACAGCAGCAATTCGAACAGATCATTGTCGATCTGCCCCTTGTCGCGCATGTCAGCCAGGATCGCGATGCATTCCGATAACATTTTGGGCCGTTTATAGGGACGGTCAACCGCGGTCAGGGCCTCGAATATATCGGCGATCACCATCACCTTTTCGAGGATGCCCATATCTTCTCCCAGTATGCCGTTGGGATAGCCCGAACCATCCATCTTTTCATGATGGTTGCCTGCAATTGCGGGAATACGCTGCAACTCCTTCGGATAAGGCAATTGCGCCAGCATTTCCTGCGTCACCACCACATGGTCATTGATAACCTTTCGTTCCTCGGAGGTCAGGGTGCCGCGCGGAACCGAAAGGTTATAAAGCTCACCCCGGTTAAAGCCGAGATATGCGTGATCTGCACGATCATCAAGAAGCTTTTCAACACCGGGCTGGCTGAATTGCGCAAGATCGTCTTCGGTCAGGCGCTGATTTTCCGCCCATGAAAGCCCGATGGTGCGATCGAAATAGCGGACCCATTCCTGCCCGCCGATGTCATGCAGGGCAAAGACCGCATCGCTATCAAGCTCGTCATCGCCAATGTTGCTGTGCGCAACCATCGAAAACTGACTTTCAAGTTCGGCGATCCGGGCACTGAAATCATCATCGCAAACTTGGGCATCCTCGCCCGCGAGCTTGCGCTTGAGCATCTCGATTTCCGCATCGCGCCTAAGGACTTCGAACCGGGTGCGGATTTCGTGAATGCGGTTATGGATGGTTTCAAGTTTGGTGGCCTTTTCGACAACATGATCGGGCGTTGTGATCTTGCCGCAGTCATGAAGCCACGCAGCAAGGTCAAGCTCGTACCATTCCATATCGGTCAGATAGAAATTGGAAAAAGTGCCCTGCTTTTCATCGACGGCCGCCTTGGCCAGCATGCGGGCAATGATCGGAACCTTTTCGCAATGATGGGCGGTATGGGGGGATTTGGCGTCAATCGCCTGCCCCAGCACGCGTACGAAACTTTCCATCAGATCGCGCTGCGCCATCAAAAGGCGGCTGTTTTCAAGTGCGACCGCCGCCTGGCTTGCCAGGGCATTGATGATCGGTTCGATCAACGGGTCAAAGGCAATGACATCGCCCGCATCGTCGCGCGCATTAATCAGCTGCAACACGCCGATCACAGTGCCGCGCGTATTTTTAAGCGGTACGGTCAGGAAGGATTTAGACCGGTAACCGGTTTTGGCATCAAAGGCGCGCGTGCCGGAAAAATCGAACCCATCGGCGAAATACGCATCCTCGATATTGATCGCTTCACCGCTTAGCGCGACATAGGTTGCAATGTTTTTGTGATTGGGATTGCCATCCGCATCATAAAGCGGCAGGGGTGGAAACGGCTTCTCGTGTTCGCGGCCCGATACGAAAAACGTATCAAGCGTATCGTTCATCAGAATGCGAAACTGAAGTTCCGTTTCATCCTTATTGACCAGATACAATGACCCGCCATCGGCATTGGTAAACTGCCGGGCTGCCATCAGGATTTTCTGATGAAGTTCCTCCCGACCCTGTTCTGCCGACAGGGCAATACCAAGATCCACCAGCTGCGCAAGATAACGCGCATCGGTGTCGGCGCCTCGGGCTGTGCGGGTCGGAGGATTTTTCAAATCATCCCCGATGCGGGTCATAAATACGTGCCATTATCTGTGTCCACTCGCGATCAGAACGGTTTGCCCGCGCTGGTTCTGGAATGTTCGTTTTACGAACTATATCCATCAGGAGATTGAGATAATCTTAGCAGATGGCAAGTTCCACACAGGTAAAAAGCGGTAATAAAGCTGTTATGCCCCCAGACAGGGTCTGCGATAGTAATGCGTTTGGCGCATGTTAAACTATTGATGAAAGATCAAAACTGCCAATAGGCAGGAACCCAGGCATAGCCGACATCCGTCTTGAGCATTCGGCCAAGGCCCGGGAACGGATAATGGAAACCGAGAACAAGAAGCCGGTCAGTTGCCGCCATGTCAAAGATGCGCCGGCGAGAAGCAAGAGCCGTTTCCTTGTCACGATCCGGCCCCGGCAGCCATGATCGGTCGACATTAACGATCGGATGATAAGCAAGGTCGGCTGTAAGCAGGAGCTGGTCATTCCCTGATTGAACAAGGAAGTTCGCCATGCCAGGCGTATGGCCCAATGCCGGAAGCGTGATCAGACCCGGTATAATCTCTTCTCCGGGTTCATACAATTCGATCCCGTTCGCAACCGGTTCGACGCTCCGCTTGATGGCCGCGGCGAAATTACGACGGAAATCCTCGGGCACCGGCATGTAGGAAAGATCCGGATCGTTGACGACAAAGAAATCCCAATCAGCACGAGGCGCAAAAACGGTCGCGCGTGGAAATGCCTTACGACCATCAGTTGCCCGAAGATTTCCGACATGATCCGGGTGCGTGTGGGAAACAACCACAATGTCGATATCCTCGGGCCTCAAACCGATTGCCGCCAAGTTATCAAACAGACGACCGCCCTGCGGTCCCATCGTCTGCCCGGCGCCCGCCTCAAGCAGTATCCGTTTGCTATTCGTTTCGATAAGAAGCGTATTGAGATTAAGTGTCAGACGATCAGTCGGTAAAAAGGCTTGCCTGAGAACTTCCTCCAATTCTGCCTCCGGCGCGTTACTGGCGTAAATCCGGGGCGGACCACCGATCAGCCCGTCGCTCAACACGGTTGCAGATATGTCACCTCCGACACGAAACCGGTAATGGCCAACATTTCCCCCCGCATTCCCGTTTTGGAGCGGGGACGACGCGCCGGAAGCAGCCTGGGCAAAGGCTATACCGCCGGTTGGCAAGATCAGTCCAGCTGCTGCCGATGCGGCTGTCAGCATGATCTTTCTGCGATTCAATGTAATTCCGCTCATACTCATCATCCTGTCCAAATTGTGATTGCAGGTGTCATATTTGATTGCAGCGTCGTCCGGCACGGCGTCTGCAGGCGATGCCTTTTCTAGGGATGACACAGATCGAGCGCACAGATAAGCTAACAAAAATGGATCAACTTATTAAGCAGAACTTTGCAATGAAATCACTACGCCTTGATAGCCTGGAGATATTTGAGGACGTCGTGCGATGCGGTGGCTTCAGAGCCGCCGCGCTCGACAGGGGTGTCTCATCCTCTGCGATTAGCCAATCTGTCAATGTGCTTGAGGAAGCGTTGGGCATCCGGTTGCTGAACCGGACGACACGTAGCGTCTCGCCAACCGAAGCAGGCGAACGACTTCTTGAGCGACTTGGGCCTGCCCTTCACGACATCAGAACAGCGATCGACGATCTCAATCAGCTTCGGGAACACCCATCCGGTACTGTGCGGATCAATGCGCCGGGCCCGGCCGCCGACCATGTTCTGTGCCCTCTGGCCTTTGAATTCATGGAAATTTACCCCGACATCAATGTTGAAATCGTCAGCGAGGCTGCAATCATAGATATTGTCGAGCATGGTTTCGACGCCGGTGTGCGTTTCGGACATCAACTTGCCCAGGACATGATCGCGATGCCGCTGGGTCCCGCCTTACAATATGCAATTGTGGCCTCCCCCGATTATCTGCGCAGGAGGGGTCGCCCCGGTTCACCGGACGATCTTCTGACGCATGACTGTATTCGCCGCCGTTTTCCCGGTGGAACCTTGGTGACGTGGAAATTCGCGAACAACGGGAATGAGGTCGAAATCACGCCGAAAGGCCGGTTGACGCTGAGTTCCGCGCATCAGGAGCGTCAGGCAGCCCTTGCAGGATCGGGCATCGCGCATCTGTTTGACGGTTATGTTCGCAAAGATGTCAAACAGGGCAGACTTGTCGAATTGCTTTTCGATTGGAAGAAAAAGCTGCCGAGTTGGTATCTGTATTATCCGAACCGGCGCCATACGAGTGCGGCCATGCGTGCCTTTCTTGAATACATTCGCAATCGGAAATGGCCTGCAATCGGCGAATAATGTCCGGCAGGAAAATCCGGAAACGCCGCGCAACGGCCCCAAAAACACCGGCAAAGATGCCTCTGAACGCAAACAGCCTACGATGCAGGGTTGCCAATCGCAGCGTTTTGGACTATCCGACGCGTTGAAAGCGTGCCGGAACCAGCATCGCACTTCGCTGATCACGCAATCTGGTCATGACCCGGCACCCAACCATCCTGCCCGGAGGCGACTGCATGATCCCCCGTTATTCCCGTCCGCAGATGACATCAATCTGGGAACCGGCGAACAAATTCCGTATCTGGTTTGAAATCGAGGCACACGCTGCCGACAAACTGGCCGAGCTGGGCGTCATTCCGGCTGCCTCTGCCAAACTGGTCTGGGAAAAAGGCAACAAGCCTTATACCCAGGATCGTATTGACCGCATCGATGCCGTCGAAGCCGAAGTCAAACACGACGTGATCGCCTTCCTGACGGAACTGGCAGAACAGGTCGGTGAAGAAGCCCGTTTCGTTCATCAGGGCATGACCAGCTCCGACGTTCTCGATACCTGCTTTAACGTTCAGCTTGTTCAGGCAACCGACATCCTGCTTGAAGACATGGACAAGCTTCTGGCCGCGCTGAAAAAGCGCGCCTATGAAACCAAGGACATCGCCTGCATGGGGCGTTCGCACGGCATCCACGCGGAGCCGGTAACCTTTGGCCTGAAACTGGCAACCTTCTATGCCGAGTTTAAACGCAACCGCGACCGTCTGGTGGTCGCCCGCGAAGAGATCGCGACCTGTGCGATCTCCGGTGCAGTCGGCACATTCGCCAATATCGACCCGCAGGTCGAAGAACATGTTGCCGCCAAGCTTGGCCTGAAACCCGAACCGGTTTCAACCCAGGTCATCCCGCGCGACCGTCATGCCGCCTATTTCGCTGCCCTTGGCGTTATCGCATCCTCCATAGAGCATCTGGCGACCGAAATTCGCCACCTTCAGCGCACCGAAGTCCGCGAAGTCGAGGAATTCTTCTCGAAGGGACAGAAGGGTTCGTCGGCAATGCCGCACAAACGCAACCCGGTTCTGACCGAAAACCTGACTGGCCTGGCCCGTCTGGTGCGCTCGATGGCGATCCCAGCGATGGAAAACGTTGCCCTTTGGCATGAACGCGATATTTCGCATTCATCGGTCGAACGCAATATCGGCCCGGATGCGACCGTAACGCTCGACTTCGCCCTGATGCGTCTGACCAATGTGGTTGAAAACCTTGTCGTCTATCCGGAACGGATGGACGAAATCCTTAATCAGATGGGCGGCCTGGTCTTCTCGCAGCGCGTGCTCCTCACCCTTACACAGCATGGCGTTTCGCGCGAAGATTCGTACCGCATCGTTCAGCGCAACGCGATGAAAGTCTGGAACCGCGAAGGCGATCTGCTGTCACTTCTGAAAGCCGACGCAGACGTTACCGCGAAGATCCCGATGGAAACGCTCGAAAGCCTGTTTGACCTTGGTTACCATACCAAGCATGTCGACACGATTTTCGCCCGTGTGTTTGCCGACTGACGGTAACACCGCGCACCAAAATCAAAGCCCCGGTCAATTGGCCGGGGCTTTTCTGTTTACGTATTTTGCAACAGGGAAAGTTCCTGTGCCTCGCCCAACAGCCAGTCACGAAACAGCTTTACCTGACCGCGCAGTTCCCGGTTTTTCGGATGCACCAAATAATATCCCAATGGAACAACCTGAACCTGCTCGGGAAACAGATGGATCAGCTTGCCTTCCATCACGTCTTCCTCCGCCAGTAACGGGTTGGCCATCACAACCCCCTGCCCGTGGATCGCGGCCTCGATCGCCATCGATGTCTGATCGATTTCAATGCGCTTGATTGCAGCAATATCGCCCGGGTTCATCCCTGCAAACTGGCCCAGCCATTCTTCCCACCAGTCATGCAGAATGTCGTTTAACAAAGTCGCACGTGCCAGATCGGCGGGGCGCTCAAACCCCATCCGATCGCGATAGGTGGGTGAACAGAAGGCCGCCGCCTGCCCGCGATAGATCAGGACGGATTCAAGCTTTTCATCATTCCCGTCAAAATACCGCACGGCGATGTCGACCGGATCGCGATCAAAATCCGTGAATTGTACTGACGAGCCCACATGAAGTGACGTTGACGGATAATCGATCAAAAACCGCGCCATGCGTTTGGAAAACCATTTCGCGGCGAAGCTTGGCGGCATGACCACACGCACCATGTGTTCGCGCTGCCCGCGCAAATGCTGGCTGGCATCGTTAATCTGCTGCAGGGCGGGCGATATGCGCGCGGCATATTCAAGCCCGTCGGCGGTTGGTTTGACCTGCCGGACCGAACGGGCGAACAATTCCACACCCAGCCAATCTTCAAGCTTTCTGATCTGCTGCCCGACGGCACCGGGTGTTACGTTCAGTTCTTCCGCTGCACGAGAAAAACTATTCAGTCGAATGGAAGCCTCGAATGCACGCAAGGAATTCAGGGGCGGATATGAACTCATGATGCAGATTTTCTATCCCATGATCCAGATAACATGATTTGTACGCCATTCCAGCCAAACCTACAATCATGACATCATCCCCACGAAAGCTCCGGCCATGAAGAACAACGCATACCTCGTTTTCGGCTTTCTTGCCCTGTGCTGGGGCATGACCTTTTTGTTCAACAAAACGGCAAGCAGCCTGATATCGCCGATGCAGGTGGTAACGGTACGTGTGATCATGGGCTTTCTACCGGTTCTGGCATTTGCAATGGCGCGCAAGGTGCTGGATTGGCAGCATCTGCGTTATGTGCACCATTTCATTGTTATGTCTCTTCTCGCGGCCACCGTTTATTACCTCGCCTTTGCCAAGGGCATCGCCCTTCTGCCATCCAGCGTTGCCGGAATGCTAAGCGGCGTGATCCCGATGTTTTCCTTTATCGCCGCGGCCATTTTCCTGCGCAGCGAACCGGTCAATATCCGTTCAATCAGCGGATTGCTGTTTGGCTTTGCCGGTGTCCTGATTATCGCAAAGCCATGGGAAAGTGGCACGTCGGGCATCGATCTGATGGGTGTGGTTTACGTCGCCATTGGATCGGGCTGTGTCGGGCTTTCGTTCGTCTATGTCCGCAAATTCCTAAGCCCCCTTGGCATTTCACCAATTGCACTTTGCACCTATCAGCTTGGCCTTTCTGCTGTAACGCTTCTGCTGATTTGCGACTTTTCCGGCATGAATGCGATCTTCACCAACTGGAAAATTGCCACCGGGCTATTCATCGGCCTTGGCATGTTTGGCACCGGCATTGCCTATATGTGCTATTACTTTCTGATCGGGAAACTGGGCGCGGTCAAAACCGCCGGGGTCACCTATATCCCGCCGGTCATTGGCCTTCTGACCGGAAGCCTGATTTTGGGCGAACCGGTTTCCGCAACTGATATCGTTGCGACCGCCATGATCCTGTCGGGTGTTTTCATCATCCAGTCGGGCAGAACCCCGCCATCCTCGACAAATACAACATCATCGAATGTCCGGGCACACAACCTGCCCGAACGTGCCTGAGACTCTCCGTCTCAAGGACTGCACCCCCGTGCTGATCGCGGGGGTGCTTTTTTATGGGATTATTTTGCCGATGCGGCTTTGATAAAGGCCGAGATCAGCGGATGATTTTCACCACGCAGGGCGGATCGTTCCGGCTGAAAGGCTGTGCCGATAAAGAAACGATGATTGTGCAATTCCACCGAACGGGGATCGCCATCTGCATCCCATGCCCCAATCTGCAATGCCTGCCCTGCTAGCAGCCCCGCATAATCACGATTAAACCCATAACTGCACCGATAGGTTTCAATCAGATGACCCGATCCGCAATGAGCACGGATCAAACTTCCCGCAGCCAGATCAATCCCGGCATCCTGATCAATCAGCGCACAGGACAGCGGTGCAATCAGCGGCAATTCCGCATCCGGATCAATTTCGGCATTCGCAGCATTGGCATGTCCCAGAACATTGCGTGCATATTCCAGAACCGCATGCTGATAACCGCCGCATGTGCCAAGAAACGCGATATCGTTCTCGCGCACAAACCGGATCGCGGCAAGCGCACCTTCAAGACTTTCATACGGACTTGCCGGAACACACCACATCCCGTCATAGCCAGACAGTATCGGTGCAGCCCCATCATCAAAACGCGGTGTTGCGATCCAGTCATATTCGACGGAAATGCTGATTTCGGCAGCCGCGATTTCAATGGCTCTGGGGATGGCCTGATGGGCGGCAACGCGGGGTTGAAATCCCCGACAAGGGCGATACGGATGGTCATTTCAGTTCCTCGTTTCAGGTGACATTACGAGGGGAGCAACCCGAACCGCCAAAGAAAAACGGCCCGTGAAAACACGAGCCGGGTTTCGAGCGTTAAACAGCGCTGCCTTTGACCAACATACTACAACGTTCCAGTACGCGCCATATCTTCCAGTGCGATTTTTACCGCCTGTGCACGGTTGGACACATGCAGTTTGCGGTAAATGTTTTTCAGGTGATATTTCACCGTGATTTCGCGCAGATCAAGGTGACGCGCAATATCCTTGTTCGGGCGCCCTTCGGCCAGAAGCGCCAGAACTTCGCGTTCACGCGGGGTAAGGCGGCTGAAATCACCTTCATTGCCAAAACCGCCAGCCATGCGCGGTTCGCCGTCACTACCACCGCCAAAGCCATCACCCATATCGTTCAGGATCGAGGACGGCAGATATTTCTCGCCCGCCAGAACCAGCTGAATGGCATTGGCAAGTGCCTGCCCGCGCAATGTTTTGGGGATAAAGCCCTGTGCGCCATTTTCAATGGCATGGCGCACATCTTCGCTGCGATAGGCCCCCGAAAGCAAAACAACAGAAGTTGTTTTCGCTGCTTTTTCAAGAGTGCGTTTAAGCCCCTCAAGCCCGTTCATGCCGGGCATCCGCAAATCCAGAAGCACCAGATCGAAATCGTTCTGTGCCTCGATATGCTCCAGTGCCGGGTCAAGCGCGCCCGCCTCGACCACTTCACAACCTTCGAAATATTGCTGGAACAGCAGTGATAATGCTTCACGAACCAGATCGTGATCGTCTGCCAACAGGATACGCAAAGCCTTTGCCCTTCTCTACCTGACCCACAACCATGCCCGAACATTCACAATCAAAACAACGCGTGGCTGCAACCAGAAATCTTTCTTGATCCGGGAACAGAATACGAAACCGGCTAATGGTTTGCAAATCCGAACTTTTTCTTATTTCTGCAAAGCAACTATTCCTCGAGCAGCTCGGCACGTGCAAGCGGGCGCAATTCTTCGAGTTTGCGGTTTACCTCGCTGACCGTCATATCGATATTATGCCGTCCGAAATCGGCCAGAAGCACGGATATGATACCGTTTTCCTGCGGATTGCTGACAACATCGCCGACGATTTTGGCCGCATAGGAACGACTTTCCGCCTCGCTCATTCCCATTTTATCGCCCGCCCAGGTCGCCAGCATTTTGTAAAGATGGGCTTCGATCCGGAAATTCTGTTCCAGATCAAAGCTGTATTTCGCCTCGAAACCGCGTTCACGATCCGTGAAATTGGACATGTTTTGGCTCCTCCATCCGGTTTGTTTTTGATCGGGACGTTTTCCCTCGTCCTTTATCTATGGACTCTATCACACCATGTCACCGGCCCGCCCCGATACTTTTGAATTTGACAAATGCCGATCCATGTCGCTTTGATCTGGGTCATGTGTACAGTTATCATTCTGCGCCGCCCCGACCATGAATGGCCGGTGATTATCGGCGCCAATCGCGACGAAATGAACAACCGCCCGTGGAAGGCCCCGGCCCGCCATTGGGAGGACCGCCCTGATGTTATCGCCGGAATGGATGAAACCGCCGGCGGCACGTGGCTTGGCATTAACGAGGATGGCGTGGTGGCCGCCGTGCTTAATCGCTATGGCACGCTGGGTCCGGCCGATGACAAACGATCGCGCGGTGAATTGCCGCTCGAGGCGCTTGATCATGCCGACGCCATCGACGCAGCCCAGGCACTGGCCGAGCTTGACGGCACTGCATATCGCCCGTTCAACATGGTGATTGCCGATAATCGGGACGCCTATTGGCTGGCCAATCGCGGCGAAGGCAAAATCGAAATCACCGACATCCCCGAGGGATTGTCGATGATCACCGCCCATGATCTGAATGACAAAACCAACAGCGAACGCACCAAACGCAACCTTCCGCGTTTCATCAGCGCCCCGCCACCCAACCCCGAAGCCGATGACTGGTTTGCATGGCAGGCCCTTCTGGCTGATACCGGCATGATGGAACCTGATCCGGCACATCATGACATTCGTGCCGATGCCATGCTGGTGCGCAGCAATATCGGCTTCGAGACGATCTGTTCGTCCCTGATCGGGCTTCCCGCCATTCCGACTCAGAAAAACGAACTGCCGCGCCGCCCGGTCTGGCTGTTTGCCAACGGCCAGCCCGACAGCGTCCCCTTTCTCCCGGTCGAGATTTAGGCAGTCCGCCCGTTTCAACCCCGTAACGCCCAGTTTTCAGGGGGCTTTTCCGTCGTAGCCTTCCGCAGGTTCGACGGTTGCAAAATCCTATTATCAAGTCTGCGTAAATAGACCTACACGGCAATTGAGTTTCTGCGCCAGCACTGCTATACGGGGGGCGCGTTTTTCAGGGTGCTCGGGGACACTCCCCGCAAGCAAAGATGTGAAAGATCCCGCCAATGTCCAGAAAGCAGCCCATCTACGAGGGTAAAGCCAAGGTTTTGTACGAAGGTACCGAACCCGGAACCATCATCCAGTATTTCAAGGACGATGCCACGGCGTTCAACGCACAGAAGCGCGGCACCATTGCCGGCAAGGGCGTCCTGAACAACATGATCACCGAATTCGTCATGACCCGTCTGGCTGAAATCGGCATCCCGACGCATTTCATTCGCCGCATCAATATGCGCGAACAGCTTTGCAAGAAATGCGAAATCGTTCCAATCGAGGTCGTGGTGCGCAATATCGTCGCCGGTTCGATGGCCAAACGTCTTGGCCTTGAAGAAGGCGAACGTCTGCCGCGCCCGATCGTCGAATTTTATTATAAAGACGACGCGCTTGGTGATCCGCTGGTGTCCGACGAGCATATCCTTGCCCTTGGCTGGGCAAGTGCCGAAGAGCTCGAGGAAATCGTCGGCATGACCCTTCGCGTCAACGATTACCTGTGCGGCCTGATGCGCGGCATCGGGATCAAGCTGGTCGATTTCAAACTTGAATTCGGACGCGTCTGGGAAGGCGATTTCATGCATCTGGTTCTGGCCGATGAATTCAGCCCGGACAACTGCCGCCTCTGGGACGCCGTGACCAACGAAAAGATGGACAAGGACCGCTTCCGCCGCGATCTTGGCGGGGTCGAGGAAGCCTATCAGGAAGTGGCGCGCCGTCTCGGTGTCCTGCCTGAGTCCGCGGACATAGAATCGCTGAACAAAGACAAATAATCCCAAGGCCGCGCTTGCGCGGCCTTTTCTTATCGACGCCGGAACCGTCGGAACCGGTACATTATTGTTTGCAAACAAGTATCGCCGTATGGCGAGTGCGCACTCAAAGGAGCTTCTCGTGAAAGCACGTGTCCATGTCACCCTGAAGAACGGCGTTCTTGACCCGCAGGGTAAAGCCGTTCATCACGCCCTGCAGGGTCTTGGTTTTGCCGGTGTCAACGATGTCCGCCAGGGCAAGTTCATCGAACTCGAACTGGATGGCAGCGACGTCGAAAAGGCACGCGCCGAGGTCAAGGAAATGTGCGAGAAGCTTCTCGCCAATACCGTGATCGAAGATTACAGCATCGAGCTGGCCTAACTGCCCGGGCGGGGCTTTGCCGTTGCAGGGCCTTTGTCTGTCGCGATCAAGTAACGGATATTAATCGAGAGACGGTATTTCATGAAATCCGCTGTCATCCTCTTCCCCGGCATCAACCGGGAGAATGACGCCATTGCGGCCCTTGAACAGGCCACCGGCACCAAACCGACTGTGGTTTGGCATGGCGAAACCGAACTGCCAAAAACCGACATCATCATGGTCCCGGGCGGTTTTTCCTATGGCGACTATCTGCGTTGCGGCGCCATGGCTGCCAAATCGCCGATCATGCGTGCGGTTGCCGAACGCGCGAAGGCCGGTGTGACCATCCTTGGCGTCTGTAACGGTTTCCAGATTCTGACAGAAGCAGGCCTGCTGCCCGGTGCGCTGATGCGCAATGCCAGCTTGAAATTCATCTGTAAGAACACCCATCTGAAGATCGAAAACACCAATACGCGCTTCACCAACCAGTACAAAACCGGCGAGGTCGTCGATTATCCGGTGGCCCACCATGACGGCAACTTCTTTGCCGATAGCGAAACGCTTGACCGCCTCGAAGGCGAAGGTCGCGTTGTTCTGCGCTATTGCGATGCCAATGGTGTCGTTGATCCGGCAACCAACCTGAACGGGTCGCAGCGCAATATTGCCGGCATCATCAACAAGGCGGGCAACGTCCTTGGCATGATGCCCCACCCGGAAAATGCGATTGATCCGCTCCATGGTGGCACAGATGGCCGCAATCTGTTCAAAAGCTTGGTGGAGGCAGCATCGTGAGTGCTAACGATTTCAACACCCCGATCACGCCGGAACTGGTCAAGGAACACGGCCTGAACGAGGAAGAGTACAAACTCGTCCTCGAAATCATGGGCCGTGAACCCAACATCAACGAGCTTGGCATTTTCTCGGTCATGTGGTCGGAGCATTGCTCTTACAAATCATCGAAAAAATGGCTCAAAACCCTTCCGACCAAGGCTGACTGGGTTATTCAGGGACCGGGTGAAAACGCTGGTGTCATCGACATTGGCGATGGTCAGGCCGCCGTTTTCAAAATGGAAAGCCACAACCACCCCTCCTTTATCGAACCCTATCAGGGTGCGGCAACCGGCGTTGGCGGCATCATGCGCGATGTCTTCACCATGGGCGCGCGCCCGGTCGCAAACCTCAATGCGCTTCGCTTTGGCGAACCGGATCATCCGAAAACCCGCCACCTGCTTAGCGGTGTCGTCGAAGGCATCGGCGGTTACGGTAACTGCATGGGGGTCCCGACCATCGGTGGGGAAACCAACTTCCATGCATCCTATAACGGCAATATCCTGGTCAATGCGATGACCGTGGGTCTGGCCGATGCCGACAACATCTTCTATTCCGCAGCAGCCGGTATCGGAAACCCGGTTGTCTATGTCGGTTCGAAAACTGGCCGTGACGGTATCCATGGTGCAACCATGGCCTCGGCCGAGTTTGATGATGACAGCGATGAAAAACGTCCTACCGTTCAGGTCGGCGATCCGTTCACCGAAAAGCTTCTGCTCGAAGCCTGCCTTGAACTGATGGCAACCGACATGATCGTCGCCATTCAAGATATGGGTGCGGCCGGTCTGACCTCGTCCTCGTTCGAAATGGCGTCCAAGGGCGGCGTTGGAGTCGAACTGTGGCTTGATAAAGTCCCGATGCGCGAAGAAGGCATGACCCCCTACGAACTGATGCTTTCAGAATCGCAGGAACGCATGCTGATGGTCCTGAAACCCGGTTGCGAAGACGCCGCCAAGGCAATCTTTGACAAATGGGAACTCGACTTTGCCGTCATCGGTATCCTTACCGATACCAAACGCATGGTTCTGAAATGGCATGGCGAAGTTGCCGGTGATCTTCCGATTGATCCGCTGGCCGAAGCATCGCCGGAATACGACCGTCCGTGGGAACCGACCCCGAAGCAGGATCGTATTGATCCGGCAAGCATTTCGGGCAAGGTCAGCCATATCGATGCGCTGAAAACCCTGATTGTGTCCCCGGACCTCGCGTCGCGTCGCTGGATTTGGGAACAGTATGACCATCTGGTTATGGGCAACACGATTGTCCGTCCGGGGGGTGATGCCGGTGTCGTGCGCGTACAGGGCACGAACAAGGGCATTGCAGCCACCACCGATTGCACCCCGCGCTATGTCATGGCCGATCCGGTCGAAGGCGGCAAACAGGCCGTTGCCGAAGCATATCGCAACCTGGTTGCCACTGGTGCCAAGCCGCTTGCGATCACGGATAACATGAATTTCGGTAACCCGGAACGCCCGCGCATCATGGGTCAGTTCGTTGGTGCCTGCCAGGGCATTGCCGAGGCCTGCATTGCGCTCGACTTCCCGGTCGTTTCGGGCAACGTGTCGCTTTACAACGAAACCAATGGCGTCGGCATCATGCCAACGCCCGCAATCGGTGGCGTTGGGGTGATTTCCGATCTGGGTCATCATGCCACTATCGGCATCAAACGCGATGACAGTGCGCTGATCATGATTGGTGCCGCGACCGGTGAACTTGGCCAGTCGCTGTATCTCAAAACCATCGAAGGCCGCGAAGAAGGCGCCCCGCCACCGGTCGATCTGAATGCGGAAAAACGCGCCGGTATGCTGGTGCGTGAACTGATCGAGCTTGGTCTGGTCCGTACCTGCCACGATATCGCCGATGGCGGTCTTCTGGTCGCGGTTGCCGAGATGTGCCTTGCGGGCAATATCGGTGCCGATCTGCACCTGCCTGAGTCCGGCAGCGAAGTCGCATGGCTGTTTGGCGAGGATCAGGGCCGCTACGTGATCGCCACCCGCGATCCGGACAAGGTCCTGAACGCGGCGGGCAGCGCCAATGTCGCCGCGGTCATCATCGGTCAGGCCGGTAGCGATGCGGTTACCATCGATGGTGGTGCCAAAGTATCCCTTGCCGAGCTGCGCGAACTGAACGAAGGCTGGATGCCGTCCTATATGGCAGAAGCCGTTCAGTAAACTGCCCAAACCACAAACCAAAACCCCGCCACAGAAATCTGGCGGGGTTTTGTGTTTTGACCCGGCTCAGTCCAATTTAAGGCAAGCCTGCCGCCAGCTCCCGCAAAATAGCCGCCGTTTGGGCATCGGCTGGTAACAGAGTTTCAATGGCAAGTTCTGACAATGTGACTTCGACCGGGGTACCAAAGACCGTGGTTGTGCTGACAAAGCGCAATTTACCGGCATCACTTTGCAAAACCAGCGGCACAACGAGTCCGGTCAGTTCTCCAGCACCGTCAGCAATATCGATTTCCGTCACGTTCTCGGGGGCTCGGTAACGGCTGGCTTCGTCATAAAGGCCGCGGAGTTTCGCATCTGCCGTCACAGCAATCTGGCGGCGCAATCGGTCCAGCAAATGATCGCGCCATTCAATGTAATTGACCACCCTTGGTGCCAACCCGTTCGGATGCAGACTTAGCCGCAAGATGTTAACCGGCGGTTTGAGAAATTCCGGGTCAACCCCGCCAAGCAATAAGGGTACGATGCGGTTTGCGGTCACCATGTTCCAGTGCCGGTCCATCGCCAGTGCCGGATAAGGTTCGTGCGCGGTCAGTATTCTTTCCACCGCCATCCGGATGGCTGCCGATTGGTCCGTGCCAAAATCATGTTCGGCATAAATCGGCGCAAATCCGCCGGCAACCAGCATCGTATTGCGTTCACGCAGCGGTACATCCAGACATTCGGAAAGATGCAACACCATGTCGCGACTGGGTCTGGCCCGCCCGGTTTCAAGGAAACTCAGATGCCGGGTCGATATCTCCGCCTCGCTTGCAAGGTCAAGCTGGCTCATGCGGCGCTGTTTGCGCCAGACCTTAAGCACAGTGCCAAACGGGTCGGGTTTCAGTTCGTTCATCGGATCACCGTCTTGTTGTTAACCCAGTCCTAGCATCAAACGAAAACCGCAAACATTACCTGTCAGGTAATCGTATCCCTTCTCGAACTTGGGCATGGTTGGCCAACCAAAACAACCCAACCAATCGAAAGGTCAATATGATGACAGTCAAAGCGCCCCATAAAATGCTTAGAACGGTTTTGATGTTTGATGCGGCAACCTGTTTTGCTTTCGGGTTGCTGCTGTGCCTTGGCGCAGGGCCCCTTGCCAGCCTCTTTGGGCTGCCGACCGATCTGCTTCTGTTTGCAGGGCTTATCCTGTTTCCCTGTGCGGTTTTGATGTTTGTCGTAGCAAAGCAGCCCAATCCCAGTCTGGCTCTTGTCTGGTTGATCATACTGGGCAATCTCGGCTGGGTTCTGGGCAGCATCGCGATACTGATCCTGCCGATTGGTGCCCCGACGGCCATCGGATATGGCTTTGTCATCATGCAGGCACTGGGCGTGCTTGGCATCGCGACCTTTGAATATCGCTCAATCGCGCGGCATTCCTTGTCGCCTGCCGCCTGAACCCCCATGTCTTCTGGTGGGAGCGGAAGCATCATCAGGGGCCAGAATGACATTTTCGGCAAAGTTCTTCGTCACATCTCTTTTCGTCGTCGGCATGGCCGTTCTGGCCGTGATGCCCGCGACGAAAAGCCATGCCGAAACCATTTATGTCGACGAGGCAAACCCGCCCTTCATGTATCGTGCCGGGGATAAGGCAACAGGTATCTATCCTGCGATGATCCAGGCGATTTTTCTTCATGCCGGGATTGATGTCGATATTGTCGCGGTACCTTGGAAACGTGCGATTGAAAATCTCGATGCCAACAAGGGCGGTGTTGCCGGAATATACAAGAATCTCGAACGCCAGAAAAAATATTACTTCTCCGACCCGATCCATGTTGAACGGCTGATGCTTTATCATCACCGCGATATTGCCCCCAAACCGGACGAAATTGAAGATCTGCGCGGCCAGACCGTTGGCGTCATTCGCGGATGGAGCTATGGGGATCAGATCGATGACGCACGCAAACGCGGCGTATTTACCGCATCCGAAGCATCCGGAGATGAACAGAACTTTCAGATGCTGTCGCTAGGCCGGGTTGATAGCCTGATTGCCATTCAGGAGGCTGGCGATGTCTGGATCAAGCGGTTGAAGCTAGACGAAAAGATTACTCGCGGTGAGGAGCCCGTGCGTGAGAATACGACCTATATCGTATTCAACCGCGCCTCATCTGCCATTTCGATGATGACCGCAATCAATCGTTCGATTGAAGAGTTGCGCGAAAACGGCACCCTGCAACGCATCACCGAGGATGTGTTGCAGGGTGCAAGCAATTACTGATCGAAAGCGAGCGACCTAGCGGAAGCTGATTTTGGGGAACAGGCTCTTCTTCGGTTCGGTTTTCGGTCCGACGCGTTCATCAATTGCCGCAGCAATCTTGTCGGCGATGGCAGCATAAGCCTTGGAATGTTCGCCGTCCGGATCGGTATGGATGATCGGTTTGCCTTCGTCCGCGCCAAGGCGGATTTTAAGGTCGAGCGGAATTTCACCAAGGAAAGGTACGCCAAGTTCGTCGGCGGCCTTCCGAGCACCACCGTGATCAAAGACATGATCGACATGGCCGCATTCCGGGCATTTATAATAGCTCATGTTCTCGATCAGGCCCATCACCGGAACATTGACCTTGCGGAACATATTGAGCCCCTTGCGCGCATCCAAAAGGGCAATGTCCTGCGGGGTGGAAACAATCACCGCCCCGGTGACCGGAACGCGCTGCGCCATCGAAAGCTGGATATCGCCTGTACCCGGCGGCATATCGACGACAAGAACGTCAAGCTCGCCCCAGTCGCTGTCGCGCAGCAGCTGTTCAAGTGCGCCCATCGCCATCGGTCCACGCCAGATCACCGGCTGTTCTTCATCGACAAGGAACCCGATCGACATAATGCGGATGCCAAATGCTGATGGCGGCACCATTTTGCCCTCCTTGTCGGAATGGGTTGGCTTGGCATCGCGAAGGCCCATCATGCGCGGTAGGCTCGGCCCATAAATATCGGCATCCAGCAGACCGACCTTCAGCCCCTTGGTCGCCAGCGACAGCGCCAGATTGACGGAGGTCGTCGATTTACCAACCCCACCCTTGCCCGATGCAACGGTGATGATCGACCGCACGGTTGGCAGTTCAAGCGGCTTTTGCGATGCCCCCTGCGGGCGTTGTCCGGCTTGCGGAGCGGGCCCTTGCGCCCCATGTGTATGGCCATGGGAATGGGGATGCGAATGACCACCTTGCGCCGGGGCAGAAGCCCCCTTCGGACGTTCTGCCGTAAGGGCCACACGGGCCGTTGTGACCCCGTTCACATCGGCAACGGCACGCTCGGCAGCAAGACGAAGGTCTTCAAGCGACGCCCCGCGCTGCGGGTCCACCGCAATCATGACATTGACAGTTTCGTCATGGATATCAATGCCTTGAACCATACCCTTTTCGACGATACTCTTGCCGTCAGCCGGATCGATAACCGTCGAAAGGGCTTCAGTAATGCGTTCCCGGTTGGGCGAGGTCATATTGCAGTCTCCGAAAATTGGCTTAAGTCCGTGATCGCACAGAACTTGCAGGCGCGTATCGTTGTTTTGCAGGGCAAGCTGTCATATAAGGCCTTAGGGCGTGGCCCCATTAATTACATGCAACGCCGTCCGGATAAAAGGATTCAGACGGAGCTTGGTGCGCAGATAGGTCAGATGACCGCGATAAGCAAGCAATAGGCATGTCATTAATGGGCTCATGTCCCAAGATCGGTAAGCATAAATAAACACCGAACGGCAAGAAGAGGAAGACACTCGATGCCTTGGAATTCACAAGGGGGCGGCGGCCCCTGGGGTGGTGGCGGAAACAATGGCGGCGGCCGCAATCCGTGGGGACAGCGTCCCCAGGGTGGCGGTGGCGGCGGTGGTAACACGCCCCCCGATTTTGATGAAATGATTCGCAAAAGCCAGGAACGCCTCAAGCGGCTGTTCCCCGGTGGCGGCGGTTACAAAGGCTTTGTCCTGATTGGTATCGCCATAATCGGGTTGTGGCTTTTGACCGGTTTCTATCGCGTCCAGCCGGGCGAACAGGGTGTGACACTTCTGTTTGGCAAATGGGTTGGTACAACCGGTCCGGGTCTGAATTATTTCCTGCCCGCCCCGATTGGCGAAGTGATCAAGCCGAACGTCGAACGCACCAACCAGATCGAGATCGGTTATCGTGGTAACGGTACCGGCACTGGCGGCGCGCGCGATGTCCCGGAAGAAAGCCTGATGCTGACCGGTGATCAGAACATTATCGACATTGATTATGTCGTTCAGTGGCGCATCAGCGATGCCGGTGCCTATCTGTTTAATGTTCGCGACCCGGAAAACACCATCAAGCTTGCAGCCGAAAGTGCGATCCGCGAAGTCATCGGCAAAACCAATCTGGAAGAAGCCCTGACGGTCGGTCGTGTCCGTGTTGAAGAACAGACACGCACCCTGCTGCAATCGATCATGGACGGCTATGCTTCGGGTATTTTCATTGCAGAAGTGAAAATGCAGAAAGTTGACCCGCCGCGTGACGTTATCGATGCGTTCAACGATGTTCAGCGTGCCCGTCAGGACCGTGACCGTTCACAGAACGAAGCACTGGCCTATCGCAACGACATCATCCCGCGTGCAAAAGGTGAAGCAGAACGTCTGGTTCTCGAAGCTCGTGCATACAAGGATCAGGTTGTGAAGAATGCCCAGGGTGAAGCAGAACGCTTTATCTCGGTTTATAATTCCTATCTGACCGCGAAAGATGTCACCACACGTCGTCTGTATCTCGAAACCATGCAGGATGTTCTCAAGAACTCCAACAAGGTCATTCTTGATCAGAACGGTGAAGGTGCAAACGGCGTTGTTCCCTATCTGCCGTTGCCTGAAATCCAGAAACGCGCGAATGCAGGAGGCAATAACTAATGGCTAGTCCTAAACTTATTGCTGCCGGCGTCGTTGTCGTTATTGGTGCCGTCGTTGCATCCATGTGCATGTTTACCGTTCGTCAGGACCAGCAGGCGCTGGTGCTTCAGTTCGGTAATCCGGTCCATGCGGTTTCCGAACCGGGCCTGCATTTCAAGCTGCCGATTCAGAATGTGGAATATTACGAGCGCCGCATTCTTGAACTTGATCCGCCGGTTCAGCAAGTTCTTCTGTCGGACCAGAAGCGTGTCAATGTTGACAGCTTTGCCCGTTGGAGAATCGTTGATCCCCTGCAGTTCCGTCAGCGCGCAACCAACTCGGCGAACTTTGTTCAGCTTTTTGGGCAGCGTCTGAACTCGGTTATTCGTGGCGAACTTGCACAGGCTCCGCTTGTGTCGCTTCTGTCGGATAACCGGTCGCAGATCATGGAGAAAATCCAGGCAACCCTGATCGAGCCGGCAAAGGAATTCGGCGTCGAGCTGATCGATGTTCGTATCGGTCGTACCGATCTTCCGCAGGAAACGTCGCAGGCGGTGTATAACCGTATGCGTTCTTCGCGTATCGCCGAAGCCGCACAGCTTCGCGCCGAGGGTGAAGAGCTGAAGGCGAAAATTCAGGCAGAAGCGGATCGTGAACGCGTCGGCATTCTGGCCGAAGCCCGCCGTCAGGCAGAAGTCCTGCGCGGTGAAGGTGACGGTCAGCGGAACATCGTTCTTGGTGAAGCCTATGGCAAGGATGCCGGTTTCTTCGAGTTCTATCGTTCGCTTGAAGCCTATCGCGAGGCACTTTCGGATGGTTCGACCATGGTGATTTCACCGGATTCCGAATTCTTCCAGTACTTTAACAACTCGTCGCCTGGCGCAACGCGCTAGACAAACGGGTGCTGGACAAAGCACTAGGGCGACCGGCATAGTGTGCCGGTCGCCCTTTTTTGTTTGAAAATAATGTCCTGTTGATAGTTATATCGCACACAGGTTCATAGAAACGCCGGAACGTCCACGCCCATGAAGGAACTCGTTACAGCTGTTCTCCTGGCCATCGCGCTGGAGGGAATGTTTTATTCGCTGTTCCCGGGCGGCGCCAAACGTGTGATGGAACTGGTGCAGGAAATCCCCGAATCCCAATTACGGATCGGCGGCCTTGTTGCCGCGGTCGTCGCCATCGCCGCGATCTGGGGTGTGCGGGTCTGGCTTTGAAGATAAAGTTCGGGGCCATTTCGCGCATATTTGCGCCTTCCGGTGTGCAAACACAGAAAAACCCGGGCTCTTCCTTGATTTTTCTCAGGCTTGCCAAATTTCTGACAAACTCGGCGCTAACTTGGCTAGTTAAGCGGTGCATGAACTATCCAAAAGAACAGCATCGCGTGCTGCAAAAATTCAATACCGTGAACGCGGCAACGAACAGGATCAGACACATGCTAAAAGCATTATACAACCCGGCGCGAAGCAAATTTACGGCTGCGCTGGTGATTGTTCTTCTTGGCGTGACCAGCGTCTCGCAGATTGCGAACGCTCGCCCCGCTCCTGAAAGTTTCGCAGACCTGGCCGAAAAGCTTCTGCCCAGTGTGGTAAATATCTCGACCAGTCAGATGGTGGCCGAACGCCAGGGTCCGGACTTCCAGTTCCCTCCCGGCTCGCCGTTTGAAGATCTTTTCAAGGACTTCATGGATCGCAACGGACAAGGTGGTGGACAAGGCCAGGGCCAGACTCCCCAGCAGCGCCGTGCGACCGCACTGGGTTCGGGCTTTATCATCTCGGCTGACGGTTACATCGTGACCAACAACCATGTGATTGACGGTGCCGACGAAATCACGGTGCGCCTGCATGATGGCGATACGCTTCCGGCGAAACTGATCGGTCGCGACCCGAAAACGGATGTCGCACTTCTGAAAGTCGAACCGACAGAAGACCTGCCTTTCGTTAAATGGGGGGATTCAGATCATTCCCGCATCGGCGATTGGGCGATGGCGATCGGTAACCCGTTCGGCCTTGGCGGCACGGTGACCGCCGGGATCATTTCGGCACGTAATCGTGACATCAATCAGGGTCCGTATGACGATTTCATCCAGACCGATGCCTCCATCAACCGCGGGAACTCCGGCGGGCCGCTGTTCAACCTTGATGGCGACGTCATCGGGATCAACAGCGCGATCTATTCGCCGTCCGGTGGTTCGGTCGGGATCGGTTTTGCCATTCCCTCGGCAATTGCACAGTCGGTTGTCGAACAGCTCAAGGAATATGGACGGACCCGCCGTGGCTGGCTTGGCGTTCACATCCAGACCGTGACCGACGATATCGCGGACTCGGTCGGCCTTGATGAATCGACCGGTGCAATGGTTGCCGGTGTATCCGAAGACGGTCCTGCAAAAGCCGCTGGCATCAAACAGGGTGACGTCATCCTGTCGTTTGATGGCAAGGAAGTCGAAAGCATGCGTCGCCTGCCGCGGATCGTTGCCGAAACCAAAATCGGCAAGGATGTCGATGTGGTGATCTGGCGTGACGGTGAAAAGAAAACCGTTCAGGTCGAACTCGGCGAACTTGAAGAAGAAACCGTCGCAACCGCGGCAGAACCGGGTGAAGAACAGGCACCTGCCGCGATTGCCGAAGCTGAAATCAAGGCACTTGGCCTCAAGGTCGCCAATGTCGATGATGAACTGCGTCGCCGCTATAACCTCGCCGAAGGCACCGAGGGTGTCATCGTGACCGATGTGAATGGTGACAGCTATGCTGCAGAAAAAGGTGTCCGCCCAGGCGACATCATTATCGAGGCATCGCACAGCTCGGTTTCAACCGTCGAAGAAGTAGCCGATGCCGTTAAAAAGGCACTTGATGATGATAAACGCACCATCCTGATGCTGATTGAAACCTCGGCAGGTCCGCGTTACTTCGGCCTGACCCTGAATAAGGAAGAATAAGGCCTTCGGGTTTTACTCTACGATGATCAAAAAAGGGCGGCCCTTGCGGGTCGCCCTTTTTGCTGCACGTTTTTCTGGCTGCCTGGATCAGATCACAAAATCGGATTTGGCATAGCCCTGCAGATATAATAACGCGGTCAGGTCACCATGATTGATGCAGATGCGCGCCTGCTCCTGAACCGCTGGCTTGGCATGAAATGCCACACCTGTCCCGGCAAGCGAAATCATCTGCAGATCATTAGCACCATCACCAACCGCAATGGCATCCTCTACCCCGATACCCTGCTCTGCCGTCAGTTTTTCAAGCGCATCGACCTTGGCCTGACGGTCCAGAACCGGTTTTTGTACCTTGCCGGTCAGCTTGCCGTCCTGGGTGATCAGAACATTGGCCTGGTCGAAATCAAAACCAAGTTCGCGGCGGACCGCACCGGTAAAGTAATCAAAACCGCCCGATACAAGGGCGGCAAAGGCACCATTGGCCTTCATGGTCGCAACCAAGGTTTTCGCCCCGCCGGTATATTCAATTTCTTTCCAGGCTTCGGCCAGCATATCGGTCGACATGCCATCAAGCAGCCCGACGCGTTCGTCAAGGGCAGCCTCGAAATCAAGTTCGCCATTCATCGCGCGTGCCGTAATCGCGGCGACATGGTCCTTGACCCCGGCAAAGGCAGCAAGTTCATCAAGGGTCTCCCCCGTCACCATGGTGCTATCCATATCGGCAATCAGCAATTTCTTGCGACGCGTTTTGGCGGTCTGGGTCACGGCATCGACACCAAGACCGGCATCACGTAACGCCGTATCGGCAATATCAAGGCTCAACCCGGCAAAGCCGATATCGCACGCCTCGCCCGCCGCCAGCCACAAAACATCCCCGACACGCGCCCCGGCCGCGGCCAGAACGGTTTTGGCACGCGCGACAATATCATCGCCTAGCGCGTTCGAATTGGGGGCAGCGATCAGGGTCAGGACCAGATCCATGGATTGCAGACTCCTTGGCATGGCGAAAGGTAAACAATATTTTCGCCTTTATCCGTATTGCGACCGGCAAAGACAAGGAGTTTTCTTCAGGCTACGGGTAAGCCCGGATCACTTTTGGAAAGAAGCGCGTGACCAGCCATCCCTCGCCACCAGTGCCGCAGACGCGGAAAGCCATTCACAATTTCCAACCCTTCCGGGGCCAAAGTGAAATAGGCCATCATCGCGCCGAGATGCAGATCCGCATGACTGATCGCCGACCCTGTCAGGAAACTCCCCTCGCAGGCAAGCTGATCTAGTGCTTCACAAACTTTTCGCGATGCGACTTTGCCTTCGGCGATAACACTTTCATCGGGTTCCTCGCCCTCAGCCACCCGAAAGACGCGATGGGCAAAGACCTGTCGCACCATGGGCCAGTAACCGTAGTTATCCGCGATATGGATTATCTGCATCATCCGCGCCCGACTCTCGGGATCGGGTGGTAAGAGCAATGCAGGTGGGGAAATTTCTTCGAGATATCGCGCAATAGGCGCGGTTTCATAAAGGACGAAATCACCATTACGGATCAACGGAACACGACCAAAAGGGTGCAGATCAAGGTAAGCCGGGTCAGGATTGTCGGAAAAGGGATCAATTTCAACATAGCGATACGCAATGTCCTTGGCGGCGAGCACCATTCTGACGATGCGCGTGTAAACGCTGTAATGATAGCCGTACAAGATTACCAGCATGCGTTTCCTCCCGCAAAGTCACGACAATCGAAGCATAGCATGGGACCTTATCGGGTATAGACTTGTTGCTACATTATTGAAAAATGCGCACAGGCATTGTAGTATTGTTGCTACAATATTCGAGGTAAACCATGGGTATCACAACAATCACGAGCCGTGATTTCAATCAGGATACGAGCGGAGCCAAAAAGGCATCCCGCAACGGGCCAGTCATAATCACGGACCGGGGCAAACCTTCGCATGTTTTGCTGTCAATTGAAGATTACCAGAAACTGACCGGGCAACTGCCGTCAATTGTTGATCTTCTTGCCATGCCAGCAGCAGGTGATATCGAGTTTGAGCCGCCGCGCATGCCGCCGGTCACACGTCCGATTGATCTTTCGTAATGTATATCCTCGATACAAATGTCATATCGGAATTGCGCAAGGCCGGTAACGGAAAAGCCGACGGAAATGTTGTTCGATGGGCGGATTCTGTCCCGACCGCCAGCCTTTATATATCGGTCGTAACCATCTTGGAAATCGAGACCGGGATTTTGCAACTCGAACGTCGCGATCCCGATCAGGGCGGCATATTGCGCGAATGGTTTGAAGCCCATGTTCTGCGTGCCTTTCAAAATCGCATTCTGCCGATTGATGAAACGGTTGCCCGACAATGTGCCCGCCTGCACGTTCCCGATCCGAAGTCAGAGAGGGATTCCCTGATCGCGGCAACCGGACTGGTTCATGGCATGGCGGTTGTGACTCGGAACATTCGTGATTTTGAACAGACAGGTGTGAAGCTGCTTGACCCGTGGCAGCCATAAAATCCCGATATAGAAACAAATTGATATGACACAGCCAAGCAGCACAATTCCCTTCCAACCCGTCTTGATCGTTGCCGGACCAACCGCCAGCGGCAAGTCCGCGTTGGCGCTTGATCTGGCGGAGGCGTTTGACGGCGTGGTGATCAATGCCGACAGCATGCAGGTCTATAGGGAACTGCGTGTGTTAAGTGCGCGCCCTGATGACAGCGAGATCGCACGCGCGCCGCATCGGCTTTATGGCGTATTGTCCGGGCGCGAGGCATGTTCGGCCGGGAAATGGCGCGACATGGCGATGGCGGAAATTGCCGAATGCCATGCAAAGGGCAAGCTTCCGATCATTACCGGGGGAACGGGCATGTATCTGAATGCCCTGACCGAGGGGATCGCCCCGATTCCCGATATTCCCGCCGGGATTCGCCAACAAATCACCGCTGATCTGGAAAAAGCCGGGCATCAAGCGTTTTTCAATGGTTTTGCAAAACGCGATCCCGACACAGCCGCCACCCTTGATCCGTCAAACACCCAGCGCCTGATCCGTGCAGCCGAAGTTCTGGTCGGAACCGGCCGAGGTCTTGCAGCATGGCATCATGAGCCGATGGTGACACCTCCCGAAGGCATGGTTTTCAAAAAGCTGTGCTACATGCCGCCGCGCGACATCCTTTATGATCGATGCAACCGGCGTTTCGATTTGATGATCGAACAGGGCGCAATCGAGGAAGTCCGCGGACTTCTGGCCGAAAACCTGCCGGAAACGGCCCCTGTGATGAAAGCCGTCGGGGTGCGCGAGATCGCAGCCTACCTTGGCGGCCAGATTGATCTTGAGACAGCAAAAGAGAAATCACAGCGCGAAACCCGGCGTTATGCCAAGCGGCAATTAACGTGGTTTCGACATCAGATGAGTGACAAGGAGATCATCGATGCGCAATATTCGGAAAGTTTGGCAGACAAATTGCGTAATGATGTTCACCAATTTCTGTTGACCACGCCAAAGTGAGGCGATAGGTTGGCCCTTCCGCCGTCGAAATGGCGGAAAACCGCCGTTTCGGCGGATTTTTCAACTCCAGTTCAAGGGTAATTGGATCATGTATCAACCACGCGGTTATCACGCGGCACGTTGTTGTCGCTAAGGAAGAGGCTCGAAAATCATGGCAGAACGTATTTTAAGCGGTTCGGAAGTAGTGTTGCAGGCTCTGGTCGATCAGGGTGTGGAAGTCGTGTTCGGCTATCCCGGCGGCGCCGTCCTACCGCTATATGACGAGATATTTAAACAAAACCGGATTCGTCATATCCTAGTACGCCATGAACAGGCTGCCGTGCATGCCGCCGAAGGTTACGCACGTTCGACCGGAAAGGTCGGCGTTGTTCTGGTAACCAGCGGTCCAGGTGCAACGAATGCCGTTACCGGCCTTACCGATGCGTTGATGGATTCGATTCCCGTCGTCTGCCTTACCGGGCAGGTTCCAACCCACCTGATCGGCAATGACGCCTTTCAGGAAGCCGACACCACCGGCATCACCCGCCCCTGCACCAAGCATAACTATCTGGTGAAGGACAGTGCGAAGCTTGCCCGAACGATGCATGAAGCATTCCATGTTGCGTCAAGCGGCCGCCCGGGTCCGGTCGTGATCGACCTGCCGAAAGATATTCTGGTCGCCAAGGCACCGTATCTTGAGCCTTCACAGGTTCAGCACCGCACCTATAACCCCGTTGTCAAAGGCGACCGCCGCCAGATCGAGGAAGCGCTCGAACTGCTGGCATCGGCGAAAAAGCCGATCCTGTATTGCGGTGGTGGCGTGATCAATTCCGGCAGTCAGGCCTGCAAGGTCCTGACGGAATTCACCCGCCTGACCGGTGTTCCGATTACGTTGACCCTGATGGGGCTTGGCGCCTATCCGGCATCGGACAAACAGTATCTTGGCATGCTCGGCATGCACGGCACCTACGAAGCCAACATGGCGATGCATGATTGCGATGTCATGATTGCGGTTGGTGCACGTTTTGATGACCGCGTGACCGGCAACCTTGATTTCTTCTCGCCAGGTTCGCAGAAAGTCCAGATCGATATTGATCAAAGCTCGATCAACAAGAACGTTCCGGTTGATATCGGGATTGTTGGCGATGTCGGTCATGTCCTTGAAGACATGATGAAAATCTGGAAAGCCAAACAGCACAAGATCGAAGCCAAGGCGCTTGATAGCTGGTGGGACGAGATTGAAGGCTGGCGTGGTAAACACTGCCTGTCCTACAAGCAGCCCAAAGACATCATCAAGCCGCAGCACGTGATCCGTCGCCTGCATGCGCTGACGCGTGATCGCAAGACCTACATCACCACCGATGTCGGGCAGCACCAGATGTGGGCAGCCCAGCATTTCGGTTTTGAACATCCGCATGAATGGATGACATCCGGTGGTCTTGGCACCATGGGATATGGCATGCCCGCCGCCCTTGGCGTTCAGGTTGCCCATCCGGATGCAACCGTGATCTGCTTTACCGGTGATGCATCTATCATGATGAACATTCAGGAATGCGCGACGCTGACCCAGTATCGCCTGCCGGTGAAAACCGTCATCCTGAACAACCGTTACATGGGCATGGTCCGCCAGTGGCAGCAGCTTCTGCACGGGTCGCGCTATTCGGAAAGTTACAGCGAATCCCTTCCGGATTTCGTCAAACTGTCCGAGGCATTCGGCTTTACCGGTATGACCTGTAACAACGCGGCCGATCTTGATGATGCACTGACCAGGATGCTTGAAATCGATGGTCCGGTGATCCTCGACGTTGCCGTGGATGACAAGGAAAACTGCTATCCGATGATTCCGTCGGGCAAGCCGCATAATGAAATGCTGCTTGGTGCGGAAACCACCGGTGACGAAGCCATTGATTCCGACGAAGGGATGGTTCTGGTCTGATCCGCGAAACCCTTTCGCGACAAGACATCATCAAAACCAAAATCAAAGGCCGGGCCGGGCTGCACACTGAATGCGCCCGCCCGCGCCCTAGCGGAGCAAGACCCGTGAAAGAAACCGAAATTTCGAAACACACGATATCCGTTCTGGTGGATAACGAAGCAGGCGTTCTGGCCCGTGTCATCGGCCTGTTTTCTGGCCGTGGCTATAACATCGAAAGCCTGACCGTGGCCGAGGTTGACGCCAGTTCCCACCAGTCCCGCATCACCGTTGTCACCTCGGGTACGCCCATGGTGATCGAACAGATCAAGGCACAGCTTTCACGTCTGGTGCCGGTTCACAAGGTCAGCGATCTGACCCTTGCCGGACCATGCGTTGAACGTGAACTTGCCCTGGTCAAGGTGATTGCATCGGGTGAAAAGCGCGTCGAGTCCCTGCGTATTGCCGATATCTTCAAGGCACGCGCAGTCGATGCGACCAACAGTTCCTTCGTCTTCGAAATCATCGGAAGCCCGGAAAAAATCGACGCCTTCATCAAATTGATGGAGCCGTTGGGGCTTTCGGAAACTTCGCGCACGGGTGTCGCAGCAATTTCGCGCGGCACGCTGACGATGTGAGTTCGCCGGGGATGCCTTGGCATTCCCGCTTTAACCAATTTGATCCATCCGCCACGCAAACAAAAATCGCGTGGTCCAACGTCCAGAGGTATCGAAAGATGCGTGTTTATTACGACCGCGATGCAGATGTTAATCTGATCAAGACCAAAAAAGTTGCCATCATCGGTTACGGTTCGCAGGGCCATGCCCATGCCCTAAACCTTCATGATTCCGGTGTTAAAGACGTTGTTGTCGGCCTTCGTGAAGGTTCTTCGTCCCGCAAAAAGGCTGAAAATGCCGGCCTGAAAACCATGACCCCGGCCGAAGCCGCTGCTTGGGCAGACGTTGTCATGATCCTGACCCCGGATGAACACCAGGCTGCGATCTATGCCAACGAACTGCGCGACAACCTGAAAGATGGTGCTGCCCTTCTGTTCGCACACGGCCTTAACGTCCATTTCGGCCTGATCGAGCCACGCGCTGATCTTGACGTCATGATGATCGCACCGAAAGGCCCGGGCCACACGGTTCGTTCCGAATACAAACGTGGTGGCGGCGTACCCTGCCTTGTTGCAATCGAACAGAACGCGTCGGGCAATGCGCTTGAACTGGCTCTGTCCTATGCATCGGCAATCGGTGGCGGCCGTTCGGGCGTGATCGAAACCACCTTCCGCGAAGAATGCGAAACCGACCTGTTCGGCGAACAGGCTGTTCTTTGCGGCGGTCTGACCCAGTTGATCAAATACGGTTTTGAGACCCTGACCGAAGCTGGTTATGCTCCGGAAATGGCATATTTCGAATGCCTGCACGAAGTGAAACTGATCGTCGACCTGATGTATGAAGGCGGCATGGCCAACATGCGTTACTCGATCTCGAACACTGCAGAATACGGCGACTATGTCACCGGCCCGCGCGTGATCGACGCATCGGTCAAAGAACGCATGAAAGAAGTTCTTGCCGACATTCAGGAAGGCAAATTCGTTCGTGACTTCGTTCAGGAAATGCATTGCGGCCAGCCGATGTTCAAGGCAACCCGTCGCCTGAACGCCGAACACGAAATCGAAGAAGTCGGTACCAAACTGCGCGCGATGATGCCGTGGATTGCTGCCAACCAGCTTGTCGACAAAGAAAAGAACTAAGCTTTACGCTTTGTTTTGCAAAACGGCCGTCCCGATGGGGCGGCCGTTTTTGTTTGTCCGCACACAACAGCCATGACGTGTTTGGGGTGGATTTTACAGGCCGATCCGCGTAATCCTGACCTTTAAAACTTTAACTCAAACATGAGCATTTTGAATGTCGGACTTTATCGATATCGCCCCGGAAGTCGCCGAAGCCCTTGCTGCTGGCAAGCCGGTTGTCGCCCTTGAATCCACCATCATCTCGCACGGGATGCCCTATCCGCAGAACCTTGAAACCGCGCAGGCGGTTGAACAGGATGTGCGCGATAATGGCGCAATCCCGGCCACCATCGCGGTGATCGGCGGGCGTTGCAAAATCGGCCTGTCACCGTCGGAACTGGAATATTTCGCCAAGGGTACCGACATTCTGAAACTTTCGCGCCGGGACATCCCATACTGCATCGCCAAGAAACGCGATGGTGCGACCACCGTTTCGGCAACCATGATTTTGGCGGAAAAAGCCGGCATCAAGGTCTTTGCCACCGGCGGGATTGGCGGGGTTCACCGCGAACTGGCAGCGAGTTTCGATATCTCAGCCGATCTGACCGAACTTGGCAAAACCAGTGTTGCCGTCGTCTGCGCCGGTGCCAAGGCGATCCTTGATATTCCGATGACGCTTGAACATCTTGAAACGCTGGGTGTGCCGGTCATTTCATATGGCACGGATGAATTCCCGGCTTTCTATACCGTCAAAAGCGGCCAGAAAGCCCCGATCCGCCTTGATAGTCCGGCCGAGATTGCCGAATTCCTGAAATCGAAATGGGAATTTGGTCTTGAAGGCGGGGCTGTAATCGGCAACCCGCCGCCAGCTGAGAAGGCATTGGAACTTGATGCCATCGAACATGCGATTGATAGCGCACTGATCGAAGCCAAGGGCCTTAACATCCATGGTCGCGAAGTCACGCCCTTCCTGCTGGAACGCGTGACCCAGCATACCAAGGGCAAAAGCCTTGAAGCCAATATTGCGCTAGTGCGCAACAATGCGGCCCTTGGTGCCAAAATCGCGGTTGCGCTGGCGGTCTAAGGCGCCTCGTTCCGGAAACGTTGCAAAAAGTGAAAAAGCCCTTGATCCTGTCAGGGGCTTTTTCCTTGGAATTTTCGGAAGCTGCGCTTAATCGACCTTGTCGTTGCCTCTGACATCCCCACATTCACCATTCTCTTTTTCACCCGTCGCATTTGCCGCCACAAGTGCGCGAATGATCGCCAGAACTGCAGGTGAATCCACGTCCGACCCGCGGATGGACCGCTCGTAACGAGCGACATCGTTAGCAAGAAACTGCAAATTGGATAAAACAATATCGGTTGTCTGACGTGACAGATACAACCTGCCACCGTAATCGTTTGCCGCACGGCGCAATAAAGCCGTCATCGTCGAGAGCTGTTCACTCAACATCTATTCTCTACGCGATTTATGATTTTAATTATCGACCCACAACTTATTATCGCCATTTTTCGCGTATTAACAACATCAAAATACACCAAATACGCGATAAATACGCAAAATTCGCGTAGTTACAATGCAGAACACTTCACAAATTTGCCTATTCGGAGTAGCCTCCGCGGTATTCCAAACATAGCAAGCAGGGCCGAATTATGAACTCCGATGCAATGACCGGACTGGGCCAGCGGATCGGGATTTGCGAGAAGATCGCAGGATCACGCAGTGCCCTTGCTGCAAAAACAGGTATTGCCGCGCGCACGCTCGAAAACTATAGCCACGGACGCAATGACCCGAAGGCGTCAGCATGTGTTGCCATCGCACAGGCCACTGGCGTGTCGATCGAATGGCTCATGACCGGTATTGGCTCCCCTGCCTTGGAGGCCCCCGAAAGCGAACGCAAAATCGTTTACAATATTGCCTATTTTCTTGCCCGCAAATCCAAGGCTGTCAAAGCGGACCCAGTGGAGTTTGCCGATTCATTTCTGTCACTTTACGATTATTGCCGGGAGAAACAGCAATCGGGATCGGAAACGTTTGATGCGCAGGCATTTGAGAATGTCGTGGAATTTGCATCGAAGCGTTTTCAGAACAATAGCGCCTGATCAATAGCTGCAACCGTTGCCGCAACCGGTTGCAATCATCACAGACATAGCCGACTTCCGGCAACCGCTGACCTTCAATTACGCGGTCGCGTTTGACCTGACTGCGCCATCCCATTTGCGCATACCAGAAGCGGATCGGATTATCACGGAAAGCCCAAAGCACCGGCGGGATCAGGCGACGTTCGGTCAAAAAATCAACCATGGTCAACATCATGATCGGCCCAGTTTCCCGGCCACGATAGTCCGGCAGAACATAAGCAGCGTGCATTTCGCCTTTTCCGTCGATGTCCGGGTCCTTATTGCGACAACAGAAACAAAACCCAACGACCTTTTGACCGGCCTCGATCACGAATAATCCATCGCTATCTTCGTGGGAGTCGAACCAGTCCAGCCATTGCTGTTGACGGTATTCTCGCGACCGACTGCGTAAAACGGCTTCGGGCATGAAGGCATATGTTTCACGCCAGCAGAAGGCGTGAATCTGCGAAATCATTGAAACATCGTCGATTTTTGCGGCCCTGATCGAAATCATTGATTTTCCTCCAATTGATTAATGGAGGAAAATCATTGCACATCTTTCGCGTGTTGCGTTTTCCGTATAAAACTATTTTAAAGAAACCAGTCAAAACCATTACCGTCTTAAACGATAGTGACCGGATTTAATGCATGCTTGATGTCGATCTTCAGAAACGTCTTGATCAGGCTGCTGCTGGTGTTCGTAAAGAGAAGCCAGTCTTATCAAGAACTCAGCATATCGCGATTACGATTGCGGTTTCGCTGTTCATGACCACGGTTGGCATTGCAACCTACGCACAGCTTAACAGCATCCCCTCCATGCCATCTGACGATCTGGGAAAACTTGCTGTCCTGGTCAGTGATGTGACGGAGTCGGTACCGGCTGACATCTGGGCGGCGATGGAAAATCACATCGGCAAGCCAGCCGAAAATTTCAGCGCTGATGATCAAGTTCGTGCAATTGCGTTCCTACTGGAACTGATTGAAAAGCAGCCCAAACCGACAATCAATATATGGTGACGACCGAACTGGTCACGACAACCGGATAATCGCGCAGTTTGCGCCACATGGTACGTGCCGGATAGGCATTGAGTCTGGTTTCCGTTATCCCCGAAAGACCATCAGCCACCATCAGACTGTCAAAGAAATCCGGGGCCAGTTCCATCTGGGCCGGGCTTGTCATGACGGTGATGCCATCGGTGGTGAAGGCGGAATAGAAACAAAGACGGCACGCGCGTTCGGCCGGAAGCCAGGCATCGGGCGTCATGACCGCGACCAGAACCCCCATGACCGATCCCGAAACACCGTGCAAAAGGCGCGTCACCGGAATGAAAGGCACGCCCGATTGCTGCCCGGTTACCGGTGTGCCGATCCTGATATCGTCGCTGTCGGCGGCAATGGTCTGACTGAAATAGTCACGATCAGACAGGTCAAGATCGGCGGCGGGATGGCGGGTGGTATCGAAGCGCAAAATTCCCTTGGCATCGATGAATAACAAGGCGCGAACTGCGGAAACCTGTTCGGTAAAACGTTTAAGACTGCCTTGCAACACGACTTCGTTCATGCTGCCGTCATTGCGCAGAAGATCGGCCGAACGACGCATCAAACCGTCCGTCTGGTTCAGGATGTTTTCAACATGGGTCGCCATCAGAAGAACGTTTTCTTCGAGCGAGATGTTTGCCGTATCGGCAGCGACCTGCCCCGGTGCCCAAAACAGGCAGAGCAGGATAACCAGCCATTTCTTCATCATGTCCCCCGCGCTGTGCGACATTACAGCTATCCAAATTCGGACATTCTGTAAATGAAACAACAGCGCGGCGGCTTCCGCAATATCTAATATTGGGCGGTTTTTAACGACGAAGGGCCGGATCAAGCCGGCTGTCGTCAACCGGATCGCCCCAGACAGTGGTGCAGGGCAAAACACCGGCCCAGACCGGCAGACCATAATCTTCCTCGTCATCGACCGGATCACCGGTGCGGACCTTGGCCGATACCTCGTTCAGATCAAAACCAAGGAACATGGTGGCCTTGAGCTCCTGTTCATTGGGATGACGGATCTGATCCCAGCGGCCTTTGGACAGCTTTTCGACAAACAGCCGGGAATGTTCCATTTTGCCTTCCGGATCGGCGACGATTTCGCCCCTGCCGTAAATCACCACCGAACGGTAATTGGCCGAGTGATGAAAGGCCGAACGCGCCATCACCAGACCGTCCAGATGCGTAATGCACAGGCAGGCTTCCTCGCCATTGGCGATGGCGGCCAGAATGCGGTTCTTCGATGCGCCATGGATATAAATCCGTTCCCCCACGCGCCAATGCGCGGTCGGGATCATTGAGGGACGGCCATTCACAATGGTGCCAACATGACAGATCAGGGCATCATCAATGATACCATGCACAAGTTTTCGGTCGTAACTGGCACGTTTGGGACCACGCACCACTTTGGTTGCGGGATGGACTTCGTATTGTTCCGGAAGTGCGGTGGTATCTGACATTTTCTTTGTTCTCTGTAGCTTCTGGTGACGCAAGGGGCTGACGTCATCATCGACAGAATTGGACTTTATCACAGGTCCGTTATAAGAATTTTGACAGAACCAATTTCAACATCATGCGTCACCGATTGGCCAATATGCGCAGCGACTACACCTGGATTTATCCCAGCCATACCGCCAAAGCCGACAATGCGAAGGAAGACAGCGCCTATCGCCGTCTTTATCTTGGCATCCGCCAGGCCATTCTGGACGGGCGGTTACATCCGGGCGAGAAGCTGCCCGCCAGTCGTGACCTGGCCAAAAGCCTTGGCGTTTCGCGCAATACGGTGGTGACCAGTTTCGATTTGCTGGTATCCGAGGGTTATCTCGAAACCCGGATCGGTGCCGGAAGCTTCGTTGCCAGCAGCCTGCCCGACCGGGAAATGACCGCCACCGCCACACCCGAAGCACTGGACCCGGAGCGCAAGGCGACCCGCCCCGTCCGCCTGAGCCAGAGTGCGACCCGCATGCTGGCCTATGACCGACGCTTTCCAAGATTTCGCGTGGCGCGTCCGTTTAACCCGGCGACACCGGATCTTGATGCCTTTCCATTTGATCTGTGGGCCCGGTTGTTGCGCCGAAGCTGGCGGGCACCGGCACTTGACCTGACCATTCCGGTTGATCCGCTTGGCATGCCGGCATTGCGGGACGAGGTTGCCAAGTGGCTTCGCCAGTCCCGCGGGGTCAAATGCGATGCCGATCAGGTGATGATTGTTTCAGGCGCGCAGCAGGCGCTGGACCTGATTGCGCGTGCCCTTGTGGATCCGGGTGACGTGATCGCGACCGAGGATCCGGGTTACGAAGGCATTCGCGGGGTTCTGGCGGCCAGTGGTGCCACCTTGCTGCCGATCCCGGTGGACGGCGAAGGATTGCAGGTAGATCAGCTTGGCAAGGGTGCACCGGCCCGGATCGTCGTCACGACACCCTCGCGCAATTATCCGCTGGGTACGACATTGTCGCTTACGCGCCGTCTTGCCCTTTTGCAATGGGCAGATACTCATGATGCGTGGATTGTCGAAGACGATTATGACAGCGATTATCGCTATGACGGACCGCCGTTATCGTCCCTTCAGGGATTGGATCGGCAAAATCGTGTGCTTTATGTCGGCACGTTTTCGCGCGTCCTGTTTCCCGGTATCCGGCTTGGCTATCTGGTTTTGCCGCCTGCCCTGATCCCGGTATTTCGCGGGATGCGCGGCTTTGCCGATGGTGTGCCTGCCCCAACCGCACAGGCCGCACTGGCCGCCTTCTTCGCCGAGGGACACTTTGGCGGTCATGTCCGCAAGATGCGGCTGAGTTATGGGGAACGAAGGGCACATCTGCGCGAACTGATCGAAACACGTGCCAGTGATATTTTGCAGGTCCTGCCATCGGATGGCGGATTGCATCTTTGTACGCGCCTGACCGGTGGACAGGATGATGTGGACGTGCAGGAACGGATGGTTCAGGCACAGCTCGATTGCCGCGCCCTTTCATCCTATTACCATGATAAATCAGAAGAAAATCGCGGCAATTTGCCGCAAGGGCTGGTGCTTGGTTTTGCCGGATGGAAAAAGAATATCATTTCGCAAAGTTTCGATGAACTGATCGATCTGGTACGCCGTACATAACGATGTACCCCGAGCCAGAGAGAGCGCATCGGCATCCCCTCTATGCTGTCACAGTCGATGTGCTCTCTCACTCTTTTGCCCCTGTTCCTCCCCCAAGGTACGAGTTCCCGGATGCCTTCTGCTTCTACCGCCCCGATTGCCATCATGTGGTTTCGCAATGACCTGCGCCTTGCTGACAATCCGGCATTGAATGCCAGCATAAAATGGGCACAGCAAAATAACGGCATCGTGCTTCCGGTCTTTATCCTTGACCCGGTGATTGATGCCCAACTGGGCGGGGCGACGCGCTGGTGGCTGGAAAAAAGTCTGGCACGACTTGATGAAAGCCTTGCCAAGGCTGCGGGGGGAAAATCCCCCTGTCTGAGGATTCTCAAATCGGACGCACGAGACGTTTTCAATCAGTTACAGGCTGATCACAAAATCGGCGCGCTTTTCTGGAACCGGCTTTATGACAAGGCATCCATCGCGCGCGATACCGATATCAAGTCGACCATGCGCGATCACGATATCGAATGCGAAAGCTTCAATGGCCAATTGCTGTATGAGCCATGGGAAGTCAAAACCGGTGCCGGGACCGACTTCAAGGTTTTCAGTCCGTTCTGGCGGGCGTGTTTGAAACTGCCCCCCCCGGCAGAACCGAAAAAAGCCCCGGAAAATATCCCGCTTGGTAATCTGAAACTGGCCAATGAAACGGACATTGCCGGGCTTGATCTGTCGCCCAAACCGTTTGACTGGGCCACGGGCTTTGCCGATCGGTTCACGCCCGGCGAACAGGGCGCGATGGATCAGCTTTACGGTTTCATCGATGACCGGTTGGTTGATTATGCGGACTTGCGCGACCGGCCCGATCATCGGGTGACATCGGAACTTTCGCCGCATCTGCGCTTAGGCGAGATCAGCCCGCGCCAGGTCTGGCACGCGGCAAACCATTATGCCGACGCCCATCCCAGCCAGGGCAAAACCGCATCAAAATTCATGGCCGAACTGGGCTGGCGGGAATTTGCCCATCATGTGCTGTTTCACGCCAGGGATCTGAAATCCGTGCCACTTCAGGGCCAGTTCACAGAATTCCCATGGGTCGATGATCCAAAGGCGCTTGAACGCTGGCAACGCGGGCAGACCGGTTTTCCGATTGTCGATGCCGGGATGCGGGAACTTTGGCATACCGGCTATATGCATAACCGGGTGCGGATGATCGTCGGATCGGTACTGGTCAAACACCTTCTGATCCATTGGCACGAAGGACTGGCGTGGTTTGACGATACGCTTGTCGATGCCTGCCCGGCCAACAATCCGTTTTCATGGCAGTGGATTGGTGGCTGTGGTGCCGATGCCGCCCCCTATTTCCGGATTTTCAATCCGGTCCTGCAAGGCGAGAAATTTGATCCCGATGGCAGTTACGTCCGGCAATGGGTGCCGGAACTTGCCGACATGCCCGCGCAATATATCCACAAACCGTGGGATGCATCCCCCTTGACCCTGAAAGCCGCTGGGGTGGATTTGGGCGATACCTATCCCGACACCCTGATCGGGATCAAGGAAGGCCGTGAACGCGCGCTGGCGGCCTATCAGGATATGAAACGCGCGGTAGCTTAGGCTGCACTTACCGCGCCTTGCGCAAATACCAGATCAGGTTATCCATCGTGTTTGGCAGCAGGGTGCCACTCGAACAGATTGCAGCTTCGACAAAACTGTCCCGATAACCTTTGCTTTTGGCATTATCAAGCTTAAGGATTGCGGTTCCGACCGCGCAACGGTTCTGCTCCTTGTCTTTGCCAAAGGCAACGAAGCCCTCTGCCCCGTTTGGATGGCCGGGTTTGCCGACGATGGTGTAATCGGAAACCAAAGGCCGCCATCGTTCTTCAAATGCGGGACGGGTATGGATGAATTTCTTCAGTCCGGATGGCATGTCGTCCGTCGCCCAATAGGCTATTCTTACCTGCCCCTTGCCGCCATCAAGTTCCCAATTGTAATGGGCGGCTGCCGTTTCGAAAAACCCGTCCCTTGGCAGATCCCGAACAGAGGTCACCGACATTCCCGACGCTTCGGCGATATTGAACTGTTCCTGATAGACAACGTCGCTCTCGGCCGGAAACTCGTTACTGGTCACGCATGTCGACAAAGTCAGGATCAGCGGCAAAAGTAGCAGATGATGCAAGACCAACATTAGTCCCAATGCAGATCCCCAATCTGTCTACTTCCAGAACAGCTTCTGCTTTTCGAATTTCTTCCATGCCTGATCAAGTCCCTGCAGGCGATGATCGGCGCGTGCGCCGAACCAGCCGGAAATCAGGCCAATGGCGACCATACCATCTTTGGAAAGTTGCGGTTTCAATGCCATCAACCGCGCTTCGGCCACCGCAACGTCATTCAGCCAGCCAAGGATTTCCTGAAGGGTTGCAAGTTCCTTGCGAAACTTCTTTGCCGGTTTCCCGTCATAAACCTCGCCAAAGAAATCGCTGCCATAGCGCATCTGTTTGACATCCAGACGCAGGGCATGCAGTTGCGGGACGGTCAGTTTGCCAACATCGCTGCCACGCTTTGTCAGGCGTTTATAGGCGCGGCTCAGCAAGGGTTCGGCAAGCTTGGTGACGGAGGCCGACATTGCCTTCATCTGGCTGGCATCCGCCCCCGATGCCCAGCGTGAATAGCTTGACCATGCGCCAAGCAGCAGCAGGAGTTGCTGATACTCGAAACTTTCAAGCATTTCGCGTGCGGTCACCAAGGCCGCTTCGCGCTGTTTGGCTGCCGCCTTGCGCAAATCGGTAATCCCCGGATGATCGGGAAAGCGTTCCTCGACCATCGGCAGGGTTTCATTTAGGAAAACATCCCAGTCGCGCAGGCCATCAAGCGCCTTGGTGCAATGTTTCAGCAGGCGGCGGATCAGAACGCCCTCTCCCTGTGGCAGGTTTTTCTTGAACAGGTTGAATGCCACGCGCAGGCGGCGCATGCCCACCCGCATCTGATGACAGCCTTCGATATGAAGGTCTTCACGCACGCAGACCTCGTTCCCAAGGATCATGCGAAGCCCCTGCGCCAGTACCGCCCGAAACGCGGTTTCGGCCGACATATCGGCAACAAGCCCGCCGGGGGCCGCCTTGTAAAAGCCCGGCACCTCGTTCAGATAAAGCGCCCGCCCGCGCGATGCCTTGGACCGCAGGCTCAGGAACAGGGGCACGGTGCGTTGCAGTTCAAGTGCCAGATCAAACAGGGCAGCGGGATGGCCTTCCTTCAGTTCCAGCTCGACCTCGGACAGGGGGGATTCCTTCTCCGCGGTGCGCACCACGCCCTGATCGATTGCCAGTTCCATGATCGCGTCGCGATAGGTCAGATCAACTGCACTGCGTTTCAGGTCGGTTTCAAAAATCCGGTCGATCTTCTTCTTTTTGACATGCCTGTCGAGCAAGCCCACCACGTCTTCGTCGGTGAATTTATCCAGATCAAGAACACCGTCGGGCAGTTCGACATTCCATTCATGACGTTCGGGCAGTGCTTCGCGCATGCCGTTCGATGCCTTGACGGTCTGCTCCCACCCCTTGGTGCCCTTTTTGCGGACACGCAGTGCCAGTCCCTTGCGGGCCAGCGAAAGTTTGGGCGTGTCGTGATAGATGGATACAAGATGGGTGGTCAGAAGGCGGCGGCCTTCCTTGACCTCGCGCAGGACGGGTGCCTGTTTCAAACGCGATACGTGCTTCGGATCGATGCGGAGTTTCAGTTCGATCTCGATCTGCTTTTCGGCCATCAGGGTCCCCCGGATGTTCTTGTTATTGCAGCGCAGAACACGCTGTCTGCCATAACGTCATAGCCCGAATTGTGTTTCAGCAGTTTGAAACCAGCCGCCGGACGTCATGGTAACGGGATGTAAAATTTCCGCAACATTCCTGACATAACCATATCTTTTCAAGCATTAAAGTTGCGGCTGATATCTTGCGCGCACGGTTGTTTTCATTTGAAACCTGAACCGTCGCGATACGTTCGTTTGATCATAAAAAGTATGAGGAATGGTCGAATCCCGTCGACGAATCGCAAATTTGTCGAGGGTGAAATGGTGCTGTTGCCTGCGATTCCCTCCCCTTTTTTGACGGCATATAAAGTTTTTCAAAAAAGTTCTTGATTTGTTCTTTGTCTTGTGGCATAAAAGAAAAGTCAACGGGAGAAATCCACCCGGACCGAACCCCGCAAAGCCTTGTGCTTTGCGGGGTTTTGCGTTTGGGGCCGGATCAAAGAGGTGATCAGGATGCAGCGGCAAAGACACAGGCAGGTCGGCGGAGCAATCCGCAGGATATGGGTCGGCGGATGGCGGAGCCATTACGGCGGCATTCTGCGCCGGGTCTAACAGGTTTCGAACACGCTTGTTTGTCATGACGGGAGAGGTGCGTCTTGTCGGGGAACGGACCCCGGATTTGCCGGAGAGTGGCAGCGATGGCAGCAGCGGGTTGTGGCCCGCTGATGGTGGACAGGTGGGGGTCGTGTACCCGAAGTCCGTCTGCTGGTGAAAATGGCGAACGCCCGAGGTTTGTCTGGATGTCGGGGTAGCGGGTTGTCGCCGTGATCGGAGCGGGCAACTGGCCGGTGGGCCATCAGCGGGTCGTCAGTTGGCAAGGTTGCTGGAGGCCCGAGATTATCAGGGCTTCGTGGTCATGGCATTGGCGAAGGGGACGAATGGACAGCGAGGCCGTGAGCGGTCTAAGGGGCGTCTATTTGCGGGGTGGCGAAGATTCGGGGGGTGTCGGAGCTTCCGGGACGGCCGGAAGTGATCGGAGCGACCCAGGAGGCCGAAGCCTGCCCACTGCTCTCTTAATAAGGAGGTTCAGCCAAACACTGCCATATTACGACATGGTTTCCACCCGGCGTAGATATTCAATAATCTTCTTTCGAATATCAAGAACGTCAGGCTTCCGAACTTTGTGAATTCTGTGATTAGGGTCGACCCAGGACAGCAGTATTCGTATTTGATCATGAAGCTTTTGGAGTTCCTTATCAGCAATTTCGGCAGGAATTTCCGGCAGTTTGCTAAGCGTCTCTTTCGCAGCATCTGGAATGAATTCGATCCAATCGTCATCTTCCTTTGCTTCCACGTAAGACTGGATCGCTAACCTTCCCCAATCAACAGAATTGTCCGTGAGCATCAGAAAGCCAAGGCAGGCTTCATTGAATTTATGTGCATGAATTTGCGCCGCTTTCTCCTTTATTTCTCTGAATTGTGCCGTTGCTCCAGCATAGGCCATCCAACCACCCAGAATAGCAGCGCCCCCCGCTGCCAACGTCTCCCACTGCACAGATATCATTGCAGGTGGATTATCCATGCCCGCAGCAAACCCGATGAGGAAACCAAGAATCAATGCTCCACCAACTATCAGAAAGAGCTTGTCGTACTTCACACTAGTCATCCCCCTTCGATGCCAACTGCGTTGAATATCTCCAAAGCAGCCGGAGGGCACAACGACTAAGTCCCAACTCTGGCAAAACCTCAACCGCCAAATCCGCACGGCTAAGAACGCACGCGGCATGGAGCGTGATGCACACGAGGCGATGGTGCAGCAAATCACCCGCAAAACCAGCCTAGGGCAATGCAAGAACGTGGAAATACGCAAGATTATCGTACATCTGAACTGTACCCGCGTCGGGTTCAGCCCGTCTGTAAAAGACTATCTGGACCCTTGCCAGACGCCTTGGATGTACCAAGTGTAACAAGAAAGGTTTCACAGCCCTCTTGGACTACCCGAGAGACTGTTCAAGGATCGGTAGATAAGCACTCAAAATATCAGGAATCTATGCAAAAAACCGCGCACCGCTATATTTTGGCACAAAAGAAACCCGGCCAATGGCCGGGTCATTTTGGGCTACCGAGAGATGGTGCCTGGGGGCGGATTCGAACCACCGACACGCGGATTTTCAGTCCACTGCCCCACCAAACTTTCCGCCATGATTGCAGGCGTGCTCAGTCGGCAAGTACCTGAAACCTGAACGGTTTTTCTTCTTCGAAGGACGGGGCGGCATCCCCGGCATAGACATTGCGCTGATCCGGCCCGAGGTCGAGCTTTTTCACCCTGCCGGTTTCAGCACTGAAATCGATATTCTTGAGATCGACCCAGAAGGTGTTCGGGGTCAGGGCGGATTCAAAGAAATACAGCATTCGCTTGTGATCGGCGACCGTGCGCCAGCGGGTGGAGGAAATGTTGGGTTCGTTTGGTGTTGAAATGCCAAACGGGACCGAGACATTGCGGATGACGCTGAACACGCTGGCAAGGGCAACGACCGGGTCCTCGTCCCTGGGGATTGCGTTGATATAGAACGCGGCGCGGGCAAACCGGTCGGCAGAGCGGTTGGTGCCGGGCAGCATCACGGTTCCGCCGACCTGCTTCCAATAGGCATTCTGCGCAAGCTGATGTTCGAAAATGGGCGAGTTTGTCATGACCTGATAATCGCGGTCGTGATGGATGACCTGTTTGCCGTCGATATATTCGATAATCGCGCTGTCGCCCGTGGCATCCGAGATCGAGAGATGCAGGGTCGCAAGCCGGTTTTCGCCCGGCATCTGGTCGGTGACGACGACAAAGGGTTCCTTGGCAAGGGCCGCAACAGCATCAGACACCGTCGCAAAATTATCGAGCACATATTGCGCCCAGGTAGCAATCGAAAGCCCCGGCTTTGTCCCGTCATAGGGCGGATATTCGGACTCGACCAGCCAAAGCACATTGGCCGACAATCCGGCTTCGTTCAGACCATCGGTCGTTGCGATGTCATAGGCGCTGGCGATGACGCTACCGTATCTGGAGACCCATTTGACGGAATTTGGCCCGACTTCCCCGCCCCGTTCCATACCCCGCGGGAAAATCCACAGATTGGTGGCAATATCGGATTTCCAGTCCATCGAGCGCGCGGTGATCACATCATTATCCGCCCCGTGATAGACGGCCCGCGTGCAAGCCTTCGCAACGGGAAGAAGGACGGCTGTGGACATCAGTCCCGAGACAATCATCATCGTTGCAATGCGTGTCCGTCGGTCCATCGGGTTCTTCCTTTGCGCAATCCGATTTCATCCTGCCTGATCGCGATTATGTCGGGCACGGCAACCAACCGCAATCATTGCGAAAGTATGGAAGGATAAAATTCAATTTGACTGGAATTGCAGGCCCCAAAAAACCCGGCCAATGGCCGGGTCGTTTTGGGCTACCTAAAGATGGCGCCCGGGGGTGGACTATCACTTCTCCGCCTAAAAACAGCAGAAACCCGAAGGAAACGACCTCACGATTGGAGATTTGTGTACCACAACTGCCCCCCCCTTAGACGAGGCAACTATATCACTAAGCTCTTGATGCCAGGCTTCAAAAAGACGAGCAAGAAACAAAGAATTACTCGGTAAGCCGATTGTATACATCGACAATTTCACGAGGGAATAACGTCGGAGCTTCTCGACCAATGACCCGGCAAATGCGTTCCATCAGATCATCAGGACTACCAATTTGTTGCAAGCAATCTATCTTTTCCATCACTAATCCAGACAGCGTCTTACCCTGCATTTCGAGATAACTTCTCTCTATATCGATAGAAAAGCCATTCAGATACTCAACAGGGACTCTCTCAATTGGGCTCACTGACGCGTCAGAACCTAGTACTTTGATCTGTATAAGGTTTGCGATATTCTGCAAATCTGCGGGTCCCATTTGAGACAAGGTGGCTAAGGACTCACTCAGACCAACATATTTGCCAAAATCCATGTGAGCCAAAAACCCAGCAAGGAGAATAGGGTCGAGGATTAGATTCTCAATAGAATAACGCTTATCTTCGCAAAGCACTATGACGCCCTTGCGTGACCGGTTCTTTCGGTCCCAATCAATCAGACCAAAAACTCTCTCATTCCCACCTTTTCTCAAATCGTCGACTATTCGACGAACTTGGTCACAGCCTGCATTCTGTTCTTGATTTTGATCTTTCCGTGTCCCCACCTCGATAAATGTGAGCGACTTATCGCCCGTCAGCCTGTGTTTTAAGCTGTCAAACAAATTTGTATAGCGAGCAGCATCCTTGTAACTTTCGACAAAAACCTGTCTACGGTTGTCAAATATTGTCGCAATAGTCGGTACATTTCTTGTCAGATATCGAAGACATGCCTCTTTACTAACGGGCTCAATTCTTGATGGATTAGGCTCCATCAAAAACACATTTCCTTGGTCTGCCAAAGAAACTGTAATTGGCGAGTGAGTTGCTAGTATCACTCGAATACCATGTTGTTTAACCAAGAACTCACGAACAACATTCAAGAGGCTCGGTATTCTGCTAGGATGAAGAGGAGCATCAACTTCGTCCAGGAGAACCATCTTGGGAAATTTGGTTACGTGCGTTGTTGAGCTATTGTTGAATAGCGCCAAAGCCAATCCCACCAGAATCACTTCACCTGACGAGAATGAAGAGATGTTGACATGCACTCCAGTATCCGACCTAACGAAACTTGGAACATACTCGGGAAGAGAGCTCTTTCTAACAGTTTGACCGGACCCAATTCGGGTTTCATACAGAGGCTTTGGAGGCAGAACACTGTATGGAAGTCCTGCCTGCTCAAGAAATTCGTCCATTTTAACCCAAGGAGGAGGGCCATTCATCTCCTCGAAACGCTCTCTACTGAGAGCTTCAACTTCCACACCTTCAGAAGCAAGAAAACGTCTAAGTAAGTTGTCAATATACTTAGAATGATATTCTGAACATACGCTGGAAAATGAATTCGAAAACAGATCAAATTCAAGAGATATTGAGCTCACTGCATTTTTGAAATCTGCTTCACTGAGAAGGAAAAATGGAAACCCAAAATTACGTGATATTGAGTTCAGAATCGAACGTACTTCTTTGACGCCTGACGAAACTTCAAAGTACGCCTTATCTTCAAATTGATAAAAAATATTTTCGTAGTAACCAATCTTGATTTGCTTATTGTACGAATCAAACTCGTAATCATCACGTCTTGTTAAATAACTATCTTTCAAATTGTAAAAATCAACACCAAGATCAACTGAAATTTCGTTCTTGTTTTTGACAAGGAATGAAGAAACTCTTGCCCAAATCTCAGACGGCTCATGCTTGTGTTTAATCTCTTTTTTGCCTGAGCTCAGAAAATTGGTAAAATCCAACAGAACAACGTCATCTGTAGCAACGCCGTCGACCTTCAAAAACCCATTCTTGATCGCCTGAAAGAACTGCGTCTTACCAGAACCATTAAGGCCGCTCAGGACTGTCAATGACGGCAACAGGGGGCTTGAAAAATCTGAAGTGATGGACCTTGGCTGAACTGCCGAATTTCGTGTAGGTACGCTGTTATCAAAAAAGATTTCATAACCACTCGTTTCCGACACCCTTCCCTCCGAATCTATATTGCCACCTAATTTCCCCCCATAGGCTTGCCAAGCAAAGTTGATAGCAAAAGACAACCGATGGTAGCCGCGTGCACAAAGTATCATACTTGAGATACCTATAATGCAAGCAACTAGTTCGACAAAATAATCAGTCAATTTGGTTGGTAAGGAGCTTCGTCAGAGAGGTCTTTGATGACGTAGTAAACCGAAGACCTTGCTATACTCGGTAAACGCAACTTGCGTTCGCGCACAAAAAAACCCGGCCAATGGCCGGGTCATTTTGGGCTACCTAAAGATGGTGCCCGGGGGCGGATTCGAACCACCGACACGCGGATTTTCAGTCCACTGCTCTACCAACTGAGCTACCCGGGCATTCTGTAGGCGTCTCCGTTTCCGGAGCGTTCCCTGCGGAACGAGCGGGGTTATACAAACTCCTTTGGGGCTTGTCCAGCCTCAAATCGCATTTTTTTTATGCGTGAAAATCTTCTTCATCTTCAAGGTCTTCAAGATACTCCGGCGGCTCGGTCACCGGGACGGCGTAGCTTTCGTTCAGCCATTTGCCAAGGTCGAGATCGGCACAGCGCTTCGAACAGAATGGCTTGTATTTTTCCACCACCGGCTTGCCGCACATGGCACAGCCCGAGCCTGCTGTTTTAACTGTGTTTTTTTCAACCATTTCAGAGTTTCTCCAGCCTGTAGTCTGCGCGTGACAGGGTTTCATCGGCAGCCAATTCCGGCGCCATCCCCATCGCACGTTCAAGAATTTGTTGCCCAGTGGTCCCCGGCGCAAGGGTATCAATCATTTCCGGGGCGACATGAAGCCGATAACGCCCCGCCTGCCCGGTCCGCAAATCACGAGTCACGGAACGCAGAATGGCATTCAATGCCGCCGTCCGCGTTGGCAAGGGATCGGGTCGCGATGCGTGCATCAGTTCGGCAAGGGCAATGCCGCCGCGCTGCCGGGTCAGTTCAAACAGGCCCAGCCGTGTGAAGCCGCCAAACTGGACCGCACCGCTCATTTCCGGGCCAAAGGCATCGCGAAGGGCGGTTTCGAACCGGTCGCGCGATGCCTTGCCCGCCATGCGAAGCGGATCGATCACCACCAGACCGCCGATATTGCGCAATTGCAATTGCCGGACGATTTCAGACGCCGCACGCAGATTGACCTGTTCGGCACGCCGTGCCTGATCATGATCGGCATCCGATCCGCCCGCATTCACATCAATCGCGCACAGTGCCGTCGTCTGTTCGACCGCGATCCAGCCACCACCCGGAAGCGGCACACGCGGTTGCATCGCGGTTGCGATATCGTCTTCGATATCCTGATCATCAAACAGCAGGCGCGCACCGTCATGGCGCACCAGATGCGCATCATCGAAACCACGCGCCCGCAACAATCCGCGCAGACGGACAAACTCGTCCGCCCCATCAACAATGCACTCGCCGCCCGCCATCACATGGCGTTCGATCAACTGATCGGCATCCGATAATGCCTTGAACACCAGAACCGGTTTTACCGGCGATGCCAGGGCATTTCGGGCCTGTGTCCAGACGGCGCGAAGCTGCTTAAGCTCGCCCGTCAGGGCAGCGTCATCCCAGTCGATTGCCAGACTGCGCAACGTGATGCTTTCCTCGCGGGCGACAAGTCCCTTGAACAGGGCCGACAATGATGCACGGCGGTCTTCGTCCTTGAGCCTGCGGGGGAGTTCTATTAATCCGCCACCTTTTTGCTCGTTCGGACGCAGGATCATGCCGAGCCCCTCGATCGCAATGCGACCGGTCAGTTTCGGGCCCTTATCCTCGAACCCAAGGCGGGAGATCTGCACGATGACCCACTGGCCTTCGTGAAGCGGGCCATCCACACGATCAAACGGCAGCAAGCCATCGGCAACGCCATCAAGGGCGACCATGGCCGCCGCCATTTCGGGAAGAATTTTGGAAACACGGCCCAGATGAATGTCAAAGCGCGCCGGGCCACCACGATCAATCCACAGACGCGACAGCCGATCATTGCAGATCAGGGCAATGCGCCGTTCACATGCGACGGCATCAATCAGCAGGCGGTCCGTTTCTGTTCCGCCCGCCACCATGATCACGCCCCCTGCCGGAAGCCAAGGCCACGCAGCATGCCATCAACCTCGCACAGCGACAGGCCAACAACATTGGAATAGGACCCGGTGATGCTTTTGACGAAGGTTGCGGCATATCCCTGAATGGCATAGGCGCCAGCCTTGCCCTGCCACTCGTCATGGGACAGGTAGCGCGCAAGATCGTCTTCGCCAAGGCGGCGGAAAATCACCTGCGTTTCGATCACGCGCGCGCGGGTGGTGCCATCGGGCGCAATCACGCACAGGCCACCATAAACACGATGACGACGGCCAGACAGCAATGTCAGGAATTTACGCGCCTCGGCCGTATCCGATGCCTTGCCAAGCGCGCGACGGCCACAGGCGACAACCGTATCGGCGGCAAGGACAAAGCCGCCCGCATGGTCGTCGGCAACCGCACGTGCCTTTTCCTCGGCCAGGCGGAGTGCCAGCCGACGCGGACTTTCGTCGTCATGCGGGGTTTCGTCGATATCGGCAGGGACAATCTGATCCGGCACAATTCCGATCTGCGCCAGCAGCTCAAGACGCCGCGGCGATGCAGAGGCCAAAATCAGTTTCGACAAGTCGCGGCTCCCCACAGACATCCAAAGCCAAACCAGAAGGGTTGTAGACACAGCAAAACGCAACCATGCGCGCAAACCTAAACTGCGCGCCCGGCAACGTCAATTTTTGCGGTATTACAGGTTCCGGATTACTTGAAACGGAAGGTAATACGACCCTTGGTCAGGTCATAAGGCGTCATTTCGACGCTGACGCGGTCACCAGCAAGAACACGAATACGGTTCTTGCGCATCTTGCCCGAGGTATGAGCAAGAATTTCGTGATCATTGTCCAGCTTCACGCGAAACATCGCATTGGGCAGAAGTTCGACAACAGTGCCCTGAAACTCGATAACGTCTTCTTTAGCCATGAGACTCCTAGCTTTCGTATTGCAATATCAATTACCGGTGGCCCGCAAACTGCTCCGAACGCGCCAAAAGGTCAAGCCCTTTCACACAAGGCACAAAGCGGCCCAGCACTGCATTTCGGGCATGCCGTGCGCATGACCACCGAACATCGCAAACCTTTGCCGGGAAATCATGTTGTTGCGCGTGGTCTATCGCCTTTATGGTTTAGGGTCAGGACCTAGAGCCGCCACATGAAGGACCGCATGACCATGACCGCCAAACATCCCTATCCCGTCGCCCCGCCCCATATCAGGATCGCCACCGCGCAGGATGTTGACGATATCCATGCCATGCTGTTTGAAATTGCGCGCGCGACCGGGTGCGAGGACAAGTTCAAAAGCAAACCCGAAGACCTCGCGCGTGACGGGTTTGGCCACCGCCCCGCGTTCGAGGCGTTGATCGCACATGATGGCGACGTACCGGTTGGGCTGTGCCTTTATTTTCCAAGCTATTCGACATTTCGCGGCAAGGCCGGGATTTACATTCAGGACCTGTTTGTCGCCCCGGAATATCGCGGCGGCGGTTTTGCCAGACACCTGATCGCAAAGGCCGCCGCACGGGCCAGATCACAAGGCGGGCACTATATTCGCCTGTCGGTCGATGCCAAAAACATCATCGGGCAGCGTTTCTATGCCCGCATCGGGATGCGGCATGCCCATGACGAACGCATTCATGTGCTGGACGGGGATGCGTTTGACGCATTGATCGACGGTTAGGTTAGACCTTGGGTGCCGGGCCAACCGGGAACCGTTCAAGAATGCGCTTTTTGATCTGGTCGCGGACCTGACGGTAGGCTTCAAGGCGGACTTCGCGCGAACCTTCGACAATTGTGGCGTCGAAGGTGTTCCAGAATTCCACATCGCACGCCATGGTGCGGGTCATTTCGACCGCCCTGTGCTGGGCTTCGGGTGACAGGGTGATGATCAGATCGAAAAACCCGTCTTCAAGTTCGTCAAAGGTTTTGGATTTATAGGTCGAGATATCCAGCCCGATTTCTTCCATGACCGCGACGGCAAAGCCATCAAGATCACCGGCGCGCAAGCCGCAGCTTTCAACATAGACCTTTGTTCCGTGATAATGGCGCATGATTGCAGCCGCCATCACGGATCTTACAGCGTTGAAGCTACAGGCAAAAAGAACCGAACCGGGAAGTTCTTCTGCCACCGTGCCTTAACCCCGGATATGAAGGACGCAGATCAGGGTAAACAGGCGACGCGCGGTGTTTTCATCAATCGTCACCTTTTCCGACAGCAGTTCGCGAAGCTGTTCCGATCCTTCGTTATGCAGGCCGCGGCGCGCCATATCGATGGTTTCGATCTGGGACGCCGTCGCCTTTTTGATCGCATCATAATAGCTTTCGCAGATCATGAAGTAATCCTTCACGATCCGGCGGAACGGGGTTAACGGCACGACAATGGTGGTCAGGTTTTCGGTATCGTCATCGCCGCGCACATCCATATAGATGCGGTTGTCCTCGATGCGCATGTGAACCGAATACGGACCTTCGAAGCCGCCTTTCGGTTCGAAATGGTTGTCTTCCAGAAGGTCATAGATGGCCACCGCCTGCTCATGCTCGACCTCGGGGCGGCGACGCACCTTGTATTTCTCGTCGAGATAGATACCGGCAATGCATTGGTTGTCTGCAATTTCTGCCATCTTAGTCTCCCTGCGATCCCTCGGCGCTGCACTGCAACAGCTTACATGCGGTTGGACCGGATCGCCACAGAAAGTCCGTGTGCCTGCAAACCTTCGCTTTCGGCCAGTGCAATCGCCGCCGGGCCGATTTTGGCCAGACTTTCAGGCGTGCATTTGATCAATGACGACCGCTTGATGAAATCAAGCACGCCCAGACCCGACGAGAAACGCGCCGAACGGGCGGTTGGCAGAACATGGTTTGGTCCGGCAACATAATCGCCAATCGCCTCGGGCGTGTAACGGCCCAGGAAAATGGCACCGGCATGATGAATGTCTTCGGCAAGTGCGTCCGGGTCATCGACGGCCAGTTCAAGATGTTCCGGCGCAATCCGGTCAACCAAGGCCGGAGCCTGCGTCAGATTTTCAACCAATACAATTGCACCAAAGTCGCGCCAGCTTGCCCCGGCGATTTCGGCACGCGGCAGTTTTTCAAGATGCGCATCAATGGCTTCCTGCACGCGATCAGCAAAATCCGCATCGTCGGTGATCAGGATCGACTGTGCCACCGGATCATGTTCGGCCTGCGACAGCAGATCAGCCGCGACCCAGCTTGGATCATTGGAACCATCGGCAACCACAAGGATTTCCGACGGGCCGGCAATCATGTCAATCCCGACCTGCCCGAAAACGCGGCGCTTTGCGGCGGCGACAAAGGCATTGCCCGGACCAACGATCTTGTCGACCGGCTTGATGGTTTCCGTCCCATAGGCAAGGGCGGCAATCGCCTGCGCCCCGCCAATCCGGTAAATTTCGTCAACACCGGCAATCCGTGCTGCGGCCAGAACCAGCGGGTTCATTTTATTGTCAGGGGTGGGTACGACCATCACCAGACGTTCGACACCGGCAACCTTGGCCGGAATGGCATTCATCAGGACGGAGGACGGATAGGATGCCAGACCACCGGGCACATAAAGACCGGCGGCCGATACCGGACGCCAGCGCCAGCCGAGTTCGACCCCGGTTGCATCGGTATAACGTTCATCAGATGGCATTTGCCGATCATGGTAGGACCGAATGCGTTCTGCGGCCAGTTCCAGCGACTTCAGAAGATCAGCATCGATTGCGGCAACGGCGGCATCGACTTCTTCCCGGGTCACAACCATGCCGGCGGCATCGATATTCAGGCGGTCAAACTTGTTGGTGTAATCACATACCGCGATATCGCCGCGTTTGCGGACATCGGCAATGATATTGGCGACCGCAGCATCCACATCGGCATCCGATTCCCGCTTCATGCCAAGCAGTTTGACAAAGCCGTCTTCGAAATCGGCATCGGTGATCGAGAGTTTAATCGGCATTGCGCACCTCGGAAAAACGGTCGATCCAGGGCTGAACATCGGTCGGGCGGGTTTTAAGTGCGGCCCGATTGACGATCAGACGCGAGGTGACATCGGCAATATGTTCGATTTCGCGAAGCCCGTTGGCCTTAAGCGTGTTGCCGGTCGATACAAGGTCAACGATACGACGGCAGAGGCCAAGGGTTGGTGCCAGTTCCATCGCCCCGTTCAGCTTGATGCATTCGGCCTGCACCCCGCGGGCGGCAAAATGATTGCGGGTGACATTCGGGTATTTGGTCGCGACACGGACATGCGACCAGCGCGACGGATCATCGCCATCAATCATTTCTTCGGGCTCGGCCACGGCAAGGCGGCAATGGCCGATATCGAGATCAAGCGGGGCATAAATCTCGGAATAATCGAATTCCATCAGGACATCATTGCCGCAGACGCCGATATGGGCAGCGCCAAAGGCAACGAAGGTGGCGACGTCGAAGCTGCGCACACGGATGATATCGATATGCGGATGATTGGTGGCGAAACGCAGGGCACGGGATTTCGGATCGTCAAATGCGGCTTCCGGTTCGATACCGGCCGCGCGCACCAGCGGCATTACCTCGTCTAGAATGCGCCCCTTTGGCAGGGCCAGCACCAGCTTTTCGTCACTCATCAATCAGTCGCCTTACGCGTTTGTCTGTCGTCCCGGCCCCAAGGCCAATGATCCCCGCAATTATGCAGGAACACGGACACGTTCGATCTGCGCCCCGCAGGCGCCAAGTTTTTCTTCCAGCCGTTCATAACCGCGGTCCAAATGATAGACACGGTTAATAATCGTCTCGCCCTCGGCTGCCAAGCCTGCAAGTACCATGGATACCGATGCGCGAAGATCGGTCGCCATGACTTCGGCACCCGACAGTTTGGCACTGCCGCGCACGATGGCGGATCGGCCATGCACGTTGACATCAGCCCCCATGCGGCTCAGTTCCGGGACATGCATGAAACGGTTTTCAAAAATCGTTTCGGTGATCATGGATGCGCCATTGGCCACCGCCATCAGCGCCATGAATTGCGCCTGCATATCGGTCGGGAAGCCGGGATAGGGTTCGGTCATGACATCAACGCCCTTAAGGGTGGCGCGATTGCCGCGCACGATCATGCCATCCCCGGTTTCCTCGATCTCGACCCCGGCCTTGCGCATGGACACGATCAGGCTTTCGATCAGTTCGGCCCTGGTGCCGACCAGCTCGATCTCGCCACCCGTAATGGCGGCGGCAATCGCATAGGTCCCGGTTTCGATACGATCGGGCACCACGGAATATTCCGCCCCGTGCAGGCGCGGCTTGCCGGTGACTTTGAGCGTGTCGGTGCCGATACCTTCGATCTCGGCACCCATCGCGACAAGGCAATGGGCCAGATCGGTGACTTCGGGTTCGCGCGCGGCATTGGCGATTGTGACCACACCATCGGCAAGGGATGCCGCCATCAGGGCGTTTTCGGTAGCACCAACCGATACCTGCGGGAACAGGACATGCCCGCCCTTGAGCCCTTCGGGGGCGCGGGCTTCGATATAGCCCTCGGTCAGGTGGATTTCGGCACCCATGGCTTCAAGCGCCTTCAGATGCAGGTCAACCGGACGGTTGCCAATCGCACAGCCACCGGGCAGCGACACACGCGCCACACCGCAACGTGCGACCAGCGGCCCCAGCACCAGAACCGATGCCCGCATTTTGCGGACCAGATCATAGGGTGCGGTTGTCGATGCGATTTCCCTGGCGGTCATTTCCAGAACGCGACCGGTATGGCCGCCATTGGGCGCATGGCCGTTCAGATGCAACGCGACACCATGCTGCGCCAGCAGATTGGCCATCGATGTGATATCGGCCAGATGCGGCAGGTTGGAAAGGGTCAGCGTTTCATCGGTCAAAAGGGCTGCTGCCATCAACGGAAGGGCCGCGTTCTTGGCACCGCCAATTGCAATTTTGCCCTGCAACCGGCGGCCGCCGGAAATCTTGATCTTGTCCATTCAATCCTCGTATGACCATGCCGGTTGCGGCATGGTGGTTACTCGTGTCTTTGGCGATGCCACCTTTATGGCATTGCCTTTATCACAGGCGCGGCAGCGTGACACCTTTTTGGCCCATATATTTTCCTGCGCGATCCGCATAGGAGGTATCGCATTCGCTTTCGGCTTTCAGGAAAATGAACTGGCAGGCACCTTCGTTGGCGTAAATGCGGGCCGGAAGCGGCGTGGTATTGGAAAATTCAAGGGTCACGTGCCCTTCCCATTCCGGTTCCAGCGGCGTGACATTGACGATAATGCCGCACCGGGCATAGGTCGATTTGCCAAGGCAGATCACCAGCGTGTCGCGCGGAATGCGGAAATATTCGACCGTACGCGCCAGCGCGAAACTGTTGGGCGGGATCACGCAGACATCGGTCTGGCGATTGACGAACCCTGCATCGGAAAATTCCTTGGGATCGACAATGGCCGAGTCGACATTGGTGAAAATCTTGAATTCGTCGGCAACCCGGGCGTCATAGCCATAGGAACTGACCCCATAGGAAATGACACCATCACGTTTGAAACCGTCGACAAACGGTTCGATCATGCCTTTTTCCTGCGCCATCTGGCGTATCCAGTGATCCGGTCTTACCGACATATCGCCACCCCTGTTGTGCAAATTGGCATTGTGCCATTGGTTTTACCCGCGCGGGGCATGCAAGATCAACCGGGTGATGCGGGCAACGGGGCCAAATTGGCATTTTTCTTGAACCGAGGCTCTGAAACCGGTGGGAAGCGGACTAATCCTTGTCCGAACCGCTGCCCTGTTGGTCCGTATCGGTATTTTGTTCCACCGTCTTGCGCGAACGCTGCTGCTGTTTTCGGCGCGCCAGATTGGCACGCAGGGCTTCGGCCTCGCGCTTTTTGCGCTCTTCATTGGTCGCGGGATATTGCTTGCTTTGCTGTGCTGTCATCTTGCCAATACGTTTCTGGTTCCAAAGGTCCGGCTTTTATAGAATATTCCGAGGCAGAATGCAGCCTTGACCAACAAAATTGCACCATCCGCGCAAGATCAAAAATCTTCGCATAATTCGGGCTTGACCAATTGCCAGCCAGTGGCCTATAACCCGCCCGCACCGCAAGGGCTCGCTGCTGTAGCTCAGGGGTAGAGCACTCCCTTGGTAAGGGAGAGGCCGGGAGTTCAAATCTCCCCAGCAGCACCATTGCCCGACGATCAGCCTTTTTTAAGGGCTGCTGTAGCTCAGGGGTAGAGCACTCCCTTGGTAAGGGAGAGGCCGGGAGTTCAAATCTCCCCAGCAGCACCATTTTCCAGATATTTTAGAAAACCACGCAAAAGCACCGCGCTGTATGCGCAGCATGCATGACTTGTGGTATAGAGCAGGCGCAATCACGCCTGCCCCTAACAAACCAAGCCTTACCCGTAAAAGGCTTTGTACCATTCAACAAACCGGCCAATACCCGTTTCAATCGAGGTTTCCGGCTTGAAACCGACGGCATCGGTCAAGGCATCGACATCGGCATAGGTCGCCGGAACATCACCCGCCTGCATCGGCAGCATGTTTTTCTCAGCCGTCTTGCCCAGTGCCTTTTCAAGGGTTCCGATCATATGCATCAGCTCGACCGGGCTGTTGTTGCCAATATTGAACACCCGATACGGGGCTGAACTGGTTGCCGGATCCGGCTTGGCCGGGTTCCAGTCGGGATTTGGTGCCGCGATGGTTGAAATACAGCGATAAACACCTTCGACGATATCGTCGATATAGGTGAAATCGCGGCGCATTTTGCCTTCGTTGAAGACGTCAATCGGGCGGCCTTCCAGAATGGCTTTGGTAAACAGGAACAGCGCCATATCCGGGCGCCCCCATGGGCCATACACCGTAAAGAAACGCAGGCCCGTGGTCGGCAAGCGATACAGATGGCTATAGGTATGGGCCATCAGTTCATTGGCTTTTTTGGACGCCGCATACAGGCTGATCGGGTGATCGACATTGTGATGCACCGAAAACGGCATTTCGGTATTCATGCCATAAACCGAACTGCTTGACGCATAGACAAGATGCTTCACACCATTATGGCGGCAGCCTTCAAGGATATTGGTGAAGCCGACAAGGTTGGCATCAATATAGGCATGCGGATTTTCGAGCGAGTAACGCACCCCGGCCTGGGCCGCGAGGTTGACGACATAGGTTGGCTTCTCGGTTGCGAACAGGTCTGCAATGCCGTCGCGATCTTCGAGGTTCATGCGGACAAACCTGAAGCCGTTGCGCCCTTCAAGCCGTCCAAGACGCGCTTCTTTAAGCGACACGTCATAGTAATCGTTGACGTTATCCAGACCGATCACCGTACTGCCCTGATCCAGCAGTTTCTGGCAAAGATGCGATCCGATAAAACCGGCAACCCCGGTTACCAAAACCTTTTCATTCGCGGGAATGACAAAGTCGGACATCACGATCAGTTTTCCTGTCTTGGAAGGTTGCTGCCCGAGAATTGGGGCATCCAAAATCCAGACTTTCCTGTAACAGCCTATACTTTGGCACGCAAGACAGCATGCTTCATGCAAGGCACCAAAGGTATAGACAGCGGGCGAGACTCCTGGGAATTTTCCTGCTATCCTTACGTATCGATTTTGTATCGCCACGGAAAACCATTTCGATCCGATGATTATGACCGGTCAAACCATAACGAACCCCGCTAGCGGTGGATTGGGCATTGTCCTGAATGTCAGGGAAGTTGCACAAACCGCTGATGGCAGGGTTTTGGCCGAATACGAAGCGCTCGAAGTTAAACTTGGCAATAAATCCGGACTTTCAAATGGTGCTTATGGTTTTGGCGATGTCTCAGCAGCCGGGGTTCGAACGCGTATTGTAGACCCAAGGACACTCACCGAAGCACAAGCTGTTGCCAGTGGCGTCAGTCGCGGCGAGTATCGCGAAGCCCGCGAGGCCACCGAAGATAATGCCGAAAGCAATAATGCCGGCCCTAAAAACCCGGCGGATATGAGTGATGCGGAGAAGGCCGCAGTTGCGAAACTGCAAGCTAGAGATTCGGCTGTAAAACAGGAAGAAAAGGCCCACGCAGCGGCGGCTGGCATGTATGCTTCTGCCCCGCAATATGAATATCAGATAGGGCCGGATGGAAAGGCATACGCCGTTGGCGGACATGTCGATATCGGTGTTAGCCTTGTCGGGAGCAAGGAAGACAGAGAACGCGCCCTGGCAACCATTCAGAATGCAGCGCTTGCACCGAACGCACCATCAGGCGCCGATATGGCAGCCTTCCGAGACGCAAGTTTGCAACGCGCAGCACTTGGCAGTGATGCATCAGAAGTGATGTCGAACGATCAGCAACCGAAAAACGACGCGAACGACATTTTTTCGATTTACGCATGATTTTCTCTGGCCATATAACTTGAGATTCAATGAACTTTACTATGCAATACGCGACAATATCTTTATCACATTACACAGAATACTATCCTCATGGATAGCATCACCCCCTGAAATCCATCCTGCAGTTTGACAGGACATCAGAATTATTTAATGCTGCGCTCGCGTCCGGGGGGACGCGAAATTTGGAAGATGACAACTTTGCGTGTTTCCGTATGTTTGGGTGCGGGACGCGATACCGGTACCGCCTTTTGCGGGAGACGGCTAAAAACGGGTACGGCACAATAACATGAACATCCTGCTAGCGGACGACCATGACCTCGTCAGAGACGGGATCACATCCTTTCTGAAAACGGCAGCCCCGGAAGTCGAAATTGCCCAGGCAAAAGACTTTGCCGAAGCACTTTCCATCGTTGATGGCGACACGCCGGTCGAACTGACGATCCTAGATCTCAACATGCCAGGCATGAACGGGCTTTCGGGCCTGACCGTAATGCGGCAGAAACATCCGGAAATTCCGGTCGTCATATTGTCAGGATCCGTCAAACGCAGCGATGTGCTCAATGCACTTGAACATGGTGCGTCGGGCTATTTACCCAAAACCTTGTCTGGCAAGTCGCTGATCAATGCGCTCCGCCTGATCATGTCAGGGGAAAAATACATTCCGTCGGCACTTCTGGAAGATGATGGCAGCAACACCCGTCCGGGTGAAATTGATCTGGATGGGCTTGCTCCTGACAATCCCCTGCGTCAACTGACCAATCGGGAACGTGAAGTTCTGGCCCTGCTGACCAAAGGTCTGTCCAACAAGGAAATCGCCAAACAGCTTACGGTCCGCGAAATCACGGTGAAGGTTCACCTAACCGGTATTTTCAAAAAGCTTGGTGCCGCGAACCGTACGCAGGCAGTTAAAATAGCCATGCAGCTTGGCTGGGAAGCCTGATTTCCGCGCATCATGCCGAAGCTTTCAAAACCCGGCCCCTTGGCCGGGTTTTTTTGTATCTCAGCCCGCAACGACTTCAGAAATTTCATCAAGCGTAGCCAGAAGCTCTTTTAAATCAAGCGGCTTTGCCATCACCATGACCGGCGCATCATCCCCATCCTCTGCCGGCCTGTCGGCATCGCCCGGATGACCGGTCATAACGATCACCGGCAAGGCTGGATTGCGTGAACGCAGTTCCCGAACCAGACTATTGCCATCCATCTGCGGCATCCGGATATCGGTGATCAGAATGTCAGGCTGCACAACACCGGCCAGTGCAAGCGCATCTTCGCCGTCGCTTGCCGCCGAAACCGAGAATCCCTGCGCTTCGAGATAGGCTGCGATGATCTCCATCGCATCAATTTCATCATCGACAACCATGATCCGCAAATTGCGCGATCTTGCCCCCGGAACTTTCTCCTGCTGAGGCAATAACGGGGCATCATCGAATTGATCATTTCCCCCCCCCTGCGTTTCGCCGATATGCGTCGCAGGCAGAACAATCTCGAAACAGGCACCGTCTCCTTCATTGCGAACATCAATATGACCGCCCATTCCCTCAACGATGCCATAGCTTACCGAAAGGCCAAGCCCCGTTCCCTTTCCGACATCCTTGGTCGTAAAGAACGGATGGAAAATAAGGCCAATGGCATCCTCGGGGACACCACCGCCATTGTCATTGATGGCAATTCGAAGCACTTCCTGATCGGGGTCAAGCATCGCGGTTAACCGGATAAGCCCACCAATTCCCCCGGTATCATCGCCATTTTCCGTGATCGCATCGCGGGCATTGGTCAACATATTGACCAGAACCTGTTCAAGCTGGACCTGACGGCCAAGCACCTGGCAACTTTGTGCCGATGGAACAACATCGACAACGATCCCCGCCAAACGGCAATCATGCTCGATCATATCAACCGCACGGGTCACCGCCCGCATCGGATCGAAAAGCTCGAAATCATCTTCGTCCGGGCGACTGTAAATCTGCAAATGTCGAATAATTTCGGCCATGCGCCGGGTCTGACCGCTGATCAGGGACAATCGCTCTCGCTGGAACGAGGGTTGAACCTTTTCAAGTTCATATTGCAGCGCGCAGGTATCAGCCGCCATCCGGATCACATTAAGCGGCTGGTTCATTTCATGCGCCACGGATGCGGCCATTTCACCAAGCGTCGCAAGCTTCGATGTCTGAACCAACTGCCTTTCGATCTTGCGCTTTTCCGTCACATCCTCGGCAAGCATCAGCATGGCTGGCGCGCCTTCGTGGGTGAAGGCGATGGCAGATACTTCAAGCTCCACATTCTCCCCGTCGCCCCGACGGCACATGATAACAAAATCCGCCCGCCCGGTATAACCACCGGCATAGCGCGCAATATATTCCCCCATGATTTCGCGGCTATCGGGATGGACCATTTCCATAAAACTGCGTCCAACCAGTTCTGAACTGTCGTTACCATGCAGAATGGCAACGCCCTGCTGGTTGATATAGGTAATTTCCTCACCGCTCAGCACCGAAATCAGTTCGGGCGCAAGCTCCACCAGCTTGCGATACCGTTCTTCGCTTTCCTTCAAAGCCTGCTCGGCACGCGACCGTTCAATCGCATAACGGATGGATCGGCGAATGGTCCTGCCGTCGGGGAATTCTTTGGTAAGGTAATCTTCTGCGCCGTGCTGAAGGGCTTCAAAGGCAAGTTCCTCGTCCTTGTGCCCGGTCAGGACAACAACCGGTGCACTATGCGCGCAACCGCGAATTCGGCGAATGGTCTCAACCCCCGATGAATCGGGCAGCGTCAAATCCAGCAGGACAACATCAAACTGCCCATCAGGTGACGGATCATTCAGCAGGGCCATGGCCGAAGCAAGATCGGACCGATGTTCGATACCAAATTGCTCACCGGTTTCCTCCAGCAATGTTTTTACAAGAAACGCATCGCCAGGATTATCTTCGACCAGAAGGATACGAAACCGGTTTTCGGTCATATGGCTGGGCCCATTCGCTTCAGAATTTCAGGATTGACGGCTCGGATCAGGCTGATTCTGCATATATTTGCCTCTGCTAGCAATCCTGCACATCAATCAGCAACCGCCCCCGAACCTGCCCTTTGAGGATTTTTTCGCCCCACGGCAGGATATCACGAAGCCCCACCTTTGTTGTCACAGCATCCAGTTGCGCCATCGGCAACTCCTGCGCCAGACGTTTCCAGGCTGTGACGCGCTTTTCATAGGGGCACATCACAGAATCAATGCCGATCAACCGGACCCCGCGCAGCAGAAACGGAATAACCGTTGCAGGCAAATCAGGCCCGCCTGCCAGCCCGCAGGCGGCAACGACGCCATGATATTTCATTTCAGATAAAACATGGGCCAGTGTCGTGCTCCCGACACTGTCAATCGCGCCAAGCCAGCGTTCGCTCATCAATGGTTTGCTGGCATCCGTTAACGCCGCGCGATCAATAATCGACGTTGCACCAAGTCCACGCAGATAATCATGTGTGTCAGCCCGGCCAGTCGACGCGGCAACGCGATAGCCAAGATTTGCCAGAATGCTGACTGCAACCGACCCGACACCACCAGCAGCCCCGGTAACAAGGACTTCACCATCCTGATCGGGGGACAGCCCCTGCTCTTCCAGTGCCATGACCGCCAGCATGGATGTAAAGCCTGCGGTACCGATGGCCATGGCGTGCGCACCATCAAGTCCATCTGGCATTGGCACCAGCCAATCCGCGTTAACGCGGGCATATTGGGCATATCCGCCCCAATGTGCTTCGCCGACCCGCCATCCGGTCAGGATGACCTGATCGCCGGACGCATAACGCGGATCATCCGATGAAATCACTTCGCCGGCAAAATCAACGCCAGGCACATGCGGATATTGCCGGACAAGACGGCCAAGCCCATTCAGGATCATACCGTCCTTGTAATTCAGGGTCGACCAGTCAACCCGGACAAGAACCTCGCCCTCGGGCAGGTCATCAATCGCGATATCCTGAAACCCGGCCTGAACCGTTTTATCCTGCTGGGTTAAAACCAGCCCGCGGAACGCCTTTTTCATGGTTGCTTCCCCGTTTTTCGTTACGTGATCGGGAAAGAAGATTAAGGCTCGATGGCAAAGGCTGTCAAAGACGCAAAGGTAGTGTCTTGCTCTTAACCGCCGGATGGATTTTTCAGGAAGGATTCATCGGGCCCTGTCAGCAGTCCGATACCGATCAGAACAACGATCAGAACCACCAGATAAAGCCATTTGCGCGAGGTTGCTGGATTATTGGCATTGTCGGGACTGTCAGTTGCCATGCCTTCCTTTATGGATGGCGGCAGACTGCGATAGGAAAGCCAGCCGAGCAAGGGCACAATAACCAGATCGTCAATCCAGCCGATCCCGGCAATCACATCGGGCAAAAGATCAATCGGACTGACGAGATAGACAATCCCCATCACCAGCAAAATCTTGCTGCGTATCGGCACATCGGACCGAAACAGGCTGCGTAAAAGATTGGGGATGATCGCCCAGACGGATGCCTTGGCCATGGGATACTCCGGAAAATGACCCGTTACGCAATCCATTCTGACAGCTTGCAGGAAAAATGTCAGCGACGCGCAGTGCTTTCCGGCAAGCTGGCCTGCATATAGCCACTTTCAAACCCGGCGGCCTTGGTCAGATCAAACGCCCCGCACATGCTGCCGCAAGAGGACGCCTGCGACGGGTTATGCCGGATGGCATAGACTTCAAGACCACTTCCGTAGTCGGGAACCGGCACAAGCATGGCTCTGGCCCGCTGATCCTCTACCGACACCTGAAGCCATGCAATCGCGATGGCAAACAACAAAACAAACAACATTGTCATATTATCAGCACGGATCATTGGTCTGGTCCGGGTACAGTTGGAACAAAAGTCACATGCACAGCAAATGCGCCAGCGTGTGATTTGTTCCTCTAAAAGAAGCCCTCTATAAAAATAATCTAGTTGATGTTCAGACAGACCTCAGCCTTTTCAAGGAGGAGTCAGTTTGAGCAAGTGCCCCAGCCCCCCATTAGCATACCACTTCAGACAGGAAATGCTCTTCAAATGCCTCTGCTGCTTGCTCCCACCCCCAATTACGCTGCTTCAGGAGAGCTGTTTCGTGTTGCTGTAACCACAAAGCATCATTGTTCAAGATTTCAGCTGTGCGCTTAGCAAACTCGTTGTCTTCGTTAGCCACAAACCCTGTCTCACCATCAATCACACGCTCTGCAACACAACCAACTTCCTGTACAACACAGGGAATGCCCATAGCTTGCGCTTCTCCTAATGCCAAACAGAATGTCTCCCCAACATCTCCCCTATAAGGCATGACTCTAGCTTCAAGCATCTCGTTCATGAGTTGATCTTTGGGAACAGGACCTCTTAAAACGATCCCCTTATCACCGAGAGTCTCCGCTTGATCTAAAATCAATTTCATACTTTGAGCTTTTTTACCGCCAACTGAGCCATATGTTTGTGGCCCAGCAAAAACATGCAGTTCAGCTTCCGGAGAAAGTGGGTGAATCTTCTCAACCCAAACGTTGAGCAACCAATCAAGTGAACGCAACGGATTAGAAGTAAAGATCGCACGCTTCTTCGGAATGTCATTATTCACCCTCGCTGTCATGAAACGATTTTCAATTCCATAAGGAACGATAACGCGTTCACCACAGGGAGCCCATTTGGGATAGGTATTAAGATGGTGTTTCCCGGAAAAGACAATCGCCGGCCTAATTCTCCACAGTCGAGACATATAGCGCCATTTCAGAAGATAGCGTGCAGGATTATGAATCCAGAAAATGGTTCTTTTTGCCTTTGGCATTCTGTCAAGCAATTGATATCCGCGATTGGCTATGTACAGGTCGGCAAATTCTGGATAAGCGTCTGTTAAAGGATACCATTTCACGCCATTGCTCTCATGGCGCTGGTCACACTGATTGAAAATGGTGACATCATGACCTTTTTTGGCGAAGGCCTCGGCAAGAGAGATGAAGGCAGTCTCAGCTCCACCGAGAGGTCGCTGAGAAAGAGTAAAGCCATCAAACTTTATACTATCATCAGCCATTACTATTTTTGCCATCGGTCAATTATCCTCGTATCTGGCTTTGAGATAGGAAATCACAGGAAACAAACCGGCAAATAGAGCAATCAAGAACCCTAACCCGCCTTCTTTATATCCTTTCCGCCCGACATAACATCGGATGAAACGAGATACTAAACGCCGCAGGTTATTTGCAAAGCTGCCGATTTCGCCACTATCACGCAAGTCAGCAGCACGTGCAGTGCTATAACTGTCCAGTCGCTTGATCATATCTGAAATGTTGCGATCAACGTAATGACGCACAGGATATTTCAGGGATGGTCCCTCTTCGCCATCAAACTTGACTGCGGGATGGACACGCTGCGGTCCCCAATGCTTGATCCCTCGTCGAAAAAGTCCTCGGTAGGAAGATTTACCAAAAGAGCTCCCCCATCCATTACGAACAAGACGATTTCCGATATAGTTATCTACCGGCAGACCATGGAACCCAAAGTTACTTAAAGAAATCACTTCCCGAATTTCTTTTGCCAGTTCCTCGGAAACATGCTCATCGGCGTCAACCTCTAGCACCCAGTCACCTGTGGCTTCCCCAAGAGCAAAATTGCGACGCTCACCTTCCTTTTGCCAAGAGCCAACCAAGGTTTTGGCTCCTGCGGACGCCGCAATCTCTTCTGTCCTGTCCGTACATTTGTCACACAGAACAATAATTTCGTCTGCAAACGCTAAGTGCGACAAACAAGAGGGTAACCGGGATTCCTCATTATGAGCCGTAATTACCACCGAGAGTTTTGGTATATTCGTACTCATGATTGGTCAGCCTCACGTGTCAGTAACTTTTTCGCCGCATTGAAAACTTTATCGACAGACAGCCCTCCCATCAAACTGCTATCAGAACGCCAGTCTGCGCCATTTTGCCATATTTCCTGGTGACTTAGATCCGTACGTACAACAGACGTGGCAGCTCCGAAAGGCGCATAATTTTCTTCGCGCGTAGGACCAAAAAGCCCTAACGTGGGAACTCCGGCGGCGGCGGCCATGTGCATCAAACCGGAATCGTTACCAACATAAAGACTGGACATTTCCAAGCATCCTTGAACAGTCAACAAACTTTCACCGCCGAAAATTACAGTCCTTTCTTGAGCAGGAATAGCGTTTATCACAGGCGCTGCTGCGACGATCTCATTGGGTGCCCCAACAACAAGAACGTGCGCTCCCGGCAGCAGGCCGGAAGGCTCACGGATGCGAGAAACCAAATCGACGAATCTATCTACCGGCCAAACTTTCCCACCCCAGTTTGCAGATGGTCCAACCGCAAGAACTTTTTTGTCCGTTTTAGAAAGGAGGGCTCTGGCTCGCTCGGAATGTTCTGGATCAAGCCAGATTTTGGGATTTAGAGGACGATCAACACCGATCAGACGCGCAAGCTGCTCTACCCGGTGGACGCTGTCGTCGTTGCCTTTGAGCACCACCCGTTTCCAGCCCGGAAGCACATAGGCCGTCGCACTGCCGCGCAGATCGACGATGATGTCCCACCAGCGAAACGCGACCGATTTCCAGAGCTTCCACCAATGGCCGCCGCGTTTCTGCTTTGGCATTTCGATGAGGCGTTCAAGCCCCGGCACCGCTTCAAAAATCGGGGCGGCGACAGGGCCGCAGGCAACCGTTACCTTGATGCCGGGATATGTTTCGACATAGTGGCGCAGCACCGATGTCGAAAGAACGGCATCGCCCAGCCGGTTCGAAGTGATAAACAGTAACCGCACGGTTTAAAGTTTCTCCAGCTCGCCAGCCACGTTAAGCCATTCACGGCGGCTGTTGCGGGCCGCTTCGGACTGGCTGGCAAAAATCTGCCGGTCTGCCAGCAACTGCATCACCAGATTGCCATAGGCGGTTTCATCGGGAACGATATAGCCGGTCTTGCCGTTTTCGACCCGCGCCTTGGCAATCCCGCCATAGGATACAACCGGTGTTGCCGCGGCCAGCGCATCGTAAATCCATTGGCCGACCTGATCATTGCCGTATTTGCCATGATGCAGGAAGGCACGCGCCGTGGCGACACGTTCGGCCATGTCGGCCTCGGGCATCGGGTGACAAACGCGGACACCCTTGTCGATGTTATCACGCACCATATCGACGAGTTCTTCGGAAACATCGTCATTTTCGCCCGCCATCGCCGAAAACAGATCAGCGGCATAAATTTCCAGAATGGCACCGGGCACCTTGGGCGCGACATAAGCCGACCAGATGCGGATGATCTGGGCAATGCCGGTTTTGCTGTTGGCAACCGTCACGGCAAGGTCTTCGCGGCTCTCGAACGCCCAGTGCATGTTTGACGCCATGGCAAAGGCCGGGCAGGCCCCCGGTGCGATCACGATGGGCCGTTTGGCGGTATCGCCATCAAACGCCTTGCCCTGATCTTCATGGGGGAAGATCACCTGCGCGCCGGTTTCAAGCAACGCCAGTCGTGCCTTATCCGCATTCAGATCGGATACCATGCCATCAAACCAAAGCCAGCAATCGCTACCTTCGGGGATTGACGGATGACGCAGCAATTCCGCATCGCGCCACACCAGAACCCGGTCCACCGGATCCCCGCCAAAGGGCGGCATGGCACTGTCAAGCTGACGCCAGGCAACGCCATGATGATCAAGGTCGATGCCACCATTCCGGCGGGCTTCAACCTTGTGGCCACGGGCAACAAGGGCCTCGGCCAGCGCGATAAATCCGCGTTGGCGCGCGCCCAGCGGGCGGGCTTCGCGATCCTTGGGATCAAAGCCGATGGAACGATCAAGCATCAATATTTTCATACATTGCGTTCTATCGGTTCCCGCGCAATTTATGAAGGCTTTTCTTGTGGTGGGTTGCTTTTGCCTTGGCCAAACCACCCCTTGCCAAATCCCGGTCATTGCCCCACATTTCGGCCAACAATTCCGATAAACCGGAGCCATAAGAATTATGAGTGAGACTTTATACGCCCCCCTGCCTGACCGGGCCGTTATCCGGGTCAGCGGGCCTGATCGCGTCAGCTTCCTTCAGGGGCTGGTGTCGAACAATATCGAAAAAATCACGGCTGATCATTCCGGCTATGGTGCACTTCTGACGCCGCAGGGCAAATTCCTGTTTGATTTCTTTGTCTATCAGCAGGACGAGGACAGCCTTCTGATTGAATGCGAACGCGGCGAAGACAGTGCGCGTGCGGCCGAGCTGTTCAAAAAGCTGCGCATGTATAAATTGCGCGCCAAGGCGGAACTGACCGATGTCACCGAAAGCTATGACGTTGTCGCCGTCTTCGGCGATGGCGCACTGGCTGCACTTGACCTGCCCGATACGCCCGGTGCCACCGCACCGTTTGCCGATGGGATTAAGGCCGTTGATCCGCGCCTGAGTGCGATGGGGGCGCGCGTGTTACTGCCCAAGAACGAACTGGCGCAGATGGCGGCCATCGGTGCGACCGAAAGCGATGAAAGCACCTATCATCAGCATCGCGTGCTGCTGGGACTGCCCAATGGCAGCGAGGAAATGGAAATCGATCGCGCCATCCTGCTTGAAAACGGGTTCGAGGAACTGGGCGGCGTTGATTTCAAAAAGGGCTGCTATATGGGGCAGGAACTGACCGCGCGCACCAAATATCGCGGGCTGGTTCGCAAACGCCTGCTCCCAATCACGATCACCGGCCCGGCCCCGGAAATCGGCACCCTGATCATGAATGGCGACAGGGAAGCCGGCACCATCCGCAGCATCCATGGCGATGCGGGCCTTGCCCTGATCCGGCTGGAACGGATCGGCGATGATGCCGAGCTGACGGCGGGGAACGCCAAAATTTCGGTCAAGATCCCCGACTGGGTCAAGTTGCCGGAAACGGCGGCCTGATCCACCGATCATCGCCTTACGAATGACAAACGGCGGCAGAAATTCTGCCGCCGTTTGCTTTATCAATGCTGCCAGATAGCAGTCTTATTTCTTAAGTGCAGCCTGTGCCGCAGCCAGTCGCGCAATCGGCACGCGATAGGGCGAGCACGAGACGTAATCAAGCCCCTGCGCCTCGCAGAAGGCGATGGAGGATGGATCACCGCCATGCTCGCCGCAGATGCCAAGCTTAATGTCAGAACGCGTTTTACGGCCACGTTCCGCGGCAATGCTGACCAGTTCACCGACCCCTTCCTGATCGAGCGATACGAACGGATCACCGGCAAAGATATCCTTGGAAATATATGTATCCAGGAACCGGGACGCGTCATCACGTGACAGACCAAAGGTCGTCTGGGTCAGATCGTTGGTCCCGAAGCTGAAAAACTCGGCTTCTTCGGCGATTTCACCAGCCTTAAGTGCCGCACGCGGCAATTCGATCATCGTGCCGACAAGGAATTCGAGCTTGGCCGATTTTTCGGTTTCGACCTCGCCCGCAACCTTGATGATCGCGGCCTTGAGTATTTCGAGTTCCTTCTTGCCGACAATCAGCGGGATCATGATTTCCGGAATGACCGGATCGCCACCATCCTTTGAAACCTCGATCGCGGCTTCGAAGATCGCACGCGCCTGCATTTCATAAATTTCCGGATAGCTGATGCCAAGACGGCACCCGCGATGCCCCAGCATCGGGTTGGCTTCGGAAAGTTCCAGCAACCGGCGACGCACGACGACCTCTGCCACACCCGCTGCATTGGCGACCTCGGCAATTTCGTTGTCACCATGCGGCAGGAATTCATGCAATGGCGGATCCAGCAGGCGGATCGTGACTGGCAGGCCCTTCATGATCCGGAACAGGTCAATAAAGTCCTGACGCTGATAGGGCAGAAGTTTATCAAGTGCCGCGCGACGGCCCTTTTCCGTATCGGCCAGAATCATTTCGCGCATGGAAATGATGCGTGCCGGGTCAAAGAACATATGTTCGGTCCGGCAAAGCCCGATCCCCTCGGCACCAAAGCCGCGTGCGGTTGCCGCATCATCGGGTGTTTCGGCGTTGGTACGGACCTTAAGACGGCGGACACCATCCGCCCATTCCATCAATTGGGAAAAATCACCCGAAAGGTCAGGCTTAAGCGTTGCCACCTCGCCCAGCATGACCTCGCCAGTCGCACCGTCAAGGGTGATGACATCCCCTTCTTTCAGGGTCACACCGCCCGACGTCATGGTCTTGCTGGCATAGTCAATCTTGACCTGACCGGCACCGCACACGCATGGCGTCCCCATGCCGCGTGCCACCACGGCCGCGTGGCTGGTCATGCCACCGCGCGATGTCAGAATGCCTTCGGCGGCGTGCATGCCGGCAATGTCTTCGGGGCTGGTTTCGATACGCACCAGAATGACCTTCTGACCGCGATTATGCACCCAGTCCTCGGCCACCTCGGCGGAAAAGACGATCTGCCCGGATGCCGCACCGGGCGATGCCGGAAGCCCCATGCCGATCACCTTGCGGTCCGCATCGGGATCAAGGGTCGGGTGGAGTAACTGGTCAAGCTGTGCCGGGTCAACACGGCGAAGGGCGTCTTCGCGCGAGATCACATTGGCCTGACACATTTCAACCGCGATACGCAGCGCCGCCTTGGCCGTGCGTTTGCCTGCGCGGGTTTGCAGCATGTAAAGTTTGCCGGACTCGACGGTGAATTCCATGTCCTGCATGTCGCGATAATGGGCTTCAAGCCTGTCGCGAATGTCGCAAAGCTCGCCAAAGACGCCGGGCATGGCTTCTTCCATCGACAGAAGGTCGGAACCGGACTCTTCGCGTTCGATTTTGGTCAATGGTGCCGGGGTACGGATCCCCGCCACAACATCCTCGCCCTGTGCGTTGATCAGATATTCGCCGTAGAAACGGTCTTCGCCGGTCGACGGATTGCGCGAGAAGCAGACACCGGTCGCACAATCATCGCCCATATTGCCGAATACCATGGCCTGAACGTTGACCGCCGTGCCCCAGCTTGCCGGGATGTTATGCAGGCGACGGTATGTATTGGCACGCGCGTTCATCCAGCTTCCGAAAACCGCACCAATGGCACCCCAAAGCTGTTCGCGCGGGTCCTGCGGGAAGGGACGGCCAAGTTCGGCATCGACCTTTTTCTTGAAGCCCTGAACCACCGCCTGCCAGTCATCGGCACCCATTTCGGTATCAAGGACATAGCCCCTGTCTTCCTTGTGGATTTCAAGGATTTCCTCGAAATGGTAGTGATCGACGCCAAGAACGACATCGCCATACATCTGAATGAAACGGCGATAGCTGTCATACGCAAAACGGCGGTCACCAGAGACCGCCGCCAAACCTTCAACTGTTTCGTCATTCAGACCCAGATTAAGAACCGTGTCCATCATGCCCGGCATCGAGGCACGTGCGCCGGAACGGACCGACACCAGCAACGGGTCCTTGGGATTGCCAAATTTACGACCGACCAGGGCTTCGACAGCAGCAAGCGACTTTTCGACTTCGGCTTCAAGACCGTCGGGATAGGCACGGTCATTGTCATAAAACGCCGTGCAGACTTCGGTCGTGATGGTAAAGCCGGGCGGGACCGGAAGGCCGAGATTGCTCATCTCGGCAAGGTTGGCACCTTTACCGCCCAAAAGCTCGCGCATATCGGAACGTCCTTCGGCGCTACCGCCACCGAAGCCGTAAACCCATTTGGTCATCTTGCCTTTTCCTCATCTGGTCAAGGCGATCCGGCAAACCCGGGGTCCCTGACCCTATTTATGACTCGATCTTCGAGAAATCGGCAATGTCATGCAAGGCAGTGCGAATTTGCGCCAGCAGTTTAAGCCGGTTGGCACGTTCGTCTGCCTTGTCACTATTTACCGTGACCCCTTCGAAGAATGCATCGACCGGTCCGCGCAGATGCGCGAATTCGGCCATAGCCTCGGCATAATTCTCGGCCCGCAGAAGCGGCAAAGCCTTATGCCGGACATTGATGAGCGCCTCATAGAGCTTGCGTTCCTCGTCCTGCGTCAGAAGATCGGCGGACACATCCGCATCATAGGATTTTTCATCCTTCTTCTCTTCGATACGCAGGATATTGGACGCGCGCTTGTACCCGGCCATAAGGTTGACGCCGCTTTCACCCGACACAAAATCGGCAAGCGCATCAACACGGGCCAGAAGGCGGACAAGATCGTCCTCGCCATCAAGGGCAAACACGGCAGACACCAGATCATGGCGCACGCCCTGTTCACGCAGATGGACTTTCAGGCGGTCGGCAAAGAATGCCAGAAGTTCGTCAACCGCCTCGTCACGACGAATGGAGGCCGGATATTGGGAAACGGCAAAGGCAAATGCACGACGCAGCGGCACACGCAAACCGTTTTCCAGAACCAGCCGGATGACACCCAATGCCGCACGACGCAGCGCGAACGGGTCTTTTGAACCGGTCGGCTTTTCATCGATGGTAAAGAACCCGGCAAGGGTATCGAGCTTCTCGGCCAAGGCAACAGCCACCGAAACAGGCGCGGTCGGACACATATCCGACGGACCGGCCGGTGCGTAATGCTGTGCAATGGCGTTGGCGACTTCCGGGGCTTCGCCGTCATTCTCGGCGTAGTATTTCCCCATCAGTCCCTGAAGTTCGGTAAATTCGAACACCATGTTCGACACCAGATCGGCCTTGGCGATTTCCGCCGCCCGATCGGCAAGTTTGATATCGCAGCCCGGAATGTCGGCTGAAAGTTCGCGTGCCAGTCCGCGCAGGCGCAAGACACGCTCTGCCAGCGAGCCAAGTTTGGCATGGAACACGATGTTATCAAGTTTCGGCAGACGCGCTTCAAGCGTCACTTTCCGATCCTGATCCCAGAAGAATTTCGCATCATGCAGGCGCGCGCGCAAAACGCGCTCGTTCCCGGCAATGATCTGCGCGTTGGCATCCAAGGTCACCATGTTCGAAATGGTGATGAAGCGCGCGGCCAGTTTGCCATTGCTGTCTTCGACGACGAAATATTTCTGATGTTCACGCATCGAGGTTTCCAGAACCTCGCGCGGGATATCCATGAACTGGTCATCGACCTTGCCCATGACGGGTACCGGCCATTCAACCAGACCGCAGACTTCCTCAAGCAGCCCGTTATCTTCCAGAAGCGTGAAGCCTTCTGATGCCGCAAGCTTGCGCGCACCGTCCAGAATGACCTTCTTGCGTTCTTCGCGGTCCAGCATGACCTTGGCAAAGGCAAGCTTCGCCTTGTATTCGGCGGCATTGGCAACGCTAAAGGTGGCCGGTGCCAGGAACCGGTGGCCGCTTGTGATATTGCCCGCCGTTACCGGGCCAAACGATGCCGGGATCACCTTGCCGTCAAACAGGCACAGAATCCGGTCAAGCTGACGGACCCAGCGGACCTTCTGATCAGCCCAGCGCATCGATTTCGGCCAGGGCAGTTTTGCCATGGCGTCTTCGATGATGTCCTTGATGACGTCCGCGCTATCGCGGCCCTTCTGTTCGACAATCGCGAACAGGAAAACACCCTTGGGCGTTTCGCGCTTTTCGCATTGTTCCAGCGTCACGCCATTGCCTGCCAGGAAACCGGCAATCGCCTTTTCCGGGGCATCGGCACGTGGACCACGGCGTTCTTCGCGAAGGTCCGGCTGTTTGTCCGGCAAACCATTGATGATCAGGGTCAGCCGACGCGGTGTAACCAGTGCCTCGACTTTATCAAACGCAAGGTCGGCGGCCTTGAGGCCATCGGTGACCAGTTTGGTCAGGTCCTCGGAAGCACGCGCCTGCATGCGGGCCGGAATTTCTTCCGAAAACAGTTCAAGCAGCAATTCGGCCATGACTTATGCCTCCTCTTTCAAATGCCCGCGCGAACGAAGCCACGCCTCGCAGCAGGATTTCGACATGTCGCGCACACGGCCGATATAGGCCGCACGTTCGGTGACCGAAATCACGCCGCGCGCATCGAGGAGGTTGAAGATATGGCTGGCTTTCATCGCCTGTTCGTAGGCAGGCAGGGCAAGGCCGCGTTCGATATTGACCGCACATTCGGCCTGCGCGTCCTTGAAATGCTGGAACAGCATATCGGTATTGGCGACTTCGAAGTTATAGGTCGACTGTTCCTTTTCATTCTGAAGGAACACATCGCCATAGCTGACGCCATTGCCGTTATAATCAAGGTCATAGACGTTTTCGACGCCCTGGATATACATCGCCAGACGTTCCAGACCATAGGTCAGCTCGACCGGAACCGGGTCGCATTCAAAACCGCCGACCTGCTGGAAATAGGTGAACTGGGTGACTTCCATCCCGTCCAGCCACACTTCCCAGCCAAGGCCCCACGCGCCCAAAGTCGGGCTTTCCCAATCGTCTTCGACGAAACGGATGTCATGCGCCATCGGGTCAATGCCCAAATGCGCCAGCGAGCCAAGGTAAAGTTCCTGCGAATTGGCCGGTGACGGCTTCATCAGGACCTGGAACTGGTAATAGTGCTGCAAGCGGTTCGGGTTTTCCCCGTAACGACCATCGGTCGGGCGACGGGACGGCTGCACATAGGCCGCATTCCAGCTTTCCGGGCCCAGCGCGCGCAACGTGGTTGCGGTGTGGAAGGTACCGGCACCGACTTCAAGGTCATAGGGCTGCAGGATGACACAACCCTGATCGGCCCAATAGCTTTGCAGTCGAAGAATGATTTCCTGGAATGAAGGGGGACGTTGCGACCCGTCGAGCGCCATTGCGCGAACTCACTATTAAGTTATCGGTAAATTTAGAGCGGCAAGCTACCGCCCCACCCCGTCGGGGTCAAGAACGCAAAAGCCCTGAGTGGGCCTGAATTTAGCGCTTTTTATGACGCCGCGGCGAATCTCATACCGCGTTGCAGCATACAACATCCGTGCAACAACCCGATTTTCCAAGCGAAATCACGGCCTGTTGGGCGAAAGTCGAAGAAATCAGCAAATGAAAATATGCAGTGCGCGCAACTCAGCCTTCGCAAACATGCGCGCTGCCTTCGGCATGATAGACACCGCATTTCGGGCATTTTTCAAGATCGTGCGCCACAGCTTCCTGTTTCTGCTGTTTGGCTTTCTTGTCATGCCCGGTCTGTTTTGGCTGTTCCTGCCCGGAAACCTGATTCTTGCGGGTAAACAGTTTAAAGCCCTGCCATACCACCACAACGATCAGTGCGGTAAAAAGGATTTTCGATAAACTCAGCATGGCATTTCCCAAAGCATAAAGGTTTCTGCGCCGCAACAGACCGGCAACGCACTTTACAGTGCCCTTATATTAAACCAAGCCCGATTTAGAAACCGGGCAATGCAGATGGTGCGCGCAAAAGCGCATCACATTCCGGCAGATAAACACCGGCCTCGTCATGCAGAACAATCCCGCGTCGCAGGGTAACCGGCGAGGAAACGCCCTTCCGCGCCGAAACAATCACACGTAACGGCGCATCGGCACTGGCCTTGCTCCAGATCGGGTAAATGGTCATGTCGCCCGCCCGGCCATGCAAAAGCCCGATGATCCGGTCCAGATGATCCGCCCGATGCACGATGGTGATCCGGCCCTTCTGGCGCACCATCCGAAGGCAGAAATTGATCCAGTCTTTCAGATCGGCGGTGCCTTCCTGATGCGCCCTCGCCCGGCTTTCATTGGCGGGGCGTGTGCCCCCGGCATAATAGGGCGGGTTTGAAATCACCTGATCAAAACTTTCGGCCACCAGCGGCAGGGACCGGTCATTAATATCGCCATGAACCGGCGTTACCCGGCCAACCAGATCATTTTCGACAATGTTGCGGCAAAACAGCGCATAGAGATCGTCCTGCAGTTCGACCCCGGTCACATCGGCATCCGGCAGACGGCGAGCAACGCATAACCCGGCCGATCCGACAGCCGCCCCGACATCAAGTATTTTCTGATCCCGTCTGGAACTGATCGACACGGACGCGGCCAGCAAAACAGCATCCACCGCCGCCCGATATCCATCCACCGGCTGCTTTAACGTCACCGAACCGCCTAGCAGAAAATCATGGCTGATGCGTTCTTCCGCAAAATCGGGAACATGAAATGCGCTATCGGGTCGGGTCATAAAACTCGTAATTCCTGCAATCTTGCCAATCCCACAGCCTTGCTAGGCCCGGACCGGTTTTCAGTCCTGGACTTCCTCGGCATCGGGATCATGTCGTGCGTTATGCGCATCAAGTTCACGTCTGGCAATATCAAGGATGTATTTGGCCCGGCTTTCTTCCTGGGGATCAACCATCAAACGCCTTGGAAGCGCGCCGATGGATCCTTCGAGAATGCTGGCATGGTAATCAAAAATATGGCTGGCGATGCCTTCGTCGGCGAGAACCGATTGCGCCCAGCTGAGCTCGATCGGGTCGTTGCTGCGAAATAGCTCGATCATACGATTTATGCGCCCCGGTTGGTTATTGTGTGATTATGCTATCCATATATATGTGTCCGACCGCACATATTCGGGTAAAACTGTCACCAAGGTGGCTATTGTTGCTTGGCTGGCAACCATTTGTCCACTTGACCGTCACCACCCGGCATCTCTATGTTGAGGCCGCCCACTGAAATCAGCGTTACCCGTCCCGGTGGGCGGGGTCAATACGCGAGAAATTGTTTCGGATTACAGCGTGACCAATATCGCAACGCAGCAGACGACCGAACCCAGCCTTGACTCCCTGATACGCCTTGTCGATGCCGACATGAAGCGCGTCAATCAGGTCATCATCGACAACATGCACAGCGAAGTTGCGCTGATCCCACAATTGGCAAGCCATCTGGTTGCCGCAGGTGGCAAGCGCATGCGCCCGATGCTGACACTGGCATCCGCCCAGCTTTGCGGCTATCAGGGCGGGACATCGGCGGTTGATCTTGCGGCCTGTGTCGAGTTTATCCACACCGCAACGCTTCTGCATGACGATGTTGTTGATGAAAGCCTGCTGCGCCGGGGTCAGGCATCGGCCAATGCCCTGTTTGGCAACGAAGCCAGCGTTCTGGTCGGGGATTTCCTGTTTGCGCGTGCCTTTGTCGTGATGGTCAAAAACGGCTCGCTCAAGGTTCTTGATATCCTGGCGAAGGCGTCCGCCGTCATCGCCGAGGGCGAGGTTTTGCAGCTTTCGACCGCCAATGACATGGCAACCAGCGAAGAAGCCTATCTTGAAGTCATCACCGCCAAAACCGCCGCCCTGTTTGGTGCGGCGTCCCAGATCGGTGCAGTGATTGCCAACCGTTCGGCCGAGGATGAAGAAGCCCTTCGTCTTTATGGCATCTATCTTGGCACCGCCTTCCAGTTGATCGACGATGTTCTGGATTATTCCGCCCATCAGGCGACGCTTGGCAAAACCGTTGGTGATGATTTCCGTGACGGCAAGGTGACCCTGCCGGTCATCATTTCCTATGCCAAGGGCGATGACGAGGAAAAGGCCTTCTGGCGGCGTTGCATGGAAGATCAGGACTTCAAGGATGGCGATCTTGATCGCGCACAGGAACTGATCCGCAAATATGATGCGCTTAGCGCATCCATGGACCGTGCACGCGAATTTGGCCAGCTTGCCATCGACACCCTGACGCGCTTTGACGATGGCGCGATCAAGGATGCGATGATCGAGGCGGTCGAGTTCTGCATTTCACGCCCATACTGATATCGCATGCCGGGGTCCCGGCGGATTGGCGCAAAAAACCCTTGCGTCGGTCCGTATTTGGGATTATCACCCGGCTTCGCAGAATGACGGAGCGTAGCTCAGCCTGGTAGAGCACTGTCTTCGGGAGGCAGGGGTCGGAGGTTCGAATCCTCTCGCTCCGACCATCATTCAAAGGCCCTGAAACGGTTTTCGTTTCGGGGCCTTTTGCGTATTGGCTTTAACCGCGCCAAATTCACCCGCAAAGCGATTGATCCCCACACCGCGCAACCGTGAAATCATCTGTCGCGAAACAGTAAAGTTTTTCGCGCCTATCGACCGGTTTATGCTTGATCCAGCCCTGAAGACGGGCTAAACAACCGCCCACTGACGGAGCGTAGCTCAGCCTGGTAGAGCACTGTCTTCGGGAGGCAGGGGTCGGAGGTTCGAATCCTCTCGCTCCGACCATCAGTCGGGAAGTCTTTTTCAAAGGCTTCCCGTTTTCATTTCCGGTCGGTTTTCCGTCTTCAAATCTCCCTGCTGCATGATCTGATGAAAAGTCATCGGGCGATCTGACTTTGCCAGCGGCTCAATTATCGGCACTGCGCTGCAACAGGGTTGCATTACCGTTCGCGGGCGCAAACTTTCCGTCAGGCCTTCACGGTACTTTCTTTGCTGGCATCACTGCCCGCTACCCCCGGCATGACCATATGCAGGCAATCAGAAAACAGTCATTCGACCAATCGATTCGCAACCATCGCGCGGGTTAGCCGGCCTTTTTGCTATAACAACTTTAAATGAGAGATATGCAACATACTGAACCCCGTATAAATACGCATTTCCATGCGGAAATTCCGGTTTTTTGAGCGAAATCAAGTCATTTTTGTGCGTTCGCGAAGATATTTTCTTGCGCGGCGGGCGAAACAAACTTGCTCATACTTGCCAAATACGCTTAAGCTTCGCCCTGCAACACAAGGAACGGGAAGATTCCGCCTGTAATAATAAAAGCAAAAGGCGGTACTCGACCCAACGTGGTAATACCAATTTCGGACTTCTTAGGGAGGAAGCTACGAATGAAATTTGCTAATATTTTGAAGTCTGCAACCTGTGTGGCCGTCCTTGCAGCGGCTGCCCTGACGACGGTTGCACCTGATGCGGATGCAGCGGACCGTGTTCGCTGGAAAATGGGCTCGACCTATCCGGGCAGCCTGACCCAGCTTGGCACGCTCGGCAAACGCGTTGATGAAAAAATCGACGAAGTTTCCGGCGGCAACATTCAGATTAAATTCTATGAGCCGGGCGCGCTTGTTCCGGCACTTGAAGTCTTTGATGCGGTTTCAACCGGTTCCATCGATGCGGCCTTCTCCACCCCGGGTTACTGGGCGGGCAAGGTTCCGGCATTGCAGCTTTTCGGTGCCGTTCCGTTCGGTCCGCAGGCTGGTGAATATCTGGCATGGGTCAAATTTGGCGGCGGTCAGGAAATCTTTGACAAGCTTTATGCCGAACATGGCATCAAGTCGCTGTTCTGCGGCCTGATCGCACCGGAAGCTTCGGGCTGGTTTTCCAAGGAAATCAACACGGTTGAAGACCTTAAAGGTCTGAAAATGCGCTTCTTTGGCCTTGGCGCGAAAGTCATGGAAAAGCTTGGTGTCTCGACCCAGCTTCTGGCAGGTGGCGATATCTATCCCGCCCTTGAACTCGGCACGATTGATGCGACCGAATTCTCGATGCCGGCCATCGACCTGAAACTCGGCTTCCATCAGGTTGCCAAATACTATTACTTCCCCGGCTGGCATCAGCAATCCACCCTGTTCGATCTGATGATGAACAAGGAAAAGTGGGATGGGCTCGACAAGACCCAGCAGGCCCAGATCGAAGCGGTTTGTAACGACAACCTGGCCTATGGTTTTGCCGAAGGTGAAGCCATCCAGTTCGCAGCCCTTAAGGAACTTAAGGAAAAAGGTGTGAACATCAAAACCTGGTCCCCGGAAATGCTCGATGCAATGCGTGGGGCATGGGAAGAGGTCGCCACTGAACTTTCCGCAGAAGATGCCGCCTTCAAGGAAGCTTACGATAGCCTCCAGTCTTTCCGCGAGAATTACAAAATCTGGAAAGATATCGGATATCTGAAGTGATTTTTCCGGTGTCTGGTACCCAGGGTACCAGATCATAAGAGAAGTCTCGGCAAGGCCGGGTGCCAGACGGCCCCGGCCTTGACCGCGATCAAGAAAAGACCCGGGAGGCTTTTTAATGGAAGCGCTACTAAAACTGAGTGACGGCATTGATGCCCTCGTTTCCCGTATCGGGAAATGGGCTGCCCTGCTCGCAGTTCCGCTGATGCTGACCATCATGTATGACGTGATCCAGCGCAAATTTGGCGGCCAGGGATCCATCAAATTGCAGGAACTGGAATGGCATCTCCATACCGGCCTGTTCATGCTGTGTTTCGGTTTTGCCTATATCCGCGATGCGCATGTCCGTATCGAACTCATCCGTGACAATCTGCGTCCGCGCACACGCGCCATCATCGAAATGATCGGGGCGATCATCTGCATTCTGCCGTTTTGCGCGCTGGTGCTTTATTTCGGTTTTGATTTTGTTCTTCGCTCTTACGAAACTCACGAAGTTTCGGCCGCAACCACCGGCCTTACGCATCGCTGGATCATCAAATCAACCATCCCCGTCGGCTTCGGCCTTCTCGCCATGGCCGGTCTTTCGGTCTTCCTGAAATGCTATGTCTTTGTGTTCGGACCAAGCAACCTACGCAATCGCGCCGGTTATTACGTCGGCACACATCATGCTGATCTTGGCGACGCTGCCGCCAAGCTCGAAGACTGATTGCGGAACGGGGATAATTCCAAATGGAAAACTTCTATATCGAAGACTGGTTTCCGCTGATCATGTTTGCCTCGTTGGGCATTCTGGTCTTTTCGGGGCTACCGGTCGCATTTGTCATTTCGGGCATCGGGATCGCCTTTGGCTTCCTTGGCATGGCCTATGACGTCTTTTCATTCGTTGAATTCTTCAACATCGTATCGCGCATCTGGGGTGGCATCGCCGAAAACATGGTGATGGTTGCCGTGCCGATGTTCATCTATATGGGCACGATGCTGGAAAAAAGCGGTGTTGCCGAAGACCTGCTTGAATGTCTTAACGTGCTGATGCGCAAGGTTCCCGGCGGTCTGGCCCTGTCGGTTACCCTGATGGGCACGATCATGGCCGCCACCACCGGTATTATCGGTGCGTCGGTTGTGATGATGACCCTGCTGGCCCTGCCGGTCATGATGCGCCGCAATTACGATCCGTCACTTGCGACCGGGACGATTGCGGCATCGGGTACGCTTGGCATTCTGATCCCGCCAAGCATCATGCTGGTTCTGATGTCTGACCTGATGTCGGTTTCTGTTGGCAACCTGTTTCTGGCGGCCATCATTCCGGGGCTTCTGCTGGCATCGCTCTATACCATCTACATCTTTGTCCGCTGCCAGCTTCAGCCCCATCTTGCCCCGCCGCTGCCCGACGCCGAAGCGGTGCATGGCACCGACATGGTGCGCATGATGCTGCGCAGCTTCATCCCGCCGGTTTTCCTGATTGTGCTGGTTCTGGGCTCGATCTTTGCCGGTTTTGCCACCCCGACCGAGGCCGCAGGTGTTGGCGCACTTGGTGCCACTTTCCTGGCACTGGTCAAGGGCCGCCTGAAATGGGATGTGCTTAAAGACGTCTGTGAACGGTCGGCCCTGACCGGGGCGATGCTGTTCTTCCTGTTTGCCGGTGCGACGGTCTTTTCCTATGTGTTCCGGTCACTGGGCGGGGATGATCTGGTCATTGATCTGGTTGACAGTGCGGGCCTTGGGGCATGGGGCGTTCTGTTCCTGCTGATGCTGATTGTCTTTGTGCTTGGCTTCTTCTTCGACTGGGTTGAAATCACCCTGATCGTTTTGCCAATCTTCGCACCGGTCATTGCCCAGCTTGATTTCGGTGACCATCTTTCCGTTGCCGGGGTCGGGCCAACCGAAACACAGGTTCTGACATGGTTTGCCGTCATGGTTGCGGTGAACCTGCAAACCAGCTTCCTGACACCGCCATTCGGGTTTGCCCTGTTCTATCTCAAGGGCGTCGCGCCAAAATCGATTTCCATCCAGCAGATTTACAAGGGCATCATTCCCTTTGTGATCCTGCAGGTGATCGGGCTGTTGCTGGTGATGTATTTCCCGGAACTGGCACTTTGGATGCCCAATACCCTGCTTGAATAAGGGCATGCCCCTGACACATCAAAGGCGCCGTGCAAACGGCGCCTTTTTTTGTTTCCGCCACCTGCGGCACAAAGAAAAACCGCCCCGAAAGGGCGGCTGTAATCTTTAATGTCCAAAGGGATTCCAGTCTATTGCTGCGGCAGGTTCCGCTCACTTGGCAATTGCAGCATGCGGCCCATCAGATAATCGACATCGTCTGAATCGAATTCGACACCAAGATCACCATACTGGGTCAGAACCCGCTCAATCATCCGGCGTGAATACCGTTCCCGGTCGCGTTCCCCGCCATCCAGATCGGTTTCACGTGCCACTTCCACCGCCGCCCGGACCCCCGGGAAGAAATGGGCAGGCATTTCGGCCTTGTTATAAATCGCTTCAAGCCCGAACGGGCCGCTGTCGTGGATCAGAATGCGGGTATTTATCAGCGATACCCCGGCACGCCGCGCAAGGGCGGCCTCGAAAAAGGCAACATCCCCCATGCAAAGCGCACGCAGGATCAATCCGCTGGTCAGACGATTGTTGGTATGAAGATGTTCGACCAGCAATTCGACATCGCGTTCTTCCGCGCCATCGCCCAGAAGTCCGATGGTGGCACTTTCCTGCGACTGGGTCATGACCGCGTTGACAATCCCCTCGGGGATATGGCCGCGCGCAATCAGTTCCGATCGCATCCGGTCCGATACCAGCGTCACCAGCCGTTCGGCAATCGTGATCGGCAGATGGTTGCGTTCGATCATCGGTTTCTGGATGCGCTCATTCTCGCCGAACTCGTCGACAACCTTTTGCAATGACCGTTCACTGATCTGCGCACCGTCATTTGAAATCAGGTCGACCATGACGTCTTCGTGACCGATATCAACAAGGGTCGCCGAAACGATTTCCGACACATGCGGGCGCGATGCGATGGCACGCTGCTTTTCAACGCTGTCGGTATTGTCACCGATGATGTCGACCAGATCGTCATCATTCAGGACTTCGGAAAACTTCAGGATCGGCAGGGCCACGTCATCAACATCGCGCGCCAAAGTCGCGGCAACATCATGGGGCACCAGCGGGGTCTGTTTCAGGTTCTTGGCCAATGCCTTGCGCACGCGCACCTCGGCATCGCGCACCATCAGGCGGAAAATGTCTTCGGCAAGGACACGTTCGCTGTCGCTCAGGCTTTCGGCAGAAAATTCACGGCTGATCTTGTCGGCCGTTTCGGCACGATTCTTCCCGGAAGGGTCCTGGATCAGGTTGTTAAGATCTTCTTTGGTTATACGCGGCAATGGAGCTCTCCCGGCACGCTAAGCAATCGGCTGCCAACCATTCGTATATCTTTATACACCGTAGGGCCGATTGACTAAACGCAAATTATTCAGTTCCTGCATGTGGTAAATGTCGTGTCGAATTCGGGAAACTCAACAGTAAGCCCATCTTTTTTAACGAAAAGCGAATTTTTGCTCCTGTTTGTGTTTTTCGGTTCACTTGGGAACCAACCAACGACAGAATGCAGTGGGGACCCTATCACTGCAGACCAAGAGAGGCCCGCAATATGAAATTGACCAAAACACTTACCATTGCCGCCACAATGGCCGTGCTCGGCATGGCACCGGCAATGGCCGGTGATGCTGCAAACGGTGAAAAGGTATTCAAGAAATGCGCTGCCTGCCACAGCGTGGAACCCGGCCAGAACAAGGTCGGCCCGTCGCTGGCCGGTTCATTCGGCGCACAATGTGGCCATGTTGCCGATTACAAATACGGCAAGGGCTATCAGGCAGCTTGTGACAAAGGTTTCACCATCGATGAAGCCTTCCTCGTCGACTACCTTCAGGACCCGTCCGAAAAGCTCAGCGAAATCGCGGGCTCCAAGGAACGTTCGAAGATGACCTTCAAGCTGAAAAAAGAAGACGAAATTGCCGATGTCATCGAATATCTGAAAGCGCACTAAGCCCTTTCGATATCCGGTACCGGAATAAAAAACGGCCAGTGCATCCGCATTGGCCGTTTTCATTTATCAGAATGATATTACGCCGCGGCACGGCGCCGACCGAGTTCCTCGGTAATCGCGCGGATCTGTTCCTCGACCCGGATATCGATGGTCGATGTCACTTCCAGGTCACGATCTTCGTAAACGTCGCGATCGGGATATTTTTCGTGCCATTCACGGATCGCCACATCGCGCAGCCGGATCAGCTGTTCGATCTGCGGTCGGTACAAAAAGATGATCCCCGATATCCATCGGTTGACCGGCCAGGAGGGCTGCGCATGATCAATGATGAAGTTTTCGAGCATATTGACCACGGTTTCACCATCATACCAGACCTCGCCGGTGACCCAGCGGTTGGTGGTAAACAGGCGTTGGGCAAAACCGTATTCATCCATCGATACCGCAACCAGATGCGAAAGCGCGTCATTCGGACCTTCGGGATAGTCAAATCCTTCGATCGGTAACGGTTTGGACCCGGCAGGCATACCGCGCGGGCGCAGGAACGTATGGAAATGCCCATGCTCGTTCCAGTCTCGCTGCTCGTCCTTGGGGTGGGCATGATAATAGAACTGGGCGTGCGAATTGCGGTCATAGACATCCCCTTCGGGATAATGCGACCATTCGTAAAATGTGCCACCCGTCTTGATCAGTTCGCCGACAATATTGTCGCCCGTCACCGTCAAAACCCGGTGGCATTCCATAACATCGCGCCCCGCGGCCAGCATCCGTTCAAGCCGCCCTGTCGGAAGCGATGTCAAGTCAATTGCAATCTCGGTCATTCCAACACCAGTAACCTTGCGATGAGAACCCTATCCGCAACGGCAGAAATAACCCGTCCCTGACCATGACGGCCAATTAATCCCGTTCAAGAATTAGTGATTCTGTCGCAATGTGCAAGCATGCTTAACGGCTGGCAGCTATTCGTACATCAACCGGAAACCGATCAGGATATGCTGCATATGTTCCGGTCTGCCATGGCGCGCCGCCGGGCGACAGACACCGCAGCCACGGTCATCCCAGGATCCGCCCTTAACAATGCGGTATCCGGCCTGCGAACTGGTTGCGGTCCATTCAAACACCTGCCCCGCCCCGTCATACAACCCATAGGGGCCCGGTTCAAACTGCCCGACCGGCACGGTATCGAACGGGCCGCGATCGGCACTGTTTAACTGCAACGGATCATAGATGTTGCCCCACGGATAAAAAATGCCATCCGGGCCACGAACCGCCTTTTCCCAGTAAATCTCTTCGGGCAGCCGCCATTTCATGCCGGTCTTTTCGCTCAGCCATCTGGCATAATCCTGCGCATCGCGCCATGACACCAGAACAACCGGATGGTTTCCCTTGCCGCGTGGTGGTTCGCCGTTTTTCCATGCAAACGGGCGTGTTGCATCGTATCCGTAAATCAGCCCGAGACTTTCCCAATCCTCTTCGCTGATATCAGGCGCATCACGCCCCGTATCGCGTATAAAGGCGGCATACTGGTCATTGGTGACCGCTGTTTTCATGATGAAATAGTCGGGCAGATAGATACGCCATTTATCGACTTCCACATCGTACCAACGATTGCGACGGCTGACATCATGGCCATAGACCTGTTCGTCGATCTGATAGGCATATTGCCGCTCGACCCCGTCCGACCCCTGAAAGAACCAACCGGCCGGAATTTCCGCCACATCGGGCATGGGTACGTCCGCGGACTGCGCCAATCCCGAAACGGGCAACGATATTGCTGCCAGAACGGCTGCAAAAAGCCCCCCGAACATGTGACTGCATTGTTTTTTCATTGTCTGTTCCGGTCTCCGTGACGGCTGTTCTCACGGTTTATTCAACCGCGCGCCATGCTCCGCTACCTGCATCCCTGATTTCTTAAATGTGGAAAATCTATCGGTTTTTCAATCGTTTTGATACCAAAGCATAAAAAATGAAACATAAATTGCACGCAGCCCGTTCAACCCGAAGCATCTTTTGACCGCTTCTCTCACACGGTTCTCTCACACAACAGTGAAACCATGTGACGTTTCGGGCCAATCGATTTGGCGCATATTGGCCTCCGTCGGACGACAAACATTCAAGCGTCCGGGCAATCGTATCGAAATGAACACTTAATCAGTGAGGCAATCCATGTCCAAAAAATCCAGCTTCTTCTCCCAGACGGCTCTGATCCCCGCGATTGCCGTTGGCGCCGGCCTTGCAATGGCAGCCCCGATGGCACAGGCAGCCCCGCTTCCGACCCCGACCGCAGAAGTCGCGACCTGTACTGCCAATCCGTGTGCGGCAAATCCGTGTGCTGCCAACCCATGTGCCGCAAATCCCTGTGCTGCGAAAAAGGTTGTCAATCCTTGCAGCCCGTGTGCTGCCAACCCGTGCGCAGCTTCCAATCCTTGTGCGGCAAATCCATGTGCAGCAAATCCCTGCGCTGCCAAATAACCGATCCGGTATGTCGGCCTGACATGCAAAAGGGGCAGTGCGATCCGCACTGCCCCTTTTTTGTCTGTCTGACAGAGTTGATCGCAATCAGTCGCGAACAACCATCACCGAACAATCGGCATGACGTACAACGCGCGCGGCGTTCGGTCCCAAAAGGTAATCCTTCAATTCCGGACGATGCGCCCCAATGACGATCAGATCGCAATTGGTCTTTTTCGCCATTTTCAGGATCACTTCATAAACCGTTCCCTGGCCCACGATATGCTGGACCTTGAGGTCGGACGGTATATGTTCGGACACGAACTGATGCAGCCTTTCGTTATAGGCATCGAGAACCTTTTTCTCGTAACCCTTCGGAAAGAACTGCCCGACCATCGACATCCCGACCGTGGGAACCACGGTCAGGACATGAAGGCGCGCGTTGAATGCCTGGGCTTGCTTGATGGCGACCGGAATGGCTTTTTTCCATGACGAGTCATGATCAAGATCCACTGTAACCAGAATATCCTTATACATGGACTTGGCCCTCCTTAGGCCGCTTCGGCACGACGGCGACGGCGTTGCAACACGATGATCCCGCCCAGCAGGATGAATGCCGGGATAAAGAACACCTCTTTGGGCATGCGGTCGGCTTCGATCTTGATCGCGGTGATTTCAAAATCGAAATCAAGTCCCGCTTTCTCGGCCGGGCCACCAAACACCAGATCATCGATAAAGACCTTGTCGTCTTCGGTGCGAACCGCAATGCCCGCATTGTAAAGACGATCTTCACCCGATGCTTCCGGCCCCAATGGCAACATCACCGATTTGGTGACTTCATCGCCTTCCAGGTTAATGCCCTCGACATCCAGAAGAATGCTGGTATTGGCGGGCATATCGGCCGCCTTTTCAACAATCTCGGTTGCGGGCAGGTTTTCATAGGGCGGCTCCAGCAGATCAAGCCAGAAACCCGGACGGAACAGGGTAAAGGCAATCAGCAGAAGTGCCGCACTTTCCCAAAGTTTCGACCGGGTGAAGAAATACCCCATCGTCCCTGCGGCAAAGACCAGCATCGCAATGGTCGAAACGACAATCACCATCACCACATCAAGCGGATGATCAAGCCCGATCATCAGAAGCTGGGTGTTGAACAGGAACAGGAACGGCAGGGCCGCGGTCCGCATGCTGTAAAAGAATGCGACGAAGCCCGTCTTCATCGGATCGGCCCCTGAAACCGCAGCCGCGGCAAAGGATGCCAGACCGACCGGCGGCGTCACATCGGCCATGATGCCGAAATAGAACACGAACAGATGCACCGCAATCAGCGGCACGATCAGACCGTTCGCAGCCCCAAGTTCGACAATCACGGGTGCCATCAGGCTCGACACGACGATATAGTTCGCCGTCGTCGGCAGGCCCATGCCAAGGATCAGGCTGATGATCGCGGTAAAGATCAGGATCAGCATCAGATTGCCGCCCGAAATCAGTTCCACGAATTCAACCATCACCTGACCGATCCCGGTCAGCGACACCGTGCCCACGATGATACCGGCAGCCGCGGTCGCAACCCCGATCCCGATCATGTTGCGTGCACCGGTAGCAAAACCGTCAATCACATCGGCAATGCCTTCCTTTACGCTTGCCATATAATCCGGCTGCTTGCGGAAGAACGCCTTGACCGGACGCTGGGTCAGCATGATGAACAGCATCAGAACAGTCGCCCAGAAGGCCGACAATCCGGGTGATTTCAGTTCAATCATCAGGAACCAGACCAGCACCACGACCGGCAGCAGATAATGCAGGCCGGACTTGGCGGTTTCGCCCAGCGCCGGAAGCTCCAGCACCGGTTTATTGGGATCATCCAGTTCAAGATCGGGATATTTCGCCGCATAATAAAGACCGGCAAAATAGATCGCAGCACATTCGACCGCGACAACCCAGCCAACCGCGTTACCGAATATCTGTTTCTGGAAATTGATCGCGTAGTAAATCACACCCGCAAGAATAACCAGCGACAGCACGAACAGAAGCGAACGGATCAGCACTTGCTGAACCGTCGATGTCTGACGTTTCGGCAGGCCCTTCATATTGGCCTTAAGCGCCTCGAGATGGACGATATAGATCAGCGCGATATAGGAAATCGTCGCTGGCAGGAAGGCATGCTTGATGACTTCCGGATAGGGAATGCCGACATATTCCACCATCAAAAAGGCCGCAGCCCCCATGACCGGTGGCATGATCTGACCATTGACCGAGGATGCGACTTCCACCGCACCGGCCTTCTCGCCAGAAAAACCAACGCGTTTCATAAGCGGAATGGTAAAGGTCCCGGTCGTCACCACGTTGGCAATCGATGAACCGGAAATAAGCCCGGTCATTGCCGATGCCAAAACGGCTGCCTTTGCCGGACCACCGCGCATGTGACCAAGGGCGGCAAACGCCACCTTGATGAAATAGTTGCCTGCCCCGGCTTTATCGAGCAACGAGCCAAACAGCACAAACAGGAACACGAAGCTGGTCGAAACGCCAAGCGCAATCCCGAACACGCCTTCGGTCGTGATCCACTGATGCGACATCGCCTTGGAGAAACTCGCCCCGGCCCACTGCAAAACATCGGGCACCCACGGCGCATTGCCAAAGAAAACATAGGCAAGGAACACCATCGCCACAATCATGAGGGGCGGGCCGAGCGCACGCCGCGTTGCTTCAAGCAACAGCACCAGACCGGCACCGGCCACCACAAGGTCCTGCGTAATCGGCAAGCCCGGACGCGACGACAGCTCGCGATAGAAAATATAGATATAAAGGGCACAGAACGCCCCGGCGGCTGCCAGAACCCAGTCAAGAACCGGGATATAGCTTCGCGGCGAATTCTTGAAGGCCGGATAGGCCAGAAACGCCAGGAACACGGCGAATGCCAGATGGATCGACCGTGCTTCGGTCGAGTTGAAAACACCAAAACTGAAAATGTAGGGCAGTGGTGATGCCAGCCAAAGCTGGAACAGCGACCATGCCACGGCGACATACAGCAAAATGCGTGCTGTCATGCCGGTAGGCTGACGCGCGCCGGTATCATTTTCCGCGATAAGATCCTGAAGATCCTGGTCCGATGGACCCTGTGTCGCGCTTTTATCGTCGGTCATTGCAAACTCCCGGTCTGAACGCGGTTTCTGTTTCGGGCGGCCCAAACGATAGCCCAGAAACAAAAAACCTCCGTCGACACTTACCCGGTCGCCCACGGAGCATTTCGGCACATCATTGTGTGCCACTTTGACAGAATTTTATGATGCCCTCGGGGGCGCAAGAAAAATGAAACGGGAGGCACGCCGTGCCCCCCGTTTCAGCCCGTCTTACATCAGGCCAGCTTCTTTGTAGTATTTGACAGCGCCGTCATGCAGCGGTGCCGAAAGGCCGTCTTTGACCATTTCTTCTTTGACGAGGTTTTCAAATGCCGGGTGCAGCTTTTTGAAGTCGTCGAAGTTTTCAAAGACTGCTTTGACAACGTTGTAAACGATGTCTGCATCGGTTGCGGTCGAGGATACGAAGGTCGCGCCGACACCGAAGGTCTGAACGTCGTCCGGGTTACCGCGATACATGCCGCCCGGAATGGTGGCCACACGGTAATACGGGTTGTCGGCAACCAGTTTCTCGATTTCCGGACCGGCAACTTCAACCAGAACCGAATCACAGGCAGTGGTGGCTTCCTGGATCGAACCGGACGGGTGACCGACGGTGTAGATCATCGCGTCGATCTTGTTATCGCAAAGTGCCTGGGACTGTTCGGCCGGCTTCAGTTCGGATGCCAGAGCGAAATCGTCAAGTGTCCAGCCCTTGGCATTCATCACGATGTCCATTGTGTCGCGCTGACCCGAACCCGGGTTACCGATATTGACACGTTTGCCTTTGAGGTCATCAAAGGTTTTGATGCCGGCATCTGCACGGGCAACAACGGTGAACGGCTCCGGATGGATCGAGAAGACGGCACGAAGGTCTTCGAACGGACCGACTTCCTTGAATGCTTTTTCACCATGCAGGGCATAGTACTGGATATCAGACTGGGCAACGCCCAGATCCAGCTCGCCCGAACGGATGGTGTTGATGTTGTAGGACGAACCACCGGTAGACTCGACCGAGCAGCGAATGCCGTGCTCTTTACGGTCTTTGTTGACCAGACGGCAGATCGCGCCACCGGTCGGATAGTAAACGCCCGTCACGCCACCGGTACCGATGGTGATAAAACGGTTTTCCTGTGCCGATGCCTGTCCGGCGAACAGCGACGCACCTGCCAAGGTGGCAATGGCACCCGCTACAGCGATAAGTTTCTTCATCAGGATTAGCTCCCTTTACACCCTGTTATAGAGTTTTCAACCGTACCGTTAAGATACAGCAGAAAAACATGGAAACATCAGATAAATCAGATGTTTCGGCGATGGGATTATAATGACGAGCCCCAAGAATTGAAACCCTATAACCCCGAAACCCCCTGATACTTTTACAAAAGTAACCAGTCTGTTTTCATTGGCGTGCCGCAGGTTACCACTGCGGTTGCATGATCTTTCGCGCCTGATCGCCGGTCGCAACACTACGACCCATGAGATGCGCACCTTCGCGCGCCTGAACGATCAAAGCAGCATTATCGACCGCACGGGAACGGTCAACCAAAAGATGATTATTTTCGAACCCAATACGCGCATGCCCACCCAATCCGGCAGCCGTCAGCGCACAGGCATTTTCATGGGCCCCGAATGCGCACAACATCCATTCCGACACAAAGGGCGATGTCTCAAGATATGGCAAAAGGTCCTTGGGATCGGACACCTGTCCGGTGGTGTAACGGCCCAGAACATAAAGCACCGGCAGCTTTTCACCGGGAATGACGCCATCATGGACAAGCTGGTTGAAGCGGATCACGTCTTCTGGTGCATACAGGATGAATTGCGGCAGGATATTTGCCTCTCGCATGAAGGCAAAGAAATCGCGCAGTTCGTTCAGGTCGGCATTTTCCGGCGCAATTTCGCGAACCGCGATTGAAACGGCCTCGGGCACAAGCCCGCGAATCATCGCCATCTGGTCCTGCGCGCTATACATGCCGACCGCCTCGCTCGTGACCTGAAGCAGCATGTCATCCCCGACACTGGCCCTGACCTCGGTCAGCATTTCACGATAACGCCCCACATCAATGCTGTGCTTCTGATCGTCATCACGCACATGCAGATGCATCATTGCCGCCCCGGCGGCCTTGCAGTTGGCGGCTTCCTTGGCCAGTTCGACCGGGGTTATCGGAATATTGGGGAGATCGGCCTTGGTCTTGCGTGCGCCATTGGGGGCCGATGCGATCAGAAACGGGGTATCGCCATACGACATTACGAAAGTCCCTCGGCGGCAAAGACATCATTTATCGCCAATTCAAACAGATCGACAATCTTCGCAACATCATCCTTGGTCACGATAAAGGGTGGCGCAAACAGCACATGGTCGCCCCGCACGCCATCAATCGTGCCGCCCATCGGATAGGCCATCAATCCGCGGGCAAAGGCCGCCTTCTTGATTTTGGCGTTGATCTTGCGCGACGGATCAAACGGGTCCTTGGTTTCGCGATCCGCGACCAGTTCGACACCGCGGAACAGTCCCCGACCCCGAATGTCGCCGACAAACGGGTGCTGCCCGAACCGTTCGCGCAGCCCATCGGCCAACAATTCGCCCTGCTTGACGACATTGGCCAGAAGGTCGCGTTCGCGAATGGTCCGCTGGGTTGCAAGGGCCGCCGCACAGGCGGTTGCATGCCCCTGATAGGTATGGCCGTGCTGGAAGAAACCCGATCCACTGGCAATCGCATCATCAATCTTCTTGGACACAAGAATGGCACCAATCGGTTGATATCCCGCACCAAGTCCCTTGGCGATGGTCTGCAAATCACCCGCAACACCTTCCTGTTCGATCGCATGCAGGGTTCCGGTTCGCCCCATGCCGCACATGACCTCGTCCAGGATCAGCAATACACCATACTGGTCGCAAATTTCGCGGATGCGTTTGAAATATCCCGGCACCGGTGCCAGCGCACCGGATGTTGCACCAACCACCGGTTCGGCAACAAAGGCGGCAACGCTGTCGACCCCCAGTTCAAGGATCGCGGTTTCAAGTTCGTTGGCGACCCGCAAACCATATGCCTCGTCACTTTCGTCCGGCAACTGGTCGCGATATTGGTAACAGGGCGCAATATGGCTTGCGGTGATCAGCAGGGGCTCGAACTGTTTGCGGCGCCACATATTGCCGCCGACCGAAAGCGCGCCCAGTGTATTGCCGTGATAGGACTGGCGGCGCGCAATCACGTATTTCCGGTCCGGCTGCCCTATTTCCAGAAAATACTGCCGCGCCATTTTAAGGGCGGCCTCGGTTGCCTCGGACCCGCCCGAAACGAAATATGCCTTGGCAATGCCTTCGGGGGCATGGGTGACAAGGTCTTCGGCCAGTTCTTCCATCGCATCGGACGAGAAAAAGCCCGAATGCGCATAGGCAATCTGATCAATCTGGGCATGCATGGCCGCACGCACCGCCGGATCGGAATGGCCAAGGCACGAAACCGCAGCACCCCCGCAGGCATCAAGATAACTTTTGCCGTTCTGATCAAAGATATAAATGCCTTCGCCCCGCACCGCGCGCGGCGGGGTCGCCACACTGCTGCGATGGAGGACATAGGTTTCGGGCTTGCTGTGGGGCTGTGTCATGATCTGGAATTCCGTGTGGGATCGGCTTCGTCATAATAGGTGTCAAAAGCCGCAAGTTGTTCTTCTGCCGCGGCAATCCGTTGCAGTGCCTTTTGCCCGCCGCGCGCGACCAGAAGCGCGACAAGCGCCTGCATGACCGAAACACTGGCGGTAAAACTTTGAAAGAAGGATGGCGATCTGTCGGACACGACGAGCTTGGTCACCGCATCCATTGCAATCGGCGCCACATCTGAATCGCAGACCGCAATCACCGGGCAATGCTGATTGCGCGCAAACTCGACCGCGCGCACCGTATCGCGGATATAGGGCCGTGCGCCCACCGCAATCAGGATGTCGCGCCGGCCAATACCCCGCAACTGATCGCCAAATGCGCCCGAACGCCCATCCACCAGAACGACATTGTCGTTAAACAGTCGATAGGCATAGGCAAACTGATAGGCCGCCGGATAGGCCGCCCCGCGTCCGACAACAAAAACCTGACGGGCGCGCGCAATATGTTCGCAGGCATCCTTCATGCGTTCACACATTTCCGGGCCGAATGCCTGGCCGATATTGGCAATCTCGGCCTGCGCGATGTCTTCAAGCAGATGCGTATCACGATGGATATCGGCTTCGCTGTTCTGCAACGCGCGGGCCCGGTGCGCGTAACTTGCCGGCAGGTCAAGCAACCGGTTCTGATAACTGTCACGGAACTGCTGCCATGTATCGACCCCGATGGCCGCCATCAGGCGTGTGACCGTGCTGGGCGGGACATTGGCCGCCCGCGCAAGCGCGCGCATCGATCGCAGGGCAACATCATTGGGATGATCAAGGATATGGCGCGCCGCCTTCTGCATCTGCGGGCTCAGCGTTGCATAGTCCGAAATCAGCTTTTCGCGCAAATCGGTGTAAACACCCATTTTCCTGCGTTCCTGTGGTCAATTGATCGAAAAACTACGCCACAGCAGCCCGGATTTTACAACAAATGTTTCATATTAATATTTTCATGAAACATTTGTTTCGATAACTGTTTCATCGATAAAACGGTATTGCGTGCCGGGAATGGTAAAAAACATGGACTTATAAGAAAAAAATGTAACAATACCGGCTTCGCGGATGAAACGTTCCCGTTTCATATAAGGATACAAAACTATACCCGCGATACGGGACTGGGCACCGAATCGATAAGGTGGCCAATGAATAATCAGCTGATCGATGCACTGGCGCAGACAACTGCGGGCATCGCCCTTTTTGACAGTAATGAACGAATTATCTATGCGAACCCCGCATGGGAACAGCTGATTACCGGCGTTGCCGAAGAAGACCTGCTGTTTTCCGAGACCGAGCTTGCCGATGGCGGAATGATTTCCGTCTGCTTCGTCAAACCGCAGGCAAAGCTTACCCACCCGATTGAACTGCCCGCATCGGCCAATGATTCCAAAATCGGTACCGTCATCATTGCCGATGACAGCGAAAGCAACCGCATGGTCGCACGACGCATCCTGCAGGCCGAAGGATACGGCATTGTCGAGGCCACCAACGGCCAGACGGTTCTCAACATGCTGCGCCGCGGGGTTACCGCCGATCTGATCCTGATGGATGTCGAAATGCCCGATATGGATGGCCTGCATACAACGCGCCGCATCCGCCACATGCAGGGCCCGGTCGCCCAGACCCCGATCATCGCCCTTTCCGCCCACCAGTCGCGCGACTGGAACGTGATTGCGCGTCAGTCCGGCGTGGACGAATTCATCAACAAGCCGATCCAGCGGACCAAGCTTCTTGATACCATTCGCGACCTCATCAGCCGATCCCCGGACGGTGCGACACCAACCGCACGACTGTCACCGCCGCCCGTGCTGCGTTCCAAGGGCGCGCGCCTCAGCCGCCCGGAACGGCTTGACCCGCCTGCAAGCCCGGTTCTTGATATCCGCACGCTGGAACAGCTTTATGCCGATGCCGGGGACGAAGGGGCGTCTTGCGGCATTGATCTTTTCATCAATGAAACCCAGACCCGTCTGGTCAAGATCGATAACGCGCTTTCCAGCGACGATCTCGCAACCGTGCGCGACGAGGTCCATGTGCTTAAAAGCACCTCGGGCACCTTTGGCCTGCGCCAGCTTTCCGACCTTTGCGAAACGACGCAGAATTTCTTTGAAGAAGACGATATCGACGAAGGCCGCATCCTCGCCCTGTCACGCCAGGTCGTGCAACTGGCGCCGACGGCCCTGACAGCACTTAACCTTTATCGCCGTTCACGCGGCTGGGGAAATCCGCAAAGAACCCAATAACCTGCCTTCACGACAATACTCGCCACCCCGGCCACACCTATTGCCGAGGCCGGGGCCAAGGTAAGGCTTGAGGTAGAGGCAGAATTCAGGACTGAGCCCCAAACCTCGGCAAAAACCTCAGTCCGAGCCCCCAGCCAGATGCGCGATTTTCATATCGCGGCCTCGGGCACCGTTTTTTCCTGAACCACTTCCTGCCCCACTGCCTTCATTGATCCATCTACGCTGCCTTTTGCACGCATGATTTCTGCCCGGCGATCCGTTGCAAGATGCGTCTGCCAAATCCGCCAGACAAGTAACGCCCAAAGGCCAAGCGCCATATCCTGCGCGCCATGCCGTGTTGCCCTGCGCCAGTAATCCTGCCGCGTGCGATCCATTATTGGCAGATCGGCAAACAGCATCTCGATAATCCGGGCCTCGCGCCCCCACAAAAGCCCACCAAGTTTTGCCAGCCAGTTCGATACTGGCGGATTGAACCCGACTTTAGCTGTGCTCAGGTAACCATCCGGCATCATCGGCGCGATGGCCGCACGCAACAGCGACTTCGCCCCGCCACGCAGATGCTCCCGTGGCGAAACACGCCCGGCAATTGCCATCACCTCATGACCAAGCAACGGCACCCGGTATTCCAGCCCGTACGCCATGCCGCATCTATCCGACATGGCAAGCTGATTGCCCGGCAATGTCACCCGTCGGTCAAACGCCATCATCCGGTCGCACAAATCGCCGGGCAAATCCGCGGGCACCGATAACCGCGCACCAAGTTCGACCAACACGCAACGATCATTCCAGTGATCAAACGCGTCTGCCGAACGCCCCTGCCCGCCCCGAACAAATCTGGCCATTCCGCGTGGCAAGACATCGGCAATACGTCCGGCGATCAGACTGCGGATAACGTCCGGTACATGATGCCAGTATCGCAACATCCCCGCCGCCCGATAGCGCGGATAACCGCCAAACAGCTCATCCCCTCCATCCCCGGCCAGGCAGATCGGCACATGTTTTGACACCGCCGAACCAAGCGCCTGCATCAAAACAACCGATGGATTGCCAAAGGGCGACCCAAAACCCCTAAGACCATCATTCAAATGCGCCAGAATTTCTTCGGGCCCGTCAGGTGCCACAACAATGTGCAACTCCATGCCCAGATGCTTTGCCAACTGCCGCGCCCGCGGTGTTTCATCCATCTCGGCATTGTCAAATTGCATGACAAATCCCGGCGGCGGCTTTTGCCCGCGTTCGCGCGCGACATCACACGCCATGGCAGCAATGGCCCCGCTATCGACCCCGCCGGACAACAGCGTCCCGACTTCACGATCCGCATCCATCGCATCCGCCACCGACTGGCGAATGGCCCGGCGCAAGTCGGCAACTGTGTTGTCACCAGCAGCTCGGTGACAAACGGCTGGCCGGATCATCCGGCTATCAATCTTGCCATCCTGCCAGCAGATCAGTTCCCCCGGCCTTAACTGCCGGATATCGGTAAAGCCGGTAGCCGGTGCAGGCACAAACAGATGCGCAAGATAATGCGGAAAAACATTCTGGTCCGGCATGGCCGGTACGATGCAACGCAGGGCTGCGACCTCGGACGCAAACGCCACGTTCCCGCTGCCATATTCGGAAAAATAAAGCGGCTTTATCCCGACCGGATCACGCCCAAGCCAAAGCTGCCGCAAGACGCAATCCCAAAGCGCAAAGGCATACTGCCCGGAAAGATCGGCAAGCGCTTTGGCAGGATCACCACCATCACGCAGGGCATTACCAAGAACCGACAGAACCAGCGCCGCATCACTGTCACATTCAACCTGCTGTCCTTGGTCGCGCAGTCCGGAAATCAGCCGCCGATGCCCCGCGACATAACCATTAAATGCAAAGACAAACCGGCCATCGGGTGAAATCAGGGGCTGGTTTGCCGCCATCCCCGGATCGGTTGTGATCAGTCGACGCACGCCAAGCGTTACCGCACCAGCAAGGTCAAACCAGCACCCTTCACCATCCGGTCCCCGATGGGAAAGCACATGCAATGCTGCCAGAACGCGCTGACGCTCAGCACTCCCCGTCGCCCCCGCCAATCCGCACATAAGGCTCCCCCCTTATGAAGGTCTAGCTTCCCTGTTTGCCAAACCACGCGCCGGTGCTGCGCAATCCGTCATACGCATCCACAGGCGGCTGCCAGTCCAGCGTTCGGCGAATGGCGCGACTGTCAATTTGCAACGAGCCCGTCAAACGCGAAACCTGCGCGCTTTTGCCGGTGATACGCCCCAGCAGGGCCAGAACCCCTTCGGGTACCGGCAGCAAAACCGGTTTTTTTCCCATTCCCTCTGCCAGCAGGCGGATCATCTGGCCAATCGAATGATCAACCCCGTCCGAAACAAGGAAGGTCTGATTTGCCGCCCCGGCATGTGCCACCGCCGTCACACAGGCATCCGCCAGATTATCGACATGCACAAGGGAACGGTGATTGTCGATCGCGCCCAAGGGCAACGGCATTCCCCGACGGACTAGTTTCGTCAGTGCGGCAAAATTCGCCCCGACATTTGGCCCATACACCAAAGGCGGCCGCAAAATGGTGACTTCCAGACCGGTTTGCGCAGCAATGTCGCGCAGCATCTGTTCCGCCTCGGCCTTGGATTGCCCATACGGGTCTTCCGGTGCCGTCGGACTGCTTTCATCAAAGGCCCGGTTTGTCGTCGCCTCGCCGTTCACCTTGATCGAGCTCATGAAAATCAGCCGCTTAACACCCTGCGCATGTGCCGCCCGTGCAAGGCCCGCCGTCCCGTCAACATTGACCGCGCGAAATGCCGCCAGCGGATCATCGGACTGGTCATTCATGACATGCACGCGCGCGGCCAGATGAATAACCGCCTGCACATCTTTCAGATGATCTTTCCAATCGGTTGTCGCATTAATATCGCCAACAATCCGGCTATCGATTGCCACACCATCGACAGGCTGCGCCAAGGCATCCGCGCGGCGCAACAATGCGCGTACCCTGTATCCCTTCGCCAACAGCGTTCTGCAAACCGCCTGCCCGACAAAGCCATTGGCACCCGTCACGGCAACCCGTACCGGTTCACTCATTCTCCATATCCCCTGTTTCGGATGATCCTGCACCGTCTGACGAATTCAGCCGCCCCTGCAAATCCGCAAGCACATATAACCGCAGGGCACTTGAAAGGTTGCCGTCGCGGCCTTCGTCAACCTCGGCCACCAGTTCGGCAATTGCCATGTCGCGCCGTGTGGCGATGCCCTGAAGTTCGGACCAGAACGCATCTTCAAGCGAGAAACTCGTCCGGTGTCCGGCAATTGTCACAGATCTTTTGCGAACGTCGCTACTCATCGGCCTGTATATCTTCCCAATCCTCGGCAACTCGATCATCATGCCGGTGGCGTCACCCGATCATGATAAGGCATCCCTATGAAATTCATACATCTTTCAGATACGCATCTGCTGGCCCGTGATGACCTTTCGCGTCCGCCGCATGCGGGTGAAACGCTGCGTGCCGTCATTGCCGAAATCAACGAATATCATGCCGATGCCGCGATCTGCGTGATTACCGGCGACATCACCCATCATGGCCACCCCGAACAATATGACCATGCGGTCGAACTGTTCGCGACCCTTGCCATGCCATTTATCATGATCCCGGGCAATCACGATATCCGCGAACCGATGCTGGCTGCCTTTCCCGATACGCCGCGCGATGAAAACGGCTTTATCAATCATGGACAGACAATCGGCGGTATCCGGTTTGTGATGCTTGATACCATCGTGCCCGATGCCCATCACGGCACATTGTGCAACGCCCGGTTCGACTGGCTGAAACGCGAACTTGCCAGCCATCGCGATCTGCCGACCTTTCTGTTCATGCATCACCCGCCGCTTGATATGGGCCTGCCGTTCCTTGATTCGATCCGGATGGATGCGGACGCCGAACTGGCCACCGTCCTCAAGGACAATCCGCAGATTCGGCACATCTTCCTTGGCCACCTCCACCGCCCCAGCAACGGCATCTGGCAGGGAATTCCGTTCAATGTCGGTGGCAGCAGCCAGAAGGGCGAACCGTTCGACATGCGCCATGAAAAGGAAGAAGAACTGGTTGAACGCGCGCCGTTAAAGCCGATGTTCGGCATCGTGCTGACCGATCCATCGGGCAATGTGCGCTATCACTATGAAACGGTGCCGTTCGATTAAGGTCAGGACGCCTAGAAGGATGCCGAACGCGCCCATTCCGCCAACACCGCCGGATCGCTTTCCATGCGTTCATGACGGGATCGCAGGGCGTCAAACCCGCTGCCATCCATCAATTGCGACAGCGCCCAGACGGCAGATCCGCGCACAAGCGGGCTTTCATCGGTCAAAAGGCTTTCGACACGCGGAACAAGATTGACCGCCCCGCTATTGCCCACCGCCGTCAGAACATTGCGCAGGAACTTTGCCCGCCCGATCCGCTTGATCGGCGATCCGGTAAAGAAACTGCGAAATGTCTCGTCATCGAGATCAAGGAAATCGGCAAGCCTTGGCGCGGTCAGCTCGGCGCGCGGGATAAAGGCCATTTCCTGCGTCCGGCTGGCAAACTTGTTCCACGGGCACACCGCCAGACAATCGTCACAGCCATAAATCCGGTTCCCCATCGCGCGTCGAAACTGGAGCGGGATCAAGCCGTCATGCTCGATCGTCAGATACGAAATGCATTTGCGCGCATCCAGTTTGTAGGGGCCGGGAAACGCATCGGTCGGACAGGCCGAAAGGCATTTTGAACAGGACCCGCAATGATCGATTTCCGGCGCTGCCAGATCAAATTGAATGGTCGTGAACACCTCGCCCAGAAACAGCCAACTGCCATAGTCTCGCGAGACAAGATTGGTATGTTTCCCCTGCCAGCCAATCCCGGCCGACTGCCCCAGCGGTTTTTCCAGCACCGGTGCGGTATCGACAAATACCTTGACCTGTTCGCCACCTGCCCCGGATTTCTGCGCCGTTTCTATCATCCAGCGCGCAAGCTGTTTCAGGCGTTTCTTGATCAGATCGTGATAATCGCGATTTCTGGCATAGACCGAAATCATCGCCCGGTCCGGATGATCCAGAAGGGTTAAGGGATTTTCCGCCGGCCCATAGTTGGAACCCAGAACAATGACGGATTTGACGTCCGGCCACAGCATTTTAGGATCACGACGGCGCGGCAGCCGTTCCGGGTCGCTCATCCAGTCCATGGTGCCATATTCGGCAGCCGCGACAAATTCATCGAGCCGCGCCTGATTGCGTTCGTCAATCTGCGGGCGCGCCACACCACAGACATCAAAGCCGATTTCACGGGCTTTGGCCTGAAGGCTTTCAAGGGTTATCGCAGCACCAACCGTCATGGCAAAACATCTGGGTCGTTTTCTCTCTCTGTGCTGCCTTATATAGGTTTGTCACCGAAACGCAAAAGGCCGCAGCACATGGCTGCGGCCCCATGGTTTCGAAAATGCGCAATCTACCAGTTATATGTCAGGTTCGCGATAACACGGCGTCCCTCTCCAGCATAGCAACGATACTGCGTACAATTGGTCAGATAGTCCTCGTCGAGCAGGTTGGTGGCATTCACACCCAACAACCAGTTCTCATTCAACCGGTAATTAACAACCGCATCAATCAATGTCCGCGGGCGCGTCTGATAGTCGTTTGCCGTATCACCATAATACGTACCGGTGAAACGAGCCCCCGAACCAACAGCCAATCCGTCAAGCACACCATCGTTGAAGGTATATTTCGCCCAGACCGAAGCAATATGCGTCGGTGCGAAAGGCACATCATTGCCTTGGTCACCGGTTTCACTTTTGGTGATTTCCGTGTCGGTATAGGCATAAGACGCTGTCACATCAATCGCCTCGGTCAGCGATGCCTTTGCCTCAAGCTCGATACCGCGCGACCGAACTTCTTCCGACTGTCTATAGGCAATCGCGCCATAGTCATAGGTAACCGCGTTTGATTTATCCAACTGGAAGACTGCAGCACTGAACAGGGCATCTAAACCAACCGGTTTGTATTTTACGCCAGCTTCGTACTGCTCGGACTCTTCAGGGTCAAATGTTCGACCATCGGCATCAACATTGTTGTTCATGTTAAAGCCCTGCGCGTAACTGACATAGGGAACGATACCGTTATCGAACTCGTAACTCAGCGCAAGATGTGTAGTAAATGCATCTTCGGTGTTCTCGGTCTTTTCACCGGTCTGGTTATATTCCATCTCGCGCGTGAAGTTGGAGTATCGTCCGCCAAGGGTAAACAGCCAATTGTCGGCAATCCGCATCTGGTCCTGAGCATAAAGACCGATCTCGGTATTGGTCTGGTCAAAATCATACTGGCTTTGATAGGTGCCGGTGAAACCCGTCGTACCGGCATAAACCGGGTTTGTGATATTCAGGCTGGAAACAGTGTAATCTTCGCCCCCATAGCGGAAATTATTCTGCTCATATTCACCGTCGACCCCCATAAGGACAGTATGGTCGATGTTATTGGTCTCGAAATCCGCCTGAAGCTGGTTATCAAGAACAACCCCGCGCACCTCATTGTCGGTATAGTTCACATAACGGTCAATATTATCGCCTGAACGCTGCCAGCCAAAAACACTTCCTGCTTCAACATCCAGACTGCTATAGCGCGTCTTTTGACGGAACTGCCAGACATCATTGATCCGGTGATCAAGTTCAACTGCCGCGGTGAATTGTTCATTGTCATAGAATTCATACCCCGGTTCGCCCGGCATGAATCCGACATTGTTGCCGTCGGCATCGACAAATGCATAGTTTCCACCACGCTTATCAAGCGTGTAATCCGTCAGGATCGTGACTTTGGTGTCGCCATTCGGGGCATATGTGAATGACGGCGCGATATAGATGCGGTCCTTGTCGACTTCATCCCCGTTGGCAAGGTCGTACTCATAATTGCCCTGGCTTGCCAAACCGACAAGACGGAACAAAACCGTTTCGTCCTCAACAACAGCTCCACCGATATCGAACGCACCCGATACATGGTTCCAGTCACCATATTGAAGGCGCACTTCCTGCTTCTGATCGGCGTTCGGTCGTTTGGTCACACTATCGACAATACCGCCAATATTGGCTTGCCCATAAAGGGTATTACTTGAACCTTTAAGAACGTTCACCCGTTCAAGGCCATATTCTTCCGCAACATAAAGCGCCTGATTTCCACCGGTTACGCGTAAACCATCGCGAAACTCACCGTTCTCGTAATTCTCAAATCCGCGCATGAAAAAACTGTCGTAACCGCGCGGGTCCTTGCCGTAGGCCTCGCCGAAAACACCGACAGAATAACGTGCGGCTTCAAACAGTGTTGCAGCACCGCGATCTTCCATTTCTTCGCGCGATACAACTGACACCATTTGGGGAACTTCAACGATTGGCGTGTCAGTTTTGGTTGCCGCACGCGACTGGGTCGCGACATACCCGTCCACCGGCCCATCGGCGGTTTCGGTGACCGCATTGGCTTCGACCCGGACAGGATCAAGAACCGTTTCACCACTGGCGGCAATCTGTTCAATCGTGACCGTGTTATCCTCGGTAAAGCGCCAGGTGTAACCCGTCCCGCTCAGAAGCTGCCCCAATGCCTGATCAACCGTCATTTCCCCCTGAACGGCGGATGCCTGAACACCGGAAATTCCGCCGGACGGGAAGAACAGACGCACACCGGCCTGATCGGCAAGGCTGGTCAGGGCCCGGTCAAGGTCCTGTGCCGGGATGTTGAAATCAATCACGCTCGCCTGTGCGATTTCGGCATTGTCCCGCGATGGCGCAATATCGGCAGCCATCGCATAAAACGGTGCGATGGCCGTGATGCCGGAAATCACCGTGGTTACCGCAAGACGGCGCTTCCAGCCCATCAGCATCATCCGCCGGGCCACACAAACGTTTGTATTCATTCCATAAGCCTTTTCGTCAGAAACCCAATGCGAATGAAATTAAGAACCGAAATCATTCGCTATTATTTCTGAGACGAAACCGGCCAACGTGATTTGCAGTAAAAAATTCAAAAATTTTTCCGAAGCAGGAAAGAGACAGGAAAAAGGTCCAAAAACCGGGGATTTGGCCGCCCGCAGAAGATCAATAGATGACGGTCAGGAGCGGCAACCGGGTGACACGCGCCGACGTCGTCTGTTCGATGGAGGCGAAAATCGCATCAAGGTCGGCGGTTTCAAACACCCCCGTAACCTTAAGCCCGCGCAACGCATCCCGCGCCACAACGATTTTCCCCGGCTGATAGCGTTGCAGTTCTTCCATCACATCCGAAAGGGTCCGCTGATTGAAAATCAGCTTGCCGCGCTGCCAGCTGCCATAGGCGGCAAGATCGGCATCCGTGATCTTTTTCAGCCCGCCATTGCCATCATAACGCACCTGCTGCCCGACGGTGATCCGCACCGGTTCACTATCGCCACTGGTGACTTCGACAATGCCTTCGCGCACGGTGACATTCGCCGCGTCCCCGTCAAGCCGAACCCCGTAAACCGTGCCAACCGCGCGTGCCGCCCCACCATTGGCGGAAACGACAAACGGATGATCGGCATCCTTTGCCACGTCAAAAATCACTTCACCCGCTGCAAGGCGGATTTCGCGGCGCGGACCGGAAAAATCAACGGAAAAGGCCGATGCGGTATTCATATGCGCGACCGATCCATCGGCAAGCGTCACCACCCGCTGCTGCCCGATGGCCGTACTGTAATCCGATGTCCAGCGCGCGATGGGCCCGGTTGCTTCCACCCCGCCAAAGATCGCCAGCATCAAGGCGCAGACCATTGCCCCCGCCATGGCAAGGCGTCCAGGCCGGGACCAAACTGCCCGGCGACGTGCTGGTTGCCTGCGGATCGGGGCGGCCTTCGGCGCGGGTGACTGGAAACTGCCGATCTCGTGCCGGATATCGGGATTTTCCTGCCATTGCTGCGCGGCTTCGGTTTGACCGACGGCGGCAAAAAGGCTTCGTGCTTCGGCCGCGGCACGGGCATGATCCGGGCTTTGCGCGCACCAGTCGGCAAAGGCCGCACGATCCCGCGCACCGGCATCGCCCGATTGCAACATCACGAGCCACTCGATCGCCTGATCGCCAAGATCAGTCGCCACTGGCCTGTCTGTTGACTGCGGATCCGAATGCCCGGTCTTCAAAACCCGATACCCCGAAAATGGTTCTGTCCGGCCCCGGCTATGGGGCCCTTACTGTTAAGACGTTTGGGCAGGGGCAAATCCACAATGATTTCCGTCATTATTTTTTGCCCTCGCGCAGAAGCTCGTCCTGACAATGTTGTAGCGCGCGCACGATATATTTCGCCACCATGCTGTTCGATACGCCAAGGCGCCTGGCAATTTCACTGTGCGACAAACCATCAACCCGAAACATCAGCAACGCCATGCGTGGCTTTTCTGGCAGTTTTTCCAATGCTTTATCAAGCAGTAAAATCTGTTCGCGATCCAGGATGATGTTTTCGGGGCCGGGTTTGGGATCGTGGATCGCATCGGTATCCTCGTCCATGTCGTGATGGGCGGTGATGCGTTTTTCGCGCCTGATCCCGTCAATCGCAAGGTTCCCGGCAACCCGATAGACATAGGCACGCGGATTTTCGATCACGTCCCCCTGATCGGGTGTATCGGCAAGCCGCACATAGGTATCCTGCACGACATCGGCTGCGCGTTCATGATCCCCGCCCAGCTTTCGGGTCAGAAACCGGAAAAGCTGTTCGTAATTTTCCTGAAAGCTTGCGATCAGAACCGATGCGCTGTTGCGCGCCATGGTCTTGCCCAAACACACCGTTGCCAAATGATACAGGTTCCCCTGCCCGCCCGTGTATTAGCAAGAACCATAACACAAAACAATGAGAATAATTCGCATTGTTAATAACTATACATACCGGTACCCCCAAAAACAAAAGGCTGCCACCGGTTTCCCGATAGCAGCCTTTAATTTTGCATCAATTCCGGCAAGCCTTGCTACTAGCCACGCCCGCGATAGGGTGCCACACCCTGATCGGGGATCCACACCCCTTCGGGGGCTGGGCCGGTCTGATAAAACACGTCAATCGGAATGCCGCCGCGCGGATACCAGTAGCCGCCAATGCGCAGCCATTTCGGATCAATCATATCGGCAATCCGTTTGCCGACCTTGACTGTGCAATCCTCGTGGAACGAGCCATGATTACGAAACGACGTCAGAAACAGCTTCAGCGACTTGCTTTCCACCAGCCAGTCTCCCGGCACATAATCAATCACCAGATGGGCAAAATCCGGCTGGCCGGTGATCGGGCAAAGCGATGTGAATTCCGGTGCGACAAACCGCACACAATAATCGGTTCCCGCCTGCGGGTTCGAAACACGCTCAAGGACCGCCTCATCCGGGCTTGCCGGCTGTTCGGTGGTCCCGCCCAGCATGGTCAGGTTGTCGTAAATGGTTTGATCGGCCATGTGATTAATCCTCGATGATCGGCACGGGATCAATGTCCCCGCCTTCCTGCCCGGCGTAAAAATCACGGGCGAACTGTTCCATACGGCGCTGGGCAATGGCGTCCCGCATGCCGCGCATCAGATCCTGATAATAGGCAAGGTTATGCCACGTCAGCAGAACCGCACCCAAAATCTCGCCCGCCTTGATCAGGTGATGCAGATAGGCGCGCGAATATTTCGTGCAGGCCGGGCAATTGCATTGATCGTCAAGCGGACGGTCATCATCGCGATGACGCCCGTTCTTAAGGTTCAGCGTCCCGCGATGGGTAAAGGCCTGTGCATTGCGACCCGACCGGGTCGGCAGAACGCAATCGAACTGGTCAATCCCGCGCATCACCGCACCGACAAGGTCCGATGGCTTGCCAACCCCCATCAGGTAACGGGGTTTGTTGGCGGGCAGCATATCGACACAGAAATCAAGTGTATCAAACATGATTTGCTGGCCCTCGCCAACCGCAAGCCCGCCAACCGAATGGCCCGGAAGATCAAGCTCGGCCAGTTTTTCGGAACTTTCGCGCCGCAGGTTTTCAAAAACACTGCCCTGCTGAATGCCATAAAGCGCATAGCCTTCACGTTCGACAAACGCATCCTTGGACCGTTTTGCCCAGCGCATCGACATGCGCATGGACTCTGCGGCCTGCTGTTCGGTCGCCGGGAACGGGGTGCATTCGTCAAACGCCATGGTGATGGTCGATCCCAGCAGATGCTGGATTTCCATCGACCGTTCCGGCGACAGCGCAAATTTGCGCCCGTCGATATGGCTTTTGAACGTAACACCGTCTTCGGTGATCTTGCGCAGCTTGGACAGTGACATCACCTGATACCCGCCGCTATCGGTCAGGATCGGCTTGTCCCAATTCATGAATTTGTGCAAACCGCCAAGCCGCGCGATGCGTTCCGCACCGGGGCGCAGCATCAGATGGTATGTATTGCCCAAAAGGATTTGCGCGCCGGTATCGGCAACGTTTTCCGGCAACATGCCCTTGACCGTGGCGGCCGTTCCGACCGGCATGAAGGCCGGGGTATCGATCACGCCGTGGGCGGTATGAATGCGGCCAAGACGGGCCTTGCCATCGGTCGCCAGAAGTTCATAACGGAATTCAGTCATCAGCTTTTTTCAATCTTGCTGGCGCATTCAAGCAGGCTGCAATCGCCATAGGAATAGAAACGGTATCTGTTTTCAATCGCGTGGCCATAGGCCGCCTTCATGCGATCAAACCCGGCAAAGGCCGATACCAGCATGAAAAGGGTCGACCGCGGCAGGTGGAAATTGGTCAGCAGCATATCGACCGCCCGGAACCTGTATCCCGGCGTGATAAAGATGTCGGTCTCGTTCTCGAACGGTTCAACCACCCCGTCTTCGCGCGCCGCACTTTCAAGCAGCCGAAGCGACGTCGTACCCACCGCAATCACCCGCCCGCCCTTGGCACGCGTGTCATTGATCAGGCTGGCGATTTCGGGCGATATGCTGCCCCATTCGGCATGCATTTTATGATCGTCGGTATCATCGACCTTGACCGGCAAAAACGTACCCGCCCCGACATGAAGCGTGATCGTGCGACGTTCAATACCGCGCGCATCAATCGCTGCCAGCAATTCCGGGGTAAAATGCAAACCCGCCGTCGGGGCTGCCACCGCGCCGTCATGCTGGGCGAAAATCGTCTGATAGTCTGATCGGTCCTGATTATCCCCGCCCTTTTCGCGCCGGATATAGGGCGGCAACGGCATCACGCCATATTTTTCAAGGGCGGCAATCAGATCGGCTCCGGCAACGTTAAACCGCAGCAACACCTCGCCGCCGTCTTTCTTTTCCATGACTTCGGCTTCGAAATCATCGGCAACCCTGAAGGTTTCGCCAACGCGCAGCTTCTTGGCCGGTTTGGCAAAGGCGCGCCATTGTGCAAGACCTTCCTGCTTGTGCAGGGTCACTTCAATGCCTGCATCGCCGCGCTTGCCAAACAGGCGGGCCGGGATCACGCGCGTATCATTGGAAATCAGAAGGTCGCCGGGCTGCAGGATATCGGGCAGTTCACGAACGATGCGGTCATGCGTTTCCCCGCCCGTCAGGTCAAGCATACGGGCACTGTCACGCGGATTGGCCGGATGTTCGGCAATACACTCACGCGGCAGATCGAAATCGAACAGATCGACTTTCATCGGAAAAACAAAACCTGCAATTATCAGAAAAAATCAGAGGGGCGTTTTATACCGCCCCTCTTTGCAAAACCTCAAGGCATCGCGTCGGAATATCAGCCCTGCATCCACCTGGCATCAACCTGCCATCAGCTTTGGGCAGGGGCTGCTTTCATACGCGGGGTCACCACCGTCATCAGCAAACGGAACGGTGCCAGACAGGTCAGCGCCATGATCACCTTGGCCGCGAAATCGCCCATCGCCCATGTGTGCCACGGAAGCCCGGTACCGACGAACGCGATGGAAAAGAACAAGGCCGTATCGACAGCCGACCCGATCCCCGATGATATCAGCGGTGCTTTCCACCAGGTCGCCCGGCGCAGCTTGTCAAACACCGTAATGTCGAGCATCTGCGCAATCAGAAACGCCGTGCCCGATGCAATGGCAATGCGCGTGTCCGCCACGATCAAAGACAACACAACCGCAATCGCAAAGCCTGCCAGAACGACTACGCGTGCGGCCTTCGCCCCTCGCGCCCGGTTGGTCAGATCGGTAACCAGAAACGCCACCGGATAGGTAAACGCGCCATAAGTCAGCCAGTCGGCCAGAACGCCCGGCAGCGGATATTCAACCAGAATGTTCGATGCAACAACCGTCACGGCCATTGCCAGAACGCCAATAATGATGGCTTTCATCGTTTTTCCTTAACCAAAATCCTGACCAAAAGCAGAATGCACGCATAGGAAATCTCGCGGCCCACTTTGATTGGGCGACGATTCGGCACGGGTTTGATTCAAATTATGTTTTCGGTAATTACGCTTGCCACCGCACAGGGTCAAGGAAAAACGGCGGCCAGACCAAAGCCTGACCGCCGCTGCAGATCGCTGCAAGCTGCCCCGGGGAAAAGGAGGAGCACCGTGCCGCGAAACTTCAATTCTGCGCTTAATTCCGTCGGAATTAAAGCATGATCCCGCGAATGGTGAAAAACAGCAACGCGCCAAGGAACGCCCCGGCCGGAACCGTGATCACCCAGGCGGTCGCAATCGTCACCGCATAACGACGCCGCACCAGCAACCGCTTGCGCAGTTTCTTCTCGGCCTTTTCGGCCTGTGCCGGGTCAAGCTGGCGCAGGGCTTCGATATGCTGTTTCTGTTCGTCGGTTTCGGTATCTTCGCCAACCAGCATTGGCGCATTGTCAACCCGGCGACGATGGCTCAGCGTTTCACGCAGGAACCCGACGCCAAAAACCGCCCCAACCGCGATATGCGTCGAACTGACCGGAAGGCCAAGGGCGGATGCCACAATCACCGTCAATGCCGCCGACAGCGCCACGGTATAGGCCCGGATCGGATCAAGCTTGGTGATTTTCGATCCGACCGTCTTGATCAGTTTCGGCCCGAACAGGATCAGACCGGCCGAAATGCCAATCGCACCTATCACCATCACCCAGATCGGGATCGGGGCCGATGTCACGATCTGACCGCTATCAACACCCGAAACGATGGCGGCCAACGGACCGATGGCATTTGCCACATCGTTTGACCCATGCGCGAACGACAGAAGGGCTGCCGACACAATCAGCGGAATACGAAACAGCGATGCGATTTCCTTGCGCCGCCCGGTCATGCTGCGCGATGCCCGCAGGACCGCCTTGCGCACGGGGAAAAGGGTCACGAAAAACGCACCAATGCCGATCAGGACAACCTGCCAGGTCTCGGTCTTCCAGACCTTCGATATCCCCTTCATCATCAGATACATGGTAAAGGCCGACACCATCACACCGACCAGGATCGGCACCCATTTGCGGGCCGCCTCGACACGGTTGTCGGTATAAAGAATTCTGAACTTGATAAAGGCAAGGAACCCGGCGGCAATCACCCCGCCCAGAACCGGCGAAATCACCCAGCTTGCCGCAATCGTGCCCATGGTCGGCCAATTGACCGCGCCAATGCCGACGGCTGCCATACCCGCCCCCATCACACCGCCAACGATGGAATGGGTGGTCGAAACCGGCGCGCCAAGCCACGTGGCAAGGTTAAGCCAAAGGGCCGCTGCCAGAAGGGCCGCCATCATCGCCCAGACAAAGGTCTGCGCATCGGGCATCTGCGTCGGGTCGATAATGCCGTTCTTGATCGTGCCGACAACATCGCCACCGGCGATAATCGCACCGGCGGCTTCAAACACGGCTGCAATCAAAAGGGCGCCAACCATGGTCAGCGCCTTTGAACCAACAGCGGGGCCAACATTGTTGGCCACGTCATTGGCGCCGATATTCAGCGCCATGTAACCGCCAATCACCGCGGCGGCGATCAGGAACCCACTTTGCGGCAAGCCACCCATGTGAAAGGCAACAAAGGCGCTGCACGCCAAAAGAAAGACAAGCGCAAGTCCGAGCTTCGCACTCAGGGAAGCAGTCTCACCGACACCCGCATCCATGCGGCGCTGCCATTTGAGATCCTTATCCAGAGCGGTTTTCTTTGCGACCATGATCAACCGTTACTAAAAAGGGAATCGACGCGCGGATCATGTCGAAGCAAACCCGGTTTGTTAAGGTTTTTTTGCCTTTTTATGACAGACATGTCCCAAAGCCCCCCGCCAAAAGCAAAACGGCCCCGCATTGCAGGGCCGTTTCGTCATTTGGAGCCGTGTCAGAAAATCACCGACCGAACTGGTTCAAAAGCCCTTTCAGGACATCCTTTGCCGCGTCCTTGCCCGAACTTCCCGAACCTGAGGACCCGCTATCGGATGAACCACTCCCGCCCAGTGCCTTATCAAGGATATTATCCAGAACCTTGATCGCAACCTTGTCCATGCGCCCGGTAATTGCCGGGTTGCTGATATTGCCCTTGGCGTAAACGCTGAATGGCGGCAATTCTTCGATTTTCTTGGAAAAATCGAAATCTGCCTGGGTGTCCATCTGCCATTTCGGCAGATCAAGGGTCGCATCGGCGTCCGCTGTTCCCACGCGCGATACCGCTTCGACACGGGTGGTTTTGGCAATCCCGTTGGTGATGGCGATATCAGCTTCAAGGCTCTGAACCAGATCGTTATTACCGACCCCTTCAACCACCATCGCCTGCGGTCCCTGCTGCAACAATGCCTGAATGTTCAGCTTCGGATCTTCCGACCGCTTGTCGGCATTGCTGAACCGGACATTATTGAGAACAAGGTTCGCCGTCCCGTTCAACCCACTGACCAGCTTGCGCGATGTATTGCCCGATGCGGTCACATCAAACTTGGTCGCCGCCCCGCCAATCACCGTGTCATTGGCAACCCGGATCGGGGCCAGTTTTTCGATATCCGCACCGTCAAGGCTGCCTTTAAGCGCCAGTTTCGGCGTATCGGAATTGCGCGCATCAAACGTGCCATCAATCGAAAGATCCCCGTCACCCAGAAGGCCGGTGAATTTCTCGATGGTCAGAAGCCCGGTCACAAGCGTCGCCTGAAGGTCCGGCTTCACAAGGCTGTAGGTATCGAAATCAAGCTGATCGAGTGCCAGCGAAATATCGGCATCAATCGAACGCAGGGCCGATACATCAATCACCGTGTCATCCCACGGCGTGCCATCGCGGGCATCGACCGTCGTGACTTTCATGCCTGTTGGCATATTGAATGCCGCACGGCGCGGACCACTGCCGCCTTCCGGCATCAGACCGGCGCGTTTGGCGGCTGGCACGAACGGATCGACATTCAGCGTCCCGCCCGAAAGGGCAACAGAAAGTTTCGGTTGTTCGCCGCTGGCGTCAAAATCGACATCACCCTTGGTTTCAAACGGACCGATGCCGAACTTCGCGATATCAAGCGCAACATTCTTGGCATTGCCCTTGACCGTACTATCCAGGACCAGACGCCCCAGATTGCCCGACGGTTCATAAGTCGGTGCCACCAACGGCAATACACGGTTCAGGCTTGATGCCTGCATCGCAAGTTTGCCGTCAATGCCCGGTGTCGCCCCAAACAGGTCCTGCAACACCCCATTCAATGCCACCTGCATCAACGGGTTGGACACATCAAGATCAAGGTTCGGGCCGGTCACCGGACCATTCAGCCCGACATTGGCCTGAATGCTTTTATATTCGCTTGCCGGTGCCGGAAGCGTAATACCCGTCAGCTTCGCCACCGGCTCCAGCGTTTTGGCCGTGACCTTAAGCTTAAGCCCCTCGAATGCCGGAACGGCAATATCGCCACGGAAAACCCCGCTGGCACTTGCCGACAGACCGACCGCATCCGCCACCGCAAAATTATTCAGCTTGATCTGCGAACCGGTCAGGCTGCCATCAATGGAAATCCCCTTGATCGACACGCCCGATGAAATGATTTCATCCGCCGCCAGCCGATAATTGGCCGCAATCCCGTCAAGCGGTGCCAACGCATCCTTGATGGTTTTGACCATGGCATCGCCGCCCGCCGCCGGTCCCGAAGACAGGGCCGCACTGTCCGAACCACCCGACGCCGTGCCGGAACCAGACGCAGCCGGATCACTTGCCGTCGCACCTGATGCCGCATCACCATTGGCGCCTGCCGTCGGGGCCGGGCTGATATACTGATCCAGATTGATCCGGTCCAGTTTCAGACCGATGCCAAGGGCAGGCAATCCCTCGCCGCTCAGATTGGCGACGATGGCACCGCGAATGGCGGTATCATCAATCCGCATATCCAGATCGGAAATATCAAGCTTGTCGGGTGTTCCCTTGATCCCGCCGGTCAACGAGAAACGGCGCAGACGGTCGGCACGGATGCCATCGACATCCGCCCCAAGCCAGCGCGCCACGGCCCGAATATTTTCCGATGCCACCTCATAGGACAGGGCCGCACTCGGTTTCGGACCCTCGCCCGAAATGCTGCCAAAGACGGAGAAATCGGTTCCGCCCGGAAGCCCCGCCGAAACTTCGTTCAGCGTCACCTTGCTATTGGCAATCGCGGCATTGATCCGCGCATTATGCACCGGTGTCTGATTGTAAATCAGGGTTTCAACCTCAAAATCAATCGACGCGGTCAGATCAGCCGGGATCATCGGCCCATTGGCCGCACCCGATTTCTTGCCACCCTGCGACGGGATCGACTGGCCACCTGTTGCATTCCCGCCATTCGCCGGGGCGGCATCGCCATTGCCATCTGTGCCCGTGTCCGTACCACCTGCCGGGGCGGCACCATCGCCCATATGGGTCAGGACAAGGATTGAATCGAGATCAAGCTGATTGAAACGAAGCGCCACATCGGCCTTCATTTTCGGGTCCTGATCAATCGCAATCGCGCCCGATCCACGGGTTTCGCCAAACCGGATCGACAGATCATTGACCGTGACCGATTTGGCATTGGCCGCAACCTGCCCGCCCAGATTGAACGGCTTGGCCGCGATATCGGGGATATCGGCACCCTCACCGGCAATGCGAAGGGCCGCTTCACGCAGATCATCGAACTTGCCGTCAATCTGGCCGTTAAAGCCCGGATATTCCGCCGAAAGATCAACCTGACCGCTGACATTGATGCCACCATCAACCTTGTCGATGCCGATCTGCATGCCAACCGGGAACGGTCCGGTCTGGCTGACCTGACCGACATTGAAATTAAATGTCAGCGGAATCCCGCGATAGAAAACATAACCTTCGCCCTCGGCCGGGCCATTCAGGCTATCGGCCGACACGCCAAGGGTCAGCCCCTCAATCCGCTCCGTGCTGCCGGGTGTGTGATACAGGATCGTGGCATTTTCGATTTCAAGACGATCAATCTGGATCGTGCTGGCAAAATCGGATGAACCGGCGTCACTGCTCCCCGGCTGCGCTTCGGGCGTTGCCGCATCGCCTTCCGGTGCTGGTGATGGTGCCGGTGATGGTGACGGGGTTGCGGATGGCGGTGTCGTGATCGTGCCGGCATCCGGGCCACTTGGAGTGGCCTGTGCCGGATCAAATACCAGATTGTTGCTGCCATCCTCGAACGTCTCGATGGAAATCACCGGATCGATCAGGCTGATTTCGGTGACCTGCACATTGCCGGTCAGAAGCGGCATCAGGGCCACCGAAACGCGGACTTCCTCGACCGATACCATGTCGGGGTCCTGCGCACCGGGCAGGTTGCTGAGTGTCACCTGCTCGACCGACAGGGCCGGGAACGGCAGGACAGACATTGAAAGATCGCCGCGAATATCAAGATTGCGGCCGGTTGCTTCACGCACTGCCTGGGTGATTTGTGGCTTGTAACCGTTCCAGTCGATCAGGGATGGAATGATCAACAGGGCGGCGATGATCACGACCAGAACGGCACCAATCACGGCAAGGATCTTTTTCAACAGTCCGGCTCCGCTTTTTGCTCGGCACTCTGGAAACCGATGGCTCGGCAGAGTGCAATGTTATGATTTGATTCCAGCAGCATATGGCTCATACCGCTCGTCGCAACAGAAAATGGCAACAAGTTGGTTGATGATGCCGTTTACGTGCTTATCCGGTACGGATTTTTCCCTTTTGCCGGTTCACATATGTATTTGTGACCAAAACCGCCTGCTATCAAGCCGTGGCCTATGGAAAACCACCGGTAAATACTCATATGAAAATCTAATGACATTCAACACAGCCAACACTGGCAATTGTTTTTCGAAGTGATATCATCAACAAAAAAGAACAAGCTTTCAGGATTTTGAGTCTGTGTATCGGCCACCTTTGTCAATAAGGTGCAGGGAGGATGCAGATGTCCGAAACGACAATTGAACAATCAACGGGTCCCGTCAGCGGACTTCCGCAAGGCATTGCGATCCGCGAAGTCACCAGTGACCAGTCGGGCAAATGGCTCGAAGCAGGCTGGCGCGATTTCAAACGCACCCCGGCCATCGGCCTTGCCTATGGCGGGCTTTGTGTTATTGCCGGTTACCTTATTCTGCTTAGTCTCTTTCAATCGGGTCAGCCCTATCTGACCCTGCCGCTGGGTGCTGGCTTCATGCTTCTGGCACCGGTCATTGCGGTCGGCCTTTATGAAACCAGCCGCCGCCTTGAAATGGGCGAAAATGTCACCCTGTGGCACAGCCTGAATGGCTTCCGGCGCAATCCCGGGCAGCTTGGCGCGATTGGCGTCATTCTGATGCTGTTCTTCCTGGCATGGACGCGCATCGCGATGCTGTTATTCGCGCTGTTTTACAACGGATCGGTGCCATCGCTTGATGTGTTGATCTGGGAAACCTTTTTCTCGCGCGATGCCATCACGTTTCTGATTACCGGCACCATCCTTGGAGGGGCGCTGGCAATGATGGTGTTTGCCATCACGGTGGTATCAATCCCGCTTCTGGTGGATCGAGATGTTGATGTGATTACCGCATTGATCACAAGCGTTGCGGCATTCCGCAAAAACTGGCGGGTCCTGACCGGCTGGGCCGCGATGATTGCCGTCATGGCGGCGTGTGGCATGGTGGTTTTCCTGCTGGGTCTTGCGATCATGATGCCGCTTCTGGGTTATTCAAGCTGGCATGCCTATCGCGGTCTGATCGATACCGAAAAGGCCGAAGCCCGACGCCTGCGGCGCGTGGTGCCGTAACTGGCCCACAACGCCTGACCTTCACCATCAAACAAAAACGCCGCCCACTGATTGAGGGCGGCGTTTTCTGTTGTCGGGTCGGATTAACTGGTGGCCGATGCCCGCCGATCCGCTGGCCGTGCCGGGCGCACAAGGAACGTTCCCGCCACCACACAACCAAGCGTCACGATCAGTTCCGGGCGCAATGTTTCCCCCAGAAGCAACGTCCCACCGGCAAGACTGGTCAGGGCCATGACATAGCCGATCTGGCTCAGGAAAACCGGGCCTGCCACGCGCTGCAATTCGAAATGGCAGATATACATCATGCTGGCGACCGCCATCTGAACCCCGATGATCAGCCACGCCATGCCATTGCCGAAATCGGGCACATGCAACTGATCACGACCGGTTTCAAACACAAGACACAGGATCGCACTGGCCAGCATCATCCCCGATGCCAGTGTCAGGGGCGATGCCCCCTTGGGCCATGCCACCGTCCGGTACACATTGCCAATCGCCAGACTGACCGGGATCAGGGCCGCCACCAGCAGATAAACCAGAATGGTGCTATCGGGCGCACTGATCTGCGGCACATATAAAAACAGCACACCACAGAAACCGACCATCAACCCCATCAGGCGTTTGAATTGCGCGGTTTCAATCCCGATCCCCATCGAAATCAGATAGGTCATCAATGGCGGCAATGCGGTAAAGACCCCGGCCATCGATGCCCCGATATAGGGCACCATGAAATAGCCAAGCCCCATCGGTAAAGCGAGGCTGACCAGACCGGCCAGAAAATAATAACGGATATAGGTCGCACGCAGGGGCGGCAAACCGCCCCGGCCAATCGACAATATGCCCAGAACCACTCCGGCCCCAAGGCATTGCCAGAACAGATAGGACAGTGCCGGAATACCCTCCTGCACACCGACTTTGGCAAGCAGGATGGAACTGCCGCCCATCGTTCCGGAACCAATCAGCAATAAAACAGGTTTGAGCCAGGTGGCGCTCATGATCTTGATCCTTCCTCCGGCCGGCGCAGATATCTGGGGCGCGCGGGCAATTTCAATTTTGTTCAAACTAGCACAACATTATCAGTCGATCTTGCCGGTATTTGATCGTAGTTTATTTCCAATATGGAAATTATTCGATCAATTCACGGGGTTATGAATGGACCGTCTGCGCGCACTGGAATGTTTTCGCAAAATCGCCGAACGCGGCACATTTGCCGCCGCGGCCCGGGAACTCAACATGACGCCGGGCTCGATGACCAAGCATATCAACGCGCTTGAAGATCAGCTTGGCGTACAGTTGATCGCCCGCACCACGCGCCGCATGAGCCTGACCGAGGCAGGTGAAACCTATCTTGGCCGGATTACCGGCATCCTCGATGAAATGGCCGATGCCGATGAAACCGTGCGTGACCTGAATGAAGGTCCGCGTGGCCGGGTGCGTATCGCCGCCCCCATGTCGTTTGGCATCCGGCAACTGTCCCCGATGATTGCCGAAATGATCGATGCCTATCCCGAACTGACCATCGAACTTGAACTGAATGACAAGGTCGTCGATCTGGTAGACGCAGGCTTTGATATCGCCCTTCGGGTCAGTGAATCGCTGCCCAATTCAAGCCTTATTGCCCGGCGATTATGCGGCTATTCCAGAGTCTTGTGCGCAAGCCCCGCCTATATTGCCAAATCCCCGCCACTGACCAGACCCGAGGATCTGTTGAACCACAACTGCTTTGTTTACACAAATGACAGTCGTCCGGGTTTCTGGACCTTCTCCGATGGTGAACATGAACGCAGCATTCAGGTCAAAGGCCGCTTTTATGTCAATAGCAGCCTTGCGAAGCGTGACGCCCTGCTGCAAGGTTGCGGGATCACGCTGACACCCCGTCTGGTTGTCGAGGATTTGCTAAAGGATGGCAGCCTGATAAGCCTGCTCGATGATTTCGCCCCGCGCGAACTGGGACTTTTCGCTTTATGTGCACCGCAACGTCATAAACTGCGTAAGATCAGAACCGTGATTGATTTCATGGTCCGGAAGTTACGCGCAAATAATGATCAGAGCATTCGATGACATCGTCCACAACCGCTTCGACACGCCTTCTGGCATCACTGCCCGTCCTTGGTGCCCTGACCATTGCCAATATCGCACACGCCCAGCAGGATACCGCCAAGGGCCCGCAATCCATGCGTACCCCCGATGACAAATGGGGGGTGTCGCTGTCGATTGAAAATGATCTGTTCACCAAGAACAATCAGGACCAGCATTACACCAACGGTGTGCGGCTGGCCTTCGTTTCCCCCGAAGACAACGCCCCCGAACCGGTGCTGAGTGCGGCCAAGGCCGTGCCGTTTTTTGCATCGAACGGCCGCATCCGCACAAGCTACGCCGTCGGGCAAAGCATGTTTACGCCAAACGACATCACCATTGCCGAAAACCAGCCCGATGACCGCCCGTGGGCCGGGTTGCTTTATGGCAGTGTCGGGCTTCTGTCCGATACCGGCCTGCAGCGCGAAGGCGACAGCGACTATTCGCGCATTGATACGCTTGAACTGACGCTTGGCGTTGTCGGCCCGGCATCCTTCGCCGACAACACCCAGAAAGTCGTCCATAAAATGATCGACAGCCCGGAACCCCGGGGTTGGGACAACCAGATCCGCAACGAACCGATTGTAAACCTGGCCTATGAACGCAAATACCGAAGCTGGTTCGAAGGCGATGTTCTTGGCCTTGAATATGACGCCACCCCGCATGCCGGTTTCATGCTGGGCAACGCCTACACCAATGCCGAACTTGGGACCATGTTCCGTCTGGGCTTTGACCTGCCGGCGGATTATGGCCCGCCGCGCATCCGCCCAAGCCTTCCGGGATCGGATTTCTTCGCCCCCGACACCGAAGGCGTCCCCATCAGCGGCTATCTGTTCGCCGGGGCTGCGGGCCGCTGGGTGCTACGTGACATCACCCTTGATGGCAACACCTTCAAGGACAGCAATTCCATCGACAAGGAACCGCTGGTCGGCGATCTGCAAATCGGTTTCGCCATCATCGTCGGACAGGCGCGCTTCACCTACACCCACGTCTATCGCACCGCCGAATTTGAAGGTCAGGACAAGGGTGATCAGTTCGGCTCGCTGTCCGTCTCCTTCCGGTTCTGATCTGATACGATACGATCAAACAAAAAACGGGGCCGCTTGGGCCCCGTTTTGCATTTCTCTGACAGATCGGACGATTTCAAAGCCCCGGAATAAGCTTGCCCGGGTTCATCAGTCCCTTGGGATCAATCGCCGATTTGATGGCGCGCATCAGGGCAATCGTATCGGGGCCATGTTCGGCTTCCATGAAATCAAGCTTGCCGTAACCGATGCCATGTTCGCCCGTGCAGGTCCCGCCCAGTTTCAACGCACGTTCAACCATGCGATCATGCAGGCGTTTGGCTTCGGCCATCTGCGCCGGATCTTCGGGGTCCAGCAGGATCAGGGTATGGAAATTGCCATCACCCACATGACCGACAATCGTGCAGGTCAGCGGGCTGGCATCGCAGTCGGCCCGCGTTTCGCGGATTGCCTCGGCCAGTTTTGAAATCGGCACGCAAACGTCCGTCGGCATGCCCGCCTTGCCCGGTTCAAGCTGCAGCGACGCGTAATACGCCTTGTGGCGTGCCGCCCACAATTTGTTGCGGTCTTCCTGACGGGTCGCCCACTGGAATTCCTCGGCACCAAATTCTTCGGCAACCGACTGAACAAATTCCGCCTGTTCCTTCACACCGGCGTCTGTGCCGTGGAATTCGAAGAACAGGGTCGGGGCTTCCTTATGGTCGGTCTTGGAATAATTGTTGATCGCCCGGATTTGCATTTCATCCAAAAACTCGATGCGCGCGACCGGAATACCGGCCTGAATGGTCAGGATCACGGTATCGACCGCCGCATCAACACTCGGAAACGCGCAGACCGCAGCCGACATCGCTTCGGGGATGCCATACAGCTTCAATGCGATTTCGGTAATCACGCCAAGCGTACCTTCGGACCCGACAAACAGGCGCGTCAGGTCATAACCCGCAGATGATTTGCGCGCCCGGTTGGCGGTCTTGATGATCTTGCCATCCGGTGTGACCACGGTCAGGTTCAGCACATTGTCGCGCATGGTGCCATAACGCACCGCGTTGGTGCCCGATGCACGGGTTGCCGTCATCCCGCCGATGGAGGCATTCGCCCCCGGATCAATCGGGAAAAACAGACCGGTATCGCGCAGATGATCATTAAGCTGTTCGCGCGTCACCCCGGCCTGAACCCGGCAATCAAGGTCCTCGTTATTGACCTCAAGGATCGCATCCATCCGCGAAAGGTCGATGCAAATCCCGCCGCGCAGGGCTGCCACATGCCCCTCAAGCGACGATCCGGTGCCAAACGGCACGATCGGCACGTTATGTTCGGCGCAAAGTGTCACAACCTTCGCGACTTCCTCGGTCGAGGTGGCAAACACCACCGCATCAGGCGGGGATGCCGCATGCCAGCTTTCATCCTTGCCATGCTGTTCAAGAACGGCGGCGGCGGTCGACAGACGATCCCCCAGCATATCGCGCAAGCTCGCGATCAGGCTTTCGGGGGTTTCAATGCGGTCATATTGGCGATGGGACATGACGTTCCTCTTGGTCTTTGGTGGCTGCCTGCCGGGATCACACAGTATCAGGCGGTATCAAACGGGGCGCATGACTGGCAGGTCAAAAATTTGGCCCCCAGCCTAATCCGATACATCCCAAATTGGTATTACCTTTTGCCGCGAAATGCAAAAAACCGCCCGTGAGGTGACGGGCGGTTTTACAAATCCGGTTACGATGTCCGCCTGTCTCAGACGCCAAGTGCATCCTTGACCGCGGCCAGTCCGTCGCCGCCATCCTTGGTCGTCACACCTTCAAGCCAGGCATCAAGAACCGACGGGTCTTCTTTCAGAAGCTTGGTCGCGGCATCATTGGGCGCCATGCCATCATTGATGATCATCCCCATCATGGTGTTTTCCATATCAAGGGTGAAACTGACATTATCAAGCAGCTTGCCGACATTCGGGCAGGCCTTGGCAAAGTCACCGCGTACCAGCGTATAGACATCCGCCCCGCCGTAATTCGGGCCGAAATAATCATCCCCACCTTCAAGATAGGTCAGGTCGAACTGGTTGTTCATCGGATGCGGTGCCCATGCCAGGAACACGATCCAGTCTTCACCACGTTCAAGGCGCTTGGCCTGTGCCAGCATCGCCTGTTCGCTGCTTTCGACAAGTTCCCAGCCCTCAAGACCGAAATCACCGGAATCGATCATTTTCTGGATCAACTGGTTGGCCGGTGCGCCCGGCTCGATGCCGTAAATCTTGTGATCGAACTCTTCACCATGCGCGCCCAGATCGGCAAAGCTTTTGATCCCCGCCGCCGCAACATATTCCGGCACCGCAAGCGTGAATTTCGCCCCCTTCAGGTTCACGCCAAGATTTTCAATGCCACCCTTTTCATTGGCCGCATCAACAAATTTCTGCTGGGCGGGCATCCAGTTGCCCTGAAACACGTCGACTTCCCCGGCACCCAGCATTTCAAAGGTCACCGGCACGGAAATGGTTTCGACTTTCTGCTGATAGCCCAAGGCTTCAAGCACCACACCGGTCAGCGCATTGGTCGATGTGATGTCGGTCCATTGCGGGTCGGAAAACACCACGGTATCGCAGGCGGCATCTGCTGCATTTGCAGGCGTCGTCTGGCCAAACCCGGCCAGTGCAACACCGATCGCCATCATCCCCAAAAGTCCTGTTTTTTTCATTTTTTGCCTCCTTCTGATTGGTTAATTGCTGTTCCGGCCGTTCATTCCCCTGCCGCCGGAACCGTCAGACGCGCGTCAAGTTCAACGTCATCAAGATCAAGATGATTGCGCATATACATGGTCGAACTATCGCGTTTCGGCTGATGATCCCACGGTGTAACCCGCCCTTGTGTCAGGGCTTCATAAACCAGCTTGCGGCGTTTCTGGCTGTGGATGACGCGTTCGCGGAACGCATCCAGATCCCAGTTTTCCGCAAGTTCGGCACGAAACGCATCGCGGATTTCGCCATGTGCCGGATCATTGATCAGGTCGCGCACTTCATCGGGATCGGTTTCAAGATCATAAAGCATATCGGGATCAATCCCCGATGCGATGTATTTATAGGCCCCGCGCCGGATCATGATGATCGGGGACAACGCCCCCTCGCCGCAATATTCGCCTATCACCTCGTCATGACCGCCGGTGCCCTGCATGTGCGGCACAAGGCTTCTGCCATCAATCGGCCCGGCCAGCGTCCCCGCCGCATCATCCCCGGCAAGCTCGCGCAATGTCGGCAGGATATCAATCAGCGATACCGATTGCGAAACGCGTTTTTGCCCCTTTGCCCCCGGAAAGGCAAAGAACATCGGCACCCGGGCGCTCGGTTCAAACCACGACATTTTGTACCACATGCCGCGTTCGCCCAGCATGTCGCCGTGATCACCGCTAAACACGATCAGGGTATTGTCGTCCATGCCGGTTTCACGAAGGGTCTGCATCAGCGACCCGACCAGACTGTCGACATAACTGATCGACGCATAATAGGCACGGCGCGCCTGAAGGATTTCGTCATCGGTAACCGGCTGTTCATCAAGATTATAGACATGGCGCAAACGCCGTGAATGCGGATCAAGTTCCGCATCGTCGATCTTGACCCGCACCGGATCGATTTCCACCCCGTCATAAAGGTCCCAGAATTCCGGCCGCGCATTATACGGATCATGCGGATGGGTAAAGGATACCGTCAGGAAAAAGGGACGATCATCGTGTTTCTTCTGGCGCGCGACATCATAAAGGTAACGCTTCGCCTCGAACGCGGTTTCGTCATCGAAATCAAGCTGGTTGGAACGGTAAACCGGGCCTGCCTGCGTGACCGACCCCATATTGTGATACCAGCTTGGCCGGTCTTCGAAATTGTCCCAGTCGCAATACCAGCCATAATCCGCGGGATAGATATCCGATGTCAGGCGGTCCTCATAACCGTGAAGCTGATCGGCACCGCAAAAATGCATCTTGCCCGAAAGGGCAGTGCGATATCCGGCGCGGCGCAGGTAATGCGCCACCGTCGGAATATCGGACGGCAGATCGGATGCATTGTCATAGGCCTCGATCCGGCCGGGCAATTGCCCGGTCATCAGGCAAAAGCGCGACGGCGCGCAAAGCGGGCTGTTGGTATAGGCGGAATCAAAGACCACCGCATTTTCACACAGCGCATCGATGTTGGGCGTTTTGACCACCTCATGACCATAAACCGGCAGACACCGCGCGGCCAACTGGTCGGCCATGACAAACAGAATATTCATCGGTTTTGAGGCCTTCGGCACCGCTAACCCCCTTTGCTATTCACCTACATGATGTCTTTCGCAAACCGGCCGGATGCGAAAATAACTGGAAACCATATGTTTCATGTTTATCCGGGGGTTGTGAAGGCCGCTTGCATCGATCATTGGTATCAATATAATTCATGTCATGAAATTTCATCACATCCCGTCGCCGCATGCCCTGATCGCATTCGAAGCCGCCGCCCGCCGCGCCAGCTTCACCGCCGCCGCGCGCGAACTGGGTGTGGGCCAGCCCGCTGTCAGCCACCAGATCACCGCCCTTGAGGAACAGCTTGGCCAACCGCTGTTTCGCCGCAAGCATCGCGGTGTGTCACTGACGCGCGCCGGGCAGGAATTGTTTGATTGCATTTCGGTGGCATTCGGTCAGATCGACCGCACGGTGGAACGGATCAAAACAAGGCGGTCCGCCCGGCTCAGTGTCGGCACCGATTTCGCCTTTGCGTCCTTTATCCTGATGCCGCATCTGCCGGAATTCATCGCCCGCCATCCTGATATCGAGGTCAATGTCGTCACCAACCAGACCGGGCATTTCGCCGCCGATCAGAATATCGATATCGAAATCTCGTTCGGGAACTGCCACCCCGAAGACGTGATGCTGATCCCCGAGCAGGTCACCCCGGTCTGCAGCCCGGCGTTCCTTGAGGCACGCGGTCATCCGAAAAACATCGCCGACCTGCGGCATTATCCGCTGATCCATCTGGATGATGAAATCGATCATCGCTGGTTTAACTGGGAAAGCTGGCTGCGCACCGCCGGGGTTCGGGAAACCGGGCGGCTTTACGGCCACCGGTTCAATACCTATCTGCTCGTCCTTTCGGCCACCCTGTCCGGACAGGGGGTGGCCCTTGGCTGGACCGCCCTTTTGCAGCAGCATCTGAAAACCGGGCAGCTCGTCACCCTCGGTGATGTGACATTGGGATCGGACCGCGGATATGTCCTGTCCTGCCGGTCAAACACCCACCGGCAGGAACAGATCAATGCGTTTCTCGGCTGGGCCCGCGATCTGGTCGCGCAAAACCCCGAACCCGAAACAGACAAAACCCCGGCCATCGCATCCTGACGGCCACGATCCTCAAGCCGGGCTTCCGCCCCGGTCCCTAACCCTTGTTGCGATCCTGCGGCAGGGCCGCGGCAATCCGGTCCGCCAGCCGCGCAAATGGCAATGTCTGCAACCAGACCGTCCCCGGCCCTTCAAGGGTCGTGACAAAAAGCCCCTCGCCACCAAACAGCGCATTGGTAAAGCCGCCAATGAATTTGATCGAATAATCAACCGATGGCGTCATCGCGACAAGTGTCCCGGTATCCACACGCAATGTCTGGCCCGCCTGCAAATCCTTGCGGATGATCGTGCCACCCGCATGCACAAACGCCAGCCCGTCGCCGCGCAACCGCTGCAGGATAAAGCCCTCGCCGCCAAACAAACCGGCACCGAGTTTCTTGGAGAATGCGATATCGATATCAATGCCCGATGCCGCGCACAGAAACGCATCCTTCTGGCAAATGATCTCGCCCCCCAGTTCCGGCAAATTCATCGGCACCACCTTGCCCGGATAGGGCGCGGCAAAGGCGACATGCCCCTTGCCCGATCCTTCATGCACGAAACTGGTGATAAAGAACCCCTCGCCGGTCAGCATCCGTTTGAAGCCGGAAAAAATCCCGCCGCCCGTGCCGGTCTGCATGGCAATACCGTCCGACATATACATCATGGCACCGGCTTCGGCCCGCACCCCCTCGCCCGGATCAAGTTCGATCTCGACAAGCTGCATTTCCTCGCCATGGATTTTATAGTCGATCACGTCTGCCATTCGGGCGTCTCCATCTTCGGGCTTTGGTTAAATCCATCGTCATTGATCAAGTTCAGCACGACCGCCCCCTGATCGCAACCAAAAGGGGCGAAATTTCGTCTCCTGTCATCGCAACAACACCAAGCACTTGTAAAAACACCCAAATCGCACGAGGATGAGCTGATCAAGGGCAAGCCGGAGCACCCGGTGAACACCAGATCAGGGTCAAGGCATCTTCGTCGCGTTTTCTGGCTGCTGCCACTTCTGGCCGCAATCCTGTCCTCCTGCGCGCAGCGCGATCCCTATCAGTTCAATATCTGCCGCCTCGCCCTTCCGGGGATCGAGGATGAAGATAAACAGATCCGCCTTGTCACCCGGTTTGACGAAACCTCTGATGGCAATCAGATCACCCTGCGTTACCAGTTGCTCGTCCCCGGTGAAATCCCCCTGCCCTCGACCGAAACCCACGCCATTACGTGTCATTTCGAAGCAGCGACCAAACCCAACACGCCAACCAACCTTTATGCGATTGAAACAACCCGCCTTGGCCCGGTGTCAGACGCGCATATGGCCCTGCTCAAACGGTTCTGGATTGACCGGGTCGGGCGCACCGCACTCGAAAGCTATATCGATCCCGAAAGCCACGGCCTGCGCGCCGATGTGCCCGATATCGGGCTGCCTGCGGCCTATGCCACCCAACTGGTGCTAAGCGGCCTTGCCCGCGGTGCGATCTATGGCCTGCTGGCCCTGTCCTTTACCCTGATCTATGGCCTGATCGGGCGGATCAATCTTGCCTTTGGCGAGGTGGTGATGACCGCCGCCCTTGGCACCATCATCACAAGCCTGTGGATATCAGGCATGGTCGGCTGGCTGATCCCGGTGATGGTGGTCGGATCGGTCGCGATGGCGGCCTTTGTCGGATCGGGGTTAAGCCACCTGACATGGCGCAATGTCTTCGGGCCCCTGGGCCGGAAGGCAGCAGGCGGGCGGGCGATGATTGTCGCTTCCCTTGGCTGTGTGCTGGTCATTCAGGAATTTATCCGGATTGTCATATCGGCACGCAATTTCAACCTGCCGCCGATCTGGCAGTTTTCCATCCCCCTTCTGCGCGGCGATCATTTCGTCGTCCGCCTGCACGGGTTCGATATGCTGGCCATTGGCGGGGCGGTTATGGTTGCGGGCATTCTGGTCTGGATCATGGGCAAAACCGCCTTTGGCCGGAACTGGCGCGCCATAAGCCAGGATCGTCTGGGGGCGGCGCTTTGCGGGGTGTCGTTATCACGGACCGAATCCCAATCCTTTGTTCTGGCAGGATTTTTATGCGGATTAACCGGTGCAATGTTGGCCCTTCGTTATGGTGTCATTAATTTTCACAGTGGTACGCTTTTCGGGTTCAAGGCACTGACTGCCGCCATCCTTGGGGGAATAGGACGGATGCGCGGGGCGTGGCTGGGCGGGTTAATGATCGGTTTGACCGAAACATTATGGTCGGGATATTTCGGCGGGGCCTATCGCGATGTGGCGGTTTTCGGGCTTCTGGCGGCGATCCTCGTCCTGCGCCCTCAGGGGCTTTTGGGGATAAATGTTCGTTACGACAACCCGATGAAAAAGCAGCGATGAGTTCTTATAAAAATGCCAATTCAAAATATTCAAAAAGAAACTTTATCAACAGCGTAAGAATACAGAGTTTCTATGATTTTCTTGATTTTTTTCGTCAACTTGCTGCAAGCCATGAGCCTCAAGAAGCTCTTTTAGCTTTTGACTAGCGATAGGAGCGGAAGGCTCAAGCTCGATACATACACTTTTCACATGATTAAGTATCTCTGTCGATGCAGAGAGAATTTCCAATTCATGACCATCAACATCTATCTTGATGTGATCTGGTTTTTCAAGATTTGGCCAAGTAGCAACAGTTTCAGGCTTCATTGCAAGGCATTTATAAACACCTTCGGGATCAAACTTCCCAAAAATATTTTCTGGCTTCCCGATAGCACTTAAAGCATGTCCAGCGCCCTTTCTCCACAAGTGTAGGTCTGTCATTCCATCACGGTCAGACAATGCAATTTGTAATGGGAACACTTTATCTGAGCATGAATTCAGCATAATATTTTCGACAAGGATAGCAAACGTTCCTGCATTTGGCTCAAACGAGTACACTTTAGCAGACTTCATTTTTGCGGCGTATAATGAATAAAGCCCGATGTTGGCACCAATGTCCCAAACGACATCGCCAACAGAGACATACTCCCTAATCCAAGATCGAGTTTCAGGTTCTTGAGTGTCTAAAGCTTGAGCAGCAGAAAGCGCCCCACTTGACGGACAATGAAAAATAAAACGTGCATCATCCAGTTCAACGGCCCACTGGATTTGCATAATCTCCGATGTCAAAGCTCTAGTAAGAGCCCTTCGTTTACGATTTTGAAAAATCGTAACTGCACTGGACAATTTTAAGATCAAATTGCTATAAGTTTTCGACATCTATCACTCTTAAACAATACCGACACTAATGAAACCATAGCTAAGTGATGATTTCATCAAGCAGCTTAATTCATTTGATTTTTGCTTCGGGTTCTTGTTCTGCCAAACAGGAAAAATGAATAATTCGAGGTTAGGCTTCCAACATTCCAGCTGAAAATGCAAGAACCTAATCACGGGCCAAATATAAATTTAACTTATTGAATAAACAATCTTATGCAAGCCTATTGCCCCATGAGACAAGCCCATTATGGAAGCACCCTTCAAGCTTTTCAACAAAGCCGCCATGACAGCTTGTTCTCCGCACGAAACGGACAAATATAAAAGGAACTGACCCCTGAAACGTCTGGTCACGTCGCTGACATCCGGCAAACCGGCACCATCAGGGAAATGGAGGGACCGGGAACGTCAGGATATGGTGCAGTTCAAGACCCGCGACTGGCTTGTCGATGACGAGGCCATCGCGCCGTCACTCGAAAAGTGGCAGCGTGCGGTCGATCTGATGACCGAACTTCTGGGTGCGACCGCCGGTTTCGTTGTCGAATATAATGACCGGATCGGTTACCGGTCCGTCGTCACCAGCCAGAACAACGCCAATCCCTATGCCGGGTGCAAAACCTCGATCACCGGGCTTGATACCAATATTTTCTGCCGTCAGGTCATCGCACAAAGCGACACCTTCTATGAACCGGACGCGCGCGGCAAACCCGAATGGGCCGACAACCCCGAACTGACCGAAGACGGCTTCTGTTCCTATTTCGGGGTGCCGGTCACATGGTCGAACGGCACGATATTTGGCACGATCTGCGTGTTTGACCGTGAACCGACGCGATATTCCGACACGCTGCAAAAACTGATCGAAACCATCCGCGATCTGATCGAAGCCGACCTTCGGCTCTATGAACAATTCCAGATCATGCGCAGCATCTCGCTGTCCGATCAGTTGACCGGGCTTAACAACCGCGCCGGGTTTGAAATGCTCGCCCAGCAGAAAATCCGCATCGCCAAACGCTATCACCATCATATCGGCCTGATCTTCATCGATCTTGATGACATGAAACACTGGAACGATGATTACGGCCATGCCGCGGGGGATGCGGCACTCAAGGCCGTCGGGGCCGCCATCACCGCCAGCATTCGCGAGGTTGATATTTGCGGGCGGATCGGCGGCGATGAATTTGTCATTCTGGGCTATGTGCGCAATCGCGGTGATCTGACCACCATCATCACCCGTATCCGCAATGCGCTTCTGGCGGTCAAACTGACCGTGGCCGCCTCGAAAAAGCCGATCCACGAAACCCCGAAAATAAGTGCCGGGGCGGCTGTCTTTTTCGAACCGGTCAAGGAAAGCCTCGAAACCATGATGGATATGGCCGATCAGGAAATGTATCGCGACAAAAACCGCAAACGATAGCACGGCTGCCCGCCTTGTCTTCCCCCTGGCTCTCTGGCTGCCTGCCCCTGCTTTTACGCGGTGATATACGGCAATCCACCATTAAAACGTGTGCTATATTCTCAAAACACACCAAAGCAGGAAGTGACATCCGGTCAGGTCGATGCTATGACGCCCCCGAAAAACATATGACGCCCTGATCGCCCCGGCGATCCGATACCCAACAAGAAAAAGACAACGAGCGCCAGAATGCAGATCCGCAAAGGCACTGCCAACGACCTTCCCTTCATCCGCGACCTGACCAAGCGCGCAACCGATTCAACCTATTTCATCGAAGGCATGGGCGATGCGGCCACCGCGACCGTTGCCCGCTATGTCGATATGTCGACCGGCGTGTTTGAAAACGCGCTTGCAAGCGACAATCACAGCGTCATCGTCACGACCCAGGGTGACGACCTGCTGGGCTATGTCATTGTCATCCATGACAATCCCGAAATCGACTGGATCATGGTCGACCCGGCCGCCCACGGGCTGGGTGCGGGCAAGGCATTGATGATCGCCGCCCTCGATGCGCTGGCCGAACGCAAACCGCATGCAACCGTCAGGCTTTCGGTCGTCGCGCACAACGAACGCGCCAAGGCGTTCTACCGCAAATTCGGCTTCCTCGTCACCGGCCCGATCCCGGGGCGCGATATACCGACCGTGGAGATGCAGCGGGCGGCGTGAACGCTACGCACGACAACAGCTTGACGAACAGCCGCCGGATTGGCATTTTGGCGGCGAACCTTTATCGGAGCTTTTATGTCAGAGTCCCGGCACAGTCGCTGATCGCGGCTTGACCAAAATCTGAACACGACCATCAATTCCGGTCGTCAGTTTCATCCTTCCGGCCGCTGATCAGCAGATCGGGTTGTCCCTGCCTTAAGACGCAGGCACGCCACCGGTACCTTTGTGCCCGTCCCGATCGGAAAAACTTCTGACTGACAGTTTTCCAGACTTACGACAGTGAATATCTCGAAAAATGAACAGCGCGTTTTGCACGCGCTGGCACAAGGCGGCCTGATCAAGGTGATCAAGGACGACAAAAACCGTGTCTGCCAAGCCGACTGCATCACGCGCGACGGCTGGTTCCTGACCGCATGCAATATCGACATTTTCAAGAAGCTGCGCAAACGCCGCCTGATCCGATCAAGCGGCGGGGCTCCCTATCGCATCACGCGAGAAGGGCTCGAAGCAGTCCGTGCGGAATTATTCCAACGCTAGAAAAACCAAAGCCCGACTGGTTTTCCGGTCGGGCTCCCGCTCTCCCCCTCACATGTGAGACAGAATATTCAAAAGCCCGCAGGTCATTACCGGTGGTTTTTTGAACTTCAAGCCAAAAACTTACCAGCTCTTTGCTTCTTCATAGGCTTCCGGGTAGAGAAAAAGAAAGGCATTCACAACATTCTCAAGTCGCGTTTCTTCCTTGAAATTGACGCTTCTGGCTTCGCAACCGTATTTCTCGACACTCACCATGTCGATATCTCTCTTCCAGTCATTTTTCACATACTGGTTTACAAGAAACTGCGTCGCTTTGCGTTTGACGACCTTGGCATTTTCTGCTGACAAATCGGCACGTTCCTGCAATGTCAGACCGTCGAAATTTTCATAACATTTGAAATCGAACGACACGGACGCCAACGAATGTGGACGTCCGGTTTCACCCTGCCAGAAAACGTTTACCGGCGTTGACGTAACCTCGGCAATCGGACCTGCGGTCAAGTCCAAGTCAGGCGCGCTCTGTCGGGCACATGCCGAAACCAGAACAGACAGACAAACAATTGCTGCCACACGAAACAATAAAACTCGACTTTGCACCATTTCACCAAAACCCTGCACGTACTGAAAACATCTTCCGCTTCGGCAAACTGCTTCAGACGGAACATATCGATCCCTACCCTCAATGATTGATGATCCCAGTGACCGTGATCACTTTTCGGTTAATTTTCTTTTGATGTGAAACGCCCGCGACAAGAACGTTGAGCTTCGTTCTCTGTTTCACACTCTGGCTCTGCCGTCGTCTGGGAAAAAGCAGATATTTTTCACGGACACGCAGTCATGCCGAACCTGACGACCTCATTCCAGACAATCGTTGGCAACTATAAAAGCTCTGCCACGAAATTGTTCACTTCAGACATGCAGAAGCGTGTCGATAGCAACCTTGCCAGCCTGTCGACACAGATGACGGAACTCGACAACGCATCCGCAGCCACCCACGGCAAAGCATTGCCCTCCCCCGAACAGGCCGCAAAGACGCTGGCACAGGCCACCTCGGCGGTTGAACTGTCTCTTAACGCGCTGGAACAGCTCTTCTCAAGCCTCCAACGCGAAAGGCAGACTTTCATAAACAACAAGGCCCTTGTCGAACAAAAGGCCCTTTTTGCAACCGACAAAGTCCAGTCCGAACTCGATCAGACACTTTTGACGTCCATGCGAAACCTCGCCAACTCGATATTGTTTGCAAATGGCCAAAACTACCTTCCGCCACCCAAAACAATCATCAGATCCAAAGAAGACCTTCTGGCCGTTGACACCAGCAGTTTCGAGGCGTGGCTCGCGGGTTTTGCCGCGCAGTTCCGTTGACCAAGGGCACAATACCCATCTGTTTCTCCCGGAGATCGCAATGCCATATGTTGAACGAACAGACGTCGTCATTTCCGACACCGAAGTCCTGATAAAGGCCATCGCGAAGTGGCAGCGCGATAACAACACCAATGGCTTTGGTCTGACGGGCAACAATCCCGGCACCGATTTGCTTAATATCCTCAAGGATATGATTGCCGATCTGCCTGCAACTGTTGGGGCCGGATACGATCTGAGGTTCCCTGACATGACGACCGGACCAAAGGTTCTGTCGCTTATCAAGGCAACCTTCTATGCCTATGCCCGGCATGTGCATAGCGGCGGTCCAAATATCGACATCGCAACCAATGAAGTAGATATCACCGATCCCGGTTATGGCCTGTCATGCACTGATTTCGTCAAATATGTGTTTCTGATGCTTCGGCTGCTTCTGGTCAGCAGCGCACTTAGCCTCGAAGGCGCGATTGCCATCGCCGTCGCATTTCTGACCTGGCACGCAACGGCTGTCGGTGAACAGGACAACCATTCCGAACTTTATATAAACATCGCTGGCATGGCGACGCAGTTTGTTCTCTGGATCGCAGGTTGGTTTGCGCATGGTTCCTTGCGGGTTGAATGGCAAAAAACCCAAACCATCGCCGACAAGGCCAGCTTCATAGCAAGTCAGGTCGGCACGGTTGCCGCCGCGGCCTCAATGGGTGCACTGGCCTATTTCGGCACACAGGCTAACGCCTCCAACGAAATCGGCATCATGCTCTTTGTCCTGATTGGTGTTGTTCTGCTTCAAAACAACAAACCTGCAATCTTGCAGATCGGCAAAGGCATAGATGTGCTGATCCACATCATCTTTGCGCTGCTAAGTCTCGTTGGATGGTTGCTGGGCTTTGGGGTCGGTTCCTTAGCCGCAACCGCGAGACAACAGCAACCGCAACTTCCGCATTGATTATTCGAAGACGCAAAGAAAAGGCAAAGCCGCCGAAACGAGAAAAACTCCCCCCGATAAGGGCTGACACCTCGCTCTCCCCCTCACACGTGAGACAGAATATTCAAAAGCCTACCCGCCGGGTCGCGGACATAAAACCGCTTAACGCCCCACGGCTCGACCGCCGGGCCATATTCGATGCCGGTCCCGGCTTCCTTGACGCGCGCCAGAACCTCTTCAAGGTCATCAACCTCTATCGAAAGATCGGGCACCGGGGTGCCCGATCCACCCTCGGTCGCGAAGCTGACCTGCGGCATGACATTCTGCCTTTCGGCAGCAAAGGTCACGATCCAGCCGTGATCCATCACGCAGTCAAGGCCCAGGATATCCTCGTAAAACGCCCTGACCTTTGCGATATCATCGACGGCAAAGTTCGAAACGATGCGTTTGACCGCCATGGGGTGCCTCCTGCTTTTCGGCCCGCTTCTCCGCTACTGTGCCGCCTTCTCGGTCACGACATTCTTGTGCCGCTTGAACGGCCCGAACGGGATTTCGGACGGGGCAAAGGTTTCCGCCGATGCCCGGTCCCAGCGTGAATACCAGTCATGCAGCCCCTCGATCTCCGGCCCGCCGGAAACAAGGAACCCTTCGGGCAGATAGGGATAGGCTTCGTTGCCATCAAGGAATTCGTTGTCCTTCTGGCGCACCATGAAGTGATAGGGCATGAAATTGCGCGGATCGGTCAGGCCCGCCGCCCCGGTAATCTCCGCCAGCGCATGCATGGTATTATGGTGGAACCGCGCCACCCGGTCGCTTTTATCGCCCACATTAAGGGCCCGCTGGCGCAGCGGGTCCTGCGTTGCAATGCCGACCGGGCAATGGTTGGTGTGGCATGACTGCGCCTGAATGCAGCCCAGCGCAAACATGAAACCACGCGCCGCATTACACCAGTCCGCACCAAGCGCCAAGGTCTGCGCGATATCAAACGCCGTAACGATCTTGCCCGCCGCCCCGATCTTGATCTGATCGCGCACACCAGCACCCCGAAGGGCATTATGCACAAATGTCAGCCCTTCGCGCATCGGCATGCCGACCCGGTTGGCAAATTCAACCGGGGCTGCACCCGTGCCACCTTCCTTGCCATCGACCACGATGAAATCGGGCAAAATACCGGTTTTCAGCATCGCCTTGACGATGCACATAAACTCGCGCCGATGCCCGATGCACAGCTTGAACCCGACCGGCTTGCCGCCCGAAAGATCGCGCAGCCTGGCGATGAATTCCATCAACCCGACGGGGGTGGAAAACGTGCTGTGCGCGGCGGGTGATATGCAATCAATCCCCATCGGGATGCCTCGTGCCTCGGAAATTTCCGGGGTGATCTTGGCTGCGGGCAACATGCCGCCATGGCCGGGCTTCGCCCCCTGGCTCAGCTTCACCTCGATCATTTTGACCTGCGGGTTGGATGCGGTTTCGGCGAAGCGTTCCTCGGAAAAAGTGCCATCATCATTGCGGCATCCGAAATAGCCCGACGCCACCTGATAAATCAGATCCCCGCCACCTTCACGGTGATACCGGCTGATGCTGCCTTCGCCCGTGTCATGGGCAAAACCACCTTTTTTCGCCCCCCTGTTCAGCGCCAGAATCGCATTGCCCGATAACGAGCCAAAGCTCATCGCCGAAATATTATAAAGGCTGGCGTCATAGGGCTGTTTGCATGCCGCCCCGCCGACCCGAACCCGAAAATCGATATCGGTGATGCTGGTCGGCGCGACCGAATGGGTCAGCCACGCATAGCCGGAACTATACACTTCCTCGATCGTGCCAAACGGGCGCTTGTCCTCGACCCCCTTGGCACGCTGATAGACAAGCCCGCGCGACTGGCGGCTGAACGGCACCTCGTCCTGATCGCTTTCGATCATATATTGCCGGATTTCCGGGCGAAAACTTTCAAGGATAAACCGGATATGCCCGCTGACCGGATAGTTGCGCAGGATCGAATGCCGGGTCTGGCGCAGATCAAACCAGCCAACAACCATCAACCCGCCAAAGATCACCACCGGCACCCAGAACCAGACATCGACCGCAGCCGCACAGATCAACGAGGCAACCGTCAAAAGCGTCACACCGGCCAGAACCGCATAACGCTGATTCAAAATCAGAAATTTCACAGTGATCTATCCCATCCAATATTGCGGGGGCTATTTGATGGTCCGGCACCCGATTGCGGATCGTCCGGATTTCCAATCATTGTTCATTTAATCCGGCATCTCAATGCCAATGTCTGGAATTCATAAAAAAGCCGCCGGTTTCCCGGCGGCTGCAAGTCTGACAGGAAACACCCTGTCGGGAACACCCCGTGATGAGGGGCGGGTGTTCCCGGATGTCCTGTCGGCTCTGAGTATCGTGATCAGGCTTTGCCGTAACCGCCGCCACCCGGCGTCTCGATGATGAAGACATCACCGGGATACATGGTGGCACCGTCGGTGCCCTTGAGTTCCTCGACCGTGCCGTTGGTGCGCTCAATCGCATTGCGGCCAAGCTTGCCCGGCTCCCCGCCGCCAACGGCCTGAACCGGCACGCGACGGTGGTTGGACAGGATCGATGCGGTCATTTCCTCAAGGAAGCGCACCCGGCGAACCGTGCCATCCCCGCCCTTGTGTTTGCCTGCCCCGCCGGACCCTTTGCGGATGCCAAAGCTTTCCAGCAGAACCGGGAAGCGCCATTCAAGGACTTCTGGATCGGTCAGGCGCGAATTCGTCATGTGCGAATGCACACCCGACGTCCCGTCATAATCCGGGCCCGCACCGGTACCGCCACAGATGGTTTCGTAATACTGGTGCGTATCATTGCCCCAGGTGAAGTTGTTCATCGTACCCTGCGCACCCGACATCACGCCAAGGGCAGCATACAGCGTATCGGTGACATGCTGCGATGTTTCAACGTTCCCGGCAACCACGGCGGCCGGATAACGCGGATTAAGCATTGATCCTTCCGGCACGATCAGATTGACCGGTTTCAGGCACCCGGCATTCAGCGGAATGTCATCATCAACAAGCGTTCTGAAGACATAAAGAACTGCCGCCCGCGTCACCGCCGATGGGGCGTTAAAGTTGTTGTCAAGCTGATCGGACGTACCGGTGAAATCGACCGTCGCCGAACGGGTTTCCTTATGGATCGTGACCTTGGCTTTCACCACCGCGCCATTATCCATTTCATAGGAAAACTCGCCGTCTTTAAGCACGTCAATCACACGGCGAACGCTTTCCTCGGCATTGTCCTGCACATGGCCCATATAGGCATGCACAACATCAAGCCCGAAGTGATCGACCATCTTGCGCAATTCCTGCACGCCCTTTTCATTGGCGGCAATCTGTGCGCGCAGATCGGCGATGTTCTGATACGGGTTACGTGCCGGGTATTTCGCCCCTTCCAGAAGGGCGGTCAGGCCAGCTTCATCGAATTTACCCTGATCAACCAGTTTGAAATTGTCGATCAGAACGCCTTCTTCCTCAAGAATGCGGGAATTTGGCGCCATCGAGCCCGGGGTGATCCCGCCAACATCGGCATGGTGACCACGCGATGCGACATAGAACAGGATTTCCTTGCCATCATCGCCAAAGACCGGCGTGATCAGCGTGATATCGGGCAGGTGCGTACCGCCGTTATAGGGATCGTTCAGCATGTAAACATCGCCGGATTTCATTTTCCCGGCATTGTTTTCCATAACGGCCCGAACAGACTCACCCATCGATCCAAGGTGGACGGGCATATGCGGTGCGTTGGCAATCAGAAGACCTTCCTGATCAAACAGCGCGCACGAGAAATCAAGCCGTTCCTTGATGTTGACCGAATAGGACGTGTTGGCAAGTGTGACCCCCATCTGTTCGGCGATATTCATGAACAGGTTGTTGAACACTTCCAGCATCACCGGATCGGCCTGCGTGCCAATCGCTTCCGACCGTTTCAGCGGCACAACACGGGTCAGCACAAGGTGATCCCGGCCATTGACCTTGGCTTCCCAGCCCGGATCAAGCACCGTGGTGCCGACCGGCTCGACAATCACCGCCGGGCCGCGCACGGTGGCCCCCGGTTTCAGATCTTCACGTTTATAGAACGGCGTATCTTCGGATTTGCCATCAAACACCACCTTGCGGGTGGCAAGCGGATCGGGTTTGACGCCATCCTTGGAAACCTCGGCCTCGGCATCGGGCAGGCCTTGCGTTTCGCCAATCGCCTCGACCGCGACGGCCTCGACCACCAGCGGCTTTTCGTCCATGACAAAGCCGTAACGCTGCTTGTGCTGTTCTTCGAACTGCGCCTTGATCGATGCAACATCACCGAAATCAACGATCAACGGGTTATCCGTGCCGTCATAACGCAGATGCAGCTTTTTAAGCATGCTGATCTTGGCATCGGTAATACCCTGCTCATGCAGCTCGCCACGTGCTTCGGCGGCCAATGCCTCAAGGCTTTCATCAAGCCCGGCAAGGGCAGACGTTTCAAGCTTCGCCTCAACCGCCTGTTCGCGCATCGCGCGGATATCGGCAAGACCCATGCCATAGGCTGACAAAACCCCGGCAAACGGATGGACAAATACGCGTGTCATGCCCAGCGTATCAGCCACCTGGCAGGCATGCTGCCCACCGGCCCCGCCAAAGCATTGCAGGATATAATCCGTCACGTCATAGCCGCGCTGAACCGAAATCTGCTTGATCGCATTGGCCATGTTTTCAACCGCGATGCGCAGGAACCCTTCGGCGACTTCTTCGGGCGTGCGTACCTGACCGGTGGCGTCCTTGATCTTGAGCGCCATGTCGGCAAAGCCCGCCTTGACCGCATCCGCGTCAAGCGGCTCGTTGCCTTCGGGGCCAAACACATTCGGGAAGAAGTCCGGCTGAACCTTGCCCAGCATGACGTTGATATCGGTCACCGCAAGCGGTCCGCCACGGCGATATGCCGCCGGTCCCGGATTGGCTCCGGCACTGTCCGGGCCGACACGGAAACGCGCGCCATCGAAATGCAGGATCGACCCGCCACCGGCCGCAACCGTATGGATTTTCATCATCGGGGCGCGCATGCGCACACCGGCAACCTGGGTTTCGAAATCGCGTTCATATTCGCCGTCATAATGCGAAACGTCGGTCGATGTGCCGCCCATATCAAAACCGATGACCTGGCTAAAGCCATCCATTTCGGCTGTCCGCACCATGCCGACAACACCGCCCGCCGGGCCCGAAAGGATCGCATCCTTGCCCTGGAACTTGGCGGCATCGGTAAGCCCGCCATTGGACTGCATGAACATCAGCTTCACACCACCCAGTTCGCCCGCGACCTGATCAACATAACGGCGCAGGATCGGCGACAGATAGGCATCAACAACCGTGGTATCGCCACGCGACACCAGTTTCATCAACGGGCTGACCTGATTGCTGACCGATACCTGGGTAAAGCCGATTTCGCGTGCGATTTCGGCGGCCGCATTTTCATGGGCGGTATAACGATAACCATGCATGAACACGATGGCACATGCCCGGATGCCATCATCAAAGGCGGCCTGCAAGTCTTTACGCAGGTTTTCACGGTCAAGCGCGGTCAGCTCCTCGCCCTGCGCGTCAAAGCGGCCATCGGCCTCGATCACGCGTTCATACAGCATTTCCGGCAGCCTGATATTGCGATCAAACAGCTTCGGGCGGTTCTGATAGGCAATGCGCAACGCATCGCGGAAACCGGTCGTCGTCACCAGAACCGTGCGATCCCCTTTACGTTCAAGCAGGGCATTGGTCGCAACCGTGGTGCCCATCTTGACCGCTTCGATTTTCTCGGCCGGTATTTTTTCGCCCGCCGGGACGTCAAGCAATTCGCGAATGCCCTGAATGGCGGCATCGGCATAACGTTCCGGGTTTTCCGACAGCAGCTTGTGCGTCAGAAGGCTGCCATCGGGCTTGCGCGCGACGATATCGGTAAAGGTACCGCCACGGTCGATCCAGAACTGCCATTTCGGCTGTCCCGTCGTCTGATCAGTGGTTTGCGAAGCGGGCGAATTTTGGGTGTGCGAAGCCATGATGCTTACTCCTTCAGCATCGTATTCAAACAAATCTTGCGAATGCGCCGACCGTTAAACGGCGCGGGTCAGCCGTTCATTTTCTGCGGAAGCCAGGTGGCGATTTCGGGGAAGACCGTAATCAGCAAAACCGCCAGCAACAGCAGGAAGAAGAACGGCAGGGAAGCCAGCGCAATGGAAAACAGGTTTTTGCCTGTCAGCCCTTGCAAAACGAAAAGGTTGAAACCGACCGGCGGGGTGATCTGCGACATTTCGACCACCAGCACCACATAGATGCCAAACCACAAAAGATCGATCCCGGCGGCCTGCACCATCGGCAGGATCACCGACGTGGTCAGAACCACCACCGAAATCCCGTCAAGGAAGCAGCCCAGCACGATAAAGAACACCGTCAGTGCCGCGAGAAGCGCATAGGGCGAAAGGTTCATTTCCGCGATCCATGCCGCAAGCTCGCGCGGAATGCCGGTAAAGCCCATGGTGACGGTCAACACCGCCGCCCCGGCAAGGATGAAACCGATCATGCACGATGTGCGCGTCGCCCCCATCAGGCCGTCGATAAAGCTTGCCCAGTTCAGCGACCCGCTGATCGCAGAGAGGATCAGCGCTCCGACGACGCCAAAGGCCGCGGCCTCCGTCGGGGTGGCAATCCCGCCATAGATCGACCCGATCACCGCAGCAATCAGCGCGATCACCGGGATCAGGCGACCGGACGCCCGGATTTTCTCGACAAAGCTGTAAACCGGCCCGGCAGGCGGCATCTTGTCCTTGTTGATCGTCGCCCAGATCATGACAAAGCCCATGAACAGGATGATCAGCATCGCACCGGGCAGGATGCCGGCAATAAACAGGCGCGCAATCGAAAGCTCGGCTGAAACCCCGTAAACGATCAGGATGATCGACGGTGGGATCAGAAGCCCAAGCGTACCGGAACCCGCAAGCGTGCCAAGTATCAGCTTGTCGGCATAGCCCTGCTTGCGCAGTTCCGGGATCGACATCCGGCCAATCGTGGCCGCTGTTGCCGCCGATGATCCCGACACGGCGGCAAAAATCCCGCAGCCCAGAATATTGACATGCAACAACCGCCCCGGAAGCTTGTTTAACCACGGCGCAAGACCGGTGAACATGTCTTCGGACAGCCGCGACCGGAACAGGATTTCACCCATCCAGATAAACAGCGGCAGCGGTGCCAGCGACCAGCTTGCCAGCCCCGACCACGCGGTCGTCGCGATGATCGGTCCGGTCTGCGCACTGGTAAAGAATTCAAGTCCGATGACACCAACCGCAAACAGCGACAATGCCACCCAAAGCCCCGCCCCAAGGAACAGGAACATGATCCCCATAAGGATCAGGCCGATTTCAAGTACACCCATGACCGTCCCCCTATTCCGTCAGTTCGCTGGTTTCGCGCGTGGCAAAGCCGGGCTGCTGACCGCGCGCCACGTCGAACAATGCCTCAAGCATGGCGATGGTAAAAACAGCCAGTCCAAGCGCCATGGCGGCCTGCGGAATCCAGAGCGGAAAGGCCAGAACACCGGGCGACGTATCGCCATACGAAAAACTTTCCTCTGCCAGAACCGCCATCCAGTAGGCGAAATACCCGCCAAGGAAACTTGCCAGCGCAAGCGTAATGGTCTCGATCACCCGGCGCACACCGCCATTGAGATGGGACAACACAATCAGAACCCGGATGTGGGTGCCCGCCCGAAGTGCCGGACCAAGTGCGAGGAACGTCCCCGCCGCAAGCGAGAAACCGGCAAGTTCATTGGCATCATGCACGGCAATTCCAAAGAACCGGCCCAGCGACGACGCCAGGATCAGCAATGCGATGGCAACCAGAAAAATGGCTGCTAACCCCGCACTGAATTTGAACAAATAATCTAATGATCTGCGCACAGCAGTCCCCTTTCCGCCCGCGGGATTTCCCAGTGGTGGCTGACAATACGGACAGTCATATCATGAATTTCGGCGGGGCGTCCCGATCCGGGCATTTTCACCCGGATCGGGAAACGTGGTTTCGCGCTTACTTCTTGAAGGCGTCGATGATGGCAGCCCCGGTATCACCGGCTTCGGCCTGCCAATCGGCAACCATCTGTTCGCCAACCTTGGCAAGACCGGCTTTCAGTTCGTCACTCGGTGCGGCAACATTCATGCCGTTATCGGCAAGAACCTTTTTCTGCGCATCGGTTTCGGCCATGCTCATGTCCCAGCCACGGGTTTCGGCTTTGGCGGCTGCGTCCATGACGGCTTTCTGAACTTCCGGCGACAGACCGTCAAACGACTTGGCATTGACGATCACCATGTTTTTCGGAAGCCATGCCTGAACGTCATAGAAGTTTTCGACAAAGTCCCATGCCTTGGAATTCGCACCGGTCGAGGGCGAGGTCATCATCGCTTCGACAATGCCGGTCGCAAAGGCGGTCGGGATTTCCGGAACTTCAACCTGGGTGCCGACCATGCCGGTCAGATCAGCCAGTTTCGAGGTCGCGGCATTATAAGCACGGAATTTAAGACCTTTCAGGTCTTCAACCGTGTTGACCGGCTTTGCGGTATAAAGGCCCTGTGCCGGCCATGCGACGGCATAAAGAACCTTCAGGCCATCAGCCGCCAGCTTTTCCTCAACCGCCGGGCGCGATGCTTCCCAAAGCTTTTTGGCTTCGTCATAGCTGGTCGCAAGGAACGGGATCGCGTCAACGCCGTAAACCGGGTCTTCGTTCGCCAGAAGCGAAATCAGGGTTTCACCGGCCGGAACCAGACCGCGCTGCACCGAACGTTTGATGTCCGGGTGCTTGAACAGCGAACCACCGGAATGAACGGTGATTTCAAGTTCACCGCCGGTCGCTTCTTTCACGTCCTTGGCAAATTCGATGATGTTCTGGGTGTGGAATGTCGCATCCGGATACGGGGTCGCCATATCCCATTTTTCGGCTGCCATGGCAAAACCGGCCGACATGGTCATCGCGGCAACTGCAACGGTGGAAAGTGCCTTTTTAAGCATCAGTCAAGTCTCCCTGTGTGTGATGAGGCCGACATGCATTTTCGCGCGCATCTCGTGACTCCGAAGTAGCCTCCCAACAGAACGGTCACATTTTACTGATAAATTGTCAATGTTATTTCATGGCTGATATGCATAATGCGGGAAACTACGCAGGATATTTTATCGGCATTGCCCCACCCGAACCCGATCAGAACGCCCCACCAATATGATATTCCTCGATTTATGGCCGTGTGCTAGTGTCCCGACAAATAACAAACAGGGAGAAAGCCCGTGCATGATCTTTCGGGGAAATCGGTCTGGATCACCGGTGCCGGTAGCGGCATTGGCGAGGCCATTGCAAAATCGCTTGCCGCGGCGGGCGCGCAGGTCGCCCTGTCTGCACGGCGCGAAGAAGCCCTTCAGAAGGTGGCAAACGAAATCACCTCAGATGGCGGAAAGGTCGAAATCCACCCGCTTGATATCAGCAACAGCGATCAGGTCGCGGATGCCGCGCGCAACATCCAGGCGTCCATGGGCAAAATCAATGTCCTGATCAATTGTGCCGGCATGAACAGCCCCAAACGGCACTGGCGCGATCTTGATATCGCTGACTGGCACCGCATTGTTTCGGTCAATCTCAATGGTGTGGCCAACACGGTTTGCGCGACCCTGCCCCTCATGCGCGCGCAAAAGGACGGACTGATCATCAATATTGCATCCTGGGCGGCAAAGCATGAATTCCCCGTCGCAGGCCCGGCCTATGTCGCGTCCAAACGCGGCGTTGTCGACCTGTCACACAGCATCAATCAGGAAGAAATGCACAACAATATCCGTTGCTGCTGCATAAGCCCCGGCGAAGTCGCCACCCCGATCCTTGACCAGCGCCCCGTCCCGATCAAAGAAGACGAACGCGCCCTGATGCTAAAGCCCGACGATCTGGCCGATATGGTCACCTATGTCATCGCGGCCCCGGCACGGATCTGCTTCAACGAAATCATCATGTCCCCGACCCATAACCGGACCCTTCTGCCCCAACCCTAACGCAGACATGAAAAAGGCAGCCCCGATAACCATCGCGCTGCCTTTTGTCTGCTCTTCAGAAACTCTGGAAGTTAATCACATCGCACTCGCCGCACGCGATGCCTGATCATAAACGCCCGAAATCGCGCGCAGCGTCTTGGCCACATCGCCGACTTCCTCGTGATTGACACCCAGCCGCTGGAACGTCTCGATCAGGCAGGCCTCGCGGACGTCACGGTATTTCTGGCACATTTCGCGGCCTTCCTTGGTCGTCGAATAATGCACTTCCTTGCCGCGCTTGATCCCGTCAACCAGCCCCAGCTTGCGCAGTTTCTTAAGCGAGTAATTCACCAGATGACTGTCTTCGACATTCAGAACGAAACAAACCTCCGACAGGCTCTTTTCCCGTTCGCGTGAATTGACGTTATGCAGAACAAGGATATCCAGCACCGAAACATCGGGCATGCCTGCGGCCCGCATGCACCGCACCATCCAGCGGTTAAACGCATTGCCCGACAGGATCAGGGCAAATTCAAGCTCGGAAAGCTCGGCGGCACGTTCCGATACAAGATGCGATGATGATACAATACGTGGTTTGTCGGTCATGCGGCGTTCCTGAAATCCCGTTGTTAACTTTCGCGATGCGCTTTGTGGCATTCACTTATACGCTTTGTCGGGATTTTATCGCAAAAAAAGCAGCCTGGACAAGCCCAGGCTGCATATCATTGCCGACATTTCGTTATCAAAGTGATCGCATGCGTTCCAGGAACCCGTCAATCTGGCCCCGCAAATTGCCGCTTTGGGTGCCAAGATTATCGGCCGAACCATGCACGTCATTGGCGGCAACATTGGTTTCCGCCACCGCCGCCGATACGCCCTGCATGGCCGCGGATATTTCCTCGGTCCCGGCAGCGGCCTGTTCGACATTCTGCGATATTTCGCTGGTCGCAACCGTCTGCTGTTCGACCGCGGCGGCAACCGCCGATGCCCGTTCGCTGATATCGGAAATCATCCGGACGATCTCGTCAATCGCCTCGACGGCCAATCCCGTCGCCTGCTGGATACCATTGATCTGGCTGGTGATTTCATCGGTGGCCTTCGCGGTCTGGTTGGCAAGGTTCTTGACCTCGCTTGCCACAACCGCAAACCCCTTACCGGCATCGCCTGCACGGGCGGCCTCGATGGTAGCGTTAAGCGCCAGAAGGTTGGTCTGCCCGGCAATATCGCTGATCAGGCCGATGACCTCCCCGATCTTGAGCGCCGCATCATTAAGCCCCTGAATGTTTTCATTGGTATGGCGCGCACGTTCGGTTGCCGATTGCGCCATGTTCGATGTTTCGCTGACCTGACCGGAAATCTCGTTGATCGATGCCGCAAGCTCGGTCGCGGCCGTCGCGACAAGCTGCACGTTTGATGATGCTTCCTCGGTACCCGATGACACCGCCATCGACTGGCTTGCCGCCGTATCGGCACTGCGCCGAAGCACGTTTGACACCTGATGAAGCTGTTCAACCGCAACACCGACCTCGGCCATGACGGAAACCACCGCCTGATCAAATTCGCGAATATACTGTTCCTGCGTTTCCATGCGTTTGCGCCGGCGCTCGTCCGCCTCGCGCTGGGCCGCTTCAAGCTTGACCCGCTCGATCCCGTTTTCACGAAACACCAGAACCGCCCGCCCCATCGTGCCGATTTCATCCGCCCGATTGACTTCATTGATCTCGACATCAAAATCGTTATCGGCAAGCCGCGTCATTTTGCCGGTCAGTCCGGTAATCGCCCGCACAATCGCCTTCGATAGCAAGATCGACAGCACCAGCAACGCCAGTGCCCCCACCACAAACATCACCACCGTCGTGATCAGGCTGCGGCGCGAAATCGCCTCGGCCTCGGCCTTCATTGCGGTTGCGATGGCCGAAATATCGGCACTAAGCTGTTCCAGAACCGGCTCGGCTTCGGCGTAATAGTCACTCAGCTTGCCCAGTTCTTCCTCGCGCTGAAGAATGCCCGCCGCCAGCGCCTTGAAATCCGCGACATAGGATTTCATCAGATCGGTGATCTTCTGCTTTTCATCTGCCGGGATACTGTCCGCCGCCGCCAGTGCCGGGCCAAATTCCGCCAGACGGGCATCAATACGTTCGACATATCTCGGATCGATCCGCGCCAGAAAATCCTTCTCGTGACGGCGCATCATCAACATGATGATCGTCAGCTTGTCGGCCTCGTATTTCGCAAGCGCTTCTTCAACATTATGAACCGATCCGCGCAGGCCGCCCAAAAGACCGCTTTCCTCGTTCAGCCCGATTTCGCGTTGCAGGTTGGCAATGGTGCGAAATTCGGCGGCGTAATTGTCAAATGACGTTTCGATCATCGCAATTTCGCCGTCAAACCGGTCAAGCGCCGGGTCTGCGGCCAGTGCTTTCAGGCCGCTTTGAACGGTTGCAACGGTTTCGGCATGGGCGGCGACGTATTTTTCATCCAGCCGCAACAGGAAATCCTTCTCGCGTCGCCGCGCATTCAGAAATTCGCGCGCGATCCCGTCAACGATCAACCGGTCCTCAAGCGCCTGTTCTGCCTGCACTTCGGCGGTTTGCCGCTGATTGTCCGCCACAAACAGGACCACGGCAACGATGGCAAAAATCGATAATGCCGCCACCCCGATCAACGAGATTTGATAAATCAGCTTCATACGCGATAGAAAATTCATGTCACTTTCCCCGACAGGAACAGTCAAAAAGCACAATCCACCCTTAAAAAGGTATGGAACTTGTTTGAGTGGTGGGGCTTGCGGGCGAAACCGGCATCTTGTGCGCTTCTGGTCTGGCCCAATTCTGTTAATTGGGTGTCCGCCCCCCGGTTTACAGGGGGCATACACCAACCTTTTTTGTTTTCAAACATCTGCCGGCAACAGACAAAAAAGGCAGCCCCGTTTCCCGAACTGCCTTTTGACGCGACATATGGCCTCTGGTTAAAGCGACCGCATCCGTTGCAGGAAGGTATCGATCTGGCGGCGCAATCCGCCGCTTTGATCGCCCAGATTTTCCGCCGATCCCCGCACATCGCCTGCCGCCGCATTGGTATCGGATACCGCGCCCGATACGCCCTGCATGGCAGCCGAAATCTCGCTGGTGGCCGCGGCGGCCTGTTCGACATTCTGCGATATTTCACTGGTCGCGACGGTCTGCTGCTCAACGGCTGCGGCCACCGCCGATGCCCGTTCGCTGATATCGGTGATCATGCGAACGATTTCATCAATCGCATCCACCGCCGAACGCGTTGCCTGCTGAATGCCGTTGATCTGGGCCGAAATATCCTCGGTCGCACGCGCGGTCTGATTGGCAAGGTTCTTGACCTCGCTTGCGACCACCGCAAACCCCTTGCCCGCATCGCCTGCGCGCGCCGCCTCGATGGTCGCGTTCAGCGCCAGAAGGTTGGTCTGCCCGGCAATATCGTTGATCAGCCCGATCACCTCGCCAATCCGAAGGGCCGCGTCATTCAGTCCCTGGATTTCCTCATTCGTGCTTTGCGCCCGTTCGCTGGCCGATTGGGCCATGCTTGATGTTTCGGTTACCTGACCGGCGATTTCATGGATCGATGCCGAAAGCTCGGTCGCCGCCGTCGCGACAAGCTGCACGTTTGACGATGCTTCCTCGGTCCCGGCAGAAACCGCGCTGGATTGTTCGGTGGCGGTATTGGCGCTGTTGCGAAGGACCTCGGACACCGCATGCAATTGCTCGACCGCACTGCCGACCGCCGTCATCATTGTGACGACCTCGGTATCAAATTCGCGGATATAGCTTTCCTGCGTTTCAAACCGTTTTCTCTGGGCTTCCTCGGCGGCGCGCTGATCGGCTTCCAGTTTCTGGCGTTCCACCCCGTTTTCACGAAACACCAGAACCGCACGCGCCATTTCGCCGATTTCATCCTTGCGATCGACCTCGCCCAGATCGACATCAAAATCGTTCCCGGCAAGCCGCGTCATTTTGCCGGTCAGACCGCCAATCGCATGCACAATGGCGCGCGACAGAATGATCGAAAACACCACCAGCAACACCGCACCAACCACGAAAATCCCGATGGTCATCATCAGGGCGGATTGCGCGATCTGTTCGGCTTCTTTCTGGATACGTGCCACATTGGCCCCGATATCGGCACCAAGCTGTTCAAGAACCGGTTCGGCACTGCTGTAATGCGTGCTGAGTTCCGCAAGCGCCTCTTCACGCAGCAGCATCGTCGCCGACAGGGTTTTGAAATCATCGACATAGGATTTCATCAAATCCGACATTGATGCCTTTTTATCATCCTTGATGCTGGTTGCCGCATTTAATGCCTTCAGGAAGTCGGCCAGCCGGTTATCCATCTGTTTGATGATTTCGGGATCGGGATGTGTAAGGAAATCCTTTTCAAGGCTGCGCATCATCAACATGATCATCGACATGTCCTTGGTCTGGCTGAGCCCCAGCATCGCCTCGAATTTGGCAACTTCGGCCAACGCATTTTCGATGTTCCGTGCGGCCGTATGCAGGCTGCCCAAAAGCCCGCTTTCACCATCCAGCCCGATATCACGTTGCAGGGCGACAGCTTTTTCAAATGCCGCCGCATAATTGTTGAATGCTGTGGTGATCAGATTGACATTGTCGCGGAATTCGACCAGTTGCGGGTCATTGGCAAGGGTTTCCAGACCGCTGCGAACCGCCGCAACCGTTGTCGCATGATCAGTCACAAACTGTTCATCCAGACGCAAAAGGAAATCCTTCTCGCGCCGCCTTGCATTCAGAAATTCGCGAAATACCCGATCCACCAGAAGCTGATCGGAAATCGCGTTGGCGGCTTCGTGCTCGGCCGATTTTCTTTGCTGGTCGCTGACAAACAAAACACCCGCGACAAAAACAAAAAGAACAAGCGCCACCAGCCCGACCAGTGAAATCTGGTAGACCAGCTTCATCCGTGACAGAAATTTCATCGTTTCCCCCGATGCAGTCTTTATCTTTGTTCATTCAACTTTGTTAATTCAACCTTGAGCTAAAGATTGTTACGAAAAACGTAATATTCCAGATAAATATCCGAAAAAGCCTGTTTCATAGACTTAAGGACTAGTATCGTCGGCCACCCGTACTATCTAATGCGCTTTGTCTGTCGGCATCTGGCCGATATGGCGATAAATGAATGTCCTTTTCGCAACCAAGAGCCTGATCAAAAGCATGAGCATCTGGGGTAAAATCATTGGCGGCACTGCGGGCTTTGCCCTTGGCGGGCCACTTGGCGCCATTCTGGGTGCCGCGGCCGGTCATGTCGTCGACAGGATCAAGCACAATATCCGCACCGCCCGCATCGGCGGCTATACCGGCGGTACACAGGGCAGCTTTGCTGGCGGGCAGGATGCGCGCCAGATCGCCTTTGCCACCGCCGTGGTCGTGCTGTCGGCCAAGATGGCCAAGGTCGACGGCGTGGTATCGCGTGATGAAATCAACGCCTTCAAGCGCGTGTTTCATATCCCGCCGGGCGAGGAAAAGAATGTCGGCCGCCTGTTTGACATGGCGCGCAAGTCATCGGACGGTTTTGAACCCTACGCCCAGCAGATCGCCCTTCTGTTCCGTGGTGAACGTGCTTTGCTCGAAGGCATCCTCGAAGCGCTTTATCAGATCGCGATGGCCGATGGTGCCCTGCATCCCGCCGAAAAGGATTACCTGCACAAGGTCGCAACCATCTTTGGTTTTGCCGATGTTGATTTTGATCGCGTGCATCACGCCTATACCAGCCCCGGCGGCCCCGATCCCTACGAACAGCTTGGCCTTGGCCGCAACGCCAGTGACGATGACCTCAAGGCCGCCCATCGCAAACTGTCACGCGAAAACCATCCCGATACCCTGATGGCCAAGGGCATGCCGCCCGAATTCATCGAACAGGCAAACGACAAGATGGCCCGTATCAATGCCGCATGGGATCAGATCCGCAAGGAACGTGGCATTCGCTAGTTTGCCACGCACATCTGCCCTGCATGCAATGATTTCCCTTGCAAGATGCCGCGATTTGCGGTTTGCAGGGGGCCAGTTTTCATGACCTCAAGCTTATCGGTTTTTCCATGGCGCCACCGCTGATCAATATTAACGATATCCGTCTGACCTTTGGCGGCAACGATCTGTTTTCCGATGTCTCCTTTGCCATCGGCGAACGGGATCGCCTGTGCCTTGTCGGGCGCAATGGCGGCGGGAAATCGACCCTGCTTAAAATCATCGCCGGTGAAATCGAGGCCGATGGCGGCGAACGTTTCGTTCAGCCGGGATGCAAGGTCGCCTATCTCAATCAGGAACCGAAATTCGATGGTTTCGCCACGGTCGAGGATTATGTGCTCTCGGCTCTGGACGAACACGAAATCGATTACGCCTATCGCGTCTATATGCTGCTGGACTCGGTCAATATCGATCCGCAGGCCGACCCGACCAAACTCTCGGGTGGTGAAGGCCGCCGCGCGGCAATTGCGCGCGCCCTGATCGCCGATCCGCAGGTCCTTCTGCTCGACGAGCCGACCAACCATCTTGACCTGCCAACCATCGAATGGCTCGAGGGCGAGATCAAAAACTTCCGCGGGGCGGTTGTCGCCATCTCGCACGACCGCGCCTTCCTGAACGCGATTTCAACCGGCATTCTGTGGCTTGATCGCGGTGTCATGCACCGCACCGATCAGAACTTCTCGAAATTCGAAGAATGGTCCGAGGAAATCTTCCGCAAGGAGGCCGAGGAACGCGCCAAGCTCGACAAGCTGATCGCCCAGGAAACCGTCTGGTCCGTGCAGGGCATCTCGGCCCGTCGCAAACGCAATCAGGGCCGTCTGCGCCGCCTTTATGATATGCGCGAAACCAGATCGCAGCAGATCGAACGCATCGGCAATGTGTCACTGGCGGCCGACGCCGGCAGCACCTCGGGCAAGGTCGTGATCGAGGCGACCGACATCACCAAATCCTTTGGCGATCGCACGATCATTTCGGGTTTCTCGACCCGTATCCTGCGCGGCGACAAGGTCGGCATTATCGGCCCGAACGGGGCTGGCAAAACCACCCTTCTTAAAATGCTGACCGGGCAGCTTGAACCCGATAGCGGCACGATCAAGATCGGCACCAATCTGAATGCCAGCTATTTCGATCAGAAACGCGCGGCCCTTGATGACACCATGACCCTGTGGGATACGCTGTGCGATATCGGCGGTGATCAGGTCATGGTGCGCGGCAATCCGCGCCATGTCGTAAGCTATCTGCGCGATTTCCTGTTTGACGAAAAACAGGCCAGAAGCCCCGTCGGCGCGCTGTCGGGTGGGGAGCGCAACCGTTTGCTTCTCGCCAAACAGCTTGCCAAGCCGACCAACCTTCTGATCATGGACGAACCGACCAACGATCTCGATATGGATACGCTTGATCTGTTGCAGGAAATGCTGGCCGATTACGAAGGCACCCTGCTTCTCGTCAGCCACGATCGTGACTTCCTCGATCGCGTCGTGACCTCATCCATCGTGATGGAAGGCAACGGCATCGCCACCGAATATCCCGGTGGCTATTCCGATTATGTCGCGCAACGCAAACTGTCCGCCGCCCCCGCCGTGGCCGAGGAAAAGCTTGGCAGCACATCGGGCAAAGGCGGCAAAAAATCCGCCCCCGCCCCGGCGGCAAAGCCCAAACCGACCGGCAAGATGAGCTATAAGGACCAGCGCGAATACGACAATCTGCCCGGCCAGATTGCCAAGCTCGAGGCCGAGATTGCCGAAATCGAAGCCGCCCTGTCGGACGGCAGCCTGTTCACCAAGGACCCGGATGCCTTCCAGAAAAAGGTCGACCGCATGGCCGCCGCCCGCGCCGAACTCGAAGCTGGCGAAGAACGCTGGCTCGAACTCGAAATGCTCCGCGAGGAACTCGGGCTTTCATAAGCCCGGGACCGCCGCCCAAAGGCAGGCCCACACCACTTGCAGCTTTTCGACTGAAACCGTAATCTTCTGACGGAACATTACGGGGAAATCGGTATGCGCGGCACGGTAAAACAGGATGCAATCGACGCGATTTCGAGGCTGCCCGATGATGCCAGCATGGATGACATCATGTATCGGCTTTACGTGCTGGAAAACATCCGGCGCGGGCAGGATGACATCGCATCGGGCAAATGCCATGACATGGACCAAGTAAGGGCCAAGCTTAACTCTTGGTAACCAATGCTTTACGGCACTATTCGGATCGGTCACAATTTACCCGACAACTGAAAACAATTCACTTGTCGGGTTTCCCTTTCCATCCGATGAAGGGGCATACCGATAAACCCGCAAACGCGCCACCAGCGCCAATGCGCTTTGCCGAAAGCCCGTGCCATGCCCCTCAAAGCCGTTCTGATGGCCCTGTCCGTTGCCGTGATCTGGGGCGTCAATATGCTGACCGTCAAAGGCGCGGTCGGCGAAATCCCGCCCCTGATGCTGACCGCAATCCGCTTTGGTGCGGTTGCTGTCCTGCTGCTGCCCTTCACCAAAATGCCATCCGGCCGCTTTGGCCGTCTCGCCATTCTGTCGGTCGTCTTTGGCACCGGTCATTTCGGGGTGCTGTTCTTTGCACTGTCGATGCTTGATGCCGGGCCGGTCGCGATCATCATTCTGCTTGGCGTGCCATTTTCCTCGATGCTCGCGACCTATTTCTTCAATGACCGGCTGGGCTGGAAACGGCTTTCGGGCATGACGCTGGCCTTTGCCGGGGTCATGATCATGTTCTGGGACCCGACCATGACCGACCTGCAATTGCCCCTGTTGCTGGTGGTGTTTGCCGCCTTCATGTGGGCGGTTGCCAATGTCATGATCAAGAAACTCGGCAATATCGATACCTTCCAGCTCAATGGCTGGATGGCGCTGATGGCCGCCCCGCAATTGCTGATCCTCTCGCTTGTGCTGGAACCCACGGCTGTTGATGCGATCTTTGATGCAAGCTGGGTCGCATGGGCCAACACGACGTTCACCGTCGTGATGTCGTCCATCGTGGCCTATGGCTTCTGGTATCATCTTCTGAAAACGCAGGATGTGAATGTGGTGGTGCCGTGGTCATTGCTGGCCCCGGTGATCAGTGTCGCCGGTTCGTTCATTGTCTTTAACGAACCGATCAGCACGCTCAAGATCATCGGCGGCCTGACGGTTCTGGCCGGGGTCGGCGTGATCATGCTGCGCAAACCGCCGCAGCAACAGGAACAGGGAATGGACTGACCCGCAATGCCCACAATGTCTGCCGGAAACGACAACCTCAAGGACCGCATCATCGCCCGCCCCTCGCCCAATTGCGGCGACCGGCCCGGTGATGCCAAGGGGGACCGCAAGGTCGATATCCTCGTCCTGCATTATACCGGCATGCAAAGCGGTGCGGCCGCGCTGGATCGCCTGTGCGATCCGGCGGCCTCCGTCTCAAGCCACTATCTGATCGAGGAAGACGGCACCATTTTCCAATTGGTCGACGAGGATAAACGCGCCTGGCATGCCGGGCGCGGTCAGTGGCAGGAATGCCTTGATGTGAATTCCAATTCCATCGGCATTGAAATCGTCAATCCCGGCCATGAATTCGGTTATCGCGCCTTTCCCGATAGCCAGATTGATGCGGTGATCGCGCTATGTCGCGATATCCTGACCCGCCACGATATCCGGCCGGATCGCATCATCGCCCATTCCGACATGGCCCCCGACCGCAAGGAAGACCCGGGCGAGTTTTTCCCATGGGATCGGCTTGCCGCCAACGGCATCGGATTATGGGCGAGCGCGGAACCAACGAAGGATGATAACGCCTGCACCGAAACCGAATTTGACGCGATGCTGGATCGGCTGGGATACGGCCCAAACGATACGCTCAAACGCCGCATCGCCTTTCAGCGCCACTGGCGGCCGTCCGATATTTCAGGAAAGCTCGATGGCGAATGTGCCGCGATCTTGCGCGCACTGCTGGCGAAAGCCGGGCGATAGGTCGTCCGTCTACTGGGCAATCAGCCCACCCGGATTGGCAATCGGCACGTCCGACAATCCGACATAGCGCGCAAAGCCGACCCGGCTGAAACCAAGATGCCGGCGATAGATATCATCCACCACCCCGTTCACCAGTCCGTGCGCCATTTCCCGGTCAAAATCATTGATGACCGATGCCAGTTCGGGCCGCAGGCTCATATACCGCTTGGCCGTCTCGACCGCCGGACGCAATACCTTGAACTCCATCAGGCTTTTCTGATCCCCGCCACTGAACCGCAGGCAGGCAAGATCGGTAAACAGCACATCGACATAATGCCGTTTCAGCATCTCGTAACCCTTGGCATATTCGGCGACTTCCACCGGATGCATGGTGTCATTGGCAAGGATTTCCTCGGGATAAGGCTGCCCGATGACTTTAAGCCAGTTGGTGTTATCAAGGCTTTCCGGCCCGTCATAGGTCGCAACGGTAAAGCTTGACCGCACAATCGCCACCGTCACCCGGCTGACAAGGGACTCGGCCGATGTCACAAGCCCGGTTTGATCCGCCATAGACAGATCATCCAGCAGCAAACCATCCACCGCCCCATAGCGGATTGAAAAGTGGCAGCGCGCAAGCGGCATCTGCACAAACGTCACAGAATGCCCGGCATCTTCCAGAAAACGGGTCGCCATATCCACCGCAAGCCCGCGGGCAACACCCTGATCGTCATAGGCATAGGGCGTCCATTCGTCATAGCACAGGCGCACGTCTTTTGCCTGTGCGACCAACGGCACAGCACAAAAGATCAATATCGCGCTCAAAACCCGAAGCGCCGCACCCATGGCCAATCCTTCAAATGAAAATCCGGCATCATCCATATGAAACCGGAAACAGGACATACCCCCTTACGAGGGATATGGCAAACCCGCAGTTTTCCGGGCTTCCATGCATTTTTCACATAGTTAAAATAACGATCGTATAAGCCCCTGTAGCCACTGCTTTTTCTTGACGACGGGGTCAATGTCACCTACATCACGCCCACCAGATGGCCGGATGGCCGCCCCTGTTCTTCGGAACGGGGGAGGAAAGTCCGGGCTCCATGGAAATACGGTGCCAGTTAACGGCTGGCGGGGGCGACCCTAGGGAAAGTGCCACAGAAAGCAAACCACCTGATCGCGCAAGCCATCAGGAAAGGGTGAAAGGGTGCGGTAAGAGCGCACCGGTCCTTCAGCAATGCGGGACGCATGGTAAACCCCACCGGGAGCAAAACCTAATAGGAATGGTCGGCCGGATGCTTCGGCATTGTCGGCAGGCGGGTTTCCGCGCCACCATTCGGGTTGGTTGCAGGAGGCGTCCGGCGACGGGCGTCCCAGATGAATGGCCATCCAGTGCGGTTCGCCGCATGGACAGAACCCGGCTTACAGGCCATCTGGTTATTTCTTTTCTGATGCCGATAACAGATCGGCGGGGACCTGCCCCGCCGTCAAATGTGCAATCGCGCGATCCGCCTTATCCGCGTTCCGCGATGGATTGCGCGAAATACTTGTCGGCATCTTCCTGCGTGCCGACGTCAAAATTCCCCGCCGTCTGATCCTTGATGATCTTGCCAAGGGTCGGCATCACCTTGCGGTCCACCTGGCTCTCGATGCTCCAAAGCTTGGACCGCATCAGTGATTTCGCACAATGCAGGAACGCTTCCTCGACCCGGATCCTGATCACCGTGATCGGCGGTTTTGGCGTATCGGCAAAATGCGCCAGCAATTCCGCATCATTATGGATTTCCGCCGTGCCATTCACGCGCAGCGTATCGTTGAAACCGGGCACGAAAAACAGCATCCCGACTTTCGGGTTTTCCACAATGTTCGACAATGTATCGACACGGTTATTGCCCGGACGATCCGGCATCAGAAGCGTGTTGTCATCAAGCACCTTGATAAAGCCCGGCCCGTCACCACGCGGGCTGACATCGCCATTGCCCTTGGCATCGGCTGATGAAATCACCGCAAAGGGTGCCAGTTCGATGAAATGCCGGCAATGCGGGTCAAGTTTCGGCAGCGCCTTTGAAACCGCCAATTCCATTGGCATTCCATAAATCTCGCGCAGCTTTTCATGGGTGTCGATTTTTGTCATGGGGCGCACCTTTTGCGGGAATCAGATGGGGAAACTGCGTCACCGTGAAACGCAAGTCAATCGCATTTCCCCCCGATCACCTGATCTGTCGTGCAAACCTTGGCAAACTCGCCATTCAGGCTCGCCAGCGCCACATCATGCACAAGATCGGCATCAAAAACCCGTCCGTCAGGCAGCCTGCGCTCAAACGCAAAACACGCATCACCGACAATCGTGACCTCAAAGCCAAGGTTCGCCGCCATCCGCGTTGTCGTATTCACGCAATGATCGGTCGATATCCCGCAAAGGACGATCCTTGAAATCCCGCGTGCGCGCAAATCGGCCTCAAGAGCCGTCCCGATAAAGGCTGAATTGACCTGCTTGCCATAAACCGCCTCGTCATCGGTTGGTGTCGCAAAATCAATGAATGCATGGCCCGGATGATCGGGATAAAGCCGCGATGTCGGCGTGGTTGAGTCGTGATGCACATGAATGACCGGTGCGCCCTTTGCCCGCCAATGCGCCAGAAGCCTCGCGCCATTGGCCTCGGCCTCCGGGTTGTTGCGCTGCCCCCAATAATCAAGGTCGGCAAAGCCCTGCTGCCAGTCGATCATGATCAGGGCTGTATTTTCGATCTCGGTCATTATCCATCTCTCCGGCTCATGTGTCTGTTGGCCCTAGATTATCTGATCGCCAAATGGCATAAATGACAACAACCCCTCATTTCAGGACAAAACCCCTTGATGCCCCGTCTACCCAATCCGCCCCGCCTCCCGCGCCTCATTGTTTTCATCCTCACCCCGCAAACCGTGATGCTCGATGTCACAGGTCCCTTACAGGCCTTTCACGAGGCCCGCGATCCGGCAACCGGCACCCCGCTTTACCGCACCATATTGGCCTCAAGCCACGGCGGCCCGGTCATGACCGATACCGGCATCGCGCTTGATACCGTCGCCCTTGCCGATCTTGATCCGGGCGAAATCCACACCCTGATTGCCGCCGGGTCCGATGAAATGCTTGATGCCCTTGGCGATGCCAATCTGATCGGCTGGCTTGAAAAATACCGGGGTAAAATTGCCCGCATCGGGTCGGTCTGTATCGGGGCGTTTATTCTCGGTGCCGCCGGAATGCTCGATGATCGCGCCTGTGTCACGCACTGGCGCTGGTGCGACCGCCTGCAAGCCATGTTCCCGCAAAGCCGCGTCGCTCCCGATCCGATCTTTGTTCGCGATGGTCCGGTCTGGACCTCGGCCGGGGTGACGACGGGGATTGATATGGCGGTCGCGATGATCGAACAGGATCTTGGCCGTTACGCCGCCCTTGCGGTTGCACGCAGCCTGATCGTGTTTATCCGCCGCCCCGGCGGTCAGTCACAATTCAGCCTGCCGCTTGAACATCAGGCCAATGACAGCACCGGACGCTTTGATGATCTGCATGGCTGGATCGCGCAAAACCTCAAAACCCGCCTTTCGGTCGAAGACCTCGCCGAACAGACGGGCATGAGCCCGCGCAACTTTTCGCGCACCTACAAATCCGCCACCGGCCTGAGCCCGGCGCGCGCCGTCGAACTGATGCGTCTCGAAGCCGCCAGAACCGCGCTTGAACAAACCGACAAACGCATAAGCCAGATCGCTATCACGTGTGGCTTTGGCGATGACGAACGCATGCGCCGCTGCTTCGTCAAACATCTGGGTGTGGCCCCCAGCGACTATCGCGAACGGTTCAAGGCCATCACCTAAAGCCACCCCTTCCGCTTGAAATACCAAAGCGGAAGAACAGCCGACAGCACCATCAAACCAATCGCCAGCGGATAACCAAACTGCCAATCCAGTTCCGGCATGACTTCAAAGTTCATGCCATAAATGCTCGCGATCAGGGTCGGCGGCAGGAAGGCGGCGGCGGCGACCGAGAAAATCTTGATGATGTTGTTCTGTTCCAGATTGATCATGCCCAGCGTCGCATCAAGCAGGAACGTCACCTTATTCGCGATGAAATTGGCATGTTCGGTGATCGACACGATATCGCGGGAAATGGTTTTAAGCCGCGTCTTGGCATCCTTTTTAAGCCGCGTCTGCGTCGACAGAAACAGCCCCAGCCGATGCAGGTTCAGCAAGCTGTCCTTGGCCTTGCCCGAAAGGTTCCCGGCCCGCCCGATGCGACGCAGAACCGCCCGGTGATCCTGATCATGGGCCGGGTCATCGGGATTGGCGAAAACGATGTTTGACAACCCTTCAAGGTCGGCGGCCGCCTGCTCCATGATATCGGCCAGCCGGTCGACAATCTGTTCCAGCAACCCGAACAGAACCGCCTCGGCGCTCGATGCCAGCGACGGGCTGCGATTGACCCGGCGGATAAAGGTCTTGAACGGCACCGGATCGGCATAACGCAGCGTGATCAGGGTTTTCTTGACGAGGATAAAGGTGATCGCGGTCGTTTCCGGCTCGTCGCTATTGGCCTTGTTTAACACCGATACCGTCATGAAAAGCGCGCCGTCTTCGTCATACAACCGCGAGGAAAGCTCGATCTCCTGCATTTCCTCGCGGGTCGGGACTTCGATATCGAACCGCTTTTCGATCTCGTGGATCTCATCATCGGACGGGTTCAAAAGGTCGATCCAGACCGGTGTGCGTTCCGCCTTTGGCAGCTTTGCCACACTTTCCGCAGCACTGATTTCGCCCTCAACGGCATCGCCGCCGACCGGTGCAGCATCGTCCGCCGGTGCCGCCGTATCGTCCGACGGGGTCCGGGCCGGGGCAAAAAACTCGTTGCTGTCCATGGTCACTCTCCATCCGCGCCAGATTACCGGACAGTACCGGGTACCGGTCTATTTGGGGCTTGTGCGTTTCATGTCATATGCCCAGCGGGCATGTTTTGTCACGCGCCAAGCCATGACAAATCGGTTAAACGCCCCCGGGGCGCGCCATCCCCGCTATTGAAACGGCAAAACCGTCTGAAAGGCAAACGGATCAAGATCCGCCGCCTCGCCGCGCTTTTCATCAAACTGCGCCTTGGCATATTCAAGGAATTCATCCTTGCTGATCATTTTGTCAGAATTGGCATCAACACCGCCAAACAGCAATTCCAGCCGCCGACTTTCGGTCCGAAGCCGCTGCCGGTTGGCCTCCGGCGATCCCGGCAATGCCTCGACCGCGGCAAATTCACGCCCCACCAGAACACTATCGCCATTGATATCACGCCGCCGAAACATCCAGCTCGCATAGGACGCGGCCTCGTCCGCACTGATCCGCCCGTCATGATCCATATCGATCGGATGATATTGCTGCCGATACATTGTCACCTGTTCGGGAATGCCGGTTGCGGCAGCACTCGCCGCATTCTGCTTTGCCAGCGCCTTGGCAATCGCATCCTCAAGCCCCGGAATGGCCGCCGCACCCGCGCTGCCGGTGCCGGGGCCGGGGCCCGTTGGCACACCCTCGCCATCCTCAAGCCCGCCCAGCCCGTTAAGCGCACCAAGCCCGCCAAGCCCGAACTGCCCTATCAATTGCGGATTGTTCTGCAATTGCTGCATGATCAGGGGCAATAACTGGCGCATTTCCGGCGACGTGACCTCGGGCGAAATCGTCGCACTGCCCTTATCCATCTGAAGGCTTTGGGCATGCACCGGCATCCGAATGCCAAAAACTGCCACCAAGGCACAAGTCATTAACAATATGGCAGCTTTTTTCCGCAACACTCATTCCCTTCGCCTGTCCTGACGCCGCCCCGCATCAGGATCACCATCATAGCATATCAGCACGGACCGGATCGCGGGCAACATTGCCCCATCAAAACCGATTAACGATCAAATGCCAATCCCCGAAGCCGGGATCGGTCCCCAAACCGGATCATCGCCATGTTGCGTGAAATGCCTCTCGTCATCCCGTCACATCCCATGCAGGACAAAAATGGTCTGCGAATGGATTTGCATGGGCACCCATGGGGACGCGCGTGGGTTTTGATGGGCGAGAGCCGAAAATCACCCGGAAAACGGTTACTTTTGGCCCATTCGCACCCAATTCCGATATGCCCCAAAGCCGCAGGAAACCACATTATTACCCTATTTGATCCCATCAATTCCCATTGACCCCCATCAAAACCCATGGTACCCCATAAGTAGGCACATTTACGGTGTCATGCGGGGCATATCCATTTCGACGCGGAAACTGATCATTCTCTGGCGGTTCGAAATGGGTTTTTGATCAGGGGAATGGCGAAGTGCTGTTCACAGGAACGCACATTCACAAGCTGGACCGAAAAGGGCGCGTCTCCGTGCCCAAGCGGTTCCGTGCGACCCTGGAACGTGAAACCTTCGCTGGCATCTATCTGTATCAATCCCACAAGGAAGCCGCCCTTGAAGGCTGTGGCGAAAGCCACATGGACCGCATTGCCGCGTCGATTGACGAACTTGCGATGTTCTCGGACGAGGCCGACGACCTTGCCGATACCATTCTTGGCGCATCCCACATGCTGCCGTTTGACGGCGAAGGCCGCATCATTCTGCCCCCGGAACTGATCGAATTCGCCCGCATCGAAGATCAGGTCGCCTTTGTCGGCCGTGGCCGCACCTTCCGCATCTGGAACCCGGAAATCTTCAAACCGCTGCAGGATGCAAGCCGCACCCGCACCTTCAATCGCGGATCGACCCTCAAACTGAAACCGGCATCCGATTTCGCGCCGGGCAGCCGCCCCGCTGCCTCCGCCGCTGAAATCGCCCCGGATGAAGAGGGAGACGCGTAATGAGCATCCATGACCTCAGCTTCGCCACAGGCGATGGCCCGCACAAACCGGTGCTGTTGCGCGAAGTTCTCGATGCCCTGTCCCCCGGGGCGGGCGAGATCATGGTGGACGGAACTTTTGGCGCGGGTGGATATTCCCGCGCCATTCTCGATCATGCGGACTGCGAACTTTACGCCATTGACCGCGATCCGACCGCCGTTGCCACCGGCAAAAAACTCGAAGCCGATTATCCCAATCGCTTCCACATGGTCGAAGGCTGCTTTGGCGATATGGGCACCCTTTTGCCCGCCGCTGGCGTGGATCAGGTGGACGGCATCGTCCTTGATATCGGCGTATCTTCCATGCAGCTTGATCAGGCCGACCGCGGATTTTCCTTCCGCGAAGACGGGCCACTGGATATGCGCATGTCGATGTCCGGCCCGACCGCGGCCGATTTCGTCAATACCGCCGACGAGGAAGACATCGCCAATGTCATCTATCGTTATGGCGAGGAACGCGCATCGCGCAAGGTCGCGCACAAGATCGTTGAAATGCGCGCCGAGGCGCCCTTTGAAACCACCCTGCAACTGGCCCGCGCGGTCCGCTCTGTCGTGCGCAAATCCAAGGACGGCATTGATCCGGCAACCCGCACCTTCCAGGGCCTTCGCATTTACGTCAATGACGAGCTCGGCGAACTTGAACGCGCCATGCAGGCGGCTGAAAACCTGCTCAAACCCGGTGGCCGTCTGGTTATCGTGACCTTCCATTCGCTCGAAGACCGCAGTGTCAAAACCTTCATGAAGGAACGCTCGGGCGATCCGTCGAAAATGTCGCGCCGCCTTCCGGGCGAGCCAGAGGTCGCAACCCCGACCTTCACCACCATCACGCGCAAGGCCGTGACCGCACAAAAGGACGAGCTGCGCGCCAATCCGCGTGCGCGGTCGGCCAAACTGCGTGCGGTTGCCCGTAACGAACAGCCCCCAATGACAGGAGGTCGCAAATGACACGTGCCATGACCTTTATCGGGCTGTTTCTGACCATCGTTATCGGGGCGGGCACCTATTGGGTGTCGCACGAAGTCGAACGCCTTGAAAAACAGTATGCCGTCATTCAGTCGGACATCCTCAACGAACAGGAAACCATCCACGTCCTTGACGCGGAATGGAGCTACCTGAACAGTCCGCAGCGCGTTGAAACGCTCGCCAATACCTATCTCAAGCTTGATCAGATCACCCCGCTTCAGATGGCAAGCATCAATGACCTGCCTGAAAATGCCGATCTGCATCAATACCGTCTTGATAAATTCGGCGAGGCCGTGGCCTTCCTGCCGGTACCGCGTGCGCGCCCCGATGAACTGGCCCCGGACGAAGCCGCCGAAGCCATGATCATCAACTCCCCGTCGCTCGCCAGCGTTCAGGAGGGCGGAGAATGAGCTTCTATCGTTTCTCATACTGGCTGCGCGGCGACCGCCCGGAACTGGGCCCTGATCAACGCGAACGTCACGCGATTGAAACCGCGCGCAACCGCATCTTCATTACCGGTGCGATGTTTGCCGTCGGCTTTGTCTGGATTACCGCTGGTCTGGTCGATGCCACCGTTCTGCGTCAGGGCAACGAACCCGAAATGGCATCGGGATCGGACACCCGCGAACTTAAAACCGAACGTGCCGATATCGTTGATCGCAACGGCATGCTGCTTGCGACCGATCTTCCGACCAATTCGCTTTATGCCGATGCCCGCGTGATCAAGGACCCTGTCGGCTCGGCCGACCAATTGCTGACCGTCCTGCCCGATCTGGATCGCGATACGCTGATCCGTCATCTAAGCTCGCAAAAGGCGTTTGTCTGGATCCGCCGCAACCTGACGCCCGAACAGCAATATGCGGTTAACTCGCTTGGCGTGCCGGGCCTTAATTTCCAGCGCGAAGAACGCCGCGTCTATCCGCATGGCCGTCTGTTTGCCCATGTGCTGGGCTTCACCGATATCGACAATAACGGCATTGCCGGTGCCGAACGCAAATTTGATAACGAACTGCGCATCAATAACGGCCCGCTGCAACTCTCCCTTGATACCCGCATTCAATACGCGCTCGAGGAAGAAGTCGAAAACGCGATGAAGACCTATGACGCGGTCGGTGCGACCGGCATGGTCATGGATATCTATACCGGCGAAGTGCTGGGCATGATGTCGCTGCCCGATTTTGACCCGCACCGCCCCGGTCAGGCACCGGCCGACGCGCGCTTTAACCGCGCGACGCTGGGCGTTTATGAAATGGGCTCGGTGTTCAAACTGTTTAACACCGCGATTGCGCTTGAAACCGGCACCGTCAATCTCGACAGCATGTATGACGCCTCCCAGCCGATCCGCGTCGGGCGCTTCGCGATTAGCGACTATCGCGGCGAAAACCGCTGGCTGTCGGTGTCCGAGATCATCAAATATTCGTCAAACATTGGCTCGGCCCGCATCGCCCTTGATTTCGGGACCGAGACCCAGCGCAAATATCTCAAGAAATTCGGCATCCTCGACACACCACAGATCGAGCTGCCCGAAGTCGGCTCTCCGCTTGTGCCCAATCCGTGGCGCGAAGTGAACACCATGACCATTTCCTTTGGCCATGGTCTTGCCGTGACACCGCTTCAGGTCGTCAGCGGCATCTCCGCCCTTGCAAATGGCGGCATTTTGCGCCCGGCAACGATCCTCAAACAGGACGGCGCACCGGCGGGTGAACGCGTTATTTCCCGGCAAACCTCGGACAAGATGCGGCGCCTGATGCGCCTCGTCGTGACCGATGGATCGGGCAAAAAGGCTGAAGTTCCGGGTTACTTCCTTGGGGGTAAAACCGGGACGTCGGAAAAACTCGTGAACGGGCGCTATGTCAAGAACGCCCGCATGTCGACCTTTGTCGCCGCCTTCCCGATGCAGGACCCGAAATATGTGGTTCTGGTGACGCTGGACGAGCCCAAAGGCACCAAAGAAACGTATGGATTTGCCACAGCCGGTTGGGTGTCCGCCCCGGCAGTAGGCAAGGTTGTGACACGTATTGCTCCCCTTCTGGGCATTGAACCGGCGAATGCGAAGGCGCCGGAGATTGAGCAAGCGCTGCATATCGACCTTCGCAAGGGGGAGCGCAAACTTGCGTCTTTCTGAACTCATGGCAGGTGATCAAGCGGCACTTAAACATGCCGACGGACGGGACCCGAACATTACGGGCCTGACAGCAGACTCACGCACCGTGAAGGATGGCTATCTGTTTGCCGCCCTGTCTGGTGCCAAAACCGACGGATCGAAATACATCAATGATGCGATCCGGCTGGGTGCAGCCGCCATCCTTGCAAAGGAAGGCACCCCCAAACCCGCCGCCGCAACGGTTCCGCTGATCCCGGTGGAAAACCCGCGCCAGCGTTACGCGCAACTGGCTGCGCGCTTCTATGGCAAACAGCCGGCCAATATCGCGGCCATCACGGGTACGAACGGCAAAACCTCCACCGCTGTTTTCACCGAACAGCTCTGGACGATCCTTGGCAATATGTCGGGCTCGATCGGAACCCTTGGCATTCGTGCCGCCGGTGCGAAAATCCCCGGTTCGCTGACGACCCCCGATCCGGTCGCCCTTCATCAAAGCCTTAATGAAATGTCTGAAATCGGTGTCACCCATGTCGCGATGGAAGCCTCCTCGCACGGGCTTGACCAGCATCGCCTTGACGGGGTGAAAGTCACGGTTGCCGCCTTTACCAACCTGACCCGTGATCACCTTGATTATCACGGCAATTTCGAAAAATACTTCGCCGCCAAGGCCCGCCTGTTTGCCGATCTTCTGGCCGAAAACGGCACCGCGGTTCTGAACGCCGATGTCCCGCAATTCAAAATCCTGCGCTCGATGTGCGAAGGACGCGGCATTTCGGTGATGTCCTATGGCCTTGCCGCCGATGATATCAAACTGCTCGAAGCCAAGCCCGATGCCACCGGCACCAGACTTAAACTCGCCATCGAAAAAGGCGAATATGGCGTGCATCTGCCGCTTATGGGTTCGTTCCAGGTGATGAATGCCCTTGCCGCCCTTGGCATCGTCATTGCGTCGGGTGCCGATGTCGATGATGCGGTTACCGCCCTTGAAAAGCTTGAAGGTGTACGGGGCCGCATGGAACTGGTTGGCAAAACCAGCTTCGGCGCACCGGTCTTTGTTGATTACGCCCACACGCCTGATGCGCTTGAAACCGTGATCAAGGCTGTCCGCCCGCACGCCAAGGGCCGCATCATCTGCGTCTTTGGCGCGGGTGGGGATCGTGACACCGGCAAACGCCCGGAAATGGGCCGCGTGGTCAAGGAAAACGCGGATATCGCCATCATCACCGATGACAACCCCCGAAGCGAAGACCCCGCCAAAATCCGTGCCGCGATCAAGGCCGCCTGCGAAGGTGCGGTTGAAATCGGCGACCGGGCCGAGGCGATCAAACGCGGCATTGGTATCTTGCAACGCAACGATATTCTTATTATTGCCGGAAAAGGCCATGAAAGAGGCCAAATTGTCGGCGATACGGTTCTGCCTTTCGATGATGCCGCGGTCGCGCGCAACATCCTTCTGGGCGGTAACTGATTGATTTTAAAACCAGCCACGACGCCAAAGATCGTGCTGGATGCGGATACGAAAGAAACCCAAAAATGACCAAGGCTGTTTTATGGACGGCAAAAGACGCCGAAAAAGCCACCGGGGGCAAGGCAACCGGCAACTGGCAGGCGTCCGGCGTATCGATTGACAGCCGCAAGGCCGCCAAGGGCGATCTGTTCATCGCGCTCAAAGGCCCCAATTTCGATGGTCACAAATTCGCCCAGACCGCCCTTGATAACGGCTGTGCCGCCGCCATGGTGTCGGACACCAAAACCCTTGGCAATGGCGCACCAGCCCTTGTGGTCGATGATACGCTTGATGCGATGGTCCGCCTTGGCCTTGCCGGGCGCGAGCGATCAAACGCCAAAATCATCGCGATCACCGGCTCCGTCGGCAAGACCGGCACCAAAGAGGCGCTCAAATACGTTCTGAACGAACAGGCCCAGACCCACGCCAGCCCCGCCAGCTTCAATAACCATTGGGGTGTCCCCATGAGCCTCGCCACCCTGCCGGTGGCGGCCGAATATGGCGTGTTTGAAATCGGCATGAACCATCCCGGCGAAATCAGCCCGCTGGTCAAGATGGTCCGCCCCAAGGTCGCCCTGATCACCACGGTCGTCGGCGCACATACCGAATATTTCAGGGACGAGGCCGAAATCGCACAGGCCAAGGCTGAAATCTTTGATGGCCTTGATACCGATGGCACCGTGATCCTCAACCGCGACAACCTGCATTATTTTGCATTGGCCAGGCGCGCGAAGGAACTCGGCATCAAGAACATCAAATGCTTTGGCACCGATGCCATGGCCGATTACCGCCTGTTCGAAGCCAACATTGTCACCAATGGTTCTGCCGTGCGTGCGCGCATCGGCGGCCGTGACATCGAATATTTCATCGGCTGCCCCGGCGAACACTGGGTTCTGAACTCGCTTGCGGTTCTGGCTTGCGTTGATGCGATTGGCGGCGATGTGCTGCGCGCCGCACAGGATCTGGCCGATTTCACTCCGCCTGCCGGGCGCGGTGAAACCCATATTCTGCCGCTGCCCAACGGGGCTGATGGCACCTATACCCTGATTGACGATGCCTATAACGCCAATCCGACCTCGATGATGGCGGGTCTAAGCGTGCTGGCCCAAAGCAAACCCGAAGGATCGGGGCGCAGGATCGCGGTTCTGGGCGATATGCGCGAACTGGGCGATGGTGCGCAAAAACTGCATGCGGACCTGCATCAACCACTGGCTGCCCTTGGCATCGAACGTGTTTATACGGTCGGCCCGCTGATGGCCAACCTTGCGGAAACCCTGCCGGGCGAACTCCATGCCGGCCATTTTGACGCCGCCGAAGACGCAATTGGCCCGATAAAGGCCGATTTGCAGGCGGATGACGTGGTTTTGGTCAAAGGATCGCTTGGCATTTACGTTTCGAAAATTGTCTCGGCCTTAAAATCACCGGATGGCGCATCTGGCGCCCCATCCAAAAGTTAAGACGCAGAAGGAACCCCCGGGGCGATGCTCTATAATCTGCTTTATCCGCTGGCCGACCAGTTTCCGATCTTCAACCTGTTCCGTTACATCACGTTCCGGACCGGCGGCGCGATTATCACATCGCTTATTCTGGCCTTTGTGCTTGGCCCGTCCCTGATCAACTGGCTGCGCTCCAAACAAAGCGAAGGCCAGCCGATCCGCGATGATGGCCCCGAAAGCCACCTTCTGACCAAAAAGGGCACGCCGACCATGGGCGGCCTTTTGCTGTTGCTGTGCACATCCATCGGCACTCTTTTGTGGGCCGATCTGTCCAATGCCTATGTCTGGGCGGTGCTGCTGGTGACCATCGGTTACGGGTTCCTTGGCTTCCTTGATGATTTCCTGAAAGTCTCCAAACGCAATACCAAGGGCCTGCCGGGCAAACTCAAGCTGCTCGGCCAGTTTTCGATTGCCGCGGCGGCCGCATGGTGGATTTCCACCAACACCGCCGATCCGCTGTCAACCGCCCTTGCCTTCCCGTTTTTCAAGAACTTCCTGCTTGATCTCGGCTGGTTCTTTGTGCCCTTTGCCATGTTTGTCATGGTCGGCGCGTCCAACGCGGTCAACCTGACCGACGGCCTTGATGGCCTTGCCATCGTGCCGGTCATGATTGCCGCGGCCAGCTTCGCACTCATCACCTATCTGATCGGCAACATCCAGTTTGCCGAATATCTGCAGGTCCACTATGTCGCCGGATCGGGCGAACTGACCATTTTCCTCGGTGCCCTTGTCGGGGCGGGTCTTGGCTTCCTTTGGTACAACGCCCCGCCTGCCATGGTGTTCATGGGTGATACCGGGTCGCTTGCTTTGGGGGGTGCGCTGGGTGCCGTTTCGGTTGTCACCAAACACGAACTGGTCCTTGCCATCATCGGCGGTCTGTTTGTCCTTGAAACGCTTTCGGTGATCATTCAGGTCGGCTCGTTCAAAATGACCGGCAAGCGCGTGTTTCGCATGGCGCCGCTGCATCACCATTTCGAAAAAAAGGGCTGGCAGGAACCCACCATCGTTATCCGGTTCTGGATCATTGCCGTCATTCTGGCCCTTGTCGGGCTGGCAACGCTTAAACTCCGTTAAGTTAAGGACATCCCGCCTTGATCGACCTGTCACATCTGCGCGGCAAAACCATCGCGGTTCTGGGTCTGGGCAAATCCGGACTGGCCAGTGTCAAGGCACTGGTCAATGGCGGTGCCATCGTCTGGGCATGGGATGACAATGCGGAAAGCCGTGGCCAGCTGGAGGCCTTCGGCCTCGCCCCGATCAATCTCGCGGAATGTGACTGGACCGAACCCGACATGCTGGTCATAAGCCCCGGCATTCCGTCCACCTTCCCGACACCGCATCCAGCCGCCGAAAAGGCGCGCCGGGCGGGCAAGCCGATCATCTGCGATGTCGAACTGCTGTGCACCGCCCTTCCCGATGTGCCCAGCATCGCAATCACCGGCACCAACGGCAAATCAACCACCACGGCCCTGACCGCCCATATCCAGTCGAACGCCGGGATCAAGACTCAGGCGGGCGGCAATCTTGGCAATCCGGCCCTGGGCTTTGACCCTGCCGGTCCTGATGACTGCTTCGTGTTGGAACTCTCCTCCTATCAGCTTGAACTGCTTCATGACGCCAGCTTCGATGCCTGCGGCCTGCTCAACATCACGCCCGATCATCTGGATCGTCACGGCGGGATGGATGGCTATATTGGTGCCAAACGCCGCGTCTTTGCGCGCAACAAGGGCCCGAAATGGGCGGTGATTTCGGTTGATGATGATCCCTGCGCGCGCATGGCGGTTGAACTCGCCCGCGAAGGCGGTCGCCGCGTGATCGAGGTATCGGTCCATAAACCGGCCCCGCATGGCATTTACGTTGAAAATGGCTGGCTGATCGATGATCTGTCGGGCGCACAGGCCCGGATCATGGATCTGGTCACGGTCGCCCATATGCCCGGCGTCCATAACTGGCAAAACATCGCATTCGCCTATGCCCTTTGCCGGGCACGCGGGGTTGTGGCATCGAAAATCATCGAAGGCATCATGAGCTTCCCCGGCCTCGCCCACCGGCAGGAACGGCTGGGCATGGCCGATGGTGTGACCTTTGTGAACGATAGCAAGGCGACCAATGCCGAAGCCACCGCCAAGGCCCTTTCGGCCTATCGCGATATCTACTGGATTTTGGGTGGCAAACCCAAGGAAGGCGGCATTGACGGCCTGCAGGCATTTTATCCGCAGATCAAAAAGGCCTATCTGATCGGCACGGCCGCCGATGCCTTTGCCGAAACGCTCGGCGATGACCTGCCATGGCAGAAATGCGAAACGCTGGATCGGGCCACCGCCGCAGCCTTCCTTGATGCCAGAGAAGGCATCGCATCACGTGCGGTCGATATGCCGGTCGTGCTGCTTTCGCCGGCCTGCGCATCGTTCGATCAGTTCAAAAGTTTCGAAGCCCGCGGCGATGCCTTCCGCGACCTGTTTAACGCGCTGGCCAATACCGCCGGGCAGGAGAAACCATGAAATCCCTGTTTGGCAACAGCACCAACAACAACATCGCCTTTTCGCGCGCCGATACATCCGTGCTCGGCATCTGGTGGTGGACGGTGGATCGCTGGATGCTGGCCGCCGTCATCCTGCTGATGGGGATTGGCGCGCTGCTGGTCATGTCGGCAAGCCCGCCGGTGGCGGACCGCATCAATGTCGACAGCTTCCATTTCGTCCGTCGGCAGTTCGTCTTCCTCGGCCTTGCCGCCATCTGCGCCTTTGGCATTTCGCTGCTCTCGATCAAATGGGTGCGGCGTCTGGCCTCGATCATGTTTCTGGGCGTGATCTGCCTTCTGATCATCACCCCCTTTGTCGGCTCGGAAATCAAGGGTGCCGTGCGCTGGATTCATCTGGCCGGGATCACCCTGCAACCGTCCGAATTCCTCAAGCCCTGCTTTGCGGTTGTGGTGGCCTGGATGTTTTCCGAAGGCCGGCTTAACCCGAACTTCCCGGGCTATATCGTCTCCTGCATGCTGCTTGCGACCTGCATCATCCTTCTGATGATCCAGCCCGACTTTGGCCAGACCGTCGTGGTCACCGCCATCTGGTCAACCCAGATTTTCCTCGCGGGCCTGCCGATGGTGCTGGTCTTTGGCCTTGGCCTTGGCGTGGTCGGCCTGGCAGTTGGGGCCTATCTGGTGCTGCCGCACGTCCAGTCGCGTGTGGACCGCTTCCTTGATCCGGCATCGGGCGACAACTATCAGATCGACCGCTCGATGGAGGCCTTCATGAATGGCGGCCTGATGGGTCAGGGCCCGGGCGAGGGTTCGGTAAAAAACTACCTGCCCGACGCCCATTCCGACTTCATCTTTGCCGTCGCGGGCGAAGAATTCGGCCTTCTGTTCTGCGTGCTTGTGGTCGGCGTCTTCAGCTTCGTGATCATGCGCGGCCTCTCGCGCCTGATGGGCGAACGCAACCTGTTTGTCGTGCTGGCGGTCACCGGCATTCTGGTCCAGTTCGGCCTGCAGGCCGTGATCAACATGGCCTCCACCCTGCAACTCGTCCCGCCAAAAGGCATGACCCTGCCCTTCATCTCCTATGGCGGCTCCGCCACCATTGGCATCGCGATCGGCATGGGCTTCGTTCTGGCCCTGACCCGCAAACGCCCCGGCGAATAAGCAACCGGCCACCGCCCGGCCCCAAACCTCCACTCTCTCGTCACTCCCGCGAAAGCGGGAGTCCATCTCGCGACCTGCCGATGCCCCCACACAGCCAGCCCAGCCACGCATAGCTGCCCGGTTGATTCCGCATATTGACATATCGGAAAATCCCGATATATTTCGCGTCATGGAAATGCTCGAAATATTCAAAGCCCTCTCGAACCGGACCCGCCTTGAAATCCTCAAAGGCTTGAAAGAGCCTGCGAAGAACTTTCCTCCGCAGGATGAAGGCGACGTCGATACGGTTGGAGTTTGCGTCAGCAGTATTCAGGAAGGTGTCGGACTGTCGCAATCGACGGTGTCCGATTACCTTGCGACGCTGCAACGGGTGGGTCTGGTGGAAGTCAGACGCATCGGTCAGTGGACCTACTACAAGCGGAACGAAGCAACCATCCGCGCTCTTGCCGATGCCATCGGAAAAGAACTGTAGTTTTTTTGTCCGAATATATCGAGAAATTGCGATATCCCTTTTTGCCGAAATAAGGCAGTAAAATGAAAGTCCAGACAATGAAAGCTCAGATACTCAAATCCTTTGGCGGCCCGGAAGCCTTTGAACTTCAAGACGTCGCCAAGCCCGTCCCGCAGGCCGGACAGGTCCTTGTCCGTGTCCACGCAACCTCCATCAACCCGCTGGATTATCAGGTCCGGCGCGGTGATTATCCCGATTATGTACCCCTGCCCGCCATTACCGGGCATGACGTATCCGGCGTCGTCGAAAGCGTCGGCCCCGGCGTCACCAGCTTCGTCCCCGGCGATGAAGTCTGGTACACCCCGCAGATTTTTGACGGGGACGGAAGCTACGCCGAATACCATGTCGCTTCGGAAAAAATTATCGGCAAAAAACCGGCCTCACTCAGCCACCTCGAAGCCGCCAGCCTGACGCTGGTCGGCGGCACGGCGTGGGAGGCACTGGTGGTGCGTGCGGGCCTTCGTGTCGGTGAAAGCATCCTGATCCACGGCGGTGCCGGCGGTGTCGGCCATGTGGCAATCCAGGTCGCAAAAGCCATAGGTGCCAAGGTCTTCACCACCGTGCGCGAAGATAACTTCGAATTCGCCCAAAGCCTCGGCGCCGACGTCCTCATCGACTACACCAAGGAAGATTATGTCGATGCCATCCTGCGCGAAACCGATGGCAACGGGGTGGATGTCATCTTTGATACCATCGGCGGCAATACCCTTGCCAAAAGTGCCGATGCACTGGCCCAGCTTGGCCGTGTCGTCTCGATTGTCGATATCGCACAGCCGCAGAACCTGATCGAAGCCTGGGGCAAAAATGCCAGCTACCACTTCGTGTTCACCCGACAGAACCGGGGCAAGCTTGACGAGCTAAGCACCCTGATCGAACGCGGCCAGCTCCGCCCCCATGTCGGTGCCGTCTATTCACTCGCCGACATCCCGCTTGCCCACGCCCGGCTGGAAAATCCCGATAACGGCCTCCGGGGCAAAATCGCGATCAAGGTCGCCCCATAACCCGGCAACAACCTAACCACAATCCGACAACGCCGCACCTTCTGGTGCGGCGTTTCCTTTCCAAACAGGCCCCTTATCCTGCTTCCGCCAAAACTGGATTCCCGCCTTCGCGGGAATGACGACAAAGGGGCCGCGGCCGCTCCCCACCCCCAAAACCCACCGTCACTCCCGCAAACGCGGGAGTCCAGCCTGCCCCTTCCTCAAAAACACCAGCCTTGATTGACTTTTAGCGATACAGTACCCGCACCTGTTCGCCCCAAACACGACACCAAGGCCCCACCATGATCGATATCCAGCACGCCGAACCCCGCCACCGCGCCGGATGGGAACGCCTCTGGCGGCAGAACATCATCCAGTTCGGCGCACCCGACATGCCAAACGATGTGATTGATGGCCTGTGGTACCGCATCCTTGACCCCAGCCACCCGATGCAGGCATGGCTGGCCTTGGATCATGACCAAGATGATGATGACCAATCCGTCATCGGACTGGCCCACCTCATCATCCACCCGCACACCTTCACGCTGCGCAATGTCGCCTATCTCGAAGATTTCTGGGTATCACCCGATCACCGAAGCCGCGGCATCGGCGCCCTGATGATGGACGCCCTACAAGAACAGGCCAGACAAAACAACTGGCTCCGCCTCTACTGGCTCACCGCCAGCGACAATCACGGCGCCCAACGCCTCTATGACCGGCTGGCAAAACGGGTTGATTCGGTGCTGTATAAGATTGATGTGGCTTAAAAATCTGCTCCTTCGGCGCGACCAGCCAAAACTGGATTCCCGCCTGCGCGGGAATGACAAACCGGGGGTTCACTCTCCAACCACAAGAACCACCGTCACTCCCGCGAACGCGGGAGTCCATCGCGCCGCAAGCCAGACCCTGCCGACGACGTCAAAGCCGCCCGTCCTCTCAAAACCTCAAAAGGCACCAATCCACCCCAAAAAAACGACAAAATCCTCCCCTACAAACACCCGCGCTTGAAGGGATGTTAACCTTTCTCGGGTTCTGATAGGGGCAAACCGTCGTTGCATATGTGGATCTGATGACCGACATCCAGAATATTGAAGTTTCCCCGATGGAACACCCGTTGGCAGGACAGGTGATCGCCCTGACATCGGGCGGCACCGGCGGCCATATGTTTCCGGCGGTTGCACTGGCGCGCGCCCTTGTTAGGCGCGGAGCCCACGTGCTGTTTTTCACCGATGCCCGCGCCTCGCGCTATACCGAGGGGGTCGAGGGGGTTGAAACCATCATCCTGCCGGCCGGCGGTATTGCCGGAAAGGGCCTTAAGGGCCGTCTGACCGGCGCACTTCGCCTTGGCCTTGGCACGATGAAGGCACGCGCGCTTCTGAAAAAATCCCGCCCCGCTGCCGTCATCGGCTTTGGCGGCTATGCCTCCATCCCGGCAACCCTTTCGGCCAAGTGGCTCGGCATTCCCTTTGCCATTCATGAACAGAACGCGGTTCTGGGCCGGGCCAACCGGATGGTTGCGGGTGCCGCACACCGCATCGCGACGTCCTTCCCGACGGTCAAACTGATCGCGCCCAATGACGCGGCCAAGGTCATCTGGACCGGCAACCCGATCCGCCACGAAGTCGCAGCCCTCGCCAGCACCGAATATGACGCCCCGACATCCGAGGGCCCGGTGCGCCTGCTGATTACCGGCGGTTCGCAGGGGGCACGCGTGCTGTCCGAAATCCTGCCCGCCGCCCTGGTCGCCCTGCCACGCGATTTGCGCAACCGCCTGATCGTGACCCAGCAGGCCCGCGAAGAAGACCTTGAAGCCGTGCGCAAAACCTATGAGGGTTCGGGCATTGATGTGACGCTGGCATCCTTTATCGATGATATTCCCGAACGCCTGCGCGACTGCCATCTGGTGATTGCGCGGTCCGGTGCCTCCACCGTCGCCGAACTGACCGCAGCGGGTCGTCCGGCCCTTCTGGTGCCACTGCCCAGTGCGATTGACGATCACCAGCGTTTCAACGCCCAGCAGGTCGAAGAGGCCGGTGGCGCGTGGCTGTTGCCACAGGACCGTTTCACGGTTGAGATTTTAAGCGAACGTTTGACCAAGCTTCTGCAAAACCCGGCGGCACTCACCCGTGCCGCCAAGGCTGCCAAGGCAACCGGTCGCCCCAATGCCGCCGAACGGCTGGCCGACATGGTGCTTGATCTGCTGGGGCTGAACCCGGCCGGCAGCCCCGATAATGATAACATGACAAAGAAAGACCCCCAGAAGGTATGAGGAGACACTCCATGAACACCCTGCCGCTCAACATCGGCACCATCCATTTTGTCGGTATTGGTGGCATCGGCATGTCCGGCATTGCCGAAATCCTGCACAACCTTGGTTACACGGTGCAGGGGTCGGATATTTCCGACAATGCCAATGTGCAGCGCCTGCGCGATCTGGGGATCAGGGTTTTCGTCGGCCATCAGGCCGCCAATGTCGAAGACGCCAAGGTGGTGGTGATCTCCACCGCCGTGAAGCCTGACAACCCCGAAGTCGTCGCCGCCCGCGCCGATATGATCCCGGTGGTTCGCCGCTCCGAAATGCTGGCCGAACTGATGCGCCTCAAGGCCGCGATTGCGGTTGGCGGCACGCACGGCAAAACCACCACGACCTCGCTGGTTGCCACCATGCTGGACGCGGCCGGGCTTGACCCGACCGTGATCAATGGCGGCATCATCAATTCATATGGCACCAATGCCCGCCTTGGCGATGGTGACTGGATGGTGGTCGAGGCCGATGAGTCTGATGGCACGTTCGTCAAGGTCCCCTCGACCATTTCAGTCGTGACCAATATCGACCCGGAACATCTTGATCACTGGAAAAACTTTGATCAGCTCCGCGAGGCCTTCAAGAACTTCGTTCAGAACATCCCGTTCTATGGCTTTGCGGTCCTGTGCATCGACCATCCCGAAGTCCAGGCCCTGATCGGCAAGGTGACGGATCGCCGCATCTTTACCTTTGGCTTTTCCCCACAGGCCGATGTGCGCGCGGTCAATGTGCGTACCGAAATCGGCCAAAGCACCTTTGACGTCGTCATTCGCGAACGGGTCGATAGCGCCGAACGCGTGATCAGGGATGTCCGCCTGCCGATGGTTGGCGATCATAACGTTTCGAACTCGCTGGCCGCGATCACGGTGGCCCTCGAACTTGGCATTCCCGATAACAAGATTGTCTCCGCCTTTGACGGTTTCACCGGGGTCAAACGCCGCTTTACCAAAACCGGCGAGGTTGATGGTGTCACCATCATCGATGATTACGGTCACCACCCGGTCGAAATCAAGGCGGTGCTGAAGGCCGCCCGCAAGGCGACCGAAAACAACGTCATCGCCGTGGTTCAGCCGCACCGCTATTCGCGCCTGCATGACCTGTTCGAGGAATTCTGCACCTGCTTTAACGACGCCGATAGCGTGATCGTCGCCGACGTTTACGAAGCTGGCGAAAGCCCGATTGAGGGTGCGAACCGCGATGCACTGGTCGAAGGGCTTCGCAATCGCGGCCACCGCCATGTTGCCGCCCTTGAAGGCCCCGAAGCCCTGGCAAGCATGATCGCCAAGGAAGCCAAACCGGGCGATCTGGTTGTCTGCCTGGGTGCCGGATCAATCAGCGCATGGGCCAACGCCCTGCCAGCCCAGCTTGAAGCGCTTAAAAACTGAGACTGAAACCGAAACCTGCAACGGATTTGACGAGTTTGTCATGAGCACGCCGGGACATCACACACCGCTTATTGATCGCCTGCCAAAGGTGCGCGGCAAGCTGCGCGAAGGCGCACAATTGTCCAAGGTCACCTGGTTTCAGGTCGGCGGCCCGGCCGATGTGATGTTCCGCCCGGCCGATGAAATGGATCTGGCCGATTTCATCAAAAACCGCCCGGCCGAAATTCCGATCACCGTGATCGGGGTTGGCTCGAACCTTCTGGTGCGTGATGGCGGCATTCGTGGCGTGGTCGTCCGTCTGGGTCGGCCCTTTACCGATGCCATCATCAAGGATGGCGAAATTCATGCCGGCGCCGGTGCGCTTGACCTGAACGTTGCGCAAATCGCGCGCGATGCCGGGATTGCCGGGCTGGAATTCCTGTCGGGTATTCCGGGCACGATTGGCGGTGCGCTTCGCATGAATGCCGGGGCCTATGGTGCTGAAATCAAGGATGTGCTGGTCAGTGCCAATGCGGTTGACGGCAATGGTGATCTTCACACCGTCACCGCCAAGGCGATGGATATGACATATCGTCACTGCGGCCTGCCCGAAGACTGGATTTTCACATCCGCCATCCTGCGTGGCAAGCCGGGCGACCCGGCCGAGATCACCAAACGCATGGATGAAATTCAGGAAGCCCGCACCGGATCACAGCCGATCAAATCACGCACCGGCGGATCGACCTTCGCCAATCCCCTGCCCGATAGCGCGTGGGAAGTCATTGATGCCGCCGGGTGCCGGGGGCTGACGATTGGCGGGGCGCAGATGTCGCCGCAACACTGCAATTTCATGATCAATCTGGGCAACGCCACCGCCTTTGATCTCGAAGAACTCGGCGAAACCGTGCGCGAGCGCGTGAAAAAACATAGTGGCGTTGATCTGCGCTGGGAAATCCGGCGCATCGGCGACCGACTGGGACACTCGATCATAGGAAAAGACGCATGAGCAAGCATGTCGCCGTCATTTATGGCGGCTGGTCCGCAGAACGCGAAGTTTCCCTGTCCTCGGGCACGGAATGCATCAAGGCGCTGCGTGAAAAGGGCTATCGCGTCACCGAAATTGATGCCGGTCGCGATCTGGCCGCCCAGCTTGCCGCGATTGATCCCAAACCCGATGTCGTGTTCAACGCCCTGCATGGCCGCTGGGGCGAGGATGGCTGTGTTCAGGGTCTGCTTGAAATCATGGGCATTCCCTATACCCATTCCGGTGTGCGCGCATCCTCCATCGCCATGGATAAAATGTCGGCCAAGGCGATGTTTATGGAATATGACATTCCCTGTGCCCGCCATGTCTGGGTCTCGCGCGATGAAATCGCATCGGGCAATGCCCTGCCGCCGCCCTATGTCCTGAAACCCAATAACGAAGGGTCCTCTGTCGGGGTCGAAATCATCCTGACGCCCGAGGAAGAACAGAACATGCTGGCGCGTGAATGGACGCATGGCGACGGCGTGATGCAGGAAGAATTCATTCCCGGCCGCGAAATGACCGTCGCGGTCAAGGATGGCAAGGCGATGGAAATCATCGAAATCATGACCGGCAATCACGCCTTTTATGATTTTGAATCAAAATATGTCGCCGGCGGCTCCGAACATATCATCCCGGCCGATATCCCCGGTGACCTTCGCGCCAAAATTCAGGATTGCGCCGAAAAGGCCTATCGCGCGCTTGGCTGCCGCGGGATTGCGCGCGCCGATTTCCGCTATGACCCGACTGAAGACCGCGTTGCGATCCTTGAAATCAACACCCAGCCCGGCATGACCCCGACATCGCTTGTCCCCGATGCCGCCCGTCATGACGGTCTAAGCTTTGCCGACATTGTCGCCTGGATGGTCGAGGACGCCTCATGCGAACGCTGATGCTCACACTTGTGCATAAAGTCTCTGGAAATGGCTGCCATGTATAGCACCCCGCCCAGCACCCTCGAAGAACAGGCCCGCGAACGCCGCGAGAAGCTTGAACAGCAGCACAGCGTTGGCGCCAACCTGAAAAAACTGGTGCGTGTTTTCTGGTGGTCGAGCCTCACGGCCCTTCTGATCGCCGGGCCCTTTGCGCTTTGGTATACCGGCAAGGCCGAAAAATGGTATGCGGTCGCCGAGGTGGAGGCGATCCGCCTTTCCGCCGAATTTGGCATGACGGTGAAAAACATCGAAGTCCGCGGTCGCGAAAAAACCGACCCCGAAGCCCTTCTTGCCGCCATCGGCCAGAAGCCCGGCACCCCGATTGTCACCTTTGATGTCGATGCCGCGCGCGAACGCATCGAACAGCTTTCCTGGGTGCGCGATGCAATTGTCGAACGCCGCCTGCCCAACACCCTGATCGTCTCGATCTCCGAACGCCAGCCCGTCGCCCTCTGGCAGACCGATCATGGCCATACCGTGATTGATGCCGATGGCGCGCAGCTTCAGGATTACGAACTGGGTGATTATCTCGACCTGCCGGTCGTGGTCGGCGCGGACGCCCCCGAACATGCCAGCGAAATGCTGACCACGCTCAAATCCATCCCGCGCCTGTTTGACATGGTCAGCGGCGCACAGCGCATCGGCAACCGCCGCTGGAACATCCAGCTTTCCAACGGCATGTTCATCCGCCTGCCCGAGGAAAACATGGACAAGGCCTGGGCACGCCTCGATCAGCTTGATCAGGAACACCACATCCTGTCACGCGACGTCCTGATCGTCGATCTGCGCCTGCCTGATCGCACATTCGTGCGCCTGACACCAGGCGCCGCTGAGCAACGCCGCAACCCGCCAAAGAAGGGTAATGCGGCCTAGTGCCGCGTACCGTTTTCTCTAAAAAAAGACCCGGAGCAAAAGGGCGGCTTCTGCTCCGGGGATAGCCGGTCGGTCGAAAATCAACCGTCCGGCCGGTGGGAGGTAAGGTTAAATTGCGTTATTTTGCAATGCGATTGACCGGTGCCAATCCCTGACAGATACGATTGACGTTATCTGCCATCACATTTCTGCGCCGTTCAATCGTGCCATGCGTCCAGCCCGACATGTGGGGCGTCATTGTAATGTTGCCGAGTTCATGAAACGGCAGGCGCGAGGGATAGGTCGCCGCGTCCGGTCCGTTCGGATACTGGTACCATGTATCAATAAAGGCATGTTCGATCAGGCCGTCTTTTAACGCGCCAAACAGCGCCTCTTCATCAACCACGCCACCGCGGCCGACATTCATGAAAACCGCAGTCGGCTTCATGCTGGCAAACGCCTTGCCATCGACAAGGCCGGTCGTGTTGGCCGCCAGCGGCAGCGTATTTACGACAACATCCACATGCGCCAGCATTTCCCTGAAATCATCAATCGCATGAAACGCATCGATCTGGCTCTGGTCCTCGGGGCGGGAACGGTTGGCAACATGCACATTCATGCCAAACGCCTTGGCGCGTTGGGCAATCGCCTTGCCGATATGCCCGTAACCCAGAATACCGATTGTGCTACTGCCAAGCTCCGTTCTCATGCCGGACGGGCCACCCGCCCAGTATTTCCAGTCCCCTTTGCGCAAACGCGCATCGGCATCCGCAAGCGGAACATGACGTGACAGCAACGCACACATCGCATATTCCGCAATCGCAATCTCATGCCCGAAACAATTGCAAAGATCGGCATCCACCGGCAGGTCTGGAACACGGATGCCGTCATAGCCCGCACCCGGCACCTGATAAAGCTTCAGGTTACGCGGCGTTGGGAAACTGTCATCAAACCTGATGCCGATAATGACATCTGCCGTGGCATAGGCTTCGCGATCCGCCTCACTGCCAAGATGATCGGGCAACAGAACAAGCTCATGCGCCGCATCAAGCAACTCGGCAAAACCGGGATGAAAAGTCGAGGCATTCGCCCCATGGAACACGACCTTCACGAAATCCTCCCACATATGGTTATTATTTTTTCGCCTTGATATTTTCTGATATTTCACAAAATTTCAACAGGAAAATCGCAAAATCCTATCGGCCATCCGGCCCCTTATCTCAAAATGGATCAAAGTCCTGCGTCACGTCAAAGATGCTCGGCGCGATACTGTTTTCAAGAACCGGGAACATCGCATCCACAAACTCGATCAGCTTGTCCGACGCAACCAGTGCCGCATCCTTTTCCCCCTCGACAACCGCATTCAGAACATCCAGATGGCTGTCGATGGTCACGTCAAGCGACACCCCATCAACCGTCTGCGTATGATAAATCCACCCCAGACGGCGGAAAATCGTATGCAGGGGACGCAGCGTATATTCAAGAAACGGCTCGCCGCAGGCTGCCAGCATCATCTGATCAATCCGGCGATCGAATTCGTTGAACTCGACAATCGTCATCTTGTCGCGATGCGTGGTCAAAAGCCCGATCAGATGGCGCATCTGACTTCTGTGCGACGTACTCGCCCGCGCACTCGCCAGTGACACAACAAACCTTTCCATATCGCGGCGCAGCCGCAACAGCAAATGGGTGCGTGTCAGATCAATCGGCGCAATCTGGATGCCCTGGCGGGGCTGAATGATCATAAGGGTATCGGCTGACAGGCGCGTGACCGCCTGATGAACCGGCGTGCGGCTGATACCGGTTGCGGTTTGCAAATCCTGTATGCGCAGATAACTGCCCGGCTTCAATTCACAGGTCACGATAAGTTCTTCAAGCTTGTTATAGGCAAGCTCGTTCAGGTTTTTGCCCCCGCCCGATCCTGCTTTTCCCGGCTCGGAAGAATCGCCTGAAATGACCTTATCTTTCTGTTTAGACGCCATTATTTCTCTCTGTAATTTCATAAAAAGTCACAATATATTTGTTTTTATTCAATACCATATATACATATTCCCATGGATGGAAAAGTAAAACCTGTTGAAGTTCCCGCTTGATACATGCTACTGATGTTTCGTGAAATATCACAACATGTCACATAAGGGAGGAACCAACGACATGAAAAAACTAACAAAAACATTAACCGCTCTGGCCGCCACCGGCTTTCTGACTTTCACCACCTCACAGGCCTTCGCGGCCGACCCGACCCCGCTGCAATTCCAGACACATCACAACGCCTCCTCATTGCAGGGCAAGGCACTGTTGCGGTTTGCCGACCTTGTCAAAGAATATTCCGACGGCACGGTACAGGTCGAAATGCACACCAGTTCATCGGTCGTGAACTCGAACGAAGCCTTCGAAGCATCCAGCATGGGCATCATTGACGGTGACGCAACCGGTGCGGGCTATATCACCGGCAAAAACCCTGCCTTCCAGTTCTATGGCGACATCATGGGCGGCTACAGCACCCCGGAACAGCTTCTTGGCTGGTACAGGGATGGCGGTCTCGACCTCGCAAACGAGCTGTATCACAAATTCAACATGCATCTTGTCGGTGTGTTCATCGCAACCCCCGAATCGCTTAGCTCAACCACCCCACTTGCCGGGATCAATGATCTTAAGGGCTGGAAATTCCGCTCGCCTCCGGGCATGGAATCCGAAATTTTCCAGAAACTTGGCGCTGGACCGGTTGTGATGCCGTTTGGCGAGGTGTTCACCGCCATGTCCACCGGCACGGTTTCGGGGGCGGATGCCTCCACCCTCGCCGTGAACAAGAAACTCGGCCTCTATGACATCGCCAAATACGCGACCTATCCCGGCTTCCATTCCATGCCGATCGAACATATCGCCATTAATCTCGAAAAATGGAATGCACTGAACGAGGCCCAGCAAAAGGCCATGCAGGACGCCATCGCAACGATTGCCCCGGAAGTCATCGCAGAATCAAACAAGCTTGATCAGGAAGCCGCCAAGGAACTGACCGAAGCCGGCGTCACCCTCGAAGACTGGAGCAGCGAAGATCGTCTGGCATTCCGCAAGGCGGCACAGGAAGTATGGGCCGACTGGGCAACGCGCAGCCCCGAAGCCAAGGCGGCCTATGACGCGCATATCGCCTACATGAAGAAAAACGGCATCCTCGACTAACCAGCAAGTCCGTCATTTTGATCCTCGGGGGGTTCCCCCCGGGGGCTTTTCTGGAGGTCCGCGATGCAGGCAACCCCGAAACGCGTGCGCAGCTTTCAATTCGTCGTCGCACTATTTTCCCTACTTCTTTTGATTATTGTCGGGGTGACTTTTTACGAAGTCATCGCACGCTACATATTCAGAACCCCGACAATCTGGGCCAATGAACTGGCCTTGTGGCTCTCGGCAATCCTGTTTCTGGCCGCGGGCCTCTATGCCATGCAAAGAGACCAGCATCTCAGAATTACCGTTCTCTATGACGCAAGCCCCGCATGGCTTCAGCGCATATTTGATCTCATCACGCTGGCCTGCTGTCTGACATTCTGTCTGGGCATTGCATGGTTCGGCGCGCCCAGCTCGTGGCAATCCCTGATGAATTGGGAACCGTTTGGCACGGCATGGAACCCGCCGATCCCGGCAACGGTCAAACCGCTCATTGTTCTGACAACCGGTTTGATGGCGCTTTACGCGATCATCAACTGCGTCAAAAGGTTCCGCGGCATCCCCGCCGACACCGCAGAATCAGTCACGGAGGACAACCGTGTCGATTGAACTCATTTCCATTATCCTCGTCGGTGGCGTCTTTGCCTTGATGGCGCTGGGTGTTCCGCTGGCTTTCGCCGCCGGGTCGCTTGCCGTCCTCGTCAGCTATCTTAAATTCGGTCCGGCGGTCATCGCACTTGCCCATAAAACGGTTTACGGGCTTGCGACCGAATATTCGCTGCTGTCCGTGCCGCTTTTCATTCTGATGGCAACCCTGCTGGAACGCTCCCGGCTGGCACAGGATTTATACGATGCCCTGTTCAAGGTTTTCGGAAATCTGAAGGGCGGCGTTGCGACCGTGACCCTGATCATTTCCGTTTTCATGGCCGCCATCAGCGGCATCATCGGCGGCGAAATCGTTCTGCTTGGTCTGATTGCCCTGCCACAGATGATGCGCCTGCAATATGACCGAAAACTCTCCATCGGGATCATCTGCGCGGGCGGATCGCTCGGCACAATGGTGCCGCCCTCGATTGTCCTGATCATTTACGGCCTGACCGCCGATGTCTCGGTGCAAAAGCTCTTTCTGGCGTCCTTCGTACCGGGCTTCGCGCTCGCCTTTGCCTACTTTGCCTATATCTATATTCGCTGCACGCTTAATCCGGCCCTGACCCCAAAGGCACCGGAAAAGACCGAGCCCTTCACAAAACAGGATTTCTTACGCGGCGTTCTGCCACTGCTTGTTCTGATCGGCATCGTTTTCGGCTGCATTTACGGCGGGGTGACCTCCATTACCGAGGCCGCGGGCATCGCGGTTGGCGTCTCCATCCTCATCATCGCCCTGCGATCCGAACTGAACATAACCATGCTGTGGCAGGCCCTGACACGCACCCTGCAATCCTGCGGGATTATCCTGTGGGTGACGTTTGGCGCGGCATCGCTGATTGCCATTTACAATCTTTCGGGCGGCCAGCGTTTTGTCACCGGCATGATCACCGGTCTGGATATCGCACCTGTTGTCACGATCATGCTGATGATGGCGATCTTCATCGTCCTTGGGCTGTTCATGGACTGGATCGGCATCCTGCTTCTGACCATTCCGATCTTTGTGCCCATCGTCACCCAGCTTGGCTATGACCCGGTATGGTTCGGGGTGCTTTTCTCGCTGACCATGCAGGTGGCATTCCTCTCACCACCTTTTGGTCCGGCCGCTTTCTATCTCAAAAGCGTCGCCCCGCCGGAAATCACCCTTCAGACGATTTTCGCGTCTCTCTGGCCTTTCATGCTCATTCAGATCGCCTTCCTGGCGCTGATGCTCACCTTCCCGTCCATCGCGCTATGGCTCCCGGAAATACTCAATTAATCTGAATTCGGATAAGAAAATGAAGATCACAGCAATCAAAACCTACCGCGTAGACGAATTTGCCAATGTCCTGTGGGTCCATGTCGAAACGGATGCGGGCATTACCGGCCTTGGCGAAACCTTCTATGGTGCCGGCGCTGTCGAAGCCCACATTCACGATACACTGGCAGGGCGCCTGATCGGGCAGAACCCCCTTCACATCGAAGCCCTGCACAAGGAAATGGTCAACCTGCCGATGGCACAGTCATCGACGGGCGCAGAATATCGTGCGGCATCCGCCATCGACATTGCCCTTTGGGACATCTTTGGCAAGGTCTGTGACCAGCCCGTCCATCAGATGCTGGGCGGTTTGTGCTGGGATAAAATCCGGATTTACAACACCTGTGCCGGCTATCGCTATGTCCGCACCAACAATATCAAACCCGTATCCAACTGGAACCTTGGCGAACCGGAAGGCCCCTATGAGGATCTGGACGGTTTCATGAACCGCCCGGCCCAACTTGCCGAAAACCTTCTGGAATCCGGCATCACGGCCATGAAAATCTGGCCATTTGATCCGATGGCGGCCGAAACACGCGGTCAGTACATCACCGCCGAACAGATGAAAAAGGCGATCCGTCCCTTCGAAGAAATCCGCAAGGCCGTCGGCGACAGAATGGAAATCATGGTGGAATTCCATTCCCAATGGAACCTGCCGACCGCCAAGAAGATCGCCCGCGAACTCGAACAGTTCAGCCCGACCTGGTACGAAGACCCCATCCGCATGAACTCGCCGCAGGCTCTGGCTGAATTTGCCGCATCCACCGATGTCTGGACCTGTGCCAGTGAAACGCTGGGATCACGCTGGCCCTACAAGGATATGCTCGACCGTGATGCAACCCATGTGGTCATGGTTGATCTCTGCTGGACCGGCGGCCTTACCGAAGGCAAAAAAATCGCGGCCCTGGCCGAAACCTGGCATCGCCCGTTTGCCCCGCATGACTGCATCGGACCGGTTGGTTTTGCCGCCGCCATTCACATGTCGTTCAGCCAGCCAAACACCCTCATTCAGGAAAGTGTCCGCGCCTTCTACAAGGGTTGGTACAATGAACTGGTGACCGCTGTTCCAAAAATCGAAAACGGTTATGTCTATCCGATGGAAGGCCCCGGCCTTGGTGTCGAATTGCAGAAGACCTTCTTTGATCGCAGCGACCTGACCGTCCGCGAAAGCAAAGCCTGAAAATAAAAGCCCGTTGGAGGAAACATGTCTCTCGAACTTTTCTCGCTTGCCGGTAAAACAGCCCTCATAACCGGCTCTTCCCGCGGTCTTGGTCGCGCCTTTGCCGAAGGTCTGGCTGCCGCCGGGGCTACCGTCATCCTGAACGGCACCAATTCCGAACGCCTGTCGCAGGCCTGCAAGGAAATGTCTGATGCCGGCATGAAAGTCGATATGTCCCTGTTTGACGTCACCGATGAAGCCGCGATCAAAGCCGCCTTTGACCGCTTTGATGCGGCCGGTACACAGATCGACATATTGATCAATAACGCCGGTATCCAGTTCCGCAAACCCATGCTGGAACTCGATACCGCCGACTGGCAGCGCGTGATTGATACCAATCTGACATCCGCCTTCATGATTGGCCGCGAAGCCGCCAAACGCATGGTCAAACGCGGGCATGGCAAAATCGTCAATATCGGCTCGCTGACAAGCGAACTGGCGCGCGCCACCGTCGCCCCCTACACCGTCGCCAAGGGCGGCATCAAAATGCTGACCAAGGCGATGGCAGCCGAATGGGGCGAACACGGCCTTCAGGCGAATGCGATTGGTCCGGGTTACATGCTTACCGACATGAACGCGGCCCTGACATCCAACCCGGAATTTGACGCCTGGGTCAAGGCACGCACCCCCGCACGGCGCTGGGGCCGGCCTGACGAACTGATCGGCACGGCGATTTATCTCTGCTCGGATGCGTCCAACTATGTGAACGGTCAGATCATCTATGCCGATGGCGGCATGATTTCCGTTCTTTAAGGTGATCTTACATGTACTCTGTTGTCATACATTCACCCCATGACCTGCGTGTCGATCAGATCGACCAGCCCGGCGCACCGGAACCGGGCACGATAACCGTTCAGATCGACAGGGGCGGCATTTGCGGCTCGGACCTGCACTACTACCATAACGGCGGTTTTGGCACGGTTAAAATCCGCGAACCGATGGTTCTGGGGCATGAAGTCGCCGGTACGATTATTGCCGTTGGCCAAAACGTGACCGGCCTTGCCGTTAATGACAAGGTCGCGGTCAATCCTTCCATGCCATGCAACCAATGCCAGTATTGCCGCGCGAACATGCGCAACCAATGCACCGACATGCGCTTCTTTGGCAGCGCAATGCGCTTTCCCCATCAACAGGGCCTGTTCCGCCAGCAGATCAACCTGCCCGCCGAACAACTGGTCAAGCTGTCCCCCGACATCAATATGGAACACGCTGCCTGCAGCGAACCCTTGGCCGTCTGCCTGCATGCCGTGCGTCAGGCCGGGGCGCTGTCGGGGAAAAAAGTCCTCGTTTCCGGTTGCGGTCCCATCGGCTGCCTGACCATTCTGGCCGCCGCCCATTCCGGGGCGCACTGGATTACCGCGACCGATCTGTCAAAGGCCGCCTTGGATGTTGCCACAAAGGCAGGTGCCAATAGCTGCATCGATGTTGCCCGCAATGCCGATGCCTTCAAAACGCTTGGCATGAACAAGGGCACGCAGGATGTGGTCTTCGAATGCTCCGGCAGCCCGCAGGCGCTTGCCAATGCATTCGATGCGGTCAAACCGGGCGGCACCATCATCACTGTCGGCCTTGGCGGCAATGGCGAACTCCCGCTCAGTCTCGCTGTCACCAAAGAAGTCAGAATGATCGGAAGCTTCCGCTTTGATGCGGAATTTGCCCAGGCCGCGGAACTGATTGACCGCAAGGTCATTGACGTTTCCCCGATCATCAGCTCGGTGCTGCCCTTCCGGGATGCCAAAACCGCCTTCGACCTTGCCTCGGATCGCAGCCAATCCATGAAAGTACAACTGGATTTCGGCTGACGGCTGACATATTCGTCCGCGCGACCCTATCGCCGCGCGGATCACCGGGGCGGGCAAGACATCTCGATAAACTTGCCCGCACTCGCTGCCGCGATCTATCCCGGGTCGATGATGCAGGCCATACGCATGCGACCGCGTTAAACAGCTTTCATAGGTGCTCAACACACTTGTCGCCCCCGCCTGCTCGACCCCATCTTTGTCCACCTGACCTCGAGCCACCAACAACGCCTCAACCCGCTAAAAAAGACAATGCGGCCGAGCTCCACGGCCCTCGCACGCAAAACACCCGAAATAATCCTCATACAAATAATATTAATGACGGATTTCCGCGATTTATCTGGCAGGTTGGGGCTCAAAACCTGCCTGAAATGCCGGTTTTTGAAAATCAATTCCTCATACAAATAAAAACGCTATTTTCACGCTTCGCCGGGCCGATGATTCACGCCCGAAAAGCGATCAACAACCAAAAATGAATAATCGACTGTATTTTTGATTTTAAGTGAATAATAAATCCGGTAACGGCGGCTTAAATATCGTTGCGCCAGACCGGGATTGGCGCGCTTAGCGATTGCAGATTCGCCCCTTCCCGCCCCTCGATCACGTCCAGCAGATGGGTCGCCAATTGCTGCCCCGCGACAATCAGATCCTCGCGCAGGCTATCGATCCGGGGCCGGGTAAAGTTCAGCAAATCCGACGTTTCCTTGGCGATCACATCAATGTCCCGCCCGACATTCATCCCCGACTGGATCATGCCGTCAATCAGCGCCATCGCACAAAGCTCGCTACCGCAAATCACCCCGTCGGGCACATAATCCTGATGGCGCAATGCCATGCCGGCCTGACGCAAAACCTCGCTGCTGCTATCAAGGTCTATCCCGCCAAGCACCTGAAAAGGCACGTTTTCTGCCTCCGCCACCGCCGCCAGCCCGGCCAGGGTTTCCTGATAATAGGAAAACTCCGACGGCGGCGAAAGCAATGCCAACCGCCTGCGCCCCCGCGCAATCAGGCGCCGTGCCGCCATCTCGCAAAACGCCCGGTTATCAAAATCATGGTAGGCATGATCGGGTGCCGAAAGACACCGGCCATGCGCCACAAACGGCAGCCCGCTTTGGGATAGCGCCTGTACCCTCTCGTCATCGGGCCTGATATGGGTGATGATCACCCCGTCGGCGGCACGGGTATTAAGCACATATCGCACCGGGTCCATCGGGTCATCGGTACGTGATTGTGGTGTTACAACAAGGTGATAGGGCGTACCGCGAATGACATCGGAAATGCCGACGATCAGCCGTCTGGCAAATTCCGGCACCTTGTCGGTCTGATCAAGGATCAGGCTGATAACATTGGTTTTTCCCGTCCGCAAACGCACCCCGGCCCGGTCCGGGTGATAGCCGATGGCGTCCGCCACCTTGCGCACGCGCAGCTTGGTTTTCGCACTGATATCATGCGCATCCTTAAGCGCGCGCGACACCGTCGTCACGCCAAGACCGGTCATTTCCGCAATGGTTTTAAGGGTCGGCCGGGATGGGGTGGCGGGGCGCCCGGCCTTCCCGGCAAGATCGTGATCGGACAGTTGTCAAAGCCTCCGTGGGGTATTTCTAGCGCAGTCTTACGCCGCTTTCGGGATCAAAAAACACAACTTTTTCAAGGTTGAACACCAGTTCGGCATGGCTGTTGGCCTGCCCGTTCCAGTCCTGATGCAGGCGGGTCACCACCTCCTTGCCACCCAGCGACGTAATGGCGAAAATATCCGCCCCGGCCGGTTCAACCACATCAATCTTGCACGATGCACTGATCGCCTGCTGCCCGTCGCGCACCAGCGCCCGGTTATCGGCATCGGTGATCGCCTCGGGCCGGATGCCGATAATGACTTCCTGCCTGTCACGCGCCCGGACATCCGCAGGCAGGTGCTGGAATTCAAGCACCAGCGGTTCTTCGCCCGCCCGCGCCATTTCAACCGCATTGTCCCGCACCGTCGCCGGGATCAGGTTCATCGCGGGCGACCCCATGAAATCGGCAACAAACAGGTTGGCCGGATCGTTATAAATCTCCGCCGGGGTGCCATATTGCTGGACAATGCCATCCTTCAGGACCGCGATCCGCGTGCCCAGCGTCATGGCTTCGATCTGGTCATGGGTGACATAGACAATCGTGGTGCCGAATGTCTGATGCATGCGTTTGATTTCGGTGCGCATATCCACGCGCAGCTTGGCATCAAGGTTTGATAGCGGTTCATCAAACAGGAAAAGCTGCGGATTGCGTACAAGTGCGCGGCCCATCGCAACGCGCTGCCGCTGCCCGCCCGAAAGCTGGCCGGGTTTGCGATCCAGAAGATGTTCAATCTGAAGCGTCTTGGCGACCTCGGCGACCTTGGCATCGCGTTCATCCTTTGGCATGCCGCGCATTTCAAGGCCGAATGCGATGTTCTGCCCGACATTCATGTTGGGATAAAGCGCATAGCTTTGAAACACCATCGCGATATTGCGCTCCGACGGCGGCAGATCATCAATGACATTGCCAGCAATGCGGATTTCCCCGGTTGTCAGCTTTTCCAGCCCCGCAATGGTATTGAGCAAGGTCGATTTGCCACAGCCCGACGGCCCGACAAGCACCAGAAAACCGCCTTCTTCGACATCCAGCGTAATGTCGCGCAGCACATTGATCGGGCCAAAACTTTTGCACACCTTGTCGATTTGCAGAAAGGACATGATAACTTCCCTGTAAGTCTTTTTATGAGCTAACCCTTGACCGCACCGGCCATCAATCCGCGCACGAAATAGCGCCCGGAAACGATGTAAACGATCAGTGTCGGAAGGGCGGCAAGAACCGCACCGGCAAAGTGCACATTGTATTCCTTGACCCCGGTCGAGGACGAAACGAGGTTGTTGAGCGCAACCGTCATCGGCATTGAATCAAAATCGGCAAATGACGCCCCGAACAGGAAATCATTCCAGATATTGGTAAATTGCCAGATCACGGTCACCACTATGATCGGCCCCGAACTGGGCAGAAGAATTCGGGTAAAGGTCCGCCAGAACCCGGCCCCGTCCATCTTGGCCGCCTTGATCAGCTCGTCCGGGAATGCCGCGTAATAATTGCGGAAAAACAGCGTGGTAAAGCCAAGCCCGTAAACCACATGCACCAGAACCAGCCCGCCGGTCGTGCCCGCCAGACCAATCATGCCCAGCACGCGTGCCATCGGGATCAGGACGATCTGAAACGGGATGAAGCAGGCAAACAGCATTAGCCCGAAAATGATCTTGTCCCCCGGAAACCGCCATTTGGTCAGGACATACCCATTCAGCGCCCCAAGCGCTGTCGAAATCGCCACGGCAGGCACCACCATCATGATGCTGTTGATGAAATACGGGCTTAATCCGGTCGGCTCGACCCCGATCTGGGCTTTGGACCACGCGGTCAGCCACGGCTCGAAGGTGAACATCTCGGGAAACGACATCATGTTGCCGCCCCGGATTTCATCAAGCGTCTTGACCGAATTGACCAGCATGACAAACAGTGGCAGCAGGTAATAAACCGCAAACAGAATCAGAACCGCATAAAGCACCGCACGCAGAAGTTTTCCGGTGCCAAAGGAGGGTTGCGTTGAACGGGACATCAGCGGCGCTCCCGAAGTTCGGAATAAAGATAGGGCACAATGATCGAGGCAATCATCGCCAGCATGATCACCGCCGACGATGCGCCAACCCCCATCTGGTTTCGCGTGAAGGTATAGGAATACATGAATGTCGCGGGCAGTTCGGTCGCCCGCCCCGGCCCGCCATTGGTCAGCGCAATGACAAGGTCATAGGCCTTGATCGCCAGATGGGCCAGAACCACAAAGGCCGATAGGAACACCGGGCGCAATTGCGGAATGACGATACGGGTATAAAGGCTCCAGCGGCTCGCACCATCCATCTGGGCGGCTTTGAGGATTTCACTGTCGATCCCGCGCAAACCCGCCAGAAACATCGCCATGACAAAGCCCGACGATTGCCAGACTGCGGCAATCACCACGGTATAGATCGCCATGTCGCGATCCTTGATCCAGTTGAAGGTAAAGCTTTCCCATCCCCAGAGATGCATGGTGTTTTCAAGACCAAGCCCCGGATCAAGAAACCATTTCCATGCCGTGCCGGTAACGATAAAGGACAGCGCCATCGGATACAGATATATCGGACGCAAAATGCCTTCGCCGCGAATTTTCTGATCCAGCAGGATCGCCAGAAGCAATCCCAGAACCGTACAGATCGCGATATAAAGAATGCCGAAAATCGCAAGGTTTTGCAGGGCAATCAGCCAGTTCCGCTGCCCCCACAGATTGGCATAATTGCCAAGCCCTTCCAGTTCATAGGAGGGCAGCATCCGGCTGTCGGTCAGCGACAGATAACCGGTGTAAGCAATAAATCCGTAAACGAATAAAAGGATCAGAAACAGGCTGGGGCTCAGCACCAGACGGGGCAGAACCTCCCGCAGGGTTGCCTGTACCTTGCCGGGCAAGGATGGTTGCATGGGTGATTCTCCGCACTTTATCCGGCGGCCGGAATGTTATCCGGCCGCCGGTTTCATTCCGGTCTTATTGGGCGGACTCAACCGCGTTAACCAGCTCCTCGACAGCGGTTGCGCTGTCATATTCGCCGTTAAAATGCGCGGTAATCACGTCATACATCGCGTTTTTGACCCCGGCCGGAACCGAATGGCCATGCGCCATCGACCCGAACAGCGTGCCTTTTTCATTGGCAGCCGCCAGTTCGGCCATGCCTTTTTTACCGCAGGCATCAAAATCATCATTCGGAACATCGGTGCGCGCCGGGACGGAACCCTTGACCACGTTAAATGCCGACTGGAAGCTTGGCGACATCACGGCAGAAGCCAGTTTCAACTGTGCATCCCGGCGATCCTCGCCAACCTGGAACATGACGAACTGGTCGGAGTTGAACGTCACCGCATCCTGGGTCCCGGGGAAACGGAAGCACAGGAAATCGGTATCAGGAACTTTGCCGGCATTAAGAAACTCGCCCTTGGCCCAGTCCCCCATGAACTGCACACCGGCTTCCTTGTTGATCACCATCGCGGTCGCAAGGTTCCAGTCGCGGCCCGAGAAATTGTCATCAACATAGGTCCGCAGTTTCGCCATCCGGTCAAACACGGTTTTCATCGTATCCGAACCCAGTGCATCCGGATCGGTATCGATCATGGATGCCTGATAGAAATCCGGTCCCCCGGTTGCCATGACAACCGCATCAAAGATGGTGGCATCCTGCCATGCCTGTCCACCGTGGGCGACCGCGGTGTAACCGGCCTCCTTGATTTTATCAAGCGCCGCAATCAGTTCGTCCCAGTTGGTCGGCTGTTTCAGGCCAAGCTCGTCAAAAATCGCCTTGTTGGCCCAGACCCAGTTGGTTGAATGGACGTTGACCGGGGCGGCGATCCAGTGACCGTCATATTTCGAAAACCCTTTAAGGGCCTCGGGAACAACATCTTCCCAGCCTTCCTCGGCGGCCAGTTCATCAAGATTGGCCAGAACACCTTCGCCCGCCCAATCCTTGATATCAAAACCCAGCATCTGAACCGCGGTCGGGGCGTTCCCCGATGTGACACGGGCACGCAGGACAGTCATCGCCTGCTCGCCGCCACCCCCAGCGACGGGCATGTCATTCCATGAAACGCCCTGATCTTCGAGGTCCTTTTTAAGAACCTGAAGCGCCTTTGCCTCGCCGCCCGACGTCCACCAATGCAGGACTTCCACACTTTCCTGCGCCGATGCGATGCTGGTCGAAAGCCCGAGTGCCGCGATCATACCGATCCCGGCACGTGTCATTTTGCCAAGAAACATGCTGTTTCCTCCCTGTTGGCTTTTAATTCGGCAGTTGATTACTGCAACGTTACAGGTCGGAGTCAAGCGCCTCCTGTAACGTTGCAGTACAGCAAAGCCGCCAACAGGCGCAAAACCTGTGATTGATCAGACTGCGTTATTGCGTCGCAAAATAGTGCATTTGTTATTGCCGGAAACTGGAACGCGGAAGACTCCGCCCCATACAAAAGGGCGCCAGCCATGATCCTGTCATGGTTTCTGGCGCCCGAATTTTCGGATGGCTTGCTATGGTCAGGCGGCGTCGCCGATATCCCAGAACACACCGGCCATCATTTGCAGGGCCTGTCGGCTGAGGCTTTGCAGGATGTGTTCGTTGGGCGCATGCTGAGAGCATGACGCATAGGAGTGCGGCACCCAGACGGTTGGCAGATCAAGGATATAGGCAAATGTATCATTAGGCAGCGACCCGCCAAGATTGGGCAGGATTGCCGGTTTGGTTCCGGTGGTCTTGATGATTGAATCGCGTACACGCGTGACCCACGGATGGGAAGGGTCAAGCCGGGTTGCCCGGAAGAACCCCTTTGCCGAGGGAATGATTTCAACATCCGTAAAGCCATGTTTATCAAGGTGTCGGCGCAAAGCCGGCAGAATGCCATCCGCATCCGTTCCGACCACATAACGCAACTGGCAATGCGCAATGGCTTCAGGCGCGATGGCATTGACCGGTTTTTCCGGGTTTCCGGCCTTTGCCGCAAGTACCGCAAAGCTGTTCCAGCCATAAACCTTTTCCGCCAGTGACAGGCTTTCCTCGCCCCAGTCAGGGTTGATCGCAGGCCCGGTTTCGGGTTGGGTGATTGCACAATCCTTGAGGGCCTCGCGGACTTCGTCATTCAGGCTATCGGGCCGCCATTCCGGTACCTGTATTTGTCCGCGACGATCAACGATGGATGCAATCGCATGCGAAAGAACAATCATCGGGTCTTTCAGCAAACCGCCCCAGTTTCCGGAATGGTGGCCGCCTTCGCGATATTTAAGCGACAGCGCAAAATTGATCGCCCCGCGTGACCCCATGAACATGGTCGGGCGTTCTGCACTCAGGCGCGGGCCATCCGATGCAATCAGGACATCGGCGGCAAAAAGATCGCGATAATTGGTAAACAGTTCGGCAAGGCCGGGCGACCCTGCCTCTTCGCCCATCTCAATGATGACCTTGCAGTTAAAACCCAATGCACCACGTGTCTGAATGACCGACCGCAGGGCCGCCAGATTAATGCAATGCTGCACTTTGTTATCCGCCGTACCGCGCCCGTAAACCCGATCACCTTCGATCACCAGCTTGAAAGGCTCAAGGCCCTCGCGCCATTCACCTTCCTGTGCGAGGATCACATCTCCATGCCCATATGTCAGGATGGTCGGCAAATCGTCGCCTTCGCGGCGTTCGGCAAACAGGAACGGTCCAAAACCCGGTTTGGGATTATCGATGATGCGGGTTTCAAACCCCATATCGCGCACCATCGGAACAATCACATCGGTAAGATAGCCATACAGCGCTTCGAGATTATCGGGCTTCTGGCTTTCGGTTTTCTGTTCGACCATTCGACGCAGTTCGTCGATAAACTGCCCATCTTCAAAATACCGGGTTACATTTTCGATAGCATCAGCACGCGTTGACATTGATTGATCCTTGTTCTTTCCGATAAGCCATCCAATTCCCAAAGGAACGACGGAGCATTTTGTGTTTCACGAACCATCCCGGTTTTCCGCCACCGCATCGCCCCAGGGCGACATGATTTCGGTCATGCCCTGATTGATGTTTCCCTGCCGAAGAACCCCCGCCGGGCAGGCAAAGGCATAGGGGAAAGCGGTCCGGCGCGTAGTCACGCAACGATGCCCTTCGCCCAGAGCCGCAATGATGTCGGGCGAAAGGCTTTGATCGATGATCACCGTATCGCCGCCGCTAAAATCGACCCGCGCCTGATGAAAGGTGTCTTCGAGGGTCATATCGAAATCCATCAGGCAAGATGTCAGTTGCAGGATGGCTGGCAAAATCTTGCGCCCGCCGGATGCTCCGATGGCAAAACGCCGGTCCTTTTGCTGCCCGATTGCCGGGCAGACATTCATCAGGCATCGTTTGTCGGGTGCTAACGAGTTTGGTCGTCCCGGTTCTGGGTCGAACCACAGGATCCCGTTATTCATCAAAAGCCCGCTTCCGGGCAGCACGACCTTGGATCCGAAAATGGACAGCAATGTCTGCGTCACGGCAACCATGTTGCCATGTCGGTCCGTCACACTGAAATGCGTGGTGCAGGCGGGTGCGCGACTGTCATCAATGTCCCCCATATCGCGCAACCGGCGTTTATAGGTCGTCTTAAGCGCATCGACATACGCCCCATAGGCATCCGCCCCCGGTGACGTCCCCTCAAAATCCTGATGCGACAGGATTTCCAGGCATTCCGCAAGATTTTCACCCGCCGTCATCGCAGGCGGGGTAAAGACCATCCCCCCACGATAGGATGTTGTCAGCGGATCAGACAAAACAGCCTGATAGGACTTCATGTCATCAAGCGACAAACATCCCCCGGCGTCCCTGACATCGGCAACGATCCCCGCCGCAAGATCACCTTCGTAAAATTCACGCGCACCTTTATCTGCGATGCGTTGCAGCGTGGCCGCCATCTGATCAAGATTGATTCGCTTGTCCGAAAGTGCCGTCCATCCGGCAATAGTCGGCCACTGCCCGTCTTCCAGAAAGGTTTCCGCCGCGGTCGGGTTTTTGGCAAGTTCGCGGGTACTAGACGCAATGATAAGGGCGGCATACCAGTCAACGGATAACCCGCCCGACGCAAGCTTTGCCGCAGGCGATACAAGATCACGCCACGGCATCGTACCAAACCGGTCAAAGGCAAGCCCCATACCGGCAACGGTGCCGGGTACCGCAATCGCGGTTGCGCCAATCTGGTTACGATCCCCGACAACACGCGCCCACGGGAACAGGTCACCTGCAACGCCTTCGCCCGATAACGGATAATCCGAAACATCAAGCCCGGCAGGGGAGCGCATCCCGAAGGTAATACAATAGGTCCGGTCTTCATCGGCGCGATAGATCATCATGGCACCGCCACCGGCCGGGCCACTCATCCAGGGTTCGACAACCCCCATGGCAAAGGATGTGGCAATCGCGGCATCAATGGCATCGCCACCAGCGGCAAGGATGTCAGCCCCGACCTGGGCGCCTAGCTTATGCTGGGCTGCAACCACACCACCATTTTCGACGGTGACGACGTTTTTACGGACCGACTGCATGTTGGAAAAATTGTCGCGGATCATTGAACCGCCCCTTCGACCAGATGACATTCAACCCGCTTTCCCTGACGAAGGGTCGCGACCGGCGCCTTGGTCGAACAGATATCAATCGCGCGCGGGCAGCGCGGATGGAAATGACATCCACTGGGCGGGTTGATCGGATTGGGGAATACGGCACCCAATTGCGTATCGGGTACGCCAAGGGTCGGGTCCGGTGTCAGAACGGATTCCAGCAACGCATTGGTATAAGGATGATCCGGACCGGCAAACAGCGAAGACGCGTCTGCTTCTTCGACGATGCGGCCCAGATACATGACCGCCACCCTTGTCGCGAGATGTTCGACCACCGCAAGGTTATGGCTGATAAACAGATAGGTCAGCCCGAATTCATTGCGCAAATCAGACAGCAGATTAAGGATTTGCGACTGTACCGACACATCAAGAGCCGATGTCGGTTCATCGCAGATCACGATCTCCGGTCGCATGATCAGTGCACGTGCAATCGCCACACGTTGACGTTGGCCGCCTGAAAGCTGGCTTGGATAACTGCGCAAAACCCGTTTGGGCAAACCGACAACATGAAGAATATCGGCGGTCTGTTTGTCCCAGTCACGCGGATCGCCGACCTTGTGCACCCTTAGCGGCAACGAGATGATATCGCCAATCGTCTTGCGCGGGTTCAGCGATGAATAAGGGTCCTGGAAAATCGGCTGAATACGCCGCGCCAGATAGGATCTGTCATGGCTGGTGATATCTTCGCCATCGACCAGAACCCGCCCCTGTGTCGGCGTTTCCAGTCCCAGCAAAATACGCGCAAGGGTACTTTTGCCACAGCCGGATTCCCCGACAAGGCCAAGGACCTCTCCCTTTTGCAGTTTCAGGGTCAGTTCATCAACCGCGCGAAGATCCTTGCGTTTGCCAAAGATGCCCTGCTTGATCGAAAAAATCTTGGAAACATTTTCAAGTTCAAGAACCGGAACGGACATTATGCTTCCCCCGATTTCGGCTGGTTCATGTCATAATCGTGAACACAGCGATAAAGATGCCCGGCGGGTGAAATCCGGGCCGGTATATCGGCCGCACATTGCGCGGTTGCCTCGTCACAGCGGCTTCGGAAAGCACAACCAGCAACATCACCGATAAGAGACGGCACAATACCGGGGATCGAGCCCAGATGTTCGCCAACCGCGGTTTTGCCCGGCACCGGAATGCAATTAAGCAACCCGCGGGTATAAGGGTGCTTTGGCGCGATAAAGACTTCGGCAGCACTACCGGCTTCGACCATTTCACCGGCATACATGATGGCAACCTTATCCGCGACGCGGGCCACCACGCCCAGATCGTGGGTAATCAGGATCATCGCCATGTTCAATTCACGCTGAAGATCCTTAAGCAGGCGCAATATCTGGGCCTGAATGGTGACATCAAGGGCGGTTGTCGGTTCATCCGCAATGATCAGATCAGGTTCACCCATCAGCGCCATGGCAATCATCACGCGTTGGCGCAAACCACCGGAAAGCTGATGGGGATATTGTTTCATGCGGTTTGCCGCCGCCGTGATCCCGACCTTTTCCAGAAGTTCGATGGCACGATCACGTGCAACCGGCTTGGGGACCTTGCGGTGAAGCAAAAGGGCTTCCATCAGTTGATCGCCAATCGTGTATGCCGGATTAAGCGATGTCATCGGCTCCTGAAAGATCATCGAAATCCGGTTGCCGCGCAGTTTGCGCATATCCCGATTGGACGCGGTTTGCAGATCGACACCTTCAAAATCCAGAACCCGCGCTGAACGTCGCACCTGCTTGGGCAGAAGCCCCATGATCGCAAGCGATGTCAGGGATTTGCCACTACCGGACTCGCCCACCACACACAGGGTTTCACCGCGCTTCACATCGAAATCAATGCCGCGCACGGCATGCAGCGTTCCGGCCGCCAGCGGGATATCGACCGTCAGGCCGCGAACAGAAAGAATGTTTTCCATGCTGATGCCCCTAGTTGCGGTTTTCAGGTGCGGAAACGTCACGAAGACCATCGCCCAACAGATTGATCGCCAGAACAAGGATGAAAAGCGCGACACCGGGGATGGCAATCATCCATGGCTGGAACAGAAGCATCTGCTTGCCTTCCGACACCATTAATCCCCAGGACGGAGTTGGCGGCTGCACCCCGAGGCCGAGGAACGATAGGGCGGCCTCAAGCAAAATGGCATGCGCCATTTCAAGCGTCACAATCACGATCAGGCTGTTGGCGATATTGGGCATGATTTCGCTAAACAGGATGCGCTTGGTCGAACAGCCGATGGCCTTGGCTGCCGTGACATATTCCATCGATCGCAATTGCAGCGTGGCAGATCGCATCACGACCGCGAACCGATCCCAAAGCAAAAGGCCAAGAACCGTGATCACCACCTGAAGTGATCCGCCAAACAGCGCCACCACCGCCAGCGCCACAAGAACCACGGGCATGGCAAGGCGCACATTGATCAGAAAGGTGACACAGGCATCGACACGTCCGCCAAAATACCCCGCGGCAACCCCCATGCTGGTGCCGATAATGCCGGAAATCAGGGCCGCAATCGCCCCGATGGCCAATGAAATGCGTGCGCCATAAAGCAACCGTGAAAGATAATCCCGCCCCAGATGATCGGTACCAAGGATGTTTTCCCAACTGCCCTTGGCATCCCAGACGGGCGGGATCATCCGATGCATCAAATCCTGCTGATACGGATCATAAGGTGCCAGAAGAGGAGCAAAAAGCGCCATCAGGAAAATGGTCAGAAGCACGATGGCCCCAAACATCAGCCCCTTGTGACCAAGGATTTTGGTCAGCAAAATCTGTCGTGGTGTCGGCCCGCTCAGGACTTCAGCTTCAACCTTGGGCGCCACTGTGTTGATGGTTTCGGTCGTGTTGGTCATGTCAGCCCACCCTCATGCGCGGGTCAAGCCACGCATTCAACAAATCCGACAGGAAGGTGAAGACGATATAGAACATCGAAAACACCAGAATCAGGGCCTGCACGGTTGGCAGATCGTTACGACCAATGGATTCCCATGCCAGATAGCCCGCGCCATGCAGGGCAAAGATCGATTCAACAACAATCGATCCACCCAGCATGAAGCCCATCTGCACGGCGGCCAGACTGACAACCGGGATGATGGCATTGCGAAGGGCATGCTTGAACATGACCCGGAATTCACCCGCCCCCTTGGCGCGTGCGGTGCGGACATAATCCGCACCGAGCACGTCAAGCATCCCGGCCCGGGTCAGGCGCATGATGGCGGGCATCGCGTAATAGCCCAGAACAATGGTCGGCATCACAAAGTTCTGCCAGCTATCCGAACCGGAAGGCGGCAGAAGGCGAAGCTTGATACTGAACAGGACAATCAGGACCAGGCCAAACCAGAAACTGGGCATGGCCTGCCCCATGACCGAAAGGAACAGGGCAATCCGGTCAATAATGCTATTGGGGCGAACGGCGGCGGCAACACCCAAAGGCACAGCCGTCAGAAGCGCAAAGGAGATTCCGCAGACGCCAAGCAACATCGTGACGGACAGACGTTCGGCAACCAATTGTGATACCGGCAGCTTGAAGTAATAGCTTGTGCCGAAATCTCCCCTGATCGCATTGAACATCCACTCGCCATACTGAACGACCCATGGTCGATCAAAGCCGTAATATATTCTTACAGCTTCGATATCCTCGGCATTTGCCGTTTCACCCGCAATAGCCGCCGCAGGATCCCCCGAAAGATAGAGAAGCGCGAAGCTAAGCATGGAGACGGCAAGCGTCACCAGCAAGGCCAGGCCAAGCCTTTTTAACGTATATACCAACACCGTTCTGAACCCCTGATCCGGAGGATTATTTCCAGCTCATCTGGAAGAAGCGCGGAATAGCATCCGTGGTCGGTGCATATTCCAGATCCTTGGTAAACACGTAGTTCGAGTTATAGGAGAACAACGGCAACCAATAGGCTTCCTCGGCAATACGCTTCAGGGCTTTGGCGTAATATTCCTTGCGCTCGTCGGGATCGACGGAACTGTCGGCAACATCCAGCCATTCCTTGACCTGCTCGTCTTGCGCGCTATCAAGACTGCCAAGCTTGAAATACTGGCTGACGATCGCCGACGCATCATTGATCGAATAGGATCCCCATGTCTGGAACGACATCGGCACCTCGCCCTTCATGCTCAGTTCACGCAGGGCGGAGTATTGCAGAAGCTTGAAATTGCTTTTGATGCCGACCGCTTCGAGATAGCCCAGCATGGCTTCGGCATATTCGCGATCACGATAGGCATAGAAGTCAATTTCCAATCCGTCCGGATAACCGGCTTCGGCAAGAAGCTGTTTGGCTTTTTCAGGGTCATAGTCATAAACAGCGACGTCCTGTGCACAACCGAACTGCGACGGGAAGCACGCCGAATTGACGACGCGTGATTTGCCCTTGAGCATTGATGCAACGATGGCATCGCGGTCAATGGCATGCGAAATTGCCTGACGGATAAGCTTGTTGGTGAACGGATTATCTTCACCACTGCGTCCAGCGGCATCAAATTGCAGATAACCGATGCGCATGGTGCTTTCGTTGGCGACGGTAAATTCACCCATCGCGCCAAGGCTTTCGGCCTGATCTGGCGGCACCTGCCAGATCCAGTCCAGACCGCCACTGAACAGTTCGGCCGCCTGGGTGTTGAAATCGGGAATGGTGCGGATATCGAGACGACCGATATTGGCCTGCCCCTTCGGGCTGTCCTTGTGATAATTTTCGTACTTCTCCAGCACGAAATGCTTGCCCGGCTCGACCGAAACAACCTTGTAAGGACCGGTTCCTACCGGATTAAGTCCCATGCCGGTCGGACCGGCTTCGGCATAATATTCGTTGGGGTAAATCGACACCGGCCCGGCAAGATATTCAATCGCCGCCGGGAATGGCGCTTTCAGATGAATGCGGACCTTGAACTGGTCAATCTTCTCGGCACTTTTCATCCAGTTAACGTTGCGCTGGGTTTTCACCCCGTTCTTTTCATCCGCAACCCAGTTCACGGTCGCGACCACATCGTCAGCATCAAAAGGTTCGCCGTTGTGGAAGGTAACGCCCTGGCGAAGATTGAATTCAAGGGTTTTGTCATCAACCCATTTCCAGTCTGTCGCCAGATTGCCCTGATACTCGCCTGTATAAGGATCGCGGTAAACCAGTCCGTCCCAGATGGAACGTTGCAGGATGACGCCTTCACGCGCCGAGTTGAAATAACTGTCGACATTTTCAAGTTCTTTGGAGAACGCGACATTGAGGGTATCGTCAGCTTTGTTGGCAGCAGCTGTTCCAGCAGCGGCCATGGCGAGGGCAAAGATTCCAGCCCCCTTAAGGATCTGTTTCATTATAGCCTCCTGATATGAATGCCCTGCTTCGCAATGTTTGCGGCAAGACACATTAGATGTATTTAAAACATCTTGTATTGTATTATAATACAGCGTACTGTATATAACTACGATAAGGCAACTGGAAGCAGCATGTCAACCAGCACGTTTGCCATTAAAAAAAACGAGGAAATGCGACCATGACGGATGCCAAAGCCCGGCAGCAGGACACCCTTTTTGTCACATCCCTTGAAAAGGGCATGCGGATACTCGAAGCTTTTTCCGAAGATAAAACCGAACTTGGCCTGGCCGACCTTGTAAAGGTTACCGGTCTTGAAAAGAGTGCGGCACAACGATATGCCAACACACTATACGAGCTTGGCTATCTGGAAAAAAATCCGGAAACCCGCCGGTTTCGGCCAGCCGTCAAATATCTGGAAATGGCGTACAGTTATCTGTGGGCCGATTATCTGGCACAGTTGGCAATGCCGCGCCTGATCGACCTGAGCCGCCAGACATCCCAAACCATCAACATGGCCGAGCCAATCGGAACCGACATTATTTATGTCGTGCGCATGCCCAACCATCGCACCAATTTCGGGGCTTCGGCGATCGGCAGACGGGTGCCTGCACTTGTCGCTTCATCGGGTCGCGTCATCCTGAGCCGCCAGTCCGATCAGGCCATCCGTGACGCGGTCAGCAATTGGCCAACCCGGCAATACACCCAGAGAACAACGATGGATCGTGGCGCCATACTCGACAATATCCTGATGGCACGCGAAAAGGGATATTGCACCACACAGGGGCAGGTTTTACCCGATGAAGTCAACGTTGCCGCCCCGATCTGCAGCATTGACGGAATACCGGTTGGCGCCATCCACTGTTCTCTGCCATCGATCCGCTGGACCATCGAACGTGCAGAAGCAGAAATTGCTCCGCTTGTAGTTGAAGCAGCCCAATCGATCGTGCCATCCAGATAAGGTAAAACCCGGTCCGGCCAGACCAAGGGAACGCCAGCGCAGCCAAAGACAGACGCACAGCTTTGGAAAATACCGAATAACGCGCCCCTGCCTTAACCAATTTGCAACAGCTTATGGGCGAAAACCGGCATAAGATCTGGCGGACAGAAATCAGATCATAATTTTTAAAAAAGTTCAGAGCATTCAATTGGCACGCAGCAAAACCAGATCAGGCTTGATCGCGGCCTTGGACATCGGCACGTCCAAGGTCTGTTGCTTTATTGCCCGTCGTGAAAAGGGCGAAGCCCCGAAAGTCATCGGTATCGGGCATAACATGTCCAAGGGGCTGCAAAGTGGATCAATTGCCAATCTTGACGCTGCGCAGGAAGTCGTCCTTGCGGCGGTGAATGCGGCCGAGAAAATGGCGGGCCACACAATTGATTCCGTCATCGTCAATCTGTCGGGCGGCAGCCCTGAATCCGAAACCCACACGGTTGAATTGCCGCTGGGCTCACGTCCGATCGGCAATCTTGAAATCCGCAAACTGAACGATCAGAAAGAAGCCGTCCTGCGTCAGGCGGGCGACGAGCTGATCCATACCGTGCCGCTGGGCTTCCGGGTGGATGCGGCGACGGGGCTTCGCGATCCGCGCGGCATGTACGGGTCCGTGGTCGGGCTTGATCTGCATTTTGTCCGCACCCAGACCGCCCCGCTTCGCAATCTGGAAACCCTTCTGGGCCGTTGCCATCTGGGGATCGAGGAAACGGTAGTCACACCGCTGGCATCCGGTCTGTCGGCTTTGACGGCTGATCAGCGCGACCTTGGCGCGACTGTCATTGATATGGGGGCCGGAACCACAAGCGTTGCCGTCTTCCACGGTGGTCAGGTGATCTATACCGCGACGGTGCCGGTTGGCGGGGCGCATGTGACACGTGATATCGCCTATGGGCTCAATACATCGCTTAATCATGCCGAACGCATGAAAACACTGCATGGCAGTGCGCTGACATCGCCATCTGATGATCAGGAAATCCTTGCTGTTCCGGTGATCGGCGATGAAGACGAAAACAACGTCAATCATGTGCCGCGCTCGATGCTGATCAACATCATCAAACCTAGGCTCGAAGAAACGTTTGAGTTGATCCGTGATCAGCTTGACGAACATGGCCTGTCGCAGATCGGTGGCCGTTCCATCGTTCTGACGGGCGGCGCCAGCCAGCTTAACGCGATTGCCGATCTGGCAAGCCAGATGTTTGAACGTCCCGCAACCATAGCGACACCACACGGTGTATCGGGCCTTGCCGAAGCCACTGCGGGGCCGGCATTTTCGGCCTGTGCGGGTTTGTTGTTGCGTGCCCTGCAGCAGCAGAACGACCCGCTGAGCGAAGCCATGAACCAGATCCGCCAGTCGGGCGGGCGCTGGGGCCGGCTTGGCGCGTGGTTCAAGGAAAACTTCTGAAACCGGGTTATTTTCGGGGCCGATATCCGAAACCGGACGGTTCGCGATGCGCCTTTTGCGCGACACGAAAATTATTTAACGCAAAAAACGCGATAATTTTTCGAAATCTTCCATTGTTATTAACACGGCAATAACTCTTTGCCCGCTAAAACGAATGCCAAGGTCTAATGTCCGGGGGACACCTGAGACGTAGCGTGGCAAAGGGAAGGCTGCGCCGATCTTGAGCTCTAAAGCGCGGAGAGGAAGAGCAAACAATGAGCACGATCAATTTTTCCGTTCCTGAAACGGAAGAAAACCTGAAACCGAAGATTACGGTTATTGGCGTCGGTGGCGCCGGTGGCAATGCTGTTAACAACATGATCGCATCCGAACTTGAAGGTTGTGATTTTGTTGTTGCCAACACGGACTCACAGGCCCTGAGCCAGAGCAAAGCCGCACGCAAAATGCAGCTTGGCCGTAAAATCACGCAAGGCTTGGGTGCCGGTGCACGTCCCGATGCGGGCAGTGCAGCCGCAGAAGAATCCATCGAAGACATTCAGGCCCAGCTTGAAGGCAGCCACATGGTGTTCATCACCGCGGGCATGGGCGGCGGTACCGGTACCGGTGCGGCCCCGGTCATTGCACGTGCTGCCAAGGAAGCAGGCATTCTGACGGTTGGTGTCGTTACCAAACCGTTCCATTTCGAAGGCACGCGCCGCATGCGCACCGCCGAACAGGGGATCGAGCAGCTTCAGCAATATGTTGATACGCTGATCATCATTCCGAACCAGAATCTGTTCCGGGTCGCGAATGAAAAAACCACATTCGCAGATGCCTTCCAGATGGCGGATGACGTTCTGCGCAATGGCGTGCGTTCGATTACCGACCTTATGATGGTTCCGGGCCTTGTGAACCTTGACTTTGCCGACATTCGCACTGTCATGAGCGAAATGGGCAAAGCCATGATGGGTACTGGCGAAGCCACCGGCGAGAAACGTGCCCTTGAGGCCGCCGAGGCCGCGATTGCAAATCCGCTTCTGGAAGATGCTTCGATGAAGGGCGCACGTGCAGTCCTCATCAACATCACCGGCGGCATGGATATGGCCCTTTACGAAGTCGACGAAGCCGCGAACCGTATTCGCGAGGAAGTTGCTTCGGAAGCCAACATCATCTTTGGTTCGACGTTCGATCCGACCATCGAAGGCGCGCTTCGCGTTTCCGTGGTTGCCACGGGCATTGATGCCGAGGAAGTCCGTCGCCCGCAGCCGACCACCGTTTCGGTCGCCCCGGTCAAACCGGTCGAGCAGGCAGCAAAACCGACAACCCCGTCCTTTGGCCAGCACGGTGCGGCCGCAGCCGTCGCCAGCGCCCCGGAAGCCGCCGTTGCCAGCGCACATGACGGTTATCAGGGCGGTGCATCGATTGACGAAATTCCGGCCGAACGTTTTGCCGCAACCGGCAGCGCACAGCAGCCGGAACTGAGCAATCAGCCGGCGTCCGATACCGGTTCAATCGAACTGGGCCAGACCGTTCTGAAGCCGAAGCCGGTTTCGCGTCCGGCACAGCATTTCACCCCGGCCGAAAAGCCGAAAGAAAACGGTGACATGGCCTTTATTCCGCCGCGTCCGGCCCGTCCGAGCGATGCAGAACAAAACCACAGCCCGGATGTGTTCGAAGCAGCAGATGCCCAGAACGCAACCCCGCCGCGCTTTGGCCTGCGGACCCTGTTTGGCAAAAACAAGGGTGGACACGACGATCATGGGGAACAGTCTCACCACGCAGCACCGCGTCAGGCACATCCGCAGCCGCAGGCTCCGGCACCACGTCAGACCGAAATGTCGCTTGGCGAGACCGCAAACCACTCCTTGAAGGCGGATCCAGCTTCCCGCGTCAAGACGTCGAATGCGTCTGACGACCTTCTGGAAATCCCTGCCTTCCTGCGTCGTCAGGCCAACTGACGACATTCTCCGCGCGAAAAAGGGGAAGGCTTTGGCCTTCCCCTTTTTTTAAATGCGGAACCTGCAAGTGAAACCCTCGGAACATTGTAATCCGAAATTGTATTTTTCCGGTTTTTCGAAATTAATTTTATATTTTTCAATAAGTTAAGTCGCTTACAAAGCGTAACAAAGAGTGATTTGTCCTCTTGTCACAGTATCTGTAGGGTCTGACACTAAGAAATGGGGTTAACACCCCGATGCGCCAGACATAGCGCATTTGATGAATAACTTACTGACCTGACTCTTCTGGGGGTTCCCGTGAATAAGATTACAGACCTCAGCGCGGCCTTTACGTCTTCGGACATATCCGATCAGGATATTGTACGCCAGCGCACCCTTAAAGCATCGATCGGCTGTGCCGGTGTCGGGCTGCATTCAGGTCATAAAATCCGCATTACCCTGCACCCTGCACCTGAAAATCACGGTATCGTATTCCGCCGCGTGGATCTGGATGGCCAGCCACTGTTTCCGGCACGTTACGATGGCGTGATCGATACCCAGCTTTGCACCTGCCTTGGCGACCGAGATGCCGGGATCAAAATTGGCACGATCGAACATCTGATGGCAGCCCTTGCCGGTAGCCGCATCGACAACGTTCTGATCGATATCGATGCCGACGAAGTGCCGGTCATGGATGGCAGTTCCGCACCGTTCAACTTCCTGATCGATTGTGTCGGGATCGAGGAACAGGACGCACCGCGTCAGGTGATCGAGGTCCTGAAACCGGTGGAAGTCGAATATAAGGGCTGCACCGCACGGATCGAGCCGGGTCATGGCTTTGAAGTCGATTTCGAAATCGACTTCGCCAGCAAGGCGATCAACAACCAACGCATGTCGGTGAAATTCGATGATGGCGTGTTTGTTGCCAATATTGCACGCGCCCGTACTTTTGGCTTCCTTCACGAAGTCGAAGCCATGCGGTCGATGGGCCTGGCACGCGGCGGTTCGCTTGATAATGCGGTCGTGCTTTCGGGTGACGAAGTCATGAACGAGGAAGGTCTTCGTTATGATGACGAGTTCGTCCGCCACAAGATTCTTGATGCCCTTGGCGATCTTTACACCGCCGGCAAGCAATTGCAGGGCAAGGTCACGGCGTACAAGTCCGGCCACCATGTCAACAACCTGCTTTTGAAGGCGCTGTTTGCCGATGCAAGCGCATGGCGTCTTGCACCGATGCGCAAATCTGCCCTTCATGCGGTTGAAACGCCCGTTCTTGCAACGGCTTGAGCCGATCCTTTGAACAGGTCTTATCTATAAAGGCGGTCCTTCGGGGCCGCTTTTTTTATTGTGTTTCGCAACCACAGTTTGCACGGTACCAATTGCAATTTCGTCAGGGCACCAGAAAAGTACCGGCAAAGGGCACACAACTACTTGCCCTATGCCCATACCGGCATGATATAGTCCGGCAAATTTCCACCTGAATGCGTCACAAAGCTTAAGGAAACGTCACAGTGATTCGTAAGGCTTCCGCCAAGAATGTTATTGCTGCTTGTGGTCTGGCCCTGCTTCTTGCGGCCTGCTCCAGCGACGACAAACCGGAATATGTCGAACGCCCGGTTTCCGAGCTTTACAACGGCGCACAGGACCTTCTGGATGCCAAGGAATACCAGAAAGCCGCCGAGGCATTTGACGAGGTTGAACGTCAGCACCCCTATTCGGTCTGGGCAACCAAGGCGACCCTGATGTCGGCCTATGCCTATTATCAGGACAACAAATATGACGATGCGATCACCGCGATCGATCGCTTCATATCGCTGCACCCGGCCAACCCGGATGTGCCATACGCCTATTACCTCAAGGCACTGTCCTATTACGAACAGATTTCCGACGTTGGCCGCGATCAGCAGATGACCCAGCATGCGATGGATTCGCTTGATGACGTGATCCGCCGTTTCCCCGACAGCCAGTATGCACGCGATGCGAAACTGAAAAAGGACCTGACGGTTGACCACCTTGCCGGCAAGGAAATGAGTGTTGGTCGCTATTATCAGGATCGCGGCGAATATCTGGCGGCAATCAACCGGTTCAAATCGGTTCTCGATAAATACCAGACCACCACCCACGTGCCCGAGGCACTGGCCCGCCTGACCGAAAGCTATCTGGCACTTGGTCTTGATGGCGAAGCCAAACGTACCGCATCGGTACTGGGCCATAACTTCCCCGGCAGCCCGTGGTATGAGGATTCTTACGATCTTCTGGTGGGTGATGGCCTGAACACGCGCGAAAGCGAAAGCTGGTGGCATTCGACCACCACCGCACTTGGTGACTGGTTCTGATTCTCGTCGCGTCGAACTGTTTTTCGCACGAGAACACACCAAGAACACCGATTTCTTGTCAGTTGTTTTTCAACATTTTTCGCTCTTTCCTGCGGAACACAGGGATGTGGTGAATTTTGCGCTCTGCCAAAGCTTGCAAGGCGCGCTGCGATTGGGCAATCTGCTTGTCGCGACGTCGCCTTACCGGCACCATCGCACCTGTTTTAACAATGTCAGTATCCCGCAATGCTTCGACGGCTTAGCATCCGAAATGTTGTTCTGATCGACAAGCTGGACCTCGATTTCCGCGACGGGCTTAGTGTGCTTACCGGGGAAACCGGTGCGGGGAAATCGATCCTTCTTGATTCATTGGGTCTGGCATTGGGCGCGCGCGCCGATAGCGGCCTTGTCCGCCATGGCACGGATAAATGCAGCGTCACCGCAACCTTCACCCTGCCCGCCGGTCATCCGGTTTACGGGCTTCTGGCCGAACAGGATATCGAGGTTGAAGACGACGAACTCGTGGTGCGTCGTGTTGTCACCTCGGACGGGCGGTCACGCGCCTATGTCAATGATCAGTCGGTTTCGGTCGGGCTTTTGCGCGATGTCGGCAATTACTGCGTTGAAATTCAGGGCCAGTTTGATCAGCACGGTTTGTTGGATCCGACCACCCATCGCGCGACCCTTGATGCGCACGGCAATCTTGGCAGCCTTGCCCTTGTGGTCCGGGATCAATGGCGTGCATGGCGCGATACGCAAAAGGAACTGACTGCAGCCACCAACCGGATCGACAAGGCGCGCGAAGAAGAAGAATGGCTGCGCCATGCGGTTGACGAGCTTGAAAAGCTTGGCCCCGAGGAAGGCGAGGAAGAACGCCTTGCCGAGGAGCGCCAGTTCCTGATGCATGGGGAAAAGCTGGTGGCGGCCCTTAACGATGCCGAAAGCGAACTTTCGCGGGGCAAAGGTGCTGAAAGTGCACTTCGCAGTGCGCAGCGCCATCTTGAACGCGAATTGCAAAAGGCCGAAGGCCGGTTCGAACCGATTATCGAGGCACTGGACCGGGCCGCGATCGAGCTTGAAGAAGCATCGCGTGCGATATCGGTTACCCTTGCCGATCTGAATGTCGATACCGGACAGCAGGAAAATGTCGAGGAACGGCTTTTTGCGCTGCGCGCGGCGGCCCGAAAATACAATGTGCCGGTCGATGGGCTGAATGGCCTGATGAAGGATTACCGCAGCCAGATCGATCAGCTTGAATTCGGTGAAAAGGAGCTATCGCGCCTGACGGCTGCGGTTGCCGAACACCGCGCGGCCTTTATCGATGCCGCGCAAAAGCTTCATGGTGCGCGCAAAGCCGCCGCCGAAACGCTTGATACCGCGATCAATGCGGAACTGCCGCCGCTTCGTATGGAAAAGGCGCGCTTTGTCACCGACATTGCCGAACTGGAAGAAAACGAATGGGGCATCGACGGGATCGACCGCATTCAGTTCATGGTCGCCACCAACCCCGGCAGTCCGGCCGGACCGTTAAACAAGATCGCATCCGGGGGCGAGCTTTCCCGCTTCCTGCTGGCACTCAAGGTGGTCCTGGCACGCGTTTCCGCCGTGCCGAGCCTTGTGTTTGACGAAGTCGACAGCGGTGTTGGCGGGGCGACGGCGGCTGCGATTGGCGAACGCCTGCATTTGCTGGCCGAGGAACGCCAGATCCTTGTCATCACGCACAGCCCGCAGGTCGCCGCGCGTGGACGCACCCATTTCAACATTGCCAAAAGCGAAAATGACGGCAGCATGGTGACCCGTGTGAACGAACTGGTCGACGGTGCCCGGCGCGAGGAAATCGCGCGGATGCTGGCCGGTCATTCGATCACCGCCGAAGCCCGTGCTGCGGCCGACAGCCTGTTAGACCAACCCCGCTAGAACGTTTGCAAGGTTTCATTCCCCTGCCCGTTCCAGCCCCTTAAATACGGATAAAAAGAAATATGAGCGCCGAACAAGGGTCAACCTCGTCCATTGTCCCCGATATCCCCAAAACCCGGACCGAGGCAGGCCAGCAGCATGCCGAAATTTCCGACCGTATTCGCGGCTTTAACGAGGCGTATTATATCAATGACGAACCACTGGTTCCCGATGCGGAATACGATGCACTGTTCAATCGCCTGATCGAGCTTGAGGCGCGCTATCCGACGCTCAAGAAAAACAGCCCGACACAGGAAGTTGGTGCAGCACCGGCCGATGGTTTTGCCAAAATCAAGCATGCGCGTCCGATGCTGTCGCTTGCCAACGCATTCTCGCGCGAGGACATTGTTGATTTCCTGGCCCGTATTCGCCGGTTCCTGAACCTGACAGCACATAGCCCGGTCGAAATCGTTGGCGAACCCAAGATCGATGGTCTGTCGCTGTCGCTGCGTTATGAAAACCGCGAACTGGTCAGTGCGGCAACGCGCGGCGACGGGACAGAGGGCGAGGACGTGACCGCCAATGTCGCCCATATTACCGATATCCCCAAAACCCTGCCCGAAGATGCACCGGCCGATGTCGTTGAAATCCGTGGCGAGGTTTACATGGCGCGTTCAGCCTTCCAGAAGCTGAATGAAACGCAGGCCGAAACCGGTGGCAAAACATTTGCCAATCCGCGCAATGCCGCCGCCGGGTCGCTTCGCCAGCTTGACCCGACCATCAGCGCCAAACGTCCGCTTCGTTTTTTTGCCTATAGCTTTGGGGAACTTTCTGAAAGCCTTGCCCAGACGCATTGGGATTTCATCAGCAAGATCAAAGGCTGGGGCTTTGTGACCAATCCCCACACGACGCTTTTGCACAATACCGACGAGATCATGGCCTTCTACGAGGAACTCGGCAATCAGCGCGCCGAACTTGATTACGATATTGACGGCATTGTCTATAAGGTCAACGACTTCGAATTGCAGTTGCGGCTTGGCTTTGTCAGCCGGTCACCACGCTGGGCGATTGCCCATAAATTCCCTGCGGAAAAAGCCCGTACCCGTGTCAAGGCGATTGATATCCAGGTTGGCCGTACCGGCGCATTAACCCCGGTTGCACGGCTTGAACCCGTGACGGTTGGCGGTGTTGTGGTGTCCAACGCAACCCTCCATAACCGCGATGAAATCGAACGGCTGGGCGTGCAGGTCAATGACCTTGTCGTTATCCAGCGTGCTGGCGATGTCATCCCGCAGGTGGTCGAGGTTATTGTCGATGAACGCCCCGATGATGCCGTGCCCTATCACTTCCCGGAAACCTGCCCGAAATGCGGCAGCCATGCCATCCGCGAAGAAGGCGAAGCTGTCACACGGTGCAGCGGCGGGTTGATCTGCCCTGCGCAGGCAGTCGAACGTCTTAAGCATTTTGTGTCGCGCAATGCGTTCGACATCGAAGGCATGGGTGGCAAACATATCGAGGCGTTCTTTGACCTCGGCTGGGTCAAATCACCTGCCGATATTTTCCGGATCGAGGAAAAGCACGGTGATGCCCTTCGCAAGCTTGAAGGCTGGGGCGATAAATCGGCTGAAAAACTGTTTGCCAGCATCAATGAACGGCGGACCGTGCCACTGGACCGTTTTATCTACGCACTTGGCATCCGCCAGATAGGACAGGCTACCGCAAAGCTTCTGGCCCGGCATTACGGATCGATCGCGGAATGGCGCACGGCCATGAATGATGCCGGAACGCCCGATAGTGATGCGTTGCGCGACCTGATCAATATCGACCAGATCGGCCCCAGTGTGGCCCATGACCTGATTGAATTCATGGCCGAAGAACATAACCGAGATGTGCTTGATGACCTTCAGGCCGTTCTGACCATCGAAAATGTCGAAGCACCGCAGGTTACAGACAGCCCCGTTAGCGGCAAAACGGTTGTCTTTACCGGCAAGCTGGAACTGTTTTCGCGCAACGAGGCCAAGGTCAAGGCCGAAAGCCTTGGCGCCAAAGTTGCCGGTTCCGTTTCGGCGAAAACAGATTTTCTGGTTGCAGGACCGGGTGCGGGCTCCAAATTAAAGAAAGCAGAAGAATTAGGTGTTACTGTTTTGGATGAACAAGGATGGCTTGATCTGATCGCAGAATGATCAGCACGGGCGAAAGCGGAAGGAAAACGTATCCGATGGAAGACCTGGGCAGCTTTTTTCGCCGCTATGCCGATGCACATCTTAAATTCGAAGCAGACGCCCTCGACGCGTTCTATAATTTCCCCTGCCTGATCAATGACCTGATGGGGGTGCATGCCATTGGCTCGGTCGAGGATCTGCATAAATACAATCAGTCATTTTTTGACGAATTGAAAAACGCCGATCTGGCGATGGCCAAATCGATGCTGATAGAACAGCATTCCGCCCTGCCCGGCGGATCGCGCGCAATTGTGTCCTTCCGGTTCGGCAATTCGGAAAACAACCTGATCTTTGATTGCGATTATGCCTTTGCCCTGCTCAAACAGGACGAGACATGGAAGATCGTTTTCGCCCAGCTTGACGAAATCCGATACAGCGATCTTTATTAGGCGCGCACACGCCCCAAGGCCAGACGCACACGAGACAGATCTTTCGCTGTGGCTTTGCCCAGTACCCGTTCAATTTCAACGGGTGCATCAAGAAAACCTGCCAATCCATACCCTTGAAAGTATGAAACGCCTGCCTGCACACCGGCTTCGATCTGCGCCACTGTCTCACAGCGGCAGAAAACTATTTTATTGATCAGCTCGGGAGAACATTGGTCGAGTGTCTGCCTGATTTCATCGGGTTCGCAATCAGCCACATGCAGTTTGATGAAGTCGGCGATTTCAGTTTCCTTGGCCAGAAGCTGTGTCAACCGCGACAGCGGAACACGATCAAAGGCCAGTCGAATGCCATGCCTTTGAAAACGTGACAGAATTCCCTGACGGACTTTGGGATTGTTTCGCCACATCAGCAACGGGATTTCCACCGTTAACTTGCGAAGCTGACGGGATGGAATGGTTTTGATCATTCGCTGAAAATTGGCACTTACAACAGCCACAGGATTCAGGTTCAGAAACCGCGCGACATCACCCGTATAGTTTTCCTTGGTGACGTAAGAGAGAACCCGGTTATCCAGAAGCTCTGTAAAACGCGCGAACATCCATTCATCGTTGAGGATTTCCTTGCCCGAGATTTCTTCCATCGCGGCAATAGAGACCCAGAATTCCTCACCGGCAAGCGCAGGCGTGCTTTCCGGCTGCAATTCCCAGATCAGTTGGCTGCGAATGTGCATCGAGATGTCAGCCTGGCCAATGATCCGCTCGATTTCGACGAGTTGCCCAAGCTGGGTGACGTTTTTTGGCGGTGCCAGATAGAAATCAAGGAAGTCTTCGGCGTTTTCGCGTGTGATGGCCCGCATATGACCGACACAGCAGAGTGCAAAAGCAGACGCTTCCTCACTAAGATCGAAGACCTTGCAGTCAAGGCCGCCATATCGGCGTGCCAGCAAAAATGTTCTTACATTTTCGACCAGTTCTTCCATTCGGCTGCGCTGGTCGTTGGGCATCGTCAGGACGAATGTGTGGTCTGATAAAATACGCGGCGTCAGGTTTTGCAGGCAGCCATATTGAAAGTAGCGGACAAAAGAACAAAAAACCGTCCGGCTTCGTGTTGTCGGCACACTTGTAAAATCAAGAACGAACGCGCAATGGTCAGGTTTATGAAGGCCGGATTTCTGAATACTGGCGAGCAACTCTTTCGGGACTGTTCTATTCATCCAAGGACCCCTAACGATGCAACTTCATTGTATGTGTCGCTGTTGGTCGCGACTTCCTTTAGCGTCCCGGTCTGTGAATTGGATCGTGCTAGGCACGAGTCAAGAGTTACTCTATACTTTAATATAGTACATATCTCTACGGAATCTAATGTGTCCATGTCAAGTAATGGTTGACTGGGCACATGACTTTGAATTGACGATCAGTCACTTAAGATTCGTACTCAACTGCCGCCTGAACCAACACTTTCTTTGATTTCTGCCGGCAGACAGGACACGATAGATACTTGGCCGATCACACAGTCAGATAAACCATGAGCCCGATGCATTTCTTCAAAACCATGTTTGTTCTGGGAACGGTTACGGCCTCTTTTGTCACGAGTCCGGTACTAGCCGACCCCGATTTTGACGAACTGGTCGGCAAGGCGCGCGCCGTTGATGGCGACACGCTGGAATTCGGTTTCAAACGCGTTGATCTTTGGGGGGCGGACGCGCTTGAGCGATTTCAGCGATGCATCGTGAATGGTCAAACCACGGCATGCGGTGCGGATGCATGGCAGGTCATCACCAATCTGATCGCCGCCGGGCCGATCACGTGCAAGGTGCAGGGCAAGAACCGGTACCATCGCAACATGGCGATCTGTCGCAATGCCAATGGTCAGGATATCGGTCAGGGCCTGATTGCGCGCGGCATGGCCGTGGCACGGACCGATGAAATGCCGTCTTATGGTGCGGTTGAAAACAGTGCGCGGCAAAGCCGTGCCGGGGCATGGGCCGGGCAGTTTATCGACCCGTTGCTGTGGCGGCGCGGGGAACGGTTACCGGAACATCAAACCGAAGTCCGCCGCTGGCAACGCGACGAATAAGGGCCGTGATCAGGCGCCTTTACCCGATGCATCCGCTGCCGGGCCGCGGTCCGTATCTGCCGCGTTGACGTCATCCGCACCACGACCGGTTGCCGAAAAGAACGGCCGGGCCAGCAACCGGCCAAGACCAGCCAGTGTGACGCCATTCTTGATCGACGCAACGCCGACAATAACCACAGCAAAGCCAAGCGCCTGCGGTGCCGTCAGCACCTCGCCCAGCAACAACCACGCGGCAAAGAATGTCATGGCAGGCCCCGAAAGCGAAATCAGCGCCGCCTGTGTCGCCCCGATCCGCCGGATGCCTTCATAAAGCAGGAAGAACGGGATCACGGTGCAAAAGATCGAAATGCCCGCCGTCCACAAAACCCCGTCAATATTCAGGTTTAGCGGCTTGGTCACAACCAGCTCATAGAGGATCATCGATATACCGGCCATGGTATTGACCAGGGCGGCAAAATGCATCGACCCAATGACCGAAATCATCCGTTGCCCGAAATAAAGGTAACAGGCGTAAGTCAGGGCGGATGCAAACGCCAGCGACGCTCCCAGCCAAAGCTGATCTGAAACGGCACCGATCCCGTTGGGGGCGAGAACAAGTACCAACCCGACATAAGTAACCGCAAAGCAGACAAACTGGCGCAAGGGAGGAAGCCGCCACTTATGCAGGCATTCAAGGATCAGGACGATGGCCGGGAATGTGAAAAGCACGATCCGCGAGACGGTGACATCAATCACCGACACAGCGGTAAAATCAAACAGGGCAGCGGCAAAGAACAGCCCGCCATAAAGCGCGCCCCAGAGAATATCGACCGGCTTCATCGTACGTTCGCCCGGTCGGTGTTTGCCAAACAGATAAACACCGATCCAGAAAAACGGCATCGCGATCAGAAAACGCAACAGCAGCAAACCATCCACCGTCATGCCGGTGGCATAAACGTATTTCGCCAACAGCCCCTTCATCGCGAATGCCACAGTCGACAGCAATACAAGGGTCAGGGCCGAACCCGATGGCTTTGCCACGGATTTGGCATCTGCTGGCGCGGATGGTTTTGTCATTATTGTCTCCGGTCTCTCTCGACCTTAACTATCTGCCGCGCATAGACATTATTCAATTCGAATTAAATGTTATCAGATATCAGGATTTGCTATATCTAACAAAACATCCGCCGGTTCATATTCCTTTTGGATTGCAGATAAATGGACATCAAACAGCTTCGAAGCTTTGTTCACATTGCCGAACTTGGCAGCCTGTCGCGCGCGGCCGACCGGCTTAACCTGTCGCAGCCAGCTCTTAGCCGGCAGCTTAACCTTCTGGAAGAAGCACTTGATACCCGCCTGCTGGAGCGAACCGGGCGCGGGGTAAAACTGACCGAAGCCGGTCAGATGCTGGCCGAACGGGCACGGGTTATTCTGGGTGATCTGGCGCGCCTCGAAGCCGACCTGTCAGCCCGACGCAGCAAGGTAACCGGCCATGTCCATGTTGGTGTGCCGCCCAGTGCCGGGATCGTCATTACCGGCGCGCTGGTCGAAGCATTGCGCGAACGCTATCCCGATCTGAACATCTCGATTGCCGAGGATCTGACAGGTGACGTGCAGGAAGGATTGCTATCGGGGCGTCTTGATATTGGCATCCTGCATGATGGCATGATATCGCGCAGCCTGCATGCTGAACCATTGTGGCGCGAAGACCTGTTTCTGATATCCCATCCGTCGCGCGTTGGCGAAGGCGAAACCGAAATTGCCTATGAAGATGTTCTGGCGCTGCCATTGATCATGCCGACCCCGAAACACGGTCTGCGCGCCAAGATGCAGGAAGCCGCATTCCGTGCCGGTCGCCCCCTGACCCCGGTGGTCGAGGCCGACGCATTACGGGTTCTGGTCGATCTGGTCCATCGCGATCTGGGGCATACGGTTTTGCCGCGAAGCTCATTGGTGATGGAATTATCGACCGGGCGGCTCAAGGCACGGCGGATCGTCAATCCGCAGCTATCACGCAAGGTGATGCTGTCCTGGCTTCAGGACCGCCCGCTCAGTACCGGGGCCAAGGCCGTGCTCGATACATTGCGCGATCTGGCGGGCACCATGCCGATGGCTGATAACTGAAAAACAAAACCCCGGCACGACAAACGTACCGGGGTTTGTTGGAAGGGCTTTGAGGCGATCAGACCGGGGCTTCGGAATCAGATGATTTCTGCCACAGGTTCAGGCCACCATCCGTCGCGTATTTGTCGATTTCAGCCAGTTCCTCGGCACTGAATTCAAGATTTTTCAGGGCATCAAGGCTGTTATCAAGCTGTTCGACATGACGCGCCCCAATCAGGGCCGATGTGATTTCCGGGCGACGCAGCACCCATGCAATCGCCATCTGTGCCAGTGTCTGACCACGGCGTTTGGCGATTTCGTTCAGGGCGCGCACACGGTTCAGGTTGTCTTCGGACAGCATGCCGGACTGGAACGATCCTTCAAGGGCAGCACGGGAATTTTCCGGCACGCCGTTGAGGTATTTGTTGGTCAGAAGCCCCTGCGCAAGCGGCGAGAAAGCAATGCAGCCAATGCCAAGCTCGGACAGGGTATCAAGCAGCCCTTCGGTTTCGACCCAGCGGTTCAGCATCGAATAGGATGGCTGATGAATGACGCAGGGCGTGCCCAGATCGGACAGGATCGCCTGCGCCTTGCGGGTCATTTCGGCGGAATAGGACGAAATGCCGACATAAAGCGCCTTGCCCGAACGCACGATCTGATCGAGTGCGCCCATGGTTTCGGCAAGCGGCGTATTCGGATCAACACGGTGCGAATAAAAGATATCAACATAATCAAGCCCCATCCGCGACAGGCTTTGATCCAGACTTGAAATCAGATATTTGCGCGAACCCCATTCGCCATACGGCCCCGGCCACATGCGGTACCCCGCCTTGGTCGAAATCACCAGTTCGTCGCGATGGGATTTAAGGTCCTTTGCCAGCACCTTGCCAAAGTTTTCCTCGGCCGATCCGGGGGGCGGACCATAGTTGTTGGCAAGATCGAAGTGGATGACACCGCGATCAAAGGCGCGCCGAATCATCGCGCGCTGCGTTTCAAAAACGTCAACACCGCCAAAATTCTGCCAAAGACCCAGCGTGATCTGCGGCAGCATCAGGCCGCTTTTGCCAGACCGGTTATAGGTTGCATTGTCGTAACGTGCGGGATTGGCATTCCAGCCTTCTTCCACTGACGCCATGTCTTCCTCCTGATTATTTCCTTTGGGGTCATGCCCGCAATTGAATCGATCCAATGTTTTATTCATAAGGCAAAAAGACCGCGCTGTCAGGCGTGTTAAAATGAAAAAACCGCCCCGATATGTCGGGGCGGTTTTGCATTGTGCCTTGCCTGAAGACCGAACTTAGGCCACGCGTTTCTTGATCGGTGCGGTTGCCTTTTGCAGCCATTCAAGAAGATCTTCGTCAAGATCGTCGGCATACATGGCATAGACCTGTGCGTGGTAATCGTTCAGCCACTGCAATTCATCCTTGGTCATCAGTTCCGGATCAATCAGCTTGCGTTCTATCGGCGAGAAAGTCAGCGTTTCAAAGCCCAGCATCGGGCGATCCGCCCCGACCGGGCCATCGACTTCGACAACCGCAATCAGGTTTTCAATCCGGATGCCATATTCGCCTTCCTTATAGAAACCCGGTTCGTTCGACAGGATCATGCCGGGTTTAAGCGCGATCTTGTTCGGTGCCTTGGAAATCCGCTGCGGACCTTCGTGAACACCAAGGTAACTGCCTACGCCATGCCCGGTGCCATGGTCGAAATCAAGCCCGGCTTCCCAAAGCGGCGCACGGGCAAGGGTATCAAGCTGCTGCCCGGTGGTACCAACCGGGAAAATCGCGCGCGCAAGTGCGATATGCCCCTTCAGCACACGGGTGAAACGATCCCGATGTTCCTGGGTCGGTTGCCCGATCACGGTTGTACGGGTGATATCGGTCGTACCATCCAGATACTGCCCGCCACTATCGATCAGGAAAATTTCGCCCGGTGACAATTTCCGATTGGTTTCGGGGGTATTGCGATAGTGGCAAAGCGCGCCATTCGGGCCGCTGCCCGGGATGGTTTCAAAACTCGTATCGCGAAACATGGGGTCTTCGGCACGAAGTGCGAGAAGTTTGTCTGCCGCCATGCGTTCGTCAATGCTGCCATCGGCGGCGGCTTCTTCAAGCCACGCGAAATAACGAATGATTTTCTCGCCGTCGCGCTTATGTGCCTTGCGCGATCCTTCAAGCTCGACCTCGTTCTTGCAGGCCTTGGGCAACGCCACCGGATCACGGCCGATCCGCATCGTCGCACCGGCATCGGAAAGCTTCATGCGCAGCCAGTCGGATGCGGTTGCCTCGTCCAGACGGACCGACTGATTGCCCAACGCGCCAAGGGCTTCTTCCAGTTCGCCGGGTTGGCGGATGGTCGCGTCGCTTTCAAGCCATTTGACGGTTTCAGCCGGAAATTTGCGTTCATCCATAAACAGATCAACCGATGCATCGCCATGAATGATGGCATATCCCAGCGGCAGCGGAATATGGGGCACATCGCCACCCCGGATATTCAGAAGCCATGCGATGCTGTCAGGTGCGGAAATCACCGCACTGTCGCATTCCAGTTTTTCAAGCATTTCGGCAATCTGTTTGCGTTTTTCCGCATTTGATTTGCCGGCATGTTCCAAAAGATGCGGGCGCACGGGCGCAACCGGCATGGCGGGCTGTTTATGCCAGAGAACATCAATCGGATTGGGCTCGATTGCGACCAGTTCGGCACCAACACCCTCGCACGCACCACGCAGATGTTCGGCCTGCTGCACGGTATGCAGATGCGGGTCATAGGCCAGCTTCTGTCCGGATTTAAGATTGTCGTGGATCCAGCCGACAACCGGTTCATCGACCAGATGACGATATTCGTAAATGTCGCGGTTGACCTGCTGACGGACCTGAATGGTGTAACGACCATCAACAAACACGGCGGCCTTGCCGGCAAGCACCACCGCCGCCCCGGCAGACCCGGTAAAACCGGTCAGCCATGCCAGACGTTCGGCACAGGCCGGAACATATTCGCCCTGATGTTCATCTGATCGCGGCACGACGAAACCATCGACACCCTTGGCGGCAAGATATTTGCGAAGCGCTTCGCTCCGGGCCGCGGCATCATAGCCGTCCTTGGCATACAGAAATTCCGATTTGCGTTCATCACGCAATGCCAGCAGGGCCGATTTCAGATCATCGCCAAGCTTGCCACCAACCAGATCAAGCCAATCGGCTCGCGTATCGCCATTGGCACTGGCAAGAACACCGTCAATCAGATCGACAATGGCAGTGACGTCCTTGTTAACGCCGTCACGTTCAAGCATGGCAGCAAGTTGGGTATCGCCGGGAAGGGTCATCAAAATCCTCGTTTCTGTGCGTGGGGCAGCATCCGACCAAAGCTATCTAAGGGTTTTCGCCGATCACTTGCAAGATGGAATGCCAGAAAACGTGGCAGGACACGCCAATCGGACGACCGGTAAACTACACCAGCGTCACGCCTATACCACCACATGCATGATGGGTATGAAAGCCCTGCAAGCTTCGCAATACAAATTAAGAGATGTTTAATCTATTACAGGCGCGTGACAAAAAGATGGCCCGTCGGGACGTCAATTTGCAGGAGACCAAAACGGTGATCCGTTTTCCAATTACTGTCCAGAACGTTGTTCAATCGCGTCGTCGTCAGACGGCCTATGACGGTCTAGAGCGCCTCACCCTTACGGAACGAGCCGCGCTCGGCCTTGATACAGGCCCTGCCCTTCTGGCAGACGATGCTGAAAGCCATCATCGGGGTCAGACCCTTTCGATGGAAGCAACGGACAGGGAATAGGGATCAATCCCGCCCGCGAAGGTCTTTGATGCCATTGGACGAAGCGCAGGATCGAAGGTTCACGATCCTTGCGGTCTTTTTTGTCTTTCCCTCTGAGACGGCCCTGCTACTCCACGGCAGGGCCGTTTCTTTTTGACCAGAGCGTAAAAGCCGCGCCATAGTATCGCCCGACGTTGATTTTCGGGGAAACATCCATGACAAAAACCGTTCTGATCACCGGTGGATCACGCGGCATTGGCCGTGCCACCGCCATTCTGTGTGCGCAAAACGACTGGAACGTCGCCATCAGCTATGTCGGCAACAAGGAAAGTGCCGATGAAACCTGTGCGCTGTGCGAACGGGCCGGACGAACCGGCAATGTTTTCGCCCAGAAATGCGACGTGAAATACGAACAGGACGTCTTGGACCTGTTTCAGGCAACGCTTGACCGGTTCGGCACAATCGATGCGGTTGTCAATAATGCCGGGATCGTCGCCCCCAAAAGCGACCTGGCGGATATGAGCATCGAACGGATGAAGTCGGTGTTTGATACCAATGTGCTGGGGGCTTACATCGTGGCCCGCGAAGCTGCACGCGCCCTGTCACATGCGGGCGGTTCAATCGTCAATGTATCCTCGATGGCCTCCAAACTGGGATCACCGGGCGAATATGTTGATTATGCCGGGTCCAAGGGCGCGATTGATACCCTGACGATCGGACTTTCCAAGGAACTTGGCCCCAGGGGCATTCGTGTCAATGCCGTGCGGCCGGGCATTATTGATACCGATATCCACGGCAGTGCCGGCCGACCGGAACGGGTTGCCGAACTTGGCCCGTTCTGCCCGCTGGGACGGGCGGGCAAGGCAAACGAGGTCGCCAATCTGATCTTCTGGCTGCTCTCAGATGATGCGTCCTATGTTACCGGGGCGCTGGTTGACGTGGCTGGCGGGCGATAACATGATCCGCGGCAGGATTTGACTGCGGTGATCCTGTCCGGCACTCTGCACCCGACATTGAGCGGAAAGGAAGCCGAGATGAGCATCGTCAGCGCCAGCCGAAACAATCTGATTGCGCGTGAACTCAAACGTGTCGATGGCCGCACCCCGCGTGCAAGGACCAAGCTTGCCAAACATCAGAAAATGGCTGCCAATCCGTTCCGGTTCCTGCGGGGTGCCGCCCAGATGTTTTATGGCGACCTGAAATCCGGTCGTATCGTCCTGCCCGAAAGTCTGACGGACAAACGGCTGATTACCGCCATCATGGGCGATTGCCATCTGGTGAATTTCGGACTTCTGACCGAAGACGGGTCACATGGCGACGATGTGATTTTCTGTCCCAATGATTTCGACGATGCCTGTTTCGGGCTGGCAAGCTGGGATCTGGCGCGGTTCTGTACCAGTCTGTTTCTGGCCTGCGACTATGCCGACGGACTAACGAATGACGATTACGACAGTGACGAAATGAATGATCTGTCTGGTCTTGAAGCGGCCAGCCAGAAGGACGCGAAAAAGGCCGCGGACGCATTCCTGAAAAGCTACCGGAAAACCCTGGAAAAGATCGTTTCCGACCCGGATCACCGCCGCAGTGCTGTTTTGAAATTCTCCAAGGGCCATATCCTCGAGGCTGCGCGCGACAAGGCGTTGAAACGCGCCGCAGGGGGCAAGAAGTTCGAAACCAAAAGCGCACTTGGCAAGGCCGTCGAACTGACCGATGGCACATTGCGGTTCCGCGACCTTCCGGAACGTTACAAGCGTCTGGATGCGGCCACCATGTCGGAAATCAGACGCGTTTTCCGCCCCTATGTCGATGACAGTATCCTTGATATCGTTCTTCGCGTCGGGGCGGGCACCGGATCGGTCAATATGGACCGGTTTTATCTTCTGGTCGGACCCGATGAAGTCGACGGGCCGGAAGATTTGCCGCTATGTCATATCGTCGAGGTCAAGCAACAGCGTGAAGCCGCCCCGATCCATCATTTCCCCGATATCAGCCCGAATAACCGCCTGAACCCGGCGCATCTTTCCGTCGACTGCCAGCGGGTGATGCAGCGCCGCCCCGACCTTGTGCTTGATGAAGTCGTCTGGCGCGACGACCACTGGCTGGTGCGATCCCGCCACCATGCACGGGTCGGTCTTGATCCCGAGGATATCTGTCTTGCCTCAAAGAACCCGGGCAAGGCGCTTAAACAATATGCCAGATCATGCGGCTCCGCGCTGGCACTGGCGCATGCGCGCGGCGACATCCGATCCACCCGGTTCGAGGAAACCATGATCAGGGCGCTTGATCGCGATGCGGAAGGACTTGTTGCCGCAGCAGAAGGCTATGCCGATCAAACCATGTGCGATTGCCTTGCCCTGCAAAAAATGGTGATGCCGCCCCTTCTGAGTTAGCAAATGTCTTGCGGCATTTATGCATGGCGGACATTCTGCCAGCCGCGCATTTGCCGATATCAAAAACGCGGCCTGTCGATACAATTCCGGCGTTGTGTTCTTGTTGGAGCAACGCACATAGATGGACGACTTTTTCTGGTGGATCGTTCTGATCGGCTTTGCCGCACAGCTTGTTGATGGTGCGCTCGGCATGGCCTATGGCCTGACATCGACATCGCTTCTGATCAGTATCGGCCTGCCCCCGGCACAAGCCAGTGCCACAGTGCACGCCGCCGAGGTTTTCACCACCGCCGTTTCCGGCACATCGCATCATTTCGCGCGCAATGTTGACTGGAAAATGGTCAGGACACTGGCAATTGCCGGTTCCATCGGCGGTGCTGCCGGGGCCGCGTTGCTGTCATCGGGGATCGGCGAATATCTTGCGCCGTTTGTCGCCCTTTACCTAAGCGCGCTGGGCGTTCTGGTCATTGCCAAGGCGGTGCGCAAGGTACAACCGCCTGCGGCGATGCGCGGGCTTGCCCCGCTTGGTCTGGTTGGCGGGTTCCTTGACGCGGTTGGTGGCGGCGGATGGGGGCCGATCGTATCAAGCACGCTGGTCTATCGCGGCCATGCCGAACCGCACCGGATGCTGGGCACCTCGGCAGCATCGGAATTTTTCGTCACGGTGATGATCACCGTGACCTTTGCCGGGCATTTCGGACTGGAAAGTTTCGGGATGGCGGCACTGGCACTGGTGATCGGCGGCGTGCCCGCCGCACCGCTTGCCGCCGTGCTTGTCCGCATCATCCCGCGCAAACCCCTGATGATCGCGGTCGGATTGCTGATCGTGATCCTTGGCGGGTTCGGGATTTACCGGTTTGTCAGTGCGTTGCTGGTGGCTTAACCAACCACCAGCGTCGTCCATTCCTCGACCGGGAAACGCTTGACCAATGACAGGCCAACATCGCGGTAGGCCGACAGGACAAACTGTTCCTGATGGGACAGAAGCCCCGACAGAACCACATAACCACCTTCGGCCAGCGTACCACGCAGGTCGCGTGCCATATGGCGCAACGGGCGGGCAAGGATATTGGCACACACGATGTCGTAATAACCGGCATTGCGGATGCGCACGTCGCTAAAGCCGTTGGAATGGATCGCCGTGACCAGATCGGTGATCTTGTTGATCCGGGCATTTTCACGGGCAACGCGCACCGATGCGGCATCGATATCAGCCATCATCACCGGGCAACGCCATGTTTTGGCACATGCCATGCCCAGAATGCCGGACCCGCAGCCCATATCAAGCGCGTTGTAACGGTACGAATGTTTGGCGATCCAGTCGATTGCCGCAAGGCACCCCTTGGTCGTCTGATGTTCGCCAGATCCGAATGCCAGACCGGCATCGACCTGCAAACCGGTTTTGGCAACCGGAATACCATCTTCCCAGTGCGAGCCATGGACGTAGAACCGGCCAACCGAAATCGGCTTGAAGCTGCGCAGATTGTCGCTGACCCAGTCTTTGGGCTCGTAAGTGCCAAATTCGACGACCGGCACGTCAACACCGACCGCAGACGCCATCAATGATACGGCGGTTTCAACCGCGGTCTTGTCAAGATGATCGCCCGAAAAGCCTTCGACCTTCCAGGGCGCAGTCGGATCGCCCGGCCGTTCGAAATGCGACAGGGCATCGCAATGCTCATACAACGCCTCGGCAAAGGCCGGGGCATATTTGCCATCAACCTCGAAGGTGAAATTATAGCAACGAACGGTTTCGGTCATATCGCTTCTCGCAAGATTGCGGCGGCCGTTTGACCGCACCAGAAATAATGTCCGGGCGGCTTAACCCGGCAGGATGAAACTGTCGACCACTTTCTTTGTGCCGACACCTTCGAAATGGATTTCAAGTTTGTTGCCATCGACCGCCTTGACGGTACCGGGGCCGAATTTGCGATGACGTACCGCATCGCCGACCTTGTATTTCGATGATTTTGAACTGGTGGTGTAGCTGGTTTCACCATCCGGCTTGACGTCGATCACGTTTTTGCGCACCCGGTCCTGCCATCCCGCGCTGGCAAACCGGCGTTCACCGGTCCCGCCATAGGGATTATAGCTTTCCGCCGGTTTGTTATCCGCCCAGCTTGGCATTTTCATCCAGTCATCGGCACCCCATGCACCGGGCGATACATTGCCGCGATGATTGCCAAGGCCGGTATCGCTGATGCGTTCGACATGCTCGTCCGGCAATTCATCGACAAAGCGTGACGGCAGGGCCGATTGCCACTGGTTATAAATCCGACGGTTGGCCGCATAGGAAACGGTGGCACGTTTGCGCGCGCGCGTGATGCCGACATAGGCCAGACGGCGTTCTTCCTCCAGGCCCTTCACACCGCTTTCATCCATGGCACGCTGATGGGGGAAAACGCCTTCTTCCCAGCCGGGCAGGAAGACATAGTCAAATTCCAGCCCCTTGGCCGCATGCAGGGTCATGATGGTGACTTTTTCCTGATCGGCGTTCTGTTCGTTTTCCATCACCAGCGACACATGCTCAAGGAAGCTGGTCAGATTTTCAAACTCCCCAATCGCGGATACCAGTTCTTTAAGGTTCTCCAGACGGCCGGGTGCATCGATTTCCTTCGATGTCCGCCACATATCGGTATAGCCGCTTTCATCAAGAACCGTTTCAAGCACCGCCACATGCGATGTGGTTTCAAGCATCTCGCGCCAGCGTTTGAAATCACCCAGCAACCCGCCAATCGCCTGACGCATTTTGGGTTTGAGTTCCTCGGTCCCGATCAGATCAAGCGCCGCCGCCGGAAGCGACACCGCCTGATCACGCGAATATTGATGCAGGGTTTGCAGCGTTGCCTTCCCCACCCCGCGCTTGGGCACATTGACGATGCGTTCAAACGCAAGGCTGTCATCGGGTTGGGCGACCATGCGGATATAAGCCAGCGCATCGCGGATTTCCTGACGTTCATAGAAACGCGGTCCGCCAACAACCCGGTACGGGATACCCAGCGTGATCAGCCGTTCCTCGAACTCGCGGGTCTGGAACCCGGCACGGACCAGGATCGCCATATGGGATGCGCCAATACCCTTGCTTTGCAGGGCTTCGATATCCTCGCCGACAAGCCGCGCCTCGGCCTCGCCATCCCAGACACCTTTGACGAAGACCTTCTCGCCGGTATCAAGTTCAGTCCAAAGCTCCTTGCCCAGACGACCATCGTTAAAGGTGATCAGCTTGGACGCCGCCGCCAGAATATGCGGGGTGGAACGATAATTCTGTTCGAGCCGGACGACCTTGGCACCGGGGAAATCGGACTCGAAACGCAGGATGTTGCCGACTTCGGCCCCACGCCAGCTATAGATCGCCTGATCGTCATCGCCAACACAGCATATATTGCGATGAACCATCGCCAGCGCGCGCAGCCAAAGATATTGGGCCACGTTGGTATCCTGATATTCATCGACCAGAACATAGCGGAAGGTTTCCTGATAACGGCGCAGGATTTCCGGATGTTTCTGAAACAGGGTCAGGCAATGCAGCAAAAGATCGCCAAAGTCGGCCGCATTCAGAACCGCCAGACGTTCCTGATAGATTTTATAAAGGTACTTGGCCCCGCCATTGGCGAACTCGACACTCTCATTGACCCGTTCGGGTGAAAGCCCCTTGTCCTTCCAGCGCTGGATGATCCCCATCAGCTGCTTGGCCGGCCATTTCTTCTGATCGATCTGTTCGGCATCCATGATCTGCTTAAGCAGGCGGACCTGATCATCACTATCAAGGATCGTGAAGTTTGATTGCAACCCGACCAGTTCGGCATGGCGACGCAACAGGCGTGCGGCGAGCGAGTGGAAAGTCCCCAGCCACCATCCTTCAACCGGACGGCCCAGCGCATGGGCGACACGTTCCTGCATTTCCTTGGCCGCACGATTGGTAAAGGTCACGGCAAGTATTTGCTGCGGATGCAGGCGCTCGGTCTGTCCCTTGGTTTCCAGAAGATGGGCAAGACGGGTCGTCAGAACGCGCGTTTTCCCCGTTCCGGCACCTGCCAGCACCAGCAACGGGCCATCAAGCGTTTCGACCGCTTCGCGTTGCTCGGCATTCAGATTGGCAAGGTAATCGGGTGCGGGTGCGTCCTGAAGGCGCATTTCCGGGCTTGCGGCGAATTCATCGATTTCAAAGGGATCATCCATCATGTCGGGATATATAACATGCTCTGCAAACGGGGCCAGTATTGGCATTCAATCAAGTGGCGATATCGGGTTGCTTATTGTGCAACAAATCGGGAACGTCGACCAATTTTTTCCCTGAAAATATTTTTCCGCCTGCTTTCTGGCGCCAGTTTTTCTGATGTCCTGCGTGAACAGTCATAACGACAATCACCACGCAAGGAGTCCCCGATGAGCGGCATCAACAGTCTCAGTGCCAGTCTTGCGCAAATATTTAGCCAAACACAGTCGACCGGTAGCAGCCAGTCTACCGAAAGCAGCAGCGGCGTAGAAGGCATCGGTGCCTTCGCCCTGACCAGCGCGCAAAGCACCGCCTCGACACAGGCGGTCGATGCGGTTTCGGAAATCGCCAGCAGCGGACAGGGCAGCGTTGATCAGCTTTCCGATCAGATCAAAGCCATGTTGCTGGAAATGCAGGAAAGCACGGATACATCGGCCACCGATGGCGATTTTGACGCGCAGCAACTGTTTGATGACCTTGACACCGATGATGACGGCACCCTGACCAAGGATGAATTCCTCGCAGGCAAACCCGACAATGTCAGCGATGAAATGGCTGAAAACCTGTGGTCGATGATGGCAGGTAGCGAAGCCGAAAGCATTTCCCAAGACGATTACCTGACAAGCATGGCACCCCCACCCGGTGTCACAACAACCACGGCAACTGCGGATGAAAGCACGGACAGTTCATCTGGTGGTGACAGTGCCGCAACAGCCGATACCGAAAGTTACGACCCGCTTGATACCAACGAAGACGGCATTGTCAGCCTTGCCGAACTGATGGCTGCCGCCCCGGCGGACGAAACTCCATCCGCCAGCAGCCTGCCCGACACCAGCAGCCAGACCAGCAGCACAGGCGATGACGCCGCCGTCGGCAATGGCGCAACACCGTTCGATAACCGCCTGATGGCACAGTTGATGGCATAACTGATCGCGTAATACCGGGTCTCTTCGACGAAGCGAGAACCCCAACCTGCCGTCGGCCACGATATCAAACCGGCGGCATTTTTTTTGTCTGCCACGTTCAGGAAAGCCCCTAGAACAGCTTGGGCGGCGCATCGCCGCGTTCTTCGCTTTGCAGTTCCAGAAGCGCGTTGTTATAGGCCATCATCGCGTCCTTTTCATGGACGAAACCGACCATAAGACGTTCTTCCTCGTTATTGATCACCGGCAGGTGTTCCTCGCCGGTCTGTTCCATCAGACGCACGGCCTTTTCGATACTGTCAGTACGCAGCAGAACCGGCGGCTTGGATCGGGCGACCTGCCCTGCGGTGACTTCTTCGCCCATTTCCGGATCAAACGCCGCATGGCGCAAATCGGCCAGTGTGATCGTGCCGTGCAACCGGCCATCATCATCAATCACGAACAGTTCGGAATAGGGCGCATTGATCAGCTTTTCGCGAATGGACGGCATCCCGTCGCCAAGCGGCACGGTTTGATATTCCGCCTTCATGATGTCGGCGACCTTCATCATGCGCAGCAAATTCATTTCCCGGCCCCAGCGGGTCGAAAGCCCGCGGCATTTAAGCTGCCAGGCAAAGAACGATCCGCCCTGGAACTGGTCCATCACAATCGATGCAATCACCGATGCCACCATCACCGCAATGGTCAGGGCATAGTCGCCGGTCAGTTCAAAGATGATCAGGGTCGTTGAAATCGGCGCGCCCAGCATGGCCGCCGCCACCGCCCCCATGCCGACCAGTGTATAGGCCCCGTACCCCGATGACAGATCGGGGAAAATCGCCGTTGCCGTCACCCCGAATGCCCCGCCCAGCATCGCACCAAGGAAAAGGGCCGGACTGAAAATCCCGCCCGCAAAGCCCATGCCGATGCAGATCGCGACCATTGCGGCCTTCACGATCAGAAGCTGTACGAGAAATGACCAGCCATACGCCCCGTAAAGCGCATCATTCATCGCACCATAACCAACGCCGACAATCTGCGGGAACTTGATCGCAACAATACCGATCACAAGTCCCGCCACGGCGGGCCGCAACCAGCCCGGAATTTTCGATGCCTTGGCCGCCATTTGCACCACCGGGATGGCACGCGTCACGCAAATCGCGGTGATCCCCGCCGCAATCCCCAAAAGCGCAAAGGCCGGAAATTCCAGAAACGACTGAATTTCATTGGCGGGCAACAGAAAGGCAATGTCGCTGCCGAAATAAAGCCGGGTGATGATCGTACCGGTCACCGATGCCAGAACAATCGGTGCAAATGCGGTCAGGGCATAATGACCAAGGGCAACCTCGTGGGCAAACAACGCGCCCGCCAGCGGCGCATTGAAAGACGCCGCAACCGCAGATGCCACCCCGCATCCAAGCAGGGTGCGCGCCGTGCTGCGCCGCAGATGAAGAATGCGCGCCAGCCACGCCCCGAACGACGCCCCCATATGGACAACCGGCCCCTCGCGGCCAAGCGACGCACCGGTTCCCAGCGACACCGCGCTGATGAACACCGATTTGATGCCACAGCGTGACGACATGCGTGCATCATGAAACAGGGCGGCATCAACCACATCGGCCACCCCGTGGGTACGCCGTTCGGGCAAAAACCGGTAAATGAAAACCCCGACAAACAACCCGCCCAGTGTCGGCACCATGATCAAATGCCACGCCGGAAGATGCGCAAGATATTCATGGACCGCTTCCTCGCCCGAACCAAAGGTCAGCAACTGCACAAACAGGATGCCTTCGCGAAACAGGATGGTCCCGCCCCCGGCCATCGCGCCGACCACAAGTGCCAGGATCGACAGCACAAGCTGCTCGCTTTTGACGATACGTCGCAATTGCCCAAGCAACTGGTTGGATTTGAAAAGCTTTTCGGCCATATCGGGTTACCGGCGGGAACGGGTGAAACAGGAAGCTGTCATATGATCACAAGGTGTTGCGAATAAAAGGTAAAGGTCGGCAAATCCAGTGATATTTGCCGATAGCTGCCCCTTGCCCGATGCAGATGATGACCGCGGGTTACCTCAAATGCATTGCCCAGGCCGGTCAGGTTCGGGCCAAGTCAATGACGCAACAGTGCTTTTTTTCCGAAAACCATCATTGATCTTCGAACGGGAAATAACGCATGCTTGACGCCATACAGGTTTCCGAAGCCTGCGGGACTTTCCCCGAATAACAATAAATTCCTTTTTCAGGACTTCCGATAAATGACTGAAAGTCAAAAATCGGGCGCCACCATCGCCCGTCCGCTTCCGGGTTTTGTCGAATTCGTTGTGTTAATGGCAATCACGATTGGTCTGGTTGCGCTTTCGATCGATAACCTGTTACCGGCATTCGGCCCGATCGCCACCGATTACGGCATCGAGGACGGCAACCGCATGCAGTTGCTGATCTATGTTTTCATGATTGCCTTTGGCCTGATGCAGATTGTCTATGGCCCGCTGGCTGACAGTTTCGGCCGCAAACGCGTTCTGATGCTGGGTCTTTTCATTTATGCCATCGGGACCGTCATGGCGATTTTTGCCGACAGTTATGATCACCTTCTGATCGCGCGTTTCGTTCAGGGGCTTGGTGCGGCGGCCCCGCGCGTTTTGACAATCGCGATCACGCGTGATTGTTTCGAAGGCCGCGAAATGGCCCGCGTCATGTCGTTCGTCATGATGATCTTTATCATCGTGCCGGTCTTTGCCCCGGCATCGGGCAGCCTGATCCTGGCGCTTGCCAACTGGCACATGATTTTCGTCAGCACCCTTGTGCTGGCGATCATTATTGCTGTCTGGTACAGCCTGCGAATGCCCGAAACGCTAAATCCCGAATACCGGCATAAACTGTCACTCAGCCGGATTGCGCGCGATATCAAAACCACGATCACCACCCGCCAGACGCTGGGTTATGCAACGGCGATGGGGCTGATGTTTGCCTGTCTGATGGCCTATATCGGATCGGCCCAGCAGATTTTCGAAACCGAGGTTTACGGCCTTGGCGTCTGGTTCCCATTGGTATTTGGGATGATTGCCGCCTGCATGAGCGTTTCATCCTTCGTCAATGCCCGCCTTGTGCGCAAGATCGGCATGCACAAGCTGTCGCAGGGCGGGCTTCTTGTGATGGCAATCAGCAGCCTGATCAATCTGGGCATCGCCTTTGCCTTTGACGGTGCCCCGCCGCTTCCGGTGTTTGGTGTGGGTCTTACGGTCACACTGTTCTGTTTTTCCATGACCATGCCGAATTTCAATTCGCTGGCGATGGAACCGGTTGGCCGGATTGCCGGCACCGCATCCTCGATGATCGGGGTTTACAGCACCCTGATCGGTGTTGTCGCAGGCGGGATCATTGGCCAGCTATTCAATGGCACGGTTATCCCGCTGATTGGCGGTTATCTGGTGCTGGCGGTGCTGGCCATCATCATTGTCGGCATCACCGAACGCGGGAAGTTTTTCCACGCGACGCACTGATGACCTATCAAATGTAAAAAAGCCCCGCAGCCGGAAAGCTGCGGGGCTTTTTGTTTGATACGATCACGCCTGACGCGGATCGTAATTCAGGTTCGGCGCCAGCCAGCGTTCGGCTTCGGCCAAAGTCATGCCCTTGCGTTCGGCATAGCTTTCGACCTGATCGCGTTCGATCTTGCCAAGGCCGAAATATTTGGCTTCGGGATGGGCGAAATAGAACCCGCTGACCGACGATGCCGGGGTCATGGCACAGCTTTCGGTCAGTCTGACACCGACATTCTTTTCCGCATCGAGCAACTGCCACAGCGTACGTTTTTCCGTATGTTCCGGGCAGGCCGGATATCCCGGTGCCGGACGAATACCGCGATAGTTTTCGGCAATCAGTTCGGCATTCGGAAGGTTCTCATCCGCCGCATAACCCCAAAGCTCCTTACGCACCTTTTCATGCATGCGTTCGGCAAAGGCCTCGGCAAAGCGGTCGCCAAGGGCCTTGACCAGAATGGCGTTGTAATCGTCATGCTCGGCTTCAAGCTTTTTGGCGATTTCTTCGACTTCCGGCCCAGCGGTGACGACAAAGCCACCGATATAGTCGGTTTTACCAGATTCCTTTGGCGCGATATAATCGGCAAGGGCCCGGTTCGGGCGTGAATTGTTTTCACGGAACATCTGCTGGCGCAGGGTGCGCAGCATTACCGGTTCATTCTGATCGGGTGCCGGGGTGACTTCGATATCGTCACCAACCGAATTGGCCGGCCAGATACCGACAACCGCACAGGGTTTGAACCATTTTTCATCGACAATGCGTTTGAGCATCGCCTTGGCGTCTTCGTAAAGGCCACGTGCGGTTTCGCCGACCTTCTCGTCCTGCAGAATGTCCGGGAAACGGCCATGCAGTTCCCAGGTTTCAAAGAACGGCTTCCAGTCGAACCGTTCAACCAGTTCGGCAAGATCAAAGGTTTCAAACCGGGTAATGCCCGGTTTGGCCGGTGCGGGAACATCATAGGCGTCCCAGTCAAGCTGCACCTTGTTGGCGCGCGCGTCCGCAATGGCAAAACGTTTTTTCTGCAATTGCTGGGCGGCGTGTTTTTCCGCCATCGCAATATATTCCGCGCGGATTTCCGCAGCAAACCGTTCCCGGTGGGTTTCAGATACAAGCTGGCTTGCGACCCCCACCGCACGCGATGCGTCAATCACGTAAACCACCGACTTGTTATAGTTCGGGGCGATCTTGACCGCGGTATGGACCTTGGATGTGGTTGCGCCACCAATCAGAAGCGGGATATTCAATCCTTCGCGTTCCATTTCGGCCGCGACATAGGTCATTTCCTCAAGCGACGGCGTGATCAAGCCAGAAAGACCGATCATGTCGACCTTTTCGGCCTTGGCGGTTTCGATGATTTTCTGGGTCGGCACCATCACGCCAAGGTCAAGGACCTCGAAATTGTTACATTGCAGGACCACGCCCACGATGTTCTTGCCGATGTCATGCACATCACCCTTGACCGTCGCCAGCAGGATTTTGCCGTTGGTTTCGCGCACCCCATCCTTTTCCGCCTCGATGAACGGAATCAGGTAAGCCACGGCCTTTTTCATCACGCGCGCGGATTTGACCACCTGGGGCAGGAACATCTTGCCCGCACCAAACAGGTCACCGACCACATTCATGCCATCCATCAGCGGCCCTTCGATAACGTGAAGGGGTTTGTCGGCCTGCTGGCGGGCTTCTTCGGTGTCTTCTTCGACGAACTCGGCAATGCCGTTGACCAGCGCATGGGCCAGTCGTTCATTGACCGGCTTTTTGCGCCATTCCAGATCGACCTTCTTCTCCGGCCCGCCGGTGCCCTTGTATTTCTCGGCAATCTCCAGCAGGCGATCGGTCGCATCCGGGCGACGGTTCAGGATCACGTCCTCGACACGCTCACGCAGTTCAAGCGGGATTTCCTCATAGACGACAAGTTGACCGGCATTGACGATGCCCATATCCATGCCGGCCTGCGTTGCATAATACAGGAACACGGAATGCATCGCTTCACGGACCGGATTGTTCCCCCTAAACGAGAAGGAAACGTTGGAAACACCGCCGGAAATCTTGGCGTATGGCAGGCGTTCCTTGATCAGCTTGCAGGCTTCGATGAAATCGACGGCATAATTGTCGTGTTCCTCGATCCCGGTCGCGACAGCAAAGATGTTCGGATCGAAAATGATGTCTTCGGGCGGGAAGCCGACCTTGTCGACCAGCACGCGATAGCTGCGTTCGCAAATCTCGATCTTGCGGGTAACGGTATCGGCCTGCCCTTTTTCATCAAAGGCCATCACGACGACGGCAGCCCCATAACGGCGCAGAAGACGCGCCTGCTTGATAAAGGGTTCCTCGCCTTCTTTCAGGCTGATCGAGTTGACGATCCCCTTACCCTGAAGACATTTCAGACCGGCTTCGATCACGTTCCATTTGGAACTGTCGATCATGATCGGCACGCGGGCAATATCGGGTTCGGCCGCCAGAAGATTGACGAATTTGACCATCGCCGTTTCGGCATCCAGCATCGCATCGTCCATATTGATGTCGATGATCTGCGCGCCGTTTTCGACCTGCTGACGGGCAACCTCAAGGGCTGCGTCGTAATTTTCCTCGACGATCAGGTTTTTGAACTTGATCGATCCTGCGACGTTCGTGCGCTCGCCGATATTGATGAATCTTGAAATGTCACTCATGGGTCTGTTCGATCTCTTTTTTCCGCTTCCCGGCATCAGGCGGCGTTGAACGGCTCAAGGCCCGAAAGGCGCATTTTCGGCTCGATCACGGGCAATTTGCGCGGATTGGCATTTGCCACCGCATCGGCAATCGCCTTGATATGGGGCGGCGTCGTGCCACAGCACCCGCCCAGCAGATTGACCATGCCGGTATCGGCCCATTCCTTGACCAGTGCCGCCATTTCGGCATCCGACTGGTCATATTCGCCAAATTCGTTGGGCAGGCCCGCATTGGGATAAACCGAAACCCGGCATTCGGCAATGCGTGACAGTTCCTGAACATAGGGGCGCAACTGTGCCGCCCCCAATGCGCAGTTAAGCCCGATCGAGAACGGCTTGGCATGACGGACCGAATTGTAAAACGCCTCGGTCGTCTGTCCCGAAAGGGTCCGGCCGGATGCATCGGTGATGGTACCCGAAATCAGAACCGGCACATCTTCACCGCGTTCTTCAAGCACTTCGTCGATGGCAAACAGGGCCGCCTTGGCATTGAGCGTATCGAAAATGGTTTCCACCAGAAGCGCATCCGCCCCGCCATCCAGAAGGCCATTGACGGCTTCCTTATAAGCTTCGCGTAGCTGATCGAAATTAACACCGCGGAAACCCGGATTGTTCACATCGGGCGAAATCGATGCGGTCCGGTTGGTCGGGCCGATGGCACCATTGACAAAGCGCACATCGCCGGGATGGGCGGCTTCCCATTCATCGCAGGCCGCGCGCGCGATTTTCGCACTTTCGTAATTGATCTCGTAGGCAAGGCTTTCCATGCCGTAATCGGCCTGCGCAATTGTCGTCGCACTAAAGGTATTGGTCCCCTGAAGGTCCGCACCCGCGGCAATATATTGCAGATGGATATCCTTGATGATGTCAGGCCGGGTCAGGGACAGCAGATCGTTATTGCCCTTCAGATCCTGTTTCCAGTCGGCAAAGCGTTCACCGCGATAATCTTCCTCGCTCAGCTTATGCTTCTGGATCATGGTGCCCATCGCACCATCAAGGATCAGGATTTTGTTTTCGGCCCGTTTACGCAGCAGGGCAATGCGTTCCTTGCGGTCATTCATCATCGTCATCCAGTCGTTTTGATCATGCAGGCTGTTTGGGCGGGTCGGTTCAGGCAGCAGCCTGTGCAACACCGCGAATACCCAGCGCATGACAGATGGCATATGTCAGTTCGGCACGGTTTAGCGTGTAGAAGTGGAAATCGGTAACACCTTCGGCCATCAGGCCCTCGACCTGTGAAATGGCTTCGTGGAAGGCGACCATGCGACGCGTATCGGGATCTTCGTCAAGGTCTTCAAACCGCCAATGCAGGCGTTTGGGCACCGATGCCCCGCACATATCGGCAAATTTCAAAAGCGACCCGAAATTGGTCACCGGCAGGATGCCCGGTACAATCGGTGCGGTGATCCCGGCAGCAGCACATTTGTCGCGGAACCGAAGGAAAACCTCGTTATCAAAGAAGAACTGCGTGATCGCGCGGTTCGCACCAGCGTCGATCTTGTGCTTCAGATATTCGATTTCGAAATCGGCATTGGGGGCATCCGGGTGGGTTTCCGGATAGGCCGAAACCGAAATATCGAAATCCGCAATCCGTTTAAGCCCTTCGACCAGATCAACCGCATAAGGATATCCCCCCGGCGTCGGGACATATTTATCGCCCGCATCGGGCAGATCACCGCGCAGGGCAACAATCGACCGGATACCTTCATCCCAGTAATTGCGCGCAATACCTTCGATTTCTTCCTTGGTATGGCCAACACAGGTCAGGTGGGCCGCCGCCGGAATGCCGGTTTCGCCCTGAATGCGGGTAACACTGCTATGCGTGCGGTCGCGGGTTGATCCGCCTGCCCCGTAGGTTACCGAAACAAAAGACGGGTTCAGCGGCGCCAGACGGTGGATCGAACGCCACATGGTTTCTTCCATCTTTTCCGTTTTCGGCGGAAAGAATTCGAATGAAACCCGCAAATCGCCATGCGAAGTGCCCTGTGGTGCGATGTCGTTTTTAACCGTCATTCTTTTAATCCTGTCTTGTCGTTCCGGTGGAACGGGTCGTTATGCGTTATTATTGTTGGCGATAAGCCTGCCGGATTGTTACTCGGCGGCCTCGTTATTGTTATTTGCCTGCAATGCCTTCTGCCCCTGCTCCGATGCATGTGCGGACCAGATCCGCACCGTCAAGGGTTTGCCGGGCAGGCTTATGACATCACCGGGCGAAAGTTCACATGCGCGAAACCACGTATTGATCGCCCCGTCTTCAAAACCAAGCCGACGGTGCGCGTGCTCCTCGCGCAGTTCCTCACGGTCATGGGTTGCGAAATCAACCACCACCAGCCTGCCATTCGGGGCCAGCACACGGGCGGCTTCGGCAATGGCGGCTTCGGGGCGTTCGGCGTAATGCAACACCTGATGCAGGGTCACAACGTCAAACATCCCGGCGGGATAAGGCAGTTGATACATATCGGCCTGCCGTACCAGACAGTTTGACAGATCGGCACGCTGCAAACGTGCGCGTGCGACCGCCAGCATCTCGCGCGACATATCAACGCCGACACCCTCTTCGGCCGTTTTGCCCAAAAGCTCCAGAATCCGGCCCGTGCCGGTACCGATATCAAGAATCCGGCCCCCGGAAAGATCGCCGATGGCATCAATCAGGGCCTGCTCGACGACCGTTTCATCAATATGAAGCGACCGGATGCGATCCCAGTCATCGGCATTGGCCCGGAAATATTCGCGGGCAATCTGTTCACGCTGCGCCTTGACCTGCTCCAGCCGGGCACGATCCAGGGCCAGTATTTCATCGCTTTCAGGCAGAAGGGCAAGAACCGGCTGAACCAATTCCGCGCCGGGACCGCTATTGGGGGTGCGATAAAATACCCAGGTGCCTTCACGGAATCGGACAAGCAGCCCGGCTTCGCACAGCAGTTTAAGATGGCGCGACACACGCGGCTGGCTCTGCCCGATGATCTGGGTGATCTCGCTGACGGTCAGTTCGCATTCGGCACAGATCGCCAACAGGCGAAGCCGTGTCGCTTCCGCCGCCGCGCGCAATCTTGCAAGAACCTGTTCCATTTCAGCGCCTCCATTGATCTGACCAAAGACATAAAGATATGTTTATATTTAATCAAGACCTATTTACCCACTCAAAAGGAGTATGGCAAAAAGGCAACATGCCAAATCCCATTGATCAGGCTCATAATTTTGTGTGCTGGCGTTTAAAACTTCCCTATGCTAACCACATGGATATCTGAGACGTGTGCATCGCACATTCCTGTTTTCTTCGCGGGCAGCAGGTTGGGTAATGTTCTTGAAGTCCCGATTTCAAGGGCGTCTCGGGGTCGGGGAAAGTTTGTATCGAAATCGTTTGGCAAAAATAATGAAACTTCGAACTTTGCTTTCGCTGTGCGCTGGTGCATCTCTGTCCATGCTGACAGCATGCGCGTCCACCCAGCCGGCACAGGACACAAGTGACTATGACCCCCTCGAACCGGTAAACCGGGTCGTTCACGGGGTTAATGGTGCCGTTGATTTTATGGTCCTTTACCCCGCCGCCATGTGGTATCGCGACATCGCGCCCCAACCGGTCAAAACCGCCGTCCGCAGCTTTGTGCGCAATATCGGTGAACCGGTCAATGCGCTGAACTCGCTGCTTCAGGGTGACCCTGATCAGGCCGCTGACTCGGTTCAGCGCTTCATCATGAACACCACGATCGGCTTCCTTGGTTTCAATGACGTGGCTGCCGATTTTGGCATCGCCTATCATTCCGAAGATTTCGGCCAGACTCTTGGCCATTACGGCATCGGCGGTGGTCCTTATATCGTCCTGCCGCTGCTTGGTCCGTCGAACCTGCGCGATACCGCCGGTATTGCGGTCGATTATGTAAGCAATCCGCTGACCTGGGGCAGCCGGAACAGCGAGACCCTTGATACGCTCTATCTCGGTTCGCTGGCTCTGACCGCACTCAATGCGCGCTACAGCACGCTCAACCAGCTTAACGAATTGCAACAAACCTCGATTGACTATTATGCTGCTTTGCGTAGCCTCTATCGTCAGCAACGTAACGCCGCCATTCGCAACGGCGCAGAACCTTCTGCACCGGAATTCGAAGACGAAAGCGCTTCTGCCGACTTTGATGACGCGTTTGAAGCAGCAGCAAATTAATGGTTCGGTCGAACATGAAAAGCAGAATTGCGATTCCCGCTTTGGCGGCAGCAATCGTCAGTGTGACCGGCCTTATGGCCGGTCCTGCATTTGCGGGTAACGCGACTTCCGCATCGTCCCATACGGTCGAAGTCGCAGCCAGCCGCAGTGCAACCGACGTCATCAAAACCCTTGCGAGCGAGGCAATTGTCGGCCTGACCGATCAATCGCTTAGCAACGACATCCGCCGGCAGAACTTTGTCGCGCTGATGGATCGTTACTTCGCAATGGATGTGATTTCCCGGTTTGTCCTCGGGCGCTACTGGCGCTCCATCTCCGAGGAAGAACTCAACGAGTTCGCCGACCTCCTGCAGGACTATCTGGCCCTTAACTATGCCAGCCAGTTCAAGGATTTCAATGGCGAGCAGTTCGTTGTCGGCGACGAGAAACAGCAGAACAAGGATACGTTCGTCAACTCGCAGTTCGTCCGCCCGGACGGCCCGCCGGTGTCGATCGTCTGGCGTCTGCGCGAATTCGGTGATGAATATAAAATCATTGATGTGACCGTCGAAGGCCTGAGCATGGGGATCACCCAGCGCGACGAATTCACCGCCGTCATCCAGAAAAATGGTGGCGAGGTTTCCGCCCTGACAGAAAACCTGCGGGCGAAAGTCGGAAAATAATTCCGTCGCAACCGGAACAGAAATCAAAAGCCACCGGCGGTGATTTGCCGGTGGCTTTTTTCATGCTTGTGGCCCGAATGCCAACCCAAGATGCCCGCAAAAGAAAAGGCCGCCCGATGGGCGGCCTTTGTCATTAACCGCGGGTCAGCGGCTTGTATTTGATGCGATGAGGACGATCCGCCGCGTCGCCATAGCGGCGTTTGTAATCCGCTTCGTATTCCTGATAGTTGCCTTCGAACCATTCGACATGCGAATTGCCCTCATAGGCCAGGATGTGGGTCGCGATACGGTCAAGGAAGAAACGATCGTGCGAGATGACCACGGCACAACCGGCAAATTCCAGCAAACCTTCTTCAAGCGCACGCAGCGTATCGACATCAAGATCGTTGGTCGGTTCGTCAAGCAGCAGAACGTTTGCGCCCGATTTCAGCATCTTGGCAAGGTGAACGCGGTTACGTTCACCACCCGAAAGCTGACCGACTTTCTTCTGCTGATCGGCCCCTTTGAACGCGAACTGCGATACATAGGCACGCGAGCTCATCGGGCGTTTGCCCAGAAGGATTTCGTCCAGCCCGTCGGAAACTTCCTGCCAGACGGTCTTGTTCGGATCAAGCGAGTCACGCGACTGATCGACATAGCCCATCTTGACGGTTTCACCGATCTTGAGCGTACCGGCATCCGGTTTATCACTACCGGTCAGCATCTTGAACAAAGTGGTTTTACCCGCACCGTTCGGGCCGATAACACCAACGATGCCCCCCGGCGGCAGACGGAAATGCAGATCATCAAACAGAAGCTTGTCACCAAATGCTTTGGTCAGACCTTCGGCCGTGATCACCTCGTTACCAAGGCGTTCGGCAATCGGAATAACAATCTTGGTTGAATCCGGAACCGCCTTGGCGGCTTCGGCAACGAGATCGTCATAGGCACGGACACGAGCCTTGGATTTCGCCTGACGGCCTTTCGGGTTCTGACGGATCCAGTCAAGTTCGGATGCAAGCTGTTTCTGACGGCTGCCTTCCTGACGGGCTTCCTGATCCAGACGCTTCTGCTTCTGTTCCAGCCAGGATGAATAGTTGCCTTCATACGGGATGCCCTGACCACGGTCGAGTTCAAGGATCCAGCCGGTAACGTTATCAAGGAAGTAACGATCGTGGGTGACCAGAATGACAGTGCCCTGATAATCTTCAAGGTGACGTTCCAGCCACGCAACCGATTCCGCATCCAGATGGTTGGTCGGTTCGTCAAGCAGCAGGATATCAGGCTTTGCCAGCAACAGACGGCAAAGCGCAACACGGCGGCGCTCACCGCCCGAAAGCTTGCTTACGTCGGAATCCTTCGGCGGGCAGCGCAGCGCGTCCATGGCGATATCAAGCGTCCGCTCAAGGTCCCAGCCATTGGCCGCATCAATGCGTTCCTGCAATTCGCCCTGCTCGGCGAGGAGATTGTTCATCTCGTCGTCGGTCATCGGCTCGCCAAACGCCATGCTGATTTCGTTAAAGCGCGCCAGATCGTCAACAATCTGACCACAGCCTTCCATAACGTTACCCAGAACGTCCTTTGCCGGGTTCAGTTGCGGTTCCTGTTCAAGGTAACCAACACGGACACCCTCGGCAGGCCAGGCTTCACCCGAAAAATCCTTTTCGATACCCGCCATGATTTTAAGCAAGGTCGATTTACCGGCACCGTTGTTCCCGAGAACACCGATCTTCACACCCGGCAGGAAGGACAGCGTGATGCCTTTGAAAAGTTCACGACCACCCGGAAGGATCTTGGTCAGGTCCTTCATGACGTAAATATACTGGTAGGATGCCATTAAATTCCCCATCCAAAATGTGAGAAATCCCGGACCATGCCGGGACATGCGGATCATCGCATTGCGACCATCCAGAAAGCTTTGCCCGTTTGTAACCGACCGGCCCCTTACAAACAATGACAAACAACGGCAATCACTGTGATGCGCTTTGAATGTGTGCGGGTGGAAACGACGCGGGCCAAAACGCGTCGCAAAACACCCCGCTCGGGGCAAAATCAACCGTTAATAATGCAGAATCAAACAAATATGCGCGTATTTCGATTAAAAACAGCATGCCATTGTGCAGCGCCGAACAATGTCGAAAAAATGGCGGATTTTGTGGGTTTTTTCAGTGTTTCCAGCAGGTTGGGGAACGCAGGAGCCCTAATATATACGACTAATGATTAGCTTCTGGCGCATTCTGAAAACTGTTATCGAATTTGTTGGCAATGGTGTGTGCAGACACCACCACTGCATCAAAAGCAGGCGGACCGGGACAAAAAAGAACTCAATAACCGGTCGGCAGGGAAGTTTTCATTTTCTAGGAAGGAGACGCGCTATGGATGAGCAAAGCGCAGCCTACTGGAAGCGAAACGTAAAACTGGTGACCACTTTGCTGATCATCTGGTTTGTCGTTTCCTACGGTTTCGGCATCTTGTTTGTCGATGCGATGAACAGCATCAAGATTGCGGGCTTTGAGCTCGGATTCTGGTTTGCCCAGCAAGGGTCCATTTACGTCTTTGTCGCGTTGATTTTCGTCTACGTGAGCAAGATGAACAAACTGGACCGTGAATTCGACGTTCACGAAGACGACTGACGTCAACAAAGTTCCGGATCCGGGGAGACAGACAAATGGATCTTACTACCCTTACCTATATTGTCGTCGGTCTGAGTTTCGCGCTGTATATCGGCATCGCGATCTGGGCCAAGGCAAGCACCACCGGCGAGTTTTATGTCGCTGGCAAGGGCGTTAACCCGGTCGTCAACGGTATGGCGACCGCCGCAGACTGGATGTCTGCTGCATCCTTCATTTCAATGGCCGGCCTGATTGCCTTCCTTGGCTATGGCGGCTCGGTTTACCTGATGGGCTGGACCGGCGGCTACTGCCTGCTGGCAATGCTTCTGGCACCTTACCTGCGTAAGTACGGCAAATTCACCGTGCCGGAATTCATCGGGGATCGTTACTATTCCAAAGCAGCGCGTATCGTTGCCGTTATCTGCCTGATCTTCATCTCGTTCACCTATGTTGCAGGCCAGATGCGCGGCGTTGGTATCGTGTTCTCGCGCTTCCTCGAAGTCGAAATCCTGACCGGCCTGATCGTCGGCATGGGCATCGTCTTCATCTATGCCGTTCTTGGCGGCATGAAGGGCATCACCTACACCCAGGTGGCACAGTATTGCGTGCTGATCATTGCCTATACCATTCCGGCAATCTTCATCGCCTTCCAGCTTACCGGCAATCCGCTGCCGCAGCTGGCATTCGGTTCCACGGTTAACGGCACGGGCGATTACATGCTCGACCGTCTGAACCAGATCGTGACCGAACTGGGCTTCCTTGAATATACCACCACCAGCAAATCGACGATCGACATCTTCTGCATCACGCTTGCACTGATGGTCGGTACGGCAGGTCTGCCGCACGTTATCGTCCGCTTCTTCACGGTTCCGAAAGTCCGCGATGCGCGTTCTTCGGCCGGTTGGGCACTGGTCTTCATCGCGATCCTTTACACCACTGCCCCGGCAGTTGGCGCAATGGCTCGCCTGAACCTGACCGAAACCGTCCAGATCGGCGCCGTTGGCGATCCGGAAGGCAACCTTAAAGTCGAAGATCGTCCGGACTGGATGAGCCGTTGGGAAGCCACCGGCCTTCTGAAATTCGAAGACAAAAACGGCGATGGCCGTATCCAGTACTATAACGATGCCAACAAGGACTTTGCCGCCAAAGCCGCCGAATATGGCTGGGCCGGTAACGAACTTAAAGTTGACAACGACATCATGGTTCTGGCCAACCCTGAAATCGCACAGCTTCCGAACTGGGTGATTGCCCTTGTCGCTGCCGGTGGTATTGCCGCCGCACTGTCAACGGCAGCCGGTCTGTTGCTTGTGATTTCGTCGGGTATCTCGCATGACCTTCTGAAAGGCACATTGACGCCGGATATGACAGAAGGACAGGAACTGATGGCCGGTCGTATCGCAGCAGCCGTTGCGATCCTGATTGCCGGTTATCTGGGATACAATCCGCCCGGCTTCGTGGCACAGGTGGTGGCCTTTGCCTTCGGTCTGGCTGCCGCATCGCTGTTCCCGGTTATCATCATGGGGATCTTCTCCAAGAAGGTTAACCGTGAAGGCGCGATTGCCGGGATGCTTGTCGGCCTGGTCTTCACCATGGGCTATATCATGTCCTACAAGGGCATCTTTATCCCGGTGCTGATCGAAAACGTTCCGGCAAACTGGCTGTTCGGCATTTCGCCGGAAGGCATCGGTGTTGTTGGTATGATCCTGAACTTCCTCGTTGCTTTCGGCGTGTCGAAAGTTACGGCGGAACCGCCGGCACATATCCAGCACATGATTGAAGACATCCGAGTTCCGAAAGGAGCCGGTGGCGCCGTTGACCACTAATCGGTCGACTGGTTTGCAAGAAACCTGTTGCTGGCCCCCGGAAGTTCTTCCGGGGGCCTTTTCTTTTGCCTCGAAGTCGGGCAACAATGCAGCACGACAGGGAGGAATGGTCATATGAGTCTGGAACTAAAAGAAATCAGCGATTTCCTCAAACAGCATCACCCGTTCGATCTGTTGCCAGACGACGTGATCGAGGCGTTGCCAAAGCGCCTTACCGCGCGCTATTTCCGCAAAGGCACCAAAGTCCTCTCACCCGAACAGCAATGCCTGCATCTGCACATTATCCGGACGGGCGGAACCGAAACACGCGATCCCGATGGACAGCTTCTTGCCCGCCTTGGCGAAGGTGAATGTTTCGGTGTGCGCGCGATGTTCCGCAATGGCAAGGCCGCCAACAACATCACCATGCTCGAAGACAGCCTTGTCTATCTGCTGCCCGAAAAGGATTTCCACGATCTGGCGGGGAAATACCCGCAGTTCAATTACTTCTTTGAACAGATGGGCGGTGCCCGCCTTCGCAGCGGCATGCAGTTGCTTGAAAAACGTGATGATGATCAGCTTAAACTGATGTCCATCCGGGTATCCGACCTGATCGCGCGGGACCTTGTCAGCATCGATATCGGTGCCTCCATCCTCGAAGCAGGCAAGCTTATGAGCAGCGAACGGGTTTCCTGCCTGCTGATCACGCAAAACGGGGACGAGGTTGCCGGTATCATGACCGACCGTGACCTGCGCAACCGCGTTGTTGCCGAAGCCCGGTCCTTTGACGAGCCGGTGACAAATATCATGACCCCGAACCCGATCAGCATCGGGCCGGACGATTATGCCTTTGACGCGCTTCTGACCATGACGCGCAACAATGTCCGTCACCTTCCGGTGATGAAGGATGGCAAGGCAATCGGCGTGATTACCACCAACAACCTGCTGGCGCGCCAATCGCTTTCCGCCGTCCACATGGTGGGACGCATCCGCAAGATGACCAGACCGGCAGACATGGCAAAGGTCATTGCGCAAATCCCCGAATTGCTCAGCAACCTGATCGAAGCCGGTGCGACATCGCGCAATGCGGGGCATATCGTCACCACCCTCTCGGATGCGGCAACATCACGCCTGCTGCAACTGGCCGAGGAAAAATTTGGCCCGCCGCCGGTGCCCTATGTCTGGATGGCGGGTGGATCGCAGGGGCGGCAGGAACAGACCGCCCTTTCGGATCAGGATAACTGCCTGATCCTTGATGACGCCTATGATCCCGAACAGCACGGGGATTATTTCAAATCACTGGCCGATTTTGTCTGTGATGGCCTTGATACCGTAGGCTACATCTATTGCCCCGGCGAGATGATGGCAAAAACCGATGAATGGCGTCAGCCGGTCCGTGTCTGGCAGCAATATTTCAACAAATGGATCGAACAGCCGGAACCAAAGGCCCTGATGCTCTGTTCCGTCTGGTTCGACCTGCGGGTGATCCATGGGACACGTGCGATCTTTGAAGACCTGCATCGGATGATTGTCACCAAGGCAAAGGGCAACCGCATTTTCCTGGCCTATATGGTTGGCAACGCCCTCACCCATCATGTGCCGCTTGGCTTCTTTAAAAACTTTGTCATGATCCGCGGCGGCGAACATGACCGCACGCTGGATATGAAACATAACGGCGTGGTGCCGATTGTCGATATCGCGCGCATCCACGCGCTTGCGAACGGCATTGACGTGGTCAATACCTATGAACGGCTCGAGGCCGCGATGGCCTTCCCCTCGATCAGCAAACAGGGGGCATCCGACCTTCTGGACGCGTTTGAATTCATCAGCATCACGCGCCTGAAACATCAGGTCCGGCAAATTCGTGATGGCGACCGCCCCGATAACTTCCTGCATCCCGAAAGCCTGTCGGCGTTTGAACGCACCCATCTGAAAGATGCGTTTTCGGTGATCAAGAATCTCCAGGCCGCCCTTGAAAGCGCCTTTGGCAAAAGCGGGACATAACAATGGGCCTGCGTCAGAAAATCATCGATAGCGACTTTTACCGCCAGATGGTCCAGCGTCGGGCAACCGGGCCGCTTCGCGCCTATTACGATATCCCGGCTGCCGATCCCGATACGCCGGTCCGCGATGTCGAATTTGTCGCCCTTGATCTGGAAACCACCGGCCTTGATCCGAAACAGGATGAAATCGTTTCGATTGGCCTTGTGATCATTCGCCGCCTTGAAGTCGATTTTTCAAGCTGCCAGCATCTTCTGGTGCGCCCCAAAAAGGAACTCAGTGAAAGCTCGGTGATCGTGCATCGCATTTTCGATACCGATGTCGAACAGGCACCCGATATCGAAATCGCGCTGGCCCATATCCTGCCGATTCTGGCCGGTCGGGTTCTGGTCGCCCATCACGCACCGATTGAACTGGGCTTTCTTGGTCATGCCTGCAAACGTTACTTTGGCGCATCCCTGCAAATGCCGACCGTCGATACGCTGGTACTGGCCCTTCGTGATCTGCACCGGCAGGGGCAACCGATGAAGGCCGGGGCGCTGAAACTGGAATCACTGCGCCATACCCACAATCTGCCGCCGTATCGCGTTCACAATGCCCTTTCCGATGCGATTGCCGCATCCGGGCTGTTTCTGGCACAGATTGCCAAGCGTGATCCGAAAGGTGAACTTGAGCTTCGCCGCGTGCTGCGCTAATCCGTTATCAGGGGAAACGGGAACACCCGCCAGACTGATCAAGTCATAACAATAAATCAGGGGACTTCGCGCCGGATGTATGTGTTTATTCTGACGACCGTTGTGGTCGGTTTTGCCTGTGCCGGTGTCGTCATGCTGCTGTTTCGCCTGTGGGGGCGAAAGGCACCGAAATATGTCATTCCCTTTGTCGCGGCAATCGGCATGTTTGCCTATATGATCTGGGACGAATATAGCTGGTTTGATCGCTATTCGTCACGCCTGCCGGGACAAATCAGCATCGTGCAGACTTTTGCCGACGAAAATCCGTTTGCACCCTGGACGCTGATTTCAGCCCCAGTTAACCGCTTTACCGCCATCGACAGCGAAAAGATTGTCGTTAATCCGGATAACCCCGATCAGAAACGGGTCACCACCCTGCTGCTTAAAAAGGGTGCCGAAACGCTCGCCCTTACCCATCTGGTGGAGTGCGGTGCAAACAGGCGCGGATATATCACCGCCCAAACCGAACTGGATGCCAACGGTTTCCCGACCGGAATTGATGAATGGTTCGCCATGAATGACGACGATCCGCTGCGATCGGTCTGCAACTGAACCGGACATTCCAACCATTCAAGACAGGGATCGGCTTTGCCGGTCCTTTCTTTTTGGCGATCCCGACCGGTTTCGCCCTGACGGTGCAGGTGGTTGACGCCCCGCTATATTTCATGAAATATAGCGGGGATTGTTGCCTCTTCCCAACTCCATCAGCACGGTTTTTCCCATGCGCCATCTGATCCGAACCGGCCTTGCTTCCCTGTTGCTTCTGGCTGCCGCAACCACCGCCCGCGCCGAGGAAATCACGGTCTTTGCCGCCGCCAGCCTCACCAATGCCATGACACAGGTGGCCCAAAGCTATGCCACGGCGACCGGCGACACATTGCAGCTATCCTTTGCCAGTTCATCGACACTGGCCCGTCAGATCGCCGCAGGTGCCCCGGCTGATCTCTATATTTCAGCCAATCAGAAATGGATGACCTGGCTTGCCGATCAGGACCTGATTGCCGCCAACAGCCGCCATGACCTTCTGGCCAATGCGCTTGTCCTGATTGCACCAGCCGACAGCGACCTTGCCCCGATCACGATCAATTCCCAAACCGATCTGACCAGCCTGATCGGTGACGAGGACCGGATTGCGGTTGGCGATCCGGACCATGTCCCGGCCGGGATTTACGCCAGACAGGCACTTGAAAACCTTGGTCAATGGGATACCGTCGAACCAAGGCTGGCACGCGCCGATAATGTGCGCGCCGCCCTGGCACTGGTAGAACGCGGCGAGGCCCCGCTTGGCATCGTTTACGCCACCGATGCCGCCATCGCGACCGATGTTAAAATCATCGCCACCTTCCCTGAAAACAGCCATCCGGCCATTACCTATCCGGTTGCCATCACCACCGGGAAAACAAACCCCGCCGCGGTAAAATTGCTAGCGTGGCTTTTGGGGGATGACGCAGGCGTCATTTTTGCGGAATATGGTTTCAACCGCCCGGCAACCAGCCCGAAGACACAATAACAAACCATGATCACACTCACCGAAGCCGAGATCGAAGCCCTGCTGCTAAGCCTGCGCATTTCCGGCGTGGCGGTGATATGTGCCCTGCCCTTTGCCATTCTGGCCGCTTCCCTTCTGGCGCAGGCACGCTTTCCCGGCAGGATTTTGGTCGATGCCCTGGTGCATCTGCCCCTCATCCTGCCACCGGTTGTGATGGGCTATCTGCTGCTGATCAGTTTTGGCACCCGCGCGCCGCTTGGTGCATGGTTGCTGGACACGTTTGATATCCGTCTGATTTTCAGTTGGACCGGGGCGGCACTGGCCGCGGGGATCGTCAGCTTCCCGTTTCAGGTGCGCGCCATCAGGCTGGCACTGGAAAATATCGACCCCGGCCTTTATCACGCCGCCGAAACGCTGGGGGCCGGGCCGGTCGACCGGTTCTTCAGCCTGACATTGCCCCTTGCCCTGCCCGGTATCATTGCCGGGGCGATTACCGCCTTTGCCGCAAGCCTTGGCGAATTTGGTGCCATCATTACCTTTGTGTCGAACGTTCCGGGTGAAACACGCACCCTGCCGCTTGCGATCTATACCGCGATCCAGACACCGGGCGGCGAACTGGCCGCCGCACGCCTTGCGGCCATTTCCATCGGACTTGCCCTGATCGGGCTTCTGCTTTCGGAATTTGCCATGCGCCATATTCGCAAAAGGGCCCGCGCATGAGCATTTCCGTCGATATCCGCCACAAGATCGGCAAGCTGGACCTGCATGCGCAGTTCGATATTGCCGAGCCCGGCATTACCGCCCTTTTTGGCCCGTCAGGCAGCGGCAAGACCACCATCATCAATGCGATTGCCGGGTTGCTGCGCCCGGATCGGGGGCGGATCACCATCCATGACCGTGCTGTATTTGACAGCATGAAGCGGATCAATCTGGCACCGCGCAAACGCCGGGTTGGCTATGTCTTTCAGGATGCCAGACTGTTCCCGCATCTGAGTGTCTCAGCCAATCTGTACTTTGGCCATAAACGCAGCTACAGACCCATGAACAGGGCCGCCTGTGATGATGTCATCGAGATGCTGGGTATTGGCAGTTTATTGCCGCGCCGCCCCAATCTTCTTTCCGGTGGCGAGAAACAGCGCGTCTCGCTGGGCCGTGCATTGCTGGGCAATCCGGAAATCCTGCTGCTTGACGAACCGCTCTCCGCCCTTGATCAGGGCCGCAAAAACGAGATCATCCCCTATCTGGAAAATCTGCGCGACGCGCGGCAATTGCCAATCCTATATGTCAGTCACGCGATTGATGAAGTCGCCCGTCTGGCCGATCATATGGTGGTAATGGAAGGCGGCAAAACGCTTGCCAGCGGATCGGTGTTTGACATGCTGGGCCGAACCGACCTTGCTCCGCTTGCCGGGCAGTTCGATACGGGAACCGTTCTTTCAGCCACGGTCAAAAGCCGAGACCCGCAGGGTGTCGTTAGCTTCCTTGAGTGCGCCGGACACCGATTTGTCGTGCCCTTCATTGGCAGGAAAGCCGGAAGTCCGGTCCGCCTGCATGTTAGGGCGCGCGATGTAATGATTGCTCAAACAGCCCCGACCGGGATCAGTGCCAATAACGTCCTTCCGGTAACGATCCGCGATATTACCCATACTGGCGGCGATACGTTGGATGTCATACTAGAGCTTGGCCATGAGGATGCCAGTGAAAGCCGCAAAATCCGTGCCCGCATCACCCAATGGTCGGCAACACGCCTGAAACTTGCCATCGGACATAAGGTCTTTGCGGTGATCAAATCGGTCACGGTCGACGGGCATTTGCGCGCCGACGATCTTTAGGACCCATCGGTGCCCGGCAGGGACGGATCGCCCTACAGTTCATCGGAAAGCTTGCGCAACTGGTCCGCCAGGGCTTCGTTTGCACAGGTTTGCGCATCGTCGTAAATCGCAATGATCCGCATCCCCGTTCCGGTCAGACTGGCTCCGCCACGGCCTGCACCCCCCATTCGGGTTTCAACAACCGGGATGGCAAAACTTTTGTTCAACTCTTCAAGCAGCATCCATGCTCGGCGATAGGACATGCCCATCGAACGCGCCGCAGCTGAAATCGACTGTTCACGATCAATCGCGCGCAGCAAATCGATCTTGCCGTAGCCCAAACGCACACCATCGGGCAGTTCGATTTTAAGCCGGATTTTAAGGTCGGTTTTGCTCATGACGGACAATCTAGCGCCTTGATCGCATACGCGCTACTGCCAACCGCGAAACGGGCATCCGTACAATCAGTTAACCGGGCTCACCAGCGTCCCGTCGGCAAACCACTGCGCCAGATTATCGACCACCATCTGCGCCATCGCGTCGCGGGTTTCAACCGTGCCACTGGCGTTGTGGGGATACAGCACGACATTGTCAAACTCGGCAAAGGCACGGTCCATATGCGGTTCATTATGGAACACATCCAGCCCCGCCCCGGCAATCACGCCATCCCGAAGTGCTGCAATCAGGGCCGGTTCATCAATCACCGAACCACGTGCGATATTGATGACAAAACCGCGCGGGCCAAGTGCCTTCAAAACGTCGGCATTGATAATTCCCTGTGTCGCCGCCCCGCCGGGGCAGGAAATCATCAAAACATCCGCCCAGTTCGCAAGCCCGATCAGATCGGCCTCATAATGATAATCGACCGGTTTTTTGGATCGTCCGAAATAACCGATTTCCATGCCAATCGGCTCCGCCCGCGACGCAATCGCCTGCCCGATCCGGCCAAGCCCGACAATGCCAAGCTTCTTGCCGCGCGCCGTTGTGGTTAACGGCATCGCCCCCTTTTCCGACCATTGTCCGCTGCGCGCCCAATGGTCGCCCACAACCAGCCGCCGAAGCGTCGCCAGCAGCAGCATGATCGCGGTATCGGCCACATCGTCATTCAAAACGTCGGGCGTATTGGAAACGCGAATACCACGCGCCGTACAGGCCGCGATATCAATCGCGTCATAACCGACCCCGAAACTTGTAATGACCTTAAGGTTCGGCAGCTTCCCGATCATCTCCGTCGGCACCCCGACCCCGGCGGTCGAAACAAGGGCTGTAATCCTGTCCGCCACATTGGCCAGAAACGCATCCTTGTCCGTCGCCTGATCCCAGCGATGCAGTTCGTATTTCGCAGCAAGTTCTTCCATATGACGCGGCCGGATGGCCGAAACGACGAGGATATGTTTGTCAGAACGCGACATCGGGGATTCTCCGTTGGTGGCGGGAGGTCACAGACTAGCGGCATGCCACTTGTAAAACAAGAGAACAGGGCAATTAACAGGCCAACGCACATGCCCCCTGAACTTGCCACCTGCCGCTGCGCCATTGCACACTACCTGCCCGGATGGCGAATATGTACAACAGATATGACGCAAATATCCAATCGCGACGTCGCAAATTCACATCTAATCGTGCAAAATCATGACACTTGGTGGAGCCGCTTCTCATGACGCATTTTTCTGCTTTGTCGCTGTTAAAGAATGCTCTTACAGGACAAAAGAACTGGCAGGAGCAATGGCCCGACAGCCAACCGAAGGCAGAATATGACGTCGTCATTGTCGGTGCTGGCGGGCATGGGCTTGGCGCGGCCTACTATCTGGCCAAGGAACATGGCATTACCAATGTCGCCGTGATCGACAAGGGTTGGCTGGGTGGCGGCAATACCGGGCGCAACACCACGATCATCCGGTCAAACTATCTTTATGATGAAAGTGCGCGGCTTTATGACCATGCCGTTGATCTCTGGGAGGGTCTTAGCCAGGACCTGAATTACAACGTCATGTTTTCGCGCCGCGGCGTTCTGATGCTCGCGCACAATGTTCACGACGTTCAGTCCTTCCAGCGCCACATCCATTCCAACCGCCTGAACGGTGTCGATAACCGCTGGCTGACGCCCCAGGAAGCCAAGGAATTCTGCCCGCCGCTTAATATTTCACCCAACGCACGCTATCCGGTCGTCGGTGCCGCGCTTCAGATGCGTGCCGGAACCGCCCGCCATGATGCGGTTGCGTGGGGCTATGCGCGCGGGGCATCACAACGCGGTGTCGACATCATTCAAAACTGCCCGGTCACCGCGATCCGCCGCGGGCCGGATGGCGCGGTCGAAGGTGTTGAAACCGCCAAGGGCTTTATCCGTGCGAAAAAGGTCGCGGTTTCGGCTGCCGGTCACACCAGCGTCGTGATGGAAACCGCCGGTGTGCGCATGCCGCTTGAAAGCTATCCGCTTCAGGCACTGGTGTCCGAACCGGTCAAACCGATCTTCCCCTGTGTCGTCATGTCCAACACCGTGCATGCCTATATCAGCCAGTCGGACAAGGGCGAACTCGTGATTGGATCGGGCACCGATCAATATACCAGTTATTCGCAACGTGGCGGCCTGCCGCTGATCGAACATACGGTTGCCGCGATCTGCGAGATTTTCCCGATCTTCAACCGCATGCGGATGCTGCGCAAATGGGGCGGCATTGTGGATGTGACCCCGGATCGCTCCCCGATACTTGGCATGACCCCGGTACCCGGCCTTTACGTCAATTGCGGCTGGGGCACGGGCGGGTTCAAGGCCACACCGGGTGCTGCCCATACGCTTGCATGGACGGTTGCCAAGGGCACCCCGCATGACATCAACGCCCCCTTCACGCTGGACCGTTTCCGGACCGGCCGTCTGATTGACGAAGCGGCCGCAGCCGCCGTCGCACACTGAGGAGAACGAACATGCTTCTCATCCATTGCCCCTATTGCGATGAAACGCTGCCGGAACTGGAATTCACCTATGGCGGCGAAGCCCATATCTCGCGCCCGGAAAATCCGGCGGACAAGACCGATGATGAATGGCGCGATTTCCTGTTCATCCGCACCAATGTCAAGGGACCGCATTTCGAACGCTGGCGTCATGCTCATGGCTGCGGCCGGTTCTTTAACGCCGTGCGCGACACCGTCTCGGACCGGTTCCTGACGACATACAAGGCGGGCGAACCGCGCCCTGACCTTGCCGTTTTGCTTGAAGATGCCGCAAAGAAGGAGCCTTCGAAATGACCGCTTTCCGTGTTCCGGGGCGTGGCCGGGTCCTTCACAATCGGCCGGTTTCATTCACCTTTGACGGTGACACCTATCAGGGGCTCGAGGGCGACACTGTCGCATCTGCCCTGATCGCCAACGGTGTTCACCTGATGGGGCGTTCGTTCAAATATCATCGTCCGCGTGGCCCGATTGCCGCAGGGTCGGAAGAACCAAACGCCCTGATCGGAACACGCCGCGGCAAGGGGCGGTTTGAACCCAACACGCGCGCAACCGTGCAGGAAATCTGGAATGGGCTGGAAACCAACAGCCAGAACAAATATCCCAGCCTGAAATTTGATATCGGCGCGATCAATGACCGCCTTTACATGCTGTTTTCCGCCGGGTTCTATTACAAGACCTTCATGTGGCCGCGGTCCTTCTGGGACAAGGTTTACGAACCCTTCATCCGGGCGGCTGCCGGTCTTGGCGTATCGCCGACCGAACCCGATCCGGACAATTACGCATCGCGTTATCTGCATACCGATATTCTGGTTGTCGGCGCCGGTCCTGCGGGCCTTGCCGCCGCACGTGCCGCCGCTGAATCCGGGCTTCGCGTCACACTGGTCGATGAAAACGCCGAACCGGGCGGAACGATTTTAAGCGAACCACAGGCAAAAATTGACGGCAAACCGGCATGGGATTGGCTGGAGGCCGAGCTTGATGCCCTGACCGACCTTGGTGTGCGGATCATGACCCGCACCACGGCGATTGGCTATTACCATCAGAACATGATCGGCCTGTGTCAGAAACTGACCGATCATCTCGAAAAACCGGCCGCCAGCACCCCGCGGGAACGCATGTGGCGGGTCCGCGCCAAACAGGTCATTCTGGCGCAGGGTGCCCTCGAAAAACCGCTGGTATTTGATGGCAATGATCGTCCGGGCGTGATGCTGGCCGGGTCGGCGCAAACCTATCTGAACCGCTATGGCGTGCGTGTCGGAAACAATCCCGTCGTCGTCACCAGCCATGACAGTGCATGGTATGCGGCCTTTGATCTGGCATCGGCCGGAACGAAGATCGAGGTCATTGTCGACACCCGCCCCGCCCCGAATGCCGACCTTGTCAAGGAAGCCGCCGCACGCGGGATCACGGTCTTTGCCGGTTATACCGCAACCGGCACCTCGGGCCGCCTGCGCATCAAATCGGTGCGGATCAACAAGGTTGAAAATGGACGGGTTATGGCCGCCCAGACATTGGCCTGCGACAGTCTTCTGGTTTGCGGGGGATGGACCCCGTCGCTCCATCTGTTTTCCCATACCAAGGGATCGCTTAAATGGGATGACCAAAGCCAGACATTCCTGCCTGACCGCATTACCGAGGAATGCCAGATCGCCGGTGCGGGCCGTGGCCTTTGGGGGATCGAAGCCGCCCTTAATGACGGGTTCGCAATGGGCGCTGCTGCGGCCAAAGCACTTGGCAAAACCGCCACGGTCAAAACGCTTTCGGTTGCCGATGATCGCCCCGGTACGGGTGCCAGCCACACCGAACTTCCGACCGACCTTAACGCCGGCAAGGCCCGCGCCTTTGTCGATTATCAGAACGATGTGACGGCCAAGGATCTGCGCCTTGCCGTACGCGAAGGCATGCGCTCGATCGAGCATGTCAAACGCTACACCACCAATGGCATGGCCACCGATCAGGGCAAGATGTCAAACATCAACGGCCTGAACATTGCCGCCGATGCGCTTGGCAAGAAACAGCCCGAAGTCGGCCTGACCACCTTCCGCCCGCCCTATACCCCGACGACTTTCGGGGCGTTTGTCGGCTATCACAAGGGTGATCATTTCGAAGTCACCCGCAAAACCCCCATCGATAGCTGGGCCGAGGAAAATGGTGCGGTGTTCGAACCGGTCAGCCTGTGGCGTCGTGCATGGTATTTCCCCAAGGACGGCGAAGACATGGACGCCGCCGTGCGTCGCGAATGCCGCGAAACGCGCAAATCGCTTGGCATGTTTGACGCATCAACCCTTGGCAAGATCGAGGTGGTCGGCCCCGATGCGGTCGAATTCATGAACCGCATGTATACCAACCCCTGGACCAAACTTGCCCCCGGTCGCACCCGGTATGGCCTTTTGCTTGGCGATGATGGTTATATCCGCGATGACGGCGTGATTGGCCGTCTGACCGATGACCGTTTCCACATCACCACCACCACCGGTGGGGCGGCGCGTGTCCTGAACATGATGGAAGATTACCTTCAGACGGAATGGCCGGATTTGAAAGTCTGGCTGACATCGACCACCGAACAATGGGCAACCATTGCGCTCAACGGTCCGAATGCGCGCAATCTTCTGGCCCCGTTTGTCGAGGGGCTCGATATTTCCGACGAAGCCTTCCCGCATATGTCGATAGCCGAGTGCACGGTTGCCGGTTTCCCGGCCCGCCTGTTCCGGGTCAGCTTCACGGGCGAACTTGGGTTTGAGGTCAATGTCCCTGCCCGTCATGGCCGCGCCCTTTGGGAAACGCTGTTCGCGGCGGGTCAGAAATACGATATCTGCCCCTATGGCACCGAAACCATGCATGTCCTGCGTGCTGAAAAGGGCTTCATCATTGTTGGCCAGGATACCGACGGGACGGTGACGCCTTATGACGCGGGTGCCGGATGGGCGGTTGGCAAAAACAAGCCTGACTTTGTCGGCATGCGGGCCCTTAACCGCCCGGACCTGACGGCAGAAGGCCGCAAGCAGCTGGTCGGGCTTCTGACCGATGATGGCGTATCCAAACTTGAAGAAGGCGCGCAGATTGTCCTTGATCCGAACCAGCCGATCCCGATGAAGATGGTCGGCCACGTGACATCGTCCTATCACAGCGAGGCCGCAGGTCGCCCGATTGCCCTTGCCCTGATCGAAGGCGGCCACGGCAAGACCGGCGAAACGGTTTATATCCCGATGCCGGACCGGACGATCAGGGCCACCATCACCGGCACGGTCTTTTACGACCCCGAAAATGCGCGCCTCAAACTTTAAATTCCAAGGTCATACAAGCGGAGATGACTGTAATGACTGCACATATCGACCTGTCCAAAGCCGGGATACTGGCCGAAAGCTCCGCCGTGCGTGTAGCACTTCTGCCCCCTGTCGCCCGCTTTTCCCTTCGGGCCGCAACGCCCGAACAGAAAGCCCTGTCAAAGGCGCTTGGCGTAACCCTTCCGGCCAAAATCGGTCAGTGCGGGCGCAAAGGGGATGTTGAAATCATATGCCTTGGCCCGGACGAATGGACGATCATCGCCCCCGAAGATCAGGCAGGAACGATCACCGATGCCTGTGCCGCGATCTATGCCAAAACCCCGCACAGCCTGACGGAAATTTCCGACCGCGAAGCGACCGTGCGTATCACAGGCCCCAAGGCCAGCGACCTTATCACCATCGGATGCCCGCGCGACCTTGATCAACTACCAACCGGCGAAGCACGCCGCACGGTTTTTGACGGTGTGTCGGCGGTGCTTTGGCGGGATGGCGATCAGGATTACCGCCTCGATCTTTGGCGCTCCTTTGCCCCGCACGTCATCGCCCTTCTCGAAACAGGTTGCGCTGAACTGGCGGGCGAATAACCCAACACTCAGGCTCTTTGCAAAGCTGCCGCAAACCGGGACCGACGCTGCGATATGGCGCCTCGACCAATGGCATTTTCCCGCAAAAACCCCGCCACGAAATCCGAAGCCCACCCGCCAACGACGGATGCAACGGCAAAGCACCTCAGCCAAAACCGGACTTCCCGCAACCCGGGAAGTCCCGACGAACCCGGGACTTCGGCATCCCCGCCAACAGGGCGCAGACAAACCGCCTTCGACCTCACAGCCCACTCCGGTCTTCCGGCCATGGCGGCACTTCCGGCACCACCGAACCCCGGACAAACCTCGGGCCTCCGCCAGTCTCATCAACAGGCCACCTCAGGCTCCTGCCCCGGTCATGTTCCGCAATGACAACACCTTCCGGAAACCACCGTGGCCCAGACAAACCTCGGGGGTTCACCAACCTAGCCAACGGACGGTCTCCGGGCTCACGGCCCGCTCCGATCACTCCCGGCCATGGCGACATTTTCGGTAGCCGATGGAGCCCGGACACACTTCGGGCATCCGCCATCCTCGCCAACTGACGGTCTTCGGGCTCACCCCTCACTCCGGTCATGTTCGGCAATGGCGGCCTTCCCGCAACCGATGGAGCCCGGACAAACTTCGGGCGCACGGGCCCCGCCGGTCCATCCTAAACAGGCCACAGCTCAACGCTGCCCCCTGCTGCCATTCCTGCCACTCCCGGCAAATTTAAAGCTCCCTCCTCAACAAGACGCACCTCACCCGCCATGACAAATAATCGGGTTAGCCCCCCTAGTCCTCGTCCTAACCCTCGGGCAGAATGCAGCCATAATGACTCCGCCATCCGCCAATCAATATCCGGCGGAGCGCCCCGCCGCCCTGCCCGTGTCTATATCCGTGTCTTTGCCGCTGCATCCCGATCACCTCTTTCATCCAGCCCCAAACGCAAAAACCCGCAAGGCACAAGGCCTTGCGGGTTTCGGTCCGGGTGGATTTCTCCCGTTGACTTTTCTCTTATGCCACAAATAAAAGAACAAATCAAGAACTTTTTTAAAGAAGCCGAATGGGAAGGAAGATTCGACACGACGCAGCCTGCGCGCTCGGAAATCTAAAAACAACTCTCACGGGTACGTCCGCCAGAAATGTCTATTCGCTATTGCGTGGCAATTGATGAGCCCTACCCGACGCGCCCCCATCGGATGCCCGGTGCGGCTTCGCGGAAATCCTCAATTACAGCACCACCAACAGATCCGGATACCGGGAATATAAAAGCAGCCTGCTGCTTCGGCAGCATATGTGCCACAGCCTTTTTGTTCACGAAGAGGAAAACCCTTTTGCAGACATTTCCACGTCGCGACAGGTAAGACCAGCCGTCATAATTCTAGCGCGAAAGCTCGTACAGAACCGCCCTGTCAAGGATGCGCAGTTTCGGTCCGGCGGCAATTGCGCCTGTTGCCTCTAGCTTTCGAAGCGAGCGCGAGAATGTTTCTGGCGTAATGCCGATCCGGCTTGCGATCTGACGTTTTTCAGGAAAGTTCGTCTCGTCCTCGCCACCCAGATTCTCGCCACTTCTTTCTTCGAAATCGATCAGGAAAGACGCAATTCTCTGGATCGGTTTGGTGTGGCGAATTTTGAAAATTTCTTCGAGGAAGAATCGTTCCCACCGCAGAAGTCCGGCAAGGACTTCGGCCATGACATCGGGCGCGCTGCGTAAAACGGAAAGATAGGTATCGCGCGGAATGGCGATGATGTCGCAATCTTCCATGACCTCGCATTCCACCGGATATGCCCGACCGGCCAACGAAACGGCTTCGGCGAATGCCCCCGGTTGGGTCAGGAAATGCATGACGGTTTCTTCGCCCTGCGGGGAAACCTTTACAAGGCGCAAGTGCCCGGAAAGCAGAACATAGAAGTTACGGCCAACATCACCGGCACGAAACAGATGTTCGCCGCGCGAATGGCATTCCACACGACATTTTGCCATCAGATTATCAAGCCGCGCCCCGCCAAGAGCAGACAGAAACGGGACCTGTCGGACGATATCGTAATCGATTTCAGACAGCGGTCTTGAACGCATCTTCGCCCCCTTCCTTGGCATCATTCCCAGACAACCCGCACCAATCGGCCAGCATTTCCGCATCTGCAATCCGGATAATGTGACCATTGGCATGTTGCGAAACACCAATTTCAGAAAGTTTCTTAAGCGCACGAGAGATCGTTTCGCTGGTCATTCCCAACTTGCGGGCCAAGGCAGATTTTTCAATGGTCAGGGGGGTTTCATGCACACCGTCAATCGGCACCGCATCTGCCAGGAAATAGATCGCCAGACGCTGTGCCGCAGACCGGCATTTAAGTTCTTCGGCCTGTCGCAACATCTGACACAACCGTTCTGTCATGGCCGACATCATGGTCAGTGCACGGTCGAAATGGGCCGCAAGAAAATCGGCAAAGCCAGCACCATCAATACGAACCGCTGTTGTTGCCTCCAAGGTACGAACCGACACCGCATAACAGCCATCGGGCACCAATGCGCATTCCCCGACAAGCTGACCATTCCCCAGAAGATCAATGACCCCGTCTTTACCGTCCTGATCCTTGAAAGACAATTCGACATGCCCATTCACAATCAGATAAAGCGCTGACGCCGGTTCATCTGCCGAAATCATCATTGTATCAGTGTCAAACCTGACCCATTGGCATAGGGATGCCAGTTCAAGGATATCTTCCTGCGGCCATGTTCGGAAATAATTCGCAAAGCGAAGAACACCGGAAATGCGTTCGACATCATTCATCACGGCATCGTCCATTGTAGAAAAAAGGGAAGATTGCATTTACTGGAATAACTCTAACATCAGCCCAGATGATCAAGTTTGTTCCAGATCAATTTTGATCGGAAAACGCTTATCGGCGCGAGAACTGCCTTAGCCCTTCTACATCAAGGATGCTCATCCTTGTATCCCGGGCAATAAATCCGTCGTCTTCAAGTTTGCGCAATGCGCGTGAGAATGTTTCCGGGGTGACACCGATCCGGTTTGCGATGACATGCTTGGGTACGATTTCCGCATCGTCAGACTGCGAGAGCAAAAATCCGGCAAGGCGCTGCGATGGGCTTCGCTGGCGCAAATCATTGAGCTCCCTGTAGAAAAACCGTTCCCTCTCGATCAATGACTGCATCATCCGACCAATCATCGCCTTGTCATTCCTGAGGCGATTGATCAGTTGCAGCCTGCTGATTGCGATGATCTGGCTGCCCGGATCGCATTCGGCAGATACCGGATACTTTTGCCCGGAAAGGACTACAGCCTCGGCAAAAGACTCGCCTGCTGAAACAAGATGAAAAAGGGCGACACGCCCGTCACCGAGAATTCGAAACAGACGCACCTGCCCCTTGATGACAATAAAGAACTGTTCGGCGGGCTCCCCCTCGCTAAACAGCAATTCACGGCCGTTATAAATCACAACGGTCGCACCATTTGTCATCGATACGATTTCATCGCGCGAGAAGGCAGAAAGAACTGCCACCTTCGACATCAGACTGAAATCCGCATCATTCAGGTTACGGCGTGACATGATCGGCTCCAAACTCTGTCCGAGCTGACTGCGATGGTTGACAACTGCTTTTGCGATGATGTCGGCCGCAATTCAAATGATCGGCCAACAGCGAAGACAACTCCCACCACGTGCCAACCGGTGCGAGCATGCCGACTTTCTCATCAGACCGGGAATTAACAGAAGCCGGAATATCAATGCGGCAATGCGCCCCATCCCCCGTCATAAGGGGAACAAAAAGAGCATTTCTGCACCTTGTCATGTTTCGCCAGTTGGCGAGAGACGGTTGGCCATCAATCTGGACATTGTAGATTTCGTCGTGATCAAGATGGTGCGAAAGTATCGCTCGCAACTGCTGCATTTCGGGCGACGGGCAGATGTCACTCTTCTGCCCGTGTGACACCAGAAAAATTGCCTTTTTATCCTTTTGATTTCCACCGGCCTTTAATCGCTGGGCAATTCGTGCCGCCAACATGCGGTCATATCCAGACAAATGTCCTGCGAACGGCAGAAGTGCCTCCGCTTCCAACCGGGCATCGGCAACAAGTGCGGACAGTTCCGCCACCAAACCGGCGCCCGGCGTAAAGAACAGGGGGAAGACAAGCACGTCAGACGCCGAATTCCGCGTCATGACCTTCAACACATTTCCCGCTGATGGCGTTGATCGCAAAAATGAAAGGCGGATGTCGAAATGCGGTAACAGATGTTGCAGATGCGCAGAAAACATCCCGCCGGGCACGGCACCAGTTCGTCGCGTTCCATGCGCGACAATCATCAAAACCGGATCGCAGACGGACATAACCATTCCCCTGTTTCACTCTCTCTGAACGCATTTTGCGGGCTTTTCCCCCAAGCGTATTGACTCCCGTCAAGAGTGGAACGGCTCAAAACCATAATGTTCTTATGGTTATTTGATCATCATCAAGGCTGGCTCGCGTCGAAAGATCAAATCTCCGCAACCGGGAGCGAAGGCTTTCATTTTCCTAATGGAGGGACGCATGAAACTCACAACTCGGCTGAGACGGTCGGCAGCGCCGCTTGCACTTGGTTTCGGCCTTATCTTTGCCTCGGTGGCAATCGCCCAGGAAAAACATCCTGAAAGCGAAAGCACCTATGAACCCAGTCTCGAGTCACTTCCGACCGATGGGTCGCAACCCGGTACACACGAAGGTGTGCCAACGATGACGGCCGATGAATTCAACCAGGGCCGCAAGATTTTCTTTGAACGTTGCGCAGGTTGCCACGGCGTTTTGCGCAATGGTGCAACCGGCCCTGCCCTGACAACGGACCGCACCCGCGATCTTGGTTACGAATATCTGCATGATTTCATTACCTATGGATCCCCTGGGGGGATGCCGAACTGGGGAACGTCGGGCGAACTGTCCGAAGAACAGGTCGACATCATGGCCCGCTATGTCCTGCAGGACCCGCCCCAGCCGCCGGAATGGGGTATGGAAGCCATGAAGGAAAGCTGGAAAGTCGTCGTTCCGGTTGACCAGCGTCCGACCAAGAAGATGAACGATCTTGATATCGAAAACCTCTTCTCGGTAACGCTTCGTGATGCAGGTCAGATCGCCCTTATCGACGGTCACGACTACAAGATCAAATACGTGATCGACACCGGATATGCTGTTCACATTTCGCGTGTATCTGCATCGGGTCGATATCTGCTGGTTATCGGTCGTGATGCCAAAATCGACATGATCGATTTGTGGATGAAAGACCCGCAGGTCGTCGCATCACTTAAGGTCGGTCTGGAAGCACGGTCTGTCGAAACATCCAAGATGAAGGGATGGGAAGACAAATACGCCATCGCCGGTTCGTACTGGCCGCCGCAATATACGATCATGGACGGCGAAACGCTTGAACCGCTCAAGATCGTTTCGACCCGCGGCATGACCTATGACGAACAGGAATACCACCCGGAACCCCGTGTCGCGTCCATCGTGGCATCGCACTACAACCCGGAATTCGTGGTTAACGTCAAGGAAACGGGTCAAGTTCTTCTGGTCAACTATCAGGATCTTGACGCTCTTCAAGTCACCGCGATCAGCGCGGAACGGTTCCTACATGATGGTGGTTTTGATGCAACAGGCCGGTATTTCCTTGTCGCGGCCAACGCACGGGACCGCGTTGCCGTCATTGATACCAAGGAACGCAAGCTAAGCGGGATTGTCGACGTTGGTATCAAACCGCATCCGGGTCGCGGGGCGAACTTTATTCATCCGGAACTCGGCCCGGTATGGGCAACCAGCCATCTTGGCGATGACACCATTGCATTGATCGGTACCGATCCGGAAAAACACCCTGAAAATGCATGGAAAATGGCGGCATCCATTGACGGGCTTGGCGGCGGGTCGCTGTTTATCAAAACCCACCCGAAATCGACCAATCTGTGGGTTGATGCACCGCTGAACTCGGATGCCGAGATTTATCATTCGGTTGGTGTACTCGATATCAATAATCTTGATGCCGGTGTTGAAACACTGCCGATTGCCGAATGGGCCGATCTTGGCGACGAAGGTGCCCAGCGCGTTGTTCAGGGTGAATACAACAAACAGGGTACCGAAATCTGGTTCTCTGTCTGGAACGGCAAAGCTGAAAAGTCAGCCATTGTGATTGTTGATGACAAAACCCGGAAGCTCAAGAAGGTCATCAAAGATGATCGCCTTGTGACCCCGACGGGCAAATTCAACATCTACAACACCCAACACGACATCTACTGATCTGCTGAGCCGGAGGCCATTCACGGCCTCCGGACTTCCCGCATTTGAAACCTTGCCAAAACAGGGGAAAAGTCATGCAAAAATCCGGGCGTATTTATCTTGTCGGAGCCGGGCCAGGCGATCCTGAATTGCTGACCATAAAGGCAGCACGTCTTCTCGACCGCGCGGATGCCGTTATCTATGACCGGCTTGTCTCCGATGAAATACTTGAACTGGCCAACCCGTTTGCAGAACGCGTTTATGTCGGAAAATCCACAGGATCCCACAGCCTGAAGCAGTCCGAAATCAATACGCTTCTGGTTCATATGGCCAGAAAACATTGCCACATCGTTCGTCTGAAGGGCGGGGATCCGTATATTTTCGGACGCGGAGGTGAAGAGGCAGAATGGCTCAGCCTGCATGATGTTCCGTTTGAAGTTGTTCCCGGAATTACAGCCGCCGCAGGATGCATGGCACAACTTAATCTACCGCTGACCCATCGCGGTCTGGCAACCAGTGTGCGCTTTGTCACCGGCCATATGCAGGCAGATGTCGAACCGCATCATGACTGGCGTTCCCTTGCCGATCCGGACACGACGCTTGCGATTTACATGGGCGTAAAAACCATGCCGGTAATCGCGGGCAAACTGCTTGAACACGGGTTGCCCACCGATACGCCGGTGATGATTATCGAAAATGGTTCAACACCGGATCAAAGACATTTTCGCAGTACGCTTGGCAATGTCTGTGACGATCTGAACCGGTTGGATTTTGACCCACCCTGCATGATCGTCATTGGCCGCGTCATTTCACTGGCGGATCGGTTATCGCTGCCTGTGGTCGATCTTCTACCCGCAAGCACATTCAACAAGAATGTGACATCCGATCGCCCCGACGGGGATTTACGTTATGTCCATACTGCGTAAATCCCTTGCTGGCATAAGCACCGCAATTGTCCTGACGGCAATCAATCCGGCACAGGCCGAAAACGACATATCGGCCAGAAGCCCCGAGGCGCTTGAACAAATGGTGCGTCAGGATTGCGGTTCCTGCCATGGCCTGACCTTCAAGGGGGGGCTGGGGACACCGCTTTTGCCCGAGAACCTCACGGCTTATAGCATCGAGGATTTGGCTCAAATCATCCTCGAAGGATTGCCCGGAACCGCCATGCCCCCGTGGCGCGCAATCGTGACACCCGATGAGGCCACGTGGATGGCCCGTTACCTGAAAACAGGAGAACCCGAATGATGCGCGCTGCATTTTCGGCCCAAATTTCTTTTGCCCCGTTTCATGCAACCCGCAACCTGTTCGTTGCCGGGGGCATTTTGCTTTTGGCGGCCTGTGCAAACACCCTGCCCGCGCGCGGGACTGCCGATCTGGCAACCGTCATCGCCCGGGCCACCGGCGAAGTCGCGATCCTTGATACAAGCACCCGCCAGTTTACCGGAATTGTCGATGGTCTGGGGGATCTGTCACATGCCTCGATCGTCTATTCCCGCGACGGACGGTTCGCATTCGTCTTTGGCCGCGATGGGGGATTGACCAAGGTAGACATTATCAAACATGAGGTTGTCGTTAGAACCTTGCAAGCGGGCAACAGTATTGGCGGAGCCATCAGCCAGGACGGCAGACTGGTGGCGGTTGCCAATTACGAACCCGGCGGTGTCCGCGTTTTCGATAGCGAAACACTCGATCTCGTCGCAGACATTCCCGCAACCATCGGCGACGGCCCTGATCGTTCGAAGGTCATCGGGCTGGTTGATGCGCCAGGTAACCGGTTTGTTTTCAGCCTTTGGGATTCCGGCGAAATCTGGATAGCCGACTTCTCAACCGACAACGAACCAAAGATCAGCCGCTACAAAGATATCGGAACGCAGCCCTATGACGCGCTGATCACATCCGATGGTCGTTATTATATTGCCGGTCTGTTTGGCGAAGACGGCATGGCATTGCTTGATCTTTGGCATCCGGAAAATGGCGTGCGCCGCATCCTTGATCATTATGGCATGGGCGAAGAACGCTTACCCGTTTACAAAATGCCCCATCTTGAAGGCTGGGCGATTGCGGGGAAACGCGCATTTGTACCGGCCATCGGTCGCCACGAAGTTCTCGTGATTGATACCGAAAACTGGCAGCAGATCGGACGTATTCCCGTCCATGGACAGCCCGTTTTCGTCATGGCCCATCCCGATAACAGGCATGTCTGGGTCAATTTCTCGGTCCCGGATTACGACACCGTCCAGATAATCGATACAGAAAGTCTGGCAATCGTCGGGGAACTGAAACCCGGCACCGGTGTCCTGCATATGGAATTCAGTCCACGTGGCGATCAGGTCTGGCTGTCCGTTCGTGATGACAACAAGGTCGTTGGATACAATCCCTACACGCTCCAGCCGATTGCCGAACTTCCGCTCCCCAGTCCCAGTGGTATTTTCATGTCTGACCGTGCCGGTCGGATCGGGTTGTAGGAGGCCATCATGAGCACCGAACTCACCCGCCTACAGACCCTGCTGATCGAACATTTTCAGCGCGGTTTCCCGACGACGCCACGCCCGTTTGAAACCATCGCCAATGAACTGGGCACCAACGAAGACACGGTGATTTCCGCCATTTCCGATTTGAAGGACAAAGGTTATCTCGACCGGATTGGCGCGACCTATGCGACCGGGCGCGCAGGGGCATCAAGCCTTGCGGCGATGGAAGTTCCAGATGATCAGCTTGAAAAAATTGCCGCCCAAGTCAGCCACTTTACCGAAGTCAATCACAATTACGAACGCGAAGATAAACTCAATCTATGGTTCGTCGTGACCACCGCCGATCAGGCCAGTCTGGACACGACAATCAAGGCAATCGAAGCCAAGACAGGCTTCCCGGTATATCGGATGCCGATGATCGAACATTACCGTCTCGATTTGGGATTTGCGTTGAAATGGAACTGAGCGAGCTTCAACACCAGCTGATCAAAAGACTACGCGACGGGTTGCCAATCGGCAAACGTCCCTACGCAAATATTGCCAATGACCTCGGCACAACCGAGGAAACGGTGATCAAAACGCTTGAACAGCTTATCGCCCACAAGGTTATCAACCGCTTTGGCATGATCATCCGCCATCGCGCACTTGGTTATCAGGCCAATGCGATGTGCGTTTTCGATATCGGTGATGATGCCGCACCCAACATTGGCAAGGCGATGGCAACACTGCCCTATGTCACCTTGTGTTATCGCCGGGAACGGGTTGCCGGTGTCTGGCCATACAATCTTTATTGCATGATCCATGGTCGCGACCGGCTGACCGTCCGGGCACAAATCCGCCATCTGATCGCGCGTCTGGAACTGCATGATGCGCCCCACAAGGTTCTTTTCAGCAAACAATGCTTCACCCAGCGGGCGGGAAAGTATGGTGCCCCAGCGATATCCGCATCCTTATCCCCATCCGGACCTGCATCGACGCAGACGATCCCGTTCCCGATCAAATCAGGGAAGTACCATGAACAAGCTTGAACGCGATCTGATCAATAATCTTCAGGGCGGTTTCCCGATCTGCGCCCACCCGTTTCAGGTTCTGACCGACCGTCTTGGCTATGATGAGGAAACGATTATTGACGGCGTGAAAAACCTGATCGCGGATGGATATGTCAGCCGGTTCGGCCCGCTTTACAACACCGAAAGACTGGGTGGTGCCGTAACCCTTGCGGCGATTGCCGTACCATCCGATCGCTTTGACGAGGTCGCGGAACAGGTCAATGCGTTTGACGAAGTCGCTCACAATTACGCCCGCGAAGATGCGCTGAATATGTGGTTCGTGATCCTTGCCGAGGATGAAAAAAAACTTCAGCACGTCATCACCCGGATCGAAAACGCAACCGGCCTTCAGGTGCTGAGTTTCCCAAAGGAACGGGAATATTTCCTTGAATTGCATCTGGAGGTTCCCGACCAATGATTTCCTTTCTGAACCAACCAGAACTGCCGGAACTTGATGAAATCGATCATGCCCTGATCCGTGCGACGCAAACCGGGCTGCCGTTAACGCCGTCACCCTACGGGGATATCGCGCTGGGTCTTGGTCTTGGCCCGGATGAAGTCGAACAGCGTCTGCAACGGTTGCTCGATGTCGGTGTCATCCGGCGGATCGGCATCATTCCCAACCATTACCGGCTGGGCTATCGCGCCAACGGCATGAGCGTCTGGGACATCAATGATGAAGCCGTTGATGCTATGGGCGAGATGATCGGAAAGCTGAATTTCGTATCGCACTGCTATCGCAGGCCGCGCCACCTGCCCGATTGGCCATTCAACCTGTTTGCCATGGTTCACGGAACAACACGCGAAACGGTCGAGGCCAAGGTTCAGGATATCCGCAACCGTTTGGGCGAGAATGTCCGCGACCACCGCATTCTTTACAGCAACCGAATTCTTAAAAAAACCGGCCTGCGTTGGCGCAAAAGCGGAGAAAAGAAATGTTGCGGTTAAGCCAGTATATCCGTGCTGCCATCGGCATTGCCGAAAATGGCGCGATCCCCGTTGCTAACCCGCGCAAACATGCCCCGCTTTCCAATCGTGGGCCTGTCGTTATCTGGAACCTGATCCGGCGGTGCAACCTGACCTGCAGGCATTGCTATGCCTCCGCCGTTGATAAGGATTTCCCGGGCGAGCTGACGACAAAACAGGTTTTCAGTACCATGGAAAATCTGCGCGATTTCAATGTTCCGGTGCTGATCCTGTCGGGTGGCGAACCACTTATGCGGCCCGATATTTTTGATATTTCGGCCTATGCCAAGGAACTTGGTTTCTATGTCGCACTGTCAAGCAACGGAACCCTGATCGATGATAAAAACATAAATCAGATCGCAGCCGCCAATTATGACTATGTCGGGATCAGTCTGGACGGGCTTGGCGCAACACATGATTATTTCCGCCGTCTTGAAGGCGGGTTTGATCTTGCGCTTCGGGGGGCAAAACTATGCCGTGATGCCGGATTGCCGGTTGGCATCCGTTTCACCATGACCCGCGAAAACTATCAGGACCTTCCCGGCCTTCTTGACCTTGTTGAACAGGAAAAGATCGACAAGTTCTATTTTTCGCATCTGAACTATGCCGGTCGCGGAAACCATAACCGCAAGGACCATGCATTCTACAATATGACCCGCGAGGCACTTTTGATGATGTTTGCCCGTTGCAAGGCCGACGTCAAAGCAGGCATCGCGCGCGACTATGTGACGGGCAACAACGATGCTGACGGGGTTTTCCTGAAATTCTGGATCGACGAACATTACCCGGCGGCATCCAGCCAGATCAGTAAAATGCTGCAGCGCTGGGGCGGGAATGCATCGGGTGTGAATGTTGCCAATATCGACAATCTGGGCAATGTCCATCCCGATACCATGTGGTGGCAACACACATTGGGCAATGTCCTGAAACGGCCGTTCTCGGAAATCTGGCAGGATGTCAGCGACCCTTTGATGGCCGGTCTAAAGCAACGCCCCCGTCTTGTGCATGGTCGCTGCGGCGAATGCCAATATCGCGATATTTGCGGCGGCAACACGCGAACGCGCGCCTATCAACTAACCGGTGATCCATGGGCCGAGGATCCCGGCTGTTATCTTGATGATGCCGAACTTGGCATTACTGGCGACCATAACCGTCTTGAAACCGTTCCGTTTTCCGCAACCAAACGCCACGGTCAGGTGGAGGCCACATCATGACCACCATCGTCAAGCCTGCCTTGGCGCGGATTTGCCTTGGCACGGTATTGGTATCCGGTTTGATCAGCACCACAAACGCCTTTGGCCAAACCGCCCTTTCATCTGCCCAGATTGCCGATGCCAATGCGTTATATGCAACGCATTGTGCCGCCTGTCACAATGGCGACCGGCTGGGCGGAATGGGTCCGGCCCTTTTGCCCGAAAGCCTCGAAAAACTGCGCGGTAACGGCATTTCGGATGTCATCCGCGATGGCCGCGCGGCAACGCAGATGCCAGCCTTTGGCGAAACCCTTGCCACAACGGAAATCGCGCTTCTGGCCGACTGGTTGCGCCAACCGATGGACCGGTCACCGAAATGGGGCATGTCCGAAATCGTCCAAAGTCACGACGTTTTTATCGATCCGACGGAACTTCCCGACAAACCAAAATTCGAAGGTGATCCCTTAAACCTGTTCACAATTGTCGAGGCGGGCGATCATCACGTCACGATCCTTGATGGCGACACGTTTGAACCGCTTGATCGTTTTCCGAGCCGTTTTGCCCTGCATGGCGGGGCGAAATATTCTCCGGACGGTCGTTTTGTCTATCTGGCGTCGCGCGATGGCTGGGTTCAGATGTATGACCTTTATTCCCTGCAAACCGTTGCTGAAATCCGGGTCGGCTTGAATACGCGAAATGTGGCGGTATCGGATGATGGCCGCTATGTGATGGCGGGAAACATGCTGCCGCACAATCTGGTTTTGCTTGATGCACGCGATCTGACGCCGATACGCGAATTTGCCGTTATCGGTGATGATGGCAAATCATCGCGCGTTTCGGCGGTCTATACCGCCCCTCCGCGTCAAAGTTTCATCGTTGCCCTGAAAGACCTGCCCGAAGTTTGGGAAATTTCCTATGCCGATGATCCACGTCCGGTCTATCCCGGTTTCGTTCACAACTACGAAGCCAACATGGTCGAAGCACTGGATGTTCAGAACGGCCCATTCCCAGTCAGACGTATTCATCTTGATGACGGTCTGGATGATTTCTTCTTCGATCAGGATTATCGCCATCTGATCGGGGCGGCGCGCAATGGCCGCGATGGGCAGGTGATCAATCTGAATGTCGGCCGAAAGGTTGCCGACATCGCACTGGAAGGCATGCCACATCTTGGTTCGGGCATTACCTTTGACTATCAGGGCCATTCGGTGCTTGCGACACCGCATCTGAAAGATTCCAAAATCAGCGTCATCGACATGGAAAGCTGGCAGACCATCAAAACCATCGCAACAAAAGGCCCCGGATTTTTCACCCGCAGCCATGACAACACGCCTTATGCCTGGGTCGATGTATTCTTTGGCCCGGACAAGGACGTGGTCCATATCATCGATAAACGCACACTCGAAATCGTCAAAACGCTCCGCCCCGAACCCGGCAAGGTCGCGGCCCATGTCGAATTTGACCGCAACGGCAAACACGCGCTGCTCTCGATCTGGGACGATGACGGCGCAATCATCGTTTACGATGCCCAAACATTCGAAGAAATCAAACGCATCCCGATGAAAAAGCCGGTTGGGAAATATAACGTGTTCAACAAAATCACTTATTCCGCCGGCACCAGCCATTAAAACCGGTTCAAACGGCTTAGCGGTTCATTAAAATGATGGTCGCTTGGGCGGCCAGAACGCCTGCGAAAATCACGATCAGAAACGCGATGAACAATCCCCGCCATCCGCCCGCAGACGGACCAAGCCCAAGATAATATCGCAAAATCAGCCACGCCTTGAGGCTCCCGACCATCATGATCGTCATGGCGGGCACAATGCCAAGCATCGCACCTGTACGATCATCACCGATCAGGGCAAGAACCATCGACATGACGGTCGTGCCACTGGCGAGCAACCAGACAAAAATGGCCGTGCGCGATGAAAGCCCATGCCCGTCGCTTGGCATCGTGGACGAGGCTGAAATATCGTCGGTTTCTGTCGCGACTGGAAGATGTCGGTCCATGGTTTCCTCACCGCAGAAGATAGATCACGGGAAACACCAATACCCAGACCATATCGATCATGTGCCAGAATGCCGTTCCGGTTTCGATATTTGTTAGATTCGGCCATATGGCAACGATGCCCAGCACCCCAAGCCCCATCACCACATGCAGGGCGTGAAAGCCGGTGATCAGGTAATAAAGCGTGAAAAACGTGCTGGTTTCCAAACCGATCCCGACATCGATTTTGGTGCCATATTCAATAAGCTTCACGATCAGAAAAACGATACCCAAAACTGCCGCCCCCGCCAGCCAGGCCCGGCATTGCAAAACTGCATCCTTTTTAATGGCACGCACGGCAAAAACAGCCAAAAGGCCGCTTGTCAGAAGAACAAGCGTATTGATCCCGCCCATAACGCGATCAAGGTGAAGCTGATCATTGGCAAATCCCGCCGGGTCACCAATTCTTGCCGCCGAAAATGTCAACAGAAACGCCCCAAAGACAACCAGTTCCGACAGGATCAGAACCCACATCAACGGATGCCCTGGCAAGGCTTCAAGGCCACCCCAAGCATCCGAAGAAGATTGCGGGTCATCATCCATCAGACCGGAACCGTCATGCTGCGCAGCTGTGTCCTGATCGAGTCCCATCTGCCCCCCGTTTTCAACGTACAAGTTGGCGGTAAATGCGTGGCAATGCCGCAGGAAGATTATCCAGTTTGCTGACAATTGCGTGCCCGCCTGCCCCAAAGATATAGGGGAAGTAATCCTGTGCCCTTTGATCGACCGTTACACCGAAAAGGCCAAGCCCTGCCTTTCGGCATTCACGTACCGCACGGCGGCTATCCTCTATGCCGTAGCGACCTTCGTAATGGTCGATATCATTTGGCTTGCCATCCGTGATTACCAGCATCAACCGGTGTTGGTGCGGTCGATCTCCCAACAGCTTTCCAACATGGCGGATGGCAGCCCCCAACCGGGTGTAATAACCGGGCCGAAGCTTCTGTATCCGGTCCTGCGTAGAACGTGACCATTCCTCGTCGAAGTTCTTGATCGCATTAATACGCACCCAATCCCGACGACGTGATGTAAAGCTGAAGATACCAAACTCGTCCCCACATGCATCCAGCCCACCAGCCAGCACCGAAAGCGCCTGCTTTTCAACATCGAGAACCCGTTGATCCTGTATCCAGGCATCGGTCGACAATGATACATCGACCAGTACCGCAACCGACAAATCGCGTGCTCGTCGAACCGTGTTCAGATACAGCCTGTCGCTGAGTTCTCCACTGCCTTTCTGGTCACAGCGGGCGCGCACCAATGCCCCTAGGTCAAGCTCGCTTCCGTCACATTGCGCGCGCAGCGTTTCATGGCGCGGCCGAAACGCTTCGAATTGGCGGCGAACCTGGCGGATTTGGCGTCGTTCGGTTTCACCCGGATGCCAGACATCAGACTCACTGACTTTTTCATCACCGGATTGCATGATGACTTTGCAGAAATCCGGGCGATACGATTGATGACGGTAATCCCATTCCGGATAGGTCCATTCACCAATCACGCGTCCTTCATCAGCTTCGCGTGGCGGCAGATCCAGATCGAAACGCAATTTGGTTGCCGCTTTGCGTTTGCAGTCGGAAATTTCCATTTCGTCAAGCTCGTCGGCCGCTTTTTTCGCGTCCTGCTCGTCCTCGTCATCCATCGGTCGATTGACATTGACCATCTCGGCAATCGAAAGGATTTTTTCAAACCGGTTTAACGCCAGCGGATCATTGCGCCCGGCCCGATCATTCTTGCGCCGGCGGGCGCGCTTTTTGCGTTCCTGACTGCCATCTGACGAATTTCCATCCTCGTCCATGTCGGTATCGGCAACACGATCGGCCGTGCCCGAACAAATGGCCTCGCCCCAAAGCGGAACGGGAAGAAACGGCGCATAACGATGCGGTTGCAAACCCGCAATATTGATCATGCCTGTAATGTCGGCATTAGCGCCAACGGCATTAACAACAGGCCATAGATCGTTTTCATGCGGCTGCCCTGTGGCCCCAAGAATCTTCAGAACACATTCTTCGATCTGCTGTTCGCATCGGGGCAAGGGACGAACCGGTCGCAACGCCAGAAACGCACCATACAGGCGTTGCCGCAAACCGATGATGCCGGGGAACTGGCGACACACATCCCAATCGGTTTGTCGTGCCCGGGAAAGTCGCATGATATCGGTCAATAACGGGCTTTGCGCAATGTCCGCCGAAATGGTTTGCGGCTCCGAAACCGCGAACCATGCCATCAGCCAGATATAAAAATCACGGTTAAGATCACGGGACGGAAACAGTGAAATGGACGCGGGCAGCTTGACCGATGCCTCGTTCATTTCGGCCATTGTGATCTGTTCATCCACCAGACCGATCCGCTGCCGCCAGCGTAACCGATGCCCCGAAACCCGTTTATCGATCTGGGCAAATTCCAGCGCCGGATCGCCACCAAGGGTGCGAAAGATCACCGGCAAATGGCTACGCAATTCGGCAAACGTGATCGCGTGCTCAGCATGATCGCGATAGCTTTCCTGATTGCGCGACGCAATCCGGTGCCAGATCATGCCGACCTGTTCTTCGAATTCCAGAAAATCGAAACTCATCATCGCCTCCCGGCTGTCAGCCCCGGATAATCCCGATGGCCTCGCGAAGGCCCGCCTTGATATCCGCATCATCCGACAGAGGTTCGATGATGGCGGCATTGATGGCGTCATCAAATGCAACATTGGCCATCAAAAGTGTCGCGCAATAAACCAGCAACCGGGTTGAAACCGCTTCTTCAAGATCAATACCGGTAAGCTTGCGAATATTGCCAGCGATACGCACCAGAAGGGCTGCGCGTTCAACATCGATCCCGGTTTCACGCATGATCACCGCTTTTTCGGTTTCCGCGTCCGGGAAATCGAACTCGACGGCCAGAAAACGCTGGCGGGTCGATGGTTTCAGTTGCTTCAAAAGGTTCTGGTAACCGGGGTTATAGGACACCACCAGCATGAAATTGGCCGGCGCTTCCAGAAGCTCGCCCGTCCGGTCCAGCGGCAAAAGACGCCGATCATCGGTCAATGGGTGCAGGACCACCGTCACGTCCTTGCGCGCCTCCACCACCTCGTCAAGATAGCAGATCCCACCGTGGCGGACCGCGCGCGTCAACGGGCCATCCACCCAAACGGTTTCCCCGCCCTTGATCAGATAGCGCCCCGTCAGATCCGCCGCCGTCAGATCGTCATGGCAGGAAACGGTATAAAGCGGAACACCAAGCTTTGCCGCCATATGCGATACAAAACGCGTTTTCCCGCAACCGGTCGGCCCCTTCAACAACAAGGGCAGATGCTGTTGCCAAGCCGTTTCAAACAGCTGCTGTTCATTGCCGGTAGACTGATAATAAGGAACGTCCTGATCTGGGAGTACGTCTTTAAGAGCGGTCTGCATGTGAATGCTCCTTGGAAAATAGAAAGGCCGAAAATGACAACGACCGGTCACGGGAACCAACCGGTCGTTGTCCGCCATGTGTCGTCATGGAAGAGAGCATGAAATCGAACACACAGACTTGATTGCCGTCATTCGGCGGGCTGACGTGCCCCTGCGGTTACGCGTCCACCTCGCGGTGCCACCACAAGCGACCAGATGATCATGGTGACACCGATCAGTACGACTACCCCCGCTCCCAAACGCATCCAGTAGAACAGGGCAACCTGATCCTGCACCTCCATGTAATTCATCCCCAGAACACGTTGCAGATGGGTCTGAACGACACCCGCAAATGTCAGGGTAAAGGTCATGAATGCCATCGCACTGGTCGTGATCCAGAAGCCCCACATATTGAGCTGCTGGTTATAGGGTTCACGCCCGCGAAGATAAGGCAGCGCATAGGTGAAGATTGCCAGATTAAGCATCACATAGGCCCCGTAGAAAGCCAGATGGCCATGTGCTGCGGTAATCTGCGTTCCGTGGGTGTAGTAATTGATTGACGACAGGGTATGCATGAAGCCCCATACGCCCGCGCCAAAAAACGCCATGACCGAACAGCCAAGCGACCAAAGCAATGCCGCCTTGTTCGGATGATCCCGACCACCTTTCCACACCATGTAGAAACAGAAAACCACCATGGCAAAGAAAGGAACGACTTCCAGCGTGGAAAACACATTGCCGATCCACTGCCAATATCCCGGGGTTCCGATCCAGTAATAGTGATGGCCGGTACCCAGAATGCCGGTAAACAGCGAAAGTGAAACCATGACATAAAGCCATTTTTCAACGACTTCGCGATCAACACCCGTCATCTTGATCATCAGAAACGCCAGGATCGACGCCATGATCAGTTCCCATACGCCTTCAACCCAAAGATGCACGACATACCACCAGTACATCTTGTCCACTGCAAGGTTCGACGGGTTATAGAACGCAAACAGGAACAGCAATGCGACGAACCAAAGGGCAACCATCAGTACGTTTGATACTGCGGTTTTCCGGCCCTTGAGCAATGTCAGCGTGGTGTTGTAAAGGAACATCAGCGCCACCACGACGATACCGACCTTGATCGGCAAGGGCTGTTCAAGGAACTCGCGTCCTTCGTGATAGCCAAGGATGTATCCGACAACTGCGGCAGCGGTTGCCGCCATGAACAGCCAGAACTGGATGATCGCCATTTTCGGGCTGTGCAGTTCGGTTTCGCATTCTTCAGGCAGCAAATAATAAGCCGCCCCGAAATAGCCCATCAACAACCAGACGATCAGGGCGTTGGTGTGGATCATGCGAATGACGTTGAACGGCAGCAGTTCGGACAAGACGTTTGGAAAAACATAAACAGTGCCCGCCACCACGCCGAACAGAATCTGGGCTGCGAACAATGTCAGCGCGCCGTATATGTAATACAGCGCAACCTTTTGCGATTGATATTTCATTGTAGCCTCGTTTCCATCAGCACCGGATTATCCCGCCTCGTTTGGCGGCCAGTTCTGGGTGTCGATTTCACTGGTCCATTTCAGGAAGTCGACAAGCTCGTCGAGCTCCTGATCTGTAAGGTTGAATTGCGGCATCTGGCGGCGGCCTTCGATGCCTGTGGGCTGTGCGGCCATCCATGCCTTAAGCATATCGCGCGCACCTTCCGGATCATCTTGACCGCCATACCGCACCCAGACATTGCCAAGTTCAGGTGCGAAATAGGCACCCTCGCCCAAAAGCGTATGGCAGTTGATGCATGAATTGCGTTCCCAGACATGCTTGCCGGCAACAACCGATGGCGTCAGCTGGTCCTGATTGCTGGACTCGTTGACGATATAGTTGTGACTGTGCAAGGTCAGTCCAATAAAGATGACCAGAAAGAAGATCGTTCCGCCGTAGAAAATGTTCCGGGCGGCAGATTTTGTCAGTCGTTCCGACATGTGAACGGATCCTCACTCCGATTGGCAGTTCAATGCCGCTCTGTCCCCAAAACGGCGTCATACAATCATTTCCCGACTGGACGTTTCCCACCTTGACTACCGTCAAACGAAAAAAGCCCCGCACGATGGCGGGGCAGGTGGGGTCGGAAATGCACGGCAGGAAGGATAAGGCAAACCGCGTCAGGCTATTCAAAACGCGGAAACAGTATTTCATTCTCAAGATGGATATGTGCCACCAGGTCTTCGACCAGCTTGGCCGTACCGGAATAAAGCGCCCGCCATGAACCACAGACACCGTCGGGCAACGTGAAATTGTTGGTCAGCTTTTGCAGCTTATGGATGGCTTCGGCATGCTCGTCATGTTCTTCGCGCATGCAATGGATCGGCATGATGAGGGGGATTGTGCTGGCACTGTTGCGTTGCATTTCGCGCATCGCCGGAAACAGAACCATTTCCTCTTTCGCCATATGGGAATCAAGCTTCTCCGTCATTTCAAACAGCGCGTCGGCCAATCCCGCCGGGGCTTCCGGATGATCTCCGTGAACCGCCTCGACCTTGCGGGCAAGCAGGATAAGCTCGGCCAGTTCATCACGATGGGTCTGATGATACCGATCCAGGATAAAATCGATGAACGCATCGATATCATTTGGATCCGGCAAGGTCAGTGGCCCCTTGGGCAAATCACACAATTCACGGGCAATCAGACCGGCATCCAGTCCTTTCACACTGGCGACCTCGTCCAGCGACTTGTTGCTTGAACAGCAAAATCCGATTTTATGGCGTCGTAAAACCAGGGTTGCCCCCGGAAAACTTGCGACCAGATCGCCGACCTTGCGATGGATCAGATTTGCTGAATTGGCAGGATCCTGATCATGTGTGAAATCGGATTGCATGCTGGCGGACCTCCATCCCCGGATATTGATCCAACCAAGTTTAGGCACCTTACCAAAAGTCACGTTGACGATGGTCAAGTAGCCCTGCCCGGAATTTTGCAATGCCCCCTGCCCGATACTGTCTTGGAAAAGCAGAACCTTTCCGCCTTATCAAGAACCGTAAAAATTCAAATCTTTCAGTGATTTGACGGACATCAACACCTTAAAACCCAAACGGGACAATACTTCCGGCACCAATTCGGTCCGGAGTCCGCGGTGTCAATCAAACGCCCGTCATTTACACCCTTTCTGCTGATAAACCCCATCGTTCGAAATGTTCCGGCATTTGCGCTGGAACGTTTGTGCCAGCACGCCATGGCAACCATGTATCGCCGACACAAACCCGTTTTTGAACGGGTCACCGAACGCGAAACATTTGCCCTGCTCGTATGCCCGACCGATCTTGATCTGAACCTTTTCCTTGCCCTTGATCCAGAGGCCCCCATCCTGCGCCCGGCCCATGAGGGGGATGACAATATCATCGCGGCACGGATCATCGGCCCGCTTCCGGCCCTTCTGGAACTGCTCGAAGGAAAATCCGACGGGGACGCGCTGTTTTTCTCACGCGCATTACGAATAGAGGGCCGGACCGACCTTGTCGTTGCCCTTCGCAATGCCCTGGACGGTGAAGAAATAGACCTGCGTTCAGCCGTCATTGAAAGTTTCGGTGCATTGGGCCCGGCGGCACGTCTGGCACTGCGCGCCGCCGAAGCGGCATATCGTCAGATGCAATCGGACATGGACCGCGTGGCCGATACCCTGATTTCCCCGATTGAAAAATGTGTGGGCGGACTTGACCGGCGTCTTGGCGAACATGCGGAAAGCATTTCAGGGCTTCAGAAATCCGTAAAACGTCGCACGCCCCGCACCGCTCAGACCGCGCTGGCGGGTGATGATTTCGCCCTGCCTGATCCTTCATAACCGACAAACACACACAGGGATTTCATGGAACTAGTTTGCCCGGCAGGAACCCCCGCCAGTCTGCGCGCCGCCGTCGAGGCCGGTGCGGATGTTGTATATTGCGGTTTCCGCGATGCGACCAATGCCCGCAACTTTCCGGGGCTGAATTTTTCCCGCCCCGAACTGGCCGACGCCGTTACATTCGCACATAAACATGGCGTGCATGTCTATCTGGCCTGCAACACCTATCCGCAGGCCGGTTCCGAAGACATCTGGCACAAGGCCGTCGATGATGCGGTTGCAATTGGTGTTGATGCAGTCATTCTGGCTGATATCGGATTGCTGCGATATGCGCGCGATAAACATCCCGATGCGCGCCTGCATCTGTCGGTACAGGCATCGGCCTCGAACGAGGAAGCCATCCGTTTTTACCACCGCGAATTTGGCGTACGTCGTGTGGTTCTGCCGCGTGTCCTGTCGCTCGAAGAAATCCGGATGTTAAACCGGCGCATTTCGGTGGAAACCGAAGTTTTCGCCTTTGGCGGCATGTGTGTCATGGCCGAAGGACGCTGTTCGCTATCTTCCTATGCCACAGGGGAAAGCCCCAACATGAACGGCGTTTGTTCACCAGCAGCCCACGTCCATTACGAGGAACGCGGCGACAGCACCGTTTCCCGCCTTGGCAATTTTACAATCAATGTTTACGGCAATGATGAAAAGGTCGGATATCCCACCCTGTGTAAGGGCCGATTCCGCGCCATGGACAAGGCCGGTTATCTGTTCGAAGAACCCACCAGTCTTGACGTCACCGCAATCCTGCCTGAACTCGCCGATGCCGGTGTAACCGCCCTTAAGATCGAAGGGCGGCAGCGCGGCAAGGCCTATATCTCGCAGGTGGTCGGCGCGTTCCGCGCATCCCTTGACCGTATTGCAAACGGGCAGACCGGCGCACGTGGCAATCTTGCCGCCCTTAGCGAAGGTCAGGCAGATACAACAGGTGCCTATCGGAGAAGCTGGCAATGACGAAATCAAGACTGGTCATGGGGCCCATTCTTTTTCACTGGGATGAAAACCGCAAACGGGATTTCTATGCCCGCATTGCCGATGAAATCGATGTTGATACAGTCCATGTTGGTGAAGTCGTCTGTGCCAAACGCATGCCGTTCTTTGACAAACATCTGCCCGACATCATCGAACGGCTTCAGAATGCCGGAAAGGAAGTCGTCTTCTCGACACTGGCCCTCGTGATGAATGAACGCGAGATCGCCCAGCTTCGTGAAATTGCCGAAATGCCGGACCTTCTGATCGAAGCCAACGACATATCTTCCATCGGCCTGCTTTCCGGCCGGCCGCATGTCGTCGGGCCGTATATCAACACATATAACGAAAGCACCCTGGACTATCTGATTTCCAAAGGTGCACACCGCGCATCGCTTCCCTGGGAATTGCCGATGTCATCGATTGAAGCCCTTTGCAACGCTCGGAAAACGGCCGAGATCGAAGTCCAGATATTCGGTCGTGTCCCGCTTGCCATATCAGCCCGGTGTTATTCCGCACGCGCACATGGCTTGCACAAGGACGGCTGCCGATATGTCTGTGGCGAGGCCCTTGATGGCATGGATGTCGAAACGCTGGATCACACACCGTTTCTTGCCGTCAATGGTCTGCAAACCCTGTCCAGTCACTATCTGGAGTTATCAACCGCTATTGATGATCTGAAAGATGCCGGTGTTAACGCCTTCCGGATTTCACCGCACACTCTTGATATGGTGCGCGTTGCCAATCTCTACCGTCGTCTGATTGATGGTGAAACCTCGTCTGACGAGGTCAGGCAATCACTGCTGGGAATGCAAAACGATCTGGCCTTCGCGGATGGCTTCCTGCACAGTCTTCCGGGTGCGGACCTCCGGGAAACGCTTGGTTCCCGGGCAGAATAGCTTTCCCCACCGCGCAAATATCCCGATCCGGAATACAGATATGAAAAGGGCCACAGCCTGATGAACTGTGGCCCTTCGATACATTGTGCAGGGGAGTGGACAGCTCAATGTATTGACGATGGCTGGAGTATACCTGATTTGCCTTGCTACTCCTTGACGGTCGTCAATCAGGGCTGCCTTTGCGGGTTTCCTACCTTTGGATCACACATCAATTTCTATTTCCTGCGCCTCGCCCAAAGGCACAAGAAGGATTTTTCGAACAGGCAGATGACGCGCTGCATGTCGTATTTCGGTTTCACGCATCATCGAAAACGCGGTTGAAAACGCATCGGCATCGGTTGCAGTATCTGCAAAGACACTCACCCTTTCCCACAAGGCGGGTGAATGTCCGCTGCGCGGGTCGATCAGATGGGTATAATTCCCGTTCAAACTGAACCTGAATCCCGAACCTGACGACGTTGCCAATGCACCATCATATATCCTGATTCCACTGGACGACTGCGCGTCGTTCCCGCCAAATCTTACCGGCCATCCCGTACCGTCTATTCTGGCGCCAATCGCGTATTTTTCGCCAAGGTCAACCAGCACATTCTTCATGCCGTTTCGCCGGAAAACCCCCGCGACACGGTCGGTGATGTAACCCTGCGCCATACCGTTCAGCGTGACCTGCATGCCCTGCTGCGCAAAGGAAACCCGGTTCGGCTCAATCCGGATTGCCTCATATCCGATCAAGGATTTCAGCCTCCCGATTTCTGCCTGAACTGCACCTTCATCACTGATAGCGATCTGCTGCGACAGTTCTGTTAGCCGCGCCCAAACGGTCTGGATCGTCGGATCGAATGCGCCATCGGTATGTCTGGAAATCATGACCGCGCGCGACATCAGTTCAACAAATTCCTGTTCGGGGCGTTCGACAAATCCATCGCGATTCAAGCGCGAAATTGTCGCATCCGGCCGATACAGACTGAACATGTTTTCCAGTCGTTCAATTTCCCAAAGTGCCGCCGAAATCATTTCATCTGCCTGACCTTGCGAAAGGCCGTCCAGATAGATCGCGGCCTCTGCACCAAGGGCGGTTCCCTGCCAACGATGCAGTTTATCTGGCCCGGCGAAGACCTTGGGCGATGCCAAGGCGATGGATGCCGCACTGGCAAACAGGGTGATAAAGCGACGACGGTTCAAATGTGTCATGACGCACCTCCATCCGAAGGTCCAAGATCAAAAACATAGTCATCGGGGATATCCTTGTAGTCGACAATCTGCCCCCCATGCGCGGTTACGAATGACTGGGCTGCGGCAAGGGTCCCGAATGGCACGGCTTCGCCAATTCCCATGCCGCTTGTCATGTCACTGCCGATCACAAAATGTGCGCTATCAATGGCCACCCAATTTGGCGGCGGGGATTGCCAGTCGGCATAACCGGTCATGTCATTGACATAAATGACAGCCACGTCACGGGCTTCACCGGGCATAAGCGTAAAGGCAATCGCGTCACGTACCGACGGGAACCATAAAATTTCGCCATTCGATTTACGGTGCAGCTGGGCCTTTGGCCCCGGATGATCGGCAACAATCATGCCGCAGAAAAAGCCAGAAACATCGCGTGTCAGATCCTGTGGACCGGGCCGTGCGACAATCTCCTGCTCGCGGCATCCCGCAAGCAGGATCGCCCCGAGAACGACAAACGGTAAAATGGCTTTCATAACTGCTTCCCCCGAAACAGCACCACCGCCAGTATCAGCGGAACAACAACCCACATGCCGATCGAGAGCACGGGTGCGAAACCGTTACCGATACCTTCAAGGTCCGATATCACCAGCCCGGCCGCATCCCGGACATCCTCAAAACCCGAAAGATTGATCATGCGAAATGCATCAGCCGGATTGACAGTAAGAAGCATATCGAAAACCGGTGCGCTTATGCCTTCGCCGCCATCGGCAACCAACGCCCCCAAAAGCGCCATGTCATAAACGATCACCAGACAAAGCCACACACCAAACGCCAGGGCCGCCGCAGCGCTCCGTTGACGGGGCATGGCACTGATGGCCAATCCAAGTGCGACAAAAGCCGCCCCCAGCACAACCGAACTCCCTATCAGAGCGCCAAAGGCCATCCAGTTGGTGCTTTCAATCCCCCCGGAAACAAGGACAAGTGCCGCTGATCCGAAACCAAGAACAGTTGCCAATCCAAGGCCCAGCGTCTGCCCCAGAAACTTTCCGATAATGATATCAGACCGCGACAGCGGATAGGTCAGCAGCAAAAGCATCGTCCCGCGTTCAACCTCGCCCACCAACGCGTCATAGGACAACAGCAATGCCATCAATGGCAGCAAAAAGACCGAAAGGCTGGCCAGACTGACGATCGTAACAGCCAGTTGATCGACGCCAACGGTACCCGCCGGCGCACTTCCCAGAAAAGTAAGGCTTAGCGAAAACAGGACCAGCGCCGCGGTCGCGCCCAGAAACCAGCGATTGCGGATTCCGTCGCGAAATTCCTTGATTGCAATGATGACAAGTTCTCTCATGACGCCACACTTTCTTTCTGGAAATGCATGTAGAGATCGCCAAGCGACGGTAACCTGATGTCAACATCGTCAAGCTCCGGCACGGTGGCCGACAGATGCCGCAATACGTCAATCTTGCGTTCGGACGGTAATGTCAGATCAAGACCATGGTCGTTGATCCGCTCGCAGCCGATCCCGTCGGGAATTTTTTCGGCACAGGCGGCCCCCATTCCCGGTCTGGTGATCAGGCGGATATGCACAGGCAGATTGGCCCGCCTGCGCAGATCATCGATGGTTCCCGATGCAATCAGTTGGCCCTTTCGCATGATCGCAATTTTACGGGTATGGGCTTCAAGCTCCGTAAGCGCGTGCGAAGACAGAATGACCGTCACACCGCTGTCTTCAAGTTCGCGCACGATGTCATAAAAGGCGTTGCGCAATTCCGGATCAAGGCCGGTCGTGGGCTCGTCGAGCATCAATATCCGCGGATTGCCCAGCAATGCCTGCGCAAGACCAAGACGCTGACGCATCCCTTTGGAATAATGCCCAACCCGCTTATGCGCGGCTTCGGCAAGCCCGACACGTTCAAGGATCCGTGCGCAGTCAGACACGGGATGGCGTTTCAACCGGGCAAAGAAAGCCAGCGTCTCTGCACCGCTCATGCTGTTATAGAACGCGATATTTTCCGGAAGATATCCAAGAAAACCATGCGCGTTCTTTCCACGATGGCGGGATATGCTCTCCTCGCCAAGAATGCGGATATTTCCCTTGTCAGGACGCATAAGACCAAGGATTAGCTTGATAAGTGTCGTTTTACCCGCGCCATTATGGCCAAGTAACGCAATACTCTCGCCTGCGCCAATTTCCAATGACAGATCGTTGACCGCATTTTGCTGATCGAACGTCTTGGTCACTTTTTCAAGAAGAATTGCAGGATCAGTCGGCATGATAGCCGTCTCCTTCAAATCGGGCGATAACCGGCGGTGCCATTAGCGGATGACTGTCAATCACGCCCCCCGGATGCAGTGCCGGAAACCGGGACTGCGCCCATTTCAAAATCTGTATTGCGGGTGCATTCAGCAAAAGCTTGGCGGATGGATGGGCCCAGACGACCTGATCAAGCATGTCATTTGGCCGATAGGCCCGATCCCCAAGACCATCACCATCCAGATCGAACGCGGCATTATCGCTCCAGTAATTTCCGCGACCGTTTTCAGACCATTCAAGCCAGCGTGTGCCGACATACTTGACCTGTGTCCGGTTTCCGGAAAACGCATTGCCAACAATGACATTGCGTTCCGATCCGGCTGTAAACTGCACACCGATCCCGCAGCCCTCGAACCGGTTTCCCCGAAAATCGTTCTTGTTGGAATTATAGATAAAAACGCATTTCTCGCCGCCGCGATCCACGACATTCCCGCTAAATTCGGACTTATTGGCATAGTTCAGCAAAATGCCGTGGTCACGATCCCCGCGTGACAGGTTGTTCGTTACCTTCAAACCATCCGAAAACATCAACGCATAGCCGACCGTATTGTCAAAGGAACGGTTGTCCCGGATTTCGCTGCCATGCGTATACATGTAATGAACCGCAAAACGGACATTGCGAAATTCGTTACCGATGAACCGGTTCTGTTTGCTGGTCGTCACAAAAATACCGTCTCGGCCCTGTGATATTGCGTTGCCGACAACAACCGATCCCGGTGTATTCCAGAGCTGCACCCCATTACCACGTTCGTTTACGCGCAGGTCCTGCCGGCCGACGATGATATTGTTCCGCACTGTCGCGTTTTCCGGACCGGAAAGATAAATGCCGATCAGATTGTCACTGATCACACTGTCTTCAATAACGGCACCGTCGCCATTGGGGGTCACAAAAACCCCGCTATCCTGTGTTGATAAATCCAGCCCCGATCCCGTCACGGTGACCCCGCGAAGCATCACATCCGGTCCGTCGATGGTAATCACATTGCCGGTTCCATTCCCGACAATCCGGACATCATCACCACCTTCAAGCATGACCGGACGATGCAGAATGATCGGCCCGGAATAATCTCCCGGGCCGAGCAGAATCCGGTCACCGTCCTGTGCCGTGTCGACAATCTCCTGCAATCCCTTATCTGACGGGCTTGCCTCGATTTCCGACGCATGCAGCGACGAAAATGTTGCCCCCCAAACCGCCAGCGCAGATAAAGCGGTTCGAATGGCAGTCTTTGGACGGATGACCGGAAACATCGTGCTTATCCTTACGCCGGTTTAACCAGCATACGGCCGCGCATTTCCATATGCAGCGCATGGCAGAACCACTGGCAGTAATACCAGTGCACACCGGGTCGATCGGCCTTGAAGGTCACCGATGCCGTTGCCTGCGGTGCGACTTCCATTGCCACACCATAGTTCCCGATTGTGAATCCGTGCGTCAGGTCGTCGACATCATCGATATTGGTGATGAATACGGTAACCTCGTCGCCCTGATTGACCTCGAACTTGTCCATGCTAAACATCGGCGCGTTGGAATACATGTAGACACGCACCTTGTTACCATCCCGAATGACGATTGAATCGCCTTCAAGATCGACACCATCCTTTTTCGCCCAGTCGCGGGCTTCGGCAAACATCGGATCATTGCGATCCCAAAGATTGACCGGATTGACCACCGAACTATGGACAATGATGCAATCATGCGGTTCGGCAAATGTCGGACCGTCATGAACGACCTTTGGTGCATCACCGGTAATGTCAATCAGCTGATCGTTTTCCGGCTTCAGCGGACCGACATTAAGGAACCGGTCTTTCGAGAACTTGTTAAGGGAAATAAGCCATTTGCCGTCCGCATCCTTGGTTTCACCCATGGAAGTGTGGTTATGGCCCGGTTGATAATGGACATCGACCTTGGCAAGGATCGGATTGACGTCTTCACCGTTGAACTTGCGAACCGCGGCATCAATGTTCCATTTGCACATCTGACTATCAAGGAACAGGGTGGTATAGGCGTTCCCCTGACCATCAAATGCGGTATGTAACGGACCCAATCCAACCTCGGGCTCGGCCACGACCACACCGCGCGGTTCGATCCTGTTTTCGAAGCAATCTTCGAACTTGCGTACATCCAGCACGGTAACCGTCGGGGACAGCTTGCCGTTAATGACAATGTGCTTGCCATCCGGTGCCGTGTTGCAACCATGCGGACTGTTCGAAACCGGCACATAACGGGTCAGCGGCGATCCTTTGCGGCCGTCAACGACCTTAACACCGTTGATTTCCTTGTAATTGCCATTCTTGATCGCCTGTTCGATGCGCTCGATCGAAAAAATGACCGCCCAGTCCTGCTCGCTTGCCGTCATTTCGGCAAGCGACACACCGTTTTCCGAATTGTAGCAGGTCGAAACCGCATATTTTCCCTGATAATCGGCATCACAGTTATCAAGGTTGCCATCAACCATCACCTGCCAGGCAACTTCCATCGTGTCGCCGTCGATTGCCGTGAAAATTGCATGATACTGCGACGGATCGTCCAGAATGCTACCGTCATTGGGAACCGGAACCCGGTGTTCACCATTGGCAAAGACATAGCCGGTGCGCGGGAATTTCTGCGGGCGCAGACCATGGATGTCCGACGCGTTCGGAATTTCTATGATCTTGTCGCATTTCATGACGTCACAACGAATGCGGGCCACACGCGTGTTCGCCTTGTCATTCACAAACAGGTATCGCCCATCATAGGTCCCATCCGTGAAGGACATATGCGGGTGGTGCAAATCCCCGTTCAGCCAGATTTCACCCTTGTCGGCCAGATACTTTTTGGTTTCCGGCAACAGACCTTCGGTCAGGATTTTGCGGCTTTCATTCGTTTGGCCCCAACCTGTTGCGCTGCATCGGTTGAAAACCGGAATGCGCATCAGCTCGCGCATGGAGGGAACCCCCATAATGCGGACTTCGCCAGCCTGCCCACTGCTCCAGAAGCCGTAATATTCGTCAAGATCACCTGGCAAAACCTCAACCGATCCAGCAGCCGCTTTTGCAGCCGTTGGTGCGAGGATTGAACCCGCGGCAATGCCCGCAGCACCGGTTGCACCGGCAATCCCTGCCAATCCTGCCATCTTTGCTGTTCCGCCGAGCAAGCCGCGTCGGCTGATCTTATAGTTCTCTGTTTCATTCGACATAATGGAACTCCTGATATGTCACAGCTGGTTAGACGCACCGTTGTTTCCGTCCGAAGACTTCGGATTGGAACAACTTGCGCCGCATCCACCGGAGCCACAGCTCGCGGACGATGGTTTCGAATGAGAAGTCGTTTCGGTTTTCGTTTGAGGTCTGGAAGTTTTTGAACCGGATTGCAGTGCCATGCGGCGTTCAAACCGGGCCAGTTTCTGGATCATGACCGGGCAATTCTGGTCGTCGTAATACAGTTCCTGGCAATGAAGGCAGTACAGGCATTCATTCGGGTCAATGTGCCCGTCAGGATGAATGGCCTGAACCATGCATTCGTTTGCGCACCGGTGGCAGGGCGAACCACAATCACGATACCGTTTCAACCAGTCATTGACCCGGATCCGGCCAGGTATCGCCAAAGCAGCACCCAGCGGGCAAAGGTAACGACAGTAAAACCGCTCGATGAAAAGGCCCGCGACCAACAGCAGAACCGCAAACAGGACGAACGGCCAATCGCGCATGAAGGACAGAATGATCGCCGTCTTGAACGGCTCGATCTCGGCCAGATGCTCGGCCTGATCGAACGCATGGAACGAGATGCCAAATAGAACCAGAAAGGCGATATATTTGATCGGCCAAAGGCGCTGATGCAGGCCAAAGGGAACCGCGATTTGCGGAATGCGAAGCTGTTTGGCCAGCTTGTTCAAAAGTTCCTGTAACGCACCAAACGGGCAAAGCCACCCGCAATATGCACCGCGTCCCCAGAATATCAGTGACGCCGCTACCGCAAACCACAGCAGGAAAATCAGCGGATCCATCAGGAAATAGGACCAGTCAAAACCCGACCCGAATGAATTGGCAACCGTCAGGACATTGACGACCGAAAGCTGTGCATTGGCATAATATCCAATCCAGACCACGGTAAAGATCAGGAACCCGGTCCGGATCCGCTGCGTCAGTTTGCGACGGCGGACAAACCAGTCCTGGAAGAAGAACAAGCCGGTCAGAAGCAGGATTGCGCAAGACAGGATGACAATATCGACAATCCGGTTCGTCCATATCCGCTTCCAAAGCGCGTCCCGGTTTTGGGTATCGGTACCGGATTTCTGAGCACCAACCTCGTTGGCTTTTTCCGAAACATTGTCCGGTGCCACCGTTGCAACATCGATCTTGCGCAGATATTTCACCGGTGGCGCATAGTCGACGCCAAATGTCGTAAAGGCCTTTTCCAAAGCACCTAACTGGCGCTGGACCAGAAGCTGCAAATGCCACGGCACAGTTGGATCAAACGGCACTTCCTCGGGGATAACAAAAAGGGCAACTTCCCTGAAACGCGGCGCACCCTCGGCTGCAATTTCCCCGAGGCGCTTGTGATGTTTGTCACGGAAACGGACACTGTTATCGCCCTGTATAACCTGAATACGGTCAAACACCCCGCCGCGGACATAGCCTGAACCCTTGAAGGAATATTCACCGTTCGCCGCAACAAGCAACGCCTGCTGGCCGGGCTTCAGAACCTTCTGAAGATTGGCATATTCCGCATCGCCCAGCAGATTATGTCCGATCATCGGAATGGAAACGAGAGCGGTATACAGATCAATGAACGAGCCGTCGGTAGCGGTCCCGGTTTGATCGTTGCCACTGCCTTTACCTTGCCCTCTGTCGTCAGTCCCCTCGAAGGCCTGCGCAACATCGCCATGCGATAGCGACAGACGCCTAACCGACCCGTCGCCAAGCAATTCATCCCAGCTTGCCTGCCCGTCTTGCGACATATCGACGGCGAATTTGTCACCCTTGCCGCCCGGCTGCGCCAACCCGCCCAGACCAAGTGTTCGGGCCACCTTGATTGCCGAGCGCCGAATTGAATCGTCAATCACCATGATGGTGACGGTGGCACCACTAACGATATCGTCAGGCAACGCATCCAGCTCTTCGCTGCGGGCATATTCGGCTATGTTAAAACCGGTATAGCCCGCGATGTAGTCCGTGATTTTGCTTTCAGGAATGCCAACCAGCACGATCGGTTCTTTGTGGGAAACCAGTCGTGCACCGGTAATAACACCCTGCATCGAGATGCCGACCAGAATGTCGATTGGTTTGCCGGAATAACCAACCGAATTGGCCCAGTCGCTATTTAGGAAAATGTAACCAAGCTGGTTACTGCCGCTATAGACGGGAACAAGATGATCTGTTGTTTGCTCCTCGCTGATATGATCGGCTCCGGGCATGATGCTTCCGGCATCAAGCGACACGACATAATCGTCAAGCGTACCGGCAAAACTGCTGGTGAACGCAAGTCCCCAACCGATCACTGCCAGCAGTAGCAGGCGCAAACCCGATAACGAAAATGATCCGGATACAACAACCACGGCACGTCCCCACCAAACTGATGCTCCATAATCTGAACACCAGTGAGCGGGACCTTATCGGATCCGGAAACGCCTTCACTTGACTCACGTCATGTCAAAATTGCGAAATCGCAATTGCCTGATAGCTTGTCGTTTTATCTACGCAAAAACGTCATTTTTGATGACGCTCTCTAAAATTGATCTCTTCGAAACTTCAATACCAAACGACATACGGGACGATAACGCTCAAAATGGGCGGCACTTTCAAGTCCCGTTAAGCTCATATCATAAAGCTATATAATCCGGAATTGTGAGCCCGCGACAAAAGGAAACTCTCGCACACCTTCACCTCCGGAAGGCTTCGCTATCAACAAAACCGATATCCAACTCCCGGCTCGTTTTCAATATAGGTGGGGTTAAGCGGATCATCGCCAAGTTTCTGGCGCAGATGACCAATATAGATACGCAGATAATGCGTTTCACTTTCCTGCGCAGGTCCCCAGATTTCGCGCAAAATCTGTTGATGGGTCACAATCCGGCCTGCGTTACGCGCCAGCAGGGTCAGGAGTGCGAACTCCTTTTTGGTGAGTTTCAATTCGTTCTCACCCTTGAAAACCCTGTGCGCGGCCAGGTCGATCTTCAGATCACCCGAAACAATCTCGCTACTGGTCAGGCCTTCGGATTTGCGGCTGCGTAAGATAACCCGCACCCGTGCGATCAATTCGGCAATTCCGAACGGCTTTGTCACGTAATCGTTTGCGCCATGGTCCAAGGCTGTCACTTTTTCTTCCTCATTGGCACGCACGGACAGTACGATAATCGGGACCTCACTCCATTCCCGGATTTTCGCCAAAACTTCCTGCCCATCCAGATCAGGCAGTCCAAGATCAAGAATGACAAGATGCGGGGTTTCAAGGGCACATTTCTCGATGCCGGATTTGCCGGTTTCGGCCTCGATCACCTCATACCCTTGCGCGCCAAGGCTGATCCGCAGGAATTTGCGAATTTGCGGTTCGTCATCAATGATCAGCACTTTGGCCTGATCGCGCATGTCAGCTTCCTTCCGCACTGCCATCCTGCAAATCCTCGTCATCTTCTGCAACCGTCGGCATCGCGGTCATCGGCAGGGTTATGGCAATGGTTGTGCCCATACCCTGCGGCCCGTCAAGGGCGACGATACGCCCGCCGTGCGCCTCGATAAAACCACGGCAGATCGACAATCCAAGCCCCGTACCCGCCACCTGGCTATCGCCTGCGCGCACACGATAGAAAACATCGAAAACAGCCTGCCGGGCTTCGGCCGGAATACCGCGCCCGTTATCCGATATCTCGACCACCATCCGTGTTTTATCTGCCTTGGCACTTACTGTAATCCGACCATCATCAGCGGTGTGCTTCACAGCATTATCAAGAATATTGAACAGAACCTGTTCGATCAGAACCGGATCAAGCTGGATCGGTGACAGATCGGGCGACACCTGCACATCAAAGAATCGCAAACCGGCATATTTGCGGACATGCTTGACCGCACGACCGATGATCTCGGCCAGATCCGACCATTCCTTTTTCGGCTGCAAGGCACCATAGCCAAGCCGCGTCATATCCAGAAGGTTCTGGACGAACCGGTTCAGACGTTCGCTTTCCTCAAGGATGGTCTGGGTAAGCTGCCCGCGATCTTCCTCTCCCATGCTGTCGCCATAGCTTGATAATGTCGTCGCCGACCCGATGATCGATACCAGTGGGGTGCGCAAATCATGTGATACCGAAGACAAAAGTGCCGCGCGGAGCTGCTCGGTCTCGCTCAGCAATCGTGCTTCTTCGATATCGGTCGCAAGACGGGTACGCTCAACAGCAACCGCAACCTGATCGACAAGCGCCTCAAGCAGGCGACGCTGGGAAGGCCCCAATGTGCGTGCATCTTCCCTGAAGCGGACACCAAGAACACCAAGCGGTCCCTGCGGGGTATTCACGGGCATGAATAGCCATTCGGCTGTTGGCAGGGTTTCCGATCGCCACCCGGCCGGTTTGGAATGCTCCCACGCCCATTCGGCGGCCCCCCAATCCTTTAGCCCCAACTGGTCTTCTGGCGGGTAGGCTGCGGTAATTTCCAACGATCCGTCCGCACCCGGCTGCAGGACCATCGACTGACAATCAAGCGTCGCGGCCACATGATGCACCGCCGCCCACAACACATCGTCAAGCGATGCCGCCGCTGCAATCTTGCGACTGAAATCATATAGATTGGCGGTGCGCTTGCCACTGGTTTTCATGGCATCGACCTGAAGGCGCAAACGCCCCGCCAGATTGCCAACAATGACCGAAACAATCAGGAAAAATACGATGGTAATCAGCTGTTCATGATGGAACACCGACAGGGTGTAATAGGGAACAGTGAAGAAGAAATTGTAAGAAATGAAAGACAGAAGACTGGCGGCAATCGACGGCCACATGCCGCAACGGATTGCAGTTAACAATACCGCCAGAAGATAAATCAGCGACAGATTGCCAAGCGGCACATAGCGGTCGGCAAAAAGTGCGGCAGCGGTTGCTACAGTAACGCTGCCAAAGACCCATGAAAGGCTGCGTGATCGCCAGCTTCCTGGCTCGAACGGATTGTCCGCGATCAGCGAACGTTTTTTCTCATCCGCGTCCGCGGCAATGACCGTAACATCAAAACCCTCGGCATTCTCAAGCAGCTTGCGCGCCACATTTTCACGCAACAATCCGGTCCAGCGTCTTCGCCTTGGCCGTCCGATCAGAAGACGCGTAACATTGCGCTTGGACGCCAATGCGGAAATCTCGCGTGCCAAATGGGATTCCGCCTGAAGCGTGACAATTTCCGCCCCCAACTGTTCCGCCAGACGCAGTGCTTCGGCAATGTCATCTTTTTCGGCATTCGCCATCCGGTCGTCGCGTGGTGTTTCGACATGCAAGGCGATCCACGGAACACGCTGGCGTTCTGCCATCCGCTTGGCCGTGCGCACCAGCTTTTTGGCCACCGGACTTTCATTCAGGCCCACCATCAGGCGGTCCTGCGTCGGCCATGGGCCGCTGACCGCATGGGTACGCATATATTCCAGCATCTGCGCATCAATGCGTTCGGCGGCAATACGCATCGCCAGTTCGCGAAGTGCGGTCAGATTTCCCTTGCTGAAGAAATGCCGGAGAGCGCGCCCCACCTGATCGATGACATAAACCTTGCCATCGCGCAGTCTTTGCAACAGATCATCAGGCGGCAAATCGATCAGTTCAATTTCATTGGCTTTTTCAAGGAAACTGTCTGGCAGGGTTTCGCGTACGCGAACACGTGAAATCCGGGCGACAATATCGTTCAGGCTTTCAAGATGCTGGATGTTCAGCGTCGTATAGACATCAATCCCGGCATCAAGCAGCTCATCGATATCCTGATAGCGCTTTTCGTGGCGGCTGCCCGGCACATTGGTGTGTGCCAGTTCATCAACAAGGGCGATTTCCGGTTTGCGCCAGATGATCGCGTCAATATCCATTTCCCCAAAGACACGGCCCCGATGCAAAAGCCTCTTGCGCGGCAATGCTTCAAGACCGCGCAAGAGGTTTTCGGTTTCCACGCGCCCGTGGGTTTCGACAATGCCGACAATAACGTCCCGCCCCTCCTTCCGCCGTTCCTGCGCGGCCTGAAGCATGGCATAGGTCTTTCCGACGCCGGGATAGGCGCCCAGAAAGATCTTGAGCTTGCCCCGATCATCCCTGCGGGTCTGTTCCAGCAGGGCTTCGGGGGATGGACGGTCCTCTTCGTCGGTCATCTTGCGTCGATCAAAGCCTTTCGTATTTATCCTGTCATATCAGAACCATCGGCGGATCACCCGGATAAATCGCCGATAGACTGACAGCACCTTGCTCCGGAGCCAGACAGCGCGCATTTCCTCCGCCTCGCGCTGAACCTGTCTTTGCCGGGCACCGGACTGCCGAAAGACAGCCCGATACCCTGTATTTTTGGAATAATCCATCGGATCAGGACGACATTTCGTCCAGAGCCAGATTCAGCATCAGAACATTGACCCGCGGCTCTCCGATCAACCCAAAGGTTCTATCTTCAATATGGGCTGCAACCAGTTCCTCCAGATCATTGAGCGGGATGTTTCTGGCTTTAGCGACCCTTTCCATCTGGAAGCGGGCACTTTCGGGCGAGATATCGGGGTCAAGTCCGCTGCCCGATGCCGTCAGCAAATCTATTGGCACCGGGCGATTGCCGTTTTCCGCCGAAAGGTCAAGGGCACGGGCCTTGATCCCGTTGACCAGTTCCCGGTTCGTCGCCCCAAGATTGGAACCACCGGAATTATCGCCCTCATAGCCATCGCCGGCATAGGAAGGACGCGGATGGAAATAGCGATCACCTTCAAACTTCTGGCCGATCAGGCGCGAACCGATCACGGCACCATCCTTTTCAATCAGGCTGCCATTGGCTTCTTCCGCGAACAGTCCCTGCCCGATCCCGGTCATTGCCAGCGGATAGGCAACACCGGTTATCACCGTCATCACAGCAGCCATGCCAATGGCCGGACGTAACAAGTTCAACATGACAAATTCTCCGTTAAACCAGACCAACGGCATTGATCAGAAGGTCAATGACCTTGATGCCGACAAAGGGAACGATCAGGCCACCAAGGCCATAGATCAGAAGATTTCGACGCAGCAGCGCCGCCGCACTGCCCGGCGTAAACCGTACCCCGCGCAGAGCCAGCGGGATCAGGGCGATAATGATCAGGGCATTAAAGATCACCGCCGAAAGGATCGCACTTTGCGGGCTGGCAAGCCCCATGATGTTCAGGGCACCAAGCTGCGGATAGGCCGCAATGAAAAGCGCGGGCAGGATCGCGAAATATTTGGCAACATCGTTGGCAATCGAAAATGTTGTCAAAGCTCCCCTGCTGATCAGCAACTGTTTGCCGACCTGGACGATCTCGATCAGCTTGGTCGGATCGCTATCAAGGTCGACAAGGTTGCCCGCCTCGCGTGCGGCCTGGGTGCCATCATTCATCGCAACCCCGACATCGGCCTGTGCTAAGGCCGGCGCATCGTTCGATCCGTCACCGCACATCGCCACCAGACGCCCGCCTTCCTGTTCCTGACGGATCAGTTCCAGTTTCTTTTCTGGTGTTGCCTCGGCCAGAAAATCATCCACCCCGGCTTCGGCAGCGATTGCCGCAGCGGTTAACGGGTTGTCCCCCGTAATCATGACGGTCCGGATGCCCATGGCACGCAGTTCGGCAAACCGTTCGCGAATGCCCGGCTTGATGATGTCTTTCAGATGAATGACACCCATGATCTTGTGGTTTTTCGCGACCACAAGCGGCGTACCACCTGATTTGGCGATGCCATCAACGATCCGGCCAAGTTCGGCAACCTGCGGACCCGCTTCGGCATATGCCCGCATCGCATCCCCGGCACCTTTACGATATTCATCCTCACCGATATCCGCACCGGACATACGGGTTTCGGCACTAAAGGCAATCGCCTTGGACAGTTTCGATTTATCACCCCGGAAATCAAACAGCTTGCCAGCCAGCTCGACAATCGATTTGCCCTCTGGCGTGTCGTCGGCAAGCGATGCGATTGCCGCAGCTTCCGCGACTTCGCGATCTGTGACACCTTTGAGTGGCACAAATTCGTCTGCCATACGGTTGCCAAAGGTAATGGTTCCGGTTTTATCAAGCAGCAGCGTATCGACATCCCCCGATGCCTCAACCGCACGCCCGGACTTGGCGATGACATTGGCCTTGACCAGACGGTCCATACCGGCAATCCCGATGGCAGACAGCAAACCGCCAATTGTCGTCGGGATCAAGGTCACCAGCAACGCAATCAGAAACGCCATCGGGATCGACGTCCCCGAGAACAGCGCGAACGGCTCAAGCGTGACGACGACGATCAGGAAGATGATCGACATGCCGACCAGCAGGATATTAAGCGCGATCTCGTTTGGTGTTTTCTGACGCTGCGCGCCCTCGACCATGGCAATCATGCGATCAAGGAAGCTTTCGCCCGGTTTGGCCGTGACACGGACTTTAAGCCAGTCTGACACAACCCGCGTCCCGCCGGTTACCGCCGACCGATCCCCGCCGCTTTCGCGGATGACCGGGGCCGATTCACCGGTAATCGCAGATTCATCGACCGAAGCAATCCCTTCGACGATCTCGCCATCGACCGGGATGACATCGCCCGCCTCGACCAGCACAAAGTCACCGGGCGAAAGACGGCTGCTTGCGACCATTTCGACGGCGGTCTTTTCCCCGTTGCGGAGCTTTTTTGCCTGGGTTTCCTTATTGGTTGACCGCAGGCTATCGGCCCGTGCCTTGCCACGCCCTTCGGCGACCGCCTCGGCAAAATTGGCAAACAGGACGGTAAACCAAAGCCAGACGGTAATCTGGATCAGGGCCGACAGGTCCGGACCGCCCGTCATGCCTGTATGAATGCTGATGACAGTTGCCATCAGCGCACCGGCCTCAACCATGAACATCACCGGATTGCGGATCATGATCCGCGGATCAAGCTTGCGAAACGCCTCAATACTGGCAGTCCGGACAAGCGCCCCGTCCAGCAGACGGGAATTTTCTGTTTTCTTCATTTTCTGTACTCCTCCGGTCAGTAGGCAATTCCGGCCAGCATTGCGAAATGCTCCGCAATTGGACCGAGTGCCAGTGCCGGGAAGAAAGTGAGGCCGCCGACAATCAGAATGACGGCAATCAGAAGGGTAACGAAAAGCGGACCATGGGTCGGAAATGTCCCGCCCGAAACCGGAACGACATTCTTCGTCCCGAGCGACCCGGCAATCGCCAGGATCGGAATGATGAAGCCATAACGCCCCAGCAGCATCGCAATGCCCTGCAAGGTGGTATGGAACGGCATTCCGGCCCCGAACCCGGCAAAGGCCGAGCCGTTATTGCCCGTCGCCGAGCTATAGGCATAAAGGATTTCCGAAAGCCCGTGCGGTCCAGCATCCTGTACTGCCGTCATAGCGACCGGAACGGTGGCCGACAGGGCCCCGAATACCAGAATGCCGATCGGCATGGTCAGGATGGCCAGAACAGCCAGCTTGATCTCGCGGGCTTCGATCTTCTTGCCCAGATATTCCGGCGTCCGCCCGACCATAAGTCCGGCAATGAAAACCGTCAGAACAACAAACAGCAACATGCCGTAGAAACCGGCACCAACACCGCCATAGACGATTTCGCCAAGCTGCATGTTCAGCATCGTGACCATGCCGCCAAGCGGTGTCAGACTGTCATGCATGGCATTGACCGATCCGTTCGACGCGGCCGTCGTTGCCGTTGCCCAGAGGGTGGAATTCAGGATACCGAAACGGGTTTCCTTGCCTTCCATATTGCCCGGATCGGCAATAATCGTGCTGGAATTTGTCAGCAACGCATTGCCTGCCTTTTCCGCACTATAGGTCGCGGCAAATCCACCGACAAACAGCACAGCCATCACGGCGAAAATCGCAATGCCCTGGCGCTTGTCATTAACCATCTTGCCAAACAGGAAACAAAACGCCGCCGGGATCAGCAGGATATAAACCATCTGAAGCAGATTGCTCAGAGGTGTCGGGTTTTCATATGGATGCGATGAATTGACGTTAAAGAAGCCGCCACCATTGGTGCCAAGCTGTTTGATCGCGATCTGCGATGCGGCCGGCCCCTGAGCCAGAACCTGCTTTGTGCCCTCAAGCGTGGTTGCATCTACATAGGAATTCAGGTTCTGCGGAACGCCCTGCGACATCAGGAAAATTGCTGCGATAATCGAAAGCGGCAGCAGAATGTAAAGAACCCCGCGCGTCATATCGACATGGAAGTTGCCAAGATCACGGATTTTGCGACCAGCAAACCCGCGGATCACCGCAACGGCAACCGCCATGCCCGTTGATGCACTGACAAAGTTCTGCATGGTCAATCCGACCATCTGACTGAAATAGGACAGTGAGGTTTCACCGCCATAGGCCTGCCAGTTGGTATTGGTGACAAAACTGACCGCCGTATTGAACGCCAGATCGGACGACATCGGCGCCAGCCCGGCCGGATTCCACGGCAAAAGATGCTGCAAACGCAGAATGACAAACAGCAAAACCCATCCGGCAGCATTAAAGGCCAGAAGGGTCACGGCATATCGCGACCAATGTTGCGATGCCTGCGCATCGATACCGCAAATGCGATAAATGACTTTCTCAACCGGCTTGAAAACGGGGGACAGCAAAACCCGCTGCCCGCTGTAAACCCGGTACATATACCCGCCCAGCAACGGGGCGCACGCCAGCAGGATCGCGCAATAAAGCGCGAACTGGCCGAGATCGGTTGTCATCGGGAACTCCGTCCTAGAATTTTTCGGCCCGGATCAGGGCGTAAAACAGGTAGATAACAAGCGCGGCCGATACCGCGCCGCCAAGAATGTAACTGATCATGGAACCTCCTAGATCCGTGCGCAGCCGCGTACCGCAAGCCCGCACATGGCAAAGGCACCCAATGCCAGAACGGCATAGATCAGATCGAACATGGGATACTCCTGTAGTGTTCGGATCAACCGCTACAGGCTAGGAGGGAGAGCCGTAAAAATACGATGGCAGAAATATGTTCTGGCCGGTGTTCGGCATAAAAAATGCGTAAAATCCCGATGACAGTGCACGGCAATGCTCTCTAAACGGCTCTGATTTGCGTTCACACCAGCGGGTATAACCCGAATTATGACAATCCGGGCGACAGCTGCTTAAATTGATTTCACATGGGAAACTGGTGGCAATGGAGCAGTGATTACGCTCTGTAACCACTGCTCCTGTCCTGTGCCACAAAAGGTGACATTCGGCATTCTGCGAAATCAATGTCTTAGCGTTTCCGCTTGCCAAGTAAGTTGACACGTATTGACACAAAAGCGGATAAAAAGCTGCAAGATTGACAGAAAAGCTGACATTTCTCTTGCAGTCACTTTTAGAGGCTCAAAAAATGAACGTCGGCACGCTCGGCCAGCCTGTCAGATCCGGTTGATTGTTTTCCGGTCTCTACTTCCCGGACTGAAGTTTTGAATCCGAATATGCTTCTCTCAGATGGGTGACATCCCTCTCAAGACGATGAATTCTTTGCTCGAGATCAAGCAGATAATCCCCCTCTGGATCATCAACCCATTCAAACTTTCCGATGCAACTCTGACACTTTTTCCATAACCGCTGAAACATTTCAGTTTCTCCCTTTTCGTCCGACCAAAGCCAAATTCCTGCAAAATTGGCTCTCCTCTGCAATGCGACATAAACGCTACGATAATCTGTTCAAGACGCGACAAAGTTCGCCCAGTGCATGTTCACCGGAAATACGGCACCCTAGGTCCGCTTCAAATCCTTCCACAAGCTCACGTGCCTGCCCCAGAAGACTCGCCCCATCCGGGGTAAGTACAATCCTATGGGCACGACGGTCCTTCCGATCTTCATCCCGAACAACCAATCCACGTCGCACCAACGGCGCAAGATTGGCCGTAATCGTGGCGTGATCCTTTCCAAGCAGCTCTGCCAGATCTTTCTGACGAAGGTCGCCATCCAAGCCGATGGCATCCAAAATCATCAATTGCGAACCGGTTATTCCGATCGACTGCAAGACGCTGTTAAGACGCCTTGAAATCACGCGGTTGATCCGCTGCAAAACAAAGCAGAAGCGTCCGGATAACGGCATGTCGCCGTTTGCCTGTATCGGTTTTGTCCCCGACGGGTTTTCCTTATTCTGCTGCATTATTCGGGCGTTTTTCATGGAGGCCAATGTTTGCAGGAGCCCGTTCCATGTCAGACGCCGGTTTGATCCGGAACCAAACGGCATAAAGCGCAGGCAGGAAGAGCAGGATCAGAACAGTCCCGGCCGCAGTCCCCCCAATCAGCGTGTAAGCCATGGAACCCCAGAACACCGAATGGGTAAGAGGAACAAAGGCCAGAACAGCCGCAAGGGCGGTCAGGATAACTGGCCTTGCACGCTGGACCGTTGCCTCGACAACAGCATGATAGTCATCAAGCCCCGCGGCGCGGTTATCCTTGATCTGCTCTGTCAGGATCAGGGTGTTGCGCATCAAAATCCCGGCCAGCCCGATCAATCCCAAAATGGCGTTGAAACCAAAGGGTTGATTGAAGGCGATCAGTGTCGGAACAACCCCGACAAGCCCCAATGGCGCGGTCAGCATGACCATGGTCATGGTCGACAGGCTCCGGACCTGCAGGATGATAACGATCAGGGTGGCAGCAATCATTGCCGGGAATATTTTCGCAAGGGCCGTATTTGCCTTGACCGATTCCTCGATGCTTCCGCCCATTTCAATGCGATATCCGACCGGAAGCGACGCGATCAGCGGCTGAAATGCCTCCATGATCTGCTTTGAAACCTCTGGCGGCTGCGTTGCCTCGTTGATGTCCGAGCGGACCGTGATCACCGGTGTGCGATCACGCCGTTTCAGGATCGGTTCTTCGAGCTGTATTTCGGTTCTTCCGATCTGATCGAGCGGAATTTGCTGTCCGTCCCGGCTCATCAGCGAGAAATCTGCAAGCCGGGCAGGATCAAGACGCGTTTCCCCGGCACTTCGTGCCACGACAGGTACATTGCGAATATTTTCGCGAACCTGCGTCACCGGAATCCCCGTCAGAAGGAACTGCATCTGCTGTGCCGCCTCGGTCGGTGACAGGCCAATAAGATTGAGACGATCCTGATCCGGCGTGAAGCGCAGGACCGGCGCACGGTTGCCCCAGTCGCGATTTGCCTGCCGGACATCGGGAACCTTGCGCATGATCCCCAGCGCCTTTTCGGAAATCTCGTAAAGCTTTTCCGGGTCGGGCCCGGTAATGCGGAACTCGACGGGGAACGGGGTATAGGGACCGAACACCAATTGCGTAACACGAACATAGGCTTCCTGAGCAAGCCCGTCAGATACGGCCTTCCGAAGGCGATGTTTCAACGCCTCCCGCCCTTCTGCGTCCGGTGTCAGGACGACGATCTTGGCAAAGGATGGATCAGGAAGTTCTGGCGCCATGGCAAAAAAGAAGCGCGGCGCGCCCTGCCCGATATAACTGGTAACGATCTTTGCCTCGGGCTGTTGTTGCAGCCAGTTTTCAATCTTCTCGACCGCTGCCGTTGTGGTTTCGATGCTTGTCCCTTCGGGCAGGCGCACCTCAACCAGCACTTCGGGGCGATCCGACGTCGGGAAGAATTGCTGCTTGATAAGCCCCATTCCGGCCCCGGAGAGAAGGAAGGCAAAGACAACAAGGCCACATGTCAGGAATTTGTGACGCACGGCATAACGGATCAGCCCGCGAAGACGCCGATAATTCGGTGTGTCATAGATCGCGTGATGGCCACCTTCGACCGGCTTGATCGCCGGCAGCATCTTGACGCCAAGATAGGGCGTGAAAATCACCGCCACAAGCCAGGAGACAATAAGCGCGAAACCGACAATCCAGAAGATATTGCCGGCATATTCACCGGCACTGGAACTGGCAAAACCAACCGGCATCAAACCAATGATCGTGACCAGTGTACCGGAAAGCATCGGGGCTGCAGTATGGCTCCAGGCATAGGCCGCCGCCTTGATGCGATCCATGCCCTCTTCCATTTTGACCACCATGACCTCGATGGCGATGATGGCATCATCGACAAGCAGGCCAAGCGCCAGAATAAGCGCGCCAAGCGTGATCCGATCAAAAAACCTGCCGGTTTCCAGCATGATCAGAAAAACAACGGCAAGCGTCAACGGAACAGCAGCGGCAACCACGATCCCCACCCGCCAGCCAAGGCTGATCAGACTCACCAGCAGCACAACCCCAAGCGCCATGGCGAATTTCATCATGAACTCGCCCACGGCCGCGTTGATATTCACGGCCTGGTCACTGACCTTCTCGAAGCTGATGCCAAGCGGCAATGTCTTTGCGATGGCAGCAGACCGGTCTTCCAGTGCTTCGCCGAGGTCCAGTCCGTTCCAGCCCTGTTGCATCACGACTGACAACAGGAGTGCCGGTTCGCCGTCGTGACGGATAATGTAGGTCGGCGGATCTTCATACCCACGACGAACCTCGGCGACATCCGAAAGCTTCAGCGTGCGTCCACCGGCAACAATTGGTGTATCCGCGATGGTCTGGATGCTGTTATAGGCGCCATCAAACCGAAGGAAGACCTGTGGCCCGTGCGTATCGATTGAACCGGCTGGCGTAACGGTGTTCTGGCGTTGCAAAGCCCCCGCAATCTCCTGCATCGATATGCCGAGTGTCGCGAGCTTCGCATAGGAGAATTCAACAAAAATCTGTTCGGTCCGCTCGCCAAGAATATTGATCTTCTTGACGCCGGGAACATGCAAAAGGTCTTGACGGATCGTTTCGGCCTCACGGACCAGATCGCGCATCGGCATCCCCTGTGCCTGCAAGGCATACAGGGCAAAACTTACATCCGAATATTCGTCATTAACGAAGGGTCCAAAGACACCGGAAGGCAGATTGCGGGCCTCATCCCCCAGCTTCTTGCGCGCCTGATAGAACTCTTCATCCACTTCTGACGGCGGTGTGCTGTCTTTTAATGTGACAGTCAGAAAGGCATATCCGGGGCGCGTTATTGTCTCCACGCGGTCATACCACGTAAGTTCCTGAACCCGCTTTTCCATCGGTTCAGCGACAAGATCCTGCATCTCGCGCGCGGTTGCTCCGGGCCATGCGGCTGTCACCGTCAGCGTCTTGATGGTAAAGGATGGATCTTCCGCCCGGCCCAGATTTACAAAGGCGTAAACCCCGGCGGCGGCAAGCAGAATGATAAAGAATAATGTGACGGCTCTCTCGCGAACGGCGAGCGCGGAAAGATTGAAACGCATCAGTTCGCCGCCTCTGCCTGAAGGATCGTTCGGATTGCAGTACCGTCCGCAAGCAGATGCGCGCCAAGAGCAACAATCTCCTGCCCTTCATTTATCCCGGTGACAATTGCGGTTTCTTCCCCAAGCTTCCTGATCTGTACCGGTACAAACTGCACAGACGCGGAATCCTGCGTGATCGTCCAGACACCCGTGCGACGGCCATCATCAAGAACCGCGCCAATCGGCACCACGACACCTGCTTGCTGATCCTGACTGGCAATCGAAACCGTCACTGTTGCGCCAAGTGGCGCTGAGGCGGCTTTACCTTCAAGCACATAGCGGGATTCATAGGTACGCGTCAGCGGATCGGCAGCATCAGATATCTGCCGCAAACGCGCGTTCCCGTGCGCTTCATTCTGTCCATAAACACTGGCGATAGCCACGGATCCGATTTCAGGACGGATCGTTTCAGGAAGGGCAATAACCGCCTCCCGCGGCCCGGCATGGGCAAGCTGAACGACGGTTTGCCCCGCAGCGATGACCTGCCCCGGTTCGCCAAGTGTCGCCACCACTGTTCCATCGGCATCGGCTAACAATGTGGAATAGGTTGCTTCATTTTCGGCCACTTTCGCGTCCGCTTGTGCCGCGGCCAATTGAGCTTGTGCCGTATCGCGGATCGCCTTGACCTGTTCATAACGTTGCCGACTGGCCGCCAGCCCGTCCTTGACCAGTGCTGCGTATCTTTTTTCGTCTGCCTGCGCCTGAACAAAAGATGCACGCGCCGCCGCAACCGCATTGCGTTTTGCCGTCAGGGCAAGCTGCAAATCCGTCTCGTCAAGTCGCATCAAAGGCTGCCCCGCTTCGACCTGCTGTCCGACATCGACAAAACGTTCGACAATCTTGCCCGGCACGCGGAATCCCAGATTGCTTTGAACCCGCGCGGCAACGGTGCCCGTGAAAGAACGCTCAGCCCCGTGAACACCCGCCGCCCTTGCAACTTTCACCAAAACCGGTGCTTCACGCGGATCTGTCGCCGCCGACGCTTCGCCGGGTGCGGATTGGGAGAGAACAGCAAACCCGATCGCCCCGACAGCTGCCAATGCGACCGCACCAAAAAGAAATAGCCGTTTGCGCCTCATGGCGGAGCCTTTCACTGGAAAACTTAACCGACAAATTAGATTACATACGACATCATTAATTCATTTAGATTTCGATCGCAATCTATTTTATGTGCAACGAGGCACGGCTGAAACCAGGGGGTTCTCCGATCACTTGCACCGGGACGGAAAAGCGGATATAGATGTTAGTTGAAATCTAACTACGGATATCAAGCAATGCGTGTCAGCCGTGAACAAGCCAACCGAAACCGCGAACATGTGATTGATGTCGCCAGCCGTCTGTTCCGGGAACACGGATTTGACGGGATTGGCCTCAAGGACCTGATGAAAAGTGCAGGATTAACTCAGGGCGCTTTCTACAAACAGTTCGCCTCCAAAGAAGACCTCGTCGCACAGGCATCGCGACGTGCTCTTGGGGGATCCACGGAACAATGGATCGAAGCCACCGAGAAAAATCCGGACAATCCGCTTGATGCTGCAATCGCATTTTATCTTAGCGAAGACCATCAGGAAGCGAGAATGGATGGCTGCCCGATCGTCGCACTTGGTGCCGATGCCGCCCGGCAAAGCCCTGACGTCAAAGCTTCATTTGAAGCTGGCGTGAAAGCTCATCTTGACGTGCTTGGCCAAATGATTTCGGCAGCCAGCGAGGCAGAGCGGGAAGAAAAATCAATCGCCATCCTGTCGCTGATGGTTGGTGCCCTTACATTGGCCCGCGTTGTCAATGATCCGGAAATGGCAAAATCATTTCTGGATGCTGCGGCCAAAAAAGTCCGGGAAATCGCCTGAGATTGCGACCACCAAGCACTTTGCGAAGAACAGAATGTCGGGACGAACATGTCCCCTAAGAAGTCTGGCAATTTCGAAAATCGCTGCCCAGCATAAAGCTCCTGCGCACGGGGCTTCGTGCGCCAATGCGATGCCCTCCCTCAATGCAAAGCGTGACAGCCTTCTTCTCACTATCATGCATCGTGCAGTGCGGTAGCGATCAGGACCGCACCCGCCGCTTCTATCGCATGACCAGGCGCGATGCCACCTCCCTCCACACTCACAATACATCGGTCGCCCCTGCTGCCTGCAGGACAGAGGACCGCACGACCGCAAAAGCCTCCGCCTCAAGGAACAGGCCATTTGACGGGAAAAATCCCCCAGCAGCCAGACGCTCTGCCTGATCACATATCATTTGCTGCGACAGCTATTTAGATTTCGATTGAAATCTAAATATTTTATAGAGTATGAGTGAAATCTATTCACTCAGTCGGACTGAGCTCGGGATTCCATTGCCCCAAAACAGGAAAGAACAACCATGCCGAATTCTAAAGTTGTGGTCGTAACCGGCGTATCGTCTGGCATTGGCCGCGCTACTGCCATCAAGTTTGCCCAAATGGGCTGCCGGGTCTTTGGGACCGTGCGAAATATTGAAAAAGCACAGTCCATAGAAGGCGTTGAACTGATCGAGATGGATGTCCGCGACGAAACGGCTGTTCAAAATGGTGTTCAAGCCATCATTGCGCAGGCCAATCGCATTGATGTCGTGATCAACAGTGCGGGCGTGACCCTGCTCGGCGCGACAGAAGAGACCTCTATTGCCGAAGCACAGTCGCTATTTGACACCAACGTTTTTGGCATCCTGCGCGTCGTAAAAGCTGTCCTGCCCTACATGCGCGAACAAGGTTCGGGACGCATTGTTAATATCAGCTCGGTACTGGGTTTTCTTCCTGCGCCGTATATGGGCCTCTATTCAGCATCGAAGCATGCTGTTGAGGGCCTCTCGGAGACTCTGGATCATGAAGTCCGCAAGTTTGGAATCCGGGTATCGCTTGTCGAACCGTCCTTCACCAAGACCAATATGGACATCAATGCGCCCCAGACAGCATCAACACTCTCAGCCTATGACAAGGATCGCAATACGGTATTCGAAGCCATCCAAGCGAATGTCCACAAAGCCCCCGAGCCAGATGAGGTCACTTCCACGATCGTTAATCTTGCCCTAGGCACATGGAAGATGCGACGGACACCAAAAGGCGAGGCCTCGCTTCTCAGAAAACTGCGACGGTTCATGCCGTTCGGCCCAGTGGATTCCGGCCTCAGGAAAACCTTTGGGCTTTCCTGAACGGACGAGCATCATAACGCCGAATTATGACAACTCTGCAATCGATGCGTTGAGCTCATTGCGTGCGGGGGCAGAAGAGGAGCGATCAAGGATCTTATATCTGCGACTTGTCTGGGTCGATGAACAGTGCTTCAATTCAGCCCGCAACCACCCTTCAAAGAAAGACGCGGACGATGTCCGGGAAAGCTGAAACGCGCATCAGCAGTGCGCTCAAATCAGAACCAGCGACCGCGCTCGTCTGAGTACATCAGCCAAAACCGGATTTCCCGCAATCCGCGAAGTCCCGACGAACCCGGGGCTTCGGCATCCTCGCCAACGGAGCGCAGATCGACTGCCTTCCGTCTCATGACCTGCTCCGGTCACTTCCGTCCATGGTGGCATTTCCTGCAACCAACGAAGCCCGGATAAACCTCGGGCATTAGCCATCCTCGCAACAGACAGCCTTCGGCCCCACTCCGGTCACGTTTGGCAATGGCGGCCTTCCCGCAAGCAGCGGAATCCCACACAAACCCCGGGCCTTCGCCAGCCTTCCCAGCAGACAGCCTTCGGCCTCACGTCGTGCTCCGGTCACTTTCGGCAATGGCAACACTTTCCCGCAACCACCGAGGTCCAAACAAACTCCGGGCGCACGGGCCCCACCTTTCGACCGTTGACGGGCCATAGCTCAATGCTGCCCCCTCCTGCCATTCCTGCCGCTCCCGGCAAATTTAATACTCCCTCTCCAACAAGACGCACCTCTCCCGTCATGACAAATGACCGGGTTAGTTCCCCAGTCCTAGTCCTCGGGCAGAATGCCGCCATAATGGCTCTGCCATCCGCCGACCCGTATCCTGCGGAGCACCCCGCCGCCCTGCCCGTGTCGATATCCGCGTCTTTGCCGCTGCATCCTGATTACCCTCTTTCATTCGGCCCCAAACGCAAAAACCCGCAAGGCACAAGGCCTTGCGGGTTTCGGTCCGGGTGCATTTCTCCCGTTGACTTTTCTCTTATGTCACAAACAAAAGAACAAATCAAGAACTTTTACGAAAAATATGGTAGGCATTTTAGGGGAAATGTGTCCCACGACGTTAAAATCGTGGGACACAATCACCAATTAACCGTTTAATAACAACAAGTTAATCATATGAATGGTAGGCCCGGAGGGACTTGAACCCCCAACCAGACCGTTATGAGCGGTCGGCTCTAACCAATTGAGCTACGGGCCCCAAAGGGGAATAGAAAAGACCGCGCCAATTGTCTGGCGCGGTCCCGAAAACTAGCGATTTTCGGGCCAAGGTCAAGCCCGAACGTCGCAAGATTTTTTAATAATCGAGGAACGAACGCAATTTGCGCGAGCGCGACGGATGCTTGAGCTTGCGCAGTGCCTTTGCCTCGATCTGACGGATACGTTCGCGGGTCACGGAGAACTGCTGACCAACCTCTTCGAGGGTGTGGTCGGTGTTCATGCCGATCCCGAAACGCATACGCAGAACACGTTCTTCACGCGGTGTAAGCGATGCCAGAACGCGCGTGGTGGTTTCACGCAGGTTGGCCTGGATCGCAGCATCAAGCGGCTGAACGGCGTTCTTGTCTTCGATGAAATCGCCAAGATGGCTGTCTTCCTCGTCCCCGATCGGGGTTTCGAGAGAGATCGGTTCCTTGGCGATTTTCAGAACCTTGCGAACCTTTTCAAGCGGCATCTGCAGCTTTTCTGCCAGCTCTTCCGGGGTCGGCTCACGACCGATTTCATGCAACATCTGGCGTGAGGTACGAACCAGCTTGTTGATGGTTTCGATCATGTGAACCGGAATACGGATCGTGCGGGCCTGATCGGCGATGGAACGCGTGATCGCCTGACGGATCCACCAGGTCGCATAGGTCGAGAATTTGTAACCACGGCGGTATTCAAACTTGTCCACCGCCTTCATCAGGCCAATATTGCCTTCCTGAATAAGATCAAGGAACTGAAGACCACGGTTGGTATATTTTTTGGCGATCGAAATCACGAGACGCAGGTTGGCCTCGATCATTTCCTTTTTTGCACGGGCCGCTTCGCGCTCGCCTTTGTTAACAACGCCGTAAACACGACGGAATTCACCGATCGGCAAGCCGACTTCGGCGGAAACACCGCCAACCTGTTCACGCAGCTGGGCGATTTCATCGGGATAGCGTTCAACAAAAGCTTTCCAGCCCTTGCCCGGCAGTTCGCCAACGCGCTCCATCCAGTTCGGGTCGAGTTCATGGCCCTGATACTGTTTGACGAAATCGGGGCGTTTAATCTTGCAACGGTCGGCAAAACGCAGAAGCTTGCCCTCAAGGCCGAGCAAACGGTTATTCAGACCGGTCAGGTGATCAAGCAGTTCCTCAATCCGGAAGTTGTTCAGGTGAACATCTTCCATCAGGTCAACCATCTCACCTTTCAGCTTGGCATACCGCTTTTCGGTCGCAGCCGGAACGGTTTCGCCCTTGTTCATTGCAACAAGGCGCTGTTCCTGTGCCTTGTGCAGTTTTTCGTAGGTTTTCGCGATCAGCTCGAACTTCTCGAGAACCTGCTCGGTCAGTTCCTCTTCCATTTTGGAAAGCGAAACGTTGACCTGCTCGTTCTCGTCATCGTCCTCGTCGTCGCCATCACCCTCGCCTTCTTCGCCTTCGGAATCATCGTCCGACTCTTCGTCGTCCTCTTCTTCCTCGTCGCTGGCAGGCGCACCGGTCGGCTCAGGCGTTTCGGTTTCGGCTTCTTCGTCTTCATCGGCATCGGTTTCGACGGCGGCTGCCTCGAAATCATCGCCTTCGGCGTCGGCTTCTTCACCTTCTTCGGCTGCGATTTCCGCATCCGGGCCACCGCCATAGGTGGTTTCCAGATCGATCACATCGCGAAGCAGAAGGTTGCCAGCCTGAAGCTGATCATGCCAGTTGACGATCGCGCGAATGGTCAGCGGGGATTCGCAAATCCCGCCAATCATCATGTCACGGCCAGCCTCGATACGCTTGGCAATGGCGATTTCGCCCTCGCGTGACAGCAGCTCGACGCTGCCCATCTCACGCAGATACATCCGGACCGGGTCATCGGTACGGCCAACATCATCTTCGGAAATATTGCCGCTCGGATCCGAGTCTTTCTCGTCATCGTCGTCCGAGTCGTCACCATCTTCGCCATCGATAACATTGATGCCCATCTCGTTGAGATTGCTCATCACGTCTTCGATCTGCTCGGAGGAAAAATGCTCCGACGGCAAGGCAGCATTCAGTTCATCGACCGAGATGTGGCCCTTCTCCTTGCCCTTGGCAATGAGCTTCTTGATGGCCGCTTTATATGTATCGAGAAGAGGTCCGTCTGCGGTTTCAGAAGAGTTCTTTTTCTCTTCAGCGTTCGAAGTCTTAGACGACATCTATTCCCCGTTTCCCGCTGGGTACAGTTCGTACCGTTGTTGTCCCACGCACTGTTTTCATCAGCGCAAATCACAAATAGCCCGAACGCCGATCCCGCATACAAACCGCATGCATCGATCAGTCGTCGAGCTTAAACACTTTTTCCCGGCGCCGGGCCAGATCGTCGCGTCTATGCGAAAATCTTTCCCATTCTTCCTCGCTGATATCTGCTGCCAACTGTCGGACGGCGTATTTTGCCTCTTCGTCCTCCAGGGAGCTTACAGCCATGGAAAAAACCTGTTCCCAACCCGCACGAGCCCGTTCGAGCGGCGTTTCGGGCCTGGCGAAAGCGGCGTGCGCCAAAATGTCCGCACCAACCACCCGCAATACTGTCTCTGACAGCCCGTCGCGCTCCAAATGGGCCTTGATTGTTTCGGAATCAAGTCCGGGATCACCGTCAAGCAGCTTTAAGACGGCACGACGAAGATTGTCAAGGTCGGAGTCTGCACAAGTGTAGATTCCAAGCCGCTCGCCAACATCCTCATGCAGGTGGGGATGGTTTATCAACGTTACCAGCAAGATACAGTCCTGTACGACACGACGTTTTTGCATGGGTGGACGCGACATCCCCGGAACGGCTTTACCTGCCGGTTCCCAGAAATAGTCTTTTTTTCCGCCTTTGCCACCCCGGCTGAATTTTTTGTTCTGGTATCCACCGCCTGGCGCAGGCCGTGATCCCCCGCCTTTTGCGCGATCACCCTTGAATAATTGCCAGATACGATCGCGGAACATCGACTGGTATTGCGATCTGACCGCGTCATCACCGATTGCCGAAATGCGTTTCTGAATATCGGCCTCAAGGGCGGCACGGCGTTCTGGTGTGTCCGTCGCCCGCCCACCAACTTCCATGCGCCACACCAGTTCCGCCAGCGGCACGGCGCTATCGAGTATCTTGCGGAAACTTGCAAATCCGGTTGCTCCCGCCATCAGACTATCGGGGTCTTCGCCCTCTGGCAGGATCGAAAACAGCAATGATTTGCCCGGACGCAGGATGGGAAGGGCACGCTCTGCGGCACGCACCGCCGCGCGCTTGCCCGCCGCATCCCCGTCAAGACACAGGATCGGCTCGTTGGTCATTTTCCAAAGCTCGCCGATCTGTTCTTCGGTCACCGCTGTCCCCAACGGGGCCACCGCCCCGCGAAAACCGGCCCGATGCAGGGCAATCACATCCATGTAACCCTCGGTCACAATGATCGGCGCATCCTGCTGGCTGGCTTCACGGGCCTGCGGCAAGCCGTAAAGAAGCTGGCCCTTATGAAACAAAGGTGTATCAGGACTATTCAGATACTTTGGTTTGGTGTCGCCCATGACACGCCCGCCAAAGGCAACAACCCTGCCCCTTCGATCAAGGATCGGAAACATCACGCGACCACGGAACCGATCATAGGTCTGACGGCCCTGATCTTCGGGCTCGATCAGAAGCCCGGCTTCAATCATCAGCGGCTCGTCAAATTCCTCGCGTTTTAACGCTGCCTTCAGCGCACCACGATTATCGGGTGCAAAGCCCAGTCGGAATTCGGCAATCGTTTTATCGTCAAGACCGCGACGACGAAAATATTCAAGCCCTTCGCGACCTTCGGGCATATGAAGCACGCGCTCATAAAATACGCAGGCTGCTTCCATCACTTCGTAAAGTGTCTTGGCCTTTTTTTCACGTTCCTGGGCTTCACGGGATGGTTTGGGCACATCCATGCCGACCTGATTGGCCAGCACCTCGACCGCCTCGACAAAGGTCAGCCCGCGGGTATTCATCACAAAACTGATCACGTCGCCATGCGCGCCACAGCCAAAACAGTGATAAAAGCCCTTCTGCTCGTTGACCGTGAAAGACGGGGATTTTTCGGAATGGAACGGGCACAGGCCGGAATATTCCCGGCCGCGTTTAATCAGCTTCACCGACGTACCGACAATATCTGCCAGTCCGACGCGCGCCCGCAGATCGTCAAGAAACGACTGGGGAAAGCTCATGATTGTCCCGATCCCGTGATCATGTTGATACCAAGTCCCGTTTTACCCTTTTATTGATTCCATTCTGGAATCCGGGCTTAGGGACGACGAAAGCCGGACGATTTTACACGCCCGGCTTCCATAAAAAATAGCTATTCTCGAAATCAGCCGAGAAGTTTTTTCGCAACACCGCCGGCTTTGCCGAAATCCATGCAACTGGCATATTTTTCGCGAAGGGCCGCCATCGTCCGGCCCATATCCTTAAGGCAGGTTGCGCCAAGGTCGGTAACCACGCCTTTGACAGCCGCCTCGATTTCTTCATCGGACATCTGTTTGGGCAGGAACCGTTCAATCACGCCGATCTCGGCGGCTTCCTGTGCCGCAAGTTCGGGGCGATTGCCCTTGGTGTACATTTCGATGCTTTCGCGACGCTGTTTAACCATCGCCTGCAGCAGGGTCAGGATTTCCTCGTCGGAAATACCGTCCGTATTCCCCTCGCCGCGTGCCGCAATATCGCGTTCCTTGAGCGCTGCCAGAATGAGGCGCACGGTGGTCACGGATACGGCATCCTTTTCGAGGACGGCCTTTTTCAAAGCGTCTGTAAGCTGCGATCGCAGCATGGCTTATCTCTGATTCTGTGGAAGAAAGGAGCGAACATACCCCAAAAGCGCCATCTAGGCAAAGAAAACCTTTCCACTCAACTTATTGATTTTAAAAGAAAAATAAAAGTTTGGATGCATCCTTGACAGGGCGACACGACTCCCGTAGACATCCGCCAATTTGCCTGCCGGGATGAGGTTTTAACCCGCTTTCAGCATATTGCACCAACGTCTTTTGACGTTACGGTCGTTCATGCTGGGGATACCTTGTCATGTCCGCATGCCCGATATGCAGGGGAATTTGGCCGTTTTTCTCGGCCTGCTCGTAATTATTATATATAAAGACTCCGTGTCTCACCGTGGAAAGATCGAAAGGACATTCGCCAATGTCAGCGCCCACGCACACCCCGCCTCCTGGAGCTTCTGCCGTTCTGGTACTTGCTGATGGTTCTGTTTACTGGGGACGAGGCGTCGGCGCCCGAGGAGAGGTGGTTGGTGAAGTCTGCTTCAACACCTCGATCACGGGCTACCAGGAAATCATGACCGACCCGTCCTATGCCGGGCAGATGATCACCTTTACTTTCCCCCATATCGGCAATGTCGGCACCAATGACGAGGATATCGAAAACGAAATCCCCGTCGCCCTTGGCTGCATCCTGCGCCAGGACATTACCGAGCCGTCAAACTATCGCGCAAAGGGTCATTTCAATGACTGGCTGGCAAAGCATGGCCGGATCGGCATTGCCGGTATTGATACCCGCCGCCTGACCAAACGCATCCGTAGCGAAGGCGCTCCGAATGGCGTGATCTGCCACAACCCGGATGGCAAGTTCGATATCGATGCCCTGATCGCCAAGGCCAATGAATGGCCGGGCCTGGAGGGCATGGACCTTGCCAAGGATAATAGCTGCACCGAGGGTTATGACTGGGATCAGACCCTTTGGACCCGCGAAGGCGGTTATGGCGAACTTGGCAATGCCAAACACCATGTTGTTGCCATCGATTACGGTGTGAAACGCAATATTCTGCGTAATCTTGCCGCGCTTGAATGCAAGGTATCGGTTGTTCCGGCAACGACGTCTGCCGAAGAAATCCTTGCGATGAACCCGGATGGGGTCTTCCTTTCGAACGGCCCTGGCGATCCGGCGGCGACCGGCGAATATGCGGTTCCAACCATCAAAAAACTGATCGCCAGCGGCAAACCGGTTTTCGGTATCTGCCTTGGTCATCAGATGATGGCGCTCGCCCTTGGTGCAAAAACCAAAAAGATGGATGTCGGTCATCGCGGTGCGAACCACCCGGTAAAGGACACCACAACCGGTGTCGTGGAAATCACCAGCCAGAACCACGGCTTTGTCGTCGACAAGGACAGCCTGCCCGACAATGTCGAAGCAACGCACTTCTCGCTGTTTGACGGATCCCTTGCCGGGCTTCGCCTGAAAGACAAACCGGTCTTTGCGGTTCAGTACCACCCCGAAGCATCCCCGGGGCCGCATGATAGCCATTACCTGTTCAAACGTTTCGTTGGCCTGATCGAAGACGCGAAAGCCTGATAGCGCGACGACATCAGCGACAAGCGATTAACGGACTTAATTTCGGGCGGTGCAGCAATCGCGCCCGCCACGCCAAAAGCGGAAAAAGACATGCCGAAACGTACAGATATCAAATCCATCCTTATCATCGGTGCCGGCCCGATTGTCATTGGTCAGGCCTGCGAATTTGACTATTCCGGTGCACAGGCCTGCAAGGCCCTGAAGGAAGAAGGCTATCGCGTCATTCTGGTCAACTCGAACCCGGCGACGATCATGACCGATCCGAACCTGGCCGATGCGACCTATATCGAGCCGATCACACCTGAAATGGTCGCCAAGATCATCGAAAAGGAACGCCCGGATGCCCTGCTGCCGACCATGGGTGGTCAGACAGCACTGAATACCGCACTGGCACTTTATGACGATGGCACGCTGGATAAATATGGCGTTGAAATGATCGGTGCGAAAAAGCACGTGATCGAAAAAGCCGAAGACCGCCAGCTTTTCCGTGAAGCGATGGACAAGATCGGTCTTGAAAGTGCGCGTTCCGCGATGGTTCGCACCTTTGAAGAAGCCGTTGTCGCGCTTGAAACAACCGGCCTTCCGGCCATCATCCGGCCAAGCTTCACCCTTGGCGGTGAAGGCGGTGGCATTGCCTATAACCGCGAAGAATTTGAACAGATCGTGCGTAATGGTCTTGCGATTTCTCCGACCCACACGGTTCTGGTCGAAGAATCCATTCTCGGCTGGAAAGAATACGAGATGGAAGTCGTCCGCGATAACGCGGATAACTGCATCATCATCTGTTCGATCGAAAACGTCGACCCGATGGGCATTCATACCGGGGATTCGATCACTGTTGCCCCGGCCCTGACGCTGACGGACAAGGAATACCAGATTATGCGCGACGCCTCCCTGGCGGTCCTGCGCGAAATCGGTGTGGATACCGGTGGCTCGAACGTTCAGTTCGCGGTCAATCCCGATGATGGTCGCCTGATCGTCATTGAAATGAACCCGCGCGTGTCGCGTTCGTCTGCGCTGGCATCCAAGGCGACCGGCTTCCCGATTGCCAAAATCGCGGCCAAGCTGGCAGTTGGTTACACACTTGACGAACTTGATAACGACATTACCGGCGTGACCCCGGCTTCGTTCGAGCCGACCATCGATTATGTCGTCACCAAAATACCACGCTTCACCTTTGAAAAATTCCCGGGTGCCCAGGCACTTCTGGGGACTGCGATGAAATCGGTTGGCGAAGCCATGTCGATTGGCGGTTCATTTGCCGAAAGCCTTCAGAAAGGCCTGCGGTCGATGGAAACCGGCCTGACGGGTCTGAACGAAGTCAAAATCGAAGGCGCGCCGGACAAGGCCGCGATCCGTGCGAAACTGACGCAGCCGATGCCGTTCCGCATTCTTTACGCGGCACAGGCATTCCGTCATGGCCTGACCCTGTCGGAAATCCAGCAAGCCACCAAATTTGACCCGTGGTATCTGCGCCAGATCGAAATGCTGGTCGCTGAAGAAGAGCAGGTCCGCGCAACCGGCATCCCGAAAGACAAGCAGGAATTGCTGCGTCTCAAGAAACTCGGTTTCTCGGATGCGCGTCTGGCGGAACTGGCCGGTATCGAAGAAGACGCCGTGCGCGAAACCCGCCAGGCTATGAACCTTCGCCCGGTTTACAAACGTATTGATACCTGTGCGGCCGAATTCCCGTCGCGCACGTCCTACATGTATTCGCTTTACGAAGGCGACGGTTTCTTTGAACCGGAAAACGAAGCCGAAGTAACCGATCGCAAGAAAGTCATTATTCTTGGCGGTGGACCGAACCGTATCGGTCAGGGTATCGAATTTGATTACTGCTGTGTGCACGCGGCTTACGCGCTTCGCGAAGTCGGCATCGAAGCCATCATGGTCAACTGCAACCCGGAAACGGTTTCAACGGACTATGACACTTCGGACCGCCTGTATTTCGAACCACTGACCGCCGAAGACGTCATCGAACTTTGCCAGCTTGAACAAAGCAAAGGGGAACTTCTTGGCGTGATCGTTCAGTATGGCGGCCAGACCCCGCTTAAACTGTCCGCTGCCCTTGAAAAAGCAGGCATTCCGATCCTTGGTACCAGCCCGGACAGCATCGACCTTGCCGAAGACCGCGACCGGTTCCAGGAACTGATCCACAAGCTGGGCCTGAAACAGCCGGCCAACGGCATTGCGCGTTCGGTTGACGAAGCTGTTAAAATCGCCGAAAGCATCGGTTACCCGATCGTAATCCGCCCAAGCTACGTGCTTGGCGGCCGTGCGATGGAAATCGTTCACACCACCGAAGACCTGCTGCGCTACATGACCGAAGCCGTTCAGGTTTCGGGCAAAAGCCCGGTTCTGATCGACAGCTTCCTTCAGGATGCAATCGAAATTGATGCCGATGCGGTTTCAGACGGCGAGAATGTCTTTGTGGCCGGCATCATGCAGCATATCGAGGAAGCCGGGATCCATTCCGGGGATAGTGCGTGCTCGCTACCGCCCTACTCACTCGGTCAAGACATGATTGATCGCCTTAAAGCACAGACCGTGCAACTAGCCAAGGCACTTGATGTTGTTGGCCTGATGAACGTGCAGTTCGCGATCAAGGGGGATGTGATCTATCTGATCGAAGTCAACCCGCGTGCCTCGCGTACTGTTCCGTTTGTTGCCAAGGCCACCGGCAACCCGATTGCAAAAATCGGGGCGCGCATCATGGCAGGCGAAAAGCTTTCGGACTTTAAAATCAACGAAGGTCCGTTCAAGCATATTGCGGTCAAGGAAGCGGTGCTTCCGTTCAACCGCTTCCCGGGTGTCGATACCCTGCTTGGCCCGGAAATGCGCTCAACCGGCGAAGTCATGGGCCTTGATACCGATTTCGGTCGCGCCTTTGCCAAGGCGCAGATGGCGGCTGGTCACGATCTGCCGCAATCTGGCAAGATCTTCATGTCAGTCAAAAACTATGACAAACCAGCTGCTGTTCAACTCGCACGCGACGCGATCGAGCTCGGCTTTGTGATTGTTGCGACGCATGGCACTGCCGAAGCTCTTGAAAAAGAAGGGCTGGACGTCACCCCGGTCAATAAGGTACAGGAAGGACGTCCCCATATCGTGGACATGATGAAGAACGGCGATATCAACCTGGTATTCAATACCACCGAGAGCAAACAGGCCGTGGTCGACAGTTTCTCGATCCGGCGGACGGCACTCAGCAACGATATTCCGTACTACACCACGATTGCCGGTGCCCGCGCCACTCTGCGTGCCATCGACAACCTGAAACGCGGAGCACTTGCAGTGCGGCCCGTTCAGGAATATCTTGGGGATGAATACTGAGGTTCCTTTTCGAACCCGTTCAACGAGTTTAGACCGCCCGGCGGTATCTGCCGGGCGGTCGATTTTGTAGTATCGATCGCTAATAAGAATAGGCTGTGAGCGCGATGGAAAAAGTACCTATGACCCCGCAAGGGCATCAGCGCCTCGAAGAAGAGCTGAAGCACCGCAAATCCGTCGAACGCCTTGAAATCATCAAGGCGATCTCGGAAGCGCGCGAGCATGGCGATCTCTCGGAAAACGCCGAATACCATGCTGCGCGTGAACGACAGAGCTTCTGCGAAGGTCGAATTGCCGAACTGGAAGATGTTCTTAGCCGCTCCGAAGTCATTGATGTCAAGTCGCTGGCCGGATCGGTCGTCAAATTCGGTGCGACCGTGCATCTTGTTGACGAAGACACCGACGAGGAAACCACCTATCAGGTTGTCGGTCCGATCGAGGCTGATATCAATTCCGGCCGTATTTCGACCACATCTCCGATTGGCCGGGCGCTGATCGGCAAGGCTGTTGGTGAATCCGTAGAAGTCACCGTTCCCGGTGGTACAAAGAGCTACGAGATCCTTACGGTCAAGTTCGCCTGATACTCGATACACTATCTTGCGAAAGTACGGCCCGATAAATATCGGGCCGTTTTTTTTTGATCCAAATGCCCTGCACAAGTATCTGCCATGACATCTGATATCATCATTTCAAAGGCCCATCCGGAAGACAGCATCCATGTCGCCGACATGTCAAATGCCCTGCATGTCGAACTTGATTACGACAATCCGCCCCACACGACCGAAAGCATCCATGAAATGATGTTCGGGCCCAAGGCACTGATCAAAAGTCTGATCGCATGGAACGGAGGTCGCGCTGTCGGACAGACGATCTTTCAACCGTTCTATAACCCGGATTACTCGAAGATCGGATTGTGGATGACCGAGCTTTACGTTGCACCCGATATGCGTTCGGAAAAGGTCGGAAACAAACTGATGAAGGCACTTGGCAAACTCGCCATCGATGAGGGCTATATTTCGATGTGGTGGTCCGTCCTGCATCGTAACGAGGCCGCCTGCCGGTTTTACGAACGGCTGGGTGCGCGCAATTCCGGCGCCCTGCAGTACGAGATTGATGGTGATGAGCTAAAGGACCTTGCCCGATAGGGAAATAAATCATCAGGCAGGTGACAAAGCATTGAATTCAGAATACTTTCCGGCATAATTCTGAAATGATCGTTCCGGAAGTATCGGGAACATCAACAGGGTGCGACGCCCGGCCGGGGGGATAACGGGCGTCTCGAAGCGGGACCGGTTGAATTGACCGGTCCCGCTTCGATTATCGGATCCGCAATTGGTACATTCAAAAAACAAAAAACCGGCGACCAAAGGGTGCCGGTTTTCAAAGTTTGGCGTGGCAACGCACGTCAGTCTTCAGCTTCAATATCGATGGGAACGCCCGGCTGATTTTTAGCGGTACGAATCGAAAGAGCCGATTTCACATGATTGACGTTTTCCGCAACGGTCAGCTCGGTCGTCAGAAACTTCTGATATTCGTCCCAGCTGTGCGAAACGATTTTCAAAAGGAAATCCATTTCACCTGCAACCATGTGACATTCGCGAACTTCCGGCCATGCCGCAGCACGACCCTCGAAGGCGCGCAGATCATGTTCTGCCTGACTTGCAAGACCGACCAGCGCAAATACGGTTACATTGTAACCCAGCGCCTGTGCATCAACGTCGGCATGATAGCCCTGAATGAAACCGGCTTCTTCAAGCGCACGGACACGACGCAGACAGGGTGGCGCAGAAATACCTGCACGGCGTGCAAGTTCCACATTGGTCATGCGGCCATCTTCCTGGAGATCGCGCAGAATTCTGCGGTCGATCTTGTCGAGTTTGACCCGTTGCATTTATCCCTCGATTCTGTGCGCTGAACTTACCCCGGACGAAACAATATTACAGGGGGCCAGTACGCTGGCAATAATATATTCGGCGGCAGAATGCAATCTGCCCTTTTGTAATGCGCACAAATGCGTTGCACAATTTTGTATCAAAACGTTGCAAACCGCCATTTTCCGCCAGTCGCGATGGCAGAGTAAAATACCCGATCAGGAACTGTTCCGAAAACCTTGGAAAACATCGTGCGAGGCGGTTGCGCAATGCCATATCACCCCATATGTTCGGAACCTGTTTTTCACTGACCACAATATGCAAAGCACATGGCCCAGGAACATAACACCAAAGTCCTCATCATCGGATCCGGCCCGGCCGGTTACACAGCGGCGATTTATGCTGCACGCGCCAATCTGGAACCCATGATGGTTATGGGCCTGCAGCCGGGTGGGCAGTTGACGATCACGACAGATGTCGAAAACTATCCCGGCTTCGCCAACGTCATCCAGGGCCCGTGGCTGATGGATCAGATGAAGGCACAGGCCGAGCATGTCGGAACCAGAATGGTTCATGACCTGATCACCGACGTCGACTTTTCCAAACGCCCCTTTGTCTGCAAAGGCGATTCGGGTGATATCTATGTCGCAGAAAGCGTGATCATTTCAACCGGTGCACAGGCCCGGTGGCTAGGCCTTCCGGGCGAAGAAAAATTCAACGGTCGTGGTGTCTCTGCATGCGCCACCTGCGACGGTTTCTTCTATCGCAACAAACCGGTCGTGGTTGTTGGTGGCGGCAATACCGCTGTTGAAGAAGCCCTTTATCTTGCCGGGATCTGCTCGAAGGTGACACTCGTGCATCGTCGCGACGAACTGCGCGCGGAAAAAATGCTGCAGGATCGCCTGCTGAAGCATGAAAAGATCGACGTCGTCTGGGACAGCGTCATTGACGATATCCTGGGTGGCGACGGCCCGATGGACGGCGTTGAAGCCGTTCGCGTGCGCAATGTCAAAACCGGCGATCTTTCCGACATCACCGCCGATGGCTTCTTTGTCGCGATCGGTCATGATCCGGCAACCGCCGTGTTCAAGGGGCAAATCGACATGGATGATGAAAATTACATCCTCGTCAAACCGGGAAGCACCACAACCAACGTTCACGGTGTCTTTGCCGCTGGTGATGTGACCGACAAGATTTACCGTCAGGCAGTTACCGCGGCGGGCATGGGCTGCATGGCGGCACTCGAAGCTGAAAAGTTCATTGCCGAGCACAACGAATAAGCACGGTCATCCTTACCGGATATGACAAAGGGGCACCAATGGTGCCCCTTTTTTGTGCCTATGGCCTGGAAATATGACTGCATTCAGAACCGGCGAACGTGCCAATTTTCGGCAATCCCCTGAGTTCATTTATGAATCCGGCGTGAACGAAATCACCACTTTCGTAATTGGTTGCTTGCAGATCGCGCCAAAGGCCTCATATTGATTTAATGATATCAGTTTGGAAGCAATTTCACATGCGGCTTAATAGTGTGGAAACCAAATGCTTCTAAGAAGAAGATAAAGAAGTATCAGGGGACTGGCGCGGCAATGGCGCGACAGTGACATTAGGAGCAGGTCTATGGACTGGGACAAGCTGCGTGTTTTTCACGCTGTTGCGGAAGCTGGAAGCTTCACACACGCGGGGGAAAATCTCAATCTGAGCCAGTCGGCGGTCAGCCGACAGATCAGCGCACTTGAAGAAAGCGTCAAGGTGCCGCTATTCCACCGCCATGCACGCGGCCTGATCCTGACCGAGCAAGGCGAACTTCTGTATCGCACGGCCCATGATGTGTTTGCCAAACTTTCCATGGCCGAAGCCCGCATTCGCGAATCCAAGGAACGCCCCAGCGGTCCGTTAAAAGTCACCACCACGGTTGCCTTCGGATCAACCTGGCTGACACCGCGTATCAACGAATTCCTTGAACGCTATCCGGAAATTGAACTGTCGCTGGTACTCAATGACGAGGAACTCGATCTTGCCATGCGCGAGGCCGATGTTGCTATCCGCATGCAGCCCCCGCGTCAGGCCGATCTCGTTCAGCGCCAATTGATGACATTGCGCTATCATGTCTTTGCGTCGCCCGAGTATATCAAGCAGTTCGGCATTCCGAAAAAGCCCGAAGACCTCAAAGATCATCGTCTGATCATTTACGGTGCGGATGCGCGCCCACCGGTCTCGAACGTCAACTGGATGATGGCCGTCGCCCAACAGTTCAAACCGGATATGCGGCCGATCCTGAAACTGAACAATATCTATGGCATCTTCCGTGCGACCGAGTCCGGGCTTGGTATTTCGGCCCTGCCCGATTACCTGCTACCGACTGACAGCAATCTGGTCCGCATTCTGCCGGAGCTCGAAGGGCCAAGCTTCGATGCCTATTTCGTTTATCCTGAAGAACTGCGTCATTCAAAACGCATTGCCGTCTTCCGCGATTTCCTGATCGAGGAAATCAGTAAGGTCAAAGCCAAGATGAACGCCGCCGCCGCGACCGATTAATGCAAGCGACAAGCGAAGAATCCGAAAGCCCCGCACCGAAATCGGCTGCGGGGCTTTTTTTGATGTGCCAGCCCGTAAAAAGACAACCCCCAGTTTATGCGAGAACCTGCAATAGCAGGTCTCCAACACAAAACCCTGACGCGAACTATCACCGATAATGACCTTTTGAACCAGCTCATCAGCACCCAAAATCAGCTTCTCCAAGAAAACGCAGTCATAATAGCTTCAAATTACTGACATTTTTTCGCCATGCACTCAGCGCATGGTTGGATTGTTGTTATTCTATTTTTAAGCGTAAGATCATATGCGTATATTCACATCAGAAGTTGTTAGCGACCGCGAAAGCGATGAGCGCTTTCATCTTTCCCTGATCTCCGCATGATCCGTCTGCCGAAACGTTATTCGGCATGGAATCTTCCCTGGATTCCACGTCTCCCAGACGTTAAAGCCTCCCTGTTGATCTTGCCGGTAGCTCCCCCTAGCTACCGGCATTTTTTTTCGCATTCGCACAATTAAGTAGCAGTGAATTGATCAAAAGATTGGGAACAAGCGCATTAGAACCCATAAATATTGTAGTTATTTCAGATATTTAATTTCTGAATTTTCGTAGCCCAAGATTTATGCAATTTACGCATGGCTGAATGAGCAATTTGACAGTGGTGTTTCCCGTCAAAAACGCTATCTTCCTCTTCGAACCGCAGCGGTGAATAACTGCATCGCGGTACAGAGTTTTCTCCCTGACCGAATTTTCGGTCTTTGTCGGGCGCCCTGCCCGGCATACCCAGGGCCCTGAGAAGGGTCCTACGTCTCCCAGACGTGAAGCCTCCCTGATAAACTTGCCGGGCACATTTGTTGCCCGGCTTTTTTTTGCCTTGATGAAACCCCTTCCTCTAGCACGCACAACTGTGATCGGTCGCGGCTTGGCAGTCACAGATAAACCGCGCAGTATGGCATCTGCGTGCAATGGCGTCTGACGATCAGGGTTGAAATCATGAAAAGCAATATTGGCCAATTCCTGTTTGGCAAACCGGCACAGGATCGTCTGCCGGACCGTGTGCACGATGCGATTGCCCGTCAGCAGCAGGACAGCGAAAAACTGATCGGCTGGGTGCAGCTGCTGCTGGTGACGATCTTTGCGACCCTTTACACCGTGTCGCCCAAAACATTCATGAATACCGGAATTCATCCGGTGCCCTGGGCTTTGGGGCTGTATTTCCTGTTTACCTTTATCCGGCTGGCGCTGTCCTACCGCGGCAACCTGTCGAACTGGTTCCTGACGCTGTCAGTCATTGCCGATATTGGTTTGCTGATGGTCCTGATCTGGAGCTTCCATATCCAGTATATGCAACCGGCAAGCTTCTATCTCAAAGCGCCGACCATGATCTATGTGTTCATCTTCATCTCGTTGCGCACCCTGCGGTTTGATCCGCGTTATATTTTGCTGGCCGGGGCAACGGCGGCGATTGGCTGGCTGATACTGGTCTTTTATGTGATCTGGAGCGAACGGGGCGAGAGCATGGTCACACGGGATTATGTGACCTATCTGACATCCAATTCGATCCTGATCGGGGCCGAGATCGACAAGATCATTGCCATTGTTCTGGTATCAGCCGTGCTGGCGATTGCGGTTTCACGCGCACAACGTTCCTTTACCCGTGCCGTTACCGATGAAGTCGCGGCAAGCGAGCTGTCGCGCTTTATCTCGCCCGAGGTCGCGGCCCGCATTACCCACGCAAACCAGCAAATCAAACCCGGCGACGGCGAATCCGCCAAAGCCACCATCATGTTCACCGATATCGAAGGGTTTTCTGGCGTTTCCGAAAAGCTGAGCCCGCAGGCACTTGCCGCAATGCTCAATGAATATTTCGCGGCAACCAGCAACGTGATCAACAAACACGGCGGCGTCATCACCCAGTTTCAGGGGGATGCCATGCTGATTACCTTCAACGCCGTCAAACCTGATCCCGATCACGCGCTGAACGCCGTCCGCACGGCAATTGATATCACACGGCTCTGTGCCGACACCACGTTCTGTCATGGTGGAAAGCTTAGAACCCGATGCGGCATCAATACCGGGGATATCGTAATAGGTGCGATTGGCTCGGAAAACCGGCTGACATTCACCGTCCATGGCGACAACGTCAATATCGCCGCCCGACTTGAACAGCTTAACAAACAATATGGAAGCTACATCCTTGCAACCGAGGATACAGTGAAGTCCTGCCAGGAAGAGTTCGCATGGCAGGCGCGCGGCGAGGTCACCGTGCGCGGGCGTGAAACGCCAACGCCGATCTTCAGCCTTTAGGCAGATGCGCTAATCGCCTTTGCCATCCCCACAAAGAAAAAGCGCGCGGCGGGCGATTTGCCCGCCCCACGCTTTTTGGGGACAGATGGTCTTGGGGAGACCGGTCAGATACGGTGCCTTGACCTTGGGGTGCAGATCACTGCGGGGGACAGTGATTTTAAAGGTCCCGGTGATTAGCGAGGGAGGGGCGCCTCACCGGCGTTTCCGCATCTGACAATTGTGAATATGCCCTTGAATTGGGGCGCAAAAACCGGTCGGTAATGACCATTCAGGGGCAAATTGGGGCGAAATAAAGTTTGGAACTGTAACCGCGAAAAGCCGTTCCCGATTTGGGAAAAAAGAAGGGGCGGGATTTACCCGCCCCATTTTCGGGGTCTTCATGGTCTTGGGGAGACCGATCAGCCGGGGCCTGGGATTGTTCTTTCTTCGGGGGAAGATGAAAGAACGGGCCAGAAGACGTTTGAGGGGGGACAGAAGGTTCTGGCCGTTGCCTCGACTGACAATACCTAATCTGCCTTGTGAATAGGGCAGGAAAACAGGCCGCATAGGGCCATTTGAGGGCGAATTATGGTCAAAAAGGGGCATAGGAACCCGTAAACCCTTGATAGCGATATAGCCAATAATGATCTATTCTGAAGATTGTCCGGCTCCGCATTGGCAGAAACACGCCAATCCGGAATGACGCATGCAACTGCATTCCCTTCCGGCACCCGTACCCTGTTGCCTTCTGTGCCAACGCAGACCGGACACCCGCACCACACAGACCCGGAAAAACCGGGCGCGCGCAACGTCCTGACCGGCTGCATCATTTGCAGAAAGCACATGGAATTGGCAAACCGCTTATTTAGGCGGGATAATACAGATCTCCATGCGCGGGCCGGCCCCATGCGTCCCATGATGCATCAAGGAGATGTCCATGCCCCCGTCCAAAGACCCACAAGACAAAGCAGACACCACAAATCCCCTCGCTAGCCCCCGTCACGTTCCACGATGTGCCGCGTTAATCGGCCCCTATTCCAGTGGCAAGACCAGCCTGTTTGAAAGCCTTCTTGCCGCGACAGGTCGAGTACATCGCAAGGGGTCCGTTCGTGATGGTACGACAATCGGCGATGCAACAGCCGAGGCACGCGAACGGCAAATGAGCACCGAAATGACGGTTGCCCAAACCCGGTATCTTGACGAGGAATGGCATTTTATCGATTGCCCCGGCTCGGTTGATTTTGCACAGGATTCCCGTGAAGCCGCGATGATATGCGATGTTGCCATCGTGGTTGTCGAACCCGACCCGACACGCGCCATGATCGCCGCACCGATCCTGAAATTTCTGGATCGCAACCGTATTCCGCATCTGATTTTCATCAATAAAACCGATCATAGCGGCATTCGCCTGCGCGATAGCCTTGATGCGCTGCAATCAATCTCGGAGCGTCCGCTTGTGCTCCGTGAAATTCCGATCCGCGACGGCAAGGGGCCGGACGATACGATAACCGGTTTCGTCGATGTCGTTTCCGAACGGGCCTATCAATATCTGGAAGGACAACCTTCAAAACTGATCACTCTGCCCGCCAACGCCAAAGAACGCGAAGCCGAGGTCCGGGATGGATTGCTCGAAGCACTTGCCGATTTTGACGACAATCTTCTTGAACAAATCCTTGAAGATCAGACACCGGCAAGAGAAACGATCTATGACAATCTTGAACGTGATCTGGCCAAGGATTTGATCGTTCCGGTGTTCTTCGGGTCAGCCGAACATGACCACGGCATCATTCGATTGTTAAAGGCATTGCGTCACGAAACGCCGAATGCCGATGTGAGCGCTCATCGTCTGGGCGTTGAACCGCAAGGCGAGGTTACGGCTGTCCAGATTTTCAAAACCGTTCATCTGCCCCATGCGGGGCGGTTTTGTTATGGGCGGGTCCTTTCGGGGCAGGTAAAGAACGGCGACACACTTGGTCGCGACAAGATCGCAGGCATGTGTCAGGTATTTGGCGACAAGCACGAAAAGCTCGATATCGGCACATTTGGCAGCATCGTCGGCCTGCCGCGAATTGATCATCTGCGCACCGGTTCGCTGTGCACAGCCGATGGCGAGATGGTTAGTCTTTGGCCAGATCCCCTGCCCCCGCTTTATGAAACCGGATTGGAAGTTACCAAGCCCGGTGATGACGTCAAACTGACCGAAGCATTGCGCCATCTGTGCGAACAGGACAGGTCGCTGTCATTCGTTCATAGCGACGATACCGGGCAACTTGTATTGCGGGGCCATGGCGATATTCACCTTCAGGTCGCACTGGCCCAGCTTCGCACCCGCTATCACCTTGAAATCGAAACCAGACCGGTTGAAACCGCCTATCAGGAAACCGTGCGCAAGTCGGCACAGGCGCGGGGTCGCTATAAAAAGCAGACTGGCGGACATGGGCAATTTGGCGATGCCCAGATCGAACTGAAACCTCTTGGACGCGGCGAAGGTTTTTCATTCAATGAACGGATCGTCGGCGGTGCCATTCCCCGGCAATACATCCCCGCTGTCGAAAAGGGGGTGCGCGATGCCATGCGTTCCGGGCCTCTTGGTTTTCCGGTTGTCGACATCGCGGTCGAACTGGTTGATGGATCCTATCACGCGGTTGACAGCTCCGATCAGGCATTTCAGATGGCCGGGCGCATTGCCATCGCCGATGCGCTTAAGGAAGGCCAGTCGGTTCTGCTTGAACCCATCGAAAGATACGCGATTTCGATCCCGTCGGAATTCACATCCAAGGCCCAGCGGCTGGTCAGCACCCGGCGCGGTCAGATCCTTGGTTTCAGTGCCAAGGATGGCTGGCAAGGATGGGACGAAATTGATGTCCAAATGCCCGCATCCGAAACCGGCGATATGGTGATGGAACTACGATCACTGACGCAGGGAACGGGCTTTTTCACGCGAAGTTTCTCGCACATGCAGGAACTTGCAGGCAAGCAGGCCGACATGATCGTCAGCGCCCGACAAAAACCACATAAAAAGTAATAGAATTGATCTATCGCTAATCATTAAACTATTGATTGGCGTAAAGTTTTCCAATCGTTGATACTCTGTGCAAACAAAGAGCTAACCTTCGGGCATGTGCCCCTTTTACCGGAGTGAAAACATGCAGATTGATATCGGAATCAATGAAACCAACCGCACTGCGATCGCCGACGGCCTTGGCCGCGTTCTGGCAGATTCTTATGCGCTGTATCTCAAAACCCATAACTTCCATTGGAACGTGACCGGCCCGATGTTCCAGACCCTGCACACCATGTTCGAAGAACAATATACCGAACTGGCCATGGCGATTGACGAAGTTGCCGAACGTATTCGTTCGCTGGGCGCATTTGCCCCGGGCAGTTTTTCGGCTTATGCCAAACTCTCGTCGATCCCGGAAGAAACCGGTGTGCCTGCCGCCAAGGACATGATCACACAACTGGTCGAAGGCCATGAAACCGTGATCAAGACCGCGCGTTCGCTTTATCCGATCTGTGACTCGTCAGACGATGATGCCACTGCCGACCTCCTGACCGCACGCATTCAGGTCCACGAAAAAACCGCATGGATGTTGCGCTCCCTGCTGGAAAGCTAAGACGAGAACGTCATGTTCAAAACAAAGGCCCGGAAATCCATCCGGGCCTTTTTCATATCCGGTGAAGCCAACCGAACACTATCCACGCAGCAAAGGATCAATCCGGCGCGCCGCATGCAGGACGGCGAAGTCGTGCCCGTGCGGTGCCGCAATCATCAATGCCCCCGGCGCAACGCCGTCACCAGCCGGAACCGGGATTGAAATGGCGCAGGCATCCGAAAGGTTCAGATAGGATGTGTTGCGCAACATCATCGCATTCAAACGGTCAAAGTCGGCTTCGACTTCGGCGATCTTGGGTGCCATCATTGGCAATGTCGGTGAAATCATCACATCGACATCCGCCATGGCCGAACTGAACATCGCAATCACGTCGGTTCGCTTGGCATAGGCATCAATCAGGTCTGCCGCACTGAGGGTATCAGCAAAACGCATCCGGTTAAGCACACGCAGATCGCCACAGGTTTCAAGCGCCTTGAAATCCTGTGAATAGATTTTGTGCGCTTCTGCCGCGACAAGAATTTTGTTGATCACCGCATTCTCGGCCAAAAAGCCCAGATCAATCTCGATCAACTGATGTCCGGCATTTGCCAGCTTTTTGCAAACCGCATCAAAATCCGCCCGCACCCGGTCATCAAGATCATTAACAAAGGCATGAACCGGCACACCGATTTTGATCGGGGCGGGTTTGCCATCCTGTGCGGGCAAGGTTTTGCCCGCCATGACTTCAAACGCGGTAATCGCGGTTTGCAGATCACCGGCAAGCGGCCCCGCCGTGTCAAAACTTTTGGCCAACGGATGAATGCCTTCACCCGACATCCACAAACGGCTGGGCTTATAGCCATAAAGCCCGTTGATCGCCGACGGAATGCGAACCGATCCGCCGGTATCGGTGCCAAGTGCAATATCGGCCAGACCAAGTGCAACCGTCAATGCACCGCCCGATGTCGAGCCGCCCGGAATGCCTTCGGGGTCAAACACATTGCCCGGCGTACCGTAATGCGGGTTAAGCCCGACACCGGAATAGGCAAATTCGCTAAGTGCTGTACGACCAAACGGCACCGCACCGGCGGCCTTGATGCGCGCGATGACTTCGCAATCCCGCGTTGCTGCCGGACGCCCCTGCAACAATTTTGATGCGGCCGTGGTGGTAACACCGGCCTCGTCATAAAGGTCCTTTACCGAAACCAGCATACCGGCCAACGGCAGGGCCGTTGCCGATTGCGCCACGCGTTCCTCGGCCGCGTCGGCATCACGCAAAATGCGGTCGCGGTCAAACTCGGTGAAAATCCTGGCTGCCAAATCACCCAGTTGATCTACCTTATCAATCGCTGCCTTTGCCTTGTCGATGATCGCGCCCATCGGGCTGCCTCCGTCACGTTCTGATTTTTATGGAAATTTTCTGAAACCGAGCCTAGGCGATTTCAGGCAGTTCAACAATGTCATAGCTGTGTGTAATGCTCAGCCCCCGCACCGGATCATGCATTGTCATTTTAAACGAACGTGCCGGGCGCACCCCGCCCTTCGCACCAAAAGTTCCGCACAGCATCGCAGCCGCCTTACCATTGGCACCTGCCGCCTTAAGCCCCGCCCCTTCGATCAGATCGGAAAGCGGACGGATTGATGCAATCGTGCCTTCCTGATAGGGAACCCATTCATCACTGTCGCCTTCACGGATCCAGGATTTCAGTTCGATCTGTTCCAGATGGTCCGCAACATCCTCAAACTTCCAGATCGCATCAGCAACCGGCTTGGCACAAATCTGCTTTGACAGTGCAACCGAATGGGCTTCAAGTTCCCGGTCGGTATGATCGGATGCCAGTCCAAGATACAAAACACCGTCCTTTGAAATCACCAGCGGCTCGACCTCGCCTGAGGTGCCTTTGCCAACCACCTCGATCAGCGGGGACTGGGTCAGCATGCCAAACGATGTGCGGTAATAAAGCGGCACGGTCGATGGTGGCTTGACCCCGATGGCGGCCAGTTCGTCAATGTGATGCTGGATCGCCTTGGCATCGCGGCCGGTCCATCCGGCAACCGTGCAATGATCGATTTCAAAGCTGACTTCATTGCCATCAAGGGTAAAATTCATCTGCATTTGCTCTATCCCAATTCTGATTTTTACGAATTTTGCGCGCATTGGGCGGTTGCGGACCGGCTTCCCGGTCCGCCCCGAAGGCACAAAAGATCAAGACATGATGCGTGTTGTCGCGCGTGTTTATCCCGACCGGATCAAAGGATGTCGGGCAGGAACAGGGCGACGGACGGCATCGCGACAAGCAGGGCGATCATGGCAAGCATCACCAGAACAAACGGGATGGTGCCCAGCATCACTTCGGACAATCGGCCCGATTTGCGTGCCCCCTGCACGACGTAAAGGTTAAGTCCGACAGGCGGTGTGATCAAAGCCATCTCGATCAGAACAATCAGAAGAATGCCAAACCATACCTTGTCAAACCCCATGCCGGTCATGATCGGCACAATGATCGGAATGGTTGCCACCATCAGCGACAGGGTTTCAATGAAGAAACCAAGCACGATGTAAAGCAGGATCACGACCATCAATGTGCCCATCGGTGACAAGTTCAAACCGGTCAAAAGGTCTTTAAGTTCCCGTCCCATGCCTGCGGCGGTCAGGGTAAAGTTCAGGAAATAGGCACCGATAATCACCAGCATGATCATCGCGGTGATCCGAACCGTGCCATACAGGCATCTTTCCATCATTTCGCGCGAAACACCGCGATTGAATGCCGCAATCAGCATCGCAATTGCCACACCGACAGCAGCCGATTCTGTCGGGGTCGCCCAACCGGCATAGATCGACCCGATCACTACCAGGAACAGAACCAAAATCGGCAAAAGATGCTGCAAACTTCCGATGCGTTCCGACCAGGTGAACGAACGGCTCGTGCCGCCAAGGGTTGGCTTGATCTTGCACAGGATCGCCGTGACCATCATAAAGGCCACCGCCATCAGAAGCCCCGGGATCAATCCGGCGAGGAAAAGACGCGGGATCGATGTTTCGGTCAGGAAGCCATAGACGATCAGGTTGATCGATGGCGGGATCATAATGCCAAGCGTCCCGCCCGCGGCAATCGCGCCGGAAAACAGTTTGGGATCATATCCAAGCTTTTCGGCCTGCGGCATGGCAACGGTTGCCACCGTCGCCGCGGTTGCAACAGATGATCCCGACGTTGCCGAAAACATCGTTGCGGTGCCGATATTGGCGTGGATCAATCCGCCCGGAAGCCATGAAAACCATTTATCAAGGGCTTCATAGGTGCGTTCGGCAATGCCCCCACGCACCAGAATTTCACCCAGCAGCACAAAGAACGGAATGGCGATCAGGGTCGATGAATTCGACGATGACCAGACCACTTGCCCCAGCCCGCGCAAAAGCGGGAAAGGCGAAAACAGCTGATCAACCCCGAAACCTAGCAGGAACAGAACAATCCCGACCGGAATGGACAGGGCCAGAAGCCCCAGAAGCGATGCGGTAACGGTAAAGATCATGCTTCCAACTCCAGCTCGGAGCGGGCACCCACCAGCGCATCGGCCTGCTCAAGGTTACGCTTGACCAGAAGCGACAATGTCAGGATGACCAGAACACTTGAGCACACGGCAAACCATATCCAGCCGGAGAGCCAGATTGATTGCGGTATCCATAATGGTGTTTCAAGTGGAGTATTGGCGCGTGATCCACGTTCAATCGTCTTTTGCAGAACCGGCCAGCTTTGCACGGCAATAACAATCGATGTTCCGGCAAGAGCAATGATCGCAAGAAGATCAAGCATTGCCTTGCCACGCTGGCGCAGACGCAAACGGATAAGGTCAATACGGACATGCGCCAGTTCCGTCAGAGCATAGGACATGCCCCAACTGGCGACGCCGGCCATCACATAACCCGATATTTCGTCCGCCCCCCCAAAGGAAATGCCGACTTCACGTAAAAGAATATCTGCGATGATCAGGATCACGCAGCCTGTCAGAACAAGTCCGACAAGCAACGCGATCATGCGGTTAATGCGGCGGATGGCCGCAATCAATGAGGTAGTCACGGTTGCGGCCTCCTCCGGCTGGTTTTCTGCTTAGCTCAGAGGTACGGCAACACCGACAGTTTTGCCAACTGTATCGTTCCAGCGTTTAACCCAGTCCGCACCGGCGCGTTCGGCCCATTCCGGCAAAACAACAGTGGTCAGGATTTCCTTAGCCTTGGCAAGATCGGCATCAGATGCCTCAACCAGGGTCATATTCGCCGGGTTCCCTGCCGGGCAGGTTCCATTACCGGTCAGACACGCGATATCGGCTTCAAGCGCACCTGCGGCGGCGGCCCAGGCCGGAGCTTCGAATTTGGAATTGACTTCGTCGGTAATCAGTTTCTGCATTTCCGGCGACAGGCTGTTCCACTTGTCGAAATTCATCGCTGTTACAACCGGATCCCAACCACCAAGCGGAATGGTCATCAGGTGGTCGGAAACTTCCCACCAACCCGCACTGTATCCCGAACCAGCACCGGTAACGGCACAATCAATCACACCACGTTCAAGCGCGCCCGGTACTTCGGAAAACGCAACATTGACGCCGTTAGCACCCAGCGCCTCAAGGAACTTGGTGGTCATGCGCCCCGAACCACGAACCTTTTTGCCTTTAAGGTCTTCAAGCGAGGTCACATCACCTTTGCAGAAAACGACCTGCGGCGGGTATGGCGCAACTGCCAGAACCTTGGAATCGAAGCGTTCCTTGAAGATATCTTCGACCATCGGGCGGGCGGCTTCAACCATCGCCTTTGCTTCTTCCGCGGTGTTGGCAACCAGCGGTACATCAAGGCCTTCAAGTTCAGGGGCATCGCCAACCGCATAATCGGCAACCGTCATGCCAACATCGAAAACGCCATCATTCAGAATACGGAAAACGTCACCGCCACCGATACCCATCTGATCATGGGTGGTCATCTGGACATTGATGTCGCCGTTTGATGCGGCGGGCAGTTCTTCGGTCCAGAACGGTGTTTCAAACTGCTTGTTCAGCGGCAGGCTGCTCCAGCTGCCAACAACCGAAAGGTCTTCGGCAAAGGCAGGGGCTGCCATCATGCCCGCACCAAGGGCAGAAACGGCAAGTAACGATGATACTGTCTTTTTCATGAGATGGTCCTCTCTGATAGCTAGGTTTTATTTGTGATTTCAGGCGGTCTTTGTCTGCAGTGAAAATTCCGCGGCTTCTGCCAGGACATCCGTCACCAGCATCAGACCGGGTTCATGCGTGATGGCAAGGTCCGGCAAAACATTGCGGATCGCCATTTGCGGCGTAACGCCACAGGCCCAGAAAACCGGGATATCCCCCTCGTCCACGACAGGTTCGTCGCCGAAGTCCGGCTTCATGAGATCGGAAATGCCAATGCTGGCCGGATCGCCAATATGAACCGGCGCGCCATGCGCCAGGCGATAACGATCAGAATAAAGGATGGCACGGATGGCATCGGATGGCTTGAAGGACCGCATCGAAACCACCAGCGGGCCATGGAAACGCCCGGCCGGGGTGGTCGCAATATTGGTCACATACATCGGAACGTTCCGGTTGGCGTCCATATGACGCAGTGGCACACCACTGCGGGTAATCGCCGCCTCGAACGAAAATGAACAACCCAGAACAAAGGTCACCAGATCATCGCGCCAGACTGCACTCAGATCGGAAACACTGTCAAAATCAGTCGTGCCACGAAACACACGATAGCCCGGCAGATCGGTACGAATATCAAGATCGGCGCCAAGTTCCGGAATATACGGTGAACCCGGTTCAGACATGCCGATCAACGGACATGATTTCGGATTTTTGGCACAAAATTTAAGGAACTCGTCGGCATGGCTTGCCGGCAGGATCGCAAGATTGCCCTGCAGATACCCGGATGCATAGCCAGTCGTGGTGCCCCGATGTTTTCCGGAACGGATTGCGCGGCGCAAAGCCAGCGGCGATATCGTCGATGCAGATTCCGAAACGGTCGTCGGGGAACAAGATGCGCTTTTTGTCGCGTTCATTTATTCGGTCCTGTTCTCAGCCTCGCAACAAGCTTGAGAAACTCGACCGATCTTGTCAAGAAATCATTTTAGTCAATTTATGATCTATTTTAACGATCAGTTTGATCGAACAATCTGGCCGCCTCAATCACCGCCTCGCCTATTTCACGATTGCGTTCCGGGTAATAACTGATCACAAAATGAAGGTCGGTCAGCCGGGCTTCGTCCTGCACTGGAATCGCCTTAATATGTTCATCCCAAACGGAATTTGTGACCATCAGGGATGGCAGAACCCCAATCCCGAAACCTCCACCGACAAGATGTTTTACGGTTGAAAGTGATGCCGATCCATGTAATGCCGGCGGCGAAATATCGGGCGCGGAAAAGATGCTTTCGACCTCGCGAAACGGGGGTGTTCCCTTCGGGAAGGTGACAATTGCATGCTCGGCAAGCTCGGCAAGCGACATCGGATGGTCGGGTAATTCCATCGATCCGGTGCAATACCAGCCCAGTTGAACCGGCTTCAGGGCCGCGGCAACCGCCCCCTGTGGCACCGATTCCCGCAGCATGATCGCAACGTCAAGCGCATCATCAGCCATGGTCATCGCCAATTGGCCGGATGTATCAACCGACAATTCGAAACGCACCTTTGGGTAATCGTCTTTCAGCTTGTTCAACATGTCGGTCAGGATCGTATGAACGATGGTTTCAGCAACACCGATACGAACCGTGCCGCTCAATTCCCCCGGATGGGTCAATTCCTGCCAGATACGATCGCGTGCGCGCGATAAACGCTGCGCTTCTTCAAGGAACCGAAGACCCGCCGCCGTCAAACGCACCTGCCGGTTGGACCGGTCAAACAGCATGATACCCAGCTTCTTCTCAAGCGCGGAAACCCGCGACGAAATTGCCGACTGGGACAGATCGTATTTCTGGGCCGCGGCCCGAAAGCCGCCTGCCTTCACGATGTCCTGCAGAATCTCGATATCCTTGAATTCAAACACGTTATCGTTCCCCAAATAGAAACTGCATCGTCGATCCTGTCAGCCGGATCGTTTGATTTATGATCATAATACCCTGCAACCGATCATCTGGCACGATCAATCCGTTGCGATTTTTCTATCGTATGCAGAACAAATCGCACCAATGGGCGTTTCGGACACATTTCCGGCTTCACCGCCCCCTCACCGAGGCGTTACTTGCCCGAAGCACCTTTTCCTTAGACATTGGGAATACGCCAGATTGGAGGGTTAGATGCTGATACGCCGCAAGAAGGGTTGGGAAATCGCCGAACGCGATGCAACCCCGCAATCCATTTACAAGAACCGTCGCCAGTTCCTGAAAGGCATTGCCGCAGGATCCATCGGTGCGGCGGCAACCAGTCTGCCGATCGGTCGCGCTTTGGCCCAAGGATCCGACCCAACCGCCGATCTTTATCCGGCGATGCGCAATCCGGCCTATGTCGTTGATCGTGCCATTACCGATAAATCCAAGGCGCTGACCTATAACAACTTCTATGAATTCGGATCGCACAAATTCATTTCCGACGCGGCCCAGGCGATGAAAATCCGCCCATGGACAGTCAAGATCGACGGCATGGTCGAAAAACCGATTGAAATCGATTTTGACGATCTGGTCCGCAAGATGCCTTTGGAAGAACGCGTCTATCGGTTCCGCTGCGTCGAAGCCTGGGCGATGACCGTGCCCTGGACCGGTTTCCCGATGAAGGCACTGGTTGATTATGCCAAACCGCTTTCAGGCGCAAAATACATCGAAATGCAAACTGCGGAACAAAAGGACACCATGCCGGGCCTGCGGCAGTTCTGGTATCCGTGGCCCTATATCGAAGGCCTGACAATTGAAGAAGCCACCAATGAACTTGCGATGATCGCAACCGGCATATACGGCGAACCGCTTCCAAAACAGAACGGCGCACCGCTGCGTCTGGTTACCCCGTGGAAATATGGCTTCAAGAACGTCAAATCGATTGTACGCTTTACCTTTACCGACAAACGCCCGGTCAGTTTCTGGGAACAGCTTAATGACGGCGAATACGGCTTTTGGGCCAATGTGAACCCCAAAGTCCCGCATCCCCGCTGGAGCCAGGCACTGGAACGCCTGCTGACCACGGGTGATGAAGTCCCGACACAGATTTACAATGGCTATGGCCAGTATGTTGCCGATCTTTACAAGGGCATGGAAGACGAAAAGCTGTTTATGTAATTGTCCTTCCCACCCACTCGGAAAAACCAACAAGGCCCGAAACCTGCGAGTGTTCCGGGCCTTGTTTTCGTTAATCAATATTACAGCAAATCAGGAGCCGCTGCGCCGACGGCCTTTGTATTTCGGCTTGTTGGCCGATTTCGATCCCGGCCCGATGGTTCCAATGCTGCGTGCCATCGGCCCGGCATCAGCAAGGCCCAATTCCTGATCCTCAAGCCGCTTGATCTCATCACGCAGGCGTGCTGCTTCCTCGAACTCAAGGTTCCCGGCGGCTTCACGCATCCGTTTTTCAAGGTCTTCGATGTGGGCACGCAGATTGTGCCCAATCAGGACATCGCCCGAAACGCCAGTATCGACCGTGACGTAATCATGCTCGGCAACACTTTCCAGAACATCACGGATTTTGCTGCGTACCGATTCCGGTGTGATGCCATTGGCCTCGTTATAGGCAATCTGCTTTTCGCGGCGGCGGTTGGTTTCGCCAATCGCATATTCCAGACTGTCGGTCATCTTGTCGGCATAAAGCAAAACCCGGCCATCAATGTTACGCGCTGCGCGCCCTATGGTCTGCACCAGTGATGTTTTCGACCGAAGGAAACCTTCCTTGTCCGCATCCAGAATCGCAACAAGCGCACATTCCGGGATGTCCAAGCCTTCGCGCAAAAGGTTGATGCCAACCAGAACATCAAACACGCCAAGCCGCAAATCGCGAATGATCTCGATGCGTTCAAGCGTATCGATATCCGAATGCAGATACCGGACCCGCACACCATGTTCATGCAGATATTCGGTCAAATCCTCGGCCATGCGCTTGGTCAGCGTCGTAACCAGAACACGCTGCCCCTTCGCCGCACATTCCTTTGCCTCGGCCAACAGGTCATCGACCTGCGTTTCAACCGGGCGGATAATACAAACCGGGTCAATCAGGCCGGTTGGGCGGATGACCTGTTCGGCAAACACACCGCCGGTGCGTTCCATTTCCCAGTTGCCCGGCGTTGCCGAGACAAACACGCTTTGCGGGCGCATGGCTTCCCATTCCTCGAATTTCAGTGGACGGTTATCCACGCAACTCGGCAGGCGGAAGCCATGTTCGGCCAGGGTGAATTTGCGATTATAGTCGCCCCTGAACATGCCACCGATCTGCGGCACGGCAACGTGACTTTCATCAACAAACAGCAACGCATTTTCCGGCAGATATTCAAACAATGTCGGCGGCGGCTCGCCGGGATTACGTCCCGAAAGCCAGCGGGAATAGTTTTCAATCCCCTTGCAGTGGCCCACGGTTTCCATCATTTCCAGATCGAACATCGTGCGCTGTTCGATCCGCTCGGCTGCCAGAAGTTTGCCTTCCTGTTGGAACTGCGCAAGCCGGTCTTTCAGTTCCTGTTTGATGCCGGCCATCGCCTGTACCAATGTCGGACGAGGCGTGACATGGTGCGAATTGGCATAGACAGTGACCGAGTCCATGGTGGCAAACTTATGCCCGGTCAGCGGATCAAATTCCGCCAGTTCCTCGACCTCGTCACCAAACATTGAAACACGCCATGCGCGATCCTCGGCGTGGGCCGGAAAGATTTCCAGAACATCCCCGCGCACCCTGAATGTCCCGCGCGAGAATGCGGCGTCGTTGCGGGTATATTGCAACTCGACCAGCCGCTTCATGATCAGGTTGCGATCAACCTCATCACCCACCGCAATCCGCTGTGTCATCTCAAGATAGGTTTCAACCGCACCGATACCGTAGATGCAGGAAACAGATGCCACGATGATACAGTCGTTGCGTTCAAGGATCGCACGCGTCGCCGCATGGCGCATCCGGTCGATCTGTTCGTTGATCGAACTGTCTTTTTCGATATAGGTGTCCGAGCGTGGGATATAGGCTTCGGGCTGGTAATAGTCGTAATAGGATACGAAATACTCTACCGCGTTTTCCGGGAAGAACGCCTTCATCTCTGAATAAAGCTGTGCCGCCAGCGTCTTGTTCGGCGCAAGAACAAGGGCGGGGCGCTGCGTTTTGGCAATAATGTTGGCCATGGTAAAGGTCTTGCCCGACCCGGTCACACCCAGCAACACCTGATCGCGTTCTTCGCTATTGATCCCGTCCATCAGCTCGGCAATCGCCTTTGGCTGATCACCTGCGGGCTCATAATCGGTCACCAGTTTGAATTCGTGCGATCCCGCAACCGGTGGACGACGTTTCAGCAAGAATTCAGGTAAGCCATACATCGGCGCATTCATCGGACTGATCCCTTTTTGGACATGACCATAGTTATAGGCCACCGCGACAACATCGCAACCCCTGGCCCTGACAACTGCTGTCAGTAGTTGTCAGGAGACGTCAGGACAAAAAACGCCGGAACAGGCATCGAACCATCGCGTTAAAACGTCATGACTTTCGGATCGGATGCCATGATGGGCCGTTTTCATCCCAAAGAACCCGCAAAAGGCGCGAAACTGCCTTGAATTGCTTTAAACACGGGCGTAGGGTCCGAACCGAAAGAAAGCGATTCTTTCTATTTCATTTCATTCCAGGGAAACAGACCAATGGCGTTTATTGCCGACCGTTTGAGCCGTATCAAGCCCTCTCCTACCATTGCTGTCACCACCAAGGCTGCCGAACTCAAGGCTGCCGGCGTTGATGTGATCGGCCTTGGCGCAGGCGAGCCGGATTTCGATACCCCCGACAACATCAAAGACGCCGCCAAAGCAGCCCTTGATGCTGGCAAGACCAAATATACTCCGGTCGCTGGTACTCCGGAACTGCGCAAGGCGATTGTCGCGAAGTTCAAACGTGAAAATGACCTGGAATACACTATCGACGAAATCACCGTCGGTTGCGGTGGCAAACAGACGCTTTTCAACGCGCTGTTCGCAACGCTGAACCCGGGTGACGAAGTCATCATTCCGGCACCGTACTGGGTGTCCTATCCGGATATGACCCTGATGGCCGAAGGCGTTCCGGTTGTTGTTGAATGCCAGGAAGAAAACGACTTCAAAATCACCGCCGCCGAACTCGAAGCCGCGATCACGCCGAAAACCAAATGGGTTGTTCTGAACTCGCCGTCAAACCCGACCGGTGCGGCCTATTCACGTGCCGAACTGCGCGCGATTGCCGATGTTCTGCTAAAACATGAAAATGTCTGGGTCATGTCGGACGACATGTACGAACATCTCGTCTATGACGGTTTCGAATTCACCACCATCGCGCAGATCGAACCGAAACTGAAATCGCGTACCCTGACCTGTAACGGTGTGTCGAAATCCTATGCCATGACCGGCTGGCGTCTTGGTTATGCTGCGGGCCCGGTTGAACTGATCAAGGCGATCAACAAGGTTCAGTCGCAGTCCAGCACGCATACCTCCTCGATCAGCCAGGCCGCATCGGTCGAAGCCCTAAACGGCCCGCAGGACTTCCTGAAAGAACGCGCCGAAGTGTTCAAGGAACGTCGCGATCTGGTCGTTAAGGCCATGAATGAATGCGAAGGTCTCTCCTGCAAAAAGCCGGAAGGCGCGTTTTACGTCTATCCGTCCTGCGCAGGCACGATTGGCAAGAAAACTCCGGACGGCAAAGTGATCGAAACCGATACCGATTTCGTGACCTACCTTCTCGAGGCCGAGGGTGTTGCCGCGGTTCAGGGTTCGGCATTCGGTCTTGCACCGTATTTCCGCATTTCCTATGCCACCTCGACCGAAGCACTGACCGAAGCATGCGCGCGCATTAAACGTGCCTGTGCTGCGCTGAAATAAGCCGGTTTTTCGATCACGGAAAATTCGTTGGGGCCCGGCACTTGCCGGGCCCTGTTTTTTTGTCCATTATCCAATTCAACATTTACGCACTGAATTACCGATAAATCGGACATATCATGCAAAACGAGAATTTCTACGTTACCGTGGACGGCATCAGCCTGTCCTGTCAGCGGATCATACCAACCAATGTCAGGCCCGATGCGCCAACGATCCTGTTCCTGCACGAGGCACTCGGCACCATCCGCATGTGGCGCGATTTCCCGGCCAGACTAGCCACTGCAACCGGCCATCCGGTGATTGTCTATGAACGGCGTGGGCACGGCAAATCCGACCCGCACGGCCCGGACGACATCCCCCGCCCTGTCGATTTCCACAACACGGAAACCGATATCTATCTGCACGGACTGATCAGTGGACTTGGCCTAGATCGCCCGATCCTGTTTGGCCATAGCGACGGTGCGACCATCGCGCTTAAATATGCCGCCCGGTTCCCAAACAATATCCGCGCAGTCATCAGCGAAGCCGCGCATGTTTTTGTCGAGGACGTCACGGTTGCCGGGATCAACGAAGCCGCATCGATCTACGCCAACACCGACTGGAAATCAAAACTCGAACGGCATCATTTCTTCCAGACCGATGCGGTATTTCGTGCATGGGTCGATACATGGCGCCAACCGGCGTTTCGCGACTGGCAGATGATTGACGAACTGCCCAGCATCACCTGCCCGCTTCTGGTCATTCAGGGAAATGACGACCAGTTCGGCAGCGACGAACAGGTTCATATCATCTGCGACAAGGTCAGCGGAAATGCGACCAAAATGATCCTTACGGACTGCGGCCATATCCCGCATTTCGATCAGCCGGATCTGATCATCGAAGCCAGCCAAAAGCTGCTTCGTCAGATCGAACCGGTGACTGCCTGACTCACAAAAAAAGCCCCGCTGCGTTTGGCAGGCGGGGCTTTTCCAATACTTAGTCCGACAAGACAGTCGGTTTGGTCTTATTCGGCCAGCGCGTCCTCGGCATCAAGAACAACTGCAACCGCATGAATGACGGATGCAATACGCACCGCATTCTGAACGGTTTCTTTTTTGATACCGGCAGTTTTCAAAACTTTCTCGTGGCTGTCGATGCACATGCCGCAGCCATTGATTGCCGAAACTGCAAGCGAGAACAGCTCGAAATCGGCTTTATCAATGCCCGGTTTACCAATGATGTTCATACGCAGGCGTGCTGGCATGGTGGCATATTCCGGCTCGGACACCAGATGCATGAAACGATAATAGATATTGTTCATACCCATGATCGCAGCCGCCCCTTTGGCCGCTTCGAATGCCTCGTCGCTCAGCTTGGTTTTGGCTTCGGCGGCAACGGCTTTCAAAAGCTTCGCGTTCCGCGATGCATAGGCGCACGCAAGCGCGGTGCCGTAAACCTGCTGATCGGTCATGCCAGGGTTGTTGGCAAGACTGCTAAGGTTCAGCTTCAGATCCTTGGCATAATCCGGCATGACGTCTTTGATTTCGGAAATGGAAGACATTGAAGCATCCCCTTTTGACTGAAGAATGAAATTCAAAACTGAAAAATGCCCGCAGCCATCGTGCACACCGCAAGTCTTGCGGGTACGTGGATTAATTTCACCGATGGACTGAAAGCGGATCCGGGCCAAAACCCGGATCCAAATCGGTCTGGAAAACCTTAAAGGGTTGCTTCACCCTGGTTCCAGTTGCACGGGCAGAGTTCGTCAGTCTGCAGCGCATCAAGAATACGCAGGGCTTCCTGCGGGTTACGACCAACCGAAAGGTCGTTGACCTGAACGTGACGGATGATGTTGTCCGGATCGATGATGAAGGTCGCACGCAATGCAACGCCTTCGCCTTTCGCCAGAACACCAAGCGCGTTCGAAAGTTCTTTTTTCTCGTCAGCAAGCCAGACGAACGGGCTGTCGCCCAGGTCTTCGTGGTGGGTACGCCATGCGGCATGGACGAAATCGGTATCGGTCGAGCAACCAAGCAGAACCGCATCACGGTCTTCGAAGTCACCGTTCAGTTCACCGTAACCAACGATTTCGGTCGGGCAAACAAAGGTGAAGTCTTTCGGCCAGAAGAACAGGATCTTCCATTTGCCTTCATAGGACTTGTCGGTAACCGGTGCGAAGCTGTCCGGACCTTTGCCCGAAACGCCGGTAAGATTGAATTCTGGAAGCGTATCGCCAACTGTAAGCATTTTGGTTACTCCTAACCTTGGTTCAAATTTATCCCAGAGACGGTCCCCGACAGACCGTACAAATTTTGTTCGCAAGTGCAATAATGCACTCCTTGCTGGCGATTTGTAGTTAAATGAACTAACTAAGACCAATAGAATTAATTTCGATGTTCGATAGGAAAAATTTATGGCTGCCCAACCCAGCATCAAGCAGCTCAAATATCTGGTCGCATTGTCGGAAACCGGCCATTTTGGCCGTGCTGCCGAGGCATGCTTTATCACCCAACCCAGCCTGTCGGCTGCCATCAGCGAGCTTGAAAACCTGCTTGGCGCCCAGTTGGTGGAACGCAACAAGCGTCAGGTCCTGATCACCCCGCTTGGCCGCGAGGTTGTTTCGCGGGCGCGAAATATCCTGCACGAAGTTGATGAACTGACCATGATGGCGCAGTCGGCAACCGAACCGCTTTCAGGCCCGATCAATTTTGGCGTGATCCCGACAATCGGCCCCTATCTTCTGCCCGATGTAATGAACCGCCTTAAATCCGGTTTCCCGAAATTGCAGCCCTTCCTGCGCGAAGACCAGACAGCCAAGCTTGTCGAACTTCTTGCAGCCGGGAAACTCGACATTGCCCTGATCGCCCTGCCGATCGAGGAAAACTGGCTCGAAGAAATGGACCTGTTCGAAGACAGGTTCGTTTTTGCCTGCAGCCCCGACAATCCGCTGACACGCAAAAAGAAAATCGATATCGCCGATATCAAGGATGAAAAGCTTCTGCTTCTTGAAGACGGTCATTGTCTGCGCGATCAGGCACTGGAAGTCTGTCAAAAAGCCGGCTGGAGCAAATCCGCCGATTTCCAAGCCAACAGCCTGTCGACACTGGTTCAGATGGTCGTTGCCGGTATCGGTGCCACCCTGCTTCCGGAAATGTCGCTGGAGGTGGAGGCGCGCCGACCCGACTCGCTTGCCATTCTTCCGTTCCAGAACCCGGTCCCCGTTCGTCGTATCGGACTGGTCTGGCGGCGTAGTTCCGCACGTAAAAAAGAATTCCGCCAGTTGGGAACATATTTGCGCAACACGCTTGAAACCTGCGAACGATCGCATGTCGCCTGATTGCACAGTGACTCCCTGCCTTTTACGGGAAAGCCACGGGACCGGACGATAACCTATGCTGCCAATCAAGGATAACAACCCGACAACCATCACCCCATGGGTGACATATGGCCTGATTGCCGTAAATGTCGTCGTGTTCCTGTTAACCGTATCCCTTGCGCCGCAAAGCCAGTTTCAGGTCAATCTGCAATATGGTGCCATCCCGGCTATCCTGTTCGGGCATGCCCAGTTGCCCCCGCAGCTTGCGGTTTTTCCACCGGGCTTTGAGTTCCTGTCGATCTTTAGCGCCATGTTCATGCATGGCGGCTGGATGCATATTGGCGGCAACATGTTGTATCTTTGGGTGTTCGGCAACAATGTCGAAGACGCCATGGGACATTTCCGGTTTCTGGTGTTTTACCTTGTCTGCGGTATTGCTGCCGCACTTGGTCATGGCCTGCTGGATACAACATCACAAATCCCGATGATCGGCGCATCCGGCGCACTGGCTGGGGTACTCGGTGCATATTTCCTGCTGTTTCCCAAGGCGCGGGTTCTGGTCTGGTTTTTCTGGGTGTTTATCTTTTACGTCCCGGCGGTCGCCGTCCTTGGCCTCTGGATCGGGATGCAGTTTGTCAATCTGTCGAGCGGCGCCGAACAAGGCGTTGCCATTCTGGCTCATATTGCCGGTTTCTTTGCAGGTTTGGTACTGATCCCGTTTTTCAAATATCGCCATATCCCCCTTTGGCAGGGTGGCCCGAAACAGGTTCCGGTTTTTGGTGTTTACCGTCCGGGGCGCAAGGGCAATGCAACCAATACCGCCCCTCCACCCTGGGCTGCTGCCTACGAGGCTGAACGTGCGGCACGCCGCGAACGGATGAAACGCGCCGGGCGCGGGCCATGGGGTCGTGCAGGCGAAACCAATACCGACAAATCCCCATGGGGCCGGTATCAGCCGCCGAAACCACAATCCAAACCCGGTGTTGGCGTACCGAAAGTTACGCGCTTGCATCGCGGGGATGAACCCGACAATACTTGACCAAAATCTATCATTCGAACCGGGGAACGATCATGCGCGCTGCCTTTTTCACCGAATATCAAGGTCCTGTCGAAGTTCAGACACTCGACGACCCTACTCCGGAAAATGGCGGCGTTGTCATCAAGGTCATGGCAACCGGCCTTTGCCGCAGCGACTGGCACGGCTGGATGGGCCATGATTCCGATGTCAAACTTCCCCACGTTCCCGGCCATGAATTTGCAGGCACCATCGAAGCGGTTGGCAAGGATATCAAACGCTGGAAAGTTGGTGATCGGGTCACGGTCCCATTCGTGTCGGGCTGCGGTCATTGCCCGGAATGTCACAGCGGCAATCATCAGGTCTGCGATCATCAGTTCCAGCCGGGCTTTACCCATTGGGGAAGCTTTGCCGAATATGTCGCGATTGATTATGCCGATACCAATCTGGTGCGCCTGCCCGAAGAAATGGATTTCGCCACCGCCGCCAGCCTTGGCTGTCGTTTTGCAACCAGTTTTCGTGGCGTGATCGATCAGGGCAAAGTCAGTGCCGGTCAAGTTGTTGCCGTGCATGGCTGCGGCGGCGTCGGACTTTCGGCGATCATGATTGCCGCGGCGGCCGGGGCGCGTGTCATCGCGGTTGATATCGACGATGCCAAGCTTGACCTTGCCCGCGAACTTGGCGCGATAGATATCCTGAACGCCGAAAACTGTGATGACATTCCGTCAGCGATCAGGGACTTGTCCGACGGCGGGGCGCACGTCTCCGTTGATGCCCTTGGCAGTGCGATCACCAGCTTCAATTCGGTGTCATCTTTACGCAAACGCGGCAAGCATATCCAGATCGGCCTTATGACCGGCGATCATGCCCATGCCCGCGTGCCTATGGATCGCGTTGTCGCCCACGAACTTGAAATCCTTGGTAGTCACGGCATGCAGGCATTCCGCTATGACGCAATGATCGACATGATCATGACCGGCAAACTCGCACCGCAAAAACTGATCAGGGATCGAGTCACCCTGGCCGAGGGCGCAACGGCCTTGATGAATATGGATAATTTCGTCAGCACCGGTGTGACCGTAATCGACCGCTTCTAACACCAATATTGAATATGACAGGCGCCCCGCAGTCTAGCCGCACACTTTAGAATACTTATAATTTAAGACTAGTCGCTTTTATTATATTATTGGTTGAATGCATTCCGGTTCGTCCTTACGTTCCTTGTGGGTATTTAAATAACTCACAAGAGAACACCGGCTTTCGCAGGGGATACAAAGTGCGAAAGAAACGGTTTCCAGCCTGCAAAGAGAGGGAACCGATGACAGATATTCAAACAATGGATTCCGGCACGCGGCGCAAAACCGAATTGCGCTGTTTTATTCTGCTGGCCGTTGTCCTGGCCCCGGTGCTGGCGGTTGCGCTGGTCGGTGGGCTTGGATTTTCAATCTGGATTTATCAGATGTTTGCCGGACCTCCTGGACCACCGATGTAACATCGGGGAACGTCGCCATGTCATCCGCACCGAAAGTTGCCAGTCGGCGTGCTTTCTTTTCCGGTCTGCGCGGCTTGAATGCAGACACGGGCGGAACGCAAACGCCAATGGTTATCCGACCTCCCTGGGCCTGGCAGTTGGATGAAAACTGCACTGCCTGCGGGGACTGTATTCCTGCATGCCCGGAAAACATCATCGCCATCGGCAAGGGTGACCTGCCGGAAATTGATTTTGGAAAGGGCGAATGCACTTTTTGTGATGCCTGTGCCGATGCCTGTGCCGAACCGGTCTTTGATCGTTCGGTTACTGCTCCTTGGCATCTTGACGTTTCTGTCAGCAGCAAATGCTTTGCCGAAAATGGTGTCTATTGCCGTTCTTGCGGTGATGTCTGCCCGGAAAGTGCCATCCGCATCATTCCGCAATTGGGCGGTCGCGCCCGCGTATTGATCGACGACGATCTTTGTACCGGCTGTGGTGCCTGTATTAGCGCCTGTCCGGTTGATGCCATTTCAATCAAACCCGTAACGGAGATAGCCCATGGATGACAAAGTCGGCGTGATCTCCAGCATGATCATTCAGTCTCGCCCTGAAAATATGACAGCAATCAAGGCAGCACTTTTGAAAATGTCCGACACTGAAATCAGTGCCGATGATCCGTCCGGAAAAATCGTTGTCGTGATGGAAGCCGAAAGCGACCGACAGCTCGCAGACGGCATGAAAGAGATCGGCGACATCCCCGGTGTTCTGGGGGTTAACCTGGTCTTTCACCACAGTGAAAATGCCCAATAACAACCAATAATCCGTCTGACCTTTGGCTCGAGGAAATTAAAAATGTTCAAGGCAAAGATATCCCGTCGCGATGCCCTGAAAGCAAAAGCCGCAGCCGTTGCCGCCGCGGCTGCTGGCATCAGTTTGCCTGCTGCGGCACAAAATCTGGTGACTGATTCGGAACACACCCAACTCAAATGGTCAAAGGCCCCCTGCCGGTTCTGCGGCACGGGCTGTTCGGTCATGGTCGCGACCAAGGACAACCATGTGGTTGCCACCCATGGCGATGTCCTGTCCCCGGTTAACCGTGGTCTTAACTGCGTCAAAGGTTACTTCCTGTCAAAGATCATGTATGGCGAAGACCGCCTGACACAGCCGTTGCTGCGTAAAAAGAACGGCGTCTATGACAAGAACGGCGACTTTACCCCCGTCTCGTGGGACGAGGCCTTTGACGTGATGGCCGAAAAATGGAAAGCCGCACTCAAGGCAAAGGGGCCGACTTCTGTTGGCATGTTCGGGTCTGGCCAATGGACGGTCTGGGAAGGTTATGCCGCCTCCAAACTGATGAAGGCCGGTTTCCGATCCAACAACCTTGACCCCAATGCACGTCATTGCATGGCGTCCGCCGTTGTCGGTTTCATGCGCACATTTGGCATGGACGAACCGATGGGGTGCTATGACGACATGGAAGCCGCCGACGCCTTTGTGCTGTGGGGATCGAACATGGCGGAAATGCACCCGATCCTTTGGACGCGTGTTACCGATCGCCGCCTGTCGGCACCGCATGTGAAAGTCGCGGTCCTGTCGACCTATGAGCATCGCTGCTTTGATCTTGCCGACATCCCGATGGTATTCAAACCGCAGACCGATCTGGCGATCCTGAACTATATCGCCAATCACATTATCCAGACTGACCGGGTCAATACCAACTTTGTCAACAAACACACGGTCTTCCGCCGCGGCAACACCGATATCGGTTATGGCCTGCGCCCCGAAGATCCGCGCGAACAATCGGCCCAAAATGCATCGGATGCCGGTGGTTCGACCGACATGACATTTGACGAGTTCGCCGAATTCGTCTCGGAATACACCCTTGATAAGGTCCATGAAATGACCGGCGTTCCCAAGGAGCGCCTCGAAGCACTGGCCGAACTTTATGCCGATCCGAAAATCAAGGTCACGTCTTTCTGGACGATGGGCTTTAACCAGCATACCCGTGGGGTTTGGGCCAACAATCTGTGCTACAATATCCATCTTTTGACCGGTAAAATCGCCGAACCGGGCAATTCGCCCTTCTCGCTGACAGGGCAACCGTCGGCCTGCGGCACGGCGCGCGAAGTCGGCACGTTTTCCCATCGCCTGCCCGCCGATCTGGTGGTGACCAATCCCGAACACCGCAAACACGCCGAAGAAATCTGGAAACTGCCCGAAGGCACAATTCCCGACAAGGTCGGCTACCATGCGGTGCTGCAAAACCGCATGCTCAAGGACGGCAAGCTCAACGCGTACTGGGTCCAGTGCAATAACAACATGCAGGCTGGCGCCAACATGAACGAGGAAGGCTGGCCCGGTTACCGTAACCCGGAAAACTTCATTGCCGTTTCAGACGTCTATCCGACCGTCACCTGCGAAGCCGCTGACCTGATCCTGCCGACTGCGATGTGGGTCGAAAAAGAAGGCTGTTATGGCAATGCCGAACGCCGCACGCATATGTGGCATCAGCTTGTCGATGCCCCGGGCGAAGCCAAATCCGATCTGTGGCAATTGATGGAATTTTCCAAACGTTTCGCCATCGAGGAAGTCTGGCCCGAGGAACTTCTGGCCAAGGCACCGGAACTGCGTGGTAAAACCATGTTTGACGTGCTGTTCCAGAACGGACAGGTCAACAAATTCCCGCTTGAGGATACCGCACCGGACTATAACAACGCCGAAGCCAAGCATTTCGGTTTCTACGTCCAGAAGGGCCTGTTCGAGGAATACGCGACCTTTGGCCGCGGCCATGGTCACGACCTTGCACCGTTTGATCGATATCACGAGGTTCGCGGTCTGCGCTGGCCGGTGGTCGACGGCAAGGAAACCCTGTGGCGGTATCGTGAAGGCTACGATCCCTATGTCACACCGGGGGCCGGTATCGAATTTTATGGCCACAAGGATGGCAAGGCACGCATCTTCGCCCTGCCTTATGAACCCGCGGCCGAAAGCCCGGATGAAGAATACCCCTATTGGCTATGTACCGGGCGTGTTCTGGAACACTGGCATTCCGGTTCCATGACTGAACGCGTGCCGGAACTGTATCGGGCCTTCCCCGATGCTCTTTGCTTCCTCCATCCCGACGACGCCGCCGAAATGGGCATGCGCCGCGGTGACGAGGTCCGGGTGATTTCAAGACGTGGTGAAATGCGTACTCGTGTTGAAACACGCGGCCGCAACAAACCACCGCGCGGACTGATCTTTGTGCCGTGGTTCGATGCCAGCCAGCTGATTAACAAGGTCACGCTGGATGCAACCGACCCGATGTCCAAACAGACGGATTTCAAGAAATGCGCCGTCCGTCTGGAAAAGGTGTGAGGGAGGAAACCATGAAAATGACCCCGAAATGGCTCATGACGCTGGCGATTATTGCAATTGCTGGCGCGGCATATGCCGCCGAACCGATCACCACCCTGCGCAACACCGCCCCCGATCAGGAAAGCGCGGCACCACGGATCAGCAACTTCGAGGATACAGACCAGAAACGCCCGCGCAATTATCCCGAACAGCCGCCAACCATACCGCACGATATCGAAGGATATCAGATCGATAAAAACGCCAATAAATGCCTGTCATGCCACGCCCGCTCACGCACCGGCGAAAGCGGCGCACCGATGGTTTCGATCACCCATTTCATGGATCGGGATGGTCAGTTCTTGGCCGCGGTCAGCCCACGGCGCTATTTCTGCACGCAGTGCCATGTGTCCCAACGTCAGGTCGAGCCACTGGTCGGCAACAGCTTTGTCGATATTGATGCATTGCTGCCCAACAACAGCACGCGGATTGCGGAATAGGGAGATTGCCAATGTTCGATCTTCTGAAACGCTACTGGAAGGTCCTGAATTCACCAAGCGTGCATTTCAGCCTCGCCTTTTTGACGCTGGGCGGCTTCGTTGCCGGTGTTATCTTCTGGGGCGGGTTCAACACCGCACTTGAAGCAACAAATACCGAAAAGTTCTGCATTTCATGTCATGAAATGCGGGACAACGTTTTTGCCGAACTTAAATCAACCATCCACTATTCCAACCGGTCCGGTGTGCGCGCCACCTGTCCGGATTGTCATGTTCCGCATGAATGGACTGACAAGATTGCCCGTAAAATGCAGGCATCCAAGGAAGTCTGGGGCAAGATTTTCGGCACCATCAGCACACGCGACAAGTTTGTTGAAAAACGTCTTGAACTGGCCCAGCACGAATGGGCCCGACTGAAAGCCAACAATTCGCTGGAATGCCGTAACTGCCATTCTGCTGAATCGATGGACATCACCCGCCAAAGTCCCCGTGCCGTCGAAGCGCACGAGAAATTTTTGTTCACCGGCGAAAAGACATGTATCGACTGTCACAAAGGGATCGCGCATCATCTGCCTGACATGTCGGGTGTTCCCGAGTGGCAGTAACCGATTTTCCGGCGTGATCGTATCTGTGTGGCGATCACGCCGAAATCCGCGCGAAGGACGAACGATGACGTTGACGATACTTGGTGGTACCGAAATTTTGCCAAATGGCGACCGGGGATAAATCCATGCTGGCTGGTATCCCCTTTCTTCCCAAAGACGGTATCGACGATCTGCTGGACGGTGTTGCAAACCATGCCATTGCCAAGGGGCAACGCGTGGCGGGTTATGTGCAGAAACGCCGTGCTGACCGTGATTGCGGAACGCTGGTCTATGTCCGCAATCTTGGCACCGGTCATGAAATGCCGATTACCAAAAACCGTGGTTCAATGGCGCGCGGCTGCAAGCTTGATGGCGATGCACTGGCAACCCTGTCAGAACAGCTTGAAGGCGATCTGGATCATGCCCCCGATATCCTGATCATCGGGCGGTTTGGACGCAGCGAAGCCGACGGACGCGGATTGCGCGACGTGATATCAAAGGCAATGGATTTGGGAATTCCGGTACTGGTCGGGGTTCGCGATGAATATGACGCCGCCTGGCAGGACTTCCACGGTGGCTATGCCCAAACCCTGCCCTTTGACGAGGGCTCAATCATCACCTGGTGGCAGGAACAAGTCAGGGAACGCGCTACACAGGAAGCCTGATGTCCTTTCATCAGGCCACACTAAACGCTGCAAACGCCAAGGTTGGCATCAACAATAACCCGCTCGTCGATCAGCACACGCGTCGCAAAGCTTTCAAACCACGCGCCAAATGCCGCGTCATATTTCGCGCGCCCGGCACGTTGCTGATCAGGGGTCTGTCCATTCGGTCGTTCCGTCTTCTCCGCCGATTTCGCAAGCCAGCGTTCATGCGTTTCATCATCAACTTCGGGATGGAACTGAATGCCCCAGATGCGGTTATCTATGTGATAGGCCTGATTGGGGAAAATCGAACCGCGGGCCATTAGTTCGGCCCCGTCAGGAAGCTCGAACCCTTCGCTGTGCCAGTGATAAACCATCATTTCATTTGGGAAGAGGTCACGCCCGGCTTCGGTTGCCTCAACCGGGTAATAACCGATCTCGGTCATTCCGTCGGAACGGGGTGAAACTGAAGCCCCCAGATGGCGCGCCATCAATTGCGCACCAAGGCAAATGCCCAGATACATCACATTGCTGTTCACGACATGGGGCAGCCATTCCATGATTCTGGCAACATTGGCTTCATGATCATCATTGGCACTCATCGGGCCACCAAAGACAATCGCCAGATGGTAACCCGCCATATCGGTTGGTAATGCGTCACCTTCACCCGGACGGCGAATATCAAACTCATACCCGTACCGCCGCAAAACGGCCCCCACCCGACCGGGCTGACCGGTGGCAGAGTTGAAAACCATCAAAACGCGTTTCACGGGACTTAATTCATTCATGCCGACCTCGTTGCTGCGATAGCGAAAGGGTGGCGGTTTAGAACCGTTTTGACAAGCCCCGAGACCCTAAAAGGCAAAACAACATGACAAAAGGCCACCGCATTTCCTCGATGGCCTTCGTGGTATTTCCCAATCGTCATATAATGCCGAAAAACGGCTTAGACGTTGAATTTAAAGTGGAAGATGTCACCGTCCTTGACGATGTAGGTCTTGCCTTCCTGACGCAGTTTACCGTTATCACGCGCACCGGCTTCACCGCCAAAGGTGATGAAATCGTCATAGGCAATGGTTTCGGCCTTGATGAAACCACGTTCAAAATCGGTATGGATCACGCCAGCCGCGTTCGGGGCGGTTGCGCCAGAATGAACCGTCCATGCGCGTGCCTCTTTCGGGCCAACGGTGAAGAAGGTCAAAAGGTTCAGCAGCTTGTAGCCTTCGCGAATAACACGCGTCAGACCGGTTTCTTCAAGACCAAGGCCTTCAAGGAATTCTTTCTTGTCTTCGGCACTATCGAGCAGGGCAACTTCGGACTCAATCGCGGCCGAAATCACGACCGAGCGCGCACCCTGAGAAGCGGCCATTTCGGCAACCTTGGCCGAAAGCGCATTGCCATCGGCCGCACTGTCTTCATCCACGTTGCACGCATAAAGGACCGGCTTGCTGGTCAGAAGCTGCAACATGCGAAACGCCTTGGCTTCGTCTTCGTTGTTGATTTCAACAACACGTGCCGGTTTGCCTTCGCGCAGGGCTTCAAGCGTACGTTCAATCAGTTCCAGCGACAGCTTGGCGTCTTTATCGCCACCCTTGGCACGTTTCTGAAGGCCGGTAACGCGCTTTTCAAGGCTGTCCATATCGGCCAGCATCAATTCGGTTTCGATGGTTTCCGCATCACGCACCGGATCAACCGATCCTTCGACATGAGTGATGTCCCCATCTTCGAAACAACGCAGAACATGCACGATCGCATCGGTTTCGCGGATATTGGCCAGGAACTGGTTACCAAGCCCCTCGCCCTTGGATGCACCGCGCACCAGACCGGCGATATCAACGAATTCAAGCTGGGTCGGGATGATGGTCGCCGACTTGCCGATGGCGGCAATCTTGTCAAGGCGTTCATCAGGAACGCTGACCCGACCGGTGTTCGGTTCGATGGTACAGAACGGAAAGTTCGCTGCCTCGGCAGCGGCCGTCTGTGTCAGGGCGTTAAACAGGGTCGATTTACCAACGTTGGGCAGACCGACAATACCGCATTTGAATCCCATCTTTTCCGGGCTCCGTCACTTCGAATGTGTCTGAAACAGGATGGGGCAGGCCCCGATCCCGATGCTATTTCTTTTTGTTAAAGGCGCGTGCCAGTGCCTGCGCCATCGCGGTTGCGGCGTTGCTGACCGGGGTGTCGGGCTTGCCTTCGACCTCCGGCGCATCAGACGCACCTTTATCTTCTATCTTGCCGTCGCCTTTCACAGCGTCGGCCGATTTCTCACCCGCCGCAGCCGGTTTCGGCTTTTTCTCGGCCTTGGGTTTTGGCGGCGAGACAATGTGCGAAACCTTGCTCATGAAACCGCCATCGTCTCCCTTGACGAGACGCGGGAATTCAAGTGCGACGCCATCCAGCAGCGCCATAAGCCAACCGTTCTGTTCGGCCTTGGAAAAATCACCCAGAACATGCCCGTGAACACGTTCCTTTTCCCCAGGATGGCCAATACCAAGCCGCACACGACGATATTCCTTGCCACAATGGGCGTCGATGGATCGCAATCCGTTATGCCCGCCATGGCCGCCGCCGCGTTTGACGCGCAGCTTGCCCGGTGGAAGATCCAGCTCGTCATGCAGGACAATAACGTCTTCGATCGGAATTTTGTAAAAACGTAGGACTTCGCCAACACTTTGCCCTGAAAGGTTCATGAAAGTTTCCGGCTTTAACACCAGAACTTTTTGACCGTTCACTTCACCTTCGGACAATTGCCCCTGAAATTTCTTGCGCCAGGGGCCAAAACAATGACGGCGGACGAGTTCGTCCGCCGCCATAAAGCCGATATTGTGGCGATTGGCGGCATATCCCGAACCCGGGTTCCCCAATCCAATCACCAGTAACATCGTAGACCTCGATCTTATTCTTCGGTCGCTTCTTCTTCGTCGTCGCTTTCGGCATTTTCTTCCGATTTCAGCGCAGACGGAGCAGCAACAGTCGCAACCGTGAAGTCACGGTCGGTAATGGTGAGTTCGACACCTTTCGGCAGTTTGATTGCCGAAATGTGAATCGAGTCGCCAACTTCGACACCAGTCAGATCGAAGACGAGTTCTTCCGGAATGGCACTCGGTGCACATTCGACTTCGACATCGTGACGAACGATGTTCAGAACGCCGCCTTTTTTCAGCCCCGGGGATTTCTCTTCGTTAACGAAGCGAACCGGGACTTCAACGGTCATGGTCTGACCTTTTGCGAAACGCAGGAAGTCGACATGGATCGGCGCATCCGTCACTTTGTCGAACTGTACGTCGCGTGGCAGGACTTCGTAGGTTTCTTTGCCAATCTTGACATCAAGAATGTGCGAGAAGAAACCCTGCTTGTGCAGAAGCTTGTTGAGCGGACGCGGGTCAATCTGGAACAGAACAGGTTCCTGTTTTGCTCCGTAAATGACACCAGGGACCATACCGGCACGACGCACGGCACGGGCGGCCCCCTTTCCGGCCCGTTCACGGATTTCCGCAGTGATAACAGTGTTTGCCATCGGAAAATCTCCTTGAACTAAAAACATATTGCGACCGTGGGCTGGTGCAAATCACCGGTGAAAACCCACGAAAGCAAACGCGCTGGCCTCCAGGGGTGCCAGCGCAGCAGCGCCTTATACCCTCAATCGAAAAGAACGGAAACAGATTTTTCTTCCGAAATTCGACGAATGGCTTCGGCCATCAAAGGCGCAATCGGAAGCTGACGAATTTTCGAGCAGCCACGTACCGCTTCAGACGCCTTGATCGAGTCCGTCGTCACAACCTCGGTCATTGGCGAATTGGCGATACGTTCAACAGCCGGGCCCGACAGAACGCCATGCGAAACATAGGCCGCAACCGATGCTGCACCGCGCTCTTTAAGGGCGGTCGCCGCATTGCAAAGGGTCCCTGCCGAATCAACGATGTCGTCAACCAGAATGCAGGCAGCATCCTTAACGTCACCGATAACATGCATGACTTCCGACACACCGGCCTGCGGGCGACGTTTGTCGATGATCGCCAGTTCCGCATCCAGACGTTTTGCAACGGAACGCGCACGTGCCACACCACCGACGTCAGGGCTGACGATCACCAGTTTCTGGCCTTCGAACTTGTTGCGGATGTCGCTGGTCAGTACCGGGGACGCAAACAGGTTATCGAGCGGAATATCGAAGAAGCCCTGAATCTGACCGGCATGAAGGTCCATGGTCAGAACGCGGTCTGCACCGGCAACCGTGATCAGGTTGGCAACCAGTTTGGCCGAAATCGGGGTACGGGGACCCGATTTACGATCCTGGCGCGCATAACCGAAATACGGAAGAACGGCAGTGATACGACGGGCCGAACCACGGCGCAGTGCATCAAGAACCACAAGAAGTTCCATCAGATGGTCGTTTGCAGGGAAAGAGGTGCTCTGAATGACAAAAACGTCCTCACCGCGGACGTTTTCCTGTATTTCACACCAGATTTCCTGATCGGAGAATCGCTTGAGATCTGCACGGGTCAGCGGCAGGTTCAAGTGATCAGCAATGGCCTCAGACAGCGGGCGGTTGCTGTTACAAGCGAGGATCTTCATGGCGGGGCCTCGGTTAATGGGTGCCGGGAAAGTGAATAAATCTAATGTCCTGTACGGTACAGGCCGGATGCAAACTTGCCGGTAACAGATCCCGTCACGTCTTTCCTGTCGTCCACCTGACCGTAAAATTCGGCGCTTTCGCCTTCCGGTCCAACGACATATCCACGACACTCAAAGACCAATAATTAGCAAGTCCACATATCAGTGAACCGCGGCGGTGTTATAACCAGCCGTTAACAGTCTGTAAATGGTCGCGGTACCGAATATCGACAAGGCAGTCATGCAGATTGACGCAATTCAGAACGATAAACCCGCCATCAGCGCGACGATACCGTCTTTTTATCGGATTTAAGGATCATGCCCTTTTTTCGGGCCACCTGATTAAGCGCACCTTCAAGCGCATCGACGGCCGCCTGTGCCGCAATCGATGCCACCGATCCCCAGCGTTCATCAAGCCGGCCACGCGGCACGACATTGTTTTGCGCCATCTGGCCCAATTCGGTGCCATCCGGGTCCATGATCACCCAGTCGATCTGAACCTGATCAAGCGGTGTGGTGGTTTTGCGTTCCACCGGTTTAACCGAAATGGTCGCCGACAATATGATTGATCTGTCGTCAATCGCATCGTCAACCTCGATCCCCTTGGCCCGCAACAAGGCCCCTGCCGACCTTGCCAGTGCCTCGTTACCGTCGCCCGGTGCCCCAGCAAAATCAACAAGCGCGATCTTGACCACCGGCGCCCCGGCAAGCTGGGAACGATCGCCTGAAATCAGAAACGCGATCCGCTCGGCCGGTTTGGCCACCAGTTCATCATAGGCCTTTTCTGCCGGATCAACCTTTTCCCCCTTAAGGTCGCGGACCTTGTCGACAAGTTCCTTGGGCACGGCAAGGTTGGTTTCTTCGGGTCCGTTCGGAACTTGTGCAAACCAGTAGGCGGACTGCAATTCACCGGCACCGCGCGCGGTATCAATCGCCAATCCTTCCGGATTCATCAAAACCCACGTGACATCAATATAGGCAGCATCCCCTTCGGCAAGGCGGGATTCGACATTGGGCCGCAGAATGAAATCGCCGCCGATCTGGCTGTCGCTATAGGCCGGGATATCAAGATTGCGAAGCGCACGCGCCATGGCACGCGTCAAATGAACAGATGCCCCTTCAGGCAGGTCTTCACCAATCTCGACCCTGACCGTATTGGTATCGCGCAGCTCAAGCAGGGCCGGATCGCCCTCCCGCCCGGCCCCCTCGAACGGACGCGGCAAATCACCGCAAGCCGCAAGCGGCACAACAAGCATCATGACAAGGGGCAAAATCCGGATTGCAGAAATCATCTATTCAAATTCACCGCGTCACATCAAAACGCAGCCGACCATGGCTGCAATGATCATAAAGAAGAACAGCATGATCAAATGGGGCATAGCATGTTTCCTCGCAATCCCGGGATCACGAACCGGTCAGCATGATCGCTGATAACTGCCGTCCGTAATCGGGTTCGCCGCGAAGCGTCGTACGGCGATAGCTGTAAAACAGTTCTTCTTCGGCAAGGGTATCGCGTGCCACCAGTTCGACGGCTTTAATACCGATCGCCATGGTCCGGCGACGCACATATTCCGGCAGATCGAACATGAAATGACCATCGCGTATTGATGGATCAAAAAGATCCTCGTCCCCGGCTGGTCCCGACAGGATCGTATCGCGGAACTTGGAATCGACTTCGTATGACGGGCGCGCAATGCACGGCCCAACCACAGCCGATATACTGTCACGCGACGCGCCTAGTTTTTCCATGGCAGTGACGGTTGCCTCGGATATCCCGGCAAACGATCCGCGCCATCCCGAATGGCACGCCCCGATCACACCGGCCTTTGCATCATGAAACAAAACGGGTGTGCAGTCGGCAGTCAGGATACCCAACATCACATCGGGCCGGTCGGTTACCATCGCGTCGGCCTTGGGCGCTTCTTCGCGATCAAGCGGGCGTTTCAGCACCGCGACATCAATCCCGTGCACCTGATAAACTGTGGTTAGACGATCAGCCTTCGTACCGAATGCCTTTGCTGCACGTGCGCGATTTTCCGCAACCCGTTCACGGCTGTCATCGGATCCGAAACCGACATTCAGTCCGCTATGAATGCCGTCACTCACCCCGCCCTTGCGAGTCAGGAAACCATGACGCAGGCCATCTTTATTCTGCAGGCTTTCGGCCTCAATCCACATCAGGCCATCGGCATTGCGTTCAATTCCACGGGTAGTCTGGCTGGACATCGAAAACTCCGTTATCCCTCGGCGCCGCTGACACAGGGCGGCGGTGCAGTTTCGCGACCATATCCGATCAGCACTTTAAAAAGTGCTCCCATCTGATCGGCATCAATCAGGCGCGCAAGGGCCGCATCAATCGACTTCGCCTGCGCGTCATCAGCATTTTCTTTCAAAAGTTCGGCACGCTGTTCTATCCCCAGCATCCTAAGGAATGTACCCTGGGTCAGAACCGCACCGATCCGCACATCTGCCTCAAGCATCGCCCGTCCGATAGCAGCAAAATCGACATGCGCGGTCAGGTCCGCATCACCGGGCTGTTCGAGAACCGGATGATATTGATGGTCCTTAAGCGCCTGCAAAGTGTCGCCAAACGCGCTATGCGGATGGCCGTAATCGATAAACAATGCAGCCCCGCCAACCTCGTTCAGACGGCGCGCGACCTGATCGGCAATCGCAATGGCCGCCGGGCAGCTTTCGAAAATATCGCCCGGCTTTGCGGTTCCGCGCAGGGTCGCCGGAACCAGCGCATCGGTCACCGGCGTTGCCGCCCCGCGCACGAACCCAAGTTCGCCTGTATTTGCATCCACACCGACCAGCCGCTCGGACCAGCCATGGCTTGCGCGTTCGAACTGTCGGATCGGCAGAGCATCGAAAAACTCGTTGCCGATCACAATCATCGGCGCATTGCCGCCCGACGGAATATCGTCAAATGCCTCGTGCCAGGTTGCCGGAATGCCATAGGGCATGATCGCGGTTTGCTGATGAGTACGCAAAACCGGACTGGTTTCGACAAACCGCACGGTTATCGCATCGGAAAGTCCCGGTACATTACGCACCGCGCGCAGGGCATCGGCCATCAATGTGCCACGCCCCGGTCCCAGTTCCACAAGGCTGACCTTGCGCGGGCTTCCCATCTGCTGCCACGTTACCGCCGCCCACAGCCCTATAAGTTCGCCAAACATCTGGCTGATTTCGGGTGCGGTAATGAAATCGCCCTTGCGTCCGAACGGGTCCTGTTTACGGTAATAGCCGTGCTCGGGATGGGCCAACGCCTCGTTCATGAAATCGGCAATCGTGATCGGCCCGTCAAGCGCGATCCGCCGTTTCAAATGGTCGAGCAATGGTTTATCGGAAGTCCCGGTCACGCCTTCTGTCCGTCTTTTGCCTGATCGTCTTTCGGGAGTTTCCGCGTTTCAATCGGTGCGGCTTTCATCGCATAGATAATACCACCCACCCCGACAAGAACCATCGGGATCGACAACAACTGCCCCATGGTTGCCCCGAATGTCAGGAAACCAAGCTGTGCATCTGGTTGACGGAAAAACTCGACGATGATGCGCGAAATGCCATAACCGGCGACGAACGTTCCGCCAAGTATCCCCGGACGATGGCGGACATAGGCACTGCGCGACAGGGCGAACAGGACGATAAACAGGATCAGACCTTCAAGCGCTGCCTCGTAAAGCTGGCTGGGGTGGCGTGGTTCCGGCCCGCCATGCGGGAACACTATGCCAAGCGGGGAATCAGTTACACGGCCAAACAGCTCGCCATTGATGAAATTGGCGATCCGCCCGAAAAACAGCCCGATCGGGGTTGCCACCGCCGCCGCATCCAGCACCGCCAGAATGGAAATACCGCGTTTGCGCGCAAACAGGATGATCGCAACGATCACGCCCATGAACCCGCCATGGAACGCCATGCCGCCCTGCCATACCTTCAGGATATTGGCCGGGTTTTCAATGTAATATTCCAGATTGTAAAACAGGATATATCCCAGCCGTCCGCCAAGAATGACGCCAAGCGTTGCCCAGAAAAGCAAATCATCGATGTCGCGTTTGCTCATGATATTGGGCGTCTTGGTGCAGTAATAGACGACATAGCGCCAGCCAAGCAGCAACCCGGCAATATAGGCAAGGGCATACCAGCGGATTGCAATCGGACCGATAGAGATCGCGATCGGATCAATCGCCGGAAAGGCTAGGCTTAGCATCAGGGGAAACTCCGTGACGTATATGTGTTGATTTACCGACTGGTCGCAAAGGATCAGGGCAGGAACATGGCAAGCCGTCCCCACCCCGCATCGGCTTAACGGAACGGGTCCTCGGTCGCGAGGTAATCCTGAATATATTGACGCACCCCTTCTTCAAGCGGGGTCATGTTCGCGCCGTATCCGCGCGCGCGCAGCTTGGCCATATTGGCCTCGGTAAAATACTGGTATTTATCGCGGATGCTTTCGGGAGTTGGCACGTATTGGATATCGGGTTCCTTGCCGATCGCGCTAAACACGGAAAGTGCCAGATCCTTGAAGCTACGCGCCTTGCCAGTCCCAACATTAAACAGGTCACTGACCTGCGGATTGTCGTAAAGCCACATGATGATGTCGACAACATCCCCGACCCAGACAAAATCGCGAAGCTGCCCGCCATCCTCGTAATCGGGATGGTGCGATTTGAACAGGGTTGCGGTTTCACCCGCCGAAAGCTTGTCAAACATCTGTGACACGACCGACCGCATGCCGCCCTTGTGATATTCGTTCGGGCCATAGACGTTAAAGAATTTAAGCCCGGCCCACTGTTTCGGTCGGAAACCGTTCTGATCAAGGATGGTCCGGAACCGGCGATCGGTTGCATGTTTCGACCAGCCATAGGCATTAAGCGGTGCCAGTTTTGCCAGATCGGCCTGATCGAAACTGTCGTCAAAGCCCCGCTTGCCATCGCCATAGGTCGCCGCCGACGACGCATAGATCAAACGTGACGAATGCCGTGCGCACCATTCCCAAAGCCATGTCGTTAGCTTGTAATTGTTCTGCACGATCTTGTCCGCGTCGCGTTCGGTCGTGGCCGAAATCGCGCCCATGTGGAAAATCGCGTCAACGTCGTTATTATGCGCTTCAAGGAACGCCGGAAGATCATCGGGATGCACGATATCGCGCAGATTACGCTTAGCGATATTTTTCCATTTGATCCCATCACGCAGGCGATCAACAACCACAATGTCGGTTTCGCCGCGTTCTTCAAGGGCCGCCACGATATTGGACCCGATAAATCCGGCTCCTCCGGTTACGATCAGCATTGCATTCTCCTCGCGGCGCTTTGTCTTATGCAGCCTTTTGGGCAGTCGATTGTAAAAACTGACAACTTTATAGGCCCCGCCCTGATCTGGAGCAAGAAAAGCTGTTTGTTTTTCCTCTATATCCGGCGGATCGACGATCAACTTGCCTTGATAACCCTAACACCCATATTATGCGCATGTTTTGCGGATATGCCGTAACAGCCGATATTGCCCGAAAGACGGAGACAAAGATGCAGATCAATAACCGTATTCTTGACGACCTGACCCGTGTCACCAATTCCGCACTGGGCACCATGACCGGCATGAAGGGCGAGATCGATGCACTTGTCCGTCAGCAGTTTGAAAAGATTCTGGCCGGTATGGATATGGTTACACGCGAAGAATTTGACGTCGTGCATGATGTCGCGATCCGTGCTGCCGAACGTATTGACGGCCTCGAAGCCAGAATTGCCGAACTTGAAGAACGTCTGGCAAAGGCAGAGAAGCCGGTGGCAAAAACGGCTCCTAAACGCGCCAGCAGCAAACCGGCTGCAAAAAAAGACGCATAACCGGGAAATCATCCCCACATACAGGCAAGGAAAGCCGTTCATAACAGGGTCGCGGAAAGGTCGGCCGGGAACCGCGGATTGCCGATCACATGAAATTCATTTCTGTCCTGCGTCGCGGGGCGGTTGAAACGCGGCGGGCACCGGCATATAGTGCGCGCCCTTTCGCATATGCAGAGACTGGCAAATTTATATGAACGACCATCTGGAAGATATCGGCGACCTTGGCGACGAAAACCCGTTGCTGCTTGTCGAAGATATCGCCCGCACGAATGACTGGCACGTGGAACGTCGCAGCGACGATGAAGTCGTTGTCGAAATCCCGGCGCATTGGTGCACGTATCTGGTCTATTTCACCTGGCGCGAAGATGCCGAAGCGCTTCACATTGCCTGCTGCTATGATCTGTTCGTGCCCGAACCACTCCGTCCGCGCATCTATGAATTGCTGGCAAAGTGCAATGAACAGCTTTGGCTCGGCCATTTCGGATTGTGGCTGGATGAAAACATGCCGCTGTTCCGCCATACGCTTTTGTTCGGCGGCGATGTACCACCGATGGTCGAACAGTTCGAAGAACTGATTGATATCGCCGTTTCCGAATGCGAACGCTTTTTCCCGGCCTTCAACTTCGTTCTGGGTCAGGGTAAAACCCCGGACGAGGCATTGACCCATTCCATGCTGGAACCTGTTGGACAGGCATAGACTTGTTTATCCGCCACGAATTTCTAAAAGGGTCGGCATCGCGTCGGCCCTTTTTGCTGCTGGGGTTAATTTTTTGCGCATCCCACCCAATGTCTGATTCGATATAAATCCCGGCAGGTGTGACGGAATAATCCCCTGAACAACACAAAATCCCGTGTCGGCTACTTCTCCTGGAAAAACACCCCGCGTCACGATATTTGACGGCCAGATTCTGTGAATTTTGTCACTCCCCTTGCCCCTGTGACCGACTTGACCCACCTTCAGAACATCGCTACGGCATTGCATTGCGATTGCTGATCCACACATGTTCGGCAGTCAGGGATGGAAAAATCGGAGCAGATTTGATGAATACGCGTCTATTGCTGGTCGGCTGTGGCAAGATGGGCAGTGCCATGCTGGAAGGCTGGCTGGCCAAAGGGCTTAAATCGGACAATGTCTATATTTTAGAACAGGCCGAAGCCGCCGAAAAACTGTCAACCCGCTATGGCGTTCATGGCATTACCGATGTCGCCGAAGTCCCGCCGGATTTCATCCCGCAGGTGATCCTGTTTGCGGTCAAGCCGCAGGTCCTGCCCGATGTGATCGACAGTTACAAACCACTGGTTCGTGCCGAAACGGTCTTCCTCTCGGTTGCCGCTGGCAAAACCATCGACTTCTTTGCCGGTCACCTGGGCGAGACTGCGCGCATCGTTCGCGCCATGCCCAATACCCCGGCTGCCGTATCGCGTGGCATGACCGTAATGTGCCCGACCGACAATGTCAGCCAGGCACAACGCGACATGTGCGAAACGCTTCTGGCCACCGTCGGCATGGTTTCGTGGGTAAGTGATGAAAGCCTGATGGATGCGGTCACAGCCCTTTCGGGTAGTGGGCCTGCCTATATCTTCCATCTGGTCGAAGCCATGGCCCAGGCTGGTGAGGCTGCCGGTCTTCCTGCCGATCAGGCAATGATGCTCGCGCGCCAGACGGTTGTCGGGGCAGGCTTCCTTCTGGATGTCAGCGAGGAAACCGCATCCACCCTGCGCGAAAATGTCACCAGCCCCGGCGGCACCACGGCCGCCGCTCTTTCGGTACTGATGGATGCGCAGAACGGCCTGCCCGACCTGATGACCCGCGCGGTTGAAGCCGCCCGGAAACGTTCCGTCGAACTGGCGGGATAAGCATAAACAATCAAGGAGACGATCATGCCGGCAAAGAAAGACCCGCAAACCAGACTGATTGATGCAGCCATGGATTTGGCCGCAGCCGGACGCTGGCATGACGTCACCATGATCGACATCGCGCAATCGGCAGGTGTCGATATCGGGGTTGCGTTTGATCATTTCAAAAGCAAGGCCGATATCTTGCGCCAGTTCGTGCGCAGGATCGACCGGATCGTTCTTGCCGATCTTGATCCCGCCGACTTCAACGAGCCCGGTCATGATCGCCTGATCGCGGTGATGATGGCGCGGTTTGATGCGCTGGCACCCTATCGCCCGGCACTTCGCTCCATCGTCGCCAGCGGCGGTGACCTCGGCCCGGCGGACACACTGCGTGCGATCAAGACCCATTTCGGCTCGATGCGTTGGATGCTTGATGCCAGCGGCTTCACCACTGGTGGTCTGCATGGCAGCCTGCGTGTGGCCGGGATGGGAACGATTTATGCCCGGTGCTTCAAACAATGGCTCGATGATGAAACCGCCGATTTCGGACCAACCATGGCCGCCCTTGATCGCGCATTGGCACGCGGCAGTGAATGGGACAAACGCATTGGCACCGGCATTTCCCGACTAAGCCGGGCTTGCGGAAAAATTCAGAAAAAATGTGACCGGTTTGCACAAAAATGTCGCCGTGCCGATCACGTCGAACAGACATCCCCGTCGGCTGAAAATAACAGTACAGCACCCTAACTATCTGATCTGAAACAGAGACCGCGCATCATAACCCAAGGTTACATCATCAGATAAAATGAAAACCATGAAGTTTTTGTGCACTGCAAAATAAACCTTGACGAAACCGGTTCGATCCTTCATATTGCAGTTGAATTTGTGCGGCGCACAATAGCGCCTCATTCCACACCTGTTGCAAATTGTTGATGGAGTGCAAACCATGACCGCCGCAAAAAAGGCAACCAACCCGTTCTTCGATCTCGACTTCACCAAATACACTGCGGATTTCAAGATTCCGGGTGTCGACGTGAACGAGATGATGGCGTTTCAGCGCAAAAACGTTGAAGCCCTGACCAAAGCCAACAAGGTAGCCTTCGACGGTTTCCAGGCTGTTGCTCAGCGTCAGAGCGAAATTTTCAAAACGCTGCTGGATAAAGTTCAGACCCAGGGCAAGGATTTCGCTGCTACTCCTGCTGACAACCCGATGGCTGCTGCTGCAAAGCAGACCGAAGCTGCGAAAGCCGCTTACGAAGAAGCCCTCGCAAATGCCAAGGAACTGTCTGGTCTGGTAAGCAAGTCCCAGGAAGAAGCTCTTGCTCTTCTGCAGACCCGCTTTACCGAATCTCTCGACGAATTCAAGTCGGCGATCGAAAAGACCGCCACTGCGAAATAATCTAGCTGATAACTTCCCGTTATCAACTTACCGGCAGAGCCTCCTGGCTCTGCCGTTTTTATTTGTGCTTTTGCCCAAACTCCTGATCTGCCCAAACGCGTCGATAGGCCCTTAACGGCAAACTGTGATCCCGCTAATCTGGCTCAAATTCATCGGAGAAAGATTTATGAGCGAGATCAGTTTTGATGACTTCCTGAAAGTGGATATCCGTGTCGGGACCGTCGTCGATGCCCAGGAATTCCCCGAAGCCCGCCGCCCGGCCTTAAAGCTCTGGGTGGATTTCGGACCCGAAATCGGCACCCGCAAGACATCGGCCCAGATCACCAAATATTACACGCCCGAAAGCCTGATCGGGCGTCAGGTTGCCGGTGTGGTCAACTTCCCCAAAAAACAGGTCGGCCCTTTCATGTCCGAATTCCTCTGCCTCGGCTTCCCCGATGGCGAGGACAACAAAGGCATTGTCCTGATCTCACCGGAACGCAAAGTGCCCAATGGCGGCCGCCTTTTCTGATACACAAGCCATAACCAGACAAAAAAGGACGCAGCTCAACGGCTGCGCCCTTCCCCCACCCCGTATTCCGGTTGTTCCTAGCGTGCCAGCACCATCGCTGCTTCACGTGTACGTCCAACGGTTCCAGCAACACTGGTTGCTGACGATTTGATCGCCTCAATGGTCGCTGCAAAACTTTCAACCGAAGTCGCCATGCTTTGCATGTTGCCTGAAACTTCCTGCGTCACGGCGCTCTGTTCTTCCACCGCCGAGGAAATTGTCGTCACGTTGTTCAGAACAGTTTCTACATCGGTACGGATAGATCCCAGCACATCAACAACCTCGGCCGCGATGCCCTGAATCCCACCGATCTCGCCGGAAATCTGTTCGGTAGCCCGGGCGGCCTGGTTGGCAAGGTTCTTGACTTCGGTCGCAACAACGGCAAAACCTTTTCCGGCTTCACCTGCACGCGCGGACTCTATTGTCGCATTAAGCGCAAGTAGATTGATCTGGCTGGCTATATTCTGGATCACTTCGACGATATTGCCCATTGCCGCAACAACTTCTGTCATTTTGTCGGTTGATTGACCAGCCAGAACCGTTTTTTCGAAAACCCGATCGGTGGATGTTCTGGCCTCGGACATACTGCGCGAAATTTCCGCGATTGAGGCCGCCAATTCTTCGGACCCTGCTGCAACGGCCTGAACGTTTGCCGATGTTTCACTGGAAACCGAAACCGCAAAGACCGACTTCTCGTCCAATTGGTACAGACTTTGATCAATTTCAGAAAAGTTGTTATCGATCATTGCCTTCAGTTCAATCAGAAGATTGACCTGTTCGGTCACATCGGTTGCGAATTTGACAACCTTGTAAGGCACCCCGTTGGCATCAAAGATCGGGTTATAGGATGCTTCTATCCACACCACACGTCCGCCCTTGGCGATGCGTTTGAACTGCTGTGATGTAAAATTGCCTGCGCGCAAATCTTTCCAGAAATCCGCGTAATCGGCACCCCTTGCATATTCCGGCTCCACAAACATCCTGTGATGTCGGCCCTGAATTTCCGAAAGCTCATATCCCATCACCGACAGAAAATTGTCGTTCGCGTCCCGAATTGTTCCATCCAGGTCAAATTCGATCACCGCCTGACTGCGGCCGATTGCATCCACCTTGCCATCAAGCTCGGCAAGCTTTTCCTGACGGGCGGTAATATCAGATGCGAATTTGACAATCTTTGCCACCTTCCCCTTCCGGTCAAACACGGGGTTATAGGTTGCCTCGATCCAAACCTGCTTTCCGCTTTTGGTGATACGCGGGAACGCTTGGCTTTTGAATTGGCCCGCTGTCAGGTCTTTCCAGAACAAATCATATTCCGGTGCGTTACGAATTTGGGTCGGCACAAAGATACGATGATGCTTTCCCGTGATTTCCGAAAGGCTGTAGCCCATCAAACTCAGGAAATTTTCGTTTGCACGAATGATCGTACCATCCGTTTCAAACTCGATTACAGCCAGCGATTTTTCAAGTGCAACAAGCGTTTCAGAAGCCAGACCATTCTTCTTAGACGAAAAGAAACTCAACACAGACATCACATACCTCATGAAAGGAGTACCAGAACGTCAATGCTGTTGCTGCGATCTGGCTTTTGGTGACGCCATAATTAATACAGATGTATAGGCATCCATATCCCCATATGGGGAGTGCAAAATGACAAAAGCGCACTCGGGGGTGCGCTTTTGTCAAATCACGGATTGCCCTGAAATGCGTTATTTCTCGACAAACGCCTTTTCGATCACGAAATGACCGGGTTCGTTCATGTTGCCTTCCTTGCCGCCCCATTCGATCAGCATCTGGCGGGTTTCGGCAATCATTTCCGGGTTGCCACAAAGCATGAAACGATCATTTTCAAGGGTCGGTTTTTCAAGGCCAAGGTCATCATAAAGCTTGCCCGACTTCATCAGTTCGGTGATGCGACCCTGATTTTTAAACTCTTCGCGGGTGACTGTCGGATAATACAGAAGCTTGTTCTGGACATCTTCACCAAAGAACTCATTGTTTGGCAGCTCACTGTGGATGAACTCCTGATAAGCCAGTTCACGAACTTCGCGGCAGCCATGAACAAGAATGACCTTGTCATAACGCTCGTAGGTTTCGTAATCGCGAATGACGCTCATGAACGGTGCCAGACCGGTACCGGTTGACAGCAGCCAAAGGTTTTTGCCCGGCAGCAGGTTATCATGGATCAGGGTTCCGGTCGGCTTGCGCCCGACCAGAATCTTGTCGCCAACCTTGATATGTTGCAAACGCGATGTCAGCGGACCGTTCGGCACCTTGATCGAGAAGAATTCAAGTTCTTCGTCGTAATTGGCACTCACCATCGAATAGGCGCGCAAAAGCGGCTTGCCTTCGACTTCGAGTCCGATCATGGCAAACTGACCGTTGATGAACCGGAAACCCGGATCACGGGTGGTTTTGAAGGTGAAGAGAGTGTCAGTCCAGTGATGGACGTAAGTGACTGTTTCTTCGTTTAAATTGCTGGCCATAACGCTGCATCAATCCGTTTCGTCTAGAGCTTTCTACTGGACCGTGGCGGGAACGACGGACACACTTTCCCGGCACTGTATCCATGCCAAGTTGACGCGATTTAACATCAATCAAACGTATATCGCAAGAAAACATTCACTCGTTGTGTGTTTTTATGTAGGACTACAAATAACCATAAGAATTAAGTGTAGAATATTGTCTGACAATAGTGCACGATAATCGCATCAGGGATATATCGCAACCGCGAAGTCCCTCTTAGATAGGACAAGATGTGCCCTGCAGCAATGATCCATCGCAATCCGGTGACAAATGACAGAAACCGACGCTTCCGCCAACGAGGCTCTGACCGTTCAGCACGTCTCCGATGCCATCACCAATGCAATTCGCGACGGCCGCCTCGTTCCCGGTCAACGCCTGACCGAAATCGACTTCGCAAAACGCCTTGGCGTCAGTCGTCCATCCGTTCGGGAAGCTTTTCGGCAACTGACCGCGGATGGACTTTTGCACAGTCAGCCCTATCGCGGGGTTAGTGTCCGTCACATGACGCGGCGCGAAGTGGACGATCTGTTTGTCGTGCGTGGCGCGCTTGAAGGTCTCGCCGTGCGGCTTGCAACCCCGATCCTGCAAGGCGACACGCAGCAATTACGATCCATTCAGGCAGAACTCGACAGTGCCGAGGCCCGCAATGACCTTGCGGCCATGTCGCGCCACAACCTTGCCTTCCACATGCTGTTTGCCGATGTCACCGGGAATGCGCTTCTGTCTGAACAACTCCGCCGCATTTCCAACAGCGTCTATTGGCTGCAATTCCGCGTTCTGGTCGCGGATGACAAGGTCCTGCAAACCAATCCCCAGCATCGCGACATTGTTGATGCCGTCCTTGCCGGTGACGCCGCAAAGGCCGAAGCCATCATGATCGATCATGTCGACCACTCGCGCCAACTGGTGCAATCGCTACCCGACACCCATTTTGCCGAAAGCCCGGAAGACTAACGGCCTTCCCAGCCCCCACCGATCACTCTTCAGACGGGCGAGCGGATACAACATCGCCGTTCACGCATCCGCTTATCCGAACCGGATTAATTACCTATCCCCGGACAGGAAATGGATGACAAAGCACATGAGACTTGCATCGCTGAACTCTCCCCATTACGATTGTCTGACAATTTAAACAAACAAATATCAGAGAGCACCATGACAACCCGCCCCACGCCGACCGCCGATTTTTTACCGATCCCGTTGCCGGATTATCAGGAACGCCCGATTGAAGAGATGCGCCGCGGGGCCCTGGCGTTTTATGATGACATCCGCACGCGCCACACCGTGCGGGATTTTTCGGACCGGCCAGTGCCACGTGACATCATCGAAACCTGTATCCGTGCTGCGGGTACAGCCCCCAATGGGGCCAATCATCAGCCGTGGCATTTTTCCGTCATTGGCGATCCGGCAATGAAAAAGAAAATCCGCACCGCCGCCGAGGAAGAAGAACGCGCCTTTTATGCCGGTCGTGCCGGTGAAGAATGGATCGAGGCCCTACGCCCGCTGGGCACCGATGACAGCAAACCGTTTCTCGAAATCGCCCCATGGCTGATTTGTATTTTCGGCGAACGCAAAAGTGCGTCGGCCGACGGGAAGTTTCGTAAAAACTATTACGTGCCGGAATCCGTTTCCATCGCCACCGGCTTTCTGATTGCCGCCCTGCATCGCGCAGGGCTTGCAACATTAACGCACACACCGAACCCGATGAGCTTCCTGACCGAGATATGCCAACGTCCGGACCACAACAAACCCTATATTCTTCTGGTCACTGGATATCCGGCAGCGAATACGACGATCCCCAAACACGCGACCGAGAAAAAAGATCTCTCGGAAATCGCGACCTTCTTCTAAGGTTTGGCAGCTTTCCAAACAAAAGCCCCGCAATATGTGCGGGGCTTTTTCATTTGGCAGAACCAGATATTTAATGCCCGATCGGCAGAACAAGACGCACGCGAAGCCCGCCGCCTGGCGCATCTTCAAGAAATACATCGCCGCCATGGCCGCGCGCTGAGTCGCGCGCGATTGTCATGCCAAGACCCACACCACCTGTCGCCTGATTACGAGACTCCTCAAGACGATAGAACGGTTTGAAGACGTCTTCGCGTTTGTCGACCGGGATACCCGGACCATCATCGTCAAACACGATTTCATAATCCTGCCCGCGACGTCCGGCACGCACCGACAGATTGTTGGCATAACGACCGGCATTGGACATGATATTGGCAAGGCAGCGCCGCACGGATTGCGGACGCAGATCCATTTCCAGACTATCGGCAATATGCAGATCAATCTGCTGGCCATCCCGAAGGGATTCGCCAACCTGATCGGTAATCAGCTTGCCGATATCGGTCGGCACGGCCTTTTCGCCCTCTTCACCGCGTGCAAAGGCAAGATAGGCATCGACCATGCGTTCCATGTCGACAACATCCTGCTTAAGCGCGTCAACACCGGGCAGCGACCCCTGCATCGCCAGTTCCAGCTTCATGCGTGTTAGTGGCGTGCGCAGATCATGCGACACCCCTGCCAGCAAGGCGGTCCGTTGCGATAAATGGCGTGCGATGCGGTCACGCATCGAAATGAAGGAAGATGCTGCCAATCGCACCTCGGCCGCCCCTTCGGGCTTAAAGGTATCGACTTCAACCCCACGACCAAACTGGTCGGCAGCCTTGGCAAGACGGCGGATAGGACGAACCTGATTGCGCATGAACATCACGGCAACGCCGTACAGGATCAGTGCCGAACCGGCGATCCACATAAAGAATATATAAGTGGTCGAGGAATAAAGACGTTTGCGCGGTGCAATGATCGAAAGAACGCCGTCCTTCAACTGCACCCGGATTTCAAGCTGCCGATTGTCGATATCAAGATCAAAGAAGAATGGACGTTCCAGACGTTCATCCAATGCGGTGAACAGCTCCTGGGACACCAGTCCGAACGGCGGCTGCGTAATCTGCTGTTCAAGGATTTCATCCGGTTCAAACAGGATATCAAGCTGCAAGCGCGTACGTGCGGAATGCTGCAGCCATTCGAAATGATCCGCATCCGGATATTCGCCAAGATAGTCGATAACGAAAACAACATCACCGGCAAGACCACGGCTCAGCTGGCGCGCGACCGTATCCCAATGCCGTTCGAAAAAGATCAGCACGGTGACGATCTGCAACAGCAGCATCGGCGTCATCAGGATCAACAGCGACCGCCCCAGAAGACCTGACGGCATCAGCGATTTGATCCATCCTGTTTTTCCGCTGCCCAATACACTTATCCTTATCCGTGTTCGTCGCGCCGACGGTTCGACGCTCTGTCTTTAATCCACATACAGCACATAGCCCCGTCCGCGTACAGTCTGCAAGTATCTTGGTTGCTTCGGATCTTCCTCGAACTTGCGCCGAAGGCGCGTCACCTGCACATCAATACTGCGCGAAGCCCCCGGATCAACGGCGTTGCCCCCCATCATCTCGTGAAGGTCTTCGCGGGTTGTCGCTTCGCCGCGCCGCCGAACAAGGGCCGCGAGAAGCGCCTGCTCCGAACTTGTCAGATAGATATGTTCCGATCCGCGCTGCAAGGTCATCCGGCTGACATCAAAGGTGAAGCCACCAAACTGCGCCGTGGTCGATGCCTCGCCACGCATCTCGTCGGTGATCGGTACCGGTGCTTCGGCGTAACGCCGTAAAATGGCTTCGATCCGTAGCACAAGCTCACGCGGCTCAAACGGCTTGGCAAGGTAATCATCGGCCCCCGCCTCAAGCCCGGAAATGCGGTCTTCGGTTTCCGAAAGTGCAGTCAGCAGAAGGATAGGCACCTTGGCCCCTTCGTCCCTTAGACTGCGCGCAAGATCAACTCCTTTTTCACCGGGCATCAGGACATCCAGCACCAGAAGGTCGAACTGCAATCCGGCAAGGCTCGACCTTGCTTCGGCGGCATTTCGCGCCGCCGAGACGACAAAACCGTTTTCGCCAAGATAGCGGGTCAGCAGATCACGCAGACGATCATCATCATCGACCACAAGAATATGCGGCTGATCCTGATTTGTCATACGCGGCTCTCCTGAAAGCTGAACATTTGAAACGCTTTATCCTATGCGAGTTAGGCAAAAAAAAGTTTCAAAATTGTATCTGTCCAAAAGACAGCGGATCAGGCCATCATCCTGATCCGCTTGATGTCGCGCGACTGAAATCAAGACCGGCTTTACGCTAGCTGGCGCGGCGGCGCATACCGGGCGGGCTGTCGTCGGTGAAACGGGCACGGTCTGGTTCTTCAAGCATGCCCAGCATCACCTTGCGGAACCCTTCAACCGCCTCGGCCCCGGCTTCACGATAGGCGGCCGCAATCAGGCCGCGCTGGTTTTCGGTCAGTTCACGTTCCAGCGCATCACCCTTTTCCGTCAGGGTCAAAAGCCGCTGGCGGCGATCCTGCACACCGGTTTTCTGATCAATAAATCCTTCGCGCACGAGCTGGCCCAAAACACGCGACAGGGACTGCTTGGTGATTTTTAGAATCGACAGAAGCTCGCTTACCGTAATGCCGGGGTTCCGACTTACGAAATAGATGACCCGGTGATGGGCGCGACCGAAATTATATTGCTCAAGAATCTGATCTGCCACTGCCGTGAAATCGCGATAGGCATAGAACAGCAGTTCAATACCTTGCCTAAGCTCTTCTTCCCGCAGAAAAAGCGGGTTTACCTTGCGTGTTGAGATATCAGCCATGCTTTTCCGTTATGTCAGTTATATTGACATATTAATCGATGAATGTTACTCCGGCCAGACAATTAAGGACATAAAGTTACGTCCAAGTGCCCTTTTGAATTGGAATCTGGCAAATGATCACTCCGACCTTCGACAACCGTGATGGTTTTATCTGGTATAATGGCGAACTTAAACCCTGGCGTGAAAGCACCCTCCATGTGCTGAGCCATGCGGTCCATTATGGCAGTGCCGTCTTCGAAGGGGAACGGGCTTATAACGGTAAAGTGTTCAAACTTGCCGAACATGGTCAGCGTCTGATCAAATCGGGTGAAATTCTCGATATGAAAGTGCCCTATAGCGCGGCCGAACTTGATGATGCGGTCATTGAAACGCTTGCGGCCAACAATATCACCGATGGCTATATCCGTCGTATAGCATGGCGCGGCAGTGAAATGATGGGCGTTTCAGCCCAGACCACGCGCATCAATGTCGCGATTGCCACATGGGAATGGCCAAGCTATTTCAAACCGGAAGAACGCCTGAAAGGCATCCGTCTGGCGCTTTCGAAATGGGCCCGTCCGGCCCCGAATACCGCGCCGACTTCGGCCAAAGCTGCCGGTCTTTACATGATCTGCACCCTGTCGAAACACGAAGCGGAACGTAACGGCTTTGCCGATGCGCTGATGCTTGATTACCGTGGCCAGATTGCCGAGGCGACCGGGGCGAACGTGTTCTTTGTCAAGGATGGCAAAATCCATACGCCGACCCCGGATTGCTTCCTGGATGGTATTACGCGTCGTACCGTGATCGGGCTTGCCAAATCCCGCGGTTTCGAGGTGATCGAGCGCGCGATAATGCCGGAAGAAATGGCCGAATTCGAGGAATGCTTCCTGACCGGAACGGCTGCAGAGGTCACCCCGGTGGCCTCCATCGCCGATTACACCTTTACCCCGGCCCACGTTTGCAAGACGCTGATGGAAGACTATATGGCTCTGGTACGCGGTGAGAAAAACGCGGTTGCCGCTGAGTAGTAAAATTCAATAATCGACCAGATTATTCACTTTTAATGAAAAATAGCCCGGCACCCGTTTGCCGGGCTATTTTTTGATTTCAGGACAAAACGCATCATGACGGCACGATTTTCACAAAAGTCTGATGATATACAAAACACCGATCATACCCTGCTCTATCAGACCCATTCCCCGTTTGCACGCAAGGCATTGGTCTTTGCGCTCGAATGCGGATTGGGCGACCGGATCGAGGTAATCCATCAGGAAACCAGCCCGACCAATCGCAATGATCGGGTTTTTGCAGCCAACCCGCTCGGCAAGGTGCCGGTTCTGATCCTGCCTGACGGCATGGCTTTGTTTGATTCGGATGTAATCTGCGAGTATCTCGACAGCCTGCATACGGGCCGGAAACTGATCCCCGCTACGGGAGCGGAACGCTGGAAAGCCCTGCGTTTGCGGGCATTGGCGCAGGGTATGTGCGATGCCGGCGTGCTGTATCGCTGGGAAACCAATCGCCGCCCTGAAAATCTGCGTTACCCGCCGTTGGCAGAAGGGCAGAAAACCAAGCTGATCGAAGCCTTCGATTATCTCGAAAACGAACTTGATCCCAAAGAGCCGATCAATGGCGGTCATATTGCGCTTGCGACCGGGCTCGACTGGATCGCATTTCGCGAACTGGCCGATTTCAGAACCAGCCGCCCAAGACTGAGCCAATGGTATGAGGATTTCTGTGACCGGCCATCAATGACGCAAACCGGCTTTAGCGGCCAGACTCACGACTAGCCCGAAACCTGAAATCCGACACAGATATGCAAAGGCCGCCCGGATACCAGGCGGCCTTTGCTATTCCTCATACAATTTATTTACGGCCAGTTGGCTTCCGGCGGCAGCGACATCAGGATCGCCTCGGTATTGCCACCGGTCATCAGGCCAAAGCGCGTGCCGCGATCATGGAGCAGGTTAAATTCGACATAACGCCCGCGCTTGATCAATTGGGCGCGACGTTCGTCGTCGGTCCATGGCTTGTTGTAATGGCGTTTGACCAGTTCGGGATAGATATCGCGAAAGGCACGGCCGACATCCTGCGTGAAGGCAAAGTCCGCATCCCAGTCGGCATCAAGATAATCATAGAAAATGCCGCCAACCCCGCGCGGTTCATTCCGGTGCGGCAGGAAGAAATATTCATCGCACCATTTTTTGAACCGGTCGTAATAATCATCGCCATGCGCATCACAGGCGGCCTTTAAGGCACCGTGAAAATCGGCCGTGTCGGCATCCTTGGGGAAAACCGGGGTGAGGTCGGCCCCACCGCCAAACCATGCCTTGGTGGTCACGATATGGCGGGTATTCATATGCACGGCCGGGACATGCGGCGAACAGGGGTGGGCGACCAGTGAAATGCCCGCGGCCCAGAAATTAGGGTTTTCGGCAGCACCCGGGATTTCAGCGCGGAATTTTTCGGAAAATTCGCCATATACGGTCGAGATATTGACCCCGACCTTTTCAAACACGCGGCCCTTCATGACCGACATTTCACCGCCGCCCTGACCTTCGCCGCGTTCCCAGCTTTTGCGTTCAAACCGCCCGGCAGGCCGATCGGCAAGCGGTCCGGTATAGCTGTCTTCGAGTGCCTCGAAACTGGCACAGATTTCGTCGCGCAACTGGCGGAACCAGTTTCGCGCCGTTTCCTTGTGCTCTTCGATCTTCTGGGCGATCAGATCGGTATCAGTACTGGTCATCAGGCCTTCTCCGGAAAGCTGCTGGTTTGTCGAAGGGCCTCGCCCAATGTCATGGCGGTTGCCATAGCAACGTTAAGTGACCGCATTCCGGGTTTTAACGGAATAACGACGCGGGCATCGACATAATCATGCACCTGATCGGGCACACCACTGCTTTCGGAGCCCAGCATCAGAATATCATCCGGTCGATAGTCAAAATCGCAATAGGGCACCGCCCCCTTGGTCGTCAGCAATACCAGACGCCCCGGAACGGTTCCATCATTACGCGCCTGCACAAAGCCGCGCCAATCGGCATGGCGTGTATAATCCGCCGCCCCCAGATAATCCATCCCCGCACGCTTGAGTGCAGCCGAGGTCAGAAGAAAACCGCAGGGTTCGATAATATCAACGGGAACGCCAAGACATGCCGCCATGCGCAGGATTGTACCGGTGTTCTGGGGAATGTCGGGTTCGAACAGACAGATTCTCATAACGCCCTATAGACTCGTAATATTTTCGACCTGAAATCCGGGCGCAAAACCTTACAAAATTACGCCGATATATCGCCATTAGACTTATTTGGAATAAGACGAGACAAGGATATAACCACTTGGTTGTGAATACGCCAGCCTGTTAGAAAACGCTACGTTCGCTTCCATTGTGCAGCGCAAAACCAAATAGGCAAATCGAATGCGAACAATTTGCAACTCCAAGTTCCCCTTAACAAACCTCTTTTTTGTTAGTATACGAACCCGGTTTCAGGCCTGAAGGCTTTGGGGCAAAAGCATTGTTTGATTTCCGTCAATGGAAATTAAAGGTGTTTGCCCTAAGTGTGCAGTTGGGCATTCCGCATGCCTGTTTTGGGGGCAGAAAGAGGAATACATTATGTCGCAAACGGTGCAATCATCCGGGGATCATAACCCGGACGAGAACCGCAGGGATTTCCTGACCCTGGCGACCACGGCAGTCGGTGTTGTTGGCACCGGCATGGCGCTGTGGCCGTTCGTGGACAGCATGAACCCGTCCAAGGACGTTCTTGCGCTGGCCTCGGTCGAAGTTAACCTGTCAAATATTCCGGTCGGTCAGGCCATCAAGGTCATGTGGCGCGGTAAACCCGTATTCATCCGCCACCGTACCGAGCGTGAAATCAACGAGGCCGAAGAGGTCGCACTGAACGAGCTGGTCGATCCGCAATCCGATGAAGCCCGTGTCCAGAAAAAGGAATGGCTGATCGTGGTCGGCGTTTGCACCCATCTGGGCTGCATCCCGATGGGCACGGCAACCGGTGAGACACGCGGTGATTATGATGGATGGTATTGTCCGTGCCACGGGTCGCATTACGATACGTCCGGTCGTATCCGCAAAGGTCCGGCACCGCTGAACCTTGTCGTACCGACCTACACCTTCCTCACCGACACTTCGGTTCAGATCGGCTAAGGAGCAGGTAGATGAGTGCACCCGTTTGGAATAACAAGGTGGTGAAATGGGTCGATGACCGTCTTCCGGTCTTCTCCATGCTGCACCATTCCGCATATGAATATCCGACCCCGAAAAACCTGTCCTATATGTGGAACTTCGGTTCTTTGGCCGGTTTTGTTCTGGTGACGATGATCCTCTCCGGGATTTTCCTGGTGATGAACTACACCCCACATGCCGATATGGCGTTCTGGTCGGTCGAGCGCATCATGCGTGATGTGAACTATGGCTGGCTGATCCGCTATATCCACATGAACGGCGCGTCGATGTTCTTCATCTGCGTCTATATCCATATTTTCCGTGGCCTGTATTACGGGTCTTACAAAGCCCCGCGCGAAATGCTGTGGTGGATCGGTATCCTGATCCTTCTGGCGATGATGGCAACCGCCTTCATGGGCTATGTCCTGCCGTGGGGCCAGATGTCCTTCTGGGGTGCGACGGTTATTACCAACCTGTTCTCGGCCTTCCCGATCATCGGTGATCCGCTGGTGACCTGGCTGTGGGGCGGCTTCTCGGTCGACAACCCGACGCTGAACCGGTTCTTCTCGCTGCATTACCTGATGCCGTTCGTGATCCTTGGCCTCGTGGTTTTGCATGTCTGGGCACTGCACACCGTGCGGTCAAACAACCCGACTGGCGTTGAAATCAAGACACCGCAGGATGCGATCCCGTTCCACCCGTACTATACGATCAAGGATCTGTTCGGTATGGGCGTGTTCCTGATCTTCTTCCTGTTCTTCGTGTTCTTTGCACCGGACTTCTTCGGCGAGCCGGATAACTATATCCCGGCGAATCCGCTGGTAACCCCGCCGCATATCGTGCCGGAATGGTACTTCCTGCCGTTCTACGCGATCCTGCGGTCGATCGACTTCACAATCTTCGGTATTCCGGCGAAGCTGCTTGGCGTGCTTGCGATGTTTGCATCCATCATCGTTCTGTTCGTCATTCCGTGGCTTGATACCTCGAAGGTGCGCAGCTCCAAGTTCCGCCCGGTTTACAAGTGGTTCTTCCTGATCCTGTTCATTGACTGCTTTATCCTTGGATATTGCGGCAAGAAGGCCCCGGACGACTACTTCATGGGTATCGAAGGACTTAAAGTCATCACCGTTGGCCAGCTGGCAACGCTTTACTACTTTGCGCATTTCCTGCTGGTCATGCCGATTGTGGGTAAACTGGAACGGCCCAAACCGCTTCCGGCCAGTATCAGCGAATCCGTTCTTAAGGGAGGCGCAAATGCGTAAGTTTGCATTGACCGCCATTGCCGCGGCATTCGCACTATCCGCCTTTGCCGGCACGTCGGCAAAGGCCGCGGGCGATGCCCCGGTTCCGGAAGCACAGGACTGGAGCTGGCAGGGGCTTTTTGGCACCTATGACCGTGCGCAGCTTCAGCGTGGTTTCCAAGTCTATAAGGGCATCTGTGCCGGTTGCCACAGCCTTCGTTTCATTGCGTTCCGTAACCTGGAAGGCATTGGTTTCAACGAAGATCAGATCAAGGCGATTGCGGCGGAATACGATATCGAAGACGGTCCGAACGATGATGGTGACATGTTCACCCGTCCAGGTATTGCGTCGGACTATTTCCCGTCGCCCTTCCCGAACGACAAGGCAGCAGCTGCGTCGAACGGCGGTGCGGTTCCGCCCGATCTGTCGCTGGTGGCCAAGGCACGCCTGCATGGTCCGGATTATGTTTATGCCCTGCTGACCGGTTACGAGGAAGAAGCACCTGAAGGCTTCGATCTTGCGGAAGGCAAGCATTACAACCACTACTTCCCGGGTCATCAGATTTCGATGGCACCGCCGCTTTATGAAGAAGCGGTCGAGTACACCGATGGCACCCCGATGACGGTGGAACAGCACGCGCATGACGTTGTCGCGTTCCTGAACTGGACGGCACAGCCGGAGCTTGAAGCCCGCAAGGCAATGGGCCTTAAGGTTCTGCTGTTCCTGATCGTTCTGACCGCGATGCTCTATGCGGTGAAACGCAAAATCTGGCGCGATATCGAACATTAAGCGTTCGCCATATCATCGATAAAACAAAGGCCGCCGGGAAACCGGCGGCCTTTTTTCGTGGTGCTAACCGGGACAATGAATGAAACCGAATTGGAAGCCTAGTACGCGAAATATTCCGTGACCAGCCGGTCGATTTCGCCGCTTTGCTTCATATCAAGCAATACACGGTCAAGGTCATTGGCGAACTTATCGCGATAGGGCCATTTGCCATCGGGATCCGGGCCGAATGCGACATAGCCGAATTCGCGCGCGATGATCGCGACCTCGTTGAATTTGCGCGCTATGTCCGGGTCCGTGCGCAATTCACGCAGGCCCGCCAGGATGGCCATCCGTTCATTGACATAACAGTCCACCCGCCCGGCCATCAGAAAGCGCAGATTGCTTTCGGTGGTGTTGCCTTCTTCAAGTTCGATATCGCCCTTCTCGACCATATCAAAAAAGGGGGCTCCGGCCATGCGGTAGCCAGCATTATTGGCAAATCTGGCACCTTTGAAATCGCGCGGGAAATGGTCGAGCCGATGGCTTCGGACATAGTCGTCATTACAGATCGCAACCACCGTTTCCTGAAGGATCGGCACGGAATAGCGTTCAATCCAGTCGCGGCTTTCACGATAATAGGGTGGGAAATATCCGAATATCTGCCCGGATTGCAACAAATCCATGCCCCGTTTGAACGGCATGGCGGCAAAGCTTACATGGTAGTCGGGCAGTTTGCGGAATGCCTCGCGCAGGATGCGGACATAAATTCCGGCGGGCTGAACGCCATCTTCGAGATAGGCATAGGGGATATTGTTTTCCTCGCCAAACAGTTCGATCCGTATCGGTTCCTTCGCCGATGCAGTATCGCACAATAACAGCGATATCAGCGCAGCCCGAAGCCACACTGCCCTTTTGCCAATCCCGTTATGCATTTTTTCTTGTTTTCCCAGCAAACGCCAAGACTGTTATTTCGCGATTGCAGCAACAAAGGTCAATCCCCGGAAGCGGCGCAATCTGATTTCCCGGCTGGATCATCGGCGCGTTTTTCGCATGTCAGCAGCTTGCCCTGATGGCTTTGATTGCCATCGGCCGGGCGCAGGGGTGGCACGGAAACCGGGATATGCACAAGGCGGCGCTTGCGCGCCGGAGTACCGGTGCTGGCGTAAAGCTGTTTGCCGGCTTCGACAATCGAGACACCCGCAAATGCCTTGAACAGACGCGATCCGACATTTTCAAATACCTGCGACCAGCGCAGCAGAAACCGTCGCTGGGTCGGGGGCAGGAACAATGCACGACTGTGCTGCACGGGCAGGAACATATTTTCGCGCATCAGGTTTTGAAGCTGCGACACGCTATAGGGATGGCCAAAGCCAAAGGGTGTATTTTCAGACCAGGACCAAAGCGAGCTTCGGTTCGGTGTTACCACCACGATCCGGCCATTGGGGGTTAAAATCCGCCAGCATTCGCGCATCAGACGGCGCATGGAATCGGAATGTTCAACCAGATGCACCAGCAGGATGCGGTCGACCGAGCTGTCAGGCAGCGGCAGCATGGTTTCTTCGGTCAGGGCGACATGGTTGGGATCATCGGCCGGCCAGTGCACACAGCCCTGCTGGGCAGGCATAAAAGCCAGTACGCGTTCCGCCTCGCCCATGAAGGGGCGCAGATAGGGCGTGGCATAGCCAAAACCAAGCACGCGCATGCCGCGCACATCCGACCACATGACGCGCAAACGGCGCCGGATCAGACGGCGGGCGGCCTGCCCGAGGCTTCCGGCATAAAAGCGGTGAAGATCAACAACATCCTGACGCATGAAAATAGCCTAGCATCGAGTGATACGGGCGGGAACTTATTTACGTACCCGTAGCCTCATAGAAGCGTAAAAACTTTGCATGATGCGTGATTGTTTTAAGAAGCCGCAACCTGTTAGGCTAGCCGCAAACAGCATTCACAGATGTGAGGTCGGCCATGTCCGCAGGCGACGTTTTTGTCATTCCGTGTCTTTCCGATAACTACACCTATCTCGTGCGCTGCCATGAAACCGGCACAACGGCGATTGTCGATCCCGGCGAAGCAGGCCCGGTGATCAGCGCGCTTGAAGATCGCGGCTGGTCGCTTGATATCGTGATCAATACCCACCATCACAATGATCATATCGGCGGCAATGGCGAGCTGATCACCAAATACGATGCAAAGCTTATTGGCCCCAGGGCAGAAACGGCACGCATTCCCGGCATGGATCAGAAAGTTGCCGAGGGTGATACGGTTATGATCGGCAAGCTTTCCGGGCAGGTGTTTGACGTGCCAGGCCATACCAGCGGCCATATCGCATTTTATTTCCCGGCGGTATCGGCCCTGTTTTCGGGCGACAGTTTATTTGCGCTGGGCTGCGGACGGTTGTTTGAAGGAACGCCTGATCAGATGTGGCAATCGCTGCAAAAATTTCGCGATTTACCGGGCGAGACGCTGGTCTATTGCGGGCATGAATATACCCAGTCCAATGCCCGGTTTGCCGCAACGATTGAAACCGGAAATGTCGCGCTTAAGGCGCGCTGTGCCGAGATTGACGATCTGCGCGCACGCGATATCCCGACCATTCCATCACGTCTGGACAAGGAACTGGCGACCAACCCGTTCCTGCGCGCCGATCATGCATCGGTCGCCAGCGACCTTGGTATGAAAGGGGCAACTGCCGCCGAGATTTTTGCCGAAATCCGCGGGCGGAAGGATCGCTTTTAAAGCAATCCACTCAATACTCACACTTGAGGTCGCAAAAGGAAATTGCCGCCAAGGCAATTTCCCATTACTGCGACCCTATAACAGAAAGCAGCTCAGCGAGGCTTATTCAGGAATACGGCCGTAAACGTCATCAAGACGTTCAATATCATCCTCGCCAAGATAACTTCCGGATTGAACTTCGATAAGCTCCAGCGGAATTTTCCCAGGGTTTTCCATCCGGTGCACTGCACCAACCGGGATATAGGTTGACTGATTTTCGCCAAGCAAGAACTTCTTGTCGTCACAAGTAACCAATGCACTCCCTTTGACCACGATCCAGTGCTCGGCGCGATGGTGGTGCCGTTGCAGCGAGAGCTGGGCCCCGGGTTTTACGGTGATCCTTTTGACCTGATAGCGATCACTGTGATCGATGCTGTCATAATCACCCCATGGGCGGGCAACCCGACGATGTTCAATGGCCTGTCCCTGATTTTGCGCAACCAGTTCACTCACAATATTCTTGATCCCTTCAACATCAGCGGAAGAACTGACCAACAAGGCATCAGGCGTATCGATGACAATTAGGTCCTTTGTACCCAATGTGACGATCAGTCGACGTTCTGTCCCGTGAACAACCGTGTTTTCCGAGCTGAACATGCGAACGTTTTCTTCAACGCCCAGAACACAGTTCCCATCGACCAACTTTGTGCCCAGACCTGACATGGCATTCCAGCTACCAACGTCGCTCCAACCGCCCTGGAACGGCGCAACAAGAACATTGTCAGCTCGCTCCATCACCGCATAGTCGATGCTCTTTGGCACCGCGTCTGCAAATTTGTCCCCCGGGCGCAGGAAATTGCCGTCCCGTTTCGCATTTTCTATTGCTTCACTGCATGCTTCAAAAGTCGTGGGTTCAAACTGCGCAAGTGCATCACTCAAGACATCCGCACGGACAAGGAATATCCCTGCGTTCCAGAGATGCTTTCCGGACGAAAGGAACTCCATTGCGGTTTCAAGATCAGGTTTTTCAAGAAACTTCGCGGATTTCCGAATTCCGGGTCCGGCTTCCTCTCCTGTTTCGATGTAACCGTACGCCGTGCTTGGTGACGTAGGCTGCACACCGAAAGTAACGATGTTGCCATTCTTTGCATAATCCGCAGCAGCAGTTACCATTTTGCGGAAAAGTTGATCATCAGGAATGAAATGATCTGCCGGACAGAAAAGTAAAATCTTTTCCGGATTTTCCAGCCGGGCATGGCAAGCAGCAAGCGCCATTGCAGGAGCCGTGTCTTTTGCAATCGGCTCAAGAATCTGGGTTAGTCTTAACCTAGCCTTTTCAGCCGCTTCTTCGACAAAGAAACGATGTTCTTCACCCGACAATGCCAAAATCTCGCCAAATGGTGAAAGCCTCTCGAAGGTGAGTTCAAGCAAGGATTTACCATGATAGACAGGAATGAATTGTTTGGGAAACCCCTTGCGTGACAGGGGCCACAAACGCGTCCCGGAACCACCACAAAGCACAACAGGTGTTATTTCTTGTATATTCATTTCAAAGGTCATTCCCAGACACTATCAAGCCAAAATCAATACTCCGTTATAGTTGTAAACAGCCCGCCGTTCCAAGAGGTTAAAACTGTAGCCGGCCAATAAATCGCCCCGACAATCAAATATCCAACGACTTCAGAGTGATGCAACTATTCAGCTATCTGATCAGGCCATCTGTTTGAACAGGACGTTCTGATCAAGCAGATAGCGGGAAAACAATGGCAGGCTGGCCGCCCCGATGGCGCGGGCGGCACTGCCGACGACACCCTGTTCGATATGCGGGGTGGCGATGCCCTGCAGGTCGAGTTTCAGCGTTGCCTTGCGCGTGGCATCGACGATTTTGGCGCAGACATCGGCAGGGAAGCCGCCATCGACAATCACGGCTTCGAAATCGATTACCGAGCAGACCGAGGTAATGGCAATCGCAAGGCCGCGCGCGGTGTGATCAATCCAGAGATCAAGGGTTGCGCCAAGCTGATGCCAGTAATCGGGGTCCTTCCACAATAAGGCGGGATCGCGTCCTTCGCGGGTCAGCATTTCTTCGAGCACGAAGATGGATGCCTGATCGATCAACTGGCTGGGATGGCCGGAACGCGAGGGCACAGGCATCGAGCCAAAAGCCCCGGCATTGCCGGTTTTACCGGCATAAAGCGCCTGATTAAGCACCACACCACCGCCGATGAACGAACCGATAAAGAAATAGGCAAAGTCGGAATAATTCGGCCCCGCCCCAAAGACCAGTTCCGCCCCGCAGGCCGCCGTCGCATCGTTCTGCTGAAAGACCGGAAACGGTACGATTTCGCCAATGGTATCGATCAGATCGACTTCGCGCCAGGCGCTCATATCTTCGGGTGGTGCGCCGACTTCTTCGACCCAGTTCCATAATTCAAACGGCGCGGCAATGCCGATCCCGGCGATGCGCTGGCACTGGGCGCGAGATAACCCGCTGGACAATTGTTCGACCGAGGCGCGGACGAATTTGCGGATGCCATCGGGGGTCGGGTATTTATAGGCTTCGTTCAGACTGGCCCGCACCGTGCCGACAAAATCCATCAGGATCAGTTCGGCACTGCGTCGTCCGATTTTAAGGCCGAAGGAAAAAACACCATCCGGGTTAAGCGCCATCGGGATCGATGGTTTGCCAACCTTGCCGCGCACCGGATCACCACGTTTAAGCAGGCCATCCTTTTCAAGGGCGCGCATGATCACGGAGACGGTTTGGGCGGACAGGCCGGAAAGACGGGCAATATCGGCCTTGGACAATCCGATATTGCGGCGGACCAGCGACAGCACCAGCCGTTCATTATAGGCGCGCACGCGCAGCTGGTTCGCACCCCCGCCCGGATGAAGCGGACGCGCTCCCTGCCCCTCATCCCCGGTGACATCCGGGTTGGTATTCAGTGAAGCTGTCATTGGTATCCGTTGTCCTCCCACTCGGGTCCTTTATTGCCCGATTGCTAATAAGAGTGACAGGATTAATTAATAAATCAATCGGATTTATTAATTGACAGCCTGACGCATTTGGTGTGTCGTAGGCAACAGACAGGCGCAAAAGACGTGCGTAACGATACGTTCCACCTGTCGCAAAATGAACAAATCCGGCCAAAATGGCCGAACATCAGGTTATTCCTGGGAGGAAACAGATGAAGAAGACTCTTGTTGGCGCCACCCTTGGGGCGCTTGCGCTTGGCCTTGCCGTTGCACCCAACGGGGCCAAAGCCGATGAAATCGGTGCCTGCCTTATCACCAAAACCGACATCAACCCGTTCTTCGTGAAAATGAAAGAAGGCGCACAGGCGGCATCTGTTGCCAATGGTGTCAACCTTTCGACTTTTGCCGGTAAAATCGATGGTGACCATGAAACCCAGGTGCAGGCGATTGAATCCTGCATTGCATCGGGTGCAAAGGGCATCCTTCTGACCGCATCGGACACCAAGGCGATTGTGCCGGTTGTCAAAAAGGCGCGCGATGCAGGGTTGCTGGTGATTGCCCTTGATACCCCGCTTGAACCGATTGACTCGGCCGATGCCACCTTTGCCACCGATAACTTCAAGGCCGGTGAGCTGATTGGTCAGTGGGCCGCGGCCAAACTTGGCGATGAGGCCTCGGATGCGAAAATCGCGTTTCTTGACCTGACGCCAAGTGCACCATCGGTTGATGTTCTGCGCGATCAGGGCTTCATGAAAGGGTTCGGGATCGACATCAAGGATCCGAACAAAATCGGTGATGAAGATGATCCCCGTATTGTCGGCCATGACATCACCAACGGTAACGAGGAAGGCGGCCGCAAGGCGATGGAAAACCTGTTGCAGCAGGATTCCGAAATCAATGTCGTCTATACCATCAACGAACCGGCCGCTGCCGGTGCCTATGAGGCGCTGAAATCGTTTGGCATGGAAGAAGGCGTTCTGATCGTGTCGGTCGATGGTGGTTGCCCGGGCGTTTTGAACGTCAAGGATGGCGTGATTGGCGCGACATCGCAGCAATATCCACTTGATATGGCCTATAAGGGGATCGAGGCGATCAAATCCTGGGCCGAAAGCGGTGAAAAACCGGCCAATTCCGAAGGTCTTAACTTCTATGATACCGGGGTTAACCTTGTGACCGGTGATCCGGCAGAAGGCGTTCCGTCAATTGATATCGAGGAAGGCATGAAACGCTGCTGGGGCTAGGTCCCTTAGCGTGACGATCTGATATTCGAGGAGGGCGGTCATAAACGCCGCCCTCTTGTCCCACAAAAAGGTTACACTTGGTCAGCCCCTACCCGATGCAAACCGGTCATCAGAACCGGCGGGGGCATGTGATGAGCCGTTGCGCATGCCTTTTCGCAACCGATATTCACGACCAGGCCGGGAGGAAGCGATGAGCGAAACTGCTCGCACATCTCGTACAAAACAGGAATACGAACAGACGCTTGACGCCAGCGACAAGGCGGTTGCGCAGTTCGAACATAAAAGCCGGAACTTTCTGGATGCCACGCAGCATTTCCTGCATGGCAATCCGACGATGGTGCCGGTCATTGTCCTTGTCATTTCGATTATCATTTTTGGGGCGCTGGCGGGATCGAAGTTCTTTTCGCCGTTCAACCTGTCGCTGATCGTGCAGCAGGTTTCGATCATCGGCATTCTGGCCGCGGCCCAAAGCCTTGTGATCCTGACTGCCGGGATTGATCTTTCGGTCGGTGCGATCATGGTGCTGATGTCGGTCATTATGGGGCAGCTCGCGATTACGCTTGGCGTTCCGGCACCGCTTGCGATCCTGATCGGGTTTGTTGGTGGTATTCTGGCCGGGATGCTGAACGGGTTTCTGGTCACCCGGATCAAATTGCCGCCGTTTATCGTGACACTGGGCACGTGGAATATTTTCTTTGCGCTGAACCTTTGGCTTTCGGGCGCGCAATCGATCCGCAGCCAGACCTTGGATGAAATCGCACCGCTTTTGAAATTCTTTGGCGAAAGCATCGCGATTGGCGGGGCACGGATCACCTATGGCTCGGTCCTGATGCTGGTGATTTTCGCCGTCCTTTGGTACATCCTGAACCACACAAGCTGGGGCCGGCATGTTTATGCCATCGGCGATGACAAGGAAGCCGCCGAGCTTTCTGGCATTCGCACCAACCGCACGCTTATCATGGTTTATGGTCTGGCCGGGCTAGTATGTGGCATTGGGGCGTGGGCATCGATCGGGCGCGTTGGCTCGGTTTCGCCGCAAAGTTTTCAGGAAGCAAACCTGCAATCGATTACCGCAGTTGTGATTGGCGGCATTTCGCTGTTTGGCGGGCGCGGGTCGATCATCGGCCCGTTGATCGGGGCATTGATCGTTGGCGTGTTCAATTCCGGGCTGCGACTTGTGGGCGTTGATGTTCTTTGGCAGGTGTTTGCGATTGGCTGGCTGACGATTATCGCCGTTGCAATCGACCAGTGGATCAGAAAGGTATCGTCATGAGCATGGACAAAAAGCCAGTCTTGAGCGCACGCGGTATCGTTAAACGCTATGGCCGTGTCACCGCACTGGATCAGGCGGATTTTGACCTTTATCCCGGTGAAGTCCTTGCGGTGATCGGCGATAACGGTGCGGGAAAATCATCCCTGATCAAGGCACTTTCGGGTGCGATCACGGTTGATGAAGGCACCATCGAGCTTGATGGCCAACCGGTGCGTTTTTCATCACCGATGGAAGCCCGCGAAGCCGGGATCGAGACGGTTTATCAGAACCTTGCGCTTTCGCCGGCCCTTTCGATTGCGGACAATATGTTCATGGGCCGCGAGCTTCGCAAACCGGGTTTCATGGGCAAGTATTTCGGCGCACTGGATCACAAGGGAATGCAGCGGATAGCACGTGAAAAGCTTTCTGAGCTTGGCCTGATGACCATCCAGAACATCAATCAGGCGGTCGAAACGCTTTCGGGCGGGCAGCGCCAGGGGGTTGCGGTTGCCCGTGCGGCGGCCTTTGGATCGCGCGTCGTGATCATGGATGAACCGACCGCGGCATTGGGCGTCAAGGAAAGCCGCCGGGTGCTGGAACTGATTGCCGATGTCAAATCGCGCGGCATGCCGATTGTGCTGATTTCGCACAATATGCCGCATGTGTTCGAGGTGGCGGATCGCATCCATGTTCATCGCTTGGGTAAACGCCTGTGTACAATCAATCCAGATGATTACAGCATGTCGGACGCGGTTGCCTTCATGACCGGCGCCAAGGAACCACCCGAAATATCGGCGGCGGCATGACGGGATGACACCGGATATCAATACCCTGATCGCGCTGATCAGGGACAAACGGATTGGCGATCGACGCCTCCTTGTCGCGATCGCCGGGGCACCAGCCTCGGGCAAGTCAACCTTGTCCGAACGGCTTCATCACCATCTGGGGGGTGATGAGGCCGGGGCTGTTGTCGTGCCAATGGATGGATATCATTTCGATGATGCCATCCTTTCCGCACACGGCCTCCTCCCGCGCAAAGGGGCACCGGAAACCTTCGATACCGGCGGTTTCAAGCGCACCCTTGATGCCATTCGCGACGACATTGACGATGTTTATGTGCCGGTGTTTGACCGCAATCTGGAACTGTCGCGCGGATCAGCGCGATGCGTTTCACGCGGCCATCGGATCGTGCTGATCGAAGGTAATTATCTGTTGCTCAGCCAGTCGCCCTGGAACCAGTTGGCAGGCCTGTTCGACCTGACCCTGTTCATCGACATACCGCTTCCGGTTCTGGAAAGGCGTCTTGTGCAACGGTGGCTTGATCACGGCCATGACGAACCATCGGCACGGCAAAAAGCATCGGATAATGACATCCCCAACGCCCATACCGTTCAGAAAGGCAGCATTCTGGCCGATATCACGATTACCGCGGTGTGATCATCGCTCCATCAACAAGATTTACCGTTCTTTCCGCAAAACCAGCGTATAGCACATCGGGATCTGGGCTTTCCTGTCTTCATAGATATCAAATTCAGTTTCCCGATTTGAATGCGGATACTCTTTAAGACATTCCAGCTTTAATCCGGCCGCGACAGCCGCAGACACGATTTCGCCCATCGTGTAGGAAAACCACCATGAAACCGGCCCCTGCCCGCCATCAGATCCGTCATAGGTGATGGTATCTTCGTTCGCGTGTGGTCCACGGTCAAAATAAGACTGGGAGGGTGAAAACGGATCAGCAGCAGACGGATCAAACATTTCAAGAAACGGGTGAGTTTCATAGATAACGAGCATCCCATCCCGGGCCAGCAGCCCTGAGACAGCATCGAAGAAACGTTTCAGGTCCGGCATCCAGTTCAGAACGCCGATGGTAATCAAACCAAGGTCAAAATCGCCCGGTATGTCTTCCGGCAATTCGTAGATGTCCGCACAGAGGAAATCACATTTCCGTCCCGACAGATGCGCCAGCTTTCGGGCTTGCGCGAGAAATGCATCGGATTGATCAATCCCAAGCACATTTTTTGCGCCCATGGCCGACAAGGACAACACTTCGCGACCATTATTGCAGCAAACCTGCACGACGCGTTTTCCTACGACACCGACATCCTCCAGCGTTTCCCGCAAGGTTTCGTCGAATGTCGAAAAATCGGTTTTCGCAACTTCGGCCAAAAGTCTTTGCCAGGTTTCACCGACTTCATGCAACGGTGCGGAGGCATCCCATGCGGCACGGTTGGCCGATGTGTATTTTTTGTGCTCGTCCATGGCCTGCCCCTGCTCGCAGCATAAGTTGTAGTATTTCAACAATCACAACCAAAACAGCGCACTGTCAAACAAACAGTGCAGGATCACACGGATTTAATTGCCGCACTGCCAATCAGCACATCAGACACCCATTCGGCAACAATCCGCACACGCGGCACATGGCGCATATCCTGATGGATCAGGAGCCAGATTTCGCGTCCCTCCGGATCGATATCGGGTTTGCGCGTAAGCCCCGGGATACGATCCCCCAGGCATCGTGGCAGCAGGGCAAAGGCATTGGCCGAACATGCCATCGTCGCCATGATGGATCCGCGGTTGGATCGACTGATGGTGTGGCGATTGGGGAAATGGCGGTTGAGCCATATCTGTTCAGGTTTGTCGGCAAACGCGTCGTCAAGATCGACCCACGGCGCATTGGTCGGGTCGTCCATCCCGGCCGGACCGTAAATACCGTATTCCATCACCCCGATTTTCCGGATGTGAAAAGCGCCGGTTTGTGGCCGGGCAAGGCGCAATGCGACATCGGTTTCACGTTGCGGCAGGCTTAGATTGCGGTTGCCGCCAATCAGTTCGACGCAAAGGGATGGATGGTTTGATGTCAGTTCGCCCAGACGCGGGGCAATGCAGTTTTCAAAAATCACATCCACCCCGGCAACGCGAACAACACCCGATATTTCCGGGCAGGCCGCCTTTTCCGACAGAGTGCCATTTGCTTCGAGCAAGGTACTGACTTCGGCCTCCATCGCCCTTGCGGTTTTCAGAAGGCTTTGCGCACGCAATGTCGGGTTCATCTGGCCATCCCGACGCAGCAGGACGGGAAAGCCGGTGACTTCTTCAAGGCGGGCAATGCGACGCGCGATTGTCGTCTGGTTCACGCCAAGCTCGCGCGCAGCCGCACTCATGGTATTTGCGCGGCAAACGACTGCGAATGTCCGTAAGGCTTCCCAATCCATGGATCATCACCCGGCTATGATTTCTGCATATACGCAGATCATATCTGCAAATTGACGGATTTAAACTGCAAACATGCAGATGCATGATCAGGCCATCCAAATGACTTTGAAAGGACAGCCACCATGAGCGCACAATCCATCTTTGAAATTCTTGGCGTTGAACTGCCGACCGGATCGGTTCGTGATGCGGCATTGATCGTGATTGATGCCCAGGAAGAATATCGCAGCGGGCGGTTGAAGCTATCAGAGCTTGAACCGGCACTGGACAATATTGCCCGCCTGATCGCCCATTGGCGTGCACAGAACGGCACCCTGATCCATATCCAGCATCACGGACAGGGATTGTTTGATCCCGAAGGTCCGTATGCCGCGATCATGAACGAAGTTGTGCCCCATGAGGGCGAGCCGGTTCTGACAAAGAATGTGCCCAATGCCTTTGGCGGTACAAATTTGCGCGACCTGATTGATCAGGCCGGTTTGAAACATGTGGTGCTGGCCGGTTTCATGACACATGTCTGCGTGTCGACCACCGCACGTTCCGCCAACGAACAGGGATTGCAGGTTACCATCGCCGGGGATGCGGTCACCACACGTGACCTGCCCGCCACCGCCGATCACGCCTCTATCCCGGCGGCGGAATTGCACCGTGCCGAACTGGCCATTCTGGCCGATGCGTTTGCCAAGGTTGTAACGACCGACGACGTTCTGAAAGCGTGATTGTAAATGCAAAACACCCCGCAGCAATCTGCGGGGTGTTTTGATGAGTTTGAACGCAAGCAGTGCGATCAGAACATATGCTGTCCGCCATTCAGCGACAGACAGGAACCGGTGATGAAGCCGGAGTTCGGGCCGCACAGGAACAGGACGGCCTGTGCGATTTCCTCGGCCTCGCCCAGCCGGCCAACCGGGATTTTCGCGATGATGCTTTCAAGAACCTTTTCGGGAACCGCGGCAACCATGTCGGTATTGATGTAACCCGGCGCGATGGTATTGACCGTAATACCTTTGCGCGCGACTTCCTGTGCCAATGCCTTGGTAAAGCCGTGCACCCCGGCCTTGGCCGCGGAATAGTTGGTCTGGCCAAGCTGACCGGCCTGACCATTGATCGAGGAGATATTGACCACCCGGCCAAAGCCGCGTTCACGCATGCCATCCAGAACCGGCTTGGTCATATAGAACAGCGAACTCAGGTTCGTTTCGATCACTGCCTGCCAATGATCGACGGACATCTTGTGCATGAAGCCATCACGGGTGATACCGGCATTATTGATCAGGAAATCGACAGGGCCGACTTCGGATTCGACCTGCCGGATGCCATCGGCACAGGCATCCGCGTCCGCGACACTCCATTTAAAGGTCGCAATGCCGGTTTCGTCGGTGAAGGCGCGCGCGGCTTCGTCATTGCCGGCATAGTTTGCCGCAACCGTATAGCCCGCGTCCTTAAGCGCCAGGCTGATTGCCCTGCCAATTCCGCGTGTACCACCGGTTACCAGTGCTGTTTTTGTCATGGTCGCCTCCCTAAACTTCAGTCATCGAATTCATGTATCGGTATCCCGTAGTTTGCCCTTCTACGACATGCGAAACTTTAGTCCATAAAAAGAACTACAAACGTAACTTTATTTCTTCTCCATCATCCATGTCACGTGAAATGCGTGAACTTTGGTCGAATTTCATCTGCGTCCTCGGGTAAACAAACAGGGCAGCCCCCAAAGGAGGCCGCCCTGCACGTTTCATCCAATCAGATGGTTCGAAGCGATCAGCGTTCGACGCACAGTGCGACCCCCATGCCGCCGCCAATGCACAATGTCGCAAGGCCCTTTTTGGCATCGCGTTTCTGCATTTCGTGAAGCAGGGTGGTAAAGACGCGTGCGCCTGATGCACCGATCGGATGGCCAAGGGCAATCGCCCCGCCATTGACATTGACCTTATCGGTATCCCAGCCCATGTCGCGGTTGACCGCAATTGCCTGTGCTGCAAATGCTTCGTTGGCTTCGATCAGATCAAGATCACCAACCGACCAGCCAGCCTTTTCAAGAGCCTTGCGCGATGCCGGGATCGGGCCGGAGCCCATGACGGCCGGATCGACACCGGCAGTCGCCCAGCTTTTGATCGTCGCAAGCGGCGTCAGGCCGCGTTTGGCGGCTTCATCGGCCGACATGACAATCAGGGCAGCGGCCCCATCATTGATGCCCGATGCGTTACCCGCGGTTACCGTGCCTTCCTTGTCAAACGCCGGGCGGAGCTTTGCCATGCCTTCGATGGATGCACCGTGGCGCGGATATTCATCGGCATCGAAGATCACATCGCCCTTGCGTGAGGAAAGGGTGACGGGTGCGATTTCATCATTGAAGCGACCGGATTTCTGGGCGGCTTCGGCCTTGTTCTGGGACGCGGTCGCGAAGGCATCCTGATCTTCGCGGGTGATCTGCCATTTATTGGCGATGTTTTCCGCGGTATTGCCCATGTGATAGCCGTTGAAAGCACACCACAGGCCATCCTTGATCATGCTGTCGATGAATTTGACATCGCCCATCTTGTGACCGGCGCGCAGATTGGCGACATGCGGTGACATGGACATGTTTTCCTGACCACCGGCGACAACGATTTTAGCATCACCCGCCATAATCTGCTGGGCGGCAAGGGCAACGGTGCGAAGGCCCGAACCACAAACCTGGTTGATGACAAAGGCGGTTGCGCTATCGGGGATACCCGCCGCGATGGCCGCTTGGCGTGCCGGGTTCTGTCCGGCCCCACCAGTCAGGACCTGACCGAAAATGACTTCGTTTACGGCATCCGCCTCGACACCGGAACGTTCCAGAGCCGCCTTGATGGCAACAGCGCCAAGCTCGTGTGCTGGGGTATTGGCCAGCGAACCGCTAAAAGCGCCGATCGGTGTGCGTGCTGCACCCACAATTACGACGTCTGTCATGAAACCCTCCGATTATATCTTGAATACGTTTTTCCCCGGACCCTGACGATCCTGCTGATCGGACCTGCAATCCGCCTACGATCTTATCGCGACGCAACAAAAAGCCAAGCATTGATACGCACCACTTTCGGACAGTTTTGTTTCCGGGTGTATGGGCCGGGCAAATCCGCGCAGATCCGTTATCCTCATAGTTTGCCTGAAACGGCTATAACGCAACCCCGACTTCATCCTTTAATATCTCGGTCGCGATATAGGTGCGGTACCAGACGATATTGTCGTCCGCGTCAAACAGGGTTTCGCAAAGGGCGGTATATTCCGCCATGTCGCGCATATGCAGGACCAGAACACCGGTCACCTCGCCAGTGACAAGGTAGCATTGCCGAACGGCATCAAGGGTGCGGACTTTTTTGATGAAGTCCTGCCGATAGCGGTTGCCATGGCGATGAAATTCCAGATTGATCACCGCAGTCAGTGGCCGCCCGACCAGCGCCGGATCAATCACGGCGACAGTTTTGCGAATGACCCCAGATTCGCGCAGTTTGGCGACACGGCGCAAACAGGCCGAGGGCGACAGACCCACATGATCGGCAAGGGTTGCATTCGCGATATCCGCGTTTTCCTGCAATATCCGAAGGATTTTGGTATCGATACGGTCGAGGTCGGCCAATATCTGCAACTCCGAAGCGCCAAGTGATAAAACTACGCCGTATTATTGCACAAAAGCACGTGATTTCGCCGCGTAATAATACGATGGTTATGCGAGGATGCGCATCGTTAAACGAATGCCCCACATATGACCCGCGTACCACCCAAAAAGCCCGGAACCTCGCGCCCCATGCATCGCTATTTCCTGAATTTGCTAAACCGCAGCCAGCGTTTGTTCATCACCCTGATCAAGGTCATGTTGCCGGTGATGATCATTGTGCGCATCGCCGATGAATTCGGCGCGGTTGCCTTTACATCCGATCTGTTATCCCCTGTCATGAGCCTGATCGGGTTGCCGCCCGAGGCAGGCCTGATCTGGGCGACCTGCGCATTGGTCAGTATATATGGCGCGGTCGGGGCGTTTATCGGGTTATCCGCCCATCTTGATATGACAGCGGCGCAGCTAAGCGCGCTTTGCGCCATGATGCTGTTTGCCCATGGGCTTCCGGTCGAACAGGCGATTGTCAAACGGGCCGGGGCCAGCTTTGTCGCGACGACTGCGCTTCGGCTTGGCACGGCGGTGTTTTACGCCGCACTGGTCACATGGATCAGCAACACCACCGGATGGCTTTCCGAACCGGTTGATTTTTCATGGATGGCCGGCGGTGAAACGGTTATAGCCGCCACTGGCCTTGAAGGCTGGATCGACTGGACCATCCAGACAGTCAAATCGCTTGTTGTCAGCTTTGCGGTGATTGTCGGATTGCTTGTGCTACTTGATATTCTTGAAAAAACCGGCATTACCGACCGTATTACACGCGGCATGATGCCGATCCTGCGGGTGTCGGGTCTGTCACGCGATGTGGCACCGGTCACGACCATTGGGGTGTTGCTGGGCCTGACCTATGGCGGGGCGCTGATCATTGACGAGGCGCGCAAAAAGAACTTCCCGCCGCGCACCCTATTTCTGTCACTAAGCTGGCTGTCGCTGTCGCATTCGCTGATAGAGGATACGGCGATCATGCTGGCCCTTGGTGCAGATATCTGGGTCGTTCTGGTCGGGCGGGTGATCCTGACATTGCTGATCATTGCCGCCCTTGCACGTCTGACGCTGCGCTGGCAGCGTGAACCGGAACAACTGGCGACGGATTCTGCCAGTTCCTGAAGAAACCCGGGTTTGATATCCCTGACTTACTCAGTAAGCCACGAATATCTGAAATGTCACAGTGACAGGGCTTGCCCGCGACTATGGCGCGTGTAGAGTGAGCAGAATTAAAATTGCTGTCAGGATCAAAACGGGGTCAAGGTCGGGTTTAATGTGTCAGGACATGTATATCCGCGCCATTTTACCTGTGACGAATGGCCAGAAGACCGGAATCATCCAAATGGCGGTCCCCGGATACGATGTTGATGAAAGCGGTCATCTGGCGATGGACTTTGGCCGTTGTCAGGCAGCCCTGGCAGAGCTGAAACGGCTTCATGTGCGTCATTATGTGTGTCTGACCACGCTATCCGAGATCGGGCCGGAGGAAACCGGCGATATTCGCGATCTGGTCGCACGGCAGGGCATCACAAGCCATCACCTTCCGATAGAAGATTATGCAAAGCCGGACGGGAATTTTTTGAGCGCATGGCGAAAAGTGTCGCCACAATTGCAGGCATGCCTTGATGCCGGGGACGGGGTTGCGTTGCAATGCCTTGCGGGCTATGGCCGAAGCGGCACCGTTGCCGCCCTTTTGCTGATAGAGCGGGGAATGGCGCCAGACATTGCGATAGAGACCGTAAAGAGGATAAGCGGTGAATCGATAGAAAGCAGCGTACAGTTGGACTTTCTGCTATCCCGGTCTGCCCTGTAAAAATTGACCGTTCAGCTTTCCGCCGCGTCAAGCAACGCACAGTAGCTTAACAAGGTTTCCGCACGCAGGCGGAAATATGTCTGAAAGTCGCCCTTCTCGATCGGACCGATCAGTTTTTCAAATTCGGTCCGGATCAGGTTGGTCGCAAGATCAGGGAAGCGTGCCGACTGATGCACAAGCCCCGGAACGGTGCGATAAAACAGCATATCATCGGTACGTTTCAGAACATCATCCGCAATCAGCCCTGCTGTCAGAAGATGGACATCTCGGAGCACGCTCCAGAATTTTTCACGCTCTGCATCCGCCGAAAGACGCGATACCCGATAATAAAGCGGGGCAATCGACGCCTCGATATCCTGGGGCGTTGCGGTGATGCCAAGATCATCAATGATGCGATAGATGCCCGAACGGATCTGCAGCCCCTGGCGTTGGGTTTCCAATGGCTGATCCTGCACCGTGGTACCGACACCGACCTTGACCACCGCGAGTTTTTCGTAAGCAAGCCGCTGCAGCACCTGACGGATCGGTGTGCGGCTGACCTCGAACTCCTTGCCAAGTTCCCCCTCATACAGCACAGCGCCGCTTTCATAGACACCCAGACAAATGCGTTCACGGATGGCTTCGTAAATAATATCAACGCTGGATTTCTGTGTGGCTGTCATGCGCTCTGTTCTTTTGTTCGGACCAGAGTCGCATTGAGAAAACGTCAAATTCGCAACCGATCATGGCCTATTCAATGAGGAATGGTGTACATGTATGCACCCATAATAGCAATGGCAAGATTTCATATTTCCGCCTGAAAGCCGCTGATAACTGCGATTAAAAAGACATCACTCGCGCCTCCCCGCCCTTATTTACCCCTTTGTCATATAAATATCATTTACTGTATAGCTGTATACAAGCATACTAGCTGCAATGCACAAGACACTCAAATCAGGGAATGGGTGATACGCATGCGTCTTCCAAGGTCACAGTTCTTATGGCAATTGCTTGTTGTCGGTATCCTCGTCTGGCTGGGATATGTACTGGCCAGTAATATCGAAGCGAACCTGGCGAAATCGAACATCGTTCTGTCCTTCGACTTCCTCTCGGGGCAGGCCGGTTTCGATATCAGTGAAAGCCTTGTGCCGGTTTCATCGACCAGCAGCTATGGCAATGTGATCCTAGCTGGCGTTCTCAATACATTGACCCTTGCATTGTGCTGCATAATCGGCGCGACCGTAATCGGCGTGCTGATGGGGATTTTGCGAACAAGCGGCCATTATCTGGGAGAACGGGTTGCCGGATTTTACATCGAGATCACGCGCAACCTGCCCAAACTTCTGATCCTTCTTGCGCTTTATCTGGCGATGGTTACCGCACTTCCGGTGGTCCGCGAAAGCTGGTCATTTTTTGGTCTTGTCCAGATTTCGAACCGGGCGGTTTATTTCCCGGTCATTGAACAGGGCATCGGGCTTTATTGGGTGATCGCCATGCTGGTGATCTGGCCGGCCGCCCTTTTGATACATGGCCGCGTTGCCCACCGGATACAGGAACGCACCGGCATCCGGTATCCGGTTGTCTGGCCGGTTTCGATTTTCATTCTGGCGATGATCGCAGTACCTGCGACGACGGGCCTGATTGAATATCCCCTGTCGTGGCCGGTTCTAAAGGGGTTCGATTTTGCCGGGGGCGGACGGATTTCGGTTCAGTTCCTTGTGCTGGTGCTGGCGCTTTCGATCTATCACGGCGGGCAGGTCGCGGAACTTGTACGTGGTGCCATTCAGTCGGTTCCGATCGGGCAATTCGAAGCCGCACGCGCATCCGGGCTGAGCTTTGCACAGATGACGCGACTGGTCATTCTGCCGCAGGCCGTCCGGGCCGCCGTGCCATCGATGGGCAACCAGTATCTGAACATCACCAAGAACACCTCGATCGCGCTCGCGGTTGGCTATTCCGATCTGGTGTCGGTGATGACGACATCAATCAACCAGACATTCCGTCCAATCGAACTGATGACGGTGTCCATGGGTGTTTACCTTGGCATCTGTCTGATCGTTTCATGGCTGGTCAATATCTATAACGCGCGCGTCCAGATGGTGAGGACCTAATCATGGAACAAACCCTCCGGACCGGGAATGTCACGGCCCCCACCATCAGCCCTGTCACCATATGGCGCAAAAGATTGTTCGGAACCGTGCGCGACAGCGTGCTGACCCTGATCCTGATGGCAGTGATTATCGCCTTTGGCCGGGTTGCGGTTGACTGGCTGTTTCTTGATGCGGTTACCCCGTGGGGGGATCGGGCCACCTGTGCGGAGGCTGCCGGAGCGTGCTGGCCGTTTCTTGTCGAAAAGCACCGGCTTATCTTGTTTGGCACCTATCCATGGGAACACCAATGGCGCCCACTGGTTGCCAGCTTGCTGCTGATTGCAGGGGTTGTCGTTTCGATGGTGCCGCGCTGGCAGGACAAGCGTCTGGCATGGCTTTGGATCTGCCTTGCCGTCGGGTTTACCGTTTTGATGCGTGGTGGCGTGCCAGGCCTTGAATATGTTCAGCCAGAACGCTGGAACGGCCTGCCGGTATTGTTGATGCTGGCGATTTTCGGACTGGTCTTTGCCTTCCCGCTTGGCATTGCGCTGGCACTTGCGAGACATCAGGACCAATTGCCGGCCATTCGCGCAATTGCCGTTCTGTGGATCGAACTGGTCCGCGGCGTTCCGATGATCATGGTGCTGTTTCTCGGGCTGTTTGTTCTGCCACTTATGATGCCCGACGACATCACGCTCAATCCGCTGATCACGACCATGATCGCATTGGTGATTTTCCATTCCGCCTATTTTGCCGAGTCCGTCCGAGGTGGTTTGCAGACCGTACCAAGCGGGCAATATGAAGCCGCCGACAGTCAGGGTTTGACCTGGCTGCAAAAGACCCGTCTGATCATTCTTCCGCAGGCTCTCAAGATAGCGATGCCCGGAATTCTGAACACGGTCCTTGGCGCTTACAAGGACACGTCGCTCGTCGTCATCATCGGCATTCACGACATCATGGCCACAGCGAAAATGTCATTCAGCGACCCTGTCTGGCAGCGCTACGGGCTGGAAGCGTATTTGTTTGTAGGAGCGTGGTTCCTGGCAACCTGCTGGTGCCTTTCTTCCTATAGCAGATGGTTGGAGAGAAGAACTTCGTAACGGCATTTTAACAGGGAGCCAAATGATGAAAGTACGTTTTGCCTTGCCTGCTGCGTTTGCAGTATTCGCCAGTCTGACCACTCAGGTTCAGGCCGGCCCCGTCATGGATCAGATCAAGGCGGATGACAGCCTTGTCTGTCTGGTCAATACCAACTCGCCGGGCTTTTCAGCTCCGGACAGCCAGGGTGTTTATCAGGGTTTCAATACCGATTTCTGCCGCATGGCGGCGGCCGCGATTTTGGGCGATGCCAAGAAAGCCGATATTCGTGGCATCGGTTTTTCCGACAGCATGAAAACGATCGTCGCCGAAGGTGCCCACATGGCATCGCGTAGCATTACGCGCACCGGCACCCGCGATGCCAACCCGGGCATGCGGTTTGTGGCAACGACCTTCTATGACGGCCAGGGCTTTATGGTGCCCAAAAAGCTGGGCGTTACCAGCGCATCCGAGCTGAGCGGTGCGACGGTCTGTGCCGAGGAAGGCTCCACCACACTTCTGAACATTGCCGACTGGTTTGGCGATCGCAATATCGAATACCGCGTTGAAAACATCGCCGATAAAACGGCACGCCTGCAGGCATTCTTCTCGGGGAAATGCGATGTTCTGGCCAGTGACCGCACGGCATTGAGTTCGGACCGCTTGCTTGCAGAAAATCCCGATGATTTCGCCATCCTGCCCGACGTGATTTCCAATGAGCCACTGACCATTCTGACACGCCCCGACGCGACACTTGAAACCGCTGTTTACTGGGCTTTTCAGGTCATGCTGAATGCCGAAGAAATGGACATCACGTCTGAGAATGTGGATGCGATCATGGCGGACCTTGCAAACCAGCCCCAGGGGGTTGTGCGCCTTCTTGCTGCGGATTCCGCAGTCGGCGAGATGGCCCAGCAGATCGGTCTTCCGGCTGACTGGAGCTATCAGGTGATCAAACAGGTTGGCAATTACGGCGAAGTATATGAACGCCACCTTGGCACCAAAACCACCTTTGGCATGGAACGGGCCGGAACGGTGAATGCGCTTAGCCGGGATGGTGGTCTGCTTTACCCCGATCCAATCCGCTAGATGCCCCGGGGCGGGGCCGACCAATGAAGACAGCCTGCACGCACCTGTGGTCTGTGAGCAAGTCGGCCCCATTCTGCAGAAACTCGAAACCGCCCCGGGAATACCGGGTGGCAGGGCGACATCCGCCCCCGAAGAACAGGGATGGAAACCGTGATCTTAGCAACAACAAGCCCGAACCCGAACCGCACCAGCATGATCCACATCCGGAACATGAACAAATGGTTCGGGGATTTTCAGGTACTTAAAGACATTTCACTCGACATTGCCGAAGGCGAACGACTGGTGATTTGCGGACCGTCAGGGTCGGGAAAATCAACCCTGATCCGCTGCATGAACGGGCTGGAGAGACATCATGCCGGCAAGATCGAAATTGCCGGAAACCCGATTTCGACCGATGGCAGGTCGCTTGCGAAAATTCGCAAATCGACGGGCATGGTTTTCCAGCAATTCAATCTGTATCCGCACCTGACCATTCTGGAAAACTGCGTTCTGGCACCGATATGGGTGCATAAAACGGCCCGTAAGCAGGCCGAAGAAACAGCGTTTCGCTATCTTGAACGGGTTAATATCACGGCCCAGGCACACAAATACCCCCATCAGCTTTCGGGCGGGCAACAACAGCGCGCGGCAATTGCACGCACGTTATGCATCAGCCCGAAAATCATGCTGTTTGACGAACCGACATCCGCCCTTGATCCGGAAATGATCAAGGAAGTCCTTGATGTCATGGTCGACCTTGCGCGCGAAAATATTACGATGATTTGCGTCACCCATGAAATGGGTTTCGCACGCCGGGTCGCCGACCGGATGGTGTTCATGGACCAGGGCGAGATTGTTGAAGCCGCCACACCCGATGCGTTCTTCGATGCGCCACAGTCCGAACGCAGCAAGGCCTTTCTGGCCAAGGTATTCAGTCACTAGAAAGTCTCTTTATATGACGACAATCTTATTCGTCTGCACCGGTAACACATGCCGGTCCCCGATGGCGGCCGCCATTACACGCCAGTATGCCCTGCAGCATAAATTGCCAATTACCCTTCGTTCTGCCGGCCTTCACGCCCGTGAAGGCGATACCATCACCCCGGAAGCAGAATTTGCGTTGCGCCAGATCGGCATCACCGAAAATCACACGAGCCGGGGTCTTTCACGCGAAATCCTTGAAAGCAGCCATGTGATTTTTGTCATGGAAGCCTGGCAGGCAGAAGCAATAGAAGCCAGCATGGAAAGCTATGCATTTCCATGCCCGCCCCCGGTTCGAATGCTTGATCATGGGGCAGATATTGTTGATCCGCTGGGTCGCGGGCAGGCTGTCTATGACGAACTGGTTTGTCGTTTCCGTGAACTGATCCCCGCCCGGCTATCCGAACTTGAAATCAGCGCCACTGCCGAAAGCCGCGGCCGCAACCCCTAACATCACCTTAAAAGAGATTGCACTCAGTCTTCCCGACCAAGCCAATCAAGCATCGGCACCCATGTGGATTTTTCCGCGCGCGATCCGACCATCATGCCGATATGACCGGCCGATGGGTGCAATTCGGTTCGCATATCTTCGGGCAGGGACGCGAAAAGGGCCTGCGCGCTTTCGGGCGGGACGATCCGGTCATTTTCCGGGATGACGGCAAGTGTCGGGCAGCTGATATCTGCCGGGTTGATATCAATGCCGTCGATCTGCCATTCGCCCTTGGCCGGTTTGTTTTCCACATACCAGCCGATCAGGCAATCAATCGCCACCCGGCGGGTCAGTGGCACACCGTCATTAAGCCAGTCTTCAAGAGCGACAAAATCATCGGCCTTGGCCGAATTGGCCGGGATGGAGGCAAAGCGGCGGAACTTTTCGCCGATCATGAACGGGTCAAGGCTTGCAAACAGGCTTTGCAGCACATCGACCGGCAAGCTGTCATGGATCGACAGCATATGGGGCAAGGACGGCGCAAAGGCCGCAGCAATGCGCCCCTGTGTCGGGCCAGCCGCCATGAAATCCCAAGGTGTCGCCAACAGCACCAGACGCGATACCTGCGCGGGATCAAGCAGGGTCGCGGCCAGGGCCAGCACGCCCCCCATGCAATAGCCGATCATTGGCACCGGCCCGCCATTCATATCGGCGATATCCTGAAGGGCGGTGACCAGACGACCGGCGATGTAATCATCAAGGCCGTAATTGACTTCTTCTTCGCCGGGATAGCCCCAATCGATCAGAAGCGGCCGGTATCCGGCCTTGGCCAGAAAGCGGGCGAAGCTGCGTTTTTTGTTCAGATCAAGGATATAGCCGCGGTTCACCAGCGACGGCACCAGCACGACAATGCCAAGCGGGCTTTTGGGCTTGGCATCTTCGACCGCACCGTAATCAAGAATGCGGGTTGCACCATCTTCCCAGATCACCGGCGCATCATCGGCACCGCGTTTATAGCCATGTTTCTGATAGGCGCGCACACCGTCATGAAAGGCCGACTGGCTGGCAAAGGCGACACGATCAAGTGCCTGCGCGATATCGTCAGGATGATGGTTTTCCATCTCGCTCAGGAGCTTCTTCGCCTGCTCCTGCAGTTCCGGCCTCCAGGGCAGAAATTGTTTCCTGAAGATCGGCAATGCGGCGCGCGAGCTCAACCAGCTCGTCATCTCGACCGCCAGATGCATCGCCAGCGGCCTTGGCCCCGCGCGACGATTGCTTGCCCTTTTCGGCGGGTTTGTCTGCTGTCGGTTTTGCGCGCTCATTTTTTCCCTGCCCCGTTTTCTTGCTTTGGCCTGTCTTGTCTATCCTGCCTGCGGCGGCCTTGGCCGTATCGGCATCTTTGGCGGTTGCGTCCGGATGGGAAGTTTCATCGGCGCTGGTTGCGCCCGTCATTCCGGCCATCGTCGCCATATTTGGCGGCAAAGGCCCACCGGGTGGAAAACCAGGTATTGCCATTTTTGACATATGATTGAACATGGCCGCCATCGGATTGACCGCCGGGTCCATCGGAGTGCCCTTGATCATTTCCGGGATCGTTTCGGGCATCAAACCCGCTGTCATACCCGGAAAATCGCCCGGAACAGCACCGGGAAAGGCACCGGGTTTCTGCCCCGTTGCCAGTTGTCCGATCAGCTTGCCCCATGCCTCGAACCCCTCGCCAATCCGCGAAGTATCGGCCCCAAGGGATGCGTAAAGCCGCCCGATGGCGCTTGCCGCGTCGGCACCATCGGCCGTTGCGGCAACCTGTTCGCGCCAGAGATCCATGAATTGGCGGGCCAGATAATCGAGTTGATCATCAAGTTCATCATCGAGGTTATCATTTGGCAGATCGTCGGGATCCTGCCCCTTTTTCGCCCCTGTGTCGGACAATGTTGCTTCCCCTGGTTCTGATACGGATCATGCAGATGACATGCGCCTTGTGACTGGCAAATACTATAGGGGGTTCAGGCCTGCGCGAAAACGAAATCCATTGCTGCGCGGCAACAACCGGGACCAGAGGTTGTTTTTCGCAGCGCACATCGCGTTGAACACTGGACACATTGGAAATTACACGGCACTCTTATGCATGCTTGAGCAGGCGCAAAATTCAAAATGCTGCGCAACATTCAAATTTGTGCAAACGCAAACAAGGTATTTCATACCGCACTGCCCAAGCCAAACGTCCGGGAAACAGGGAAGCAGGGAATAACGTCATGACCACGAAAAAATCAGATGATCAGGATCGCGTCGTTATCAAGAAATACGCGAACCGCCGCCTCTACAACACTGCGACCAGTTCGTATGTGACGCTTGACCACCTGTCGCAGATGGTAAAGGACAATACCGATTTCGTCGTTTATGACGCCAAGACCGGCGAGGATATCACCCGTCCGGTCCTGACACAGATTATTGTCGAGGAAGAGAACAAGGGGCAGAACCTGCTGCCGATCAGCTTCCTGCGCCAATTGATCGGGTTCTATGGCGACAGCCTTCAGGGTCTGGTACCGAGCTATCTGGAACAGGCGATGCGTTCGTTTGCGCATAATCAGGAACAGATGCGCGAATATATGCAGGGCACGATGCAGGGCATTTTCCCGTTCGGCCAGTTCGAGGAAATGAACAAGCAGAACATGGCGCTGTTTGAGCAAACCATGAAGATGTTTTCCCCTTTCCTTCAGGAAGAGGCCGACAAGGCCAACGGGAAAGCCGATGCAGCCCAGACCGGCAAACCGGCAAAAAATGACGCATCCCTTGATGACCTGAAAAGCCAGCTTGAAGCCATGCAGGCGCAGCTCAACAGTCTGGTCAACAACAAGGCCAGCAAGTAAACGGCCCCAAACCCGTTCATTTCAAAGCATCACGCAGAAAGCTCCGGATTTTCCGGGGCTTTTTTGTTTTTGCCCGCATGTCTCGCGGCATCATTCCTGCATAAACTTTTCATTAACGTTTTTCACCGCCCGGCACCTGTCGCAAGGCGGCAATTTTTGCCGGGTTCACGCCCCCTTGAATGGAGTCCCTTGCATAAGACCAGTTAAATACCCCGGTTAAACGCACAAAACCGCAAAATGACATGACAGCGATCACACCGATCCCCTTGCACCCGGCCCGCAGGCCCGACGCTGCAAGTAGTGGAACAGACGGCCCTGCCGGGATCGGGATGGATATCACTGCACTGGTTTCGCCTGTACGGGAAATCGCGCAGAACGGTGGCGCATGGCTTGAACCCCATGATCCTGGGGGCAGTGCAGCATTTTGGGCGCAGCTTTTGGGCCAGCTCCTACCTCAGGAAAACCTTTTGCAACCTGCGGTCATTCAGGAATTGCATGCCAGCTATGCACGTCATTCCACACCTTACGGCTCAGAAAGCCATGTCTTTTTTTCGCCTAACGCACTAGACAACGACAGGCGAATTGACCTATATAGCTAGCTTCTGGCGGATCGCTGAGACTCCTATCTGACCAAAGTTCAGATATTTCTTGCAAGCAGAAGGCCTTCAAACCGGGTCAACCTGATTGTAATTAATAGGCGAAATTAACAAGCCTGACAGCGTCCCGAGTGGGAATAAATAACTGGCGGTTGATAACGGAAAAATATGCAATGACTGAGATTGTATCAAACGAAGAACCGAAACGCGCTAATCGCGCAACAGATACGGACCGTTATGTCGGTCAGCGTATTCGCGAACGTCGCATCATGCTGGGTCTGTCCCAGCAGCAGATGGCCGATCTGATCGGTGTTACCTACCAGCAGGCTCACAAATACGAGCGCGGCATCAACCGCATTTCTGCCGGTCGTCTTTACGAAATCTCCCAGGTCCTGGGCGTTCCTGTCAGCTACTTCTATGAAGGTCTCGACGGCAACCAGGAAACCGAACTTAATGCGCGTCAGCGCATGTGCCTTGAACTGGCGCGCAACTTTGCGAGCATCAAGCACGAAAAACACCAGGAAGCGCTGAGCCAGATGGCACGCGCCCTGGCTGACCAGGCTGCCTAAGCCTGATCACTGCGATCTTCAGCATTGCTGCAAAAATCAGGCTGCCTTCCATGGCAGCCTTTTTTTGTGGCTGATCACAGGCACGATTTTTGTGATAGCGTCACGGCAAGACCAAGACAGGGGTAAACCCCATGACAGGCGATATCACGCAATCCGGCCTGATCGATCTGATCGACGAGCAACGCAGCAAACTTGGCTATCTGTCGATATCAGCCCTTATGGCGCTGTCAAGGACCGGCAATGTCATCCTTGATCCGTTTTCACCCCTGATCAGCATCCATGCCGAGATCGGGAGCGACAATATTTTCCATCCTGCCGTCCGGCTTGATGCCACCTCCCCCGCAACGCTTGAAATTGGCAGCCGAAATACGTTTTACGCCAACACGATGATTGATGCCCAGACAGGGCCGATCACGATCGGCGATGGCAATCTGTTTGGCGAGGGTTGCGTTCATGTTGCCACCAGCCAGCCCGGTGCGGCGATCACTATCGGATCAGACGGTCGTTATCGCGGGTCAATCCAGATTTCAGGCTTATCCGTTCTGGGTGATGGCAGCCAGATCCTTGGCAATATTATTGTCCGCGATGTGCAGCTTGGCGCAGGCGGATCATTTCGCCACCCGAATGCCGATGAACGTGGTGCGGTTTTAAAGGGGGTTGGACAGGGAAGCGGGATTATCCTTCAGACCGGTCAGGTAATTGCCGGAAACGGCACCCTCGCCCCGGAAAACGTCCGGATGCAGTCCTTCTATCATCCGGATGCAAAATAGGGGCAGCCGATGGCTACCCCTTTGTCGCAAATCCTGTAACCGAACTCTATTGATCGGCGATCACAAGATCGTCGGAATGAATGACCGCGTTGCCACGGCTATATCCCAAGGCGGTTTCGATTTCCTGCGAGGAATGGCCTTTGATCATCCGGGTTTCCTCGGCCGAATAGGATGTAATGCCACGCGCGATTTCAGTGCCCTCGGCATCAAGGATGCGCACCGCATCACCGTGCTTGAAGCTGCCATCAACACCGGCAATCCCCGCCGCCAGCAGGTTTTTGCCTGCCCGCAATGCCTTTGCCGCACCGCCATCAACGATGATGGCCCCGCGCGCCGAAAGCGACGTTGCGATCCAGTGGCGACGTGCCGCAAGCGGGCTTTCACTTGGCAGAAACAGGGTATGGGGCCCGCCTTCGAGCTGCGCCTTTAGCGGATGATAGATGGTGCCGCGCGCGATCATCATGCGGCATCCGGCCTTCATCGCGATTTCGGCGGCCTGCAATTTGGTCACCATGCCGCCGGAGCTATACATCGTCGGGGCGGCACCGGCCATGTCCATGATTTCGGGTGTCAGTTCACGCACGGTCGGAATCAGGGTCGCATCCGGGTTCTTGCGCGGATCGGCGGTATACAGCCCATCGATATCGGACAGCAATACCAGCGTATCGGCCGAAATCATGTGGGCGACCTTGGCACCGAGGCGATCATTATCGCCAAAGCGGATTTCTTCGGTGGCAACCGTATCGTTTTCATTGATCAGAGGTACCGCACCGCGGGCAAGCAGGGCATTTAACGTCCCGCGCGCATTGAGGTAACGGCGGCGGCTTTCCATATCTTCAAGCGTCACAAGAACCTGCGCCATGATCAGGCCGTTACGACCCAATGCTTCCTGCCAGACCTGCGACAGGCTGATCTGGCCGGTGGCCGCTGCGGCCTGTTTATCAGCAAGGCTGATGGTGCGGTGATCAAGCCCCAGCAAACGCCGCCCCATGGCGATTGCGCCACTTGAAACCACGATGACCTCGACCCCGCGTTCGCGCAGAAGTGCGACGTCATCGGCAAGTGCCTCGAGCCAGGCACGGCGAAGCTTGCCGGTATTTTCATCGACCAGAAGGGCAGAACCGACCTTGATGATCAGGCGTTTTGCGTCCGCAAGGCTCACGGTTGGAAGCCCTCATCTTCGCGGCCCTCCATCGCACGGTGCTCGCGCTCTTCGACAATGTGGCGGCGCAGTTCGCGATGAACTTCCTTGACCCCCTGCTGGGTGGCGCCAGACACGATAAAGACTTTCTTGCCGATCCCTTTTTCAAGGATTTCACGCTGTTCCTCGACCATTTCCGGCAGAAGCTGATCGGCCTTGGAAAGGGCGACGATTTCGGGCTTGTCGATGAGGACGTCGGCATAGCTTTCAAGTTCTTCGCGAACAGTGCGATAGGTCGCGACCGGGTCCTCGTCCGCGCAATCAATCAGATGCAACAGAACTTCACAGCGTTCGATATGGCCCAGGAACCGGGTCCCGATGCCCTTGCCCTCGGATGCGCCTTCGATCAGGCCCGGAATATCGGCCAGAACGAATTCATGATCATCGATTTCAACCACGCCCAGCTGCGGATGCAGGGTGGTGAAGGGATAATCGGCGATTTTCGGACGCGCGCTGGATGACGCGGCAAGGAAGGTGGATTTGCCCGCATTGGGCAGACCGACCAGACCGGCATCGGCAATCAGCTTCAGGCGCAGCCAGACCGACATTTCCTCGTTCGGCCAGCCTTCTTCAGCACGGCGCGGAGCCTGGTTGGTGGAGGATTTGAAATGGGTGTTGCCCCGGCCGCCATCGCCGCCCCGGCACAGCACAAAGGTCTGACCCGGCTCAAGCATATCGACAATCAGGGTTTCGCGGTCTTCCTCAAGGATCTGCGTTCCGACCGGGACCTTGATCGTGATCGAGTTGCCCGAACGGCCGGTCCGGTTGCGCCCCATGCCGTGCATGCCGATTTCGGCCTTGAAATGCTGCTGATAACGGAAATCGATCAGGGTGTTGAGGTTTTCAACCGCCTCGACAATCACGTCACCGCCACGACCACCATCGCCACCATCCGGGCCGCCATATTCGATGAATTTTTCGCGCCGGAAGCTGACCGCACCGGCACCGCCGCGGCCACTGCGTACGTGGATTTTTGCTTCGTCGAGAAACTTCATAACCGGTCCTTTGGGCGATGCCCGTCAATCATTCCGCCCGGCCGGATCGCGATTTCGAAACAGATCGCCTCGCATCGACGGCACGGGAAATTTTCATATAACACATAAAACAAGGGAGGAATGATTGCTCATTCCTCCCTCGAAATCTTTGCTACGGATGAGCGCAGCCGACGGGAGGCTTACGCCTCGGCCGGAACGACACATACATAGGTACGACCCTTGAAGCCCGACTTGAACTGGACGTTGCCGCCAGCCGTCGCAAACAGGGTGTGGTCTTTGGCCAGGCCAACATTGTCGCCTGCATGGAACTTGGTGCCACGCTGACGAACGAGAATGTTACCTGCAACAACCGTCTGGCCGCCGAATTTCTTGACGCCGAGGCGCCGACCTTCGGAGTCGCGACCGTTACGGGAGCTACCACCAGCTTTCTTATGAGCCATGAAACTCTCCTAAAACTGCATCCCGGCCGATCAGGCCGTGATGTCCGTGATGCGCAGAACAGTCAGGTTCTGGCGATGACCATTTTTGCGACGGTAGTTGTGCCGGCGCTTTTTCTTGAAAACGATCACCTTGTCGCCCTTGGTCTGTTCGAGAACTTCTGCATTCACAAAAGCCCCTTTGACCAACGGAGCACCAACCTTCGGCGCACCGTCGCCAGCAACCATGAGAACTTCTTCAAGTTTCACGGTATCACCGGCCTGGGCAGCGATCTTTTCGACTTTGATAACGTCGTTGGCAGCAACTTTATACTGTTTGCCGCCAGTTTTGATGATTGCATACATCGATATAGTTCCTGAAAAATCATTCTGGAAACGCACACGCGCGCTTCGGTGTCGCTGCTAACTGAAACCGAACCGCTGCGAGAGACGGGTGAAATACCTTTTTCGCCCACCAGAGTCAACCGCAAAGCGCACCGTTTCCGGGCTTTGGCCATGGCAGGGACGCATGGCAGAGGTTTGTTTCCCAACCCGGCCCGGCCCAACCGGCAAAAGAGTTCGGGGAAAATACGTTTTCCCTCTTGCATTCTGGCTTAAGGATCGTTAAACAGCGCCTCGAACGCCAGACCACACATGCGGAGAGGTGCCGGAGTGGTCGAACGGGGCGGTCTCGAAAACCGTTGTACTAGCAATAGTACCGTGGGTTCGAATCCCACCCTCTCCGCCATTCACCGCCGATTGCCGCATACAATAGCCTATGTGCCGCCGATCACCGCATGTCCGCCGTGTGAGATAGCAAGGCGTCGACTCTACGCTTCAGCCCGTTATGTCTTGAAGTTCAGCGACGTCCGCTTCCGACGTTTACCCTGGATCGTAAGTATGTCAGCCTGGAGCTCGAAGCCGCCGCTCGAGGAACGTCATGTAGCATCAATATTCAAGCTACCTGGCGGCTCCGTAGCTATCATCACAAATGCCTTGGTCGCCGGGGTTGGCTCGCGGACCGCCAGAGACAGTTCGAAAGCGGCTTCCGGCTCGGCTATTGCGCGATATGCAATGCGATCCGGCCGAAAGCCCGCCATGCTCTCCGGGACGATGGACACGCCTGCGCCCACCGCGACAAGCGACAGGACAGCATGCATGCCATGCGCCTCCTGCATGATCCTTGGCGCAAAACCGGCGTCTGCGCACAAGCGGATCACCTGAAGATGGAAGGCACGCCCCTCGATCATCGGCCATAGAATGAATGCTTCATCCGCAAGGTCCGCAAGCGTCAGCCTGTCTTGTCTCGACTGGGGATGGTCAATCGGCAGGGCCATACAAAGCCGGTCATGATCGAAGCCGTGCAGTTCGATCCCCTCCGCATCGGCCAGTGGGGGAATGATGATCGCGGCATCCAGCGTATCGTTCAGAAGACCGACGATCTGGGTTGCCGTGGTCGCCTCTCGCAATTCCAGGCGCACGTCAGGCCGCGCCTGACGAAACGCTCTTACCGTATCGGGCAATCGCCTATAGAGCGCGCTGCCGACATAGCCCAGCCGGACAAGGCCGGTGTGGCCGATTGCGGTGTCCTGCGCCATGCGGATTGCGTAATGCGCCTGACGAAGCGTCTCACGCGCTTCACGGAGAAAGGCATGACCTGCGGCGGTCAGGCCCAGAATCCGGTTGCCGCCACGCTCGATCAGAACGACGCCCAGATCCTCTTCCAACCGTTTGATCGCAACCGTCAACGGTGGCTGGGACATTCCGAGGCGGTGAGCCGCCCGATGAAAATGCTGCTCCTCCGCGACGGCGACGAACTGCTCCATCTTGCGCAGGTCGATCATGCCGCGGCCCGACGCAAGCGGCGCTTGTGATATATCATGCATATCGTAATACACCTTTTTCAATATTGGACGTATCGTAGCGCTTTGGCCATCCTCCGCGCAATGAAGGAGGCCATGATGAGCCAAATGGATTTTCGCGGACGCACAGTCCTCATAACCGGAGCGGGCCGGGGCTTGGGCCTCGCCTATGCGAGAGTGGTCGGAAAGCTCGGCGCGACTATTCTGCTGCACGATGTCGGCGCGGATACGGATGGAACCGGAACCGAGCCGGCGATTGCGGAAAACGCCGCCGCAAACCTTTCCCTCGAAGGGGTCACCGCGCACCCCTTCCACACCCCCATAAACACGCGCGATGATTGCCATACACTGGTGCGCAATTGCCTGGCTGTAAACAGACGCCTTGATGCGGTGATCCATAATGCCGGCTGGGTGGGCTACGAGCGGATCGAGGATTTTCAGGATGCGTCCTTCGACCACATGATGACGGTCACGGCGAAGGCGCCGCTATGGATCGCGCAAGCCGCATGGCCCGGCATGCGTGAGGCTGGCTATGGCCGGATCGTGCTGACAACCTCCTGCCGCGCTCTTTATCCGCAATATGTCCAGAAGGGTCTTGCTTCCTACGCCGCCGCCAAGATGGCCGCCGTGGGCATCATGAATGTGCTTGCGGACGAAGGGGCTGCGCACGGCATTATCGTCAATGCGGTTTCTCCGGTTGCGAAGACCCGGATGTGGGGTGTGGAGGGCGAACCGGACGAACTGAAGCCCGAAGCCGTCGCGCCGGGTGTAGCCTTCCTTGCCTCCTCCGCATGTTCAGAAGGGGGCTGGATATTGCGGGCCGCGAACGGGCAGTTCCATGCGACTCGCGTAGTTGAGGCCGAGGGGGTGGATTATCCGCGCGACCTGCGCGCGGTACATGCCGGCACTCCAGCCGCCGTGGCTACGGCATGGGACCGGATTACGGTCCTTGCGCAGGAGCCTCGGTCATGACCGCCGCCCCCGATTTCAAATTGCAGTCAGAACGAACGCGATCATTGGCGAAAGTCCCATCTGGAGCGCGCGGCGCAACCGGCTGCTGTGGGTCGACATAATGGGCGGGCAGGTCCACAGCTACGACCCGGCAACCGGGCATGATGACGTCATCGACGTTCCGGGCAATGTCGGCCTGCTGGCAGAGAGCGCCACGGGCCAGATCGTTCTGGGCCTCGACTGCGAGCTGGCAAGCCTTGGAGCGAATGGCCGCATCGAACGCTTCGCACGCGCTCCAAATGCCGATCAGGCATTCCGGTTCAACGACGGGAAATATGATCGCCAGGGTCGCCTGTGGACCGGGCTAATGAACAAGGAAGGACAGAAGGGCGTCGGCATCCTTTACCGGTTCGATCCGGATGGAACGTGGCATATAGCCGATACCGGCTTCGATCTGCCCAATGGCCTGGAATGGAGCCGGGATGGCCAAACACTCTATTACACGGACTCGCACAAGGGGGCGATCTACGCCTACGACTTCGATCCGGCCACAGGCGAAATCAGCAACCGCCGCCTGTTCTACGGCATGAACCCCAATGAGGGAAAGCCCGATGGTTTGACGATGGACAGTGCCGGCCATCTTCTCAGTGTTCTGTTCGACGGATCGGCCATCGCCCGCATTGCTCCTGACGGCTCTCTTGAGCGTCTGACCCCTCTCCCTGTGCCGCGCCCGACGAGTTGCTCTTTTGGCGGCGGTGGCCGGACTTTGTTCGTCACCACGGCCCGGATCGGTCTGACAGACGATCGCATTGCCTGCGCTCCGGCCTCAGGGGCGCATCTGGAAGAAGATTATGAGGAGGCGGTATGATGAAGAATAACCATCTGTCTCGCCACGATGAAAGTAGCGAAACTCGATGCGAATGTCAGCTTGGCCACGACAGTTGCCGAAAAGCCTTCAACAGCAGAATGGCTGGTTTCGACGGCAGAATGGACGCAAGCTCATTCCTCAGTTTTGGAGGGCTATAGCGTAGGTGTAGTTCTCGGTTTCATCGGCTTCGGCCCGCCATTTTCCATAAAACAAAGCGAGCAAGACACCATATCTTGTTTTCTCTATTTCACCTTCAAATACAAAAACCTGCAAACTTATGGTTCTGCGCTTTTTTGGCAAGCCCTGAACTTGAAGCAGCTTCTCAAGATGAGACAGTTTTGATGTAAAAAATCTGCCAATAACTCATCACAATATAACACCTATCCCAAGCGGGCCTTAATATGACTTAAGTGCCCACCCCCGCCTCAGTCTGTATCTAAAATCGGGTTACCCCAAAATAAATTCTTGAGCACTACAGCAAAATGCAACACATTCCTCCACTATAACTGCGGCGTAGAAAATAGCCTAGCTCAAGCTGTTCGGCAGTCAACACCAACATCGCTTAAAACAGTCTATTCAAATAAAGAAAACCGAAAAATCAATATGACTCATAAAAATAAACAAAAAAAACATAAACTACACAGGTAAAAATCATCTCCTTACAAACTCCATAATCTTTTTAGGATATTTGCTTAATATTTTAAGAAAATTTGTATCTATATTATTTTCACGACACGCCCTTAAAACCTCGAAATTAAGTAGAATGGTATTTTTAACCCCTCCAGAACTCACTCCACCAGTCCTCATTCTAACAAAAACATCAGGAACATAGAAGTATCGCAAGGTTTCATCCCGAAAGATACGGGCTACATATTCAAAATCAGCTGCAATCTTATAATTTATCTTATAGAATCCGAATTTCTCATAGACTGTTCTACGCAAAAACATTGCGGGATGAGCAGGCATCCAGCCTTTTGCAATGCGAGAAGGATTGAAGTTCTGAGATTTATAACGTCGAACTGACCTGAGAGGGTTACTGGGATGTACAAACACAACATCCCCTATTAGAACATCCATCTCCCGCGAACGCATTAACTCAACAACATTAAAAATTACGTTTTCATGATCATAAACATCATCCGCATTTAAAACACAGACAATATCTCCTGTAGCCTTAGCAATGCCTTTATTCATAGCATCATATAAACCATGATCAGGCTCTGAAATTAAATGAACAACATGCTGTCCATGGGTCGTTATCACTTCTAAAGTATTATCGGTAGAGGCACCGTCGACAATGATATGCTCAATATTATGATATGTCTGCTCTTTAACTGAATAAAGAGTATCATGAATAGTTCTGCCTGCGTTATAGGCTACAGTGATTACACTAACTTTCATCTCGACCACGGCTTTGACACTGTTCTGCCAGAATGGTGAAGTCCCTAGCAAAACTTACAAATCTTTCTCTTGCATTCTTTTTTGCGTCAGCAACATATTGTGAGCGCGCTTCTCTATCCATAGGAACAAACCCCTCTAGGGCATTAGCCAACGAGTCTGCGGACCGCCTATCAAAATAAATTGCACTATGGCCCATCTGCTCCCGATGAACGCTTAAGTCTGAGAGCACCATGGGAGTTCCAATTGCCCTTGCTTCTTCTACAGTTGTACTCCACCCTTCAAACAACGATGGATTCAGCAGGGCCGAACTTGCGCGCATCAGCATTATCAGGTGAGAGTACGGCACAAGTCCCAAAAGTAGAATATTGTCGGACAATCTGTTTTCTTCTATTTTTCTCAGAAAATCGGGGAAGTACGATGGATCACGAGGATCTTCTTGCGCTCCAGAACAAACAACTACAATTTTCTTTCCACGCTGCTTCAATATACTTAGAGCATCTAAAACTAACTTATGATTTTTGTGTTTCCAAAATTGATTTGGCAGAAAAAAGAAATGTTCTGGTAAACCATACGAATCCGCAAGGCCGCGAGCCTCCTCATAAAAAATAGGGGAACTTACATCAACTGCGAAGTGGACCGTAGAAGTTCTCCCCTTTGTAGAGGGATAATATCTCTCACAATCATTGCGAGCATCGTTACTACTCAGCATAATCGTTCTACCGCTTAGAACTTGCGCTTGAAACCCAAACTCCCGCTTCCACCACATAAATTTGGAAAATAATTCAGGGAAAATTCTATGCTGAAAATCGGGCATCCACGCTATCGCCGGCACATCAAGACGCCATCCGAAATATTGAGCTGCCTCAAAAACGACGTCAATGCAATGCTTTCTAAAAAGCTCTGCCAAGTAAACATCTCTTCCAAAAACCAAAGATCTGATTAGCAACTCGTGCTTTCGTGAAAAATTCAGTATGGGAGTTCGCACAACCTTAACATTCGGAATACTAAAAAAATCAATGACCTCGGCTTCTGGCACATCCTGACCAACAAACAAAACAGATGTAACCCTATTCATTTGAGATTTACTCAAGGCAGTCAAGAGGTTGCGTAAATAGTTATAGCCACCGGTCCATTTTTTACCGCCAATTAATGTAAAAGCAATTCTCATTAAGCAATGCCTTGCTTGTAGTCCTTGAACCATTCTACGTATTTTTTAATTCCGCGCACTAATGGAACATTTATTTCAATCCCACGCATCCGCATTAGACTGACATCAGCGACTAAAGAAAAGGGATCACCTGGTCGAGAAACACCATTAAATACAACCCTAGGAATAGCTTCGGGCAATTCATGCCAGCAATCTGCAACAGTCCCAGCAATTTCCTTTACCGATACTGCATTTCCTGAGGCAATATTAATCGCAGGAGCATCTTCAGTTGCAAGTTTTTTAAGACGCGTTAGCGCAATCACAACATCACTCACATCTATCCAGTCTCTTAACTCGTCCCCGTTTCCTCCTAGTTCGACGCTTTTAGAGATGCTCAATTTGCAACACAAGTCCCACAACAACTGCTTTTTTAAGCCAGCTCCATATACAGAAAACAATCTGGGGAGAACAACTCTAAGACCGAAATTGCATGCATAAGATCGACATAGGTCTTCCATCATAAGCTTATGTGCGCCATAGGGAGAGAATGGAGATAATCTGACATTCTCCAAAATTGGCTCGCTATATGCAGCCCCGTAAACGGCTGCACTTGAAACGCTAACTATCCGGGTCATGGGGGAAAATTGGCGCACCCACTCTAGCAATTGAGCCGTGGAGCTTACTGTTCGATTGAAGTCTTCGTATGGCCTCTCAATCGCAGCCCCAACTGATGCTCCACCAGCTAAATGATAAATGACATCAGGAGCCCCTAACTCAGCATTAATCCTGGCACAATTATTTAATGAAACTTCTCCGTCGCACCAATACTGCAATCCCCATTGAGCTGCATCTTTATCGGACCAATTACCGTGCCCAATCCCAGCAACAATACAGCCTTGAGAAGAAAGTTCTCGTACTAGATGCTGACCAATAAAGCCTCGCGCTCCTGTAATCCATACAATACTACTCTTCACTTCCGCTCCGCGACAAATGAATAAAGACGTCCAGGACGGTTATCAATCTTTTCTAATAATAGCCTCACGATCCTCCAAACCCCGGGTAAATCAAGCACTAATCTCACTAATAAACTTGCTTTTAAGCTGCCTCTAGCTATTTTAAAAGCCAATTCACGCTTGAGACTATTAGCAGTATGCGGCGCGTAATTCATGGCACTTCGCCAAGGTGAAATAGTTTTAAGATTATCAAACCCAGCATCAATAATTGCTTCGACATAACGTTTCAACAGAAACGCGTTTTCTCCACCATAGAGACTATGCAATGGATGTAGAGTGAAAAATTCTTTTAAGTCTGAAGGCTTGGAAATAACGTGTTCACGGACTCCAATAAATATTCCCCCGGGTTTTAGCACTCGGAGAAATTCCCGACAAGCTTCTTCCAAATCTTGAGTATGATGTAGAACTGCCCTTGCGAAGACCAAGTCGAATGATTTATCCTCAAACGGGAGCTTCTCAGAAAACTCTTCCGTAATTTCTATGCTGATTCCCGTATTTTCGGCCAATTCTTTTATTGCAGCAGCCCCGACGATACTGCTGGGATCTGGCTCCAAAGCCGTCACATCAAAACCTTCACGGGCAAGCGCATATGATGCAATACCTCTGCCAGCTCCAACATCCAGCGCTTTCCCGCGCACTTTTGGCAAGAATTCCCGAATGCTACACCATTCGTCACTTTGCCAGTACCGGTGAGCCGCCGACGCGACTGGGTCATCGTAGTAACAATCCCGAACCAGTTTCTCTTTTTCAGGACAAGAGCGCAGCGATTCAACCGCTTCTTCCCATGTCCAATGATGTTCTGACGTTGTCATTTATATAAATCAATCATTTAAAGTACGTATAACCCTAGCAGGGTTTCCTGCGACAACTGTACAGGGCATCACATCTTTTGTAACCACACTACCTGCACCAATCACAGCCCCCCTACCAATGCGAACACCTTTTAATATGGATACTCCAAATCCGATCCAAACCTTCTCTTCGATATAAACAGGGCGTATAGTCACGTTCTCCCAATTCTTTTGTCCCTTTCTCCAATCATCAACGTCTGCGCATCGCTCCGACCAATTCGGCGAGTGAGAATCGTGATCGACGATAGTCACTCCCCAAGAAATAATAACATCATCTCCAATATGAATAGCCTCATGGCATACCAGAAGGCTGGTGCCTATATAACAACGGCTTCCAATACTGACTTGCCCATTCGCACTATCAAATTTTATGCAACAATTTAATATTGATCCTTCACCTACATTAATCTCTCCACCGCGAGTCTTACACAATGCAATCCAATTGATGAGAGCAGAAGGTTCAGATTTTATCCCTGTTCGACGCCTAACAAACATTTCCAAAAATGTGTCAGTAATTTTTCGCACAAGCTGCATTACATTTCTCCCACGATACGCTGAAACTCATGCCATTGTTTTTCTTTGCTATAATTTTCTTTGACCATCAAGTTACCATTATTAGCAACTTTACGATAAAATTGCCAGTTTTGCAGAACCTCCGTCAGGAGGCTCGACACCTCTTCGCGGTTTCTGTAAGTTAACATTGTTGTATGGTTTGTCATTCCTTCTGGATATATTCCATCATCCGAAACCAAAAGCGCACCACATCCCATGGCCTCGAAACACCGCATGTTTCCACGGTCCTGTCCCGCCATATCGATCGCACCGTTAAGAACTATCTTTGCCTTGGACAAGGTCTCGTATAGCTCAAGTCCAAAAATAGGGCCTGCACTTACACGCTGAATCAGAACTGGCCGACGAAGCTGTCTTGGCAAAATAAATCGCCCAACAAAAGACTCGGCTAATCGTGTCAACCTAGACTGATCTAGATGAAACTGCACCGAATACTTCGAAGAAAACGATGCTGCAACTTCAAGCATCTCTACGCGCTGAGCATGATGTCGAGAGAAACCACCCACAAAAAGAATGTCTATAGGACGTTCGTTTCGAGATGCATAGTCATCCATAACTTTGTCGTGCGCAGGAGCAAAGTAAGCTTCAGCCCATCCATTGTTGCGATACATCTCCAATATCTTGGGAAAATTGCACAACAATCTGCCATATTCCCCAAGATCAGCAGTTAAAGGGGGGGCTGCTCGCCAGGCAAGGGTGTGACGAACACAACCAGGTAATCGACGCAAAAAATCACGCCCATACCGAATGGGATCCAAATTATAAAAAACTTCGGTGTTATGATGCTCTATCTGTGCAAGCAATATGTCGTAGAGCGAAGTGTTTTCCTTAAGGCCATTCTCCCTCGCCCAAGCCCACTGCAGTTGTTCATCGTCTCCATTCGTGAAAAAAGTACATGGGTCTCGATTAAGAACTGGATTTAAGAAATGAAGAGCACCAAAACGATCCTTCAAAAAAGAATCTAATCGAGCATCGAAACTTTTCTCAACACGGTGTTTTCTGTCAAAACACCTACGATAAGATGGATAAAGTCCCGAGTTTTGAAAAAGACGCATATTAAACCGCTCACTTACCCCTATCACCCTCTTTTGATAGAGTAGGCCTCGTTGTAAATAGCTCAAAGACAATCACCAACAGCAGTATGAAAGCCAATCCGCCTGTAAGTAGTGCTGTTTGAAATGCAGTCGATAGCGCTATCCAAATCCCGTAATGCCCGAGCCCCAAGCCTGCAATAGAAGCATAGGATCTACCACGCTTGACAATCAATTCAATGTCAATCCATCTAACAAAAAAACCGAAAAATAATGGAACTACAACTATCCCTCCCCACGAAAAAGCTGCCCATGCATCTGCCATAAACATTGCTGTGGTAGTTGAGCCTTTGGCGCCCCTAAGCAGCTCTGAAACTCGCCAATAATTTGCCTTTAACGGCTCCCATCCGAATATTTCCGCAAAAAGACCAATATCACGTCCCCATGTATAGGGAATTTTATCTGGAAAAACCAAAAAATACTCAGCAATACTTTCATTTGGTATCATAAAAGCCCGGTAAAAAATAAATATTAAAGATTGGAGAACTCCCCCAATCCCAGAATTTGATGCAAAAACCATTAAAATCAATAATAACAGGGGGAGGGAAGAAATTAGCACTATATGCTTTACATTTAAACTCAACCTCCTTCTCATTACCTCCACAACAAGAAATTGAAAGGCGAAAATGACAGCTGGAGATTTACTTAACATTGCTATTTTAGCAGTAAAAACAAGAAAAATCAAAACCCCCGAAAGGAGAGTTTGCACAAATTTAAAATTCCCATCTCTTATTAGCACCCAAAAGTAGAAAGCTAAAAACGTCAGACCGTTACCAAGAAGAAGATTAAAAAAATACGATGAACTTCCTCCGAACTCCCGACGCATCTTTATCTTTTCGAATTCACCTGCTTCTGCACTAAAGTATTGATATATATTACTTAACTGATTATCTCGTATCATGAAGTAAAACAAGAACAACACACTTAAGATAGAAATCCCGGTCAACCACTTGTGGCTTTCTTGTTTAAAAATACAAAGAGGAGCTTCCAACCACCGCTTCAACGCCTGATCTTGCTCTTTAGGTCCGTTTTTAAAAGAAACGTCTGCCAACCAAATCCCACAGCATAAAGCCAAAAAAGTTATCGCAAGAGCTATATCAAGTACTTTGAAATTAGCATTTTGAATCTGATCATAGAAATAATTACCGCTCACATGCGCTTCCTTCCCAGCAGAAGGCCATGCTTTGCTATAAAGATCGAACAACCACCCCTTACCAACATTCCAGTATCTAGAGTAATACCAATATGCAGGTCCGTGCAAGAGCAACATCGCCCCCAACAAGCACGAAGACACCCCAAAACTTAGCCGAACATATCGCCAAAGAAATACAGATGTCATCACAACAGACAAAGCAAAAAAAATTCCACTAATCATTACTTTATTTCTTCAACTTAATAGACATAAATATTCTTTTAATTTTACTTATACATGAGAAAATTGTTAAATTATTTGGATACAAACAGTGATCCACAGAAGGCTTATCAATAAAATTAATAATATCCTCTTCAGATACACCGATCTTTTTTGCCACAAACTTTATATCTCGTCTTACTTCACGATCCGAGATAGTTGATACCTTTAATTCTTCCAATGCATCATCACGTTTAACTTGCCCCGACACGATCAGACTTGATAAGTGCAGTCTCCGTTTATCGAAATTAAATTTCCGCGGCAAATAAATATCTTGATAAAATTTAGTGAAACGCGATTCACTATGCTTGCTGCCGTAAGATCTCCATCCATAAATTTCTTTCAACTCCTCCTGTGCCAGATTTTTATCGTAGTTAAAGAAATTCAAAGGCTTATGAATCGCCAACTTCTGGCCAACCCTAGTCAACCAAAGATACTCAAACAAATTCATCACAGGATAAGTTCTCAGTGCGCCTTGCCCAAACCTCTTATGAATTGCGCGAATATGCCTTCCATCAATTGACGGATAGCCAAATCCAGGGGGAACAATGTTCTCAGAAGCAAAATTTACACCACTAAGGAAATCACTAATGCCGAAATGTTTGGCCGTACGATATAAAGTAGCAAAAAATGCATGATCCTGAGGCATATCTTGATTAAGAACAGATGCTTTAAGAAAAGAGACTTGTAGATCTTTCATCTCTTTCCATTCTATGACGTGAGTGTGAAAGTCCATACCCAAGCCACGAACCATTGCTTCAATGTTAGCAACCGCAGGCTCTGAATTCCACCCCCCATCGACATGTACAGCTAGCAGCCTCAAACCATATCTCCGGCTGGCTATGTGGGCAAGATAAGCGCTATCAATGCCACCGCTAAGACCAACCATGGCGTCATATTTTTTACCTTTTCCTTGCCTACGAAGGTACTCAGCAAGGCCTGCCATTTTTTTTTCGCCTGACGCATCAGGCCACCACTCACTCGCGCGACGACGCAAGGCATCACGACAACAATTACATTGCCCATGACTGTCAAACTCGATGAATGGATTACTATCGTCCATTACACAAAATGTACAAATACGGGATTTTTTTTTCATGATATTAATTCTATTACTTTATCCATTTGTGCCATGCTTGGATAAGTGATGAGCACAGCCCTTAAATCTCCAATAAATACAAAAGCACTTCCGGATGCGGCAGCAGACGCCCCCGCATGCAACGCTTCAGCCAGATGAAATGTATTTCCAGCCCCTCCCAAAGCGATCAAGGGTACCGTTAACTTTTCAGAAATCTTCTGTATTATCTCAAGATCGTATCCTGTTCGCATACCGTCTCGATCGATAGACTGAAGAATAATCTCTCCGATGCCCATTTCCTCCAATCGCAAACAATGGATTAGAGGATCAATATCCGTCTCCCTCCGTCCTGAATGCGTAACACATCGTGCAGCATCGCCACTTCCTTTAACGTCAACACACGCGACAATTGCTTGACTACCGAAAGTTGCCGAGATATCGCGAACGAAATCTGTATTTAGTGCGGATTTCCCAAGGACAAACTTCTCAACCCCTGCCCTATTAAGACTTTCGCATTGCTTTACAGTACTGATCCCTCCTCCATAAGACATCGGCATAAAACATTCGCTAGACATCTCCTTAATAAACCCCAAATCAGGATCTTTTAAGTTTCTACTTGCTGAAATATCCAGCAAACATATCTCGTCTACTTCTTTTTCATTAAAGAGACGAATAACATTAAACGGATCACCAACATAGGTTCTCTCATCAAATCTTACTGTTTTCACTAGACGTTTATGGCAATCGACTAGCAGAACGGGGATAATCCGCTTTCTCATACCAAACTCTCGAAGCTATTTAGTACACGCATGCCAAATCGATGGCTCTTTTCTGGATGAAACTGCACACCAAAAATATTGTCTTTTGCGATAGCACAACATAATTCACTATCGTAAGAAATTGTCGCACTCACGCTGGAGACATCGTCGCAGACTACATGGTAACTATGATCGAAATAAAATCGTTCGACATTCTGTACTTGACTGAAAAGCTGTCCATTTCCCGTTGGAGCGACCTCCATCCAGCCGATATGAGGCACCTTCAGCTTTGAATTTGTCGAAACATTGATTCGTTTCGTATCTGCATCTATATAACCTAAACCAGGAAGCGTGCCTTCTTCGCTGCTGCGGGTAAGCAATTGCATTCCTAAGCAAACACCGAGAACAGGGACCCGACGATCAAGAATCGATGTATTTAAAGCATTAATTAAACAACGTTCATTTAAGGTTAACATTGCCTTATCGAAGGCCCCGACCCCTGGAAGAATGAGTTTTTCCGCATTAGCTATCTCATCGGAATTACTGGTAGCTTTTGCATCTATGCCTAAATAATCGAGCATATTGAGTATGGCTCCAACATTCCCTACTCCATAGTCTACTATAATGATCACGATCAATGTCCCCAAGTATCTCTAGACAATGTCCTGAGTATTCTTCGCCCCTGGCGAGTTGAACAGGAAGCTAATATATTAACAAAAATCACCACTGCACATAATGTAAGGTAGCAGCCTCCGGTCGCAATCCACCCTTTTGCACCAGCTCCGATAATATATTGACCAGCGAGTGCCACAACAACTCCTACCAATGGAGGAATCACTATACTTACACACAAATTCCCCCAACCAAGACCAGGAAAAAACAGCTTCCGAGTAAGAAGAATGGATGCAAACACACGAAAAATACTCGCAATCAGTAAACCGCCTCCCGCAGCTTGCGGTCCCAAAATATTAATTAAAGCAACTGTCAGAATAATCGTTAGCAGTGAAAATAATGTGGCTATACCCGCAACTGAAGCGTTCCGGCCAATCCCCATAGCATAGTATGTGAATACGTTAGAAGCAGAACCAATAATGCCTCCAATTACAAGAACAGATAGCATATGATCGGCTCCAACCGCTGCCTCAGGACCAACCCAAAGAGCAAGCACATCAGTCGAAAGGACCGCTAACGGCGCCAAAATCACGGAGCTAAGCACCCCCATGGCCCAAGAGACATTTAGAAAGAAAGCCTGCCGCTCTGACGATTCTGAACTAGACATCGAGCCAAATCTGGGGAAAACTACCTCTCCCGCTTTCATTACCCCTATATATGCCGCCTCTTGAAGACGATTGGCTACAGTAAATTGCCCCACAGCAGAAACCGACGCCATAGCCCCTAAAGCGTAACGATCAATCTGGTTTCCCATAACCCCGGCAAATTGGGCTAGCCCTTGCCATTTACCAAACTTAATTAATGCCTTTGTTTCCCTTAAAGGCAGCATTGAAAATATTGAATTCCACTTAATGCAAGCCTTCCAGCGCCACAACCAAACAAGCGCAGAAGCATGAAAACCGAAAGAAACTCCTATTAAATATCCATTGCTATTTGAATACATCCAAGAAAATAACAAAATCAAAATGGATGAAACAAATGCTGAAAAAATAGTAATTCTGGCAACGGTTTGATAATCTTGCTGTGCAGCACTTACAGATTGAAGCACAAACACTACCTGCTGAGACATACTTCCGCTTGCAGCGATTAAAAACGCAAGAAGTAAAGAGGTATATGAGACTTCTACGCTGACGAGAACGCTAGCGATGCTCGGCCCAAACAGCACAAGCGCGAGAGCGCCCATCAAGCATATCAGCAAACACCAACGCATAGCCGCACTAGTATATGCTTCGATTGTTGAGGTTTCCCCCAAAAAATCACGAGAAGATATCTCACGTATAAGAGCCTGCCCAAGAACTGTTCCCACCAAACTCATGGGAGCACAAATTGAAAGAACGACAGCTGCCCCCCCAAAAGCTTCCAAACCAATCCATTTAAGGGCAAATGGGACTGCAACGAATTGGGCTGCTAGACTTGCACCAAAGGCCACAAGATTCCAACGAGAGTTAGTAACCAAGCTAAAAGAGGGTCTAGAACCACTAGCTTTAGTCATCAGCCAACGTAGCCACGAATACTATCAACGACTGCCTCAATCTGGGCCTCTTCCATTTCGGGAAATATAGGAAGAGACAATATCCTTGATTGATTATGATACGCATTAGGGAAATCGTCAGCCTTATACTGGAAATGCGAATAACATGGCAGAAATGGCAGAGCTACGGGATAATTGACGACTGTTTGCACGCCGCTTGCAGCCATGTGTTTCGCCAACTGGTCACGATGCTCATGTCGAATTACATACAAATGGTAAACGTGCTCTCGACCAGCTGCAACAACTGGAGTAGAGATACTTGGTATATCTTTAAGTAAATTATCATAACTATGTGCGATTTCTTGGCGGCGATGCGTCCAATCTGTCAAGTGAGGTAACTTAACGGATAGTATCGCTGCCTGCATCCCATCCATGCGGCTATTGATACCTTCAATCTCATGATCACCTTTTACTAGACCTCCGTGTCGAGCAAACATTGCCATACGTCGCGCTAAAGATGGATCATTAGTCGTTATAGCTCCTGCATCCCCCATCGCCCCCAAGTTCTTACCTGGATAAAAAGAATAAGAGGCAGCGTTACCGAAACTTCCAACTAGCCGCCCTTTGAAAGATGCGAGGTGTGCCTGTGCGCAGTCCTCCACAACCCATAGATTGTATTTAGAAGCGATCTCCATAATCGCATCCATTTTAGCGGGCTGTCCGTATAAATGAACCGGGATAATTCCGACTGTACGAGAGGTGATCCGCTCCTCAATATACTTAGGATCAATAGTGAAGGAATCGACTTCAGTATCGCAGAAAACTGGCACCGCACCCGCTTGACTTATGGTTTCGCTGGTACTGATCCAAGAGTGGGCAGTTGTAATAACTTCATCTCCAGCCTTCACGCCGAGAGAATGCATAGCTATATAGAGAGCGTCGGTACCGTTTCCACAAGAAACACAATACTTTGAGTTTGTAGCCAGCGAGAATGCCTCCTCGAACTGCTCAACAAATGGCCCCCGGATGAAAGCAGATGTTCTAATAACTGAAGAAATAGCTTCATCAATCTGTTCATGAATGGACAGATACTGGCGATTTAGATCAGCAAAAGGTACGCGCATATCTCACCTTAATTTTAGAAATTAGCGATGGAAAACCTTAATGAACAGCTAAAATACTCTCTTATTCTCACAAGAAAATCTTCAGTCATTTTAAGTTTGAGGGATAGAAAATTTGATACAAGACGCAGTGTAGAAATTTAACATAAGCCAGCCAAAATAATTAATCGATTGTTTCATCCCATTACATTCAAAAAATCTTGAGATTATATTTTCAATATAACCAACAATACAAAATCCTACATTTGGCTCGCATGAAATATTTAACATAAACATATAGAAGGCATTTAATTTCATTCGAGCAAAGGAAAATTCTACGAAATATACTGCATTCATATGCGCAAGATAAATATACCCAAAAAACTCCTAATCACTAGATTAAAATTAGAATTAACACAATATCTATCTATTTTTATTGGCTAAAACATCCATCAAGAATCTGTCCAATAAGACCAAGGATCGCCTAACCTTCCCCAGAATTTGCATAGCCTAATTATAGTTATAACTCATACGATGCTTATCTAGTCATCAATTACTTACTAAAAAATTCTAAACTGAAATCACAGCAATAACAAAACATCTCATCTTGCCTAATCTATGCTTCATCCCTTCCTCCCTGACTATAAGTCATCTCGTGCTAAAGGCACGAACTAGGCGCGCAGGGTTTCCCGCATAAACCCCAGCCTGAAGAATATCCTTGGTCACAACAGATCCCGCGCCAATAACCGCACCATCGCATATCGAAACCGGCAATAATGTAGCATTTGAACCTATGGACACCTTATTACCAATGCAGGTCGGCCGCCATAGACTACGATTCCCTTTTGCAGGGCCTCCGGACAGAAACAAGTCGTTTGTAAACATTACACCGTGCCCAATGAAACAGTCATCTCCTATTTCAACTAACTCACAAATAAAAGCATGAGATTGCACTTTGGTTCGGGATCCAATTTTCACACCTCTTTGTATTTCGGTAAATGGCCCGATGAAGCAATCGTCCCCGATCTCGCAATCATAAACATTAGCAGGAACGACTACTTTCACGTTTTCACCGAAAGATACATTCCTCACAGAAGCCTCAAAAACATGAGGAAGAGTTCTACACATTACGAATCCCTAACTTGCATCTCTTGGGCTTAAACCGCAGAGATACTTCTCGACCACTTTCAACCGACTCGTATATAGCAGTAATAAGCTCTACACTTCTGCGCCCTTCCAACCCATCAACCAATTGTTTTTTCCCGCTTTCAAGGCAATCCAAGACATGCTCATAATAAGCTTGATGCCCAAACCCATAGACGTTAGGTGGATTTACTGAGTATTTCTCCATGACGGTCGCGTCATCGTCTTCCGGGTCCGTAAACATCCAAGTTTTCATCTGATTAACAGCAAACCCCCCGATCTCAACCGTTCCTCTTTCCCCCAATATGGAAATAGATCCTTCTAGATCCTTTGGACGAGTTGCTGTAGTGGCTTCAATGCACCCCAGAGCACCGCTACGAAACTTCAAAACCGCAATTGCCGTGTCTTCTGTTTCCACGTCAGCCAATGCAGTCGCGCTTTTAGCAAAGACCGTGTCAACATCCCCCATCATCCATTCCAAAAGATCTATGTGATGACTCGCTTGATTTGTTAGAACACCACCATCTAGAGCCCAGGTTCCCCGCCAAGCGTCCAAATCATAATACGACTGGGGACGACACCAACGCACACGAACCGTCCCCATAACCATTTTGCCAAAACGCTCTCTTTCAATCGCTTCACGCAACTTCGCAACTGGTACATTGAAACGATTTTGCTTAACTACGAACAATCGACACCCGTGACGATCGCAAGCAGAAATCATTGCGTCAGCGTCATCCAGAGTTAGCGCCATTGGCTTTTCTACAACTATATGCTTGCCATATGGAGCAAGCTCAAGCACGTGTTCGCAATGCAAGCCGCTGGGCGTTAAAACCGAAACAACATCAAGCTTCACACTATCCATCATCTCGGACATATCACCGAACCAAGCCACTCCATACTTTTCGCCAAACTCTCGGGCTTTATTGATATCAGTATCACAAACGGCACCAAGCTCTGCCCCTTTAACACCTCCGGCTAAGAGTTCAGCATGTCGCTTTGCAATACGTCCGCATCCTATGATTCCAAACTTACGCATCTATCAATATCTCAACATCAATTACTCATGGTGATCCATAGCCCTGAAGCCATGTTTCTTAATTAATTCGTCACGCTTTGCAGACTTAAAATCCTCACGAACCATTTCAGCAACCAATTCTTGGAAACTAGTTTTGGGAGACCAACCAAGCACTACCTTCGCTTTTGAAGGATCCCCCAAAAGAGTCTCAACTTCTGCCGGACGGAAGTAACGCTCATCTACTGAAACTACTACTTTACCGTTCTCATCAAAACCTTTCTCGTCAACCCCTTGCCCCTCCCAGTGAATACTCATCCCAAGCTCCAAGGCCGCCACCTCGACGAAATCTCGAACAGAATATTGAATACCAGTCGCTATAACAAAATCTTCCGGTTTTTCCTGCTGCAACATAAGCCACTGCATTTCTACATAGTCTCGTGCGTGCCCCCAGTCTCTCTTCGCATCCAAGTTGCCTAAATACAGACATTCCTGAAGCCCTAGCTTGATCCTTGCAAGGGCCCGAGTAATTTTTCGAGTAACAAAGGTTTCTCCACGGATCGGGGACTCATGATTGAACAGGATACCATTACAAGCATACATTCCGTATGCTTCTCTATAGTTTACAACGATCCAATATCCGTACAACTTGGCGACCGCATAGGGACTTCTCGGATAAAATGGTGTAGTCTCTTTCTGAGGAATTTCTTGGACAAGGCCATAAAGCTCAGACGTACTAGCCTGATAGAAGCGCGTCCTTTTTTCCAAGCCTAGAATGCGAATAGCTTCTAAAATTCTCAAAACACCTAGGGCATCGGAATTAGCTGTATATTCAGGCTCCTCGAAAGATACCGCAACGTGGCTCTGAGCTGCGAGATTATATATTTCGTCAGGCTGAATCTGCTGAATGATTCGAATCAGACTCGATGAATCCGTCATGTCACCGTGATGAAGAAAAAAGCGGACACCACTATCGTGGCGGTCTCGATACAAGTGATCAATTCTATCCGTATTAAAAAGTGAAGTCCGACGTTTCAATCCGTGAACCACGTAGCCCTTTTCAAGAAGAAGCTCCGCCAAATACGCTCCATCCTGACCTGTAACACCGGTAATCAATGCAACTTTAGAATTATCTATCATTCCAATATCTCTTTTAAGAGCAAACACTATTTTCTCTGCAAAAAATCTTTGTAGGCAACCCCAAGGCCATCCTTCATTTTTGTCTTGGCACTCCACCCTAATGCATTAAGGCGAGAACTATCCATTAACTTGCGAGGAGCACCATCAGGTTTGCTGGAGTCAAATAAAACCTCTCCTTGGTAACCAACAACCTCTTGAATTATATGAGCAAGTTCACGAATGGTTACATCCTTGCCACATCCGACATTAAGATGACTCAACATCGGGCTTGTTTTCTTTTCCAAAAGATCTTTATCAAGTCCCATCACATGAACACAGGCCTCAGCCAAATCCTCCACATATAAGAACTCCCTCCTCGGCATCCCAGTTCCCCAAACAGTAACATAAGGTGCAGCATTAACCTTGGCTTCATGAAAACGACGAATTAGAGCAGGAATGACGTGTGAGTTCTCAGAGTGATAATTATCGCCAGGACCATACAAATTTGTAGGCATCAAGCTACGGTAGTCGACCCCATGACTTTGACCATACTGACGATTATAACTCTCACATAACTTTATGCCTGCAATTTTGGCTATTGCGTAAGGCTCATTGGTGGCTTCCAAATAGTCACTTAGAAGAGACTCCTCCCTCATTGGCTGCTTCGCCAATTTAGGATAAATACAACTAGAACCAAGAAATAGCAATTTCTTCACTCCATTTTCAAACGCGGAATGAATAACGTTAGCCTCTATCATTAAATTCTGATATATAAAATCTGCTGGATATGTATTATTTGCATATATCCCCCCAACCTTTGCTGCAGCAAGGTAAACCTGCTCTGGTTTTTCTTGCGAAAAAAACTCCCTTACTGACAATTGATCAGTTAAATCAAGGTCATCTCTGTTGCGTGTAATAATATTCACAAAGCCATTACTTTTCAATACACGCAAAATACTTGAGCCAACCATACCTTTGTGGCCCACTACAAAAATTTTTGACGCAATGCCCATTAATCGCTTAACCCAAGGTCACACTTAAACCGCACAACAGCCCCCCCATCAACAGAAAAGATACAGAAAGGCGAAATTATCAAAATCAGCACAAACACTGCCCCCTACAAAACAAATTACTTTCGTATTTTTATTATCCACTTGCCAGACACAACAATTATTCCCAACAAGCTACAACCTTACTCATTCTAATTTAAAAATAAATTCTTATACCTAGTCTCTTTAACTCCCCCGAAATGACGCAATATCGTTATTTGAAAAACTCACATTATCTCACTACAGAACACGCCACTCCCGCTTAAAAAAGAAAAGCACTAAAGATCATAAGAATAATATATACTTTACCTCAGACCGAATCGTTAGCACCAATTACAACAACTAGTCTACAATTCCGTAGATTGAAGCACTGATGATTATGTAAAATAGTTAAACTAGCTCTCTAAATATAAACCACTTTAAAATTTTAGCTAGTTTCCCAATTTTATCAATCGCACCTTCTCAAAAAATTATCAAATATGTTAAGCGTCTCCTCACTCACATGATGCTCGATCCCTTCGGCATCGAATGCTGCGATGATGGGATCGACGCCCAGTGCGATCAGGAAATTATAGACAATCTCGTGGCGTTTGCGACATTTCTCGGCAAGCTCTTTACCCCGATCAGTCAGAAAAATCGAGCGATAAGGACGGCTGGTGACAAAGCCGTCACGTTCCAGGCGCTTGATCGTATTGTTGACCGTCGCCGCCGTTACGCCAAAACGCTCGGCAAGGGCGACGGATCGCGCCTCGCCTTCTTCCTCGATCAGGTCGGCGATCATTTCGACGTAATCTTCAGTCACTTCGCGCGCATGGGCGTCGCGCAATTGCGCGAAAACTTCGGCCTTGTTGTGTCGCGGATGACGCGCAGTCGGATCGCCCATTCATAGCTCCTTTGAAATCCCCAAAGCCTTCATATCAACACAGCACGCAAAAAGCAATTTAGCCTTGACTAACTTTAAAAGTCCGCACATAAATAGGGGGTATTAACAGACTGATTTTAACTTGCATCACAGGATCCCTCACATGTCGCTTCGCCGCATCGCCCGGAATTTCGGTTTTGCCCTTGCTGCCGTCTGTAGCTTTGTTGCCGCCTCAGTGACAGATGCGTCGGCCAAGCCGATTGATGTTGTCGCCACAACTTCCATGATCGCCGATGCCGCCCGCCAGGTTGCAGGTGACCGCGCCAAGGTCACAGCCCTGATGGGTCCCGGGGTTGATCCGCATTCCTATCGCCAGACACGCAGCGACATTGCCGCCATGGCACGCGCCGATCTGGTTTTGTGGCATGGCCTTTATCTTGAAGCGCAGCTTGAGGAATTCTTCCTCGATCTGGAAAAGCGCCGCAATGTCGTTGCCGTCGGTGAAGCGATTGATAAATCGAAACTTCTGAGCCACGCCGAATATAAAGGTCGTTATGACCCGCATGTCTGGATGGATCCGAAATTGTGGGAAACCGTGGTTCTGGCCGTACGCGATGCACTGATCAAGACCGACCCCGAGGGCGAGGCCACCTATCGCGCCAATGCCGACAAGCATATTGCCGATATCGAAAAGCTGATTACCTACATGCAATCGGTCACAAAAACCGTGCCGGAAAAAAGCCGCGTGCTTTTGACCGCGCATGACGCCTTCAACTATTTCGGGCGCGGTTATGATTTTGAGGTTATGGGCATTCAGGGCATTTCAACGGAATCCGAAGCCGGTCTGCGCCGGGTCGAGGAACTGGTCGACACCATAGTCGATCGCAACATCGCCGCGGTCTTTGTTGAAAGTTCCGTGCCGGAGCGTAATGTACGTGCCCTGATAGAGGGTGCTGCCGCGCGCGGCCAGAAAGTTGAAATCGGCGGCACCCTGTTTTCCGATGCCATGGGAGAACCGGGAACCTATGAAGGCACCTATATCGGCATGATCGACCATAACGCGACCCTGATTACCCGTGCGCTTGGCGGCGATGCCCCGGCCACCGGGATGCAGGGCAAACTGGCCGCCGGCTCGTGAGCCGCGCCACCGAAGGAACTGTCATGAGCAACGCAGAACTGATTGCAGAAGCCGGAAAGATCGTTGATGTCGCCGCCAAGGACGCACCACTGACGGTGCGTGGCCTTACGGTATCCTATGGCAACAAACCGGCGGTTTTTTCCGTCGATGCCTCTATCCCGGCGGGCTCCATGACCGCGATTATCGGGCCGAACGGGGCGGGTAAATCGACCTTTCTCAAAGGGACGCTTGGCGTTATCCCCCGACTGTCTGGCGAAATCCGTATTTTCGGCAAACCATTTCACGAGGCACGCGACCGGGTGGCCTATGTCCCCCAACGCGCCAGTGTGGACTGGGACTTTCCGGCCCGCGTCATCGATGTTGTCCTGATGGGGCTTTATGGCTCGGTCGGGCTGTTTCGGTTCTGGCGTGCACGCCACCGCGAACAGGCCATGGAATGTCTTGATCGCGTCGGCATGGCCGATTTCGCCACCCGGCAGATCGGGCAGCTTTCCGGCGGTCAGCAGCAACGCGTCTTCCTTGCGCGGGCACTGGCACAGAATGCCGAATTTTACCTGCTGGACGAACCCTTTGCCGGGGTCGATGCCGCAACCGAACGCGCCATTGTCGCCGTGCTGAAGGATCTGAAATCCGAAGGCCGAACCGTTGTTTGCGTGCATCATGACCTTTCGACCGTTGCCGAGTATTTTGACCGCGTGCTTCTGATCAATGTGCGCCGTATCGCCGAAGGCCCGGTCGACACCACCTTTACCGCCGCCAATTTGCAGGAAACCTATGGCGGGCGACTGGCGACCACGCATATCGATGAATTGCGTCTTGCCTGATCACATACCCGTCCCGGCAAAGCCATCGGAACCCTTAAGATGAGTTTTCTTGACTACTTCATAAGCGCCCTGTTCCTGCAGGCCGGATATAACAGCGCCCTTGTCGCGATTGGTGCCGGGTTGCTTGGCCTTGCCGGGGGTGGCGCCGGTGCGTTCATTTTCCTGCGCAAACGCGCCCTTGTTTCCGATGCGATCAGTCACGCCACTCTACCTGGTGTCGGCATTGCGTTCATGTTGATGGTGGCCCTTGGCGGGGATGGGCGCTGGTTGCCCGGCCTGATCATCGGATCGGCAATTTCATCAGGCATCGGTCTTTTGATGGTCGAATGGATCACGCGTCAGACCCGCCTGACCGAGGATGCCGCAATCGGGGCGGTTCTGTCGGTTTTCTTTGGCCTTGGCATTGTGCTTCTGACGATTATTCAAACCATGTCATCGGGCCGTCAGGCCGGGCTTGAAAACTTCCTGCTGGGCTCGACCGCCGGCATGCTGATCAGCGAGGCGACCACAATCGCCATCGCCGGAGCCCTTGCCACCACCTTTGTTTTCATGCTGCGCCGTCCGATGACGCTGGTGGCGTTTGATCCGGAATATGCTGCAACAACCGGCATCAATGTCCGTCATATTGATCTGGCCATGATGGGACTGGCGCTGATTGTCACCGTGATCGGGCTCAAGATTGTCGGGCTGATCCTGATTGTCGCCCTGCTGATCATTCCGCCGGTCACGGCACGGTTCTGGACCAATCAGGTCGGACCGATGATCGGCATCGCAGCCGCCATTGGCGGGCTTGCGGGTTATGTTGGTGCGGTGCTGTCGGCGGCAGTAACATCCCTTCCGACCGGCCCGATCATTGTTCTGGTGGCTTTCGGGTTCTTTGTCATCTCTGCCCTGTTTTCACCGCTTCGTGGCGGTCTGGCGTCGGCGCTGCGTCATTGGCGGTTCCAGCGACGCGTGCACCGTCGGCAGGGGCTTCTGGCACTGGCACGGCGCGAACCGATCTATGACGGATTTACCCTTCGCATCCTTCGTCATTCGGGCATGATCCGGCGTGACGATGTGGCGACATTGCGCGGTAAAACCGCATCGCAAAAAGCCGCCCGGGACGAAGCGCGCTGGGCGATGGCGCGGCGCATCCTACCCGATGATTCCGCCATCGAACGTTATGACGGACTGACCCCGATTGAAGACATGATGACACAGGATCAGATCGATGAAATCGACCGTGTGATTGCCGAACAGACCGGAGCCCCCGCATGATCGACAATCTGATCACCGCCCTAGGTGCTGAATTCGTGCAGCTTAGCCTGACGCCGATTGTGATCGGTATTCTGGGCGCGGTTGCCTGCGCACTGCCCGGCAACTTCCTGTTGCTGCGTCGTCAGGCCCTGATCGGGGATGCGATCAGTCACGTGGTTTTGCCCGGGATTGTTGCGGCCTTTCTGGTCACCGGCACCATCACGGCGGTCCCGATGATGATCGGGGCCGGTTGTGCGGCAATCGTTGCCGTCATCCTGATTGAGATCGTCAAACGGCTGGGCCGGGTTGAACCGGGCGCGGCCATGGGGCTGGTTTTCACCACCCTGTTTGCCGCCGGTGTCCTGTTTCTGGAAATGACAGACACCAGTTCGGTGCATATCGATGTGCAGCACGCACTTTTGGGGAATCTTGAAAGCCTGATCTGGTTTGATGCCGAAGGCTGGCAATCGTTGCTTGACCCGGTGGCACTGGCAACCCTGCCACCGCAATTGCCACGTCTGGCGGTCGTTCTTGTGGGGATCGTGCTGTTCATCACGCTGTTCTGGAAAGAACTGAAAATATCGACCTTTGATGCCGCCTTTGCCGAGGCGATCGGCATTCGCACCCGTGTTCTTGGATTTGCACTTGTCGTGGTAACGGCGATTGCCGCGGTTGCGGCCTTTGACGCGGTCGGATCGATCATTGTGATTGCGATGTTTGTCTGCCCGCCTGCCGCCGCCCGCCTGATGACCAATCAGCTTGGCCGGCAGATCGGCTGGAGCGTCGCCTTTGCCCTAATCTCGGCAGTTCTGGGTTATGTCTTTGCCGGATATGGCCCCGGCTGGTTCGGGTCGCCCTATGCGGTCAGTGCGGCTGGCATGATCGCCACGATTTCCGGTATTATCCTGTTGCTGGCCTGCCTGTTCGGACCACAGCGCAAACGTACCGGCCAGCGCGCCGAAGCGTAAAGGAGGTCTGCCTACCAATGACAAAACTGACAGGATCAACACTTGATCTTAAACGGGCATCGCGCCGGTTGGCCAAAATCCGCCGCGCGATAGCTGCGGCCCGCAAACTGGGATAGGGCGCGAGACCGGATCAGTTTGACCTCGCACCCGGTCTGCCAAAACTGCATACTATGGGTATGGTGAAACTCGCATCCTGTCGCTATCTGCCACTCCTGATCATTTACTGTCTGCTATCGGGCATGGCGGGCGGCGGGGTTTTACCTGCAAAAGCGCAGGATGTAAGAACGCTTGCCGATATTGAACGCGATCTTAACCGTTATGAAAAGGTCGCCCTGCACAGTTTTGCTGACCGCGACGCCTTTCTGTCGATCATTGATCAGACCCTTGGCCTTGATAACATCAAGGGTGCCGATTTGCTGTTTGCCAAACTTCCACGGTCACCCTTTACCGTATCGGGACGCCGCGGCAACAATCAGGCAGTACCGTGCCAGATTTTCATTCCAGCCAAGATCGCACCGGGTAGCGGTACTGAAATATTCGCTGAACTGATGCGCGGCTGGTTTGGCGGTCAGCTTCACTACGCCAGCAGCGCCGATCTGACCTATGACTGGTTGATGCGCCACGAAGTGCGCCATTGCGATCCGTCACATTTTGGCGATGGCGGCGACAAGGAACGTGATAACGAAATAGAAGCCGATCTTTTCGCGCTGAACGTCATCACCGATCCGGTTATTCGTCAGAAGCTGGCGCAGGATGCGCTGGCATTTCGCATGATCACCGCGACCCTGTTTGCCAGCAGCAGCCACATGACCGGCCTGTCACTGAAACGTGCACTGCATGACACACAATCTGGAAACGGTCCGACGGCTGCCAACGAAATCGCGGCCTTTCTTGCGGCACGTCAACAAGTGTTCGATCACGCCAAAGCCATCGCAACAGGTGCCCGTCCGACCAATCAGGATATCATCCGCGCCGTAATTGAACTGGCCAACAAGCCACAAAGCAATTGGCTGGTTGCGGAAATTCTGGTCGATCTTGATAAGGCCATCGCCCATTTCGCACCCGAACTGCACGACCGGAACAAATCAGTCCAATAGCACCTGAACTAAGATCAGGCTGTCTTGCGCCAGAATGTCATCGCCAGACACTGATCACGGTCAAGACCGACTTCCTTCCGCCACATCTGATGGATGGATTTATAGCTCGCCTGCTCCACCCCGGCCCAGCAATAGACGCGGGTTGCATCCCTGGGAACTTCGATGCGGCTGACCGCATCGCGGATCGGGCTGGCATCAGATGATGGATGCATATCCCGGCATACCCATTCAATCGCGATCCGGCTTTTGGTTGCCAGGTCAATGATATCGGCCGAGGTTTCCACCTCGATCACCGCATGACCGCTGGCATGTTCAGGCAGTTCTTCAAGATAACGGCCAATCGCCGGAAGGGCTGTTTCGTCCCCGGCAAACAGGAACCAGTCGGCATCGGGCAATTCCCCACCCAGCGGCCCGGTCATGCCGATCCGGTCACCCGGTTGCGCATTGAGCGCAAAGGCCGAACCGGGTCCATTATCGCCATGCATGACAAAGTCGACTTCGATCCATCCTGCCGTGGTATCAATCCTTCGGATGGTATAAACCCGCGGCGCTACAGCATTGTCGCCTTCGGGCCAGATCACCATGCCGTTGGGGGCCAAGGTCGGCCATTGCGGTTCGACCACACCACGCGGCGGGATCAAAAGGCGCATGTGAATGCCATCGCCGTCGTAAAATTTCAGATCATCACCCGCAAGCCGCAACCGGCGCATATGCGATGACAGGTCCGTCACCCCGACGACGCGAAGTTCGCGGAAGTTCGGTAGCTTGCCGTTGCTTTCCCCTGCCCCCTTCCAGCGACAGTCAAGATCGGCTTCAGGCACGATGCTTTGCAGGATGGCGATAAGTGCTGCCTTCATCTGAGCAACACCGGCCTCGCTTTTTGATCCGACTTCGATATCAAGGTGCTTTTCACCGGGCCGCAAAATCAGATGCCCGACCGACAGGGAAATCGTCGCTCCGTTGTCATCATTCGTCACATCGCAGTCGTGTTCGGCATAATAGGCCGCAACCGCATTTGCGGCATCAGCACTGCCGGACAGCACGACACGGGTTTTGGCAATCAGAGGGTTATCGGATTTTACAGACATAAGGTGGCTTTCGGTGGCGATGACGGGCGGCATGAAGTCGCGTTCCATTGATAATAAAACTGATAGGCATTCTCAATAAAATTATTGTCATTACAATCGCGGGCTCATGTTACATCATGGCCCAAACCGCACCGGTCAGATGATGCGTCAACGCATGAATGGCCGGAAGTCCATGATCCACAAAGACGAAATAGCACGCCATGACCGATAAAATCCGCCGCCTGAAATCCTTTGAATTTGCCACTGCCGTTGACTGGGCCGCACAGGAAGGCTGGAATCCGGGATTCTCGGATGCGGATGCGTTTTTCAATACCGATCCGCTGGGATTCTGGGGCGCGTTTGACAAGCAGGGACTGGCAGCAGTGATTTCAGCCGTGCATTACAATTCGGATTACGGATTTGTCGGCTTTTACATCTGCCGCCCGGATCGCCGCGGCGAAGGTCTTGGTTTACGTCTTTGGGAAACCGTGCTGAGCGAGGCGGTTGCCAAGACAATCGGTCTTGATGGCGTTGTCGATCAGCAGGAAAACTATCGCAAATCCGGCTTTGAGTTGGCCCATCGCAATTTGCGTTTTGGTGGTGTGGTAAGCGCATCAACCCCGCAAACCGATGATCTTTTTGAACTTCTGATCAATGATATCGCGATCATTGACGCGTTCGAACAGACCTGCAACCTGTTCCCCGAAAGCCGGATAGAGTTTCTGCGCGGCTGGATTTCGGGGGAAAAACATACCGCATTGGCCCTTCGCGGGCCGATGGGATTGCGCGGCTATGGTGTGATCCGGCCGTGCCGTACCGGGCATAAGGTCGGGCCGCTTTTTGCCGACAATATCGACGATGCCCGCAGCCTGTTCCACGCCCTGCTTGCCACCCGCAAGGATCAGGATCAGCCGGTCTATCTTGATATTCCCGATGGTAATGAGGCTGCACGTGTACTCGTTGAAGAACACGGCATGCAGGCCGAATTTGAAACCGCGCGCATGTATCGCGGCAAAGCCCCCGAACTGAACCTTGGAATGACGTTTGGCATTACATCGTTTGAATTAGGCTGACTATCCTTGCCGGTGGGTTGAGTCCCCGACAAAAGTCGACTAACAAACGTATAGTATGCACTAGCCATTCACGCTAAGCATATATGCGGATTGGGAGGAGCACAGGCATGGACTGTTCGCAGCAGCGAACGAATTATGCCGGATTTTGTCCATTTGCTATGGAAAATCGGTCTGCAGCCTCCCAATTTGATGGAATGAAACAGAAAAGATAGTCGCCAACACCATGACACGTATCAGGGGTACCGCGTTCTGATGTTTGCTACCACAAATCAGCTGCCTGCCAACCAGCAAGAGAGATCACCTCTTGTAAGCCAGAACCGGCTTTTGCCGCACAAACTCATAACGCCGGAAAACAAATAAGCATCATGGATATTGCAACACTTATCGGGATCGTCGCCGGTATGGGCGTTATCTTTGGCGCCATTCTTATGGGTGGCAGCCTGGATGCCTTTGTCGATCTACCATCGATCATGGTTGTTTTTGGTGGCACGGCGGCGGCAACGCTGATCAAGTTTCCGATGCGCGATGTGATCAAGTCGTTGAAGATCGGGATCAGGATCGCCTTCAAAAACCCCAAGGAAGATCCGCTGTCGATCTACGAGAAGGCAATCGAACTTTCTACTTTGGTTCGCAAGAACGGCTTGCTTGGTCTTGAGAATGTCGAGATTGAAAACGACATCATGGCGCGCGGCATTCGCATGTGCGTGGATGGTCACAGCGGCGAAGTCATTCGAAGCTCGATATCAAGCGAAGTCGAAAAGTCGATCCAGAATGACGAACTTGGCGAACTGATGTTCCGTGGCATTGGTGATACGGCCCCGGCATTTGGCATGATCGGAACCCTGGTCGGTCTGGTACAGATGCTGGCCAACCTTTCGGACCCCGATGCCATCGGCCCGGCGATGGCGATTGCGATGCTGACGACATTCTATGGTGCGGTTCTGGCCAACCTGATTGCGCTTCCGGTGGCTGACAAGCTGGCCCTTAAAGTCGAACAGCTTAAAAGCACCAAGCAACTGATTATTGAATCGGTGGTGCAGATACAGTCCAGCCAGAGCCCGATGGTCATGAAGGAAATTCTTGGGCCTTACTTGCCAGGTGGCATTCCCAAGGATGCCGAAGGCGAAGGTGGCGAGTAACCCGTTTTCGCGCCCCCTTAACGCAACGAAGATACCCGAAGGCAACAGGCACAAGAAATGGCAAAGAAACCGGCAGCAGGAGCACCCGCATGGATGGCGACATTCGCCGATCTCATGTCATTGCTGCTTGTGCTTTTCGTTCTGTTGCTGACCTTTGCCGAAATGGATGTCATCAAATACAAACAGATTGCCGGATCGGTTAAAGCCGCCTTTGGTTTTTCCAAACAGGATGAACTGGCTGGTGTTGTCGAACTGGATGGCTCGATCCTTGGCAAGGCATTGAAACAGCCGACACCTGATACCCCACGCGTTGTTTCCAACATCCCCCCGGTCGAAACGCCCGAGGTCGAGATAAAGGAAGGCGACAGCAAGGCTGAAAAAGCCGAGGCACTCGAAGAAACGCTTGAAACCGTGCTTGATAAAATGGGTATGGCCGACGAAATCGGGGTCGAGCGGAAAGATGGTGACGTTATCGTCCGCTTCCCCAATGAAATCGCCTTTCCATCCGGATCTTCGGGAATGACACCGGAATTTGCAGCAATTCTGAACCGTCTGGTGCCCGTCATCAATCAGACCGAAGGCCAGGTTATAGTTTCCGGTCACACCGACAATATTCCGGTATCGTCAAATTCGCCCTATATCTCGAACTGGGATTTATCGGCGGCGCGTGCGACATCGGTTTTGCATTACATGATTGATCAAAACGGCACCGATCCGATCCGAATGGTCGTTCAGGGACGCGGCGACAGCCGCCCGATTGCCGATAACAGTACGGCCGAAGGTCGCGCACAAAACCGGCGCGTTGAAATCACCATTGAGATGATCGACGATACAGGGGACAATGGTGGCCCAGCTAAATTCTCCCCGACCGGAAAGACACCGTCCGGCGGAGAAACCCCGGGAACAGCAAGCGAAAGCACCGCCCCGGATATTCCGCCGGTGGAACGGCGTCGAAGCTTTTCCATACCGGGCAATCAGTAAAAGCCAAATACGCCCAAGCCACAAAACCCGATAAAAGCAGGCAAGCTTGATGTCATGACATCGCGGTCACAAAAAAAACTGTCCGTCCTGTATGCCGATTACAGTGACCGGAACATCAAAGCAGTGCGAACCGCGCTCGAACCACTTGATCTGGCAGCCTTTCATACCAGCGACAATCGCGAATCCATCGTCGAACTTGCACAAATCCATCGCCCTGACCTGATCCTGATCGGTCTTTATCTTGATGGCATTCGCGGCATTTCAACCATCCGCACATTGCGTCAAAGCGCCTCTGAGGCCGATCCGTTCTGCAATCAGGTTCCGGTTTTACTGGGCGCCCCCAAACTGGATCGTCGCGCCATGCACGATGCGGTCAGTGCCGGGATCGAAGGTGTGTTTCGCCAGCCCGTCGATGATGATCGTCTGCGCAAAATCGTTCAGACTGTCATCAGGAAACCGCGCCGTTTTGTATTTGAAGGCAATTATTTCGGCCCGGCCCGCGAAGGCGACAATGTGGCCGAGCCATCCCGCAAAACCCGTCCATCTGCTTCTGTAACGATTAAACCGGCACCCCAATCAAAAATATCAACGCGTGCGGCTGCGTCGGTAACAGGCAAACCAGCATCGAGGTTTTCTTCGCCAAAAACGGATAATCCGGCCCAAAACAGCGCCCGCCCCGCAACCGGTGCAATCGGCATCGAAACAGCCGAGATCGCATCGGAAAAATCGGCGCGCGACTATAACCTTGATGCTGCCAGTTCCGTGCGCGAGGTCCTTGGTGCGGTTCCCACCCCCGACGAAACGGCACTACCAGTCGCGGACACTGTTCCGATTGATACCGCCGTCGACGAGGAACTGGTTGAGATCGACCTGATGACGGCCCTTCAGGGCCATCGTCTCTGGGTTGATACCGGCGGCAAGGAAGGCGCGATGATGTCAATCGAACATGCCGATCTGCGTGATGCCGATCTGGAAGGCATTGATCTGACCCGGTGTGCCTTGTCGCATGTGTCATTTCGCAATGCCAATTGCCAAAAGGCGGTGCTGCGTCGTTGTGATATGACGGCAGGCGATTTCATCGGCTGCAATCTGGATCAGGCGGTCTTGGCTGCAAGCCGCCTTGCCGGGGCGCGTTTCACCGATGCCATATTGCGCAACACGGTGTTCCTCGGCTCAGATCTGTCAGGCGCATCATTTCGCGGCATGACACTGCACAATTGCGATCTGAGCGGCGCCAATCTTGCCAAAACCGATTTCCGCGATGCGGATCTATCCTCGGCCAAGGGATTGTTTGCCGAACAGATCCAACGCGCGCGGGTCAATGCCAATACCCGCCTGCCCCGCAATATGACGCTTAAGGAATAAGGCTACCCTAACGTCGACCAAACATCTTTTCGATGTCATGCAGCTTAAGTTCGACATAGGTCGGGCGACCATGGTTGCACTGTCCGGAATGTGGGGTGGCTTCCATCTGCCGCAACAGCGCGTTCATTTCATCGGCGTTCAATTTGCGACCTGACCGCACCGATCCGTGACACGCCATGGTCGCGCAGACATACATCAACCGGTCTTTAAGCGCCATGCCCTGTCCCAGTTCGGCAATCTCGTCGGCAAGATCACGCACCAGCCCGGCCACATCAACCTTGCCCAGCATGGCCGGCACTTCACGCACCACCAGCGCGCCGGGACCAAACGGTTCGACCACCAGCCCCAATTCGGCAAATTCTTCGGCTCGGTCGGCAACGCGTTCGGCGGATGCCTCGTCCAGTTCAATGACTTCTGGCAGCAACAACCCCTGCCGTTTGACGCCATTTTCCGCCAGATCAGCTTTCATACGCTCATAGACAATGCGTTCATGGGCAGCATGCTGATCCACAATCACCAACCCGTCGCGGGTCTGGGCGATGATATAATTGGCATGCACCTGCCCGCGCGCAGCACCCAGCGGATGATCGACAAATTTGGCTATGTCGGTGTCATCAATCCGCGCCGACGGTGCCGCACTGGCATATCCGCCAGTCAGCGCACTGGCGGCAGCCGCGGCAAATCCGCCATTATCACCGCCGGTCTCACCACCAGCAAAATCGCGCCCGCGGTCAAACAACCCGCCATAGGACGAAGACGGTGCCTGCGCGGCATAGTCACGCTGCACTGCGGCCAGCCCCGGATGACTGGGCTGATAAGACCCGAAATTATATCCGCCAGAGGCCGGACGTGACCCGCCATAGGGTAAAGACGGCCCGTCGCCCTCGCGCCTTGCGGCACCAAGCGCCATATCGGCCACCGTGGTCGATGCCCGGTGCCCTGCCCCCGCCAGTGCATGTTTTAACGCGCCGACGATCAAACCGCGCACCATGCCCGGATCACGGAACCGGACTTCGGTCTTACCCGGATGGACGTTGACGTCAACATCGCGCGGCGAAAGTTCAAAAAACAGCGCCAATAGCGGATGCCGGTCGCGCGCCAGAAAATCCTGATAGGCCCCGCGCACGGCCCCCTGCAACAGCCGATCCTTGACCGGTCGGCCATTCACGAACAGGAACTGCATCTGCGCATTGCCGCGGTTCAGGGTTGGCACCCCGGCATATCCGGTCAGGCGGATGCCTTCGCGTTCGGCTTCGATCTGAAGGGCGTTATCCTGAAATTCACGGCCCATCACCGCACCCAGCCGTTTCAGGCGCGCGTCGAACAGATCGCCTTCGCAGGCCGGGTAATTCAAAATCTGCTTGTTGCCATCGCCCGAGAGGGTAAAGCCGACATCGGGCCGGGCCATGGCCAGCCGATCCATGATTTCACGCGCATACATCTGTTCGGTTCGCGCGGTTTTAAGAAACTTCAGGCGCGCCGGGGTGGCATAGAAAAGATCGCGTACCTCGACCCGTGTGCCGAAGGGATGGGCGGCTGGTTCCGGAGCACTTTTCGCCCCGCCTTCGACCGTCAGTGTCCAGGCATTTTCCGCCCCGCGTGTCCGGCTGGTCAGGCGCATCCGTGATACCGATCCGATGGACGGCAAGGCCTCGCCGCGAAACCCCATAAACCCGATATTGAACAGGTCGTCATCGGGCAGTTTCGATGTCGCGTGGCGTTCAACCGCAAGGCCAAGCTCATCAGGTGTCATGCCCTTGCCATCGTCGGTGACGGATAACAAGGTTCGTCCACCATCGCGCAAGGTCACATCAACACGCGTCGCCCCGGCATCCAGCGCATTTTCCACCAGTTCCTTCAACGCCGCAGCCGGGCGTTCAACCACCTCACCGGCGGCAATCTGGTTGATCAGGTTCTGGGGCAGGACACGCAGGGTCATACAGGCGATGCTCGTTAAAACGGGGTGATATTATTCTGATTGATCCGAACCTACCAAAGCACAAAGCGCGGCGAAATGCCTTTCACCGCGCTTTATACATTTTAACGTCAGGATTGGCTTAAAACGCCAGATCACCCTCGGGTTTGCCAACCACCGTCACGGTGACATTGGCCGGATCAAGCAGTTCCCCGGCAACCCTATTGACGTCATCAAGGGTGACGGCTTCGACAAGGCTGTTGCGTTTATCAAGGAAGTCCATGCCCAGATCCTGCATCTGCATCCCAACCAGCATGCCCGACAGATTGCCAAGGCTGGTAAAGCGCAGCGGGAAGGCCCCGGTCAGATAGGACTTGGCGTTATCGAGTTCTTCCTGCGACACGCCCTTATCCTTCATTTTCTGCCATTCATCGCCAATGATCGACAGACTTTGACCAATGGCGTCGTTGCGCGTCGCAACCCCGCCTGCCATCAACTCTGCCTTGTCCATATCGGCCAGATAGCTGTAAACGCCATAAGCAAGACCGCGCTTTTCACGAACTTCCTCGGTCAGGCGCGATGAAAAACCGCCACCGCCAAGGATATAGTTCATGATATAGGCGGCATAGAAATCCGGGTCCTTGCGTGCAATGCCCTTCTGGCCCCAGACGGCCTGGCTTTGCGGGATATCCTGTTGGATCACTTCAATCCCGCCAAATTTCGGCGTGACTTCGGGAATGGCCGGAAGGTCGCTTTTTTCCGGCAGACCGCCAAAGGCTTCGTCAAGCAGCGGACCGAGTTCCTCGGCCGTGATATCGCCCGCGACCCCGATTACCAGATTGTCGCGCGCCATCGCATGACGGACAAATTCACGGAAATCATTGGCATTCAGGCTGCTGACCGATGCAATCGTACCCGATACCGGATTGGCATAGGGATGATCGCCAAAGATCGATTTGAAAAATGCCTTTCCGGCAATATCCCCCGGATCGGTTTCCGCCCGACGCAGGCCGGACATCACCTGTGCCCGGATGCGTTCAACCGCCTCGTCATCAAAGCGCGGCTCGGTCAGGGCCAGACGCAAAAGGTCAATCGCCGTATCGCGTTCACGCGTCAACGTCACCATCGATCCGGAAAAGTCATCGCGACCGGCATCAAAGGAAATGCTGATCGACCGATCTTCCATTTCAGTACGGAAGGTCTGGCTGTCCATTTCGCCAGCCCCTTCGTCGATCAGGCCCGACACCATATTGGCAAGCCCGCCCTTGCCCGCCGGGTCGGTTGCGGAACCGGCCCCCTTGAAGGCGAAATCAACGGTCAGAAGCGGGTTCAGGTGATCTTCGATCAGCCATGCGGTAATGCCACCATCCGATGTGACTTCCTGCACCTCGACCGCACTTGCCTGACTTGCGAAGGCTGTCATCAGCAGGGTGGCCGATGCCAGCCCCAGCAGGGTCTTGCGCATTTTCAGTACCGGAGTGTTTTTTGCGATATAGCTCATGATCAATGCACCTCCTGCTCGCCGATGACCGGGGCGGTCGGCATACCACTGACCGGGCCGCCTTCGGGCGGTTGCAACCAGCCGGTAACGGAACGTTTGTCGTCAAACACGGATTTCGCGGCCGCATTGACCTGCTCGATCGTCACGGCATTGATCCGGTCCGGCCAGCCTTCCACCTGATCAACGGTCAAACCAACCGCCAATGCCTCGCCCAGGGTGCGGGCAGCAGCCGACAGGGAATCACGGGCAAACACCGCACTATCTAGAAGCTTCTGCTTGGCACGCGCCAGTTCTTCCTCGGTCACGCCATTTTCGACAACCTTGGCAATTTCGGCATCAACCGCCTTTTCAAGATCGGCCAGTTCGACACCATCGCGCGGCACGGCATAAAGCCCGAAGCTTGCCAGATCGACCGCAACCGGGTCGTAGAACGTTCCGGCACTGGTCGCAATCGACTGATCGACCACAAGCGATCTGAAGAACCGGCTGGTGGTGCCAGATCCAAGGATTTCGCTTAACACTTCAAGCGGGGCGGCCTGATCGGCATTTTCGCTGTTATAGGACGGTGCCAGATAATAACGCGACATGGATGCCTGCCCGACCCTCGGATCGGTCAGCGTTACCTTGCGCGGGGCATGCTGGGTTGGTTCCTTGACCCGGTGACGGGTCGCAACATCACCTGCCGGGATGGCACCGTAATATTTTTCGGCCAGCGGTTTAAGCTGATCCATGGTGATGTCGCCGGCGACAACCAGAATGGCGTTATTGGGTGCATACCATTTGTGATAAAACGCCAACGCGTCATCGGTGCCGAGCGTTTCCATTTCATTGAGCCAGCCAATGATCGAACGGCCATAGGGATGCGCCATGTAAAGGGCAGCACGCATCTGTTCGCCAAGCAAAGCACCGGGATTGTTATCAATCCGTGATCTGCGCTCTTCGATGATCACGTCGCGTTCAGGCAGCACCACATCATCGGTAAGCTGCAAATTCTGCATCCGGTCGGCTTCCATTTTCATGACCATTTCAAGCCGGTCGCGGGCAATATTTTGAAAATAGCCGGTGTAATCCCAACTGGTGAACGCATTATCATTGCCGCCATTGCGGGCAACGATCTTGGAAAAGTCACCCGGGGCAATGTCCTTGGTGCCCTTGAACATCAGATGTTCAAGGAAATGGGCGATCCCCGATACGCCCTCGGTCTCGTCGGCGGAACCGACCTTGTACCAGACCATATGGGTCACGACCGGGGCACGGTGATTTTCCACCAGCACGACCTGCATACCGTTATCAAGGGTCATGGTTTGCGGACTGAAAACCGCCGCCCCGGCAAGATGGGGGCTCAGGATCATCAGAATTGCGGCAAGCAGGCCAATCGGCCCGCGCGCAAACAACGAAATCGGGGATCGGGTCGGAAATGTCATTATGTCATCCCAATGCTATAAGCAGGATCACCAGAAACAGGCAGGGTGCCTGATCTATACGGCAACGGACAAGTTTTTGATTAAGAACTGAATATGACAGAACAAGGGCGCGGAAAGACCGCGCCCTGCCATAATTCGAATTTTGTTCTATTTCCGGAAAATTTCACCGGAATGTGACCGTCACGCTCTAGAAAATATCTTCGAGCCAGCCTTTCTGACGGCGTTCGATGACCGGTGTTTCACCTTCGGAAACCGACTCACCCAATGCCTGCTGATCGCGGATGCGTTTGGCTTCGGCTTCGGCGTCAACCTGAGTGCCGAATTCCGGCTTGTCCTGCCAGAAGATCAGCTTGTCGACGACGCTGTCGCTTTCTTCGATAAAGATCGAGGTTTCGCGATCAACCGTGGTGCGGATTGCCGGATCGGCATATTGCGCGCCCGACTGTGACAGCAGGGCAATCTGCCCCTGGCTGCGATTGCCATCGGTGATATCGCGCTTGACCGCATCGGGATCTTCACCAGTCAGGATACGACGCGCCTGATCGGTGGTCGTACCTGTCTGCGGGCGTGGTGCGCCCGGTTCGGGAACACGCAGTGTGAAATCAGGCGGCAGGCTCAGCGGTGCACGGGAAACAACCTGAAACTCGTCCGGGGCCGTTTTGTTCAGACCGAACGTTTCACGCGTTGATTCACAACCGGACACGGCAAGTGCCAACCCGCCCAGCAGCGCAACTTTGAAAATCGATGTCGATAGTTTCCGGGCCATTGATGCCTCTTTACCACTCAGTCTCCGGCATCGAAATGCCGGATCAAAAATTACCTGGATGATTTTTTACCGCCAAACAGGGAATCGATCAACAGCAGGACTGCGCCAATCGTAATTGCGCTGTCCGCGATATTGAAAACCGGCCAATGATAACCTGCAACATGCATGTCGATAAAGTCGGTTACCGCCCCGTGACGCAACCGGTCAACAAGGTTGCCAACCGCCCCGCCAATCACCAGTGCCAGCGCAATACCCAGCAACCGGTCGCGCGTCCGCCACATCCAGATCAGGAAACCAATGGTGATTGCTGCCGTCGCCGCAATCATGACCCATGGGGCCTGCCCCTGAAACAGGCCGAACGAAACGCCACTGTTCCATGCCAGCAGGAAATTCATGAACGGCGTGACTTCGATCACGCGATGCGGGTTTGATAATCCGTCAATCGCAAGTTGCTTGGTCCACTGGTCGACGGCAAAAACCACCGCAATAACAACCAGTCCAAAGACAAAGGCACGATGTTTCATCAACACTCTTTCTGTCTTGCCTGAACAAGGTCTTCCGGATGGAAAGACCCGGACCGGAAAAGGGCCGCCTTATTCGGCGGCCTCAATCCCCATTTCATCTACGGCATCGGCACAGCGCAGGCACACGGTTTTGTGCACCGGATGGCTACCAACTTCCGGCAGGGTCTGCCAGCAACGTTCGCATTTCTCGCCCTCGGCCAATGCCGGAACCACACCAACGCCTGCGACTTCCTCGAGGGTATAGGCCCCTTCGGGCGCATCGCCAGTGATCAGTTCGACATCAGATGTGATGGCGATTTCGGCAAGATTAAGGCCGTTAAGCGCTTCGACATATTCCGCTGTCGCATAGACCTTTGGCGCGGCATCAAGGCTGGCGCCAATACGTTTTTCCGCACGTTCAAGTTCCAGCGCACCAGTCACGACACGGCGCAGCTTGCGGATTTTTTCCCACTTGGCAGACAGTGCCTCGTTCTTCCAGCCATCCGAAACCGTGTTGAAGGTTTCGGAATGGACCGAACTGTCGGCACCATAACGTGCGCGCCATGCCTCGTCCGCGGTAAAGCACAGAACCGGAGCCAGCCAGCGCACCAGACTGTCAAATACGCGATCCATGACGGTGCGCGCCGCACGGCGTTTGGCACTGCTTGGCGCGTCGCAATAAAGCGCGTCCTTGCGGATATCAAGATAGAAGGCCGACATATCAAGCGCGCAGAAGTTATGCAGCTCGATAAACATCGTATGGAAATCATAATCTGCCGTGGTTTTACGCACCAGATCGTCAAGCTTGCTCAGACGATGCAGGACCCAGCGTTCCAGTTCCGGCAATTCGCTGTCCGCAACCTTTTCCGCCTCGGTAAAGCCATCAAGGTTCCCCAGCAGGAAACGCAGCGTGTTGCGCAGGCGGCGGTAGATGTCCGAATGACGTTCAATGATCTCGTGGCTGATGCGCAGGTCATCGTGATAGTCCGAACTGACCACCCAAAGACGCAGGATATCTGCACCCAGTTTGTTGATGACCTCCTGCGGTGCAATGATGTTGCCAAGCGACTTGGACATCTTGCGGCCTTCGCCGTCCAGAACGAAACCGTGTGTCAGGACCGCGTCATACGGCGCACGACCGCGCGTTCCGCACGATTCCAGCAAAGAGCTATGGAACCAGCCGCGATGCTGATCCGATCCTTCAAGATAAAGGTCGGCCGGCCATTTAAGGTCCTGGCGTTCTTCAAGCACGAAGGCATGGGTCGAACCGGAATCAAACCAGACGTCAAGAACGTCGGTGACCTGTTCGAAATCCTTGGCATCATATTTGTCACCAAGGAAATATTGCGCATCGCGCGTGAACCACGCGTCGGCACCTTCGGCACAGAATGCTTCGTACACGCGGTCAAGTACCCCCTGATCACGCAGCGGTTCACGGGTGTTTTTATTGATGAACACCGTAATCGGTACACCCCAAGCACGCTGGCGCGAAACGCACCAGTCCGGGCGGTTGGCAATCATCGAATGCAAACGGTTGCGACCAGCTTCCGGCACAAAGCGGGTCTCATCAATCGCCTTCAACGCCTTTTCACGCAGGTCATTATCCTTCATGGAAATGAACCATTGCGGTGTGGTGCGATAGATGATCGGAGCCTTGGACCGCCACGAGCATGGATAGGAGTGTTTCAGACGCCCGCGCGACAGCAATGCGCCAACTTCGATCAGTTTGGCGATGACCGCTTCATTGGCATCGGCTTCCTTGCCGTTTTCATCATAGATGCGTTTGCCGGCAAACAGCGGCACGGTTGGGTAATAAGCCCCGTCGCCATCCACCATTTCCGGGATTTCAAGACCGTATTTCAGACCGGTCTGATAATCGTCCGGGCCATGGGTCGGCGCGGTATGGACAAAGCCGGTACCGGTATCGGTCGTAACATAATCAGCCGCCAGAAGCGGCACATCAAATTCATAACCCTCACCGCGGAACGGATGGGCGGCAACGGTGCCTTCAAGGTCGGAACCCTTGAAATTGCCGACAACCTTGTGCCCGGTGATGCGGCCGTTTTTGCAAACGTCTTCGACCAGATCGGCACAGATCGCCATTTTCTCGCCGACCTTGGCCCAGGCTTCTTCGGCGGTTTCGGTGACTTCGATCACGACATAGTCGATCTCGGCCCCATACGAAATCGCGCGGTTCCCCGGGATCGTCCATGGGGTCGTGGTCCAGATCAGGATCGTCGCATCGGAAAGGGCATCAACCTTGGATGAAACAACCGGGAACCGGACATGGATCGTTTTGCTGGTATGGTCGTGATATTCGACCTCGGCCTCGGCCAGGGCGGTCTTTTCAACCACCGACCACATGACCGGCTTCGAGCCCATATAGAGCGAGCCGTTCATCAGGAATTTGCCAAGTTCACGGGCGATCGATGCCTCAGCCTTGTAATCCATGGTGACATAGGGATTGTCCCAGTCGCCCATCACGCCAAGACGTTTGAATTCCTCGCGCTGGATATCAAGCCATTTCTGGGCGAACTCGCGGCATTCTTTGCGGAATTCGGCGATGGGAACATCATCCTTGTTCTTGCCCTTGGCACGGTACTGTTCTTCGATCTTCCATTCGATCGGAAGGCCGTGGCAATCCCAGCCCGGAACATAAACCGCGTTCTTGCCCATCATCTGCTGGGAACGGGTGATCACGTCTTTCAGGATCTTGTTTAGCGCGTGGCCAATATGCAGGTGGCCGTTGGCATAGGGCGGGCCATCATGCAGGACAAACATTTCACGATCCGCCGAAATACCGCGAATTTTGCCATAGAGGTCCTCTTTCGCCCACTGTTCCAGCAGGGTCGGCTCCATCTTTGGCAAACCCGCCCGCATCGGAAAATCGGTCTTGGGCAGGATAACGGTCTTTTTATATTCGACACTCATCGTGACGGTCCTGTCGTCTTTAAACAAATTACAAGGGCGAACCCCCGGTGATACTGGCTGCCCCCGTAAAGGCGCGCGGATCATAACGGGTTCGACAACAATTTCAAATCTTGCCGAGAATCTCTTTGGCGGCAATCACATCCGCAGCGATCTGGGCTTTCAGTGCGTCAAGCCCATCGAACTTCTGTTCGCCCCGGATAAAGCCGTGCAAACGCACGCGAACGCGACGGGCATAGATGTCCTGATCGAAATCGAACAGGTGGGCTTCAAGCCCGGCATCCGCATCCCCGCCAAAGCTGGGGCGCACACCAATATTTGCGACTCCGTCGATCCAGCGTTCGACGGTTTCATCATTTTCGTCCGATATCAGGCCAAGCTCGACGGCATAAACACCGAATTTCGGACGCAGATGATTGCCAAGTGCGACATTGGCGGTCGGAAAACCAATCGTGCGGCCGCGCTGATCGCCCTTGATCACCACACCGGCAACTTCCCACGGGCGCCCCAGCAAATGGGTCGCATCCTGCGGGCGGCCTTCACGCAATGCCTGCCGGATCGCGGTCGAGGAATAGATGATCCCGTTATCATGCGTAACCGCCTCGATCGCCGTCACCCCGAAACCGGATTTTTCGCCGATTTCACGCAGCAGATCGACATTTCCCGCCCGGCCCTTGCCAAAGCAGAAGTCCCAACCGACAACGACATGGCGCACACCAAGCCCGTTTACCAGAATGCGTTCGATAAACTCTTCGGCGCTCATCGCGGCAAAATCGCGATTAAACTCGGCTTCGAAAAACAGATCGATATCCAGATCGGACGCCGCCGTAATCCGGTCATCGGCCGATGTCAGACGGAATTCGGGTTCGCCTGCGCGGAACAGCATCCGGGGATGAGGTTCGAACGTCAGAATGCCCAGCGGTGCATTCAGATCGCGAGCGATCTTGCGCGCATGATCAAGCAACGTCTGATGGCCCAGATGAAGGCCGTCAAAATTGCCAATCGCAACAACCGCGCCACGCGCGTCATTACCCAGATTGTCAAAAGATCGAAAAACGCGCATCCGCGCCGGTCTCTCTTTTTTGCTCGTCATCATGCCGGCAGATCGCATATCCGCACAGTCCAGCGGGCAGCTATAAAGCGCGCAAGCCCGAAGCGTAAAGACTTTTCCGACAAAAAGCGTCTGGCTGCTGCTATGCGCCCGGATCATTGTGGTCGCAGATTTTTAAAAAATCGCGCTGTTTTACCCCTTGACCTCAACTTTACTTCAGGATGCAGGATCATTGTCACGTCCCCCGACAAAGGGGTTTCAACCAATACCGGTAAGCGATCAGAACCTTTTGCACCATCACACGGAACCCCGGCCTGCCTCGCGCCAATCAACCCGATCAGAGACTGCCCTGTGACTGACCTGCCCCAAACACGCCAGCAAGATATGCCAACCGAAACACCAAACCTTTCGATCCGGATCACCATGCTGCTTCTGGCGTCGCTGACGATCATGTCGGGCGCGCTGATCGCGACATCGCTTCCGGGGATCGAAGCGCGGTTTGCCAATCATGAAAATGTCGTGATGCTCAGCCGCCTTGTCCTGACACTGCCCGGCCTGTTCGTTGCCATCGGTGCCCCCTTTGCCGGGGCAATTGCGGATCGGATCGGGCGCAAACCGCTGCTTCTGGTGTCGCTTCTGCTTTATGGGACAGCAGGTGCATCGGGCCTGTTTGCCGACAGCCTGTCTGGCCTTCTGATCGGTCGGGCGTTGCTTGGTCTTGCGGTTGCGGGAACCATGACCACCGCCACCGCCCTTGTCGGCGATTATTTCAGCGGTGATATGCGCGACCGTTTCATGGGATATCAGGTTGCCTTCACCGGACTTGGCGGGCTGGTTTTTATTGCCGGCGGCGGTGTTTTGACCGAACTGCACTGGCGTAGTCCCTTTGCGGTCTATGCCATTGCCTTCCTGCTGATCCCGGCGGTTCTGAAAGTATTGTATGAACCCGAACCGGTCCGGCACGAACCTGGACACGTTCCCGCAGATGATGTCACCCGGCGCGATATCCTGCTGGTCGCATTATTCTGCCTGATCGCCGCCCTTAACAGCACGGCCTTCTACCTGATCCCGACCCAGATGCCGTTCTATATCGAGAAACTCGGCATTGCGCCTGCCAGCGGCACCGGTCTTGCCATGGGCCTATTGCCACTGGCATCGGCCATCGCATCACTTAATTACGGACGTCTGCGGCGTCACTTCACCATCCCGGCCCTGTTTGCCATTGGTTTTGGCATTATGGCAGTGGGCATGAACCTGATCGCCCTGACCCAGGATTATTTCGGCATTGCCGGTTCCATCGGATTGACCGGGTTGGGATTGGGCATGGTGATTTCGAACATGATGGCCGGTGCCATGGCGGTCGCCCCACCATCCATCCGTGGTCGCGTTGCCGGGGTGCTGACGGCCAGCATCTTTATCGGCCAGTTTCTATCCCCGCTGATCAGTCAGCCATGGGTGGATGCGTTTGGATACCGCGCGATCTATCACGATATGGGCATGCTTGTCGGATGTTTCGCCGTGGTCGGACTGCTGACCGCCATCAGACGCCGGATCAGCGTCACCGCCTAGGGCAAAGCTCCACCCCGCCCCCGTGCCGATGGGGTTTCCTGATCCGGATGCTGGCGCGATGTCCGTCGCGCCAGCTTTTCTCTGCGGGTGTCTTCCTGTTGTCAGGCTGCGGCGCGCGATGGCACCATCACCATCGCCTCGCCCGCGATCACGCATTTATCGCCAACATAACAATTGGTTTCCAGAACCACCCGACGCTTGGGCGCGATGATCTCGCGCACCGTAACCTTTGCGGTCACAGTATCGCCAATACGGACCGGTGCCTTGAACTGCAAATTCTGCGACAGGTAAATCGTGCCCGGCCCCGGAAGACGCGTACCCAGCACGGTTGAAATGAAACCGGCTGACAACATGCCATGCGCAATGCGGCCTTCAAACATCGTGGTTTCGGCAAATTCCTGATTAAGATGAACCGGGTTGGTATCGCCGGACAATCCGGCAAACATCACGATATCGGTTTCCGTCACGGTTTTGGCGTAACTTCCGACCATGCCGATCTCGATATCTTCAAGATAAAGCCCTTCCAGTCCGTTCATCTCTCTCATTTCCTGACTTTCCTTGCCTGTTTCTGATCGCTGCGTCTGACTTCTGATTTATTTTTGCGCCGCAGCATTCGCAATATTATTTCGCGTTTTCTTTTTTCGGCAATGGGTAATTGGTTGAACAGGGTAATTTCACAGGCTTGCCATATCCGGCGGAACTGCCCAAATGGGGACTTCCGTCCTGCACCGTCACGGTGCAAACTGCCCCTCAGAACAACAAATTGCGGAAAACGTCCATGAATGCGACCACTGCCGACATCTATGAAATCGCCATGGGCCGATGGAGCCGCCGCCTGTCGCGCAGCTTCCTTGATTTTGTTGCGGCCCCCTCCTGCGGTTCGCTGATTGATGTCGGCTGCGGTACCGGCAGCCTCACACTCGCCGCCGCCACGCGGTACCCAAAGGCACGCATTGTCGGGGTCGATCTGATCCCGGATTACCTGTCCGAAGCGTTGCTTAGCGCCGCACCCAATGTCAGCTTTGAAACCGGGGATGCCAGCAACCTGCCCTTTGGCGATGACAGTTTCGACACCGCCTTTTCGCAATTGCTGTTAAACGATCTGGAAGGTCCGGCGGGTGCTGTTTCGGAAATGGTTCGCGTCACCAAACCGGGCGGGCGGATTGCAGCAAGTGTCTGGGATCGTGCCGGGGGATTATCCTTCATCCGCCTGTTTCTCGATGCCGCGGCCGTGATCGCCTATCCGGCAGGCGATGAATTGCGCAGCAGGATTTTCGACATCCCCTATCAAAGCGAAGACGCCCTGTTTGATCTTTGGTCCGATGCCGGTTTGCGTGATGTCGATACCGCAACCCTGTCGATCCGCATGGATTTTCTCGATTTCGAGGATTACTGGCAGTCGCTTCTGGGGGCGCACAGCCTGATCCGTGATTTCTTTACCGGCCTTGATCCCGAATTGGCCCTGCAGCTGCGCACCGCTACCGAACGGTCCTATCTGGGGGGCAAGGATGATGGTCGCCGTTCGCTGGTGGCATCCGCCATGGTTGTGCGCGGTATCGTCGGGGAATAAGCGACGATTACATCAAGACCGGCGAAACGGCATCCATAATACCGACCAAAGGCTTTGACTGCGTTTGTCGCGAAATTCCTCAAGTCCGATCTGCATGTCATGATCATTGGTCTTGGTATGGTCGACATAACTGACAAACAGCCGGTCCCAAACCGACAGGATATTTCCGTAATTGCTGTTGGTTTCATGCATCAGGCTGGAATGATGCACCCGATGCATATCGGGCGTTACAATCAATCGGCGCAACAACCGGTCAAACCCGCCGGGCAAATGAACATTGCCGTGATTAAACAGCGCAAATCCGCTTAGCATGCTTTCATAAATCACCACCGCCCACGGATCAGCCCCCAGCAGGATCACAAAAGCCGATTTATAAATCGCTGATGCGACAATTTCGAACGGATGAAACCGCACCGCGGTCGAGACATCAAATTCGATATCGCAATGATGCACCCGGTGAAACCGCCAGAAAACCGGCACGATATGCGTCAGGCGGTGCTGCCAGTAAACCGCACAATCAAGTGCGACGATTGCAATCAGGCCACTCAGCCACCCGGGCAGGCTCATCAATTCCTCGGCCTGATTGATCACGCCCCAGCCCTGCTGCCCGGCCAGAATGGCTGCGGCAATCATCGCGGCCCCGATGGTGAAACGGGTTAATGCAGCCCCCATCAACAGCAAACCGAAATTGGTCAGCCACCGCCCTGGGTTGCGCAGCCCACCCGCCGGACGATAAGGCATGAACGCCTCCCACATTGCCATCACGACAAGGATGGCGGCAAAGATACCCAACCTTAAAAGCCCGGCCTGTTGGTCCATCATGTTCCTGCCAAATACCAGGGTGGTGACGACGATTGTGTCTTTATGGTCATAGTCGATGATATTGAAACAATACAGTACCTTGCCCATCGCAAGTCCATCACCATTATGTTAGATGAAGGATGTGTGACGAAGCAGTCCTGTCAAAAGCGGTTTCAAAACCAACGACACAGGGCACCGGCAGGAGGATTTGATGGGGCAGGCGACAGGACGTATTGCGGCAGGTTTATTCGGGGTCCTGATCCTCGTGCCGTTCGCGACCATCGCCCGTGCGGATGGCCCGCCATTTGATCTGCCGGTCGATTGCCCCTATGGCCAGTGTGATGTGGTCCATTATGTCGACCATGATCCCGGCCCCGAAATTCGTGATTTTGCGTGTGGCACCACCACCTATGAAGGTCATCGCGGCACCGATTTTTCCATTCCCGACGAGGCCACCATGATTGGCGGGGTTGCAGTCAATGCGGTTGCCGCCGGCACGGTGATTGCCACCCGTGACGGGGTCGAGGATATCGACGCCGGCCGACTGGTCGGGGATTCGCTTAAGGGGATTGAATGCGGCAACGGCATTCTGATCAACCATGAAGACGGCTGGCAAAGCCAGTATTGCCATCTGCGCCGCGGATCGCTGGCGGTAAAAAAGGGCGACACGGTCGAACGCGGCCAGACAATCGGGTTGATTGGCATGTCCGGACAGGCCACCTTCCCGCATCTGCATTTCAACCTGCGCAAGGATAACCAGCTGATCGATCCGTTCAGCGGCACGCCAATGGGCGCTGTCGCCCCCCAGGATTGCAATGCCAATAACGCCGTTCTCTGGACCGAGGCCGCGCAGGAACAGATGTCCTATCGCGCCATAACACTTTATGCGTCAGGATTTTCGTCGGCCAAACCCAATGCAACCGATATCAAGCGCGGCTATGGCAAAAGCAGCGAACTGCCCGCCTCAAGTCCCGGCCTGTTTTTCTGGGCCTATCTGATCGGGGCGGCCAATGGCGATGTCATCCGCCTGCGTATGGATGGCCCGAGCGGCATCGGCGGCCATCGTGATTTCACCATCAATGTCGAAAATGATAACGGCCCGCGCGCCAAGTGGTTTTACGTCAATATCAACCGCCCCGGTGATCGCTGGCCCGCAGGGGCCTATCGCGGTGAGGTAACCTTCACCCGGCCTGGGCAACCGGCTCGGGAAATCGGCATTACCGACCTCACCATTCGCTAGGCGGAACATTTAATTCATTTGTCTTCAAGTCTGGTTGCGCGTGCGCTTCGTACCTATGTTTCATGGTAGCATTTTAAAAAACGCATGCTCGACAGGTTCATGATCGTGATAACCAGAATTACATTAGATAATCTCCTTGTAAGCTGATATCTAACGATCATCCCCAAGACAGATTTCCGAACGGCGGGTGGATGTATAGAGTTCTCGATTGCCTTACCACACAGCATGACCCGTGGCTGGTTCTGATTGCCGTCCTGCTGTGCCTTGGCGGGGTGCATACGGCATTCAACCTTTATAGCCGCGCATGCGTCGGACGCCTTCAGCAAAAACTGAGCTGGCTGTTCCTGACCGGTGTGGTGACCGGTTGTGCAATCTGGGCAACCCATTTCGTTGCAATGCTGGCCTACGACCCGGTTTTGCCGGTTGGCTATAATCCCGGTCTGACCATCCTGTCGCTTTTGATTGCGATTGTTGCAACCTTCATCGGCTTTACCATTCCAGGGATTGCGAAACAAAACCTTGTTCCGGCACGTCTGGTCGGTGGTCTTGTCGTTGGACTCGGTATCTCGGCAATGCATTTCACCGGGATGGCTGCAATGAGGGTTCCAGGTGTCATAAGCTGGCATATGGATATTGTCGTCGCCGCCATTCTGATGGGGGCTGCATTTGGTATGGTCACGCTTCTGATCGCGGGAAAGGCCCAAACGGGGCGTGAAAAGACCTATGGCAAAATCGGGCTGACCGTTGCCATTGTCACCATGCATTTCAGCGCCATGGGCGCATTGATCATCACCCCGGATCCAACCATCCCCGTCCCGGCACAGATCATTTCACAAAGCAGTCTGGCGCTTGCCGTTGCCATGGTTGCCACCCTTGTCATCGGGATCGGCTTTGTCATGGCAATGATTGACCGGCAATTGCGCGAAAATGCCTCGGCGCGAATGCGCATCTTTGGCGATTCAGCGATCGAGGCGCTGGTGATGACCCAGAATGGTATTATCGTCGATGCCAATCACAGCTTCCTGAAGATGATCAAGGGCGAAACAGCAACAATATCGGGTGTCGATTTTATCGAAACGTGGCTGCCTGATGCCTCTCCTGCGTTTCGCGATGGGGCCGAACATTACACCGAAACCAGTCTGGCGCTCAGTCCCGGCCATACGATACCGGTTGAAGTGATCCGCCGCGATCTGCCTGCCGACGAATTTTCCGAAGATGCGGTGATTTACGCCCTTCGCGATTTGCGCGAACGTTACGAGGCGGAACGTCATATCCGGTATCTCGCGGAACATGACGCCCTGACCAAGCTTCTGAACCGGGCCACTTTCCATGATCGTCTTGCGCTGGCACTGGAACAGTCGCGCGTCACCGGAAATCCGGTTTCGGTTCTGTGTATCGATCTTGATCATTTCAAGGAACTGAACGACACCTATGGCCATATCGCAGGTGATCACGCGCTTCGCGAAGTCGGCGAACGGATCGGCAAACTGATCGAGGATAACGTGATTTTTGCCCGTGTCGGCGGGGATGAATTCGTTGCGCTGATCGTGCATGACAATCCCGACCCGGACAGCATGATTGCGACCGCACAGAACAAGGCACAGGCGCTTCTTGATTGTCTGAGCGTTCCCGTATTTATCAATCCCGGCAATTCGGCCCGGATCGCGGCAAGTGTCGGCATCGCGCATTTCCCTAATGATGGCGATGATATCGAAAGCATCATGTTCCACGCCGATCTGGCGATGTACCGGGTCAAGCAGGGCGGCGGCAATCATCTGGTGTTCTTCTCGCCGGAAATGGATGATGAATACCGATACAAACGTCAGCTTTCCGGTGCCCTTCGCCATGCAATGGATGAAAACGCACTCGAACTGCATTATCAGCCGCAATGCAATGCCCACAGCAGCAAGATCATAGGTTTCGAGGCATTACTGCGCTGGCATCACCCCGAACTCGGTCAGGTACCGCCATCGCGCTTCATCCCGATTGCCGAGGAAACCGGCCTGATCAATCCGCTGGGTGAATGGGTTATGCGCAAGGCCTGCGAAGAGGCCGTAACCTGGAGCAACCCGCTTGGTATCGCGGTCAATCTGTCCGCAGTTCAGTTGCAGAACCTTGATCTGGCTCAGACAGTCGCCGGTATCCTTGACGAAACCGGACTGGCTCCGGAACGGCTTGAACTGGAGATCACCGAAACCGCCCTGATCCACAATGCGTCCAGATCACGCAAAATTCTGACCGAAATCAAGGCTCTTGGCGTTCGGATCGCGATGGATGATTTCGGGACCGGCTATTCGTCACTCGCAACCCTGCAGAACTTCCCGGTCGACCGTATCAAGATCGATCAGTCATTCATCGCAAGGCTGATGGCAAGCGAACAGGCGGTGGCGATTGTCCGTGCCGTGATCAATCTGGGCCGCGACCTTAAACTCGAAGTCATCGCCGAAGGGGTTGAAACCGAGGATCAGGTCGCCTTCCTGACGGCTAATGATTGCGATGCGGTTCAGGGATACAAGTTCGGTCATCCCCGTCCGATTGCCGACTATCAAACCACCGTCAGCGGGACCGCCGTCGCGGCGCAGCATCGCAGTATCGCGGGAATCGGCAGTAACTGAGCCGGTCCGGCTTCCCGATTCTGATGTTTTTATGCAGCGCACCATCAACCTTTGGTTATTTGTGACCAAATTCGATACAGAAAAGCTGGCCTTTTCCATCAGGTTGAAAGTTTTTTGACGATTTTCAAAGGACAGCACTTGTATCGGGACCATATGCCTGCATATATTTCAACAGTGCGCCATACGGTGCATTTAAAGATACCTGTCATAAGACGGAGTAAAAATGATGAATAAGCGCAAAGCCGTTGCTATCGCCGTTGCCCGTGAACAGCAGATTGCCCGTTCGATGGAAATCCTGTTTGCTGGCACCATTCTGGCTCTGATTGCATCGCTTCTGATCCTCTGATCTTTTTTGTAACGCGCTTCGTCATTTAATCGGCCGTTAGCCATCCGGGATAACGGCCCCGAACGTTCAAGAACATTTTCATGAACAACAGCCGCCTTTTCATCGTTGCCATTACGCGAATTACCAGCCCGGTGGTCTGAGGACCCCGGGACGTGTCTTTTCGCCTTTTGGATACAATGAAAATGTGTGTGCATTGTCATGACAGATCATGCCTTTCTCGCGCCGCTTGAAAGCGCGCAGCCGCCCAAATCCGTTTATTGTTTCGCCGTTCACGCCGCCGCAGAACCCGATGTGATGCCGCGTGTTCTTGAACTGTTTTCCAAACGCAATCTTGTCCCCGCCAGCTGGCATTCCACCGTCGCCGACGGCCATGCCGGTTTCAGCGAATTGCAGATCGATATCCAGATACAGCAGCTTGAAACCAAGGTTGCCGAACATATCGCCCGGTGCCTGCGTCAGATCGTGCATGTGAATACGGTCCTGACCTCGGAAAAGGGATATTCCAACTCGGCACTTGGCGCTTAGGTCTTGGACGCTTAGTCTGTTCGGGTCGCGGCGCTGCAATATGATCGTGTTGCAGCGCGCCCCAACCGACGGAGCCCGCCTTGACCTATCTTGACCATATCAAAGCCTGCAACAACGCCAATCCGGCACGCTATGTGCCATTCCGCATCAACGGACTGTCGATGGGGGCACTACGTCCGGACTTCGCCACAGCCCTTGTATCGCTGGGGTCCGACTTTGTGCGCGACGACAATGGTGAATTCTGTTTCGCGCCGCATGTCGTCAATCTTGATGACCGCAACCGCGTACTCGATACCGCGACCAGAGCACTGCGCGACAAGGGTGTGATCCGTCGCCTCCATGGTGAACGGTTCGATATCCGCCCGACACTGGGCCATGATCCCCTATGCCAGCTTGATCGATCCGCCATGCCCTATTTCGGGTTCCGGTCCTGGGGCGTGCACATGAACGGTTATGTGCGCAAGGGCAACGACATCCATATGTGGGTTGCCCATCGTGCCAAGGACAAACCGACCTACCCCGGCATGCTCGATAACATGGTCGCCGGAGGACAGCCCGCCGGTCTTGGCTTTCTGGAAAACATGATCAAGGAATGCGCCGAAGAAGCCGCCATTCCCGAAACCCTTTCCCGGAATCTGAAGCCGGTCGGCACCATTTCCTATCTGTATGAAACCAACGAAGGGCTAAAACCCGATGTGATGGTCAATTACGATCTGGAACTGCCCGCCGATTTCGTCCCGCAATGTGCCGATGGCGAGGTCGAACGTTTCGAACTGCTTCCGCTGGCCGAAGTCGCCGAAATCGTACGCGAAAGTTTCGATTTCAAATTCAACTGTGCGCTGGTGATCATCGATTTCCTGATCCGCCACGGCTTCCTGACCGCCGATAACGAACCGGAATATTGCCAGCTCACGACCGGTCTTCATCGCAATATTTTCAGATAGAGATTTGTCGATTTGTTCCGCGCGGAAACGCCTGACTTATTGTTTGGTCGGCGGGCCACCCATAAGTGCGCCGACCGCCATCAGGGTCAGCTTGGCACGCAGTTCCGGGTCAAGCTTGTCTAGGTCTTCCTGCTTGGTGCGCATCGCGCTGAGCGCCTCGGATATCAGCTTGGCGCGCTGATCATCGGCTGCGCTCGGCATCCGGCTTTTCTTTTTGCCGATCTTGGCATCGGCTTCTTCCAGTGCCTTCAGGATCGCAGCCTGCGGATCACTTGATGATTCTGTCAGGGTCTCGGCCAGGGCCTGGGCCCGGGCCTCGTCAAAGGACATGCCGCTTTCCTGATAGGCCATCGCCCGGTCTTCGATCCGGCGTGCCTGTTTGGCCTGGGCAGCGGTGCGGGCGGCCATATCGGGATCATTCAATTGCAGGGACTGCGCATCGCTATAGGCCTTCAGGGCCTCCCGTCCGCGTTTTCCAACGAAAACGCGCAGCAGCGTCTCCTTTAGCATTCCCATTCATCATTCCCGCTATGGTTTGATTGCCTTTACCGCAAGACAACCATTATGCCCCCAAAGGGTTTCAAAATCATTGCTTCAAATCCGCCGGAACGCGCCAGAACCACGATACCGGTCCGTTATATATGTTGCGCAACCCGGTCTTCTTCAATCTCAAGGATATACCCGACCAGCGCTTCGCAATCCTCTGTGCCCAGATGTTCAAGATCAAAGACAAAATCAACATTGTCGCGCGCCGGATCGTCGGTTTTTCCGACGATGCCGAATTTGATATATTCCGCATCAAGAGCGGCCAGCGACGATATCACATCGGCGACCCCCACCCGGTCTTCAGCCGTCAGTGACAGGCGGATCAGCACCAGAATATCGGCATCGCAATCAACCGCCTGACGGGCAATCGATTGAGCATCGGAATTTTTCGGTGCGATATCAACGTCAAACCCGCCATCGGCAAACAGGGTTGCGACATGCTTGTGATGGGATTCTTCCGCCGAAGATGCCGTCGCCAAAAGCAATCTGGGATGTCGGCCTTCCATTTCGGCAAAACGGGCAAGATTGGTCGCAAGTTCAGGAGACGTCATAACACCTCGCAGAAATAATCTGTCCGGGGCGGACAATTGGCAGCCCAGTATCCCAATGATATTCTGGAACTTCAAGCATTGCCGCGAGTTTTTCTGCATCGCTCCTAGCAAGCGCAATATGCCCGACACCGCTGCTCAGCCGCCCATTGCGGCTAACGGATCAACTCCGATCACATGGGGATGAGCCCACAGGATGACGATATAAAGTCCGATCCCCACCACGATATCGCGCCAGCCAAACGCCCCTTTGGCAATTCCCGTCAGTTCAAACCGCCGAGTCCCGTCAAGGATTGCCTTATATTCCGCATCATCCATATGTCGGGCGCGGATTTTTTCCATCCGCCAGAACCCCGCAATGGCAAAAACCGTCGCCCCGCCAAAGAACATGAACGCCACCAAATCGCCATTGGGCAGGATATGACCAAGCCCCCACAACATCATGCCCAAAAGCAACGGATGGCGCGTAAACCGGTTGATCCCGGGATGTGCCGGATCAAAACCTTTTTTTCGTCCGATCGACAGCGGACAGGGTTGAATAATTGCCGTTGCCCACAAAATACAGGCGGGCAGCATCAGTGTTATCGTCACGTGATTTTGCCAGATTTCGTAGGGCCAGAGCGCAATGAAGTCTGCATGCTGCACTTCATAAATCACCCATCCCAACAGGAACAGCGACGTGATCGAGAACGTTACGATATAGGCCCGATGACCGATCCTTGCCGTGATCGCGCCACGCAAAAGACCGGGCACGATATGCCCTGCCATAAAGACCACAACCGAAACGAAAAACCATGTCAAATGACGATCTCCCCTTTACATTGACGCGCTGTCATGCAAATTGCGCATCTTTCCGCGTGCGCAAAGCCGGTCGGCAAACTGGTCCGGAATGGCCCGAAATGGCTAAGACCCTTGCGCCGCGTGATATTAGCGGATACGTCTGTATCCCTGTTTGACTTCGGACAATAAGCACCTGCCTATGGATTTTCCACCGGGCAGACAAAGAAACACGGAATATACTCGAAATGAGCTGGACGCCGGAAAAGATTGAATTGCTGACCTCGCTCTGGAATCAGGGCTGGACCACAGCACGCATCGGTGAAGAACTGGGTGTTGGCAAAAACGCCGTCGTCGGCAAGGCTCACCGCCTTGGCCTGCCCAAGCGCCCCTCCCCGATCCAGCGTCGCGCCGAAGAAAGCGAGCCGAAAAAGGCCCCCGCACCCAAGGTACAAAGCAAAGGCATCAGTATCTTTGATCTGGGTGTCGGCATGTGCCGTTGGCCGTTTGGCGACCCCGGCGATGAAGACTTCCATTTCTGCGGCAAAAAAATTGTGCCCGGCAAACCCTATTGTGACGAGCATTGCGCTGCCGCTTATCTGAACGGGAAAAACCCGCGCGAAGATGGCCCGCGGAACGTTCCGGGCCGCCCGAATGCACCGCATATATCGCACGGCGCCAAAAAATAACGGTTTCCGCCGGTCAATCAGACCAGCCGGTAAACGCCGAATGAAAAAGCCGCCCTCTTTCGACGGGCGGCTTTTTCTTTTGCGATTAGGCGATCCTATTTCGACTGAAGAACATATTGGGCAAAGCCCGCCTCATCCTCGCCGACAAAGCTGATATTGTCGGGCGCATTCAGGGCCGACGATGCCTTGGGGCTCGTCACGAACGTTACCTTGGATGCCTCACCGATTGGTGCCAGGCTCCAGTTGCCATCGGCCTTCGGATCGATTTCCTTTTCCTCAAGGATGTAATTCGCCAGAACCGTTCGGTTTTCATCCGGGGCTTCGATAATGATGGTCGATCCATCCAGTCCCGGGAAATTACCGCCGCCGCTTGCGCGGTAATTGTTGGTCGCAACAACAAAATCCTGATCATCGGCAACCGGTTTGCCATCATAGGTCAGGTTGATAATGCGGTGCGCATCCTTGTTCACCACCTCGCCCGATGCGTTATAGCGCGCCGGCTGTGTCACATCGATCTGGTAATTGACCCCGTCGATGACATCAAAGTTATAGGTTGGGAATGTCTCGTTGATCAGTGGCTGTTCTTCCGTGCTGTTCGGATCGATCTGATTGAACTGTACGGCCGACATTTCAAGCCATTCACGCACCTGCGCACCATCAAGCAACACCGCGCGCAACGTATTGGGATAGATATAAAGATCAGCAACGTTTTTAAGCGCGATCTTGCCTTGCGGGATATCGGTGAAATATTCCGGGCCGCCACGGCCGCCGGCCTTGAAGGGTGCACCGGCAGACAGGATCGGCATGCCGTCATATTCCGATCCCTTCAGGATGCGTTCCAGATACCATTTCTGCGCATTGGTCACGATCTGGATCGACGGATCATCCGCCACCAGCGCAAAGAAGCTGTTGATCGGCGTGGCTGTCGTACCGACACCTTCGCGCATATAGGCAATTGTCGCCTCATGCTCTTCTTTCACCGCCTCGATCACTTCCGGATCGGCATCGACCAGCGGTGTGATATCGCGCCCTTCGCGGTGATAGATCGGACGTGCTTCCGAAAGGCTGTCGGTCACCTTCCACTCCCCGGCATCATTGACCGAAAGCGTCAGATCAATAACGCCAAGATGGCTACCCCAAAAGCCCGGCATGACGGCAGCCACACCATTGATCGTCCCTTTGGCAAGGTCAACGCCATCAATATCGGCATAGGTATCGGACGGGAAAACCGTATGCGCATGGCCAAACAGGATGGCATCAATGCCGTCAACCTCACTCAGGTAAAAGGTCGCGTTTTCCTCCATGCCTTCGCGCGCCAGAGTCGACAGACCGGAATGTGGCACCGCAATCACGATATCCGCACCCTTTTCGCGCATTTCGGGCACGTATTTTTTGGCCATGTCGACGATGTCTTTGGTCACGACATGCCCTTCGAGATTGGCCTTGTCCCACTGCATGATCTGCGGTGGGACGAACCCGATTACGCCGACCTTTGCCTTGTGCTTTTTGCCGTCGCTATCGGTAAATTCACGATCAAGGATCACATAAGGCTGGAAATACGGTTTGTCATTTTCCGCATCAGCGTCACCGTCATCGGCAAAGACATTGGCACTGACATAGGGGAACTTGGCGCCCGAAAGACTTTTGCCAAGAAAATCGAGACCATAGTTGAATTCGTGATTACCGATATTGGCCGCGTCATAACCCAGCAGGTTCATCGCCTTGTAAACCGGGTGGACCTCGCCCTCTTTCAGGCCGTGGCGCTTGGCCATGTAATCGCCAAGCGGGTTGCCCTGGATCAGGTCACCATTATCAATCAGAACGACATTTTCCGCTTCACCGCGTGCATTTTTCAACAGGGTCGCGACCTTCGCCAGACCAACCGTGTCAGACTCGCCGTCGCGATAATAATCATAATTGACCAGATGCGTATGGATATCGGTGGTTTCCAGAATGCGCAGCGATACCGTGCTGTCGGCCAATGCCGTACCACCGGCAAGCGCCACGGTCAGGGATAAAACAGATCCCGCAAGGACACGACCGACAAAGGTGCGACTGATCGGACGAAAATGTGACATGTGATTGGTTCCTGTTGAAGCGATGCTCATGCTCGAATTTATTATTGTTCGTTTGGTCAGGTTTTGAAGATTTTGCGAAAATACCAAGGCAAACACAAACAAAAACACCCGCACAGGATGGCGGGCGTTTTCAGGATTGAAATTCTGCGCCAGGACGGAACCGCTTTCTACTCCGCCGGCCGCAACATCGGCTGGTGGGATTTGTACCCCATCACCACCTCGTTCCCCGGTTCCGGATCGTGGGGCACATTCAGCGCCAGGATCAGCGAAACCGCCGCCATCGCCGCCCCTGACAGGAATACTGCCGATGGCGATATCAGCCACAACATCCCGAACGCCACCGGGATAAACACCGCGGCAATATGATTGATCGTAAAGCTGACACCGGCCGTCGATGAAATATCGGCCGGATCGGCGATCTTCTGGAAATAGGTTTTGATCGCAATCGCCATCGCAAAGAACAGGTGATCGATGACATAAAGCGCCCCGGCCAGCTTGTCGTTTTCGACAAAGGCATAAGACACAAAGACAATGAACAGACCGATATATTCAAATGTCAGCGCCTTGCGTTCACCCCATTTGCCAATCAGTTTCCCGATCTTGGGTGCCAGAACCATATTGATCGCATGGTTTAACAGGAACAGAAGCGTGATGGTTGCGGCGTCATAACCAAACTTCTCGACCATCAGGAACCCGGCAAACACCGTGAAAATCTGGCGGCGCGCCCCACTCATGAAGGTCAGCGCGTAATAAAGCCAGTAACGTTTGCGCAGGATCAGCTTCTTGGTCTGCGGGTGGGCATCGGCAAATTTCGGAAACGCCATCCATGCAAACACGGCAGCGATAACCGTCAAGGCCCCGCCAAACAGATACACATACCGATATTCGACATTCAGCAGTTCCAGCATCGCCCAGACAATGCCAAACATCACAAGCGATGCGACCGATTTCGCCGAAAGCTGGCGGCCCATCACCATCGCGGTGCGTTCCTTTTTCACCCATTGCAACGACAATGCCTGCTGCATGGTTTCAAAATAATGGAACCCGATCGACATCAGAACCGTCGTGCAATAAAGCCCGACGACGGTGGGGAAATAGCCAGAAATCGCCACCCCGATGCCCAGCACCAGAAGCGAGATCAGCGCAAAGGTCTGCTCGCGCAGGATGATCAGCACAAAAATCGCGGTAAAGGCCATAAAGCCCGGAATTTCACGCAACGACTGCAAAATTCCGATCTCGCGGCCGGTAAAATCCGCCATCTCGACCGAAAAGTTGTTCAAAAGCGCCATCCAGGTCGAAAATGACAACGGCATCGCCGCCGCCATGAAAATCAGCAGCACCTCCGGGTTGCGCCATCCCTTGTGTGCAACAGCCGCACCCGACAGATCGGGATTGCCCGGTACCTCGATGGGGGCGGCATGGGTGCTCGTTTCCGGTGGTAAATCCTTGGACATGATGTCTCCCCGCACGGAACCGGTGGCAATCGGGGCACGTGCTTTTATCTGTTTGATTGGAATGTCTTCAAACTAGCGTTGCGGCACACGTCTGTCTTGCGATAATCTGCCATCATACATTGCAAATAGGACATTCTCATGGATGGATCACGGGATATCTCGAAATATCCGCAACATTCCCGTCCCCGGCCCGATCATTTGCCGCGCCCGGTTTATGTCCGCATGAGCGACCTTCCCGCCGGTTACAGTATCGGCGCGCACAGTCACGACTGGCATCAGCTGATTTTTGCCATCGAAGGCACCATGACCGTCACCACCGCGGCTGGCATCTGGGTCGTCCCGCCTCAGCGTGCGGTCTGGGTACCGCCTGGTGTTGAACATGCCGTCGCCCATGCCACCTTCACCCGTGCGCGCCATATCTATATCGATAAAAATGCGCCGGTCGATTTGCCTGATCGCTGCACCGTGCTGGAAGTAAGCCCGCTTCTGCGCGAACTGATCCGGGCCGCGACCGAAATCCCGATTGAATATGACGAAGCCGGTTCGGATGGTCGGCTGATACGCGTGCTGCTTGATCAGCTAAAACCACCCAGAAACGATAACCTGCATCTACCCGCACCCAAGGACCTGCGTCTGGCGCGCATTTGCGAACAGTTGCAGGCCAATCCGTCCGATAACCGGACTCTTGATGAATGGTCACGTGATTGCGGCGCATCGTCACGCACCCTGGCCCGGCTGTTTCAACGCGAAACCGGCATGCCGTTTCGCGACTGGCGGCAAAAGCTGCGCCTGCTTTACGCGCTTGAAAAACTGGCTCATCATCGACCGGTTACCGAGGTTGCCCTTGATCTCGGCTATGAAAACACCTCGGCCTTTATCGCAATGTTTCGCAAGGCAACCGGCAAAACACCGGGCGGATATTACCGGTAACAAATAAACAGAACAGCAGGAGGAAACACATGAGCGAGAAATCATATACCGGCGGCTGCCAGTGCGGTGCCGTGCGCTATGCGGTCGACAAACTCGATCTTGACCACACCATCACCTGCAATTGTTCACGCTGCCAGAAACTTGGATCGGTCCTGGCCTTCACGCCGCGCGATAATTTCGTGCTGAAATCAGGCGAAAGCAATCTGACCGAATATCTGTTCAATGCCAGAAAGATCAGTCACCAGTTTTGCAAAACCTGCGGCATCCAAAGCTTCGCTTATGGCGAAATGCCCGACGGTGCCAAAATGGCCGCGATCAATGTCAATTGCCTTGACGATGTCGACCCGCGCAGCCTGACCCCGCATCATGTCGACGGCAAAGATCACTAATAACCCACTCACAATCCTCATTTTCGCGAACGTGGAAATCCAGGCGGATCTGCAAGAACAGATGATAAGCCGCCATAACGACTGTCCGCGATCCCAAAACCGACCACTGAGTTTCGCTCCACCCTGATATGAAAAAAACTCAGTATTTCACACAGCTTATTCGGGTTACTGCTTGACTGGCGGGACATCCTTCCCGCGGAATGCAGGATGATCCCGAAAATGGGCAGTGTATGGTCCGGGATCGGCTTGCGGCTTGCCGCCACCGGTCTGTTTGCAGTGATGAGTTTGTTTGTGCGTCTGGCCTCGTTCGAGGCACCGGTCGGGCAAATCATGTTCTGGCGAAGCTCCGTCGCCCTGATCCCTATTGTCCTGTATCTGATGTGGCGCCGCCAGTTTCCGCGTGGCCTTCGCACCGCCCGCCCGTTCGGTCATCTTAAACGCAGCACATTCGGCCTTGTGTCGATGTTCTTTTCGTTTCTGTCGCTGGCCTATCTGCCACTCGCCCTTGCCACCGCACTTGGCTTCCTTGCCCCACTTCTGGTGTTGCCGGTCGCGATGATCATGTTGCGCGAAAAGCCCGGCATGGCGGTCTTCACCGCGACCTTTGCCGGATTTGGTGGCGTGTTTCTGATGCTGTGGCCGACATTCTCGACACCGGGCATTGATACAGGTGTGCTGATCGGCATTGGGGCCGGTCTTGCCATGGCAGTCACCACCGCCTTTGCCAAGGTCCAGATCAAGGCCCTGACCAGCACCGAATCATCAGGCACGATTGCATTTTATTTTGCCGTAATCTGTTCGCTTGGCGGGTTGCTGACCCTGCCGTTTGGCTGGGCCGATCCATCGCCTGAAATCCTGATGTGGCTGATCGGGGCAGGGTTGACCGGGGGGCTCGCCCATATCTTCATGACCGAAGCACTGGCACGTGCTCCGGCATCCACATTGGCGGCATTCGAATATACCGCGATGATCTGGGCGCTGTTGCTGGATGTGACGGTGTTTGGTCTGCTGCCCGAACCGGTTTCCCTGTTTGGTGCCTTCCTGATCGTACTGGCAGCCGCCATCGTGATGTTTGGTGATCGGCTCGGTGTGCCGGTCCCCAAACCCGATATCGCCGCGGCACAGGCCAAGCAGGCGGAATAACGCGGACAATCCGGAAAATGACCGGTCGACTCACCGGATGCCGGGATCAATCCCGGCGTTCGCGCAACTTCGTCATCGCATGCAGTGCAAGATTGGTCGGTGTTGCAATTCCAAGCTCCGTCCCCTTGCGCACGATATAACCGTTCAGGAAATCGATCTCGCTGGTTTTGCCGCGTGCCAGATCCTGTGCGGTGGATGAATATTGCCCCGGCATGGTTTCGGCGATCTTTTCAATCGCACCCCAGACGTCACCGGGCACAGTCACCCCGCATCCCTTGGCCACCGCAAGGCATTCATCAACCGCATTGCGCATGACATCCCAAATGCCTTCGCCCTGCACCAGCGCGCCGTAGGGCATCTGCGATATTGCCGACAACGCGTTATAGGCACAGTTCAAAATCATCTTGGCCCAAAGTGCGCCTTCAGCATTGTCCGAAATCTCGACCGGGATATGTGCCGGGCGCAGGGTTTCGGCGACTTTTTCACTTTGCGCAGACGTGCCGATCACCAGTTCGCCGCGCCCATGATGTTTGACATGCCCCGGACCTTCCATGCTGGTCGCGACATAGACCACCGTCGGGATCACCGGCATGCCGATCACGGCAGATAACCGTTCGGCATTATCAACCCCGTTCTGAAGACTCATGACGATGGTATCAGGGGTCAGAAACGGCTTAATCTGTGCCCCGGCATCGCTGGTATCGGTCGATTTGACACAGAACAGAACCAGACCTGCACCGGCAATCGCGCTGGCGTCCGAACTGGCGCTCATTTCGATATACTGCTGTGTTCCGCCAAATTCCAAAAGCAGTCCGTCGCGATTGACAGCATCAACATGGGCAGGCCGCCCGATCAGGGTTACATCATGCCCGGCACGCGCCAACATCGCCCCGTAATAACAGCCAACAGCCCCCGCCCCCATCACCACGATTTTCATGTCCGATATCCTGCCTTGAATGAATGTTGCTGCCGATACCTTTTCATACCGACGGGCATTCTGCCAAGCAGGAAGGTGGCATCAGATAATCCCGGCTTCGCGCAATTTGGCAATCTGCACATCGCTAAGGTCCGCGACCTTGCGGAGGATTTCATCGCTATGCTGGCCCAGCATCGGTGGGGCGGTTTCACCGGCAATCGGTGTTTTGGAAAATTTGATCGGATTGGCAACCGTCGGCACCTTGCCCGCGGTTGGATGATCAAGGTACCGCACTGTATCGCGATGTTTGACCTGCGGGTTATCAAACACCCGATCCAGCGTATTGATCGGGCCGCACGGCACATTGGCCGTTTCCAGAATGGCAATCCAGTCGTCGGTCGATTTCATTACCATTGCCTGACGGATTTGCGGCACCAGCGTTTCGCGGTTTGCCACCCGTGACCGGTTGGTGGCATATCGTGCGTCATCGGGCAAATACCCTATCCCCGCGACATTGCAGAAACTTCTGAACTGGCTGTCATTGCCGACCGCAAGGATGATGTAACCATCCGCTGTCGGGAACGCTTCATATGGCACGATATTGGGATGCGCATTGCCAAGCCGCCCCGGGGCCTTGCCCGTCGTCAGGAAATTCATCGCCTGATTGGCAAGGATCGCGGTCTGCACATCCAGCAATGCCAGATCGACATGCTGTCCCTCGCCCGTCGCATCGCGGTGACGCAGGGCTGCCAGAATGCCAATCGTCGCATATAGCCCGGTAAAGATATCGGCAACCGCCACACCAACCTTCATCGGCTGGCCGCCCGGTTCCTGATCGGGTGCGCCGGTGATGCTCATAAGCCCGCCCATGGCCTGGATCATGAAATCATAACCCGGCCGGTCCTTGTACGGGCCATCCTGCCCGAAGCCGGTGATAGAACAATAGACGATCTTGGGATTGATTTCCGATAACGATGCGTAATCCAGCCGGTATTTGGCAAGGCCACCGACCTTGAAATTCTCGATCACCACGTCGCATTCGGCGGCAAGTTTATGCAGGATTTCCTGCCCCTCGGGCTTGGTCATGTCAATCGTCAGCGACTTTTTGCCACGATTGGCCGACAGGTAATAGGCGGCCTCGCTGGTATCGTTTCCTGCCGCGTCCCTGACGTAGGGTGGGCCCCAGCCGCGGGTATCGTCACCTGCACCCGGACGTTCGATCTTGATCACCTCGGCCCCCATATCGGCCAGCGTCTGGCTGGCCCAAGGCCCCGCCAATACACGCGAAAGATCAAGCACACGAAGTCCAGAAAGCGCGCTGGTCATCATTCCATCCCGGGATCGTCATCAAAAAGGAAAAAGGGCGACACCAAAGATCGGTGCCGCCCGTCATCGAAGTCCTCAGCCCTCGGTGCTAAACGCCTGAATGCCGGTCTGGGCACGGCCAAGGATCAGGGCATGCACATCATGCGTGCCTTCATAGGTATTGACCGCCTCAAGGTTCATCGCATGACGGATGACATGGAATTCATCGGCGATACCGTTGCCGCCATGCATGTCACGGGCAACACGCGCGATATCAAGCGCCTTGCCGCAATTGTTGCGTTTCATCAGCGAAATCGCCTCGGGTGCGGCGGTTCCGGCATCCAGCATCCGGCCAAGCTGAAGCGCGCCCTGCAGACCAAGGGTGATTTCGGTCTGCATGTTCGCCAGTTTCAGCTGGATCAGCTGATTGGCGGCCAACGGACGACCGAACTGTTTGCGATCAAGGGTATATTGACGTGCTGCATGCCAGCAGAATTCAGCAGCCCCCATCGCACCCCATGAGATGCCGTAACGTGCCTTGTTCAGGCAACCGAACGGCCCGCCAAGGCCCTTGGCATTTGGCAGCATGTTTTCCGCCGGGACAAAGACGTTATCCATAACGATCTCGCCGGTGATCGACGCACGCAGCGAAAACTTGCCTTCGATCTTTGGCGCGCTCAGACCCTTCATGCCCTTTTCAAGGATGAAACCGCGAATGACACCTTCGTCATCCTTGCCCCAGACGACAAACACATCGGCGATCGGGCTGTTGGTGATCCACATTTTCGATCCCGAAAGGGTGAAACCGCCGTCGGCCTTGCGGGCGCGGGTTTTCATGCCGCCCGGATCGGACCCGTGGTCCGGCTCGGTCAAACCAAAACAGCCGACCCATTCACCGGTCGCCAGTTTTGGAAGGTATTTCTTGCGCTGTTCTTCGCTGCCATAGGCATAGATCGGATGCATCACAAGCGAGCTTTGCACCGACATCGCCGAACGATAGCCGCTATCGACACGTTCGACTTCGCGCGCGACAAGGCCATAAGCCACATGGTTGACACCCGGTCCGCCGTATTCTTCTGGGATGGTCGGGCCAAGCAGGCCAAGTTCGCCCATCTCGGTCATGATCTCGCGGTGGAAAATCTCGTGCCGGTTGGCTTCGAGAACACGGGTCTGCAGGTTTTCCTGACAATAGGCGCGCGCCGCGTCACGGATCATGCGTTCTTCTTCGCTCAGCTGATCTTCAATCAGCAGCGGGTCTTCCCAGTGAAAAGGTGCGCGGCTTGCCATCGTCCTGATCCCTTATGAAATTTTTGAAACCAAAGCAGGGATGACACCATAGAAGGGCGAGACGGCATCATCCCTGAAAGCTTATCGCTTCTGGGCTAAAGCTAGGCATTGGCAGACGCGCTTGCAAATGATAAATCGGATATAGTTTATGCGTAAAACTCATAAACTAGCGATAACAAGCCCAGATAAAGTGCAAATATCCTCATATTTCGAGCAATTAGATCATGAGCCGCCGCATCCCGAGCCTGAAAGCGCTGAGTTGTTTTGAGCAGACCGCCCGCTTTGGCAGCGCCTCACGCGCGGCCGAGGAACTCTACCTGACGCAAAGTGCGGTCAGCCGACAGATACAGGGGCTTGAAGACTGGCTGGGCTGCAAGCTGTTTGCCCGCCAGAAACAGCGCCTCGTCCTGACATCCGAGGGCGAAAGCTATCTGCAGGCGATCCGCCCCGCGCTGGATCAGCTTGAAACCGCCACACTTACCTTCCTGTCGGGCGGGGCCGAGGGCGGGGTTCTGACAATCGCCGCCCCACCGACTTTCGGATCGCGCTGCCTGATCCCGTTGCTGCCCGATTTTCGCAGCCCCCATCCCGATATCGTCATCAACTTCATTTCGCGCATCGGCATCCCCGATTTTGACCGTGAACAGATCGACATTGCGGTTCTGTTTGGCGATGGAAGCTGGCCGGGACTGGATGCGCATTTGCTGCATGGCGAGGAAATGGTGCCGATCTGCAGCCCGAAGCTGATCGAGAATCTGGATTATTCACCAAAACCAAATAATCTTCGTGATTATTCACTTTTACACATAGCCACCCGCCCGCGCGGATGGAGCGACTGGCTGACCGCAAGTGGCCTTACCGATATTGATGGGGAAAACGGTCCGAAGTTCGAACATTTCACCATGGCGATGCAGGCCGCCATTGCTGGCCTTGGCGTAGCCTTGCTGCCGACATTCGCCATTGAGGACGAACTGGCCAATGGACGGATTGTCGCACCGTTTGGCCCGCCGCGCGCAAGCCCGTTTCATTATTACGCCACCACCCCAACCGGCCGGTCACGCAACCCGAAAATCCGGGCTTTCATGACCTGGCTTGATCAGCGCAAAAATCAGGAAGCATAAAAGAAGAAGAAGAGCGACTAGCTTGCCTTTTTGCCCTGAAGCGCGCGCAGCGCGTTCATACCGCGACGGCGCAGCAGATCGGCTTCTTCGGGGCCGTCGATGATTTCAAGAAGACGGACAATCGCCATCAGGTTGCGCTGCGCATTATCAAGTTCGTCAGCATCAAGCCGTCCCATGCCATCCACGCCGGCACGGCCAATCTGGTTCAGCTTTTTCTTGAGCTCGACCACCGCCTTGGTTGCCGAACTTTGGGCCGCTAGAACGTGGGAAATACGGGCCGTTTCAGCAATCGCCTCGGCCGATTGTTCAGCAGCAAGGACCTTTTCCTCGTCAAAGGGCTGGGCGAAAATCGGACGCACACCCTGACGGCCAGAACCCGGCCCCTGCTTGGTATCGATCTGCGGCAGGGCATCGATGATGCGATCCGGACTGGCGCCGAACATGGTATTGGCCAGCGCCTTTGACACGCGACGGCGCGTTTCCAGAAGCTTCTCGCCCCAGCGGCCATCCTTGCGGATATTAAACTCGCGCGTGATCCGGGTAAATTCGGACGCATACCAGCGGGCAAGCGACAGGATGTGATGCTCGCCCTTGCCAGTGCCGATACCCTGTTCGATCTCGGTCACGGTTTCGGCCAGAAGATCAATGATCAGATCGCCGGTGGTCGCGAGATTGGTACTGGAAATTGTTCTGTCGTCGGCCTTGCTCGATAGCACGCGGATCAGTTTGAAAAGCTCGCTCGGACGCAGTAGACGCGCCAGAACCGCCAAAAGATAAACCGGCTCGTATCCCGGTTTTTCCTGCGAGATCTCAATAAACCGGTCGCGCAGCCAACTGATATCGGCCGTGCCCAGACTTCTGATCGGGGCCGATGGGAAACGTTTGCGCATCTGGGTGATTTCTTCGGCAACGTTCAGGATTTTGCCGATCTGCTCGAATGCGGGAAGATGGCTGCGCGAACCAAGCCGCGTTGCCAATGCGCGTTCGGTCTTGACCCCGTTCAGCGAATTTTCGATTTCCTGCGCAATGCACACCGACGCCAGCTTCCACATCCGGCGCTCAGCCTGTTCGAGCATATCCTGATCGCGCTTGGCAGCCGCCTTTTCGATATCGGCAATCGCCTTGGTCATTTCAGGACCGCCGGACGTTTCGACCACCTTCCAGATCGGCATCAGTGATGAACGGCTGATGCGAATGCTTTTTTCCGCAGGTGGAGCCGACGTCAGCAAATCCTCGAACGGATCGCAGAACTGGCGCATCGGAGTTGGATATCGTTCCGGTTTTAACGACGCCAGACGCGGACGCAGAATTTGCAAAATCTGTTCATGGGGCAGCGGTAGCTTGGGGTCGGCACGGTCACTTTCGATCGCACGTGTAAAACGCGCGATTTCCGAACTGTTTAACGATTCAAACAGATCGCCAAGCTGGGAAACACCCATATTTGCGGCATTTTCAACCTTCACGCCGACTGCCTCCGGAACCGCTCCAGCCGGTCAACCATATCGGCGTCAATTTCACCACTGCCCAGTTTGCGCAATTCGGACGCCCAAAGCATCTGGTTAACACGTACATCGACCCAGAATTCATATTCAAGTTTCTCAAGCTCTTCGATTGGCAAGACCGGTGCGAAACTTGCGATTTCCTCGACAATCTCGCGCTGGCGTGCCCTGTCATGCCCGGGGCGTGACCGCCACAAATCAATCAGTTCCTGCCATCCATCAAGCACCCACCACAACCGGCCGATATCCTTTTGCAGGTCGTCCCTGGCTTTGGACCAGTCTTTGAGCACCTTGCCAAGTTCATTATTCCACAAATCGATTTTGCGCAGCAACCGCACCGCATGATCGTTGGTTGCGCTGGCGGCATTGATCACACGGGTCGCCATGAAACGGAAATCTGACTGTTCGGAAATCGACCATTCCTCAACATCACCGGCAAGTTTCTGCAAACCCAGCGCAAGAAGGCGAAGCGGCCCTTCACAACCTTCGATCCCAAGGCCGACCGGCGCGCTCAGGACGCTCCATTCGCCAAGGGTATCAATGATCGAATCGTTTTCCAGACCGGCTGACGCCGCAAAGCGGTTCAATGCCTTGCGTGCGCGTATCTGGCCTTCCATCGTCAGAAGGTCTTCGCGTTTCATGTCCTGAACGTCATTACCGCCAAGCTGGCGCAATGCCTGATACAGCAGGGTCAGTTGCCCGAGTTCGCGCGCGGCTTTTTCTTCCTTGTTGCCGGTAATTCCGGCACGCGCCAGCGCGACACCGCCAACACCGGTTACTGCCACCGCACGCGCATGTTCGCGCACAACTTCCGGGGTAAATTTTTCAAGCGTGATCAGGCGGTCAAACAGCATCCGGTCATGAACCGACAGGTCAAAAACCTCGCGCAGGGTTTCAAGCGGCATTTCATAGGTACCAAGCCCGCCCGAAAGCCCCGGCAGACTGACAAGCGTGCGACCGCTTTGGCCAATCAGCACACGGGCATAACGCAGGCTTTTGGTCGTGAAAGGTGTCCGCACACCACGGGTAACGAATGACGCGGGCAAACAGGACAGTGCATCCGGCTGACCTGCACGACCAGAAGACGACATGCTTGCGTTATTATTTGCTAATTGCTGTTTGGTCATTCTCGGCTTTGATCAACCCATCCCGACAAATTCTATTCGTTGGCCATCTGCGCTGTCAGGTTTACGCCACGAGTGCCGCTGCCAAGCTTATACTATCGCGCAAGCCAGTCCATGACAAAGGAACCGGCATTTTGCAGATAAGCAGATTACCGGGACATGCTGATGAAACCCTTAACGTTCCGGATAGGTCAAACAAATCCTAAGATCAATGCCGAATGGTCACAAAAGTGCAGAAAGCCGCCTTGAAACAAGCACGTGCAACCATGAGCATGGCATCACAGTGTTTCTTTCGCCTTTTCCCATGTGTTGACATAGGCCTTCCATTCCGCGCCGTCCGGAATGCTTTCGTCAATATTGACCATTTCCGCACAATCAATCATCACCGCCACCTCGTCGGTTTCGACCGGCACCCTGATCATGGTTTTCTGATACGAACATGGATGCGGTCCATGCGGGAAGCCGCTGGGATGGAAGGTTGCCATGCCCGGCTTGATATTGCCCCGGCTGTAGAATTCACCCCGGTGATAGAAGATGAATTCGTCGAAATCCTCGTTCGAGTGATAGAACGGCACGCGAAGCGTCCCTGATTCACCTTCGCCAATTTTCGGCACAAAGGTACTGATGGCAAACCGGTTGGCGACAAAGGTGCTGTGTGCCGCGGGCGGCACCGGCTGGCCCGGTTGGCGGTCCTGTCGCAAATCGCGCCAGTTCAGCCGCACGACACTAAGATCCCCCTGCCAGCCCACCGCATCCAGCGGGTTATAGGGATAGGTCAGTGTCGAAATCGCATTGCGACGCTTGATGTGAATTTCCCAATAGGCCTCGTCCTGCTGGGCGCGGAATTTATCGTCAATTCGTGGCACTTCAAAACGGGTCGGATTGATCGATGGATGACCGGCTGACTGGGTTTCGTTTGGCAGGCCAAAGGCATCATTGGTGGCCTCGACAAACAGGAATTCCGATGGTTCGGATGCCTCGAACCGCCAGGCCGTACCGCGCGGCAGCAGGATATAATCCCCATCACGATAGGGCATGTGACCGTAATCGCAATAAAGTGCACCATTGCCGTTATGAACAAAGGCCAGCGTATCACCATCGGCGTTACGCGCCAGCGCATGCATTTTACCATCCAGCCGCCAATAACGAACTTCCATCACGCCATTATGCAGAATGCGGCGCGCCTGCAAGGGGCAATCCGGCCCGGCGGCAAGTTTGTTCAGATCAAAGGCACGCGGTCGAAGTGGCCCCTCGAATGATGCCCACCCTGCGGGGGGATGTTTATGATAAATATGGGCCGATGGCCCAAGGAACCCGTTGCGTCCTATTTCGCGTTCATGAACGGTAACGGATGGGGAATTTGTTGAACCTGCGGCATTCTTGGACGCTGCAACGCAATTGCCTTCGCTGTTCGGAAGACGAATCCAGTTCTTCACCTGACACCTCCCGGCCGGATCGGCCATATGAAAGGGCTTGTCGGATTTGCCCGTTATATAAGGATATGTGCAGGCGCAAAGATCATTTCAAGACGAGCAAGATTTTGGGAAGTCACAACTTTTCGCTGTATTCGCCGCAAAGAAGCATCCTGAAGAACCGACCGCTATCAGCAATGGGTGCGTGGTCAGGCAGGTTTCTGTATTTCCTGACAGGCGAGGCCATCGCAAAGCGTGCCGGTAAATAAATGGCGGCGAACCCGGTTCCGGTCGCCGCCATCATTCGCCATATGTGATTCACAGGCCCCCTGGCCTATTTTTCGGCGGCCTTTTCGACGTTGAAGCCGTCAAAATTATCAAAGACACCCATGAAACCGGGGACGGTTGCCTCGCGTGCCCAGTCCCGCTGGAGCTCGCAATACATCTGCACCCGGCTGATCAGTTTCACACCAGCCTGTTCCATACGACGGAGTGCTGCTTCGTGGGCGGCAAGCGACGTTCCACCAACCGCATCGACCGGCACGTAAACTTCATAGCCTTCCTGAATGGCATCAAGTGCCGGGAAGGTCAGGCAGGCTTCGGTCCAAAGCGCGGTCATGATCAGTTTCGGACGGCCGATTTCCTTGACGGCTTCCTTGAACCCGGTGTCCTCCCAGCTATTGATCGAGGTACGATCATAGGTCGGCAGATGGCCAAGCACGTCCTGAAGTTCCTGAATCGGCGGCTTGTTGCGACCGGTTTGGACATTGACGGTCGAATGAATGATCGGCAGGTCGTAATTGACCGCGGCCTTGGCGACGCTGGTGATGTTGAAGACCAGTTCTTCGCGGGGCATCGAACGGATCGAGGAAACCTGGATCGGCTGATAATCAATGACGATCAGGACCGAATTTTGCGGCGTCAGAAGTTGGTCGGTATGGGGATTACGGATTTTCTCGCTTGCCATCTGGCAGGTCCTTTCCTTGGTTAAAGACGCGCTTCTGTTCGGGCAAAGCCCGTTCGGGTGAATGGGGCAGCGCGCGCCCCCCTTCACGATTTCGGCAAATTGCAGACATGACTGCGGGCCTGACCCTGACAATCGACGGTCAGTGGAATGAATCTTGATATGTCGGTGATGTCGGTTAACCCGATCACCGGTCAGACGGCGTAAGGAAGAAGTGGGGATGACGAGGCAGGCCAAGGGCCAGCGTTGCAGGGGGGGGGGGCACTTTCGTCATCCCCGCCCGGATCAGTCCCGGGCGTTTGGAACCGGTGTGTTAAGCAGTTGCTGTTCCCACAGGAAGGCACTGCCGCTTGCACCGGCATGGTCTTTGAGGATTTCGGCCATTTCGGCAACATGTTCGGTCCGGGCCCAGTCGCGTTGCCATTCGGATGCAACGGCCAGCCATGTCATCATGTTTGCCCCGGCGGCAATCATGCGCTGGATGGCGACTTCGTGGGCTTCGACCGAAACACCGCCACAGGCATCGGTCACCACCGTCACATCCCAGCCTTCGCCAAGAGCCTGTATCGTTGGCATCGCGACACAGACCTCGGTCCAAAGACCTGCAATGATAAGCTGCTTGCGGCCGGTTTCCCTGACCGCATCCACCACCTTTGGATCCTGCCAGGTGTTGATCAATGTCCGGTCAATGATTTCCTGCCCGGGGAATACATCCGTAATCTGCGGGAAAAGACGACCACCTTGGGCGGCGATCACGGTTGTCAGAATGGTGGGCACACCAAACGCCTTGGCAACCTTTGACAACCCTGCTGTATTGTTGATCACCATATGGGGATCGTGGCTGTTCAGATTTGCAAGCTGGTAGGGCTGGTGATCGATAAGGACGAGTACCGAATCTTCGGGGCGAAGAAGTGAATCAAGGCCGTTGCGAAAAGTCATGATAATCCTCTGCAGCTATCGTGTGATTATTCTGCCGCAAGTCATTCTTGGGCTGCGGCTATATCCAAACTCTCATGGCTGCTGATGTTGCGGTACCGACCAACTCTGCTACGCTGTGTCGCAAAAACGGGAACACCAAATTGGACATAGAAGATTTACAAACATTCGTAGAAGTTGCTGATACTGGTGGCGTTACACCCGCCGCACGTCGGCTTGGCGTGTCCAAGTCTGTCGTCAGTCGGCGGTTGATCCGGCTGGAGGCTGAACTTGGCGTTCAGCTTCTGACGCGCTCCACGCGCGGGGCTTCCTTGACCGAAGCCGGGGCCGTGTTCCGCGACCATGCGGCCAAAGCCTGGGCCGAAATCAACGAGGCAAGGGAAACCCTGCTGCCGACCGGCCAGCTTTGCGGACTTTTGCGGGTTTCCTTACCGCTTTCCTTTGGGCCCGATCACTTCGCGCCAATACTGTCGGAAATGGCAAAGCGCTATCCCCTGCTGCATATCCATACCTGTTACAGTGATCACGTCGTCGATCTGATCGAGGGGGGATTTGATTGCGCCGTGCGTCTTGGATATCTTCAGGATTCCAACCTGATCGCAAGACGTGTCGGACCGATCTATGGAACGGTTGTTGCGAGCCCTGACTATATCAAAGCGCACGGTGCCCCCGAAACACCGGAAGAATTGCAGTTGCATCAGGCTCTCATGAAGGGAAACGAAGCATGGCAACTTATGGATTGCGACAAAGTCATCACGGTTCGCCCGCAAGGCCGCTTCAAGGCCGATAACGGCACAGCACTTGTTGCGGCCGCACTTGCGGGGCTTGGCATCGGCTATCTTCCCGATGGCCTGATCAGCGATCATATTGCGTCGGGTGCACTTGTTCCCGTGATGCAACGTTATCCCATTCCACCTGCGGGCATTTATGTTGTCCGCCCGCCATCCCAGCATCCCGACAGAAAGGTTCGCGCCCTGACCGACCTTCTGATCGAGTATTGTGGTACGGACGCCCGCATTCAGTAAGCACAGCAGTTTTTCAAAGGAAGAAACCAATGGACAAAATCACTGGTGGTTGCCTGTGCGGCAAAGTCCGACTTGTGGCATCCGGAAAGCCATACCGCGTGGGCCTGTGTCATTGCCTTGATTGCCGGAAACATCACGGCACGCTTTTTCACGCATCGGCGGTTTATCCCGAGGATGCGGTAACAATCGAAGGTGACGTCCGCGATTATCAGGGCGCTATTTCTGCCCGACCTGCGGATCATCGGTTTTCGGACATAGCGAAGACGAGATCGAAGTCAATCTGGGCGCGCTGGACGCCCCCGATCAGTTAAAGCCCACCTACGAACTTTGGACGATCCGCCGCGAAGGCTGGCTACCGGAATTTCCGCTTGTGAAACACTATGAGCGGGATCGGGAAGGTACGGGTCGTTCTGAGGAGTAAGACAAAAGGAGATGGTGCGCCCGACAGGATTGAAAGATTCGTTATGATTGTTCGTTGCGACTATCGTGAAACAGTTCTGTATTCTTCTTGAAAAGGTATTGATTACGCTTGGCTCTTTTAGGAATGAGCACAAACAAGGTCCCAAACATACAACTTCCTTCTACAGTTAAGGGCGTCCCCTGACGGGCAAGATCGCCATCTTATGGTGCCTATAACGTTTGCAACGTATCATTCATGAGGTTTTGTCACCCCCTTTTGGATTTTAACATCCCTATCGCCCGCTCATACTTGGCAGACAATCTCGCAGCGTCCTCCGGGTTCACCACACGCAACGCATCAAGCTTCGCCATATTGTGTTCCATGTCGGCAAATTTCACGATTCTGGCCAAGTTGTTCTGCATCAATCTTGGCAAATAGTCGGAAAAGTAGTCTTCGCCCTGTCGACGCGTCATTACTTCCACACCATCACGAATTTCGCGACCAAATGTGGCCTCGATATCCTCAAGCGTTACTGGCGTATCTTCAACAATATCGTGCAGCCATGCGACGATGATGGCCGATGAACCATGACTGGAAACGCGGTGGACAACGTCAGCAACATGCTGGATATACGGTTGATCAAGCTTGTCGACCTGTCCAGCATGGAACCGGACGGCCCATTCTTCGGCTTCTTTGACCATCTTGTCACAATCGACATTTGAACAATTTTGCATATCTCATGCCTTTGGAGGCAATTTCAGCCTCTTACGAGCCAAATCGCGACGTTCTTTAAACTTGGGGTCAACCGGCAACAGGGCTGGATCATATCCATTTACTTGCCGGAACTCCTTAATATTGAGCTCTTTTCCATCTTCAAGACGCAGCCCCATCGCATCAAGATACTCTTGTGCTTCCTCATCTGTTAGTAGCGAATGGTCGCCAACATCACCATACTCCTGACGACGGTCCAACCAGTCTCCAGGATCTAAACGCCACCCAGTTCCTTTGCGGGCCTGAACCGCCCCACTTTGAATTCGATAGAGCCCGGCTTCGACAGTTTCCATAACAAGATAGATCGCGATATTGTCTTTGAACTCGTCATCAAGAAATGCGGACTGGACTAATATCCACTCATCAGCCTTTTGTATATTCGTCATCGCTCTAACTCCGCCCCGACATATTGGATGGGAAGATGAACTGGTTGAAAGATGCATTTGACACTGAGCCCATCAAGCCTTCGGGGGCAATTTCAGTCTCTCGCGAGCCAAATCACGACGTTCCTTGAACTTGGGGTCAACCGGCAACAGGACCGGGTCATGACCGTTCACTCGTCGGAATTCCTCCATTAGCATCTTCTTCCCGTCTTCAAGACGCAGGCCCATTGTGTCAAGATATTCCTGAGCCTCCTCATCCGTCAGAAGGGAGTGATCCCCGACGTCGTCATATTCCTGACGGCGCTTCAGCCAATCACCAGGATCCAGACGCCAACCTGCTCTTGGGGAAGCCTGGGTTCTTCCCCCTTGGATTCGATAAAGGCCCGACATAATCCTTTCTCTAACAAGATAGATGGTAATATTCGTTTTATCCTCATCATCCAAAAATGCAGAGAGCACAGATATCCGTTCTTCAACCTTTTGCGTATTTGTCATCGCTCTCACTCTGCTCCGACACATTGGACGAAAAAAGGAATTGGTTGAAAGATGGATTTGGCGTTGCTCCCATTAAGCCTTCGGAGGCAATTTCAATCTCTCGCGAGCCAAATCGCGACGTTCCTTGAACTTGGGGTCAACCGATACCAGAATCGGGTCATAACCATTCATGCGGCGGAATTCCTCTATTAGCATCCGCTTCCCGTCTTCAAAACGCAGGCCCATCGTATCAAGATACTCCTGCGCTTCCTCATCCGTCAGAAGGGAGTGATCCCCGACGTCGCCATATTCTTGGCGGCGTTTCAGTATCTCGTAGGCACTCTGTTGCCATCCCATGCGAGCATTCGCCCGTACGACGTTACCTCCGATACGGGAGCTATCTGGCACAACCCTCTCCTGAACAAGAAAGACGGAAAGATCATCCGCAAATTCGTCGTCCAAGTAACACGAAACTGCATATTCCCAACTTTTGACATCCATAACTTGAGCGCTTCACGCTTTTGGGGGCAGCCTTAACCATTCGCGAGCAGTGTCTCGGCGTTCAATAAGTTTGGGATCGACGGGCAGGATTATCGAACCATCACCGTTCATTTCTCTGTAACGTTCGATCAGAATTCGCTTTCCATCCTCAAGGCGTAACCCCATCGGTTCAAGATACTTCTGTGCTTCCTCGTCAGTGAGCAAAGAGTGATCCCCGATGTCACCATATTCTTGGCGACGGTCCAACCAATCTCCGGGATCAATGCGCCATCCTGTATTGGCTCTTGCTTGCACGGCCTCTGCTTGAATACGGCAGAGACCGGATTCCACAGCTTCCATAACGACATAAATTGCAATATCGTCTTTGTATTCATCATCTAAAAAAGCAGACAATGTTAGTATCTGCTGTTCTTCATTGGTCGTTTTATCTGCCATAATGTTTATCTCAGCTCCAAAGCACCCGAAGGCAAGGGTATTTTTTCAAATAGTAGATTTTGCTGCCTTTCCAAGTCGATCCATCTATCTGAGCGTCGCGGCAACAAACGCTGTTCCTCATAAAGCTGATGCGTTTCAACTTCCTTCGTATAATGACTATCCCGAGTGTGGAACTGAACCTCGAACTTGAACCCTTCGGGTGTCTCATATACGGCATTGATGCCTCTATATCCGGGGCCTGCCCATGTATTCTTGAACTTGATCTGCCGGTTCCCCTGCGAGATCAGTTCCTGCGCCGCATCACGCACTCCTTGTGCGTATGCGTCGTCCGGGAAGATGATTGTGTAGCGCAGAACATCCTTCATCCGTTCTGCCACCTCAGAATACATCCTGCTGCTGGTTACTGCTTCCCCGCTAATCTTCCGCGCCAATGATTCCCGAGATTTAAAGCGGAATTGCAAACCCTCCATATGGCCGCCGAACCTGGCGGCAATTGATTGCAATGTTGTCGTAATTGGTGGTTCCACTGCGCGGGCCGCCCGCAACATGATCCGAACAACTCCCTCCAGGGATTCACTTTTGAAATAATAGCGGTACTGGGCCTTTACCGTGATGACCATCCGGCTCATGCCGTATTTCATGACACGGAGCGCGCGAACAAAACCATCAAGGACCGCGCCAAAAATAATCCCTTCCAACGCGTTTTTCAGACGCCCTTCGGCAGAACTATCGCCCGGTGCCGACGCAAGATATTCCGTTACAGGGTTTTTAAGCTGCGGAAACTCCTGCACCAGGTTGGAAAGCCTTCGTTCATGCGGATCAAACGCAGTTGTATCAGCAATAGCACCGGCAATCATGAACTGCCCGGTGGATCCGAGAACAGAGGCCGCTTTCACCATCCGAACGACCCTTACCGCAGGAATGAACCCGATCAGAAACTGGGCAACTCCTTCGGTTACCTGTCCGGCTGTTCCCTGCGGTCCGTCCACACCGAAATCGATGAAATCCTGATAACCGTATCGTTCTATGTGCGACAACCGCTCTTCGGTGGTCATCCAGACCATTTCGCCGTTAACATTCACCCATCCGGGATTCCATCCCACCCAGAAGCCGAACTCGTCGGCCGCGCGCATGATGTTATTGATACCCTTTTCAACCCCGGTCAGGGCGCCGCGACCGATCCCTTCAAGCCACCATTCTTCGGAATCGTTTTGGCCTCTTTCCTCACCTTCTGGCACGCCAAGGGTTTCATTGGGCCTTTCACTTTCAAGGGCGAACTGCACGTCCTCAAGCCCACCGGGCAACTCAACACGGGCAAACCCGTCCGGACCGATCCGCCCGCGATACTCAACCAGTTCCTTATCAACATCGGTAACAACGAATGACATACCTGCTTCATCGGGCCGGACATCGCGCTCCGTCATGCCAGCTATTCTCATATATTCCGGCATGTTTTCAGGAATGCTGGATTCAAACTGAAACTCGATCCAGTTTGGACAACGATTACAGAAACCTTCAGAAACCGAAGTGTTTTCGGGATCATCAACTGCCTGCGCAATCATTGCGGGATTGGAAATGTCGTTCATTGTCTAATCCGTTTCACTGAATTCGGGAGAGAGGTTTTCCATTCTTTTCCGAAATGAATTGAACTTCTTGATCGCAGGCAGACTGGATCGGCATATCTCTTCGAGTTTGCCGTCCGGATCCTTTGTTTCGAAACTCTCGCCATAGAAGACTTCCCACGACGCCAGAATGATCAAGTGGTTTTCCGACTTGTAACCGTATCCCTGCATACGATTGACGGAGGCTTCTGTCCGAGATCTGACTTTCTCTAAATTCAGGGATTGATCCGGGAAAGTTGCAACAATTTTGCCCGCGATCTGATCAAGCCATTTGCCCCGCAGATCGAGCTCTATGGCGTTAAAATCAAGCTTGACGGGTGCCCGCGAACCAATGGCGTCATGTCCGGTCTTTCTGATCATGTGGATTGAACTGTCGCCCGGACAAATGACAATCCCCTGATCATCAAAAGACAAAAGCCCTTTGGCCAGATCATCATTTTCAAGCTGTTTAAGCAGGTATTCCGGTTCCCAGAACCGGAAATAATACCACTTTCCGGTTTCATCCTGCATGCGGGTAAAGCGACGAAAATGCGCAACAAGCGTATCAATGTCAGAACGGGAACGGACAAATATGCCGCTTTTCCGATGCCACAAATGCGCTGTTACCAGATCGGCCGGAAGCATCGGGTTATGGGTTAGCAAAACCCGCGTAAAATCGGCTGCAACATTCAACTCTACCAGATATGGCGCCACATCAGAAAGTTCACGGGCCGCATCCCCTTTGAACAGGCAACGCCATGGCAAGCCCGACCTTTCCATAAGACCTTTGGCATCCGGAACTTTGGCGGCATCGATAATCACATAGGTTTTCAGGGGAGGAACATCTTCTTTGGTTCCGCCATAGGACGAAATTTCCGCCTCAGTGGGCTCCAGCTCTTCGAACAAGGGGGCGACTAATGCATCGGGGACCGTTTTCTTCGGGCTAACACCAAACTGACCATCCAGGGGCTTGATATCCTTTATTTCCTTGATCTCAAGCCATTCTGTCGGTCCCAAAGACGGTTTTCCATCACTGGAAAGCGGCCCGATTTCAACCACATGTCCCTCATGAACACGACGCGCAAGCTCAAGTGCCTCCTTCTCGCGTGCATGCCTGATCATCCAGTCAGTCGCAGGCATGACATCTTCAGCCCACAGCAACCGAAGACCCGCAGCGCCCGTTTCACCATCATCCTGTGAAGCAAGGTGACTGCGAAGCGTATCGTCGAAGCCATCGCGATGCCGCACCCAAACAGCCGTAACACCGATCAAGGGCTCAGGGTTCGTACCGTTACCAATGAAGTGACACCGGCCGAGCCAAGGCTCATTTGTCATGCCCTCATCCATCAGGGTTTGACCTTTGCCGTGGCGGAGCCAGAGGTAATCACACCGCCGCAACTGGTCTTGCAACCAAGATAGGCAATTGGTTTGCCATCATTCATGGATTGGCTGGATCCCTCGACGATGGTGGCGCCGCAACCGCATTTATCGCCAACCCTTGCGACCACCTTTCCATCAATCAACGCGGTGCCCCCAGCTACAATTGAATTGCTGCCGTGATGCGGGCAATCATGCTTGTCCCCAAGGCGTGCAACCGGCTTCATCAGCTTCCCTCCGTAGCCTTTTTCGCGCATTCCTCGCAAATCGGCAGGCCTTCGTTTGCTGCCATTGACAAGGTCGGCACCTGCGAGGAACCGGAGCCCCCCATTGACACATTGCCTTTGAGATTGATCTGCGCGGCTTCCATCGTAATGCCCGATGAGTCCAGGGTGATTTTGCCGCCCGGCCCCTTGATCTCGAACTTTTCGAAGGCCATCAGGGTGTGCTTGGCCGTGTTATTCGTAATCGATTTACCAACATCAAGCTTGTATTCCCCGGCAACCGTACCTTCGTAATTCCGGCCCGTTTCATACAGATGGTCGGCAGTGATTGACTGCTTGTGGATGTTTCCCACACTGTGCAGGTGGTCCTTACCGTATGTTTCCTGCTGGTTTCGTCCGACCTGATAGATCACATCATTTTTGATGGTTTCCTTGTGATCGTTGCCCACCGTCGTTGTCTTGTCCCGACCGATATTTTCGCTTTGGTCATTCACAACGCGTTTGGTGCGATCATGGCCGATCTGATGGTTTTCATCATTTTCAATGATCGTATTATGATCTTTCTGGGCGTGCATGAAGACCTCTTCACGCCCCGCCTCATCTTCAAAGCGCAGTTCGTTATATCCCTCGCCCTTGTGGGTCTGGGACTTGATCGTCATGCGCGTCTTGTTCGCCGGCAACCCGTAAGGCGGCCGGTTGGTCGCGTGGTATGTCCTCCCGGTCACGATCGGTTGATCGGGGTCGCCTTCAAGGTAATCGACAATCACTTCATGGCCGATGCGCGGGATGGCCATGTGCCCCCACGAGCCACCGGCCCAGTTCTGACTGACCCGTATCCAGCAGGATGAATGCTCGTTCTGTTCGCCGCGTCGATCCCAAGGGAACCAGACCTTGATCCGGCCAAATTCGTCGCAATAGATTTCTTCGCCTTCTGGTCCGGTGACAATGCCAATCTGCGGACCATCTACCATCGGTTTGTGTGCGAGTGGCGGACGATAAGGTAAGTGGCCGGGCATGGTGGTAAAGATTGCTTCGTAAGTCGTCGCATCACCGCTGGCGTCTTCTTCAAGGGCGGTTGTCTGCGTGCCCTTGTGCAATACGCTCAGAATACGGTGACGCACATTGGCCTTGCTATCGTCATGGCCGCTCAATTCAAAATGAAACCCCGGAGACAGCCTGATATTATTGGTAGTACCGTGGCCGGTGGTGGCATCAACCCGGACACTTTCAATGCGGCTTTTGGTGAACGGGTCACCAACACGTGCATCCTTGTAGCGTCCCGGATAGTCATACAGAGCATAATCGCTCTTAAGGCCGTTATTGTCTTGCCCGACATGGCGTCGACGCTGATTGGCAGACGGATTTTTAAAAGTGTAATCGTTCATCTCATATAGCGAGGAACGCAGCCTTTCCCTCTGGGCAAAAGCGCTGATCCAGCTACCGCGGCTTTGGCCGCCAGAACGTGAATTATATTTGATCGTCTCAGCACCAGGTAGCATGGGCGCAGCAAGCGGCGCGTCCGTCAGGATCATCTTGTGACCTTTTTCGCTGTGCTCGAAAAAGTACAGAATCCCCTCTTCTGCCAGCAGGCGCTCGATAAAGGCACGATGGGTTTCTCGATACTGCGTGCAATATTCGCGCGCGCCATGCCCGCCTTGCAGACGCCATTCCACATCGGTGACGCCATACTCTTCAAAAATTTCGGCAACGATATCGGGCACCGATTTTGATTGCCAGATACGACTGTCAGAACCATGGTCAAGATGAGACAGAACCGGTCGTAAAACAGCTTTGTAAAAAGTACGGCGCGTGCCGCTGTCGCCCCGCTCTATCTCTGTGACAATGCCGTGCAGGAAACGGGGTTCATCATACTTGTTGTAAATGCCAAGACAGGCGGGGGCATCCATCAGCGCGTGTAGATCAATGTCCGGATCACCCGAGGCAAGGTCCACCTCAATTTCATAAGGAGCATTAATGGTTTCGCGCGCAGCAAAGCCCGTAACCTCAAGATCTCCTGTCGCTCCTGAAAAGGAAAAAGCAACATCCTGATTCTGCTCGAGAAAGCGTTGGACCTGCCCGGGCAGAATGTCTTCCGGTGCCAGTTGGTTCATGCTGCGCGTCTCCTGTTAAAACGCCATTAGTCAAGAATGCAAGGAACAGCATCCGAGCAAACCGGACGCTTCAAACACGAGCACCGGACCCGAAAACGGGCCCGGTAACCGGGGTGGGAAACCCCGGAATATCTCGCACTTCCTCTCCGCCAGACTTAAGCCTGGATCGGAGCACGCCAGTCGTCAGAGCCGGACGTACCAGCAACCACATGTTCCCAAGTGATTTTACGGTAGGTCATCTTGACATCCACGAGCTGCGTGAAGTCCTGGTTTTCCTGAGCCTTGATATGTGGCATCGCGCAGTTGATATCGACGATCAGTGCTTCTTCAAATGCAGTGGTAAAGAAGTGGACCTGTTCAGATGCCTGAATACGGTACCATTTCATCTCAACCTTCGGCAGAAGCTCGCCGGTAACCAATGCGTTGTACATCAGCGGCACAGCCTTGTTCAGCGTGCAGGTGAATTTGAATGGCTGATGAATACGGCTGCCCGTCGGATTACCCGACTGGGGATCGCGCGGCGTAATCACAGCATGGTCAACGGCCTGAATCATGATTTCGTCTTCATGGCCGGACTGCCATTCATTGGTAACACTGTCAAAGGTGGTAGCACCCTGGGTAATCAGGCCCTGAGTTTCACCTTCGATCGAAATATAAGCTTGCGTCGGCATGGAATGAATTCCCTGAAAGCAGTTAATACGACCGCCGATCCATCGGCGACGCTCTAACCATGCCCAACCCGCCTGTGCAGATTCTTGGGAAAAATGCAAATCTCGATTTTTTCTAAAACAAACTTAAATATCTGTTTTTAAAGAATTCTTCTGAAAATAATAAGAATCTAAACTATCACTCATCGGGCGGTTTTCCGCCCGAGCGGGCGATTTTTCGCCCGTGACCTCAATTTTCACACCTTTGGACAACGGCATAAATGTCACCAAAAACGGAGGTTAGAAATCGCCAGAGGCGCCTCCTCCGTCAGAGTGACCTCCGCCACTTTCTCCGCCAGGATACATCATTGTGGAATCTCCCCTTCCCTTTCGTTCAACCCAATTAAAGAAAGCTTCAACTAGGCCAAAACACCAGAGAACAAGAAATCCCGGTATCCCGATCAAAATAATTGTAAGTTCTGGGTTCTCCCTTCGGCGATTCATAACTGCGACAACAAAAGAGATCAGGACTGTGACGCCCAAAGCGATCTGCCAAAAGTACCATTCCAGAAAACTGATATCTTGATCAACATCGGCAAGAATTCTTTCAACACCCGTTTCAATCCCCTTGCTGTAATCTTCGTTTGCAAAAAACGGCACTATCTCGTCGATGATCTGCTGCATCACGGCATCGTAAACACCGGAATATCCATTCCCGAGTTGAATTCGAACTTTCCGATCATTTTTTGAAACAATGAACAGAACCCCTCGATTGTGGGGCTCCTTGTCAATATTCCAAAACTCGAACAGTCGCCTTGCAAAGTGTTCAAAATCACGAGCGGCAATAGGCAAGTCATGAGAAGATACAGTTACGACAGAAATATCGATACCACTGGTCTTTTCATGATCCCTTAACCGATCACGCAAAGCCTCTTTACGCACCGGGTCGATTAATTCCCCAAAGTCATTCACGTATCGGTCATATCTCTTAACAGGATTCTCTTGCATCGCGACTTCGGACCAGAAAACCCATGAGATTTGAGTATAGCCAGGTTTTCGCTTGTTATTCAGCAGATCGACTATTGTTTTTACCGATACTTCGATAGCCTCGTCGTAACCCGATTTTTCCAATAATGGTCTGAAATGATACATAACAATAGGGGGAACTGCGGATCGCAAGTTTCGATCGAATGACTTTCCAAGTACAATACGTATGTCACGATCCTGCTTGGAAATCACAACAAGCATTCTGCGGCCTTCACTCCACAAAGGTCCCACCTCGCGATGAGCTCCCCCTCTCAAGAGCATACCAATTATTTCTTCCTCGGAGACACCACTACGCTGCTTTTCTTCAATAAATTTTTGAATTTTTCGGCTACGCTCTTCTTCATGACGTCGCGTTGCAGCTTGATCATGAAGCCACCAATTCCGAAACAAGGTTCTGGCTTGCTCCTGCCCATCTTCCTCATCTCCTGTTCCAACTGAAAAACGGTCCACCGTCGCCAAAGCAATTTGAATAATGTTGGTGCTTTCCTGCTGGCGGAACAAATTTCTTATGGCTTCTTCGGTTTGACCACTAAGAAGGTCCGCAGAATCCCTGACGTAGCGGTCCTGATTGGCAAACTCCTCCGCTTCGGCGATTTCCAATCTCGGAAACATCCAAAGCAGCAGGACAAGAACGCCGGTTTTCAACGCATATCTGGTTCTGTAATGACCTTTTGGAAGCTGTTTTTTGCGATTACTCTGGTCTTCATTCTTGACGCTTCCGGAACAAACGACGGGCGGCAGAAAGAGCGCTTTGCCGGGCTGTCTCCGCTTCTTCCTCTTCCGCGGCCTGCCGCTTCTGATCTGCCAGTTTCTGCGCGGCCTCCTGGGCCTTCCAAGCCTCTCGCGCTTCCCATTCGGCCTTGTCACTTGGCGGGGGGATCTCGATGCCCTGCTGTTTTATCCAGTCCGCTGCGCGCTGGTCGATATCATCGGGCAAGTCCCGCTTGCCGAAGATCGACCACTGCCACCACAAATACGGATGCCGACGCGGAACGGGGGTCAGGTCCAATCCGTCTACCGACGTCATAAAGCGCTGCAAATCCTGCCCAAGAAAATGGCCGTAATAAGCAAGCTGATTCCGATAACTTCCCAAGGAAAATGAGCGAGACTTGTTCGGGTTCCTGGCGGAATAGAGTTTGAGTCGCATCGGGCCACTATCGGATCGTGCCGAAAAATAATCCAGTTCCGTCTTGAATGTGAAATCGAAATTCCGTTCCGGGAGGATCCAGAGCTGCCCACGGCGCCAAGTGTATATCGCCCCCAATGCCCGATTAAAACGGACAGGTGCCGGTTTACGCAGAAAGAAGTAAGCAAACTGATAGACGGTGACAAGGGCGACAACGCACAAGAGGAGAACCAAATTGTCCCAACCTCTGGCAAACATCATCTGAGCAAATTCCAAAGGGGTTGTTTCCGACGTACACCCATACCAGTTATTTACAAGACATCCTTCTTGATATGTGTATTGCCAAGATGGGTTCTCGCCCCATAAGTACCCCATTCCTAGATATCCAAAGTCACTAAACAGCTCGTCGAAACGAGAAATTTCCAAGCCCTTTGGCGTAATTTCAATCGGATTAACGTCACCATCATTCCAAACGAACCAAAACATCGCGAGAAATGTCGCAATCGCAATGATACCAAAACCCATTTTGATATTATCAAAACGGTAATGTTCAACATCCACCACATCTTTGTGTGGATGCGACATACCATAGCGCGAGTCCAGCTTCCATTCCGGCTTTTTCATTGCATATACCTTATCTTTGTCCAAACCATCAGAACCGCTCTCGGCCGGAAAAATCGGCCTTGAGAATTTCGCGGGTTGCAGGTCTGGTATATGCAACATTAACGATATTAAGTCCGTAAACCGGATTTGCCGGTTTTTGTTGGTCGAGCAATTGCAATGACAATGTTGTGCGATCAGGAGATGGGATAATGCCTAAGTTATCTGTATTCCTGCCCGACACAATCTGCCGCGCAGACAAGTCGTAATTAACGATAATCCATTGGCCGCTTTTCAAACTCATACGAATTTCAACAGTTCCGGCATCTTCTTCGGCAAAAGCAGCACTTTCAATCATTAACCGATTGTCGTCGACTGTTTCATTCGTGATCGAAATAGCCCACAATAAATCCTGGAAAGAGTGCAGCTCTTTCAAAAATAAATCTTCAACATCTCCTGGAAGTTGTTCCGAATATGCAATTTGCTCTTCAAAATTTGGGCGCGTCTTAAAATCCCAATACTTCTCAGAACTTCCCCAAAAACAGGTTCTCACCCTTTCCTCGATATCGGAACGCTGATAGAGTGTAATTCCAAAACCGATAAGCAGAACCGTTGCACCGACGATTGTTCCTACACCGTGGAACAACATAAGCGCGGAGCCAACCGCCATTGCGACATTTCCGATAATTTGTGCGTTGTCTTCACGCTCTATCCCCCTTACCGCCTCACCAAGTGAGACCAGCACACCAAGACCGACAGAAACACGCGATAAGGCAGTCCCCGCAAAACGACCAACCCCTTTGGCCGCGGATACCTCGGGCGCATATAACAGGTCGTTGGACAATCTGGGCAAAGCCTTTTGGTACAACATCTTGATGTTTTTGATGCTGAGCGTCTCTACCGGCCCGGAGAGCGTCGCCAGTTTTCCATGAATGCTGTAAACGCCTTCCATGATTCCGATGGCCGCCGCAGTCAGTTTGAATTCCTTACTGGTTAGAGCGGTTGTGACTGCACCCTTTTTATGAAGCTCATTCACTTTTTGATGGGTTTTTGCCGTTTCCACCAATCCCCACATGCCAAGGAATAATGAAACCCCTGCAAGACTGGCATCCAGCGTCAAAATATTCCTTTCGGTGGTCAACCCACCGAGAAGTGTGACTTTTCCCCTGATCTCAGCGGCAGGCATTTCCACCATGGGCGTAGCGCCATTTACATCCGGGCTCCTAACCCCAGAAAGATGAAGCTTTCCTGTATAGTCGATACCCAAGAGAAGATCTTCAAGCTGTGATTCCGAGAAATTTCCTTGAAGAAACTTGACAGCATCATTGTACCGCAGAGATACCTTCTTGAGCATCAAACGCTCATCAGGTGCCGGGCGATAGACCTTTTCTATTGCCTCTTGCCATTCCTGATGCAAGCTCAGGTTATTCATCTTTTCCATGGCAAGTTCGATTGCCACTGCTTCAAGAATAATATCGAAGGTAAATCGCCAACGCCTGAAGCCGTTTGCCAACCCTCCATTGTACCCCTTGAATACCGAGACAGCGTTTTTCAGGTATTTTTGAAGTTGATCGCCGCCCAGCTCTTCCTTTTCGCCGCCGAGTGCCGCCCTAAGCGCCAGATGGCCGCGCGCCGTGGCGCCTATCCCCCTGATACCGGCCCCAAGCAACGTCCCTGCAAAAATAATGGCATCCAGATCATCTCTTTCTGCGAAACCGAGATTGACTTGCTTGCCCACACCAAAGTCATCTTCGTCTTTCAGGTGATTGATGATTTCACGCAGCACATCATTCTGATCTTCCTCAAGGTCGGCGAGTTCTTGCTTCAGCTTGCCATAAGCATCTTCCCACCCTTCGGCAAGAGCAGGTGTCCGAACACTGTACCAAGAATCACGTGTCGGAATGTGATCTTTTAACCCTTCGCAGATTTGCCCAATCTGCAACGGATAAATATGGGCATCGGCAAAGCTCTGCCGATGCTTGATCATCTCGGCAAGGCGACAATGCAATTCCCGCACATCGCCCAAACGATCATGCAATGCGACCAGAATGCCACAGTCCTCAGTGACCTGCGGTGGCTTTGCCGAAGTAAATCGGACCTGGGATAGATCAAGGAGCCATTGATTTACCCCCCCATCAGTTCGCATGGAAGAAGGCATATATTCTTCAACCAGTTCTGGTGCTTTGTCGATATGCGCCGCCCATTTATTGGTTCCACGCAAATTGACTGGTTGCATCAGTTGCTTGCGATATCCGGCATCGTGTCCTTTGCGGAAGAAGGACGGTGGCCAACGATATTCGCTATATGCCAGCCAGACCTTGCTGGCCCAGCTGGGGACCCATATCGTTTTTTTGGGCGGCGTGGCTGTGTCGTATTTCCATTCATCTTCGCCGTAACGGTCCGTCCATTCGTACTTGGTAAAAGAATAATCGGCCCGATGATAATTCTCGGTTTTGTCTGGGACAAAATCACTATTGATATCTTGGCCCTTGGTATCAAAACGAAACACATACCACGATCCAGGCCCTTGACGATCTGTTGCTCCATCCGGTTCTTGCGGATGTTCGACATAGGCATAAACAAACCCGCGGCGTAACGTGCGGATCACATAGGAACCGGAATTGCTGATCGATGTCGGCTTTTGCAAACTGTCAAGATCAAACGGTAAAAGCGAAAACCGGACCGGCAGGATCGGAATGGTTTGCCGCTGGCATGGGAAAAAGGTTTCTTCTGCGTCCGCATTGGCGGAAAAATCACCGTAATCCATCAGTCACCTGTTAATCTGGAGGCCAGTTCGAGCAAGGCATCCGCACGATGTGCGTCGCTAAGATTTTCGAAATTTTCAACTTCGGTGGTGTCGATTTCCTCAAGCCGCGAGCCTGCACGCGCAATCAGATATTGCGCCTCGATTGTCTTGATTGCCGAAAGTTCGGACGCCATCTTCATCGACCGCGCCATCGCGTAATATTCAGAAACCATTTCACGGTCCGGTTGCATTTTCTGTCCATCACCCTGGTCGTCACCATATCTGGCGCCAAGGAAAGAAACGGCGCGATCGACAAAACGTTCACGTTTCTGTGCAGCAACAAAATCCCTGAAAAACTGCATAAAGTCCGGAGTTGACGGTTGTTCACCTTCACCGGGTGCAATGCGGATCATTCGTCCCGTCGCGGAGAAATGCAGAATGCTGGAAATATTGCTGAAGAACCGGGCGGGAAACGGGCCTGCGGGATGTGCGGCCAGATACTCGAAAAACATGCCATCCCAAAAGCGCAGGAAATACCATTTTCCCTGTTCATCAGAGATCTTGGTAAACTTGCGAAAATGCGCCCAGAGATCGTCGAGCGTTGCGGCCGAACGGATATATATTCCCGCTTCCTTTGGCCAAAGATGCCAAGGCGCACCGGCAGAGGTAAACAGATTGCGGGTAAAAGCGTTATCCTCTTTCAGTGCGACAATATAGGGCGCAACCCCCTTGAGATCGTCATAGGCATCCCCCTTGAACAAACAGCGATATTCAAGCCCCGAGACCGCCAATAACTCGGTCGTGTTAACAATCTTTGCCGCATCAAGAATGGCATACGTGCCAAGGTATTTGTCATCAGCCACATCATTGTTATTGTCGCCAACTTCATTCTCAGCCATTCCGAATAGAAAATCGTATAGATCATCCGGCACGGTCTTGCGCGGCCACGTTCCGAACTGGCTATCTAGCGGAACGATCCCGTCACGGCGCTCTACCCGGAGAAAAGCGTCGTCACTTGACGGCACCAGACCTTCTTTCAAAGGTATCACCGGCCCATGTGCCACAAGGCGACTGGTATGGACCGCGCGCGCAAGATCAATCGCAGTTCGGTTCACCACGCCGCTGGCCATCCAGTCGATGGCCGGGGCCACCTGATCGGACCAGATCAATCGCCATCCCTGCCCGTTAAGATAATCCGAAAGACGTTCATCAAACTCGCGACGATCCGATGCCCAAACAGCAATAACCGTTTCACATTCCGCAACGGTTTCGACGTCAACATTCGCAACATCCTGCACACAATCCGCCGTCACATCCGCCGTCCGGCACAACAGGTGACATTTCCCCAACCATGGGGAATAACTGCCATCTGGTCCAGTCGATAGATTAACCAGATCATCCATTGCGTTTTTTTCCTCCAGTCCGTCCGGATTTTGTGGCAGGAATACTCTTTCGCTCTTTCTCTACCTCGTTCAGTAGGGCGCGATCCCAATCAGCCAAATCAGCCAATTGGAACTCGCGCAGAATTTCATCCAGTAACAAAGCTGCATGGGCATCAAGATTGCTTTCGCGAAATGCCCGAGCCAGATCAAGCTTGGCGAGCGCGGTTTCACGACCAGACTGGCTTTCAGCCAGTGCCGCATTTGTCATGCGTACTCGGCTTTCCAAACCATCAGCCACGTCATCAGAAGATTTATCGATTACATCTTCTTCGTCAGCGACCTTGCTTTCATGAAGTTTTTCCGCCCAGGCGGCAATTTCCCGCGGCACATAGGTTCGCTCGTTGGCATAGGACAGGGTTTTGAGTTCCGGCAACCTTGCAAGTCTTCTTGCGCATCGGCTGCGAATAGCATGCGCGACATCCTCATGGCCAAGTCGCCCTGCCATATCTGCCGCTATTTTCTGCCCCTCGAACCAGTCCGGGCTCAGGAATAACCGGTCTTCCAGTTTTAATAACGCGCCATCATCGGGGTTTTTTGCAGCATTTTGATGTTCTTCGATGATAAAAGCCGGCATCGACATTTGCGGCACGACGCCGTCGACATTTTCAGGAATAGATTTGTGTTCAAGCCAAGCAGCATAACCACGCATCAGATAGGCAACGTCTGCATCGGCATCAAATTGCGAAATTCTGTACGCAAGCGCGCGAATATCTTGACGTAAAACCGCCCGTTCGCGGGCATCAAGATCGCGTCGTGCACTCCCCCCCGTCCCGGAACTGTCTGATCTGGACGATGATCCGGTTTCCTTTTCCGATGGCGGGGTTGTCGCCTGCTTCATCTGTTTTAAGGCGTCTTCCAACGGCCCCGGATCGATTTTGTGTTCGCGCAGGCAGGTGATCAGCTTGCCAACCCGGTCTTCTGTGCGGTCGGGTATGGCACGTTCCGCACGCCAGACATAACAAAGTGCGTTGCCCATTGACTGGATGATTTCCTGTCCCCAGGCGGTTCGCAACCTTTCCCCGCGCTTGCCTTGTGGATGCAAGCCAGGCCAGGCTTGCACAAACAAATATTCACCAAGATCCAAAATGGCAGGAACATCCCTCCCTGCCGGTTTTTGCGACATCGCAGTTATTGCAGCGTGGAAGGCCTTGAGATGCGCGCAACGACGCAAAACCGCGTCCGCAGCCATCAACACGACCTTCCAGTCAATGCTCTCCATGCCAAGCGTGCCGCGCTTCATCAACTCGTTATCAATGATATCGAGTTGCTCAGAAAGATCGTCATCAATCACTCCAAACCCGCTGTCCCCGACCGGACAGGAGGCAAGGATTTCCTTAACCGGAAAGATTATCGTCATTGAGTACATAAGCCCCGGATATGTCGCGATCAATTTGCCAATCAACCATCTGACCATTGTTCAAAGCTACAAGTGCGCGTTTGCCGTCGTCACTGACGCTTATCCCGGCAATTTCCTTTTCACTCTTGATTGGCGTGGAAATGTAAGACCCGCTTTTCAGATCCCAGTATTCGACTGTGTTTCCTGTCGTGGCGACCATCAGAAGTCCAGTTTCTTCCGAGACAGCAAAATCAAGAAGTCCACCACCTAGTTGCGGTTGAATTTCTGCAATCGCAGCTCCGTGCCGGACATCCCAAATATAAAGCCGGTCAGCGCCCTGACGGGCGATGAACAGATTTCCGTCACCAATAAACTGACCATCCACGATATCTGCACCGGAATTGGCGGAAAGCTTGAAACCTTCCATCGTTTCCAGATTTATCACATAGGGAATCCCAAGAGACGGGATCGCAATCACATGCGTTCCATCCGGAGAGACATGAACCCGATACGCAACCGTCTCGAACTCAATATCGTCAAGCACAGCCTGAGCAGCACGATCATATATAATCAGCGTGCCATCCTTGGCTGATGACACCAGGATATCCCGGGCAGCAACATATTGAAGATCAAGTACCGGTCCGACATGCCGATAAAGCGTCGTGCTGTCTCCGACTTTGTTCCATTCCCGGACCTCACCTTCGTTCGTTCCGAACACAATACGGTCCAGACTACTGCCATCAAGAATGCGACGAGGCTGCACGTCCGCCAGTTCCCTGACCTCAATCCGGTCGCCAGAATTCATATCCCAAAGCTCAAGCTGTCCGCCCTCGGTCGCCATCGCGACATAGGGCAAATCGGCAATCGTGGCGATATCGTAAACATGAACCTGATTAAAAGTGCTGGTCTGCGGGCGCAGTACGATGTGCTTTTCCGGGTTTCCGGTATCAAGCACCATCATGGTTCCTCGCGGATGTGTCCCAATGATATGTTTGGCTTCAGGCCCTGCTGGAAACACTCCTTCAAGTCGCTTGACCATGGACTCGAACGAAGTTTCCGTTCCCGTATCGGAAAACAGATTGCCGCTACCATCACGATAGATCACATAGCTTCCATGGGACTGAGAGGCAAACCCGAAACCCGCAACTTGCCTTGGATCATCAGACGCCTTGCCAAACACCTTTAAATCCAAGGCAAGTGCGAGCCTTTCACGATCAATTGCGTCAAGTTCTTTGTCCTCGGCATCGCTCAGAACCAACCGGTTTTCGCGCATCCGGGCTTCTCGTTCAGCACTCAGCGGACCAGTAAAGGTTTTATCTGATTGCGGCAGCGTAGAAGAGCACCCCGCAAGCAAAAGTCCTCCAGCCACAAAAGCTAGCGCAAAGTTAGATCGGCTGGTCGTCATTACGAAACGCCTCCGTAAAGATGTCTGGGTAGGGAAAAATTGCTGATAGGGCTGTTAAAGAAGACATTCACCCTGGCTTCTGGCCGGATCCGGAATGTGGCTGCCTGACCGCTGGCATTGGCAAAGCTGATATCGACGGTGCTGTCGCTCTGATTGGCTTTGCTTGCGCTGTCATAAAGATGCAGCCAGGACCATGCTCCATCAAACTGACGGGACAATGATTGACCATGTCCCAACGGTGCCAGATCGACCCGCGAGGCTGCCGGTCCATCAATGATATTCGGCCAGAACACTGTGATCGGTCGGCTTGGTCCGTGACTGTTAACAATCAACTGACCTTCGAAATTAAGAACCGCCCGGCTGAGATTGGCGCTCATATTAACCGGGGCAACTTTGAATTCGACGGCCAATTCGCCGTTTTGGTCAAAGAAGCTCTTGGTAATATTCATAGCCTTGCGCAGCTGCCGGGAAAAACCACGATCGACGGCAAGCGACTGACCATCAATAATTTTGGGTTCTCCCGTTGTTTCATCTACGAAAGTCAGAAGCTCTTCACGATAGAAAGCATCCAGAATTCCCCCCGGACGGAAGAATTCTTTGAAATCCTGCAGCGGCAAATCCTGTCCACTGTTTCGATCGAACGGATACTTCCCGGCAATCAGGCGCTGATAGGCACCAAATATCTCGTCTTGCCATTTACGGTTTAGTTCTTCAGTGGCCGCAACCATGATCGTCCGCCAGGACTGACTTGCGACATGGCGTAACTGTTCATCGAAAGGTGCCGGAGCTCGTTCCGCAATTCTTTGCAGAACAAAGATCGGGTCTTCGCCGCTTAGTTTTGCGCGTGCAATTGCAAGCTCAAGAGCCTTGGCATTCGGGTCCCCCGCATCACGAACCGATTTCAGGTAATCATAAACCGATTTCAGCGATTCCTGTATCTGGTCGATATTGGATGGGCTTCCATCCGGCCGTTCGTTGAGCATGCCCTGAATTGCACCGAACGCAGTCGCAATACGAATGCCCGCCTCGCGATTTGGATCGATGTCCGCATTTTCAAGTTCAAGCCCACCGTTTTCCGGCACTTCGGCCTTAGCTTTGTAGATAAGGGTATTTTCCTGAACCAGTTCAGCCACCCGGCGCATCGGGTTATTTGTGCCCGAGAGAGTCTGCAGGATTTCTGTTGCATCACGGATGTCATCAAAATCCTTAACTTTCATCATGTTCAATGCATCACGCCACGTCCGAATATATTCATCGACATAGTTCTCACGGACCTTGGTGCGGATTTCGGCATATTCCGCGTTTGAGTAACTGGTATCTTCAAGCTGCCCCAGCACCCACAAATCGTCCGCGGCAATACTGGCAACATGTTCGACCTGTGGGACGAAGAAATCATGGAACTGTTCGCGCGTGAAGAAGCGCGGAATTTTGAACGGACTGCCCGTGAAGTTGCGTTCGGTAACCACCCCGCACTCCTGTGCCCCAGGAGTGTTTTCACCGACGGTCCCATCCAGTTCCTGAGATTTGTCGATCGGTGCGGGTTCGTACACGAGATCGAATGCCGCCCCGACAGAACGAGAAAATTCAAGCGGATTGGGTAATTGGCGTTCTGTCAATGCACGCAACGAGTGGTAAACACGCCGGAAAGGCGTCAGTTTCCCTAGATCACGCTGTGCCTGCAACACCACATCCTGACGGATATCATAGGCCTGTGGCACCTGCTTAAGCATATAGTCAAGATGCGTGTCGAGCTGGGCTACTTTGGTTTCGCTGCCGATGACGTTGTCTGTCCAGTAACCATTAAAATACTGGCTTACGACACGGTTGTCCCGGCCATTCAAATCACCCATCATGCGATAAACGCGCAGATATTCCAGTTCCGCGTCGCCGCCCTTTGGGCATACGGTTTTAAGAGCATGCTCGACACCGCTCAACAGCGCAGGTGCGAACCGATTATTGAGCATGTCACGGTAAACCGCATCCACGATAGGACCAATACGCCGTCCCTGATAAAGGCTGAGCTGGGCACGCACCGCACCAACGTCGTGATAATCGCCAAATGTCAGCATGGCATCACGTATACGGTTCAACGGCACCAAAAGCCTTTCGCCAGTAGGATCCGCCAGGCTCGTTATTCCACTGCCATCATTTAGCTGCTGTACTTTCTCCAGAACTTCGCGGGCCTGTACCAGATTGCTCTCATAGCGAATATTCCAGTAGAGCCCGCCTGTCAGGCAGAGGAACAGTGCAACGCCAGCTGCGGTTACCATATGACGTCGGTAACGTTCGTCCGCTCTGCGATTGTTTCCTGCCAAACCAGCCTCCGGGAAGACCACTTTCTTCAGAAATCTGGTCGCAAAATACGGATAAGATGATCTTTGGCTGGTTCCATAAAGAGGATCAGGCAAGGCATACCGTTCCCCGACCGCTTCAAGAAACGTGTTACGCGGGGCATTTTCCTGCCGATTACTCAGAAAATAGATTCCACGAACCAAGGGGGGCGTCGTGAACTTATCAGGCGATAATGCGTTTTCCAGGAATGTGCGCAACGGGCCTCCCAGTCCCAGAAATGACCGGTAGAACGCAAACGCTTCCTGACGGCTATGCGCCGATTTCAGTTCAAGCATCCGCTTTTTCAGACGCAGATGCAGTCCTTCAAGATAATTATCATACTGGCTTTCGAACTGTTTAAGCCATTCCGGAGCATGTCGTCCTTCATGAAGAAAATGGAACCCGTAAAGGAATTCCCGGTCCGACGCGCTGAGAGTAGCGAAGAAATCAGGGAACCCTGCCACCTGATCAAGTTTGGTAAATGCCAGATGAATGGTCATCCGGGTATCGAGCTTCTCAACCAGATCATTGATCACGTCACGAACGAGTTGAGAGTAATTATCGCGCTCCTCCTGCGTCATGCCGAGGAATTCGATCATGTCGATCGTCAGGACAACACCGTTGATTGGGCGCCGGGGACGCACACGCTGCACATTGAACAGAAACCTGTCCCACAGAACGTTTTGAACGGCCGTTCTGGCTTTGTAAGGACGGAAATACTCACCGTTCAGATCGAGTAGAACAGCTTCATTTCCAGCAACCCGCCAATTAAAAAAGCCCGATGCCTTGCGGTCAGAAAGTTCCTGAAGTTCCGAGTTGATTTCGTGATCGATAGGAAATCGCAGATCACTATTTTCGATCAGACTGGTCTTACCACTCTCGCTTCCTCCGATTACGATATACCACGGTAAACCATAAAGGCTTCGCCCTTCGCCGGACCAGCGCTGTCGGATAATTTTGACCGCACGATCAAAAACCTGCTTCATTGCAGCGTTTTCAAGTTCTTCTTCCGTGGGTTCGCGCTGGGCAGCTCTGTTACGTGCCGAAAGCCATGCCCGAACAGCCCGAAAGACCAGTATGGCCAGACAAATTCCACCGACTATGGCCAGGACAAATACCGACCAAAAGCGTGCCTCTTCATTTCCAAACGGATAAAAACCTCGCAGGCCAACCTTGTCACCGAAGAACCAGATAACAGGCGCCATTATCAGGCAAATTACGGCAACCAATGGAACGGGCTGCAGCAGTTTTTTTAGAACCTTGAAAATCCGCATCAACATTTCAGTCAATCCTTACCGGCTCGCAACTTTCCATGAACAATGCTGTCCAACCATAGGCAGTGCATCGCGAAGAGCCCCTGCATCAAAAAACAATGACCTCAGTTCTCCAGCACGCCCGGCCGATATCTGAACCCTGTCGCCCGTCACCATATTCCGCAGTAATCTTATGCTTTCCAGTCCCCGTGCACTTTCAAGCAGATAGCCGTTACCCCCAACACGCAGAACCCGTTCTATGTTCGGCCCGCCCGAGAGCTTGTTACCAAACAGAAAGCGTGCAGAAATGGTGGTCCCGTCAAATGGCGTGTCCCACATCACACGCATCCGCGTGATGTTGTTTTCGCAACTCACCAAGAGCACGCCGTTCTGTTCGCCATCGAAATTCGAAAGTGCCAGAAAAACATCTGTTTCTCTTTGCAAACGGTCGGCAGAGGTTGCACCTGAAAGCAAATCAATCCTGCCATCTTCCGTCTCGTAATTTCCGGTCAAGGGCTGGCCAGATTTGCGATCGATCAAACTGACATGTACACCGCGTTTGGTCACAACCGGCGAATTAAGAAAACCATCGACATAGGCGACAGCCCTCGGCCGTACTGTATCGCTTTGTTGATCCGAAGCGGACGATGCCGATGCTGCACTGTCCGCAATTCCTGGACGCCCGAGCAATTGGTCATAACACCCCAAGCGGTCCAGACGGTCGGGTTCGGCAAAACATTTGCTTAGCGCCGCTTTATCAACAGGCAACTTGTCGGCGACGCTAGGTCCAGAAATCCCCGCGACTGTCAGAAAACCGGCGGCAATAAAAGTCAAAGTCCGTATTTTTTGCATTTGTCTGCCAATGTTCGTTTGGGCACACCAAGACGTTCGGCGGCTATGGTCCGGTTACCATCCGTCTCGGCAAGCACCCTGGAAATCATGTCCTGTTCGAAGGAAGCCAATGCCTGTGGCAGCGGCATGGTATCTGAAGAGGTTTGTGTGCTCACGGCATCGGCCTCGACCGCTTTAAAATGCGCCACGCTCAACACACCATCGTTTCCAACTGTCGCAGCCGCCAGACGTATCAAACCCTCAAGTTCACGCCGATCCCCCGGGAACGAGCGGCCCGCCAGAAAAGCATGTAATGCTGGATCGATACTGATGGTATGTTTCTCGTCCTGCTGAATCCGCACTACAACGGTATTGACGATATCGCCAATATCTTCACGGCATTCCGAAAGTGCCGGTACACCGATCATGTTTTCACGCAACAGGTAATAAAGCGCAGGCAGAAACTGCTGTTGCTGAACACGAGAAGCCAGATCGGTTTTGGCGGATGCAACGATCCGCGCCGATATTTCACGGTCCCGGTCGCTACCAAGCGGGCGGTAATATTTCGTTTCGAGCAGTCGCAATAGCAGCGTCTGGGCGGTGTCTCCCAACCGATCAACGCCATCAAGGTACAGCATGCCCCCAGCCGCAGTACTCAGAAGGCCTTTTCTCGGACTGGCCATGCCTTTGATGGCACCACGTTTATAACCAAACATTTCCGGTGCGAAGACGTCAGCAGTCAGCGTACTGCAATCAACATAAACAAAAGGTCCGTTGGAAAATGTCGACTGTTCGTGAATAGCGCGGGCGATTTTCTCCTTGCCAACACCCTCGTCTCCCTGGATCAGCAAAAAACCTTCGCGCGCGGCAAGTGCGGCCACCCGCTCTCGCAAAATCTGCATTGGCCGCGAACGACCGACAATCTTGCGCGACAATGACGCCGAGACGTTTTTGCGCAGAGACGACCGATCCTGTTCAATACGAATAAGAGACTGCTCAAGGTCGCGTCGCTCGCTCATCTGCCGAGATACAATCTGCCGCGTCTCAATCGCAGATGCTACCGACTTCAAAACCAGGCGCGATATACCGCTACCCAACCAAGGCTCAATCGGTCCGTCGCTCAGCACCACCATAAGGCCAAGGAAACTCTCATCCGTTCGGCGGAACGGAATTATGGTCATACCGTTTGGTACCGCGACACTATCCATAGCCTCGGAAATCGACGATATGTCATAGCCGCCAAACCCATGGTTCAAACACAGTGTTCGACCCGTGATTGCAACCTGAGACAGCGGGCAATTCGCAGTATTGGCAGGGTCAATTGCATGCACCATTTTGCGAGGCGCCCACGTCGAAAATCCGCCCGCATACCCCGCGGACAGAACAAGATTTCCACCCGTTGCATCAATCAGATAGAGCAACGATGCACTGGAGTGGGTGATATCAGCCACCAGTTCACACCCCTGTAACATCACACCATCCAGGCGCGTCTGATTCATCAGATTGCACAGTTGAACGAAATGATCGCGGATGTTGATCCCCTCAAGCATTTTCATGCACTCCGGACCCCATCTTCCTGCGAATGCCGCTCGCTGTTTTTCAAGACACTCTCTTCCAAAACACTCTGGTTTTCGGGCAGAAAGGTCATGACAAAGCCACCGTCCTTTGCACCAAGTTCAAGCGCATCAAGCGGCATTTTTTCGGTAATCCGTTCAAGAGCCTCTTCTGCGACCTGCGGTAAGATCCAGCGATCAATAACCTGTTCGATCATGCGCGCACCGTTGTCCGAATGCGTGCAAAGACTCTCGATCATTGCCAGAGTTGCCTCATCCCAACTCAGTCTTAGTCCTCTGACCTCGATCAAACGTTCAGCGAGGCCCGTCAACTTCAATTCGATGATGTTTCTAATGGTTTCGGAAGACAGGGGCCGGAAACAAAGTATCCGCATCCGGGCAAGCAACGCCGGTTTGAAATGTTCCTGCAGATAGGGACGAAGCGCTTTTTCCAACGCCTCCATCGATACATCTTCAATGGCATCCCGGTTTTGCATGATCGCGTCAGAACCAAGATTTGACGTCATGAAGAACACGACGTTCCGGCAATCAATTTCACGGCCCTCACCGTCATTGATCACGCCCTTGTCAAAACCTTGGTAGAATATGTTCATCACATCGGGATGGGCTTTCTCGACCTCGTCAAGCAGCACCACGGAATAGGGCATCTTGCGAATGGCTTCAGTAAGAACACCACCTTCGCCAAAACCAACATATCCAGGGGGAGACCCTATGAGGCGCGAAACGGTGTGTTTTTCCTGATACTCGGACATATTGACCACAGTCAGGAATTGACGTCCGCCAAACAAGTGTGTCGCAACTTGTTCAGCTGTTTCCGTTTTACCAACACCGGATGGCCCAACCAGAAGGAACACACCGCGCGGTGCTGTCTGGCGCACCAAATCAAGTCTTGCAGCTTTTAAGCGATCATGGATGACACTGATCGCGTCGTCCTGTCCCTTAATACCTGCCCTTAAAGTGTCGCCAAGCGATATGATTTTTTCCGCATCGTCATCCGACATGCTGGCAGCGGGAATGCCGGTCCAATCGGCTATCACCTCGGCGACAGTGGCGGCACCGACTTCAAAATCAATCAAAGCCGGATCGTTGCGGCGTTCTGATCGCAATTCATCAAGTGTCTGAACGATTTCATTACGCAATGCATCGTCGTCTTCAACGGTTTCACGATCATCCTGGTCGGCCGTTTCACCCTGCCCGGCAATTCGCGCGCGCAGTGAAATCACACGAGAGACTTTTTCTTTTTCGTCTTCCCAGCGGGCTCTGAGGACATCCGCTTCGGTACTGAGCTTTTCGATATCGCTCAGTATCTTTTCCACATTGTCGGAGCTGCCTTGTGCCGCCATACGGCTATCGCGCTCTCTATCCGCCAATTCACGTTCCAGCATCGAAATCCGCTTTCTCAGCCAGTCAAGCTGCCGGGGCGGTGCAGACAGCCCCGCGGCAACTCTTACTGACGCGGTATCCAGAACATCGAATGCCTTGTCAGGAAGTTGACGCCCCGTCAGATACCTCGCAGAAAGACTTGCCGCTGCCTGCAGTGCCGCGTCCGAGATATAAACATTGTGGGTTTGCTCGTAGCTTGACCTTAAGCCACGCAGGATTGTCACACATTGATCGACAGTCGGCTCGGCCAGTTTGATCAGTTGAAAGCGCCGGGTTAAAGCCGGGTCTTTTTCAAAGTATTTTTTATATTCTGACCAAGTCGTCGCGGCGATTGCCCGAAGTTGACCTCGCGCCAATGCCGGCTTCAACAAATTTGCCGCATCAGAACCACCTGCCTGACCACCGCCGCCAATCAGGGTGTGGGCCTCGTCGATAAACAGAACAATTTTTTCTGGTGAACTCAAAACCTCATCAAGCACGGCCTTCAGGCGACGCTCAAACTCACCCTTAACCGATGCCCCTGCCTGTAGCGCTCCCATATCAAGTTCCCATAGCACTGAACCCCGCAGTGTTTCAGGAACCTCACCTTCGGCAATTTTCATTGCCATTCCCTCGGCTAGGGCGGTTTTACCAACACCGGGATCACCAACAAGTATGGGATTGTTTTTGCGCCGACGACATAGAATGTCAGTCATCATCGCAATCTCGGCATCGCGACAGAAGACAGGATCAATTTTCCCCGCAGCAGCCTCGGCAGTGATGTTACGGCCAAATTTCTGCAGGGCGCTGTCGCTCTGAGCCAAGCCTTCGGATTGATCACTTTTCCCGACCACCGCCGAACGATCACCTTCGCCTTCCATGCTTCCGCGTGTCAGCTCGGCGAACCCGCCGAGGATGGCGCGCGCATCAAGATTTTCGAACTCGGAAAAGACAAAGAAGTGGCAATACCGGTCCGGATTTTGTGCGATAGCAGCCAGCACCGTTCCGCCGCGGATTTTTCCCTCTGATAGTTCAGCTGTGCCAAGCATCAGCGCGTCCTGCAGCAACTCGATCAGCAATGTTGCAAATTCCGGTAAGTCCGATGCCCCCCGCTTTGCGTGATCAAGTGAGCGGCGCAGTTTCGCATCCAGGGCATCCGCCTTGATGCCAAGAGCAGGCAACATCTTGCCGATATCGCCACCAGGCTGGGTCAACAACGCCAAAAGGTAGTGGCTGACGGTGACTTCGAAATGGCTGTGCTCAATTGCCATTTCACTGGCCCGTTTCAAGGCGTCCCGACTATAAGCCCCAAGCTTTTCAAGGATGCGTTCTTTGGAAACCTTAAGCATCACTGTCCCTTTACCAACTTGGTGCCCAGCGATGCCTCGATATCGTCCGCAATAACGTCAATCTCGCTGCCCAGTGACAGATCGTAGACCAAATGCACGGTCACGAGCATGATCATGCCGATAACAGCAATCGCCCATACGGGCATCCGCCAAGCCATGGTTTGTTTTCTGTCCGAGATGTTAGGTTCCGGGTTCAGCAACTTTTCCGGGGCTTCGCCACGTTGCTTTTCCAGAATTGTGTGAATTGAATGCATAAGATGATCCAGCTTGGCCTGACCATTATGCATCACGTGGTATTTCCCTTCGAAACCCAGCGCGATGCAGTAATAAAGCAGTTCAAGCAGGTCGGTGAAACGGTGCGCTTCATCCATCACACGATCCAGAATGGCAAAAACCTTTTCACCACCCCAGGTTTCATTGTGAAAGATCGACAGCATAGGCCGTTCTGGCCACAGGCTTTCAGCCCCCCAGACCTGCGATAAAACCGCCTCATCAATCATCGAACACAAGACATAGCGCGCAGCCAGAACTGTCGCATCGTCGTAGCCGTGGCCTTCAAGTTCCTGTTGAAAAACAGGAATTTCGTTGATCAGACGGTTGTGAAGTTCTTCAACGTCCTCAAAGCTGTACAGATTGCGGATCCGTACACTCAATCCCATCAACGGCACGGCCGCCTCAAGCAGGCGGTTCTTGGCTTTATTTGAACGCAGCTCGAAATCAATCGGGTCACGGTGGCGCATCAGCATCGCGGCAGAAGGCGATCCCGCGCGCGAATGACCTGATCGGGCATACGCATCAGGAATGGATGGCCGTTGCGAAAAACCGGTTACAGTAAGTTCGCTCATCTGCTTTACCCCTTGATGGCCCAGAATTGCAGTTCAAGTTCCGGGAATTCACCGGCAATGTGGAACGCAAACCCGTCCGAATTTTCCAGGTGCTGCCATCTCGGCGAGCTGCGTTCGAGCGCGAAATAGGAATAGCCTGCGTGATAAGGCAGTTGCCGCGGCGCCACGGGCATCAATCGCAAAGGAATACCTGGCAATTGCTTGCCCACCAGTTCTCGAATTTTCTCGATAGAGCCCACTTTGGACTGCGCAACAAATTCCCGGTGCAAACGTTCCTGTGGAACATTGGCTTTAACCGCGAGAACAAATTCAGCCGTCCGGATAAGCTCGCGTTCATGAACCGGTGCCACAACGTAGCCATGCAATTTGCGTTCGTGTGGGATCGGCACGGCATTGGCGACCAACGTCGCTGTCACCAGTTGACGTAAATGCTGCGTTACCGTTGGCCAGCACTGACTTGGCAAGGCATGATCGTAAACTGGCAGATCGGGGCAAACCTTGCTTTCGTTAAGGAAGGTCGATAGTTCGCCGATAATCTGAAGCAAAAATTCATATACCGGCCGAGGATGGAGTATCGGCATACGCACGTAATGGCGCAAAAGCGGTGCAATTGAATTCAGCGCCCGCAAAAGCAGGAAGTCAGCAACTTCAGCAACCCCGTTCTGATCGGGTTTACCGATCCTGGCTGCAATCATTCCGGCGCGCTGTTCAATCCCGTCCGCCAATTCCCCAAGAAAACGGCGCAGCGGAGGCGCAGCCGAAATCGACAGCATGGTCGGATAGAACCCTTTGTCGATGACGATTGCTCCCTCGCCGGTTTTATCCACGATCCGTGCAATCGCCAGCTTCGAGTAACCTGACAGATCCTGTGACCCAAGCATCAGAACAGGTCGCACACGGGAAATCATGATTTCAGCCAGTTCTCCCGCCTGTTCGGTGTTGTCACGAATGGCAAGATTATCGGCAAGCATGCGTGCGCCGGGCACACTACCACCTTCCGGCATCTGAGTTTCAACACCACCATCAATCATCAGTGGAACACACAGATAGACAATTTCGTTGGCAGTGAACCCACCCGAAATGTCCAGTACAGCAGGGGAAACATCCTCGGCTGGCAAATCGAACACCGTTCCATCGGGCATAATCCCCGAAGCAGCAACCAAGGCAACCTTGCCCAAAGTCAGGAGTTCTTCATTCAGAACAAGCTGATGAAATCCAAAGTTGTGCGGTTCGCTGCCGGATGCATAGCGCTGGGAAAGACGTTCAAAATATCGGGTCTGCTGTTGGAAATGATGCGGTTTGACAAACAACCCGTCAGACCAGACAACCTTGCTGAAAGATGACATGGGTGACGTTATCCCTCATCCTTGATCAGACGGACTTCTTCCTCGAGCAACAGCAGCAGAAATCTCTCGTTACTTCCTACATCCTGAACGCTAATCGCACTCCTCCAGACCGATGTCTCGATATCGAGATATTCGGCGATGATCGCGATTTTCTTGGTTCCTTCGGGCATTTCATATGGACCAAGAATCTTGTAGCTATCGGGTTCAAGCTGAACTTCATCAAGATTGGCCAGCAAGGTTTTGCCTAGGGTTTCATCCATTTTGTCTACGAGCGAAAAGAAGTCGTAGCTGAACAAACGATGGTCATTGCTAAGTGCCAGCACCTTGATCACAACCGGGGACGGCTCGCCACCAAAGTTCTTGTTCACGTCACCTGCCGCATATGCATGCAGCGAAATCTGGCTCGGCTGAATTTCATTCTCACCAATCTGGATATCAGGTTCGGCGATGACATCGACAATCTTACCGGCCGTTTCACACCCAGCCAGTCCGAACGACATCACCGCTCCTACGAGCAACCCTGCGATACGCTTCATTGATCAATATTCCCCTCTTCATCTTCGCCGAGATCGCGGCGCATCTGTTCGCGACGCATGGCCGCGTGATATTCGTTGCTGAAAACTTCCCAGAACAGCATCTGCAATCCCTGCTGGCGCTGTGATCTGAGTTCGGAGAAATAGGCGCGATACATACGCCAGCACCAAGCGTCATAGGCTTCTGAGTCTTCGGGAACACCCGCAGTGTCGTAAGCACGGAATCGACGTTCCAAGGCCTTTGGGAGCAGTGCCGCCAAAACAGCATCAAGTGCCCGATCAATGCCGTTTTCTGTCGATGCCTGATGTCCATTCAGATGATCGAGTGATTCCTGCATGGCCGACGGAGCCGACAAATGCACCGGCCCGCGCTTGGAGAAAAATGCGTGCAACGTTTCGTCAGTATCGCTGCAGAAGCGGATAGGATTGTCTTCGAGCGCATGCAGATGCATCGTCGCGAGCGGGAAATTGCCCGATCGGGTGGAACGCGTGCGATAAATGCGGTTCAGTCCATCCAGCGCCGCGCGCAAAGATCCGCCGATATCGCTCAGAACCCGGTTCGCTTCTTCGGTGCTCATTTCACCCAAATGAATACCCAAGCTCCTCGCTAACGGACGCAAGGCAACATGATCAACCGGATGCCCCAAATCGACCGAAACGGCATCGACATCCGGTGTGGCGTGCTTGTCTTCCATTGCCTCAACCCTCTCCTCGAAACCATATCGGTCACGCTGGACACGAACATTGGGCATCGCCGAGAAATGCCGGTCAGCATCGTCTGAAACGGTTCCGCGATTTTCGGATATTTCGCGCTGCTCAACGCCGGAACGTAACAGCAGCTCGCTCTCGCTTTCAGAACGGCGATCGTTTTCGGCAAAAACCGTCATCGGATCGACACGCCCTGGTCGGGAAGCTTTTTCTTCAAGCACATCAAGCGGATCAGTTGCGCTCATAACCGCAGGCTTGGTGTCGACGGTGCGGCATTCGGCATAAACGCCGTCAAGGACAAGACCGTCCTCACGGCCATCATCAGCACCGACCATTGCGTGAATACCCGCCTGTTTCGCGGGGCCGTAATCCCGATCACCAATAGCGACCGAACAATGCAACCGTTCGATATCGACACGGTCTTTGTCAGACAGAACAACCGGACGACCACGCGGGATCGGCGATTTCGCATCGTTTATCCGGATCCGGGCATCGGAAACACGCTCGATGGTAAAATGACCATCCATTACAACAATGCGTGCCGCGATTTCGGGAACCTTGCCGGTTACATCCTGTACACACCATGTTGCATCGTCGGCTGAACCGATCAGACCGCCACGCTGCGAAAATACGAAACTGACCGGCAATGATGGAACCGCTTCATGCACATTTTCGATCTGAAATCTTGCTTTCATATTTTCCTCGGCTTACCCGCGAGCCTGTAAAACAACAGGCTTCAGGCCCTCTTTCTGCGTATTTCCGATAAATGTCGTCCAACCCAAGTTGGCCCGATGCTTTTTTCCCAACTCCAAAGCAGGCACATGGTTGTGCCGGAGGTGGAGCTCGATGTCGTAGGCCAACTGGTCTTTGAGCAAGAACTCAATCAGTTCCTTCATCCGTGAGAAATCCCGACCGCTCGGCAGGAAATCACGGAATCTGTCAAATGAGAGATCTCTCAGGACGACGGTAAATTTTCCTGCGCGGTCACGGGCGAACCGACCCACAACGAAATCCCGGCCAAGGCTCAAATTCCCTTTACCCATGCGGGCGCGCTGGTCGGCAGGGATTTCGACCTTGCGCAATTCCAACTGGCGAATTGAAACATCCTTGAGACCGAAGGCATGGGCGATAACACCACTGATCATGTCCGCCGAACGCACGCGCCCCGCCACAACACCAAGATAAGTTAGAAGCTTGGCCCATGGGATATCGGCACGCCCGCGACTTTCCTCGCCGCCAATTCCGATCAGCGAAAACATCCAATCAGAAAACTGGTCACGCGCATCTGCCCGATAGCGGATGTAGTATCGGTATTTCCGCCAGATCAGATAAAACAACCAGATCAGCCGGTTGGAAAAGAAGTCGTTGAACGTTTGTTGAACGCCTTCTTCACCAGCACTCCATGCTGCAGTTTCAAGCATGTGGGATGGCAAGGGCGAAGACGAGCCATGCAAGCCCAAAAACGACACCGTCAGTTCCCTTACTTTCGGATCACTCTCAGCGCTCTCAATCAGCGCATCGCGGAATGCAACCACATCGGACGCAGGGAAACCAAGCCCCGGGTCGACACGGAAGACCAACCCGTCAACCTGCTGGGTCTGCAGCGCGTTCTCCTCCACCTGCTGACCTGATTGTTTGAGCAACAGATCGACAGCCCGAGCAAAGGAATATCTTTGAGGATTTTTGCGAAGATCACTGATCAAATCAGGGGCTGATTGCCGACGCGAGCCGTCCATCGGTACTCCTCCCCTGCTTCCACACCGCGAACAACGAGTTCGTGGAATGAGTTGATAGTTGCATAAAGCGCGAAGAACTCCGCCAGCACGCTTGCGAACAGATACATTTCGCCTTCGTTGGCAAATTTGCTTTCTCGCATCTCGATAACAGAGCGCATGCCGCGCACCGGCACACCGCGAAACAGGCGATCAACCGGTTCGGAGGTAAGCTTTTCGATCCCCTCCAGTCGCATTACCGCAACGCGTTCACGCTGTCGGTCAACCTTGGCGTTGAAATCAAAAACGGTAAGAATTGTGCGAAGGGCTTCGACGCTCTGTAATGACAGATAATTCAGCGACAATGCCGAAATCAGCTGCCATTGAAGGGTACCGTCCACCACCGGATAGCGGGGCGGCGTAGGTCTTGTAACATTGGATGGGCGCACAAATGACGGCACCATGTGGGTCGGAACGTGAACATCACCAATCGCCAGATCTCCAGGCGTACTTCCGTTAAAGCAGCTCAGCTGGATTGAAATTGTTTCACCATTCTCGGCATCCAGCTGCTCATCCTCGCGAATGAAGGACACCAGTCGATCAAGCTTTTCACCTGAAATCGATTGGCGAACTTTTTCCCGGAAATAAACAGCCTCCCGGCCGTCAACACGTTCGATTTCATGCAGGAAGGATTCAAAGCGGCTGAAGCTTCGTGAAATTCCGTCACTTCCTGAGCCAGTTCCTCTGGCAGCATTCGACGGACGCCAACCGTTCACACGGTTAATCGAAAAAATCTCGATCTCGCCATCATGTCGTCTTGCAGGCCGAACGTGATGCTCCGTGCGGCGCCCATCAAGAAGGAAAGGCTCGGCATCGTGATCGAACAGATTTATCGCTGGCACGCAATGAAGCTTGAAGCTCGGCAACCCTACCCGCACATCGGGCGGCATAGGACGCTCTAACTCAAATACCAGCTCGAAACCACTTGCATCCGTTGCGATGTGTGCTGTGGGAACGGATTTGATATCAATGAAATGATATTTATGCGGGAAGGCATAAAACTCCTGAAGCAGCCTGTATCCCGCAAAGCTGTTGTCTGGATAAGGAAGAACAGCCTCGTCGGCACCAAACCCTACTGGATTTACACAATCGCGTCGGACCGGGATTTCGGCACCAGTTTCCAAGTCTCGCACCGCAACTGTTTTAAGATAGCGATGCAACCACAACCCAAGTGTTAAGGACGAATAATCGCTACCGCCAAGAAAGAACCTGAGGTTCTCAAGTCCGATGGTGCGAAGATTTTCACCATTAAGACTATCGAGCCGCAATGTAATTACGGACTTTTCTTTAGAAACACCGTGATGCACATCGCCTATGGCAAGTGGCAGAATGTCCGTATCATATGACGTTCTGAATTTGCAGACCGTCCCGTTCAGCGGGATGCTCTCTACCTCGCAACCGGCAGGAATGCATTGTCGCTGATCAATAGCCCCTTCCAGGGGATCGAACTGCAGGATTGTCATTGACGGAATTGGACGCAGGAAGTTAGGCCACAGCAGCATCAGCAGCGACTGCGTTACTTCCGGTAATTGATCATCAATCTTTTCACGCAACCGACCGGTCAGAAAGGCGAAGCCTTCGAGCAGGCGCTCAACATCCGGGTCCGTGCTGCGCTCGGAAAGATAATTGGTCAGCTTCGGGTAATATCGGGCAAACTCTTGCCCTGAATTACGAAGATAATCGAGTTCATCAAGAAAATAACGTGCAGCTGGCATGGCTAACTACCTGTCCATGTTCAGCGAGAAAACGCGACCTTCAGTCAGCACCAGATCAATCATCACCTGTTCACGGGCGTGGCCGATGCTGGTACGGGCTGAAATCTGAAAAAACAGTTCAAGGCCGCTTTCCTGTTTTCGATCAAAACTGACGGAAACATTATTCACACGGGGTTCGTAGAGTTCGATCACTTTGCGGATGTCATTGGCAACAATCCGCAGCATGTCGGCGGATCCCACTGATGCATCATTGAAATCAGCAAGACCAAAGCCCTGCGTGCTAGCAGAACCACCGGCCCGACTATTCAGCACACGCAAAAGATTACCCTTGATCGAAGCAACCCGGGCAGACAACGCATCACCTGCCCGCGGCCCTTCTTGCAGATCATCAGCCCGGATGCGCTCAAGCAAAGAGCGTGCCCGGACGTCCTTAACTGCCTGACGAACACCCGTTCGCATCATCAGTCTTTGTCCAAGCGGCCGACGAGGGACAATTCGAAATTAGCCCCCATATATTTAAAATGCGGACGAACGGACATGCTGACCCGATACCAACCTGGATCTCCTGCGACATCGGAGACTTCGATCTTGGCCGCGCGCAATGGACGACGTGAACGTACTTCTGCTGGCGGGTTCTCCTGATCAGCCACGTACTGAACAATCCAGCCATTCAGTTCACGTTCGAGATCAGACCGCTCTTTCCACGCACCGATCTGTTCTCGCTGGAGAACCTTGATGTAATGAGCCAGACGGTTGATGATGAACATGTAGGGCAACTGGGTGCCCAACTTGTAGTTCGTCTCGGCCTCTTTACCTTCTTTGGTATTGGGAAAACGCTTTGGCTTCTGGATCGAGTTCGCCGAGAAGAAGGCGGCATTGTCAGACCCCTTGCGCATCGTCAGCGCGATGAAGCCTTCTTCAGCCAGCTCAAATTCCCGACGGTCAGTGATCAACACCTCGGTGGGAATCTTCTGTTCAAGCTGGCCGAAAGCCTCATATACGTGAACTGGCAAATCATGAACGGCACCGCCCGATTGCGGGCCAATAATATTCGGGCACCAACGGTACTTGGCAAAACTGTCATTGATCCGCTCAGCCATCAGGATGGCCGAATTACCCCACAGATAATGTTCGTGGCTGTCCTCGACAGTTTCGCGATACTGGAACGTTTTGGTTGCGTTCTCAAGCGGATCATAAGGATTCCGGAGCAAGAAACGCGGCGCTGTCAGTCCAACATATCGGGCATCTTCAGATTCCCGCAGTCCACGCCACTTTGCATATTGCGGGCCTTCGAAAACAGATGCCAACTCCTTGATTTCACCCAACTGAGTGAAAGATTCCGTCCCGAAGAACTTCGGACTGACTGAAGAAATGAAAGGCGCATGTGCCATGGCCCCGACCGAAGCACAATATTGCAGGAGCTTCATGTCGGGTGCAGAGTTGTTAAAGGCATAAAGCCCGACCATTGTCCCGACCGGTTCGCCACCAAACTGCCCGTAACCGGCAGAATAGACATGCTTGTAAAGACCAGATTGCGGCACCTCGGGCGAAAGCTCGAAATCTTCAAGCAACTCGTCTTTTCGCACCGAAATCAGCTCGATTTTGATGTTTTCTCTGAAATCCGTGCGATCAATCAGAAGCTTCAGGCTGCGCCAAGTAGATTCAAGTTCCTGAAAATCCGGATGATGCAGGATCTGGTCCATCTGGAGCGAAATTTTCCGGTCCAGCTCGGCAATCATTCGGTCCGCACGCGCCTTGTTGATTGGTTCATCATCATTTTCACTGGCGAGCAGCTCCGTGATGAAGGCTTCGACCCCCTTTCGGGCAACATCATAACCGTCATCATCAGGAACGAGATTGCTTTTCGCCATGATCTGATCAAGCAGGGAATCACCCACTTCGGCGGAGACTGGGGCTTGCAGGGTTTCTGTACTCATGTCTTTCGTCTTTCCAGCACAATGCTCAGCCGTAAAACGGCCGCCAAGAAATTATGGAACGGGGATCAAGCCTCGTCCTTGCTGCCATCCAGCTCCGAGAGCAAGGCTTCACGCTTTTCGGGGTCGTCGATGATTTCACCAAGCGCCTTGCGAAATGCAGGAAGGTTTCCGAGCGGCCCTTTGAGTGCCGTCAGAGCCTCCCTTAGGTCCGAGAGTTTTTTCAGCTCGGGAACTTGTTCAATGATCGCATCGGGAGAAAAATCCTGAAGGGATTCGAACTTGAGCTTGAGGCTCATGGTTGCATCGGGATCATCACGCAAGGCATCCCGAACCTCAAGGTTCCGCTCCAGCTTCATTTCCCTAAGCACGCTGGCAAAGGAATTTTTGTCGACAGAAACCGCCTTGCGCTCCTCGACCATGGTATCGTCCGCCTGACCGGTAAAGTCGCCCAAAACCACCATCTTCAATGGCAGCTCGACTTCCTCCTGCTGATCCCCGGTAGCCGGAACAAATTTGACATTGATACGCTCTTTGGGCGCGACAGAAGAATCTCTCATTGCATCACCATTTCGAAATACAAAACCACACGCATAAGAACACCCGCCAAAAGACAATGCGTCTTAACCGCAATCACATTCAGCGCCGATAACCAAAAGGCAGAAGTGCGAACGCAAACATTCACACCGCGCCTAGTGCAGTATCAGCCCGACCAATCAGGATTTCGAACCGGAAGACAATGAGCCCCAGAAACTCCGGTAACCACATCAGGTACGCCATATCTTATTTGGCGATCTATAATGATCACTCCAAACAAGCCCACGATACAAACCGGCAAAGAATTGTCATCCGCATCACCCGCAGACACACTTCCTCACACGCAACTTTCACACCTGAAAATCACGTCACGTTTTATCGGGGATTATTGCTGCGACCGAATGCAATTCCCGCATAGCGTGCAAATGAACTGCAAACCGAAAAATTAACGGCTTTTACTGCAATCCCATAAGAATTTTGCAATATACAAACTTGAAGTCTGTACATTTTCGCCAGCATTTCAGGAATTCACATACAGAATCCAGTCATTTTATCCCAACCAACCAATTTTGCGAGCTTTGCCCACTTATTTATTGTCGATCTGGAGATTGTTCCCTCTACGCCGACAACTTCTACAACTTTTGTTTGCTCTTAACTAAGGACTAACCTTTGATTACCTATTGTGTCAACAATATGATTGCTACAAAATCGAGAAACTGCAACTTCATGAAAATGAACGTTTTTTTTGATAACAAATTGTAAAATATACCTAATTTAGAACGAACATGAAATTATGAAATATTAAAGTATAGCATTGTCATTTTGAACACGGATAGTAATTACCACCTACTTTGGATAGTATTTACTACTTTCGAGTGCACCAAAGAATCTTGCGTCTGCCGAGATTTTTAACAGAGTCCATTCTTCAGAGAATCAGAATATAAACCCTGTGACCTTCTTGGATTTTTAGCCATTTGCGACATCCATCAAAACAAATCGCCCAACAATTGACAAAAGTCGCCACATAATCGGAAGCAGGCCAAAGGGCATTCGTGGGAGTGTCGGGTTACTCGGTACTCCGCCAGTCAAGCTCGAAATCTTCCTCGAAAGAAGGGCTGGCGAGCTTCATCTAGGGGAAGTACTTTCATGAAATGCAGTGCCGACGCGAAACCGTGACCATATGGTCCTTCTGAAGCTTCTACCAACTCTGACCAGTACTCCCCCTATTCCACCACAGGGACTAGTACGACCTTGCATCCTGACGCAGCGACGGAACAAGTCCCGCACCGGTCAAAGCGGCTGGCGCGATTCGCTACGGCATCAAGGCTCTAAGGCAGTATGAACGTGAAAACTTTGGTCAGGAATGCGATATCATCCAGAAATCTGACAATATCGCATAGCGGAAGGCTTGCTACCTATTTTGCTACCGAAGAAAATCAAAGGCTTAGAGGTATAGCCTCTAAGCCTTTGATTTTATGGCGCGCCCGACAGGATTCGAACCTGTGGCCCCCAGATTAGGAATCTGGTGCTCTATCCTGCTGAGCTACGGGCGCACTTTATCGGCAAGAGGCATTCAATTAGCAGCTTCGATAGCTGCAATCAATCCGGCAGCGAACCAAATTTGCCCTTCATTGACCAGAAACGCAAAAAGCCCCGCAGATGCCGGGGCTTGGTGCATCGTTCCAAAAGCGCAGATCAGTTAAAGATCGCGTCGATCGGAATCGCATAGGTCAGAGACAGAATTTCCGTACCCGGGTTTTCGTCGCCGATGCTGGCGTTCGAAATGTGGGCAATGCCGAGGCTCAGACGTTCGCGGCTGTCAAAGCGGAAGCCAAGCTCAAGGCCCGAACGGAATTCGATCCAGTGACCAAGGTCTTCGCCGTCACCCTGATGATAGGCGCCGACCGAGGTATAGATGCTTGAAACGAAGTGATCGCCCCAAAGCACATCCATCGCAATACCGCCATAACCGTGTGCCGCCTTGTCGCTGGTGACCATCAAACCGGCAATCGGGCGGGCAACGCCAAACATCGCATGCTGGAAACGGTAATCAAGACGGAATTCAGCCGCCTCGTCATCCTGCGTGATATCAACCATCCCGGTCGAAAATTCCAGCAGGCCACTGTCATTGTTATTTCCAAGAAACTGCTGCGCATGTGCAGCCCCTGCAAAGCCCGCCACCAATAGCAGGGCCAGGATTTTCCCCAAAACCAACCGCATCAACTTAGTCCCCTCTAAGATCATGTCGGGCGTATACTACCCAACCGTATGATATAGACAACAAAACAATGAACCGGCTGTTCTAGTTTTTATCAAATCCGGTGCCATTAAAGGAGTTCGTGGCGCGCACAAGTTCACGCACGATCCCCGGCTCACTTGCCGCGTGACCGGCATCCTCAACGATATTCATTTCAGCATCCGGCCATGTCGCGAGCAAATCAAACGCGGAAACCGGCGGGCAGACGATGTCATAGCGGCCCTGAATGATCCGGGCGGGCAAATGACGAATGCGAACCATATTCTGAAGTAACTGGTCGGGCGTGAAGAAACCCTTATTGACGAAGTAATGATGCTCCAGCCGCGCCAGCGCGAGTGCGATCCCGTCGCTTTCGAAATCCTCGACCAGACTGTCATCGGGAAGCAATGTGCAGCAAGTGGCCTCATAGCCCGACCATGCACGCGCCGCGGCAATGGCGGCGGCTTCACCTTCCTTGCCAGCAAAGACATCACCATAGCGATCCAGCAACGCCGCACTACCCGGATTGCGATCAAACCCTACAGCCGCAAGGAATTTCTTCTCGGCCTCGGCAAAGATTTTGCCCATGCCATCCATGAACCAGTCAATTTCCTGATCCCGGCACAGGAATATCCCGCGCAGAACAAAGCCCAAGGCACGTTCCGGATGGGCCTGTCCGTAAGCCAGCGACAGCGTCGATCCCCACGAACCACCAAAGACCAGCCATTTATCAATAGCGCGCGCCTCACGAAGCGCTTCGATATCGCCGATCAGATGGTCGGTCGTATTGTTTTCAAGACTGCCGAACGGACGGGATTTACCGGCACCGCGCTGATCATGCAGGATCACCCGGTATTTTTCGGGATCAAAGAAGCGCCTCGACTTGGGCGAGATCCCACCCCCGGGGCCGCCATGCAGGAAAACCACCGGAATGCCGTCAGGGTTGCCAAGTTCTTCCCAATAGATTTCATGCCCGTCGGGCCGTTCCAGCCAGCCGGAATAAGCGGGTTCAATCTCGGGATAAAGCATTGGGGAGCCTCTTGGAATCTATCGTCCCATTCTTCTACACGTCTAAAGTGTTATTGGACAAGTCCAAAGCCGTTCACGGCTGACCGACAGACTGTTCTACACACAGGGACGCCGGATTGGCGAGTTCAAGATAGGGGCCACCGCGGTCTTCGATCAGGCCGCGGACACGGATTTTCCGGCCGATCCAGTCTTCCATATACTGCCCGGTGGCGGCGATCGCGTCACGACGGTCGCGGTCGATCATCACGGTGAAATCGTCGCGCCAGTTGGCACCGAAATTAAGATAACTGCGCCATTCCCGGTCTTCGATACGTTCAAGAATCCCGTCAATCACCGCAAACCGCCCGATGGCCTGCGCGGCATCGGGCAGATCACCTGCCAGCCCCGATGAACCGGCATAATGGTAAGCCGGGTTTTGGCTGGTCGCCCAAAGTCCGGCCTGCTGCGTCATGGCGGATTGTTCGGCTTTGATCAGGGTATCAATCGGGCGGTCGCCTTCGGGCAGAAGGATCACAAGCCCCTGTTCCAGAAGCTTTTCCTGCCACAACCCGCCTGCGCCATCCTGCATGTCGGCAACGTGACGCCCGGCAAAATCCGGATTCTGGTCATATGCGACGAGGCCGGTGATGGTATTGGCTGTGCTCTTCATCGCCACAAGCGCGGCATTTTTAAATTCCGGCACAAAGGCGATATCGGCCAGTCGCCATAGGATATCGGCTTGCGCGGCTGTTATCAGGGCATCAACAGCATCAAACCTTGCCATTCGGACCGGTATGACGCGAAGATCACGTCCACGCGCGCCAGCCCCATCAGCATTGGCCACGTCAATTTTGGCAGAACCAAAGTCAGGGCCACATATCCATTCCTGTGCATGCGCGGGAATGGACGTGACTGCAATCAGGGATGCCGCAAACAGGCACCCTGCAACACGAACAGCAAAGTTCGCCGCAAAATTTTCCGATTTTTGCGAATAGGATTGATTGCTGCAAGATATTGATTGGCAAGCCAACACGCGCTACCACATCGTAAGGGATAAAATGGCGTTTCCAGCAGAGGATACGCATCGCGGGCATAAGAGGAAAGACTTCAATGAGCTGGCTTTTTCATCGCAAGACAAGACGATTGGCGACCGCCATTGGCGCACTTGGCCTGATTGCCGCCCTTGCGGGTTGCTCGACCAATCGTGCAACAGGCGAAGACAGCTTTACCGCCTTTATGTCCCCCGAGCAGGAAAAACAGGTCGGGGCCGAGGAACATCCGAAGATCGTCCGCGAGTTTGGCGGCGATTATGATGAAAAAGACCTGCAAAGCTATGTCACGGAAATCGGCAACAAGCTGGTGGCAGTATCCGAGGCACCGGATGAAAAATTCACCTTTACCGTGCTTGATTCACAGGTGATCAACGCCTTTGCACTGCCTGGCGGCTATGTCTATATCACCCGTGGTCTGGCGGGACTTGCCTCGAACGAGGCGGAGCTTGCCGGGGTTCTGGCCCACGAAATCGGCCATGTGGTCGCCCGCCATTCCGCCCAGCGTTACAGCCGCGGCGTCCTGACGCAAATCCTTGCCGGGGGACTGTCGGCTGCCCTTGGCAGTGGTGCGGGCGATATCGTCGGTGCCGGGGCGAATGCCTATCTGAAGTCGTTTTCGCGCGAACATGAATTTGAGGCCGACATGCTGGGCGTGCGTTACATCACGCGCGCCGGATATGACCCGGAAGGCATGGCATCTTTCCTGAAAAAACTGCGTGCCCATTCGCGCCTGCAGGCGAAGCTGGCCGGACGGTCACCCGACGAAATCGATCAGTTTGATTTCATGGCCACCCACCCGCGGACCCTTGACCGGATCGAGCAGGCCCACAAAGCCGCCAACGTGACCCCGGTCGCCAATCCCGAAGTCGGCAGCGTGCGTTATATGCGTGCGATTGACGGTATTATTTATGGCGATGGTCCGGATAACGGTTATGTGCGGGGCACGGCCTTTATCCATGTGCCGCTTGATTTCCGCTTTGACGTGCCCGACGGATTTTCAATGATCAACCAGCCCGATGCCGTCATCGCACAGGACGACGGCGGGGCGCAGATCGTGTTTGAAGGGGCGCCAAAGGCCAAGGGTGTCGGACTTGATCAATATCTGGCACGTGGTTTTTCCAGCAAGATCGCGATCACCAATATCGAGAATATCGATATCAACGGTCAGGAAGCCGCCACCGGCTATGCCGACGTCAATCTGAATTCTGGCGGGAAGGCGCGCCTGCGTGTGGTCGTGATCCGGCACGGCGAAAACGCCTATCAGTTCCTGTTCATCACACCACTTAATAAGGTCGATGATTATAACGTGGCGTTACGCCGCACGACATACAGCTTCCGGCCGCTCACCCGCGAGGAACAGCAGAAATTCCATCCGCTGCGAATCAAGGTGCGCGCGGTGAACCCGGAATATGACCTGTCGACCTTTGTCGGCCAGATGGCAGTATCACGCGAACCATCCGAAACCTTTGCCGTGCTGAACGGACTTGAACCCGGCCAGCCACCGGCAACCAATTCGATGGTCAAGGTTGTGATTGATTAAACAAAAAGGGCAGCAAATCCGGTTTGCTGCCCTTTTTATCTGACATTTTTCAAATCAGCTTTCGATGCGATCAATGATCGTGCCATCACGGCCAATCGCAACCGCGATCAACGGACCACCCCGCCCGGCCCCGCCATCAATCGACAGGGTGAATTCGCGTTCCTGCAGGCCGACATTGCCCGGTGCCGATCCGCGTACGATCCGGCGGCAATCGTAATAACGGTCCGTGATGCTTTCAAACATCGACCCGCCCCACCAGAAGGTATCCGTCTGCCCGGTCAGCGGGCGGGAACCATCCAGCCCCGCGTGAACGAAAATCAGCGATCCATCCGTGGCATAGGCTGCGTGTTTAAGATCAGACAAAAGTGAACTGTGCCCGGGCTTTCTGCGGAAGGCTTCGCCGAACTGGCCGGTCCATTGCGAAATCGCGTGCGCCCCCTGCCGCATCAGGGCCTGCGTATGCGAGGGATCAAAGCCATAGGCCCGAAGTGTTCCGGCAATGCCGCGCGACAGCATCCAGTCAAATACCTCGCCCGGGTTGGGGGCGAAATGAATCTGCTGCAATTTACTGAGCATTTCTTCGCTCGCACCGCGCAGAAAGGCGATATCGGCGATATCAACACCATCCTTGGCAAGGAAATAGCGGCGGAACAGCAGCACTTCATTGATGGCGCCCGATACGGCCTCGGCCGTGCCATCGCCCCAGTAATTGCCAAGATAGACCAGACGATCACCTGCCGCAATTTTCCCCCGAAGCTTGCCATGAACGGCCTGCAGCGCGGCAAGATCGCCATTGATCGCACCAACGGTCCAAATTTTGTCCGCCGGTTTTATCGGTGCCAGAACTGCGCTCATCGCCATAACGTGCCCAAAATAAACAAAACCGGCCCAAGATTACCTTGTAGGCCGGTTTTTAAAAAGAGGTCTCTGTATAAGAAAGCTGTACAGACGTATCAGGCAGCTTTCTGCAACAGTTTTTCGAGCTTGCCCGATGCCTTGTCCTTGTCGATCTTTTCGATCGCGGCCAGTTCATCAACGAGGCGTTCAAACGCTGCTTCGTAAATCTGGCGTTCAGAGAACGACTGTTCAGGCTGGGTGGCGGTACGATGCAGGTCACGGACCACTTCGGCGATCGAAACCGGATCACCGGAATTGATCTTTGCTTCGTATTCCTGCGCACGGCGCGACCACATGGTACGTTTGACGCGTGCACGGCCCTTAAGGGTGATAAGCGCCGAGTCCATCTGTTTTTTCGAGGACAGCTTGCGCAGTCCGGAGTTGCCCACCTTATTGACCGGGACGCGCAAGGTCATGCGGCTCGATTCAAAAGTGATGATGTAAAGGCGCAATTCCTGACCCGCGATTTCCTGGGTTTCCAAGCCATCAACACGGCCAACACCGTGTGCGGGGTAAACAACGTAATCGCCAACAGCAAAGGGCAACTTATCCGACATCAAGCTTCCTTCCGGCCCAAACAGGCCTGGTCATTCAACTGTAACACTATAGACCCAGCGACGCGAAGAGCTTCACACGACCATGCTTTTGGCGAAGTCGCGGTTTTTGACAGGATATAATAACGGAGATCCGACTGCGCGGAGCGAGCCTGCCGAGCCCTTGAACGCGAGTTGCCCACAATAACACAAAGAGCCGGCCTATCACAGATTTTTTCCGTGCGACCGGCTCAATGCAGCCATGCGCCAATAAAATCAGGGCGCAAAAACAGTTTTATTACAGGCGTTTAACGCGTGCGATCAATCACCGGTTCCCGGTGCTTCGCTAAGCAATTCAGTCTTGCCCGACTTGCCATTCCATTCGTCGGCATCGGCCGGTGCATCACCCTTGCGCGTAATATTCGGCCAGACTTCCGCGAATTTGCGGTTGATTTCGAGCCAGTTATCCAGATTCGGCTCGGTATCGGGAATAATGGCCTCGGCCGGACATTCAGGTTCACAGACACCGCAATCAATGCATTCGTCCGGGTGAATAACCAGGAAGTTTTCACCTTCATAGAAGCAATCGACGGGGCAAACCTCGACGCAGTCCTGATACTTACACTTGATGCAGTTTTCTGTCACCACATAGGTCATGGTGTAACTCCGTTCAGGTTGCGAGGCCGTGATGCGGCTGCGCCCGCGCTCGGCCTTGTTCTCTCTCGGGGATTGGGTTATCACGCACGACGCTTGTGTGCAACTCCAATAAAATCCCATTTTTTTTAGTAGTATTGCTCTTTCGACGCATTGCGATATCGCAGATTTTTAACGCGCATCGGACAGGCAAAATCGGCTTTGGGCGGAAAATACAGATTTCGTCGCCTTTTTCCAGTATTAGAAGCCGTGCAACAATTGCTTTTGACGCATTAAGCACATAGTCTTGACTGTGCAAATGGTCATAGAGCCATGCAGGGGTGTGGATTGGCGGAGGGTAGCCTGAAAACGCAACGGCTCAGATGGCGTGATCGCTTGTCTGTCAAACAGGCACGTGCAGCCGTCATAATTACCCTTTTGATTGGTCTGTTTTTCAGTTTTGCCCAAATTGCCTGGGACCTGCATGAAGAACGCAACCTGATCGACAGGACCGTTAATCAGGTTTTGTCGACTTTGCGCGAATCCGCGACACAGGCGGCCTATGGGCTTGATGAAACGCTTGCCGCGCGCGTTGTATCAGGCCTGTTTGAATACGAACCGGTTTACAGCGCAACCCTTCGTGACAATTTCGGCAATGTGCTGGCGCAACAGTCACGCCCGCAATCGTCATCGGGCCGCTCAGCCCTGACCGAAATGATGTTTGGTAACAACCAGCAATATGATGTCCCTCTTGAAATCGGCGAGAGTCGCGATCTTGTCGGGCATCTTGTGGTGCGGATCGATACCGACCTCATTGCTGACGGTTTTATCAATCGTGCAACCCGTATCCTGACATCTGGCATTTTGCGCAACTTCCTGCTCGGCCTTGCGCTGGTTGCATTCTTCTATCTGACCCTGACCAAACCGCTTTTGCGCATATCCCAGGCCGTCATCGGCATCGACCGCGACAATCCCGATGCCACCGGCATCACGGTTGCCCGCCATCATGAACGCGATGAACTGGGTCTGTTGTCGCACTCGGTCCGATCACTGGTTGACGGTATTGCGACCTCGCTTGGCAAATTGCGCCAGACCGAACAGCAGATGCGCGATAACGAATCCCGTCTTCGCGCCATCGTCCAGAACGTTGCCGACGGCATCCTGACGATCACACCGGGTGGCACCATTGTTGAAATCAACAACGCATCCTTCCCTTTGCTGGGACTTTCCGAGGACGAAACACCAAAAGGCCGGTCCTTTCTTGAATTCGTCGCCCCGCGTGCGATCCCGCATTTCGAAGAATGCCTGAGCGAACTTGCCGGTTTCCAGACGCGCGACCATGTGGCCGAACAACGCCTGACATTGCCGCTGGTGCGTCAGGACAAGACCGAAATTGAAGTTAGTGCTGCCTTCCGTCCGATCCCTGAGGCGGAAACACCGCTGATCACGGCTGTTCTGCACGATATTACAGCGCGCAAACGCTACGAGGAACAACTGGTCTATATGGCCAACCACGATGCGCTGACGAACCTGCCCAATCGCAGCATGCTCGAATACAGTCTGAAAACGGCACTGGAAGGTCACAAGCGCGATGCACAGGGACCGCGCGACCGGGCCACCGCCATCCTGTTTATTGATCTGGACAGATTCAAGCTGATCAATGACAGCCTTGGCCACAATGTCGGGGACTTGCTGCTTAAGGCCGTTGCCGACCGGCTGCGCCGGGTTGTCAGCCGACAGGAGGTCGTTGGCCGCCTGGGCGGGGACGAATTTCTGATCATCATTCCGCGCCTGCGCGAAACACAGGATGCCGCAACACTTTCGCAGGCGGTTCTTGATGCCCTGTCCCCGGCCTTTGATATTCAGGGGCGGCAATTGTTCATCACGCCATCCATCGGGATCGCCCTTTGCCCTGCCGACGGGGATGATTTCCCGACACTGATGCGCAATGCCGATACGGCAATGTATAGCGCAAAGGCCCGTGGTGGCGGGACCTATCACTTCTTTACCAAGACGATGAATGAAAGCGCGGTTGCCCGCCTGGCAATTGAAAACGATCTGCGCGAAGCCCTGGCACAGGGTCAGTTCGAACTTTACTACCAGCCCAAAATAGATTTGGCTTCCGGCGGTCTTGCCGGACTCGAAGCCCTGATACGCTGGAACCAGCCAGGGCGCGGATTTATTTCCCCGATGCAATTCATCCCGGTTGCCGAAGAAACCGGCCTGATCGGCAAGATCGGGGAATGGGTGCTGCGCCGGGTCTGTGACCAGATCCGCGAATGGGATCTGCTCGGCCTGCCGCCTGTCAGCATTGCGGTTAACCTGTCGCCCCGCCAGTTGATCGAAGGCAGAATTACCGAAACGATATCGCGCATCCTTGACGAAACCGCCACACCGGCATCACGTATTGTCCTTGAAATCACCGAAACGGTGATGATGCATGAAATCAAACGATCCGCATCAATCCTTGATGAATTGCGTAAACTTGGCCTGCAGATTGCCATTGACGATTTCGGTACCGGATATTCGTCACTGGCCTATCTGAAACGGTTGCCGATCAATTCGATCAAGATCGACCGATCGTTTGTCCGCGATGTGACGACCGATCCCGACGATGCCGCGATCACAAATACGATTATCATCATGGGTCATAATCTGGGCCTGAAAGTCGTGGCAGAAGGTGTCGAAACCCAGGAACAGCTTGATTTCCTGCGTCAACATGGCTGCGACGAAATCCAGGGCTTCCTGATTTCCGAACCGCGACCGGCAAATATCATCGCCAAACAGATCGAACAGCTTTCGCGCAAGGTTGCGCCTACTCTATAATCGGACCTATCCTTGCGGGTGGCGCTGATACCACAAAAACACAAACCGAAGATCCGAGAAAAACATGTCCCAGAAGCGATCCGTCCTGCTTGTCGATGACAGCAAATTTGCCCGACTGCTGGTTAAGGCCTTTATCACCAGCAACTTTGCCGACTGGCGGGTGGATGAAGCCGAAGAAGCCGAAAAAGCGCAGGCAATGGCCGCCGAGCACGCCTATGATTACCTTGTGATCGACTTCAACATGCCCGGCATGAACGGGCTGGAATTGGGCGAAAAGCTTCGCGCGGCTTATCCCGATGCTGCAATTGCGCTTCTGACCGCCAATATACAGAAGGAAATCCAGAACAAGGCGGCGGGACTGGGCATGGATTTCATTGCCAAACCGCCGACCGAAGAAAAGATTTGCGATTATCTGAAAGGCAAGGAAGCCGGGCGATGATCGATCTGAGCGAGCTTGAACATGACACGATCAGTGAACTGATCAATATCGGGGTCGGTCGCGCCGCCGCGTCACTTTCGGAAATGGTCGATCAGCCGGTCGAACTGACGGTCCCGACGATTACCTTTGTCGAACGGTTTTCCGATTCAAACCTGACATCATCGCCCGAAGAAGTGGTTTCCGCCGTCAGCCAGACATTCGATGGCCCGTTCAAGGGCGAGGCCATGCTGGTTTTCCCCGAAAAGCGCAGCCTTGAACTGGTGCGACGGTTGCTTAAGGTTGATGTACCGCTCGACACCCTGACCGATCTGGAACAGGAAGCCCTGATGGAGGTCGGCAACATCATCCTGAATGCCTGTCTTGGCAGTATTGCCAACGTTCTGGGCGAGCCGATCAATTGTTCGATGCCGACCTTCCGCAAACGCGAAACCAAGGCGCTTTTGAATGATGAGGCCGCGTATGATACCACCTCGGGCAAGATGCCGGTTCTGATGATCCTGCATGTGCAATTCATGCTGCGCCAGAATGACATTGATGGTTATGTGCTGTTTGTCATGGATCTTGACTCGATCCAGACCCTGAAGGAACTCGTGCGGCGTTTCCTTGAAAACTCGCTCGGTTAACGGGCAGCAGCGCGATGACAAAACCCACCTCCCCGATTGTCGATATCAAGGATGCCGCAGAAGCCGCCGACCTTTACGGCAATCTGCTTGATACAGCCGATGTCGGCCTTGTGGTGATCGGGGCAGACCGGGCCATCTGCCACTGGAACCAGTGGATGCAAAGCCGGTCGGGGATTTTGCACGAACATGCAATCGGCAACCGGTTAAGCGCCCTGTTCCCCGAAACCCGGTTGGGGCGTCTGTGCCAGGCTATTCAGGATTGCCTGGAATTCGGCATGCCTGCCGTGATTTCGCCGTCCCTTAATCAGGGAGCCCTGCCGCTTCGTCCGCTGCCGCAATTTGCCGCGACATTTGAACGCATGGAACAATCCATCCGTGTTCATCCGATCACGACATCGCGCGGGGACAAGCTGTGTTCACTAACTGTACGTGACGTCACACTTGCCGTGCAGCGCGACCGGCTTTTACGACAGCAGGCTGCCGAATTGGCCGAACTGGTGACCCAGACCCGACGCAGTGAAGACCGTACACGTGCGATTTTGCAAAACACCATCGATGCCATTCTTGTCGCGTCCGATGATGGCAATATCGAACCGCTAAATGCCCGTGCTCAGGAACTCTGCGGCCCCGAAGGCGACCCGGAACTGAGCAACATCATCCGGTTTTTGCTCCCCGACAGCAAACATACCCCACCGCAACGCCCGACTGCGGACCGTCTGCTGACCGATCTTGGCACAGGCGTGATCGAGGTTCTGGCCTGCACCAAAAACGGTCGCAACGTACCGCTTGAAGTCGCAATCAGCCACTTTTCGGCTGACGGGCGATATCATTACATCATCACCCTGCGTGACATTTCCCAGCGCAAACGCCATGAAATGGAAATCCAGCGCACCATGGCGGAACTGGAACGATCCAACAGCGAGCTTGAACAGTTTGCCTATGCCGCGTCCCACGATTTGCAGGAACCGCTTCGCATGGTGTCGAGCTATACGCAGTTGATCGCGCGGCGATACAAGGACAAGCTTGACGAAACCGCCGATGAATTCATTCATTATGCGGTCGATGGCACCCAGCGCATGCAGCGCATGATCGATGATCTTCTCACCCTGTCGCGGGTCGGGCGGCACGGCAAACCGTTCCATGCAGTGCCACTTGACAGCCTGTTTGACGCGATTGCCGCCAATTTCAGGCGGGCGGGACTGGGTCCGGCGGGCAACATTGTTCGCGATGGCTTTCTACCAACCGTGACCGGTGATGCCAGCCAGCTTTTGCTGCTGTTCCAGAACCTTGTTTCGAACGGCCTTAAATACAGTGACCCCGACAAGGGCGAAGTCCGGATCTATGCCGGGGAAACCGATGAAAGCTGGAAGGTTTTTGTTGCCGATAACGGCATCGGCATCGAACCGCAATATCACGCGACAATCTTTGAAATCTTCAAACGTCTGCACGGTTACGGGGAGTATGCCGGGACCGGCATCGGGCTTGCGATCTGCAAAAAAATCGCCGACCGGCATGGCGGCACGATCACGGTTGAAAGCGAACCGGGAAAAGGCAGCACGTTCTGCGTTGAATTGCCAAAAGAATTGCCGATTGTGATCGCGCAAGAAAGCATGTAGTTTTCGTTTACGTAAGCGTAAACCTGAACGGGATGTCATGAACGACAGCTATTCCATCACCGACCTTGCCCGCGAGTTCGACGTCACGACGCGTACCATCCGTTTTTACGAGGACCAGGAACTGATCGCGCCAGCTCGTCAGGGGCAGACCCGCATCTATAGCCAGCGTGACCGCGTGCGCCTGCGTCTGATCATGCGCGGCAAACGGCTTGGCTTTTCGCTTAAGGAAATCCGCGATCTGCTGGACCTGTATGATACGGACCGCAGCGAAATCATGCAGTTGACCATCCTTGTCGACAAGATCAATGAGCGCCGCGATACCCTGCGCAAACAGCGTCAGGATATCGACGCGACACTTGATGAACTCGATAAGCTCGAAGAAACCTGTCAGGAAGAACTGACCCGTAAATCGGGCTAAGCGGCAATACCCAACACCCGACAGCATCAGACGCCTGTGCCCGGCTCCCCGCCCTGTGTTACCGGGATGGATGCGGGAATGCGCGACGGGCGTGACAGGATGAAACAGCTGACTGGGATTGCGACCAGCAACTGGATCATCACGACCCAGCGGTTTTCAACAAAGATCAGGGATGCGGCAATCACCACGACAAAGGCCGACATCGCCATGATCTTGGCCCGACGGTTGATCACGCCATGTTCGGTCCAGTGACGGATGGACGGGCCAAAATGTGGATGGTTATAAATCCACGCATGCAGACGCGGCGATCCTTTGCTAAACAGCCAGGCCGCCAGCAACATGAAGGGCGTCGTCGGCAGAATTGGCAGAAACGCGCCCACAATGCCAAGTCCAACTGAAAGCCAGCCCAACGCCAGATAAAGATACGATGCCTGCACGTCTTATTTCCTGTTTACAGCCCTGCCCGCCCCTGACAGGGTAAGTGCCTTCAATGTAGGTGGAATGCGATCGATTTTCAATCGACAGCACCCACCGGTTTCCGGGCATCCGCCGTGCAAGTTCGCCGCACAACTTATCGCCCCATTACTTAGACGATCCGCCATGCTCGAAATCTCAAATGATCTTTATCTTGATGAACGCCACCTGCAATTCCAGTTCGTGCGTGCATCCGGTCCGGGCGGCCAGAACGTCAATAAAGTATCGACCGCGGTACAAATGCGCGTGCGCATTGATGATCTGACGGAATTGCCGCAACGCGTGCGTGATCGCCTGCGCGAACTGGCAGGCAGCAAGCTGACCAATGACGGGGAAATCATCTTTGACGCGCAGCGTTTCCGCACACAGGAACGCAACAAACAGGACGCGATAGAACGGCTTCTAGCCCTGCTGCGCAAAGCCGCCGAACGCAAAAAGTTCCGCGTCAAAACCCGCCCGTCCCTATCGGCGAAACGCAAACGGGTCGACACGAAGAAGAAACGCGGCGATGTCAAAAAGATGCGCCAGCGACCGATGGATTAGACGGCAAAGCCCGATCACGAAACCGGGCATTTATGCAGCCAGTCATCCATCAGGGCCGCCATTTCCGAATTTTCCACGCCTGCCTGTGACAGCGACTGCCATGTCGCAAACTGCACCGCGTGCCGCGCGACCGCCTGGCACATTTTGCCCGTGCGCCGGGCATCGGGAAGGCTTGCCAGGACATCAACACACAGCATGTCGAGATAGGCATCAAAGCCCGTCATGTGTTCGTGAAGCGCCGCAACGCTCTCCCGATCTCGATAGCAATGATCCCACATATAGGCCGTTTCACCATAATAGTGATAAAGCATGCTAAGGATCGCAAGGCCCCAGTCACCCTCTGCCACCGACTCGCGCCATGATGCGGGATCGGGCGGCGGGTTAAGGCTCAGCCAATGTGACGAGCACGCATCAAGCAGTTCATTTTCTTCGGTAAAATGCCGATAGACCGTCAGGCGCTGCACCCCGGCGCGGTCGGCAATCGCGCTGATGGTTGTGCGTGCAGGGCCGACTTCACCATGCAAACTCATCGCGGCCTCGACAATCTTCAGGCGCGTTTCATCTTCTTTTTCTGCGCGTAACGTCTTGTTGTATTTTCGTTTTTCCATTTAATTAAACATCACTGTTCTTTTAAATACAAACAAAGGGAGCTGCACTCTTCATTTTAAATGAACAAATATGATCATTCATTTTTTGATGATTCCCCCAAAGAGCCACAAAATACACATGATGCAGCCCAACCCTGAATTTAACCATCATCACCAGCTTTGCCGAAATGAGCAAGATGAACCTTCGGGACATCCCGGTTCATATTACAGATTTCCAATCCGGATTTGCACGCAGCCAACCGGGTTTCTATAACTGTCATGGAATGACATAGGATTGGCTGACATGATCATCGATTGGGACGAAATCGCCAGACCGGCCCTGCCCGCCAATTGCGGATGGCGCGGCACCTATCGCGTGCGATATTCGGAAATTGGGGATAACGGCCTTGCGATGCTGCCGGCTCTTGCCGATTACATGCAGGATGCGGCCGGCTGGGGCGCCCGTATCCTGAAACTGGCCTATGACGATACGGTGGATCAGGACATGGCATGGGTGCTGGCGCGCATGGTCATTCATGTGCGACGCTATCCCGGCAATGGCGAGGATATCATTGTCGAAACATGGCCATCGGGCGTTGCAAGACGTGTTGCCACTCGCGATTTCCGTCTGATCGATGGCAAGGGTGATGTGATTGCAGTCGCGCAAAGCTTCTGGGCGATGTTTGACCTGATTGAACGGCGCGCGGCAAGCTGGCCCGACTGGATCGAGGAAAGGCTGCCAGACCCGCCCGGCCCGAAACTGATCGCGCCGCCGTTTCGACCGCCCTTTACCAGCGACCCGTTACCCGAAATCGACAGCATAAAGGCCCGGCCATCCGACCTTGACCTGTATGGGCATGTCAACAATGTCCGCCTGATGCAGTGGGTCCTCGGCGCGACCGGTGCGGATGCAAAACCGGACTTCCATCCCGAAAGCATCGATATCCAGTTCCGCACCGAATGCCGGGTCCAGGAACGGGTCACGGTGCGCCAGAAGGACGGATTTGCCGCGATTACACGCGACGGAGACGGTGTTGATCTGGTGCGTGCGCACGTCGTGCCCAAAAACCGTACCGCATTAGCCTAGGATCAGGACAGAATTCCGAGCAATTCGGCAATCGGCCTGAAACTGCGGCGGTGATGCAGGGTCGGGCCAACAATGCCAAGCCCGTCCATATGCTTTTTCACCCCATAACCGGCATTGCCATCCCAGCCGAAATGCGGATAGCGCACGGCAAGGCGGGTCATGGCGCGGTCGCGCACGACCTTGGCGACGATGGATGCCGCCGCGATGGATAATGATCTGCCATCACCCTTGATGACCGTTTCGACCGCACAGGGCAGCCCCGGGTCACGATTGCCGTCAACCAGCGCCTGATCGGGGCATTGCGGCAGGCGCGCCACCGCACGGCGCATGGCGACATATGTTGCCTGCAGGATATTGATCCGATCGATCTCGCGGACAGATGCCGCACCGATGCCGACCTCGGCACAGCCCATGATCACCTCAAACAGAAAGTCGCGTTTCTTGACCGACAGCTTTTTGGAATCGTTAAGTTCCCCCAGAAGGACTTCCGGCAACCGTTCATCGCGCGGCAGGATAACGGCCGCCGCAACCACCGGCCCGGCCAACGGCCCGCGACCGACCTCGTCGATCCCGGCGATCCGCCCGCAATACTGATCTTCGATGCTGAAATCCGGCATGTGAAACGCGTTCCTCCTGCCCCTTGTCATAACAAGATCAGGGGCAGATCGGCAATGTCATCTATGAGGACGTTTTGCAAAATCATCCGCCGTGATGGCATATTGCACGATATCGTTGTCGTCCTTGTGAGGACACATGCCGATCTTTCGCGCCACCGCAAGTGACCCGATATTCCGGGCATCAATACAGGCAATGAAACCGGGCAGTTTCATTTTTTCAAACCCATGCGCCAACAGGGCATTGGCGGCCTCGGATGCATATCCCCTGCCCCAGAAAGCCGGTTTCAACCGCCAGCCGATTTCGATTTCGGGCCCAACCGCATCCTCGGGGATCAGCAGTACCCAGCCAATGAAACGATCCGGTTCCGTTTTTAAAAACAGCGACCAGTATCCAAGCCCCGGCCCGTAATCCGTGGTGATGCGATCATGGATAAAGGCACGATGTTCGGCTTCGTCGGCCCACGGTCCCTGAACAAAGTCGGTCACACCGGGTTCACGATCCATCGCAAAGCAGTCTTCAAGATCATCCAGTGTTCGCGGACGCAGCCAAAGCCGTTCGGTTTCAAGGATCATGCGGTTTCCCTGTTAACAGCATACCAAAACGGCACCGCATGAACGGTGCCGTTTGCAAATCTCCACCCGTGTTCACTTCTGATCGGGTTTGTATTCTTCGCTGGGGTCATAGCCATCCGGGCCAACCGGATCAAACGTTGCCCAGCCTTCGTCCTGACCGCTTTTCGGAAGGTCCGCGTGCGGATCGACATGACGCAGCATATAGGCCTTGGCGATCAGGTTCGCGGTAATCGGTGCCGTCAGGAACAGGAACAGCGTGATCAGCAATTCATGAATGGTGAAATGCCCGCGTTCGATCCAGAAGAACAGCATTGATGCGATCAGGATTCCGCCAACGCCAACCGTGGTTGCCTTGGTCGGCGCATGAAGCCGCGGCAGCAATTCACGCAGTTTGAGCATCCCGAACGACCCGATCAGCAGGAACAATCCGCCAATCACGATCAGAACAGAAATGACGAGTTCGGCAATAAACGGCATCGTCTCTCTCCCTATTCGATGATGTCGCCGCGCAAGACGAACTTGCAATAGGCAACGGTGGAGACAAAGCCGAACATGGCAAACAGAAGCGCCCCTTCGAAATACATCGAGGTTGCACGGCTGATCCCGTACAGCACCAGAAGGGCGATGGCGTTGATTGCCATGGTATCGACGGCCAGAACACGGTCCGCGATGGTTGGTCCCTTCGAAAGCCGCCAAAGGTTCATCAACAGGGCGACCGCCACACAGATAAAGCCGAAATTCAGTGCATATTCGATCATTCGAAAATCTCCTTCAGACGGCCTTCATAGCGGGTCTTGATATCATCAACCACGCCCTGCGGGTCCGGCGCATGCAGGCAATGCACCAGAAGGCTTTTGGCATCGGCACTCAGATCAATGGTCACGGTGCCCGGCGTCATGGTGATCGTCCCCGCAAGGGTCGTGATCGCCTCGGGCGAGGTCAGATCAAGCGGAACGACAACGCATTTCGTTTCAAGGCTTTCGGCCTTGCGAAACAGGATCAACCCGGCAACGACAACATTCGCCACCAGAATATCCCACAACACGATCAGGCCGTATTCGCAGATCGCATAGGCATTGCCAACCTTTGGCGCCGCCGGCCAGAAACTTGACGTGATCAACGGCACCACAATCGCCAGGATCGCACCAAAGACCACGGCACCGGCCGATATTTCATTGACCAGCAACACCCAGACAACCAGCAGGGCCAGCGACAGAAGCGGGTGGGGAAGACAACGTTTCAACATCATCACTATCCTTTCATCACCGCTTACTGGCCAGGCTGTGTGGCGGGTATTTCACCCAGCACAGCCCGGATGTAATCCGTGGTGTCAAACAACTGCGCTGCCGTGCCCTGCAGGTAATCCATGATCGGTGCTGCAAACACCGTCAGGGCAACAAGTGCACACAGCATTCCGCAGGCGGCAACGATCGGAAGAACCGGCCAAGTTGCCCCCTCGACCTCGATCACACCTTCGGCCGAGGCACTTTTCCAGAACAGGACACTGCCTGCACGGCCAAAACCGACAATGCACATCAGCGACGTCACAAGAATGACTGACCAGATCCAGACAGACAGGTCGCTGTCACGTGCCGCATCAAGGATCATCAGCTTGCCGATAAAACCGCTAAGCGGCGGCATCCCGGCCATGGCGATGGCCGCAACAAAGAACAGAACCGCCAGAAGCCCCGATTGATGGAAAACCGGTGCCGTTTCAAGTTTGTCGCCATAGATGCCCCCCCGGCGTGACGCCACCAGATCACCGATCAGGAACAGGGCCGCCCCGGCAAAGGTCGAATGCAGCAGGTAATAAAGACCGGCCGAAATGCTTTCGGGCGTGAACAGCGCGATGGAAATCAAAAGCGTTCCCATTGATCCGATCACGGAAAACGCAATCAGGCCGTTCAGCCGCTTGGCCGCTAGCACCCCGATCATGCCAATCGCCAGTGTGACAATCGCCGCAGGCAGGATATAGGGCTGTGCCAGCCATGCCATATCACCGGCATTTTCGCCAAAGCCCAGCGAATAAACGCGCAGGATCGAATAGGCACCCACCTTGGTCATGATCGCAAACAGGGCCGCCACCGGTGCCGGTGCATTGGCATAAGTCCCGGGCAGCCAGAAATGAACCGGCACCAAAGCCGCCTTCACACAGAACACCAGAAGCAGGATCAGCGCCCCGGCACGCAGCAACGCGGCATCACCGGCGGCCACCTGCGGCACCTGGATGGCAAGATCGGCCATGTTCAGCGTTCCGGTCACGGCATAGATCATGCCGACCCCGACCAGGAACAGGGTCGAACCCGTCAGGTTGATGACGATATACTGCATGCCCGCCTTAAGGCGTTCCGCCCCGGCACCATGCAGCATCAACCCATAGGATGCGATCAGCAGCACTTCGAAGAAAACGAACAGGTTGAACACGTCACCGGTCAGAAACGCACCATTGACCCCCATCAACTGGAACTGGAACAGGGCGTGGAAATGCTGGCCACGCTTGTCCCATTCGCTTGATGCAAACAGGATGACACCAAGACCGAGGATCGAGGTCAGAAAGATCATCATCGCCGACAGGCGATCCAGTACGATCACGATCCCAAACGGTGCCGGCCAGTCGCCAAGTGCGTACATTTCCGGGTTGTTGTTATTGGCAAAAATCACCAGCGACAGAGTGACCGCCACAAGGGCAACGGTCGAGGTGATCGAGAATATGCGCTGCAGAACAATGTCATGCCGAACCGCCAGAACAATCAGGGCGGCCATCACGGCAGGCAGCACAATGGGAACGACAATCCAGTGACCCATCAGTTTTTGTCTCCTGCTTCGGAAGGCTCGCCAACCGGGCGACCGTCAACATGGTCATTACCGATTTCAAGATAGGCGCGGATTGACAGCACAACGATAAGTGCGGTCATCCCGAACGAAATCACGATCGCTGTCAGGACAAGTGCCTGGGGCAGCGGATCGGTGTATTCCGTAACACCATCACGCAGGATTGGCGGCATATCGATGGTCAGGCGCCCCATGGCGAACAGGAAAACGTTCACCGCATAGGACAGAAGCGCCAGACCGATCACCACCGGGAAAGTACGACCACGCAGCAACATATAAGTGCCGCACATGGTCAGAAGCCCGATACTGCTTGCTACAAGAAACTCCATGATATCAGGCCTCTTTCTCAGCTGTCGCGACCTGCTGGGCCGCGGCGGACGGATCATGGTCCATCGGCTCGGGATTGATATCGACATGCTCGGCCATGCGTTCCACCTGCGACAGTTTGGCAAGGGCAAGGGTAACCGCCCCGACAACCGTCAGGAACACGCCAAGGTCAAAGCCCATGGCAGATGCCAGTTCAAATTCGCCGACAATCGGCAGATGAACATGGACAAAGCCACTGGTCAGGAACGGCAGCCCCGCCACCCAGGCCGAAAGACCCGTAATGGCCGCGGCAATCACGCCCAACCCGATCATGCCGTGATAATTGGCTTTCATGCGGTTCTGGGTCCAGCCAAAGCCCGACGCCATATATTGCATGACCAGTGCGACCGAAACGACCAGACCGGCGATAAAGCCACCGCCCGGTTCGTTATGGCCGCGCAGGAAGATGTAAACCCCCACCAGCAGCGCCAGCGGCAACATCACCCGCGTTGCAATGACCATCATCATCGGATGGCGATCAGCCGACCGGCGATTATCGACCACCCAGCTTGCAAGACGTTTCGCCGCCTCACCCTGGGTAACCGTTTCAATCAGGGCAAAGATCGAAAGGGCGGCAATGCCAAGAACGATGATCTCGCCAAAGGTATCAAAGCCACGGAAGTCGACGAGGATCACGTTGACCACGTTGGTCCCCCCGCCTTCGATTTTCGAATTGGCCAGATGATAGGCTGAAATCGAATTGGGCAATTCACGCGTCATGATCGCCCAGACAGCCCCGCCCATGCCAAGACCGGCCGCAATTGCAATTACCCAGTCGCGGAACTTGCGTCCCGGCTGGCTTTCCTTCGGGGTTTCCTTTGGCAGGATGTTCAGCGCCAGCAACATCAGGATGACCGTCACCACCTCGACCGAGATCTGCGTCAGGGCAAGATCAGGTGCCGACAGATAGATGAAGCCAAGCGAGACGATCAAACCGATGACACCCACCAGAAGCAGGGTCAGAAGCCGGTTGTGATGCATTGCGACCGCCGCGATACAGGTCCCGACCAGAAGCACCCAGCCAATGGCCGCGGGCGGTGAAACGGCCAGAAGTTCACGTGTGCCTGCGGTATGATCCGGTTCGGCATAGAACCCCGAAAGACCGATGGCAATCGCGGCAAAGACCATAACCGCAAGATAGCGTTGCAGCGAACCGTTATGCAGATTGTCCGATATCACACGGCAAAGCGCGACGACCTTGACGATCAGGCAGTCAAACATCGCCTTGGCGTCGGGCCGCGACAGGTTGGCCGTTACCGACATCAAACCGCCATGGCGCAGCAAAAGCAACGCACCGCCGATAAGGGCAATCGTGCTCATGGCAAGTGCCGGGGTCAGACCGTGCCAAAGTGCCAGATAATAGTCCGGAAGATTCCCGCCCGTGACCGCATTGGACGTGGCCGCCACCAGCGGCCCGGCAATTGCCGCCGGGAACAGGCCGATCAGAACCACAAGAACCGTCAGGAATGCGGGCGGTGCCCACATGCCAAAGGGCGGATCATGGGGGTGATGGGGCAGTTCATCACGGGTTTTGCCAAACCAGACATGGAAGATAAAGCGCAGCGAATAAGCAACCGAGAACAGCGCGCCAACAGTCGCCAGCAACGGCACGATCCAGTTCTGATCAAGCCAGACGGTATGCCATGCTTCTTCCAGCATCATTTCCTTGGACAGGAACCCGTTTAACGGAATGATCCCGGCCATCGATGCGGCCGAAATGATCCCGATGGTCCCGGCAATCGGCATCAGGTTCAGCAACCCGCCCAGACGGCGGATATCGCGCGTCCCGGTTTCATGGTCGATGATCCCGGCGGTCATGAACAGGGCCGCCTTGAAGGTCGCATGGTTGATGATATGAAACACGCCCGCAACCGCAGCCATCGGCGTTCCAAAACCAAACAGCATGGTCACAAGACCAAGGTGGCTGACCGTGGAATAGGCCAGAAGCCCCTTAAGATCATGTTTGAAGATCGCAATCCATGCGCCTAGCACCATCGTCACAAGACCGGCGGTCGCAACGATATAGAACCATTCCGGCGTTCCCGACAGAACCGGCCACATGCGCGCCATCAAAAAGATGCCCGCCTTGACCATGGTTGCCGAATGCAGATAGGCCGAAACCGGTGTCGGTGCGGCCATGGCATGCGGCAGCCAGAAATGGAACGGGAACTGTGCGGATTTGGTAAAGCAGCCCAAAAGGATCAGAACAAGGGCTGGCACATAAAGCGGTGACGCCTGGATCAGATCGGCATTTTGCAGGATCACCGTCAGGTCATAGGACCCGACGATATTTCCAAGGATCAGCATCCCGGCAATCATCGCAAGCCCGCCTGCCCCGGTGACGGTCAGCGCCATACGCGCGCCCTGTCGACCTTCGGGCAGATGTTTCCAGTAACCGATCAGAAGGAAGGATGACAGCGACGTCAGTTCCCAGAAAATCAGCAGAAGCAGAATGTTGTCCGACAGAACAATGCCGACCATCGCGCCCTGAAACAAAAGCAGGAACACATAGAACCGCCCCATCGGATCGTCTTTCGACAGATAGAAACGGGCATAAATGATGATCAGCAGACCAATCCCCAGGATCAGTGTCGCAAACAGCAATCCCAGACCATCAAGGAAGAAGGTCACGTTCAATCCCAGCTCGGTCAGCCATTCATAGCGGACCTGAAACACTTCGCCGCCAATAACGGCCGGCGCCTTGGCGATAAGCAGGATCAGGGCAAGCAGCGTGACCGAGCCGGTTGCTGTGGCGCACGCATTGCGCCCGGCCCTGATCATGACGGCGGGTAACACCGCCCCAAGGAAGGGAAGCAAAACAATGAGGGTGAGACTCATGAAAGACCCTTATATTTGGAAAACGCCGCAACGCCCCCAACGCGCAACAGCAAGAAAATTCTGGCAGAAAGTAATATTTGTGCTGAAAATGGTCAAGAAAACCCAAACGGCGCAGTTTTTTGCCTTCAGGTTGTCAAGTGATGCGGATCACCGACTCTTTTCGCTATTCCGGCTCAAAACTATCGCCGTCCTCCCGCCAGTCGGATGGCTTCGGGCATGTTGCGCAATCGTCCCATGGCGATAAAGCCCAGTAATGGCCCCACCGCCAGCATGGCAAACGCCCCCCACCAGCCAAAACCATCGGCAATCACCGGCACCAGATGGATCGATCCAAGGGCAATAAGAAAGCCGATGGCATTTTGCATGGTCAGCGCCGTTCCCACCTGATGGGGATCGGCCAGTTCGATCACGCAGGATGAAAATTGCGCAGAATCGGCAATCACCGAAATGCCCCAGACAATACAGACGACAATCAGGATCGGGACCGACGCATCGCCAAGCGCCCCGGCAACAAGGGCGCAGATGCCACTGACCGCCATTGCGGCCATGGTCACCGTCGTCCGCCCGATCCGGTCCGCCAGCAAACCACCCGCAAGGCTTCCGAACGCGCCGATACCGACAATCGCAAATGTCAGAAGGGCCGCCCAGATACCGGGATTATCAAATTCCCGCCCGGAAAGCGCCCCATACAGGAACAACCCGATCCAGCCCCACATGGCATACAGTTCCCACATATGCCCGAAATACCCGTAACAGGCATGGCGCAGGGGTTTGTTCGACCATATCTGCCCGACCATACGCGGATCAAATCGCGGGGATTTGCCCGGCGTCCCGCCCAGCTTGACAAATAGGATCGCCACACCGGCGATATAAGCCGAAATACTGGCGATCACGATCACCATTCGCCAGTCAAGCGGTACTGCCACGGCAAACAGATGCGGCAGGGCCGACCCCATGGTCAATGCACCGACCAGCAACCCGACCAGAAATCCCGTATCGCCGCGTGACCAGGTCGCGACCATTTTCATGCCGATGGGATAAATTCCTGCCATGCAGACCCCGGTAATCAGGCGAAGCCCGATCACAACCACCCCGTCGACCGGCACGGTCAGGATCAGAAGATTGGCGGTCGCGGCAATCAATGCGGATGCCGCCCAGAAACGCCTTGGTTCAACCCGGTCGGCCAGACCGAAAAACGCGCTGATCAAAGTGCCCAGTACAAACCCCAGCAAGACCGAACTGGTAAACAGGGATGATTGCACCGCCCCCAGATCAAACTCGGCCCGCAATTGCGGCAATACCGCCGTTGCCGAAAACCACAGCGCAAGTGCCATCAACTGGCAAATCGTGATCATGCCAACGGCAAATGGCTTGCCTGCCTGCGCCATGCTTTCCCCTGTAATCATTCAAATTTATGCGCCATCATACATTGCCAAAGGGCAATGACCAGTGGCCCATGCACAAAACAAAAAAATGCCGCCCGAACAAAGCCGGACGGCACCAAGTTTCCCGAGCGGGAATGAAACGGGTAGATGCCTTTTCGCAGTATCGGTCCCGTGACGGGACAACTGCAAAAAGGATTCTGGCGGCCGCTCAGGAATAGTCGCGCTGGTCGTCGATCACCTTGCCATCATTGGGCAGGCTGCCCGGTGTTGCGATTTCGACCCTGCCGCGCAGCTTGCAGATCGAATGCAGGCTATCCATCACCGCATCGGCACTGAACCCGGCGGCATCGGTTTCGCAGGCAAGCGTCATGACATCGACATCGTTTTCACGGGTTACGACCAGACGGGCCTTGCCGATATCCGCATGGCGTTTGACGACCTCTGCAATCTGGTGGGGATGGACAAACATGCCTTTGACCTTGGTGGTCTGATCGGCACGGCCCATCCAGCCCTTGATACGCATATTGGTCCGCCCGCACGGGCTTGGCCCCGATGCAATCGCCGAAAGATCACCGGTGGCAAACCGGATCAGCGGATAATCCATATTAAGGCTGGTAACGACAACCTCGCCCACCTCGCCCTCGGCCACCGGATCACCGGTACCGGGACGCACGATTTCAAGGATGATGTCCTCGGCAACGATCATGCCGCTTTTGGCATCGCTTTCATAGGCAATCAGGCCAAGATCGGCACTGGCATAACATTGCAGCATGGCAACACCGCGTTCGGCAAACCAGTCGCGCAATGACGGTGGCAATGCCTCGCCCGACACAAGCGCACGGGTGATGGATGAAACATCCCCGCCCAGTTCGTCGACCTTTTCCATCAGGATTTTCAAAAACGACGGTGTTCCGGAATAGCCGGTCGGTTTCAGGTCGGTGATCGCCTTGATCTGGGCCTCGGTCTGGCCAACACCGGCCGGGATCACCGCACAGCCACACGCACGCGCACCGCTGTCAAAAATGAAGCCGCCCGGTGTCAGGTGATAGGACAGGCAGTTATGAATGATATCGCCCGGTCGGAACCCGGCAGCAAAAAACGCGCGCCCCATCCGCCACCAGTCATCACCCTTGCCTTCGGGATCGTAAATCGGGCCCGGACTTTGGAAAATACGGCCAAGGGCCGGAACCGGTGTTGCATTCAACCCGGCAAAGGGCGGATTTTCCGCCTGCATCGCAATCAGATCGGATTTGCGCGTCACCGGCAGCTTTGCCAGTGCCTCGCGACTGTTGACCGACTGCGGATCAACATCTTCAAGGATACGGCCAAACCCGGCGGCCTTGCTTTTTGCGTGATGAATAACCCGCGGCAATGCCGCCATCAAACCGGTTTCACGGTCTTTGGGGCTGCGGGTTTCACTGGCGTCAAAGAAGGTATTAAGCATGGTGGCCGGGTCCGTTTTCTGGTCGTTACAAGGCACAGGCGCGTGTTAAAGCCAACGCTTGCGACGTTTGTACGATTTGATGTTCTTGAAGCTCTTGCGGTCTTCCGAACCACCGCCAAGATAGAATTCCTTGACATCTTCGTTGTTCAGAAGCTCGTCACGGGTACCATCCAGAACCACCTTGCCGCTTTCCATGATGTAACCGTAATCGGCAACCTTCAGCGCAAAATTGGCGTTCTGTTCAACGATCAGCATGGTGATGCCCTGCTCGCGGTTGATCTTTTCGATGATCCCGAACACTTCCTTCACCAGCAAGGGTGACAGACCCATCGAAGGTTCATCAAGCAAAATCATTTTCGGACGCGCCATCAACGACCGGCCAATCGCCAGCATCTGCTGTTCCCCGCCCGACAGATAACCGGCAAGCCCGGTGCGTTCGCGCAGACGCGGGAAATATTCGAACACCATGTCGATATCGTCCTTAACGCCCTTGTCCTTGCGGGTATAGGCGCCAAGCCGAAGGTTTTCGACACAGGTCATGTCTTCGATGATGCGGCGGCCTTCCATGACCTGAAACAGGCCGGAACGCACGATATCCTCGGGGCTGCCATTGGCGATCTGCTGCCCCATGAAATTGATGTCACCTCGGGTAACCTTGCCATCCTCGGTCTTGAGCAAACCGGAAATGGCCTTAAGCGTGGTCGATTTCCCGGCCCCGTTCGGGCCCAGAAGGGTCACGATCTTGCCCTGCGGAACTTCAAGCGATACCCCGCGCAGCACAAGGATCACCTCGTCATACACGACTTCGATATTGTTGACCGACAGCAACGGTTCTGCGGTTTCGATCTTGCGGGCGGGCTCTGACATGGTGTCCCCTTCAATCACGTTCTGATTACATCTCCCGGCGCCGGGGCGGGCGCGCTTTTCGCCACCCCGCCCCGAACACCTTCGGGAAACAGCCGTCTTCTGACTACGACTTAATAGCCGAGCCAGTCGTCACGACGCGGCAAAGTTACCGTAGTCAGTTTCTCGACCGTCGGCTCACCGCCCTTGGCACTGCCGTTATAGATATTCACGGTGTTGATGCCGCGATGATCTTCGGCCGTCCAGGTTGCCGGCATGCAGACACCTTCAAGACCTTCCGGCACCCAGTCAGTGCGGGCATACATGCCAGCCTTGATGTTTTCGCCGGTGATGCCGCCATTGGCCTTGGCCCATTCCATGGCTTCTTTCATGTAATAGACCGAGCAAATGCCGCGGATATAGTGGTGCGTACGGAACTGTTCGCCAGAGCTGTCCGACATTTTCGATATCTCACGCACCAGTTCCATGCCCGGTACGCCCTCGTCGGTCCAGAAGCTGGTCATGGCCGGGAAGACATAGTTTTCGACATCGCCGATGGTTTTCAGCGTTTCAAAGTCGCCCGCCCAGATATTGGCGAGCCATTTCGGGGACGCACCAACCGTGTCACACGATTTCACCAACGAAACCACCGACGGGCCGAGGTTGCCAAGATACCCATAATTGGTTCCGGCTTCCTTGATTGTCAGGCACTGCGCCTTGAAATCGCCTGGCTTCATCGAAACAACAACCGGCTCGGTCACTTCAAAACCAAGTTCGGTCGCATATTCCGCACAGGCTTCTTTGGGGGCGTTCGGATACGGGTGGTTATCCCCGATATGCGAAAATACCGGCTTGCCAGAACCACCCGATGTTTTCCAGTCTTCGGCGGCCCACTGAACCATCGCACGGCAGGCATCGGAATAGGATGCGCCATAGAAGAAGTTATAGGGGGCCGGCTTTGCGGTTTTCGGGTTTTTCGCGGTCGGATCGGTCAGATGGCCGGAATAGGATGCGGAATAGACCGGCACCTTGTCCTGGGCCACAAAGCTGATCAGGGCTTCGGTATCGCCCGTGCCCCAGCCCTGCATGGCGACCATTTCATTGCGCGAACGCCATTTTTTATAGTTCGCAATGGCCTGCGGCACCTTGTAGGCGTAATCGACCGATTCAGAATCCAGAACCGTGCCGTCAATCCCGCCATGGGTGTTGACATAAGACAGTGCATCGCGAACCCCGTCGGCATAAAACTTGCCGATGAAGCCGGTGGCACCGGTGATATCCATCAGATGGCCGACGAATACTTCGTCTGCCTTGGCTGCCGTTACCGACAGGCCGGTTGCAACCATCGCGGTTGCAGCAATCAGTCTTTTCATCACGACGTCTCCCTTGGACGTTTTCATCAACGATATAGCCTCCCGGTCTCCCCCGATTTTGATCCCGCCCCTTTTGTGTTTTTTAGCGGGGCGGGTTTCGGCGGTAATTATCAGTACGAGAAGGGATAAAGCTTCCAGTACGCCCTGATCTGCTGCCAGCGGTGCGCGAGCCCGTCCGGTTCGAAGATCAGGAAAAGGATGATGGCCAGACCGATCGCCATCTCCTTGATATAGGCCAGTCCATCGGTCACAGCCGTCGAATTGGCCCATTCGAAAACACTCAGAAGTCCCACGCCGTTTTCCATGACTTCGGGCAGCAGAACCATGAAGACGGTTCCCATCAGCGTGCCCTTGACCGAGCCAAGGCCGCCAATGATGATCATGCCCAGAAACTGGATCGACAGCAGGATGGTAAAGCCCTCGGCCGAGACGAAGCCAAGATAGTGGCCATACATCGCCCCGCCGACCCCGGCATAGAAGGATGAAATCGCAAAGCTCATCAGACGGTATTTCGTCAGATTGATGCCCATGATTTCCGCTGAAAGATAATGATCACGTACCGCAACAAAGGCACGGCCATCACGGGTCCGCATCAGGTTCGTGCCCAGCAGATACATGATCACAAGGAAGAACAGGCAGACATAGAAGAAGCTGAAATCATCCAGCACTTCATAACCGAACACATTGACCGGGTTCGCCGCTGCCCCATAAGACCCGCCGGTAAACCAGTCGGCCCGGGCAAAGAAATCTTCCAGGATGAACTGGGCTGCCAATGTCGCAATCGCCAGATAAAGCCCCTTGATCCGGGCAGCCGGCAGACCGAACAAAAGCCCGACAGCCGCCGTCATAAGCCCCGCCAGCGGGATCGACAGCAAAACCGGAATGCCGGTCGTATTGTTGATCCAGGCGGATGCGAATGCGCCAAAGCCAAAGAACGCCGCATGTCCCAGCGAAATCTGCCCGGTGAAACCGACCAGAATATTCAGACCAAGGGCGGCAATCGCAAAGTACGAGATCTGAATGAACAGGTTGACGTAATAGCCATCCAGAACAAACGGGATCAGGGCGGTTGCAATCACACCAAGGATCGCGGCATTGCGCACAAAGGTGGTGTCGAAAATCCGCGTATCCTGTCGATAGGTGGTGCGAAAATCACCACAGGGACGCATCGAAAATCCAGCCATAACGTATTACTCCGCCCCTTAGATGCGTTCGATGTCTTTGGTGCCAAACAGACCGTATGGCTTGATGCAAAGAATGATGATCAGCACATAGAACGGTGCGATCGAAAACAGGTTGCCCCAGTGCAGATACTGACCGTCGACAAACTCGGCGGTGTTTTCCAGAAGACCGATGATCACACCCCCGACAATCGCGCCGATGATTGAATCAAGCCCGCCCAGAATGACCGCCGGGAAAACCTTGATCCCGATCACCGAAAGCGCGGATGAAACCCCGTTGACCATCCCGATCACGATACCGGCAACACCCGATACCAGCGCTGAAATCGCCCAGGACATGGCAAACACGGTCTTGACGGAAATACCAAGGCTTTGCGCGACCTGCTGATCAAAGGCAGTGGCCCGCATCGCAAGGCCCAGCTTGGAATATTTGAAGAACCAGTAGAACGCCGCCATGATCACCAGCGAGATCACGAAACTCATGATATAGGCGGTTTCGATCTGCATGCCGAAAAGGTTGATCGACCGTTCGCTGAACACCTGCGGATAGGTCGCGGTGGTCGCACCGAATATCCATTTCGTTGCCGCTTGGAAAAAGATCGAAAGCCCGATCGTCACCATGATCACCGAAATGATCGGCTCGCCAATCATCGGGCGCAGCACCACCATTTGCAGGACAATGCCAAACGCCATCATGAACAGCAATGTGAACAGGAACCCAAGCCAGAAGGGCATCTGCATTTCCACCAGAAACGCATAACAAACCCATGCCCCGATCAAAAGAAACTCGCCCTGTGCGAAGTTCACGATCTGGGTCGATTTGTAAATCAGCACGAAACACATGGCGACCACGCCATACAATGTTCCGACAATCAGCCCGTTAAGCAGAAGCTGGAACAGAAGTTCGAAATTCATGTTGCCATCCCTGTAATGGCGGCCCCGCAACCTTGATGGCATTTGGGGCGCACTGTTTTATCGCTGCCTTATTCGGCGGCTTTGGGGGCCGTCTGTGCGGCCTTGTCCCCGTCCAGATCGACGACCTTCACACTTGTCTGGATGCGGGTTTTCGACCCGTCCTGGAAGGTGATCATGGTGTCGATATCAACCTTTTCATTGCCGGCATAAATCGCGTCGATGATGTCGGCGTATTTTTCCGCAACCACGCTGCGACGAACCTTGCGGGTACGCGTCAGTTCGCCGTCATCGGCATCCAGTTCCTTGTAAAGCAGCAGGAACCGCTTGATGCGCTGGGCTTCCGGCAGGGTTTCATTCACCTGACGGATTTCATCAACGATCATGTCATAGACCTGCGGCTGGGCTGACAGATTGGTATAGTTGGTAAAGGCAATCCCGCGCTGCTCGGCCCATTTCGCCATGATCGAATAACGGATACAGATCATGGTCGACAGGAACGGCAATCCCTTGCCAAGGATCACGGCCTCGGCAATGAAGGGCGAGAATTTCAGTTTGTTTTCAATAAACTGCGGCGAGAAACGCACACCTTTGGATGTTTCCGCCAGATCTTTCAGGCGATCAATCACCACAAGATGCTTGTTGCCTTCCTTGAAGTAACCGGCATCGCCCGTATGCATCCAGCCATCCCGGACATCCTCGTCATAGGCCGCCTGGTTTTTATAATAGCTGGTAAACATGCCCGATGTGCGCGCAACAATCTCGCCAACACCGTTTTCATCGGTATTGATGATTTTGATTTCCGAATTATCAAACGCGCGCCCGACCGTATCGAAATCAATGTCATCGGGCTGATGGATGGTATAGGCACCGCAAAGTTCGGTCTGCCCGTAAAGCTGGCGCAGCGGCACGCCCATGGCATGAAAGAACTTGAAGGTTTCCGGCCCCATCGCCGCCCCGCCGGTCGCAGCAGACCGCAAATTGGAAAAGCCCAGCCGGTCCTTTAACGCATTCATCAACAGGACATCGGCAACCCTGGAATGGCCGCCGCCATCAAGGGCGGTGCGCGCCAAAGCCATGCCGAAATCATACATTTTCTGTTTGAACAGGGTAGCATCCATCATGCGTGCCCGCACATCGGCGGCAATGGCTTCCCAGACGCGCGGCGCCAGCAGGACGAAGTTCGGTCCGATCTCGCGAAGATCGGCCATCATGGTTTCCTGTTCTTCGACGAAATTGACGATCTGGCGACTGATCAGCGACTGACCGACGACATAAACCTGTTCCATGATCCAAGGCAGCGGCAGAACCGAAACATAGTTGTCACCCGGATATTTCGGATCGGCCCGCAAATAGGCCGCACAGTGATCAAGGAAATCACCGGCATTCAGCATCGCCATTTTCGGCTTGGACGTCGTGCCTGACGTGGTGCACAGGATCGCGCATTCATCACCGCGCGTATCGGCCACCATCCCGTCATAGGCACCGGGGTCTTTTGCCTCGACCGCACGGCCAAGCTCGTAAAGCTTTTCGATATCCATCAGGCGCGGGTCTTCGTATTTCCGCATCCCGCGCGGATCGCAATAAACGATATGTTCAACCGTCGGAATCTGGTCTGCCAGTTCCAAAAGCTTGTCACACTGTTCCTCGTCCTCGGCGATCAGAACCCGTGCACCGGAATAAGTGATCAGATAGGCGACTTCTTCATGAAGGCTGTCCTGATACAGGCCGACCGACATGGCACGCAGCGCATGGGCGGCAATTTCGCCCCAGACCCATTCCGGGCGGTTTTCGCCGATAACGCCGATCACATCACCGGGCTTGATGCCCATATCGCGCAGGCCAAGCGCCATCCATTTGACGCGGTCGTTATAATCTTTCCACGTGAATTCCTGCCAGATGCCGAATTCCTTTTCGCGCATGGCAATTTCGTCGCCCCAGTGGCGCGCGTTATAAGCCAGCACCTTCGGAAAGGTATCAAGCGCCTGCACATCGGCATAATCGGGTGTATTGCTGCTCATGTTCAGGCCACCTGCTCGTCTTCATCGGTTGCGTCATCATCTTCGCCGAGATAGGCCTTTTTGACATGGGCATTCGCCATGACTTCTTCGGGTAGGCCGGCCGCAATCTTGCGCCCGAAATCAAGAACCATGACCCGGTTGGAGATATCCATCACCACCCCCATGTCATGTTCGATCATGACAACCGTCATGCCCCATTCTTCGTTCAGATCGATGATAAAGCGCGCCATGTCCTCTTTCTCTTCGAGGTTCATGCCCGCCATCGGTTCATCCAGCAGGATCAGATCGGGGCGCAACGCCACCGCACGCGCCAGTTCGACACGCTTTCGCAGACCATAGGACAGCGTTCCCGCCGTTGCCTTGCGAATATGGGAAATTTCAAGGAAGTCGATCACGTCCTCGCAGAAGCGCCGATGTTCAAGCTCTTCCTTCTGCGCGCCGGAAAACCAGTAAAGCGGCCCGGTCAGGCAATTGTTTTTCAAAAGATGGTGCCGCCCGACCATGATGTTATCAAGCACACTCATATGGCCAAAAAGCGCCAGGTTCTGGAAGGTACGGCCAATGCCCAGCTCGGCACGGTCATTGGGCTTAAGCCCCGTGACATCCTTCCCCTTGAAGGCAACGGACCCGGTGGTCGGCTGATAACGACCCGAAATGCAGTTAAGCATCGATGTCTTGCCAGCCCCGTTCGGACCAATGATTGAAAACAGCTCGCCGGGCTGGACGGAAAAGCTGACATCGCTCAGCGCGCGCACGCCGCCAAACACAAGCGACACGTCGCTGATCTGCAAGATGGGACCCTGTGACGTCATAACGTCGCTTATCCTCCCTGACTTGGGCCGCAGGCATCCTTGTGTCCGGTTGACCGGATCAAAGGTGGATACCCCGTACCTCTTGTTCAGTTTCCCTGATGATGTGCCGGTTTTTATTTGCCCCGGACCTTACGGAAACCGGGCTTGACACATTTAATACGTATTTAAGTACCAATTTCAGCAAATCACGTCAACGTGTTGCACAGCAACGGATTGAGACTTTTCACAAATTCGCGCTGCACAATTTTTGCGTTCTGGTCTGATGAATGCATTTCCACCTATAATTCCGTAAGGTCATCGTGGCACAACCCGGAAACCGAAAACCCTGAAATTATTGCGCCGCACCATTGGGGTCCCTGTTCGCGCTGCACCACGTGCATTCCGGCAAACCCCGAAATTGCCCCCTTGCGCAATCAGGCAGCCACCCGATTCGTTGCCGTTTGGACAGGCTTCTCCCCTTATTGTACAGGTCGCCTTCTACATTCGAGTCTTTCCAAACTGGACGGTGACCCCGTGGACTCGCAAACGATGTCCGGGCGGATTTGCGGCGTTTTTCACCGGAATCACATACCTTGCGATTGCCATTACACGCCAGCCATTCACCAATTCGTTGTTATCGCAGGGATTTCAAGAATGACCCTTTTGCGGGTCTGGACTTTCAGGGGGAATTGTGGTGTAACCCCGTGGCACATACATATGTAGCCGTGACCCGCGTCACGAGAAACAGATAGCCCACCGCTCGGCGCTCCGACGGTCGGGGTGTCTTGTCACGACAAGCCCTTTAACCACCTTGAGGAGGGTCTGATGTCCATTTGTGGCAAAGACAACCTGCAAACGCGCCGCACGCTGAAAGTCGGGGATAAATCCTACGACTATTACAGCCTTAAAGTTGCTTCCGAAAAAATCGGCGACGTTTCCAAACTTCCGTTTACGCTGAAGGTCGTTCTGGAAAACCTTCTGCGTTACGAAGACGATTTCACTGTCAAAACCGACGATGTCAAAGCTGTCGTGGAGTGGCTCAAATCCCGTACGAGCTCGCACGAGATCAACTATCGTCCGGCCCGCGTCCTGATGCAGGACTTCACCGGCGTTCCCGCCGTTGTCGACCTTGCCGCGATGCGCGATGCCGTCGTCAAAATGGGTGGCGACGCCCAGAAGGTGAACCCGCTTTCACCGGTTGACCTCGTCATTGACCACTCGGTCATGATCGACTTCTTCGGCACCGACGACGCACTCGACAAAAACATGGAAGTCGAGTTCGAACGTAACGGCGAACGCTACGAGTTCCTGCGCTGGGGCCAGAATGCGTTCAACAATTTCCGCATCGTCCCGCCGGGGGCAGGTATCTGCCACCAGGTGAACGTCGAACATCTCGCCAAGGTCGTCTGGACCGGCGAAGATGACAACGGCAAAACCGTTGCCTATCCTGATACGCTGGTCGGTACCGACTCTCACACCACCATGGTCAACGGCCTTGCCGTTCTGGGTTGGGGTGTTGGCGGTCTCGAAGCCGAAGCCGCAATGCTCGGTCAGCCGATCTCGATGCTGATCCCCGAAGTCGTCGGTTTCAAACTGACCGGCTCGATGAAAGAAGGCATCACCGCAACCGACCTCGTGCTGCGCGTCGTTCAGATGCTCCGCGAAAAAGGCGTTGTCGGCAAGTTCGTCGAATTCTATGGCGACGCGCTTGACCATATGAGCCTGCCGGATCGTGCGACCATCGGTAACATGGCACCGGAATACGGTGCGACCTGTGGCTTCTTCCCGATCGACGATGAAACGCTTAACTACATGCGTAACACCGGCCGCTCCGAAGAACAGATCGCACTGGTCGAAGCATATGCCAAAGAACAGGGCATGTGGCGCGACCCGAGCTTCGAAGCAGAATATACCTCGACCCTTGAGCTCGACATCTCGACCGTCGAACCGGCCCTGTCCGGTCCGAAACGTCCGCAGGACCGCGTTCTGCTGAAAGATGCCGTTTCAAGCTTCACCAAGACCTTTGCCGATATGGCGCCGGGTGTTGATGCGGATCGTTCTGTTCCGGTTTCGAACGAAAACTTCGCAATGAAAGACGGTAACGTCGTTATTGCCGCAATCACGTCCTGCACCAACACCTCGAACCCGAGCGTGCTGATCGCAGCCGGCCTGCTGGCGAAAAAAGCGGTTGAACTCGGCCTGCAGCGCAAACCGTGGGTGAAAACCTCGCTCGCACCGGGCTCGCTGGTTGTTGCCGACTATCTCGAGAAAGCCGGTCTGCAGTCCTATCTCGACAAGCTTGGCTTTAACGTTGCCGGTTTTGGTTGCACCACCTGTATCGGTAACTCCGGTCCGCTGGCCGACCCGATCATCGAGGCAATTGACGGCAACGACATGCTCGTTACCGCCGTTCTCTCGGGCAACCGTAACTTCGAAGGCCGCATCAGCCCGCAGGTCAAGGCAAACTACCTTGCCTCCCCGCCGCTGGTTGTTGCCTATGCCATTGCCGGTAACCTGAAGGTCGATCTGAACAAAGACCCGATCGGTACCGACAAGAACGGCAAAGACGTCTTCATGAAAGACATCTGGCCGACCAACAAGGAAATCGCGGACACCATCGCGTCCTCGATCTCTGCTTCGATGTACAAGGATCGTTACGACAACATCTTTGCCGGCCCGAAACCGTGGCAGGAAATCGAAGTCACCGAAGGCGAAACCTTCGATTGGGATGGCAAATCAACCTACGTCCAGAACCCGCCCTACTTCGTCAATATGGCGAAAGAACCGGGTGAGTTCTCGGAAGTCCATGGTGCTCGTCCGCTCCTGATCCTGGGTGACTCTGTCACCACCGACCACATTTCTCCGGCCGGTTCGATCAAGGCAGAAAGCCCGGCAGGTGAATACCTCAAGGCTCATGGCGTCGAAGTTCGTGACTTCAACTCCTACGGCGCACGCCGCGGGAACCACGAAGTCATGATGCGCGGTACCTTTGCCAACATCCGTATCCGCAACGAAATGGCACCGGGCACCGAAGGTGGTGTTTCGGTTCATTACCCGTCCGGCGAACAGGGCTGGGTCTATGATGTTGCCATGCGTTACCAGGCAGAAGGCACCCCGCTGGTTGTCATCGCTGGTAAGGAATACGGCACCGGTTCGTCCCGTGACTGGGCAGCCAAAGGCACCAACCTGCTTGGCGTCAAAGCTGTTCTGGCCGAAAGCTTCGAACGTATCCACCGCACCAACCTGGTCTGCATGGGCGTCCTGCCGCTGCAGTTCAAGAATGGTGAAGGTCGTGCGACCTACAAGCTTGATGGCACCGAAGTCTTCGACGTTCTGGGTATCGGCAACGGTATCAACCCGATGCAGGACGTTACGGTTCGTATCACGCGCAAGGATGGCTCCACCGAAGAGGTCATTGCCACCTGCCGTATCGATACCGAAAACGAAGTCCTTTACTACCAGAACGGCGGCATTCTGCAGTTCGTTCTGCGTAACATGATGAAAGCGGCCTGATTTCTCCTGAAATCAGAAGCTGACTGAATGCGAAACACCCCCGCCTTTTATGGACGGGGGTGTTTTTTTGCAGGAACCTGCACCTTTAAATTGCGCCAAATCCAAACCACATCTATCCATTGATTTATAACAAGTCAGCCATCCCGACGATTTGCTAGGGATGAGGCTAGACCAGAAATGCCCGCAAACCGGGTGCCAGACAGGATTTGGACAGCAACAGGTTATTATGACGCGCCCCAGTTTTTCGGATGGCAAGCCTCCCCACCTGACCGTAGGTACGATTTCCCCCGGCATTGTACTGCACTGCGGGCCGGAAACCGCCATTGGCCAGGCCATCGACATGATGCGCGAAGCCAATTGCAGCTCCATCATTGTCACCAGGGATCATCTGCCGGTCGGAATCTGGACGGAAAAGGACTGCCTGTCCCTGCCGGCCGACTGCGAAGCCACCCTGAACGAGCCGATATCAAAATGGATGTCGGCCCCGGTTCACAGCATTTCCGTCCACGCCACGCCCGAGGCCGCGATCATCCGCATGCGCGAACGCCATGTCCGCCATCTGGTTACCGTGGACGAGGAAAACCGCCTTGCCGGAATCATCAGCCAGTCGGATCTGATCCGTCAGCAGGGAAGCTGGCGCAAGCTTGGCGATGGTGATGTCGGTGCCGCCATCCGCCGCACGACAATCTTTGTCGATGGCGATATTGCGATGTCGGAACTGCGCGCCCGCATGCATGACGCCAAATGCGACTGCGCGATTGTTTATGATCCGTCGGTTGCGACCGACCCGGTCGCGATGCTTGATCAAACCGGGATCATCACCGAACGCGATATCCTGCGCAATCTGGCCAATGGCGATCACGCAACCCCCGCCATCAAGGTCGCCAGCCGTCCACTGCGCGTTATTTCCGCCAGGGCCAGCCTGAACAATGCCCGCGACACGATGCTGTCCGAACATATCCGCCATCTTGCCGTCATTGATGAATCCGGCAACGTGATCGGTGTTCTGTCATTTGCCGACCTGCTGGAATTCATCGAACAGGACTACTTCGCCCATCTCCGGTCCGTGATGGAAGGCCGCGATATCGAACTGAGTGCGGCGCGCCGGTCACTGTTTCTGGCAGACAAGATCATTGAAACCTCGCCCGACGGGATCATGGTCTGTGCCGCTGACGGCACGATCGAACTGGTCAATCCTGCCTTCACGCGCGTAACCGGCTACACCGCCAGCGATGTGATCGGCAATAACCCGAATATCCTGCAATCCGGTCGCCAGTCCCGCGAATTTTATACCGCGATGTGGCGCGATATTGCGCGACAGGGCAAATGGGAAGGCGAAATCTGGAACCGTCGCAAATCCGGCGAGATTTATCCCGAATGGCTTTCGATCATCGCGATCCGCGATGCCGATGGCCAGATCAGCCAGTATGCGTCGATCTTCACCGATATCAGTGAACGCAAGAAAAACCGCGAGGATATCCTGCGGCTTGCCCATATTGATGAACTGACCGGCTATCCCAATCGCCGCCGCTTCCTTGAACTTCTGGCACATGGCATCGGTGAGTCCCGGCGCAAGGGAACGCGCCTGACGATCCTGCTGCTTGATATCGATAATTTCCAGCGGGTGAACAACACACTGGGCCACAGTGACGGCGACGATGTTCTGGTCGAAGTTGCGCGTCGCCTGCATCGCCGTCTGGATCAGGGCGGGGTTCTGGCACGTGTCGGTGCGGATGAATATGCCATCCTGCTGTCAGGCGGCCAATCTGCCGATGATGATGCTGCACTGGCCGACGATCTTCTAAAGGCATTAAGCCAGCCGCACCGCACCAGCAAGGGGCAGGAAATCTATCTTTCAGCCAGCATCGGCATTGCATCATTCCCCCACGATGCCAACGATACCGCCAATCTTTTGCGCAATGCCGAAATTGCCATGATGCAGTCCAAGGAACAGGGGCGAAACCGGTTCAGCCGCTATAACCGCGCCAGCCATTCGCGCAGCGATACCGACCTTGCCCTTGAAACCGCATTGCGTCGCGCCCTGGACCGGGATGAATTTCATCTGGTTTATCAACCGCAATTCGAAGCCCGTACAGGCAACCTGCACGGGGTCGAAGCCCTTTTGCGCTGGAACCATCCGGAACGCGGCCCGATCCCGCCAACCGTGTTCATTCCCGTGGCCGAGGAAATCGGCGTCATCGGGGAACTCGGCCGCTGGGTATTGCGCCATGCCTGCCGACAGGCCGTTTCATGGCGCGAAAAGGGCCTGCACAACATCACCATGGCGGTGAATGTCTCGGTTCAGCAATTCTATGGCACGGTTGATCTCGCCGACCAGATCAGAACAATCCTGGTCGAAAAAGGCATGGCTGCCGACCGGCTGGAAATCGAAATCACCGAAAGCCTGTTCATGCAGAACATTGATGAAATGCGCGCCAACATGCAGCGCATTCGCGATCTCGGTGTCAAAATCGCGCTGGATGATTTCGGCACCGGCTTTTCCAGTCTCAGCTACCTGCGCAAACTGCCCTTTGACACGATCAAGATGGACCGCAGTTTTGTAAGCGACATCAATCAGGGGCGCGAAGGTAGCACGCTTGCGATCACCATCCTCAATATGGCGCAGAACTTGCGCAAAAAATGTGTCGCCGAAGGTGTCGAAACCAATGCCCAGCTCACGCTTCTGCGCGATGCCGGCTGTGACTACATTCAAGGCTACCTCATGGGAAAACCAATGAGTGCCGATGACATATTCGATCTGTCACAGCAAAGATCGGCCGAAGCTTCCTGACCCAGACAAAAGGGCGGGGAATTTCCCCGCCCTTCGCATTTCGGATGCTTTGAAAAGCTGGCCTAAAGCACGCCAAGCCCCTTCAGCAGAATGAAGGCAATCGCAAGCGGTGCGATGAACTTGACGATAATGCCCCAGGCATTGATCCAGCCCGGCACGACGCCATTATGGGCGGCGATGTCTTCCTTGGCCTTGCCCCAGACAACCCAGCCGACAAACAGCGAGATGAACAGACCACCAATCGGCAGCAGCAATTTCGAGCTGATGTAATCCATCAGATCAAAGAAGCCGAGGCCAAAGATGGTGAACTCGCCCATGATGCCAAGCGACAGCGAGGACGGAATCCCCAGCAGGAAGATAATCACACCCACCACGATTGATGCCGATTTGCGGCTGATGCCACGGTCATCGACGAAATAGGCGACAACCACCTCAAGGATCGAAACCGCCGACGTCAATGCCGCAATACCGAGCAGCAGGAAGAACATGAACGCAAAGACAGACCCCATCGGCATATGCGCAAACACCGCCGGCAGCGTGATAAAGGTCAGGCCCGGCCCCGCACTTGGATCAAAGCCGAAGGCGAACACGGCTGGCAGGATCAGAAGACCCGCCATCACCGCAACCGAGGTATCAAGCAGCGTCACCCAACCGGCCGAACTTGCGATATTTTCCTTTTTGCTCAGATACGAGCCATAGGTAATCATCGCGCCCATACCAAGCGAGAGCGAGAAGAACGCCTGCGAAAGGGCTTCCGATACCGTCGTCCAGGTGACTTTGGAAAAGTCCGGCGACAGCAGGAAGGCAATACCTTCGCCTGCACCCGGAAGCGTTACCGAACGCACGATCAGGATCAGCAACAGCGCAAACAGGGCTGGCATCAAAATCTTGGACGCGCGCTCGATCCCCGAACCGACACCCGCCAGAACCACAAAGATCGTCAGCGCCATGAACAGCGCATGATAGATCAGCGGCGAAACAGGATCGGAAATGAACCCGCCAAAGATGCTGCCCAATGCGGCCGGGTCTTCAATCGCAAGCGCCCCAGTGATCGATTTGACCATGTAGGAAATCGTCCAGCCGGCAACGACACTGTAAAATGACAGGATGATAAAGGCCGCCGCGACACCACAGAAACCAACCAGCGGCCAGACGCCGCCTTTAAGCTTCGCGAACGCACCAATCGCATTCTTTTCAGCCATCCGGCCGATGACCATTTCAGCCAGCATGACCGAAAGCCCGATGGTAAAGACCAGCGCCAGATAAATCAGCAGGAAGGCACCACCGCCATTCTCGCCCGCCATATAGGGAAACTTCCAGATGTTGCCCAGCCCCACGGCCGACCCGGCAGCCGCCAGGATAAAGCCGAGGCGTGAACCCCAATGCTCTCGTTTAATCATTGCCTGCAAACCTTTCTTGGACCGGCATCCACGGAAAGTCGCTCCCGCCGCAGTGCCTGTTCCTCATTTTTCTGTATAAACGCAAAGGTGATTTCACCTCACGCATTCCGTGAAGACCTGTTGCCCCCTTTCGGAATTGACCGGAGCTAATAACACCAATCTCCCGAAATCTCCTGTCTAAATTCCCGGATTTCACGCAAAAATCGGTCGTTTCGGCGCATACGGACCTTTCAACGCCTTGTGATTGGTGGTTGATACGCATTTTGGGGCATCATCAAGCCATGAAACAGCTTCGCCCCCTTATCATCATGCTTGCAACCGCGTTTTTCGGTGGTTTTTCGACCGCATATGCAGCCGAATCCACTTCACCCCGCGCCGTGATCGAGCTTTACACATCCGAAGGATGCAATTCCTGCCCCCCGGCGGATCGCGTCCTTTACGAATTAAATCAGGAACGTAGCGACCTTCTCGCACTGTCCTTCCATGTCGATTACTGGAACTATCTTGGTTGGGAAGACCCGTTTTCCAGTGCCGCCAATACGGAACGCCAACGTGATTATGCCGGTCGCATGCGCGAACGTTATGTCTATACCCCGCAGGTCGTGATCAATGGTGATCATGTCGTGCGGGCCACCGCCAAAAGCCGAATCGTCACCACCAGCGATGAAACCACCCCGCTTCGGCAATGGGCGGAACTGGCCCTGCAATCGGATAAAAGTGCCACGCCCGCCAATGGCAAATTGAAACTCGGCATGGTCGATACCCCGCCCGCCGGTCAATCCTATCAGCTTTGGCTGATCGGCTTTGATCGCGAACATGAACGCGATGTCCGGTCTGGCGAAAATGCCGGTCGGCGTCTGGTTCACGCCAATGTCGTGCGCGAAATGATCGATCTCGGTCAGTGGGACGGCCAGCAGCGCGAACTTGATTTCGCCCTGAGCCAGCCTTGCGACGGTGGTGTTGTGGTTCTTGTTCAGGAAGGCCGCGGCGGCCCGGTTCGAAGCGCTTCGGTCATCCGCTTCTGATTATCTGTCCTTCTGCCAAACGCCGCAGCCGGTTTTTGATCGCTGCGGCGTTTGGCGTTTCTTTGGATTGATTTGAAACAATGTCATCACATCCAATGTCGGATAAAGCATGATTAATCACCCCGGACGCGTTATAGAAAACGCATATCCGGCATGAATTCCGACAGTCAAACGAGTTAGATGACAGTTTTTACCGGTTCTGATCTGACCTGTCTGCGCGGCGAACGTCTGGTCTTTGGCGATCTTTCCTTTGGCGCCAATACCGGCGATGCCGTGATGCTGCGTGGCCGCAATGGTGCAGGAAAATCAAGCCTGCTGCGCCTGATGGCGGGCCTTATGCCCCCGCGCCTTGGCACCATCCGCTGGCAGGGCGATGATATCGCCGATGATAAAATCGCCCATCGTGCCCGCCTGCATTACCTTGGTCATCAGGATGCCATCAAACCGGTTCTAAGTGTTCGTGACAATCTGCGCCTGTGGGCGGAACTGCGCGGTATTTCCCATATCGACGCCGAAATCGATCAAGCCCTTCGCGCCCTTGATATTCATCATCTTGGCAACACCGCCGGGCGATATCTTTCAAGCGGCCAGAAACGCCGCACCGCCCTTGCGCGTATCCTGCTGGGCCAAAGCGACCTTTGGCTGCTTGATGAACCAACTGTTGGCCTTGATCGCGAAAGCTGTGCCGAACTGGCCCGCCTGATTGCCGAATTCCGCGCCAAAGGTGGCATCGTGGTTTATTCGACCCATGTCGATCTGGATATCGCGGCCCCGACCGTCCTCGATCTGGATCAGTTCGCCATCCCGATGATGGAATGGCTGGTCGAACAGAATGATGAAGAAGCAGACGAAAACCTGTCGCACGACATGAATCAAGGCAAGACGACGGAGGCCGCGATATGAATGCCTTTGTCGCCATCCTGCGCCGCGATTTGCGTCTGGCCCTGCGTCAGGGGGCGGATTCCGTGATGGTGGTTGCCTTCTTTATCGTAACCACCACCCTGTTTCCGTTTGGTGTCGGGCCCGAAGCCAACATTCTGGCGCGTATCGCATCGGGGGTGATCTGGGTCGCGGCCCTGCTGGCCGCCATGCTGTCACTCGAACGCGTCTTTCAGACCGATTACGAGGATGGCACGCTGGAACTGCTGACCCTGTCGCCCGCCCCGCTGGAACTGCTGGTGCTGGGCAAGGTGTGCGCCCACTGGCTGACGACCGGCCTCCCGCTAATTATTGCGGCACCGGTGATGGCCGTGATGCTGAATATGGATCAGGACGGCTTTGGCACCCTGATGATCGCCATGCTGATCGGCACACCCGCACTCAGCCTGATCGGGGCGATTGGCGCGGCACTGATACTGGGGGCACGGCGCGGCGGCGTACTGGTGTCGCTGCTGGTCCTGCCACTATATATACCGGTACTGATTTTCGGTGCTGGCGCGGTCGAGGCCGCATTGCTTGGCATTTCCGCCCAGGCACAGTTACAGATCATGGGGGCGATCCTGTTACTGTCACTGGCTGCTGCCCCGTTTGCCACGGCCCAGGCCATCCGGCAGGCAGTGGAATGACAAAGAACACAGACTGACGACCTTCGGCGGCATAGCCGCAAACGGACGAGAGAAAATGCATCGTTTCGCCAAACCAAGCGTGTTTCTGAAACTGACCGGGGCCATGATGCCCTGGATGGTCGCGCTGACCGTCATCCTCACCGTGGTCGGGCTTTATCTGGCCCTGATCGGATCACCGGTTGACTATCAGCAGGGCAACACCGTCCGCATCATGTATATCCATGTGCCCGCCGCATGGATGGGCCTGTTCTGTTATGTCGGCATGGCCCTTTGCGGCGCCATGAGCCTGATCTGGAAACATCCGCTGGCCGATATTTGCGCGCGCGCCACCGCACCGGTCGGCGCGACCTTTACCGCCCTGACCCTGATTACCGGGTCGCTTTGGGGCGAACCGATGTGGGGAACATGGTGGGTCTGGGATGCGCGCCTGACATCGATGCTGATCCTGCTGTTCCTCTATCTTGGCTATATCGCGCTGGTAAATGCCTTTGACGATCCCGAACGCGGGTCAAAGGCCGGATCGGCGCTGGCACTGGTCGGGGTGGTCAATGTGCCGATCGTCAAATTTTCGGTCGACTGGTGGAACACCCTGCATCAACCGGCATCGGTGGCCCGAATGGGCGGCCCCAGCATCGATCCCAGCATGCTGGCCCCGCTTCTGATCATGGCCTTTGCCTTTACCGGATATTATTTCATCATTCTGGTCCTGCGCGTGCGCCTTGAACTGAACCAGCGCCGCATTCGTGCCCTTCAGCTCAGCGGCCTGTTTGACGAACGCGCCGCTGCCAATGGCGATGACGACGCACTTGCCTATGATCAGGGTCACAACGCCGGAGCCGGAAAATGAGTGAATTCTTCTCAATGGGCGGATACGGCAGCTATATCTGGGCCAGCTACGGCATCGCTGCCCTTGCCATGATCGTCCTTCTGATCGCAACCCTGCGGGGCCTGCGTCAAAGCAAGACCGAACTTGATCAGCTTGAAACCGTTCTGAAAGCCCGCCGTCCCAGACGTGCCCGCACCACAGACCAGTCTCAGACATCCTGAGCGGAGAATATCGAAGTGTCTCTTTCGCGTGCCAAATCCCGCAAACGTCAGCGCATGTATATCATCATGGCCGCCCTTCTCGCGGTCGGTGCGGCTGCCGCACTTGCCCTGACGGCGTTTGAAGATTCGGTTGTGTTCTTCTTCAGCCCGACCGAAATCGCCGAAAAATCGCCGATTGACCCCGATCAGCGCCTGCGCGTCGGCGGCCTTGTCGAAGAAGGATCGCTTAAAAAACTCGGCGGCGGTGAAACCGTCACCTTCACCGTTACCGACATGGCAAATTCGGTCACCATTTCCTATACCGGCATCCTGCCCGACCTGTTCCGTGAAGGTCAGGGTGTCGTCGCCGAAGGCCATATGGGCTCCGAGGGTCAGTTCATCGCATCCGAAGTTCTGGCCAAACATGACGAGAATTACATGCCGCCAGAAGTCGCTGACTCATTGAAAAAAAGCGGTTATTGGGAAGAAATCGAAGCCCGAAATGCCGAACAAATGCGTAATTAAGCCACATTCTGCCATCATAAAAACCTCATATTGAAGCCTTCAACGCGGCATTAAAACTGGGTGGATGCCTTGCTATTTGACAGCAGGGGCTTAGTGGTGTTCGTTTACCGCACATCACGTACGGGGAAATCTGAAGAAACGCATGATCGCAGAGTTTGGACATTTTGCCCTTATCCTCATTCTCGCATTGGGGACCTGCCAGGCCGTCCTTTTCTGTCCGGCCCTGTTTCGCGCAAGCTATCGCGCGCTCGGCCCGACACCGGCAATGGCTCCGGCAATCGCAAGCGGCTCCCTGCCTGACGGAATGACCGGCACGACCGGGCCTGCCGAAACATCCGGTTTCGGTGTCTGGCCGCTGCCATTTGCCATGTGCGTTCTGGCAATCATTGCCGAGGCCGCCCTGATCCATTCCTTCATTGTCAGCGATTTCACCCTGCCCGTGGTGGCCGGTTACAGCCATTCCTCCACCCCGCTGATTTACCGCATCGGTGCGGCCTTCATCCCCGATAGCGGCGCAATGCTGTTCTGGGTCGCGACCACTACGCTGGCGACATTGTTATTTGCCCTGCAAAGTGTTGCGCGCGGCGTTACCGAACAGGATCGTGTTGCCCTTGGCATTCTTGGCATCGTTGTCGCCCTGCTGGCGGCGGCAGCAATCATTGATGCCGATCCCTTCATGCGTTCCGGGATGGCCCCCCTTGATGGCAGCGGCCTTGACCCGGAATTGCAGGACATCGCCGGCATGATCCGCGGACCGATCCTCTATGCCGGTCTTGCCGGACTGTCGGTGATCTTTGCCGTAACCTTTGCCGCCTTGCCGGGTGCCAAGCTTGATCGTGCATGGTCCGAACAGCTTCGCCCGTGGGCAATGGTCTCCTGGACGTTCCTTGGCGGTGCGATCGCAATTAGCGCCTACCGCGCCTATACCGAACAGGCATGGGGCAACTGGTGGTATTGGGATACATCCGAAAATGCCCTGCTGCTGCCTTGGCTTTTGACCACGGCCTTCGTGCATTGCCGGGCGGTTCTTGAAAAAACCGATACCCTGAAACCCTGGACGGCCCTTCTGGCCCTGTCGGCCTTCGGGGCGGGCTGGTTCGGGACATTCCTTGTGCGCTCTGACCTGCTCGGGCCGTTGCCAACCGCCCTGCTCAGCAACGGCGATAGTGTGGCCCTTCTGGTCGGCTTCTGTGTGCTGTTTGCCGGGGCCTATTTCATGTTCTGGCGCTGTGCTGGCGGCATGATCGACAACAAGGACTTTTCCCTGATATCGCGCGAAAGCGGCATGTTTTTAAACAGCGTGATGCTGTCGGTCGCTGCCGCAACCGTTCTGATCGGCACCATTTATCCGCTGTTCCTGCGCTGGTTTGACGGCGATATCATCACGGTCGGTCCACCGTTTTTCGTCCAGGCGCTGATCCCGATCGGTTTGCCGCTTCTGTTCCTGATGGGCTTTGCCCCGACACTTCGCTGGCGCAATGACGAGGCATGGCAGATCGGACGCCGGATGAAACTGGCGGCCATGATGTCGCTGATTGTCATTCTGTTTGTCTGGATGCGCTTTATCAATGCATCCCCCCTGCCATTGCTTGGCATCGGCCTTGCGGCATGGGTCTTTACCGCCGCCCTTGGCGATCTTTGGGAACGCCTGTGGCGGCAGCCCGATCACGGCGAAGGCAAATACCGCAATCTCCAGCTTCTTGGTCCCCGCTATCTCAGCATGACCTTTGCCCATATCGGCATCGCCATCCTGATTGCCGGTGGCTCGGCCAGTGCCATCTGGGAACAGCAGATATCGCTGTCGGCCCGCACCGGCCAAAGCATCCAGATCGGTCCCTATAACCTGCAATATGAAGGTGTGGCGCTGCTGCCCGGTGAAAATTTCGCCACGCGCAAGGCAACCTTTATCGTCTATCGCAACGCCCAGCCGGTTGCCGAACTGTTTCCCGAAGTCCGCTATTATCCGATCCGCGGCATTGAAACCAAGGAAGCCGATATCTGGCACGGACGCGACGGGGATTTGCATGTTTCCGTCGGCGAACGTGCCGAAGACGGCGGACGTGTCGTGACCGTCCGGTTCCTGCCGATGATGCCCTGGGTTTGGGGTGGAATGTTACTGATGCTGATTGGTGGTGCCATCAGCATCTGTACGCGCATTGTCCTGCGCTATAAGAAAAACGGAGTTCCCGCTTCATGAGATTCTGGATCGCAGTCATCCCGCTGGTACTCTTTGCTGCTCTTGCCGGTGTCTTTCTGATGAATATCGGCAAGGATACGTCTGTTGTACCATCTGCCTTGCTCGACAAACCGGCACCGGATTTCCAGCTTCCCCCGCTGCCCGGTCGTGATCAGGGATTGTCGCGGGCCGATATTTCAAAGGGCGAGGTTTCGGTTCTGAACGTCTTTGCCAGCTGGTGCATTCCGTGCCGTGCCGAACATCCGCTGATCAAGCGCCTCTCGCGCGAGGCCGATGTGCCTGTTTACGGTCTGAACTACAAGGAAAAAGACCCGCAGGATGGGGTGAACTGGCTTGATGAACTGGGCGATCCCTATACCGCGGTCGGCATGGATCTGTCCGGTCGAACCGGGATTGATTTTGGTGTCTATGGCGTGCCGGAAACCTTTATCATCGATGGCAGCGGTCAGATCAGATACAAGCATGTCGGTCCGGTCACCAATGAAATCCTCGAAGAAGTCCTGCTGCCCAAGATTGCGGAGTTAAAGGGATGATCCGTCGAAATTGCTCACTGTTCGCAGCCTTCGTGATCCTGCTGGGTTTGCATGCAGCCCCGGCATTTGCGGTCAACCCCGATGAAATGCTGGCCGATCCGAAACTGGAAGAACGCGCACGCGACATCAGCCAGGAACTGCGCTGTCTGGTCTGTCAGAACCAGTCGATTGATGATTCCGATGCCGATCTGGCACGCGATCTGCGCATTCTTGTCCGCGAACGTCTGGTTGCCGGTGACAGCAACGAGGAAGTCATCGATTACATTGTCGAACGCTATGGCGATTATGTTCTGCTGAACCCGCCGCTGAAACCCGAAACCTATATCCTGTGGATCAGCCCGGCGGTTCTTGCATTCCTTGCCCTGATTGCCGTGATTGCCTTTTACCGCCGCAAACAGCGCGAAGACGGTGCAGGACCAAAATCGCTTTCCGCTCAGGAACAGAAGCGGCTTGATGAAATCCTCGGCACGTCACAGGATCGCTCGTAACGATGCAGTTTGATCACCCTGCATACAGCACTCCCCGCAAGCGAGGTTTCCTGTGATCTGGCTTGGTCTTGTCATACTTGCCGCGTTTGGCGGGCTTGCGATTTATGCCAGCCTGCCGCGCCACCATGGCAAATCCGGTGATGCTGCAACGCCGGGCACCAAACTTTCCTTTGGCCCCGTAGCCCGGATCGGCTTTTCCGCCCTGCCGATTATTGCCGCGGTTATTCTTTATACCGCAATTGGCATGCCGCAAATTCCGTCGCGCCCCTATGCCGAACGGGAAGGCGAACGCAATCTTGCCGCGGCGGCGGCCGCCGCAACCGATGTGACAGATCCCGATTTCCAGACCGATCAGCAGATCCGCCGTCTGCTCAGTCAGATTGTCCTCACGCTTGAAGCCAATCCGCGTAACCTGCAGGGCTGGATTGTTCTGGCACGCGGGTCGCTACGGCTGGGTGATGTTGAACGGGCGGTCGCGGCCTTTGCACGTGCCTATGCCCTGTCGGGGCACAATCCGTTACTCGCCATTGAATATGCCGACACACGCATCACCGCCCAGCAGGGCCAGATTGATCAGGTATCACGTGATCTTGTCCTGCATGCCCTTGGCCAGATGCCAAACCATCAGCTCAGCCGCTATTACTATGGCATGATGCTGAAACAGCAGAACAAGTATCAACAGGCCCTGAATGTCTTTACCGATCTCTATCGCGACATTCCAAAGGACGACCCGCTCAGCGGCGCGACCGAGGCGGAAATCCAGTTGCTAAACGCGGAAATCGCCGACGCGACAGAGTCGGAACCGAACTAGGGTTCGACCCCAAACCATCCACTATTGCGTGATCAGGGCGCAACCGGTTTTCGCTGCCAGTTCCGGGTCACATTGCGGGTCGCTACAGATCATGTCGAACTGATCCAGCTTGGCAAACAGCATGGGCTTGATGACATTGAATTTTGTGGAATCAACAACAAGGATTTTGTTGGCAGCGGTCTGAAGAACCGCCTGTTTGATATCAACTTCATGGGGATTGGAACAACTGACCCCCCGGCTGATATTGACCCCGCCCGCCGACATGAAAGCGGTATTGATATTCAGGTTCAGAATGGCATTCACGCTGTTGCTGTCTGCAAAAGATGCCGATGACGCATGATACATCCCGCCCAGCATGATGACCCGAATACCCGGCTTTTTGCACAGGATCTCGGCCACATTGATCGAATAGCAGATCGCCGTGATATCGCGGTTTTCCGGTATCGCATTCGCGAGGTAGGGAATGGTCGTACCGCAATCAAGGAAAATGGTATCGCCCGGTTTCACATAACGCGCTGCAATATGGCAGGCCGCCCGTTTGAGGTCGGTATGGGAACCGCGTTCGCGGTCCATGATATATCCAAGCCCGCCGGCGGCTGGCGACTTGAGTGTGATATATCCGCCCATATACGTGAAAATGTTATCACAGGCGGCAACATCGCGGCGGACCGTCATTTCTGAAACGCCGAGAAGATCGGCGGCATCCTTCAGGCGGATCACATTGCTGACTTCCAGACTGCGGGTCAGGGTTTCGATCCGATCCAGCGATTTGGTCGACATTCAGACTCCATTAATGGCCGAAAAGCTGGCTGTCGTCAGATATGATCTGACTGGCGCGACGCCACCACATTTAAAGAGACATTCACAGAAACACAATCCAACCAAAGATTTATCAAAGGCCGTCTGGCCAAGGCCTGCTCGGACAGAGAATTACGCAATCAGGTTCTGCAATGCATGATTTTGCCTTGACCGGATGTTAGCCGGATGACAGGATCATTTCAATAAATGTTATAAAATTAACAAAAGACGACTTTGAATCGTCGTCTAGGGAAACGTTAAATGTCGAATGGTCAAACTCCGGTCGCTGCTGCCGACCTAGCCGCGTATATTGATCACACCCTTCTGGCTGCCGATGCCACCCCGGATCAGATTATGTCCCTGTGCGCCGATGCGCGCAAACACGCCTTCAAGGCTGTCTGCGTCAATCCGATCTATATTCCGCTGGTCGTAAGCGAACTGGCCGGTTCGGATGTTCTGGCCTGCTCGGTCGTCTGTTTTCCGTTTGGTGCCGACCCGGTATCGGCCAAGGTGTTCGAAACCCGCTGGGTGGTTGAACAGGGTGCCCGCGAAGTCGATATGGTCATCGCCCTTGGCCTGCTCAAAGCTGGCGATACCGATGCGGTGCGCGCCGATATTGCTGCGGTCAAGGAAGCCTGTGGCGATGCGGTGCTCAAGGTGATTATCGAAACAGCATTGCTGACAGACGAACAGAAAGTCCTTGCCTGCGAACTGTCCAAACAGGCAGGTGCCGATTTCGTCAAAACCTCGACCGGTTTCGCCGGGGGTGGTGCCACCGCCGAAGACATCGCCCTGATGCGCAAAACCGTTGGCCCGGATATCGGGGTCAAGGCATCGGGCGGTGTTCGCACCACAGAAGACGCTTTTAAAATGATTGCGGCTGGTGCATCTCGTATCGGTGCCAGTGCCAGCATCCGTATTATCGGTCAGTAAACGGTACCTGTGGCTTTATCCCGGCCACAGGTAAAATTGCCGTTTTCGGAACCAATCGCGTGAAAGTCGCGGCTTTCATGCCAATAAGACGCAGAAAACTGCCAGTCATAAAATGAGTGCAAATTGGAGGTAACAATGAACAAGCTTCTTTCATCGCTTGTCGTCGCCGGTTCCCTGCTTGCAGGTGCGGCCCATGCTGACGAGGCGGTCAAAACGCCGGACATCATTTCGAAATTCACATCCGAAACCACCGGCAAGGAATATTCCATCGCCACCGTGGTCAAGGTTGACGGCATCGCATGGTTCGACCGTATGCGCGAAGGCGTTGAACAGTTCGGTGAAGATACCGGTCATGACACCTGGATGGTCGGCCCAAGTGCCGCTGACGCCGCCGCACAGGTTCAGCTGGTTGAAAACCTGATTGCGCAGGGTGTTGACGCGATCAATATCGTGCCGTTTTCCGTCGAAGCCGTTGAACCGGTTCTCAAAAAGGCCCGTGATCGCGGCATCATCGTGATCGCCCACGAAGCATCGAACCTGAAAAATGCCGATTTCATTCTCGAAGCCTTTGATAACAAGGCTTATGGCGCAAACCTGATGGAAGTCCTCGGCAAATCCATGGGTGGCAAAGGCAAATATGCTGCCACCGTCGGCAGTCTGACATCCAAATCCCAGAATGAATGGATCGACGGCGCGGTCGAATACCAGAAAGAGCATTTCCCGGATATGGAACTGGTGACCGAGCGTCTGGAAACCTATGACGACGCCAACACCGACTACACCAAACTCAAAGAAACCCTGACCACCTACCCCGACCTTCAGGGCATCGTTGGCGGTCCGATGCCAACTTCGGCTGGTGCCGGTCGTCTGATCGCCGAGCGCGGCCTTCAGGGTAAACTGCACTTCGCAGGAACCGGTCTGGTGTCGGTTGCCGGAGAATATCTTGAAAACGGCGATATCGAATACATCCAGTTCTGGGACCCGGCCGTTGCCGGTTACGCAATGAACATGCTGGCCGTTATGGCGCTCGATGGCAAAGCCGACCAGATCAAGGCTGGTCTGGATCTTGGCCTTCCGGGCTATACCGATCTCAGCACCCCGGAAGGCAGCAATGCCAATCTGGTTTATGGCCAGGGCTGGGTCGGTGTGACCAAGGAAAACATGGACAAGTATAACTTCTGATTTCATCAGTTGATGAAGGCGCCCAGTGTGGGCGCCTTCATTTTATTGAGAAATCAGGCCCTTTGCTTCACATTGACGGGCTTGTCATGTCAGAGAATTTTATTGAATTGCGGAACGTCCGGAAAGAATTTGCCGGCGTTGTTGCGCTTAAAGACCTTTCGCTGACGATCCGAAAAGGCGAAATCCACTGTCTTGCTGGTGAAAACGGTTCAGGTAAATCAACCCTGATCAAGATCATGTCCGGTGTATATCAGCCAAATGCCGGCGAGATTTACATTGATGGCAACAAGGTTGAAAGCCTGTCTCCCATGGCGTCCATCGAACATGGGGTTCAGGTGATTTATCAGGACTTCTCCCTGTTCGGAAACCTGACAGTGGCCGAAAACCTTGCCATGAATGTACAGCTTCGCGAACAGCGCCATGTGCTGAACTGGCGTAAGGTTCGCGAAATTGCCAGGGAAGCGGTCAAACGTCTCGGGGTCGATCTTGACCTTGATACCGATGTCGAAAAACTGTCCACGGCGGGCAAACAGCTTGTCGCGATTGCCCGTGCGCTGATGTCAGATGCTCGTCTGATCATCATGGATGAACCGACAACCGCCCTGACCGGCAAGGAAATCGAAACGCTTTTTCGCATCGTCAAGGATATCCAGTCGCGCGGAATTGCCATTTTGTTTGTCAGTCACAAAATGCGCGAAATGCTGGAAATCAGCGAACATATCACCGTCATCCGCAACGGTCAGAAAGTGGCCGACGGTCCGACCGGCGATTTTGACGAAGCCCTGATCACCCGCCATATGACCGGCTCTGACATCATTTCCGAACCCTATATCTGGGATCAGCAGAAATATGGTGCGATGCCGCCGCGCATTGAAACCAGAAACCTGACCCACGGAAACGATCTGGACAATATCAACCTTGCCATCAAACCGGGCGAGATTGTCGGTGTTTCCGGTCTGCTCGGATCGGGACGTACCGAACTGGCCCTGTCACTGTTTGGCATGATGCCCGGTTATAGCGGCACCATCGCAGTCAATGGCGAGGAAATCGTCCTTGATACGCCGCAAAGTGCGATCAAGGCGGGCGTGGCCTATGTTCCCGAGGATCGCCTCAGCGAAGGTCTTTTCCTAACACAGGGAATTGATCGCAACATGCTGGCGACCAGTTACGAAAAACTGGCACCGGGTCTTCTGATTGATCAGAAAAAAGCCGAAGAATGGGTTGAAGCCATGATCCGCGACATGCAGATCGCAACTCCCACCGGCAAAAAACTGGTCAAGGAACTCTCTGGCGGAAACCAGCAACGCGTTGTGATTGCCCGCTGGCTTCTGACCAACGCCAAATTTCTGGTCCTGAACGGCCCAACCGTTGGTGTGGACGTGGGATCAAAGGCGGAAATTCACCGGATCATTCGCGAACTGGCCCAGAAAGAAGGGCTGGCGGTGCTGATGATTTCCGATGATGTGCCCGAACTGGTTCATAACTGTAACCGTATTGTCCTGATGCATCGCGGGGCCTTTGTCGAGGAAATGGCATCTGTCGATACCTCCGAAGACCAGATCAGCGACAAGCTCAAGAATTTAACGTAAGGAAAAACTCGATGGCCTGGTTTCATAAATCAGAGGTGGTCATCGCGGGCATTCTTGTGCTTGCCATGATCCTGATCGGGCTGGTCAACCCCGCCTTCTGGAGCCTGGACAACATGTTCAGTCTTCTGCGCAGCAACGTGATCATCGGCATCATGGCGCTTGGGGTTTTACTGGTGATGATTTCCGGCGGGATTGATGTTTCGTTCCCGGCCTTTGCTGTTGCCGCGATGTATCTGACCATCAAGGGCATGCTGTACTTCAACTATGATGGCGTGGTTCTGCCATTCGTTGCCGCCGCAACGATGGGGGCGCTGTTTGGCTGCCTGAATGCGTTCTTTGTCTATAAATTCCGCATGATCCCGCTGATCGTGACCTTGGGCACCGGCAGCATGGTGCGCGGTTTCCTGCTGGGTGTTGTCGGCACCAGCATGATCAACATCAACAAAATGCCTGATGCCCTGATTGATTTCGGCAAATCCGAAATCATCAGCATGGTCAAACCCGATGGCACGACCTATGGCCTTACCGCCATGGTTCTTGTTTATGTCGGCCTGGCCATCGCCCTGCATTTTGTCCTGCGTTACACCATGATCGGCCGCGGTGTTTATGCCATGGGCGGCGACCCCGAAGCCGCCAGCCGCGTTGGTTTCAACATCCGCAAGATCACCTTCTTCATCTATTGCGTCGCAGGGGCTCTGGCCGGTTTTGCCGGTCTCCTGCACAGCGGCATGATCTGGCTTGCCAATCCACGTGATTTCGTTGGACTTGAACTTGATGTGATCGCGGCTGTGGTTCTGGGCGGTGCTTCCATCTTTGGGGGGCGCGGTTCGGTTCTTGGTACCATGCTGGGCGTGTTCATGCTGGTTATGGTCAAAAACAGCCTGATCATCATGAAAATCGACACCACATGGCAGCGCGTTGTTGTCGGTGTCATCATTGTAATTGCCACCGCCATCACGGCATGGCGTGACCGCCGTGCAAATGCGTGAGGGGGCCGATATGAAACGTGAACTCGATTTCCGCAACCTTCTGAACAAAGAAAACAATATCGTCCAGCTGATCGCGATGACGATCCTGATCTTTGTTGTCATGACCGCCCTTAGCCCGGATAAATTCCTGCGCTATTACAACTTTGAATCCATCACCTATACCTTCCCGGAACTTGGTCTGCTGTCGATTGCAATGATGATCGCCATGCTGACCGGCGGGATTGACCTTTCGGTGATCGGCGTTGCCAACCTGTCGGGTATCTTTGCCGGGGTGATGTTCAAAAAATTCGCCACCGATGCCGGCGTTGCCGATACCGGTTTTGGCATCGTTCTGCTGGGTGGCGTTGTCGCCCTTGGTACCGGGCTTGTCGCCGGTGCCCTGAATGGCCTTTTGATTACCCGGCTTAAAATCACGCCCATTCTGGCGACCCTTGGCACCGGGCAGGTCTTTACCGGACTTGCCATCGTCATGACCGGTGGCCCGGCAATTGTCGGCTTCCCCGAAGCATGGGCCTTTATCGGCAACGGTAAGATCTTTGGTCTGGCAACGCCGTTTGTGCTGTTTATCGTTTTGGCCTGCCTGATTGCCTTCATATTGCGCCGAACGACCTTTGGCATCAATCTGATGATGATCGGCACCAACCCGAAGGCCGCCCTTTTTGCCGGTTTGAAACGCGAAAAGATGGTGCTCCTCAGCTACATGCTGACCGGGGTTATGGCCTCTATCGCCGGGATCATTCTGTCAGGGCGAACCAATGCGGCAAAATCCGATTACGGCACATCCTATCTGCTCCAGGCCGTTCTGATTGCGGTTCTGGGCGGCACCAACCCGGCCGGTGGCCGTGGCACGGTACTGGGTGTATCAATCGCGGTTGCCGCCCTGATGCTGCTTTCAAGTGGCTTCCAGATCCTGCGCTTCTCGAACCATCTGATCGACTTCATCTGGGGCGTTTTCCTTCTGCTGGTGATTGCACTCAACGCCTATAAAAACCGTTCGCGTTAAACGAGGTGACTTCATGACTGCGTCAACCAAGGTTAACCTGCGCAGAACCTTCTTCGGTGAAGCCGAACATGTCATCGCCTCACATGGTGGCATGTCGGCCAGCCTGTTTCGCTATGAAACCGGCATCGAAGCAGTCCGGCTGAAAAATGAACGCGGCTATCTGGTCATTCTGCCCTTCATGGGGCAGATGATCTGGGATGCGGTGTTTGATGGTGTGGATCTGACCATGGAAAACATGTTCGGCATGCCGCGCCCGGCCAACATCATTGTCGAAACCTATGGCTGTTTTGCGTTCCATTCCGGGCTGCTGACCAATGGCTGCCCAGGCCCGACGGATACCCATCCGCTGCATGGTGAAATGCCCTGTGCTGAAATGGACAGTGCCGCCATTGAATTTGGCCATGATGACGAGGGTGCCTTTATGGCAATCAGTGGTACCCGCGAATATGTCATAGGTTTCGGGGCGCATTACATAGCGCGGCCCCGTGTGGTTCTGCGCCCGGATGCGACGCTTTTCGATATTCAGATGAATGTCGAAAACCTGTCGGGTGCGGCAATGGACCTGATGTATATGTGCCACGTCAATTTCGCGTTCCATGACAGCGCACAGATCATCCAGCCCGCCGGTTTCACTCCGACCGACACCATCGTTCGCACCGAAGTCCCGGCCCATGTGCCGCGCAACCCGGATTACGATGCGTTTCTTGGAACGCTGGCGCAAAATCCGGCGGCGATGGAAACCCTTGACGAACCGCATCGCTATGACCCCGAACAGGTGTTTTACATCCGCAACGCCAAAACCGATGCGCATGGCAACACCGCCTATCTGATGCGCCGCGTCGAGGGCGATGGCTTCCACATTGCTTACAACACCAATGACTTTCCGAAAACGGTTCGCTGGATACTGGCCAATCAGGATCAGAAGGTCGCGGCCTTTGCCCTGCCATCCACCTGCGAACCCGAAGGCTTCAAAGCCGAAACGGCCAAGGGAAATGTCATTTCCCTGCCCTCTGGAGAAAGCCGGAATTTCTCGGTACGGCTGGGCTATATGACACCGGCCGAAACGGATGCGGCCCAACAGGCGATCCGTTCGCTGTAAATCAGGAGAATGAATATGGCAGGCAAAATTGCCATTGTCGGAAGCAACATGGTCGATCTGATCACCTATACCGATCGCATGCCATTGCCCGGCGAAACCATCGAAGCACCGCGTTTCGAAATGGGATGTGGCGGCAAGGGCGCCAATCAGGCCATCGCGGCGGCACGTCTTGGCGCAGATGTCATGATGGTCACCAAGGTTGGCGATGATATCTTCGCTGATAACACCATCCGTAATTTCGAAACATCAGGCATTGATACCCGCTTTGTCGAACGGGTCCCCGGCACTTCTAGTGGTGTCGCCCCGATCTTTGTCGAACCGTCAGGCGAAAACAGCATCCTTATCGTCAAAGGCGCCAATGCGCAACTGTCCCCGGCCGATGTGGACCGCGCTGCCGATGCGCTCAGGGAATGCGACCTGATTTTGATGCAGCTCGAAGTTCCGCTGGAAACGGTGTATCACACCGTCGCCTTTGGCGCCGAATATGGCATTGAAACACTGGTCAATCCTGCGCCGGCCCCGGCTGACCTCGACAGCAGCAAAATCGAAAAGGCAACCTTCCTGGTCCCGAACCAGACGGAACTGGCAACGATTTCGGGTATGCCTGTCAATTCGCTTTCCGATGCCGAAGCCGCCGCCAGAAGCCTGATTTCCCGTGGCGTCAAAACCGTGATCGTCACCTTGGGCGGTGATGGGGCGCTTCTGATCAATGGGAACGATGCGGCAGTTCACATTGATCCGGTATCGGTCAAACCGGTTGATACGACCGGCGCTGGCGATGCCTTTATCGGCAGCTTCGCGCGCTACTATGTCGAAAACCACGATGTAAAAGCCGCCCTTGAAATGGCCGTGCGGTATGCGGCTGACAGCATCACCCGTCCCGGCACGCAGAAATCATACGCAACCGTGCAGGATTTCGAAAAGTTCTGCCAATCGCTGTAATCAGGTCTGACGACGCGGCACAGACAGTACCGGCACAGCACACTAAGCACCAATCAGATACAGCACACCCAGCAAGGTCGCGACAATCAGAATGAAAGTTCCCGCGACCACTGCAAATCGCATCACCGGATGCAGTTTGGCAAGTTCCGTGGTCTCGTCGCTCTGTGATTGAAGGCCGCCTGCTTCGCGGTCCTTGTGGAACCGGCGCAATGCCTCATCCCCACTCATCGGAGGCATCTGCATCCGGTCAAGGACCGTACCCTGATCCCGACGACCAGACGACGGATCATCATTGCGATGCTTGTTTGCGGTCATCAATCCCGGCTTAGCGTTCGGCGGTCAGGCCACTATCACCCGTACCGCCAAGGTCCTGTGACTGGTAAACCGGCCACTGCCCCGCGGCAAGACGATCGAGCGACGGGCTATCCTGCCCCAGACGCGACCGATACATCCAAAGGTTCGCCATCACACGCTCGATAAACAGGCGCGTTTCACGCGACGGAATGCTTTCGATGAAATACAGCGGATCTTCGTTATCTTTAAGCGCCTTCTGCCAGCGCCCCAGATTGCCGATCCCGCCATTATAGGCCGCCATCAACTGCAGGAAGCCGTTATCAACCCCGTCCTGCCCCAACAGATGGTCGACATATTTCTGGCCCAGCGACAGGTTGATTTCCGGCTCATACAGTTCCGCACGCTTTTCACCGCGATAACGGGTATTGCCGATATAGCTGGCGGTTGCAGGCATCAACTGCATCAAACCGCGTGCACCGGCATGGCTTCGCGCCTCGGCATTGAAACCGGATTCCTGACGCATCAGCGCATAGATCAGCGCCCGGTCAACTTCATACCCACCTTCCGGTGCCCATGGCGGAACCGGATAAAGCGCATTGACGATCACCTCGCCGGTCTTCTGCGCGATATACCCGCCCAGCCGCATGGTCAGCGACGCAAAATTGGCATTGTCCGCAAGGGAAAGCACCGCGCGGCGCAGCTTGTCATCATCGCTTGCCGCGGCCTTGCGCAACTCACGTTCCGCCTCGTCACGATTGCCAATCTGGATCAGGGCAAGTGCGCGGCGACCATGCGGATCAAGTTTCAGCTTGTTGGCGCGATTTTCATCCAGCGCCAGACTGTCCCAGTCAAAAACATCATCCCGGCCAAGTGACCGCAATGCCAGAAGCCCGTAAAACGACCGCGGATATTCCGCCGCCATCTGCAACAGCTTGTCGGCTTCGACAAAACGCCCCGCCGCCAGATCAATACGTGCCGCCCAGAACGCCCCTGCCGAACGGGTCCAGCTCGACGCATATTTGTTTTCGGTCAGTGCGATGAAATGGCTGTGCGCCTGATCCATCTTGCCAAGGCGCCACGCGGTCAGGCCCGCCGTCCAATGCGCCTGCGGCAGGTATTTGCCCGACCGCTTTGCGGCTTCGGCGGCATGGCGCAATGCCAGATCCGGCTTGCCGAAATAATAATATCCCGACGCGATCGATGTCCGCGATTCGTCAAGTTCATAGGCATCAAACAGGCGTTTGGTTTCCTGCGCCTCAAGAACCTGCAACGCGCCGGTCGGCCAGCCGTCACCGATCCGCTGGCGAATGCGGCGTTTCAGAACCGAAACGCGCGAACGCTGTGCCGATGAAAGGCTTTTGGTCGATTTGTGGTGATAGGGACGGATGTCTTCGTAATCATATCCGGCACCGTTGACATAACCACCAACCGGCTTTTTCGGATAGCTGGCACTGCCACGGCGCTGCAACGCCAGTTTGTAAATTCGCGGTGCCTGCGGATGGTCGGCATAAAGCGCCAGCCAGTCCTTCAATTCCTTGTAACGCGACCGATATGCCGTCGGATGCAGATAACGCTGTGCCAGGACATGGCCCATCAGCAGATCATCGGACAAACGCGAAATCAGGTTATCCGCATCTTTCCAGCGGCCCTGTTCCTGAACGGCAAAAATCTGTTCGTAAAGTTCTGCGTCGCGCTTGGACAGCGCAAGGGGAACCGATACCGAAGCATCGTCACCAGTCTCGGGCGCGCTTAAGGCGGCCTGTTCCTTGGTAGCCTGGGCATGCGTTACGGGCACTGCCAGCGCGATGGCACCAAGTGCTGTGAAGAAAACGGTACGCCGTAATGCCAATGCGGCACGCGGCAGGCCTGTTTTTATTGCTTCGATCAAAACCAGTCTTTCCCCTGCGAGACTCCGGCAAAGCCGTGTTTGTATCCCGAAGCAGTTTCTCGTCGCAACCTGTAGAGTGCGGTGTCCCCCCGCTTGAAGCCGCCATATATACCAGCAAAAGCCTGCCTCGCGAAATGATTTCTCCGAAATCAACCACTTGGCGGGGATGTTCGCACGCTGCCTGCCCGCTGCATATCGGCCATGCATCACGGATTTCGTAACGTAATTTACGACAATTTCTGTGCCACGGCGCGCAAATCACGCCACGCCAGCCGCTTCTGTTCGGGTGTCCGAAGCAGATAGGCCGGATGGAACATGGCCGTCACATCGGCGACACTGGACGCCCCCAGTGTCATTTCCTTCCACGTACCGCGCAACCGGGTGATGCCGCGATCCTCTTCCATCAGGGTCTTGGCCGAACTGCCGCCAAGGCAGACAACAACCTTTGGCCCGATCAGTTCAAGATGACGGCGGACAAACGGTTCGCACACCGCGATCTCGGCGATGGTCGGCTGACGGTTTCCCGGCGGGCGCCACGGCAGGATATTGGTGATATAGACTTCCTCACGCGCAAAGCCGATGGACCGCAACATCGCATCAAGCAACTTGCCGCTCGGCCCGACAAAGGGTTCGCCCTGCCGGTCCTCTTCAGCACCCGGTGCTTCACCCACCAGCACCAGACGTGCTTCGGGGTTGCCCACGCCAAACACCGTATTGCTCGCCGATTTCTTAAGCGCGCAGCCCTCGAACTTTTCGACCGCTTCCTTAAGATCGGCCAGACTGGTTGCCGCTGCGGCAAGATCACGGGCCGATTGCCGGGCTTCGTGGGGCGTATCGGATAACAGGAAACCGGCACCCGGTGCCATCGGCGGTGGCGGTGTCATCGGGGTTGCACCACCGGCGGGCCGGGGCATCGCCGGGCGGGCCGCCCCGCCACCATTGGGCGGCAATGCTGCACGACCCGGAAGGCCTGCCTGACGGCTGAGGCTTTCGGACGCCTTGAAACGGTCCAGCGGCTCGTCGGCAATCGCTTCGTCCGCGCCCATTTCAAACTGCCAGATCAATGCCTGCAGCGGGTCGAGGTTATTTACATCAAAATCTGTAATTGGTTTGCTCATCTACACAGGAACGGTGTATGTTGCGGCGCACTCGTTGGAATGGCGCATGGATTTAAATCGACTTTAACGATTTTGGATCACTTGCACCATATACAAACGCGGCTTAAATCGGTACACCTATACCGATTAACCAATGAATGTGAGAAATCAGGGCTTGGGCGAGACTCTGATCGGTGAATACCGGCTTGTGACCCATACGGACGGAAACAGTCCGAAACGGTCGGCAGCCAAAGGAGAGAGGCCATATGGAACGCGAATCCATGGAATTTGACGTGGTTGTCGTCGGTGCCGGTGTATCCGGTCTGTCGGCTGCCATTCGACTGATGCAACTCGCCCAGGAACATGAAAAAGAAATCACCGTCTGTGTGGTGGAAAAAGGTTCCGAGGTCGGCGCGCATACGCTTTCGGGTGCGGTGATGGAACCGCGTTCGATGAACGAACTTTTCCCCGACTGGAAAGAACGCGGCGCACCGCTGAATGTCCCGGCTGGCAAGGATGAATTCCTGATGCTGAGCGAAACCGGCGGCATCAAGCTCCCCACCCCGCCGCAGATGCATAACAAGGGCAACTATATCGTCAGCCTCGGCAATGTCTGCCGCTGGCTTGGCGAACAGGCCGAAGCCATGGGGATCGAAGTTTATCCCGGCTTTGCTGCCGCCGAAGTCCTGTTTAACGAGGACGGTTCGGTCAAGGGGATCGCGACCGGCGATATGGGCATCCAGCGCGATGGCACCCCCGGCCCGAACCACGAACCGGGCATGGAACTGCATGCAAAATACACCTTCTTTGCCGAAGGCTGCCGCGGCTCGCTGTCCGAACAGCTGATCAAAAAGTTTGATCTGCGCAAAAATTCCGATCCGCAAACCTATGGCATCGGCATCAAGGAACTGTGGGAAGTTGATCCCGAAGTTCACGAAGAAGGCAAAATCACCCATACCACCGGCTGGCCACTTGATAAAAACACCTATGGCGGGTCGTTCCTGTATCACCTTGACAACAATCAGGTGGTGGTCGGCTTCGTGATCGGGCTTGATTACGAAAACCCGCATCTGAGCCCGTTTGACGAATTCCAGCGTTTCAAAACCCATCCGAAAGTCCGCAAGATTTTCGAAAAGGGTCGCCGTATTTCATACGGCGCGCGCGCGCTGAACGAAGGCGGGTTCCAGTCGATCCCCGATCTGGTCTTCCCCGGTGGCTGCCTGATCGGCTGTTCGGCCGGTTTCATGAATGTGCCGAAAATCAAGGGATCGCACACCGCGATGAAGACCGGCATGCTCGCCGCCGAGGCCGCGTTCGAGGCGCTAACTGCCGAAACACCGCCCGCTTCGATGGAAAGCTACCCGGAAAAGCTGAAAAACAGCTGGGTCTATCCCGAACTGCACAAGGTACGCAACATCCGCCCAAGCTTCGCCAAATGGGGCTATTGGGGCGGCATGGCCTATAGTGCGGTCGATACCTATCTGCTGGGTGGCAAGGCCCCCTGGACCTTTAAAAACCACGCCGACCATGCCTGCCTGAAACCGGCGGCCGACATGCCGAAAATCGACTATCCGAAACCGGATGGCAAAATCAGCTTCGACAAACTGTCATCGGTGTTCCTGTCAAACACCAACCACGAAGAAGACCAGCCGATCCATCTGACGCTCAAGGATGCCAGCGTGCCGGTCGACGTCAACCTTGCGGTCTATGACGGGCCCGAAGCCCGCTTCTGCCCGGCTGGCGTTTACGAATTTGTCGCGGACGAGGATAAAGGCGGCAAACGTCTGCAAATCAACGCGCAGAACTGCGTGCATTGCAAGACGTGTGACATCAAGGACCCGACCCAGAACATCGTCTGGGTGGTGCCCGAAGGGGGCGGCGGCCCGAACTATCCCAATATGTAATGCTTTAAAAAAGGGCCGCATCATGCGGCCCTTTTTCTTGGTCTGTATGGTTGCCGGAATACGTTTTATTCCGGCGCATAGCCAAATGCGGCGGGCGGATTGGCCGCCGTTTCGGTCCAGACACTTTTGGGCTGCATATATTCCATCAACCCTTCCTTGCCGCTGGATCGGCCATAACCACTGGCCCCAAACCCGCCAAATGGCGACATGACATTGATCGTCTTGTAACTGTTGATCCAAAACGTCCCGGCCCGCACATTGGCCGCCACCCGGTGCGCCCGATCCACCGATTGCGTCCAGACAGCCCCGGCCAGACCAAACTTGCTGTCATTGGCAATCGCGACGGCCTCTGCCTCATCATCAAACGGAATGACCGAAACAACCGGGCCAAAGATTTCCTCGCGCGCGATTGCCATGTCATTGCGCACATTGCCCAGCACCGTCGGACGCAGGAAATAACCTTCCTCACACCCATCCGGGCGAACGCCCCCGGCCAGCAATTCCGCGCCTTCTTTCTGACCCGCCGCAACCAGTCGTCGCACGGTCTGATATTGCGCGTCATTGTTGATCGGGCCGATCTGGGTTGCGCTATCCATCGGATCACCGACCGGAATGCGATTGGCCCCGTCGACCAGCATATCAAGGAAACGGTCAACCACATTTCGCTGCACCAGAAGACGCGATCCCGCGACACAGCTTTGCCCCGCCCCGCTGAATATTGCGGCCTGCGCACCGATCACCGCACGTTTAAGGTCCGCATCACCAAACACGATATTGGCCGATTTCCCGCCAAGCTCCAGCACGCAGGGCACGATATTCTGGGCCGCCTGTGCGGCGATAATTGCCCCGGTACGCGGCGATCCGACAAACACAACCTTGCGCGTCACGTCATGGGTGGTCGCCGCAACCCCGGTCGTGGTGCCAAGCCCGGTCAGAACCGTAATCACCCCATTGGGCAATCCGGCCTTTTTGGACAGAACCCCAAGGGCCAGCGAGGTCAAAGGCGTCATTTCGGATGGTTTCAGAACCGCCGCATTCCCGGTGCAAAGGGCCGGGGCCAACTGCCATCCGGCGGTAAAGATCGGTGCATTCCACGGCGTAATCTGTGTCACCACGCCATAAGGTTCGGGACGGGTATAGTTCAGATGGCTGGTCGGAACCGGGATCACATCGCCATGCAGCTTGTCGGCCCAACCGGCGTAATATTCAAACATCTCCGCGACTTTAAGCACCTCGACCTTGGTATCGCGGATCGGCTTGCCTGCACTGACGGTTTCCAGCAACGCAAGCTGATCAAGGTGATCACGCACCTGCTGCCCAATCCGCCACATGATGCGGCCACGTTCGGCTGCCGTCATGCCCCACCAGACTTTCTGTCCAGCACTGGCCGCCTGCATCGCCGCATCAACAACCTCCGCCCCGGCATCCTTAAGCGTCAAAAACGCCTTGCCGGTTGCCGGATCGATCAGTTCGAACATATCGCCACGTCCGGGCATCATCGCCCCATTGACCCAGCTTCCGATCTCATCGCTGCCAAAAAACGGCGCCATGGCCTTGTGATAGTCACGCGCCATCATTTTGGAATCACTGCTCATGATTTGGCTCCTTTGTCGGCAGGATCACATTCGGTGATACGGTTGAAATCAGCGTCATCGGCAAGCACTTCGGCACTTGCCGCCCAAATCTGTCCGGCCAATCCCGAAACTGGCAGGGAAACGTCCTTTTCCTTGGCAAGCGCCATGGCAAGGCGCACATCCTTGCGCATCAGTCCCATGGTAAAACCACTGTCAAAGGCGCCGTTCATCACCCATTTCGGATAATTGACCTCGCTGATCGCACTGCGGCCCGACCCGGCATTAAGGGCTGCAATCAGGTTTTCTGTCGTCACGCCTGCCGCATTGCCAAGACGCACGGCCTCGCTCATGGTCAGAAGGTGGCTTGCCACCAGCATGTTATTGACGATCTTGACCGCATGGCCCGCACCCACCGGCCCGACATGGGTAATCTTCCCGCCCAGTGAATTCAGCACCGGCATCGCACGCGCCACATCGGCATCCCCGCCGCCAACCATCATGGTCAGATTGCCGCTATTGGCACCGGCCGGGCCGCCGCTGACCGGCGCATCAATCAGGATATGGCCCTGTGTCCGCAGCACCGCATCAAGCTCGCGGGTTACATCGGGTTCCGATGTCGTGGTGTCGATCACAAGCCTTGGGTCCATATCGCGTGCGCCAAGCCCCTCATCACCGGTCAGAACCGTGCGCACATGGTTCGCCGTCGGCAGCGACAGGACAATCGTCGGGCACGCTTCAAACAGTTCGGGCAGGCGGGCAACGATGGTCGCCCCGGCGGCGGCTTCGGCCTGACGTTCCGGCGAAAGGTCAAACCCGACCACCGAAAAGCCATCCCGCAACAGGGTACGGACCATGCCCAGCCCCATATTGCCAAGACCAACGACACCAATGGTGCCGGTTTCTGGATTACTCACGATAAATGCCTCTTTGCTTTCAGACAGCCGGGCTCAGCCGGTGAAGACACGCGCCTTCCCGTCACGGCACCAATGCGGTCCGATGTGATTTTTTGATTTTGCCCCCCGACTTTCCGGTGGATATCGGGTGAACTCAAGATCAATTGCCGGAACATGTTGTTGCCGAAACAGCAACACATATGCTCTGATTAGGTGATCAGCTTCACAAGCACCAAATATCCGCCACCCCAATCAGGCACCACCACCATGAAGATCGACGACAAGCCGCTGCGTTATTTCCTTGCCGTGTTCGAGGCCGGCTCCATCCGCACTGCTGCCGAAAATCTGCGCATTGCCCCGTCTGCCATCAGCCGCCAGATCGCATCCCTCGAAGCCCATCTTGAAACGCTTCTGATGGAACGCACCAAACGCGGCATCATCTTCACGGAATCGGGCCATATGGTTGCCGCCCATGCCAGACGCCGCTTTGAAATGGACGAGGCCTTTTCGGTTGATCTGGCCGCTGCGCGCGGTGCCATTGCCGGAACGGTGCGCATCGCGACCGGCGAAGGATTTGTGGTTGATCTGGTCAATCACGTTGTCCGCCCGCTTCGCGATGAATTCCCTGATATCCGCCTTGAAATCGATGTCGCGGGTACTGAAAAAATCACCCACGGCATCCTGCGTGATGATTACGATATGGGGCTTGTCTTCAACCCTCCGCGCAATCCCGATCTGGAACTTCTGGCCGAGGATCACGCACCACTTTGCGCCCTTGTCCCGCCGGGATTTGATCTGGCGAAAAAGGAAACCTGCACGCTTTCCGATACGCTGAATTACCCAGCCGCGTTACTTAACCCGCATTTTGGCGTTGCCAAGCTTCTGGCCAATGTCGATCACGGCAACCGGGTGGCGCGTGATGCGTTCCTGACTGCCGATTCGATCAATGTTGCCGTCCATTTCGTGCTATCGGGGGGCGGCATCACCTTTCTTCCGGCCTTTGCCGTATCGCGACAATTACGCAGGGGCGAGGTCGTGGCGATCCCCCTGACCGACCATTTTCTCGCCCGCGTTCCATCGCATCTTCTGGTGCGCAAGGGACGGCCGAAAACCGCCGCCGTACGGGCAGTTACCGGCATGATCCGCGACCGGATGGAGGCCTTCGGCTCCGCCTGGTATCCCGAAGAACACGCATAGCATCACGGCATCTGTTGCCGTTCCGGCAACACAAGCATCCCAAAATGGCACTTGCCGTGCCCCGGTCGAGTTTTCATTGTCGGACAAAATCCCCGGCGCCAAAAATGGCAAAATTGTGAAATCCGCCAATGCCGGGATACCGCAGGGATGATGCAACAGTCTGGCCTTTTTGACCGTGGCCATGGTTGCGTCGAACACGCCACGTCAAGGAGACTGGGAAATGAACGCGCTTCGGGGACAATTGGAGCTCTGGCGGCTCCACCTCGCCGTTATCGTACTCGGCGCCATCGCCGAACTGATCGGCATTCAGAAAATTCCATTTGGCATCGGCGCGATTTTGCTGCTGCCGCTGCTTTATGCCTTCGTCATGGCGGCATTGATGAACCCCAATGTCATGCCAAAATTCGGGAAATTCATCCGTCAGAAGGAAGTCAAGGCCGCTTCGCCGCTGATCGTGATTGCGATCATGCCGTTTATTGCGAAATTCGGCACCACCATCGGCCCGGCAATCAATACCATCATCGATGCCGGTCCGGCCCTTCTGTTGCAGGAACTGGGTAATCTCGGCACCATCGTTCTGGCCTTCCCGCTTGCGGTCTGGGGCCTGAAAATGGGCCGCGAGGCCATAGGTGCTACCTTCTCGATTGCGCGTGAACCCAACCTTGCGATCATTGCCGACCGCTATACCCTCAAAAGCCCCGAGGGCACGGGTGTGATGGGCGTCTATGTGATCGGCACCCTGTTTGGCACTTTCATCTTTGCCATTCTGGCGTCCCTTTTCGCCAGTGCGGATATCTTTGATCCGCGCGCCCTTGCCATGGCATGTGGCATCGGCAGCGGTTCGATGATGGCGGCCTGCACCGGCGCGCTGACCGAAGTCATTCCATCCATGAAGGACGAAATCCTTGCCCTTGCCGGGGCCAGCAACCTTCTGACCTATGCGACCGGGCTTTATGCCGGGCTGTTCATCGCCCTTCCGATTGTTGAAAAACTCTATAACGCGACGGCTGGCAAAAACGATATCGCCACCGCAAACAAGAAGGAGGCCTGATCATGTCCGAGAACGCAATTGCAATGGAACGTACCCGTCCGAACATTGATCTGACAGATCACGCCGTCACCCTTGTCATTGTCTGCCTTGTCGGGCTGGTGATGAATACGGTCGGCCCGGCCATCCCGCTTGCCGATGGCTTTGTCGGCATGGTGGTGATCTATCTGATCACCATGGTCGGCCTGCTTCTGACCCGCTTTGCACCGTTCTATCTGCCAAGTGTCGCATGGATTTCGCTGGTTGGTATCCTCGCGACCCTGCCCTGGACCCCGGGGTCGGAATGGATCGTCGCACAGGCCAAATCGGTCAACTTCCTGGCCCTTGCCACCCCGGCCCTTGCCTATGCCGGGTTTGCGATTGCCAAAAAGGAAATCGAGGTCGCCAAGCATTCCGGCTGGAAACTGGCACTGGTTGCCTGCCTTGTCTTCCTTGGCACCTATGCCGGTTCGGTTCTGGTGGCCGAACTGATCCTGCGCCTGCAAGGCGTCTGATCACACACCATATGAACGGGGACGATTGCGTCCCCGTTTATCGCGGGATCCTCGATACCCACCAAACCATCCCGCCCTTCCCGATATGCAACAGAGTATGCAGATGACTGTCACCAAATCCTCCCTTCATCCTCGCGCCACCGAACTCGTTGATGAATTCACCCAATGGCGACACCATCTGCATGCCCATCCCGAAACCGCGTTCGAGGAAAAGCTGACCAGCGCCTTTGTCGCGCAAAAGCTTCAATCCTTCGGGCTCGATGTCAAAACCGGCATCGCAAAAACCGGCGTGGTCGCCACCCTTCAGGGCAAAGGCGGACCCAGGAAAAACGGAAAAGCCAAACGCATTGGCCTTCGGGCCGATATGGATGCGCTTGATATCCACGAAACCACCAATCTGCCCTATGCCTCGAAACATCCGGGCAAAATGCATGCCTGCGGCCATGATGGTCATATGACCATGCTGCTCGGTGCGGCCAAAATCCTCGCCGAAAATCCCAATTTCACCGGCACGGTCGATTTCATTTTCCAACCTGCCGAGGAAAACGAAGGCGGCGGGCGCGAAATGGTCGAAGAAGGCCTGTTTGACAGCCACCCGGCCGATGCGGTTTACGGCATGCATAACTGGCCCGGCCGCGATGTCGGCACCATGGCGATGAAGCCAGGCCCGATGATGGCCAGCTACGATATTTTTGAAATCGCGATTGATGGCCGCGGCTGCCATGCCGCCATGCCCCATCTGGGCCGCGATCCGATTACCGCTGCCGGTCAGGTGCTGCTGGCCCTGCAAACCATTACCGCGCGCAACGTCAATCCGCTGCAAAGTGCGGTGATTTCGCCGACCCAGATTTTCGCGGGCGACACATGGAATGTCATCCCCGATACCGCCACCATCCGCGGTACGGTGCGCACATTCGCCCCCGACATTCAGGATCTGGTCGAAGAACGCCTTAAAACCGTTGCCGATGCCACCGCGCGCGCATTTGCTTGCACCGCGCGCGTCATGTATCAGCGCCGCTACCCCGCCACGATTAACAGCGAAGCCGAAACCGCCATCGCCTTTGCCGCCGCCTCCCGCGTCGTCGGCACCGATCAGATCGATCAGAACCCCGAACCCTCCATGGCGAGCGAGGATTTCGCGTTCATGCTCAATGCCAAACCAGGAAGCTACGTCTGGCTTGGCAACGGCCCGACCGATGGCAACTGCCTTTTGCATAATGCTGCCTATGATTTCAATGACGCTGCCATCCCCTATGGCGTCAGTTATTGGATATCACTGGTCGAGGAATGCCTTTCCGCATGATTTTCTGACGGAAATATCGCATTTTCCTTGTCTAAGTCACAATCTGCGCGTTCAATAGCCGCCCTTTTTTGACTGGCGATGGATGTGTGATGGAAATCGCGATTGTAACGCTTGATGGTTTTAACGAACTCGACAGTTTTGTCGCGCTCTCGATCCTGAACCGGGCCAGGGGCAATGGCCTTCGTGCCGTCATTACCGGCACGGGCCAGTCCGTAACCTCGATGAACGGGGTCGAAGTCAGGGTACAGGAACCGTTATCCTTTACCGCGACGGCCGATGTCGTCCTGTTTGGCAGTGGCATCCACACCCGCGATCATATCAATGATCCCGACCTGATGGCACAGATCAACCTTGATCCGTCGCGCCAGATGATCGGTGCGCAATGTTCGGGTGTGCTGTTCCTGCATAAACTGGGCCTTCTGCCCGCCACCATCACGACGGATACCAAAACCCGTTCCCTTCTGGCGCGCACCGACACGGTCCTTGAAGACCGCCCGCTGGTCGCACAGGGCAATATCGTCACCAGTGGCGGCTGCCTGTCGTCGCAATATCTGGCGGGATGGGTTCTGGCGCGTGCGCTTGGCACCGACAGGGCAATGTCGATCCTGGAATATGTCGCCCCGGTCGGCCAGAAATCGCAATTCACCAAACAGGCGCGCGACATCATCGTGCCGCAGCTTGATGTTCCGGCCAAACGCCCGCTTTACTGCTAGGGTCAGGACCCATCACGAGAACGTTTCTGGCTTTGCGCAACCACCTGTGGGAAGTCATCGTACAATCACGTATGCTGGCGCATCACCGGTTGCGCGAAATGGCAAATGTTTTGCCTTATATTTGCCGACTAGTTAGGGTTAGCTCAACAAAAGTTAGTGGCCCGCATTGAAGGCAAAAAATGCGGCCGGTTGCGAATTGCAGACGCAGGACAAGTTTTTGAAACGCCATCTGTTAAACATCGTCATTCCGATGACGGCTCTTGCCCTTTCGGCCTGTGGCACCATGTCGCAGCGCGCCGACCGTGCCGAGTTCGAATATCCGCAAAGCAACAGCTTCTCTGGCAACTTCCTTGCCGGCAAGGCCGCCCAGATCGAAAACCGCACGGATTATGCTTCGCGCTATCTGCTGCGCGCCCATGAAATCGACCCGGGCAACGATGATCTGCGCCGCCGCGCCTTTCTGGCCCTGATTGCCGAAGGCCGCATTGCGGACGCGGAACCGATTGCACGCGTTCTGGTCGATGAAAACCCCGAAGACCTGTTTGCCGTGATGGCCGTCATGGATGCCGAAATCCGCGATCAGGATTATCAGGCAGCCCTTGATACCGTATCAACCCTGCCGCAACGCGGGATCACATCGCTGATCGTGCCACTCGCCAAGGCATGGCTTTATACCGGCCTTGATCAGCCGCAAAACGCCATGGCCGCCCTTAACGAATTGCAGGGCAACGGGTCGCTCAATCCGCTGTCGGAATATCATCGTGGCCTGATCCTTGCCTATTTCAATGACCTGAACGCCGCCGAAGTCGCCCTTGCCAGCGCCTATGGCGATCCGGCCGATGCGCCGCTCCGCGCGGCCGAGGCACTCGGTTCCGTCTACGAACGCAAAGGCCAGACGCAAAAGGCATCGCTTTTGTATGAAAGCTATATGGATCGCCATCCGCAGTCGCTGGCGATGCCCTATCACCTTGACCGTCTGGCAAAGGGCGAACCGCCAACCAGCACGGTTGTGACCCCGGCATCGGGTCTGGCGGAGGCATATCTTGATATCGCGACCCTGCTCAGTCAGGAAAACGCGGTTGATCCGGCCCTGCTCATGGCGCGCTTTTCGCTGTCGCTGCGCCCCGGTGATGACATTACCCGCCTTCTGGTCGGCGAAATCATGGAAATACAGAAACGCTTTGACGCGGCGATCATTGTCTATCAATCGATCCCCATCGAATCCCCGCACAGCTGGAACGCCCGCCTGCGCGCCGCCTCAAGCTATGAACAGCTTGGCAAGACCGACGATGCCATTGCCCTGCTCGAAACCATGGTCAATGAACGCGGGGATCGTCCCGATGCCCTGATCCAGCTTGGCGATATCCTCCGCTTTGATCAGGACTTTGCCGGTGCGGCCAATGCCTATGACCGGGCGATTGAACGTCTGGGCGGGGCCGATGCTGTCGGCTGGCGTCTGCTCTATCGGCGCGGCATTGCCTATGAACGCGCCGGAAACTGGCAAAAGGCCGAGGCCGACTTCCTCAAGGCGCTCGAACTTGAACCTGATCAGCCCTATGTCATGAACTATCTTGGCTATAGCTGGGTCGATATGGGCAAAAACTTCGATCAGGCCGAAGACATGCTCAAACGCGCGGTCGAACTGCAACCTGATGACGGTTACATCATCGATAGTCTCGGCTGGGTCTATTACAAGCTCGGCCGTTATGACGACGCCGTCGAACAGCTTGAAAAGGCGGTTGAACTCAAACCCGATGATCCGACCATCAATGATCATCTGGGCGATGCCTACTGGCAGATCGGCCGCTTCCACGAGGCCCGCTTCCAATGGCACCGTGCGCTTTCCTTCAACCCGACCGAAGAACTGCGTGCCGATGTTCAGGCCAAGCTTGAAGGCAAAACACCCCTTGTTGGTGCGGTTGCCGCAAACTGATTGATCGGGGATATCGGGCATATGTCTTCGACCCATACCGAACCGGCCCCGGCCAAGCTGAACCTGTTCCTGCATGTCACCGGCAAACGCGATGACGGCTATCACCTGCTCGATAGCCTCGTCTGCTTTGCCGATTGCGGCGATGTGATTACCGCAACCGCGCGCGATGATGCTGAACTGACCCTTTCGATCACCGGCCTGATGGCGGGTGACCTTGCCACCGGCAATATCGAAGACAACCTGATCCTGCGTGCTGCCCGCCTGCTCCGGGCAGAGGCGAATGTGACGCAGGGTGCCGACCTCACACTTGAAAAGAACCTGCCCGTCGCATCGGGCATCGGCGGCGGATCAGCGGATGCCGCCGCCGCCCTTCGGGTGCTGTGCCGGGTGTGGCAGCTTGATATCCCGACCGACGCCCTTGAAAAACTCGCCCTTAAACTCGGGGCCGATGTGCCGGTTTGCCTGCATGGTAAAACCGTTCTGATGCAGGGCATCGGGGAAAAGCTGATTGACCTGCCGGAATTGCCCGGCCTGTCACTGGTGCTGGTCAATCCGGGCAAGGCGGTTTCAACGCCTGAAATCTTTGCCGCGCGCGATGCCGCTTTTACCGACGAAAACCTGTGGGATCGCACGGCACGGTTCAACAGCGGGGCATCGCTTGCCGCCGCCCTTCAGGACTGCCGCAACGACCTGACCCTTCCGGCATCGGGCATATTGCCCGAAATCTGTGACGTGCTAAATGCGCTGGCCCGCGAAGACGGCTGTTTGCTGGCCCGCATGTCGGGCAGCGGGGCGACCTGCTTTGCGATTTACGACACCGGCGATCAGGCCGAACGCGCCGCCAACGCCATCGCCGAAAGCCAGCCCGACTGGTGGGTACAGGCCACCGGAATTCAAACGACCGAGGATCGCGCACGCGCACAAATCGGCGCATCCTTCCCGGCCTAAATCCCCCGCAAAAAAAGGTTCAAATAGAGGGTTGCACTCCGGCGCGGGGAACGCTATTTTCCGCGCCACACACGCTGATGGGGCGTGGCCAAGTGGTAAGGCATCGGTTTTTGGTATCGTGTACCGTAGGTTCGAATCCTACCGCCCCAGCCAAGACAAACCGCTTTGAGGTTTTCCTCAAAGCGGTTTTCTTTTTTCTGGTGATTGCCCCCGATCTCTCCCGCAAAACATCCCCCCGATACGCATCTTAACGCTGGCAAAGTGATGATCGCTTTGGCATTGTTTGCCCAACAATAATTTCGCTCTTACGTTGCCGCCACGGCACCGCATCGGCCGACCCAAGATTTGAAAAACCATGTTCGAACAAACCTTCAAACGCCTTGATGATGTCCTGTGGAAAGAAGCAGGCTGCACGACTGAACTGGACTATACGGAACAATCATCATGGATGCTGTTTCTCAAATATCTTGATGATCTGGAACGCGACCGCGCGATGGAGGCCGAACTCCTTGGCAAGCCCTACACCTTCCTGATTGACGAAGCCCACCGCTGGGGGACCTGGGCGGCACCAAAGAACGCCGATGGCGAGTTTGATCATGACAAGGCCGTCACCGGTGATGATCTGATCGCCTATGTTGATAATGACCTGTTCCCCTACCTCGCCGGGTTCAAGCAACGGGCCGAAAGTGCCGATACCATCGAATACAAAATCGGCGAAGTATTCGGTGAAATCAAAAACCGTTTCCGCAGCGGCTATAGCCTTCGTGATGCGCTGGAACTGGTCGACGAGCTTAAATTCCGCTCTCAGGCGGAAAAGCACGAAATGTCCATGCTCTATGAAGAAAAGATCAAGCGCATGGGCAATGCGGGCCGCAACGGGGGCGAGTATTACACCCCACGTTCCCTGATCCGGGCGATGATCAAGGTGATTGATCCAAAGATTGGGGAGCGCATCTATGACGGTGCTGCCGGGTCTGCTGGCTTTCTGTGTGAAGCCCATGATTACCTGCGCAAAGATGACCTGAGTGCCAATCAGCTTGAAACACTTCAGCGCCGAACCTTCTATGGCAAGGAAAAGAAGTCACTGGCCTATGTCATCGCCATCATGAACATGATCCTGCATGGCATTGATGCACCCAATATCGTCCATACCAACACCCTGACGGAAAACATCGCCGATCTTCAGGAAAAGGACCGCTATGATGTGATCCTTGCCAACCCACCCTTTGGCGGCAAGGAACGCAAAGAGGTCCAACAGAACTTCCCGATCAAGACCGGCGAAACCGCCTTCCTGTTCCTGCAACATTTCATCAAGTCGCTAAAGGCTGGTGGTCGTGCGGCCATCGTTATCAAAAACACATTCTTAAGCAATTCCGACAACGCATCCAAAGCAATCCGCAAGGAACTGCTGGAAAACTGCGATCTGCATACGGTACTCGATTGTCCTGGCGGCACGTTCCAGGGGGCCGGGGTCAAAACCGTTGTCCTGTTCTTTACCAAGGGCACAGCGACACAAAATATCTGGTTCTATCAACTTGATCCGGGCCGCAGCCTTGGCAAAACCACAGCGCTCACCGATGCCGACTTTGAACAATTCTTGAAGCTTCAAGCGACCAAAACCGATAGCGAGAAGTCTTGGACGCTGAACATCAAGGATGTTGATACGACGAGCTTTGACCTATCCGTCAAGAACCCCAACAAGGCTGAAGAAGCCCCCTTGCGCGACCCTGAAGAGATTTTGGCCGAAATCACTGCACTGGATGCGGAAAGTGCTGAAATCCTCGATGGTATTCGGGGGATGCTGTGATGTGGAGAAAAGTTAAACTTGGCGAAATATGCACGCTTTTAAATGGACGTGCGTACAAAAAAACAGAATTACTAGACAAGGGGAAATACCCTGTCCTGCGCGTCGGCAATTTCTTTACCAATAGAAGTTGGTACCACTCTGACTTAGAACTTGATGCCGACAAATACTGTGATGATGGCGATTTGCTCTATGCGTGGTCGGCATCATTTGGCCCCCAAATCTGGCACGGCGGTAAGGTTATCTATCACTATCATATCTGGAAGACGCTGATAGACCAAAGCAGAGTGAACAAGAAATTCCTCTACTACTGGTTCTTGTGGGACGTTGATCGGATTAAGGCCGAACAAGGTGCTGGAACCACCATGGTTCATGTAACCAAGAGGTCCATGGCAGACAGGTCGCTAAACCTACCGCCTCTCCCCGAACAAAAATGCATAGTCGCCATCTTGGACGAAGCGTTTGAGGGGATCGACGCGGCCATTGCCAACACCCAAGCAAACCTCGCCGCTGCCCGCGAGTTGTTTGAAAGCTTCCTTGACCACAAATTAATCAACCAAGAAAATGATTGGGAAGAACTAGGCCTTGGCGAAGTCGCCGAATTCCGAAACGGACTTAACTTTACAAGAACTAGCAAAGGTGAGGCTATCAAGATCGTCGGTGTAAAAGACTTTCAAAGAGAGTTTTATGTGCCCTCCGACACACTTGAAACCGTAACGATCAACGGGAAGCTTCGAGATATTGATTGTCTTAAAGACGGAGACATATTGGCGGTTAGGTCAAACGGAAACAAAGCACTTATCGGACGCTGCCTGCTTGCAAAAGGTATTACCGACACGACGTCTCATTCTGGTTTCACCATTCGGATCAGACTAGCATCAAAAGATATTCTTCCAGAGTTCCTTACCTATTTCATGAAGTCGAACACATGTCACGAAATGCTCGTAGCTAGTGGCGGCGGGGCAAATATTAGCAACTTGAACCAACAGGCATTATTTGCACTCGCAATTCGCTTCCCTCCCATTTCTGAACAGAAGAAAATCATCTCTGAATTTGAAGAATTTGACGCAAGAATCCGAGACCTCACGTCAAAATACCAACAAAAACTCGACGCCCTTCACGAACTCAAACAATCCATCCTTGCCAAAGCCTTTCGGGGTGAACTGGCACAAGAAGAGATTGCTGCATGAATGAAGCCGAAACCCGTGCGGAACTGATTGACCCGGTCCTGAAGGCATCAGGCTGGGGAGAGGTTGAAAACAGCCGCATCGGGCGGGAGTTCACCATCAATAATGGCCGCTTGCAGGGCGGTGGGCAGCGATCCCGGCGCGACATTGCCGATTATGTGCTGTTCTATCGTGGCAAGATGCTGGCGGTGATTGAGGCCAAGCGTCGCGACCTTCCCGATACCGAGGGGGTTGGGCAGGCCAAGGCCTATTCGGACAAGCTTCAGGTTCGTTTTGCTTATTCGACCAATGGTCGCGGCATCTATCAGATTGACCGGGAAACCGGGCAGGAAACCTATATCAACGCCTATCCCAGCCCGCAGCAGCTTTGGGATATGACTTTTGCCACCGCCAATGCGTGGCGCGACCGGTTTGCCGCCATCCCGTTCGAGGACAAGGGCGGCACATGGCAGGCGCGATATTATCAGGACATCGCGATTGACCGAACGCTAGAGGCCATAGCAGCGGGGCGCGAACGCATTTTGCTGACCCTTGCGACCGGCACCGGGAAAACCTTTATCGCGTTTCAACTGGCGTGGAAGCTGTTTCAAAGTCGCTGGAACCTGTCGCGCGAACCCAGCCACCGCCCGCGCATCCTGTTTCTGGCAGATCGCAACATCCTTGCCGATCAGGCCTATAATGCCTTTTCTGCCTTCCCCGAAGATGCGCTGGTCCGTATTGCGCCCGATGTCATCCGCAAGCATGGCCGGGTGCCCAAAAACGGCAGCATCTTCTTTACGATCTTTCAGACCTTCATGTCTGGCACGGATGAGGACGGCAACCCCGCGCCAAGCTTTGGCGATTACCCACCGAACTTTTTTGATTTCATCGTCATTGATGAATGCCATCGCGGCGGTGCCAATGACGAAGGCAACTGGCGGAAAATCCTTGAATACTTTTCGCCCGCCGTTCAACTCGGTCTAACGGCGACCCCAAAGCGCAAGAACAATGTCGATACCTACGCCTATTTTGGGGAGCCTGTTTATACCTACAGCCTCAAGGAAGGGATCAATGACGGCTTCCTGACCCCGTTCCGGGTCAAACAGATCAGCACGACCCTTGATGAATATGTCTACTCCCCGGAAGATGAAGTGATTGAAGGCGCTGAGGAGCTAAAAGATAACCATCGTTATCGTGAAGGCGACTTCAACCGCATCATCGAGATCGAGCAACGTGAAGCATATCGCGTCAAAATCTTCCTGAATGCGATCAACCCGTCACAGAAAACGCTGGTCTTTTGCGCGACACAGGACCACGCCCTTGCGGTTCGCAATCTGATCAATCAAATGAAACAAAGCCCCCATCCTGATTACTGTGTGCGTGTGACGGCAAATGACGGGGCCTTGGGCGAACAGCACCTGCGGACTTTTCAAGATAACGAAAAGACCATCCCGACGATCCTGACAACATCGCAAAAACTTTCGACCGGTGTGGATGCGCGGAATGTGCGCAACATCGTCCTGATGCGTCCGATCAATTCGATGATCGAATTCAAACAGATCATTGGCCGGGGAACGCGCCTGTTTGATGGCAAGGACTATTTCACCATCTATGACTTCGTGAAGGCCTACGAGCACTTCAACGACCCCGAATGGGATGGGGAGCCGATGGAACCGCCAGAACCGATCATCCCACCAGAAGGTGAAGGTGAAGATGAAGAGGGTGAAGGCACTATCGTAGATCCCCCCGGTGGCGGTGGTTCAGGCGAAGGCGGCTCCGGCGGTGGTGGCGGAGGCGGTGGAGGGTCCGGTCCGCAAAAGATCAAAATCAGGCTGGCGGACGGGAAGGAACGCACCATTCAGCATATGGCAAGCACCATGTTCTATGGCCCCGATGGCAAGGTGATGTCGCCCGCTCAGTTCATTGAAATGCTGTTTGGCAAGCTGCCCGAGCTGTTCCGTGATGAGGACGAGCTTCGCAAGCTTTGGGGGCAACCCGACACGCGCACGGCCCTGCTAGAAGGTCTTGCAGAGCGCGGCTTTGGCAATGATGAGCTGTCTGAAATCAAGAAGATGGTTGATGCCGAAGACAGCGATCTTTTTGATGTGCTGTCTTACATCGCCTATTCATCCGTTCCGATCAGCCGCAAGGAACGGGTGGACGCGCACAGGGCAGACATCTTTAGCGAACATGATGAAAAGCTTCAGGCTTTTCTTGATTTCGTCCTGTCGCAATATGTCAAGGAAGGCGAGCGTGAGCTTGATAACGAGAAGCTGCCAACGCTGCTTCGGGCAAAGTATTACAGCATCAATGACGGTGCAGCAGCCCTTGGCGGCATCCAGCGCATTCGTGATGCCTTTATCGGCTTCCAGCGCCGTCTGTATGAATAACGAATAAGGTTTGGGGGAGTTTTCCAATGGGTCGAGCACTTTGGGGCCTGCATATGTCGAACGCACACGGCACGGCACCGATTGATCAAGGCTATATCACCATTGGCTGGCCCAATATGGGCGACCTGACAAAGCTCGCCGCAACGCGCGAAGCTTTCAAGGAACGCTTCAAACAGGTGGATACGGTCGCAAAAGAAGGAGCCGTTCCTGTTAAAGCTGGTGTTCTTTATCGCTTTGCCCACGAAATGCAGGTTGGTGATCTGGTTGCATACCCTTCCAAACTGGACCGAATGATCCATATCGGCAGGATCACAAGCGAGTATCAATTCTTGCCCGACGCACCAAATCGCTGCCCGCATCGCCGGGAAGTCGAATGGATCAAGCATGTTCCTCGCTCCGAATTCTCCCAATCCGCACTTCACGAGATCGGATCGGCCATCACCCTCTTTTCTATCAGCAACAACACCGACGAATTCATGGCAACCCTTGCCGGTGAAGCGACAGGTGCAAACGATGTGGACGATGAAAGTGTCGAAGAAGTCTCGACACAGGTAGAGGAGTCCACCGAGGACTTCATCATCAAACGCCTGAAATCAAAACTGACACCCTACGAGTTCGAAAAATTTGTCGCCCATCTTCTGACCCGTATGGGCTTCTTTGCGCGTGTCACATCGCAATCGGCGGATGGCGGTATTGATATTATCGCGCACAAGGATGAACTGGGCTTTGAACCACCGATCATCAAGGTTCAATGCAAACAGACGCTTGAAACCATCGGACGCCCCAAGGTGCAAGAACTACATGGCGCGATTGAGACGGGTGAACATGGTCTATTTGTTACACTTGGTACATATACCAACGACGCCAGAACCTTTGAACGCGGCAAGCCAAACCTGCGCCTGATTGATGGCCCCGGTCTGGTGGATATGATTTACAACCATTATGAACGGTTCGAGCCGCGCTATCAGATGTTACTACCGCTCAAACGCACATATATCCCCGGCCCGTCGATCAGCGCAGCGGAATAAGCGGCCTGAACAAAACGGCGCAGCCTGAATAGGGTAGCGCCGTTTTCATTTATATCGCAAACCCCGCCATCACCGCCTTAAGCGCCCGTACCGCATCACCATCTGTGGCGACCCGTCCGGCGGCGTAACCGTCCACCGCCGGATTGGCTTTCTTACACGATGCATGCAGTTCCACCGCCCCGGTTTTGCGCAGCAATTTTGCCGCATTTTCCGGCGTGATGCCGGATCCGGGCAGGATCGTGATCCGACCGTCTGCCTGAGTGATCAGGCGCGCAATCATGTCTGCCCCCTGTTCGGCGGTCGGCTGCTGGCCCGATGTCAGGATGCGGTCAAAGCCAAGGTCGATGGCACCTTCAAGGGCGTCAAACGGATCGGGCACTGCGTCAAACACCCGATGCAATGTCGCCCCAAGCCCGCCCGCCACGGACAGAAGATCGGCCAGCATGTCGCGATCAAGCCGCCCGTCTGGCATCGCCGCCCCAATCACGATCCCCTCTGCCCCGTGATCGCGGACAAGGGCGATGTCGCGTTTCATGATCGCCACGTCAGCCGGGCCATAGATGAAATCGCCGGGCCGTGGCCGGATCATCACCCGGCAGGGTACGGGAATATCACGCAAAGGGGCCATCGCCCCGGCACTTGGCGTCAATCCGCCAACCGCAAGCGCGGCACAATATTCAATGCGATCCGCCCCGGCGCGCGCGGCCACCATCGCATCGTCAAAACTTTCAACACAGATTTCCAGAAGCGGCTTTTTTGCGGTTGTCATACACCCGCCCCGTCATCCAGCAGATGCAGCATCGCCGCCCCGCGAAGCCCGCCATCGCGGCTATACTGCCCCGGCACCACCAGGGGCGCGTCATAGCGGCCAAGAACCCGCGCGCGCACCGCCTCATCGATCATCGCGATCAGGCGGCTCTCAGATGCCAGCCCGCCGCCCACCGGCACACAATCGGGGTCGAGCACATTGACCATCAATGCAAGCTCCCCCGCGATCAGATCGACAAAAATCTCCACCGCGCGGGTTGCCATCGCGTCCCCGCCCTGCCAGCCATCGGTGATTTCGTAACTTGGCCGTTCCTGTCCAGTGGAAAGCCCGGCAATCTGCGCGTAAATCCGTTCAAGCCCCCGCGCCCCGCCCCAGGCATCAAGGCACCCGTTCCGGCCACAGCCGCACACAACGCCCGCAAGCCCGTGACGGATCAGCGCACCGGAAACATCATTGCCATGTCCCCATTCGCCGCGAATGCCACTGCGTCCGCCAATGAACTGCCCGTCAACGACAATGCCGCCGCCCACCCCGGTGCCAAGGATGATGGCAAAAACCGTTCGCGCGCCCTTGGCCGCCCCGCCGCGTGCCTCGGCCAGGGCAAAGCAATCGGCATCATTGGCCACCCGCACGTCACGATTGAGGATTTTCGAAAGCTCCGGGCCAAACGGCCATCCCTTGATCGCCGGAATATTGGCCGAAATCACCGCCCCCGTCTTGGGATCAAGCCCACCGGCAAAGCTGATGCCGATATCGGCATCCTCGCCAAATTCGCGGTCGGCATCGGCAATCAGCCCGGCAATCGCCGCAACAAAGGCATCGCGATCCTGTGTTGGTGTCGGCACCTTGATCTGGGACCGGATGTCGCCACTGGCGTCAAACGCCCCGAATTCGATTTTTGATCCGCCAATATCAAATGCGTAATGCATGGACTGTATCCCCGTGATCTTTCCTATCGGATACACCACAGGATCATCTGCCGCAAAAAGAAACGGCGCTACCCACAAGGCAGCGCCGCATTCCTTCATCTTCTCAAACGCCGTTCTCAGGCACGCAGCCGTGCCGCAAGGTCATCATAACCCGGCATGCCCTTGACCGGCCCAAGGGCCGTCACCGTCGGCGTGCCGCCCAGAAGCGACTTGCCCGCCGCACGCACCCGTTCAAGATCAACCGCGTCAACCTTGGCAACGATTTCCTCGATGGTTTGCGGGCCACCGAAAATCTGGATCTGGCGCGCAAGCGTTTCGCAGCGGCCGGAATTGCTTTCCATGCCCATCACGACCGACGCCTTAAGCTGCGCACGTGCCCGGTTCACTTCTTCCTCGGTCAAATCGACCGTGGCGCGCACCAGTTCGTCACACATCACCGGCATCAATTCGCCAATGTCGTTCGGCCCGGTGCCGGCATAAATCGAAAACAGCCCGCCATCGACATAGTGTGACGAGAAGCTATAGACCGAATAGACAAGCCCGCGCTTTTCGCGGATTTCCTGGAACAGCCGCGAAGACATGCCCCCGCCCAGCAACGTGTTGAACACCTGCAGGTCATAGAAACTGTCATCGGTGTAGGAAACCGTCGGCAGGCCGAAAATCACATGCACCTGTTCAAGGTCGCGCTGCTCGATCCGGTTGCCGCCTTCATACCGAAGGGCTTCCATTTCATGATCTTCATGCGTCGGAAGGTTATCGAATTTCGACGACACCAGATCGACAATCTGCTGATGATCAACCTTGCCCGATGCCGAAAACACCATGCGTTTCGGGCTGTAACGGCGCGACATGAAATCAAACAGATCATCACGCGACAGCGACGATACATTTTCCGGACTGCCAAGGATCGACCGGCCAAGCGCCTGATCAGGCAGGGCCGTTTCCTGGAAATAGTCGAAAATGATGTCATCAGGCGTATCGTTGGCCTGCCCGATTTCCTGCAAAATCACCTGACGTTCGCGTTCAAGTTCCTTCGCATCAAGGGTCGAGTTCTGCAAAATGTCGGCAATCACATCAATCGCCAGTTCCTGATCTTCATGCAGGACCTTGCAGTAATAGGCCGTATTCTCGCGCGAGGTATAGGCATTCATCTGCCCGCCAACATTCTCGATTTCCTCGGAAATCTGAAGGGCGGAACGACGCCGCGTACCTTTGAACGCCATATGTTCAAGCATATGGGAAATGCCGTTGATTTCAGGCGTTTCGTTACGCGCACCCACATCAACCCACGCGCCAAGCGCCACGGATTGCACATGCTCAAGGCGGTCGGTCGCAACGATCATCCCGTTGTCAAGCCGGGTAAGCTCGACTGTCATATGGTTATACTCCTGTGTTTCACATCATGTCCGAAGTCGCACGTCATCAGGCCGCACGTCGCTTTGCGCGAACATGCGCCATCAGGGCGCTGACATCATTGGACATGGTTTCGGCCTTCTCTGGCCGGTCATATAGGTCAGACAGCCGTGCCGGCAAGTCCGGATAAATCCCCGATGCCTGTTTGACCGCATCCGGAAACTTCGCCGGGTGTGCGGTCGCAAGCGCCACCATCGGAACCGATTTGTCACGATTGCAGTGACGCCCGGCGACAATGCCGATCACCGAATGCGGATCAACAAGCTCGCCACTGGTCGCCAGCACATCCCTGATCGCCGCCCGGGTTTCATCGTCGCTCAGCCGATAACCGTCGAAATGTTCCTGTGCGCGGGCAAACTGCCCCTGCGACATTTCCATGACCCCGGTTTCGCGGAATTTCGTCAGCATCTCGGCAATCGCCAGACCATCACGATCATAAAGATCAAACATCAGACGTTCGAAGTTCGAACTGACCTGAATATCCATCGACGGGCTGATGGACGGCTCGACACCTTCCATCTTCATAACCCCGCTTTCGAAAAAGCGGGCGAGAATGTCGTTGCGATTGGCCCCGACCACAAACTGCTTGATCGGAAGCCCCATCTGCATCGCGGCATATCCGGCATAGACATTGCCGAAATTGCCCGACGGAACGGAAAACGACATTTCGCGTTCCGGCGAGCCAAGCTGCACCCCCGCCCAGAAATAATAGGCGATCTGGCACATGATCCGCGCCCAGTTGATCGAATTGACCGCCGAAAGACCAACCTCGTCGCGGAACGCATGATCATTGAACAATGCCTTCACCAGGTCCTGGCAATCATCAAACGATCCCTCGACCGCGATGTTATGCACATTGTCCGACAGGATCGTCGTCATCTGGCGACGCTGGACTTCGGAAACGCGGCCTTTCGGATGCAGGATGAAAATATCGATGTTTTCCCGGTCCCGGCAGGCTTCAATCGCCGCTGACCCGGTATCGCCCGACGTCGCACCGACAATCGTGATCCGTTCGCCGCGCTTGGCCAGAACATGGTCAAACAGCCGCCCGACCACCTGCAACGCATAATCCTTGAACGCCAGTGTCGGACCATGGAAAAGCTCCATCACCCAGTCATTGGCACCAAGCTGTTTAAGCGGTGCAACGGCTTCGTGATCAAACCCGGCATAGGTTTCTTCAAGAATGGTCTTAAGCGCATCATCATCGACCGAACCGGTCGTAAAGGGCTGGATCACCTTATAGGCAACTTCGGCATATGTCAGGGTTCGCAGCGCACGGATGTCATCCGCGGTGAAGGTCGGCCAGGTTTCCGGCACATACAATCCACCATCACGGGCCAGACCGGCCAAAAGGACATCATCAAACTGCAAAACGGGCGCGGTTCCCCGCGTGCTGACATAACGCAACGACCTGTGCTCCTGAACTGGGCTTTCACAACATTCAGGCGACTTTGTCCCGAACGGACAAAGACACTCCAAACCGAAAGTTAGTGAGGGGAACAGCCGCCATAGTCAAGGGTCAATCAGGCAGATCAGGCGTGCTTTGCGCAATATCGCGTAACCGGCTGGAATGACGGCCTGTCAATCAAGCGTGATCCCGTGTTCCTTGAGCTTGGCCTCGGCCACGGCGGCACGGCGCACCACGGTGCGATAGTTATTCAAAAGAATCCGCAGGACCGCCTTGATGAAGCGGTCGGACGCCGCCATTTTTTTCTCGAACATCTGGCGATTGATCGCAATCAGCACCGTCCGTTCGCAGGCGCGCGCCGATGCCATCCGCGGCTCGTTATCGACAAGCGCCAATTCGCCAAACAGGCCACCGGCTTCTATCCTGCCCAGAATGACTTCTTCGTCGCCATTCATGGTCTTATAGATTTCAACCCGGCCTTCCTGCACGACAAAGGCCGTACTTCCCGGTTTTCCTTCCCGAAAAATGACCTGACCGGCGGCATAAACATGCCGGTCCATCACACTCTTGTTGCCATCGGTTCTTCCCATGACACTTCCGGAAAAATGGACGTTAAATCAGAATATCGTGATGTGGGGCCTGATGCCTGCCGTCACCTGTGCCGGAAGGATGATTGATGCTAGCAGATAAGTACCGCCAATCAATCAGTTTCACCCGCCATACCTGTTTTCCATATGGGCCTTGAATGCCGCCACGCCAAGCGGTTGACCGGTTGCCTCAATCAGAATCTCGTCGGTTGATTTGCTCGATGCCTTGCCATGGATATTTTCGCCAAGCCACCCCATCAAGGGGCTGAAATCACCACGCGCCAGTGCCGCGGGGATTTCCGGCCTGGCCTTTTTCGCCGCGGCAAAAATCTGGGCGGCGGCCATCGCGCCCAGCGTATAGGTCGGGAAATACCCCCACGCACCTGATGGCCAATGAATATCCTGCATGCAGCCATCCCTGTCATCGGGCGGCGTAATGCCCAGCAACTTGCCCATCATCTCGTTCCAGGCACCCGGCAGATCGGCAAGCTTCATGTCGCCTTCGATCAGGGCGCGCTCCAACCGATACCGCAGGATCACATGCGCCGGATATGTCACCTCGTCCGCATCCACACGGATCAGACCCGGTTCGACACGGGTATAAAGCCGATGCAGGTTGCTGGCCGTCCATGCCGCGTCATCACCGCCAAACGCCGCCTTGAAGACCGGCCCGGCATAGGTCAGGAATTCTTCCGACCGGCTGGCCTGCATTTCCACCAGAAGCGACTGGCTTTCATGCATGGTCATGCCGCGTGCCTTGCCGACCGGCTGATTGCGCCACGCGCCGGGTAATCCGCGTTCATACATCGCATGGCCGGTTTCATGCAGAACCCCCATGATCGCCGATGTGAAATCATTTTCGTCATAGCGCGTCGTGATGCGCACATCATCGGGAATGCCGCCACAGAACGGATGATGCGAAATATCCAGACGGCCATGCTCGAAATCAAAACCGACCGCCTTCATCAGATCAAGGCCGACCTTGTTCTGAACCGAAACCGGGAACGGCCCGGTCGGACTGATCGGCGCTTCCTCGGATTTCTGGCGTTCGATCACCTCGGCGGTAAAGGCTGGCAGGAACGCTTCAAGTTCGGCAAACAGGCTATCGATCCGATCTGACCGCATCATCGGATCATATTGATCCAGCAACGCATCATAAACCGACGTGCCAAGGGCCTCGGCCTTGGCCTTGCCTGCCTCGATCGACAGGTCCAGCACGGTCTGAAGTTTCGGCAACAACCCGGCAAAATCATTATCCGCCCGCGCACCCCGCCACGCGACCTCGCACGACGTCGCCGCCAGCGACATTTTCTCCACCAGATCGGACGGCACCGCCGTGCCATGCACCCAGTTGCGTTTCATTTCCGCCAGATTGGCCTTCTGCCACGCATCAAGGTTTTCACCCCCGGCCGCCTCGATCAGATCGCCCATATCGGGTTCATTGATCAGTTCGTTGGCCATGACATCAAGGGTCGCCAGTTGCTCGGACCGGGCATTGGCCCCGCCATTGGGCATCATCGCCGCCATATCCCAATGCAGCATGCCGCCGATATCGGACAGAACATTGATCCGGCGAAAACGGGCTTCAAGCGATTTATAGGCGTCAGTCATGGGAACTCCTGTTCGGCGGAACCGGAAAAATCTGGCAAACCGGGCAAACGAAACGCCGCAACCGGTATCGGGCAGCGTTCCGTCAGACAGTCGGAAATATCGTCAGAAAGGATCAGCTTTCGGCGTCATCTTTCTGCGGGCGGCGGTGATAAAGAATAAAGATCACAATCAGCGAAAGCGCAAGGCTGTACCAGGTGATCGCATATTCAAGATGATTGTTCGGCAGATCGATTTTCGCCTGCCCGCCAATCGGCAAGCCGCCGGGGGTTTCGGTTTCATCAAGTTCAAGATAATACCGGCTGGCAAGATCCGCCCCGCTATCCTCGGCCATCGCATCGACATCGACAAAGAACCACTGGTTTTCCAGCGGTTCGTTTTCCGGCTGAACCCAGTGGCGGGTCTGCGGCAGGCGCAGCACGCCGGTTACCCGGACATTGCCGTCAATCAGGCTGTCGGGCCGGGTCGAAGGATCGCGAAAATCCTGCGGCACCCAGCCGCGATTGACCAGAATGATCCGGCCATCTTCCTGTTCAAGCGGCGTGATCAGATGAAACCCGATATTGCCCCGCCGGGTCCGCGCCATCAGATACATTTCCTGATCGTTCAGGAAATGGCCTTCGGCATAGGCGGCCCGAAATGCCATCGCCGGGTCGGGCGCAACATCTGTCGGCACGGCAATAGGCGGCTGGGTCGACTGCGCCTGGCGTTCCGCGATCAGGTTCTGTTTCCAGAACAGGCGATCCACCTGCCAGGACCCAAGTCCCAGAAGGATCACAAGGGCAAGACCGGCACAGATTTTGATCGCGGGGCTTGGGCGTGTCGTCAGAAGCGGCATCTATTGGGTTCAATCCTGTTCGGAAGTCGACCGGTGGCGATATTGCAGCGCCACCATGAGGCCTTTTAACGGTCGCAGCAAGGCCAGTGTTACCCCGATGATGGTCGGGAACCATAACACCGCATGCAGCCACAAAGGCGGCATATAGGTCATCTCGACCCAGAGCGCCATCGGCACCACGATAAAACCGAGAATGAAGATGATAAAAACGGCCGGACCATCACCGGCATCATGACCGCGAAGATCAAGACCGCATTGCGAACAGCTTTCGCGAACATTCAGAAAGCCCGAAAACAGCTTTCCCCCGCCACAGCGGGGGCATTTGCATGCCAGCCCGGTGCGGATGGGGGAAAGTGCTGGATAGTAATCCATGGTCATTGGCTGACCGGTATCCTTTATTCGCCGCCCCAGATGTAAACGGCAAAGAACAGGAACAGCCAGACAACGTCAACGAAATGCCAGTACCATGCGGCGGCTTCCAGACCGAAATGATGGTCGGGTTTAAAGCCGTCCTTGATCGCCCGCACAAGGCAGACCGCAAGGAACACGGTGCCGACAAACACGTGGAAACCGTGGAAACCGGTCGCCATGTAGAAGGTCGACGAATAAATGCCATCGGCAAAGCCGAATGCGGCATGGCTGTATTCATAGGCCTGCAGGCCCAGGAAGATGACGCCAAGGGCAACCGTAATCGCCAGCCCCTGCACCATGTCCTTTTTCTTGCCTTCAAGGCAGCCATGATGCGCCCAGGTCAGGGTGCAGCCTGACAGAAGCAGGATCAGGGTGTTGAGGAACGGCAAATCCCACGGATCAAGAACTTCAACACCTGCGGGCGGCCATTCGGTCACACCGGGGCTGAAAATAATGAACGCGTTGTGGAAGAACGCCCAGAAGAAGGCGACAAAGAACATCACCTCGGACGCGATAAACAGCGACATGCCGTACCGCAAGCCGATCTGCACAACCTTGTTGTGGTAGATGGTGGACTCGCTGATCACGTTGCTCCACCAGCGGAACATCACGAACAGGATGCCCGCCAGTCCAAGTCCGGCCAGCCAGAAATCTGTCGGCGCACGATCCGAATGCATGAACATGACCATGCCACCGGTAAACAGTCCCGCAGACAACGCGGCCACCAACGGCCACGGGCTCGGGTCTACCAGATGGAACGGATGTTTCTGAGCGTGATCACTCATTCCTCGCCCCCCTCAATCCTCACAAATGAAACCTTCAAAGCTCTCTTCATTGGAAACGCGGAACCTGCCAACCGGTCAGGCCCTAGCCTCCTTTTCCTTTATCCCCGCCCGGACCTTCAACCGATGCCTCGGTCTTATAGAAGGTATAGGACAGGGTAATGGTCTTCACGTCTCTGGTATTCGGGTCTTCTGCAATCGCCGGATCGACATAGAAACTGACCGGCATATCCACGCGCTGACCGGGTTCAAGCGTCTGCTCGTCAAAACAGAAACAGGCGATCTTGCTGAAATACTGCCCGGCCTTAAGCGGCGTTACATTGTAAAGCGCCTGGCCGGTCACCGGTTTGACCGACATGTTTTCGGCCATGTAATAGGCAAGGTTGTCCTCGCCCAGCTTCACGGTGATTTCACGCTGTTCGGGTTTGAACTGCCACGGCAGGCGGGAATTCACATCGGCATTGAACCGGATTTTGATCGTCTTTTCCGAAACATCGCGCGGCGCATCGGTGGCAACCTGTGTGGTGCCGCCATATCCCGTCACCTGACAAAACAGCGCATAAAGCGGGACCGAGGCATAGGACAGACCAATCATGCCGCCAACAATGGCAACACAACTCAGCAATACGCGCTTGTTGCGCGCCTTTGTTTTGTCCGCATGCTTCTGATCAGCCATATATGCCCTAGCTCATCTTAAGAATGGTGATGGCGAAAAACAGGACCGCCAGCCCGCCAAGAATGGCAAGAAACGCCCAGTTCTTCTTGCGCCGCTTGGCGTAAAACGCATCCAGTTCGGCTTTGCTCATTTTCGGTTCGGTCATGCCAGATATCCTTTGATCCAGACATCGGCGACCATCGCACCAAACAGGACGAACAGATAAAGGATCGAATATCCGAACATCTTGTGCGGTGCCTTTTCCTCGGCATTGCGCAGCACGCGAACCGCATGGCGCAGGAACCACAAACCGGTCAGAACCGCCGTCACACCGTAAAACACGCCCAGCAACCCGGTCGCAACCGGCACAAGCGTGATCGGCAGCAGCAGGATCGTATAGATCAGCATCTGCTTCTTGGTCGCGGCCTCACCGGCAACGACCGGCATCATCGGCACGCCAACCTTGGCATAATCGCCACAGCGAAACAGTGCCAGCGCCCAGAAATGCGGCGGCGTCCACATGAAGATAATCAGAAACAGCGCAATCGAATTGATATCGATCCCGCCGGTCACCGACGCCCAGCCGATCATCGGGGGGAATGCCCCGGCGGCACCGCCAATGACGATATTCTGCGGCGTGCTGCGTTTCAGCCACATGGTGTAAACGAACACGTAAAACGCAATCGACACCGCCAGAAGCGCGGCGGCGGCAAAATTGATCGCAACCGCCATGACGGTCACGGAAAGGATGGATAACGCGATCCCCAGCGAAAGCGCCTCGTCGGCGGGCACGCGGCCGGCCGGGATCGGGCGGTTCTGGGTGCGTTTCATGTGGATGTCGATATCGCGGTCATACCACATGTTGATCGATGCCGCCGCACCACTGGCAACGGCAATACAGGCAATCGCAACCAGCGCCAGGAACGGATGAAGCGTTCCCGGTGCAATCAAAAGACCCACGGCACCGGTGAACACCACAAGGGTCATCACACCGGGTTTCAGCAACGCAATATAGTCGCGCACTTCCGATACCGGTAATGCGGCGATGTTATCGATTGCAAGGGTCTGCTGGGCGGCCTGCTTGGTCATGTAATTCTGGTCTTCTTTTCTCGGGGCGGTCGTATGTTCCCCGCCGGGACCAACTGGTCACGGCGGGGAACGCAAGATCGGATCAATTACTTGATGCGCGGCAGTTCGTCAAAGGTATGGAACGGCGGCGGCGAGCTGACGGTCCATTCCAGTGTATCCGCACCTTCGCCATATGGGTTGGCTTCGGCCTTTTTGCCACGGATGAAGGCATGCGCCACCAGCCCGACAAAGAAGATCGTCGCCGCGAACGAAAGATACGCGCCATAGGATGAAACCAGGTTCCAGCCCGCAAACGCATCCGGGTAATCGGCATAACGACGCGGCATGCCGGCCAGCCCCAGGAAGTGCTGCGGGAAGAAGGTCAGGTTCACCCCGATAAAGAACAGCCAGAAGTGGATTTTACCGCCGAGATCGGAAATCTCGTAACCCGACATCTTGCTGAACCAGTAATAGAAGCCCGCAAAGATCGAGAACACGGCACCCAGCGACAGCACATAGTGGAAATGCGCCACCACGAAATAGGTATCGTGCAGCGGCAGATCCATGCCGGAGTTCGCAAGGATAACCCCCGTCACACCGCCAACGGTGAACAGGAAGATAAAGCCGATCGCCCACAGCATCGGTGCGCGAAGCTCGATCGAACCGCCCCACATGGTCGCGATCCACGAAAAGATCTTAACCCCGGTCGGCACCGCAATCACCATCGTTGCCGCGGTGAAATAGGCACGCGTATCAACATCAAGGCCGACGGTATACATGTGGTGCGCCCACACGATGAAACCGACAACACCGATTGCGACCATGGCGTAAGCCATCCCGAGATAGCCAAAGATCGGCTTGCGCGAGAAGGTCGAAATGATGTGGCTGATGATGCCAAAGCCCGGCAGGATCATGATGTAAACTTCCGGATGCCCGAAGAACCAGAACAGGTGCTGGTACAGGATCGGGTCACCGCCACCGGCCGGATTGAAGAAATCCGTGCCAAAGTTGCGGTCGGTCAGAAGCATCGTGATCGCGCCACCAAGAACCGGCACCGCCAGAAGCAGAAGGAACGCAGTCACCAGCATCGCCCATGCAAACAGCGGCATCTTGTGAAGCGTCATGCCCGGTGCGCGCATGTTGAAAATGGTGGTGATGAAGTTCACCGCCCCAAGGATCGAGCTCGCACCGGCAAGGTGCAGGGCAAAGATCGCCATATCAACAGATGCGTCCGGATGGCCCAGCACGCCTGATAGCGGCGGGTAAACCGTCCAGCCGGTCCCGGCACCGCTGCCGACAACGGCAGACAGCATCAGAAGCACGAAGGCCGGAACGATCAGCCAGAACGAAATATTGTTCAGACGCGGGAACGCCATGTCCGGCGCCCCGATCATGATCGGAACGAACCAGTTGCCAAAACCGCCAATCATGGCGGGCATGACAACAAAGAACACCATGATCATGCCATGTGCGGTGACCAGAACGTTAAAGAACTGGTGGTCTTCGATGATCTGGGTGCCCGGATGGGCCAGTTCCATACGGAACCAGACCGAGAACGCCCCGCCGATCAGACCGGCAACCAGCGAGAATGCAAGATAAAGCGTGCCGATATCCTTGTGGTTGGTCGAAAGGAACCAACGGGTAAAGAAACCGGGCATGTGATCATCATGCGAATGTGTGTCAGCGTGAGCCATAAATCTCTCCCTCACTCTGCCGAGGCCACGGAAACCGCCGACGGCAGGTCAACCGACGCGAATTTCTCCTGGGCCTCTGCGACCCATGCCTCGTATTCTTCCATGGTCACGGCTTTCACCGCGATCGGCATGTAGGCGTGGTTTACGCCACAAAGTTCCGAACACTGGCCATAGAAGGTGGTGCCTGCATATTCGCCCGGAATGCGGGTCCAGGTTTCGTTCAGGCGGCCCGGCACGGCATCCAGCTTGATGAACAGCGACGGCATGGCCCAGTTATGGATCACATCGTCCGATGTCATGATCAGGCGGATATTGGTGTCAACCGGCAGAACAACGGGGTTGTCCACATCCAGAAGGCGGATCTTGCCTTCTGCAACGGCGGTTTCCTCGTCGATCATAAGGGAATCGAACGTGAAATTGCCATTGTCGGGATATTCGTACGTCCAGTACCACTGCTTGCCGATGATCTTGAGCGTCATATCGGCATCTTCGACGTGATCTGCATAATACAGCAGACGGAACGACGGGATCGCAATGATCAGAAGGATCAGTACCGGCGCCACGGTCCATACGATTTCAAGAAGCGTATGGTGGGTGGTCTTGGACGGGACGGGATTGCGTTTCCGGCTAAAGCGGAAAAGAACATAAAGCAACAACAGCAGGACGATCACCGTAACGGCGGTCATCAGCCATGTCAGAAGAATAAAGAAATCATGGCCCTGTACAGCCACCGGCGAAACCGGGTGCTGAAGACCCAGTTGCCATGGCTCAGGCTGACCAACCGCGGCAAGCGCGGCACTATCCAGTCCGGTCAGAACTGCCAATCCCAGCAAAAGAATGGGAAACAGCATCTTGATCGACATGCGAATCTGCCCCCTCGCATTACATCTCAAGGCAATTTGTCCAAAGGAAAGCCACATCGTGACCATCGACATTTACGAACATAACGGGTTGTTCGTTCATCGAAAAGGCATGCCGTGATGACTCAACCATAAATCGGCACGCCATCAGGATCACAACACAACATCAGACAAACCTGATTTTTAAACCCGCATGCACTGCGGCACAACGGTATGGCAGGCAAATAGCCTATCTTCACTACCTGTTCCAGAAAAAACCTCGCTGCGTTGCACAAAAATATTACTTGTCCTTTCAGGAATTTAGCGCACTGGTTCAATTTTTTTCTAAATCCAGAGCCCTACCCCTGCGATAGAAATCCTGCCATTCCTTATCGCGTCGGGCCATCATAGCCCCGATTGCTGCCACGCAACAGACAGCAGGAAATTATCCTTTAGACGATACAAACCGCAGGTAAAATAATCATTTAGGTACGGATTTATCGGCATCCCCCGAACGACGCGACTTTGATCCCGAAACAGGGGCCGGTTCTGGCAAGTTATCCACAGGCAAAGCCATCGCAATCAATCATTTACCGCAACACCGAGTCGTAAAACCCAACTACCCCGATCTGCTCCCACTGTGCCTCCAGCCTGCCCCCGGTCCGCCTCCGATCTGCCCTCGCTCTGCTGGTTTCGATCATCAGGAACCGGATCGCGCATGAAGTTTTTCGAATGCACCGCACAAAGGTTGATAATCGCCGCGATCTCTGTGATTGTTGGCACAAGGAACCTGCCGGATCACTTGCGCGCCGGGCTTCCGCTTTCGGGACACGAAACCTACATAAAAACGCGCATATGCCTTTAATTGCGGGATTTTTTCCCAATATCAGGAGAATGGTATCAGCAACCTGACCGGTTGGCTGGAACTGTTCTATTCGAAAGTATTATTTTTCCTGTCCTTCCGATAATTCTCGATTATCATCCGGGCAGGATTACCGTGACGTTTCAGATCGAGGTTCGCTCATGTCCCGCCAAGGAAGCAAAAAGCTTTTCACCGCAGAGCTCCGGCTGCTCAACAAGCTGGAAAGTATGAGTGATATCGTATCCATGCCGTTACCGGCACCGGCCGCTGATGGCGGTGCCACCGGTGGTGCGGATATGTCCTCACTCCATAATGCGATCGAGGATCTGAAGGTGGAACTTCTGTCCGACATCCGCATCATGATGGAAGAACAGAAAAAGCTGAATGCGCGCGCCGATGACGAAGATCAGGACGATGCGCGCAACGAGCTTCGCATGCTCAAGACCGAAATCCGCGCACTCGCCAATTCCATTCAGGAAACCAAGCGCGAAATCGCCGCCCTCTATACCGCACCGGATGATAGCAGCGGCACGCGGCTTAACATCGTCAAGGGCGAGCTTGATTCCGTCGTCGCCGCGACCGAGGACGCCACCGCCAACATCCTTGAAACCGTCGAGAAAATCGATGCGGTTGCCCACAATATCCGTTCCGCCGCCCCGGATGATTACACGCAGGGGCTGGCCGACGATATCGTTGATCTGGTGGTCAAGGTGTTTGAATCCTGCAACTTCCAGGACCTGACCGGGCAGCGCATCACCAAAGTCGTCAACACCATGAAATATATCGAGGAACGCGTGACCCGCGTGATCGAAATCTGGGGCGAGGATGACTTTGGCGAATTCGATCTGCCCGCCGATCCCAAAGGCCAGGACAATCTCGATAAAACCGTCACCCGCGCCCCACAGAATGTCGAGCGCGTCAGCCAGGACGAAATCGATCAGATCTTCTCGCAGGAAGAAATCGACGCCCTGTTCGACTGATCCGTTTATTGGCCTGAAACGTCACCAAAACAACAAAGCCTGCCGGAAACGGCAGGCTTTTTCATGTGCGGAATTTGGTCCCGTGGTCTTACGCGTGCCCCGCCTCACCCGAAAGAAGTTCGGGGGCAAAGCCGAGCTTGGCAAAGGCCCGTTCCCATTTGTCTTCGCAATCGGTGTCAAACAGAAGGTCGGCATCCGCATCAACATGCAGCCAGCCATTGGCAAGGATTTCACTTTCAAGCTGCCCGCTGCGCCATCCGGCATAACCAAGGGCCAGAATGCTGCTTTTCGGGCCTTCGCCCAGTGCAATCTGTTCAAGGATATCGACCGTTGCCGTCACCGACACACCGGGATCGACATGCAGGGTCGCCTCGTTTTCAAAATCGGTACTGTGCAGAACAAACCCCCGCCCGCTTTCAACCGGGCCACCGAAATGCACCTGAATATCGGCAATCGTCGGCGCCGGGCGCGCAATGCCAAGCTGCTCAAGCAGTTCGGGAAACGTGATGCTGTCGATCAGCCGGTTGACGACCAGCCCCATCGCCCCATCCTCGTTATGGGCACAGATATAGACCACGCTTTGCGAAAAGCGGGGGTCACGCATGCCCGGCATCGCCACAAGCAGCTTCCCTTCCAGATATTCGCCAGTGTGTTCTTTAATTCCCATTCCCGAACTTTTCCTGTTGTGCTCATACAAACCTAACGCGATCCGTCGCCCATTACCACCGAAAGCCACCTTTGCCTGAAAACAGTCCAAAAATGACATTGATCAAAGCCGAAACGCGCCACTGCTTTACATGTAGGTAGCCAGACAGGCAATCGACAGCAATCGCCTGGTAAAAAGATGGTGTTCCTGATCACATCAACGGGCACACCACCGATCACACCACCAGGCACACGAGCCGGTAACGCAGTCGTGCCTTGCTTTGAACATCAACCGGGATTAGCCATCATTTCCATGGCATCCTGGGGCATGCCGGTGGCACAAAGCCCGGTTTTGTGCCATATCCACCAAACGGAATGTCATCGTGCCCGTTTCGAAAACCAGAAGGAACCACCCGTGATCCGGTCTTTGCCTGTCATCCTTGGCCTGTTTATCGCAGCCCTCGCCCCCCTGGGTATCGGGGCGGGCACAGGGGCGCATGCGCAAACCGCAGCCAGCAACCGGGTTGACGAGGATTTCGCATCGGTCCGCCTGCTAAGCGCGCGCGACGCCATCAATGGCCGCGATGAAATCCGTCTTGGTCTTGAATTTGAACTTGAGCCCGACTGGAAAATCTATTGGCGCAGTGCCGGTGATGCCGGTTTCCCGCCGCAACTCGACTGGGCCGGATCAACCAATATCGGCAACGGCGAAATCCGCTGGCCCGCCCCGCACCGTTTTTCGATCTTTGGCCTCGAAACATTCGGCTACAAGGATCACATCATCCTGCCGATTGATGTCCCCGTGACCGATCCCGCACAGGCCGCCCATATCGAGCTTGATGTTGATTATCTGGTCTGCAGCGATGTCTGCATCCCCGCACAGGCCCACCTTACCCTTGATATCCCGGCAAACCTTTCTGGCGGCACGGATGGCGATAACCCCGCCATCAGCAGTTTTGCCCATGACATCGAAAAATTCGCATCCCGCGTCCCGCTTCGCGGTGACAACCTGCCAATGTCGGTCACCGATATCTGGCAGTCGGTCGACCCATCGGGCGAAAAGGACAAAACTTTTCTCAATGTCGCCGTCTCGGGTCTTGATCAAACCGCGACCGACCCGGTTGAAATCCTGATCGAAGGCAATGTCCGCCTTGGCTTTGGCGTGCCGGTCCCGACCGCAACCGAGGGCGCAAACGGCACACAGCAATTCCGGATTCCGATCTATGGCCTGAAAGACGGTCAGACCACGATTGGCGATGACGTGATCGTCACCGTCATTGCCGGCCCCCTTGCCATCGAACAGGACCGCCAGATCGCCGCTGCCCCCTCTGGCACAAGCAGCAACAACAACACCGTTTCCGGCACCAGCATCGCCGCCACCAGCCTGTGGCTGATCGGCGCACTGGCCCTTCTGGGCGGCTTTATCCTGAATTTCATGCCCTGCGTCCTGCCGGTCCTCTCGATCAAGGTCATGTCGGCGATGAAGGCCCAAGGTGCCGAGCGCAGTGCCACCCGGCGCGGCTTCCTGGCCAGTGCGGCGGGCATCATCACGTCCTTCTGGCTGATTGCGGCCGTCCTGATCGGCATCAAGCTTGCGGGCGGCACGATTGGCTGGGGCATCCAGTTTCAGCAACCCCTGTTCCTGACCGTGATGACCATCATCGTCGCCCTGTTTGCCTTCAATATGTGGGGCCTGTTTGAAATCAACGGTCCGGCTGAACTCGGCAATGCCGCCAATGATGCCATCACCACGCGCGAACAATCCGGAAGCCACCTTGGCGGTCATTTCCTGACCGGCATGTTCGCCACCCTGCTGGCAACCCCGTGCTCGGCCCCGTTCCTTGGCACGGCGGTCGGTTTCGCGCTGGCCGGAAGCAGCTTTGACATTTTCTGGATATTCACCCTGCTGGGCATCGGGCTTGCCATTCCTTATCTGGCGATTGCCGCCCGGCCCGAAATCGCCCGCCTTCTGCCCAGACCGGGCCGCTGGATGGGCTTTGTCAAAGGGGTTCTGGGCGTGGCCCTTGCCGGGACCGCCATCTGGCTGCTGTCGGTTCTGGCGGTTCAGATCGGCATGGGCGGGGCGATTGCGGTTGGTGTGGCCCTTGTGATCGCGGGCATCCTGCTGTTTGCCCGCCACCGCACGACGGTGCAGAAACGCAAATTTGCCTTTACCGCACTTGCCACCCTTGGCGTTCTGGCCGCCCTGTTTGCCCCGGGCTTTTCCAAGGCCCCGGTTCGCGACACGGGGGGTGCTGAAACCGTCACCGGCAAACTCCCGTGGCAACCCTTCGCCCCGGATGAAATCGCCCGCCACGTTGCCGATGGCAAAACCGTGCTGGTCGATATCACCGCCGAATGGTGTGTCAGTTGTCAGGTCAACAAGAAGCTGGTCCTTGAAACCGACGAGATCACCGCGGCCCTGTCTGCCGATGATGTCATTGTGATGCAGGGCGACTGGACCCGTCCCGACCCGGTGATTGCGGGTTATCTTGCCGGCTACGGCCGTTATGGCATTCCGTTTAACGCCGTGTTTGGCCCGAACGCCGAAAAAGGCATCCTGCTTTCGGAACTTCTCAGCAAAAAAGAAGTTCTTGCTGCACTGGCCGATGCAAGCGGCCGGGCCGATCTTGTCAAAAACTGATCCGGTCCATGTCTTTGCATGTCGCGGCCAGCATGCAGGAACCGATGACAAAGATTTGAAACCATCGCAACATCACCGGATATGATTGAAGATCAACCCGTTTTGCTGTTTGATGGCCCTATCCCAGAACAAGGGCGGCAATAAAGCCGCCCGCATGACGGAGAAAACCCCATGACCATCGAAATCGGCAGCACCCTTCCCGAAGTCACCCTTTTCCGCGCCACCGCTGACGGCCCCGAAGCCGTCAACACCAAGGAATTTTTCGCCGGTCGCAAGGTCGTCGTCTTTGCCGTGCCGGGTGCCTTCACCCCCACCTGCTCGGCCAAGCATCTGCCGGGCTTCGTTGCCAATGCCGATGCCATCAAGGCAAAGGGCGTTGATGAAATCGTCTGCCTGGCATCGAACGACGCCTTTGTTCTGCGCGCATGGGCCAAGGCGGAAAATGCCGGTGACAACATCACCATGTTGTCCGATGGCGATCTCGCCTTCGTCAGCAAGACCGGTCTTGAACTGGACCTGACCGGTCGCGGTCTTGGCAAACGCGCCAACCGTTTTGCAATGATTGTCGATGATGGCAAGGTCACCGACCTTGCGGTCGAAGAACCCGGTGCATTCGACGTTTCAAGTGCCGAAACCGTTCTGGGCAAACTCTGATCGGTTCGCCCGAACCCCACGGCCTGAAAACAGAAAAGCTCCGCATCACTGCGGAGCTTTTCCTTTTGATCTCGTATTCCTTCGGCGCAGGCTGCTAACGCGGCAGCAAAACCGGGATCGGTTCTGACCGGCTGTCAAAATCGCATTCAAAGGTCGGGTCGGTGTGTTTGGCAATGAAATGCACAACACCTTCGCGGAAATCTTCCTTGATCGGCGACCAGCTCATGAAGACACCGCCGCGATTGTCATATTCGCGAATGTCACGGTCATGGGACAGTTCAACAAAACTGTGGCCCAGATCTTCGGTGGCCCCGGCGACAAGCCATGACGGTTTGATCCCGCCATGCCAAAGCAGATAGACACCGCCAACATTGTCAAGTTTCAGCTCGCTGAAATCATCGATCATGAACAGGCGATAATACTCGCCACGCGGGCTTTTCCGCCATTTGATATCTTGTGCCTTTGGCTGGCGCAAAGTGCCAAGCGACCAGAATCCCATTTCATCCTCCAAGCGCACCAAAACGCGCGCAACTGCACGTCACACGCATCCCAACGCTGCTTTTGTTTTTTATGAATCCCACTATATCGGAAAAATGTAAACTTTTGGTTGACCGATTACAAATCGCGATATCGCAAAATCCTGTTCTTAAACAAGAATTCTTCCGGGCTTCAACCCTGAATATAAGACTCGTACCCCGATTTGGAAATACTCAGTCGAACAATTTATCGATATCGTCCTGACTGATCCCCTCGCCTTCCAACTGCGGACCGTTCAGAAGATCGTCATCTTCATTCCTCTGTGTCCCGTCATCATTTTCGGGAACCGGCAGATCACTAAAGGCTTCCTCGCCCCAGATCAGGATCATGTTGTGAACCCGTTCCTCGACGAATTCAAGGGTCCGAACCACCTTGTTGATGCGCTGGCCGGTGATGTCCTGGAAGTTACAGGATTCGAAAACCTTGGTGACCAGAAACGCGATCTGTTCGACATGTTCGGCAACAAAGTCGGATGGTGCCGCATTTTTAAGCGTCATCGCCAGATCGTCGATCTGTTCGGCGGATTCAAGGATCGTATGCGTTGCCATTTCCGTATCCTTGATGATCGCATCAAGTTCGGTGGTCGCACTGACAAGGCGGTCATCCTCGGCCTTCGGATGACGCAGCGACGCAATCTGCATCTTCGCCTTGTGAATATGTTCGTTCATTTCCTCGATCTGCTTGCGGATCAGTTCGAGGTCGTCACGGTCGGGCTCGGATGCCCCCGGACGGTTGCTGTGGGTAAAATTGCTGCTGACCGGTTCGGGCAGAACATCCGTCGCATAGCCATCCGATGCCGGTGCGATATGGGCGGCATCAACACTGCCACCGGCACGAACCGCATCGCGAAGCTCGGCGACTTCGGATCGAAGGGCACGGATTTCATCCAGAACCGCCTGATTGATCCCCGTCGCATCCGCCGTCGCGGCTGGCTTTGGCGCCGGTAATGCCGCACCTGCACCCATACCGGTTTCAAGCGTCGGATCGAAAAAGGAATCCGACCAATCTTCGACCACACCACCCGAACGTTCTTTTAAACGGCGTTCTGCGGTGAAAACCTTCTGCACGCGACGTGACATGACTGACTTCAATCCTCCGGCAACGGGGTGTATTCCCCGATCCCAATTCCCCCGATCATCCGTCCCCGTGGTCCGATGATCACTTTAAAACAAGTATAAGGGTCCAGATTGCTACAAGTCCAATGGGTTTCAAGAACAACCCCTTGAAAAAGCACACCCCGGCCAACCGACCGGGGTGTGCAAAAAGGTTATGCTGCGTTGCAAATCAAGCAGATTCAGGCATCCAGCGCAGAACCGGCTTTCTTGCCGCCGCCGTTTCGTCAAGACGACGGCGCGGCGTCAGATACGGTGCATTCTTGAAGAATTCCGCATCACCCGATTCTGCCTTGGCCACCAATGCCAGAACCGCATCGCAAAACTGGTCAATCGATTCCTTGGTTTCCGTTTCCGTCGGCTCGATCAAAAGCGCCCCGTGAACCACCAGCGGGAAATACATGGTCATCGGGTGGAAGCCCTCGTCGATGATCGCCTTCGCCAGATCCAGCGTCGAAACACCGGTATCTTTCAGGAAATCATCGTCAAACAGCGCTTCATGCATGCAATAGCCGGGGAATGCCACGCTCAGCTTGTCTTTCAGACGCGCCAGCAGATAGTTGGCATTCAGCACCGCATCGCCCGATGCCTGACGCAATCCATCCGCGCCATGGCTTTTCATATAAGACAGCGCCCGAATGAACATGCCCATCTGACCATGGAAGCCCTTCAGACGACCGAACGGCTTTTTGCCATCCTGTTCTTCGGCGGTTTCCACCAGATGGAATTTCTCGCCCTTGCGCACGACATAGGGGATCGGTGCGAACGGGGCCAGTGCGTCGGAAAACACAACCGGACCCGAACCCGGTCCACCGCCGCCATGCGGGGTCGAAAAGGTTTTATGCAGGTTGATATGCATCGCATCAATGCCAAGATCGGCCGGGCGCACCCGTCCGACAATCGCGTTGAAGTTCGCCCCGTCGCAATAGAAATACCCACCGGCCGCATGGACCAGATCGGCAATCTTGCGAACGTCACGTTCAAACAGCCCGCAGGTATTCGGGTTGGTCAGCATGATCCCCGCAACATCGTCGCCAAGCTTGGCTTCGAACGCCGCCAGATCAACACGGCCATCTTCGGTGGCCGGGATCGAATCAACCGTGAAACCACATGCCGCGGCCGTTGCCGGGTTGGTCCCGTGGGCTGATTCCGGCACCAGAACACGACGACGGTTTTCACCGCGCGCATCAAGCGCCGCACGGATCGCCATCATGCCGCAAAGCTCGCCCTGCGCACCCGCTGCGGGCGACATGGAAACCGCGGGCATCCCGGTCAGAACCAGCAACCAGTGTGCGCAACTGTCAATCAGCTCAAGCGCCCCCTGAACCGTGCTTTCGGGCTGCATCGGATGCAGGTCGGCAAGACCGGGCATACGCGCAACCTTTTCGTTCAGGCGCGGGTTGTGTTTCATCGTGCACGAACCCAGCGGGAAGAAGCCGGAATCAATGCCAAAGTTTTTCTGCGACAGGCGGGTGAAATGACGCACCACCTGCGGCTCGGACAGGCCCGGAAGACCGACATCGCTATCGCGATCAAGGCCGCCAAGGCGTGATTTGATGCCCGCTGGCTTCGGAAGGTCAACACCGGTACGACCCGGTTCACCCTGTTCGAAAATCAGCTTCTCCTCAAGAACGAGGCCGCGGTTACCGGTATGGGTGGTAAAGCTCATGCCAGCACCTCCTTCAATGCAGACGCAAGGTCCGCGATGTCTTCGTCGGTGTTGGTTTCGGTCGCCGCCACCAGCATGTAATGGTCCAGATCGTCACGGTTCGGATACAGGCGCGACAACGGAACCCCGCCAAGGATACCCTTGGCAACCAGTGCCTCGACCACCTCGGCTGCCGGTTTGGCAAGCTTGACGGTGAACTCGTTAAAGAAGCTGTCATTGACCACTTCCGCACCCGGTACCGCATCAATCGCATCGGCGGTCTTGCAGGCGGTTTCATGGTTAAGCGTTGCCACACCACGATACCCGTCTTCGCCCAGAAGGCTCATATGCACCGTAAAGGCCAACGAACACAGACCGGAATTGGTGCAGATGTTCGATGTCGCCTTTTCGCGGCGGATATGCTGTTCACGGGTCGAAAGTGTTAGAACAAAACCGCGCTTGCCGTCCTGATCAACCGTTTCACCGCACAGGCGACCGGGCATCTGGCGTACCAGTTTGCTGGTCGTGGCAAACAGACCGACATATGGCCCGCCATAGTTCAGGTTGTTACCAATCGACTGGCCTTCGCCGCAAACGATATCCGCGCCAAAGCTGCCCGGTGATTTGACCGCGCCAAACGCCATCGCCTCGGTAAACACCACGATCAGAAGCGCACCCTTGGCATGGCACGCATCCGCCAGCTTCGTGTGATCCTGAATACGGCCGAAAACGTCCGGATACTGGACAACCACGCAGGCGGTCTGATCATCAATCAGATCGTCAAGCTCGTCGGCGGTTGCCTGCTTTTCCGGGTGCCCGTCACGACCGGCAACTTCGGTATCGCTATACTGGCAATAAGTTTCCGTGACTTCACGGTAATGCGGATGCAGACCACCCGACAGAACCGCTTTCTTGCGCCGTGTTGCGCGGCACGCCATCAGAACGGCTTCCGCGCACGACGTTGCCCCGTCCCACATCGATGCGTTGGCCACATCCATGCCGGTTATCGATGCCACCTGGGTCTGGAATTCGAACAGATACTGCAACGTGCCCTGCGCGATTTCCGGCTGATAGGGGGTATAGGCCGTCAGGAATTCACCACGCTGGATGATGTAATCGACCGTGGCCGGAACATGGTGGCGATACGCCCCCGCACCCAGGAAGCTCGGCACGCTGGCCGTACCCATGTTTTTGGCGGCCATTTTCGCCATGTCGCGTTCGACCTGCAATTCGCCCAGATGATGGGGCAGATCGACCGGCTCGGACAGCAACGCGCCGTCGGGCACGTCGCTATATAATTCGTCAACGGACCCGGCCCCGATGGTTTCAAGCATCGAGGCGCGATCCGCACTGGTTAGCGGAAGATAACGCATATCTTAAAGGCCTTCGACAAAGTCTTTATACGCAGCTTCATCCATCAGCTCATCAAGCTGGGACTCATCGGAAAGTTCCATGCGGAAGAACCAGCCATCGCTTTCCGGGGCTTCGTTCACCAGTGCCGGATTGTCATCAAGCTCTTCGTTGGCTTCGACAACGACACCATCAAGCGGCGCATAAACGTCGCTGGCGGCCTTGACCGATTCGACAACTGCCGCATCACCGTCCTTGGTCAGCTTTTTGCCAACTTCCGGCAGTTCGACATACACGATATCGCCAAGCGCCTGCTGGGCATAATCGGTGATGCCGACGGTCGCGACACCGTCTTCATATTCAACCCATTCATGTTCCTGCGAGAATTTTTTAGCCATTGTAATCGTCCCTGTAAGATCAGTTGTCTCTAAAATCTGTGGTCTGTCCGGTCTTCCCGTTTTCCGGGATGTTCCGGTTTTGCGGCTTCCCGGTTGTTCCGGTTGTTCCGCTATTTTTATCCCGGAAGGGCAACGTCGCGCCGCCCGCCCGATCCGTTCTGGCGATCAGCCGCGATAATAACGGTGCGGTGCAAACGGCAGCTCGACGATTTCCGCCGGGCGGGCCTTGCCGCGCACCATCAGATCGACTTTGGTACCCGGGGCGGCAAATTCAATTGCGACATATCCCATCGCAATCGGGCCATCCACGGTCGGGCCGAAACCACCGCTGGTGATTTCGCCAATTTCTTCACCGTCACTATTCAGGACAGCCGTATGTTCACGCGCCGGTGCCTTGCCTTCGGGCTTGATCCCGACACGTTTGCGATCCGCCCCATTGGCAAGCTGATCAAGGATGATGTCTGCCCCCTTGAACCCGCCTTCTTCGCGGCGGCGCTTGTTGATGATCCAGTTAAGGTCGCCTTCGACCGGGGTGGTCGTGGTATCGATATCGTTGCCATACAGGCAAAGACCGGCTTCAAGACGCAACGAATCACGCGCGCCAAGGCCAATCGCCTCGACTTCTTCCTCGGCCAACAACTTGCGCGCCAGTTCTTCGGCCCGCTCGTTCGGCACGGAAATCTCGTAACCGTCTTCGCCGGTATAGCCCGACCGGGTGACAAAGCACGCGATACCGGCAATATCGATCTCGGCAAAGCTCATGAATTTCATATCGGCAACCGACGGTGCAAACCGTGCCAGCACGCGGGCGGCATCCGGGCCCTGCAATGCCATCAATGCGCGGTCGTCAATCTCGATCAGCTCCACACCGTTATCCAGATTGGCCCGCATATGGACAATGTCATCATCCTTGCACGCGGCATTGATCACCAGAAACAGGCTATCGCCCGCATTGGTGATCATCAGATCATCCAAAATCGTGCCATCGTCATTGGTGAATGCGGAATAACGGGTACGGCCGGGTTTCAGGATCGCGATGTCACCGGGCACAAGCTTCTCAAGCTCGGCCACTCGATGTTCGCCGGTCAGGCGGACCTGCCCCATATGCGAAACGTCAAACAGACCGGCCTTCGCGCGGGTATGCAGATGTTCGCCCTTTACCCCCAACGGATATTGCACCGGCATGTCATAACCGGCAAACGGCACCATCTTGGCACCCAGTTCCACATGCAAATCATAAAGGGCGGTTTTCAGCAGTTCGGTTTGATGATCGGCCATCAAGGTCTCCAGACAGGCGTTGCGAAACATAGCCGACCAGTGGCCAACCACGTCCCCCTCTGTCTTGGAGCCTGAAAGAATCACAGCCGGTTTGGACACCGGTCTGCTTACATCTTCGGCGAGGCGCACATCGATTTCTGATGCCGCCTGCTTTCCAGAGTCCCATCTCCCCGCGGTCCGTTTGCCTGAGAGTTTCCGGGGTGGTTGCTCCTTCGGCGTCCGCGCAATCCCTATCGATGCAATCACGCACATCGATCAAGACCGTGGCACTCTCCCACGGGGATCATTTGGGTATGCCCCCTTATACGGATTTGAATCCGACCAGACCAGCCCCAAAAATCATATCCTTTCGACCCCACCCATTGGTATGAGGATTAAAAGCCCTTTTTTGGCTCCTCCGGCAAATGTCCATTATTTCGTATGAGGATTACCGAAAACGAACTTTTGTCCAAAAACGAAAATCCCGCCACGCGATGCGGGCGGGATTTGATTACTCACTAAAAATGAATAATAGCCCGGATTATTAATTTTTTCCGAAGCGTCGATTGTAATCGAGCTGGTCAGCACTCAGCTGGAAACCAAGGTAAATCTCGTAATCCGGACCGGCCCAGACATCGTCCAGCGGCACGTTCAGGGTCACCTGCTCGTCACGATAGCGCGCCAGGTTCAAATTGCTCGGAAAGACCATGTCGACATCAAACAGATTCTTCTGGATGAACTCGCCTGACGGGTCCTTAAGGGCTACGAAATACTGGAGTTTTGCGTTGCGCCCCTGTGCTGCCGGGCCCAGTTCGGCATTGATCACCGGGCTGATGACAACGTTCAGAACCTTGTCATCAAGGTCATAGCCGCAATCGCCCAGATATCCGCCAAATTCGGCTTCAAGGATCACATCGGTCAGATCCCTGCCCTGACCGTTGAACTGCACCAGACGGGCGGTATCATTGGGCAAAAAGGCCCGCGGGCATGCCGGGACCGGCTGCTCTTCGAACGTGCCACACGCTGCCAGGAAACCGGCAAACGACACCAAACCCAATGCACAAATACGCCGCAGTCCGTTCGCAATCGTCATCCAAGCCTCTATAGAACTGGTCAAATCCGCTGTCATGCCCGATCCGGGCACAGCCGCGCGCAGTCTATTCGCTCCGATATGGCGACACAACCCGCTTCCGTTTGAAATCAGTGCATTCACAACAATTGCCTTCAATACATGCATCCACATCCATCTTTGCATGGTGTCTGTCATTGCACGTCCGGTGCTGGCGGGTTATGTAACGAAGACATTTGAATAACCGTGCCATCGCATGGCACGCATCATGAACATTCGGACCCGTATCATGTCTGACAAAGCCGACCTTCGGATCATTCTTGCCAACCCGCGCGGTTTCTGTGCCGGGGTGGATCGTGCGATCGAGATCGTCGAAAAGGCGCTGGTGAAGTACGGCGCGCCGGTCTATGTCCGCCACGAAATCGTCCACAACAAATTCGTGGTCGACCGCCTGCGCGACATGGGGGCTGTTTTTGTTGATGAACTTGATAAGGTTCCCGACGGGGTTCCGGTGATCTTTTCCGCCCACGGGGTGCCGAAATCGGTCCCCGAAACCGCCGAAAGCCGCAAGCTTAAATATCTTGATGCGACCTGCCCGCTGGTCTCCAAGGTCCATCGCGGGGCGGAACGCCACCATGCCGATGGCAAACATATCCTTCTGATCGGTCATGCCGGCCATCCCGAGGTGATCGGCACCATGGGCCAGTTGCCACCGGGCAGCATGACCCTGATCGAGACCGAAGAAGACGCCGAAAACCTGCAGGTCGAAAACCCCGAAAACCTTGCCTTCGTGACCCAGACCACCCTGTCGCTGGACGATACGTCAAGGATCATCTCGATCCTGCAAAGTCGTTTTCCCGCGATCGAGGTCCCGAAAAAAGAAGACATCTGCTATGCGACCACCAACCGCCAACACGCGGTCAAGCTGATCGCAACCGATGCCGATGCCATTCTGGTGCTGGGCGCGCCGAACTCGTCGAACTCGAACCGTCTGGTCGAAGTCGCGAAACGCGAGGGATGTGACCGCTCGGTTCTGGTCGAACGTGCCAAGGACATCGACTGGTCCAAGCTTGACGGCATTTCGACCCTTGGCATTACCGCTGGTGCCTCCGCCCCGGAAATTCTGGTCGAGGAAGTCATTGATGCCTGTCGCGAACGTTATAACGTCACGGTCGAAACCCTGACTTTGACCAATGAAAACGTCACCTTCAAGCTGCCCCGACAGCTTGCCAGCTAACCCAGCTCTGATTCAGGAAATCCGGACATCACATGGCCGTCTATACCGACGTTTCTGACGAAGACATCGCCCGTTTTGTTGCCGAATACGATATCGGCAATGTGATTTCGTTCAAAGGCATCGCCGAGGGTGTCGAAAACACCAATTTCCTGCTTCAGACCGATCAGGCATCCTTTATCCTGACCCTGTATGAAAAGCGCGTGAACCCCGATGATCTGCCATTCTATCTGGGTCTGATGGATCATCTGTCGGCCAAGGGGCTGAATTGCCCGACGCCGATCCACGGCAGGGACGGGGTTGCGTTGCGTCGTCTTTGCGGACGTCCGGCCGCCATCACATCCTTCCTGAACGGCATGTCGCCACGCCGGATCATGCCCCATCACTGCACAGGTCTTGGTACCGCGCTGGCGCAATTGCATACTGCCGGTCAGGATTTCGAGATGTATCTTGGCAATGCGCTGAGTGTGAAGGGCTGGCGTCCGCTGTTTGAAAGCTGCCGTGCCGATGCCGATGGCGTTCAGCCCGGCCTTGAAAAGCTGATCGAGGATGAACTGGCCTTTCTTGAAGCCAACTGGCCCCATCAATTGCCCGCAGGCGTCATCCATGCCGATCTGTTCCCGGACAATGTGTTTTTCTTCCCTGGAAAGGACGATGTATCCGGCCTGATCGATTTCTATTTCGCGTGCAATGATCTGCTGGCCTATGACATTGCGATCTGCATGAATGCCTGGTGTTTCGAACCCGATAACAGCTTTAACGTCACCAAGGCGCGCAACCTTCTGTCCAGCTACGGCAAGGTGCGCACCCTGTCCGATGACGAACTGGCCGCCCTTCCGATCCTTGCGCGCGGGGCGTCTTTGCGGTTCCTTCTGACCCGTCTTTATGACTGGATCAATACGCCCAAGGATGCGCTGGTCACGCCGAAAAATCCGCGCGAATACATCAATAAACTGCGTTTCCATCAGCGCATCGACAGTGCCGGCGCCTATGGCCTGGGCGAGGAATAGGATCTAATGACGGCAACCGAAGACAACCGCGTCGAGATTTACACCGACGGCGCGTGCAGCGGCAATCCCGGCCCCGGCGGCTGGGGCGCAATCCTGCGATTTCGCGGGGTGGAAAAGGAAATGTCGGGCGGTGATCCCGAAACCACCAATAACCGTATGGAAATGATGGCTGCGATCAGTGCGCTTGAAGCATTGAAACGCCCCTGCATCGTCGACATTTATACCGACAGCAGCTATGTCCGGGACGGAATTACCAAGTGGATTTGGGGATGGCAGAAACGCGGATGGAAGACCGCAGACAAGAAACCGGTCAAGAATGTCGAGCTATGGCAACGGCTTCTGGATGCCCTGAAACCTCATAAAGTTGAATGGCACTGGGTCAAAGGACATGCCGGGCACCCCGAAAACGAACGGTGTGACGAGCTCGCACGACAGGCCGTACCAAAATAAACTTGGCCGACAAGTCCTTGAAGCTGCTGGACTTCGATCCAAAATAGATGGACCGGGACAGTTTTTGTGAACGCTATATGAAAAAAATGAAATCAAACTTGCTTTTGGGCTGACTTCCGGATTGAGTATGACAGTCTTAGGGGTATTGGAGCCCACCCGAAGGTCGAGTATGGTTGCCATTAACTAATCGATAGTGGGTGCCGAGGAGAAATACGCTTGTCGCGCGGATCGTACGGCTTTTTACAACGGAAGTCGCTTAGCAGCCGATTGCTTTTTATCGCGCTGCCGCTGGTTTCCTTGTTCTCCCTCGCCCTGTTCGTTGTCTTCGGATACGTCAGTTATACTGTGCTGCGCGACGATCTGACGGAGAAAATCGAACAGACGGCCGATATCAATGCTCGCGTTCTGGCAACACCTTTCTGGTATCTGGATGTCGACAATATTGAATCAGCCCTGAACGCCATGAGCCGCGATCGCGATATCGTCGCGGTGCAGGCATTGGGGGCTGATGGCACCGAATTTGCCCATACCGGCGTATCCCAGTCCGAACTGAACGACACCCTGCGCCTGTCGCGTCGCGTGTTCTTTGAACGCAACAATGTGCGCCATGACGTCGGCGAACTTGTGATCTTCTTCACAGAAGCCCGCGTTCAGGATCTGCTGTTCCGCCGGATTGTGATCGACATGATCCTGTTCGGCCTGCTGATTGCGGTTGTCGCCGCAAGCCTCCTGATCGCGAACAAGCGTTCGATCAAGGAACCGCTGAACCGGCTTTTGCATTCCATCCGCATGACCAAACATGGCCGGCTCCGCCGCCCGGTCGAATGGAACAGTTCGGATGAACTTGGTCTTCTGATCCGCGAATATAACGAAATGGTCGCCCTGCAGGGGCAGGCACAGGAAGAGGCCCAGCGCAAACAGGCCCTTCTGGAAGCCACCCTTCACAATATCGGCCAGGGGATATGCCTGTTCGATCAGGACCTGAACCTGATGGTCTGGAACGAACGCTATATCGAATTGCTGAACCTGCCGCGCGATCTGGTCAAGGAAGGCACGCCGCTTTCCGATATCCTGCGTTACAACGCCGAACGCGGCGAATATGGTGATGTCAGCATTCAGGCCCTGATTTCCGACCGTGTTGCGATTGCACGCCGTCGCGAACCCTATCGCATGGAACGCACCCGCCCGAATGGCCGGGTCGTTCAGGTCGATCATAACCCGATGCCCGGCGGCGGTTATGTTGCAACCTATACCGACATTACCGAACGCAAACAGACCGAAGCGCGCATGCGCCATCTGGCCGTCCATGACGTGCTGACCAGCCTGCCGAACCGCACCCTGTTCCTGGATCGCCTGCGTCAGGCATTGCTGTCCGCCCGCCGGTTCCAGCGCGGGGTCACGGTCCTGTTTGTCGATCTTGACCGGTTCAAGGACATCAACGATCACTTTGGCCATGATGTCGGCGATCTGATGATTCAGGAAATGGGACAGCGCCTGTCGCGGATCATCCGTGATTCCGATACCGCCGCCCGCCTTGGCGGCGACGAATTCGCCATCATCCAGACCGACGTTCAGAATATCGAAGACACCATCGCCCTTGCCCAGCGCATCATCGATGAGCTTTCGCAACCGTTCGATTGCCGTGGCATCCGCCTGCATTCGACCGCCAGTGTCGGCATCACCCTGTTCCCCGAAGACGGCGAAAACCCCGAACAGCTTGTCAAAAACGCCGATATGGCGATGTATGCCGCCAAGGCCGAAGGCCGCAACAATTACCGCTTCTTCCTGCCGTCAATGCATGAACGGGTCAAGGAACGCAAAACGATCGAAGAAGACCTGCGTAACGCGCTGGAATATGATCAGCTTGAACTTTACTATCAGCCGAAAATCGACTGTCGCACCGAAAAGGTCGTCGGGGCCGAGGCGCTGGTGCGCTGGCACCACCCGGATCGTGGCATGATCCTGCCGGGCGAATTCATTTCGGTGGCCGAGGAATGCGGCCTGATCAACCGGCTGGGTGCATGGGTTCTGAACAAGGCCTGCAAACAGACGCAAATCTGGCGCGAAACCACCTTGCCGGGGCTTCGTATTGCGGTAAACCTGTCCCCGGCCCAGTTCCAGGATGCCGAACTGGTCAGTTCCGTCACCCAGATCATGGATCAGACCCGCCTGCCCGATGGCACGCTGGAACTCGAAATCACGGAATCAATCCTGATGAACAACCCGGAAAAAGCCGTTTCGACCTTGAACGAGCTTAAGGGCCTTGGCGTACGGATCGCGATTGACGATTTCGGTACCGGTTATTCATCGCTGAACTATCTGAAACGTTTCCCGGTTTCCTCGATCAAGATCGACCGGTCGTTTGTCAACGACATCCATGTCGATATGGATGACAAGGCGATTGTCGATGCGGTGATCGGATTGGGCCACAGCCTTAACCTTGAAGTCGTCGCCGAAGGCGTTGAAGAAATCGAACAGCACGAATATCTGCGCGACAAGGGATGCGACTTCATTCAGGGCTTCCTGTTTGCCAAACCGTTGCCCGCCGCAACCTTTGAAAACTGGGTTCTTGAACGCCACGGCCGCCAGACGGCACGGATTGCCGTCAAGAATTGACCGGGCTTTAAGGCTTCAGGCAACAGGGATTGCGACATGGCGTTGCGTTCATTCACCGATATCATCACCGAAACGGCAACCCTCAAGGGTGGCATGGATGCCATCAACGCCCGGCTGATCACGCCCAAGACCCCCGATGAAATCCGTAAAATCCCGTCGGACCGGTGGCTTTCGGCCATGACGATGTGCGTGTTTCAGGCGGGGTTTAGCTGGAAGGTGATTGAAAACAAATGGCCGAATTTCGAAACCGCCTATGACGGGTTCGATATCAGCCGCTGGTCGATGATGCATGACGAGGATATTGATCGCCTGATGGCAACCGACGGGCTTGTCGCCCATGCACCGAAAATCAGATCCGTTGGCCCGAACGCCCATTTCCTGTGCCAGATCGAAGATAAGCATGGCAGCATTGGTGCATGGTTCGCCGATTGGCAGATTGCCGATTATTGCGACAATCTGCGCATCGTCCAAAAAGGCGGATCGCGCCTTGGCGGCAAAACCGGGCAAATGTTCCTGCGCCGGATGGGGGTCGATACGCTGGTCTTTTCCAACGACGTGATCAAGGCCCTTGGCCGTGAAGGCGTGGTTTCGAAAATGCCATCATCGGGCAAGGATTTTACCGCTGTTCAGGACGCGATTAACCAATGGCACGGTGAAACCGGTCGCCCCCTGACCCAGATCAGCCAGATACTGGCGTTATCGGTGGGCTGAGATATCCAGCCCACCGACCTGCAAATTCCAGACAAGAGCCGTTCAATCAGGCATTCACCCCGCTATCGACCGTGAATTCCGAACCGGTGACGACCTTTGCCTCCGGCCCGGCAAGCCATGCGACAAGACCGGCCGTGTCATTAGCGTCGCTATATTGCGAGATCGCCATGCGGCTGCGCTGGGCATCGGACATTTCGCCGTCTACCGGATTCATATCGGTTTCGGTTGACCCCGGATGAATGACATTGGCGGTGATTTTCCGTAGCCCCAGATCACGGGCAATCCCACGGGTAAAGCCCGATAGCGCGGATTTCGACATGGCATAAAGGCTAAATCCCGGCCAAAGCACGCGATGCGCCAAATTGCTGCCGGTTGTGATGATCCGGCCCCCATCGGGCATATGGGCCAGTGCTGCCTTGGTCGCGACAAAGACGGCCCGGACATTGACATCGACCGTCCGGTCAAACTGTTCGATGCTTAATTCATCGACCGGCCCCAACTCGATGATCCCGGCATTATTGACCAGAATATCGATCCTGCCGAATTTCGCGGCAGCTTCGTTAATCGCGGCCTCAATCTCGTCGGGTTTGCGGTTATCGGCCTTGATCGCCAATGCCACACCACCCGCAGCCTCGATTTCGCCAACCACATCACGGGCGCGGTCCGGCGCACTGACATAGGTGATGGCGACTTTGGCACCTTCACGCGCCAGACGCTTTGCGATGGCGGCACCGATTCCACGGCTGCCGCCGGTAACGAATGCGACCTTTCCTGCAAGGTTCTGCATGATGAACTCCATTTATGTAATGATCACTACATAATTCGTGACAGGCTTGCATTTCTCCGTCAAGTAATTTATTTAGTGATCGTTACATAATTAGATGAGCACAAAATGGCGCCACGCGGAAGACCACGCGCATTCGACCGGGACGACGCCCTGAACAAGGCCCTGGCCCTGTTCTGGGAACGGGGATATGACAACACGTCCATGGCCGATCTGAGCGCGGCCATGGCACTAAGCCCGCCCAGCATCTACGCCGCCTTTGGCGGCAAGGAAATGCTGTTTGACGAGGTCATCACACATTACGCCACGCATTATGGCGCATCGATCTGGGGAAATCTGGACCGGTTCAAACTGGCACGGGAGGCGACACAGCATGTCCTGATCGCGTCCGCGAATGCCTTTACCCGCGATGATACACCGCATGGCTGTCTGGTTGTTCTGGCCGCACCACAGGCGGAATCAAACCACGCAACGGTCAATCAGACCCTGCGCGGCCATCGTCGCAAGGTGACGGAAATCCTGAAAAACCTGTATGAAGCAGGCTTGGATCGCGGCGATATCCCGCGCGGTACGAATATCGATAAAATGGCGAACTATTACGCGACCGTGCAGCATGGCATGTCGATCCAGGCCCGCGATGGCGCAACGCGTGACGAACTGATCGCCGTTGCCGAGGCCGCCATGGCAACCTGGCCAAGCCTGATCAGCACACCGCCGGTCAAAGCCTGAACCCCGCCCCCACAGCAATCAAACGCCACCATCAATAGATCGCAGTTCCGGCACCTTCCGGCTTGCCCTCAACCTTACGCGGGGCCGGATGTTCGGTTGATTTGCGATCCACCAGATCGACAATTTCGGAAATCACCCGCACCAGTTGGTAATCCTTGGGCGTATAGACCGCCGACACCCCCATCTGGCGCAGGACAAGCATATCCGCATCCGGGATGATGCCGCCAACGACGACGGGAATATGCCCCGCACCGTGTGCACGCAATCCATTGACGACTTCGCGCACCAGCGGCACATGCGACCCTGACAGGATCGAAAGCCCGATCACATGCGCACCTTCATCAATGGCATTGCGCACCAGTTCATCGGGCGTCCAGCGAATGCCGTCATAAAGCACCTCGATCCCGGCATCGCCCGCCTTGACCGCGATCTGTTCCGCCCCGTTGGAATGACCATCCAGCCCCGGCTTGCCGACCAGCATCTTCATCCGTTCGCCAAGCTTTTCGGAAACTTCATCCACACGACTGCGCAGTTTCTTGATGTCTTCTTCATCCCCGGTCACGATCATCGATGTGATGCCGGTCGGCGCACGATACTCACCAAACACCTGACGCAGCGTTTCGGACCATTCCCCGGTCGTAACCCCGGCATGGGCGCAGGCAATCGAACTTTCCATGATGTTGCGGTCTTCGCGGGCGGCGGCTTCAAGATCGGCAAGACTTTTGGCAACAGCGGCCTGATCCCGGCCGGATCGCCATTCTTTCAGTTTTTCGATCTGTTCCTGTTCGGCCATGTCATCGACCGTCAGGATCGATTTTTCACCCGATGTCAGGGGCGATGCTTCGGTTTCGGTATAGGCATTCACACCGATCACCTTGGTCAGCCCGGTTTCGATATCGGCCAGACGGCGCGCATTGGATCGCACCAGTTCCTGTTTCATATAACCGCGATCCACCGCCATAATCGCCCCGCCCATCTCATCGATTTTCGCCAGTTCCGCACGCGCCCCTTCCTTAAGCAATCCGACCTTGCGTTCAATCGCCGGATTACCGTCAAACAGGTCATCATATTCCAGAAGGTCGGTTTCATAGGCCATGATCTGTTGCAGGCGCAGCGACCATTGCTGATCCCATGGGCGCGGCAGACCAAGGGCCTCGTTCCACGCCGGAAGCTGCACGGCACGCGCACGGGCATTTTTCGACAGCACCACGGCGAGCATTTCGATCAGGATGCGGTAAACATTGTTTTCAGGCTGCTGTTCGGTCAGACCAAGCGAGTTGACCTGCACGCCATAGCGGAACCGGCGGTATTTTTCGTCAGCGATGCCGTAACGATCCCGCGTGATTTCATCCCACAATTCGCAAAATGCCCGCATCTTGCAAATCTCGGTCACAAACCGGATGCCGGCATTGACGAAAAATGAAATGCGCCCGACAACCTTGGCAAAATCTTCTTCGGGCACCTGACCGGATGCCTTGACCGCATCAAGCACGGCAATCGCGGTCGCCAGCGCATAGGCCAGTTCCTGTTCCGCGGTCGCCCCGGCTTCCTGCAAATGGTACGAGCACACATTCATCGGGTTCCATTTCGGCACCTCGCGATAGGTGAAGGCCGCAACATCGGTAATCAGTTTCAGACTGGGTGCAGGCGGAAAGATATAGGTCCCGCGTGACAGATATTCCTTGATGATGTCGTTCTGGGTCGTCCCCTGCAGGCTGTCGCGCGGCGTTCCCTGTTTTTCGGCAACGGCAATATATAACGACAGCAACCACGCCGCCGGCGCGTTGATCGTCATGGATGTGTTCATCTGATCAAGCGGAATGCCGTCAAACAGGGTCATCATGTCGCCCAGATGCGATACCGGCACGCCGACCTTGCCGACCTCGCCGCGCGCCAGAATATGATCCGAATCGTAGCCGGTCTGGGTCGGCAGATCGAACGCCACCGACAGCCCCGTCTGCCCCTTTGCCAGATTCTGGCGATACAGCGCGTTCGATGCGCTGGCCGAACTGTGCCCGGCATAAGTCCGGATCAGCCACGGGCGATCGCGTTCCGACTTTGCTGCACTGCGTTGATTTTCCATCGACATGTCGACCTCGCGTATCTTTATTACCCAAAAGCTTTTTGTTTATTACAAAGAAACGTTATTAAATTACCTACTGGACATCAGTTGGATAATTATATAACAATTTGTGCAACGCGATAAAAGCGAAAACTAAGAAAGCATTCGGGAACCCCAACCGGAAACCAAGGGAAACCGGTGCATTTCAGGGAAAATATCACAAAATCCGTGGCTTGGAGGATTCGTCGACCGCAGCGCAACACAGGATAATTTTATTACCATCCTTTTACAGCGCGATTCGGATCGACCCGAACAAGGAGTGAAGGCCATGAATACGACTGCTGAAGTTCTGCCGTTCCGTGGTGGTCATGAAGAAAAAGACCTGTATGAAATCGGCGAGATTCCACCACTTGGCCATGTGCCAAAGAATATGTATGGCTGGGCCATTCGCCGCGAACGCCACGGCGAACCTGATACCGCCATGCAATGCGAAGTCCTGCCGGTCATTCAGCCCGACAGTCACGAGGTCCTCGTCCTCGTGATGGCGGCGGGTGTGAACTATAACGGTGTGTGGGCGTCACTCGGCAAGCCGATCTCGGTCTTTGACGTGCATGACCTGCCCTATCACATCGCGGGATCGGATGCGTCGGGCATTGTGTGGGCGGTCGGGTCAAAGGTCACGCGCTGGAAAGTCGGCGATGAAGTCGTCATTCACTGCAATCAGGATGACGGCGATGACGAGGAATGCAACGGCGGTGACCCGATGCTGTCCCCCACCCAGCGCATCTGGGGTTACGAGACACCGGACGGATCATTCGCGCAATTCACCTGTGTTCAGGCACAGCAGCTTATGCCGCGCCCCAAACATCTGACCTGGGAAGAAAGTGCGTGTTACACGCTGACCCTTGCCACCGCATACCGCATGCTGTTTGGCCATCGCCCGCATATCCTGCGCCCCGGTCATAATGTTCTGGTGTGGGGGGCGTCGGGCGGCCTTGGATCGATGGCGATCCAGCTGATCACCACGGCGGGTGCCAATGCCATTGGCGTGATTTCGGATGAAAGCAAACGCGATTTCGTGCTGGGCCTTGGCGCCAAGGCCGTGATCAATCGCAAGGATTTCAATTGCTGGGGCCAGTTGCCAACCGTGAATGGCCCGGAATTTGGCGACTATATGAAAGAAGTCCGCAAATTCGGCAAGGCGATCTGGGACATCACCGGCAAGGGCAATGATGTTGATATCGTCTTTGAACATCCGGGCGAACAGACCTTCCCCGTATCGTGCAACGTGGTTAAACGCGGCGGTATGGTCGTGTTCTGTGCCGGGACGACGGGCTTTAACCTGACATTCGATGCGCGCTTTGTCTGGATGCGCCAGAAACGCATTCAGGGCAGCCATTTCGCCAACCTGAAACAGGCAGCCCAGGCCAACAAGCTTGTGATCGAACGGCGCATTGATCCCAGCATGTCCGAAGTACTTGGCTGGGACGATATTCCGCGCGCACATATGAAAATGATGCGCAACGAACACAAACCGGGAAACATGGCCGTTCTGGTTCAGGCCAAACGCCCGGGCATGCGAACCCTTGAAGAAGCAGTCGACGCCTAAGCCCACATAAAGCGTCGACTGACCGTTGGTGGCCCTGATGCGTTCTCGCCCGATCCGCATCGGGGCTGCCACTTTTCAATCCTTGCCGAACCGGCAGGACAACAATGATAGTCTGCTTCATGCACCAGATGGACCGAACCCGAGGATCAGACCAATGAGCGATAAAGCCCTGCTGCCCGAACTGACCCGGCTTTGCGACGATGCGCTGGCGGCCCTTGCCCCGGTGCATCAGGCCGCCGAAACCGCGATGCGCGAAATCGTGACGGTGGATGGCAAAATCGATGCGAGCGCGCTGGATGAAAACCAGTATGCCGCCCACGGCTTTGCATGGTTTTCAACCTATGTCACCGCGTTAAAGCAGATGAAGGCATGGGCGGATCGGCTTACGACACAGGGAAAGTTCGGAACGCTTGAACAATTGATCCTTCAGGCGGCCTTTGGCGAATATCTGGCACAGATTCAGGGCGGCATTGCGATGTCGCAGGGCGAGTTTATCCGCCTTTCAACCCTTGGCGTCCCGGGCGATGTGATTGCTGCCCTTGGCGACAGCCGCGCGGTTGCGACCCTGACCGGCATGGGCAACAGCGACGCCACCCGGCGCGCCATTGCCGATCAGATCAAGGACAGCCTCGATACCGGCCGCTTTGGCGAAACCGGGCTTGAAGACGAAACCCTTGATATGGTCCGCGACCAGTTCCGGCGCTTTGTCGATGAAAAGGTCAGCCCGCATGCCCATGGCTGGCACGAACGCGATGAACTGATCCCGATTGAAATTATCAACGAAATGTCCGAACTGGGCGTTTTCGGCCTGACCATCCCCGAAGAATTCGGCGGGCTTGGCATGGGTAAAACCGCGATGTGCGTCGTGACAGAAGAACTCTCGCGCGGCTATATCGGGGTCGGCTCGCTTGGCACACGGTCCGAAATTGCCGCCGAACTGATCCGCCTTGGTGGCACGGATGCGCAGAAAGAACACTATCTGCCGAAACTGGCATCGGGTGAAATCCTGCCAACCGCGGTCTTTACCGAACCCAATAACGGATCGGATCTGGCGCGCCTGCGCACGCGTGCGATCAAGGATGGCGATACCTATAAGGTCACCGGAAATAAAACATGGATCACCCATGCCGCCCGGTCCGACCTGATGACCCTTCTGGCGCGCACCAACCCCGATGAAACCGGATATCGCGGGTTATCCATGCTGCTTGCCGAAAAGCCGCGCGGCACGGAAACTGATCCGTTCCCGGCCAAGGGCATGAGCGGCGGCGAGATCGAGGTGCTTGGCTATCGCGGCATGAAGGAATACGAACTGTCCTTTGACGGGTTCGAGGTTCCCGCCGAAAACCTTCTGGGCGGGGATGAAGGTCAGGGCTTCAAACAATTGATGGCGACCTTTGAATCGGCCCGTATTCAGACCGCCGCCCGTGCGGTGGGTGTCGCACAGAACGCCCTTGAAATCGGCATGCGCTATGCGCAGGACCGCATCCAGTTTTCCAATCCGCTTTACAGCTTCCCGCGGGTTTACGGCAAAATCGCCTGGATGGTGGTTGAAACCATGATCGCCCGTCAGTTGACCTATTTTTCCGCCATCGAAAAAGATCAGGATATCCGCTGCGATATCGAGGCCGGCATGGCAAAGCTTCTGGGCGCACGTGTTGCGTGGTCGAACGCCGATAACGCGCTTCAAATCCATGGCGGCAATGGTTACGCGCTTGAATACCAGATCAGCCGCGTCCTGTGCGATGCCCGCATCCTGAACATTTTCGAAGGGGCGGCCGAAATACAGGCGCAGGTCGTGACCCGCGGCCTTTTGGGCCGATAGACGGGGCCGTTGCCCGAACGTCTCGCTTAGTTCCTGTTCCAGCGAACCGTGGCCCCGGTGAAAAACCTGGGCAAACTTGGCCCGTCAACCTTGACGGGCCTCTTTCTTGTATCAACCTAAAGTATGATATCTGTATACCTACCCTGCGGTGGTAACATCACTTTAATCAACAGGTAAAAAATCGAAAAATCGAAGCCTGTGCGGCCTGATGTGCCGAAGGGGAAATAGGGAGAGACGTTTTTATGAATCACGCGTCTGCATCACCGGAAAATACAATTTTTACGCGTGCAAACGCCGCGCGCGAGATTTTTGACAAACATGCCGACAAGCTCGCCGAAAGCCTTCTGGCGGAGCTGTTTGGCACAGGTCAGAACAGCCGCAATCCGCACGATCCGAAAGCCCATGTCAGCGCACTGGCAAAACGCCTGCGCACATTGATGGCGGCCAGCAGCGGATCGGATTTTGATGCCTGCTTTGCCGATCACATTCTGGCCGATGCCATTGTCGGCACCCCGGCAAGCCGCATCGTTCAGGCCTACCACAACACAATCGAAAATTTTGCCCGACTGGCGGCCTCCGAGGGACGCGGCAGACGCGATCCCGGCGTGCTCGATGCCTGCCGTTCGGTGCTGATGGGGGATATGGCCTGCCTGATGGCCAAGGCGGAACGTAAATCCGCACAGGGCCGTTCGGCATCGGAAATCCAGTCGATGTCGGAAATCATCGAACGCGAAACCGATAACATGATCGCCGAAGTCGGTTTTCAGGCCGGTCGCACCAATGACGTGGCGCAAATCATGGCGTCCGACGCGCATGATCTGTCGGAACTTGTCGAACGGATCACATCGACCACCGCCATTGCCAGCAACAATGTCTCCACCGTCGCCTCCGCGACCGAGGAATTGCAGGCATCGAGCGAGGAAATCGCGGATCGTATCCACAAGACCAACGATATCGCCAGTCAGGCCGTGACCCGCGCACAGGAAACATCGGTCACGATGAACAGCCTGTCAGACACCGCAAGCGAGATCGGCAAGGTCGTCGATATCGTCAAACGCATTTCCGATCAGACCAAGATGCTGGCCCTTAACGCCACCATCGAAGCCGCCCGCGCGGGCGATGCCGGCAAGGGCTTTGCGGTTGTTGCAAACGAGGTCAAGAACCTCGCATCGCAAACCGAAAAGGCCATTTCCGACATCAACGCCCAGATCACCGCCATTCAGAACGCCACATCCGAGGCGGTCGGCGCGATCGAAGGCATTGGCGGTGCGATTGACGAAGTCAGCCAGTTGTCATCAGATATCGCCTCATCCGTCCAGCAGCAAACCGCCGCCATCAGCGAGATTTCAACCAGCGCCCAGGAAGTGTCCACCCACATGCAGGGCATTTCCAGCGACATCGCACTGGCCAGCGAAAGATCACACAACGCCAGCAAGACATCCGAAAACCTGCGCATTCTGGCATCGAATATCCGCAAGGATATCAACGAGATGGAAAACCGGTTCCGCGTTGTTCTGCGTTCGGCAGACACCAGCAACCGCCGCAATCAGGAACGCGTTCCGATTGCCGTTGATATCGAAATGGATTTCGGCAATGGCGACAAACGCAAGGGCGTTACCGCCGATATGTCGGTGGCCGGTCTTCTGGCCCGCATCAAGGCCAGCGATCAGGACAATGGCAAACCGGTTTCGATCCTGCTTGATGGCAGCACCCGTTTGCACGGCATCCTGAAGGCGGTTTCAAATCTGGGATCGCATGTCCAGTTCACCGAACTGGACGAAGAAGCCAACCGCACGATCATGGGGCTTTTGCAGAAAACCCGCGATCATGACAACAAGATCGCCGAACTGGGCGCACCCTTGGCGTCCCAACTGGCAAAGGTACTGGAAAACGGCATCCGCAATGGCGAGATCAGAAAAGAAGATCTGTTCCGCCCCCGCTATGAACCGATTGACGGCACCGACCCGATACAGTTCATGACGCCCTATATCCCCTACACCGACCGGCATTTCACCCCCTTGCAGGAAGAAATCCTGCAAAAGGACAAACATATCGTCTTTGCCGCCGGGGTGGATATCAACGGCTTCCTGCCGACCCATAACAAGGTTTATAGCCAGCCACAGCGCCGCGGTGAACCGGCATGGAACATGGGCAATTGCCGCAACCGGCGCATCTTTGACGATCGTGCCGGTCTGATGGCAGCACGCAATACCAAACCCAAACTGTTGCAGACCTATTTCCGCGACATGGGATCAGAAGTCGTGTTCATGAAGGAATGCGACATCCCGATTGTGGTCAATGGCGAACAATGGGGCAATCTGCGCATCGGCTATCGCGCCTGATCAGATCGGGCTGCCAGCCAGATCGCAGATTGAAAAAAAGGGGCAGATCACAAGACCTGCCCCTTTTGCATTTTGACCTAGCGAAATTCGAATAGTTCGGTATGGAATGATTTGGGAGGCAGTCCCTTACGGACCAGATCGCGTTTCAATGCCGCGGCAAACGGCTGTGGCCCGCAGAACCAGAAACTGGCGGCATGCCAATCCGGGATATCGGCCCGAACCCGGTCTGCTTTCAAAAGACCATCCGCATCATCACGCCAGACATGCAGGGTAACACCGGCCTTGTGCGCCAGTTGCCTGATACGGTCCATCAGGGTCGCATCCTCGCTCGGGGCGACCTGATAGAAATCGATCTTCTGTTCGCCCGCAGCCGGTTTCAGCGCAAGTTCTTCAAGTTTTGCAAGGAACGGGGTCAAACCGATACCACCGGCAATCCAGACCTGACGATCATTGCCCTGCCCAAAGGTGAACCGGCCATAGGGCCCTTCAAGCCGGACGTCACCCCCGACGCGCAAATTATCCGGCAGTGTTTCCGTATAATCGCCCAGTGCCTTCACCAACAGGGTTATTTGCGGGAATTCCGGGTTCCAGTGCGAGGAAATCGTAAAGGGATGCGGGCGTTCGTCATCCCCAAAGGCAACGCACGCAAACTGCCCTGCCTTGTGCCCCTGCCAGCCCGCCTCGGGCATGATGGTGATCTGCACGGTATCGATATCAGGCAGACGCACCAGATTGACGATCTTTCCGGCGACCTGCCGATTACGGCCAACCCGTCCGGCAAGGACAATACATGCCGATATCATGCCCGCGATCAGAAGCACAGCCGTCACAATGCCAATCGGGCTGATCCAGTTGGCAAATTCAAACAGCAACGTCGCGTGCACCACCAGCACCAGATACGCCCCGGCGATGAAGGTGTGTGTTTTGACAAACCAGCGATAGGGAAACCATTTGATCAGGGCAACGATCATCAGGGCCGCGGCAACATAGAACGCCCATTCGCCAATCCCCTCGGCAAAGCCGCGCTGACCGGCAAAGAAGCCCTCTAACTGGGAAAATCCGGTCTGATCCCCATGCGACCTGCGCCGACCGCCTTCAATCAGACCAAGGGCCGATGCCCATTTCGGGCCATTCGACCAAAGCCAGTGGATCACGGACGTCATCAGAACCGTAATGCCAAGCCATTTGTGTAGCCGATAGGTTTTATCCAAGCCGCCGGTATAATCTTCAAGCCATACCGGACGTGTCGCCAGGATCATGATCAGGCTCATGATAGCAATCGACAGGGTGCCAAAATACTGGACCATGAAATTTCGAAGCTGAATGAATTCGGCAACCTCGAACAGGCCCGGATTGGCCGCCAGCCAAAGCAGCGTAATCACAGAAAGGAAACCGGCATAAATGAAGGATATGTTTTTCATGGTCGTGGTCCCGAATGCTACCCCGCAGTCGGGAACACCCCGACAGCGGAATGAACTAACCAGAAAAACTTCACCATATTATGCCAGATGGGGCATTAACTTGTATCAAACCGTATCAAAATACCGGTTCTGATACAAAAAGGCGGGAAATCGATATCCCCGCCCTGTTGCATCTTCCGTCCCGTCAGCTATGCGACCGTAAAACCGCCTCGGCAATTTCGCGTTCAACGTCCGCCGGGTAATCATAGAATCCCGGCTTGAAGGACGATGCCCCACCCGATGCCAGCCAGTCGATCCCGCGGATCAGAATGGCGGAAAACGGATCAAACAGGTCCTTGCCCGAACCGCCCATGCCCGGTGCCAGGTTAAGCAGACTGCCCCGGTTCAGAAGGTAAACTTCCTTGCCGTTATCAAGCGTGAAACGTTCGATATAGCGGCGCATACGGGTGCGATCCTGCGTATCCAGCCATTTGACGTCAATTTCGGTATTGGAATGCCCGACATTGACCAGAATGACGCCACGCCGCGCCAGTTTGATCTGATCCGGGCCAAGAATGCCGGAAAAACCGGTGGCGGTGACGACAATCGCACATTCCCGAAGGCCGTCTTCAAGCGCCACAACCCGGCAACCATGATGCTGGGCCTCAAGCGCACGTACCGGATCGCGTTCCGCGACCGATACGACCGCCCCCAGATTGCGCGCCCGTTCGGCAACGCCGCGCCCGACCGGGCCAAAACCGATCACAAGAACCGAACGACCATAAAGCGCAAGACCGGTGACATTGGAAAAGACCGGCCACATTTCCTGTGCCACATGGTGGCGGTTATGCAGGCGGTCCTTGATCGCGATATCGTTCCAGTTAAAGACCGGGAAGGTGAAATCAAGCTTTTCAACACGGTGAACGCCGGTCGTGGTCGCTTCAAGCGCGCCATCAACCTTATGGCCCTTTTTCACGAACGCCTCGATCAGTTCCCCACCCATGTCGGCCACGATATCGGCCGGGCCATCAGACAGGATATCAATGCTTTTGGCATATTCATCGGGCGTCATGCCGGAAAAGGCATGGACCTCGACCCCGTTCGCCGCCAGATAGGCCGCCGCAACATCATCGGTACTGTCGGGGTTGCACGCGCCCACCTTGACCTTGGCACCTGCTTTGACAAACGGCAGCAGGGTCGGAATGGTGTCTTCAAGAACGTGCTGGAAACTGACGATGGTTTTGTCACGCAGGTCGCGTTTGGCAACGTAATTGCCGTATTTGGCGGTCACCGGGCAGATCACCTCGCGCCAGGCAAGGGTTTCATCGGTGATATTGGCGGCAAGTGCCGGGTCCTTGATACGGCTGGTGGTCGAGGTGGTCATGGGTGGGCTCGCTTGAAACGTGGGACGAATACTGGATTACCCCCATGTGTTAATCCCAGCCCGACCGGATGAAAAGCATTTCTGACCGGTTGGTCAGATTTTTCATCCGGCGGGCGGGATTAAGGACGCGAACCCCGTACTTTAAGGACGCGCCGGAATTTCCAGACCACGCTTCACCGCCGGTCGCGCAAGCCCGCGTTCCAGCCATGCCGGAACGTTTTTCAGGCTGTCATAATCCACCAGTGCCCCGGCATCATAGAAACCGACCAGGTTGCGCACCCAGCCAAGGGTCGCGATATCGGCAATGGTATATTCATCACCCATGATCCAGTCACGCCCGGCAAGACGCGTTTCCAGAACACCGAGCAAACGTTTGGATTCCCCAACATACCGATCCCGCGGGCGTTTATCCTCATACTCGCGACCGGCAAATTTGTGGAAGAAACCAAGCTGGCCAAACATCGGGCCAATTGCCGCCATCTGGAAAAACACCCACTGGATGGTTTCGATCCGGGCAATCGGATCAGACGGCAGGAATTTTCCGGTTTTTTCCGCCAGATACAAAAGAATTGCGCCCGATTCAAACAGGCCAACCGGTTTTCCATCCGGCCCGTTCGGGTCAATGATTGCCGGGATTTTGCCATTCGGGTTCAGCGACAGGAATTCTGGTGTCCAGGTTTCGTCCTTGCCGATATCGATGAAATGCGGCTCGTAATCGATGCCGGTTTCTTCCAGCATGATCGAAACCTTGACCCCGTTTGGCGTCGGCAGGGAATAAAGCTGCAATATATCGGGGTTCTTGGCGGGCCAGCGTTTGGTGATGTCAAATGCGGACAGATCAGCCATCTGATTATTATCCTTCCTGATTTGGGTCATGGTGGTTGATGGGATCGGCATTGCGCCAGGCCATCAACCCTTATGCAACGTGATATCCCCAAGATGTAGGATAAGACGGCCTTCCCGCCAGCGCGAAATTGGCAATTGACTGTTTCCCGCCCTGTTTCAGTCCTGCGGCAACAACAGATCAGGCCAACCCGCGCATGCAGATCGGCCTGACTGGACTGCGACATCCGGATCAATATTCATCCGCTGCCGATATGGGATTGCCTTAACCGCGCGCGATATTACCACGCACGATAAGGCAGGAATTTACCATCAAGGGTCACGACAACGCGGTCCCCCTTCGGATCGGCCTTGCGTTCGATATACATTTCATAATCAATCGCGCTCATGATGCCGTCGCCGAACTTTTCATGGATGATTTCTTTGATCGTTTCGCCGTAAACGCCCATGATTTCATAAATGCGGTACACCGCCGGATCGGTCGGCACCGCCTGTTCCCAGATTTTCATCGGGCATTCCTGCAACACCGCAGATGCCTCCGCCGGAAGCTCCAGCAGGGCCACCAGCATATCGGCCTTTTCCTTGGGCGCGGAATTCATGCCAAGGCAGACCGACGTGGTCCAGACCGGGGACATGCCGATCTTGCTGGCGATTTCTTCCCAGCCAAGGCCCTTGGCTTTTTTGGACGTAATGATCAGTTCTTTCACATCTGCTTTTTTCACAGCTTTTCTCCACTTCACTGTCTGTGTCGTTACGGATTAGTCGGCACCATTCACCACCCGCGGGCGGGCGGGTGTTTCGTCGGCACCTTTGTTGGATTTATTGGCAACCGGCCCGTTCAGGCCAAAACGGATAACGTTCGGTTCGGAAACGCCATCCTCGTCGCGTTTCCCGGCCAGTTCGCGGGACCGCTTGGCAAGGAATTCGACCAGATGGTTGCGAATGTCGTAATAGTCGGGATGATGGATGATATCGGCGCGAACGCGCGGGCGTTCGATATCGACCTGTACCGATTCCGCGACCCTGGCATAGGGCCCGTTGGTCATCAGAAGGATACGGTCGGCAAGAAGGATCGCCTCATCAACATCATGGGTGATCATGAAAACGGTCTGATCCGACCCGGCCCAGATACGGATCAGTTCATCCTGAATGCTGCCCCGTGTCAGGGCATCAAGGGCCCCAAATGGTTCATCCAGCAACAGCAGTTCCGGCTGAATGGCAAAGGCACGCGCAATCGAAACACGCTGCCGCATGCCACCTGATAACTGCGATGGCTTGCGAAGCTCCGCCCCGCCGGTCAAACCCACCATTTCCAGATATTTGATCGAATGATCATGGACCTGCTTCTTGGTCCAGTTACGATGACGCGCCTGCACGGCAAAGGTCACGTTCTTAAGCGCGGATAACCACGGCAACAGGGAATAGTTCTGAAACACGATACCGCGATCAAGACTTGGCCCCGATACTTCCTTGCCATTCATGATCACCGCACCGTCGGTCGGCTCGTCCAGCCCGGCAAGGATATTAAGGATCGTCGATTTGCCGCAGCCCGAATGACCGATGATGCAGACAAATTCGCCCTTTTCGATGCCAAGATTGACGTTTTCAAACACGGTTAACGGATCGGAGCCCTTGGGGCCGGGAAACCGCTTGCTTAGTCCCTGTACGCTCAGGAAGGGTGTTGGCATGGTGCTTTTCCTTATTCCTGGTACTGCACAAGGCGGGCGCAATAGGCGAACGCCGTATCAAGAAGCATGCCGACAAGGCCGATCATCAGGATCGAAAAGATCACACTGGTCAGATCCAGATTGTTCCATTCGTTCCAGACGTAATAGCCAATGCCGGTACCGCCCACGAGCATCTCGGCGGCCACAATCACCAGCCACGCAATCCCGATGGAAATCCGCATCCCCGTCAGGATGGTTGGTGCCGCCGCCGGAAGAATGACGATCCACGCGGTTTTCAGCGTGCCAAGTTCATGGGTGCGCGCGACATTGACCCAATCCTTGCGCACACCGGCAACGCCAAAGGCCGTATTGATCAGCATCGGCCAGATCGAACAGATAAAGATCACGAAAATCGCAGATGCCTGGCTGTCCTGAATGACAAACAGCGCAAGCGGCATCCACGCCAGCGGCGAAATCGGGCGGAGTATCTGGATGAACGGATCGAGTGCCCGATACATCAATGGCGACATGCCGATCAGGAACCCGGCCGGAATGGCAATTGCGGCGGCCAGAAAATATCCCGACAGCACGCGATAAAGCGAATAGCCGATCTGAATGCCAATCCCCTTGTCGTTGGGACCGGCATCATAGAAAGGGTTGGAAAGTTCTTCCCACGCCTTGACGAACACCGCAGATGGCGGCGGCACGGCGGCCTTTGGCTCTGCCCCGCCCATCAGGATTTCATATTCCGTCAGTTCACTGCCCAGTTTCTGCTGGGGGCTGGCGGCCTCCCATATTCCAAGAAGAACCGCCAGCAAAACAGCAGACAACAGCAGCGCCCTGGCATTCAGGGATGCGATCATATCAGCTTACCCCTTTGCCAATCGGGAAGCTGTTGACATAGGCCTCGGGCTGATCGGGATCGAACTCTTTGCCCATGATCGTGTATTTCTGATAGGTGCTGTCTGGCGCTTCGTAACCAAGGTCCTTCATGATCTTGGCGCAATCGCTCGCGACATAGACTTCTTCGGCGATTTTCTTGTAATCGACATCGCCGTCGATATAGCCCCAGCGCTTCATCTGCGTCAGAATCCACACACCCATCGAATGCCACGGGAACGGATCGAAATCGATGCGGTCCGGCACGTTCTTGACCTCGCCCAGACCATCGGCATACCGCCCGGTCAGGACCTGTTCGATGACCGGCACCGGCTGGTTCAGATAGTTGGTCGGCGCAATCGCTGCCGAGATTTCCTTGCGGTTTTCCGGCTTGGATGCGTATTGCGTCGCATCGACAATCGATTTCAGAAGCGCACCATAGGTATTGGGCATTTCATCGGCAAATGCCTTGGAACAGGCAAATGCGCAGCACGGATGACCTTCCCAGATATCCTTGGTCAGGGTGTGGATGAAGCCGATTTTTTCCCAGACGGCACGCTGGTTGAACGGATCAGGCGACAGATAGCCATCAAGGTTACCGGCACGCAGGTTGGCGACCATTTCGGGCGGCGGAACAACACGGATCTGGATGTCTTTATCCGGGTCAAGGCCATGTTCGGCGACGTAGTAACGCAGCAGGAAGTTGTGCATCGAATATTCGAACGGCACACCGAACTTGAAGCCCTTCCACTGTTTCGGATCGCGTTTATCAAGATGGTCGTTATGCAGGACAATCGCCTGCCCGTTGATGTTTTCAACCGCCGGCATCAGGAACGGGGTCGCGGTCGAACCCGCCCCCATGGTGATGGCAAGCGGCATCGGGGTCAGCATATGCGACGCGTCATATTCATTGTTCAATGACTTGTCACGTGCGACTGCCCAGCCCGCAGTTTTGATCACATCGACATCAAGACCGTATTTCTCATAAAAGCCCATCGGCTGGGCCATGATGATCGGGGTGGCGCAGGTGATCGGAACAAAACCGATATTAAGCTTGGTCTTTTCCGGCGTGCCCAGATCATCAAGGATCGCCGCCTTGACCTTATCAAGAGGCAGGACCGACGCCAGTGCCGCCATCATCGTGCCGCTGCCAACCATTTTGGCAAAGGAACGACGCGAAATCTCGTTATGCCCGAAGACAGAGCGGACCACCGCACTTTCAATCGCGCGATCCAGCATTTCCTCGCTGCTGGCAAGCTTGCCAGACGACGAAGCAACGCCATCCACAGCCATATCGCTATGGGCGGGCATCGATGCCAGATCGTATGTGTCTTCGTGATGGTCATGACCGGCATGGTGATGTTTGCCGGTTGCGCAAGCCTCGCAGCCGCACGATTTGCTATGCCGCAGATCGCTTTCGCCACTGAATGGATCGCCCAGACTTTTGATAGACATGTGGTCACCCCCTGTTTTGTTTACGCCGCCCGTCAGGCGACACCGATATTCGGGGTGATAACAGCAACCGGCGTGCCAGATTTGTGCGGCGCGAAAAACTCTAGGGAAGGACTGGACTTTGGCCCGAAACAGGCGCAATCTCGCGTCATACGAAATTTCGTAATTTACGATATTTCGTAACCATATTTACGAAATATCGTAGGCCGATCATGATGGATCAGATTGCAAACCCGCCACCTCCAACGGTTTCGGACGCCCTGTATCAACAGGCGCTTGCATCGCATATTCATCCGACTTTGCTGGTGCATCCGCAAAGTGATCGCATCATGTTTGCCAATCAGGCGGCGGCGCATTTGCTGGGCCGCAGCATTTCCGATCTGAAATCCACCGCCATGAGCAGCCTGCACAAGGGGCAGGTGCCAAGCCTTGTGGTGTTCAGTCAGGCCGCCCTTTATCACGGCTTTGCCTGGACGCGGGGCCTTAACCTGATGCATGCGGACGGCACCGAAATCCAGCTTGAACACGAAGCCCGCGCCCTGCATTGGGAGGGCGAAGATTACCTGATCATCATCCTTTGCGATCTCGATGCCCGCCACCGCCGCGACGTCGATGCCGAGGCCGATAATTACCTGCGCGAAGGCATTGCCGAATGGCGTCGCGCCGAACGGTTTTTCCGTGAAATCGAACGCGAAAACCAGTTGATACTGGGGGCGGCGGGCGAAGGCATTTACGGGGTCAACAGCGACGGCATCACCACCTTCGTCAATCCGGCCGCCGAACGGATGCTGGGCTGGACGGCCGAGGAACTGGTGGGCAAGGAAATCCATTCGATCATCCACCATTCGCATATCAATGGCGATCCCTACCACGCCGAACATTGCCCGATTTACAATGCGTTCCGCGAAGGCATCGTTCGGCGCGTTGATGACGAGGTTTTCTGGCGTAGCGACGGCAAACCGATCCGGGTGGAATATACCTCCACCCCGATCCGCGATCATGGGCTGGTGATTGGCGCGGTGATCGTGTTTCGCGATATCACCGAACGCAAGATTGCCGAGGAAAAGCTGCATGCGGCGCTTGCCGAAGTCGACCGCCTGCGCGAAAGGCTGGAACTTGAAAACGCCTATCTGCAGGAAGAAATCCTCTCGACCAACAACCATCATGAAATCATCGGCCAGTCCGAGGCGATCAACAGTGCGCTTAAACAGATTGATCTGGTCGCCCCCACTGATGCCAACGTCCTGATCACCGGGGAATCGGGGACCGGCAAGGAACTGATCGCGCGCGCCATCCATCAGGCAAGCCACCGGCGCGACCGCGTTCTGGTCCGCGTGAACTGTGCCGCCATCCCCCATGAACTGTTCGAAAGCGAGTTTTTCGGCCATGTCCGCGGTGCCTTTACCGGGGCTGTGCGCGACCGGGTTGGCCGGTTCGAACTGGCCGATGGCGGAACGCTATTTCTGGACGAAGTCGGTGAAATCCCGCTGGAACTGCAGGGCAAGCTTTTGCGCGTTCTGCAGGATCAGAAGTTCGAACGCATCGGCGAGGAGCGAACCCGCGAGGTCAATGTAAGGCTACTGGCCGCCACCAACCGCGATCTTAAGGAAGAAGTTCGGTTGGGCCGCTTCCGCGAGGACCTTTATTTCCGCCTCAATGTGTTTCCCATCGAATGCCGCCCGCTGCGCGAACGGCCCGACGATATCCCGCCCCTGGCAACACATTTCCTGCGCAATATCTGCCAGCGGCTGAACATCCCGCAACTGACGCTCACCAACGGGCAGGTCCGAAGCCTGATGAAATATGACTGGCCGGGCAATGCGCGCGAACTTGAAAACATTATTGAACGCGCCGCCATTCTGGCCCGCGATGGCAAACTGAATTTTGACCTGCCCGAACCCAATCGCCGCGAAACCGACCATGGCAATGCCAACCCCACGCGTGATCAGGCCAGCCCCCAATCGGCAATCCTGACCGAAGATGACCGGCGCAAACACGAATATGACAATATCATCCGCGCCCTTGAAACCACACGCGGCCGGATTTTCGGCCCCGATGGCGCGGCGGCCCTTTTGAATGTAAAGCCGACAACACTGGCGTCGCGGATCAAAAAGCTTCGGATTGACCGGCGTGATTTCACGCCATCGGGCCAACCCTAGGATACGGCGATAGGAACCAGTCATCGGAAATCGCAAAGATTTTTCGATCTGCGACCTTGCCCCCGCCCGCAGTTTGACGCAGCATGTCGCCCCGCCCGGCACATCACACCCGCAAGGGCGGCACAAAGGAGTAGTCCGGTATGGCTGGATTTTTACAGATTGGCGTTCTGATCGCGATGGCCGCGGTCGCGGTTATTCTGGTGCTTGGCATCATCACCATGGCACGTGGCAAGGATGCCAGGAAATCCAACAAGCTGATGCAGCTTCGCGTACTGGTACAGGGGATTGCCCTGCTGCTTCTGGTCATTCTGTCCTTCATGGCGCTGGGCAAATAAGCCCGCCGATGATCCACCCCGAAAGTCACGCATCAGGACAACGGAATTCAAGATGGTTCAACTGACCCGCATCTACACCAAATCCGGCGACAAGGGCAAAACCGCCCTTGGTAATGGCACCCGCGTTGCCAAAAACGATATTCGCGTTGCGGCCTATGGCACGGTGGACGAAACCAATGCGGTGATCGGGGTCGCCCGCCTGCATGCGAGTGGTGATGTCGATGACATGCTGGCCCGCATCCAGAACGACCTTTTTGATCTTGGTGCCGATCTGTGTACGCCGGGTGACGGCAGTGACGATAACCCGGAACGCCCGGCCCTTCGCATCACGCCCAAACAGACCGAACGGCTGGAAAGCGAAATCGATGCGATCAATGCCGGTCTTGATCCGCTGAAATCCTTTGTCCTGCCCGGTGGCAGCGCCCTTTCGGCCCAGCTTCATGTCGCGCGCACCGTATCGCGCCGCGCGGAACGGCTGATTGTGGAGCTCTCGGGAATCGAGGCGATCAACCCCGAAGCGGTGCGTTACATCAACCGCCTGTCGGACCATATGTTCGTTCTGGCCCGCCATGCCAATAATGGCGGCAAGGACGATATCCTGTGGCAACCCGGCCTGACCCGCTAGGCAAATATTCGAACAAACCCCTGTCTTTTCAGGGTTCGGTTGCGTATCAAGGCAGCCCGAGACTTCAGAATTTCAGTAAAGAAGTTGTCGTTAACGTTAACCTCTTTACGTAAATTGACAAGCCCCGTAGCACCCCCTATTGTGCATCGCGGGGAAAACAGTAACATCGGGCCCCACTGCGGACTGCCCCGGCAGCACGCAGCAAGCCCATAGCTTCGACAACAAAAACGAACAGGTCTGTCATGAAGGTTCTTGTCGCCGTTAAGCGCGTTGTGGATTACAACGTCAAGATCCGTGTCAAACAGGACCAGTCTGGCGTTGAATTGAACAACGTCAAAATGTCCATGAACCCGTTTGACGAAATCGCCGTTGAAGAGGCCGTCCGCCTCAAGGAAGCCGGCACCGCGACCGAAGTGGTCGCCGTATCGCTGGGTGTGAAACAGTGTCAGGAAACACTGCGTACCGCCCTTGCCATGGGTGCCGATCGCGGCATTCTGGTCGAAACCGACGACGAACTGCAACCGCTTGCCGTTGCCAAACTTCTCAAGGAAGTCGTTGCCAAGGAAAGCCCGGATCTCGTGATCCTCGGCAAACAGGCAATTGATGACGACGCCAACCAGACCGGTCAGATGCTGGCCGCCCTTCTGGACTGGCCGCAGGGCACGTTCGCGTCCAAGGTCGCCGTTGCCGATGGCAAGCTTGACGTCACCCGCGAAGTCGATGGTGGCCTTGAAACCATCAAGATCGATCTTCCGGCCATCGTCACCACCGACCTTCGCCTGAACGAGCCGCGCTATGCGTCGCTTCCCAACATCATGAAAGCCAAGAAAAAGCCGCTTGATACGCTAAGCCCGGCTGATCTTGGTGTCGACACCGCGCCGCGCCTGAAAACCCTGAAAGTGACGGAACCGCCGGCACGTCAGGCAGGTGTAAAAGTTGCCAGCGTCGCCGAGCTTGTCGACAAGCTTCGCAACGAAGCCAAAGTGATTTAAGCGGGGGCCGATCAAATGAGCATTCTTGTTATTGCCGAACACGACAATACCGAACTGAAGGGCGCAACGCTCAATACCGTTGCCGCCGCACAGAAAATCGGTGGCGACATCACCATTCTGGTCGCTGGCGAAAATTGCCGTGCGGTTGCCGATGCCGCCGCAAAGGTTGCGGGCGTTTCCAAGGTTCTGGTTGCCGATAACGCGGCCTATGGCCATTTCCTGGCTGAAAACCTGGCCGGTCTCGTCAATGAACTGGCCGGTGATTACAGCCACGTTCTGGTGGCGGCTTCGACCACGGGCAAAAACTTCATGCCCCGCGTTGCAGCATTGAAAGACGTCGCGCAGATTTCCGACATCACCGATGTCGAAAGTGCCGATACGTTCGTTCGTCCGATCTATGCCGGTAACGCGATGGCAACCGTTCAGTCGTCAGACAGCCTGAAACTGATCACCGTCCGTACCACGGGCTTTGATCCGGTCGCGGCCGAAGGCGGTTCTGCATCGATCGAAGATATCGCAACTGCGAAAGACGCCGGAAAATCCGCTTTTGTCAGTCAGGAACTGACCGAGTCGGAACGTCCGGAACTGACCGCGGCCAGTGTTGTCATCTCTGGCGGTCGCGGCATGGGCTCGGGCGAGAACTTCCACCTGATCGAACCGATTGCCGATAAACTCGGCGCTGCCATTGGCGCTTCGCGCGCCGCAGTCGATGCGGGATACGCTCCGAACGACTGGCAGGTCGGCCAGACCGGCAAAGTTGTTGCACCGCAGCTATACATTGCGGTAGGCATTTCAGGTGCGATACAGCACCTTGCCGGCATGAAGGACAGTAAGGTCATTGTTGCGATCAACAAGGACGAAGAAGCACCGATCTTCTCGGTTGCCGATTACGGTCTTGTCGCGGACCTGTTCGAGGCCCTTCCCGCACTGGCGAGCGAACTCGACAAATAATCAGATCCCATCTAGGGTCAGAACAGTCAAAGAACATTGTTCTGACCTTGTTTTGACCCTGGGGGATGAGTGGGGAACAAATGGCTTCGCTTGAAGATATCAAGACCATTGGCGTAATCGGCGCCGGTCAGATGGGCAACGGGATTGCTCATGTGATTGCGCTTGCCGACTACGACGTCCGACTGCTTGACGTATCGGCAGAGGCGCTCGACAAGGCGCTTGGCCTGATTGGCAAGAATATGGATCGTCAGGTCAAGAAAGACCTGATTACCGAGGCACAGAAAGAAGCGGCCCTTGCCCGGATTACCACGGGTACGGATTACAGCTTCCTGTCTGACTGCGATCTCGTGATCGAGGCCGCAACCGAGAACGAAGAGACCAAGAAACAGATTTTCAAGGCTCTGTGTCCGGTTCTGGGTCCCGAAGCCATCATTGCGACCAACACATCGTCCATTTCGGTGACGCGTCTGGCTTCCTATACAGACCGCCCGTCGAAATTCATGGGCATGCACTTCATGAATCCGGTGCCGCTGATGAAGCTGGTCGAACTGATCCGTGGTATCGCCACGGACGAGCCGACCTATCGCACCATTCATGAACTAACCAAGAAACTGGGCAAAGACACGGCAAGTGCCGAAGATTTCCCGGCTTTCATCGTGAACCGTATTCTGCTGCCGATGATCAACGAAGCGATCTATACGCTTTACGAAGGTGTCGGCAATGTCCGGTCCATCGACGATGCCATGCGCCTTGGCGCAAACCATCCGATGGGGCCGCTGCAACTGGCCGATTTCATTGGTCTGGATACCTGCCTGTCGATCATGCATGTCCTGCATGATGGTCTGGCCGATACCAAATATCGTCCCTGCCCGCTTCTGGTCAAATATGTCGAAGCCGGCTGGCTTGGCCGCAAGGTCGGCCGCGGCTTCTATGACTATAGCGGCGACGAGCCGGTTCCGACCCGCTGATCATCGCCGGATCAAAAATTCAAAAGGCCACTGCATCGCTGCGGTGGCCTTTTTGCATTGGGGGCATACCCCCGCCTTGATGATTTAACCGACGTGCAAAGCTTTTGATCTTTCGATCAGAAATTGCCCTGCTATGATGACCGCAAGTAACGAAGATCAAAAAGAGTCCAGGTCAGGACCCAGGAGGCCGTCCCACATGTTTCTCGGAATAGATGTCGGTACATCTGCCGTTAAAGCGCTTCTGATGGATGAACATTCGGTCACCGTCGCCGAAACAGATGTGTCCCTGACGCTCAGCAACCCCAAACCATTCTGGAGCGAACAGCACCCGGATGACTGGTGGGCTGCGACCTGCACGGCGATGGATCAGTTAAGGGCATCCAATCCCGCCGCCCTTGCCACGGTTCGCGCGATTGGCCTGTCGGGCCAGATGCACGGCGCGGTGATCCTTGATGCCGATGATAAACCACTTCGTCCGGCAATCCTGTGGAATGACGGCCGGGCAAAGGCCGAATGCGATGAATTGCAGGCCGCCCTGCCCGATCTGCCATCGCGTGCCGGTGTGGTCGCCATGCCGGGCATGACCGCGCCCAAACTGATCTGGCTGCGCAAACACGAACCCGAAATCTTTGCCCGCATCAAAACCGTCCTGCTGCCCAAGGATTACATCCGTTTCTGCCTGACCGGCGAAAAGGTCACCGAAATGTCGGATGCCGCCGGCACGCTCTGGCTTGATGAGGAAAGCCGTAGCTGGAATTTTGACGCCATCGCCGCAACCGGCATGGATATCGCCCAACTACCCCGCCTTGTCGAAGGAAGCGACCCCACCGGCCATCTGCGTGGTGAACTGGCGACGCGCTGGGACATGAAGCCGACCGTGATTGTCGCGGGCGGCGGCGGGGATGCCGCGACCGGTGGCATCGGTGTCGGCGCGGTCAGCCACGGCGACGGCTTCATTTCGCTTGGCACATCGTCACAGATTTTCGTCGCATCGGATCGTTATCGCCCGAAACCCCACGAACTTCTGCACAGCTTCGCCCATGCGGTGCCGCAGCACTGGTTCCAGATGGCGGTGTTGCTGAACGGGGCAAGCTGCCTTTTGTGGGCGGCAAACCTGTTGGGTGAAAAGGATATCGGTGCATTGCTGCAACGGACCGAAGCCGGGCACAAGGCGCCATCGGATGTTGTGTTCCTGCCTTACCTTAATGGCGAACGGACCCCGCATAACGATCCCTATGCACGCGGCGTTTTCTTTGGCCTTGGCAGCGACACATCACGCGAAACAATGGTGCAGTCGGTGCTCGAAGGTGTCGGTTTTGCCCTTCTGGATGGGCAGTCGCGCCTGCATGCCGCCGGAACGCATTGTGAATTGCCCGGTGTCATTGGCGGCGGTGCGCGCAGCCGATACTGGATTCAGTTGATATCCGACATCATGGGCTGCCCGCTTGCCCGATACGAAGGGGCGGCCAAGGGCCCGGCCTTTGGCGCGGCCCGTCTTGGACGGCTGGCACTCGATAACGAAACGGTCGAAGACGTCTGCCAGAAACCGGCCATTCAGGAAGTGATCGAGCCCGACATGAACAGACACGCGGCCTATCAACCGCGATTTGCCAAATTCAAACGCATCTATTCCGCGCTTCGCGAAGAATTCCAACCCGCCTGATCCACGCCACCAGACTGATACCTTTTGCCCCACCTGATCGGCTTTTTTGCGGTGTGATGCATTTCACCTGAAATGTTGCACCGGGTTCTTTAATCACTTCAAAAGATGCCAATATCAGCAAAAGGTATTAGAAATTTGCCAATCGGATAGCCCATGACCATTGCCATTGTCGGAAGTTCCAATATCGATTTTGCCGCCCGCGTTGCCGAATTACCCAAACCCGGCCAAACCGTATCGGCCAAGGATTACATCACAGGCCCCGGCGGCAAAGGCTGCAATCAGGCGGTTTCCGTGGCCCGCCTCGGGCAGAAACCTGTTTTCATTTCCAAAATCGGCAATGATGTTCTGGGACGCAGCCTGATTGATACGCTCAAAATCGAAGGATTTGACACCAACCAGCTGATCCAGACGACGGATGCACAGACCGGCACCGCCCTGATATCAATTGACGATGCCGGGGAAAACATCATCACCGTGGCCGGTGGGGCCAACATGACCATGAGCCGCGCCGACATCCGCGAAAAGCAGGTTTTCCTTGAACATTGCAACTATCTGCTCGTGCAGCTTGAATGCCCGGTTGTCGCCGTGGCCTGCGCCATGAAATATGCCCGCGACGCCGGGGCCACCATCATTCTTGATCCGGCACCGGTACCCGACCGGGTTGTTCTGCGTGATCTGATGGCGCTGACCGATATCGTCACCCCCAACAGCAGCGAATGTTTCGCCATGACCGGCATTCTTCCCGAAAACCTTGAAACCGCCCATCAGGCCGCCGAAAAACTGCGCGAAATGGGCGCACGTATCGCGATCATCAAAATGGGATCAAAGGGCGCGTTTTATTCCGATGGCGATCAGTCCGGGATTGTCCCGCCATTTGATGTCTCGGCGATTGATACGGTTGCGGCGGGCGATTGCTTTAACGGCGGCCTGGCCGTCGCCCTGCATGAAGGACGATCCTTGCGCGATGCCGTCCGCTTTGCCTGTGCGACCGGGGCATTGGCGACCACACGCTATGGTGCGGCCGATGCCGCCCCGACCCTGGATCAGGTTTTATCGCTTCTGGAACAAGATACCGGCACCTGATCGCGTCAGGAGGCGGCATCAATCAGGCTGTTGAAATAATCAATGACCCCGTCGGCATCCCATTTGGCCGTGCCTTCCAGTTTGCCGATAACCTGCCCGTTGGCATCAATCACGAAACTGGTAGGAAGGCCGCGCGCGCCAAAGGCCCGTGCGGTTGCCCCGCGCGGATCAAGCACGACATCAAGATTGCCGATTCCGTTTTCATCAAAGAATTCCTGCACGATTTCCGCCCCGCCGCGATCCTGGCTAAGGGCCAGAACACGGAACGGCTTGCCCTCCATCTCAGACGCCAGACGATCAAGATCGGGCATTTCTTCGATACAGGGCGCGCACCATGTCGCCCAAAGATTGACCAGAATAACCTGACCTTTCAGGTCTTTAAGGTCACTTTCGCTGCCATCTTTTTCGATGAAAACCGCCTTTTCCGGCAGGCTTGTGCTATCAGGTGCGGTGTCCATTTTCGAAAGTTCTTGCGGCAATTGCGTATCTGCAAAGGCAGGGCTTGCATAAATGGCCGATATGGCGACAATCACGCCCAGTTTTACGTAACGAAGCAGTGCCTTCACAATACTCACCTTTCCAACGCTTGCGGATCACAATGACCGATCAAAACGCCACCGACCAGAAAAATGCCAACGCCCTGTGGGGAGGCCGCTTTGAAGCGGGCCCGTCCGCCATCATGGAAGAAATCAATGCTTCCATCGGCTTTGACAAACGCCTGTACGCCCAGGACATTCAGGGTTCAAAAGCCCATTGTGCCATGCTGGTCAAGCAGAAGATCATCCCCGCAGAAGATGGCGAGAAAATAGTCGCGGGTCTAGACCAGATCCTTCAAGAAATCGAGAGCGGCCAGTTTACCTTCTCGGCCGCCCTTGAAGACATCCACATGAATGTCGAAAGCCGCCTGCGTGATCTGATCGGGCCTGCGGCCGGTCGCCTGCATACCGCGCGCTCCCGCAATGATCAGGTCGCGACCGATTTCAAACTCTGGGTGCGCGACGTGGCACTGGCCGATCTTGAAGCCGGGCTCAAGGGCCTTCAGGAAGCACTGGTCGAACAGGCCGGCACCCATGCCGAGACCATCATGCCGGGCTTCACCCACCTTCAGGCCGCCCAGCCCGTCACCTTTGGCCATCATCTTCTCGCCTATGTCGAAATGTTTGGACGGGATCGTGGCCGCGTTGCCGATTGCCGCACGCGTGCCAATGAAAACCCGCTGGGTTCGGCGGCCCTTGCCGGAACGCCCTATCCGATTGACCGTCACATGACGGCATCATCGCTTGGCTTTGATCGCCCGACCGCGAACTCGCTTGATGCGGTGTCGGATCGCGACTTTGCGCTGGAATATCTCAACGCGGCCTCGATCACCGCCATGCACCTGTCACGCCTGGCCGAGGAAATGGTGATCTGGTGTTCGGCACAGTTCCGCTTTGTCGGCATGTCGGACAAGTTCTCCACCGGCTCCTCGATCATGCCGCAGAAACGCAACCCCGATGCCGCTGAACTGATCCGCTCCAAGATCGGTCGTATCGTTGGCTGCTACAATTCACTGATGCTCTCGATGAAGGGTCTGCCGCTGGCCTATTCCAAGGACATGCAGGAAGACAAGGAACCGGTCTTCGAGGCCCACGACCATCTGGGTCTGTGTGTCGCCGCCATGACCGGCATGATTGCCGACATGAAGGTTCACAAGGACAACATGCGTGCGGCTGCCGGTGCCGGTTACACCACCGCAACCGATCTGGCCGACTGGCTGGTGGCCGAACTTGGTATGCCGTTCCGCGACGCCCATCACGTGGTCGGTGCGACCGTGAAACTGGCCGAAGGCAAGGGTTGCGATCTCGATCAGCTTTCGCTCGAAGACCTTCAGGGGATCGAACCGAAAATCACCAACGCCGTTTACGATGTCCTGACTGTCGAGGCATCGGTCAGTGCGCGTCAAAGCTTTGGCGGCACCGCCCCGGTCCGGGTGAAGGAACAGGTCGCGGCGGCAAAGGAAAGGTTCCTGAAATGAGCAACCCGATCTTTAAACGCAGCACAGTGATCGTACTGGCGGTGATGCTGGGCCTGTCTGTTGCCGCCTGCGGCAAAAAGGGCCCGCTTGAACCACCGACCGACGAAGGCAACAAATATCCACGGACATATCCGGCACAATGAACCATTTTGAATATATTGATGGCGTCCTTCACGCAGAAGGCGTTTCCATCCCCGAGCTTGCCGAAAAGGTCGGCACGCCGTTCTATTGCTATTCCACCGCCACCCTTGAACGTCATTACAGGGTTTATGCCGGTGCGTTTGACGGGCTTGATGCCACGGTTTGCTATGCGATCAAGGCAAACTCCAATCAGGCTGTCCTGAAAACGCTCGCCAGACTGGGGGCCGGTGCCGATGTGGTTTCGGTTGGTGAAATGCGCCGCGCCCTGCGTGCCGGTGTTGCCCCGGGCAAAGTCATCTTTTCCGGCGTTGGCAAGGCCGATGCCGAAATGCGCGAAGCCCTTGATGCCGATATCGCCCAGATCAATGTCGAAAGCATCCCGGAACTCGAAGAACTCAACCGGGTTGCCCTCGACATGGGCAAAAAGGCCCGGATCGCGATCCGCATCAACCCGCATGTCGATGCCAAAACCCATGAAAAGATCGCCACCGGCAAGGCCGAAAACAAATTCGGCATCGACTGGACCCGCGCGATCGAGGTTTACCGCATGGCCGCCGCCATGGACGGGATCGAGGTCACCGGCATTGCCATGCATATCGGATCACAGCTAACCGATCTTGCCCCCTTCCGGGAGGCATTCACCCGTCTTGCCGGGCTGGTCGAAAAACTTCGCGCCGAAGGCATCAATATCCGTAATCTCGACCTTGGTGGCGGGCTTGGCATTGCCTATCAGGGCGAAACCCCGCCCCTGCCCGATGCCTATGGCCAGATGGTGCGTGAAACCGTCGGTCACCTTGGCTGCCACATCACGCTCGAACCGGGACGCCTGATCGCCGGCAATGCCGGTGTGATGATTTCGCGTGTCATGTATATCAAGGACGGCGAAGCCAAACGCTTTGTCATTCTCGATGCCGCGATGAACGACCTGATCCGGCCAACGCTTTACAGCGCCTATCACGAAATCATCCCCGTCGATGAACAGACTGAAGGCGACAAACAGGCCACCGTCGATATCGTCGGACCGGTTTGCGAAACCGGCGACACCTTTGGCAAGGACCGCAAACTGCCCGATGACCTGAAACCGGGCGATCTGGTCGCCGTCATGTCGGCAGGTGCCTATGGTGCGGTGATGTCATCGACCTACAACACCCGTGCCCTGACGCCCGAAGTTCTGGTCAAGGGCGACGACTTCGCCATCGTCCGCCCGCGCCAGTCGATTGACGACCTGATCGGTCTGGACCGTATTCCCGACTGGCTCGACTGATCCAGACCGGAAGAACCCGGAAAAACTTTGCAAGGCGGTTTTTCAACACGAAAGGCCGCCTTCTGCATATCCGCATCCTGCCCGACAGGGCTCATCTGACCTGCCCCCATCTCCTTCGATCTCCCGGTGGGTTCCGGGGGCCAACGGCAGCACAGGAACGCCAGACTCCGAAAGCACGGCAACAGGGTAATTTTCCCCGAAGCAGACGAAATGCCCCCCCGAACAAAACACGGCCTTCCAACAGACGTCCCACTGACTGCCACAGGCTTACCACCCGCTTCGATCCCTTCCGCCAACGCCATGACCACGAAGCCCGGCCAAACCTCGGGCCTCCGAAAGCCTAACCACCAGACGCCCCACAAACCGCCTAAAACCTCGCTGCCCGCTTCAGCCGCTTCCGGCAATGGCATGATCACGAACCCCGGACGCACCTCGGGCCTCCACCAGCCCTCGCCAGCAGATGGCCCACAGCCTCGCTACCCGCTCCGCCCCTCTCGGCAATGCCATGATCACCGACGCCCGGACAAAACTCGGGCTTCCAGCAACCGCCGCCGACGGCCCCTCATCGGCCGCTCTGCCGCCTCCATCACCGTCCGGCCAAGGCGACAACCTGCCACCTCGACGACCAGACACACCTCGGGCGTTCGCCATTTTCACCGGCAGACGGTCTTCTGGCGTGCTGCCCACTTCGGGCACTTCCCGGCCACGGCAACAACCTGCCACCCCGACGTCCAGACACACCTCGGGCCGCTGCCATTTTCACCGGCAGACGGATTTCGGGCGCACTGCCCCCAACCTGTCCACCACCGACGGGTCACAAATCACTGCCGCCACGGCTGCCTTCGCTGCCGCTTTCGGCAAATCCGGGGTCCCTTCCCCGACAAGACGCACCTCTCCCATCATGACAAATAAGTGTGTTTGAAACCTGTTAGGACCGGCGCGGAACACCGCCGTAATGGCTCCGCCATCCGCCGCCCCATATCCTGCGGACTGCCCCGCCACCCTGCCTCAATCCTTGCCGCTGCATCCTGATCACCTCTTTAATCCGGCCCCAAATGCAAAAACCCGCGAGGCACAAGGCGCTTCGCGGGTTTCGGTCCGGGTGCATTTCTCCCGTTGACTTTGTCTTTATGCCACAAACAAAAGAACAAATCAAGAACTTTCTGAAAAAACTTTATATACCGCCAAAAGCTGCCCCATCACGGACCGCCTTTTATTTTGGCTTGGTCGCGATCCTGACTTGACCCGCCCCGCCAAAGCCCCAAACTTAGATTAAGGTCTGAAATCTGTTCATAGGACCACGCTGGCGTCACATGTCCCGGACACGGGGCGATTGCAGGGGCCTGAAATCGATATGTCGATCATACCACCCAATCCCCGACTGGAACGGCATCTGCGCCTGGCCCGGATGATCATGTCGTGGGAACGGGTGTGGCCACGCCTGATCCCGCCTTTGACAATCTTGATGCTGATTGCCGGGCTGACCCTGACCGGTACTTTTGAAATACTGCCCGCGACCGGGCATATCATGTTGCTTTCGATCCTATCGGTTGCCGGTCTTGTCGCCATCATCCTGCCGTGGCGACACTTCGCATGGCCCAATCGCCGCGCCGTCCTGCAAAGGATCGAACAGGAAAATGGCCTTGAAAACAATCCACTGCAAAGCCTTGAAGACCATATCGATGATGGTGACGACCCGCTAACCAGCTATCTGTGGCAAAAGCAGCTACAACGCCACGAGGCTATACTTGATAACCTGCATTTGCCCCGCCCCCTGCCCTCGCTGGCGCGCATTGACCGCTATGGGCTGGTGGTTTTGCCGGTATTGCTTCTCGCCGTCGGGCTGTTTGTCGCCCATGACCGGATGGGGGAACGCTTTTATAAGGCGTTCAGCCCGCTGCAACGGCTGGGCGCTGCCGATTTCAGCACCACATTATGGGTCACCCCGCCTGCCTATACCGGGCAAATCCCGCGAGTCCTGCGTTTTGCCGATGGCACCGACCAGCCGCAGCAGCAACCGGCGGATACAAACGCCGGGAATCCCAACGTCATCGATGTGGATGTCCCCGTCGGATCAACACTGGCCGGCAGCATCGGAAGTGTCTGGCAACCGACACTGCATACCCCCACCGGCGAACGCAAGATATCGGAAAGCAGCGACAACAGCTATGTCATTTCGACCGCCCTTGATCAGGCCGGACCATGGCGCATTTCGGTCTGGGGCAATGACCGGCTGACACTGAATGTCAATCTGGTGGCCGATAAACCGCCCGCCCTTTCATTCGTCAGCCCGCCCTCGGTGACCCGCCGCGATCATATCCGTCTTGATTATGTCGCGACCGATGATTACGGCATGAACAATCTTGATCTGATCATCACCCCCGCGACCGATGGCATTGGTGCCGAACAGTTCGGGTCAATCGACAATATCCGTATCGATATGTCCGGTCGCGATGGTCAGGGTGGTGCTGTATCCATGCCGACCCGGATCGAAGGCCCCCGTTTCCTTGATCTTGTTTCCCATCCCTGGGCCGGGCTTCCGGTCAATCTGCAACTGGTATCACAAGACAATTCCGGGCAGCGCGGCGAAAGCGACATGCGATCCATCGTGTTGCCGGAACGCGAATTCACCCATCCGGTTGCCAAAAAGCTGATCACGATCCGGCGTGGCTTGCTGCGTTATCCCGACAAGGCACTTGAAATGCGCAATGCCCTTTTGCCCGTGCTGTATGCCCCGCAGGCATTTAACGGTCATATCGGTATTTTCCTTGCCCTGTCGGTCACCGAAGCCCGTCTTTCGGCCCATCTGCGCGACCGCGACACCCATCAGGAAGTCGCCGGGCTGCTATGGCACATCGCCGAAGAAATCGAACGCGGCAGCTATGGCATGGCCGAACGCAATCTGATGGAAGCCGAGGAACGGCTGCTCGAAGCACTCGCCGATCCGAACGTCACCGAGGCCGAAATCGCCGAGCTGATTGAAAACTATCGCCGGGCCCTTAACGAATATATGGCCGCCCTCGCCCGCGAGACCCCGCAAAACCAGCAAAGCCAGCAACAGGCCCCCGCCGCCATCCTTGAACAGCAGGACCTTTCGCGCATTGTCGATCAGATCGACGCCCTGATGCGGGCCGGTGCCCGTGATCAGGCGCGCGCCCTGATTGATCGCCTGCGTGAACTGGTTGAAAACATGCAGGTCACATCGGGTGACGGCGGGACCGATATCACATCGACCCTTCGCGAAATGCTTGATGGCATCCGTGATCTTGCCCGTCGGCAGCAGGAATTGATGAACCAGGGCGACAATCCGTCCACCAATTCCGGCGGCAATGGCAACCGGGCCGAGGAACAGCAAAACCTTGCCGGTGATGCCCAGAACCTGACCAACAATTCCGGCTTTGGCCAGTTTGGCAATCTCAGCGGCATTGAAACCGCCATCGAGGCCATGCAGCGCGCCGCAGAAGCCCTTGGCCGCAACCGCGCCCACGAAGCCCTGCAACAGCAGGGACAGGCCATGGAGGCCCTTCAGCGCGGCATTGGCGAACTGAGCCGTGCCCTTGAAGGGCTTAGCCAGATGATGCCGATGCTTGATGAACTGCGCGGGTCGGGCAACCGTGATCCGCTTGGCCGACCGGTGGGCGGGGACGGCACAACCGTCATCCCCGAAGTCGACACGCTTGAACGGGCATGGCGTATCTTGCAGGAACTGCGCCGCCGATCCGGCGACCCGGACCGCCCGGTGATCGAACAGGAATATATCGACCGGCTGCTTAAACGGTTCTAGGGCGTCCTACCGGACCCTTTGCGAACGACCACAAAAAAGGGCAGCGATCCGTCGCTGCCCTTGTCATTTTCAGATCAAACCGATCAGGGTTCGACCGCCTCGCGCGGGTCAAGGAATGTAACCTGCAGGCGGGTTGCGGTCGGGTTCGGACGACGGATCTTGGTTTCCACCGTCATGGTTTCGCCAACCGGCAGCATCTGGGCTTCCATCGGCATTTCCGCACTGCCCTGAACCGCACTTTCGTCATAGATCAGCGGCACTTTTTTGCGCTGAACAACACGATCCAGCGGATCAAGAAGCTCGATCAGCAGATAGGGCAGAACGCGGTCAACCTCGCTGATATTGACGATCTCGGCGCGCACGACAAGAACATCGACACCGTCTTCTTCTTCGCGAGTCGGCGGCAATTCACGAATATCAAGACCTTCGCCAACATGCGGGACGTCAAGCCCGACCATGTCATAGACCTTGGCAATCGGCGGCCACAGATTGATCAGGATATCTTTGGCAAAATATCCGCCCGCGCCAATCCCGCCAAGGATCAGGAAGAACAGGATCCAGCCAATCACACCCTTTTTCGATTTCGCAGGCGGCTTCGGATTGTTGCGAATCAGCTGCTGCGGGATGGGGGGCGGATCGGGGATTTTATCGGCTTCTTCGAAACCGGGATCAACCTGACCTGGCATCTGGTCGGCATTGAAGTCGGCACCAAGTGCGCCGTCCTGATCGAAAGGTGGCGGCAGCTTGTTTTCCTGCGCTGGCGACGGGGTTTTCATTCCCGGCGGGTCCTGATGCCAGCTATTGCCGCAATTTTTGCAGCGCACGGTTCTGCCCTTTGGGCCGATCGCCTCTGTTTTCACAGAGTATTTTTTTGAACAATCTGGGCAAGTAATGATCATTGCAAACCTGGCATCTCGATGTCAGCGGCATGAAACCCGGGGCACGGCCATAACCTGAGTGATTTCCGGCGATCCCCCGAATTCGCCGGTGTAGGGCAGAACCTACACTATATGTAAATAGCGGCGATTTAACAGACTGTTAAGCACAGATAACTGAAGCTGCCCGAATTTGGTTGGCACAGCATTGCATATATGGTGCTTCGATGACATCCGAAGAACTGTTTAAGTCGTCATATTTTAGGCCAATCTGCAATGATACCCACTGTGGGGTCTGCCAGATCGGACTTTTGCAATTGTTCAACCGGCCCCCGCATTATCATGTTATGTCGGGTCTGATACGTCGTGCTGCGATATGGAGCGCAAGTTTTGACTGAAGTCGTAAGTTTCAGGAATGTGGGTGTCCGCTATGAATCCGGGCCGGAGATTCTGCGCGATCTGAACTTTACCCTGCATCGTGGCAGCTTCCATTTCCTGACCGGGGCTTCGGGTGCGGGCAAATCGACATTGATGCGCCTGCTTTATCTTGCCCTGCGCCAGACCCGCGGCGAGATCAACATTTTCGGCCGAGACAATATCCGCATTCCGCGCGATGAATTGCCCGCGATCCGCCGCAGGATCGGCGTGGTGTTTCAGGATTTCCGCCTGATCAATCACCTGACGACTTTTGAAAATGTCGCCCTGCCGCTGCGCGTCGCCGGGGTCGAGGATTTGCAGATCCGCAAGAACGTGACCGAACTTCTGGAATGGGTCGGTCTTGGTGATCAGATCAACGCGGTACCATCCCGACTTTCGGGCGGACAGCAGCAACGCGTTGCCATCGCGCGCGCCGTTATCGGCCGCCCGGCCCTGCTTCTGGCTGACGAGCCCACCGGTAACGTTGATGACCGCATCGCCATGCGGCTGTTATATCTTTTTGAAGAACTGAACAAACTTGGCACAACCGTGCTCATCGCAACGCATAACCGGCAACTGGTGCGTCGTTTTGGCCATAATCAATGGCTGCTCGAAGCTGGCACCCTGCACGACATCACGCATAGCGCGTAACCGAACCAACCGACGGCAACTGGCTCAGACAGGACCCAAAATCGATCATGGCTTTTCGTTCGCAACCGTCACATCTGCCACTTGATAGCGACTCATCGACGCGCTTTTTGCCAAGCATCGTCGCATTGATGGTGGCCCTGCTGACGTTTTCGATTGTTGGTCTTGCCGCCCTGCATGACAGTGTCGGCAAATGGTCCGGTCAGATCGAAGGCAGCCTGTCCATCCAGGTCCCCCCGACCGGCATGGCAGATCGCGACCCCGAAGAACGCGAAGAAGCCCTGCAGGCAACGGTTGACGATATTATCGAACAGCTCGCCGACATGCCGGGCATTTCCCGGATCGAGGAACTCAGCCCCGAAACCATGTCCGCCCTTCTGGAACCTTGGCTTGGCCCGGACGAGGTCGTCAGCGAATTACCCATTCCGCGCATTATCGAAATCACGCCTGAAACCGGTTTTAATTTCGATGCCCTTGAACGCAGGCTGGGCGAAATCGCGCCCGAGGCGGTTCTGGACGACCACCGCATCTGGATTGAACGGATTGCCGATGTTGCCTTTTCGGTCGAACTGGCGCTGATTACACTGATTATCGTGCTGTTCGGGGCAACGATGCTGTCGGTCGTATTTGCCACCCGATCAGGTCTTTCCATTCACCGCACAATCATCGAATTGCTGCACCTGATCGGGGCGCAGGATTCGTATATCGCGGGCCAGTTTGCCCGTCATAACCTGCGGCTGGCGTTTTTTGGTGCCCTGATCGGCCTTCTGATCGCCCTGCCTGTTTCGGGGGTAATCGCGTGGCTTGGCATGCGGGCGGGCTGGCCGATCCCGACACTGGTTTTCAGCCCGCTTTTCATTGCGATCATCATTGCCATTCCGTTCGTGGTCGCCGGTGTCGCCCAGATGACGGCCAAAAGAACTGTGCTGCGCGTCTTGCGCAGAATGTTGTAACCTGCCTCACTCCTCCGTATAGTCGGCCTGCAGCGTCGTGATCATTTCCCGTTTCGGATCATGACCTTGTCCCCAAAAGGAGAGCCTTGTCGCATGCCAGCGTCCCGTCAGGCCCAATCATATGAGTAAGCCACCCCTTTCCGTTCAGCACCGGCGACGCTTCCGCCGGTTCCGGTTTTTGTTATCAACCCTGATCCTGCTGGGACTGGTCTGGGCGGGTGGTTTTGTCTGGTATGTCGATATCATCCCAACCGAGGTCAATGAACCTGATCGCACAACCGATGCCATCGTCGTTCTGACCGGGGGCAGTGAACGCCTGTCGGAAGGCCGTCGCCTTCTGACGCGCCATCTTGCCAAAAAGCTGTTCATTTCCGGCGTTTATCGCGGGGTCGAAGTGGACGAGCTTCTGTCCGCTGGCAAAGCCGACCCCCGCCTGATTTCATGCTGTGTGGTTCTGGGCCATGTCGCGGAAAACACCCGAGGCAATGCGTTGGAAACCGCGGTCTGGGTGTATGAGGAAGGCTATAAAAGCCTGCGTATCGTCACAGCCAATTATCACATGCCGCGATCGCTTCTGGAATTTCGCAGCCTGATGCCCGATGTCGATATCATCGCCCATCCGGTTTTCCCCGATAATGTCAAGGTCGATAGCTGGTGGCGCTGGCCGGGAAGCGCCAGCCTGATTGCCAGCGAATATAACAAGTTCCTGTTTGCCAGCCTGCGGAACTATCTTCTGGGATTTCTTCCGGACGGGGACCGTGCCGGCCTGCATGGTCCGAGCACGCCATCAACGCCGCCAAAGCAGGACTATTCGGCATCCAATCGCCTGTCCCAGAAATCAGGCTGAAGATACGGCGTTTCACTCGTGTCTCATAACTGTTACAAACCCTTTGACGAAGTGTTTGAAGGATCTGTCTGCATGAGAGCCCTGCGCGCGTTTTTGTTTAACGTGTTGTTTTTCGCCGGTACCGCAGCATTGTGCATTGTGCTCATTCCGGTGATGCCGTTTGGCCGCAAAATCAATCAGTGGGTCGGCCACACGTGGTGTCGCCTGACACAGGGAATGCTGGCGACGTCGGTTGGCATGTACAGGCGTATTCGCGGCCTTGAAAACCTGCCGAAAGGCCCGTGTATTCTGGTTGCCAAGCATCAGTCTGCGTGGGAAACCCTGACCTTTCATACGGTTGTACCCGACCCGGCCTATATCCTGAAAAAGGAACTGACCCGCATCCCGTTGATGGGGCAGTTTCTGTTGCTGTCCGGGCAGATCGCGGTCGACAGATCGGCCGGATCATCGGCCCTGAAAGACATGATCAAGGGTGCCGAACGTGCCCTTGCCGATGGCAGACAGATCGTAATTTTCCCCGAAGGTACGCGCACGCCCCCCGGGTCGGATCGCCCCTATCACCCGGGCATTTACGCGCTTTACAAGGCTTTCCCGAATGTCCCGGTCATTCCGGTCGCGATTAATTCCGGCATGTTCTGGGGACGGCACAGTTTCATGAAATACGGTGGCGAGGTCACCATGGAATTCCTGCCCGCGATGGAACCTGATCTGGATCGAAAAACCTTTATGAAGACGATCAAGGGCAGGATTGATGACCGCACCCATGAACTCGAACGCGAAGCACAAACCGAATTCAACCTGCCGACGCTGACATCACGTGACGTCGAGATCGAGGAAGCCCGCGAAAAGGCCGAAGCCGAACAGCAGGAAGCCAAAACCGCAATTCCGATGAAATCCATCGACAAGGAAAAAACGCCTTCCTGATCAGACGGATCGTTCGAACACCAAAAAGGCCGGAGTTTCATCCGGCCTTTTTCAATTCCATCCATTCAACGCCGGCTGCTATGCCTTTCGGCGTGTTGCCTGCCAGATACCAAAGGCAATCAATGCGATCCCGCCCAGATGGTAAAGATGCAGTTCCTCGCCCAGAAAGATGATGGCAAGGACACTGGCGAAAACCGGCATCAGATACAGGAACACGCCTGCATTTGCCGGGCCGACAACCGCAACGCCCTTGTTCCAGAACAGATATCCCAAAAAGGCTGGTCCCGCCCCGATATAGAAAATCTTCAGCATATCGGGCCATGCCGGATCAAGATGGGTAAAGAACGGCTCATTGCCCACGGTTACCGACCAGATGTAAAGCGGCGTCAAGAACACCAACCCGATCAGGGCCGAAACGAACACGAGGCTTAGCGGATGCACACCCTTGGGCGCGCGTTTCAAAAGCATTGAATAGGCCGCCCAGACCATTGCCGAAATCATGGCAAACAGGTCACCCGAGACAAAATTCATCTCGGCAAATACCGAAAAATCACCTTTGGCAATAATCACCGCCGTACCGACACCGGCAATCAGCACACCGACCCACTGGCCAAGCTTGGGTTTATCGGCAGTCAGGAAAGCTGCGAACAACAGAACCCAGACCGGGGTGGTCGCATTCAGAAGCCCGGTATTGACCGCGGTCGTGTTGTAGGCAGCCAGATAAATGACAATCGAAAACATGAAAACACCGGTTGTTCCGATCAGGAACATCGACATTTTATGATCCGCCATCAGCCTCAGATCGCGTTTAAGGTGCGGAATACAAACCGGAAACAGCAATACGGCAGCCACAACCCAACGCCAGAAAGCCAGCGCCTCAAGCGGCACCGTGGCATTCACCCCGCGGGCAACCACGTGGTTTGATCCCCACATCATCGCGCAGGCAACCAGCATCAGATAGGCTGCCATCATCGGTGCGTTTCCGCCTTTTGACATCGTGGTGGCATTCGACATCAGATACCGGCTCCCATATTGATTTCACCGTATTCGCGGCGCACCAGATCCATCAGATCGTGCAATGGCGGGTCGACAATTCCCATCTGGTCCAGATGACAGACCGTATTTTCAAGATATTCAAGGTTCGGGCCGATATTGCCGTGTGCCGCGACAATGATTTCAACCGCTGTTCTTACCGGCAGGTTGCCCGCGAACTGTTCATGCGTTGGATCGGCGACATAGGTGTGCGCAATGACCTTCCGTCCATCGGCAAGCTCGACCTCGACGTCGGCGGGAATATAGGTGTTGGTCACCAGTTCGCGTTCATCCAGATATGCCTTGACCAACGGCCAGTTGTCCGGCGCGATCCGGAAGGCATTGCCCACACATTCCCCACCAACATTCAGTCCCAGAACCAGCCCCGGGTTTTCCGGTGTGCCGCGATAATGATGGGAATAGATGCAAAAGGACCGGTGATAGCCGCGCAGCGTCGCGCGTGCCCGTTCTTCAAATTCGAAGCCCGGCCGCCATAGCAGCGATCCATATCCAAATACCCATCTTTCCTGGGGCTCAGTCAAAATTTCCTCCGGTCATGCTGGTATTTTATGTCCGGTTCTGAACCTAGCGTTTCACCATCACCAATGCCACCCCGAGTGCGGCAATTGCAAATCCGGCAAAACCGAGCAGGCCCAGATGTTCATCAAAAAGCAGCCAGGCAAAGAAGGCAGCCGTAGGTGGCACAAGGTAGAACATGCTTGCAACCCTTGTTGCTTCGCCCTGTTTGATCAAAACCATCAGAAGCATGATCGCCCCGATTGACAGCACCAGAACCAGCCACGCCATCGCAAGAATGAAGTTCATGCTCCATTCGATCACCAATGGTTCCTTGATCAGGGCCACCAGCCCGACAAAGGCCGCCGCAGCGATATACTGGATGGCCGTACCGCTCATCAGGTCCATGCCCGTACAGAACCGTTTCTGATAAAGCGTCCCGGCCGTCATGCCAAACAGCGCCATGATGGCAAGCCCGATGCCAAAGGCGGTAATACCGATCCCGTCACCAATTTTGGGCAGCAGGACCAAAGCCACGCCAATCAGGCCAAGAACAAGCCCGGCCCACTGACGCCCGCTGACACGTTCACCCAGAAGGGCACCAACAACCGATGCCGTCACAACCGGCTGCAACCCGACGATCAAGGCCGCCAAACCCGACGGAAGCCCCGTATCAATCGCCCAGAAAACACCGCCCAGATAAATCCCGTGAACTAGAACCCCGGTGGTACTGATATGGGCAACCTGTCGCCAGCTTTTGGGCCATTTGGCACCCAGCAGCGAAATCACCGGCACCATCAGAACGATGACGATGGCAAAACGGGCAAACAGAAAGGTAAATGGTTCGGCATAGGGAAGACCGAACTTTGCGCCAACAAAGCCCGTGCTCCAGAGGAACACAAAAACAAACGGCATGATCCGTGCAAAAGCCGGATGATCGGTGGCAGGCATGACGTTCCCCTTAAACCGGCGGAAGATGCAGTTTGGGGCCCATCTTTCCGCCCGACAACGGCCTGCCATTTGCAAACCGTGAAAATTGATTATTTATCGGACTTGCTTTTACCCTTGGCGTCGCTTTGGCGGTCTTCACCCTCGGCCGAGAAATTGGTGAAGTACTGCCCGGCATCGACAATACCACGGCGGATTTCACGCGTACGGGTGAACAGGTCGAACAATTTTTCGCCCTCTCCCCAACGGATCGCACGTTGCAACGCCATCAAATCTTCCTGAAAACGGCCAAGAACTTCAAGAACAGCTTCGCGGTTATTCAAGAACACATCCCGCCACATCGTCGGATCGGACGCGGCAATACGGGTAAAGTCCCGGAAACCGGATGCGGAAAACTTGATCACTTCCTGACGCAGCGCGTCTTCAAGGTCGGTTGCCGTCCCGACGATGGTATAGGCAATCAGGTGCGGCAAATGCGACGTGATGCCCAGAATGCGATCGTGATGATCGGCATCCATGCATTCGACCTTCATGCCACATGCTTCCCAAAGGGCCTGCACACGTGCGGTCGCACTTTCCTTTTCCCCCGGAACCGGGGTCAGAATGCACCAGCGGCCTTCAAACAGTTCGGGGAAACCGGAATCCGGTCCGGAATGTTCGGTCCCGGCCAACGGGTGGCCCGGTACAAACGAAACGCCTTCGTCAAGATGCGGGGCGATATCGCGAATGACCGCCTGTTTGACCGACCCGACGTCGGAAACAATCGCCCCCTTTTTAAGTTTTCCTGCAAGCTGAGCGCCAATGGCTTCATTGGCGCCCACCGGGGCACAGATCATCACCAGATCGGCATCCTTAACCGCTTCCTTGATGTCGCAATAGGCTTCATCGGCAATACCAAGTTCAAGCACCCGGTCACGGGTAGCTTCGGAACGCACGGCACAGGTGATTTTTTTCGCCAGACCGTCGCGCAGAATGCGACGCGCCAGGGACGAGCCAATCAGCCCCATGCCGATAAAAGCAACGGTATCAAAAAGCGGTTCGGATGCGGTGTTGGTCATTTTACCTGTTCACAAAGTCTTTGATCGCCTTGAGGCAGATTTCCATTTCTTCCTTCGTACCGATCGAAATACGAAGCATCTGCGGCAGGCCATAGGCACCAATTTTGCGCGGGATAACGCCCTGTGCCATCATGAAATCATTGGCAGCATCGGCGTTCTTGCCTTCTTCCTTGGGGAATTCGACCAGAACAAAGTTGCCATAGCTCGGATGGGCGATCAGACCGTCAATCGCGTTCACCTGATCACGGAACCACGCCAGCGTTTCGGCATTGTGACGCACGCAGGCATTGACGAATTCATCATCATCCAGTGCCGCAAGACCGGCTTCCTGTGTCAGAAGGGCCACGTTAAACGGATTACGCAGGCGTTGCAGAACATCGGCAATATCAACCGGCGCATAGCACCAGCCAAGACGAATGCCGCCAAGACCATAAATCTTGGAAAATGTGCGGGTCATGACGGTATTTTTACCGGCTCGCACCAGTTCTTCACCCGCAGAATAATCTTCCTGACCGGTCATGAATTCGGCATACGCCGCATCAACGACCAGAACGATATCTTCGCGCAGGCCATTACGCAGGCGCTTCATTTCCGCATCATTGATGTAGGTCCCCGTCGGATTGTTCGGGTTCGCGACAAAAACGATTTTGGTTTTTTCGGTCACAGCGGCCAGCAACGCATCAACGCTGGTGGTCATATTGGTTTCGGCCGCAGTCACCGGAACCGCACCGACACCCTTGGCCGCAATCGGATACATCAGGAAGCCATGCTGCGAATACAGCACTTCATCCCCCGGACCGGCATAGGCACGGATCAGAAGGGTGATCAGCTCATCCGAACCGGCACCGCAAACAATCTGATCGGCTTCAAGATTGTATTTTTCAGCCAGCTTGTTACGCAGCGCCTCGCAACCACCATCGGGATAGCGATGCAGCTTTTCAGCCGACTTGCGGAGCGCCTCGATGGCCTTGGGGCTCGGGCCAAGCGCGCCTTCGTTCGATGAAAGCTTGATTACGCGGGTTGCACCATCGGTGCGCGACTTGCCGCCAACATAAGGCGCAATATCAAGAATGCCGGGACGTGGGGTGGGCGCAGACATTTCCTAGTTTCTCCCAGTGGGCAGGGCCGGTGACAATCAACCGGCCGGTATCAATCAACTCAGCGCGTCTTCGGGAATCGGCACGCCATAGGCACCAACAACACTGAGCCCTTCGGGATCAAGCCCCTGATCGGTCAGTGCGCGCTGAAACACTTCGGCGCGATTACAAAAGAATCCCGGCACATCAACAAGAACAAAACGGCGATCACCGGTTTCATCAGCAGAAAAGCCAAGGATTGCCGATCCATCGATGCCATTCGCAATTTTTTTGCGCGCCGTATCCATCGAAATCTCGTTTGGCAGGCTGACGATAAACAGCGTGCGATCATCCCCGCTTTCTTCAAGCTCGATCGCCGCCAGGACAAATCCCTCGGTCTGTTCACCTCGTCCGACCGGACGCCCGCCAAATGGCAGTTTCGAGACAATGCGCACCGGGCTGTCATCGGACAGCAAAGTCCACCATGGCTGTGCTTCGCCGAGTTCCGGTTTCGGGAACACACCGACCGCCGCCCGGCCTTCTTCAAGGGCGTAAAATGCCTCGCGCGGGGTATCGAATTCGACAATTTCGTTCAGGCAGCCAAAGTTAAGGCGCGCAAGTTCCCAACAATCAACACCATCGGCATTGCGGCAAAGTGCAACCGTATACGGCGCTTCAAGACGCGTTCCGGCCGCAATCATTTCGCGCCAGATCTGGATCAGGGCCGTTTTCGGAAAGGCACCATTGTGACGGTCAACCAGGGTGCGCATAATGCGGGCTTCACGTGCCGGACGATAAGGCACTTTTACCTTGCCACCCGCGGCAATCACCCGGTCCTTATAGGCCCCGACAGCCTGAACCACCTTTGTGCGCCGGATGATCAGGGATTGCAGTGCCTGATCGATATCATCGATTTCCGCCCTTAGCCCGTTCAGGTCAAGATTTGCTAAATTTTCGTCGCTTTGCGCCATGATCCGCTCTTTTCTCAAACGGCGCCCAGTATTAGGACAGGGCAGCCGAAAAGCAAAGAAAAGATTGACTAAATCCCGGTCTATTCCTAGCTAGAACAGGCTTGTTTCCTTCGATAGCAAGGAACAGCCAACCTTGCCTGCAAGAAAAACAACCTAATCAAAGGGAAACGGACATTCATGTCGACCGCCGCCAGCACGGATCAGCGCAGCAAACTTCCCGGCCATCACATGGTCCTTGGGGAAACGGAAAAGCTGCGCCTTGATAGCGGCATCGAATTCGGGCCGTTCACCATTGCCTATCAGACATATGGCGAACTTAACGCCGACAAGACCAATGCCATTCTGGTCTGCCACGCATTGACGGGTGATCAGTATGTCGCCGACGAAGTCCACCCGATCACCGGCAAGGAAGGCTGGTGGCGTGAAATCGTCGGTCCGGGCAAAATCATCGACACCGACAAATATTTCGTCATCTGTTCGAACGTGATTGGCGGCTGCCTGGGCAGTACCGGGCCCAAGGAAATCAACCCGGCCACCGGCAAACCCTGGGGCCTTGATTTCCCGGTGATCACGATTGCCGACATGGTGCGTGCTCAGACCATGCTGATTGATGCATTGGGCATCGATACCCTGTTTGCGGTTATTGGCGGTTCGATGGGCGGCATGCAGGTTCTTGAATGGTGCAAAAGCTATTCGCACCGCGTTTTTGCCGCCGCCCCGATTGCAACCAGTTTCCGCCATTCGGCGCAAAATATCGCGTTTCACGAAGTCGGGCGTCAGGCCGTCATGGCCGATCCGGACTGGTGCGGCGGCAATTACCTGCTGGAAGGCAAAAAGCCGTCCCGCGGGCTTGCTGTGGCACGCATGACCGCGCACATCACCTATCTGTCGCAACCGGCCCTGCATCGCAAATTCGGCCGCAAGCTTCAGAACCGCGGCGCGATCACCTATAGCTTCGATCACGATTTCCAGATCGAAAGTTATCTGCGTCATCAGGGCAAAAGCTTTGTCGACCGGTTTGACGCCAACAGCTACCTTTATATCACGCGCGCGATGGATTACTTCGATCTGTCCGCCGATGCCGAAGGCCGCCTTGGCGAAGCCTTCGTTGGCTGCAAAACCCGTTTCTGCGTCATTTCATTTTCCAGCGACTGGTGCTTTACCACCGCCGAAAGCCGCCAGCTTGCCCACGCATTGAATGCATCATCGTGCAATGTCAGTTGCGTCGAAATCGAAAGCGACAAGGGGCATGATGCCTTCCTGCTCGACGAGCCGGATTTCCATATGGTCCTAAGCGGCTTTATCGAAGGCGCCGCTGAAATCCGGGGATTGAAATAGGTTATGAATCACTCTTTACCAAACGCTACCGGCGTTATCCCGAATGATCGCATTCGTGTCGACCTGCAGCTTATTGCCGATATGGTCGAACCCGGCACGCGTGTGCTTGATATCGGGTGCGGCGATGGTGAATTGCTGGGCTATCTGACACGCAGCAAAAATGTGGATGGCCGTGGGCTTGAGCTTTCCAACGAGGGGGTGCGCAACTGCGTAGCACAGGGTCTTCCGGTGATGCAGGGTGATGCGGATCGCGATCTTGGCGATTATCCCGACGGGGCGTTTGATTACGCCATTCTCAGCCAGACTTTGCAGGCGACCAACCGCCCGAAACAGGTTCTGACCGAACTGCTGCGCATCGGCCAGAAAGCCATCGTTTCCTTTCCGAATTTCGGGCATTGGCGTGCCCGGTTTGATTTGATGTTTCGCGGGCGCATGCCGCAAAACCCGAACCTGCCGATCATGTGGTACGAAACCCCGAACATCCATTTCTGCACCGTCCGGGATTTCGTCACCCTTTGTGATGAGTGCGGCTTTAAAATCGAACGATCGATGGTCTTGAATGAAAGCGGATCGAAAGTCAGCCTCGACAGTCATTCCCGGCTTGCCAATTTCTTTGGCAATCAGGCGCTTTTCATGCTCAGCAAATAGCACCTGCCGGTATCCGGATTTTAAAAGGCCGCAGCAAATCTGCGGCCTTTGTTATTTTTGCCATCACATTTTGCACCTGTTCCCGTCAGATGACGAGCATGATCACGTGATGGGGACGTTATGGCAGTTTCATCGATCTACCAATTCACACGCAAAGCAGTCCTGATTATTGGCATCGGGCTTTTGGCCGCCTGTTCGCAAAAAGCCGAAACCCTGAAAATCACGGTCACCCAGTTTGGCAGTGCGACCGAGGATGCCTTTGATGCCTATGGCACGGCACAGAGCGCGCAATTTGCACCAACACCAAAATCGCAAAACGCCCGGCAATCCGAATTCATCACAAATATGGAAGCCTTCACCGGCAAGGTGACGCCGTCGAATCTGCCCACCCTGCTTGATCCGGATGCGGTTAAAATAGATCCGAATGTTGCGCAACAATGGCAAAAGACACTGGCCGACCTGCGCAGCCAGTATCGGCAATTTGTCGCAATTTTCGATCAGATCGAAGGCGGATCGGCCCTTGGCGCATCGGCGGTCACGGATTCCGGTCCGATCCTTGAAAAACTGCGCAGTCAGCTTGACGCCATCACCAGCGATCTGGCCAAAGACCCGCCGCAATATCTGGTACGTCGCGGCACATTGATCGCCGAACTGAACAAAATCCGTTCCGAACCAAACGATGATGACGACGCCAAATCATTGCGTCTGCAAATCTGGTGGCAGGACTGGCAGGCTCTGATGGCCGAGGAAAAGCTGCTTCAGACCCATACGCTACGCAGCTTCATGACGGCATCCTCTCTTGGCGCGCATCTGCAAAATCAGATCGACAGTTACGCCCAACTGAACGTCACCGCCCTGATTGGTGCGGCAGAACAGGGCATCGCACTGGCCGGAGAAGTTCGCAACCTGCCACCGGCTGAACTTGTTGCGCAGGGCAGCAACCTGCTTGAAACCGCCACTGGCAGTGCAACCGCGATACCAGCACAATAGGGAGTATCACCATGAGCAATCTTGATGAATTGATAAGGGTCGCCAAAGCCAGCTTCATTGAAATCGACGGGGCCTACCAGTCGGCAGATATCAACGAAAAACTTGTGATGGCCGAAACACGCAATAAAGCCGCTGATCAGCTTATAACACTTCAGGCAAAGCGGTTGATCCAGAATGCATCGGCAATCACCGATGTGGATATAGCCGAAATGAAGAACCTTAAAGACCGGATCGATGATGCCGCGCAAATCCAGACAGCCCTTCTTCAGTTTGTCGGGTTGCTGGCAAAATTTGTCGGTTAATCCGTTTTCCAGCGATCAGCATCGGCATCGTCCGATGCCTTCGCCGTGACCCAATGATCACCTTGGGCGGTTTCTTCGCGTTTCCAGAACGGGGCCCGGGTTTTAAGAAAATCCATGATGAAGTCGCAGGCCTCGAACGCAGCGCGTCGATGGGCCGACAGGGTTATCACCAGAACGATCCGTTCACCGGGCAACATACGTCCAAACCGGTGCACGATCCGCACATCATCAAGCGGCCAGCGATTGGCAGCTTTGTCTGCGATCTTTTCAAGTTCGCGTTCGGTCATCCCCGGATAGTGATCAAGGGTCAGAGCCGAAACCTGATCACCGCCATGAATATCACGCACCAGCCCGACGAAACTGACCGCCGCCCCGATATCGGTACGACCTTCGGTCAGGGCTGCCAGTTCGGCACCCGGATCAAAATCCTGTTCCTGAACAGATATACGTGCCATGCGCGACCTGATCCTTCCGATAGGTGTCAGTCGAGATGCTTAAGCCCGGTGCGAAGATAGATATACCCGGTCTGAACCGTCACCAGGCCGGCAATCCACAACAGGATATCACCGATCAGGATCGACGGGATCATGTCGGGCGACGCATCGCCAACCAGAAGAAACCCGATGGCAAGGATTTGTGCCGTGGTCTTCCATTTCGCAAGCACCGTCACCGGCAGCGGGACCTTCAGTTCGGCCAGATGTTCGCGCAAACCCGACACCATGATTTCACGGCACATGATGATCACGGCGGGCAAAATGGCCAGACCGGAAATGCGTTCAAACGCAACCATCATCATCAGGGCGGCAGCGACCAGAAGCTTGTCAGCAATGGGGTCAAGGAACCGGCCAAGCGGCGAGACAACATTCATGCTGCGCGCAAGGTAACCATCAAAAAAGTCCGTCACCCCGGCAAAAGCAAACAGCGCAAACCCGATCCAGTTACCAACCGGTCCGCTGATATAAAAGGACGCAACCAGAGCCGGAATCACAATGATGCGCGACAAGGTTAGCAGATTGGGAATCTGGTTTTTCATAAACAGGCCTGTTTGCGGGTATTGTATCGAACGGTCCGGCGAAGCGTTTTCTGTCTCCCCGATGCGAGGCAATTATTAATGTCTCCGGGCAGTTACCACAAGTGCCGCGTTCAATTGCAATAAACCTGTTATGAAACAGCCGGTAACCGGGATCAGTTTCCGCCGTGGAAATGATCGTAAATTTTGCGAGCAAGGGCGGCACTAATACCGTCCACCGCCTCAAGATCGGTCAAACCGGCATCCGCCACCCCGCGTGCCGACCCGAAATGATGCAGCAATGCCTTTTTGCGTGCCCCGCCAACGCCGGGCACATTATCCAGAACACTTTTGCCGATCTGCTTGGACCGTTTGGCGCGATGTGTGCCAATCGCCCAGCGGTGGGCTTCATCGCGCAGACGCTGGATGAAATACAGAACCGGGTCCTGCATATCAAGGCGCACGGGCGGCTTTCCGGGGATATGCAGTACTTCCTTGCCCGCATTCCGGTCGACACCCTTGGCGACCCCAACCAGCATCACATCTTCGATTCCCAAATCCTCAAGCACTTCGCGGGCAACGCCAAGCTGCCCCAAACCACCGTCAATCAGGCAAAGGTCAGGCCATGTGCCGTTTTCCCGGTCCGGATCTTCCTTTTGCGCACGGGCAAAACGTCGGGTCAGAACTTCGCGCATCATGGCAAAGTCATCACCCGGTGCGATGTCGCCCTTGATGTTGAATTTGCGATAGGCACTTTTCATAAAGCCCTCGGGCCCAGCAACGATCATGCCGCCGACCATGTTGGTGCCCTGAATATGGCTGTTATCGTAAACCTCGATCCGTTCCGGCGTACTGTCCAATTCCAGTTTATCGGCCAGATCCTCCAGCAATTTGCGCTGTGACGCGCTTTCGGCCATGCGCCGCCCCAGCGCATCCTTTGCGTTGTTCATCGCATGCTCGACAAGTTTGCGCCGACCGCCGCGCTTGGGCACCTGCAGGGTAATCTTGCGGTTATTGTTGATCGACAACGCGGTTTCGACCAGTTCCTGGCCTTCGATCTCGTGCGACAGCAGAACCTGTTTCGGGGCCGGTTTATCGGCATAGAACTGCCCGACAAAGGCCGACAGGATTTCGGGGATCTCAGCCCCCTGTTCATGACGCGGGAAATAGGACCGGTTGCCATAGTTCGACCCGGACCGGAAGAAGAACACCTGAACGCAGCTTTGCCCACCTTCGTGATGCAGGGCAATCACATCGGCCTCTTCAACGCCTTCAAGATTGATATCCTGATGCGATCGTATCTGGCTTAGGGCACGGATACGGTCGCGATACATCGCGGCCTGTTCAAAATCCATGCGTTCGGATGCCGCCAGCATGTCACTTTCAAGCTGCTTGAGGATTTTCTGGCTACGCCCGGTCAGGAAGTCACGACAGATATCGACAAGCCCGTCATATTCGGCCTTGGCAACCCGGTCCACGCACGGCGCGGAACACCGTTTGATTTGATACAGCAGACACGGGCGCGAGCGGTTGGCAAACACCGCATCCGTGCAGGACCGCAGCAAAAAAGCCCGCTGCAGATGATTGATCGTGTTGTTCACGGCCCAGGCGGACGCAAACGGCCCAAAGCAACTGCCATCCTTGGCCCGTGCCCCGCGATGTTTCACAATGCGCGGATAATCGTGATCCTCGGTGATCAGGATATAGGGGAAGCTTTTGTCATCGCGCAGAAGGATGTTGTAACGCGGTTTAAGCTTCTTGATCAGGTTGGATTCAAGCAGAAGCGCTTCGGCTTCGGTATGGGTGGTGATGATTTCCATACGCACCGTCTGCGCGACCATACGGGCGATCCGTATCGGCAACTGCATCAGGCGGGTATAGGCCACCACACGCTTTTTAAGGTTCTTGGCCTTGCCGACATAAAGAACCCGGTCCTTGTCATCAATCATGCGGTAGACACCCGCCGAACCCGGCATGGTTTTCAGCGCATGTTTGATGGCCTCGACACCACGCGCAGCTCCCCCGTCATAATCATCGCTTTCAAGCGACAATCCGATTTCCCGAGCGGGGTTTTCGGATGGGGTTTCAGGCTTCATCAGGGGTCTCCGGCAGATTTATTAAAAATCAAAAGTTGTGATGGCCGTCACTTCTCAAAGTGGCTTCCGACAATACTCAAAAAGATTAACGCCGCAACATCACTTCACAGAATCGCGACCGGAAAAAGATGTCCACCAAGGCTGTGGATAAGTTTGTGGGTAATAGGGGGGCTCTTTGCTACACCCCTTGAGAGTCTTAACGTTCTATGAAGTGCACATTTATTGAGCAAACAAGTTAAGCAATTGATTTAATTTACAAAAAATACTGTCAACCTGAAAACATTCGGTAATAGAGGAGTCAAAAAAGAATATTTTCCTTTGATTCCACGTCCCCAGATGCTTGTGCATAAGGGCGGCAGCGATTCGGCCTAGAGGAATCACAGAGTCCCCGTCCAAAACCGTTAACAAAAGTAAATTTTACGCAGATTTACCGATGCGATCAGCGCGCGATATTAAAGCGCTCTATTTCGACCCCGACCGCTGCAACGTCGTCAAAGACATCAAGCTTTTCAACCCGGACGTTTACTTTGCGCACCCGGCGATCTGCCAGGCACATATCGGCCAGTTTTTCCCCAAGGGTTTCCACAAGGTTCACATGACCGTCACGGCAGATTTCCCGCGTTCCTGTCACCAGATCCTCGTAGCTTAAAACAGTGGCAATATCGTCATTCTGGACACCTTCGCCTTCAAGTACGGCAAGATCCAGATTGATGCGCACCCGCTGCGGGGCATGTTTTTCGTGGTCATATACGCCAATGGATGTCTCGACCACCATGTCGCGAACGAATACACGACGCAAACTGCCTGCATGATCTGCATAGGGCAGTGTCGTAATGTTATCGTCCTGCTTAAGGCCTGCGGTCATGGTCTGGTCTTCCTTGTGCTGCGCTTCTGCGGCCAGATGTCCGGAACCCAAGCACGATGCATCATTCCTCTGGCATATTCTGTTCGCCACTGGGCGCCCAATTCAGGTGCTGCCCGCCGTCAAGCGCTAACATTTGCCCGGTGATGGCTGGCGCGGCAAGGAAAAATCGTACCGCGTCGCAAATCTCTTGCGGGTTTGTCCCAATTTTCAGGGGAGTCTGATCGCATTGCTGATCGAAAACTTCCTGTGTTTGCCGAACACTAGGCAATGCCGGACCGGGGCCAATGGCGTTGACCCGGATTTGCGGTGCCAATGCCAGTGCCAGCGTCTGGGTCAGGGTCCAAAGACCGGCCTTGGACAAGGTATAGGTCATGAAATGCGGTGTCAGATTCCAGACGCGCTGATCAATCAGGTTGATGATGGCACCCTTGTACCCGTCCGGTAACCGTTTGGCGAAATCCTGCGACAGTACGAACGGCGCACGCAGATTGGCTTCCATATGATAGTCCCAGCCTTCGCGCGTGGCGGTGCCGATATCATCATATTCAAAGGTGGATGCGTTGTTGATCAGAACGCCAATCGGGCCCAGTGCAGCCGTTGCCTCGCGCACGACACGCCCGGTGTCTTCTTCCCGGCCAAGATCGGCCGAAATAACGCAGGCACGACGGCCAAGGGCACGGATTTCATCCGCCAGGCTTTCCGCATCTCTGCGCGACGAATGGCAATGAAGGGCAACATCATATCCCTGCGCAGCCAGATCAAGCGATAAAGCCCGTCCGATACGCTTCGCAGCCCCTGTCACAAGGACCGTTTTCGGCATTATCCCTGTCATCCGGTTTCCATCCCGTCCGTCAAGATGCGTCCCCTTTTCCGGGGAAGGCGGCCGCATTCGAACGCAGGCTGCCATCATTTAGTTCGGTAATTCCGGAACTTACAATCAAACCTGCCTGCCGGTCCATCACCGTGTGAATGGTTTCAGACACGCAAGGCGGATTATGCCGTAACCAGACTTGCGACATATCCAAGATAGGCAAGAACAAAGACAATCCCCGTAATCCGCGACACGCCGCGCAGGAAATAGCCGACAACCAGCAAAAGAATAGTCACCGCCAACATGATCCACAGATCGGATTGCAGTATCTGATCAGGCACCGCAATCGGCGCAATCAGCGACACACCACCGATGATCACCAGCAGGTTCAGAAGGTTTGAACCAACCACATTGCCCAATGCGACGTCGGAATGCCCGCGAAACGCCGCAACAATGGACGCGGCCAATTCCGGAAGTGACGTTCCGAACGCGACAAGCGTCAAACCAATCACGGCTTCGGAAACGCCGAACTGACGTGCAACAGAAACACCACCATTCACCAGCAGATCGGCACCATAGGTCAGGGCGATAATACCGATAACGGTCGCAACAATAGGTTTCAGCCAACCGCTTGGCACCTCGCCGACTTCGTCGACTTCTTCCTCGTGCAGGTGGCTGGCTTCGCCCGGGCTTTTTTTGTCATGCTGATAGGTGAAATACCAGATCGCCGCCAAAACCAGCAGCATCACCGCTCCCGCCCAACGCTCCACAACACCGAACATACAAAGACCGATGAACAGTACAGTGCCCAGCAACATGGTGCCACCATCGCGAACAATCATGGTCCGGGACGCTGCGATTGGCTTCAGAACAGCCGTCGCACCAAGGATCAGAAGAATGTTGGCAATGTTCGACCCAACAACGTTCCCCATCGCGATATCCCCCGAACCGGCAAGTGCCGCATTCAGCGACACTACGAATTCCGGGGCCGACGTTCCGGCGGCCACCACGGTCAGGCCGACGATAACCTTGGAAACACCCATTAGCAGTGCAAGACCAACAGCGCCGCGAACAATGAACTCGCCACCGGCCGTCAAAAGCACAAGACCACCAATAATCTGCAAATAGGGGATGAACTGTTCCAATGTCGGCCTGCTCGTATTGGGGAAAATTGTGATTATTTTTGTGCCCTTTAACGGGCCAGCGGAACATGGCATTCCGAACACAGAATAGCAAGCCGTGTCGTCCCGCCGCGGAACCCTTTTGGATGGCTGTGTGATGCTGTTCCCACACAGGCAAGCACGCCGAACATAATCGCCACGGTCGCGTACTCTTAATACGTGTCGTCTACCACAGATGTCTTCGCATACGCGAAATTTCCATAGAAATCATAGGGGTATTTCCGCTATCCTGATTTGAACGAGTTTCCTTTACACGCCCATCTGCGCCGGACGCATATCCCAACATGTCTCACAGCGTTCTTTTTGAACTGTTCCTTGTCCTGACGGCCGCGGTGATTGCTGTGCCGTTGGCCCAGAAATTACGTGCAAACTCAATCATCGGCTTTCTGATCGGTGGTTTTTGCATCGGACCTTTTGGTTTTGGTCTGATCAATGACCGCGAAGACATTTCAACGGTGGCCGAGCTTGGCATTGTCTTTCTGCTATTCATGATCGGTCTTGAACTGTCGCGCGAACGATTGCGCGTGATTGGCGGCCGGTTTGCCACCCTTGGATTTCTGCAAATCGGCGTCACGATGGCGGTGATGTTCGGTGTATTGCTGCTGATCAATTACGATATGCCTGCCTCCATCGTAATTGCCGGAGCACTGGCCCTGTCATCAACAGCCATTATCCTTAAACAGCTTTCCGATGAACGCCAGTTGCATACCCGTTTCGGCCGTGCAGCCCTTGCCATCCTGCTGTTGCAGGACGTCGCGGTTGGTCCCTTCCTGATCATGGTGCAGGCTGCTGGCAAGGCCGGAACCGAAACCAGCCCATGGATCAGCGCGTTAAGTGGGGTTGGCGCTGTTGCCGTCCTGCTACTGGCCGGTCGTTATCTGCTGCCACGGCTGTTTCGTTATATTGCGTCCCTTAAAAATCCCGAACTTTTTGCCATCGGCACCCTGTTTGTCGTTCTGGCTGCCAGTACCCTGACCGAAGCCGCCGGTCTTTCGATGGCACTTGGCGCATTCATCGCCGGGGTAATGCTTGCCGAAACCGAATTCCGCCATCAGATCGAAGCCGATATTTCGCCATTTCGCGGGGTTTTCCTGTCGCTGTTCTTCATGTCGGTCGGCATGTCGGTCAATGCCAATGTCGTCATTGGTCAGGCCGGAACCATCATTTTATGGCTGATCGGGTTGCTGGTCGTTAAGGCAGCGGTCCTTTTCGGGTTATCCCTGCTGATCGGCTTTAACCGGGCATCATCGATCCGGGTTGCCATGAGCCTGGCCGCAGGTGGCGAGTTTGCCTTTGTCATGCTGGCACTGGCATCGCAGAACGGCGCAGTTCCGATTGATATTGCGGTGATGCTGATCCCGGTCGTTGCAATTTCGATGGGTCTGACACCCACCCTGATTTCGCTTGGTCACCGGATCGAACAGAAACTTCATCCCAAGGAAAACGATCAGCTCAGCGAAATTTCAGATGAAACCGATGGCATTCAGAAGCATGTTCTGGTGATTGGTTGCGGGCGTGTCGGCCGGGTTCTGGCCCGTCTGCTGCGTACCAAGGATATCCCGTTCGTCGTTCTTGAATCCGATGCCCAGCAGGTTTCACGCGGCCGTGCCGAAGGTCTGCCGGTTTATTTTGCAGATGGATCACGTCCGGAAACATTCCGAGCGGCCCATACAGAACAGGCCCATATTGCCGCCGTTGCCATGGGGAACCCACACGCAACCGAAAAGACGGTTGCCCTGTTGCGCCAGCACTATCCACACCTGAAAATCTTTGCCCGCGCACAGGACATCACCCATATCGGGCCCCTGTCACGCAGCGGAGCGGATGCCGCCATTCCCGAAGTACTCGAGACCGGTTTGCGCCTGTCCGACCATGTTTTGGCCGCCTGCGACATCCCGCAGGAAGATATCGATATCGAAATTGCCAAGTTCCGTCGTGCCGATATGCTTCTGATGAACGAACTGGCGCCACGCACCGCGCGCCAGAAAACCGAAGATCCGGCATCAAAATCGGCCAAACCGATAAAAACCAGGAAAACCACCTGAAAATAAAAACCCCCATCATAAGGATGGGGGTTTTTCGTTTCACCTTCCGGAATAACCGCGATCAGGCGGCTTCGACATCCAGTGCGTAACCGGCGGCACGAACCGTACGGATCACATCGCGCGTGCCCTTGACGTCATTCAATGCCTTGCGCAGGCGGCGAATATGTACGTCAACCGTTCGGGTTTCGACATAGATGTTCGGACCCCAAACCGCGTTCAAAAGCTGCTCGCGCGAGAAAACCCGCCCCGGATGTTCGAGGAAGTAACGCAGCAGACGGAATTCGGTCGGGCCAAGATGTATGGCCTTGCCGTTGCGGCTGACACGATGGGCGGCCAAATCCATTTCGATATCGGAATAGATCAACTGCCCCTGTGGTTGCGCCGGGCCGGATCGGCGAAGCAACGCGCGAATACGCGCCAGCAATTCGCCAATCGCGAATGGCTTGGTCACATAATCGTCGGCACCGGTATCAAGGCCACGGATGCGGTCACCTTCTTCGCCACGCGCGGTAACCATAATCACCGGCAAATCGCGGCTTTCCGGTTTCCGGCGGATCTGGCGGCAAACCTCAATCCCCGACATTACCGGCAACATCCAGTCCAGAAGGACCAGGTCGACATGGGTTTCAGCCAGAATCTTCAACGCTTCGTCACCGTCTCCGGCTTCGACAACCTGCATCCCCTCGCGTTCGAGGTTGTAGCGCAACATGGTTACGATTGCAGCTTCGTCCTCGACGATAAGAACCGTTGGGTCCATCTTCCTATGCTCCAGTGTCACTCATTCGGTTCTACGACAGCGAAATTCGCCGCGTCATTTTTTGGCCGAGTATCCATCGGCAGGTCTTCACCCTTGATCCGGTAATAGATCGTTTCGGCGATATTGGTCGCGTGATCGCCAATACGTTCGATGTTCTTGGCAATAAACAGCAGATGGGTCGATGCCGTGATGTTACGTGGATCTTCCATCATATAGGTCAGCAATTCACGGAACAGGGAGTTATACATATCGTCAACTTCCTGATCACGCGCCCATACACGCTGGGCCTTTTCCGCATCGCCTTCGATATAGGCGTCCAGAACGTCCTTGATGATTTCTTGGCACAGCTTGGCCATGTTCGGGATCACCTGAACCGGACGGATCGGCGGCACCTGGTTGAGAACCTGCGCGCGCTTGGCAATGTTTTTCGCCAGATCGCCAATACGTTCCAGATCGTTGGAAAGTTTAAGCGCTGTCACCACCTGACGCAGGTCATCTGCCATCGGCTGGCGCAGGGCCAGAAGACGTACGGCAAAATCCTGTACTTCCTGTTCCAGCGTATCGATACGATGATCGGAAATAATGACCTTTTCGGCCAGTTCCGAATCCCGCTTCACGATTGCGCGGATCGCAGAAATCAGCTGGCTTTCGGCAAGCCCGCCCATCTGCGAGATGATATTGTTCAAACGGGTCAGTTCTTCGTCAAACGAACTGACGATATGGTGTTTTTCGTCGGCCATCTAATAATACTCCTGCCCGGAATTAACCGAAGCGACCCGTGATGTATCCCTTGGTGCGTTCGTCCTTGGGATTGGTGAAAATCTGATCGGTTTCGCCCACTTCGACCAGCTTGCCGAGGTGGAAGAACGCCGTGCGCTGCGACACGCGGGCCGCCTGCTGCATGGAGTGCGTCACGATCACAATGGTGTAGTTCGAACGAAGTTCGTCGATCAGTTCTTCGACCTTTGCGGTCGCAATCGGGTCAAGCGCCGAGCACGGCTCATCCATCAGGATGACTTCCGGGCTGACGGCAACCGCACGTGCGATGCAAAGGCGCTGCTGCTGCCCACCCGAAAGACCGGTCGCTGGTTCCGGCAGGCGGTCTTTGACTTCTTTCAGAAGGCCTGCCCGTTCAAGCGAGGTCATGACGATCTCGTCAAGCTCGTCCCGCGAGTTCACCAGACCATGAATACGCGGACCATAGGCCACATTGTCATAGATCGATTTCGGGAAGGGGTTCGGTTTCTGGAACACCATGCCGATACGGGCACGCAACTGAACAACGTCGATGGCCTTGTCATAGATGTCACGGTCATCAAGCGTCACCTTGCCGTTGATCGTGACACCGTCAATCGTGTCATTCATGCGGTTCATGCAGCGCAGGAAGGTCGATTTGCCGCAGCCCGACGGACCGATCAGCGCGGTAACCTGACGTTCGACAATGTCAAGATTGACATCGAAAAGCGCCTGGTTGTCGCTATAGAAAAGATTAAGGTCACGGGCCGTCATTTTCGGGCTAGTGACTGACGGCTCTGCCGTCATTGCGCTTTGAGTTACAACAGCCATTTTACCACTTCCGTTCAAATTTCTTGCGCAGATACACGGCCAATCCGTTCATCAGGATCAGGAAGCCCAGCAACACCATGATCGCCGCCGAGGTTTTCTCGACAAAGGCTCTTTCCGGACTGTCAGCCCACAGATAAATCTGCACCGGAAGAACCGTCGCCGGATCAAGCGCGCCCCCCGGAACATCAACGATGAATGCCACCATGCCGATCATCAGAAGCGGTGCGGTTTCACCAAGCGCCTGCGCCATGCCGATGATGGTTCCGGTCAGAATGCCCGGCATTGCCAGCGGCAGCACATGATGCGTCACCGTCTGTACCGGTGATGCCCCAAGTCCAAGGGCAGCCTGCCGGATTGACGGCGGTACCGCCTTGATCGCTGCCCGCGATGCGATGATGATCGTCGGCAGGGTCATCAGTGCCAGCGTCAAACCACCGACAACCGGTGCCGAACGCGGCAGATGCATGACATTGAGGTAGACCTCAAGCCCGAGAAGACCGAACACGATAGAAGGTACAGCCGCAAGATTGTTGATATTGACTTCAACAATTGTCGTGAAACGGTTTTTCGGGGCGAATTCCTCGAGATAAATCGCGGCCAGAACACCGATCGGGAATGACAGGAGAAGCGTCACAATCAGGGTATAGAACGACCCGACTGCGGCCCCCCAGATACCGGCAAGTTCCGGTTCGCGTGAGTCACCATTGGTGAAGAACCGCGTGTGAAACTGCTTTTCAACAGCGCCTTCGGCGGTCAGGGCGTCATACCAGCCGAGTTCCTGGTCATTCAGGCGACGGTCGCCTTCATCTGTATCTGCGCTGATATAACCCTTGTTGAGCATATCAAAATCGTCACCCGAAATCAGCCAGACCTTGCGGGTCTGTCCAATCAGGCTCGGATTATCAAGCACACGTTGGCGCAGGTCGTAAGAAGCCCCACCCGAAACGATGTCATAAAGGTCACGGCGTTCGCGGCGATCGGTTACATCCGGGAACCGGTTGCGCAATGCTTCCTTGACCAGGCCATCGAAATTGGCGCGACCGATAACCGCGGGGTCACCTGTTCCGTCCGGATCGATTTCAGCCGGATCGAAATGAATTTCGAGTTGAACATAGGTCTGGAAGAAGGCGCTATACCCCTTCGAAACAATCGAATAGCCAAGCACGACAAGCGCCATGAGAGCGATGGCAATCGCGCTCAGGCCATAAATCTTGAACCGGCGTTCCGCCGCATACCGCTTTTTGATGTTGCGGGCAATTTTCGGGCTATCCCAGTCAACCGGCGTGTGCAGATTGCCAGAGATCACTTTTGCGGCGGCTCTATCTTCCATAAGCGATGCCATATCAGTCATATTTCTCGCGATACTTCTGAACAACCTTAAGGGCAAACACGTTCAGGCCCAAGGTGACGAGGAAAAGAACAAGACCGAGTGCAAAGGCCGACAGGGTTTTGGCACTGTCGAACTCCTGGTCACCGACCAGAAGCGTCACGATCTGCACGGTAACGGTGGTAACCGCCTGCAACGGGTTGACCGTCATATTGGCCGCAAGTCCGGCGGCCATAACCACGATCATGGTTTCACCAATTGCACGCGACACTGCCAGCAGAACCGCCCCGACAACACCCGGCAGGGCAGCGGGAAGGATCACGTGGCGGATGGTTTCCGACCTTGTGGCACCCAGACCATAAGATCCGTCGCGCAGGGATTTGGGCACCTGCGACATGACATCGTCAGACAGCGACGACACAAACGGAATGATCATGATCCCCATAACGAGGCCGGCCGCAAGCGCGCTTTCGGAACTGACATCAAGTCCAAGAATAGCACCATTGTCACGCAGGAACGGCGCGACTGTCAGGGCAGCAAAGAAGCCATACACAACCGTCGGAACACCGGCCAGGATTTCAAGCGCAGGCTTGGCAAAAGCACGGAATTTCGATGATGCATACTCGCCCATATAGATGGCAGAGAACAAACCGATCGGCACTGCGACAAACATCGCGATCACAGTGATCAGCAGCGTCCCTACGAATAGCGGGATCGCACCAAAGGCCCCTTCGGATGCCACCTGATCAGCACGGATCGCCGTCTGCGGGCTCCATTCCAGCCCGAACAGGAATTCGAGCGGGTTGATCTTGGAAAAGAAATGCAGTGCTTCGAACAACAGCGAGAAAACGATCCCCACTGTCGACAGAATCGCGATCCCGGAACAGGCGATCATCGCATAACGCGCGATACGTTCGACATTGTTGCGTGCCCGCATTTCTTTTGCGATCTTGCGATACGAAAGCGCCAGCCCGACAACCGCCGTACTCAGCATCACGACAACCAGTGCTGCATTTGCAATGGTCTGCAGGTTCGCAAGTCGCTGGCCGGCTTCCACCACTTCCGGATCAACCGACAGATGTTCGCCATTGCCCGCGGCAATCAGCGAGATACTGTTCAGCGCCAGTGAAAGACGGCCCGAGTCACCGGTAATTTCAGCAGGAAGATCGGAAACGATCATCGCTTCGATGATCGACCCCTGAAACACGTGCCAGACCAAAAGCAGCAAAAGCGCGGGAATACCGCACCACATCGCCGTATAGGTCCCGTAATGGGCTGGCAGGGAATGAAGATTGCTGTATCGGCCGCCCGACAGGGCAACGGCCCGCTGCCGCCCGAAATAGAATGACAGCGCGCAAAGTGCAGCAACCGCGAGCAACAGAAAAGTCAGGGACATTTCGATAAATCCGTTTGCCTGGAGGGCCTGTTTAAATCACGAGGAGCCAATAGGACAAAAATAATAAATCAATCAAGCCAAGAAACAAAGAAACCGGTGGCAGCAGGGGCCGCCACCGGTTGAAAGATCGCGTTACATGCTCAGCGGAGCAAGGTTCAGCGCAGCATTGCGAACTGCTTCACGCTCGCTCGCATCCATCGGGATGAGACCACGGTCAGCAAGGTAACCTTCGTCACCAAATGCTTTGTCGGAGGTGAATTCGGTCAGATATTCTTTGATACCCGGAATGGTACCAACATGGGCGTTCTTGACATAGAAGTACAGCGAACGCGAAACCGGGTAATCACCAGCCGAGATGGCTTCGAAGGTCGGCTCGACACCGGCAATCAGGGAACCCTGAAGTTTGTCGCCGTTCTGATCAAGGAACGAGAAGCCGAAGATGCCAAGCGCATCATGGTTTGCTTCGAGTTTCTGAACGATCAGGTTGTCGTTTTCACCGGCTTCAACATAGGCACCGTCTTCACGAACGCCTTTGCAAACTGCACCGTGCTGATCTTTGTTGTCCTTGATTGCCTTGATGGCTTCGAAGGAGTCACAGGCTTCTTCAAGTACCAGCTCGGTGAAGGCATCACGGGTACCGGAGGTCGGGGGCGGGCCGAGAACTTCGATTTTAACGTCCGGCAGACTCGGGTCGATTTCGGCCCAGGTGCTGTACGGGTTATCGATCAGCGACTTGCCGTCTTTCGAAGGAACGGTTTTGGCCAGCGCCAGGAAGATCTGTTCTTTGGTCAGGTCAAGACGCGGAGCATCTTTGGAGTTCGACAGAACGATACCATCGTAGCCAACTTTGACTTCGGTGATTTCGTTGATGCCGTTTTTGGCACAGGTTTCAACTTCGGACTTCTTGATGCGACGCGAAGCATTGGTGATGTCCGGGTGCTGTTCGCCAACACCGGCGCAGAACAGCTTCAGACCACCGCCGGAACCGGTCGATTCAATAACCGGGGTCTTGAACGAGGTGGTTTTACCGAATTCTTCAGCAACCGCAGTTGCGAACGGAAATACGGTGGACGAACCAACGATACGAATCTGGTCGCGTGCCTGGGCCGCGCCAACAAAGGCAACGCTCATCAGCGCCGCAACAGCAAGAGTCTTCTTCATGGTAAATTCCCCATTGATTGTTCCAAACCGGAACGGTGCAACGATCTGCGAGGCGGACTCTAACGCCGGGTGCTTACGGTATTGCGTCAGTTTTGTTAACGTTATGTGACAACGTATCAGAGATGCAAACGACCTTCTGAAAACCTTTATTTCTCAATGATTTTTTCAAAATAGTGCCTGTGAATAATCAAAGCCGGAACCGGCAATTCCGGGGCTACATTGTTCGATTTTGGCAGACTTGGTTACAAAAACTGTAACATTGCCCAAACTCGGCACTGGAAATTCTTGAGACTGTCGTTCAAACACGCCCAAGCTGCTTTCTGCTTCCCCGACTTTACAAAGCGGGCCGAAAACACGAAGCTTGTTCTAAGATATCAACCCGTTGGGAAACACTCTGGCGCAGAACAGCGCAAAAGGGAGACGATAATGAGCACTTCGCTCGACGAGATTCAGGAACTGATCCAGAAACTTTCCAGCGAGTTGGGCGATATGTCCGAAGCCGCATCACGCCATATCGATGACCTGCATGTCGCGGTTAATAACATTGCATCCCATGTTCTTGCCATGGAAGCCGTCATTGCCGTGATGGCAACAAAGGTCGATGTTAGCGAAGCCGAAGTGCAAAACTGGATTCGCGAGAAAACCGCTGCCTTCGCCGAAGATAGCAGCGAAGGTTCCGCCGCCGAAGGCATCGCCACCAGCCTGCTTGCGAAATAAGCGGCTTTACAACGCATCCGCCCATCAACTTGCACAAAAGCCCGCCGACATTACGTCGTGCGGGCTTTTGCATTAAAACTCCAACCGCCAGCTAAGCGGTCTTTCCCGTATAATAAGGCAAAAGCTTTTCCGGGACCGGTCCGCCCATTGCCCAGTCAAGCAATTGAACCGTATGCACAACCTTTAACGCATCGGTTTCAAGCTGCACCATGCAGCCGATATTGCCGGTCGCGACAAGGTCCGGTGCCGTGTTTCTGATATTGCCAAGTTTGCGTTCACGCAATTTACCCGCGATTTCCGGCTGCAGCAGGTTATAAACCCCCGCCGACCCGCAGCATAAATGTCCCTCGGCAATTTCAAGCACCTCGTACCCGGCCTTTTTCAGAAGGTCGCGCGGTTCACGAATGATCTTCTGGCCATGCTGCATCGAACATGCCGAATGATAGGCCACCCGTACCCCGCTATGGGTCGCACCGGCAAAACGATCCACCGGGACATCAATTCCTGCCAGATATTCGGTCACGTCACAGGCAAGTTCCGAAATTCTGGCGGCTTTTGCCGCGTAATCCCGGTCGTTCCGTAACATATGCCCGTAATCCTTGACCGTTGTGCCACATCCCGATGCCGTGATGACAATCGCATCAAGCCCCTCGCCCGAAAGTTCACCGGTCCAGGCATCAATGTTGACTTTGGCCTGCTGATGGGATTGCGCTTCCTTGCCCATATGATGAACAAGCGACCCGCAACAACCAGCCCCTTTGGCCACAATAATCTCGATGCCAAGGCGTGTCAGCAAACGCACGGTTGCTTCGTTGATCTCGGTCTCAAGCACCTGCTGCGCGCAACCGGTCAGGATGGCGACCCGGCCTTTACGTTGACCAATGGCCGGGATCACCTGCGGCTTATCGACCCAGCTTGGCGGCGGCATATGCCGTACCCCCATTTTTACCATCCCCTTCAGCCGCCCTGGCAAAAGATTTGCGAATGGTGATGCCAGCTTCGCGCCGATCAGCGAAAGTCTGAACAGTGTCGGGTTGGGAACAACAATCGATAGAATCCGACGTAACCATTTATCAGCAAATGGCCTGTCATAGGTTTCTTCGATATGGGCGCGCGCATTATCGATCAGATGCATGTAATCAACACCCGACGGACATGTCGTCGTGCAGGACAGGCATGACAGGCACCGGTCCAGATGCTTCACCACCTTATCGGTCGCCGGTTTATCGTTTTCCAGCATGTCCTTGATCAGGTAAATGCGCCCGCGCGGGCTATCGAGTTCATCGCCCAGCGTGACAAAAGTCGGGCATGTCGCGGTACAGAACCCGCAATGCACGCATTTCCGCAGGATCTGTTCACTTTCGGCGATTGCCGGATGGGTAAGCTGGGCGGGGGTAAAGTTCGTTTGCATTACGCATCCCCCCGCTTGGTAATCATTTGGCCAATGCGCCCTGGATTAAGGATGCCTTCAGGGTCAAAATTTTCGCGGATTCTGGCGTTGATACGGGCCAAAGCCGCACCCTCGGTATGGAACACCGACACCTGATCTCGAATATCTTCTGGCGCACGGACCAAAACCGCCCGCGCATCGTAGGACACGGCAATGTCGCGCACTTTGTCCGCAATCGCATCGCCCCCCGCCAGTTGCAGCCAGATTTGCGCCCCGGCCCAATCCATCATGACCTTCCCACCGGTTTCCGCCGCCAGCTTCGCGGCAATCGCCCCACCCGATGCCGGTGCTGCGGAAACACGCCATAAAATTCCCGTACCACCGGCAAACGGCGCCACATCAGCGACCGACCGCCAGAACGCATGACTGTTGGTGCTATGAAGTTCCTCGCTCGTGCCGATATCGGCCAGAAGCTTGCACAATGCCTCGCTCCGCCAGGCAACCGAGGGAGCCGGTCCCTCAACGCGCAGCGCGACAATCCCGGCCCCGATGCCGGTTGCGATATCCACGCCAAGCATTCCAACCTGTTCCCGTGCAATCCATGCGGCGGCAGAAACTTCATTTTCGCTGCCCATGGCACGGGTCATCGCACGCCCGGCACTTTCTATATCGTCACAGGCGATCAGAACGGTTCGGGTTTTCTCGTCGCGCGGCATGACTTTCATGGTGATGGTATGCATCACGCCAAGCGTGCCAAACGATCCCGCCATCAATTTTGACAGATCAAAACCCGTCACATTCTTCATCACCCGCCCGCCGGATTTAAAATCCTCGGCCCGGCCGCTAATGGCTTCAAACCCCAAAAGATGATCGCGTGCGGCCCCAACCTTGATGCGGCGTGGACCTGACAAATTTGATGCAACCAACCCACCAATCGTTCCGGCGTGATCCGTAACGCCATCGGCCAGTAATCCCGGAAAATTTCCGGGCTCAAAATGGAATTGCTGGTTTTTATCGCTCAGCAATGCGTGGATTTCGGCAAGAGACGTGCCCGCCCTTACCGACATCACCAGTTCTTCGGGTTCATAAAACATGATCCCGCTCAATTTCGACAGGTCCAGCACATGGTCGGCGGCAACAGAATGTCCGTATGTTTTCTTGCTACCCGATCCGATGATTTCCAGCGGGGTTTTTGAGCCAAGAGCCCAACTGGTGGCCTCGCGCAATTGTTCGGGCGTGGCGGGGGATATGACTTCCGTCATGACGGTTTCTCTCTTCCTCTCCTGATCCTTGCCGATCGGTTGGTGGGAACCGATGGCAGGATTATTTTTATTCTCGTTTTTCGACCCGGCTCAGAAACGCGGGATATCCGGGAACTTGCTGGCGACTTCACCCGCATGCAGGGTTTTAAGTTCCCCGCAGCCATGCAAGGTCGGGAATACCTTGCCAGGATTAAGCAATTCATCTTCGTCAAACGCCAGTTTCAGGCGTTCCTGATGCTTCATGTCGTCTTCGGTGAACATTTCAGGCATCAGATCGCGTTTTTCGACACCAATCCCGTGCTCGCCGGACAATACCCCGCCGACCTCGACACACAGCTTCAGGATATCCGCCCCAAAAGCTTCCGCGCGTTCCAGTTCACCGGGCTGATTGGCATCAAACATGATCAGCGGATGCAGATTGCCATCCCCTGCATGAAACACATTGGCAACCCGCAACCCGTGGCGTTGCGACAAAACCTGCATGCCGGTCAGGACTTCGGCCAGACGGCGGCGCGGAATGGTGCCATCCATACAGATATAATCAGGCGAAATGCGCCCAATCGCCGGAAAGGCATTCTTGCGCCCCGACCAGAACAGCAGACGTTCATCCTCGCTTTCGGAAATGCGCGAATAAACCGCACCGCATTCCCTGGCAATCGCGCCGACACGTTCAATCAGATAATCGACCTCGACCTTTGGTCCGTCGAGTTCAACAAGCAGCAACGCCTCGACATCAAGCGGATAACCCGCATGGACGAAATCCTCGGTCGCCTTGATGGCCGGGGCATCCATCATTTCAAGTCCGCCGGGAATGATCCCGTCGGCAATAATCCGGGCGACGCAATTGCCGCCCTCCTCGCTACTGTTAAAGCCAAGCAGAAGTGCGCGCGCCGTTTCCGGCTTGCGCAGGATGCGTACCGTGACTTCGGTAACGATACCCAGCAACCCTTCGGACCCGGTAATCACCCCCAAAAGGTCATAGCCCGACTGATCCAGCCCCTTGCCCCCGACACGAAGGATTTCACCTTCGATCGTGACCATTTCAACACCAAGGACATTATTGGTGGTCAGTCCGTATTTCAGGGAATGCACACCGCCCGAATTTTCGGCGATATTGCCACCAATCGAACAGGCGATCTGGCTGGACGGGTCCGGGGCGTAATAGAACCCCTTATGTTCGACCGCACGCGTGATGCCAAGATTGGTCACACCGGGCTGCACAACGACGGCCCGGTTGTCCCAATCGATATCCAGAACGCGGTTGAATTTCATCATGCTGATCGTGATCGCATCCGCCATCGGTAGCGCCCCGCCCGAAAGGCCGGTGCCCGCCCCACGGGGAACGACACGAATTTTATGGGTATGACAATATTTCAGGATGGCCGCGACCTGCCCGGTATTTTCGGGCAGGACCACGATCATCGGAAGCTGGCGATAGGCCATCAACCCATCGCATTCATAGGGCCTGAGCTGATCCTCATCGACGATAACCCCGCCTTCGTTCGGAACGATGTCCCGCATGGCGGCGATGATATCCTTGCGACGCGCAAGGGTCGATTGATCCGGCTCAGGCATCCTAAGCATGCGACGTTTACTCCCTTAATTCGATCAGCAGATCCTTGCTGTCGACCTGTGTACCGGCGGGGGCATGGATGGTTGCCACGACCCCGTCCCTTTCCGCATGAACCGCGGTTTCCATTTTCATCGCCTCAAGCGAGCACATCACATCCCCCGCCTTGACCTTCTGGCCTTCGGCAACATGGACCTCGACGACAAGACCTGGCATCGGGGCCGCGATATGAAGCTGATTACCATCCTCGGCCTTTGGTTTGACCTTACCAGTGGCGGCCAATGTCTTGTCAGCAACCTTGACTGTTCGAGGCTGACCATTCAGTTCAAAGAACACGGTCCGATTGCCTTCCTCGTCCCCGCCTTCGGATGTTGCAAGATAGCGGATAACAAGCGTCTTGCCCTTTTCCAGATCGACGGAAATCTCGTCATTCTGGCTCATGCCATAGAAGAAGATCGGGGTCGGCAGGATCGAAACATCGGCATTGTGGCTGCGATGTTCGGCATAATCGAGGAACACCTTGGGATACATCACATAGGATGCGACCTCGGCATCACTGATGCTGCGATGGGTTTTCTTTTCGATTTCCTTGCGGGTTGCCTCAAAATCAATCGGCGGCATGGATTTGCCCGGACGATCCGAAAGAGCTTCTGCACCCTTAAGCACCTTGCGCTGAAGGGCTGGCGGGAAGCCGCCAACCGGCTGACCGATTTCACCGCGGAAGAACGAAATGACGCTATCGGGGAATGCGATGTCCTTTTTCGGGTCCAGCACATCCTTTTCGGTAATGCCCGATGTCACCATCGTCAGCGCCATGTCACCGACAACCTTCGAGCTTGGCGTCACCTTGACGACATCACCAAACATCTTGTTGACCGCGGCATAGGCTTTGGACACTTCCGGCCAGCGTTCCTCGATGCCAAGCGACCGCGCCTGCTGACGCAGGTTGGTATATTGGCCGCCCGGCATTTCATGGACATAGACATCCGATGTGCCACTGCGGATATCGCTCTCAAATCCGGCATAATACCGCCGGACCTGCTCCCAATAGGTCGAAACTTCTTTAAGCGCCTCGGTATTCAGCCCCGGATCACGTGGCTGCCCGATATAGTTATTGGCAATCGAACCGAGGTTTGGCTGCGATGTCAGGCCCGACATCGAATCCATCGCGGCATCGACCGCATCCACCCCGGCATCAATCGCGGCAATCACGGTGGCCGCCGAAATGCCGCTGGTATCGTGGGTATGGAAATGGATCGGGATATTAACCGTATCCTTCAACGCCTTGATCAGGGTCGTTGCCGCCGCTGGGCGCAGAACCCCTGCCATATCCTTAAGCCCCAGGATATGCGCACCAGATGCCTCAAGCTCCCGGGCCATTTTGACATAGTAATCAAGGTTATATTTCGGGCGTTTCTCGTCAAAGATATCGCCGGTGTAGCAAATGGTCGCCTCGCACAGCTTGTCGGTTTTCAAAACCGCATCCATGGCGACTTTCATGTTTTCGACCCAGTTCAGGGAATCGAAGACACGGAAAACATCCATGCCGTGTTCTGCTGCCTGCTTGACGAAATATTCGACCGCATTGTCGGGATAGTTGGTGTAACCGACCGCATTCGACGCCCGCAAAAGCATCTGGGTCAGGATATTGGGAACGCGTTCGCGCAGCTTGACCAGACGATCCCAAGGATCTTCTTTCAGGAACCGCATCGCGACGTCAAATGTCGCACCACCCCAGCATTCCAGCGAAAACAGTTCCGGCAGCCCATGCGCATAATAAGGCGCGATTTCGAGCATATCGAAGGTCCGCATCCGGGTCGCCAGCAGTGACTGATGGGCATCCCGCATTGTGGTATCAGTGATCAGAACCCGTTTCTGATCCTTCATCCAGCGTGAAAAACCTTCGGCCCCCAACTGGTCAAGCTTCTGCTTGGTGCCCGGCCGGATTTCGCCCAGATCAATCGATTTCGGCATGACCGGCGCATGCAGATTGGTCGGCACCACCCGGCCTTCGACTTCCGGATTGCCGTTCACCGTGACTTCACCGATGAAGCGCAACAACCGGGTTGCACGGTCGCGACGGCGTACGAACTTGAACAGCTCCGGCGTTTCGTCGATGAACCGCGTGGTATATTCACCGGCCCGGAATTTCGGGTGATTGATCAGGTTTTCAAGGAACGCCAGGTTGGTCGCGACACCGCGGATACGGAACTCGCGAAGGGCGCGGTCCATACGGTCTACCGCTTCACGCGGGGTGCTGCCCCATGCCGTAACCTTTTCCAGCATGCTGTCATAGAACGGTGTGATCACCGCCCCGGAATAGGCCGTGCCGCCATCCAGACGGATGCCAAAACCATTGGCACCACGATAAACCTTGATAATCCCGTAATCCGGTACAAAGCTGTTTTCGGGGTTTTCGGTCGTGATGCGGCACTGAAGCGCATGATCACGCAGCTTGATCTTGTCCTGCCACGGAATACCGGTTTCCGACGGGAAGCCGATGCGGCCACCCTGCGCAACAAGGATTTGCGCCTTCACAAGGTCAAATCCGGTCACGCATTCCGTCACGGTATGTTCGACCTGAATGCGGGGATTGACCTCGATAAAGTAAAACTTGGATGTATCGACATCCATCAGGAATTCGACGGTACCCGCATTGACGTAATTTGCAGCCTTGCCCAGACGAAGCGCTGCTTCGCAAAGTTCTTTGCGCTGATCTTCGTTAAGGTAGGGGGCAGGTGCCCGCTCAACGACTTTCTGGTTGCGACGCTGAACCGAACAGTCACGCTCAAACAGATGCACCAGCGTGCCATGCGTATCGCCCAGAAGCTGGACTTCGACATGGCGGGCACGACGGATCAGCTTTTCGAAATAAACCTCGTCATTGCCAAATGCGGCTTCTGCTTCGCGCTTGGCGGCCAGAACCTGTTTGGAAAGGTCCTTGGAATTCTCGATGACGCGCATCCCGCGACCACCACCGCCCCAGCTGGCTTTCAGCATGATCGGATAACCGACCTGATCAGCAATGCGGGCCACTTCATCCATATCATCGGGCAATGCGCCTGATGCCGGCATAACCGGCACACCCGCACTTTCCGCCAGATTGCGCGCGGCAACCTTGTTGCCCAGCGTGCGCATCACTTCAGAATCGGGACCAATGAATGTTATGCCAGCCTCGGCACAGGCATCAGCAAAATCGGGATTCTCGGACAGGAACCCATAGCCCGGGTGAATGGCATCAACGCCAGCTTCACGGGCAACGCGCAGGATATCCTCGATATCAAGATAGGCGCGAATGGGTTTGTTGCCCTTGCCGACAGTGTAACTTTCGTCGGCCTTGAACCTGTGCAGGGCAAAACGGTCTTCGTCGGAAAAGATGGCAACGGTGCGAATGCCAAGCTCGTTGGCGGCACGCAGAACACGAATCGCGATTTCACCGCGGTTCGCGACCAGAAGTTTACGGATACGCTTTGGTGCAGAACGCGTCATGGACACCGGGCTCCTACCAGATTTGTAGGGCAGGTGCGTCCCTGTGCGCCCCTGCCGAAAACCAAGAGAAACGCCACGATATGATCCCGAAATGCGTTGCGGTGCGGGATGCCTGCAACGCCATACCATCTGTGGCGATAAAGGATGTCTGTCACGTTAAAACGCGTGCAGTGCATCCAGGGTTCCTGGCGCCCGGTGGGCAGGCGACGTGTCTGATATATGCGCAATGCGCTGCCTCTGTCAAAGCATGATCTTCGAAATTGGTAATACCAATTTCACTTTGTCGCGGCCAGTGCCTTTTCACCATGCGGAAAATCTCGACTTTGAACAATGCAACCCAAAGGTTCGAAAACTGCGATCAGGCGCAGACTTTTGATGCTTTTATGATATTGTCCGGCCCGAAAAATTTTCCTGTATCCGAGACTGTTGCGCCCATGCCGAAAATCAATCTTCGACTAAAGTTTTTGCTGCTGTCGATCCTGCCACTGGTTCTGGCGGCGGCGGCAATCTCTTATCTGGTGTTTGCACAGGCCGAGCGACTGGCCGAAGCCGAAATCAGAACGTTCGAGCGCAACATCCTCGAAGCCCGCAAGGAAGAGCTTAAAAGCTATCTTGAACTCGCCCTTGCCTCTATCGATCACATCTATTCGGTTGCAAGCCCGCTGGATGCGGTTTCCAAGGAGCGGGTCAAAAGCATCATCGAGGATCTATCCTATGGCGAGGATGGCTATTTCTTTATCTATGACCGCGATGGCACTGCCCTTGTCGATCCGCCCCAACCGTGGCGACTGGGGCGGACATACTGGAACCTGCGCGATCTGAACGGGAATTCCGTCATTCAGGCGCTGATTTTCAATGCCGAAAAGGGGGGCGACTTCCTGCGCCATGTCTGGGAAAAACCATCGACCGGCGAGCCTGCCGAAAAAATCGCCTATTCCCTGATGCTGGATAAATGGGGCTGGATGATCGGCACCGGGATTTATATCGATGACATTTCCGAACAGGTGAAGGAAATCGAGACCGAGGTATCATCCCACATCCGTGACACGACCATATCAATTGTCGGAATCACCATTCTGGCGGTTTTGCTGGTTGGTATTTCGGGCACTGTCGTCACGCTTTCAGAACGCAAACTTGCCGATTCCAAGCTAAAGGAACTGACCCATCGGGTTGTCGACGTTCAGGAACAGGAACGTTTGCGGGTGTCGCGCGAACTGCATGACGGCATCAGCCAGATCCTTGTTTCCGTCAAATATTCGGTCGAAACCGCCATCGCACGATTGGGGCCGGAAAAGAATGCCGCAACCGAACCGATGGAAAAGGCCGCCAAACGATTGCAGGACGCCATTCACGAGGTCCGTCGCATATCGCGCGACCTGCGTCCGGCGGTTCTGGATGATCTGGGCCTGCGTCCGGCGATTGAAAGCATGTGCAAGGAATTGGCAGACCGGTCCGACATGCAGATTGATGTCAAATCGGATAACATTGATGTTGTTCTTGATATCGCAAAAAAGACGACCCTGTATCGCGTCTTGCAGGAAACCCTGACCAATATCGAACGCCACGCCGATGCCACGCATATCAAGGTCACGATCCGCCGCGAAGGCCAGAGTGTCGTGATGAAAATCATCGATAACGGTGTCGGGTTTGAAACCAACCGTTATATTCGAAATCGCGATCCGCGTGCCGGGATCGGACTGCGCAATATGCGCGAACGCATGGAATTCCATGGTGGCGGCATGACCGTCAAATCCGAACCGGACGATGGCACAACCATCACAGCCTATATTCCGGTTTCGCGTGATAATGATCTACCCGTCACCGCCATCACCGGCTAAGGTGACATCGGATGTTTCGGCCCAAATGTTTCGGCAATGTGACAGAGAACTGAATTGACCATGAGCAGCGCAAATATCTCCTATTCGCCCAACCGCCCCATTCGTGTTTTGCTGTGCGACGACCATGCGCTGGTCATGGATGGCATTCGTTCGCGTCTTGAATGCTATGACCATATCGATATCGTTGGCGAAGCCGGCAACGGCATGGAAGCCCTGTCGCTTGCCTCTAATGTCAGACCCGACATCGTTCTGATGGATATCTCGATGCCGGTGATGAACGGGCTTGAAGCCGCCGAAAAATTCCGCGAAACCATGCCCGACATCAAGGTCATCATCCTGACCATGCATGAAAATCCGGAATATCTTCGCACCGCCCGGCTGGCAGGCGCGCGGGGCTTCATCCTGAAGGACGTATCGTCAAACGACATGGTCCGCGCAATCGAAACGATTGCCAATGGCGGCGAAGCCTATAGCCCGACATTTGATCGCATTAGCAACAACGAAGGCATGCCTGACGACGGCATGCCGTTGACGACCCGGGAACGCACCGTATTGCGGCTTCTGGCCAAAGGTGCCAGCAACAAGCACGTTGCCCGCGAACTTGATATCAGTGTGCGTACCGTCGAAACCCATCGCCGCAACATCAAGCGGAAGCTTGATATCGACAGCTCCGCCGGTCTGGTCCGCTATGCGATTGAAAAAGGCCTGGTCACTCTGGACAACACTGCATAACGGCCCTCCCGAAAAGGTCGTGCCATTGTGATGTTTTTCGCGCCCTGGTCGCTATTAGGTTGAATTTACAAATCAATAAGGTAGATTGTTCCAAGATTTAGAGTGCTTCCACCTAACAGCCTGCGGCGACCGATCCTGCATCTGTCCCGTTCCGTCAGGGGGTTTTGTGAATTACTCCGCACCGCAATCAGCCATGCCCGACATGTTGCGTTGTCGCCAATGCGGCGTTCGGCAACTTGCGCTTTTCAACGACCTGACCGATGCCGATTTCAAACTGGTTCACCTGCCGGTCGAAGACATGGCAATTGCCAAACGCACAGCCCTTTATAACGCCGGTGATGATGCGAACGCACTGTTCACCCTGCGTAGCGGCCTGATCAAACTGACGCATTATCTCGCCGACGGTTCGCAACGGGTTGTCAGGCTTGTCCGCCCCGGCGGTACAATCGGCCTCGAAGCCCTTGTCAGCGATAGCTTTGCCCATCACGCTGAAGCCCTTCAGGACAGCACGCTATGCCGGATTCCGGTTGCGGTTGTTGAAAAGCTTGATCGCGAAAGCCCCCGTCTGCACAAACAGTTGCTCACCCGCTGGCATCAGGCGGTGATGGAATCCGATAACTGGCTTACCCAGATGTCGACCGGTTCCGCCCGGGAACGGGTTGCACGGCTGTGCCTGTATCTGTGTGATGATACCGATGACAGTTGCGTTCTGCCCGGTCGCGAAGACATGGGGGCCATGCTTGGCATCACGACCGAAACCGCCAGCCGGGTTATCGCCGAGTTTCGCCGACATGGCCATCTAAACCTGCGCAATCGCTCTGAATTCGGGCTTGATGTCAAAGCACTTCAGATCGTTGCCGGACTTGATCACGAAGCGGCCTGACCGAATTGCACAAAACCAGTCAACGCATCGCATCGGGCAATGTTGTCTGGAATGCCGAATCTGGTCCGCATGCCTTCGATAGCCGTTCATATTCTTCCGGGGTGTCTATCGCACGATGGTCTTCGCGCCGCGCAAGATCGATGGCGCGCAACCGGCGTTTGAAATCCTGTCCATACTGGTTCAGCAAACGCCGTTGCAGGCGTTGCACCTCGCCTGCACCAACCGGTCGCATGGCGGCAAAGTCCGCGGTAATTTCCGCAACCATCGCATCAAGTTCCCGCTGGATATCGCGTTCCATATGCTGGTTGATCTGCACATGTTGCCCTTCATGGGCATAGACCACATCATATTCGCATGTGCCACGCTCTAGCTCGGACGCGACATACACCAGATGTTTGATCACCTCGACCTCGGGATTGATACGGATCGGATAAAGGCAAAATTGTCCCAACCCGACTTCGACTGGTTCAAGCCGCATGTCGAACCGTGCCTGAAGCTCATATTCGGTCAAGCCGGTCACCAGATAACGACTGCCCTGATTGGCCCGGTTGTTAAGCCAGCGCACGGACCGATGACGATCCAGCATCGGGTCCTGATTGATGAATGAAAGGCTTGCAACAGGCGCACGCGTAACCGCACAGCTGTTTTGCTGAGCTGCAGCATAATCGCTCGGCGTCACAAACAGAAACACCACGATCAGACTGCATACTGTAATTGCGCCCCACCTGATCAATGATTTGGGTACAGCGTGTTTCGCCCTTTGATCTGCCATATAAAGGATACGTTAATTCGGCCTGACCGGTTTGATCAATCCGCCCCTAACTGTGTTTGACATGGGCAGCGCAATCAACGCAAAGCGGTGTGGTCGGATCAAATTCCAGACGCTTCTTTTCGATTTCCTCGCCACAGTTATGGCAGAAACCGTAATCAGCACGTTCGATCCGGGCCAGCGTCTTTTCAATGCGATCAAGTTCGGCAGCCCGGCGGCGTTCCTGTTCCAGATGCATCTGCTGATCCTGAAGCGCATCCATCCGCGACAGGCGACCGACGGCCTGCTGATCAAGTTCGACCGGCTTTCGATAATCTTCCGAATGGTTTGAATGGGCACTGATATCCGTGCGCCGGTCTTCAAGACGCTGACGCAAGAATGCAATGTCAATATCTCTACGATCAGACATTCTGTTCCCTCACCGATTTGTTGCCGCCATAAAATACATATGGGTAGCGACCGGTGCCTTTCGCCAAGGGGGCGTCACGAATTTGTTCGCCCCCTGCATTCAGCCATGCCTACCCACAGTTTCCGCAGGCATCGACCAGCTTTTCCATCGCTGCCTCGGCCTCATCATCATCGAGCTTTTCGGCCTTCATCTTTTTCTGGATCTTGCAGCACAGTGCCGGACCATCGGCAAAGGCATGATCGGTCCAGAACGGAATATCGGTGCCGAAATATCCAATCTGATCCAGGAATGACACACCGTAATAATAGGCTGCCCCAACTGAATTATAGAAAGTCGGATCATCAATGAACCCGCCATCCGGCGTCATGGATTTGGTCAGGCACCAGTCAAGGATCGTGAAAATGTCGGCTGATGCGGATTTCTGGCTGCCGCTATCGACTTCATCCCAGCCAAGATCAAAGATTTTGGCAACGTCATAGTTGTTGTGATTGTTAAAATCACCATTGTGCTTCCAGCCAAACGGATAGGCATCATCACGGATTGCAAGTGTTGTCTTGAAGATGGCCGGCCAAAGCCCGACCTTGCCATGCTGATAGGAAATATTGTGGAAGGTCAGACTAAGGTCAGGACTTTTCAAAATATCGCCCGCGTCTGTTTCAAACCAGCCGCCCCAATATCCCGATTGCGCATCCTGCCAGTCATCCAGCCAGCTTTTATAAGCCGCGATATAATCATCGCTAAGATCGAAACCTTTGACATACTGGCGGAAATAATCGCGAATTTCGCTTTTAAAGCACATTTCCGATAATGCAGCACTGACCGCACCCAGCGCATCACGGCGATCAAGCCCATCGGCAAAAATCCGTGATGTTTTCTGACTGTTCAGCCAAGCAACGAGATCGGCCGGTTCGGCAATCGGCGCCAGAAATGTCAGCGGATAATCCGGTGCAATCCCTTCGTCGGCCAACGCGTTGACCGCATCAATCATAGCATCCACCTTCAGGAACCACTGGTCGTAGCATGGCCCCCAGGAACCATCGCTTGCCACCTGTTCCTCGGCCCAGTCCTGATCCTTGTTTTTCAGCGACGTTTCAAACTGGGCCATCTTCTTTTCAAGCGCATCCCAGTCGGCGGTGTAAAGCAGCAACCACTTGCACTCGATCATATACTGATCGGATGCTGCCATGCTGTTGCCTGTCTGCTGGACCGCGATAAGCTTTTCTTCCAGCGGGGCAAGCTTGTCGGCAGAGGCACCTTTTCGATCGGAATAGTCCGGATCAAAAGCACTGAACTGCTGCTCTATCAAGGAATTGAAATCTGTCACGCAGGCCCCCTGTCATCGGTGTGTTCGACGACTTAAAACAGGTGCCGCCCGAAATGGAAAGTGAAACAGAAACAAAGATCCGCAATGACAGTCAGTCCTGAGCCAGCCAATTCCTGATCACGCGCAATGCCTGCCCGGGATCGGTATCGACAATCCTGTTCGCAATATTGACCTTGCGACGATCAATTTTTCCTTCAATCCCGGCCACCGAAAAACTGTCAGCATCAGAATCATGTACGCGTTCATCCGGACGATAGCGGTCCGGCGACGATCCCGGCTCATAACGCGGGATCGGTGCCAACGGCTTCGGACCGGCCAGATAGCCAGGATCATAAGAAGCCTGCCCGGATGATGCAGATTTGTTTGCCATGCCGAAATTGTCTCTCCGATCAGCTCTTTCTGGCAAGAGGAATCACAGTTGGTATCTTTGCCGTCATATGGCCCACAAAGCGTTCAAAACGAAATTTATTACCAAAAACTTATATGATGATAACAAGCACATCAGATTATGTTATACTTTAGTCTCAGCCAACGTTGATCAGCACGAAAGCCGATTCCTGTCCAAATGGTCGGGAAACCCGCACGGATCGCCGTAGAAGGTGTCGACCTCAGTTGAACAAGGCCCGGTTTATCGCGCTATTCTAAGAGGTTCGAACGAAAATTTGGCGGACCGGTATGTTGTTTATAGATACAAAAAGATGCACATAGGAAAATTATCCGCCTGTACGTTGTAAACAACGAACAGCTCGCGCATCTTTAGAAGATCAGGGGAAAACCGACTTTCAGAACTTTACCCGGCATTGGCTTTAGGATATTCACCACCTAAGAGTAGGGATATCGATACCTTTCGATAGGCATCAGAAATTCAGGGGAAGCCCGACGTGTACAGGGTAGTGGGTTGTTTTACATCGCTGGTATTATTGCTGGCCGTGGCTTTGACTGCGGTTGGAAATGATGCGCATGCGGCTGAATTTGGTGAAGCACCGATGCTTGCCGATATGGTGGCAAACGGAAAACTGCCACCCGCCGGGGAACGTCTTCCGCGCACCCCGATGATTGTCACCCCCAATGACAAGCTTGGCCAATATGGCGGCACATGGCTGATGGCGCAGAATGCCGAACGCGATCATGCCCTTCTGATCAGAACCATCGGATATGAACCTCTCTTGCGCTGGACGCCGCAATGGACGGATACGGTTCCCAATGTTGCCCTTTCCATGCAAGCCAATAGCGATGCGACAGAATTCGTGTTCCGGCTGCGCCCGGGAATGCACTGGTCGGATGGTGCCCCTTTTACCGCTGATGACATCGCCTTCTGGTACGAAGACATTCTGCTTAATCCCTCATTTGAAAATGCAACGCCCGAATGGCTGACCGCCGGCGGAAATCCGGTACACGTTGAAAAGATCGACGAAACCACCATCGCCTTTCGGTTCAACACACCCTATGGCCTCTTTCCGACCTTCCTTGCCCGTCCCGAAGGCGTTGAACCGGTAAGCTACCCGGCGCATTTCCTCAAACCCCTGCTGCCAAAATATAACAAGGATGCGGATGCAAAGGCACAGGAGCTTGGCTTCAAAGGATGGAAGGACCGTTTCGTTTCGGTATTCGGCACACCGGGCACCATCGACGATCCCGGCCGATGGTCGAACCCGAATGTTCCCACCCTGAACGCATGGGTTTTGACCGGCGTTTACGGCCAGGACGACCCGCTTGTTGCCGTTCGTAATCCGTTCTACTGGAAAATCGATCCGGGCGGACGACAGCTGCCCTATATCGACCGCGTGTCCTTTGATCTGGTCAATAGCAAAGACGAAGCCGGTGATGCGGCGATTGCAGGCAAGGTTAACATGCAGGAACGCCATATCGGCCGTCGTGCGGACGAAATCCTTGCCGCCAATGACAACCTGCAATCCTTTACCCTGATCGAAAGCGACATGAATATTCTGACCCTGTCGCTCAATCTCAACGACAGGGACCCTGTTCTGCGCGATATATTCCAGAACAAGGAATTCCGTATCGCCCTGTCTCATGCCATCGACCGCGACAGCATCATCGGCAGGTTCGTTCCCGGCGCCCTGCCCCATCAGGCCGCCCCACGCCCCGAAAGCCCGCTTTACCATACGGTACTGGCACGTCAGTTCATCACCTACGATCCGGTGCTTGCCGCAAGCCATCTGGCAAATGCCGGGCTGACACACAAAGACGACGAAGGCTTCCTTCTGCGCCCGGATGGTAAACGGCTGTCCTTCACCATCGATACCGAAGGCGCATCCCGCTTCGAGATGCTGTCTGCCGTTGTTGATTACTGGCGCGATATCGGCCTTGATGTGACGCCCCGCGATCTGTCGCGCGATGTTTTTGTAAACATGCGTGACAATAACAATCATCACGCCAGCGCATGGGGTGGTGACGGCGGCCTTGATGCCATGGTGATTCCGATCAACTATCTGCCGGTATCAAGCGAATCATCGTGGTACGCGACCGGCTGGGCCGAGTGGTATACAAACCCGACAAATCCCGATGCAATCGCCCCACCCGCCGAGGTAATCCGTCAGCTGGCACTCTATAACCAGTTGAAAGCAACGGCAGATGCGGAAAAACAAAATAAACTTATGCGCGATATTCTCGACATCAGCGCAAATCAGTTTTACGTTATGGGAATTGCCTTGCCGCCCAATCGCAAGGGGCTCGTGGCAAAGAACTTCAAGAATGTTCCCAAGGTCATCCCTGCGGCTTGGAGCTATGCCACACCGGCACCGACCAATCCATCCCAGTATTATCTTGAGAGCCAATAACAGAATTAACCGGCAATCAGGCTGGGCCAGGGTTTAGAGGTTGGCGTGAAGAAGCTTTTTGACCGCCTGTTTGGCAGTCTGGTTTTCAAGATCGGGATCGCAATTGTTATTGTCGAAACCATCCTGCTTGGCCTCTTTGGCGGTTATTATGTTCAGTATTTCGGGGCGGAAATTGATCGGCGCATTGCCGAACAGATAAGCGCACCCGGTCGCCTGATTCAGGATGAACAGCTCAAGATTTCCGTGATCAGCGACCCCAAGCAGCTTGAACTTCTTCTGGGTCCTCATCTTCGCGAAGCCATGGCAATCGGTTTTGACGGCACGATTTATCATGCGATGGACCCGATGCTGATCGGATCCGATATTGATTCCGTTCCCGATTTTCCGAAAGAACGGCTTTCTGCCGATCTGCGCAGTCAGGTATTGTTCACCACCGATGATGCTGGTGGCCGCAACATGGTCAGCATTACCCCGCTGTTCAGCCTGAACGCCAATCAGCCTTTCATGTTTGCCTATTTCAAGGTTTCGACCGTCGGCCTCGAAGAAAGCCAGCGCCAGATGCAATCCGTGCTGCTGATCGGGTCGGTCCTGTGCATTCTGATGACATCAGGGCTGATTTTCCTGTTCATGCAGCAGACCGTGTTGCGCCGACTGATCACAGCCTCACAGTTCGTTTCCGAAATCCAGTTTGGCAAGCTCAGCGCCCGCCTGAAACCTGCCGGACGAGACGAAATCGGCACATTGGAACGTGGCCTCAATACAATGGCCGAAAGTCTGGAACGACGCACCAACCAGCACCAGATCGCCCAGGAAGCCCTTCGCGACAGCGAGGAACGGTTCCGCGACTTCACCCTTTCTTCTGCCGACTGGTACTGGGAAATGGGGCCGGACCTTAAAATCGCGTTCGCATCCTATAAATTCTATCAGCTGATCGAAGAACTGAACGGCTCGCCACAGGGTCAATCCTTTGACAAACTGGGCCTCAAGGCCGAAACCGATCATAGCTGGAACAGTCTGGTCAAACGGCTTGAAAGCCATCTGGCGTTTCAGAATTTTGAATTTTCCTGGATCTCGCGCGACGGACAAAAACATTTCGGACGCATCAATGGCGTGCCGGTTTTTGATCTGGATGGTTCGTTCAAGGGGTATCGCGGCACCGGCAGCGACGTAACCTCACAGCATCGCGCAACCGAAGAACAGCAGGCCCTGCAACGTCAGCTTGCCACATCACAAAAACTCGAAGCCGTCGGCCAGATGGCGGGTGGCGTGGCGCATGAATTCAATAACTGTCTTGCTGGCATTTTAAGCTTTGCCGAAGTTGCGCGCGCCAAAATTGACGATCCGGAACGGGTCAAGGAATACCTTGATCACGTGATTTCCCTTGGCGAACGCGCCACCAGTGTGGCCGATCAGCTTCTGATGTTCTCGCGCCGCCGTATTGATCAGCCCACCATCGTTCAGGTCGATACCGCGATTAGCGAAATGGAAAAGCTGCTCGTTACGCTACTGGAACACCGGATCGAACTGCAAATCTGGGCCAATGACGCACCGCTTTATACCCGCGTTGATCCAACACAACTTTCTGCCTGCATCCTGAACCTTGCGATCAATGCCCGTGATGCGATGCCTGATGGCGGCACGTTGCAGATTTCCTGCTATGGTGCAACAGTTCCACCTGCCGATGAGCGGTCCCCTGATGACGAAGATGACATCTTCCCAAAGGCCGCCGCAGGCGACTATGTCGTGGTAACAGTTCAGGATACCGGTACCGGCATTCCTGCGGATATTCTGGACAATATATTCGAACCCTTCTTCTCGACCAAGGAACCCGGCAAGGGCACGGGGCTTGGTCTGTCGATCGTCCATAGCTGGGTCGAAGAATCCAGTGGCTTTATCGATGTCGAAAGTGTCGAGGGCGAAGGTACGACTTTCTCGATCTATCTGCCACGCTCCGAAGCTGGCAAGGTCAAAGCATCCGCACTCCAGGAAATCGACTATTTTCCCGGCAATGGCGAACGGGTGCTGATTGTCGATGATGAACAGTCACTGCGCACGACCGCCAAGATCATTCTTGAAGATGCCGGCTTTGACGCCATCGTCGCACGCAGTGCCGAAGAAGCCCTGCAGATCATCACCGAATCACAAAAGACCGACCGGATTGACGTTATTCTGACTGATGTGGTGATGACGGGGCTAAGTGGGCCGCAACTTGCCATCGAGGCACAGCGTCAATACCCCGATCTGGCCGTGGTCTTCATGTCTGGCTATCCGGCACGGACGCGCAGGGAAATGGAAAAGATGCTGGGCGATTATATCTTCGTCAAAAAACCGTTCCGCCCCGCCCAGTTGCAAAAAGCCATCCACGAGGCTCTTGCCCACAAAACCGAACGCCAGCGGCTTTAGGGCATCATCAGCCGATTCGTCAAAACGTCGTGGCGGTTGCGCAATCCCTTACCACGCTGCCACATCACACCCAAAAATTTATTTTCCAAGAGCCACATAAACCCTTGATTTTGCATCGTTCACAAAAAAGTAATCGCTGTTTGATGCCATGCTGTGACAGCTGTCACTTTAAAAGTGTTAACCGAAGCCTAATCTAAGAGCCAGAAGCCGTGATATCGCCAATGCGCAGCTATCACAACTTCACGGAATTTGGGACGAGGATACAATGATCGGATCAGCAGGTTCAGGACTTAGCTCTGCCGCACAGGCCGTAAATGACGCGATCACACCGGGCGGTGGTAAAGATGGCGTATCCGCACCGCTTGCCGCGGCAACGTCTTCGATCCAGAAGGCGCAAGGCCTTGCACAGGTTATCGGCTCTATCGTCACGGAACATCAGCCGCTTGAAACCAGCGGCGCACGCGGTACCCGCGTCAATCTTCTAACGTGATTTTTCCCTCTCGTTAGCTTCCTCGGGGTGGTTTCGACCACCCCTTTTTCTGCGCGGCTTCCGGATGTATCCTGTCTGTATGCAGAAACCATCCGGACCCCGTGAAAAAATCATTCCCGAAGGCGATGACCGCGAACGGTTAAGCTGCCCCGATTGCGGTTACATCCGTTACGACAATCCCAAAATCATCGTCGGTGTCGTTGCAACCTGGGAAGACCGATATCTGATGTGTCGCCGCGCGATCAATCCGCGCAAAGGACTCTGGACGCTACCCGCCGGTTTCATGGAAATCGGTGAAACCTCTGCCGCCGGTGCAGCACGAGAAGCCTATGAAGAAGCCCGCGCGGATCTTTCGCTTGATCGTTTGCTCTGCCTTTATGACCTGCCTCATATCAGCCAGTTACAATTGCTCTATCGCGCAACCCTGAACAGTCCCGATATTTCCTGTGGCCCGGAAAGTCTTGATGTCGGCCTGTTTCGCTGGGCCGATATCCCTTGGGATGACATCGCCTTTCCCACCGTCCATTGGGCCCTGCATCATCATCGTGACGCCATCGGGCAGGATGTCTTTCCGCCATTTGGCAACCCACCCGGCGCATCGGCCCGAATGGGAGGCGATGGCAATTGATGCTCCGCAACTTCATGACAAAACCCGTTGACCGTGCTAATCTTTTTGCGATTTCAGAACGGATGAACTCATGGCAACCAACCGGATCGGCAGCAGTGCCACACAAACGGGCCTTCACGATGCCCGCTCTATGCCGCAAGGCGTGCCTTCGGGTGTGCGCGGCCGTGTTGCCGCCAACACTGATCAGCCATCATCCGATAGCTTTATCGCCGCCCAGCTTGCCCGTCTGCGCAATCTGATCGCGGCCGATCAGATTGACCACAATGCGCGGCGCGGCACCTATCTGAACATCCTCCTCTGATCCGGCTTATCCGGATCAAGCCTGTTATACAGGATTTCCAAAAACCCGGATGTATCGTTCAACCTGCTTGGGATCGCCCGAAATCTTTTCCGGATTATCTGAGAGCTTGACTGCGGGTTGCCCGTTGGCACTTGTCACCTTGCACACCAGCGACATCGGCTCAAGCCCCTGTTCGCCCGCCGGATCACAGCCACGAAAATCATTGGTCAGGTTCGTACCCCAGCCAAAGCTCATACGGACCCGGCCATGGAAATGCAGATAGGTTTCGATAATCGCATCAATGTCGAGATTGTCTGAAAAGACCAGAAGCTTCTCGCGCGGGTCTTTGCCATGCTCTTCCCACCATCGGATAATCTGCTCACCACCTTCAATCGGCGGCGCACTGTCGGGACGAAAGCCGGTCCAGTCCGCCAGCCAGTCCGGCGCACCTTTAAGAAATGCCGCCGTTCCATATGTATCGGGCAATGCGATCAGAAGATTACCGCTATAATGCTGGCGCCATTGCTCAAGCACGCGATAAGGCGATGCAGCAAGTTCTTCATCGGTTTTGGAAATTGCTGCCTCGACCATCGGCAATTCATGGGCGTTGGTGCCAATCGCCTCGATATCGGCCGTCATCGCCAGCAACACATTCGATGTACCGATAAACCGGCTGCCAATTCCTTCTTTCAGGGCCTCGACACACCAGCGCTGCCATAAAAAGCCATGCCGCCGCCGGGTGCCGAAATCAGCCAGAACAAGATCGGGCAAATCGCGAAGCCGTTCGACCTTTTCCCAAAGCTTGGCCTTGGCGCGCGCATACAGCACATCAAGTTCAAACCGCCCGCGATTGCGCAATACAGCACGCGACCTTAATTCGGTAATGATCGCTAATGCCGGTGTTTCCCACATCGAACTGTGCGTCCATGGCCCGGAAAAATGCAGCTCAAACTGTCCGTCAATCTTGCGCAATTCATAGTCGGGCAATTGGAAATCGCCCAGCCAACTGATGAATTCCGGTTTGAACATATGGCTGCGCCCGTAAAACGTCGCCCCGGCCAGCCAGATCAGTTCCTGGCGGGTAAAACGCAAGCTTCGCGCATGATCAAGCTGCGCGCGTAATTCGCCTTCATCGATGATATCGCCAAGCCTTATGTGATGGCTGCGATTGATCAGCGAAAAAGTAACCTCCACATCCGGGTGTTCCTGCCAGATCGCCTGCAACATCAGAAGTTTGTAAAAATCGGTATCCAGAAGACTGCGGATGATCGGATCAAGTTTGAAATTGTGGTTATAGGTCCGTGTGGCGATGTCGGTAACGGTCATGAACCACCTGTCAGATTGGCTGGGATGTTCGCTTTGACATAAGTATCAATGCCACGGGGCGAAAGCGCCACCCCGCAAACATTCCGACCGGCAAAAAAGAAGCCCCGTACAGAGTACGGGGCCAGTTTGTTTGTCCGGGTGTGTGGACAAGGGAGCTTGCGCAAAAGCGTGAAAAGGGTTCACGCAGTTGCCTGGTTTTCGCTCATCGAGCGAATGGGGTTTTCCAGCTTGTCGACGATTTCTTTCGGCACAATCTGCCAGAAATTACCGCGTTCGCGATCCCAATTGTCAAGGATGGTGCGCGCAAAACCGCTGTCGGTTTCTGCAACATGCTCTTCAATCAGCGAACGACAGACTTCGTCCCAATGCTGGGTTTCAATACGCTGGTACAGGATGGAGCCATCATTGACGACATCCCCAAAGGTGCCCTCGACGTCATAGATGAACGCCATGCCACCGGTCATGCCGGCACCGAAGTTCTCACCGACCGAGCCAAGGATCACAGCCGTACCGCCGGTCATGTATTCACAACCGTTCGAGCCACATCCTTCGACTACAACCGTCGCACCCGAGTTACGAACGCAGAAACGTTCCCCGGCCTGACCGGCTGCAAACAGCTTACCGGCCGTCGCACCATAAAGGATGGTGTTACCGATAATCGTGTTTTCGTTGGTCTTGAGCGGGCTTGACGGCCGCGGGCGCAAGACGATGGTACCGCCCGAAAGACCCTTGCCGACATAGTCGTTGGCATCGCCCTGAACTTCGATTTTCAGCCCCTGAACCGCAAACGCGCCCAGTGACTGACCGGCAGAACCACGCAAACGCACATGCAGGTGGCCCGGTTTCAGACCGGTCATGCCATATTTCTGCGTGATCAGTGACGAAATACGCGTCCCGATCGCACGCTGCGTGTTCTGAATGTTGTATTGCAACTGCATCTTTTCGCCGTCTTCAAGCAATGCACGCGCATCCTTGATCATCTGGGCGTCAAGCGTGTCGGGCACTTCGTTACGGCCAACCGTCGTGCAGTAACGTTTGTGATCACCGGCATCAGCCTGGGCAAGCAGCGGGTTCAAATCAAGGTCAACAAGATCCTTCGCACCGCGATGAACCTGCTGCAGCAGATCCGAACGGCCGATGATTTCCTGCAGATTGTCATAGCCAAGCTCGGCCAGGATATCCTTGACCTCTTCGGCCATGAAGGTGAACAGGTTGACCAGCTTGTCCGCTGTACCGACGAATTTGGCACGCAATGCCGGGTCCTGGGTACAAACGCCAACCGGGCAGGTGTTCGAATGGCACTGACGCACCATGATACAGCCAAGCGCGATCAGGGATGCGGTACCAATACCAAATTCTTCCGCACCCAGCATCGCACCGATCACCACGTCACGACCGGTTTTGAAACCGCCATCGACGCGCAGTTTCACCTTGCTGCGCAGGTTGTTCAGTGTCAGGACCTGATTGACTTCCGAAAGGCCCATTTCCCACGGAATACCGGCATATTTGATCGAGGTCTGCGGGCTGGCACCGGTACCACCGTCATACCCCGAAATCAGGATGACGTCGGCCTTTGCCTTTGCCACACCGGCTGCAATCGTGCCCACGCCCGAACGCGACACCAGCTTGACGCAAACGCGGCAACGCGGGTTGATCTGTTTCAGGTCATAGATCAGCTGCGCCAGATCTTCGATCGAATAAATGTCGTGGTGCGGCGGCGGCGAAATCAGGGTCACACCCGGCGTCGCGTGACGCAGCTGTGCGATTTCAACCGTAACCTTAAAGCCCGGAAGCTGACCACCTTCGCCCGGTTTTGCACCTTGGGCGACCTTGATCTGAATTTCTTCGCAGTTGTTCAGATATTCGGCAGTAACCCCGAAACGACCCGACGCCACCTGCTTGATGGACGAACGCGCATTATCCCCATTCGAACGCGGACGGAAACGTTCACGCGATTCACCGCCCTCGCCAGAGTTCGATTTCGCACCGATGCGGTTCATCGCAATCGCAAGCGCCTCGTGCGCCTCGGTCGAAAGTGCACCGTGAGACATACCCGGCGTTACGAACCGTTTGCGGATTTCGGTGATGCTTTCAACCTGTTCCTGACGAACCGGTTTACGGTCGGAACGGAAATCAAGCAGATCGCGAAGATGAAGCGGCTCACGCGAACGAAGCCCTTCCGAAAACTTGCGGAAGGTATTGTACGAACCCGTGGTGACGGATGACTGCAACGTATGGATCAGCGGACCGGTCCAGACATGGCGTTCACCCGAACGGCGATATTTGTAAAGGCCACCGACCGGAAGGGTCACGACATTGCCGTTAAACGCTTCTTTGTGCTGGGCGATGCATCGGCGCTGGATACCCTGAAGACCGATACCCGAAATGCGCGACGGCATTCCCGGGAAGAATTCCGCCACCAGCGACCGCGACAAACCAATACTTTCAAAGTTATAGCCACCGCGATAGGAACTGATGATTGAAATGCCCATCTTGGACATGATCTTGAGCAGGCCGGCATCAATCGCCGCCTTGAAACGCTGCATGACTTCCGCCGTGCTGCCGACCGTCGGGAACAACCCGCGCGCATAACGGTCCAGAAGACCTTCCTGCGCCAGATAGGCGTTCACCGTCGTCGCACCGACACCGATCAGAACGGCAAAGTAATGCACATCCATGCATTCCGCCGAACGGACGTTAAGCGAGATATAGGTACGCAGCGACGTTTTCACGAGATAGCTGTGCACACCACCCGTTGCCAGAACCATCGGAATTGCAGCACGTTCAGTCGTGATGCCTTCATCGGTCAGGATGATATGAAGCGCGCCACCACGAACGGCTTCTTCGGCTTCGCGCTGGATTCGGGTAATCGCATCGCGGAGTGCTGACGGGCCGCCATTGATGTCAAACGTGGTGTCGATTTCGACCGCCGTTTCACCCATATAACCGCGCATCGCGTCATATTCGGCATTGGTCAGAACCGGGCTTTCAAGCTGAAGCAGGTCGCACTGGCTTTCATCCTCGTCAAGGATGTTGCCAAGGTTGCCAAGGCGCGTTTTCAGGCTCATGACGCGGGCTTCGCGCAAAGAGTCAATCGGCGGGTTGGTCACCTGCGAGAAGTTCTGACGGAAGAAATGATGCAGACCGCGATACCGATCCGACAGGATCGCAAGCGGGGTGTCATCCCCCATCGAGCCAATGGCTTCCTTTCCGTCCTCACCCATCGGGTGCAGGATCAGCTCAAGGTCTTCATGCGTAAGACCCATCGCCTTCTGCAGACGCAGAAGCGCTTCCTTGCCAAGGCGCGCCGGTTCGGTATGTTCCGGCGAAATCAGGTCATCAAGCACCTTGGTGCGGCCAACCCATTTCGACCAGTCACGACGGTTCGCGAGCTTATCCTTAAGCTCGCTGTCATGGTACAGCTTGCCTTCCTCAAGGTTGATGGCAATCATCTGCCCCGGACCAAGCCGACCTTTTTCAAGGCAGCTTTCCTCGTCGATATGCACCATGCCCGCTTCGGAACCGGCAATCAGAAGGCCGTTACCCGTGACGGCATAACGCAGCGGACGAAGACCGTTACGGTCCGTACCGCCCATCAGCCACTTGCCACCATAGGCTGCCAGTGCCGCCGGGCCGTCCCACGGTTCCATCACCGCATTGCAATAGGCATAAAGGTTTTTATAGCTGTCCGGGGTCGATGCCTTTTTCGACCATGCTTCGGGCACCATCATGGTTTTCACCATCGGCAGGTCACGACCGGCACGCACCATCAGCTCGAACACGGCATCAAGGGCGGCCGAGTCTGATGAACCCGGCTGAATGACAGGTTTCAGGTCTTCGATGGTGTCGGAAAATGCCTCGTGCGCCATGCGGGCTTCGTGGCTTTTCATCCAGTTGACGTTACCGCGCAGCGTGTTGATCTCGCCGTTATGGGCCAGAACGCGGAACGGCTGCGCCAACGGCCAGCTCGGGAAGGTGTTGGTCGAATAACGCTGGTGATAGACGCAGAAGTTCGAAACGAACCGCTCATCACGCAAATCCGGATAGAAGATGTCGACCTGCTCGGCAAGGAACATGCCCTTGTAGATGATCGAACGGCACGACATCGAACAGATATAGAAATCCTTGATCGCTTCGGACAGGACCGCTTTCTCTACGCGACGACGGATGGTGTAAAGGTCAACCTCGAACTGGTCTTCATCAACGTCATCACGCGCACCGATCAGAACCTGTTCGATTTCAGGCCGCGTCTGGTTGGCTTTTTCACCGATAACCGAAACATCAACCGGAACCTGACGCCAGCCAAGAATACCGTAACCCTGTTTCAGGATTTCGGTTTCAACGATGGCACGGCACCGTTCCTGTGCCGACATGTCGATACGCGGCAGGAATACCTGACCAACCGCAATCAGGCTTTCCGGGGCTTCCTGGTTGATAACCTTCAGGTACGCCTTGAAGAAATCCTGCGGAATCTGCAGGTGAATGCCCGCGCCATCGCCGGTTTTGCCGTCGGCATCAACCGCACCTCGGTGCCAGATGGCTTTCAGCGCCTCGATACCGGCTTCGACAACTTCGCGACGCGGCTTGCCATCAATCGCACCGACAAGACCCACGCCACAGTTGGCGTGTTCTTCGGCCGGGTCATACATGCCGTTCGCCGACAGATGTTCGGCATTCTTTTCAAAACGGGCGATCTCTTGCGCGCCACGGTCATGAATAATCTTGTTCATAACTCTCTCTCCTAATGCGGCAGCGGGCTTAAGCAGCAGCTTCTTTGCGCGCCAGCAGATATTCATCGATCCGGTCAGCCGCGTCGCGACCGTCACGGATGGCCCAGACCACCAGCGACGCACCGCGCGCAATATCACCGGCGGCAAAAACGCCATCCAGATTGGTCATCATCGAGCGGAAATCGATTTTAACCGTGCCCCAGCGCGACACACCCAGTTCCGGCGCCTCGAACAGGGTCGGCAGGTCTTCCGGCTCGAAACCAAGTGCCAGGATGACCATGTCGGCATCCATGGTGTAGTTCGACCCTTCGATCAGTTCCGGGCTCTGGCGGCCACCGGCATCCGGGGCACCAAGGCGCATCTTGACCGCGCGCACACCGGTAACCTTGTCGTCGCCAACAAAGGCTTCCGGGTTGGTCAGCCAGACAAATTCGACACCTTCCTCCTCGGCATTGGCCACTTCGCGCTGTGAACCCGGCATGTTGGCACGGTCACGGCGATAAAGACATTTGACCGACTTCGCACCCTGACGGATTGCAGTACGGACACAGTCCATGGCCGTATCACCACCACCAATAACGACAACGTTCTTGTCTTTGGCGTTCAGCGTGCCATCGTCATAGGCCGCAACCGTATCGCCAAGACCGATGCGGTTCGACGTGGTCAGATATTCAAGTGCCGGATAGATATTGCCAAGACCAACACCCGGCAGCTTCAGATCGCGGGATTTGTAAACACCCGTGGCGATCAGAACGCTGTCATGTTTGCGGCGCAGTTCATCAAGCGTCGCGTCACGGCCAACCTCGAATTCGGTGTGCATGACGACACCGCCTTCTTCAAGCAGCTTCACCCGGCGTTCAACGATATGTTTTTCAAGCTTGAAGCCCGGGATCCCGTAAACCAGCAACCCGCCCATGCGGTCATAGCGGTCATAGATATGGACTTCATATCCTTTAAGGCGCAGCTGTTCGGCCGCTGCCATGCCTGCGGGACCACCACCGATGATCCCGACCGACATACCGTTTTCCTGCGTCGGCTTGGGCGCCTTGACCCAGCCATTCGCAAAGGCGGTATCGGTAATGTATTTCTCGACCGACCCAATCGTGACAGCGCCATGCGTTGACTGTTCGATCACGCAATTGCCTTCACACAGACGGTCCTGCGGGCAGATGCGACCGGTCACTTCGGGCATGTTGTTGGTTGCCGCCGAAATGGCATAGGCTTCTTCCATGCGACCTTCGGTCGTCAGGCGCAGCCAGTCCGGGATGTTATTATACAAAGGACAATGGGCCTGACAGAACGGCACACCACATTGCGAGCAGCGCGCAGACTGATCGGCCGCAGCTTCTGTCTCGAAACCTTCGTAAATTTCATTGAAGTCCGTGCGACGCTCGGATGCTTCTCTCTTGTGCGGATATTTTTGTTCAAGATGAACAAACTTCAGCATCTTTTCTGTCATAGCAGCCCTCTAAAAGGGTTTTATGTTGCGGGTTGGCTTTTGTATACGCGCCGGTTTTGCAAGAATCCAGCACAAAATGCATGATAGGTCAATATTGCTGACCATTATATCCCCAAATAAAATCAGGATATCGGGAATTTCGGGTTTTAAAGCGCTGAAAGAAAGTTTCATTAGTACCGTTTTGGTACTATTAATGCATTTCGCCTGTTCGCGCTAAGCTGCTATAAGCGGGGAGTTTTTGCCGATAACAGCGATCGAGGCCGGGGTGACGTTACAACATATAATTCTTCTGGCAGTCATCCAGGGGATCACGGAATTCCTCCCCATCAGTTCATCAGGTCACCTGATCCTGACCCCCGCCCTGACTGGTGCTGCAGATCAGGGTTTGTTGGTAGATGTTGCCGTTCATGTCGGCACACTGGCCGCTGTGATGATCTATTTCTGGCGCGATGTTTTCGCGATGATCGGCGGATTCTTCGTGCTTTTGTCCGGCCGGATCAATCCCGGTGCCCGACTCGCCCTGCACATCATTTTCGCCACCATCCCGGTGGTCGCGGTCGGCTTCTATTTCAAAGTCTCGGGCATCGAGGAACAACTGCGCTCGGTCGAAATCATTGCCTGGACCACGCTTGTCTTTGGCATTGTCCTTTGGATTGCCGACAAGATCGGCATGACGATCAACCGGCTTGAACATATGCGCTGGGGCGGGGCCTTGTTCATCGGCCTCGCACAGGTCATTGCCCTTGTTCCCGGCACCAGCCGTTCGGGTATCACCATGACGGCGGCACGCCTGATGGGCTATGAACGTGCTGATGCCGCACAGTTTTCAATGCTACTGTCGATCCCGGTCATTCTGGGCGCTGGCCTTCTGGCCGGTATCGACCTGCAACAATCGGGTGACATGGCCCTGACCATGGATGTTCTGCTTGCTGCCGGCCTCTCCTTCATCACCGCCCTGATCGCCATCGCCATGCTCATGAGCTGGCTTAAACGGTCAACCTTCACGCCGTTTGCGATTTACCGCATTCTTCTGGGCGGCGGCTTGCTGGTGTGGATTTATGGCTATGGCGGCGGTCCGATCCCGTTCCTCGGGTAATCCTGCCGCCAAGACAGCCTGCAATTGCTCGCCTGACTGACCATCCGACTGGCCAAGTGATCGACCATGCCTGCCCAAATGTTTCTTCGCCCGATTGATCCTGTTGCTGACGGTGCGGCTCTCCACGTCATTTTTGGTGATCCGGAATGCTGCACATGGCTTCCCGAACCGGCCTTTGCATCGGTCACGGATACCATCGCAAAGCTCAAGCACTGGAACAACGGCTTTGAAAAGACGTCATGGGCGGTTGCCGCGTCGCCGGATGGCCCGGCCCTTGGCCGCATCGCCCTTTATAATACCGGCGATGATCCCGACGTGTGGGAAGCCGCCTGTATGATTTGCCCTGCGGCACGCGGGCAAAACCTCGCCGCGCGGGCATTGTCCCATGCCATTGGGTATCTGTTTGAAACCACGACCGCGCGCCGCATCTTTGCCGATATCGATCCGGACAACATTGCATCAATCCGGGTATTCGAAAAACTGGGCTTTACCCGCGAAGGTCAGCTTCGCGGGACCTGGAACACACATATCGGCATTCGTGATTCGATGATCTACGGATTGATGAAAACAGACCTACAACCCGATATCGGCCCGGCCCCCGTCGTGATGATATGAATCCGGTCCGACAACACGACCGGAAGGCATTAATCCTGCCAGATCGGCCCGCCCGAAAGGATGATTTGCGCACGCGCCGGATCTTCCGGCGCATAACCACCATCGTCGACAAAACGCATCAGGAACGGCTCGTGCGACATTAAAAAGTCAATCGCACCCAATTGGACTTCATTGGTGGTGATCCCGGCTTTCAGGTCATCAAGCCCCATACCGGTCTGGGCAAAAAGCCCTTCAAGCAACTCGTCATCGCCCGCAATATGGGCAATTGCCCGGATGGCCAGAGTTTCAGCCGCTTCCTTGTTCATCGTCCCCCCATCCTTTATCGCTACACCTCGCCGTTTGCCGACGGGGCTAGCTGAACCACTTTGCCTTGGCCAGGGCACGCCAGACAACCAGCCCGGCAATCACGATCAGAATGCCGCCGATCATGCCGAAATTCTGCCCCAGCAACACGACGAGTCCCCAGAATCCGATGGTGCCAAACCCGACCGCAAGGGCCAGAAATGCCGATTTCGTAAGACTGTCCTGATTCTTCTGGGCGGCTTCGGCACGTTTGAGCTCGTCAACAATCTCGTACCAGGCGATCTGCTGCCAGCGTGAATATTTAAGCCCCTTGCGCGGACCCTTGCGCAGGAACTCGTCAAGCTGCTTGACTATATTGGCCGCACGTTCCTCGGGCACGACATATTTGCCGAACCGCTCTTTCTTGCGCGGGCCTTCGTCTTCACTATCGATATCGTTCACCCAACCACTCCGAAAGCTGCCCGTTTTCGGGCCATGCCATTGGTCATAAGCGTTTCTGATTTATATCCGGTAAATCCGGCAACGCTGTGAGAACCATCACGCAGCACTCTCTGTCCCGCAAAAGATTGCAGGAAACAGATAATCTCAGACGCCAAAAGAAAGAGTGGAAGTGTTCTGCACATTAAAACGCGCGCCTTCCCAGACCGCATCTGCGGTCCGAGACGCGCATCGTTATTTGCCTCAGGCAACAACCAGTGCACTGACAGCAATCACGCCGAATACAAAAAGATGGATCATCATTTACTCCTGTCGCAAGGGGACATCGGTCCCGGTCAAACGCACGCATGTTGCGTTTGTTCCTGATAACTAGCTTGCAAAGCAGGTTATTTGATGGCGCATGTCCCCCGGACGAACGGGGCAATCTTACAATCAGATGTAAATGGTGCGGGCGGCCGGACTTGAACCGGCAAGGTCTTTAAGGACCGGCGGATTTTAAGTCCGCTGCGTATACCAATTTCGCCACGCCCGCAAAGCGCTCACAAGGTTGGAGTTCCAACCGGCAGAACAGGGTTCTAGCGCGGCTTTAAAAACGGCGCAATACCGGAATGCCCGATTTTGCCAATCCCGGTAAGCCCGACATGGGTGGTACCTGCATAATGGCGAATGCGGCATTGCGACATAATTGCCTGTCTTTCACCACATTACCCCCATTTTTCCCCGGCAAGGTTGCAACGATCCCAAAGGAATCCAACAGGCGATCCGGTTGACCGTGAAGAGGCACAGGTACATTTCACTGGCTATTTCAGCATGTCTGGCGCTTGCCATGCTTGGCCTGTTGTTGCGCCACGAATTCATTCCCAATGCCAACGCCGAAGATGACGGCCCTAGCCGTCTTGACGCTCCGATCCTGCGAAGTGAGACAATCAACCGGTCGGCCAACCAGCAACGCCACCTCAATCGCCTCTATGACAAGATGGAAAAAGATCTCGTCGGAAGCACAATCGGGCCTCTTTTTCTCGATAACTCAATTCCTGCCCCGGCCCAGCCGCCAAATGCACTTGCGCTTGGCACCGGTGATGCAACAACCATCGAAACATTTGGCGGCCGGTCCGCTTTGGCATCAATTGCCAAGAAACTTGATTTCGATACGGCAAATGGCACCTTCCCCAATCAGGCACGCCGCCGGGCCACGCCCATCAACATGTGGGTCCATGGCAGCCAGACGAATATCGAGAATCGCATTGCCGATACCGGTTACAACCCGAACCTCAGCGGCGATGTCATCTCGATTGATACCGGGGTCGATTATCAGGTTGATGACAGCCTGATTATCGGACTTGGTGTCGGTTGGGGCAGCACGCTGAGCGAAGCCGCCGCAAGGCAGGTTTTATACCGGGAAAACAACGTTACATTTTCCCCCTATTTTGTATCGCGCATGACCGAATGGCTGAATATTCGCGGCAGCATCGGAATTGGCAGCAGCACCATCACCCAATCCGCACTCAATGGCGGTTCAGATGATCTCAGCTATGCCGAAAATCTCGACAGTTCTACATTGTCGAGCTCCATCGGCTTCGGCACGGAATATGATCTCGGCTTTCTACCCGTCACGCTCAGCCTCGACGGGGATATCATCACCGCCCGCGAGGAATTTGAAAGCGCACGCGCGGTCGACGGATCACTGGTACCGGCACGCACGGCCTTGAACCAGATTTTCGATAGCACCGCCGAGGCACGCTATAACCTTGTTCTGGGCGATCATCGCCTTGTGCCCTTTGCCGGCCAGGATCAGGCCATCACCCTGATGAACCAGGGATATGGCCGTTCCACCAATCGCCGCTACTTCGCCGGCACCGAATATGCCTATGACCCGTGGCAGATCGGAGCATCCGTCGAAGGCTTCCGCGAATTTTCACCAAATTCCGATGCGGTCGAGGGTATAAGGTCCGAACTCAGTCTGCGTTCGGAATTGCCCTATGGCTACGGCGTCCTGAGCCCCTACGTGACAAGTGAAAATACCAGCACCTATTCGCAAATGGGGGGCGGCATCACCCATAACTGGGGTGGCATTCCCGGTCAGATGAGCTTCGAGGTACAGCGAAAACTGACCTTCGAAACCGAACACAACAATCTTTCTGGCCTGATGACGATCCATTTCGATTTCTGATGTTTTCCGCCCCTTGCTGATATCTTGTGGCTTGGCGTTACATCCCTGTCCGGTTAGGGTGCACAAAGAATTCGAAACCGCCAAGATCAGCAGGTTCGCGCCATGACACAATCCGATCGCGATGCGCCCGATACGCCCGACGCGACAGATACACTGACCCCGCCGGTGTTTGATCGCACCTTTCAAAAGCAGTTCATCGATCTGCTTTTGTGGCGGCGTGACGTGCGGCGTTTTCGCACCGACCCGATCCCCAGGGCCGATATTGATGACCTGATCAAGGAAGCCTGCCTTGCCCCGTCTGTCGGCAATTCTCAGCCATGGCGTTTTGTAAAGGTCAACGATCCCGACCGCCGCCAGGCCATCCGCGACAGTTTTGAACGCGCCAATCAGCAGGCGCTCAACGACTATCACGGCGAACGTGCCAGACTTTATGCGTCCCTGAAATTGCAGGGCATGGATCAGGCCCCCGTGCAGCTCGCCGTCTTCGCCGACGAGGAAACCGAGGCTGGCATGGGACTGGGCCGCAAAACCATGCCGGAAATGCTCGATTATTCTGCCGTCGCCGCCGTACAGCTTTTGTGGCTGGCTGCACGCGTCAAAGGCATCGGTGTCGGCTGGGTCTCGATCCTTGAACCCGAAACCGTTCTCAAAGCGCTTGAAGTACCGTCACATTGGCGACTGATTGCCTATCTGTGCATCGGCTATCCTGAAGAAGACCATGTCGTTCCCGAACTCGTCCGCAAGGGCTGGCAGGATCGCATCAATCCCGCTGACCTGACGCTTGAACGCTAACCCAAATCCGATCATCAAAGGAAATCCCGATGACCGCCGATAAAGGCCAACCAACCAACCCCGAACAACCCGCAAAAAAAGGCCTGCCCAATGGTCATTACTTCAAGATCATGGGCTATCTTCTGACCGCGGCGTGGGTTGGTTACATTCTGGCAATTTCCGGGGGCGATACCACGCACCCGATGTTTGACTATATCTTTGTCGTGCCGCTGGCATTCTGGATCGGCGGCATGATCATCGCCAAAATACTTCGTTCGCGCAGTGGTGCGGACCGGCCCTGATCGCGGTTCGCTAGATGGCAAAAGGCGCTGAAATCATCAGCGCCTTTTTTTATGATCCGTTTCGATCATCACGATGCTTTTTTCGTTCGTCGTCATAGCTGTCATTATCGGAAAACCCGCCCAAGTTCATGATTCCGATGCCAAGGCTGATACCGCCAAACGTGATGAACAACCCGAAAAACAGCAGCATGATAAAGATCGGCGCATCACGTGATGCCATGGCCAGGCTGTAAATCCCGCCAATGTCAAAAAACAGCACCAAGGAGCCAAATACCAGCGCCCCGAACCCGCCATAGGCGGTATGTTCGATCATGAACTTGATAATGGAACGGGCCTCGCGCGCAGCCTTGCTGTTGCGGATTTCGTCCGTGTCGTTTGACTTGCCCGTCATGCTGGTTCCTCCAACGCGACATCATCGGATTGTCATAGCCGGAATTATAGCATCGCCAAAATGATCAATCGCAATCCACGCGTTACGAAACCGCGCCGCTATCCTCGATAACCTCGCGGCCCTGCTCGATGATCGCAGCCCGGATACGCTCGGATGCCAGATCGACATCCTTGGCCTCTTCGCCCCGCACCACAAGCGTCGTGCCCAGTTTCCCCTCGCGCAGGAACGGATAGGACCCGATATCGGTATCGGGGAAATCATGCTGGATTTCGCCCAGCACCTTGGCAATCGTGCCTTCGGGGATATATCCCCCGATGGACCGCGAAACCATTGGCCGCCCGCCGGTCAGCTGATGTTTGATCCCCTGGAACATCGCCTGCATGATCATCGGCACACCGGCCATGACATAGACATTTTCCATCCGGAAACCCGGTGCCTTGGATATCGGATTATCAATCAGCTCTGCCCCGACCGGAATATGCGCCATGCGAAGCCGCGCCTCGTTCAGATCAGCCGGATTTTCATAATGGCTTTTCAGCAATTCATGCGCTTGCGCGTTCAGTTCAATCTCGACCCCAAAGGCCCGCGCAACACAGGGTGATGTAATATCATCATGGGTCGGACCAATGCCGCCGGTGGTAAAGACATAATCGAACTTTGCCCGGCATTCATTGACCGTTTCGATGATCGTGGTTTCGATATCGGGAATGACACGGGTTTCCGCCAACCGAATGCCAAGCTTGTTCAGTTCTTCCGCCAGATAGGGCAGGTTCTTGTCATGGGTTCGCCCCGAAAGGATTTCATTGCCGATAATGATCAGACAGGCCCGAACCGCTTCAGACATCACAACCCCGCAAACTTGAATTCGTCATTTGATACGACCGGCGACACCAGCCGGATCGTCACAGAAAATCGCGCAACATTGCCACCAGCGGCACATCGGCCGGCGGCATCGGATAATCACCCAACCGGATCGGGCGCACCCATTTGACCTGCTGGCCTTCCATCGGGGTAATCTCCCCCTTCCAGACCCGGCACAGATAAAGCGGCATCATCAGATGGAAATCGTCATAGGTAAATGATGCAAAGGTAAAAGGTGCCAGACAGCTTTCGGTGATGTCGATACCAAGCTCTTCCTTAAGCTCGCGCACCAATGCCATTTCCGGCGTCTCGCCCGCCTCGACCTTGCCGCCCGGAAACTCCCACAGCCCCGCCATCGATTTGCCTTCGGGGCGCTGGGCGATCAACACGCGATGATCGGCATCCACCAGCGCCACCGCACTGACAAACACCGTTCTTTCCGGGATTTTTCCCTGCCGCAGGTCCACCGACATGCAGCCTCTATCTGGATTCTGAATGCTCATGCGATTGTTTTATCCTGCAAGTCTGCTTTCGCCAAGTGCCGCATTTGACCGAAATCGGCTCAACCCTTTTGCCCGTCCAGCAATCGCAAAATCATCGCACGATCTTCGCTTGAAACCGTCGTATTCCCCGGCAAATCTTCGCGCCCGATCAGGTAATCGCGCACCGAAAATCCTTCATCATCAACCGCATTGGTCTTGGCCCCGGCCGCAATCAGCATCTTCACGACCGCAGCATCCCCTGCGGCCGCGGCATAATGCAATGCTGTTCGTTCCCCATGGCGGGGATATTCCCATTTATCCGTGGCATGTGTCCGCGCCTGAACATCCGCCTCCTTGTCCAACAACCATCTTACCGCCGGGCTGTTGCCCTGCTGGGCGGCGGCCATCAAGGCGGTTTTACCAAAATCATTGCGTGCCTCGATATCGGCGAAATAGCCGTTCTGCGACAAAATATCGAGGATTTCCGCACTATCGGATCGCATCACCGCAACATGCAATAATGGGTCAATGCCACCATAAGCCGCACATCGGGCAAACAGGTTTCCATCCTGCCCCGCACCGCGCGTTACCATCGCCGCAATATCCGCAACCGGGCGGTTTTCGATTAACATCACACGCATCGCATCAACCGGTACCGGCGTATCGCAATCGGCCCCATACACCACGGAAAACAGGGTATCGCGGGCGATTTTAACCGCCATATCCCGGCTTTCGCCGCGTGAAACCCAATAGGTAATCAACGCATCCTGCGCCGGTATCCGCGCGGCTTCAATCGCGTTGAAAACATCCCGGTTGGTGGGCGAAAGATACGACCAGACCTCGAACGGTTTACGCGATCCCGTGGGGGCAGACGGCAATTCATCAGGCTTTAGCATCGCCATCTCAAGATCGTGACTTTGCCCTGCCATATGCGCAAAACGTATCGTTCCGTTTTCCGGGGCAAACATATCCCCACTGGCCAGATAAGCCGCATCAACATAGGCATCCATCAACGCGGTTGGATAGCCCGCAACCGCCCCGCGCCCCCATTGGCACCCCGAACGCGGCATGAAATTGTCGCGATTGCCGCCCCATGTCGGTCGGGTTGCATCCAGAAGCCCCGGCTGTCGCTGCAAAATCGCACAGGGAATGGCGTAAAACGCGGAATCCGTATTCGCATAACCGCTGCTCGACGCCAGCGTGATCGTCGGCAACATGCTTTCAATTGATCCGTCAAAGCTTTGCAAGTCCCCCAGCACACTGCGTTCCAGCTCGTCAGTCAACGGAATGACGTCTTCATTGACCCGGTCTTGCAAGGCGGTGATTTCACGATCACGTGCCGGGCTCTGGTCCTTGAACGCGTATAAAAACAATATCCGGTCCAGCAATCCGACACCGTCTGACCGGCCCTTAACCGCCTTCTCTGCGGCTTGCGGATTTTCTGCCATACCGGCAATCGCGGCTTCATAAGCCTCATTGTCATTGTCTGCGAATGCCGCGGATGAAAAGGCGATCAGAACCGGCATCACAACCAGTGTTCTTGCCAAAGTCATCAAACCCGAATTGCGATGCACGTCTAACACCCTTGAAATGAAACAAATCCCGATGGCGGGCTTTTGCGTATAAGCTTTAAATCCAAATCGATAATATCTGTTTTACGGTGACAATGCGCGTACTCAAACTGACGGCAAATGTCCTGATCGCAGCCCTGTTTCTGGCGGCCTGCGACAAACTCGCCGCATTCAATCACCTGCAGGCAGGGGGCTATCACCCGACTGTTGCCGACCTGCGATACGGCGATGATGATCGCCAGAAACTTGATCTCTATCTGCCGCCTGACCGCTCAAAACCGGCCCCCCTGATCGTCTGGTTTTATGGCGGATCGTGGGATTCGGGTGACAAGGCAAAATACGCCTTCGTCGCCAAACGCTTTACCGATATGGGCTACGCGGTGGCCATCCCCGATTACCGGCTGGTGCCCCAAATCCGTTTCCCGGAATTCATCGAAGACGGCGCTAGGGCACTCGCCTTCATGAAGCAGTACGGCAATCAACATCCCGACCACATCACCGCATCCCCGATGATATTGGCTGGTCACTCTGCGGGGGCCTATAACGCGGTTCAACTGGTGGCAGATCAGTCCTATCTGGCATCTGTGGGCATGTCGTCCAACGACATTGCAGGCATCATCGGGCTTTCCGGCCCTTACGATTTCTATCCCTACGATGTTAAGGCAACCCGGATTGCCTTTGGCGAAACCCCTGCCGCCCAAAGCCAGCCGGTCGAACAGGACCTGTCACACATGCCGCCGATGCTTCTGATCACGGGTACGCGTGATCATACGGTCTACCCCCGCAATTCCCGACGATTGGCGGAACTCGCCCCGGATGCAAAACTGATTGAAATCGACGACACCGGCCACGCCGGAACCCTGATTGCACTCGGCAGTATCCTGACAGAAAACCGGGCCGTGCTGGATCCCATTCGGGAATTTCTGGCCGCACGAAAGATGCAAACTGCGCCATTACTTTCGACACAGTAACAAGCGCATAAAATCCCGGCCATAAAACAAAACGCGCCGTTTAAAACGACGCGTTTTGCAAATCAAACCCACATAGATTGGCTTACGCCAGCTGACCGTGGCAATGCTTGTACTTTTTGCCTGATCCGCACGGACATGCGGCGTTACGTGCAACACGACCCCAGGTCGAAGGATCGTTGGGGTCAACATTGCCCGATGCCGCACGCGAATGGACTGTTGCACTGTCACCACCTTCACCCGCCATGGTTTCGGGTTCCGGGTGATTTTCGTGCATTTCCTGCGGTGCGCGGCGCGGTTCAAGGTCTTCCGGGCGTGGGGTGGACTGCAATTCAACATGCGACAGCATCTGGGTCACACGTTCACGCAATGTCACCAGCATGCCTTCAAACAGGTTGAAGGCCTCGCGCTTGAACTCGTTTAACGGATCACGCTGTCCATAGGCGCGAAGACCAATGCCCTGACGCAGGTGATCAAGCGCCAGAAGATGCTCTTTCCAGGTCTGATCAAGCAGCTGAAGAACAAGGCTCTTTTCGACCTGGCGCATGATATCCGCGCCATAATTGGCAACCTTGGCAGCCATCTTGCTTTCAACCGCCTGCTCGATCCGCTCGCGCATGACTTCGACATCAATGCCTTCTTCCTTGACCCAGTCGGTCACCGGAAGATCAAGGCCAAACAGACGCGTGCATTCTTCATGCAGGCTGGCCGCTTCCCACTGTTCCGGATAAACCTTTTCCGGGCAGTATTTGGTCACGAGGTCTTCGACGACTTCGCTGCGCATGTCGGCCACATCTTCGGCAACATGCTTGGCCTGCATCAGATCGCGGCGCTGTTCATAAATGACCTTGCGCTGGTCATTCATAACGTCATCAAATTTCAGCACGTTCTTACGAATGTCGAAGTTGCGCGCCTCGACCTTCTGCTGTGCCTTTTCAAGCGCCTTGTTGATCCACGGATGATAGATCGCCTCGCCTTCCTGAAGGCCAAGCTTCTGAAGCATCCCGTCCATGCGCTCGGACCCGAAAATACGCATCAGGTCATCTTCAAGCGAAAGGAAGAATTTCGAACCACCCGGGTCACCCTGACGACCGGAACGGCCGCGAAGCTGGTTATCGACACGACGCGATTCATGGCGTTCGGTACCGATCACAAACAGACCACCGGCATCCAGAACCTTCTGCTGATCGGCCTTCACTTCGGCCTTGATCCGCTCGATCCCCTCGGCACGCTTTGCATCGTCGTCGATATTGGCAAGCTCGATCTCGGCACGCATTTCAACGTTGCCACCAAGTTTGATGTCAGTCCCGCGACCGGCCATGTTGGTTGCAATCGTGATCGCGCCCGGTGCACCGGCCTGTGCCACGATGAACGCTTCGCGTTCATGCTGCTTGGCGTTCAGGACCTCGTGCGGGATTTTGCGTTCTTTCAGCAACGCGCCAAGAATTTCCGATTTTTCAATCGAAACCGTGCCGACAAGGGCCGGCTGGCCGCGCTTATGACAATCTTCCAGCAGATCGGCAATCGCGTTCCATTTTTCCTTGGCCGTCCGATAAATTTCATCATCGGCGTCTTTACGGGCAACCGGGCGATGGGTCGGGATTTCAACAACCTGAAGGTTATAGATTTCCTCGAACTCTTCGGCTTCCGTTATCGCCGTACCGGTCATCCCCGCAAGCGTCGGGTAAAGACGGAAATAGTTCTGGAAGGTGATCGAGGCCAGAGTCTGGTTTTCGTTCTGGATCTTGACCTTTTCCTTGGCTTCCAGTGCCTGATGCAGGCCATCGGAATAACGGCGGCCTTCCATCATACGCCCCGTGAACTCGTCAATGATGACGACCTTGTCGTCCTTGACGATGTAATCGGTATCCTTCTGGAACAGCTTGTGCGCCTTCAGCGCCTGATTGACGTGATGCACCAGATGCACGTTGGCAACGTCATAAAGCGTGCCTTCCGTCAGGATGCCCATCTGCTGCAAAAGCTGTTCGGCATTCTCGGTACCATCTTCGGTCAGGGTGACGGCGCGTGCCTTTTCATCCTTCTCGTAATCGTCCTCGGTCAGTTTCGGGATCAGCGCATCAATCGCGCGATACAGTTCCGAACTGTCTTCGGCCGGGCCGGAAATGATCAGCGGCGTACGCGCTTCGTCGATCAGGATGCTGTCAACCTCATCGACGATGGCAAAGTTGAACGGGCGCTGCACCATGTCTTCAAGGCGGAACTTCATGTTATCGCGCAGATAATCAAAGCCCAGCTCGTTATTGGTGGCATAGGTAATGTCGCACGCATAGGCCGAACGACGCTGGTCATCGGTCATGCCATGCATGATCACGCCAACACTCAGCCCCAGGAAGCCGTATACCTGCCCCATCCATTCCGCGTCACGACGCGCAAGGTAATCGTTGACCGTAACAACGTGAACGCCCTTGCCTTCAATCGCGTTCAGATAAACCGGAAGGGTCGAAACAAGCGTTTTACCTTCACCGGTTTTCATCTCGGCGATCTTGCCAAGTGTCAGAACCATGCCGCCCATAAGCTGGACATCGTAATGACGTTCGCCGCGGACACGCTTGGCCGCCTCGCGGACGGTGGCAAATGCATCAGGAAGAATATCCTTCAGAGTCTCGCCCTTCGACAGACGTTCGCGCAGCCAATCGGTACGGGCGCGCAGTTCGTCGTCACTAAGCTTCTCGACTTCGGGTTCCAGGGCATTGACTTGCTCGACCGTGGCCCGCAGGGCTTTGACTTCACGATCGTTAGCTGAACCGAAAATTTTCCGGGCAATTACGCCGAGCATTAAAACGTTCCTGAACAAATGAAAAAACAGTTATGGGGCAACGGCTATATACCGAGGCCCGATCACAGATAGAACCCTGTCTGCCATCTGTCAACGGAACGAACCATTATCGCTAATATGTTCACGTCCAGCAGCGAAAACCATTGCCCTCAAAAATGGTACTTGCCCCCTGTCCTTCGCGCTTGAGCAAACCATAAAAAACACGTATATTCCGTGTTCAACCCAGAATTTGAGAGCAAGTAGCTCACCTTTCGTAAAGAGACGACAGATTTCTTTGCGGAAAAACCTCAGGAGGAGGAAATGGTGGATCTCACCACGCTAAATCCCTTTCAAAGGGGGCAATCGCCCCAGATTGACTCGCGTCAGTTGGTAAATGCATCGGACAGACAAGCTGATCCGAATGCGGCAAAGTCCGACAAAAATTCCCGTCAGATCGTCGATCCGGTTGATTTGTCCACGGACGCGGTTGCGGCCAAAGCATCCGATGACAAAGCCGTGCAGACATCAGCGGCAAAACCACCGGCAACCGAAGAACTGTCAACCAAAGACCTGTTTGAACGCGCACTCAATGCCGCCCTTGAACTGATCAAGGATGACGTGATCGAAATGTTCAGACTAAGTGGCATGGATGGCCGCGAAGCCATGCTCGCCACCGATGCATTGTTCGAAGGCATCCGCGGCATGTTCTCTGACGATGGCAATGTTGATTTCAACTTCCAACAAGCCGTCGCAAAATATTCGCGCACCGAAATTGCCTATGCTGGGTCCAAGGGCGCCGGTGCTGCGGTTTCCGAATCCGCGATGATGGGGGTGCAGTCTCTGAACATCAACATCAACAGCACCACGGGCGAATTCCTGTTTGATTTTAAGACCGCCAAGGTCGAAGTTGTCACCACCAAAGCCGTCGCCATCGGTGATAACACCGCTGGCGTCATGGGGGCGATTGACTCCATGATGGACGGCCTTAAAAACAACAATCTGGTGGATATGCTGGGCAATCCGACAAGTGCGGATAAAGGCGGCCTGATGTTCGATATGAATGACGGCGGTGTCGCCGAATTCATCCGTCAGCTTATGGCTGACACCACTGGCACGCAAACCGCGGCCGCAACACCAGACGAAAAAACCGATGCCGCAAGCGGTGCGGATGACGCTGCCATGATGGCCGAACTGATCCAAAGCCGCATGGCAAAACTCAATGCACAGATCATGGAACAGGCGGGCGCCATCGTCCGCGGCATTTCCCAATCCACGGCTCCCGATGGATCGGGAAATAAGATGCTTAATCTGTCTGTCGATATGATCTTGCCGATGGGCATTTTCGGACAAAACGAAAACGGTGCAACCTTCCAATTCCCAAAAGGTGAAACTGTCGCCGTGGCCGATCCCAGTCAGGAACAGGACGTTCTGGCTTAATCGTAAAATGCTGGATCGGGGGCAATCCCCGATCCCACAGCATTTCGTCAAAATGCCTTCAGGAAGGAGGCGACCAAATGTTTGAACATTCCGATTTTTCACGTCCCCGCGCCGACCGGTCTGCGCATCGCGATCTTGGCCTGTCGGGAAAACTGGCCAACAAAACCGCCAACGATGATCCCACGGTCGATGTCGACGAAGACATCAGCCGTCTGCGTCGCATTGTCGATAATATCGATATCAGTCTCGAAGCATCCAAACGCCTTCAGAAACTGACCAAACAGGCAACCGAGGTAACTTCCCCACCCTGGAGCAAAATACCCGATTTCCTGCGCCTCAGCGAAATATCATATGACGAGGTTATGGACAAAATCCAAACCGACGCGCTGATTTTGTTTGCGATGTTGGGAATCCCGCCTGAAAAAGCCCGCGCAATGGCAAGGGAACTGACTGGCACCTCCCCCGAGGATGTCACCTTTACCGGCTTTCAGGATTATATCCGGGCGCTCATCGGGCAAAAAGTCCCGTTCTCGGCAAACCAGCTCGCCGCAATAGGAACCTTCAGCGGGACTGCAGTTATATCCCAAACCGTGCAAATCAATCTGTCACAGATCGAAGGTCACCTATCGTTCTCCGGCGACGAGACCAACGCCAGTTGGTCCTACACCGAGGTTAATGTCGAAATCAGTAAACTTCGCGTCGAATTCGGCCAGGTGGACCCGCTGATCCTTGATCTTGACGGGGACGGCATCACCACCTCACACGTCAATGATAACAAACAGTTCGATATTGATGGCGATGGAACTGTTGATCAAACCGCATGGATCGGCGGCAATGACGCACTTCTGGCGCTTGATCGCAACGATGATGGCATCATAAATGATGGTACCGAATTGTTTGGCGATCAAAACGGTGCCAAGGACGGCTTTGCCGAACTCGCCAAATATGACGACAACAATGATGGCGTGATCGACAACAAGGACAAGGTCTTTTCCTCTTTGGTCCTGCTGCGTGCTGATGACAGCCAAAGCTCGCTTGAAAGCGAAGGCATCAAATCGATTTCGCTGACAATGATCACCCCTCTTGATCAGCGCCTGATCGGAGGTGATCTGGTTGCTAAATCACAATTTGAGCGTGATGACGGCACCACCGGCACCGTCGGCGAAGTCTTTTTTGACGTTCGCGCCTGACAGCTATTTCTGGATTCTGGCAGAAACCGGTGGGCAAGGGCGCGAAATCACCCTTGCCCGCGCCATTATGTTTTCCGCGCTACATCAGCATTTCACATTTTAGCCAGATTGCTTTGAAAAAACCGTGATACCCGAGGGGAACCCTTGTGTGTCACGAACGGATGTGATTTATCCGTGGGGTGAGGCATGGGGCAAAATCCCCCCTAAAATGAAAGTCTGGAGAAAATATGCTGCGCAAAACCCTACTCGCTGCGTCACTTGCGACCGTTATGTTTGCAAGCCCGGTTATGGCTCAGGACGCTGCACCGGCCGAAGACCAGGTTCTGGCAACCGTCAATGGCGAGGAAATCCTGGAATCCGAAGTGCGCGCGACGCAACAGGGCCTGCCCCAACAGTATCGCCAGCTCCCGTTTGAAATGCTCAAGCCGATGCTTGTCGACCGCGAAATCAATCAGCGCCTGCTGATGCTTGCCGGTCAGGACGCGGGTCTTGCCGACGACGAAGAGGTCAAGAAACAGCTCGCAGCCCTTGAGCGCCGTATCGTTGCCGAAACCTATCTTGAGCGCGCAATCGAAGAGAAAGTCACCGACGACGCGATCAAGGCCCATTACGACGAATTCATCAAAACCAACGAGCCGGAGCCGCAGGTTCACGCGCGTCATATCCTTCTGGAAAACGAAGAAGACGCCAAAGCCGTGATTGCCGAACTTGATGACGGTGCCGATTTCGTCGAACTCGCCAAGGAAAAATCAACCGGCCCGTCCGCTCCGAATGGCGGCGATCTTGGTTTCTTTAACAAGGGCGACATGGTCGCACCGTTCGCCGAGGCAGCCTTCTCGATGGAGCCGGGCACCTATAGCAAAGAACCGGTTCAGACCCAGTTCGGCTGGCACGTGATCCTGGTCGAAGAGAAAAAGGACGGTGTACAACCGAGCCTTGAAGAAATCCGTCAGCAGATGGAAGCCGAAGTGACCCAACAGGCCGTTCAGGACCTGATTGAGGAACTCCGATCCGATGCCGAGGTGGTGAACAACACCGAAGCCCCGGCCGCAGACGACAGCGCAGAAACCCCGAAAAACTAAGCCGTACGGCTTAAACGGTTTCAAAGCTGGGATCCAGAACGGGGTGGGCCATCGGGCTTCACCCCGTTCTTTTATCATCCAACCGTTCCAAATGCGCTACCTTTGAATTAATGGCTTGATCACGTTCAACGAAGGAAATTGAACAGATGGTTGCGACTTCGCTTTCTCCGCTGGCTCCGGCCGGTTTTCCCGATCTTCCGGCAATTTCCGGTGTCAAACTGCATACCGTAACCCTTGGCATCCGATACAAGGGCCGCCCCGATGTCCTTCTGGCCGAACTGGAACCGGGCACGCAGGTCGCGGGTGTCTTCACCACCTCGACCACGGCATCGGCTGCGGTTCGCTGGGGACGCGAAGCACTCAAGGGCGGCACCGGTCGCGCATTCTTTGTCAATGCCGGCAACTCGGTTGCCTTCACCGGCAAGGCAGGCGAAAAATTCGTCGCCGACAAAGTCGAAGCCGCCGCAAAGGCACTGGGTTGCGGCAAGACCGAAATCTTCACCGCCTCCACCGGTGTGATCGGCGAACCAACCACTGCAAACCGCATTACCGATGCCCTGCCCGACCTTCTGGCGAACCAATCCGGCTGGCTTGATGCCGCCAAGGCGATCATGACCACCGATACCTTCCCCAAGGGTGCATCGGCCACCGCCACCATCCATGGTGCCAAGGTCACGATTGCCGGTTTTGCAAAGGGTTCAGGCATGATCGAGCCGAACATGGCCACCATGCTGGGCTTCATCTTTACCGATGCCGCCGTGCCCCATGACCTGCTTCAGGCGCTGCTGGCCGATTGCACAAACAGGTCGTTCAATGCGATCACGGTCGATAGCGATACCTCGACGTCTGATACCGTCCTTCTGGCGGCAACCGGCAAGGCGGGCAATGCTGCCGTCACCGGTATTGATGATCCGGCACTGGCCGGTTTCAGAACTGCCCTTGAAGACGTGATGCGTGATCTGGCCCATCAGGTGGTCCGCGACGGCGAAGGTGCTTCGAAATTCATCACCGTCAATGTCACTGGCGCCATCAGCGAAAAAGAAGCCAAAATCACCGCCAAGGCGATTGCAAACTCCCCGCTGGTCAAAACCGCGATTGCCGGTGAAGACGCCAACTGGGGCCGTATCGTCATGGCGGTCGGCAAATGCGGCGTTCAGGCTGACCCGAACAAACTGACCGTTTCAATCGGCGGCATCGTTCTTGCGAAAAACGGTGAACGCGTTGCCGACTATGACGAAGCCCCGGTCGCAGCCCATATCAAGGGCCAGTATATCGAGATCGACGTCGATCTCGGCTTTGGCGATGGCAAGGCCACCGTCTGGACCTGCGATCTGACGCATGGCTATATCTCGATCAATGCCGATTATCGCAGCTGATTGATCCAAACAGCCTGAATAAATCAAAGCCGCCTTTCACCTGAAGGCGGCTTTTTGCTGTCCGGCTCAGAGCGGTCTCCCATTCCGTCAGGACCGCCTCGAAATACCCGGCACCGCAACATCTCGGCGCATTCATCGGCTTATCCATGACGTGTAAAATTTTTTGATCACAACTTTAATTAATTGCAGCCCGATACCTTTGATCTCGCGGACAGAATCACCAAATCCATAGTCAGTTCTCGTGGCATGGACCTGTTTTATGCACAACATCCTGTTCGTTGATGACGATGAAAACATCCTGAACGGCCTGCGGCGGCGGTTGCGCGGCATGCGTCCGGACTGGCACATGGTTTTTGCCACCAGTGCGGCTGCCGCCATTGAACTTGCCAGTCACGAAGAATTCGATGTGGTCGTATCAGATATGCGGATGCCCGGCATGGACGGGGCAACACTGCTTGGCACCCTGCAAAAATCCCATCCGCACGCCACCCGAATCATCCTGTCGGGCTTCGCCGAAGAAGAAGCCGTCCTGCGCACCGTCGGTCCCGCCCATCAATATCTTGCCAAGCCCTGCGAAGATGACGTTTTGGTCGAAACCATCGAAAATGCACTGGACCTCCGCAGTCTGCTCTCCCGTCCGGAATTGCGTTCGCTGGTTGCCAGCATCGATACGCTAAGCTCCCCGCCCGATACCTATCTTCGGCTGGTCAAGGCCCTCGAAGACCCGAAAATCTCGCAGGAACAGATCACCCAGATCGTTTCATCCGACATCGCGCTGACCGCCGAAGTCCTGAAACTGACCAACTCGGCCTATTTCGCCATCGCCCAGAAAATAAGTTCCGTTTCCCATGCCGTGCGGATGATCGGCACCGAAACGCTTAAGGCCCTGGCACTTTTCGTTGGCATTTTCCGCGGCTTTGACGGCCCCAAAAGCGAAGCCGACAATCTGCTGCGCCTTTGCCATCGCAGCCAGCAGATCGGCGTTACTGCCGCCCTGATTGCCGAATATGAAAAACTGCCGCGCGCCATCTGTCAGGCCGTCCCCTCAACCGGAATGCTCAGCCACGTCGGCAGTCTGATCCTTTATGCCAATCGCAACAAAGAAATGACCAAGGTGATTGCAAGGGTTGAAAAAGATCATATTCCCATCGAGCAGGCCGAAATCGAACAATTCGGCGCAGGTCATCCGGAAATCGGTGCCTATCTCTTGGGATTGTGGGGCTTCCCGGCCCCGGTGGTTCAGGCGGTTGCCTATCATCACCGCCCGATGGATACGCCCCATCGCGAAATGAATGTCCTGACCGCGATCTATGTCGCACAGGACCTCACACGACAGGTTGCCGCCAACGAAACCGGCAAGAAAGTCGAAAGCCATATCGACATGGATTACCTGGCGGGTATCGGCAAGGCCGACCAGCTTGATGAATGGCACAAGATCGCACGCGTTGTAGCCGACAAATATAAAACCCTGACCCAGTAAAGACCCGCGGCCATGGAAAAAAGCAAAGTCCTATTCGTCGACGATGACAGAAACCTGCTTCACGCCCTGCAGCGCAAAATGCGCCGCAAATTCGATTTCGAAATTGCGGTTGGCGGCGAGGAAGCCCTGCGTATCCTGATGGAAGACGGTCCCTTTGCCGTCTGCATCGCCGACATGCGCATGCCCGGCATGGATGGCATAAAACTCCTGACCGAAATCGGCCGGATCAGCCCCGATACCGTGCGCATGATGCTGACCGGCAATGCCGATCAGCACACCGCGGTCGAGGCCATCAATCGCGGCCAGATTTTCCGGTTCTTCAGCAAACCCTGCGATGACGAGGTCCTCGAACAGGGGATCAATGATGCCATTCGCCAGCATCACCTGATCACGGCGGAACGCGATCTGCTTGAACAGACACTGGCCGGCAGCGTCAAGGTTCTGACCGATGTTCTGGCACAGCTTAACCCCCTGATATTCGGGCGTTCCATGCGGGTGAAAGCATGGTGTGACATGATTGCGCGCGATATCGGCTACCCCCAGCCGTGGGAACTTGGCCTTGCCGCCCTGCTTGCCCCGATCGGCATGGTCTCCCTGCCGCCCGATACCCTTGCCCGTCTGGCAATGGGCAAAGTCCTGCAACCGCTTGAACGTGATCTGCTTCAACGCACGCCCGAGGTCGGCAAACAGTTGATTGCCAATATCCCGCGCCTGACCCATATCGGCGAAATTGTTTATCTGCAGTTCAAGAATTTCGACGGATCGGGCTTTCCGGTCGGCGACAACCCCAAGGGCAAGGATATCCCGCTTGGCGCGCGTGTGCTGCGCATCCTCAATGACCTTGCCGAACTCAGCACCAGCGACATGCCGCTCGCCCAGAATTTCGATGAATTGCAGGGACATCCGCACCGCTATGACCCCGAACTTCTGGGTCAGATATCCGACCTTCTTGCCATTGTTGACGATTCCTACGATATCGAAGCCCACCCCAAGGGACGTGAACAGGATGTCTATCTCAAGTCGCTGCGGGTACACGACTTTCTGATGACTGATATCGAAACCGTTGAAGGCCACATCCTGCTGACCCACGGCAATCACGTTTCCGAAGTCCAGTTGCAACGCCTGCGCGTATTCCAGCAGATCCACAAATTTCGTGAACCGATCCGTATTCGCCGCGGCGGCTCCCGCCCTTCGACCAATGACTGAATAACGGAAACGCGGGCATGACAGACAAGCGGCATAACGACGATCATCTCAAGGTCATTCACCCTGCCAGTGACTCGGCAGGGACCGACGATCTTCTTGATGCCATCAATCAGCTTGATGTCAGCCCCGAGGCTCTCAAGCAGATCCATGCCCTTCTGAACGAACAGAAGAAACGTGAAACCGAAGCCAATCAGCGACTGAAAACCATCCTGAACAGCGTGGTCGAAGGCATTCTGGTCATTGATGGTGCGGGGATGATCTGTGACTGCAACGAGTCCGCCCTTAACCTTCTGCGCGGCACGATGACCGATATGCTCGGCCTGTCGGTCGACGCCCTTTTTGTCGACCGCAAATCGACGGTGCGCCACAAACTGCTGAACCGCTGCATCAATATCAGCAGCGGCACGCTACGCTATGACTATACCGAAACCATGGGTCAACGCCTTGATGGTGATACCTTCCCGATGGAAATCACCGTAAGCCCCGCCAACTTTACCGGCGAAATGAGCTACCTGTATATTTTCCGCGATATCACGCGCCGCAAACAGGCCGAAGAATCGCAGCAAAAACTCGAAGGTGAACTGCGCGAAGCCTTGAAACTCGAAGCCATCGGCCATCTGGCGGGCGGGATCGCGCATGAAATCAACACGCCCAGCCAGTATATCCGCGACAACCTGAAATTCCTCAATGACGGCTACGGGGCGCTGTCGCGCATTCTGGGGCTGGCGCTGCAAACGCTCTGGCAAAATCGTGATCGTTTGCCGGAAAACACCTTCAACAATTTTGCCCGCAAAATGCGCGATGCCGATCTGGAATTCCTGCTCGATGAAATACCGCACGCCACCCAGCAATCCCTTGACGGCATCAATCAGGTGGCCCGCATTGTCCTGTCGATGAAGGAATTTTCCCATCCGGGCGGGGCGGAAAAAACCGCGACCGATATCAATCGCGTCCTGTCAAACGTCACCGTGATTTCGCGTAACGAATGGAAACATTATGCGCAACTGGTCGAAAATTACGAACCGGAACTGCCGCATATCCCGTGCCATATCAACGAGATCAATCAGGTATTTCTCAACCTGATCGTCAATGCCGCGCAGGCAATCGACGCCGCTGGTCGATCCCCCGAAGAAGGCGAGATCAAAATCAAAACCACCTTTCTTGATGACAGTGTCCTGATCAGCATTTCCGATAACGGGACCGGCATCGCCAAGGAAAACCGGTCCAAAATCTTCAACCCGTTTTTCACCACCAAGGAAGTCGGCAAAGGCACCGGTCAGGGCCTTGCCATCACCCATGACATCGTCCAGATCAAGCATGGCGGGCGCATCTGGTTTGAAACCGAAATGGGCAAAGGCACAACCTTCCACGTCCTCCTCCCGGCCGAGGATCGGACAGGCAAACCCGATACGGTCAAAAAGGCTCCCGATAAAAAGAAGAAAACCGCCTAGGATCCCGATGTATCGCGACATCTTTGAATATATTGGATTTAACAGAACTGTTTCATAAGTTAGGGTCAGGCTTCTGAAAACCTCATCGGTGAAAACCCAATCCGGAGACCAATATGGCGTCGCGCCCGACCGTTCATGACGTTGCCCGCGAAGCCGGGGTTAGTCTTGCCACCGTTGACAGAGTTTTAAATGCCCGAAGCGGCGTGCGGCCGATCACTGCGCGCAAGGTCGAAGAAGCCATGGCAAAATTGCGATATGAACGCGATATCGCCGCCGCCAACCTTTCTAAAAAACGCTTTTACCGGTTCTGCTTTATCCTGCCCAAGGGCCCCAACACCTTCATGCGCGGTCTGGAACAGGAAGTTGGCAAGATTGCCGAACACGGGCCGCTTGATCGCATAGAAATCGAAACCATCATGGTCCGGGCCTTCGATGGCGTTGCCCTGGCAGAGGTGCTTGACGCCGTCGGACATCAGAAATTCGACGGTATTGCCGTTGTCGCCACGGAATCGCAAGCCGTGCATCAGGCCATAGAGGGATTGCGGGAACGCAATATCCATGTCGTGACCCTGGTCAGTGACCATCCGACATCCCGACGCGAACATTTCATCGGGATTGATAACGAAGTCGCCGGGCGGACTGCCGCCGGATTGCTTGGCCGTTTCTGCCATGCGCCATCGGGGAAAATCGCGGTCATAGCAGGCTCGATGCTGCTGCGCGACCATATGGAACGGCGCAATGGCTTTGAACGGATCATCCGCAACGAGTATCCGCATTTCTCGATCCTGCCTGCGATCGAAGGTCTTGATAACTCAGACCGGGTAGAGCTTTTGCTGCGTGAAATGCTCGAACAAAATCCCGATATTGTCGCACTATACAGCCTGGGGGCGGGCAATCGTGGCGTTATCCGCGCTCTTGAAAAAACCGATAAGGCCGGAAAAATCCCGGTGGTCGCCCACGAACTGACCGAACATACCCGGACCGCCTTGCAAAACGGCATCTTTGACGCCGTCATCAATCAGGACCCCGGCCACGAAGCCAGAAGTGCCGTGCGTGTGCTAAAGGCACTGGTTGACGGCCGTCCGTTCCTGAATGCGCAGGAACGCATCCGCATCGATATTTTCATGCGTGACAACCTCCCCTAGAACAAAATCTGAAACAGGCACTTTTAAATTCCTCTCTTTTGAGGTACGTTCATCAAAGACGTACGTACCTCAGGAAAGCAGCTGAATTTCGTCTCGTCCTAAAATACATCAACAAAAGGTTGCAAAAGCAGCCCCCGGGAGGAACCAATGAAACACATGCTTGGCGCTGTCGGCATTGCCGTATGCAGTCTGTGCACCGTTGCCGCACAGGCGGACACTACCATCAATATTCTGCGCGTCGAAACCGGCGATCCGGCCCAGAAGGCATATCTGTCGACTATCGGCAAAGATTACGAAGCCAGCCATCCCGGCGTGAAAGTCAATTTCGAATATCTCGCCAACGAAGCCTATAAAAGCAAACTGCCGACCCTGCTGCAATCCGATGCTGCCCCCGATATTTTCTATAGCTGGGGCGGTCAGACATTGGCAGATCAGGCAAAGGCCGGCTTCCTCAAAGACATCTCCGGCCTGCTAAACAGCGATTTCCTTGATACCGTTCCCAAATCTGCGGTTAACGCCTATTCGGTCGAGGACAAGATTTACGGCCTGCCAATCTATGCGACCGAGGTTGTCTTCTGGGTCAATAAAGACCTGACCGCCAAGGCTGGTGTCGATCACACCCAGATCAAAACGTGGGATGATTTCCTTAAAGCGGTTCAGAAAATCAAGGATGCCGGCATCACCCCGATTGTCGCCGGTGGCAAGGATAAATGGCCGCTGCATTTCTATTGGGCCTATCTTGCGCTGCGCTATGGCGGGGCAGATGCGATTAACGAAGCCATGCAGGATGACGGCGAGAATTTCGAGTCAGAGCCTTTCGTCAATGCGGGCCGGACCTTCCAGGAACTGGTCAAGCTTGAACCCTTCCAGTCGGGCATGATGGGCACAAGCTATGAACAGGCCAGCGGCATGTTCGGCGATGGCGCGGCCGCTTTCCACCTGATGGGGGACTGGGATTACCTTCCGTCGCGTGCGCGTTCCCAAAGTGGCAAGGGCCTGTCTGATGAACAGCTGGCGATCATGCCATTCCCGATGATCGATGGCGACGAAGCCGGTGCCGATGCAACATTCGGCGGCATCAATGGCTGGGCGGTTTCCCATAATGCACCTGACGAGGCTGCTGATTTCCTGCAGCACATGATCAGCGCCAAATATCAGCGCGAAGCCGCCAAGGCCGGGATCTTCATCCCGATCGTCAAGGGAAGCGACGACGCGATCAATAACCCCTTCTTCAAACAGGTCGCCCGCGATCTGTCGGAAACTTCCTATCACCAGATATTCCTTGACCAGTATCTCGGTGCGTCCGTCGGCGCCACGGTGAATGATATTTCCGCCGATCTGGCCCAGGAAGTCATCACCCCCGAAGAAGCCGCCGCCCAGATTCAGGAAGCCTGGGACTTCCAGTAATTCCTGGCCCTGTATTCGGGGGCGTCTGGCTCAACCCGATTTCGGGTTGGGCAACGCCCCCGCCTTCTCCACTGATACCTGCTTCGGAGGCGGCCCATGCCGACCATCCCCCACGCCCCGCCGCACCTTTCGCTGGCCCAGCGCACAAAAAACGTCCTGACCAATGGCAAATTCGCGGCGCTTGTCTTGCTGCTGCCGCCTGCCCTGATCCTGTTCAGCCTGTTTGTCATCCTGCCCCTGCTTCAGTCGGGCTATTTCGCGTTTTTTAACTGGAACGGATATGGCGAACCGACCGACTATGTCGGACTGAAGAATTTCGAACAGATGATGGGGCATTCCGTGTTCCATTCGGCGATCTGGAACACGATCAAGATCGTTCTGGTATCGCTTCTGGTCCAGATGCCGCTCGCCCTGTTTCTGGCCCTTCTGATCTATAAAAAAACACCCACCAATGCCCTGTTTCGGCTGATCTTCTTTGTGCCCTACATTCTTGCCGAAGTCGCCGCCGGCCTGATCTGGAGCTTCGTTTTCGACGGCCATTATGGTGTCACCGCATCGGTTGGGGGTGCCTTCGGGCTCGAACCCTTCTTCATTCTGGCGGATCGCGACTGGGCTTTTGTCGCGGTGATGACCGTGATCGTCTGGAAATATTTCGGCTTCCACATGATGATCTATATCGCCGCCCTGCAAGGCGTGCCCCGCGATCTGATCGAAGCCGCCCGCATCGAAGGCGCAAAACCGTTTGATATCGTGCGCTATGTGCAAATCCCGCTGATCAAGCCCGCCATCATCGTCAGCGCCTTTTTCGCCATTATCGGCGCGCTTCAGGTCTTTGACGTGATCATCCCGCTGACCAATGGTGGCCCGTCCAACACCAGCCACACCATTGTGACCTATCTCTACACCTTCGGGCTGACACGTCTGCGCATCGGTTTTGGCAGTGCCATCGGGGTTATCCTGTTCATCACCGCGGTTGCCGTTGCCATTTTCTATCAACGTGCCGCCATGTCGCCGGGAAAAAAGCCATGACAAGCAAATCCTTCCTGCGCAATCTTCTGCGCGTCACCATACTGTGCGTCATCGCCAGCTTCGTCATCGCACCCCTGCTTGCCACCGCTCTTGGCGGCTTTAAAACCAATGCCGAAATCCGCACCAGCGCCTTTGGCCTGCCCGAAAGCTGGAATTTCGAATTCTATAACGCCATCGCGTCCGATCCGGCTTTCTGGCGCTATCTGGGCAATTCGCTGCTGATTTCGGTTTCGGCGGTGATCCTGACCCTTCTAGTCGGGGCGGCGGCGGCCTATGTGTTTGCGCAAATCCGCTTCTTCGGATCGCGAATGCTGTTTTCCTATCTGCTGCTGGGCCTGATGTTCCCGTTTGCAACCGCCATCCTGCCGCTGTTCATTCAGGTGCGCGATATCGGCCTTCTGGATTCCTACTGGTCGGTCATTCTGCCGCAAACCGCATTCGGTCTGTCATTGGCAATTCTGCTTTTCCGCACCTTCTTCGAACAGCTCCCGCGTGAACTGTTCGAAGCCGCCTATGTCGATGGCTGTGGCTATATCCGGTTTTTCTGGCGGTTCACCCTGCCACTTTCCACACCGATCCTCGCCACCGTTGGCGTCTTCGTCTTCGTCCAGAGCTGGAACAACTTCCTGCTGCCTCTGGTCATGCTCAATTCGCGTGAAGCCTTCACATGGCCGCTTGGCATGATGCAGTTCCGCGGTGAATTCGTCACCGAATGGAACCGCACACTGACCTTCGTCACCCTGACGATCATGCCCGCCATCGTGTTCTTCCTCGCTGCCCAGAAATATATCGTAGCCGGCCTGACCGGTGGTGCTGTCAAAGGTTGATGCCATGTCTGCTGAAATGATCAAGAACCCCATCCTGCCCGGTTTCAACCCGGACCCGTCGATCTGCCGTGTGGGCGATGATTATTACATCGCAACATCGACCTTCGAATGGTTCCCCGGTGTGCAAATTCACCATTCCCGCGATCTGGTGAACTGGAAACTGATATCGCGTCCGCTTGATCGCAAATCGCAACTCGATATGCGCGGCAACCCGGATTCCGGTGGCATCTGGGCGCCCTGCCTGACCAATGCCGACGGTCTGTTCTGGCTGATTTATACCGACGTCAAACGCAAGGACGGGGCCTTCAAGGATACGCCAAACTATCTTGTGACCGCCCCCGCCATTGATGGCCCGTGGTCTGATCCGATCTATCTCAATGCATCGGGTTTTGACCCGTCGCTGTTCCATGACGAGGACGGCCGCAAATGGCTGATCAACATGATCTGGGATCATAATCAGGTGGTCGGTGAACGCTTTGTCGGTATCGCCCTTCAGGAATACGACACCACCGAACAGAAACTTGTCGGCCCGATCCGCAACATCTATCGCGGCACCGATCACCTGTTTACCGAAGGTCCGCATCTTTATCGTCGCGATGGCTATTACTATCTGCTCGTGGCCGAAGGCGGCACTGGCTATAACCACGCCGTGACCGTCGCCCGGTCACGTGAACTGACCGGCCCGTATGAAACCGATCCGGCCAAACATATCCTGACGTCCAAGGACAATCCCGAAAACCCGCTGCAACGTGCGGGCCATGCCGATATTGTCGAAACGCAGAATGGTGAATTTTATATGGTGCATCTGTGCAGCCGTCCGCTGCCCGGCACCAAAAGATCACCACTGGGCCGCGAAACCGCGATCCAGAAACTTGTTTGGGAAAAAGGCGAATGGCCCCGTCTGGCCAATGGCACCAACCAGCCTGACCTGACGGTCCCGGCCCCCGATCTTGAACCCCATCCGTTCGAAGCCGAACCGTCGCGTATTGATTTCACACCGGGCGACCTGCCTGCCATGTTCCAATGGCTGCGTACCCCCGAACCCGAACGTCTGTTTTCGCTTGGCGAACGGCCGGGACATCTGCGCCTGTTCGGGCGTCAGGCACCCGGGGGCGCATTCGAACATTCCCTTGTGGCCCGTCGCCAGACCGACATCAGTTACAGTGCCGAAACCGTTGTTGAATTTACCCCGCTGGACTTCCAGCAGATGGCGGGCCTGATGGCGTGGTATAACCGGTTCCAGTATCACTATCTCGCTGTCACCGCCGACGAAGACGGCAACCGCAAGCTCAACATATATAGCTGCCCGGGCGATTTCCCCTATGCCCGGCTGACCTACCCGCTACCGGCGTCTGTCGACCTGCCCAAAGACGGTGTCATCCGCCTTGGCGTTGATGTGAACGGGCCGGAATTGCGGTTCCGCTATGCCCTGCCGGGTGGGGACTGGACCATGATTGATGCGGTCCTCGATCACACCGCCCTGTCTGACGAAGCCGGAAGCGGCGAAGGCACGAACTTCACCGGTGCCTTCATCGGCATGGCCGCCCACGACAATAGCGGCCGCGGCATTCACGCCGATTTTGCCCATTTCATCTATCAAGCCAACGGGGAACGCAACAATGGCTGACGTTCATCTCAGACATATCAATAAATGCTTCGGCCCCATCGAAGTCATCCCTGATATCGAACTCGAAATCCCGCATGGCTCCTTTACCGTTCTGGTCGGGCCATCGGGCTGCGGCAAATCGACCCTGCTTCGCATGATTGCGGGTCTGGAAAAACCGACATCCGGGGCGATTGAAATCGGCGGCACCGACGTCACCGGTTTCGAACCATCCGCACGCGGCATTTCGATGGTGTTCCAATCCTATGCCCTTTATCCGCATATGACGGTGGCACAAAATATCGATTTTGGCCTGCGTCTGATGAAAATGCCCGCCTCTGAACGTGAAGAACGGGTCAGGGATGCCGCCAAACGCCTGCATCTTGAACAATTGCTGGATCGCAAACCGTCCGAACTTTCCGGCGGGCAACGTCAACGCGTTGCCATCGGGCGGTCGATCGTGCGCAATCCCAAGGTATTCCTGTTCGATGAACCGCTTTCAAACCTGGATGCCGCCCTGCGGACCCAGATGCGTGTCGAACTGGCCGAACTGCACCAATCCATCGGTGCGACCATGGTTTATGTCACCCACGATCAGGTCGAAGCCATGACGCTTGCCGATCAGATCGTGGTGATGAATGCCGGTCGCATCGAACAGGTCGGACCGCCGATGGAACTTTACGACAATCCGCAAACCGAATTTGTCGCCGCCTTCATCGGGTCCCCGAAAATGAACCTGCTGCCCGGTCAGGCCATTGGCCGCGATGACATCAAATCGGTTGGCATCCGCCCCGAACATCTCGAAACCCATATGGAAAACGGCAAATGGGCCGCCAGGGTCGGGGTGATTGAAAATCTTGGCAGCGACACGGTCGTCTATATGGAAACCGATGATTTCGGGTCCGTTACCGTGCGCCTGCCCGGCCATCACCCCCTTCGTACCGGGGATCGTGTTTTCCTGACCCCGGATGAAAAGCACCTGCATCTGTTTGGCAAGGATGGCCGGAAAATCCACACCAAAGATGCACTTTCTGCGCCCGCCACCTGAACGGAAAAACGCGTTATGACAACATCATCACTTGGCGTTGGTATCATCGGATGCGGTGTAATCAGCGAAATATACCTTAAACGTGCCCAAACCTTCCCGCAGATCGACATCAAGGCCGTCGCCGATCTGAACCCGAATGCGGCGCGCATCCGCGCCGAGGCATTCAACGTCGAAGCCCTGACAGTCGATGCCCTTCTGGCCCGCGATGACATTGATATCATCCTGAACCTGACGATCCCGGCCGCTCATATGGATGTCAGCATGGCTGCGGTAAATGCCGGCAAACATGTCTATTCCGAAAAACCGCTAACCGGCACAGTCGCCGATGCCCGCGCCCTGCTCTCGCTCGCGGCCCAAAAAGGTGTTCGCGTCGGCTGCGCGCCCGATACCTTCCTTGGCGGCAGCCACCAGACCGCACGCGCCCTGATTGATCGGGGCAAAATCGGCACTCCCCTGGCCGGGACGGCTACCTTGATGCTGCCCGGTCACGAACGCTGGCATCCCAACCCGGATTTCTACTATGTGCGGGATGGCGGCGGTCCGCTGCTTGATATGGGGCCTTATTACATCACCGCGATGGTCAATATGCTGGGTCCGGTATCGCGTGTTTCGGGCATGGGGCGAAGCAGTCGCACCACCCGCGTCATTGAATCCGGCCCCCGCAAGGGGCAGGAAATTCCCGTCACCACGCCAACCCATATTACCGGTGTCATGGAATTCACCAGCGGCGCACTGGTTCAGATCACCACCAGTTTTGATGTCGAGGCACATCGCCACACCCCGCTTGAAGTCTATGGCAGCGAAGGCTCCCTGCTTGTACCCGATCCCAACCGCTTTGATGGCACCGTCGCACTCTATCGCCGTGGCGAGGACTGGCAGGACATGCCAATGACGCATGGCTATGGCGATGACAATTATCGCGGGATCGGCATCGCCGATATGGCCAATGCCATTCTCAATAATCGTCCGCACCGTGCCAGTGGCAAACTCGCCCTGCATGTTCTTGACGTGATGGAAAGCCTTCTGACCGCCACCCTCGAACAACGCACCATCGCCATCCAAAGCCATTGTGACCGACCCGACGGGCTCGCACCAAACCTGTCCGTCGGCCAAATTCACGCATAAAGGATAAATCCATGCCCCAGAAATCAGCCCTCATCTTCTACGGCGGATGGGAAGGACACGAACCCGAAGCCTGCGCCAAAGTTATCGACACCATGCTGCGCAACGAAAACTTCAACACCGAACGGGTCGAAGGCACAGACTGCCTTGCACGCGAAGACCTTGATCGGTTTGATCTGATTGTGCCTCTCTGCACCCAGACGAGTGTTGAAAAGGATGCGCTCGACAATCTGGTTGCCGCCATTGCTGCCGGAACCGGGCTTGGCGGTTTTCATGGTGGCATGGGTGATACGTTCCGTATGGAACCGGCCTATCAATTCATGGTCGGCGGGCAATGGGTCGCCCATCCGGGCAATATCATTGATTACCGCGTCAACATTACCAAACCCGATGATCCCGTTGTCGAAGGTATCGGCGATTTCGATTACCATTCCGAACAATATTACATGCATATCGACCCAGCGATTGATGTGCTGGCCGAAACCACCTTCACCGGCGAACATGCCGCGTGGATTGACGGGGTGAAAATGCCGGTGGTCTGGAAACACCGCTATGGCAAGGCACGGGTCTTTTTCTCGGCCCTTGGTCACGTTGCCGACGAATTCAAAGTGCCCCAGATGTACGAAATTGTCCGTCGCGGCCTGATGTGGGCGGCACGCTAAGCCCCGCCACCGCGCATTGACAAAGACCACACTCGAAAATCAACGGGTGTGGTCTTTGCATTTGATGACACTGTCAAAAAATCGCCTGCCTATCGCGGCGCAAACAGGATAATCCCCGCCCCAACCAAGCAGACCGCAACCCCGGTCATGTCCCATCGGTCGGGCATTTTACCCTCAACCAGCCACAACCAGCCCAGCGACGCGGCGATATAAATCCCGCCATAGGCCGCATAGGCCCGACCGGCAAAATCACTTTCAACCTTGGTCAGCAACCAGGCAAACGCGATCAGCGACAAAATACCCGGCACGATCCAAAGTGCGGATTTGCCAAGCCGAAGCCACGCCCAGAATGCAAAGCATCCGGCAATTTCGGCAATTGCTGCACCGGCATAGGCCGCAATGCTGTGCATCTTTCCCCCAAATCAGAATGCCGGGCGCAAATCCCCGGCATATTTGCCCGCCCAGTTGGTCAGAACCGGCGTCAGATATTGCTTGAGCGTCTCGGCACGGGCATCGTCAATCACGCCATGCTGGCGCAATATCGCCCCCATCGCAACCTCGGCCCCGCGCTGGGTGCCGTCATCGATCTTAAGCGCAACGCCAAGTCCCTGTTTGGGGAATGCTGCGCAATAAACGCCTTCGGCGCCGACCTTGACCAGCGCATCCTCGCCGCACACTTCCATGATCCCGGTGCAAAAACGCCCGGTGCCCGCCACCATGAACGGGGCTTGCGCACATCCCTTGCGGATGCGTTTGATCGCTTCAATACGTTTCGGTGCCAATCCGCTTGGATCAGCCATGCGCGCCATCGCAAGGCCAAGGTCACGCAACCGCATCCCGATCACCGGAATGCCGCATCCATCAATACCGCGTGGCGTGGACGACAGATCGCAATCGCCCATTTCTTCCAGAATTCTGATCAGGCGCTGCTGAACCGGATGGGCTTCCTCGATATAACCTTCGGGATCATCACCCAGATGCTGTGCGGTTGTCAGGAACCCGCAATGCTTGCCCGAACAATTGTTATGCGCCTTTGAAAGCTTTACATGATCCGACGCCTGCTTGATCGCCGCGTTCAGGCTCAATGAATAATGCGGCGCACAGGCCAGCGTATCAACCGACAACCCGATTTTTTCAAGCCATGCGGCAACGGTCTTGGCATGTTCTTCCTCGCCATTATGCGACGAACAGGCCAGCGCAATATGCTTGTCCTCTAGCCCGAAGGCATCCGCCGCCCCGCTTTCAACCAACGGGATCGCCAGCAACGGCTTGATCGCGGATCGCGGATACATCAACGCGTCAATATCGCCCCCTTCGGCAACCACGGTGCCATCGGCCTTCATCACGACATACCGCCCGCGATGGAAACTTTCGACCATCCCGCCACGCGTGGCTTCGACAAGGATCGGATTGGCAGCAATCTGGTTGGCAGAATTGGCAGGCATCTTGGGGCTCTCCATGACCGGGCGCATTCAGAACAGGATCAAACCTATGCCCGAAATTCCCCCTGAAAAGCAAGCATCACCCGTGATGCAGTGCAGCGCGATCACAATAAATCCGGCGGAACGTCAAATTTGGGCTTCCTTCTTTTCGAAGATGATCAACGAACCAAGGACCCAAAGATGAAACGCCTCTATTCCCTACTCCTCGGATTGGTTCTGACACTTCCCTTGGCCACCCCTGTTATGGCTCAGGATCACTGGACAGACCCGCAAGATGCCATCGGACAACTATGGTCCGGGCGTTCCCCGATTGGAAACGCTCAGAATTTCCCGGTCAATCAATGCGATAATTGGGGTGCCTTGCCCCCAGCCGTACAGGGCGTCTCGACCCAGACCCTATCCGGGCTCGTGGTACCGTCGGTCAGTGCAACACGCGCCGTTGTCACCAACGGCCTGCGCCAAATGGCGCAATCACTGCACGCCTACAATGTCGCGCAGGTGGCGATCGGAAATTTCTATCCCGCTGCCGTTAATGGGCCTTTCGCGATGGGGCCTGCCTATTGGCAGGGGGCGGTTCGCTCACCACATGGCAACGCCGTTGATCACCTTCCCCGGATCGCCTTGGGCGGATTAAATACCGCCGCTTGTCCCAACTACGCAGGCAACCCGAACCAGCAACAGACAATGGATGCACTTGATAACCTGGCTGGCATCTCAAACAGCCAACGCTGGCATTGCGTTGCGCATCGTTTCTCTGTTGTCGGCGGTGTTGCAGTCCCGCTGACCGGCTATATCGAGTTTACCCAACAAGAATATCCGGCCGATAACCAATATGCCTATGCCAACTCGGATGGCCGGATTGTCTACGACTACGTAAACAACCTCGTCTATTTCACCCCGGCCCATTATCGCCAATGGAAAAAGGCCGATTTTGCGCAGGACATGACCGGCAATTATGGATGCACCCCGGGTGGCACCTGCTGCGATCCATTCTTCAAGATTGTGCCGTGATTTTGCGCAGCCAGTCCCGAGGAACTTCTCGGTAATTGCAATCACGCTTCAGGACGCTGTCGGCCAGGTGGAAAGCGCCTGGTCGATAACGCGTTCCAGCCTTTCACGGCTGAAACCGGCCTTGGCCTGTACGGCCATGCCATGCAGGATCGCCAGAACGAATAACGCAAGCCCTTCGGGGTCGGCTGTTTCGGGTAAATCGCCCTCGGCCTTTGCTCTTTCAAACCGCTGGCGAAGCTGCGCCTCGCCCACCGCACGGGCATCAATCAATGCCTGTCGCACCGGTTCCGCATCATCCGATCCGGCAAGAACCCCGTGAATGCCAAGGCAGCCGGTATGATCAGGGTAACGCGTATTCAGATCCGCCGCCTGATACAGGATATGTGCTGCAACTTCGCGGGCCGTCGGCAGGTCGAGTGCCACCGGAATATAATCAAGATAATGCGTGTAATAACGGTCCAGCGCCTTGCGAAACAGGGCTTCCTTGTTGCCAAACGCGGAATAAAGGGCGGGCCGTTCGACGCCGGTTGCTTCTGTCAGATCGGCATAGGACGCGCCTTCGTAACCCTTGCGCCAGAAAACACAAAGTGCCGCGTCGAGTGCCTTTTCCACATCAAATTCGCGATGACGTCCCATCAGTCCAATCCTGCCTTTTCATAATGACCGTTACTAAACCACTTGACAGCACATGTCCAGTTTTCATAATGATCGTTATAGTAACAATCGTTATGAAATGTGCTGCCGCCATCTTGGCCGACCAGTACGGATCACACACAGAAAGGATTAATCATGACCGCAACTCTTAGCGGCAAAGTCGCCCTCATCACGGGCGGGTCGCGTGGCCTTGGGGCTGTCACTGCCGAAAAGCTTGCCGATCTTGGCGCAAACATCGCCATCAGCTACGCCTCTTCTGCTGACAAGGCACATGCCGTCGTCGAAAAACTCAAATCCAAGGGTGTTCGTGCTATTGCAAGCAAAAGCGATCAGTCGGATCTGGCCTCTGCCAAACCATTGATCGATGCGGTGATTGCCGAATTCGGCAGGCTCGACATTCTTGTGAATAATGCCGGAATCGCCATTCAGGGGCAGCTGGTGGATGATCCCGAACTTCATGGCGGAAGATATAATAGCCAATGGCAGGTCAATGTCATGGGCACGATCGCCAATACCCGTGCGGCTGCACCCAAACTTTCTGACGGTGGCCGGATCATCTTTATCGGCTCCCTGCTTGGCAGCTACGTTCCCTTCGCCGGTGCCGCCGACTATGCCGGGACCAAAGCCGCTCTTGTCGGCTATGCCAAGGGCGTTGCCCGTGATCTTGGCGGTCGCAACATCACGGTCAATGTCATTCAGCCCGGCGTGATGCCAACCGACATGGCCACAGAAGTCCTTGGCGACAGCGTGCCCGATGCGCTTCTTGACATGCACCCGATCCGCCGGATCGCGACACTCGACGAAGTCGCCGAAACCATCGCCTTCTTTGCCGGACCGCATGCCGGTTACATCACCGGCGAAACCATCAATGTCGCCGGTGGCATCGGAACCTGACGATCACCCGATGCGGGCGGGCAAATGCCCCCCTCAGCAGCCGCTATCCATCGCCTGCCCGCATCACCTTTAAGTCAAATCCAAAGGTAAATCTCCATGACAACCATCGGCATCATTGGCGCTGGCGAAGTCGGCAGCCATATCGCACGCGCCGCCATTGCAAACGGCTATGACGTCGTGATTGCCAATTCACGGGGCCCGGAAACATTAAACGATCTCGTGGCGGAACTCGGCCCCTCGGCACGTGCGGCAACCGCCGCCGATGCGGCCAGGGCCGGGGATTTCGTTGTCATTGCCGTGCCACTGAAACCCGTCAATGACATGCCGGTTAACGAACTTGCCGGGAAGGTCGTGATCGACACGAACAATTACATGATCTGGCGTGACGGCAACTTCCCGGTCGTTGATCGGGGTGAAAAAACCGTTCATGAACTTCGGCAGGAACATCTGCCCACCTCGAAGGTGGTCAAGGCTTTCACCCATATTCAGGCCCCCCGGATTCTATCCTTTGCCAGACCGGCCGGTGCGCCTGACAGAATTGGCCTGTCGGCTTCAAGCAACTATCCCGAAGCCGTTGAAATCGTCACCCGGCTTTATGATCAGTTCGGCTTCGATACCGTTGATAACAGCCCACTTTGCGAATCATGGCGCACCGCCCCCGGTCAACCGGCATGGAAGAACAGTGATTATCAAACCCGCGACGAACTGATCGCCAACCTTGCCCGGGCAAAACGCATCACACCGCAATAAACCCGCCGCAACGCAAGGAAATCCGCCTAGCTACTTGCACCCTTAAACCGACGCCAATATCGGAATGGCCGTCTGGTTCTTGTATTCCTTAAGCACAAGGCTTGACTGCACATCACGCACATTGGGCATGGATAACAGCTTGTGCGTCACGAAATCCCCAAAACTTTCAATATCGCGCGCCAGGGCCACCAGAAGGAAATCTTGCCGCCCGGTCATCGCCCAGCAGGACATGATCTGCGGCAGGTCGTTCATCGCCTTGGCGAAATCCTCTGCCCCTTCTTCGGTGTGGCGTTGCAGTCGGACCTGAATGGTCGCCAGCACGCCAAGCCCTACCTTCTTGCGATCCAGCAACGCGACCGTCTGACGGATGATGCCCGATGCCTCAAGCTGCTTGACCCGGCGCAGGCAGGGCGAAGGCGACATGCCGACCTTTTCGGCCAGCTGCACATTGCTGATCGATGCGTCGCGCTGAAGGATTTGCAGGATTTTGATGTCGGTTGGGCTTAGCAGCATCTCGGTCATTTTTCGCCCCGAAACTTGTTTATACGGTCACATCTGATCAACCATAACGCATTTTGACCACGACATCGCGCGAAAATGACATTTGAATTGATGTAAAATGGCCCATGCAGAAAGTCTCATCAGGGAGCAAACGAGGACCGTCATGAACCAGAACAAAAATCTGCGCGGCGATTACAGCCACATCAATGATGACTACACCGTGGCCCAGGACTGGGCATCCTATTCCGGGGCCGAACACGACCTCTGGCGCAAACTTTATGCCCGCCAGAAGGCGATCCTGCCGGGCTATGCCGCCCCCGATTACATCCGCAATCTTGAAAAACTTGATGCTGCCGATGGCATTCCGCATTTCGGTCGGGTCAGTGAAAAGCTTCATGCTGCCACCGGCTGGCACCTTGTCGCCGTGCCGGGGCTGGTACCCGATGATGTGTTTTTCGATCATCTTGCCAACCGGCGCTTTCCGGTCACCGTCTGGCTGCGCAAGCCAGAGGAAATCGACTATCTCGTCGAGCCCGACATCTTCCATGACTTCTTTGGTCATGTGCCGATGCTTTATGATCCGGTCTTTGCCGATTATCTGGCGGCCTATGGTGCCAAGGGGCCCGAGGCGATTGCCAAAGGCGGGCTCAAGAAACTTGCACGGATGTATTGGTACATGGTCGAGTTTGGCCTGATCATGACCGACCATGGATTGCGCGCCTATGGCGCGGGCATGCTGTCATCGCAAACGGAAACCATCTATTCCGTGTCTGATCCAACCCCCAACCGGGTGGCATTTGACCTCGAACGGGTGATGGCAACCGACTATGCGATTGATGATTTCCAGAAAACCTATTTCGTGCTGACCGACTATCAGCAGCTTTTCGATGCAATGGATACCGATTTTGCGGCCATCTATGATCGCCTCGCCCAGCGTCCAACCATCGATCCGTCGACCACACTTGCCAGTGATCGACTTTATCATGTCCACGGGGACGAGGATCACACGATCGCCATGCCATCAGGTGATCCGGCACAGCTGCGCCACGCCTGAGACGGCATTTGCTATTATGATATGAGCAATATGAAAAATCGGGTCGAACGGCATTTTTTGCCAAAAGACCCGATTTTTTGATTATTCACTAAAAATGAAAAATGCAGGCGATTGCCAAAAATAACTCAGCAATGGCTCATGGATTTATCGAGCGCCCGGTTAAGCTGCTCGATCACCACCATCGGGCTTGCATCCTTGCTGATAAAATCTGCCGCGCCAAGGGCATCGGCCTGGGCCCGCGTATCGGCATCATAATGGGCCGAGAAGAACAGAACCGGCACCTCGACCGCGTTCGGGAAGCGGCGGCGAATCTCGCAAAAGGCTTCAAACCCGCTCATGCCGGGCATCTCAAGATCCAGAATAATCGCGCGCGGATAAAGACCGTCCAGCTGGTCGATCAGATCGTCGGCACAGTCAAACCCTGCCACGTCATACCCGGCACGGCGCAAAACGGTTTCAAGGGCCGCTTTGGCGCTGGGGCTGTCGTCGGCAAACGCAACCAGACCATCATGTATCGGTCGGGGCGGCACGGCGCTGAGCGCATTCATGGATGGCAATACTCCGAGATTTGGGACAGCCCCAATCTGGCAGATGAAAATGTCAAATTGGTTAAACCCCGCATTTTTTCCCAGAAACCATCACAATCCGGCCAAAGTATAATGGCAGCGACACGCCATAATTATGCTTCCACTGATCCCACCCTTGGCAGAAAACAACCATTTTTCAGGATGATAACGTTACGGAATACTGATGGATGGTCGGAATATTGACCTAAATAGGTATTTCCATGCCTATTTACGTAATTATGGGCGGGTGCTATAAACACCGCCATGTCGCAGATGCGATATGGAAACATTCTTTCGGGAATTCGGTACGATCCGGCGCAAGCCCGCGATCAAGGCCGAAGCTGCCCTCGCAACTGTAAATGCACCGTTTTGGCGGTGCACAAGCCAGATACCGAAAGATGGCTCTGTTTCTGCCGGACCGGGCGGGGTGTACCGGACGGAGGGAATCCGTTGTAAAATAGAATCGGCCCAGATCCGAAAGATCCGACCGCGACCGGGAGAGAGCATGACAGACCCGTTAAAGCTGGCCTCAGAGTTTCCAGCCGCAGATTATGCGAGCTGGCGTCAACTGGCGGAAGCCGGGCTTAAAGGTGCATCCTTTGACAGGAAACTGGTCACAAGGATGCTTGACGGCTTCAACATCCAGCCGCTTTACACCAACGATGATCAGGATGATGCCACCCGCCTGATCCATCAGGTCCTGTGTGCCACGGTCGATGCCGAAGATGCCGCCAGCGGCTGGGATATTCGACAGCTTCATGCCCATCCCGATCCCAAGTCGGTCAATGCCGCGATTCTCGACGATCTTGAAAACGGCGCAACGTCGGTTCTGTTGCGTCTGGATGCCGCCGCACGCGCGGGCGCGGATATTACATCAGGCAACGCGGGCATTGATGGCATTGCCATTCACTGCCTTGCCGATCTCGATGCCACACTTGACGATGTCTATACCAACCTTGCCACCGTCGCACTTGATGCCGGTGCCGCCGCCATCCCGGCCGCCGCCATTCTGGCCGCACGCCTTGAAAAGGATACAGAAAACAGCACCGACGCGGATGACGATTTTGCAAGCGACGCCGCCCCGGCCTTTAACATCGATCCGATTGGCACATTGGCCGCAACAGGCAGCCTTCCGGTTTCCGCCGATGAAGCCATCAAACAGGCCGCCGATATTGCCGCCGATCTGATCGACCGTTTCCCGCATGCCACCGCCATCACGGTCAATGGCGCGCCGTTCTATAATGCCGGTGCGACCGATGGGCAGGAACTTGCCTGCCTGCTGGCAGGTGGTGTCACCTATCTGCGCGCCCTGACCGATACCGGCATGGTGATTGATCAGGCCGCGGGTGCGATTGCATTTAATGTTGCGGTCGGCACCGATTTCTTTGCCGGGATTGCCAAGCTGCGCGCGCTTCGCCTGATGTGGAGCCGCGTTCTTTCGGCATCGGGTGTGGATGACGCCACCATCACGATCAATGCCGTATCGGCCGAAATGGCGCTGTCGAAGGTTGATCCGTGGGTCAACATGCTGCGCACCACCGTCACCAGCCTGAGCGCCGGTCTGGGTGGGGCCGATAGCGTTATCTGCCTGCCCTATGATCATCTGATCGGCCTGCCCGATGGGTTTGCGCGCCGCATTGCGCGCAATACCCAACTGATCCTGCAGGAAGAAAGTAACGTTCACCGTGTGATCGACCCGGCAGGCGGGTCATGGTTTATCGAAAATCTGACCCGCGAACTGGCATCCAATGCCTGGGGCCGGTTCCAGTCACTTGAAGCCAGGGGCGGCATTATCAAGGCCCTTGCCGACGGGTCCCTGCAAAAAGAGATTGCGGAAATCTGGCAGACCCGCGAAAGCCGCGTTGCCACCCGTCGCGATCCGCTGACCGGGGTGTCGGAATTCCCCAACATCACAGAGGCCAAAGTCACCTGCGATACGCCGAATCTGGCAACCATCCGCAAGGAAGCCAAAGCCCGCCAGACCGGATTTAAGGGTGCAATCGGAAACAGCCTTGAGGGTCTGATCACGGCCGCCAAATCGGGGGCAACCATCGCACAGATGTATGAAGCCCTTTATGGCAAGGCAGCAGGCACAACCATCGATCCGCTGCCAACCCATCGTCTTTCGGAAAGTTTCGAAACCCTGCGGGATCGTGCCGACGCCCACAAGGCATCAAAGGGACGCTTCCCGCAAATCTTCCTCGCAAATCTGGGCCCGGTTGCCAAACACACCGCGCGCGCCATGTTTGCCCGAAACTTCTTCGAAGCCGGCGGGATCGAGGCGATCACCAATAACGGCTTTGCAGACGCCCGCGAAGCCGCCAAGGCATTTGGCGAAAGTGGTGCCAGGGTCGCGGTGATTTGCGGATCGGACCCGCAATATGCCGACATGGCCGCCGATGTCGCCCAAAGCCTTAAACAGGCCGGGGCAACCCGCATTTACCTTGCCGGGCATCCCGGCGATGCCAGGGCCGATTACGAGGCGGCCGGTATCGATGATTTCATATTTATCGGGGCGGATGTTCTTGCGATCTGCGAGACGGCCCTATCACATCTGGGGGTAAAATAACCATGACCCGGATTCCGGACTTTTCCGATCTGCCGCTGTTTGATCGTGCTACTTCCGGCCCAAGCAGCCCGGCAAACACCGCCCCCTGGACCACCCCCGAAGGCATTGATGTCAAAGCCGTCTTTGGCGCGGATGATCTGGCGGGACTTGATCATTTAAACACCATGCCGGGCATGCCGCCCTTCCTGCGCGGCCCCTATCCGACCATGTATGTCCAGCAACCCTGGACGATCCGGCAATATGCCGGTTTTTCGACCGCCGAAGAATCCAACGCATTTTATCGCCGCAACTTGGCGGCGGGCCAAAAGGGCCTGTCGATTGCCTTCGACCTTGCCACCCATCGCGGCTATGACAGCGACCATCCGCGCGTGACCGGCGATGTCGGCATGGCCGGTGTGGCAATTGACAGCATCTATGACATGCGGACCCTTTTTAATGGTATTCCGCTTGATCAGATGTCGGTCTCCATGACCATGAATGGCGCGGTTCTGCCGGTGATGGCGCTTTATATCGCAGCTGCCGAAGAACAGGGTGTGAAACACGAACAGCTTTCAGGCACCATTCAGAATGACATTCTGAAGGAATTCATGGTCCGCAATACCTATATCTATCCGCCGAAACCCTCGATGCGGATCATTTCGGACATCTTTGCCTTTACCTCGCAAAACATGCCGAAATTCAACTCGATCTCGATTTCCGGCTATCACATGCAGGAAGCCGGGGCGACGGCAGACCTTGAACTGGCCTATACCCTGGCCGATGGTATTGAATATGCCCGTGCCGGTCAGGCTGCGGGTCTTCCGATTGATAAATTCGCGCCGCGTCTGTCGTTCTTCTGGGCGATTGGCATGAATTTCTTTATGGAAATCGCCAAAATGCGCGCCGCCCGCATGATCTGGGCCAAGCTGATCAAACAGTTCGATCCGCAGAGCCCCAAATCGCTGTCCCTGCGCACGCACAGCCAGACATCGGGCTGGTCACTGACAGCCCAGGATGTGTTTAACAACGTCATCCGCACCTGTGTCGAGGCGATGGCATCAACACAGGGCCACACGCAGTCGCTTCACACCAACGCCCTTGACGAGGCATTGGCCCTGCCGACCGATTTTTCGGCGCGCATTGCACGCAATACACAGCTTTTCCTGCAACAGGAAAGTGGTACGACCAAGGTCATCGATCCGTGGGGCGGGTCCTATTATGTCGAACGCCTGACCCGTGATCTGGCGGAAAAGGCATGGGCCCATATCCTTGAGGTCGAAGAACAGGGCGGCATGGCCAAGGCGATTGAAGCCGGCATTCCGAAAATGCGCATCGAAGAAGCCGCTGCCCGCACTCAGGCCCGCATCGATAGCGGCCGTCAGACACTGGTAGGCGTGAACAAATACCGCGCGACCGATGATCGCCCGGTCGATGTTTTACAGGTCGACAATGCCGAGGTCCGCCGTCAGCAGATCGCCAAGCTGGAACGCCTGCGTGCCGAGCGTAACAATGCGGATGTTGAAGCCGCCCTTACCGCCCTGACCAATGCCGCCGATCAGGGCAGCGGCAATCTGCTTGAACTTGCCGTGCAGGCCGCCCGGTCGAAATGCACGGTGGGCGAGATTTCCGACGCGCTTGAAAAGGTCTATGGCCGTCATCAGGCGGTGATTCGGTCGATTTCGGGGGTCTATAAAACCGAAGTCGGTGCCGGTAACGAAGCACTGGACAAGGTCGACCGGCTGGTAAACGAGTTCGAGCAAGCCGAAGGCCGCCGCCCGCGCATCCTGATTGCCAAGATGGGGCAGGACGGGCATGACCGCGGCCAGAAAGTCATTGCGACGGCCTTTGCCGATCTTGGCTTTGACGTCGATATCGGCCCGCTGTTCCAGACACCCGAAGAAGCCGCCCGACAGGCGGTTGAAAACGATGTCCATATCGTCGGTGCCAGTTCGCTTGCCGCCGGTCACCTGACGCTTGTGCCGCAGCTTCGTGCGGAGTTGGACAAACTAGGCCGCGAAGACATCATGATCGTCGCGGGTGGTGTTATCCCACCGCAGGACTTTGACAAACTTTACGAAGCCGGGGCCGAGGCGATCTTTCCGCCCGGAACCGTGATTGCCGAAGCGGCCTGTGACCTGTTAGAAAAGCTGAAGGAATCAACGTCCGAGGAAGCAGCCTGATTGTGAAGGCGAGATCGTGACAGAAACCGCGCCAAAGAGTGCGCCCCAAAATGCGCCGGAAACGCTGCGCACCATATCGGGTGGTCCCAAGGGCCAGCCCCGCAAAACGGTGCGCAGACGGGTTCTTTCAACCGACGAGATTGTCGATGGCATTCTGGCTGGTGACCGCACCATTCTGTCACGCGCGATCACGCTGGTCGAAAGCCGCAATGCCAGACATTTTGATCAGGCGCAGGATGTTCTTTCGCGCCTGATGCCCCATACCGGAGGGTCACAGCGGATCGGCATTACCGGCGTGCCCGGTGTCGGCAAATCCACCTTTATCGAGGCATTTGGCATAAACCTGACCAAGGCGGGCAAAAAGGTCGCCGTGCTGGCGGTTGATCCGACAAGTGCACGGTCTGGCGGTTCGATCCTGGGTGACAAGACCCGGATGAACGAGCTTTCCATCGATCCGAATGCCTATATCCGCCCATCGCCCAGCAGCGGCTATCTCGGCGGGGTCAATCGCATGACCCGCGAAACCATTTTGCTGTGTGAGGCAGCCGGTTTTGACGTGGTTCTGGTCGAAACCGTCGGGGCTGGTCAAAGCGAAACCATGGTCGCCCAGATGACCGATTTCTTTCTGGTTCTGATGCTGCCCGGTGCCGGGGACGAATTGCAGGGGATCAAGAAAGGCGTTCTTGAAATCGCCGATCTGATCGCGGTCAACAAGGCCGATGCCGACCCGGCCAAGGCCCGCGAAGCCAAACGCGAATATTCATCCGCCCTTCGCATCCTGCAACCCAGCAGCCATCATTGGCGCCCGCAATCGATCATGGTTTCGGCCCTGATCAATGACGGGCTTGATCAGGTCTGGGATCTGATCAACCAGCACCGCACGATCATGGAAAACGAAGGCGAGTTCGCCGCCAAACGGGCGCGTCAGCAACGCGACTGGATGTGGACCATGCTGCGTGATCGTTTGCTTGAAACCTTTACCGCCCGCGAAGATGTCGCCGGACGCCTCAAAGCCCTAGAAGCCGATGTTCTGGCCGGATCAACCAACCCGACCGCCGCGGTCGAGGAAATGCTTGAATTGATCAAGTCCCCACAAAAATAAAGGCCGCACAGAAGTGCGACCTTTGATTGGATAGCCCATCGCAGCAGGTCTTATTTCTTTTCGCCAGCCGCTTCGAGTTTTGCCTTGAGAACCTTAAGCTTTTCGACCGCTTCATTGATTTCAGTATCAAGATGCGCAAGGTCTTCCCGCTTGTCACGCGGCATGGCTTCAATCTCGTTCAAAGCTTTTTCGATGATATAAAGCAAATTCTGTCCTCCATTATTGGCTGCCGGTTATATGACAGCTCGAAATCTCTTTGTCTTAAGACAGACCGTAATCAGGCCTGTCATAATCGCTGCCGTCATAGCCCGATTTGCCGTTGGCCCCCATGATCCTGATCAACAGTCTGGTCAAGCCGGATCAACGGCTTATTGGTAGCGCACCCGTTTTAGTGCGCACCAATGAGCCGCCCGGATCGTCTGCCGGACCCTCAGGTTATTCTACCCAAAACAGGGGCAAAGAAACAGGGATCAAGACGCTATTTGTTGAAAAAGCAGACCGGAAACTAGCCGTTGGTGGCAGGCTGTTCGAGTTTGTCTTTGAGGATTTGCAGATTTTGCGCGGTTGATTTCATCACGGTTTCAAGACGTGACAGTTTTTCACGGGCATCGCGCGATACGGCTTCAACTTCGTCCAGCGCACTTTCGATAATATACAGCATTTCCACACTCTCCTGCCCGGACCATCAAAGGCCGGGTCGTTTTATTGTGATTGACCTTTTGAAGGTGGGCGGGAAATTCGCTGAAACCTTGTCGGAAATAAGCCAAATTGGCCTTAATTCACCGATCCTGCTGTTGGCAGGGCAAACCTGATCTGTGATTTTTGACCGGCATGATGTTGCGGTTTGTGTTAAAAGCCGCGCATTCAATTTCATTTAACGGGATAATTCGCAAATGACGCATCTGGTGCTTGCACCAATGGAAGGACTGGTCGACTGGCGCGTTCGGCAATTGCTGAGTGCGACGGGCGGGTTTGACCTGTGCGTGACCGAATTTATCCGTGTGTCGCAAAACCTGTTTCCGGCCCATGTGTTTTACCGTTATTGCCCCGAACTGCTTCAGGGCGGCAAAACCGCATCGGGCACGCCGGTTCTGGTGCAGTTGATGGGGCATGATCCCGAACTGATGGGGGAAAATGCCGCCTTTGCCGCATCCCTTGGCGCACCGGGGATCGATATCAATTTCGGCTGTCCGTCCAAGACGGTGAATAAACGCGAAGCCGGTGCATCGCTTTTGAAATGCCCAGATAATCTTTTTAACATTGTTTCGGCCGTTCGCCGGGCGGTTCCCGATCATATCCCGGTCAGTTCAAAAATCCGTCTGGGTTATGCCGACAAGGAACTGTTTCTGGACAATTCGCGCGCCGTCGAGGCCGCCGGTGCCCAGCACCTGACAGTGCATGCACGCACCAAGCTTGAAGGATATAAACCGCCCGCACACTGGGAATATCTGGCGCGCATCCGCGACGCCATTTCAATCCCGATGACGGCCAACGGCGAAATCTGGACGGTCGCGGATTACGCGAAATGCCGGGATATTTCCGGTTGCACGTCCTTCATGCTGGGCCGCGGCGCCATTGCCGCCCCCGATATCGCCAATCGCATCAAGGCGTCTGAAGCGGGCCAGAACCTTGAAAAGCAAAGCTGGTCCGATGTCCTGACGATGCTTTTGACCTATATCGATCTGATGAATGCCGATAACACCACCGAAAACCATCAGGCCGGACGCATCAAGCAATGGGTGGCGATGATCCGCAAAGGGCATGAACAGGCCGCCGATTGCTTTGACGAGATCAAGCGCATTCGCGACATTCACGAACTTCGCGCCAAACTGACCATGGATCGCGACAATCCGGATAATCAGCGGACAAATGTTCCAATTGCCGCCGAATAGCCGGAAAACATAAAACATCAAAAGAAAAGGTAGCCTGTTTGGCTGCCTTTGTCATTTTCCGGCCAGGTAATCGGAACGATCCGCGATCAGGTGCCGAACCCGAAATCATCGGCATCAAGATCATCAGGATCATGAATACCCATCAGCGTGACAGACGCATCATTGCCAAGATCGATGACGACATTGCCATCGGTATCAAGATGCATGTCGTTCTTGATCTGGTTGAAGTTGCTGTAATTCCATTCGGACAGATTGATGATGTCCTCGCCCGGGGTGAAGTCGGTAATGATGTCGTGACCGTTGGTTTTGCCGATCTCGAACTCATCCCAGCCCGAACCACCGGTCAGGGTATCATTACCATCACTTCCATAGAGACGGTCATTACCCGCACCACCGAGCAGCACATCATCACCCGCATTTCCCCACAGGATGTCATTGCCGTTACCGCCATCAAGTGTGACATCGCCATAGGTTTCATAAGTACTGGTCATATCGATGATATCGTCGCCATCACCGGCTTCAATCACCTCGATATTGCGGATGCGTGGGGATATTCCCGGATCGGAAACCTGATCGGCAAGGAACAGGGCGTCATTGCCGCTGGTCAGTTTCAGGGTATCGGTACCAGCACCGCCTTCGAATATGTCATTTGACTGGTTATAGCCGCCGACATTGACATACTCGCCACTGCCATTGTCACCATCATTGTGATGTCCCCACCAGCCATGATGATTATCACCGTCCGGTGTTCCATCATTCAGCGCATGCCAGTTGGAGCTCCAGACGCCATCGGCGTTATATTGCAGGACGTCATCACCAGCACCACCGTTCAGAATGTCGATACCATTGCCACCGGACAGGGTATCGTTGCCCGAACCACCCCAAAGCGTGTCGTTGCCTTCGCCACCGTCAAGGACGTCGTCACCGGCGTTGCTCCAGATGATGTCATTGCCGGTTCCGCCAAAAACCGTCACATCGCCATAAGACTGGGTTTCGCTGGTCAGGTCGACAATATCGTCGCCGTTACCGGCATCGATGACTTCGATATTCGAAATGCGCGGCGAAACGCCCGGGTCGGTAATTTTATCGTCAAGGAACAGGGCATCATTGCCGCTGGTCAGTGACAGGGTATCGGTCCCATCACCCCCATCAAAGATATCCTGCGAACGGGTATAGCCTTGCAGATTGACCTGTTCGTTGGTGCCGTCCATGTCCGGATCGCCGACATTCTTTGCGGCATAGCTGCCCGACCAGGTCGCGTCTTTCTGATATTCGATGATGTCATCACCGGCACCGGCATCGATCAGATCGCTGCCCGATCCACCATTGATGACGTCATTGCCATCGCCACCCCAAATGGTGTCATTGCCGCCATCACCGCCCAGAACATCATCGCCCGACAGGCCGGAAAGCAGGTTCGCACCATCATCGCCAAACAGGTAATCGTTGAAGTTCGACCCGATCAGATCTTCGATCGAAGACAGGACGTCATATCCATCACCACCAACGGCGGTACCGTTCTTCAGGCTGACACCAACCGCGGATGTCGCATTGGCATAGCTTGCGGTATCGCGGCCAGATCCCCCCGAAAGGGTATCATTGCCCTGACCACCCATCAGGGTGTCATTGCCGCCATCACCATAAAGCCTGTCATCGCCTGATCCGCCGAACAGGGTATCGTTACCCTCGCCGCCCCACAGACGGTCGTTATTTTCGCCGCCATCCAGAACATCGTTGCCATCCCCGCCAAGGATCGAGTCATCGCCGGTGCCGCCATTGATCACGTCATTGCCGGCTTCGCCATAAAGCTTGTCCTGCCCCTGACCGCCCAGCAGCGTATCGGCCCCGTTTCCACCCCAGACGCGGTCATCACCCGACCCGCCATCGAGCGTATCGTCGCCTTCGCCGCCGGTGATGCTGTCCTGACCGCTGCCGCCGTCAATCAGGTCATTACCGTTGTCACCATACAGCTTGTCGTCGCCATCACCGCCATAAAGGCTGTCATTGCCATCCATGCCCGACAGCGTGTCCTGCCCATTCAGGCCAAAGACGGTATCGTCACCCGCAAGGGCCGCAATCGTGTCATTGTTGCTGGTGCCATACAGGACATCATCATAAGGCGTCGGCCCGGTCGAGGCTTCGACACCGACGAACATGTTTGCATTAAGATCGCTGATCGCGACACCCAGCAGGGTCAGGGTACCCTGACCATTCAGGTTGATAACGGTGTTGCCATTGACCTCGGACATCAAGCTGCGCAACTCTGCCCAGTTATCAACATCAAGGGCAGACAGATTGATCTGGTCACTTGCCCGATTGAAATCGGTGACGACCTTGTCGCCGGAATTATCCGATACGATGATCTGATCCGAACCGGCGCCACCGGTGTAGGTATCGTTGCCAGCCCCGCCATCAAGCGTATCGTTGCCGTCCCCACCCAGCAGCGTGTCGTTACCGGCATCACCCGACAGGGTGTCGCTGCCAGTACCGCCTTCAAGCAGGTCATTGTCATTGCCGCCCGACAGGACGTCATTGCCGGTGCCACCCGAAAGCAAGTCATTTCCAAGACCGCCATTGATGGTATCGGCACCATCGCCGCCAGAAATGACATCATCGCCCGCTTCGCCCGAAAGCTGGTCATCACCGGCCGCGCCATAGATCGTGTCGGTATCATCACCGCCGGTGACAACATCGTTGCCATCCATCGCATCGATGAAGTCCGAACCACCGCCGCCGGAAATCACATCGTCGCCCGATCCACCGATCAGGGTGTCATTGCCCGCACCACCAGCGATCACGTCATGGCCGTCATTGCCATTCAGGCTGTCGTCGCCGTCGCCACCGTCAATCACGTCATTGCCGTTGCCGCCCGAAATCGTATCGTTCCCGGCACCACCCGACAGGTTATCGTCGCCATCATTGCCAAGGATGGTGTCATTACCATCCCCGCCATCGACCACGTCATTCCCGGCCAGCGCATCGATATAATCATCTTCGCTGGTGCCGAGCAGGACATCATCAAACGGTGTTGCGCCAACCGGGCCTTCGATCCCGACAAACATATCAGACGTGACTTCGTTCAGGCGCACACCCAGCAGCGTGACCGAGCCATCCGGACCCAGATCGATGACAGTATTGCCATTGACCTCGCTCAGACGCGGGGCCAGTTCGGACCATTCGGAAATGCCAAGGGCATCAAGGGAAATCTGATCAACGCTTGTGTTGAAATCGGTAACGACCTTGTCGCCGACAAGGCTTGTGACCTTGACCAGATCGGCACCCGACCCGGTCGTGATACGGTCATTGCCCAATCCGCCATCCAGCGTATCGTTGCCATCACCGCCGACAAGGCTGTCATTACCGGCACCACCGTCAAGCGTGTCGTCGCCTTTTTCACCGTTCAGATAGTCATTGCCATTGCCACCGATCAGGGTATCGGCGCCATCGCCGGTCCAGATCGTGTCATTGCCTTCGCCGCCATCAATCGTATCGGCACTGACATCGGCTTCGACATTGTCAAACGTATCGTTGCCATCACCCAGATCGACAACATTGTTCTGGCTGTTGCCATAGACATAGTCATCATGGGCCGACGCAATGACGCGTTCGAAATTGGCAAGAATATCGCCCGCGGCATCGCCGCCAAACGCACGGCCGCCTTCGCCCGGTGTTCTGGCATTGGCATCGGTATCGCCAAGATAAATCTCGACCCCGGCGCTTGAACCCTCATAGCTGATGGTATCAATGCCATCGCCACCATCAAGCGTATCGGCACCCGCACCGCCTTCAATGGTATCATCCCCGGCACCGCCCGAAAGGACGTTATCGCCATCCGATCCGGTAATGTCGTCATTGCCCGCCGACCCGATGACATTTTCAAAACCGGAAATAGTGTCGTTGCCGGTTTCGGCACTGCTTGCGGTACCAGCCGACAGATCAACCGTGGCACCACTTGCCGCCTGGCTCAGGTCAAGGGTATCGGTGCCCGCACCACCCGAAAGCGTGTCATTCCCGGCACCGGCGATAATGGTGTCGTTACCGGCCCCGCCATAAACGGAGTCATCACCCGCACCCCCGTCCAGAACGTCATCACCATCCGCACCAGACAGGACGTTTGCCCCGCCTGATCCGATAAGCGTATCCGAACCCGCCGTGCCCAAAACATTCTCGAAGCCGGAAATGCTGTCCGTACCGGTGGCATCGCTGCTTGCAGTGCCAGTCGAAAGGTCAACCGCAACACCATTGGCAGCAGCGAAATCAAGGGTGTCGTTGCCATCACCACCGGCAAGAATATCGTTGCCCGCACCGGCAACAACCGTGTCATCGCCCGTACCTGCATCAACCGTATCGGCACCTGCACCCGCGGTGATGACGTCATTGCCATCGCCCGCCAGAATAACGTCGTCGCCCGCACCGGCATCAAGGATATCGTTACCGGCACCCCCATCAAGCGTATCATTGCCTGCCCCGCCATAAAGGCGATCGGCACCATCGCCGCCCATCAGGGTGTCGTTACCATCGCCACCATCGAGCATGTCGTTGCCGACACCACCATCAAGGGTATCGTTGCCGCCATTGCCGATCAGGCTGTCATTGCCCGCACCGCCCGAAAGCAGGTTATCGCCATTCGACCCGGTCAGGGTATCGCTGCCGCCAGAACCAATCAGGTTTTCAATGCTGGTCAGGGTGTCTGCTTCGCCATTGGCAAGCTGTGCGGTACCGGTTGCAAGGTTCGCACGAACCGCTGCGGCCGAATTGCTGTAATCCGCCGTATCGTTGCCATCACCACCGCGCAGCGCATCATTCCCGGCACCACCCGACAGGGTGTCATCACCAGAACCGCCATCCAGCGTGTTGTTCTGCGCATCGCCCCTGATGATGTCATCATGGGCAGAGCCGACAACATTTTCGACCCAGTAGATGCCGTCATTCCCGGCACCACCCGTCGCGGTGTAATTGGCCAGATCGACATTCACGCCCGATGCCGCGTCGTCATAGGTCACGGTATCGATGTCACCACCGCCATGGATGATGTCGTCGCCTTCACCACCACGAAGCGTATCGTTACCCTGCCCGCCAATCAGCGTATCATTGCCTTCGGCACCATCAAGGACATCACGGCCATAACCACCATCAAGATAGTCGTCACCCGCGCCGCCATAAAGATTGTCGTCGCCAAGCTCGCCATTGATGCGGTCATCGCCTTCGTTGGCCCAAAGCGTATCGTTGCCGCCGCCACCATTGATGGTGACATCGCCATAGGCAATCGTATCGCTGGTCAGATCGACAACGTCGTTGCCTTCGCCCGCGTTGATAACCTCGACCCCGTCAAGGCGCGCGCCGTCGGTGACGGTTTCTTCAACCACCGCATCAAAGGTGATGGAACGCACGAAATAGTCGCTGCTGTCACCGCCCGATGAACCGTCTGCATAAGGTTCGCTTTCAAAGGCGAGGTAACGGAATTCAACCGGATTGCCGAGACTGTCGGTGACACTGATCGTTGCCGTGCCGACACCGCCACTGGTGTAATTGATCGTGCTTTCGTCCAGCACACCCGACGCAACCAGATTGCCATCGGCATCAAAGGCCTGCCACGAACCGACTTCGCCGCCATGTTCGGCCGCAATCAGGTTGGAAACCTGAACCGTGGCATTGCGCGCATTGGCACCAAGATCGACAACAACGGCTTCGCTTTCGCCGGTATTGCCATTGTGGTTGATCTGGCTTCCGGCCGGTGATCCACCGTTATTGCCAATACCGTTGCCATCAAAGGTCACTGTGTCATCGGCAGCGGCAAGGTTCAGTTTGCCGTCTTCACCGACATAGGATGTACCAAAATCAAAGGCGTAAAGATTTGCATCCGACCATGCGGCCTGTACGGCACCCGATGATGCCGAATCCGTCAGGCCGAATGTCCGGGTTTCGATCGTGCTACCCGTCGTCTGGCCATCGCCCAGTTTGCTGCCATCGAGGATCAGCGCATCACTGCCACCGGTCAGGTTCAGGGTATCGGTACCGTCACCACCGATAAAGGTATCGTCCGAGATGTTCTTGCCACCGATATTGGCAAGCTCACCGGTGCCATCGACGCCCGGGCTGCCGGTATTTTCGGTGGTGTCACCGCTTGCGGCCGTGCCATCGGCTTCAAAGTTCAGGACATCGTCGCCGGATCCACCGTCAAGGGTATCGTCACCCGCACCACCCGAAAGCGTGTCGGCACCATCGCCACCATTAAGTTCATCATTGCCGGTGCCACCGCCAAGCGTATCCGAACCGGCGCCACCATCGACCGTGTCATCGCCCGAACCACCCGTCAGGGTATCGTTGCCCGCACCACCATCAATCGTATCGTTACCGGCACCGCCATCGACAATATCGTCACCGGCAAGCGCATCAATGACGTCATCGCCATCGCCACCGGTCAGGCTGTCGTCATAAGGTGTCCCGCCATCGGTCACACCGGTGAAATCATCGGCTGAAAGATCAAGCGGATTGACACCCTGCAGCGTTATCGTGCCACCGGACGGCAGATTGATCACCGCATCACCAAGCGAATTGCCGGTGATCAGATCACGAAGCTGGGTCCAGGTTTCAATGCCCGTGCCATCAAGGGTCAGTTTGTCGGTCCCGACTGCGAAGTCGGTGACAACATCATCATCGGTGCCGTCGGCAAAGACAAAGCTGTCATTGCCAGCCCCGCCCGAAAGCGTATCGTCGCCAGCCCCGCCATCAAGGGTATCGTTACCCGCCCCTGCGGCCATGACGTTATTGGCATCCGATCCGGTCAGTTCATCATCGCCCGAACCGGTTGTGACATTTTCAAAGTTCGAAATGCTGTCCGAACCGGTTTCCACCGATTGCGCCGAACCTGCTGCCAGATTGACCGTGGCACCACTGGTTGCGTTGCGCATGTCGATGGTGTCATTGCCCTGACCACCGTCAAGACTGTCATCACCGGCACCCGCAACAACCTTGTCATCGCCCGTTCCGGCATCGACATAGTCACTCCCCGCACCATCGGACACGACGTCATTGCCATCACCGGCCACGATCCGGTCATTGCCATCGGCACCGTCAATCGTATCGTTTCCGGCACCAGACGATATTGTGTCATCGGCGGAACTTCCGGAAATCGTATCGTCACCAGCCCCCGTAACGACCTGTTCGAAGCCCGAAATGGTGTCAGACCCGGTTTCCGTGCTGCTTGCCGTGCCATTTTCAAGATCAATGACAACACCGCCATCGGCATTGGTCAGATCAAGCGTATCGGTGCCATCGCCACCGGCAAGGGTATCGTTACCGGCATCACCGATAATTGTATCGTCACCCGCCCCGGCATCGACCGTATCATTGCCATCACCTGATGAAATCACATCGTTGCCGTCACCCGCGGTGATCACATCATCGCCGGAACCCGCCGCGATATCGTCATCACCCGCCCCGGCATCAATCACGTCACTGCCGGCACCCGTATTGATATGATCATTGCCATCACCGGCAAGGACGCTGTCATCCCCGGCACTGGTCCAGATGGTATCGTTGCCAGCCCCGCCATCAACCGTGACATCGCCATAGGAATGAACCTGGCTGGTCAGATCGACAACGTCATCACCGTCGCCGGTTTCAATGATTTCAACGCCACTGATTGACGGATTGGCGGAACCATTTTCATGATCGCGATCCAGAATGATCGCATCGCCGCCCGACGTGCCCACCAGCGTATCGATGCCGTCACCGCCATCATACTGGTCATCACTGATACCAAGACCGTCAAGATCAGCAATTTCGCCGGTGCCATCGACACCCGGGCTGCCCGCATGATCGGTGGTATCACCCGACTGGCCGGTGCGATCCGCGCCAAATTCCAGAACGTCATCACCCGCACCACCGGCAAGCGTATCCGTGCCCGGGCCGCCGATCAGGGTGTCGTTGCCATCACCACCGTCAAGCGTGTCATCACCTTCACCGCCATCAACCGTATCGTCGCCAGCACCACCACCAACAGTGTCGTTACCCGCACCGCCACCGACGGAATCATTACCATCACCACCGTCGACCGTGTCATTGCCATCGCCACCGTCGACCGTATCGTTACCGGCACCACCGCCAACACTATCGTCGCCCGATCCACCACCAACGGAATCATCGCCGTCACCGCCATCGACCGTGTCATCACCATCGCCACCGCCGACCGTATCATTACCGGCACCACCGCCAACGCTATCGTCGCCCGATCCGCCACCAACGGAATCATCGCCGTCACCGCCATCGACCGTGTCATTACCGTCGCCACCGTCGACAGTGTCGTTACCGCTACCACCGCCAACGCTATCGTCGCCCGTGCCACCACCAACAGAATCATCACCGTCGCCGCCATCGACCGAGTCATCACCGTCACCACCGTCGACCGTGTCGTTGCCATCACCGGCGCCAACCGTATCGTCACCGCTGCCACCGCCAAGTGTATCATCACCCGGCGTTCCGACATTTTCGATTCCGGCAAAGTGATCCGGTGTCAGGGAGCCAACAGCAACGCCCGAAAGCGTTACCGTGCCGCCGGACGGCAACGTGATCACCGCACCATCCGGTCCATCGGACAGCAGCGGCTGCAATTCGGTCCAGCTTGAAACACCGATATCAGGCAGAGAAATCACGTCGCTGGCGATGTCAAAGTCGCTGACCAGATCGGCGTCGCTGCCATCTTCAAAGACAAAGACATCCGCGCCATCGCCACCGGTCAGGGTGTCGTTGCCGTCGCCCGCGGCCAGTGTGTCATTCCCTGCACCGCCCGAAAGGACGTCGTCGCCAGCGCCACCATCGATCACGTCATCACCGGCACCACCGTCAATCGTGTTGGCCGCATCACTGCCGGTAATGGTATCGGCGTCTGCCGAACCCGTGACATTTTCGAAATTGGCAATCGTATCGGAACCGGTCTGTGCGCCGTTCGCCGTGCCAGCGGCAAGATCAACCGTTACCCCACCACTGGTGCCCGACAGATCAAGCGTATCAATGCCGTCGCCACCATCAAGATGGTCGTTACCGGCATCAATCGAAACCGTATCGTTGCCCGCACCGGCATCAATCGTATTGTCCGCGGCATTACCGATGATGGTATCATCACCATCCGTCGCGATCACATTTTCAAAGCCGGAAATGCTGTCCGAACCGGTGGCATCGCTGCCTGCCGTGCCATTGGCCAGATCAATTGTCGCGCCATTGGCCGCAGACATATCAAGCGTATCGGAACCGTCCCCACCCGAAAGCGTGTCATCGCCGATACCGGCCATGATGGTATCGTCGCCAGCACCGCCCGCGATGATGTCATTCCCGGTTCCGCCATCAAGGATGTCGTTATCAGCGCCACCATCGATATTATCGGCACCCGCACCGCCCAGAATATTGTCAGAACCGGCACCCCCAAGGATGACGTCATCACCGTCATTGGCCCACAGGGTATCGTCACCGGCACCGCCATCAATCGTGACGTCGCCATAGGAATGCGTTTCACTGGTCAGGTCGACAACATCGTTACCCGCACCGGCATTGATGTTTTCAATATCGACAATCGACGGGTTGGCGGCACCGCCACCGGCGTGATCGCGATCCAGAACAATGGCATCATCACCGTCCCCTGCCTGCAGGGTATCGTTGCCTTCGCCACCGACAAAACTGTCATCAGAAAGGTTTTTGCCACTGATATCGGCAACATCGCCGGTGCCATCCGTCGTCGGGCTGCCGACATGGTCGGTGGTTTCACCCGACGCCGCGACATGGTCACCTTCGAAACTCAGGACATCGTCACCAGCCCCACCATCAAGCAGATCCGCCCCGACGTCACCGGCAAGGGTGTCGTTCCCCGCACCGCCCGAAAGGGTATCATCACCGGCACCACCCGAAAGGATGTTATCGCCATCCGACCCCAGAAGGGTATCGTTGCCCGAACCACCGGTCGCCCCTTCGATATCGATCAGCGTATCGTTGCCGTCGGCGGTCGTGCCGGTACCCGCAGCCAGATCGACCACAACCGGATCGGTCCGATCCGAATAATCGGCGATATCGGTGCCATCGCCACCGACAAGGGTATCATTGCCGGTACCCGCCTGCAGGGTATCGTTACCCGCCCCGCCCAGAATGGTGTCATCGCCACCACCACCGGCCAGCACATCGTCACCGGCACCGCCTTCGATCACGTTGCTGGCATCATCGCCCGAAATGGTATCGGCATGATCAGACCCGATCACGGTTTCAAAACCGTCAATCACATCATTTCCGGCACCACCGGTTGCGGTACCATTGTCAAGATCGACGGAAACGCCTTCTTCGGCCCCTTCGTAGGACAGCGTATCATCACCTTCGCCGCCAATCAGGGTATCGTCGCCGTCATTGCCATAAACGGTATCGTTGCCTTCGCCGCCATCCAGGATATTGGCGTTTTCATCACCGATCAGGATATCGTCGCCATCCCCGCCGGTGACATTTTCGATGCTATCAAGGGTATCGTTTCCGGCTGCGCCAATTGCGCTACCTGTGCTCAGGTCAACGGTGACACCTTCGGATGTGTCAGAATAATCGGCGGTATCGTTGCCGTCCCCACCATTCAGTTCGTCATCACCGGCACCACCGATCAGGGTATCGTTGCCTGCATCGCCATTGATGACATCATCACCTGCACCACCATCAACAATATCGTCACCGTCCAGCGCATTGATTTCATCGCCAAGCTGGCTGCCCTGCAGGACGTCGTCGAATTCGGTGCCGTTGATCGCGACATAACCAAAGAAGTTTTCAGGACCAAGGTCCTCGACCGAAATACCTTCAAGCGTGATGGTTTCACCGGGTGCCAGATTTATAACGGCATTCCCATCAGTATCATTAAACATGCGATCTTCAAGATCGCTGTAGGTTTCGATACCATATGCAGACAGATCGACAACGTCTTTGGACGGATCAAAATCGGTAACGGTGTCACTGCCACCCCCCGGAGCAACAACAACCACATCCTCGCCTGCACCCGTGATGACGATGTCATCGCCCTCACCGCCGAACAATGTATCGTTACCCGAACCGCCATCAAGCGTATTGACGCCATCCGAGCCAATCAGCGTATCGGCAAAGTCAGTTCCGACAACATCTTCGATGTTCAAGATGACATCGTTGCCCGCCGCACCGCTGGCATATTTATTCATCAGATCGACGACAACCGGACCATTCACATTCGAATAATCGACCGTGTCGTGATAACCGCTTTCGCCATCGATGATATCGTCCCCGGAATCCCCCATGATCCGGTCGTCGCCAGTACCGCCAAGAAGAATATCATCACCATCGCCACCAGATAGCGTGTCATCATCAGCACCAGCGACGATGACGTCGCCACCGTCTCCACCTGACAGCGTATCCTGCCCCGTGCCACCATCAATCTTATCGTTACCAGCACCACCTTCGACAACGTCATTACCATCGCCAGCAACAATGGTGTCATCCCCGCCACCGGCGATGATGGTGTTTGCGTCTGCATTGCCAACGATATTGTCGGAGAAATCCGTCCCGACGACGTTTTCGATACTTTCAAGATAATCATTGCCCGCGCCTGAACCGGAACGGTTTGCCAGATTGACATCAACACCCTGATTTGTGGCGCTGTAATCTACCGTATCGCTGCCTGCACCACCGACGATGTGGTCATCACCCAGTCCGGCAAAAATGGTGTCATCTCCGTCAAGCCCGAGAATGGTATTGTTTCCGGCATCATCGTAGAACACATCGTCAAACAGCGTGCCGGTAACATTCTCGATGCTTTCAAGTCTATCATTGCCATCCGCACCGGCAACGCTACCCGCACCGATATCGGCAACAATTGCCCCACTACTTGTGGAGTAGTCAGCCGTATCCGACCCGTCACCGCCGACAAGCGTATCGTCGCCCGCTTCGCCAGCCAGAACATCGTCACCAGTATCGCCATAAAGCGTATCGTTACCATCACCACCGATAAGACGATCATCGCCGTCACCGCCATGGACAACATCATCGCCGCCAAGCGCATTGATAACATCGTCGTTCACGGAGCCCGACATATCATCATTTTCGCCCGTACCAAGGCGAACGTCGACACCGCTGAAATTACCACTTGCCAGCATTTCAGGACGAACATCATTCAATGTCATGCTGTCGCCGGTGTCGAAACGAATGACGACATCACCCGCGTCGTTGGTATCAAACAACAGCTTCAGGGCATCAAACCCGGCGATGTTGAAGCCGGTCAGATCCAGAACATCGGTAACCGGATCAAAATCCGTGACAACATCATCGCCGCTACCAGGGCCAAAAACGATCTGGTCATTACCCTTCCCTGTCGAAAGGGTATCGTCGCCTTCGCCCCCGCGGAACGTATCGTTGCCTTGACCGCCAAGGAAAATATCGTTGCCTTCGCCACCGACGAAGGTGTCATTGAAATCAGAACCCTCGACGATTTCAATACCGTCAAGGCTATCTGTCCCCTCGTTCGCAGATGCGACGGTTCCCGCACTCATATCCACAATGACCGCGCCGGTTGCATCGGCGTAGGATGCCGTATCCTGACCAGATCCGCCTATCAGGACATCGTTACCCGCACCGCCGACAAGCGTATCATTGCCAGCACCGCCATCAAGCGTATCGTCGCCGTCACCACCAAAGACGGCATCATCCCCCGCACCGGAATTGACCGTATCATTCCCCGCGCCGGTTTTGATCACATTGTCATTTTCATCACCGGTAACGCTGTCTTTACCGGCACCGGTCAGGATGTTTTCAATATTTGTGAAACTATCGATTTCATTGCCGCTGGTGACCTGCCCCGCCACCATATCGACGACGCTGCCATCTGTCAGATCAGACAGATCAAAAGTATCATTCCCGTCGCCACCGTCGATAACATCATTGCCCTGACCACCGCGGAGCGTGTCGTTACCCTCGCCCCCCGAAAGGACGTCATCACCGGACCGTCCATCGACGAAATCGTTACCCGCACCCGCTGCAATCGTATTTGCGCCAGCATCACCCAAAAGCTCATCAGAAGCGATCGAGCCGACAATGTTTTCGAAATTCCGGATGACGTCATTGTCCGAACCACTTGTTTGTCCGGATTGAAGATCAACACTCACGCCACCTGTTGACGACGCATAAGAAATGGTATCTTCGCCGCTGCCGCCATCAAGCGTGTCACGACCTGCTCCACCTTCTATGGTGTCATTGCCAGCCCCGCCTATCAGATGATCGTTGCCAGCCCCACCGGTCAAAATATCATTCCCGGCGGCGCCATCCACACTTACAGCATTGTTTCCGGCGGCAAATACATCGTCAAAATCGGATGCAATGATACTTTCAAAACCACTGATCATGTCGGTTCCGATATCGGCACCACTTGCCGTACCGACATCAAGATCAATGTTCAGACCAGACCCGGAACCACTATAATCAAGGGTATCTTTTCCACGTCCGCCATCAAGGACATCATTTCCGGCATCGCCATAAACGGTATCATCACCATCACCTGCCGCAATGGTGTTGTCATCCGTATCGCCCCTCAGTTCATCCGAATGCGATGAGCCAATAATATTTTCGATATTCGCAAGGGTGTCATTACCGTCTGCCCCCGTCGCGGTTTCCGCACCAAGATCAACGGAAACGGATCCATCTGCCTGAGCATAGCTTACGGTGTCGCCCCCGGCACCACCGTCCAGAACGTCATCGCCACGGCCACCCATCAAGGTGTTTTCGCCGTCATCCCCGATCAGGGTATCGTCAAAATCACTGCCGATTACATTTTCGATATTTGCAAGTGTGTCGTTACCGCTCGCGCCAGTCGCCGTTCCCGCCCCAATGTCAACGAACACCGCACCGTCAGCATCGCTATAGGTTGCGACGTCACGCCCCTCGCCGCCATCTAGAATGTCGTTTCCTGTGCCGCCAAGAAGCGTATCGTCCCCTGATCCGCCTTCCAGGGTATCATCGCCAGCACCACCATCAAGATGATCGTCATCCATCCCGCCCAGAAGATGATCGTTCCCGCCCAGACCGCGCAAAGTATCGTCCCCGGCCTCGCCGGATAAGATATTGTCACCCTCATCACCGGAAATGCGGTCCTGCCCCTTGGCGCCAATAACGTTTTCAATGTCGATCAGAACATCATTGCCAACCGAAGAATCCGCTGTTCCCGTAGCCAGATCGACGGTTACGGATAAACTTTGACTATAGTCGGCAGTATCATTGCCCGCGCCACCATCAAGCGTATTTTGGCCACTGCCACTTGACAATGTGTCATCCCCGGCACCGCCATAGATGATATCGTCACCTCCGGCCCCGTCGATCGTATCATTGCCATCAAGCCCGTCGATTATTTCGCCAAATCCACTGCCGACAATTGTGTCATCAGCTTCGGTCGCCCCGATGAATTTGATGTCGACAAAATGATCCGGGGTCAGGTCTTCGGGCGCAATACCACTTAATGTGATCTTGCTTTGTCCAAGGTCGATAACCGTCCCACCGTTGCCATCTGAGACAATCATCTTCCGTAAGGCTTCCCAGGTCGGAACACCAAAGGCCGAAACATTCAGACGATCTGCAGAAAGATCAAAATCAGCAATGGTATCGACACCGGACCCGGGCGCGAACACAAAGGTATCAGCTCCTTCACCGCCAACCAGAAGATCGTTTCCGCCGCCGCCAATGATAAGATCATCGCCCGCACCGCCTTCGAGCGTGTTGGAAATCAAAGATCCGATGATCGTGTCATTGCCGTCAGAACCGATAACGTTTTCGATACCGTTCAGATGACTGGTTCCGCTCTCGGTCGTCGCAGAACCCTCGCCAAGATCGACGGAAACCCCGCCATCGATACCATCATATGTAATGGTATCTTTGCCTGCACCGCCCAGAAGGCTGTCATTTCCGGCCCCTGCAATCAGGGTGTCATCGCCAGCACCACCATCCAGAAGATCATCCCCCGCGCCCCCTGAAAGGGTGTCGGCACCCTCTCCGCCCAGAAGAATGTTGTTTGCATCATTCCCGGAAATCACGTCATCAAAGTCAGATCCGGTAACATTATCGATGTTGGTAAGTGTATCGTTACCCGCGCCACCCGTTGCATTACCGGCTGCCAGATCGACCTGCACCCCCGCAACGGCATCGTCATAAGCAACGGTATCATTACCATCACCACCGTCGATTACGTCATTCCCCTGGCCACCGGAAAGCGTATCGTTGCCTTCCCTGCCAAACAATGTGTCGTCGCCATCCATGCCAAGAATGGTGTCATTCCCGGCCAAACCATCGATGACATCACCAAGCGACGTACCGATCAAAACATCGGCATTTTCCGTACCCTCAAGTGACCGAATGCCAACGAAATTCGAATATTTTAGCATATCTGGCGATATGCCGAGCAACGTCATGGTTGCATCGCCAAGCGAAATCGTTGTATTGCCGGCTTCATCAACACCAACCAACCCGGCGATGTCGGATAGCAGACCAACGCCATCGATCCCCTGAACATCAATCATGTCCAGTTCCGGATCGAAATCAGTCACGGTGATCTGACCGTCGCTTGCGGAAATCACAAAGGTATCGCCGCCTGCGCCGCCGGTCAGCGTATCGTTACCGCCCCCACCGGAAAGCGTGTCATCCCCGGCATCGCCAAGCAGGGTGTCGTCACCGGCACCGCCAAGCATAACGTCGTTACCGGCGCTACCCTTGATCGTTTCGAAACCGTCAATCGTGTCAACAAAGGTGGAACTGGTAACGGTGCCTGCATCCAGATCAAAGGTAAGCCCGGCGCTGCTCTGGCCCGAGCCTTTTACTGACTCATAACTCAGAACATCGTTACCATCGCCACCCGATAGCGTGTCCGACCCAAAGCCGCCTAGAACAGTGTCATCACCCGCCCCCGCAGCAATGACATTGTCAGACGACGTACCTGAAATCAGATCATTGCCCGCACCGGTGACGGCATTTTCAAATCCCGTAAATTCATCCGTCCCCATGCCGGATGCCGTTCCCGCCGCAAGATCAATCGTCATATCAACGGAAAATTCGCTATAGTCGACGGTGTCGGTTCCCTCTCCACCGATGAAGGTATCGTCCCCCCCACTGCCGAGAACCGTATCGTCAGCACTTCCGGTATCTATAATATTTTTGCCACTGTCGCCGCGAATGATATCGGCTTGGCCCGAACCGGTCACATTTTCGATATTTTCCAGTGAAACAGTGCCGGACGCATTTTTTGCGTATCCCGCGGAAAGATCAATCTCGACCCCGCCCTGACCGTTGAAAAGGGCAGTATCGATACCGTCGCCACCATCAAGCGTATCATCGCCACCACCCCCGGCAAGCGTGTCATCGCCTGCACCGGTGGAAATATGGTTGTCATCGGCATTGCCGATCACCGTATCATTGCCCGAACCGGTGACAATGTTTTCAATTCCGGTCAGACGATCCGTTTCACCGTCTGCGGTATCATTGGCAACACCGCTTTCCAGATTGACGAATTGGTCGTTGATCTCTGCGCTGTAATCAACGGTGTCGATCCCGCTACCGCCGCTATAACTGTCGTTCCCCGCCTCGGCAAAGAACATGTCGTTGCCAGCACCACCCGATAGGACATCATCGCCGTCACGCCCCACAATCGTGTCATCACCGGCTCCGCCAGACAGGGTATTTGTTCCGGCATCCCCCATAAGGGTGTCGTCGTATTCAGAACCGATGGCGTTTTCGATACGATCCAAAATGTCATTGCCATCGACACTGCTGGCCGTTCCGGCATCAAGATCCAGCGTCACACTACCTGTAGCGCGGGAATAATCGACGGTATCGTTACCCTCCTGCCCGCGAAGCGTATCGTTCCCGGCCCCGGCAATCAGCGTGTCATCGCCAAAACCACCAGACAGAACATCGTTCCCGGCACCACCGGCAAGAATATCGTCGCCTTCAAATCCGTATATGGCGTCATCGCCATCGGTTCCCTGCTGATCATCATTGTCATCAGACGCAAGGATTCTGCCAAAACCGCGGAAATTATCGTGCGACAACTGATCAACAGAAACGTTTTCAAGCGTCAGGACACCATCGCCACCAAAATCGATAACAGTGTTGCCGTTACCGTCGTCGGACATCATAGACTGCAAAGTCACAAAATCCGGGATACCGAGCCGCGCCAGATCGACCGTATCTTCTGCAACATCAAAGTCGGTAACGGTGTCGTTGCCAAATCCGACAGTCAGTTCAAAGTCGTCTTCACCCGTCCCCCCGGTCAGGACATCGTCACCCGCCCCCCCGGTCAGCGTATCAACACCTGCCCCCCCGATCAGGACGTTGTCTCCGGCATCACCTGTCAGGTGATCGTCGAAATCGGACCCGACAAGATTTTCAAACATCTGGACGACGTCGTTACCCGCCGCACCGGTTGCGATGCCTTTCGACAAATCAACAAACACGGCACCGGTCGCATCGGCATAGCTGGCTGTATCTATGCCATCGCCACCCTGCATGTGATCATCGCCAGCCCCGCCTTGCAGGAAGTCATTTCCATTCCCGCCTTGCAGAACATCATTGCCCGCTGCGCCATAAAGGGTGTCGTCCCCCTTGCCACCTTGCAGGACGTCGGCCCCTTCACCTCCATAAAGAGTGTCGTTGCCGTCACCGCCCTGTAAAATATCGTCGCCCGAATTGCCAAGCAGGGTGTCATCCCCCGCCCCACCCTGAAGGGTATCCAGATCAGAAGACCCTTCCAGAACGTCATTACCCGTCGTGCCTTCAACGATGATACCGTCATCGACGGGCTCCTGATCGGGCGGCGTGCTGCCCCCCATATCATCTTCTTCGGGAGGTTCCGAGGTATCTGGATTCCCTGCATTATCATTGTCACCAGAAGACTGTTCTTCACCCGTCGTGCCGGATGGGTCCGAAATATCCTGGTCAATGTCTGTTTGATCTTCTCCGCCGCCACCGGCTTCTTGCGAATTGTCTGCACCGGCTTGCGCACTGTTATTATTGTTGTCCTGATTACTCTGCGATGGCTGTTCTTCACCGTCCGCGGTGTCTTCACCCTCATCCGACACAGGCGTATCTTCGTTCAGAACGTCTTCGCCGGCACCATCCGAACCGCCGAGGCTGTCATCTTCGGCACCGTCACCCGCGTTCGTTTCGTCACCTTCTGCGTCCGAACCGGTTTCAGCAGGGGGTGTTTCCTGATCGGGCGTGGCTTCTCCGTCGGCGACCTCATTAGATGCATCACCGGAAGTCTCACCGTCGGTTTCGGTCGAAGAGCCTTCTTCGGTTCCGGATGTTTCCGAACCGTTTTCTGCCGGGGCGTCTTCGCCTTCCGTCACCGGATCGGTCGAACCTTCATCGGTGGTGGCCGCGGGATCGGCGCCATCCGTGCCATTTGAAGTGTCTTCGCCAGATGCACCGGTTTCACCCGAACCATCACCCGATGCCGTATCATCCGGCTCGTTCGGGGATGCGTTATCGGATGCGTCATCCTGCGCGCCGGTTTGCGTATCGCCCGTCTGCGTCTGATCACCGTCGGTGGTCGATCCGGTTTCGGTTTCCTGCGACGCACCACCGGCATTGCCAGCCCCATCCGTCTCGTCACTGCCGGTTTCCGATCCCGTGTTGGTATCAGCGCCAGCATCAGAGCCCGCTTCGGCCCCATTCTGATCGGTCGGGGTTGTTTCATCGCTACCGGTGTTCGGATCGGTTTCTTCATCCGTTCCGGCGTCACCGGTGGTTTCATCACCTTCGCCCGAACCGGTGTCGGTTTCGGTGTCGGTTCCCGTGTCGCTTCCTGCGTCGCCGGTTTCCTCGGTGATGGTGTCATCACCCGAGCCGCCAGATGCAGGATCATCGCCAGCCCCGCCATCGGTTTCTGGCTGGGAGGTATCCCCACCGCTACCGGAAGAAGCCTGATCACCTGTTTCGCTATCGGTCGTATCATTGCCGGACGTATCAGTTTCTCCCGACACCGGATCATCCGACGGGTCTGATGCCCCACCGGTGGTATCCCCAGCATTTGACCCAGCAGTATCGCCGGTCGTTTCACCAGAATTTTCGGAACTGCTGTCCGCACCGGTGTCGGTCTCGGCTGCCGTATCACCGCCGGATGCATCGTCATTTGCCGCGCCGGAATCCGTGTTGCTACCGGTTTCAGATGCGGCATCATCGTCCGTTTCGGCCTCGGTCCGGCTTTCGGCTGCACCATTTTTCAGGTCAACAACCACACCCTGTTCGGAAGTGCTGTAATCAAGGGTGTTGCGGCCCGCGCCACCGTCAATCGTATCGCTGCCGCCACTGGCGCCAAAGGTATCGTCGCCTGCACCACCCGAAAGCGTATTGTTTCCGGCATCCCCGCGCAGGACATCGTCGCCCGATGTCCCGGTCAGATTTTCGATATTGCTAAACGAAACGGTATTGCTGCCGCCGATACTGCCTGCCGTGCCGGTCGAAAGATCGGCGGTCACGGCATCATCGGACCCGTCAAATGACAGCGTATCGTTACCAGACCCGCCATCAACAGCATCGCTGCCGCCATTGCCCGAAATCACATCGTCGCCAGACGTGCCCTGGATCACGTCATCACCCGACGTTCCGTCAATGATGGTTGCATCGCCCGACGACGGATCGCCGGAGCTGTCCAGCGCGACATCCGTCAGTTTCGGGGCATCAACAAGGGTGATGTCGGAAAGCTGGGCAATCGTAATGCCCTTAAGCGTAAGCTGATCGCCGGTCGCAAAGGTAATGACGACATTGCCCTGACCGTCATCCGACGCACGCGAAACCAGATCGGCCGCACTTTCAATGCCAAGATCATCAAGTGCCAGATAATCTTCGCCAAGGGTGAAATCGGTAATGGTCGCCTGACCAAATCCGGCCTGCAAAACGAATGTGTCGCGGCCTTCGCCACCAGTCACTTCATCCTGACCCTCGCCCGGTACCAGGATATCGTTGCCCGCGCCACCAACCAGCGTGTTGTCGCCCGCATCCCCGATCAGGATGTCGTTATACGACGTGCCGATGACGTTCTGGATATTGGTGAAGACCTGCGTTGCAGGGGATTGTGAACCTGTCTCGCCCGACGAACCGGAATCGGAATTACCCGCAGCAGAGCTATCCTCTGCGCGGTCATCCAGTACCTGTTCGATATCGGCATCGGTTAAACCGGTGCCATCGTCTTGATTGGCGGGCGAGGCCAAGGCTTTGCTCCCTACTTGGGACTAATTTTTCAATCCATTTTCATGGAAGGCAATCAACCATCCATATACACTAGTATAGACCCCAATCAAGAGCCCATCAACGGAAGATGAGCACCAGAATCGGTAAATCACATTTTTTTCATGTTTTACGGGGATTTGGAAGGCGAAATTCGCCTCTGACAGAATCTGTCAGGTTGTATAGGGTGGATATAGGCACCCCAAATCGGGCGCCAGTGCCTATTGTTCGCGGAATGCGCGATCAAAACTGTCGGTGATCGGGGCAAACAGATAGGCGAGAATCGTTCTGGCACCGGTCACGATTTCAAGCTGTGCGGCCATTCCCGGCGATAAAATCATGCCTTCATGTTCGGCAAGACTTTCCGAATCGATTTCGATCATCGCCTGAAAATACGGTCGGCCTTCCGGATCGGTCAGACGGTCCGGCGACACATCGGACACAATCCCCTTTACCGGCGCAAACCAGCGCTGGCTGAACGCCGTCACCCGGATATTAACCTCAAGCCCCTCATGCACGACATCAATATCGTTCGGGGATACCCGCGCCTCGATCACAAGCTTGTCATCTTGTGGCACGATTTCAAGGACTTGTGCACCGGGCGGGATCACCCCGCCAACGGTCGAAAACTGCAAATTGGTCACCGTCCCGGAACGCGGTGCCTTGATATCGGACCGCACCAGAATATCCTCAGCCGATCGCAGCCGTTCATTCAGGTCGGAAATCTCGCCCTGGATATCGCGAAGCTCGGTATTGATGGTTTGCAGATTGTCGCGCGTCAACTGCGCCTGACTGGATTTGACCTGCTGGATCTGCTGTTCGATGCGCGCAATATCGGCCGAAAACCGCCCGATATTACCCAGAATTTCAACCAGACGGCTTTCAAGCTGCAACAACCGGGTCCGTCTGGCATAGCCAAGATCGACCATCGGTTTGACCATCGCCAGCTCTTCCTTGACGATGCCAACCTGCTGTTCGGCGGCGGTTTTCTGTTCGCGCGTGCCAATAATCTCGCGGCGCAGTTCCTTGATCCGTTCGTCATAAAGGTCAAGTTCACCACGAAACGCGTTCATGCGGCTTTGAAACAGGGTTTCCTGCGATTCAACAATCCCGGCATATTTCGGATCATAAAGCGGGGCGGGAAACTGAATTCTGTCCTTGTCGCCACGCTCGGCGATCAGGCGCGCCTGTGTGGCCAGCGCATTGAGATACCGGTTGTTCAGCAGGTCATAACTGGCCCGCGCACGCGTATCGTCCAGCCGGATCAGAACATCCCCGCCCTGCACGCGTGCACCATTGCGCACCAGAATTTCGCGAATGATCCCGCCTTCCAGATGCTGAACACTCTGGCGGCCCGAAAACGGTGCCACCACGCCGCTTGCCGTCGCGGCCGAGTTGATGCGCGCGGTTGCCGCCCACAAAATCACCGACCCGACACCCAGGATCAGGATCAGAAGGCCGATCCGCACAAGCGGTCTGACATCGGTTTCAAGTTCACGCGCGGTCGGAAGCTGCACCCCTGCCATCAGGCACCACCCTGTCTGCGACCGGCCGATCCTTCAACCACGCGAAGCTGTGGCGGGTCGCTGCGTTTCGGGCGCGGGGCCGATGCTGGTTGTTCTGCGGCGGTGCGTTCGGCGGCACGCCGTGCCTTACGGGCTTCTTCTCGCGCGGCGGCCTTTTTGGCCAAAACCTGAGCACGTGCTTCCTTGCGGCTGGCTTCAAGGGCGGCTTCGCGGGCGGTTTTGCGCGCGCTCAGCCTTTGCTGTTCCTGTTTTTCACGGGCGATGCGCATCCGTTCCGCACGTTCATCCGCCGTTGCCGCGGCCTTTTTACGGGTCGCCGGGCGCATGGTCATCATGGTGCCGCCCGGTGTCGGTTGCGGCACCATTTCGGTGCGTTCGATCCCGGCCGTTGCCTTGGCCTGCGCGGCACGGCTGGCCTGTGCCCGGGTCGGGGTCGGCATGATGCCTGCCGGCAGGGGCGGCTGTTCAGGTGTCTGATTCTGCGACGAATTCTTTTCAATGATCGGGCGTGACGCATCCGGATTGGGCACGGCAATCCGTTTGGGGGTGATCCGCATTTGTCCATCACGCGCCGGTTCGGCAGCAGGCGATGCCACGGGTGCAGGTGGTGGCGCGATCATCTGATCGGCCTTGGCCCGCACCGGAACGACCTGAATCTGCCCGTTGGCAAGGGCAAGGATCGCATCGGCCCGCAAAAGAATTTCGCGTTCGTGACTGACGATAAAGGTCGTGATCCCGGCCCGGCGCACGATGTCAATCAACGCACTGATATGACCAACACCATTATCATCAAGGGCGGTTGTCGGCTCATCCAGCAACAACAGGCGCGGCCGCCCGAACAGCGCCGCGGCAAGGGCAATAAGCTGTCGCTGCCCGCCCGAAAGGTTGCGCCCGCCCCGTTCAACACGGGTTTCATAGCCATCGGGAAGATCAAGGATGAATTTATGCGCCCCGGCCAGTTCGGCCGCCTGAATGATGTCGCGCATTTCCGCATTGCCAAGACGCGCGATATTTTCGGCAATCGTCCCGGGAAACAGGAACGGGTTCTGCGACAGATAGCCGACCTGCGGGCCAAGTTCGCCGCGATCAATCCGCGATGCTTCGATTTCATCAAGCTTGACCGATCCCGATCCGGGCACCCAGATGCCCATGATCAGCTTCAAAAGGGCGGTTTTGCCAACCCCGTTGAACCCGGCGATGGAAATCACCTGCCCCGGCCCGGTTTTGAAGGAAAATCCCTTGAACAGGACGTTTCGGCTGCCCGGTGGTGCAAAGACCAGCCGGTCAACAGTCACCGACATACCGCGCCCGCGCGGCAGCGGGGCCGTATTCGTCTGACGTTTATCCAGAAGGATCTTGTTAAGCCGTTCGAAAGAATTGCGTGCCGAATTCCAGCTCCGCCATGCCGAAACCGCCCCATCAAATGGGGCAAGCCCGCGCATACCCATGATCATGGATGCCACCATGATCCCGATCGTGATGCTTTCAGTCAGCACCAGATAGGCACCAACCCCGATAAAGCAGACCTGCATCGCCAGACGAATGAAATGCGAAAGCGTGGTCGATGTGCCGACCCGGCGGCTGGCCTGACCTTCCCAATACAGGGCATCGGACTGGTCTGCCTGCCAGCGCTGGCGCGCGGACGGGGTCATGCCCATGGCTTCCATCGCCTCGGCATTGCGGATATAGGTTTCTTCCTGCGCGATGCCCCGGTTCTGGCTTTCTTCGGACCGGTCGACCGAAATCTTTGCCGCCGCCTCGTTGGCAATCGCAATCAGGATCAGGATCGTCGCCCCGGCACAGGCCACAAGCCCAAGCCGCGTATCAAAGACGAAAACCACACCGATATAAACCGGCGCCCACATGAAATCGATCAGGGTAAAGGGACCTGATCCGGTCAGAAACCCGCGCAGACCATAAAGATCGCGCAACGGTCGCTGGCGCATATTGTTACCGCGTGCCGCCTGTTGCACGACATGGGCAAACAGATCACCGCCAAGCCGAAGATCAAGTGCGGTGCCAACCCGGATCAGAAGGCGGGAACGCAACTGTTCCATCGCCGCAATAAAGACCAGGACAAGCACGATACCAAGCGTCAGCAACAGCAGCGTATCAACACTGCGGCTGGAAAGGACGCGGTCAAATACCTGCATCGAATAGATCGGGATGACCATGTTCAGCATGTTGATGACCATGCTGAATCCGCCGACAAGGGCAATCGACCGCCAGAACACCCGTTCCAGCGGGGTGCGATCCCCTTCCCGTGTCGCGCCCGCCTTGCGGACCGACTGGATTTTGTCCAGCAGGGTCATTGCGTTCCTTCCCGAAACCCCGTTCGCAGCAAGTCTTGTATCATATCAAATATGGTGCACGCGCCAAACGACCCGCGACAAACCTGTTACGAGCCACCTATCCGATTGCATAAGCACTATTCTAGGGCAACATATAAGGATGTGTTAACAAATTAAGGAAGTTCAACGATTTGCGGGCAATAATGCCACCTTTCGCACATCCCCCGATGCGATCATTGGCGGCGAATCCGGCCCCACCTGCAACGCCCTGCCATCAAACAGATGGCCGAAACTTACGGGCAACATACTGGAAATCATCCATTTTCCGGTTTGAATTGCGCGATCTCAAATCCATACCGCGGCTTTTGACATAACCTTGAAACCACCTGCCGGGAAATTCTCTGCCCTTGCTGTTCCGGCGCAAAGGAACAACTTTTCATACAGGGAAAGAGAATCGGTAAACCGCATGGAAAACGACGAAAACAACCAGTCAGATCTCCCCGGCTTCCTGCAACGCTTTCTTGCCATCAGTCCGGGGGGCGCTTCGCACACCTTCCCTTTGATGGCCTGCATGGCGGGTGTTCTTGCGGCCTGCGCATGGATGCTGGGCGGATTGTCGATGGCGATTTCGGCTGCGATTGCGGTTGCGCTGATGCTGATGCTTGCCCCCATGGTTTCACCCGAAATCCTGATGAAGCTTCTGCGTGCCCGGCCACTCGATAGCGGATCATTCCCCGCCATTCACGAAATGGCGGCCATGCTGGCGCGGCGTGCCGGGCTTGATTACCTGCCCAAACTTTTCCTTCTGCCGGGCAAGGGGGTCAATGCGATCACCACCGGCACCGCCGAGGATACCACCATCGCAATCTCCAGCGACGCCCTGCATGACCTTTCCCCGCGCCAGATGCGCGCCCTTCTGGCGCACGAGATCGCCCACGCCTGGCATGGCGATACCCGCATCCTTCTGATGACCGATGTGCTGTATCGGGCGACCTGGACGGTGGCCCTGTTCGGATTGATGGTTTTCATCTTTGGCGATCTGAACCCGCCGGCATGGATGATCATCATTTTCGGGGCGGTGCCCACGATCAGCTTCCTGTTGCAGCGCGCGGTAATCCGGGATCGTGAATTCATTGCCGATCACGGCGCAAGCGACCTTCTGAACGGCCCCGAAGACATGATCGATGCGCTTTTGCATATCGATCAGATCAATCGCCGCCGCCTGCGTCTGATCGCCTATCGCAGCACGCAACCGCCATCCCTGCTCGATACCCATCCCTCGGTCGGTGCCCGCATCCGGGCATTGCGCGACCTCAAACCGGGCACATGGCAGAAATTCTTTGAAAACCGGCGTCCGCCCGGCGCAAACTAGTTCGACCTCACAACAACGACGTCCTCTTCCATGCCGGTATCACCCACGCCAGATCAGGAACTTGGTCCCTGCCCGATTTGCGGGCGGATGATGATCGCAGGCGACAGTGTCGACCGGCATCACTGGACACCAAAATCAAAGGGCGGCACGGATACCGAATGGCTGCACCGTGTCTGTCATCGCATGATCCATCGGCTGTTTGATGAAACGACGCTGGCACGTGATCTCAATACACCCGAAAAAATCATCCCCCATCCCGATATGCAGACATTCATCCGATGGATACGCAAGAAGCCCGTTGATTATGTCGATTGGCCCGAAAATGCCGGACGATACGGGCGCAATCGCCGCCGCAGCCGTTAAAATCACGAAAATCGACAACAGCCGATTGCATTTTGCCGCCGACATAAAGGTTTACCTTACGTGGCCGGGCCGATATACGGCCCCAGTTTTGCGGCGACAAATCCGGTCGCAATTGGCACTATGACAAACGATCACCCTTAGGGTCAGAACCCTACGAACGGACAAAGGAAACCAGATGCCAAGCCTAGACATGCTGAGCGAACTGATCCCGGCCTTTGTCACGTTATTTGTGATCATCGACCCGATCGGGCTGGTGCCGGTCTTTATCGTTCTGACACAGGGCACCGATACCAGACACCGCCGCCGCATGGCGATCCGGGCCTGTATCGCAAGCTTCCTGATCCTTGCCGCCTTTGCCGTGGTGGGCGAAAGCGTGCTTGGCATCTTTGGCATTCACATGCCGGCCTTCCGGATTGCCGGCGGAACACTTCTGTTCCTGATCGCGCTTGAAATGCTGTTTGAACGCCGCAGCCAGAAACGCAACCAGCGCGCCGAACAGGTTCATCAGGAACTTGAAGACGAACACGAACTTGATCAGCAGATCACCGACGCCAAACCGGCACAGGCCGAAGACGAGCCCGACGACATCTCGATCTTCCCGATGTCGATCCCGTTCCTTGCCGGTCCCGGTTCCATCGCAACCGTGATGCTGCTGATGGGCAAATATGAAAACAGCGTGGTGATGCAGGTCAGCGTCGTCGCGGTTGTCGGCCTTGTCATGCTCTGCGCGCTGACCATGTTCCTTCTGGCCAATCTGGTCGCCAAACGCCTGAGCCCGACGGTCGCGACCGTGATCTCCCGCCTGCTCGGCATGATCCTCGCCGCCCTTGCCATCCAGTTCATCATCGACGGCATCAAACAGGCGTTTTTCTGATCAGTTTCCCGCAAAAAAAACTGGCCTAGCCCTTCAACCCCGCATGGGCCAAGGCAGCAATAAGGTCGGTTCGGGTGACGATACCGATGATCCGGTGATCTTCAAGGACCGGGACGGCATCGCACGCCCCATCCGCCATCAGCGGCAGCAAGGCGGCAATCGGGGTGTTGGCCGTTGCCCGCGGCTCTGTCACCGACATGATTTCGATGGCCCGGATCGGGACATTGCGACGGCGATCAATCAGGCGTGCCATCGACGCCAGCAACCCGCGATCCAGACGAAGCGCGTCTTCGGTTGCACGCCGGATCAGATGGATCTGGAAAATCACCCCGATGAAACGTCCGTCATCCTGAATGACCGGCAGTGAGGTAAACCCGTGACGCCGGAACAGATCGGCAACCTCGCTAAGCGGGGTTTGGGCATTCACCGTCACCAGATCGCGTGACATGATCTGACCTGCCGTAATGGGCCCGGCGCGATGGGCGGCGACCTGAAATTCAGCCGCCCCGATCAGGCGGGCCAAGTCTTCGACGCCAAGGTTCAGCGACTGGCGATATTGCTGCAAAATGGTGTTGAGCTCCCCCTCGTCCAGACCAAGCCGCTCAATCGGGGAACGATCCGTGGTCTGAAAGGGGCTCTTGTCATCGAAATGGCGCAGCGGATATTTCCGCCCGGTTGCCCGGGCATAAAGTACTGCCGTCAGAACAAGAATGGCCGTGATTGCCGCAACCGGTGTCAGGGCAAACCGAAAGCCAAGCTCGGTTGCGATATCCGGGTTCATCGCAACAACCATCGCAACCGCCCCGCCCGGCGGATGAACCGCCCGCGCAACGATCATCACGGTAATGGCAAGCCCGACCGCCACCGCCACCCGCAACACCGGATCGGGGATCACATAGCAAACGGCAACCCCGGCAAGGGCGGCGACAGAGTTGCCGACAATCGCCGACCACGGCTGCGCCAGCGGACTGTTTGGCACGGCAAACAACAGCACCGATGACGCCCCGAACGGCGCAATCAGATAAAGCCCTGCCCCCTGCAGATCAAAGAACGACAGAACAAAACCGGCAATCCCCAGCCCGATCAGCGCCCCGAACCCGGCACGGATGGCTTCCTTATGCGTGCTGGCCGGTATCGCCGGATAAAGCGCGCGAAAATTGCGAAGTTTCATAGGATTGGTTCATTTCCGGCCCGTTATTGAACATTTCAGTGTTGTTCAATTTTTTATAAATGCGATTTTTTCTAGTATTTGTAATTCGCATTCCCGTCAATATCGGCAGCAGATAAATCCCCCAACAAAAAGGAGGGCACGCGGCCCTCCTTTCGAACTTTTCCCGGCAAGGCTCCTGATCGCAAAGCCCTGCAAAAGGCCGGATTGCGCCCGTGCTGGCTGGCAATATTTTACTGTGCTGCCAACACATATCCGGCGTAGGCGACAAGCATCACGATCCCGATCCCCCGCCCGATCGTTTGACGGCGCAACAACAAAGTCAGAACCAAAGATACCCCGATCATGATCGGCAAATCAAAGGTCAGGAAGCGGCTGGCAACCGGGATCGGGGCAATGATGGCGGTCAGGCCAAGAATACCCAGAATGTTGAAAATGTTCGATCCGACGATATTGCCGATGGCGATTTCCGATTGCTTGCGCAAAGCCGCGATTAACGAGGTCGCCAGTTCCGGCAGGGACGTGCCCACCGCAACAACCGTAAGCCCGATAAAGGCTTCTGACACGCCAAAGGTCCGGGCAATCGTCACCGCCCCATCGACCATGAAGCGCGCGCCAAACATCAACGCCACCAGCCCGCCAATCACCCAGATCAGCGACAGCCACAAGCCACGCGCCGGAACCGGCAGATCGCCATCATCGGCAAGCGGCGCATTGCGTGATTGCCGATAGGCAAACACGAGGTAAGCAACAAGCGATGCAAACAGGATACCGCCGGCAACGCGCCCCATCATCCCGAAGGCAAAGATCGGCACAAGGATAATCGCCGCCGCCATCATCACCGCCGTATCACGTTTCAGCGTATCGCCAGAAACCCGGATCGGCCAGACAAGGGCCGACACACCAACGATCAGCAGAATATTGGCGATGTTCGATCCAACAACATTGCCAAGCGCAATATCGGAAACCCCGCGCAGGGCCGCATCAACCGAAACCAGCAATTCCGGGGTCGATGTGCCAAAGCCAACCACGGTCAGGCCGATCAGAAGCGGCGGCATCGCCAGACGCTGCGCAATCCCGACACTGCCACGCACCAGCGCCTCACCGCCAAAAAACAGACCGGCAAGGCCCGCCAGCAACATCAGATATTCCATAACCAAAGCCCCCAAAATGCGCCAATGATCAATATTGTCACAGCATACAGCGCGCAGATGTGTGTGCGCCCCGGGGCCAGCGCAAGTGACCCCGATTACATTTCCGCCCGCAAAGCAAAACGGCCGGGAATTTCCCGGCCGTTAACGCAGATTTCCAGATGGATATCAATCCCAGCGTTTGGTCGCGCGGATGATCGCATCGGTATCGATCTGGTAATATTTATAAAGATCAATGCTGTCACCGCACTGGCCAAACGCATTGACGCCAAGCGGGGCGACGGCGTGACCGCGGACCGAACCAAGCCACGCCAATGCCGCCGGATGGCCGTCGATCACGGTAACAAGACGCGCATCCGATGCCAGCGGCTTCAGAAGGTTTTCGATATGCGCCATCCGGCCATCGGCCTTGCCTTCAAGCCGCGCCCGTTCCAGATCCTGCCATTCGTTATAAAGCCGGTCGGTCGATGTCACCGCCAGAAGGCCAATCCCCGGATGATCGGCTTCAAGCTTTTCCCATGCGGCAATCGCTTCGGGGGCCATCGCACCGCAATAGGCAATCGCCATTTTACAATTTTCGCCCGGTTCACGCAGCCAGTAACCCCCCGATACGATTTCGGATTTGGTGGCATCGGAAAGATCACGTTCCGGCTGTGCCAGCGGCTTGGTCGACAGGCGCAGATAAACCGATCCGCCGTCGGGATTTTGCAGATGATCAAACGACCAGCCCATGATGGTGGCAAGTTCGTCGCCAAAGCTTGGCTCGAAACTGGTCAGGCCCGGTTGCCCCATACCGATCATCGGGGTTGAGATCGACTGATGCGCGCCCCCTTCGGGCGCCAGCGTAATACCGCTTGGCGTGGCAACGACCATAAACCGCGCATCCTGATAACAGGCATAATTCAGCGCATCGAGGCCACGTGCAATGAACGGATCATAAAGCGTTCCAATCGGAAACAGGCGTTGGCCAAACAGGCTGTGCGACAGGCCAAGGGCGGCAAGGTTCAAAAACAGGTTGTTTTCGGCAATGCCCAGTTCGACATGCTGGCCTTCGGGCGATCTGATCCATTTCTGGGCCGAGGGCACCTTGCGTTCGCGGAATTCATCGGCAAGATTTTCGCGCGCAAACAGCCCGCGCTGGTTCACAAACCCGCCAAGGTTGGTCGATACCGTGACATCGGGCGATGTGGTGACGATCCGGTCCGCCAGATCGCTATCCTTCAGTTTCGCAAGCTCGTTCAGGATTTTGCCAAAAACTTCCTGCGTGCTCGATGTATCAACCCGCGCATAGGGCATTTCGGGAATGTCGATGACGGTTGCCAGCTTCTTGCGCGATTTGCCATCATTAAAGGGTGCTGCGTCGATATAGGCACGCACCTTGTCCTCGGCCACGTCAAGACCGGCGGCGTAATCCCATTCCTGCCCGTCCTGAACATTGTTCTGTTTTTTGAACGCATCCATCTGGGCCACATTCATAAGGCCCGCATGGTTGTCCTTATGCCCCTGAAGCGGGGTGGCATAGCCCTTGACGGTATAGGCGATAAAGATCGTCGGCTTGTCATTGGGAACGGAATCAAACGCATTAAGAACCGCTTCCATGCAATGACCGCCCAGATTGGTCATCAGATCATGCAGGGCATCGTCATCATAATCGCCAAGCAGACTTGCCAGCGCATTATCGCCCGGCATATCGCCAAGGATCTGTTTGCGCCACGCCGCACCCCCCTGGAAAGTCAGGGCGGAATAGACATCGTTTGGTGCCTCGTTCAGCCATTTTTTCAAGGACCTGCCACCCGGCTTGGCAAAGGCATCATGCAGTTTGCGGCCATATTTGATGGTGATGACGTTCCAGCCAACCGCCCGGAAAAACCGGCCGATCACGCGGAACAGATGCGCATCAATCATGCCGTCAAGGCTTTGACGGTTGTAATCGATCACCCACCAGACATTGCGAATATCATGCTTCCAGGTATCAAGAAGCGCCTCATAGATATTGCCTTCATCAAGCTCCGCATCGCCAACAAGCGCGACCATGCGACCCGGCTTCTCCCCACGCGGCAGCATATCCTTGTAACGCAGATAATCCTGCGTAAGCGCTGCAAAGTTGGTGACAGCAGCCCCAAGCCCGACCGACCCGGTCGAAAAATCGACAACATCGCCATCCTTGGTCCGCGACGGATAGGATTGCGCCCCGCCAAAGGCGCGGAAGTTTTCAAGCTTTTCCCTGGTCTGGCGACCAAACAGATAATTGATCGCATGGAAAACCGGCGATGCATGCGGCTTGACCGCAACCCGGTCCTGCGGGCGCAGAACGTTGAAATAAAGTGCTGTCATCAAGGTGGTCATTGATGCGCAGCTCGCCTGATGGCCACCGACCTTGATGCCATCGCGCTTCGGGCGGATATGGTTGGCGTTATGGATGGTCCAGCTTGATAACCAGCGCACCTTTTTTTCAATCTGGCCCAGCATCTCAAGATCCTTGGCCGCCACGCGCCCGGTCGAGGTTGCTTCGATCATTTCGCCAATTTCAGGTGTGCTGTTTTGTGCTGACATCTTTATCTCGCCTCTCGCTGGCGTTTCGGCCCGGTTGCACCGGTATTGCCGCACGCCTTATTTCGGTATGGATTTGCGTATTTTTGCTGCTGCGCGACGCCAATCAAGCGAAAGCAACAAAAATCGCAGGATTGACGAAACTTTCAAAAAACCCTCGTTCAGCCCACGCAAGTTTTCTGAAATTCGTCGAATGTGGCACACAGGCCCGGAATTGATTTTTGGCTGTCTTCAATCCCGATTCGGGATGCCTTAGAGCCTTTTCCGTTTAGATTGAACCGTTTTGCCGGAGGCATTCTTCTGTCCTGCAAGGAAAGGATCGCAGAGCGTAGCGGGGCTACGGTCAAGATCCTTGACGCTGCGGGGCAGAAGAATGTCCCGGCCCGAAGGGTTCGGGTTTGGCAACGTTTCGCTACGTTACACCGCTTGAACGATGCCCCGCATCGCCCTTGCGCGCTGTGCCTTGCAAAACCGTTCGCCAAACGCGAACAAAATCGCTTCAATCTAAACGGAAAAGGCTCTAACGCTGCCAAGGCGGTTGCCGCATGGCGTGGAACGGCATCCACACCATGCGCAACCTTATACGGACCGCAAATCGTTCGGGGGGTGCGGTCCGCCTCCCTTGTTCGGAAAATGCGGGATTATTATTCGGCGGCAATCGCCATCTGATCCCCATCAAGCGCCTGTTCAAGATCGGCAAGAATATCGTCGATGCTTTCAAGCCCGGCGGACAGACGGATCAGGCCATCGGTGATCTGATACTCCGCGCGTTCTTCGGGCGTATAGGTCGAATGGGTCATCGATGCCGGGTGCTGGATCAGGGTTTCGGCATCGCCAAGGCTGACCGCGCGCGTGATCATGTTAAGACCATTCATAAGCTTGCGGCCTTCCTCGATCCCGCCTTTAAGTTCAAACGCAATCATGCCGCCAAAGCGAGCCATCTGCTTTTTCGCCAGTTCATATTGCGCAAAGCTTTCAAGACCGGGATAGAAAACCTTTTCGACCTTCGGATGGTTTTCAAGGAAGGCCGCGATTTTTTCCGCATTGTCGCAATGGCGTTCCATACGAAGTTCAAGCGTCTTGAGCCCCCGCATCACCAGATTGGCATCCTGCGGCGACAGGACCGCACCGGTCATGTCTTTCAGGCCGACAAGGCGAACCTGTTCAAGGTCTTCCGCACGGCCAATCACCGCACCGGCCATCAGGTCCCCATGACCGCCCAGATATTTGGTCGCCGAATGCACGACAATATCAGCCCCCAATTCGATGGGGCGTTGCAGATACGGCGTGCAATAGGTGTTATCGACCACGACCTTGGCACCATGTTTATGGGCGATGTCGGAAATGGCTTCGATATCGACCAGGCGCATGTTCGGGTTGGCCGGGGTTTCGAAATAAACGATTTTGGTTTTGTCCGAGATCGCCTTTTCAAGTTCCTTCGGATCGGTCAGGTCAACATGGGTATGCTTGATCCCGAATTTCTCAAGCCCGTGACGGAAATAGGCGAATGTGCAGCCATAAAGGGTGCGATCGACAATGATCTCATCCCCCGGCGCAATGAATGTCCAGAAGACCGACGTGATCGCCCCCATGCCCGATGCGGTCGCAAGCGCTGCTTCGCCGCCCTCAAGCACCGCCAGACGGCTTTCAAGAAGGGCCAGCGTCGGGTTGGCAATACGTGAATAGATAAAGCCCTGTTCTTCACCGGCAAACATGCGACCGCCCTGTTCGGCGGTTTCAAACGCAAAGGTGGAGCTCATGTAAACCGGCGGGTTCAGCGCGCCATTATGGCTTTGCGGATCATAACCATGATGGATGGCGCGGGTGGCAAAACCGGATTTGGTGTGACGCGGATCAGACATGAAAGGCTCCCGTTATCTAAAGTGTTCTGCCCTCATCTCCGCAAGGCCCGTGCCAGAATTGAAAACCCCTGTATTTCAACCACTTAGCGCCACCGCCCTTAGGTCAACTGTAAACTTAAGTTTACAAACATCTTCACCAACGGCGACATTTTGGCAAAACCACTGGAAAACAGTCTCTTACGACTGTATATTTTTCGTTACAGTGTAAACATATCGGTACAGTCATGCGTTTTGAAATCACCGGGGAAAACAGGGTCGGCATCACGCGGGACGTCGTCAATGTGCTGGCGGATTTCAAACTCGATATCCGCGCCTTTGAGGTCACGACCCACCATATCTTTGCCGATATCCCGGCAATCCGGCCGGAACGTTTTCCGTTGCTGGCCCATCGTTTGATGCAGCTACCCGGCATTGAGGACGTCAAACCGATTGACCGCCTGCCGACCGAACGCAGGCGCGCCCAACTGCACGCAACCCTTGCCGCCCTTGGTGATCCGGTGATCGCGGTGGATGCCAACGGCCTGATCGCACAGGCCAATCCGGCCGCCCAGAACATCGCAGGCTCCCCCGATGCGCCGCTGCGCGACCGGCCCTTGGCCGATTTCCTGACCGACCCGGATATTGATGACCTGCGCCAAAGCCATTTCCGCCTGCCGGAACGCGAGGTCACACTTGGCGGGCAGACCTATCTGCTACAGGTCGAACCCATCGGCCATGTCGATGATGGCACCGATGCCGCCGATGACGAACCGTGGGGCGGGGTCATGGTGTTTCACCGCGCCGCGCGCCTTGGCCGCGTCATGACCGCGCTTCAGGATCGCAGCCACACCGGATTTGACGACATCATCGGCCAAAGCAAGGTTCTGGCACGGGTCAAGGCACAGGCAAAACGACTGGCATCGGTCGATGCCCCGCTTCTGATCCTCGGCGAAACCGGCACGGGGAAGGAGCTTTTCGCCCGCGCCTGCCACCGTGCGAGCAACCGGGCCGATCAACCATTTCTGGCCCTTAACTGTGCCGCCATGCCCGAAGGCCTGGCCGAAAGCGAACTGTTTGGCTATGCCGCCGGGGCCTTTACCAGTGCGCGGCGTGGTGGCAAGCCGGGGCTTCTGGAACTGGCCGATGGTGGCACATTGTTTCTTGATGAAATCGGCGAACTGACACCGTATCTGCAGGCGAAGCTTCTGCGCGTGTTGCAGGATGGCCGGTTCCGGCGCGTGGGCGGTACGGATGAAATTGCGGTGGATGTCCGCATCATCAGTGCGACCAACCGCGACCTTGACGCCATGTCGCATGACGGCACTTTCCGCGAAGACCTTTATTTCCGCCTTAACGTCCTTGGCATCACCCTGCCGCCCTTGCGCGACCGGCGCGAAGACATTGCCGAACTGGCGCTTTATTTCGTCACCCGCACCGCCCAGCAAACCGAACGCCCGACACCCCATATCGCAAGGGATGCCCTGTCCTGGCTTGCCAGCCACGATTGGCCCGGCAATGTGCGCGAACTGGAAAACACATTATTCCGGGCGGTCGCCCTGCTGGATGGCGATATCCTGACCGCGCGCGACCTGACCACCACCGCAAGCAACCCGCCCGCCACGGCCACGGCCACGGATGAAACCGCAACATCCCGCGATCAGTCACCCACCGCCCCCGCAACCGACCCGATCAATGCCGCCATCGCGCAAGGAAGCCTTGCCGACGGAATGGACATGCTGGAACGTGAAATGCTGGCGCGCCTTTACCCGGATTATCCAAGCTCGCGGAAGCTTGCCGAACGGCTTGGAATCTCGCACACTGCGATTGCCCGCAAGCTTCGCAAATATGGCATTTCCGGTTGATCTTGCCTCCCATGTTGCATTGCGGCATGATCCACCTAACTTATGAGGAGGAACAACTCCTCACCCACAGGGAGAAACATCATGCTGACAGGCAAATGCGCACTTGTTACCGGATCGACCAGCGGCATCGGTCTTGCGATGGCCAAGGCCCTTGCAGGGGCCGGGGCGGATGTCATGCTGAACGGCTTTGGCGACAGGGACGAAATCGAGGCCACCCGCAAATCGCTTGAAACCGAATTTGGCGTGACCGCGCATTATAATGGCGCGGACCTCTCCAAACCCGACCAAATCGAAGCGATGATGAAAGATGCCGCCGACAAATTCGGTGGCGGGGCCGATATCCTGATCAACAATGCCGGCATTCAATACACCGCATTGATCGAGGATTTCCCTCCGGAAAAATGGGATGCGATCATTGCGATCAACCTGACCTCGGCCTTCCACACGACGCGCTTTGCCCTGCCGAACATGAAAAAGAAAAACTGGGGCCGGATCATCAATACCGCATCCGCGCACGGTCTGGTCGCATCGGTGCAAAAGGCCGCCTATGTCGCGGCCAAACACGGCATCATGGGCCTGACCAAGGTAACCGCCCTTGAAACCGCCGAAAGCGGCATCACCGCCAATTCAATCTGCCCGGGCTGGGTCCGCACCGAACTGGTCGAACGCCAGATCGAAGCCAAGGCCAAGGAAGGCGGCATTTCCGTCGAACAGGCCGCAACCAATCTGGTATCGGACAAACACCCGTCCAAACAGTTCGTCACCCCCGAACAGATCGGCCAGACCGCCCTGTTCCTGTGCTCGGACGCCGCATCACAGATGACCGGCACGCATATGTCGGTCGATGGTGGCTGGACCGCACAGTAAAGTTTTCATGCAGCTATTTTGACACCGAACGGTATCATTTCCTCGATTTCAGGATAAATGATACCGTTCGGTAACAAAATCACCCCAAATACCGCCCCAAATGCTCCACCAGCATCCTGATTTTCGGGCTAAGGTGCCGGTTGGTCGGGTAAAGCGCCCAGATACCTTCATCCGTCGGCTGGAATTTGGACAGGACCGGGATCAGGTCACCACTGGCAATCCACGGATCGACGTAATAATCCGGCAACTGAACAATGCCGATCCCCTTTAGCGCGGCATCCAAAAGCGCCTGCCCGCTATTGGCATGGATCGAACCATGAATGCGGATGGTGCGTTCCCGGCCATCTTCCTCAAACCGCCAGTAATCCAGCGTCCCGACAAGGCAGTTATGCCGCGCCAGTTCCGAAAGCGAATGCGGCTCGCCACGTTTGGAAAGATAGGCTGGCGATGCACAAGCATATAGGCGGCGGGTTGAAAGCTGCTGGCTCATCAAACTGCCGGTCGTACCATCAAGCCGCCCAAGCCGGATCGCCATGTCATAGCCTTCCAGCACCAGATCAAGTTTCTGGTTGGTAAAGCGGCACTGGACTTCAAGTTCGGGATAGCGGGCGACGAAATCATTCACCAGCGGCGCAATCACGGTTTCGCCATAGGTGGTGGGCGCGGTCAGTTTAAGTTTGCCGCGCGGCACCTGTGTCAGGGTGCCAATTGCGCGTTCCGCATCCTGCAAGCCATCCAGCAATTGTCGGCAATGCTGGTAATAAACCTGCCCGGCTTCGGTCGCACTCACCTTGCGCGTCGTGCGGTAAAAAAGCTGCACACCAAGCTTTTCTTCCAACGCGGTGATCTGGCGGCTGACCTGGGCCACGGAAATGCCAAGCTGCCTGGCGGCTGCCGTAAAGCTTTTGCGTTCCGTCACGGCGACGAATTCGCTGATCCCGTCCCACGCATTCATTATTACACCACCGTAAAAGTCATTTACCGAAATACCGGATTATCAGATCAGGGGGAATAAATACACTGTTGGTAGTAAATCATTCAAGCCGGAGGAGCGACATGAGCGCCCAAACCATCACCTGCAAAGCCGCCATTGCCTGGGAAGCGGGCAAGCCGCTATCGATTGAAGACGTTCAGGTTGCCCCGCCCAAGGCCGGCGAAGTCCGCGTGCGCATCGTTGCCACCGGTGTTTGCCACACCGATGCCTTTACCCTGTCGGGCGAAGACCCCGAAGGCATTTTCCCTGCCATCCTTGGCCATGAAGGCGGCGGGATTGTTGAATCAATCGGCGAAGGTGTGACCAGTGTTGCGGTCGGCGATCATGTGATCCCGCTTTACACCCCGGAATGCGGCGAATGCAAATTCTGCAAATCGGGCAAAACCAACCTGTGCCAGAAAATCCGCGCCACCCAGGGCAAGGGACTCATGCCCGATGGCACCACGCGCTTCTCGCAGAATGGCAAGCCGATCTATCACTATATGGGCTGCTCGACCTTCTCGGAATATACGGTTCTGCCGGAAATCTCGATTGCCAAGGTCAACAAAACCGCCCCGCTTGAAGAAGTCTGCCTGCTGGGTTGCGGTGTCACCACCGGCATGGGGGCCGCCACCAACGCCGCCAAGGTCAAACCGGGTGACAGTGTTGCGATTTTCGGTCTGGGCGGCATTGGTCTTTCGGCCATCATCGGCTGCAAAATGGCGGGTGCCAGCCGCATCATCGCCATTGATATCAACGAAAAGAAATTCGAACTCGCCAAACAGCTTGGCGCGACCGACACCATCAACCCGCAAAAATTCGACAAACCGATCCAGGACGTCATCGTTGAGATGACCGATGGCGGCGTTGAATACAGCTTTGAATGCATCGGCAATGTCAATGTGATGCGTTCCGCCCTTGAATGCTGCCACAAGGGTTGGGGGGAGTCGGTGATTATCGGTGTTGCCGGTGCCGGTCAGGAAATCTCGACCCGTCCGTTCCAGCTTGTCACCGGTCGCGTCTGGCGCGGCACCGCCTTTGGCGGGGTCAAGGGCCGTTCGCAACTGCCCGATTATGTCGAACGCTACCTTAAGGGCGAATTCAAACTGTCCGATTTCATCACCCACACCATGAAGCTTGAAGACATCAATGAAGCTTTCGACCTGATGCATGAAGGCGAAAGCATCCGTTCGGTCATCCACTATTAAGACCATCTGGCTTCATACGAAAACCCCGCCCTGCCGGTAAAATTCCGGCAAGGCGGGCGAACGGGAGAACAAAATGGGCATTGAAAATTCGTCCAGCAACAAGGTTTTTGGCGGCTGGCACAAACAATATACCCATCGGTCCGATGTGCTGGGCTGCGATATGCGGTTTGCCATCTTCCTGCCGCGGCAGGCGGGCAAGGGCAACCGTGTGCCGGTGATGTACTGGCTATCGGGACTGACCTGCACGGATGAAAACTTCATGCAGAAGGCCGGCGCGTTTCGCATCGCAAGCGAACTTGGCATTGCCATCGTCGCCCCCGACACCAGCCCGCGTGGCGACCATGTCCCCGATGACGAAGAAGAAGCCTATGACTTCGGCAAGGGCGCCGGTTTTTACGTTAACGCGACGCAGGAACCCTGGGCGCGCAATTACCGCATGTATGATTACGTGACCAAAGAACTTCCGGCCCTTGTCCGCGATCATTTCCCGATTTCCGATGATGCGGTGATTTCCGGCCATTCGATGGGCGGGCATGGTGCGCTTATGATCGCGCTTAAAAATCCGGGCATGTTCAAATCCGTGACCGCCTTTTCCCCGATTTCAAACCCGATCAATTGCCCGTGGGGCCAGAAGGCGCTTGGCAATTATCTGGGCGATGACAAATCCGTCTGGAAACAATGGGACAGCTCGGAACTGATGAAGGCCGCCACCGCCAAGGATATGCAAACACCGGCCCTTGTCGATCAGGGCGATGCCGATGGCTTCCTTGCCGAGCAGCTTAAACCCGATACGCTTTTTGCCGCGGCAAGCCACGCCGGTTATCCGCTGAACCTGCGCATGCAGGAAGGCTACGACCATAGCTATTACTTCATCGCGAGCTTTATCGAAGACCATCTGCGTTTCCACGCATGGCATCTTGGTATCGCCTGAGATCAGCTAACCGCACAGAACCCGCACCCAAGCGGTTTTCACCCGGCACGCGCCTCGTCCCTGTAGGCGTGCCGGGTCTTTTTTTGAAGATCAATCCGGGTCAAAGCTGCGTGCGTCAATGGCATCGGCCACATCATCCGCCGTTTTAAGCGTGCGGATGATCAGCGGCACCACAAGCGCCAGCACCGACTTATCAAGCCCGCGCGCCCGTTGCGCATCGCGGATTTCATGACCGATTTGCGCAATCACCGGGATAAATCGCAACACCATCGAAAAGGCCAGACTGACCTTTTCCGGGTTCACCCCAAACCGCGCCAGCGGCTTCATCGCCCGTTCCAGCGCGGCCAGCATGTCGGACGTTCTGGTCGTCAGGGTGACAAGCCCGGCAAAACTGACAATCGCGGCTAGCCGGAAAATCACCACAAGCCCCGCCTGCCAGTCATTGAGCCAAAGCTGCACGACAAAGAACAAAGCCAGCAACCACAATATCGGCCTGATCTGCGCCCAAAGGGTGCGGGGGCCAAAACCCGAAGCCGGATAGAGGACAAAAACCGTCACCAGCACCACCGCCAGAACCGGCCAATCGGGGATCAGAAAAACACCGGTCCCCAGCAGCACAAGGGCAAGCACCTTTAACCCCGCCGCCGCCCGGTGCAGGGCGGAATTGCCATCGATGTAAAGTCCGGCAATCACGCCATCATCTCCCGATAGCGGGGAATGGCGATGGCCGGGACATCGTCACAGGCGATCCGGCCATTTTCAAACACCAGCACCCGGTCATAACCGGCAATCAGATCAAGATCATGGGAAACGGTGATGACGGTCTGATCAAGCTCGGCAATCGCGCGTTCGACCCGGTTGCGATTACGCAGGTCAAGCAACGTGGTCGGCTCGTCAAAGATGACGTAACGCGGTGCCATCACCAGCACACCGGAAATCGCCAGAAGCTGCTTCTGTCCCCCGCTTAACAGATGGCTGGGATGGGTGCGAAATTCCGACAGGCCATATCGCGCAAGGACTTCGTCGATACGGCGGTCAATCTCGTCCTTTGGCAGTTTCAACGCCTTCAGGCCAAAGGCGATGTCTTCCTCGACCACAGGATAGACGATCTGATTGTCCGGGTTCTGAAAAACAAAACCGACATGACGGCGCACTTTGCGCCCGTCTTTGGCGGCATCGAAATCATCGACCCGCACAATCCCCGACGATGCCACCTGAAGCCCGTTCAGAAGCCGGACAAACGTGCTTTTGCCCGATCCGTTGGCCCCGACAATCCCGATCCGCTTTTCGGAAAGTGACAGTGAAATATCGTCAAGCACGCGACGCTGATCGAATTCCACGGTGACATTTTCAAGCGTGATCATCGGCACCTGGCGCAAAATTTCAGACAGGGAATAACAGCAAAAGGCGCGATCTGATGACCGCGCCTCATCAAAACCTAGCGTGCCCTGGAAATCAAGGGATAGGCACGCCGGACCGCCATGCAGGCCGCGGTCGCAATCGCAACCTTGATCACATCACCAATCAGGAACGGTGCGGCACCGACGGTCGCCTTCCAATAGCTGATTTCAACAACGATGCAGACCCAAAGATTGCCAATCGCATACAGGACAACAATCCCGCCAATCGCGATCGACAGTGCCGCGTTAACGACATTCAGCCTGTCCCAGAATTTTTCAATCAGCAGGCCGATCACAAAGGCTGCAATCACCCAGCCAACGATAAAGCCGCCCGTCGCCCCCAGAAGAACGCCAAAACCACCGCGCCCCCCCGACAAAAGCGGCAGGCCAAGCGCAACAAGCACAACAAACAGCAGGATCGAAAGCCCGCCACGACGCGCCCCCAAAATCGCCCCGGCCAGCATCGGCCCCAACGATTGCGCGGTCACCGGCACCCCGGTAATCGGCAGGGTGATGGGTGGAAACAGCCCAAGCACAGCGGTCACAGCCGCGAATAGCGCGATATAGACGATATCTTTGGTGTTCATGATTTTACGATCCTTCCTTCCCGTTCTCCCCGGCGGTGATGGCACAAGCCCCGACACATCACTGTTCGTTTTCCGGTCCTCCCGACCGGTTCAACGGCCGAAGGGATAGCCGCAAAACCGCAGATCGCAAAGCAAAATGACGCTTCATTCCCATCAGGACATGATCAGAATCGCCTAATAATATTTTGGTTTCAAAAGCTTGCCGCGGATCAAACAGCATCACATGCCCGGACCGCAGACAGTCGACGACCGATGCGACGGCAAGGCCCCCCACCCAAAACCGGGCTTCCCGCAATCAGGTAAGTCCGGCAAACCTTGGGCTTTCGCATCCTCGCCCAACCGGGCGCAGACAGCGCCGCTGACAGGCCGCCTTCGGACGAACACCTCGCTCCAGTCGCTTTCCGGCAATTCTGCCCCCACACCCCGAGCCGACCTCATGCCACCACCAGTCTCGCCAACAGGCCACCTCAGACTGCCCCCCCTGCTCCGATCCGATCACTACCCGGCCATGGTAGCACTTCCGGCAACCGATGAAGCCCGAACACACCTCGGGCGTCTGCCATCCTCGCCAGCAGACGACCTCGCGCTCACGGCCCGCTCCGATCACTCCCGGCCATGTCGGCATTTCCGGCAACCGATGAGCCCCGGACACATCTCGGGCATCTGCCATCCTCGCCAGCAGACGACCTTCGGGCTCTCGATCCGCTCCGGTTGCTCCCGGCCATGTCGGCATTTCCGGCAACAGACGAAACCCGGACAAACCTCGGGCGTTCGCCATCCTCGCCAACTGACGGCCTTCTGGCCCACCACCCGCTCCGGTCATCTTCGGCAATGGCGGCCTTCACGCAACCGATGGAGCCCGGACACACTTCGGGCGCACGGCCCCCACTGGTCCACCATCGACGGGTCACAGATCATCGCTGCCCGCCGCTGCCATTGCTGCCGCTCCCGGCAAATTCAACGCTCCTTTTCCAACAAGACGCACCTCTCCCGTCATGACAAATGATCGGGTTAGTCCCCTTTAGTCCTCTGTCTTAGTCCTTGGGCAGAAGGCCGCCATAATGGCTCCGCCATCCGCCGCCCAATATCCTGCGGATTGCACCGCTACCCTGCCTCAATCCTTGCCGCTGCATCCTGATCACCTCTTTCATCCGGCCCCAAACGCAAAAACCCGCGAGGCTCAAGGCCTCGCGGGTTTCGGTCCGGGTACTTTTCTCCCGTTGACTTTTCTCTTATGCCACAAATAAAAGAACAAATCAAGAACTTTTTGAAAAAAGTTTTATATGCAGTCCGCCCGCAGGCTATCGTCCCTGCTCAACCCACCCTCCAAATAGTTCAGGCCCGGCCATTTTCAGGCCGGGCCCGTGTGCTCCCGTCATCCGGTATTATTGCGTCCAGATCCCCATCAGGACGCGGCGGCGGATTGACGGAGCCCCCCTGTCTCGATGATGAAATTCTTGACGTCTTCAAGGCCATCCATCGCCTTGAGATTGGTAAACAGGAACGGACGGGTGCCACGCATTTTTCTGGCATCACGGTCCATCACCCCCAGATCGGCCCCGACAAGCGGTGCCAGATCGGTTTTGTTGATCACCAGCAAATCGGACCGCGTGATGCCCGGCCCCCCTTTACGCGGGATTTTGTCGCCGGCCGAAACATCGATGACATAGATGGTGATATCAGCCAGTTCCGGCGAAAATGTCGCCGACAGGTTATCACCACCCGATTCAATAAAGATCGCTTCAAGCCCCGGATGCTTGGCGCTCATATCCTCGACCGCGGCAAGGTTGATCGATGCGTCTTCGCGAATGGCGGTATGCGGGCAGCCACCCGTTTCAACACCGGCAATGCGGTCCGCGGCCAATGCCCCCGACCGGGTCATGAATTCGGCATCCTCGCGGGTGTAAATATCGTTGGTGATCGCGGCGATATTGAACTCGTCGCGCATGGCCTTGCACAGCCGTTCCAGAAGGGCGGTTTTGCCCGAACCAACCGGGCCACCGATACCAATGCGAAGGGGTGAGCTCATGATCTGAAAAGCCTCGTATATTGGGTTTCGTGTTTCATCGACGTCCAGTCAACCATCGGGGCCGCCGCCCCCAGATTGACCGGATCGGTATTCATCGCGGTTTCGGTCGCCATCGCCACCGCCGCATCAAGGGACGCCAGGGTCCGCACGCCATCGGTCTGCCCCAATGGTACCAGACGCACCGCACTCGACACCAGATTGGCCGCCATCGCGTGCAAAAATGCGCTCAGCGCATCACGCAGCGGCACATCCGCCTCGGCCGCGGCAATGCCAACCGCAACCGGATAGGATGGCAGACGATCATCATCGCGCATTCGCTTGGCCCAGAGGGTCAAAATGCCATCGCCCCAGACCTTTTGCGCGGTCGAGACAAAGGCACGCCCCTGTGCGGTTGCCTCCAGCGCCATTTCAGCCGTCCCGCGCCAGCAATCGGCATCAACCCCGATATCAAACAGCGCGTCCAGATCCCCCGCACGTGCCGCGCGCCATGCGGCACAAAACAGCACCGCATCAATCCGCCCCGCACCAAATTCCAGAACCCCTTCGATCCAGGTTGTCAGGCTTTCGGCACTGATGACCCGGCGATCCTCGACCGCGTATTCAACACCGTGGGAATAGGTATAGGCACCGACCGGGAATGACGGGCTAAGCCATGTCATCAACCGCATCAGGCCACCCGGCGTCAGGTTGGCGGGGGAACGGGGATCAAGATCAGTGGTCATGCGGCTCCCCGATGGCATGGGCGTGCGCATGAGAATGGGAATGCCCGTGAGAATGCGCATGGCTATGGTCATGGCCGTGATCATGCCCGTGGTCATGATTGTGATCGTCATGATCATGCGGGTCTTCGAAATGATCATTGCCGTGGCTGTGACCATGACCGCCATCGCCGCCCAGCCCGTGATAGGCCCCATTCAGCGGATCAAACGGGGCGACTTCGGCAAAAACAACACCGCCCAGCCCCTGCACCATATCGCGCATGACATGATCATCAATGATGCGAAGCCGCCCATCTTTCAGGACCTGAAGCGGGGTATGACGGTTGCCGATATGCCATGCCATTTTGGCCGCCGCAATCGGGCCGGAACAGGTGATGGTCAAAACATCCTCGGCAGCCGCACGCACCACGATCACCCCGCCATCGACCAGACGCAACTTATCCCCATCCCCCAACCGCACCGCATGGGGCAGATCAAGCAGAAACGCATCCCCGACATCATCCATCAGCCGGATGCGCCGCCGGTGACGGTCGGCAAAGGCGAGTGTTACCGTACCGCGCACTTCGGATGTGTCGGACTGGCTGACCGGGATATGTTCAATCGCGCGACGCATGATCCGGGCTCCTAGAACAGGAAGTAACGCTGCGCCATCGGCACGCGATCAACCGGCTGACAGGTCAGAAGTTCGCCATCTGCACGCACCTGATAGGTTTCCGGATCGACTTCCATTTTCGGCAGGGCATCGTTCAGTTTCATGTCCTTTTTGCCGATATTGCGCGTGTTCGAAACCGCCAGAAGCTGCTTTGCCAGACCAAACTCGGCGGCAATTCCGGCATCGATCCCGGCCTGGGATACGAACGAGAAGCTCGATTTCGACAATGCCGAACCATAAGCCCCAAACATCGGACGATAATGGACCGGCTGCGGTGTCGGGATCGAGGCATTCGGATCCCCCATCGCCGCCCCGATGATCATGCCCGCCTTGATGATCATGTCGGGTTTGACGCCAAAGAACATCGGTTTCCAGACCACGATATCGGCGATCTTGCCGACCTCGATTGATCCGACATGGGATGCAATGCCCTGTGCGATTGCCGGGTTGATCGTGTATTTCGCGACATAACGCTTGGCACGGAAATTATCATTCCCCGGCCCGTCTTCCGACAGGTTGCCGCGCTGCTTTTTCATCTTGTCCGCCGTCTGCCAGGTGCGCGAAATGACCTCGCCCACCCGGCCCATGGCCTGACTGTCCGATGAGATGATCGAAAACGCGCCAAGGTCATGCAGGATATCCTCGGCCGCAATGGTTTCGCGGCGGATGCGGCTTTCGGCAAAGGCGACGTCTTCGGGAATTTTCGGATCAAGGTGATGGCACACCATCAGCATATCAAGATGTTCGTCGATGGTATTCACCGTAAAGGGACGTGTCGGGTTGGTCGAACTTGGCAGAACGTTGGCTTCCCCACACAGCTTGATGATATCGGGCGCATGGCCGCCACCGGCCCCTTCGGTGTGGAAGGTGTGGATGGTGCGACCCTTGAACGATGCGCGGGTATGTTCGACAAAGCCGCTTTCATTCAGCGTATCGGTATGGATCATCACCTGCACGTCAAGGTCATCAGCCACCGACAGGCAGGTATCAATCGACGCCGGGGTCGTGCCCCAGTCTTCATGCAGTTTAAGCCCGCAAACACCGGCTTTGACCTGTTCTATCAATGACCCCGGCAGGGTCGCGTTGCCCTTGCCAAAGAAACCGATATTCATCGGCAATCCGTCGGCTGCCTGCAACATGCGGGCAATATGCCACGGGCCGGGCGTACAGGTGGTGGCGTTCGTGCCCGCCGCCGGGCCGGTGCCGCCGCCCAGCATCGTGGTGACGCCGGAATACAGCGCATCTTCGACCTGTTGCGGACAAATCCAGTGAATGTGGGCGTCAATCCCGCCTGCGGTGATGATATTGCCTTCACCGGCAATCACCTCGGTTCCCGGACCGATGATGATATCGACACCGGGCTGCACATCGGGGTTCCCGGCCTTGCCGATCCCGGCAATGCGGCCATCGCGAATGCCGATATCGGCCTTGATGATGCCGGTATAATCAAGGATCAGCGCGTTGGTGATCACGGTATCGACCGATCCCTCGGCACGCGATGCCTGCGACTGGCCCATGCCGTCGCGGATGACCTTGCCACCGCCGAATTTGACCTCTTCGCCAAGGATCGTGAAATCCTGTTCGACCTCGATCAGAAGCTCGGTATCGGCCAGTCGAACCTTATCGCCCACGGTCGGGCCAAACATGGCGGCATAGGATGCGCGATCAATTTCATAAGCCATTTTTACGCTCCCAGCTTGCCGTTGATTTTGGCGTTAAAGCCATAGACCACACCCGACCCGGCATATTTCACCAGATTGACTTCACGCGTCTGGCCCGGCTCAAACCGAACGGCCGTGCCCGCCGGAATATCAAGACGGAAACCGCGCGCCGCCTCCCGATCAAAATCAAGGCCCGGATTGGTTTCATAAAAATGATAATGCGATCCGACCTGTACCGGGCGATCCCCGGTATTGGCGACGGTCAGTGTTTTGGTTTCGCGATCCTGATTAAGGATCAGGCTGCCTTCTTTGGTAATGATTTCACCTGGAATCATGGCCTGTTTCCTTTGCCTAGCGGATCGGTTCGTGAACGGTCACAAGCTTCGTCCCGTCGGGAAATGTCGCTTCGACCTGAATTTCATGGATCATTTCGGCAATGCCATCCATCACCTGATCGCGCGTGATCACGGTCGCCCCGTCACGCATCAGATCGGCAACCGATTTGCCATCGCGCGCACCTTCGACCACAAAATCCGTGATCAGGGCAATGGCTTCGGGATGGTTCAGTTTCACACCGCGTTCAAGGCGGCGTCGCGCCACCATGGCGGCCATTGAAACCAGCAATTTGTCCTTTTCGCGTGGCGTCAGATTCATGCCGTTCTCCTAAATTTCCCAAAGACGCGGCAGGCGCGCCGGAAGTCCGCGTGTTTCATGGCGGAACTGTTTCCACCACGCGCCGTAAACCCGGCGCAACTTCATCGGATCACGCGCCATGAAACGCGTGATCACAATCCCCTTCATCGCGGTTGCCGCGCACAGCACATCCGTATCCATCAAACCATCGGATGCGTGCGCCAGACAATCACGAGCAATATCAAGTTTTTCTTCGGCACCCTGCCCGACCAGAATGGCGGTCGCCGCCGCCCGCGCCCCATCAAATGACGCCGGATGATCCAGCATGCGCAAAACATCACCTTCCAGATGCAGCGCATCGCGCCAGACAGGCCGCCCGTCAATCGAGACATCCCATGCATCACGTGCCAGCCCGGTTGAGAAAACCTCGCCACGGGCAAGGCGGCCAAACACCATGATTTCACCGGCCATCACCTGCCCGGAACCAGCCACGGAAACGGTTGTCTTGCGGCGCAGACGTGCCTGATCAAACAGGATGGTTTCATGCGGTAACCATTCCAGCCAGCCGTTATCTTCGGCCATCAAATCAACCGACATCACGCAATCAGGCCCGGCGGAACGATAAATCTTTTCAGCGGCCTGGGCGGTAAATAGCGCGGATGCCCCTGCCCTGACCCGGCCTTCAAATGCCAGATGATCGCCACCCACCATGCCACCCGATGTCGTCACCAGAACGGCAGTCACCAGATCCCCGGCCATCGGACGCGGGAACAGGATCTTCATCGGATCGCGGTAATAAAGATGATCGAGTGCGGCAAAACCCGGTTGATCCCCGGACCCAGAACCCGGCTTGAACGCGACCTCGGCCCGGCCGTCGGTGACGATCGGGTTGGAAGCGTCTGACATTTGTGGTTCCGCCTTCAAATCGCTGCGGACCGGGTTTTCGAGTTTGCGAAGCTGCACAAAGCCACCTGAATATTTCAGTCGCACAACCGGTTAACCCGTGGTCAGACCGGCTGGCCCATCGGCAAACACAGCAAGATGCGGGCCAAACCACACAGCCCGCAATCGCGCCATTTACCGCACCGGCTCCAATTCACCCATGCGCAAAATTTTGGCAAATGCTGATCAAACAGTCAGATACGACCGCACCTTTTCGCGATCCAGTGCATCCTTGGACCCCGCCAGCACCACCTCGCCACGTTCGAGCACGATGATCTCATCGGCCAGTTCATGGGCGAAATCAAAATACTGTTCGACGAGAAGGATCGCCATATCGCCACGATCCGCGAGCTGTTTGATGACGCGCTGGATATCCTTGATGATCGATGGCTGAATGCCTTCCGTCGGCTCGTCAAGCACAAGAAGCCGCGGACGCGTGACCAGCGCCCGCCCGATGGCAAGCTGCTGCTGCTGCCCACCCGAAAGATCACCACCACGACGGCCCAGCATGTCGCGCAGGACCGGGAACAGTTCAAAAATCTCGTCAGGGATATGACGCAGGGCGCGCGGCAGGGCGGCAAACCCGGTTTCAAGGTTTTCCTTCACGGTCAGCAGCGGGAAAATCTCGCGCCCCTGGGGCACGATCGCAATCCCGGACGCCGAACGACGCCACGCCGGATCACGCGAAATGTTTTTGCCTTCCCACGTGATATTGCCATCGGCAATCGGATGTTGCCCGACAACGGCGCGCATCAGCGATGTTTTACCCACACCGTTACGTCCCAGAACCGCCGTGACCTTGCCGGTCTCCGCACTAAGCGACACCTTGCGAAGCGCATACGACGCGCCATAAAACAGATCGATATTGGCTACATCCAGCATGATCAGCGCCCCAAATATACTTCGATGACCCGCGGGTCTTTCTGAACATGGTCAAGGCGGCCTTCGGCCAGAACCGATCCTTCGTGCAGGACCGTCACCTTGCAATCAAGGTCGCGGACAAATTCCATGTCATGTTCGACAACCACAACCGACCGATCCGTTGCAATGGATCGCAGCAATTTCGCGGTCTGTTCGGTTTCGGAATCCGTCATACCTGCAACCGGTTCATCCACCAGAAGCAATTCCGGCTCCTGCATCAGCAACATGCCAATTTCAAGCCACTGTTTCTGCCCGTGCGACAGGTTGGCTGCCGTCTCGTCACGCTTGTCGGTCAGCATGATGGTTTCAAGCGTCTGCTCGATGCGAAGCTTCTCGGCATTGCCCAAACGATGGAAAAGCGCCTGAAACACACCCCGCCCACCCGAACAGGCCAGCAGCAGATTGTCAAACACCGTATGGCTTTCAAACACGGTCGGTTTCTGGAACTTGCGGCCGATGCCAAGGTTCGCGATCTCGGCCTCGTCGAGCTTGGTCAGGTCGACTTCGCTTCGAAACATCACATCACCCGTATCAGGCCGGGTTTTACCGGTGATGATATCCATCATCGTCGTCTTGCCCGCCCCGTTCGGGCCGATGATCGCGCGAAGCTCGCCCGGTTCGACATAAAACGAAAGGCTGTTAAGCGCCCGGAACCCGTCAAAGGTGACGGAAACCCCATCGACATAAAGGATGGTATTGGCTTTGGCGGCCTTGCGTTCGGCCTTTTCAATCTCGATTGCGGCTGCCTCGCTCATGCCTTGCCTCCTTCGTTTGCACGCCCGTTCAGGAAACGCTTGCGCAGGGTGCTAAACGCCGATTGCCGGTCGGGTGCCCCAAATGCCGGCACCGCACCAATCACGCCCTTTGGCAGGAACAGGGTCACGGCAATGAACAGACCGCCCAGGAAGAACAGCCAGAAATCAGGCATCACACCGGTAAAGAAGGTTTTGGCATAGTTCACAATGAACGCTCCCAGCACCGCACCATACAGCGTACCGCGCCCGCCAACCGCAACCCAGATGACGATTTCAATCGACAGGGCCGGGGCAAATTCACCCGGATTGATGATGCCGACCTGCGGCACATAAAGCGATCCGGCAATCCCGGCCATCACGGCCGATACGGTAAAGACGAACAGCTTGTAATATTCGACCCGGTAACCGGTAAACCGCACACGCGCCTCGGCATCGCGGATCGCAATCAGAACCTTTCCCAGACGGGAATTGGTAATACAGCGCGCCACGACATAACAGATGCCCAGCATCACACAGGATGCAATGAACAGGGCCGCCCGCGTTCCATCGGCCTGCAACGAGAAACCAAGCAGATCCTTGAAATCGGTCAGGCCGTTATTGCCGCCAAAGCCCATGTCATTGCGGAAGAATGCCAGTAACAGCGCATAGGTCATCGCCTGCGTGATGATCGAAAGATACACCCCCGTCACCCGCGACCGGAAGGCAAGGAAGCCAAACACAAAAGCCAGAAGCCCCGGCACGAACATCGCCATCACAATGGCGAACCAGAACATATCAAAGCCGTACCAGTACCACGGCAATTCGGTCCAGTTCAGGAACACCATGAAGTCCGGCAGTTCCGGGTTGCCATAAACCCCGCGGTCCCCAATCTGGCGCATCAGATACATACCCATGGCATAACCGCCAAGCGCAAAGAACGCCCCGTGACCAAGGCTTAGAATCCCGCAGAACCCCCAGATCAGATCAACCGAAAGCGCCAGCAACGCATAGCAAAGATATTTGCCAAGCAGGCTCATCATCCATGTCGGCACATGAAAGGCCGATCCTTCGGGTACGATCAGGTTGCCGACCGGGATCAGGATGGAGGCCGCAATCAGGATCGCAAGCAGAATCATCCCGCCGCGATCACGCAACAGCCACCCGATCACCGGCGTCATTTGGTATTTCGTGCGATAGTCGGTCATGTATCAGGCCTCCACCGCGCGACCCTTAAGGGCAAACAGGCCCTTTGGTCGTTTCTGGATGAACAGGATCAGCGCAATCAGAACAAAAATCTTTGCCAGCACCGCACCGGCCACCGGTTCAAGGAACTTGTTCACGATGCCAAGACTGAACGCACCAAGGACCGTGCCCCAAAGATTGCCAACCCCGCCAAACACCACGACCATGAAACTGTCGATGATGTAGGCTTGGCCAAGGTTCGGGCTGACGTTTGAAATCTGGCTAAGCGCGACACCGGCAATCCCGGCAATCCCGGAACCAAGCCCGAAAGTCAGGGCATCGACATATCCGGTGCGAATGCCGACCGACCCGGCCATGCGGCGGTTCTGGGTAACGGCGCGCATCTGAAGGCCAAAGGCGGTATAGCGCAGCACAATCGCAATCCCGCCCACCACAATCAGACTGAACAGGATGATCCACAGCCGGTTGTAGGTCAGCACCAGACCGCTTGAAAGCTCAAGCGCGCCACTCATGAAATCAGGGGCGGTAACCTGCTGGTTGGTTGCGCCAAACAGGCTTCGGATCGCCTGCTGCAAGACAAGGCTCACACCCCATGTCGCCAGAAGCGTTTCAAGCGGACGACCATACAGGAACCGGATCACGCAGCGTTCGATCACGATGCCGACCAGACCGGCAACAACGAATGCCGCAGGCACCGCAATCATCAACGACCATGGCGAACCCGACGGAATGACAGATGAAAAAATCTGCTGCACGACAAAGGTGGTATAGGCACCGATCATGATCATTTCGCCGTGCGCCATATTGATCACGCCCATCACGCCAAAGGTGATGGCAAGGCCAACCGCGGCAAGCAACAGCACGGATCCAAGACTGATGCCGCGATATACATCCCCCAGCGTCTGCCACATCGAAAGCCGACCCTCGACATCGGCAAGCGCATCTTTGGCCGCGGCGACGACTTCGGGCTGGTAACCTTCGGCTTCGGCACTGGCAACGAATTGCGACAATACCGCACGGATTTGCGGTGTGGTTTCGCTGGCCAGCACTTCGATGGCGGTCAGACGTTCCTCGGTGGTTTCACCGGCCGCCAGCGCCATGGTCGCCCGTGCAAGTTCCATCCGCGCCAGAAGCGTCGCATCATCCTCACGCTCGATCGCGCGGATCAGCAATGGCAACATCGACGGATCGCGGGCGTCCATGACCTGCTCGACGGCGGCAGTACGGATGCCGATATCCTGACTAAACAGGTTAAGGGCGGCCAACGCATCGCGTAGCGCGCCACGCAGACGGTTGTTGATCTTGATCTTGTCGAGTTCCTTGGAACCGCTTTCACCCACAACCTCGCCGCTGACGACGTCGATATGGTTCCAGACCTTGCCCTTTTTCTCGCCAATCACGACGTGCTCATCGCTGGCGCGGACAAACAGGTTGCCTTCAAGCATCGCGTTCAGGATCGGCGCGACGCGGGGGTCGCCATCGGCGGCCATGGCCTCGATTGCTTCAACCTTTTTGGTCGAACTTTTATGGTTGAGCTGTTCCGTTACATTGCGCAGTTCTTCGTCGCTAAATGCGTGTGCCGGTCGCGGCGATGCCAGCACCATCACCGCAAAAATTGCGGCCAGGGCAAACAGGACAGGCACGGAGTTGTTCGCGCGGAAACGGCACAGGACAGCGGTCATGACAGTGCGCATGGTCACCAAGCCTTTGAAAATCGGATGTCAGAAAATCGCAAAAAGAATGGTTGCCCAATCATCAGGACAACGAAAAACAGGCTGGCTGCATCAACAGCCAGCCTGTCCTATCCCGATCAATACATCGGTTTTTCACAGTTGCCGCAGACCCACGGATAGGTCCAGTCGGCGGTCAGCTTTGCGCTTTCGGGCAGGAAGTCCGACCATGCATCGCCAACGACGGTGCCTTCGGTTTCCCAAACGATGTCAAACTGGCCATCGTCCTGCACTTCGCCGATCAGAACCGGCTTGGAGAGGTGATGGTTGGTGTTCATGACAGCGGTACCACCGGTCAGGTTTGCAACTTCCTGGCCATACATGGCCTGACGGACGGCATCGACATCGGTGGTGCCAGCCTGTTCAACAGCCTGTTTCCACATGTTAAAGCCGATATAGGTTGCCTCCATCGGATCGTTGGTCACGCGTTTTTCATCACCGATAAAGGCATGCCATTTTTCGATGAAGGCCGAGTTCGCATCGGATTCAACCGACTGGAAATAGTTCCAGGCAGCCAGATGACCAACCAGCGGGGCGGTATCAATACCAGCCAGTTCTTCTTCACCGACCGAGAAGGCAACAACCGGAATGTCTTCGGCTTTGATGCCCTGGTTGGCGAGTTCCTTGTAGAACGGCACGTTGGCATCACCATTAATGGTCGAAACCACTGCGGTTTTCTTGCCGGTGGATGCGAATGCCTTCACATCGGCAACAATCGACTGCCAGTCGGAATGACCGAACGGGGTATAATTCTCCATGATGTCTTCATCGGAGATACCCTTGCCATTCAGATAGGAACGCAGGATTTTGTTGGTCGTGCGCGGATAAACATAGTCCGTTCCCAGAAGAACGATACGCTCGGCACCGCCGCCATCTTCGCTCATCAGGTAGTCAACAGCCGGGATTGCCTGCTGGTTCGGCGCGGCACCGGTATAGAACACGTTGCGCGAGCTTTCCTCTCCTTCATACTGAACCGGATAGAACAGCATGCTGTTCAGTTCTTCGAAGACCGGCAGTACCGACTTGCGCGAGACCGAGGTCCAGCAGCCGAACACGACATCGACCTTGTCTTTTTCAATCAGTTCACGTGCTTTTTCGGCGAAAAGCGGCCAATCCGAAGCCGGATCGACAACAACTGCCTCAACCTGTTTCCCCAACAGGCCGCCATTTTTATTCAGATCGTCCACCAGCATCAGGACCGTATCCTTCAGCGTGGTTTCCGAAATAGCCATCGTCCCAGAGAGAGAGTGCAGAACGCCGACTTTAATCGTATCAGCGGCCTGGGCATTTGACATGGTCATTGCCGACCAAGCCAAGGCCCCAGCGCCCATAAGCGCCTGAAGCTTCTTATTCATTCTATTGCCTCCACTGCGAGTTTATTGCACCGCAGTGATGCTTGCTAAAATCGTGCCAGATTCCGAATAATATGCTGCAGCGCCAGAAATCGCGGCGACTCAACGCAATATCCAACTATTTAACAGGCAAAAAACGGAAAATATTTGCGTTGGACGCGATTTAGATGATCACTTTTCGATCATTAATTAAAATTTGATTATTTTTTAATCACGTTGACCTGCGGCCGCTCAGCCCTTATCTGAGGGGCGGAAGTTTCGCCTTTCTGCGGTTATTGCACCACAATGCCCATAGGCCGAAGCATCCCGCCCCGCCGGTTCACCGGCGGGGTTGCTTATATGCAGTAATGCGGGTCAATCATTGTGCCGCAATGGCAGGCAGATCCGTTGAAATGTCGCCGATCACTGATCTGATCCGATTACGCAACCAGACCAGCCCGACATCCTTATCCGCCCAGATCGGCCAGTTCATGGTCACCGGCGGAAAGTTCAGCGGAATAGGCATTTCACAGAACACCAGCCCAAATAACGGCGCATATTGTACCGCAATCCTGCGCGGCACAGTCGCGACAATCGGAGCGTTCCGGGCAGCGGCAAGCAACGGCATGAAATCCGGCGCGGCCAGAACGACATCAAGATCAATGCCAATTGCGCGCAAGGCATCACCAACGCAGCCTTCGACATTTCCCGTCTGGGACAGGACCGCGTGGCGTGCGCCAAGGTATGTTTCGCGAGATAGCGGCAGTGTCAGCTTGCACATATCGGGGTTAAAGCAACAGGCCACACTGGATTCAAACAGCACTTCGCCAATCTGGCGGGATTCCTTGCATCCGATTGCCAGATCGATTTCCCCGGCATTTAGCATCAGATCAACCGTCTCGACAGTGATCGAACGGCTCACCAGACGCACACCGGGTGCGGTTGATTGCAAATGGTGCACCAATGCCGGCAACAGAACCATTTCCATTTCGCCGGTGATACCGATCCGGAAAATGCGATCTGCCGTGTCCGGATCGAAACTGTCGGTCGACTGCAGCGCACTTTGTGCCTGTGTCAATGCGGCCCGAACCGGTCCGGCCAATGCGCGCGCTTTTGCGGTTGGCTGCATTTTCTGTCCGACACGGACAAAAAGATCATCCTGCAACAGCATCCGGAGCGTTGATAAATTGTGGCTCATGGCGGACTGCCCAATCCGCAACTTTTCCGCAGATTTTGTGACACTTAGCTCTTGCATCATTGCGTCAAACGCAATCATGAGATTGAGGTCAAATGACCTTAAATTGAAATGATCAATAGTATCCATGATCCGCATCGATTTGATTACTGACTGATTGGAATATAGCCTTTCCCTACCGCGTTACAAGCTGCCGGTTAAATCCCGGCATTTGATTGAGGGAGAATATTCTGATGCTGTCACGCAGAGACATGCTTAAAGGTTCGCTTGCTGCCGCTGCCATCGGGGCGACGGCCAGCACCGTTTTTATTCCATTGCGCGCCGCGGCCAAGGCCCCAGTGGTGGGCACACAGGCCCCCGGATATTACCGGCTGATGGTGGGCGACGTCGAAGTTACCGCACTTTCGGATGGGACCGGGCAGTTCCCGCTTGCCGATCTGTATCTGAATACCAGCCCCGAACATGCGCGCACGGCCCTTGCCAATGCATTTCAGGGAACCCCGACATCAACGTCCGTGAATGCCTATCTTCTGAATTTCGGCGACCGTCTTGTTTTGCTTGATGCCGGGACCAGCGACCTGTTGGGACCGGAACTTGGTAAATTGCCGACCAATATCATCGCGTCGGGCTATCACCCCGATCAAATCGATGATGTGGTGATTACCCACATTCATACTGATCACACTGGCGGACTGACGCTTAACGGCAAGAAAGTCTTTCCCAACGCCACGGTGCATGTACCGAAACTCGATGCCGAATACTGGCTGAGCACTGAAAACCGTGATAAGGCGCCGGAAAGTGCCAAGCAGTATTTTGATCAGGCTGTCCTATCGACAAAGCTTTATAGCGAAAGCGGTACGCTTTCGACTTACGAGGCCAATGCATCACCCGTTCCGGGCCTGATCAATTCAACGCATCGTCCGGGTCATACACCGGGCCACAGTGCACTTTGGTTTGAAAGCAAAGGCGAAAAGTTCGTTTATTGGGGCGACATCACCCACGGCGATGTCATCCAGTTTGACGAACCGGGCGTCTCGATTGCGTTTGATGTCGATCCAGATCAGGCCATAACCACCCGCGAGGCTGCCTTTGCCGAAGCCGTATCAGAAAAATATCTGGTTGCCGGGTGCCATATCGCCTTCCCGGGTATTGGGCATGTCATCGAAGACAGCACGATGTTTGACTGGGTGCCGATGAACTATCGCGCTGACGTCTGATCCGACTTCCCCGACCCGCGCTTAAGACGCCAGACGAAAAAAGGGCGACCTGCATCACGCAGGCCGCCCTTTGATTTCCTTTTTCGACAAAACCAGCTATTCCGGCATCCCGGCACGGATCCACTGCCCCAGCTGTACCCGTTCCTCGTCCGTCATTTCGGTCATGTTGCCAAGCGGCATGGCACGCCCGATAACGGACTGGGCCAGAACACGCTGCGCATTGGCTTTGACCTGCGCGATGTCATCAAACATTACGCCCATCGGTGCCTCGTCAAAGCCTTCATCGGTCGGGTTGGCAGAATGACAGGCCGTGCAGCGGGTCTGAACAATCGCCAGCGCATGATCGCCGGTGATGATTTCCTGATCGGCCAGCTTGGCGGCATCGGGATCATAGGATGCAAACATCGCCAGGATTGCCATGCCCACCGCAGCCGATGGCAGTTGCCATGCAATCGCCTTGCCGCGGCCCCCGGCATTACGCGTGTTGAAGAAATGGCGCACCAACCCACCAATGATCAGGATCAGGCCGACAATCAGCCACGACTGATCATGGGAAAACAGCATCGAATAATGGTTGCTGATCATCATCAGCAAAACCGGCAACGTCAGATAGTTGTTATGCGTGGATCGCTGCTTGGCCTGCAATCCCAATGCAGGATCGGGCTTTTCGCCCGCCATGAGGCTGGCGACGACCTTTTTCTGGTTGGGAATGATGATGCGAAACACGTTGGCAGCCATGATCGTGCCCAGCATCGCCCCGACATGAATAAACGCCCCACGGCCGCTAAACACATGGGTAAAACCATAGGCCGCAACCATCGCCAGAATGAAAACGCCAATCGCAAGCTTGCCGGTACTTTTACCAATCGCACTTTTGCAGATGATGTCATAGATCACCCAACCGGCAAACAGGCTGGCAAGCCCGATCAGGATCGCATCCCATTTGCCAAGCGGCATGATATTCGGATCAATCAGATAGCTTTCGGCACTCCAGTAATACATCGTCACCAGAAGCGCAAAACCGGTCAGCCAGGTAAAATAGGCTTCATATTTGAACCAGTGCAGTTCGGGCGGCATGGATTTCGGCGCGACCATCCATTTATTGACATGGTAAAACCCGCCGCCATGGACCATCCATGCCTCGCCATACACGCCCTCGTCCATGCCGGGACGCTTGCGCAGGCTCAGATCAAGCCAGACGAAGTAAAAGGATGAACCGATCCACGCGATGCCTGTGATCAAATGCGCCCAGCGCAGGATCAGATTGATCCAGTCCTGAAACAGAATATCCACCCGTTGAAACCTCCGTCTTGCAGGGCGTCTCTCATACTGCCCTGCTGTCCCCTTGCCGGTTATGCGATACATCTGACCACATTGATCCGGAATTATTCCAATCAGAGTCCTAACATAGCGTATCCGGGCGCTCTATTATTAAGGGCAGGTGCATAATCGAAATGACTTTCAAGTTATTTTTTAAAATGGCACAGTGACCGTCAGGATTTGGAAGAATACAAATTCAGAAAATAAAAAAAGCTGTATCAGGAGCCCGCAACCCATGTCCGACTTTGAGGACATTCAGATTTTTGTCCGCGTAGCCGAGCTTGGAAACCTGTCTGCTGCCGGGCGCGAATTACGCCATTCGGCGGCGGTTGTTTCAAACCGGATTGCACGCCTTGAAGAACGGCTGGGTGTCAGGCTTTTGAACCGCACCACACGCCGGGTGAACCTTACCACCGAAGGCGATGTATATTACCGGCACTGCCTGCGCATTCTGGCCGAAATGCAGGAAGCCGAAAACGCCATCGCCAACCAGAAAAACACCACGCGCGGCCCGGTAACGCTGACCTGCCCGATTGCGTTTGGCAATAAATATGTCGCACCGATCATCCCGAAATTTGTTGAGAAGAACCCCGATGTGCAGGTCAGACTGCACCTTTCCGACCGGTTGCTTGACCTGCTTCAGGACAAGGTCGACCTTGCCATTCGCATTGCCGAGTTAAAGGAAAGCTCGCTGATCGTGCGCAAGCTTGCGGCCAACAAACGCATGCTGGTCGCAAGCCCCGCCTATCTGAAAAGGCATGGTGTCCCCAGCGCACCCGGTGATTTACTGCACCATAACTGCCTGTTGCTGCGATTTCCGGGATCACGTCAATATCAATGGACCCTGCTCGGCTCCCAGGAAGAAGGCCCGGTGACCCTGTCGGTTTCAGGATCCATGGATTCAGACAATGGTGAAGTGCTGACCCGCTGGTGCCTTGACGGGCATGGCATCGCCCTTAAATCCTACTGGGAAGTCGGCGAATATATCCGTAACGGCCAGCTTCAGGTGGTTTTGCCCGATTATACGCCGCCATCACATGCGGTTTACGCACTTTATCCCGAAAACCGTTACCTGCCGACGCGTGTGCGTGCCTTTGTCGATTTTCTGGTGGGCGAGTTTGGCGGAACACCGCCATGGGAGCATTAAAGGATGGCAAGTGGTTATTGGCTTAATCTTCCAGTTATGGGGTACGGAGAATGGACGGACCGGGAGCAGGTTATTTGGATTAACTTTAAGGAGTTCACAATACTTCCCCTTAAGAAAGACAATCAGGCGTCCATTCACATAGACCTCAACAATCAGAAAATTCAGATGAGCGATGCCATTACATTGATGAACACTTTCCTCAGCCATTTGAGCTGGTGCTCAGGGCAAGCCTATTGGACAACAAGCGGTTTTTCGGGAAGTGCCGTTAAGATTTCTCAGTTTGACCGGGAGCAACGCATGCTTTTCTCAGGATGTCTTGGTGGATTTCCTGACTGCTTTGAACTAACAACTGATCCAGTTGTAGCAAATGCACTTGCTTTTTACCGGCACGGAAAATTGGCAGAACGGTACTCCTTAGCGGATTCCTGCTTATCCTATTACAAAATATTAGAAATCATTAAAAGGCGGGAAGGAACAGACAAGTTAGACCAACTAATTAATCAAAAAATACCCTATATGACCAATCTAAACAAACGGTGCATGGCCTTCATTGAAGACAAGTCATCTCAAAAAGGTATCAGCATATCCAAATTCTTATTCAAAGAAGTTCGAAACCAAGCAGCACATTACCTCAAAGACTCTTCAATCAATTTAGATAACGAAGATGAAAATGAGCTTTTCAAATATGCCGTCAACCCAATGCACGATCTAGCTCGTTGTGTAATTAAAGAAACGTTGAACACCGACGATTATATTTATGCGTTTTCATATCACAAGAACTCAATGAAATTCTTTGAAGAACAAGAAAAAGGCAATTATTAGAGATTTTTCTTATCCCTTAATTTCCTGCAAATAGCCTCCCAAAACAGCCGCGACATTGAACCCGATGACGTCATGGGCGTAACCGCCCTCCATAACAAAGACGGTTTTCAATCCCAATCGCCCGATCATTTGTCCGATCCGGTTGAAATCATCGGTTTGCAGTTTGAAATCGCACAGCGTTTCCGCTTCGTGGGCATCAACGCCAAGGGCGATCACCAGGGCTTCGGGCTGCCATGTGATGATTTTCTGAATGGCCTTTGAAAAACCTTGTGACCACGGCCCAAAATCCGATCCGCCGGGAAGCACGATATTCAGGTTCGCCCCCTGCCCGTCCAGACGACCGGTTTCGTTTTCATAGCCCATGAAGAACGGAAACTGGTGTTTCGGATCGACATGGATCGAGACCGTCAGAACATCACCACGGTCATAGAAAATATCCTGCGTTCCGTTGCCGTGATGGTAATCGATATCAAGGATTGCAACCTTTCTAGCACCCTTGGCAATCATCTGCTGGGCGGCAATGGCCGAGTTATTGAGGAAGCAATATCCGCCATAACGATTGGCATGCGCATGATGTCCCGGCGGGCGGGTCAGGGCAAAGGATGCCTCACCATCGTTCCAGACAGCATCGGCCGCCGATACCACGGTTTGCGCGCCCCAATAGGCCGCCTTCCATGTCCCCTTGGTAATCGGGGTGTCGGACGAAATGGCATATTGTCCAAGACGCGCGCTGATATGGTCGGGTTTGCCGCCTGAAAAACCGGCTGTTGGCCAGACATAGGGAAAAGCGTCGTGGTCGTTGCCCGCCGCATTCCAGTCCGCCCATGCGTTTTCAAGAAAGGCCAGATAATCCGCATCATGAATTGAGGCAATCGGTGCCATGCCGTGATCAGCCGGATCAACAAGTTGCGCCTGCACCGAGTGGGCCACCGCATCACGGATAATTGCCATACGGCGGGAATTTTCAAAGCATGGAATCAAACGCCCATGGTGCATTTCACCATTCCCGTCATGGGCATCGTGGCGGGAATTAAAAAACACACGCATGACTGACTTCCTTTCCGGCAAAGGCGATAAGGGGCATCTATCCCCTTATCGTAGCAGAAAGTTCTTAACAGGTAGCTATTTGCGCGCGGTGCTGTATAGCAGTTCGGCGATGGTTTCAAGGAACCCGCCAAGCTGTTTGCGCAGATTTTCAGCTTCCCGCGCCAGTTTGCCCGCCATATCACGCGTGGTATCGGCAGCCTCGCCCGTCTGACCGGCCATTTCAGAAACCACCGTGATATTGTCGGTCACTTCCTGTGCGCCGCTGGATGCCTGTTCGACATTGCGCGTGATGTTCGATGACAGTGCCGTCTGGGTTTCAACATTGTTCGAAATCAGGTCCGAACGGGCAGCCAGATCGTCAATGACAGATGCAATTTCGCGGATCGAATTGACCGATGCTTCGATCGCATTCTGGATGTCCTGGACTTTTTCCTCAATCGATTCAGTGGCCTTGCTGGTCTGGTTGGCAAGTCCCTTGACCTCGTTGGCGACAACAGCGAAGCCCTTGCCTGCTTCACCAGCACGGGCAGCTTCGATGGTGGCATTCAGCGCCAGAAGGTTGGTCTGTGCTGCAATATCGCGGATAAAACTGACGACTTCGACGATTTCGCCTGCGGCGGCTTCGAGCTGACCAATCCGGCCATCGGTTTCCTGCGCCAGACCATTGGCGCGATGGGCAATTTCAACCGATTCACGGGCCTGATCGGCAACGGTGCGGATCGACTGGTTCAATTCTTCGGATGCCTCGGAGACGCCCGAAACATTGGCGGCTGTCTGGCGGGCCGCAGCGGCAACGTTGGTCGAACGCGAACTGGTTTCGTGCGCAATGCGGTTGGCATCGCCCGATGCGTTTGAAAGTGCACCTGCGGCTTCGGCAATCTGATCGACGGCCTCGAATGATCCGCTTTTGAATTCTTCGATGATGGTGTTAAAGCCGGTAAGCTTCTTTTCAATCGAAGAAGTTGCCGCATTGATTTTCTGCGCCGACGTCAGATAGGCACCGACCAATCCGGTTTCGACAATCCGTCGATAATAACGGTTTTCAGAAACCGCGCCCATGGATGCAGCACTTTCCCGCAGGAAGGCGTCATTGCGGTCGATCAGCCTGTTGATCGCGATGAAAAGTTCGCGCATGTCGGGATGACTGTCGACATTGGTAATGCGTGCTTCGTAATCACCCTCCGCCGCGGCAAGAACAACGTCCAGTGCCTTTTTGATCCCCGATTTGCTGGAACCACCAAATAGCGACATTTTGAAACCTCGAATTAGCAATCAGCCTAAAGGCTTTGAATGAATTTGTCGTATGCCAGACCGGCATCTGAAAGCTTTTGCGCCAGCGCCTTACCAGCCGCAATCATGCCGTCCTTGCGGTTGGCTGTGCTTTCTTCGATCTGGCGGAGTTCCGCGTAAAGCGGGATGATCTTATCCTTGAGGACTTCCGGATCAGCCACCCGACGGTTCGAATGGTAGCCAATAATTTTGCCATTTGCGTCAAGACTGGGCGTGATATGCGCATATACCCAGTAATGATCGCCGTTCTTTGACATGTTCACGACATAGGCGAAAATCTCGTGACCAGCAGCGATTTCATCCCAAAGCAACTTGAAAACGCAGCGCGGCATGTCGGGATGACGAATGATCGAATGGGGTTGGCCCAGAACTTCCTTTTCACGGTAGTCGGAAAGACGCAGAAAAACCTCGTTGGCATAGGTAATCCGGCCCTTAAGGTCCGTTTTACTGACAATCAGTTCTTCAGGCTTGAAATGGCGTTCCTTGCCGGTTGGCTTGGACCTGACTAGCGTTTCGCTCACGTTTCTGTCCCCGATTTTCTGTCCGATAACCTGCCATTGTAGATCACAGCAGTTTTGCATGTCCGGATATCATGTAACGATATATCCGCGAATGATAAATGTAAAATATCCATGTGATACATAGACTAAGCGTGATGATAAAAATTAGATAAATATAATTGGCCATAGCGCTCCCGGCATACAATAGCGGGACCGGTCAGCGATCATGCCTTGTCAGATGTTCATGCTTTTGATTTTCTGATGATGGTGACGTTTGCAGGGAAGCAGCATGGCACAAGATCTTCGGGACTTTCCATTTCGCGTGGTCATCCATGAAAAGCACTCCGCCCAAGGGGTGCTTGACTGGCTGGACAAGAATATACGCAGCGACAGATGGACCATGGGCATTCGCAATATCGAACTGCCGCGTGCGACCCAATCCGCCCCCATCGTCGACATGGTGATCTATTTTGCCCGTCGGGAGGATATGGAGCTTTTCCGTGAACGATGGGCTGGCAAGACGCGCGAACATAAGGTCAAACTGAAATTCTGGCGCGCCGCACTCTACGCCCTGCTGCACCCGAAAATGGAAATGATCGCCTACGAAAAAATCGACGACAGCCCGAAACGCATCCGTCCGGGGGATCCGGAAACAAGCATCAAGAAGCCCTGAAACGAAACAACCCCGCATACCAGATGCGGGGTTGTTCGTCGTGCTGCCCTCAAGAGGCTTGCAGATCGTGATTACTTCGGCAGTTCGGCATCGATGCCTTTGATGTACCAGTCCATGCCCAGAAGCATTTCGTCGGTTGCATCTTCGCCTTCCTTGATGCGCAGTTCGCCAGCCTGATCATAGATCGGGCCTGCGAACGGGTGGATTTCACCCGATGCGATCTTGGCTTCGGTTTCTTCGGCCAGTGCTTTTACGTCATCAGGCATGTTGGTGTAGGGCGCCATGTCGACCATACCGGAATCAATGCCCCCCCAGGTATCGGTCGATTCCCACGTACCTTCGGCAACAGCCTTGGCACGCGCGACATAATATTCGTCCCAATGGTCAACAATCGCGGTCAATTGAGCCTTCGGTGCGAACTTGATCATGTCAGATGCCTGACCAAAACCGACGATACCGCGGTTCTCGGCAACCTGAAGCGGCGCCGGGCTGTCAGTGTGCTGAACCATGATATCAGCGCCCTGGTCGATCAGTGCCTTGGCAGCGTCGCCTTCTTTGCCCGGATCATACCAGGTGTTGGCCCAGACGATTTTGACTTTAACGTCCGGGTTAACCGACCATGCACCCAGCATGAACGAGTTGATACCACGAACTACTTCCGGGATCGGGAACGAACCGACATAGCCGACAATGTTCGACTTGGTCATTTTACCGGCGATCACACCAGCAACATAACGACCTTCATAGAAACGCGCGGCATAGGTCGAAACGTTTGCATCACGTTTGTAACCGGTTGCATGTTCGAATTTCACATTCGGGAACTGCTTGGCAACCTTGACGGTCGGGTTCATGAAACCGAACGAGGTTGTGAATATCAGGTTATGACCGGTCTGGGCCAGCTGACGGATCACGCGTTCGGCGTCCGCACCTTCCGGAACGCTTTCGACATAGCTGGTGGTGGCATTGTCACCAAGGGCAGCTTCGATTGCCTGACGGCCGATATCATGGCGATAGGACCAGCCATGGTCACCGATCGGGCCGACATAGACAAAGCCGGCTTTGACTTCTTCGGCCTGGGCAGTACCCATGCCGAGTGCAAGTGCACCGGTTGCCAAAACGGCGGCAAACGTGCGCTTCACGAGGTTTGCATTCATTATTTGGTCTCCCTGTTAATCAGCTAATCAGGATTTAAACCCAATTGTTTACGCAATCAATGACGTGTTCTTGTCCAGACCAAGACTCAGCCAAACCGGCCGCATGACACAAGACCGGTTTGATTGAGTGTTGGTCCGATACGCACTTCCTCCCACCGGGTCGGGGTATCCTTTGACGCACCCCGATCCCGTTTCACCAGCCCTATTGTGCGGGCCGGAACGCCTGCCCGATACAGGCAGGTGCATTCAGTCTGATCTTTGCGCGATCACTGGAAATGATCACCAGCACAATCACGGTCGCAAGGTACGGCAGCATCGACATGAATTGCGACGGCACATGCACGCCTGCACTTTGCGCATGAAGCTGCAATACCGAAATAAGCCCGAACATATAGGCACCCGCCAACAGACGGCCCGGACGCCATGTTGCAAACACGACAAGCGCCAACGCGATCCAGCCGCGCCCGGCTGTCATGTTTTCGGCCCACATCGGCGTATAGGACAGCGAAAGATATGCCCCGGCAAGGCCTGCCATCGCCCCACCAAACATGGTGGCCATATAGCGGATTTTAATCACCGAATAGCCGATTGCATGCGCGGAATGATGGGAATCACCAACCGCCTTGAGGATCAGCCCCCCACGGGTACGCGACAGGAAGAACCCAACCGCCATCACCATCACAATCGAAAGATAAACCAGAAAATCCTGACCAAACAGAATTTCGCCAACCAGCGGAATATCGGTCAGAACCGGGATATGAAGCCCCGGAAGCGGTTCGATCGCAAAGCCGACAAAGCCGGAACCAACAAGGGCCGAAAAACCCACCCCGAAAATGGTCAGCGCCAGACCCGTTGCGACCTGATTGGCCATCAGGGTTAGGGTCAGAAAGGCAAAGATCAGCGACATCAGCATACCGGCAATGATCGCCGCCAGAATGCCCAAAATGGCCGAGCCGCTTGATGCGGTGACCGCAAATCCGGAAATCGCACCGACCAGCATCATGCCTTCGACACCAAGGTTAAGCACCCCGGATTTTTCGGTAATCAGTTCGCCGGTCGATGCCAGCAGAAGCGGGGTCGATGCCGTAATCACGGTCAGGATCAGTGGAATGAGCCAATCCATTATGCGGCCTCCCCTTTGGCAGCAGGGGTTCCGAAACGAACCCGGTACTTGGTCAAAACATCACAGGCCAGCAGGAAGAACAGCAAAATCCCCTGAAACAGGCCGGTCACCGCATTTGGCAGCCCCAGCGTAATCTGGGCCAATTCCCCGCCGAGATAAGTGAGTGCCATGATCAGCCCGCCAAACAGGATACCCAGCGGATGCAACCGCCCAAGGAAGGCAACGATAATTGCCGTAAAGCCGTAACCGGGCGATATGGCAGGCTGCAACTGGCCAATCGGCCCGGCAACCTCGAACAAACCGGCAAGACCGGAAAGTGCGCCGCCCAGCAACAGGGTAAACCAGACCATGCGCTTTTGACGGAACCCGACATGGCGGGCGGCCTGTGGGGCCTTACCAACCACGCGCAGCTGGAACCCGATCACCGATTTCGACAGCAAAATCCAACCAGCAATCACCACCAGCACCGCAAAGGCGGTTCCAAGATGAACGCGCGTGCCGTCATAAATCACCGGCAACAGGCCCGCATCCGGGAATGGACGGGATTCAGGGAAATTGAAACCTTCGGGGTTGCGCCACGGACCGTGCACAAGGAAGCTCAGGAACAGCGTTGCGACATAGGTCAGCATCAGGCTGGTCAGAATTTCGTTGGCATTAAATCGGGTGCGCAGAAGTGCTGGTATGCCGCCCCAGAACGCCCCGCCAATTGCCCCAAGCACAAACATTGCGGGCAACAGGAACATGCTTTCACTGTCATAAAAATAAAGCGCAAGACCACCGCCGAATATGGCGCCCATGGTCAATTGCCCCTCGGCACCGATGTTCCAGACATTGGCGCGGAACCCCATCGACAACCCGATGGCAATGATCACAAGCGGGGTTGCCTTCACAAACAGTTCGGAAATGCCATAGCTGTTGTTGATCGGCAGGATGAAAAATGTGTAAAGCGCATCAAACGGGTTCTTGCCCATAAAGGAAAAGATGATCCCGCCGACTATCAGCGTCATGAGAATTGCCAGAACCGGCGACAGATAAACCATCGCCTGACTATGCTGGCGACGGGGTTCAAGCCTGACCAACGCGATCTCCTTCGATAAGCTCTTTCGTCTTCAGGGTTACGTCGCCGTCCAGATCGTGAAGTCCCCCCATCAACAGACCGATTTCCTCGACACTGACATCGGCCATTGGCCGCGGGGCGGACATCTTGCCTTCGGACATCACCACCACCTGATCACAGATGGCGAAAATTTCGTCCAGATCCTGCGAAATCACCAGAACCGCCGTGCCCTTTGCCGCCAGATCAAGCAATGCCTGATGGATGGCACTTGCCGCACCGGCATCAACACCCCAGGTCGGCTGTGAAATCACCAGTACGCCCGGATCCTGAAGGATTTCACGCCCGACGATAAACTTCTGAAGGTTCCCGCCCGAAAGGCTTCCGGCCTCGGCCGAGGCACCGGTGGTACGCACATCAAACGTCTTGATAATCTTGTCGGCAAATGTACGGGTTGGGACTTCGCGGATCAGACCACGCGCAGACAGTGCCATGCGCCGGAACGCGGTCAAAAACCCGTTTTCCGAAAGGCTCATATCGGGAACCGCACCATGCCCGTTACGCTCTTCGGGTACAAAAGCCGCGCCAAGCCGACGGCGGCGGCGCGGACCAAAATGTGCAACCGGATTGCCATCAATCTTGATGCAGTCGGGTGTGCCGATGATTTCGGTTTCACCGGCCAGTGCCTGAAACAGTTCGTTCTGGCCATTTCCGGCGACACCGGCAACGCCCATGATTTCCCCACCCCGCACCTTCAGGCCAATCCCCTTAAGGTCGGTGCCAAACTGTTCGTCACTGATCAGTGACAGATCGGAAATATCAAGACGCACATCACCGAATTTGCGGGTACCGCTACGATCTGGTGCTGTCAGTTTCTGGCCAATCATCATTTCGGCCATGGATTTCGCTGTTTCCTCGCGCGGGTCACACCCGCCGACGACCTTGCCTCCGCGCAATACGGTTGCCTTCTGACACAGCGCTTTGACCTCGTGCAGTTTGTGGCTGATATAAAGGATTGCGCAACCTTCATCGGCAAGACGGCGCAATGTTTCAAACAGTTTTTCTACTTCCTGCGGTGTCAAAACCGATGTCGGCTCGTCCAGGATAAGCAGTTTGGGATTTTGCAGAAGGCAGCGAACAATTTCGATCCGCTGCCGTTCGCCAACCGAAAGCGTGTAAACATGACGATCAGGATCAAGCGGCAGACCATAGGTCTTTTCGACCTCGATCACCTGCTGACGCAGGGCGGCCATATCGCGCACGTCATTCATCGCCAGCGCAATGTTTTCCAGAACCGTCATGGTTTCGAACAGCGAGAAATGCTGGAACACCAGACCAACACCCATTTCGCGCGCGTCATGCGGGCTATGGATCGTGACTGGCTTGCCCTCCCACAGCAATTCGCCCTGATCGGCCTGCAGCACACCATAGATGATTTTTACAAGCGTACTTTTACCCGCACCATTTTCCCCCAGAAGAGCATGGATTTCACCAGGTTCGATACGGAAACTGATATCGTCATTTGCCAGACAGCCCGGAAAGGCCTTGGTCACACCGCGCACTTCAAGCTGCGCTGGTTTTGACCCGCCTGTCATCGCCAAGCCTGTATCTGATCCGGTATTCCCGGTCGTCGACGTCACTGCTGCCACCCCTAAATTGCGATCCGATCACGCGCACCGAAGGTATTACCCGTTCACGGTTTGCTAATCAAACGGTCTCAATACGCGATTTTGTCTTCTTTGGCATCCCAGGCCGCAAAGACATCACGCGCTTCCCCTAAATCCAGATGTTCGCACGGCAGGCTCCGATCCGGGATCGGTTTTGCCACTTCATCATACAGGAATTGATCGTCAAAGCCGATTGCCGCGGCATCATCGCGGGAATTGGCATAATAGATCCGGTCAAGACGCGCCCAATAGATCGCCGAAAGGCACATCGGGCATGGCTCGCAACTGGTGTAAATCTCGCAACCGGCAAGATTGAAGGTACCAAGCTTTTCACAGGCCGCACGGATGGCGCTGACCTCTGCATGAGCGGTCGGATCGTTGCTGGATGTTACCTTGTTCCAGCCTTCGGATACGACTTCGCCGTCCTTGACAATGATTGCCCCGAACGGACCGCCACAGCCTTCTTCCATTTTCGTCCGCGATAAATTCACGGCATGGAGCATGTGTTTATGCTTGGCATCACACACAGCCAAATCTCCCTATATGAACTCCTGATCCGGTAAACGGATCCTCCTGATCAGGCCGCTATTGGCGCGGCCCTTTATCATTTATATGCCTTGCAATGAAGGCCTTATCATCCGACAAGGCCGTCTTGTGCGACCCTGTTCACCGGATATCGCGCCAGACGTGCTTCACGCACGGACAGCAATTGCACCGCAACCGATGCCGCGATGATTGCCGGCTGTTTGCCGGTAATGCCCTGAATTCCAATCGGGCATGTCAAACGACCGATTTCCATGTCACCCAACCCGCGATCCTTTAATCGCCGGACAAAGCGCGCGCGTTTGGTCTGGCTTCCGATCATGCCGACAAAACCAAGATCATTCCGCAACAAGGCCGCCCGACAGATATCAAAATCCTGCGCGTGGCTGTGCGTCAGGATCAGCGCGAAGGCATCGGGCGGCATGTCGCGCACCTCGTCCTCGGGCCTTTCGCTTTGATGCAGATGAAGTTTCGATGTTTCCGGCAGGGTCAGGTATTCATCACGCGAATCGATCAGGTGAATATCGAACGGCAACGGTGCCAGTGCCTGAACAATCGCCTGCCCGACATGCCCGGCACCAAACAGCCAAAGCGGCGTTGCCCCATCATCAAGACGCAAGCACAGCTTCTGCTGCCCGGCAAGATCACACAACCCGCCACCGCCCCCGGCAAACAGGCGATCCAGTGCGTCGGTATCCTGAATGCTGGCCGTTTCAATATTCCGGCTTTCGCTCATCGAGAGCATCACCCAGTCACCATGACCAGCACCGGCAGGGTTGCGCGTGTTCCGGATCGCTGTTGCCAGCTGATGCTTTTGCATCGGGTTCAGCCGGTGAAATGCAATATCGACAGCGCCCCCGCAACACTGCCCAAGCCCCGGCCCCAAGGGGAATGCGACCAGTTCTGCGATGATATCGCCCTGCAAGGCGAGAGCTTGGCGGGCACGCAATGTGACCTGATGTTCCAGATTGCCCCCGCCAATCGTTCCGGCAATGGAATTTTCGCTGACCAGCATAAACGCCCCTGCCTCTCGCGGGGTGGACCCGCGAATGGCCGCCACACTGATTAGCATCACCGGATCAGGGGACTGCAACACAGCAATATGGGCGTCATGGGACAGGCGCATGATGCTATTCCCCCGCCGCCGGAACCGCATCATGACTTTGGGCGATCATGCCCTTTGCCACATTTGCGACCGCATTCAGAACGGCCTCGGGCGTTGCCGGCGTATCGAGCATCGGGATCACCTTGTAGCCCCCTACCGATGCAACCGCATCGGCAATGGCACGATGCACCGAAATCGCCAGCATCAGGGGCGGTTCACCAACAGCCTTTGATCTGTGAATGGTTTTTTCAACGTTTCTTCCGGAAGACCACAATTCAAGACGGAAATCTTCAGGTCGATCCGAACATGCGGGAATTTTATAGGTAGAAGGCGCATGCGTTCGCAAACGGCCTGCATCATCCCACCACAATTCCTCGGATGTCAGCCATCCCATGCCTTGAATAAAACCGCCTTCGATCTGACCGCCGTCAATCGCCGGGTTCAGCGACCGGCCGACATCGTGGCTGATGTCAACGCGTGTGACCTTATATTCGCCCGTCAGGGTATCGATCATCACCTCGGAACAGGCCATGCCATAGGCGAAGTAATAGAATGGCCGACCCGACGCGGTTTCACGGTCGTAATGGATTTTCGGCGTCGCGTAATAGCCCGTCGCCGAAAGCGAAACACGCGCCAGATAAGCCTGTTTGACCAGATCGGCAAATTCCAGTTCGGTCACATCACCAACAATCACCCGGCCCGGAACAAAGCGAATGGCGGCCTCGGCCACACTATATTTTTCAGCCGCAAATGCAATCAGGCGGGATTTGATTGTGATGGCGGCATCGCGCGCTGCCATGCCGTTCATATCCGCCCCGCTTGATGCCGCGGTTGCCGATGTGTTGGGAACCTTGCCGGTATTGGTTGCCGTGATTTTGATCCGGTCCAAATCAATCTGGAATTCTTCGGCAACAACCTGGGCAACCTTGATAAACAGGCCCTGCCCCATTTCCGTCCCGCCATGGTTCAGATGCACCGATCCGTCCTGATAAATATGGATCAATGCGCCCGCCTGATTCAGGAAGGTCGTGGTAAAGGAAATGCCAAACTTGACCGGCGTGATTGAAATGCCGCGCTTGATCACCGGGCTTTGCGCATTGAACGCGTCGATTTCCTCGCGGCGCTTGCGATAGTCGCAAGATGCCAGAATATCTTTCGTCAGTTCCGCAAGGACGTTATCCTCGACCGTCATGTGATACGGTGTCGTGTTACGGTCCGTCGTGCCGTAATAATTGGCGATCCGCACATCAAGCGGATCACGGCCAACCGTCATGGCGATTTCATCAATAATCCGCTCAATCGCAACCATGCCCTGCGGCCCGCCAAATCCGCGAAACGCGGTATTGGACACCAGATTGGTTTTGCAGCGATAGGACCGGATTTCGACATCGCCAAGGAAATAGGCATTGTCGGTATGGAACATCGCCCGATCACAGATCGCGGCCGACAGATCGGCCGAGAAACCGCAATTGGCAGCATATTGAATATCCAACCCGCAAATCCGGCCATCATCATCAAAGCCGACATCATATTCGACGATAAAGTCATGGCGTTTGCCGGTCATGACCATGTCATCATCGCGGTCCAGACGCATTTTCGCCGGGCGACCGGTTTTAACCGCAACAATCGCCGCCAGTGCCGCCCATTGTGATGCCTGCGTTTCCTTGCCACCGAAACCACCGCCCATACGGCGCACTTCGACGGTTACCGCATTGGCCGGACGACCAAGGACATTGGCGATATTGTGCTGAACCTCGGACGGATGCTGGGTCGAGCAATGCAAAAGCACATCACCATCTTCCTGCGGAATGGCAAAGGTGATCTGACCTTCGAGATAGAAATGGTCCTGCCCGCCGATTTCCATCACCCCGGACCGACGATGTTTGGCACGTGCCAGTGCCGATTTGGCATCGCCCTGCGCCATGACATGGGGTGGTGCAACGAATTGCTGTTTTTCAAGTGCTTCCTTGACGCTCAGGATCGCGGGCAGTTCTTCATATTCGATCTCGGCCAGCTTGACAGCATTGCGTGCCTGTTCGCGGGTTTCAGCGGCAACACAGAAAACCGGCTGACCGTAAAACTGAACAATCCCGTCGGGCAGAACCGGATCATCATGGGTATGGGCGGGCGACACGTCATTGACACCCGGCACATCATCAGCGGTCAAAACACAAACCACACCGGGGGCGGATCGCACCTTTGACAGATCCATCTTCGTGATCCTGCCATGTGCGATTGTCGCCGCACCGGGAGCCAGATGAAGAGTGCCGAACGGTTCAAGAATATCGTCAACATAAACCGCTTCGCCCGCGACATGCTTCGGACCGCTGTCATGCTTGCTGGCAGACCGAACCCCGCCAGAAAGCCCCGGGGTCGGCGCTAGAAGCTCACCCGGGTCTTTGGTATCGATGACTTTGGATGCGTTGTCAGACATGGGCAGCCTCCCTGCCAACCAGACGGGTGGCAATTTCAGGTGCCGTTGTTTCAATAAACAGTTTGGTCAAAAGGTTCTGCGCGACCAGCATGCGGTATTCTTTTGATGCCCGCATATCCGACATCGGTGCAAAATCCCTGGTCAGGGCCAGTTGCGCAGCGTTCAGACTGGCCTCGTTCCAATCCTTACCAATCAGAGCCGCCTCGCATTTTTGTGCCCGCATCGGTGTTCCGGCCATGCCACCGAATGCCGCCCGGAATTCGATCACCTTGCCGCCATCAACCTGAATGGCAAAGGCCGCAAGAACCGCCGTAATATCCTGATCAAACCGTTTGGAAATCTTGTAGGCCTTGAACTGCACCCCGGCCGCAGGCTTCGGAACGATGATGCTTTCGACGAACTCGCCCTTGGCCCGGTCCTGCTTGCCATAGGTGATAAAGAAATCTTCAAGGGCAACTTCGCGACGGATATCGCCCATGCGCAGGGCAATGCGCGCGTCCAGTGCAATCAGGGCAGGCGGTGTATCGCCAATTGGCGATCCATTGGCGATATTGCCACCAACCGTCCCCGCATTGCGGATTTGCCGCGACCCGATCCGGCGGACCAGTTCCCCGACATCACCAGCAATCATGCCAAGTGCGTTATGGGCATCGCTATAAGTCACACCGGCACCGATGGTCAGAACACCGTCCTTTTCGCGGACCGATTTAAGATCGGCGACATCCCCGATATAAATGATCGGATCAAGCCGTTTGAGCATCTTAGTCACCCAAAGCCCGACATCCGTCCCGCCCGCCAGCACTGTTGCATCGGGATGGGCCACCAAAAGTGCGGCCAGTTCATCGCTGCTGCGGGGGGCGAAATAACGCCCCACCGGCATTTCAAGTGCCAGCATGCCTGCGCCTTCGATCATCGCGGTCAATCGGGTCGCGATATCGGAACGGCGTTTTTGTTCGACCGGATCGGTTGCGCTTATGCCACCGGCCTTGCGGGCGGCTTCGATGATCGGCCCGTAGCCGGTGCACCGGCACAGGTTCCCGGCAAGGGCATCATTGATGGCACCCCGGTCATCCTCGCCCCCATCCAGCCAAAGCTGATACAGGCTCATGACAAAGCCCGGCGTACAGAAACCGCATTGCGACCCATGGGTTTCTACCATGGCCTGCTGCACCGGATGCAGGCTGCCATCTTCGGATTTAAGATGTTCCACAGTCAGAAGCTGCTTGCCATCAAGGGTCGGCATAAACTGGATACAGGCATTGACCGTCCGGTAACGCATGCTGCCCTGACTATCCGGTTCGCCCAGAATAACCGTGCAGGCACCGCAATCGCCCTCGGCACAGCCTTCTTTGGTACCGGTCCTGCGCTCGTTTAAGCGCAGCCAGTTCAGAACCGTCATTTGCGGATCGATATCACGCTGGCGACGTTCTTCGTTCCCGAACAGGAACCGGATATCATCGCGCGTATCAAGGGCCGGTTTGGTCATGATGGCCTCAGCTGCCACGATAGGTGGAATAGCCAAACGGCGAAAGTAGCAGTGGCACATGATAATGCGCCTGCGCATCTGAAATACCGAACCGGATTACAACCTGATCAAGGAATTTCGGTTCCGGCAGATCAAGACCGATGGCATCGAAATACGCACCGGCATGAAAGACAAGCTGATACTCGCCCGGCTTGAACGAAGCACCACCAAGCATTGGCGCATCGGTTCGCCCGTCGGCATTGGTTACGGCTTCGGCAACCAGATCATCATGGCCATCACCAAAACGGTGCAGCTCGATCCGGATGCCGCCCGCCGGGCAACCTTTTGCCGTATCAAGAACATGGGTAGTCAGTCGTCCCATGCCGGGCCTCCTCTTTTCTCTCTCATGCGGTGGTCGGTCGCTTCTTCCCTGGTCGGCTTTTCTGATTGATCGTTTTATGCCGAACGAATTTATAGCGTTTCAAAAAGGTCGCATTAGGACACGGATCGTGGAAAGAGGTGATAAAGTGAAACTATATCAATAATTCTTTGAAAAACGATTGCCACAGCTTCGTGCAGAATACGATAAAAGCCGGATAAAAAGCTTTTAAAAGCCAACAAAAAACCGGCCAAAGCGATTTCCCGTCCAGGAACATTATCAAAGTCATATTGATAGTGCGGCATGATCATCCATCAATCAGCGCGCAGGAGTTCTTCCTTGCTGCGCTGCGACCTATGGTTAATGCTACACCAAACAGCCCGCATGACAAAGCCGGGTGTTGCGATATCAGGAGAGGCCAAAGATGACCGAACAAAATTATGCACGCGACCTGATTGGCTATGGCCCCAATCCGCCAAAGGCCAACTGGCCGGGCAAGGCCCGTGTTGCGGTCCAATTCGTGCTGAATTACGAGGAAGGTGGTGAAAACTGCGTTCTGCACGGGGATCGCGCATCCGAGGCATTTCTGTCGGAAATCATCGGTGCCGACATGCGCGAAGGCGTTCGCCATATGAGTATGGAGTCGATTTACGAATATGGTTCGCGCGTTGGTGTCTGGCGTATCCTGAACCTGTTCCGCGAACGGCAAATTCCGATCACCATCTTTGCCGTTGCCATGGCGCTCGCCCGTCACCGGAAGGTTGGCGAAGTCGCGATGCGCGATGGTCATGAAATCTGCTCGCACGGCTATCGCTGGATCGATTACCAATATTTCCCCGAAGAACTTGAACGCGAACATCTTCACAAGGCCATCGACATCATCAGGGATGTGACCGGGGAACGCCCGCTTGGCTGGTATACCGGGCGGACAAGCCCGAACACCCGGCGGCTTGTCGCCGAAGAAGGCGGCTTCCTGTATGATGCTGATGATTACAGCGACGAACTGCCTTTCTGGTCAACTCAGACAGACACACCGCATCTGATCGTCCCTTACACGCTTGACGTCAACGACATGCGTTTTGCCGCCATGCAGGGCTTCAATTCCGGCGAACAGTATTTCCAGTATCTGAAAGACAGCTTCGACACGCTTTATGAAGAAGGTGCCGAAACGCCGCGGATGCTATCGGTTGGTTTGCATTGCCGTCTTGTCGGCCGGCCGGGACGGTTTGCAGCCCTGAAACGCTTTGTCGATTATGTGCGCGGTCATGATGATGTCTGGTTTGCACGTCGCGTCGATATTGCGCGTCACTGGCGTGAACATCATCCGTTTACCGAAAACAAATAAGCATCAAGAAAAACAAGAACTGAAATGGCCGATATGACCAAACCTGAAAAATCATTGTTCGAAACCCGACCGCCCAGCACCTTGGCGCAAAGCGCCTTTGTCTCGCTGTATGGCGGGGTTTACGAACATTCCCCCTGGATCGCAAAGCAGCTTTATGATCGCGGCATCACGTCTGCCCTTGATACCCCCGATGCACTCGCCGATGCCATGGCAGCCGTGGTAAATGGTGCGGTTGACGATGACAAACTGACACTGCTTCGCGCCCACCCTGATCTTGCAGGCAAGCTTGCCTTGGCGGAACTGACGCATTCCTCGCAGAATGAACAAACCGGTGCCGGACTTGATCAATGCACGCCAGACGAACTTGCCCGTTTTACGCAATTGAATGACGACTATAAGAAGAAGTTCGGTTTCCCGTTCATTTTTGCTGTCAAAGGGTTCCATCGGACCGACATCCTGAACGCATTCGAACGCCGCGTTAAAAACGATGTTGAAACCGAATTTAACGAGGCCATCAATCAGGTACATCGTATCGCCAAGCTGCGCCTCGAAGCCCTTTGATCGCCAATGACTGGCCCGAACAAAATAACCAATAATCAGGATTTAAAAGCCATGAGCCACCATACAAACCTTGATGCCCCGGAATTTACCCGGCGTTTTGTCAATCTGGCCGATGAACGTCTGGGCGCAGAGGCAATCTTTGCGACCGATGATTTCTTTGCCGACAAGCAACGCATGCTGCAAACCGCGGACGCCATTTTCTATCCGGACAAATACGATGACAATGGCAAGTGGATGGACGGCTGGGAAAGCCGCCGGAAACGTGTGGAAGGTCATGATTACTGTTTGGTGCGGCTGGCAACATCGGGCCGAATTTACGGTGTCGATATCGATACCAGCCACTTCACCGGCAACTTCCCACCCGCCGCCTCGCTTGAGGCATGCTATTGCCCGGATGGCGATCCCGCAGATGATGCGGACTGGACGGAAATCGTCACCCCAATCGGGCTACGTGCCGGTGTCGGTGCAGAAGCCCACCATTATGCCGAAGTCACAGCAGAGGGCGTTTTCACCCATGTGCGCCTGCATATCTATCCCGATGGCGGTATTGCCCGCCTACGCGTTTATGGACGCCCGGATCGCGACTGGTCAAAAATGGCAAGCAGTGCCGATCAGGTTGATCTGGCAGCCATGATCAATGGCGGCGTGGTCCTGACATGGTCGGATGCCCATTATGGTAACCCGAATGCCATTCTGGCACCGGGCCGGGGCATCAATATGGGTGATGGCTGGGAAACCCGGCGCCGTCGCGAACCCGGCAACGAGTGGCTGGTTGTTGAACTCGGCCATCCCGGCGAGATTGAAAAAATCATCGTCGATACCTGCCATTTCAAGGGTAACTATCCCGACCGGGTTTCCATTCAGGCCGCTTATGTCGATGGTGAAAAGGACAAGTCGCTGCGTGCACGATCCATGTTCTGGCAAACCATTCTGCCCGAACAGAAAATGCAGGCCGACCATATCCACGAATTTGATGCATCAGTGATCGCAAAGCTTGGACCGGTATCGCATTTGCGCGTCAATTCCATTCCGGATGGCGGGATCAGCCGCCTGCGCATTCTTGGTAAACCGGCAAAGCGATAAGAACGATGAAACTGAAAGTCGAACCGCTGACACCAGCATCGTTTGCCCCGTTTGGTGAGGTGATATCCACCGCCACAGCGCGGGATGAATATAAAATCAATCTGGGCACGACAACGCGATTTCACGATATATCACGCGTTGATGTCGGGGATGAAGGCGGCGCAGCAATCATCAGCATTTTTCGCGGCACAACGCGCCCAATGCCGATTGAAATCAAAATGATGGAACGCCATCCGCTGGGCTCGCAGGCCTTTATGCCTCTAAGCGGTCAGAAGTTCCTGATTGTTGTGGCAGAGGGCTCGGAAGCCCCTGCTCCCGAAAAGCTGCGCGCCTTTATCTCGGACGGAACACAAGGTGTGACTTATGCCAAGAATGTCTGGCACCACCCGCTTCTGGTGCTTGAACCTGAAAGTGACTTCTTGATCGTGGATCGCAGCGGCCCGGGCAACAACCTGAACGAGGTTGATCTGCCGATGGTCGATGGCACGGTTATCACACTTGATTGGCCCCGGCCCTAATATCGGACCGCGAAGACATCGCACCCTGATCGATTTCGATCAGGGTCGATTTGCCAATCCCAGATTTGCAAGATACCGGTGCAGTTCGCTGGCATCGCCGACGACGTCCTCGGCACCGGCCTGCATCAACATTTCGGCATCTTCCGGATTGCGATGACCGCCACCAAGAAAGCCGACTGCCCGCATCCCGGCCGCCGCAGCGGCAATAATGCCGGCTGGACTGTCTTCGATCACGAGGCAGCTTTCGGGATTTGCACCGCATTCGCGCGCCGCATGCAGGAAGATATCCGGGGCAGGTTTGCCATTGTCCACTTCCTCGACCGAGAAAATCCGCGCCCCAAAGAAATCAAGCAGCCCCATAATCCCAAGACACATATCAAGCCGCGCCAAATCGCTGCCTGATGCGACACAAACCGGCACGCTCAACGATTTTAACAAGGTGTCGATACCGCTGATTGCCCGAAGATCGGTTTCAAAAAGATGTGCGAGCAAATCTTCACATTCTTTCTGATAATGCGCCGCTTCGATTGCAGTCGCGTGTTCATCATTCAGACGGGCGATCATCCCGGCATAGGACACACCGCCAAACCGGCGTGCCAGATCATCCGAAGACAATGCAATGCCGTGACCTGCAAGTATCTGAACATCGACGGCAAAAGACAGCACTTCGCTATCGATCAGCACACCGTCACAATCAAAGATGACCAGATTGATCACTGCGTTGCCGAACCGCCACCCAGATCAAGGGCGAGCAATCGTTTCTGAATTTCCTGGGACAGCACAGCACTTGGCTGCGCACCAAGGGCACGCTGATAGGCAGCACGTGCCATCTCGGTCTTGCCCATTGCAAGGGCGTTGTTGGCAAAATGCGCAAGATGTTCGGCCGTCGGCATTGCCTTGTTAACAACAATGAATATCTCTTCGGCTTCCTGATATTTGCCCTGTTTGTAAAGCACTAGTCCATAGGTATCTAGTATCGCTGGGTTTTCAGGCTGAACTTGCAAAGCGCGTTTGGTCAGGCGCTCTGCCTCGGCGAGATTTTCACCTCGCATTGCATAGTGGAATGCAAGCCAATTGGCAGCTTCAATATTCCCCGCATTCGATGCCTGGGTTGCTTCTGCCAGCATGGTGTTACGATAGGTTTCCATCACCGCCTTGATGGCATCGCTATCAAGACCATCAACCCACGTCAGACCGACACGAACCGCCTTGCATCCCTTTCCACCCTTTTCCTGACAAAGGGCAACGGACTCTTCAACCGCGCCCAGCACGGTGGCACTCGGTCCAGCGGCATATTCAACCCCGGCCTCGTCACGCGACAATGCCTTGAAATCAATCATCGCACGATAACGCTCATCGACCGGTTTTTCTGCCGAGCTGGCAAACATGTCCTGAGGCTCCCATTTCGGGGAGGTATCGCCACAGGCCGCCAAAGTCAGAAGTGCTAAACCCACAATGAGATGATGTGTCCGGATCAACAAAGCAGTCATTCCCTGATGCTGTTTCATATGATGACAAAGCATAACCCGCCCCGATTAGGCAGGCGTTAACGATATTGCCCCCAACGTGCCCCACCGATCAGAAGGTCGGAGTAACGTGGCGAAACGATCTCAAAATTTCCGTTGGCAAGATCACGCAACATCAACTCTTGGTCGATTTCACTCTGGTCATGGAAGAAACTGGCTACAACCTGCCAACCATTATCCTGGGCTCCATAGCGATACACATCAACATAGTCGCGTGTCGTGAAAAAGGCCGCCTCTTCCATGCCATCCCCGTCAAGGTCAACCATCAACAATGCACACTGGTTCGGGGCCCCTGTACCTGAAGCAGCCTTGCGACAGAAACGACGATCATATTCAAGCTGGCCTTCCAGCAGGGTCTTAACGGCTTCCTGAGGTATCTGGTATTCCGACGGGTAGACCGGAATATTGTTGATCCCGGCCTTCATCCGATCACCATCAGGATCGAAATAGCTGCGCAATTCGGCAAGTGGCGGCACCTGGTCGGGCTTTGCGCTCCCAAGTTCGGCAAGTGCCTCCTCGCCCGGCATTCCAAGATTTCGGGCAATGAAAGCAAGATCAGCCGTGTCCCAGTCTGTCATAGATGACAGACGGCTTTGCTGATTGCGCGCCGAAATGCTGACCGGATCAAGGAAGGGCAGATGCATAATAAAGGCCGTCAGGGCCCCGCAAATCGCGATATGGCCAAACGCCCTGCGCAGGGAGACCGGGGTTGACTGACGACGGCCAAATGCCGCCACCGAAAGCCAGATCGTTGCCATCAAGACAAATACCGCCGCCCAGATCGCATAAATCCGCGAAGGGGTCAGGCCATATTCACGCACCCGGATATAAATCGTCGCCATCGCAATCAGGGCAAATATCGGCGCCATCCATAATGTAAATCGAAAGACGCGATCACCAATCCGGCCAAACAGAGTAGCACCTTCGCCTGCCTGAACCGCACCAAACAGCAAATAGCTAAGCCCTGCTGCGGCGGCCATTACAGTCCACCAGACACCAAATTCCTGATCCAGCAGTACTTCCCAACCACCAAGCGCTGCAGCAACCAGAAACAGGAAAAGCCCGGATGCCTGGATCGGATACAGAATGCGGAACATACCGCCAATCACCTGACGGACCGGGATCAGAAGCCCCGATTTTTCCCGGGCAATCAGAATACCGGTGGCAAAGGCCGCCCCCGAAAGCGGCAAGGCAACATATGCCTCGCTAATCAGTTCCCAGATTTGGTCGATGCCAACCAGAATCAACAGTGAACATAGCGCATAGAAAACCGGCCAGAAAACGGCAACCCCGACCAAACCGAAAGCCAATGCCAGCTTGATCGACCAGATTTCCGGCACAAGTGCCGCCCGATCCGGATAGTTTGGCAAAACGGTCGTCTGCAACGGCCCCCAAATGCGCCATATGCCAACAGCTACCCCAACCCAAAGCGCCTGACAGGCCAGCAGGGCGAAAATGGCGGTTTCGTCCGTATACTCGAACCCGACCAGATACTGAAATGCCAATACCTGCAGGGCTGCAAGCAATGGCAGGACGAGCGTCACGGCAAGATCATCACGCAGCCGACGCACCCCGATGGCAAACCAGCTGCAATAAGCCAGTCCGGCAATAAACGTCATCAGGCTCGCCAGAAGATAATTATCCTCCCAGCGATAATCGATCAGATACCAGAATGCTAAGCCATATGCCGCGCCGCTCAGGGGGAACAGCCAATGCGCCTTTTTCATGGGTTTGCCTTTGCTCGCGCCCGATTATCCGGGTCAGGTTGTCTTTATGGATGGTATTAAAACAGAAAAAGCCGCCGGGATCATCCGATCTCCGGCGGCTTTAACTTTTTGTCTTAAAAAGACTTTTGTATGGTACGAACCGATCAGGCGCGGCGTTCTGCGATCATCTTTTTGATTTCGGTGATCGCCAATGCCGGGTTCAGGCCTTTCGGGCAAGTATTGGTGCAGTTCATGATCGTGTGGCAACGATACAGGCGGAACGGATCTTCGAGCGCGTCGAGACGTTCACCGGTATATTCGTCACGCGAGTCAGCAAGCCAGCGATAAGCCTGCAGCAGAACAGCCGGGCCGAGGTAACGGTCGGAGTTCCACCAATAGGACGGGCACGCGGTCGAGCAGGAGAAGCACAGGATGCATTCCCACAGACCATCAAGCTTCGCGCGTTCTTCACGCGACTGAAGGCGTTCACCATCCGGCGGTGTCGGGCTGTCAGCCTTGAGCCACGGCTCGATCGAGGCGAGCTGTGCGTAAGGCTGGGACAGATCGGGCACCAGATCCTTGACCACCGGCATATGCGGCAGCGGATAGATTTTGACTTCGCCCTTGATGTCCTCGATCGGCTTCAGACACGCAAGCGTGTTACGACCGTCGATATTCATCGCGCACGAACCGCAAATGCCTTCACGGCAGGAACGGCGGAAAGTCAGGGTCGCGTCGATCTCGTTCTTGATCTTGATCAGCGCGTCAAGAACCATCGGACCGCACTTGTCGAGGTCAATATCGTAAGTATCGGTACGCGGGTTATCGCCGCTGTCAGGATCGTAACGATAGATCTTGAAGCTACGGGTGTTTTTCGCGTCAGCCGGTGCAGAGAACGACTTGCCCTCTTTGACGACCGAATTGGCGGGAAGATTGAATTCTACCATCTCTCAAATCCTCTCTTGCCGCGCCTTAATAGACGCGCTCTTTCGGCTCGATATACGACACTTCATCGGTAAGGGTGAAGGTATTGACCGGACGATAGGTCAGATCAACGCCATACCCTTTGTCCCAACCGACGGTGGCGATCGTGTGCTTCATCCAGACTTCGTCATCACGCTTCGGATAATCCTCGTGGGCATGTGCCCCACGTGATTCGTGACGGGCCTCGGCGGAATTCATGGTTGCTGCGGCGCAGACCATAAGGTTTTCGAGTTCCATCGTTTCGACGAGATCGGAGTTCCAGATCAACGAACGGTCCGACACTGCAACATCGGGAAGCGTTGCTGCGGTCGCGGAAAGCTTCTCGACACCTTCCTTGAGAATCTCGGACGTACGGAACACACCACAGTTGCCCTGCATGACGCGCTGCATTTCCAGACGAATCTCGGCAGTCGGGCGAGAACCCTTTGCCCAGCGCAGACGGTCGAAACGTGCAATCGCCTCGTCGCCATCGGTGGTTTTGAGTTCCTTGTAGGATGCCTTGGCATCGACGACTTCGGCTGCATGCAGACCGCAGGCACGACCAAACACAACAAGGTCAAGCAGCGAGTTGGTGCCCAGACGGTTTGCGCCGTGGACCGACACGCAGGCCGCTTCGCCAGCCGCCATCAGACCCGGAACGATTGCGTTCGGGTTATCCGCGGTCGGACGCAGGACTTCGCCCTTATAGTTGGTTGGAATACCGCCCATGTTGTAATGGACCGTCGGCAGGACCGGAATCGGTTCCTTGGTCGCATCAACACCGGCAAAGATTTTTGCGGTTTCGGTAATACCCGGCAGACGTTCCCACAGCACTTCCGAACCAAGATGTTCAAGGTGCAGATGGATATATTCGCCGTGTTCACCAACACCGCGACCATCACGGATTTCCTGCGCCATACCGCGCGAAACGACGTCACGTGATGCAAGGTCCTTAACGGTCGGGGCGTAACGTTCCATGAAACGTTCGCCTTCGGAGTTGGTCAGATAACCACCTTCGCCACGTGCGCCTTCGGTGATCAGGCAGCCCGAACCGTAAATGCCGGTCGGGTGGAACTGAACGAATTCCATGTCCTGAAGACCAAGGCCCGCACGTGCAACCATACCATGACCATCACCGGTGCAGGTATGTGCCGAGGTGCAGCTAAAGAAGGCGCGACCGTAACCACCAGATGCCAGAATGACCATCTTGGCGTTAAAGCGATGCAGTTCGCCGGTATCAAGATCCCAGGCAACCAGACCTTTACACGAACCGTCTTCACCCATGATCAGATCGAGGGCAATATATTCGACAAAGAATTCGGCTTTGTGTTTCAGGCACTGCTGATACAGCGTATGCAGCATGGCGTGACCTGTACGGTCAGCCGCAGCACAGGCACGTTCGACCGGTGCCTTTCCGTGGTCACGGGTGTGGCCACCGAACGGACGCTGATAGATTTTGCCATCTTCGGTCCGCGAGAACGGCATGCCGTAATGTTCAAGTTCATGAACCGCCGGAACGGCGTTACGGCACATATATTCAATCGCGTCCTGGTCACCCAGCCAGTCAGACCCCTTAACGGTGTCATACATATGCCACTGCCAGTGATCCTCGGACATGTTGCCAAGCGACGCACCAATGCCGCCCTGCGCCGCAACGGTGTGCGAACGGGTCGGGAAGACCTTGGTGATACATGCGGTTTTCAATCCGGCTTCGACCGTACCAAGCGTCGCACGAAGACCGGCGCCGCCTGCGCCCATAACGACGACATCGTAGTTATGGTCGATGATTTTATATGATTCGCTCATTGGTTCAGGCTCCGGCAAAAACGATACGCAAGACCGACACGATGGCGGCAACCGACAGGAAGGCGGCCACAGCCTTGATCAGGAACAGCGATACGATTTCTGCTTTACGGTTGTGCACATAATCTTCGATCACGACCTGCAGGCCGTGCGTGAAGTGCACCGAAACACTGATGATCATCAGGATCATCATGGTCGAATGGAAATACGAGCTCAGCCATTCACGGACTGCATCATAGTCAGCCGTATGGCCAGACAGGATCGATATGATGAACCAGATGCCGAGCGGAAGGTTTGCGACAGCGGTAACGCGCTGGGTCCACCAGTGCGACGAGCCACTTTTAGCAGAACCGAGGCCGCGTACACGACCCAGATCGGATTGCATTTTCATGACAGGTTTGTCCCCTCTTGCCCGGCCTTAGGCCAGACCGATAATCCAGGTAAGAATGGTCAGCACGACTGCCGCGCCAAGGACGATCGGGTTGCCTTTTGCGGCACCCTCATTCGTCAGGCCGCGACCGGTATCCCAGACAAGGTGCCGGACACCGTTGCAAGCGTGGTAATAAAAAGCCGCCGTCCAACCGAACAGCAGCAGCAGACCAAACCACGAGGTGAAAAATGCGTGATAGCCGTTAAAGGCGTCACGACCAGCGCCGGCACCAATCAGCCAGGACGCCAGAAATACGAAACCAATGGCAAGACCGACACCCATCGCACGGAACGAAATGGACATCTTTGCTGCCATCGGAAGCCGGTACACCTGCAAGTGCGGAGACAGCGGCCGATTGGCTTTGCTCATAGCGGATTTGCCTCTTCTCAAAGTAGCTGGCGGGAAAGCAGGGTTTATTTACCCATGCAACGGGATTGAGTCAATCTAGACACCTTTGAAATCCAAAGAAATCCGCGATCAAATTCCGTTTTCGCCTCGGTTAAACTACGTAGGTTGACCTCTCATATGCCGTTTGCGACCCGCGGGAAGGGCCAAGGGTTTCCCCTTTACGCAGAAAACGGCGTAACGTGCTTTTAGCAATCGCACAATTAGACCTTATTACGCAAGACTGCAGCTGCCAGATTATCTGGGAATTAAAACCGTATAATCAAAGTCCAGAAGAACGCCGGAGTCATATTTTCCTTCGGCGTCACGTAACGGAAAGTCAGATGCCTGACCATCCCGCACCGCAACAAGACGCAAACGAAGGGCCCCCAAGTCACGCCGTCCCGGAATTTCAAACTTGTCGAGCACCTCGGTCCAGGCAAACACCGTATCCCCGGCAAAGGCCGGATTGGCATGCGCACCCGCATTAATCGCGGCAATTCGGAAACCGTTGCCAAGCCCGTTAAAGGACAATGCCCGTGCCAGTGAAATGATGTGCCCTCCATAAATCAGCCGCTTGCCAAACCGCCCGGCACCTGCCGCGACCTGATCAAAGTGGACCTTGGCCGTGTTCTGGTAAAGCCGGGTGGCGATCTGGTGCTCGGCTTCCTCGATGGTCATGCCATCAATGTGATCGATTTTCTCGCCAATCGCATAGTCATCCCAGCAATGGGGCGATCCAGCCAATTCAAAATCATAGGCCGACAGATCGAGGCTTTTGGGGATTTGCAATGCCTCGGGCGCAACAACACCCGGCAATTCAGGAAGTACAGTTTCAGGTGTCGGTGCGCTTTCATCACGTTTGTGCACCATGACCCAGCGATTGTAATCCAGCACCATCTCGCCACGCTGATTACGACCGACGGAGTTGACGTAAACCACCCCGGTCTTGCCGTTCGAGTTTTCTTTGAGCCCGATCACGGTCGATACCGTGCCGACCGTATCCCCCGGATAGACTGGCGCACCAAAGACCCCGCCCGCATAACCAAGATTGGCAACCGCATTTAACGACACATCCGGCACGGTTTTGCCAAACACCATGTGAAACGCCAGAAGATCATCCACCGGCGCACCATCGAACCCGATCCGGCGGGCAAACTCATCTGATGACGGCACCGCAAAACGGGCACCATAAAGCCCGGTATAAAGCGCAACGTCACCACTCGTAATCGTACGCGGTGTCGCGTGGCGGATTTCCTGACCAATACGGAAATCCTCAAAGTAATTTCCGGGATTTGTTTTCGATGCCATGGTGCCTCCCTGCATGTATGGCGCTTGGTCTGACGGGCAGGAGCCGGTGCTTTTCGCTTTTTTCCGGCTATGTGGCCGGGCTTAAGCCGCGTCCATTTCCGCAATCTGATCGGCCATCGCGACCAGACGTTTGGCCGAAACCACATGCAAATTCTCGATCAGCTTGCCATCCACCACGACAACGCCTTTGCCCTCTTGGGCTGCTTCCTGATGGGCTGCGATGATTTTACGCGCCCAGGCAATCTCGGTTTCGGCGGGGGCAAATGCGGTATTGGCCGCAGCAATGGTTTTGGGATGGATCAGTGTTTTGCCATCAAATCCCATTTCGCGCCCCTGCTTACAGGACGCGGCAAAACCATCATCATCTGAAAGATCAAGATGAACGCCATCAAGAATCGCAAGGCCATAGGCACGTGCTGCCAGCAGACAAAGACCAAGGCTTGTGATCATCGGCAAACGATCAGGCGTATGGGCACAGTTCAGATCCTTCGCCAGATCGGATGTTCCCATCACAAAACCACCAAGACGCGGGTGAGCACCTGCAATTTCCCTGGCATCAAGCATCGCAAGTGGCGTTTCCATCATGCACCAGATACGCATATCTGCGTGTGCGCCTTCGGCCTCCATGATGGTCGCGACCTGCCGGACCGTATCGGCACTTTCGACCTTGGGCAGCAGAATGGCATCAGCCGATGTTTTGGTCGCAGCCACGATATCGGCATATCCCCACGGGGTATTTAATCCGTTGGTCCTGATCTGGATTTCACGTTTGCCATAACCGCCCTCCGCCAGTGCGGAAACAATCTGATCGCGCGCCACATCCTTTGCATCGGGGGCCACTGCGTCCTCAAGATCAAGGATCAGGCCATCAGCAGGCAGGCTGCGTCCCTTTTCCAGCGCCCGGGCATTGGAGCCCGGCATATAAAGAACACTGCGACGTGGACGGTTAGTTGCAACCATAAGGCGCCTCCGAGTTTGGGTAATTTTCGTATAATATTTATTTATAATTTTTATGAAAATTACCCAAACTCGGAATGCATCGCAAGTCTCTTTTTGCATTGCAGTATACCGGATAATTATCGGTGGACCATTTCACAAACAATACTTGCTGATCTTATATCGGTAACGTTAATAGTATTAACGGGGACTGATACACACAATGATTGAATTTGGGGATTCACATGAAATCCATGCCTGCAAGGGCCCTGATTGCATCTTTGTGCGCAACCAGCTTGTTAAGTGGTTGTGTTACAAATGGCTCTAACCGCAATTTCCTGAGCAGTACACCCGGCGCGAATGGCGAATGTGACTATAATGAAGCTGCCTATGTTATTGGCGGTGCAATTATAGGCATTGGTATCGGCCTGCTTGCTGGCGGAGATAATCGAGGACTTGCAACCGTTGCGGGCGGTGCCGTGGGAGGCCTCGCAGGCAAAGGTTTGCAGTCTTACCTGCAAAGCAGATGCCAGGAACTTGCTGCGGCCCAAAAACGCATGAAGGAAAGTGACCTTACCGTTCAGGCGGTAACAGCTCCTGCACCAAGCAGTTGGGTAAACCCCGATGCAACGTCACCAAAAGAAGGTGAGCAAGGCATCGTCGTCACTGTTTCAAATGCGGCAATGTTTGCTACCGGCTCATCGGTACCAACAGAATCCGCCGCTGCTGATCTACAACAATTGGCAAAAACATATGCCGGCAAGAACCGCAGGGTTTTGATTATCGGACATACAGACTCGACCGGCCCAGAACAGCTTAACCGAACCCTTTCCGAAAAGCGCGCAAGAGAAGTCGCCAAAATCTTCGAAGAATCCGGCGTGCAACTAGGTGACCTGTACTACAAGGGGGCAGGTGCCGACCGACCGGTTGCCAGCAATCTAACACCAGAGGGACGCGCGGCAAATCGCCGGGTAGAGGTCGTTGAACTTGGATCCGAAGAGGGCATCATTGCCTATGACAACTTCGTTGAGAGTGATCCAACTCTTCCCGCGCGGGTTGCTAAATCGCACGAGACTCCAGGCACACCGCAACCACCACAAAAATCCGAACCTGCAGCAGAAACAAAACCCGAAATCTTACCCAATACTAAAACCGTAATCGCCACATTGAAATCAGGTAAATCAATTGATTTTGGTGGCCAGCCAATTGATGAATTTGATCAGAACCTGGCTGCAAGTGTCGATAAAAACCAAGAAGAGGAACCTCTTCTTTCTTACCTGTGGCCGATCTCCGAAGCCAACGCTTCCAACGGAGAAGACATCATGCTTGGCACAGCTTGCATCAGTGACAGCTATCGCCCGGTTGGAAACATCATGTCTCTGGATGGGGACAAGCCGGTTCATCGCACATCGGAGTATATTCCCGGACTTTACTCAACCTCTTGGCATGACAGCGTCAACAAACATCTTGTCGGACTAACCAAAGTGGCAGTGCTGGAAGATAGCGGCCTTGTTGATAAAAACCCCGGTCTCTTTGTATTTGAAAATTACAGGAAAGGGGATCAAGAACCGAATCTGAGTGCTGAGGGCTCGGCGAGGTCATATGTCGGGACAAACGGCGTCGTCTATCGCGTCTTCTTTGATGAAAGCGCTTGGCCGGTGAGATGCGTCGATACGTTCTTCCCGCACGACATGACTCAACAAGGCCATGCACAAGCGCGTATATATTACGATAAAGACAGCAAAGTGTTTGCAACCGCGATGCACTTGAAAAAAGCCCAAAGCACGGAACAATAAAAATGGATGAACTTTACGCATTCTTGTTAGCATATCGTGCCATCATTGGCGCAGCGGTTCTGACAGCCATCTTTTTCATTCTCGTCATTGCTTGGTGGGATGAAGTAAAACTTTTTTTCAAGAGCGCGCTCTATAGCTTACCCCTGATTGGTAAAACACGTCGCCTCGCCAAGGACATTTCTGTCCGCAAAGATGGTTGGTTTGCTTCCGAGCGTACTCTTTGCGATGACTTTGCGGGTGATATCCGGCGTATTGCAGCCGATCCTGAAATGTACGACCGTTCCAAAAGTTACCTTGGAAAAGTACAAGAACTGGGCCGGAACGAACTTGGCATCCTCATGCGCATTCTTCTGATTGCCATGGTCTTTGTCGAAGCTCTTGGTTTTGCCTATGTACTTGCGGGCTATACCTTGCCAGGAGCCAGTGAGCAATTGCAGGTTCAGGGATCCTTCTTTATTGCCTTCCTAATCTCCTGTGTTTTGGTGTTTCTGACCCATCAATCAGGTCACGAACTTCACAAACGTGGCCTGATCAAGAAAATTCGCACATGGTGGATGCATGACATTTCGGAAGATCGCCCAAATCTTCTGGGGCGCACCAACAAGGTTACCCTTGAAAATGATCAAGTTGATGATGATGACCCCGCCTATATGCAGATTCTCCATCGCGTTGATACAAATGCACACGTTACGCCCGGCGCACCAATGTGGACCATCATTGCGACAATCGCCATCATCGGGGTCGCCATTGGCGCAACATATGTGCGCTATGAGACCTACCAACAGGAAAAAACTGCGGAAACCATTGGCGCAACCACGCCGTCGAGTAATTCCCTCTTCTCACTTGAAAGCCTTCATTCTGAAGGACTTCCTGATGTTCTGACTCAGCCGCAGGCTGAAGCTGACAACCAGGCACAGAACGAACAGGAAGGCGCACGTGATGCTGCCAACCTAACGACCTATGCCATTCTGGCAACTTTATTCATCCTGATTCAGATCATGGGTATCGGCATCGGTTATAAAACTGGCTTCGCAGGCAAGGAAAGCTCTGCAGCGCGACGCATCATTCGCAGTTTTCCAAGCAGGATGTCTTATGAGGCTTGGTATGAGCGCAAACGTGATGCAATCGCCAGGGTTGCACAAAAGCACCTCTCAAATTTGCAGGCACGACTAACCGAAAACGCTGCAGCCAATGGGGTAGATAAAACGCACAGGGAAGTTTTGCAACATTCTGCAGATCGTACATTTATCGAGCATTACGAACAATCTGAACTCAAAGCAGAGCAATCTCGCCAAAACAGCGAAGCACGCAAACTTGCTCGTTCAGCCGAAACCAAAGCATCGACGTCAGAAAGTACGAAGATTACGTCCGAACCAGAACCCGCAAAAACGGACAATCCACCTGCTGTTGCGGAGAGCCAAGAAGAAATGAAAGCACGCATTCGCAGGGAACTGCTTGCCGAAAAAGAGGCAAAAGAAAAGCATGTCGAGACCGAAGAAGAAATGCGAGAACGCATGCGCAAGGAGCTCGGACTTGATTCTTAAACATACGATTCCAAAGACGACACAGAAGTTAGGGCATCTATTTGCCGCTACGCTGTTTTCTGCTGCTGCATTCTTTGGCCTCAGCCAACAATCTGCAAACGCCGCAACCGCAAAAATCGACAGCTGCTATCAGTTGGTCATGCTGGGGGATATCAATCCTCCAGTTCCGACACGAGATTTATATGTGCTTGTCGACCAAACAATGGAGTTACCCGAAAAGCTTCAGGAAGAAACATATCGGAAAATCATCGACTTTCTGAGCCCAGGGGATACCATCCAAATTATCGGTTTTTCCGCCAATGCTGCGGGGTTCTACACTGAGGTAATTCTCAAAGGTGTCATTGATAACCGCTTGATTGATGACGTTCGGTATTCCGTTTCCAAGAAAATCTTGCGGCAACTGGATCAGTGTTACGAAACACAGGACACTCAAGTGCGTCAATATGCTGGGCGTGCTCTAATCCATGCATTTTCCAAAGCAACAACCGAACTTCCCAAAACAGAAATTGTTTCCAACCTTTCCGTTGTTGCAAAGGATATTATCGCAAAGTCTGAAACACCGGAAAAGTATGTCCTTATAGTTTCAGACATGATGGAAAACTCTGCCCTGCTGTCGCTGTATGGCACTGGCAAACTGGAAGCTCTCAACGTCGACCAAGAAATCAGCAAGCTCAGTAGAAAGCTTGCATTTGAAAATATGGACAAGGCCAAAGTATATGTCATTGGCGGTGGTTATCTTGCCAATGGGAAATATCGTTCATCTTTGGCATTGAAAGCACTTGAGAATTTCTGGGCAAGCTACTTTGAGCATTCCAATGCCGAACTCAAACAGTTTGGGACCCCCTCCTTGCTGAGTGGAATCGGAAACTAGATGTTCCTTAAAAGACGGACGCCCGGAAAGGGCTTCCGTCTTTTTCGTCCAGTACCGTTACCGTAGCACTACGCCCTGCAACCAACCGGACACTTTCAGGGACGTTATCAAGCGATACGCGCACGGGCACACGTTGCGCCAAGCGGACCCAGCTGAAGGTCGGTTTGACATTTGCAAGGTTTCCGCCTGCACCCGACCGTTCACTATCCTGAATGCCACCCGCAATGCTGACCACATGACCATAAATAGCGTCATCTTCACCCATCAGACGGACTTCGACCTGATCGCCGACTGCGATACGCGGCAGTTTGGTTTCCTCGAAATAACCAGCGACATAGAATGACTGGCTATCGACCAGAGCAGCAATCGCCTGCCCTGCACCAACATAGTTTCCCCGGCGCAACGAGAAATTTGTCAGGATGCCATCCACCGGGGCAACAACCTTGGTCCGCGCCAAATTCAAAACCGCAAGGTCAAGATCGGCCTTGGCCAGATCCATATCTGCCTGTGCAGTGGCAAGGTTAGTTGCAACCTGTTCTTTTTTCTGGCGCGACACAACGTCGCTATCAAGCCCCTTGTAGCGTTTCATTTCACGCTGGGCCTGATCCCGTGCGGCGATGGCACTTTCAAGCTTCGCCTGTGCCTGATCGACGGCCACCTGATAACGGGCGGGATCAATGGAAAACAGCAAATCCCCGGCGCGAACAATCTGGTTATCGCCAACATGCACCTCACTGACCAAACCAGCGATATCCGGCGCAATCGCAACGACATCGGCACTAACCCGGCCATCTCGCGTCCAAGGGGAATTCATATAGTAATCATACAGCTGATAACCGCCAGCCGATGCCGCCAGAACAAGAACAAGCGTCACCAAAGCGCGAAGGAAATTGGCAAAAGTCGGTTTCATATCGTCACCTATTGAACAAATAATCCCGAAAGTGCGGTCAGGATCAGCACGAACAGGGCCAGATCCGTCAAAGCAGGATGCGCGGTTATCTTGTAAAAACCGATCCGCGCAAGGCCAACATGCAGCACTTTCAGGCAGAACCAGGCGCCAAGCGCCATCATCAGAAAGGCGGGTACAAACACGCCATAAATATCGACCGTCGGATTGATCATGCGGTTTCTCCCATCAGGGGTGGCAGGTCAGGCACGAGTGCTTTTTCTGCCGGGCGATCCAGCATTGGCGCACCGGTCCGTGACAAGGCACGACGTAGCGCAATCAAAGGGATCAGCAATTTACCACGCAATGGTGAGGGCGAAATCGCCACCACGTCGCGCAGGATATCGTCGACTTCTTCAACGATCAGCGGATCGGGCAGTGCGGAGAAGTCATGACGACGATTATCGAAATGTCGGGCCATGTTACGCAAAACGCCATCAAGCTTTGCTACGATGCGCCGATCCGCCAGCCCCTTGAAACGACGCAGGTCATAAATGCTGGCCGCGATTGAAACTTCGGGCATTGCGCGCATCAGGGTGTCGCGATGGTCCGGTGCGAGTGCCAGCCTCGGCAAAATCAATCCCTGCCGATCCAGCAGGCGACGGACCATAACCATCCGTGGCAAGCTGACCGTCCCGCGCGCGATTGCACTGATATCGCGCCAGTTCGACATCACCAGACGCCGGATACTGTCATCTACCGTCACGCTACGGACAAAAGCCGTCACGACCGCGGCAACTGCAAAACCGGCAAGAGAAGCAATTCCGCCATCGAGCAAAGTCGCAAAATCGCTGCTGTAACTGGTATCGACATTCAGGATCATCACAACATTGACCAGCATCGCCAGAGCAAACCCATAGGTCTGCGGCGAAGTCATCAACACTCCCAGCAAAAGGAAATAGGGTGCAAACGCCATCACAAGGAGCGGGAAACCATCGATAGCGGGCAAAATCGCAAGGCTGTAGATAATCACGACAACAATTGCCATCGCAGTATAACGGATGAAGCCCTTTAAGGCCGGAACCGGATTATCCAGAAACGACATGATACTGGCACCGACTGCCGCCATCATCGCGGCCGTGCTGCCGGCCGGCCAAGCCGTCACGATCCAGAAACCACACACCAGCAAGGTTGCAATCACCGCCGTCAAGCCAGACCGGAACGCGACACCGTAATCCCGATGCAAAGCCCGGTCCTGTACGCTATCACGCCAGCGATCCACGACGTCGGCTGGAACATTGTCGACACGCAACCCATCCCACAACCGGCAGCAATCTGAATAAAAATTCAAAAGCCGATGCAGACGATTACAAAGATTAAGCTGCAACAGGCCATCCCATTCCGATGCATTCGAAAACTCGGCACCATATGCGGCAATTCGCGTATGAAGCGCCTGCGCTGACGAACCATCGTAGTGGCCGGTTGCCATATGGATCGCAACATCATCGAGAATGGCCCGCAAATCTTTGGCGATGCTCCCATTGTAATCGGCAAGCGCTGTTATTCTGTCATGAACGGCGAAAAACACAGGCAAAAGAGCGGCTATCGCGCTTTGCAGGGCCTGCAATTGGCGGGTTCGCCCAGCAAATCGGGACTTTTCATATCCCAGATGAACAGAAAGCCCGTGCAATTCACCAATATCTGCCGCGATGCGTGTCCGGTCCTGATGCAATTTTTCAGGATCAGAACCGGCATCAAAACTTAGCTTTGCCAGGTCGGCAATATCGCCCATCCAGCCATCAATCCGTGCAGCGACGACCGGGCCGACATGGCGTGGGAAAATGATATGACTGACAAGTGTGGCACAAATGATGCCAAGCGAAATTTCCTGGACACGCGCAACGGCCGTATCAAAAATAATCCCGGGGTCCGTTACGCACGGAAAACCGACAATCGCTGCGGTATAGCCCGCCAGCATGAAAAGGTAGCTTTTGGGCGTCCTGTCCAGTCGGGAAAGATAAAGACAGCCCCCAACCCAAAGTGCGAGCGCAAGCGATAGCAAAACCGGCGCATTCACAAGATTGGGCACCATTACAATCGCCGCAACCGCCCCAATGATCGTTCCGATCACACGATAAAGTGCCTTGGACGCCAGAACACCGGACAAAGGATGGGCAACGATATAGACCGTTGCCATCGCCCAGACAGGCCGATCAAGATCAAATGCCAGCGCAATGAATAATGCAAGAACCGCCGCGGCAAACGTTTTTGCCGAAAACAGCCAGTCAGCACCTTTGGGACGCAGGGCAAGAATATTTGTAAACATCCTGTCCCCTTCCTCTATGCTTCGCCGTCGCGTTGCGCCAGCTTGCCAAGCAATTGCTGCATGACATCAAGCGTGGTCGCAAGATTTTCGGGGTCGATATCAGCCGTCAGTTCGTTGCGGATATCGGCAAGAATGACTTCGATCTCGGCGGCTTTGTCTTTGCCTGCTGCCGTCAGCGCAACCATTTTGGCACGCCGGTCGCTCAGATCGCAAACCCGCGAAATGAGCCCGTCGCGTTCCAGTGCATCAATAACCCGCACAAGCGATGGGCCTTCAACACCGATCTCATCTGCGATCAAACCTTGCCGCACCGGACCGGCTGCCCGATTGAGAACAATCAGGGGCATCACCATGGTTTGAGACAGCCCATGCGACTGCAATGTGCGGTCAATCTCGCGCCGCCAACAGCGTGCGACACGCATCAACGTGCTTCCAAGACTCAGATAAGGGGTATCGGGATCATTGTTTTCCATGCGCAAAACATAACAGAAAAATTAGATAGGATTCTAACTATTATAATCCTATCTGTTATGCGTCACGGGCATAAATCCACCCCTGCACATGGTAGAGTGAAAATTATCAATCTATATTCAATGAGTTAAACAATGGCCGTGCTATTGAGCCTTACCAAACAGGCCCGACAACAGCAGACCCGTCACAGGTGGCACCTCGTTTAACGCCCGACCATTGGACAGAAAAACAATCGTGACACCCTGTTTCGGAAACCATGAAAACTCCGCGGAATACCCGAAATAAATTCCATCATGTCCCCAGACCGGGCCCCACTCGGTATTGCCGATCATCATGCCATAGCCATAGGAACCTTCCCCGGCAAACAGCGTATCGGTCGTCGCGCGTTCCAGCGCATTCGGGCCAAGCAGAATACCATCTGCAAACAGAGCTCGCCCGAATTTCAAAAGGTCTTCTGCAGTTGAAATCACCCCGCCATCGGCCAACTGATCACCAACATCAAAGTCAGTCACATCTTCAAGCTTGCCATCCCCATTGGCATCATCGAAACCACGCGCCAGATCATCGGGTCGCGGATACCGGCCAAAGGATGTATTGCGCATTTCGGCCGGTTCGAAAATCCGCCGATTAAACACTGCTTCGATATGATCACCCTCGACCTGCTCGATCAACACACCTAGCAGGATGTAGTTACTGTTGGATGGGTTATATTGCGTACCGGGTTTGAAATGTGCCTCGCGGCCCGCAATCAGCGGCAGTAATTCGCGATTGCGCCATCCATGCTGAGGATCGCGCCCGACCAGCTCAAAGAAAAACTCCCCATCCAGATAATCGGGAATGCCTGAGCTGTTGCGCAAAAGATCGCGGATGGTGGCAATTCTGGCGTTGGCAATCTTGTCGCGAAACTCTTCGGGAAGCCATTTGGCAATTGGATCAGCAAGATCAATCCGCTTTTCAGACGCCAGCTGCAACACGACCACCGCCGTCATCATCTTGGTCAGCGACCCGATATAGAACTGCCTTTCCCGGGTCATGCCCTTGTCAGGATTCACCGCAGCATATCCGGTCGCGGCAAAACGCATCTGGCCGTCACCATAACCAATGCCGATCACTGCCCCCGGCAAACCGGCCTGCTCGACATATTGCCGCAGAAATTTGACCAGTGTATCGCCCGGTTCTGTTTTTTCCGCAGCATACGCCACCTGCGATGCCGATATCACAGCGATCAGCATAAGAAACACCGGCCTCCAAAGCCGCCAAAGGCCTGCAATCACGATTTTGTCCCCGCAAAACGTCAAATTTGGCGCCAGCATTGATCAAATTGCTTATCGGCTGGTTAACCCGTTGATTTATCCATCTGTTTTATCCATGCGACAAGTGCTGCACGAAATTCTGAAGAGGGCACCCAGACAATCTCCTCGCCCTGCTCTTCATATGCCGGGGTAATCTCACAAATGGCCGGGTCCACTTTTAAAATATAGGCATTCATTGCCATCTCCCAATGGCCTTCGTCGCCATTGATAACGGCATCGACCCGATCAAGCACGATCTGCGCCCATTCCGGTGCATTCTGAATATCCATAACAAGACAGGCGGCGATGCGATCATGCCCTTCGTCGCCAACAATCCTGCCGGGCCAATCGGGCACCATCATTTCACCGCCTGCCATTTTCAAGCCTCACATTTCGCGGTTAACGCAGCGGGAACGCGGTGTTGATGTTTCCACCATTAACCCCAACCGCGATGTAAAAACGGTTCGAATCGTCGTCACCTTCGCAATACGGCCCCTGTGTCGCCAACACCGGATCTGGTCGATTTTTCCCGCACACCACCCAACCGGGTGCCCCGGTCGGACATGCTTCCTGATTGGCTTCAGCATAAAGGATGGAGTTCACAACCTCATCCTGGGAACAGCTGTCGGGGAACATTGTCGAAATCGATTTCGGAACCCCGTTCTTATCGAAGGATATGTTGTAAATTCCCATCGGGTTCGCTGTCTGGGTGATCACAACATTCGTAATCCCCCCACCCGCAGGATTATTTCCTCCGGGGCGGGAGTGGAAACCGACAGCTTTGCCTTTGCCATTAATCTCACCACAGAAAACATGGTCACCATTGATGTTGGGCAGGCCGGCATTTGTGATCGTGCCGACCGGGCACGCAACCTGTGCCGTTGCAGATGCAGCACTGAGCATAAACAGCCCACAAACCAGCAGGGTCGCGGCTGCGAAAGTTCGGGAAAGCTTTGAAAGTGTCGTCATAAACGACCTCCTTTGCCTTGTCCTATGCAGTTCCTGTCGCAACCGTCAGGGCCGCGACATACTGCCCGGAACAGACGCCACCAACCCTGCACTGTGAAGCCACGACATTAGAGCTGCGAGAATTCCAGCCCGATCCGAAGTGCCAGGACACTCGCGGGTTCAAAACGCATTGGCACACCACCGATTTTACCGCCATGCCATTGCGCTTTGGTCAGGACGAATGCCCCAAGTGGCAAGGCATGACTGGTGCGGAAATTGACCAGTGCGCGGATTTCCCTAGGTTTGCGAATACCTTCATCCCGCCACAGACAGTGATAGGCAAAAAGCGGTGTTCCGCTGCGCCGGTCAAGGAAGACAAACGGCACCTCGTAATGCCCCCAGCGTGCGTAATACAGGCTTTCAATCCCCGCACTTGATGTCAGGAACTGGGTCTGGATCGCTGTTTCCGCCAACCGGGTAATAGTTCCGCTATCTATCGCCTTGGCACCGATCAGGCCGGTCCGAAGGCCCGGATGGATCAAATGCACCTTGAACGCCACCGCGCGCTGAAATGGCTTGGCGTCCTGATCAACTCGCTCAAGCCTGCGAACCAGCCACGCACTTTCAAGATATTCAAGATAACGACGCAGCGTGTTTTTGGCGATATCAAGCTCGCGCGCCAGTGTCTCGATCGAAAATTCTGCACCCGTGTTATAGGCAAGAAGCACAAACAACCGATGGAGATCCGACGGGCTTGAAATGCCATGCAGCCCCGGAAGATCCGAATGAAGTGACCGATGGATTGATCCTGCCTCGCCATCACGATCGTGGAAGCCACCTTCATTGATATAGGCCTCGAACAGATCGTTAAGCTCGATCAGGCCATCGGGAATATCGGCGGTATAGCGCCCTACATTCGGGGTTTGCGGCAACACATCCGATGGCGCGATCCCGCGCTGCTCAAGATATTCGGCAAAACTGAAGGGCGGTAAAAACAGGCTTTGAATATGACCAAGTGCATCCTTCTTTGGCGCCAGCGCGCTAACCGCGACCACGCGCAACATCGGATCAGCGACCAGCAATTTCGCGATCCGGTCTTCCCAGTCACGCTGATAGGAAACCTCGTCGATAAACAGCCATAGCGGATGGTCTGCCGATATGCCCCGCATCGAACGCAGAAGCTTTGGCAGACGCGGCAGGTCGATTTCCAGAAACAGCGGATGTTCAAGCGAGATATAGCAAACATGACGCCGCGGGGTATCAGTATTCAGCAATTCAGCCACCGCCTGACGCAGCATGACGGTTTTGCCAACCCCACGTGGCCCGGTTAAAACAACGGCCTTTGATCCGTCATTCTTTTCAATCGCCGTCCAGAACCGTTTGAAAAAGGCGCGTTGCGGCAGATCATGAACCAGATCGTCGGTGATGCCATCCCACCATGGATTATCAAGCATCAGCCGGTGCAGGAAGTCCTGCTCGCCCGGATGTTCAATCATGGTTGCCATTATCACCCCACCCCGCTTTCCGGCTGATTTTCCGGCATGCCCGCCGTACGTTCGGCATCAAGCTAACCGGGAAAACCTTTAAATTAGGTATAGTGATAAACGCTATTTCGGTATTTTTCAGCAAATACTTGCGATTAATCCAAAGTTCCTCAAAAAGAAACCGGGCCTGCAAAACAGGCCCGGTCAGGCAGCAATGCTGAATATCATGCGGTATCACTGCAAGGCAGGGGGGATTGATACCGGCGTCATCACAGCATGCGTTACGCTTTATCGTTGGGGGAGGATGAAGCGTCGTCAGATTTACCATCGACATCATGCTTGTCGCTGGCATCGTTCTTTTTCATCTTTTCAAGCTCGGAAGCGAGCCGGTAATCGCCGGAAGCCACATAACCTTCCATCGAACCGGTCCGACGTTCGAGATCATCGAATTTCTCGCGAAGGTCTTCCATCCAGGGCTCCTCGAAATCGACACCCATGGTCGGACGTTCTTCGGTCGCACCGGCATGCGTGGTCGAGGCATTATATGTTCCCGGGCGACCGGCCCCGCGGAATTTGCCGCGCAGACCATCAAACCATTCCGGATGATGCACATAGGCCCATGCAAGGGCAAACAGCATCACACCGACAGGGAAGCTGAAAATCAGGATCAGGATGAAGGCGATCAGAACCCCTTTGCGCGGGATACCGAACTTCTCCGCGATCCCGCGTGTTGTCCTGCGAATGACGCCACCGCATTCCTTGCCATCCTGGTCATGATGCCGGAAACGGCATCCGCCATGACGATGTTTCTTGTGACCGCGCTGATAACCGGCACCGGCAGCAGCTTGCTGGGCAGTCATATCCTGTTCCTCCATTCGGCAACCTCGGCATCCAACAGGCGTTCAAGTGTTTCGACACGATTTTCAAGGCGTTCTGCCCGGCCTTTCAGCATGGCGACGATTTCCTTTTCCTTCGCCACCTGTTCCGGACTGGATTTTTGCTGTTCGGCTTTCATCCGTTTCCAGAGTGTTATGTAGTGAAACACAACCCATACCGGACCGACGACGACAACAAACACAATTAGCGGTACAGCAATCGCCCACATTTCAGTCAGCTCAACCTTTGTTGCAGCTTATCGCATCGAAACACGCAAACCGCTGATTATTTGTCTTTTTTGACCCGAGCCTTAAGCTCTTTCAGATCGTCCTCGATCCCGACCTCGGCTTCAAGATCATCGAACTGCTCTTCAAGGCTCTGCCCACGACCAAGGTCCCAGGAGTCCGCGCCGGCCTCAAGCTCGTCAATGCGGCGTTCCATCTGCTCATAGCGCAGAAGCGCTTCGTCGATCTGACCGGAATGCAGCTTTTCACGCATCTTGACACGCTTTTCGGCGGTCTGCATGCGGATTTCAACTGCACGCTGCTTGCCCTTGGCTTCGTTGAGCTTGTTCTGAAGCTTGTTCAGATCATCATCGAACTTGCCAAGCGTTTCCTCGATCACTTCAAGCTCGCGCTCCAGCACGACGCTCTGATCGGCCAGACGGCGACGCGCCATCAACGCACCTTTCGCCAGATCATCACGGCCTTTGGAAATGGCAAATTCTGCTTTGCCTTCCCACTCAAGCTGACCGTCATGAAGTTTCTTGAGCTTGCGCTCGACTTCCTTCTTGTCGGCAATCGCCTTGACGGCAGCGGAACGCACTTCGACCAGGGTATCTTCCATTTCCTGGATCATCAATCGAACCATTTTCTCCGGATCTTCGGCACGATCCAGAAGCGAGTTGATATTGGCATTTACGATATCGGACAAACGCGAGAACACGCCCATTGTCTGATCTCCTTAAGAATACGGGGGACGCAAAAATTCTGATCCAACTATTGCAGGCAGCGTGCCAGTTTTATTTTTCAACAAAATCAATGAATTACTATATTGTCACTTTTGCGAAGTTATATTTTTCGCGACTTTAATATCGTTTTTCGATAACGTTTTTCGCGAAATGGACAGTTTACAACCAATATTGGGTGAAGATCCCGTTTTTCTGGCCGCCCTTGAACATGTTTCACGTCTGGCGCCGATTGAACGGCCGTGTCTGGTGATCGGCGAACGCGGGTCGGGCAAGGAGCTGATTGCATCACGCCTGCATTATCTGTCCCGGCGCTGGGGCGGCCCTCTGATCAAAGTCAATTGCGCGGCCCTGACCGAAAGCCTGCTTGATACCGAGCTATTCGGCCACGAGGCCGGCGCGTTTACCGGAGCCACCAAACGCCATGTCGGACGATTTGAACGCGCACATGGCGGCACCATTATTTTGGACGAAATCGCCACCGCCAGCCCGATGGTGCAGGAAAAGCTTCTGCGCGTTGTTGAATACGGTGAAATAGAACGCGTTGGCGGCTCTGACGTAATTGAAATCGATACCCGCGTGATTGGCGTCACCAATGAAAATTTGCGCGAACTGGCCCATCAGGGAAAATTCCGCGCCGACCTGCTTGATCGCCTTGCCTTTGATGTAATTGCCGTACCGCCACTTCGAGAACGATCCGATGATATTCTGCCGCTTGCCGAACAATTTGCCCTTGAAATGACCAAGCGCCTGTCACGTTCCGTTTTTGCAGGCTTTACTCCCACCGCCGCACGACAGCTTCTGACCCATTCATGGCCGGGCAATGTCCGCGAATTGCGCAACGCGGTTGAACGCAGCCTTTATCTGGCTGAAGATGACGAAAACCCGCTTGGGCGTATCGTACTTGATCCCTTTGCCAACATATGGTCCGAAACCGGAGCCAAAACCGCCGCCCCGGCCAAGGCTGCGCCCCAAAACTCAGGCGACGAAACCGGCATCGACTTCAAATCAGAAGTCGCAGCCTTCGAAATTCGCCTTCTGGAAAAGGCACTGGCAGACAACGCCAACAATCAGACCGAAGCCGCCAAACAACTCAGCCTGAATTATCATCAGTTCCGCCGATTGCTCGACAAACACAAACTGCATCCCGGAAAATAGACCCGGAACACAGGCATGTATCAGCCCCGCACCAAAAATTACTGCAAATCCGATCCGGCCAAACGCTGGAACCTACCCGACAGGGTCTTTTTTGCCTGCGGTGCGTGTCACATTCTCGCACACGCCTTTCTTGATCGGCACACAACAAGGACAATGCAGCCACTCTGGCTACGCCCGTTTGAAGGTTATACCGGCAGCCATATTATCGTCATATGGAACGAGTGGGCATTTGACTATCATGGTTATAGCAAGCGCACCGACCTAATCGCCCATTATTTCAAGCGGGCGAGACAACGCTGGCCGGGATGGAATGCAGAACTTACCCTGCTGCCTCGTAACGTTCTGATATCGGAGCAAAAATCAAAGGAAATCAAAGGCCTTTGGTTACGCGAACCAGATCAGTTTCTTCACAACGCATTGCCCCGCGCCGAACGCTATCTAGATCGATTTGGCCCACCACCCGGCATTTAATCGGCCAGCGACCGCGCGATCACCAGACGCTGGATGTCGGATGTGCCTTCATAGATCTGGCACACCCGGACATCACGGTAAATCCGTTCGACCGGGAAGTCTTTCAGATATCCATAGCCACCGTGGATCTGGATGGCGCTCGAGCAGACTTCTTCGGCAATTTCAGACGCAAACATCTTGGCCATGCAGGCCTCGGTCAAACACGGCTTGTGGTCATCGCGTAAGGCAGCGGCGCGATGAACCAGCAACCGGGCGGCATCGATCTTGGTGGCCATATCGGCAAGGCGAAACGCCACGGCCTGATGATCAATGATCTTTTTGCCGAATGTTTCGCGTTCGTTGGCGTAGTCCTTGGCGGCCTCGAACGCCGCACGCGCCATGCCGACCGACTGGGCGGCAATGCCGATGCGCCCGCCTTCAAGGTTGGCGAGTGCGATCTTGTAGCCCTGCCCTTCCTCGCCCAGCATATTTTCCGCTGGCACCCGGCATTCCACAAACGTGATCTGACAGGTGTCAGAAGCATTCTGACCAAGCTTTTCCTCAACCCGGGAAACAACGTAACCCGGCGTATCGGTCGGTACGATAAAGGCCGAAATGCCGCGCTTACCTGCTTCCGGGTCTGTAACGGCAAATACAATCGCCACATCACCCTCACTGCCGGACGTGATGAATTGTTTGGAGCCGTTGATAATCCAGTCGTCTCCGTCGCGCACAGCACGCGTGCGCAGTGCACTGGCATCTGATCCGGCCTGAGGTTCGGTCAGGCAAAATGCGCCGATCTTTTCGCCACGCGCCATCGGGACCAGATATTTTTCTTTCTGATTTTCGGTGCCAAATTTCAGGATTGGCATGCAACCAACCGAATTGTGTACCGACATGATGGTCGATGTTGCACCGTCGCCCGCAGCAATTTCTTCTAACGCCAGCGCATAGGCGACATGATCCATGCCCGCCCCGCCATATTCTTCGGGCACGAGCATGCCCAAAAAACCAAGCTCACCCAGCCCGGCAATCGCTTCGGCCGGGAAGGTATGGTGGATATCCCATTTTGCGGCATGAGGTTTGAGTTCATTTTCGGCGAACTCGCGCGCGGTATCGCGCACCATGATTTGATGTTCTTCCAACCGCATGGCGGCCATCCTCCCCATTGGGCGATGCACCGGCCATGCGATCGGAACAGGTTTGGAACCTATGGATCAGACCAGAGCTTATTCTTCGCCCTGCACAAACTTGTCCTGTTCGGCGTCAAAACGCCACAGGATGCCTTCCTTCATGCCGTACCACCAACCATGCAGGTTAAGGTCACCGGCATCGACCCGTTCCTTGATGAACGGGAAAGTCATCAGATTTTCGAGCGAATTACGGATCGAATGCCGGGATACCTTATCCACATCCGGCCCGCGATGGAGGCAGCATTTCGCAATGCTGACCCATTCGCCGATAAAGTCACGATCAGGCACCTTGCCCGCGTCACCATGCTCGACCAAAGCCGCCATACCGCCACATCCCGAATGACCAAGAATGACGATATCCTTGACCTTAAGATCGCGAACGGCAAATTCGATTGCAGCCGACGTTCCGTGATAATTCTCGTCAGGCTCATAAGGCGGCACCAGGTTTGCCACGTTACGAACGACGAACATCTCACCCGGTTCGGCATTGGTCAAAATCGCCGGATCAACACGGGAGTCCGAACAGGCAATCAGCAGAACTTCCGGCTTTTGGCCCATATTGACCAAATCTTCTACTCGTTCAGGGCGTTGCTCGTAATACATCGCCTTGAAGCTTTTAAATCCGGCAAGCATCCGGTCGACTGTCGGTTTTGACATCACGCGAATTCCCTCATCCTCGTCAATCACTCTGGCGACAAAATAGGGTGAATTCGCGCAAGTTGGTAGCCCCAATCACTGATTTTTAGAACAACTTTAATCTGGCTCACAAAAGCTCTATGGCGACCGCAGTTGCTTCGCCACCACCAATACAAAGTGATGCCACCCCCTTGGTTCCACCATGGGTTTTAAGTGCATGGATCAAAGTCACCAGCAGACGTGCACCGGTCGCACCAATCGGATGGCCAAGCGCACAGGCACCGCCATGGATATTGACTTTGCCATGGTCAAGGTCGAGATCACGCATGGCGGCCATTGCCACCACAGCAAAGGCTTCGTTGATTTCCCAAAGATCAACGTCATCCTTGGCCCAACCGGTTTTCGCCAGCACTTTTTTAATCGAGTCAATCGGGGCGGTCGTGAACCAGCACGGCTCTTGCGCATGGGTTGCATGTCCCATGATTTTCGCCAAAGGTTTCAAACCACGTTTTTCTGCCTCGGACTGGCGCATCATTACCATTGCCGCCGCTCCGTCCGAAATGGATGCCGAATGAGCCGCTGTCACGGTACCGTCCTTACGGAATGCCGGACGCAAGGTCGGGATTTTTTCCGGTTTCGCTTTGGGCGGCTGTTCATCGGCGGAAATGGTTACATCACCTTTACGGGTGGTAAATGACACCGGGGCAATTTCCGTATCGAAATGCCCGGCATTTGCCGCATTCTGTGCACGCGTCAGTGACGTTATCGCGTAATCATCCTGCTGTTCACGGGTAAAGCCATATTTATCAACTGTCGCCTCGGCAAAGGTGCCCATCGAACGACCTTTTTCATAGGCATCCTCAAGCCCATCCAGCGCCATGTGATCATAGACCTCGGTATGACCGTAACGCTGACCACTACGCATATTGGGCAGAAGGAAGGGTGCGTTGGTCATACTTTCCATACCACCAACGACCATGACATCGGCACTGCCAGCACGCAGAATATCATGGGCAAACATCACGGCTTTCATGCCCGACCCGCACATCTTGTTGATCGTCGTCGCACCCGCAGAACGCGGGATGCCTGCATTCCATGCGGCCTGACGCGCCGGGGCCTGCCCCTGACCGGCGGACAGAACGTTACCCATGATGACTTCGTCTACATCGTCGGCTGCAACACCGCCACGTTCAAGCGCGGCCTTGATGGCAACGCCGCCCAGTTCGGATGCGGTAACGGTTGCAAAATCACCCTGCATGCCGCCCATCGGGGTTCTGGCGCAGGAAACGATAACGATAGGGTCTGAATTGCTCATGAATCTGATCCTGTATTCCAAATAGGGGATTAGGCGGTTTCGCCAAAAAGCTCGCGGCCGATCAACATGCGACGGATTTCACTTGTTCCAGCACCGATTTCATAAAGCTTAGCATCGCGCAACAGGCGGCCGGTCGGATATTCGTTGATATAGCCATTGCCACCCAACGTCTGTATGGCTTCAAGCGCCATCCAGGTTGCTTTTTCCGCAGCATAAAGGATCACACCTGCCGCATCCTTGCGCGATGTTTCACCACGATCACATGCCTTGGCAACTTCGTAAACATAGGCGCGGCAGGCATTCATTGTGGTGTACATATCGGCAATCTTGCCCTGCATCAGCTGAAACTCGCCAATCGCTTTGCCGAACTGTTTGCGTTCGTGAATATAAGGCACGACCACATCCATGCAGGCGCGCATGATGCCGGTCGGGCCTGCTGCCAGAACAGCACGCTCGTAATCAAGGCCGCTCATCAAAACGCGGACACCGCCATTCAGATTGCCAAGAATGTTTTCCTCGGGCACTTCGCAATCCTGAAACACCAGTTCACAGGTGTTGGAGCCCCGCATGCCAAGCTTGTCGAGCTTCTGCGCGGTCGAGAACCCCTTGAAACCTTTTTCAATGATAAAAGCCGTAATTCCCTTGGGACCAGCATCGATATCGGTTTTGGCGTAGACCACCAGCGTATCGGCATCCGGGCCATTGGTGATCCACATCTTGTTGCCATTCAGGATGAAACGGTCGCCCTTTTTCTCGGCACGCAATTTCATCGATACCACATCCGAACCAGCCCCCGGCTCGCTCATGGCCAGCGCACCGACATGCTCGCCACTCATCAGCTTCGGCAGATACTTTGCCTTTTGTTCGGCATTGGCGTTACGCTTGATCTGATTGACGCACAGGTTGGAATGCGCCCCATAGGAAAGAGCAACCGAGGCCGATGCGCGGCTGATTTCTTCCATGGCAATCACATGTTCAAGATAGCCAAGGCCGGTACCACCATCTTCCTCGGGAACCGTCATACCCAGCAGACCAAGATCACCAAACTTGCGCCACAGATCGCTGGGAAATTCATTTTTTTCATCGATTTCGGCGGCGCGCGGCGCGATTTCGGCCTCAGCAAAGGATGAAACGGTTTCTCGGATCGCTTCTGCAGTATCGCCGAGATCAAATTTCAATCCGGGAAATTCGAAAAATGCCATGATAATTATCCTGCCCTGAAATGGAGTTCTGTTTGGTCACGGATATAAGACCCGCTTGATGGTTTAAGCCGCTGCGTCGCCCAGAAGTTCTGGCGGCAGCTTCATCACTTTCAGTGTCTGAAGCGAAGTCGCGCACAGAACCGGTGCACCATCCTTGCTGCCGAAAACATCAATGCGCGTAACAATAATCGACCTGCCGCGAGAAACGACTTCACCCACCGCCCGCAATTCCTGCCCGATGCCCGGTGCAACGATATTAAGCTTGTATTCGATGGTCAGCATGCCCTGATCTTCGGCAACAAGGCTCCATCCGGCGAAACCGCCTGCAATGTCCGCAAGCCCGGCAATCAGACCGCCGTGAAAATAGCCATTATGCTGGATCAGATCGGCACGCGACGGAACCACAATCTCGACCCGCCCCGGCTTCACGTCGATGACCTCAGCCCCAATCGACAGATTGTAGGGTTGCTGACGAAACCGATGTCGGACTTCGACATCATAATTCGGATTTTGCGGCTCAAACTGTGCCATTTCTCGGTCCTGTTCTGCCTGCGGCCATTCCGGCCCAATCTTTTTAATAACCGGGAATGACGGGTTGTGACGCGATTCCGTTTTAGTTAACGTTTACGTTAACGTCAAATCAAATCCGCACAACTATACCGATTTATGATCGCAACAGGTCAGATGCCGGTTTTCAGAAGTTTTCTGGGAATAGAAGGGATCAGTTTGTACCCGCGCTCCAGCGGGCGATACTGGCTTCGAGCATATCAGTCATCACGTCGTCGTTCACCAGCTTGAACAAGGCTTGCGCGATCCGGCCGCGCAATGCACCGGTATTGCATGGCGACTTGTGTGACATGGTCAGATACAGGCTTTCTTCACTGACAGGGACGTCGTAACTGCGGATGCCGTCAATATTTTCCCGCGCAGCAAAAGCTTTGCCGGGAAATTCTTCATAAATCAGATATTCGCCGCGATCACGATCCAGCATCTTCAGGCCCTGTTCCAGACTTGGGACTTGGCGGATTGTCAGGTTTTGGGCCGCGTAGGTATCAAACCCCTGACCAAAACTGTTATTTATCACGGTAAGACCTTCAAGCCCGCGAAGGTCCGACCACTGGCGATAATTGATATCGATATTGTCCTTGGTCCAGATGACAGTGCGCGTCCCCTGAAATGCGGGATAAAAATAATCCATGTATTCGAGCCGCGGAACGGTGAAGAAAGCCCCGGCAATCATATCAATGCCGCCTTCGCGCATATGCTGCTGCACGCGCCCCCAGCTGCCGGTATTAACAACCTCGATCACGATACCCGCAGCTTCGCCAACGCGCTGAAGAAAATCTGCTGCCGCGCCAATCAAATGATTGCTGCCATCTTCTGCTGGCCAGAGATAAGGCGGATAATCAGGATTTCCGGATGCCAGCAGACGGGTACAATCGCGCCCGCCATCATCATTGACGGCAAGATGCTGCGATGCGTCGTGGGAATGTGCAATATTTGCCAGCAACAGTCCGGCAGCACAAACCGCCCCCGCAAACCCTGTCCGGGTTATAAATTGCATATCCACCACTCTCCAACTGCATTATCGATCACACAGCGTCGATTATTTTATGAAGTATGTAAGAAGGCACACGAACATATTCATCATACAGAATATGTTTTTTAGCACATTATCACAGACATTCTCCAACTGCGCGATGAGACAGAAACCAAAGAAGCCCCCGCAGAGCGGAGGCTTCCTTTAAAATCTTCAGATTTCCCGGATATTCCAGCCAGAGCCGGAAAGGGGAAATGCCTTAGGCAGAACGGCGTTTCATGCCCTGGTTACCACCACGGGCTTCACCACGGCCACCTTCGGCACGGCGCGGACGATCACTGAAATCACGACCGCGGGTATCGCGATCACGATTTTTGAAACCACGTTCACCACGCGGCTTGTCAGCAAAACGACGCTCGCCATCACGTGCCGGTGCCCCTTCGCCGCGCGGGCGGAAGTTGGTGCCACGATCCGTACGCTCGGTACGATCAGAACGCTCGGCACGATCCGGACGCTGATCGCTAGCAGCGCGGTCAAAACGCGGCTTGCGATCAAAACGGTCACCACCGCGATCATTACGATCCGAACGAGCAGGACGATCACCGCCGCGATCACCACGCGGCTGATCTGACTGGCCAAAACGACGACCGCCTTCACGATCACCTTCGAAACGGCGCGCACCATCACGGTCACCTTCGGCACGACGCGGACCGCCGAATGAACGGGCACCGTCGCGGGCGCCATCACGACCACCACCAAATCCACCGCGACCACCACGGCCAGCATCGCGACTACCGTCACGACCGCCGCCGAAACCGCCACGACCACGACCGCCATCACGACCACCGCCAAATCCGCCGCGACCACCACGGCCGCCATCGCGACCGCTACCACCCGACGAACGGGCAGGCGGAGCCGAATGGAATTCATGATCTTCGTCGATTTCGACCTGCTGGCCGATCACGCGTTCGATGTTGCGCAGATGACGAACGTCACGCGGTTCGCAGAACGAAATCGCAATACCTTCGGCACTGCCGCGACCGGTACGGCCAATGCGGTGCACATAGTTTTCCGGATCGGTCGGCAGGTCATAGTTGATGACATGCGTGATGCCCGGGACGTCAATCCCACGCGCTGCAACGTCAGTTGCGATCAGGACCGGGAACTGGCCATTACGGAAATTCCGCAGGATTTTCTGGCGAATACGCTGCTGCTTGTCACCATGGATGGCGTCGGTATCAACACCTTCATCGCGCAGTTGGAACGAAAGTTCGTCCGCATCGGCTTTGGTTTTGGTGAAAACAAGTACGCGTTCGCTTTCCTGACGTTTCAGCAACTGAACCAGAAGCGAGGTCTTGTCATGACGTTTCACGAACATGCCACGCTGGGTAACACGCTCGGTCACGCTGGACTGCGGCGCGGTTTCAACCTTAACCGGATTGTTCAACAGACGGTCGGTAAGATGTTTGACAGCCGGCGGCATAGTTGCCGAGAACATCACCGTCTGGTGATCACGCGGCAGCACTTCGGCAACGGTCAGAACATCTTCGGAGAAACCCATATCGAGCATACGGTCGGCTTCATCAAGGATGAAGACTTCGATATCGTCGAAACGGATGGTGTTGCGTGACATATGGTCAAGCAGACGTCCCGGGGTCGCAACCAGGATATCAACGCCACGGCGCAATTCCTGAATCTGCGGGCCCATCGGCGAGCCGCCATAAACAACGGAAGAAAACAGGCGAATGCCTTTTTTGAAATCGCGCAGGCACTGTCCAATCTGGTTTACCAGTTCACGCGTCGGCGCCAGAATAAGCGCGCGCGGCTGACCCGGTGCCGGGCGTTTCGGATTTTCGGCAAGACGCTGCAACAGCGGCAGGCAGAATGCAGCGGTTTTACCACCACCCGTCTGGGAAATCCCCATCAGGTCACGACCTTCAAGCAATGCCGGAATGGTTTTTGCCTGAATCTCGGTCGGTGCAGTGAAACCGGTAGCTTCAACGTTGCGCAGCAGGGGCTCGATAAGGTTGAGCCCTTCAAAATTAGTCATAAAGGAAAGTCCTTCAAAATCCGGTCGGCGCCATGTTCGCGCCATGATGTGCCTGCTCGACAGCAATAGCGACCGGTGCACGGCGATCAAGCCGCTGCTTCGGACCCTGCATGAGAGGCATATGATGAGGCCATGACGTCATCACGTCATCGCCGCCCTCGCCTTTTCACACAGTTCCTGACAGCTCAATCTGCCCTACAAGCGAAGGAATGAAGCGGGTGATACAGGCCCCTCGGAACAAAGTCAATCAATCCCTGCGCCGGGCAGCCATGCAAAAACGCATTTATCATTCCCATATGTAACACCGAATTAATCTATCGATATCGAATTTGTGCGCATTATCGGCCGGTTACACAACATTCAAGGGGATGGACCATGCGGTTTCGGGTTGTTACGGGGATTTTCTCAATCCCAGCGATCTGCCTGCTGACGCTGATCGCGATTATCGCAACGGTGGCACTGAATTATCAAAGCAGCCTGCGAAACGGGAAGTTCGAACAGATCGAACATCTGACCGAAGGTGCGGTCACAATCGTCAATGCATATATCGCCAAAGTTAAAGCTGGCGACATGGACGAAAATACTGCCAAGGCAGAGGCTCTTGCCCTTCTCAATGCCTATCGGTTCGATGGCGAGAACTATATTTATGCATCCGACTACAGCCATTGCATGGTTCTGGATCCTCTTAGCCCCGGTGACGTTGGCAAATGTAATCCCGACAGCAAAGTACGCCAAAAGATCGTCAGCACCGCCAAAGCCGGTGGTGGTGTCATCACCTATGAAACCAAAAAGCCGGGCGAAGGCGACCGCCTGATCGAAAAGGCGGCCTATGTCCGCCCGATCCCGGAGTGGAACTGGGCACTTGGCGCTGGCGTCTATATGGATGATGTTGCTGCAGAATTTCAGTCTGTTATGCAACGTATTGCGATCATTTCCGTCATCGCCATCATCATCGCGGGGGTTCTGTCCTGGTTCGTCGGGACCCGTATCACCAAAAGCATCGTGGGCCTGAACCGCTCCATCGCGACAATTGCCGAAGGCAATTATCAGGCACCGGTTGATACCGAGTCCAACTTTACCGAAATCGGCGATATGGCATCCGGCGTTCTTGCCCTGCGCGACAAATCCGCACAGGCCCAGCAGCTTGAAAAAGATGCGGCCCTCCAGAAACAGAAAGCCGAAGAAGAACGTCGTACAAATATCCGCAACATCGCCAAAAAACTCGAAAGTGAAGTTGGCGGTATCGCCGGTGCCGTTGACCAGTCGGTTAAACGCAGTGGCGATCTTGCGATCAGCATGTCGCACAACGCCGAAGGTATTCTGGATCAAAGCCAGCAGGTCGCTTCTGCCGCCGGATCGGTGTCACAGAATGTCGACGCGGTTGCCGCCGCAACCGAGGAACTCTCATCCTCGATCACGGAAATCAACGTCCAGATTTCCCAGATGTCCAACACAGTCGAACGCGCAACACATGAAAGCCAAAGTGCATCAAATGATGTTGGCGGCCTCTCCGATGCAGTCGACAAGATCAAGGAAATCGTCAGCCTGATCAATGACATCGCAGGCCAGACCAACCTTCTGGCGCTGAACGCAACCATCGAGGCCGCCCGTGCTGGCGATGCAGGCAAAGGCTTTGCCGTTGTCGCAAGTGAGGTCAAGAACCTCGCCACCCAGACAGGACGCGCAACCGAGGAAATCGCTGCCCAAATCAACGGTATCGTCGAAGGCACAGAACGCGCTGTTACCGGCATTTCACGTGTGTCGGAAACCATCGACCAGGTTCGATCTGCCTCGACCGCCATTGCAGCCGCAATTGAGGAACAGGGTGCCGCGACGCAGGAAATTGCCGGCAATGCGAACCGCAGTGCCGACGGCGTGAAACAGATTTCCTACAGCGTAGATCAGACCATGAAGAATGCGCAAAGCACGACAACCCACGCTGGCGATCTGCGTAATGCGTCCGAAGAACTTTCTTCACGTTCTTCGGAACTGACCCAGATCATTCAGCGATTCTCAAACGACCTGGTCAAACAGGCCGAAAATTGATCCCTGCTGAAAACAGCCTAGCGCATAAATAAGAAAACGGGCCATTTCCTTTGGAATGGCCCGTTTTGCTTGTCTTATGACTGATCGCAAGAGGATTTTAACCCGATCTATTCCGCCGGAAGATCATTTTCCCGACGGAAGGAATGGGATGGATAAACACCCAGAATGCGAACCTCGTGCGAGAAGAACTGAAGTTCCTCCAATGCATGACGCAGGCCAAGCTGTTCGGGATGGGCTTCGACCTCGGCAAAGAACTGGGTGGCAGTGAAATGGCCCTCGACCATATAGCTTTCAAGCTTGGTCATGTTGATACCGTTGGTCGCAAAACCGCCAAGGGCCTTGTAAAGGGCAGCCGCAACGTTGCGGACGCGGAAGACGAAGCTTGTCACCACCGGCGTGCCGTCGTTGGCAATGTCAAGCGGCTCGCGTGCCAGAATAATGAAGCGGGTCGTGTTATGCTCAGCATCCTCAACCTCGGTACGCAGCACATCAAGACCGTAGATTTCTGCGGCAAGTACCGGCGCAATCGCCGCAATGCTTTTATCGCCCAGATCAGCAACTTCCTTCGCACATCCGGCAGTGTCCGGACCAACGACGGTGTTCACGCCAAGTTCCCGACGGATTTTGCGGCACTGGCCCAGTGCGTGAACGTGGCTTCGGATTTCCTTGATATCGGAAATCTTCGCCCCCGGAACCGCGACCAGCGCGTGATTGATCCGCAGGAAAGTTTCGCCAATGATATGCACACCGGAATCGGGCAAAATGTGATGAACATCCGCCACGCGACCGGCCAAGGTGTTATCAATCGGAATCACCGCCAGATCGACATCGCCGTCGCGCAATGCACCAAATGCGCCCTCAAACGTCCGGCAAGGTACAGTCGTCGCCCCCGGAAAGGCGCGCCGGGCTGCCTGATCGGAGTAGGCACCGTGCATTCCTTGAAAAGCGATACGTTGTTGGGCAGTCATCTGGTTGTTTCCTGATATCTAATATGATTTCCATGTTGCGTCCTGCGGCTTTACCGCTGAGCAAAACATAGAAAAGCCTAATTACGAACCCAGCACAAGTCGTGCGCGTTCAAGGTCTTCGGGAGTATCAACGCCAAGTGGGACGCCGTTCACAAGGGCAACTGCGATCACCATGCCGTTTTCAAGTGCGCGCAACTGTTCAAGCTTTTCACGCATTTCAAGTTCGGCAGGCGGAAGACTGACAAACCGGTCAAGCGCCGCCCGGCGATAGGCATAAAGCCCGATATGGTGATAAAGCGGCCCGTCGCCATGCGGGGCCGTCGCGCGCGTGAAGTAAAGCGCGCGTGCAACCCGACCGGCACCAAAGGCGGCAACCGCCTTGACCACATTGGGATTGGTCCGTTCCTCTTCGCGCGTAATTGCGGCTGCCAGAGTCGCGATATCGACATTCGGATCGGCAAGCGGCTCGAACACCGCCCGAATATCTGCCGCATCAATCGTCGGCAGGTCCCCCTGCACATTGACCACGGCATCATATTTTCCGTCCGGATCAAAGCTTTGCAGCGCCTGATGCACGCGGTCCGATCCGCTGGGCAGATCCGGATCGGTCAAAACAGCAATCCCGCCAGCCGCTGTAACGGCATCGACGATTTCCTGTTCGGCACAGGCCACGATAACCGGTCCGATTCCGGCCTCGGTGGCCCGACGCCAGACATGAACAATCATCGGCTCCCCGTGAATATCGGCCAACGGCTTGTTGGGCAGGCGTGTCGATGCCATGCGGGCAGGAATAACGACAACGGGATTGCGCGGCGTAGTCATCTTGGGCCTCCGGATTGGCTTGATCCTGCTTTGATCTCGCGCAAAGCGCGTGTCTGATGACCTGTGCAAGAAACAATGGCTTGATTCGGCGGGACAATAGCCGGTTTTGGGGATTTTGCGAAAGACGGAATTGAATATGACGAAGGTCTATCTCGTCTGTTTTCGCCTTTGTGTTTAAGAAAGGTTGATGCAAATCTCTGAAACGTATAGTTTTCCCTCCGACCGGTCTGACCTGCTGTCGCATGCGCGTTCTTGTGATCTTTAAGAGCGTTTTGGGGGCGCATGGGTCAGCTGTTAAAAAAGAAACCTGAGAGTGATTAGGCTGTAGGGATCCCGTCATGAAAACGATGGAAATCAACAAGATCGTCGCCGGTGTTATCTGTGCTGTGCTTTTGGTCATAGTTGTTGGCAAGATCGGAAGTGCCCTTGTGCACCCCGATGAACTGGAATCGCCCGTTTACCCGTTCTCCGAAGAACTGATGGCCGGTGCTAGCGCGCCTGCTGCCGCACCGGCAGAGCCCGCCGGGCCGGAGCCGATTCTGGCAATGCTTGCTTCGGCTGACCTTGCCGAGGGCGAGAAAGTCTTCAAAAAATGCGCATCATGCCACGACGTCGAAAAAGGCGGCCCGAACAAAACCGGCCCGAACCTTTATGGTATTGTCGGCAACGATTTCGCCCACAAGGGTGACTTCGCCTATTCCGATGGCATGGCCAACCATGGCGGGACCTGGGGTTGGGAAGAGCTGAACCACTTCCTTTACAAGCCGCGCGATTACGTTGAAGGCACGAAAATGAGCTTCGGGGGCCTGAAAAAGCCTGAGGAGCGCGCCGCTGTCATCGCATGGCTGAACAGCAAGTCGGATAATCCGCTGCCTTATCCCGATCCGGCAGAGGCCGCGGCAGGTGAAACCACCGACGCAGCTGCAGATGCCCCGGCCGAAGCTGCGGAATCCAACGATGCGGCTGCTGAAGAAGCACCTGCGGCAGACACACCGGCAGAACCAGCAGCAGAGGGTGAAGCACCCGCCCAATAAAGGGCAGGAAAATTCACCGGATAATCGATTGATTTTTTACAGGGGACAGGTAACTGTCCCCTGTTTTCGTTTGCGGCCAATCATTTCAAGCAGGGATGCGTTTTAATGGAAAATCTCGACCACTTTCTGGAGATCTCCCACAAGCTGGCCGATACCGCCCGTCCGGTCGTGCACCAGTATTACCGCACCCCCGTAGCAGTTGACGTCAAGGCTGATGCAAGCCCAGTGACCATTGCCGACCGCGAAGTTGAAACTGCGTTGCGTGCAATTCTGTCGGCAGAACTTCCTGATCACGGAATTCTTGGCGAAGAACATGGCCGCCACAATATCAATGCCGATTTTGTCTGGGTCCTTGATCCGATTGACGGCACCAAGTCGTTCATCGCGGGCAAACCAAGCTTCGCGACCCTGATTGCGCTGTGCCATAAAGGCGTTCCCATACTTGGCATCATTGATCAGGCCATCACGGATGAACGCTGGGTTGGGGTTATGGGGCGCCCGAGCACGATGAATGGTAACGAAATCAACGCGCGTGAATGCGAAACGCTTGATACCGCGACTTTCTTTACCACTGCCCCGGAACTTTTCCGAACCGATGCCTCGACACGAGCCTACAAGGCCGTCTCGGAGAAATGCCGCCAGCCGATGTATGGCGTTGATGCCTATGCCTATGGTCTGGTTGCGCTTGGCTTTGCCGATACAGTGGTTGAATGCGGTTTGCAGGCATATGATTTTTGCGCCCTTGTTCCCGTTGTAGAAGGTGCGGGTGGCGTTATGACCGATTGGCAGGGCAAACCACTTACGATTTTCAGTGATGGTGCCGTCATCGCGAGTGGCGACGCACGATGCCATCAGAATGTTCTTTCCACCATCCGGGCAGCAACAGCCTGATCTCTCTTCTCGCCCTTCGCTTTCCGCCTTTGATGTTTGGTATTTGCCTTGAATTGCGGCAATATATCCAATGAACCAATCAGTTAGGCTGTATCATGTTCGAATGGGTCATCATCCTTTTTCTGGGATCGGGACTGCTTTACGGGTTGCAGTCACGCAGACTGCAACGAAGCAATATATCTTCGCCCATGATGATGGCCTTGGCCGGGGCGCTAATTGCCGTACCGCTCGGCATATGGCATGAGGCACCGCTGGCCCCCTTTGCCGATCGCATTCCCTTTGCCACCAGCTTTTCCGAAATGACGCTGGCGATCATCCTGTTCCTTGATGCCGCCGTTCTTGATTACCGCAAGGAAAGGCCCGCCATCCGGCTTGCCAATCGGTTGCTTCTGATCGGTTTGCCGCTAACCATTGGTGTAACATGGGCCTTTATCATTGGCCTTCATCCATCCGTAGGTGTGTTGCCCGCCCTTATACTGGCGCTGATCGTTAGCCCGACAGATGCAGCCCTTGGCCGACCGGTGATGGAAAACACCGCCGTCCCCGACCCGGTGCGACAGGGCATCAATATCGAAAGTGGCCTGAATGACGGGCTGGTTTTGCCGGTATTCACTGCGGTCGTATTGCTCGAGGCCGACCTTGTTGGCGAAAGCAGCAACAATTGGCTGACAGAGGCGGCGATTGAAATTTCCGTCGGCGCCGGGGTCGGGCTTCTGGCCGGATATGCCATCGGCCAGATCGTCAATCACGCGGTCACCACCAACACCATCATCGACCGCTTCGAAAGGTTGCTCGGCGTACTCGCTGCGCTGTTCATCTTTTTCCTCAGCGAAAAACTTGGCGGAAACGGCTTTGTTGCGGCCTTCGCAGGCGGCCTTGCGCTTAACATCTCGTCAGAACAGGTCCGCGAAACCATCGAAAGCTTTGGTGAAGCAGAATCAGAGCTGCTTACCATGCTGACCTTCTTCATTTTCGGTCTGGTAGTCATACCGGCAGTATATCAGCTTTGGACATGGGAAATGCTGATCTTCTCGATCGTCAGTCTCGCGATTCTGCGCCCGCTTTGCGTCTGGCTTTGCATGATCGGTAGCCCCTACAGTCTGGCGGAGAAACTCTATATCGGCTGGTTTGGCCCACGTGGCATAGCGTCGGTTATTTACCTGCTGATCATGATCACCATGATCGATCCGAAGGGCTATGAATCCCTGATTGCCGCCGCCGTCATGATCGTTGCCATCAGCGTAACCGCGCATGGCCTGTCGGCCGCCCCGCTTTCAAATATGCTAGTGCGTCACCTTGCCAAAAAAGGCGCCCGGTTCTGAGGATAACCCAGCCGGGCGCAAGTCTTGGTTTGCAGTAAGAGAGCTCTGGATGGAGTGTAAAATCCAGAGGGCCCGGTTACCAATCCGGACCAAGGACCTTCGCACCTGAATACGAAAGTCCGGCATCGTCACCCTTCGCAACCGGTTGGAAACGAAGGGTGACGAATTCGATAAATCACCGCTCGGTCAGTGCCAGCCGGACACCAAGTGCGATAAACATCCCGCCAAGCGAACGCTGCAGCCAAATAGCAAGCAATCCGTTACCCCGAAGGCGGGTCGCGGCAAATCCGATGGAAAACACCACGACCGTCTCGACACAAAAACCGATCACATTGACCAATGTGCCAAGCACCAGAAACTGAACCGCACCATCCCCCACCGCGGGGTCAACAAACTGTGGCAGAAACGCCATAAAGAAAATCGCGACTTTGGGATTAAGTACATCGATCATCGCGCCCTGACGCCACGCCTGGAAGGCTGTCATCGTGCGTATCGGAAACCGTTCTGCGGCAGATATTTCATATGCCGCATCATCCGAACCACGCTTGGCAAAACTGCTGCGCATGGCACCAATCCCCAGCCACACCAGATACGCAACCCCAGCCCATTTCACCACCGAGAATGCCAGCGCCGATGTCGCCAGAATGGCCGAAAGCCCAAGGGCTGCGGCAACCACATGCACAAAGGCACCGGAACAAACGCCAAGACTGGAAAACACCCCGATCTTGCGACCATGGATCGCGGTCTGCGCAGTGATATAAGCCAGATCCGGCCCGGGCGAGATATTGAGCAAAAGAGCTGCAATCAGAAATGGCGTGTACTGAATCAGAAGATCGGCCATCACGCATCGGCCTCCAGACAGTAATAAACCAGATCAATCGCAAGCGGCTTTACTCCGGCCTCGATCAACATGGAATGCAGTTGCCCACGGTGGTGTGTCTGGTGATTGAACATATGTGCCAAAATCATTTCACTCGGCAGGGTATATTCGCCGGCCAGCATCGATTGATAGGACAAATCGCTTGCCAGCGTGTCCGCATCAAGTTGCTCGGTAAAAGCGATGATTTTGGCATCCTGTGCCTCGCGCGCGGCGCGGAATTCGTCAAATCGGGCATGTAGCACGGTATCAAGTGCCAGACGTTCGGGCGTACCGACCAGACGTCCCAGCCATAAACGATCTGCCACCAGAAGATGGTTCAGTGTCCTGATGATAGACGGGAAAAAGGCCGCACGTGGCGCGGCAAGCGCACCGGCATCAAGGTCGGCACAAGCGTCGAGAACATGCTGGTTTGCCCACCTGTTATAGCGGGCCATCCGTTGAAAATAGGCAACACCGTTCATCGCATTTCATCCGTCGTCATCTCGTCGCAACACCTGTTAGTTCAAAGCCGTAGACATTATCTGGCGTTTGCGTCGCAGGGTGTTGACGCAGGCTTAGTGCCTGTTGTCTGCATCGCAATGACCGCCGGTTTGGGCATCCGCTTGGTCAGGATCACGATATTACCCAGCAAAGTAAGGCCGACGCCTAGAACGATATTGCTGTCCCAGATAAATCCCTCAAACCAGGTCGACAGCAAAAGCGCCACCACCGGAAACATGACGGAACTATATGCCGCACGATCTGGACCGATCTTGCCCAATAGTGTCAGGTAAGAGCCAAACGCCAGCACAGATCCGAACAGGGAAAGATAAATCAGCGCGGCAACAAAGGACGGGCTGGTATCAAAGGTAAACGGAATACCGGCAGCAAGGATGTATCCGATCAACAGGATCGAGCCATACATCATGCCATAAGCATTCGCCTGAAGAACCGGAATGCCGCGCGCCTGATTGCGCGCCGATGCCATATTGCCGAGGGATGCGATATAACTGCCCGCAAGCGAAACCAGCAAACCAACGCTACCACCTGCTGCCAGATCAAACATCGCCAGATCACGCGCGAACACCAGCGAAATTCCGCCAAGCCCGATTGCCGCCCCGATCAAAGTCCGTGTTTCGGGCCGTCGTTTGAAAAATATCGCGCCATTAATCATGTTCATGATGACGATGGTCGAGAACACCACAGCCAAAAGGCCCGAGGTCAAATGGGCGCTGGCAATGTAAATCAACACATAATTCAATGAAAACAGGCACACGCCAAGGGCGGCCATGAATACATGATCACGCAGGGAATAACGCATTGGCAGGCGGCGGATCACGCACCATGCCATCAGAATTACTGCCGCCAGAACAAACCGATAGGCAACAGCCAGTTCCGGCCCGACCGAAAGCTGGTACTGGATCGCGATCCAGGTGCTTCCCCAGATCAGAACGACAGCGCTATATAATCCAAGCGGGCCCATAACGGCACTCCAACGAAATCAATCGCTGGAATTTAGGGCAGTTTGCGCCATTCGCACAAACCAGCAAAACTCATCTATCAATTAGGTAGGCTAATCCCTTTGCCGATCCATGCTCAGGATTTGTCGGACTGTCCTGCTTCTGTCCGCACCGGTCCGACATCATCATCTCCGCCCTCATTGGCTGCCACGTCAATGCCCGACATGTCCTCGACCGGCTCTGTGATTTCATCGGAATCAAGGACATCATCACCACGCTGCTTGCGCATTTTTTCACGCAGTCGACGGCGCTGCCATTCCTTCCATATTGCCAGCAATTCTGTCCGCGAATGGAACATCGGCAGATGCCGTTTCGGCTTGACCGGCTTCTGTTCGACCGCCATGCCAACTTCGACAATTTCATGTGTGTCATCGATCCGGCGAACAATCAGCTCAACCATACCATAGGCGACCCGATCCCCGGGTTCGATATCCCCCGAAAGATTGCGTTCGAGGATTTCGGCAACGGTTGCCTCTTCGTCCTCTTCCTTGACCGCAAAGCCATACAGACGACCGACATCGGCGATACGTGTATCGGGTGGAAAACTGAAATCACCAAACAGGTCGATATCATTTGCCCCTTCGGCCGGACCGGCAAACAATTGATCAAGCAGTTCGACATGGCGTGGCGGGGTAATAATATAGACCTGATCGCCACCTTCAATCCGCCCGGCACTGTGCGGGCGTAACGATTTGCCATCCCGCAGGATTAGGCTAGGCCGCGCCCAGCGCGGAATACGGTGACCCGTTGCCACTGCACTTTCATCATGAACGCGATAAACAACGATCTCCTGATTGGCGTTGCCCGGCAGCTCAAGGTCAATACGATCCACCGGCCCATGTCGAGGCGGAATCATAATGCCAAGCCACCGCGCCATCAGCCGGATCGTCCACCCCTGCAGAAGTAGCGACGTGATTACAACAATAAATGCCGTGTTGAACAGCAACTGTCCGTATTCGACGCCCTCAACCATCGGTACGATCGCAAGCAGGATGGAAACAGCCCCGCGCAAGCCGACCCATGAAATGAAGGCGGTATCATTGCGTGAAAAGTTAAAGAACATCAGGCAAAGCCATACCGCGACCGGACGCGCGATAAACACCAGCACCAGTGCCAGAATAACACCCGGAATGACCACTTCGCCAAACTGTGACGGGGTTGCCAGCAGGCCCATGGTGACAAACATCGCGATCTGCGCCAGCCATGTCGTGACATGCTGAAACCTGCGCACACCAACGCTCATGCGCATCTGGCTGTTGCCAGCATAAAGACCGGCAACATAAACCGCCAGAAATCCGCTGCCACCAACGATACTTGTCGCACCAAACAGGCTGAGCGCGCAGGCAAGCGTGACAATGGGAACAAGGGCCGGTTCAAGCTTGACCCGATTGATCATCTGGACGATGGCCATACCACCCAGAAGTCCCAGAATACCGCCAAGCCCGATTTGCAGGACAAACCGTTCAAGCAATTCCAGTGCAAGGTTGTCCCCGCCCCCCTGCATGATCAGTTCGACCAGTGAAATGGTCAGAAACACCGCCATGGGATCGTTCGAACCGGACTCGACTTCAAGCGTGCTGCGCGTACGATCACGCAAATTGATCCCGCCAACCCGCAGCAGGAAAAATACTGCCGCCGCATCCGTTGAACTGACAATCGCCCCGAAAAGCAGTGCCACCAGCCAGGGCACATCCAGCACGAGCCACGTGACCCCGCCAACCACCCCCGTGGTCAGCATGACCCCCACCGTCGCCAGTACAAGCGACGGTGCTGCCGCAATTTTCAATGTTCGAAGCTGGGTTTCAAATCCGCTATCAAACAAGATCATCGCAAGCGCGATAGACCCGATAAAGTAGGCCAGCGGCGCATTATCGAAATTAATGCCGCCAATCCCGTCTTCTCCGGCCCCAAGCCCGACAAACAGGAACACAAGCAGCAATGGTGCCCCAACCCGGAAACTGATCAGGCTGGTAAAAACAGCAACGACAACCAGAACCGATGCAATCAGGATCACCAGATTCATCGATTCGATCATATTTGCGTCTCCATCCTGTTTGTCATTACCCGTGGGACAGGCCCAAAGGCCCGTCAGGTTCCTGTCGCACGCCAGTTACGACGGGAAAATTTGAAATGCGCTACGGCAACACGCCCGCAACGATGGTTTAAAACGTCCAAAGGCGGCATTCTTGCGGCAAAATTGCCCGACATTTGGTCAAATATCAGGCAACTGGAATTATGTACTCCTACCGCTCAGAGTGTGACACAACCGATCACTTATTTCCATCAAGCGCCGCCGGAACAAAGCCGGTTTCTTTGGCCGTAGACAAGGCAATTTCCGGAATAACCTCGACCACGCCAGGGACTTCCTTGATCGTATCGGTCACAAAGCTTTCAAGATGTGCCGTATCGCGCAGCCGTAATTTCAACAGGAAATCAAACCGCCCTGTCATGTGATGGCATTCAAGAACCTCGTCCGCCTTGATCAGCGACTTGACCAGCTTCTTGTTTCCCTTGGCCGGATCGGTCCGTAGCCAGACCATCGCGGTAAGAGCGCGACCGATGGCATGTCCATCAACTTCAACGCGGTACGCCTTGATCACCCCCTGCTCGCGCAGTTTACGTACACGGTCATTTACCGCCGAAACAGAAAGGCCGACCTTCGTCCCCAGTGCCGAATAAGACAAAGACGCGTCATCCTGCAAGATGTCGATCAACTTGCGATCAATGGCATCCATAAAACATCCCCCTGAAGAATTTTTATCAATATCAGACGATCTTACACGAAAACTGTGCGCGCATGAAACTTTCGGCCAACCTTTTGGATAAATGGTAGGACTATTTCACCGATCAAGGCTGGATTTTTTATAAAATCGGCCTTATTCGTTGATGATCATGCACCTTTTTCGTGTCTCTCCGGATAATGATGCGCTTCGTGGCGCCCTGTTGATGACCGGTGCTGCAATCCTTTTTGCGGCAATGGCGGTGTTTATCCGGTACATCACGCGCGAAGTTCATCCGTTTGAAGCAGCCTTTTTCCGGAATCTGTTCGGGTTGATACCAATGATTCCCTGGATTTTGCGTGACCGGTTTGTTGGTCTGCGCACGCTTAAACTGAAACTGCATTTCATTCGGGCGGTGATCGGGCTGGCCGGAATGCTGTGTCTGTTCTCGGCCCTCGCAATCGCTCCTGCCGCACAGGTCATCGCGATCAATTTCACCGTCCCGATCCTGACCACCATCCTTGCAGCCCTTATCCTGCGTGAGACCGTCCGGGCGCGCCGTTGGTCCGCCGTGGTTCTTGGGTTTGTCGGCGCCATGATCATCGTGCGCCCGATTGGTCAAACTCTTGAAACCGGCGCAATTCTGGCCCTGTTGGCGACCCTGTTTACCGCCTGTGCCGTAACGACGGTCAAAATGCTTTCACGCAGTGAAAGTGCCAACGCCATCGTGACCTGGATGGGCATGATCATGACGCCCCTGTCTCTGATCCCGGCACTTTTCTATTGGCAGCAACCAACATGGCAGCAACTCGCAATCCTTCTTGCTATCGCCATTCTCGCAACTGCCGGGCAGCAGCTTTTTGTGCGTGCCAATCGCGCAGCGGACCAATCCTACGTCATGGCGTTTGATTTCCTTCGCCTGCCATTTGTTGCCGCACTTGCCTTCATCATGTTTGGTGAAACGGTTGATTTCTGGACCTGGGCCGGGGCATCACTGATTATTGGATCAACGCTTTACATCGCGCGGCGCGAAGCTGTTCTGGCAAGGAATGAAAAACGCCGCCGCCGCATGCCGACAACAGCAGCAGCCGACTCACAGGCCATTCCTGTCACCAAGGCCAAAACCATCAATCCGCCTGAAGATACCCCAGAAGACAATACGGGAAACAGAACGGGCCGCATCGATGCGTAAGTGATTCAACAGCCTGCCCCCCTATCTTCAGGCATCGGTTTTCGCCGTGATCGCATCACTTATGGCAGCCCTGTTTTCGGTCATTGTACGTATGGCGACCCGCGAGATTGATCCGTTGCAGGCGGTCTTCTTTCGCAACTTCTTCGGGCTTCTTTTTATCGTCCCCATCGCACTCAGATCCGGTTTTGCTCGGCTGAAAACACACCGCATGCCGATGTTTCTGCTGCGTGCGTTCCTATCGATGGGTGCCATGAGCTTCTGGTTTTCAGCCCTTGCCTATATGCCGCTGGCCGAGGTGACGACGCTGAACTTTACCGTGCCGCTTTTCGGAACGATCCTGGCAGCAATCTTTCTGGGTGAAACAGTCCGAAAATACCGTATCGCAGCCCTTTTCGCCGGTTTCATCGGTGTCATCATCATCATCCGCCCCGGCAGCGAAACAATGCAACTGGCCAGCCTGCTACCAATTGCAGCAGCCCTTTGCATGGCAAGTGCCGGATTGACCATCAAGTCGCTGGCCAGAACTGAAAACAGCACTACCATCGTGCTTTACATGATGCTGCTGACCACGCCACTAACGCTGGTGCCCGCCCTTTTCGTCTGGCAAACCCCAAGCCTGCAGGTATTGGGGCTGATGGCGCTGGGCGCCTTTATCGCCAACATCACCCAGATTTGTAACACCAACGCATTTCGCATCTATGATTACAGCTTTGTCGTCGGGTTCAATTATCTGCGCCTGCCGTTTGTCGTCGTCATCGCATTGGTGATGTTTGGCGAAGTCCCGGAAATCTGGCTTCTGCCCGGTGCGGGTCTGATTATCGGATCCGCACTGTTCATTGCGCGTCGCGAAGCCAAACTTGCCAAAGAAGCCAAGCGGATCAATCGAGGCCCATCACCTGCGGCAAGTGATCTTGACCCGCCACCCGCGCGCGAAAATCACTGATCGACCATTCAAAGGAACAAGTATCTCATGAAAAACTGGTTCAAGAATCAATCCGCCCCGGTTCAGGCCAGTTTTTATGCCCTTTCTGCGGCCATCCTTGCCGCCTGCTTTACCCTGACAATCCGCTTTGCCACGGCTGAAATCCATCCCTATCAGGCGGTATTCCTGCGTTTCCTGTTTGGCCTGATAATGATTGCACCCATCGTGATGCACCGTGGCCTTGGCGAACTGCGCACGAAACGCCTGCCACTTCTGGGATTGCGTGGCGTATTGTCGGCGACCGAAATGTGCCTGTGGTTTATGGCCGTTCTTTATCTGCCACTGGCCGAGGCCACCACGCTGAACTTCACCGTGCCGCTGTTTGGCACCATTCTGGCAGCCCTGATTTTGCGCGAGACTGTGCGCATTCATCGCTGGCTGGCTGTTCTTGTCGGGTTTGTCGGTGTCGGACTGATCATCCAGCCGGGAACCGCTGCCATGCAACCGGCCAGTCTTTTGCCGATTGCCGCAGCCATCTGTATGGCAAGTGCCGGCCTGATCACCAAACGGCTGGTTGCAACCGAAAGTACAACCGCCCTTCTGTTTTATCTGATGCTGATCACAACCCCGGTATCCCTGATTCCGGCCCTGCTTGTCTGGCAAACGCCAAGCTGGCCGGTACTGGGCCTGATGGCGCTTGCCGCATTCATGATGAACGTCATGCAGGTGTGCAATGTCAAAGCCCTGCAACTGGCTGATTACAGTTTCTTTGTCGGCTTTTCCTATCTGCGTCTGCCGATCATTGCCATTCTGGCCCTGATGCTGTTTGGCGAAATTCCCGATATCTGGATATTGCCTGGCGGGGCACTGATCATCGCAGCAGCAATCTATGTTGCCCTGCGGGAGCGGAAAATCGGCAAATCCGTTACACCAACCGTCCCCGATATCGCAGCACAAGACCCGGTTGCCAAAACACCGGAAGGCCGACATTCGGCCCCCTGACACAGCAGAGTCAAATGACCTTGCTCGATAAATAAATAATTTGGTATAGAATTGCCTATTATTTTTCACCGGACTGAATACAGGGAATTTGAAGCCATGCAGGTCAAGGGATCCATCGCCATTGTCACCGGGGCTGCGTCCGGTCTTGGAGCTGCCACTGCACGTGTTCTTGCCAGCGCCGGAGCAAAAATTGCAGCCTTTGATTTGAACGAGGCCGGGGCCAAAGCCACAGCAGCCGAACTGGGTGGGATTGGTTACGGTGTTGATGTGTCGAACGCCAAAAGTGTCGAGGACGCGGTTTCGGATGTTATCGAAACACAAGGCATTCCATCCATTCTGGTAAACTGTGCAGGTATCCTGCAAGGCGAACGCATCGTCGGACGCGAAGGTCCGGCTGACCTTGATGCCTTTGCGCGCGTGATCAACGTCAACCTGATCGGCACGTTCAATATGATGCGTGTTGCCGCCACCGCGATGAGCCGCAATGAACCGACCGAAGGCGGTGAACGCGGTGTTATCGTCAATACCGCATCCATCGCCGCCTACGAAGGCCAGATCGGGCAGGCCGCCTATTCGGCATCCAAAGGCGGCGTTGCCGCAATGACCCTTCCGGCAGCACGCGAACTGGCCCGTCATGGCATCCGTGTCGTTTCGATTGCGCCGGGTATGTTTGGCACCCCGATGGTCACTGCCCTGCCTGATGAAATGCAGCAGGCGCTGGCGTCAAACATTCCCTTCCCGAAACGCCTTGGCGATCCGGCAGAATATGGCCGACTGGCCCTGCATATCTGCGAAAACGAAATGATCAACGGCGAAACCATCCGGATCGATGGCGCGGTCAGGCTGGAACCCAAATAAGCCACCGCTGCCACGAAAAACGCCCTGCCAGTCCCACAATGGCAGGGCGTTTTCTTTCTGACGCATCACGCAGCTTAATGCGATACAACCGTTTCGGCAAAGGTCGCCAGATCGATATCCTTTTGCGTCACGCCACCCGCATCATGCGTTGTCAGCGTAACCCCCACCTTGTTGTATACATTGAACCATTCCGGATGGTGGTTCATCTTTTCGGCCTGCATCGCAACTCGCGTCATGAAACCGAATGCCGAATTGAAATCGCCGAACATATAAATCTTGCCGATTGATAACCCGTCTTCTGCCAGATCCCATCCATCCAGCTTGGCAATTGCGGCTTCGATGGCGGTTTTGTCCAGTTTGCTCATTGTGACCTCCTGCATTTTTCGTTGCCCTATTGGACCATAAAATCAGTTTGTGCCCAACAACCGATGCACCCTGTCGCGCAAGAACGGCAAAAGGTCGGCTTCGAACCACGGGTTCTTTTTGATCCAGCCGGTATTGCGCCAGCTTGGATGAGGCATCGGCAGTAATCCGTCTGGCAAATATTCGTCAAATCGATGCACCGTTTCAGTCATACTTTTTGCACGGCGCGGGCCAAGATAACGTTCCTGCGCATATTGCCCGATCAGAAGTGTCAGGCCGATATCAGGCAAATGTCGTAACAATTCATCATGCCATGTCGGGGCACATTCGGGGCGCGGCGGCAAATCGCCGCCACGTTCAAACCGGCCGGGATAACAGAATCCCATCGGCATGATTGCAAGTTTGGCCGGGTCATAGAAATCCTCAACCGTCATTTGCAGCCAGTCGCGCAACCGGTCCCCCGATGCATCGTTCCATGGCAAGCCGGTTTCATGCACCCTCGTCCCCGGGGCCTGCCCGATCACAAGGATTTTCGCACCTGCCGCCATCCGCACAACCGGACGCGGCCCCAGCGGCAACGCACCTTCGCATATCCGGCAGGCCCGGACATTGACCAAAAGATCATCAAGCGCCGGGTCATCACCCGGCGGATCGATTTCGGGAAGTTCGCCGGTCACTCCGGCCATTGCATGCTCCTGCTTTGTTGCTTCTGCCTATGCGTCGGAAATCTCGCCACCGGCAACCACCCATTCCTCGGTCAGAGCATCGCGATACCATTCGACCATCTCGGGAAGGCCAAGGATTGCTTCCATATAAGCATTGCCAACAGGATCAAGCGACACGCCATAAGTTTTGAAACGGGTCACAACCGGTGCAAACATCGCATCGGCAATCGAAAAATGACCGAACAGAAAATCACCGCCCTGCCCGTATTGGGCCCGGCAGGTTTTAAAAATCTCACCAATTCGCGCGATGTCCTTCTCAACGCCCTCTCCCCGACCACGGCCCGGAAGGCTTTTGCGTAAATTCATCGGCATATTGCTGCGCAATGCGGTAAACCCGCCATGCATTTCCAGTGAAACCGACCGCGCAATCGCGCGCACATCAAGATCAAGCGGCCATAGCATGGCATCTGGCCTGCTATCGGCGAAATATTCCAGAATGCTTAATGCCTCCCAAATGGTTTTGCGGCCATCAAACAGGGACGGAACCTTTTTGCTGGGCGAAAAAATCTCGGCCTTGGCATGCCATTCCTCGGTATAAAGCGGGATCAGCTTTTCCTCGAAATCAATCCCGGCCACGCGCAGACCAAGCCAGGCACGAAGCGACCAGGAAGAATAATTTTTGTTGCCGATATAAAGAACGGGGCGCGTTTCCATTGCGATATCCTTTATCAAACGGATGATGGTGGCCGACCACTATCGGGGCTTTCAAAATCCGGTTCAAGACCGTTGCATCGCTGATTTTCGTTTGCCGTTTTACCGTACCCGAACGTCTTCTTTTGCATATGGCAATGCCATGTCCCTTCGACGGCCAAAACAGATCATCATCCGCATGATATTTCCGCATACGGGGTTTTCTTTTGGGCGATTGCCGATTGACGGTGGCATCCGTAAGATCGGATTCATATCTCGCCGTAGGAAACGTTGTCGCGCCCCCTGTCCATGGGTCTTCTCCCGGCAACGCCAACATGCCACCACAAGGGAAGTGTCAAATTGTTCGATCACATCATCGCGTCTGAAAAATCGTCCAACCCGATCCGCATTACGGCCGTTGCCGAAGCCGATTTCAAAAACTGGCTCGGCAAACAAACTAATGGTCATCAGGCATGGGTCAAATCTTCCGGCTATGAGGGCAAACGCGGCACCCATCTTGCCCTGCCCGGCGAAGCGGGCGCCTATCAGACCGTTGTGATCAGCTATGTCGATGATGCAAAAACCCAGTGGGATTTTGCGGCACTGCCCGGTGCGTTGCCTGTGGGCGAATATATCCTGACCGATGACGTCACGGAAAATGATGCAGTCTGCGAAAAGGCAGTTCTTGGTCTTTATCTTGGCGGCTACCGGTTTGATCGTTACCGCAAGTCGGATGCCAGCACCGCCAAAAGGGCCCTTTTTGCCATTCCGGCAAACGAGGCGGCCAAGCGTGCCGAGAATATCGCACGCGGCATTGGCCTTGCGCGCGACCTGATCAATATCCCGGCCAATGACATGGGCCCTGAGGAACTAGAAGCCGCCGCACGCCGCCTTGGCGAGGAATTCGGCGCAAAGGTCACCAGCATCGTTGGCGAAGATTTGAACAAGCGAAACTTCCCGGCGATCTATACCGTCGGCAAGGGCAGCGACCGCGACCCGCGCCTGATCGATCTGCGCTGGGGCGATGAAAGCGCACCCAAAATCACACTGGTCGGCAAGGGTGTCTGTTTTGATACCGGTGGCTATGACCTGAAACCGTCCAGCAACATGCTGCTGATGAAAAAGGATATGGGCGGCTCCGCACAGGTTCTTGGTCTGGCGCGCATGATCATGGCAGCCGGTCTTCCGGTTCGTCTGCGCGTTCTGGTCCCGGCTGTTGAAAACATGGTATCGGGCAAGGCATACCGGCCAAGCGACATTCTTCAGACCCGCAAGGGCATCACGGTTGAAGTTGGCAATACCGATGCCGAAGGTCGGCTAGTCCTGTCCGATGCGCTGACCGAAGCCGTCGCCGAGGATCCGGAAATGCTTCTGGACTTCGCGACCCTGACCGGGGCGGCACGTGTTGCACTGGGCCTTGGTCTGCCTGCCCTGTTTTCCAATAACGATGATCTTGCCAATGGGCTTCTCGAAAACGGCCTGGCGCTGAACGATCCGATGTGGCGCCTGCCGCTGTGGGATGATTATCGCCCGATGCTTGATAGCAAGGCAGCCGACATGAACAACATTTCCGGATCGCCCTATGGCGGGGCAATCATCGCCGCTCTGTTCCTTGATCGTTTCGCCGAGGGCGCAAAAGCTTGGGCGCATATTGACCTGATGGCGTGGAATCCTTCTGCCCGCCCGGGACGCCCCGAAGGCGGTGAAGCCCAAGGCATTCGGGCTGCTTTCAAGCTGATCGCGGATCGTTACGGAAAGTAAACGTTCAGTTTTTCCCAATTAGACCTTTGACATCTGTGCAGGGGTCAGGTAGACAGATTACGTATTCGTAACAAATTAATTGTTGGGCACAGGCATGTCGATCGAGATCAAACCGTCTCAGGCGCTTGACCTTTGGCGTATCGCGATTGTGGAAAGTGTGCGTCGGGACTCTCCCGACCTATCGGCCCGCCAGATGGCCCTTATGCTAACTGTTTACCTGACCCCGGCCCCGCATACCGTGCGTGGCCTTTCGGATGCACTTAACATCTCCAAACCGGCCATTACACGTGCACTTGACCGCCTCAGTTCGCTGGGCATGGTCAAACGCAAGGTTGACGAGGACGACCGTCGCTCGGTCCTGATTCAGCGCACGGTAAAGGGCTCCGTTTTCCTGCGCGAATTCGGCGACATTATCGTCGCTGCCGGCAAGAAAACCGAATAGCCGAGGCTTTCGGGCCAAGTTTTTTCGGGTATCACTGCCATCGGCAAGCAGAATTCACCCGGTTTTTGGCAGCCAAGAATTGGCAAGAGTGCGGAATTCCGCCAAATGGGACAGAAAATCTGCCCCATCCTTCCTTACCCCACCTTCCCACACGTAAGAATAGCCAACAAACAGACCAGTTGGTTTGTTCAGAGTTTTTGCGTCCGGGCATTAGATATTTGATTTAATCTTTTGATATCAAAAACTTATGTCGAAACACCCGCGCATAGAGCCGCAACATATACTCCGTGACACAAGAAGTTTCTGCTTATCCCAGATTTCGGCTTAACGGGTCTTGGCAATGCTTTCCGGCATGTCAATCAAGGACAAAAGCAGGGCTGCAACAATCAAAACACCGCCGCTGACACGGCCAATTGTGCTTTTCCCAACGCGTTTTATTAGCCAGGGCATCAGACGGGCGGCGCCCATCGCATATATCATTACGAATGTGTAATCAAAAATCACAAAGGTGGTTCCAAGAATCATCAACTGCGGCAAAAGTTCCGCCGACGGATCGATGAATTGCGGAAACAGTGCTCCAAAAAAAGCAATCGCTTTCGGGTTGCTGGCTGCGACAAGGAAGCCTTCGCTGAACAGGCGACGCTTGCACACAGGCTCAAATCCCGACGCTGAATTCATTTCGATATCGTTACTATCATTTCCTGCCCTGGATTTGCGCAGGATCGCTGTCACGCCGATAACAAACAGGAAAGCAACACCGCACCATTTGACAACACCAAACGCCGTCGCCGAAGTCGCAAGCAACGCCCCCAGACCAACTGCGGCAATCACCATCTGGATCATGTTGGCTGTTACATCGCCAAGTGCCGTAATCATTGTCGGGCGAGGACCATAACGCAACGAATGCGACATCCCGATCAGAACACTTGGACCCGGTGTCGCCACCATAAGTGATACCAGTGCGCAAAAGCTGAGCCATGTTTCAATCGGCATTTCAATCCCCGGGTCACATCAAACGCCCTCGGAATATCACGTTCAAGACCTCGAACAAGTGCACTCTGCGCACGACTGGCATCCACAGACCAAGTGCACAGGGAGTCACCGCCCCTGCCGCATACAACCCGTTTCAAAACGCGTTGTATGGGAATGGACCAATCCGCAAAGGATCGTTCAGGAATGGGGAGACAAATCATATGGCAAGCTGCCACAAGGCATGCACAGGATTTGCAGGAACGTCTCACCGCCCAGGCTTTTTATCACCTGGCCAATTGTCATAGAACTTGCGCACCTGGACCGAGCGGATGGCTTCTGGTGGCACAATGCCCCGTGCGGTCGATAAAAGCCGGTTCTGAAGAGCGGCAAAATAGCGATTGGTCGTTGGCGGAAATGGAGAGAATGGTGGTTCGGATTTGATTTCCTCACCATTTTCCTTTGCCGCTTCGGTCGCTTCTTTTTCCGCTTCGAGTTCTTCTGGCGTTTTGGGCGGTGGCGGCGCGATCAGTTCCGGTCCGTTATAGACAAAGCCACGTTTGCCTGCTTCGAGCTTGTCATACCGGTTTTGGGTATCACGATACATGATGCGCTGAAGATCACGCAGAAACGCGTTCTGTAGTTTGGGCTCAGCCTGTTCGAGGATGGCACGGTCCGCCACCGACGACGCCTCCAGCCAAACATGAAACACCATCTGCCGGATTGCACCGACCTTTGGCAAAACCACGGTCAGCGCAATTGAATCCGACTGGATTACCGTTTCGGGAATCTCGGGTTCCTTTGGCCCACTGCTCTCGGATGTGGCGTCCCCGCCATGTCCGCCACCAGACGCATGCGCGTCTGGTGCCAGCAGCAACATCAACCCCATCGATACCGCCGACAGCGGCATGACAAGCCAGTTCCTGAATCCTTTCGGGTTTTTTCCCGGTTCGGTCATGAACACTCGCTTCCAGCCCGTAATTGTACCATGGCATTGCCCGACGAACGCGGTTAGCCCTTGTCAGGTTCCCGTCGGACTTAGCTTTGCACGAACTCCGACCCGGCTGCACGCAAATCAAGTGCCGCAGCCAACAATGCCTTTGTATAGGATTCCTTCGGATTTTCAAAGACTTCGTCGGCATTTCCGCTTTCGACAAGCCGCCCGCCCTTCATCACCATCACCCGATGCGAAAGAGCGCGCACCACACGAAGGTCATGGCTGATAAACAGGTAGGCCATCTTGTGGCGCGCCTGAAGATCACGCAAAAGTTCGACAATCTGTGCCTGTACCGACATATCGAGTGCCGATGTCGGTTCATCAAGAACCATGAAACGCGGTTTTAAGACCAGTGCACGCGCAATGGATATGCGCTGGCGCTGCCCGCCAGAAAACTCATGCGGATAACGATCCATGGCGTTCACCGGCAAATCTACTTCGCGCAACGCCTCGGCAATGCGTTCAGTGCGTTCCTGCCGGGACATTTCCGGGTTATGGATTTCAAGCCCTTCGCCGACGATCTGGCTGATCGACATACGCGGGCTCAGGGATCCGAACGGGTCCTGAAACACTACCTGCATGTCGCGACGTAATGCGCGCAAATCACCCCCGGAAAATTGCCGGACATCTTTACCATCAAATCGAATATCGCCGGTCGATGACAGCAGACGCAGGATCGCCATCGCAAGTGTCGTCTTCCCCGATCCACTTTCGCCAACAATGCCCAATGTTTCGCCCTGTTTCAGGCTAAGCGAAATATGATCGACCGCATCAAGGTAATATTCCGGGCGGCCAAGCAGCCCCTTCTTGCCAATCGGGAACCGTACCAGAATGTCACTTGTCCGGATCAGTTCCTGTGCATTGTCGGGCAAAGGTGGCGCATTGCCACTTGGCACTGCCGCCAGAAGCTTTTGGGTATAGGGATGCTGCGGATTGTCAAAAAGCCCGCGGCCCGTGCCGCGCTCGACCACCTCGCCATCCTTCATCACGCAAACATTGTCGGCCATTTTCTGCACGATCTGAAGATCGTGAGTAATCAGCAGCAATGCCATACCAAGCTTGGACTGCAGCTCTTTTAGCAACTCAAGGATTTGCGCCTGAATGGTCACATCAAGAGCCGTGGTCGGCTCGTCGGCAATTAGCAATTCGGGTTCGTTCGCCAGTGCCATCGCAATCATTACCCGCTGGCGCTGCCCGCCCGATAATTCATGCGGCAATGCCTTCAATCGCGACGCCGGATCGGGAATACCCACCAGATCAAGCAGTTCAAGAATGCGTTCCCGCGCCTTGCGCCCACGAAGCCCCTTATGAAGCAGCAACACTTCCCCGATCTGCTTTTCAATATTATGCAGCGGGTTTAACGATGTCATCGGCTCCTGGAAAATCATCGCGATCCGGTTTCCCCGAATCTTGCGCAGGATTTTGGCATCCGTGCCGATCATTTCCTGCCCGTCAAAGATAATCGAACCGCCCGGATGGCTTGCCCGCGGATAGGGCAGCAATTGCAGGATCGAAAGTGCGGTCACCGATTTACCCGATCCGCTCTCGCCAACAAGCGCCATTGTCTCGCCGCGCTTCATGGCAAACGAAACACCGCTGATCGCCGGAACCCCGGCAAAACTCGCCGAAAGGTCCTTTACCTCAAGAAGCGGCTGTGTCGATTGATTGGTCGTCATAACCGTTTCCTTTAAAATGTCTTGCGCGGATCAAAGGCATCACGCACCGCCTCGCCGATAAAGATCAGAAGGCTCAGCATGAGGGCAATCGCAAAGAACGCCGTCATGCCAAGCCACGGTGCCTGAAGGTTATTTTTTCCCTGCGCAAGCAATTCACCAAGCGACGGCGAGCCTGGTGGCATGCCAAGCCCAAGGAAATCAAGCGATGTCAGCGCCACAATCGAACCGTTCAATACAAACGGCAGGAATGTAATCGTCGCCACCATCGCGTTTGGCAGCACATGACGATACATGATGCGATAGTCGGTCATGCCCAATGCACGCGCGGCCCGAACATATTCAAAATTACGTGCCCGCAGGAATTCTGCACGCACAAGCCCCGTCAAACTCATCCAGCTAAACAGCACAAGAATGAACAAAAGCGTCCAGAAACCCGGCGCAAACAGGCTGGCCAGAATGATCAGGATGAACAACTGCGGCAATCCGGCCCAGATTTCGATCACACGCTGGAAACCAAGATCGACCCAGCCGCCGAAATAACCCTGCACCGCACCAGCCGCTATCCCGATCACCGAACTGATCGCGGTCAGGGCAAGACCAAACAGGATCGATATCCGGAACCCGTAAATCAGACGGGCCAGCACGTCACGCCCAAGGTCATCTGTTCCCAGCCAATGACGAAATGATGGCGGGGCGGGCTGTGCCTCGCGCATTTCGAAATCAATGGTGTTGTAGGAAAACGGGATTGGTGGCCAGATGGCGAAACCATGTTCTTCGATCTTGCCAAGGATATAGGGATCGTAGAAATCCGTTTCGACGTCAAAATCCCCGCCATAGGCAGTTTCAGGATGATCTGACAGGATCGGGACGTACCAGTTGTCGTCATATTTGACAAATATCGGTTTGTCGTTGGCCACCAGTTCGGCAGCCAGACAGATCACAAACAGGATCGCAAAAACAACCAACGACCAATAGCCACGCCTGTTGGCCCGGAAATTTGCCATGCGGCGTTTATTCAGCGGCGAAAGAATGATGTTACCCATGATCAATTCTCCCGCGCTTCAAAGTCGATCCGCGGATCAACGAAGTGATAGCTGAGGTCACTGATCAGGTTCAACACAAGACCAAACAACGTAAACAGATAAAGTGTCGCAAACATCACCGGGTAATCACGCTTCATCACGGCTTCAAAACCAAGCAACCCAAGCCCATCGAGCGAGAAAATCACCTCGATCAGGACCGAACCGGCAAACAGCAACCCGATCAATGCACTCGGGAAACCGGCAATGACCAGCAACATCGCATTGCGGAACACATGCCCGTAAAGAACCCGCTTTTCCGTCAATCCCTTGGCCCGTGCTGTGACCACATATTGTTTGTTGATTTCATCAAGGAACGAGTTTTTCGTCAGCATAGTAAGAGTGGTGAAGCCACCAATGGTCAGTGCCGTAATCGGCAATGCCAGATGCCAGAAATAATCCGCAACCTTACCCAAAAGCGACAATTCATCAAAATTCGATGATGTCAGCCCCCTTAACGGGAACAGATCGAAATAGGTCCCACCGGCAAACACCACGATCAGCATCACGGCAAAAAGGAAGCCCGGAATGGCATAACCGACAATGATCGCAGCGGATGACCAGACATCAAAATTCGATCCGTCACGCACGGCCTTGGCAACGCCAAGCGGCACTGAAATGATATAGATGATCAGGGTTGACCAAAGACCAAGCGATATCGAAACCGGCATTTTGTCGATTACGATATCTACCACGTCGCGATCCTGAAAATAGCTTTGGCCAAAATCGAACGTCAGATAATTTTTCATCATCATCCAGAAACGTTCATGGGCCGGTTTATCAAAACCGAACTGCTGTTCAAGCTGGGTGATGATTTCAGGATCAAGTCCCTGTGCCCCTCGATAGGTCGAGGTGGAGGAAAAATTGTTCCCGCCGCCGACACCACCGCCGCCGCCACTATCAGCCCCCTGATTGCTGATGCGCGCGGTTGCGGCAACATCCGTGCCCTGTAACTGGGCAATCATCTGTTCTACCGGGCCGCCCGGCGCGAATTGCACGATTGCAAAGTTCAGAACCATAATCCCGAACAGCGTCACCGGGATCAGCAAAAGACGACGCAGGATGTAATTCAGCATGGCCTAGTACCCTCCCTTCTTAAGCTGCCGCGACTTTTCGGGATCAATCCACCATGTCATGACCGATGTTCCCTTAAGCGGCACCTCGTCAGGTCGCCCGAACACATCCCAATAGGCCATCCGATCCCCGCCAAGATAGTATTGCGGGATCACGTAAAATCCCCACTGCAACACGCGATCAAGCGCGCGTACGCGCTGCACAAGGCTTTCGCGGCTGTCTGCTTCGATAACCAGATCGATCAGTTCATCAATAACCGGATTTTTGATACCTGCAAAATTCCGGCTGCCCGGCTGATCTGCTGCCTGCGATGACCAGAAAAATCGCTGCTCATTCCCCGGTGAAAGACTTTGCGTCCACCAGAAAGTCGTCATATCAAAATCATAGGCCTGAATACGATTGACCCACTGCCCGGTATCAATCATGCGAATGTCCATGATCACCCCAAGCTGACGCAGGCGGGCTTTAAGAACCAACGCGATTTTCTCAATCCCCGGCTGGCGGATAATCAGCTCGAACCGGAACGGCTCGCCGGTTTTGCTGTTGACCAGTTGCATGTTGCGCAATTCCCAACCCGCCTCCTGCAAAAGCTTCATCGAATGACGCAATGCTTCGCGTCGACCATTGGGCGCATCAAAGTTTGGCAATTGCGGCGGCTGGGTGAACAGTTCGGGCGGCAGCTGGCTTCTGAATCCTTTCAGAATATCAAGCTCCTCGCCTTCCGGCACGCCGGTTGCCGCAAGTTCCGAATTGGCGAAATAGCTGACATTGCGCTTATACGCACCATAGAACATCGCCCGGTTCAGCCACTCGAAATCAAACGCATATTGCAGCGCCTCCCGAACACGGATGTCAGAAAACAGGGGCTTGCGTGTGTTAAACACATAGGCCTGCATACCGTTTGGCAGATTGTCAGGCAGGAATTCCTTCCTGATCTGGCCGTTCTGGATTGCCGGGGTGTTGTATGCCGTGCTCCATTCGCGCGATGAATGTTCGCTTCTGATCATGTATTCACCGGCAAAGAACGCCTGACGTGATACATCGGGATCAAGATAGGTATCAAACCGCAGCGTATCGTAATTATTGCTGCCACGATTGACCGGTAAATCAGCCGCCCAGTAATCCTTGACCCGTTCATAGGTGATCTGGCGACCGGCCTCGAAAGACTTGATTTTATAGGCCCCACTGCCGACAGGAGGATCAAAGGTCGTCTTGGAAAAATCCCGCCCTTCCCAGTAATGCTTTGGCATGATGGAAAGTTCGGCAACAATCATCGGCAATTCGCGATTATTGCCCGGCTTGAAATCAAAACGCACCGTCAGATCGTCAAGCGCTTCGACTTTATCGACCTGCGCGTAGTACTGCCGGTAAACCGGGCTGCCTTTTTCAATCAGGATATTGAATGAAAACACCACATCTTCGGCGGTGATATCAGTGCCATCCTGAAAGCGTGCCCGAGGATCAAGATGGAAAATCACAAAGGATCGATCGACCGGATATTCAACGCTGCGCGCAATCAGACCATAAAGTGACGAAGGCTCATCCGCACTCGACACCATCAAACTGTCATACATAAGCCCAAGGCCGCTTGCTGCCGTCCCCTTCAGCGTGAAGGGATTTAATGTATCAAACGAGACGATGGAACTTTGCACCAGCGTCCCGCCCTTGGGCGCATCCGGATTGACGTAATCGAAATGCCGAAAATCAGGGCCATATTTCAGATCACCATAAAGCGATATGCCATGTGAGGCAGTGGTTAGCGGACTGAGCTGTTCCTCGGCCACCGGAACTGTCGGGGCCGGTGTAATGTCGGGCTTGTCGCCTGCCTGTGCCGCTGCCGGACCGGCCATTGTGATTGGACCCCCGATCACAACCGCCAGAAGCATCCCCCCGACATAACGGGAAAACATTCCCCGGCTCCCCTTTTTCCGTGCGATGCACGTCTCGCCTTCTTGCCGCGTCATATTTATTCCTGAAATGTGCCCGGCTCGAAGCCCGAACCCCGGCAGGGCCAATACGCATCATTGGATCATCTGATACAATTACGGACGCACTGTTCGAAACGTTCCGGACAATTCCCGCCAAGAATAACGGGGACCGGTTACGCCGACGTTACGTCTGCAACGCATCTTGATCCAAACGACATATTCATAATGAGGAATAAAATGGTTCAATTTCAAGGCATCATCTTGAAACTGTCATTCCGCCCCTGATTCTTTTTGCAAAAGCTTGCGCTTGTCCGTCTCCATCCTGATTTCGGTCATCAACCAGTCGCGAAACGCCCGCACCTTGCGCCGCTCCAGACGTCCCTCGGGGTAACACAGTGAATAGGCATACGGGCTATCTACCGGCAAATCGAACGGCACGGTCAAACGATTGGTTACCACATATTCCCCAATCATCGCGGGGTCTGAAATCACCGCGCCAAATCCGCTGGCCGCAGCTTCCATCGCCATATCAAGAGTCGCAAAAACCGGGCCCCGGTCGGGATCAACCCCCTCTATCCCCGTACCCTTCAGCCATATGCGCCAATCTTCTCGCTGAGCCGAGCAATGCAGCAGGGTAACCCGACCAAGGTCTTCTGGGGTTTTCAGTTCTTTCGCAAGATTGGGGTGGCACACCGGCAGAAGCCGTTCACCGGTCAAAAATTCGTGTACCAGTTGATCACCGGGCGTATCAGCAAAACGTATGGCAATATCGGTTTCGTTAAAATCCACCGGGGCGGCATCGTCGCTATACGTTCCCAACTGCACTTGCAGGTCGGGATGTTCCATCTGAAACCGTCCAAGGCGTGGCACGATCCAGCGCATTGCAAATGTCAGAGGAGACAGGACCTTAAGCTGCGTATCATCCGGCCGGTTTTCGATCCGCGACACGGCCAGCTCGATCGAATCAAATGCCGCAGTTAACGACGACAGCAAGTTGCGCCCCGGTCGCGTCAGCTTGAGGCGCCGGTGATGACGTTCAAACAATTGCCGCCCCAACACATCCTCAAGATGCTGCACCTGTCGGCTGACCGCCCCTTGCGTCACATTAAGCTCATGTGAAGCTTTGGTGAAACTTTCAAGACGGCCGGCAACTTCAAAGGCACGAAGCGCGTTTAGCGGTAATGGGCGGCGTTTCACGGCAACCAACTTACATGATTAAAACTCATGCAATGATGACAAAAGATGGTTTGAGCGCAAGTGTTTTTAAGCGTAACTCTGGGTTTAACAGAACGAGACACATTCAGGCCGCATACAAACCGAGAGCAGGCCGATAGATTGAAGGAATGAGATCATGGTCGCGATCACCAAAGATGCCGGTGCTTTTGTCACCACCCGCCGTCACCACAACAGCGTAAATGTTATGGAATTGCCGCGTCAGTGGGCAAAACGTTATGTTCTCCGCCAGAAGCTTGCGACGATGGACAGCCATCTGCTGCGCGACATTGGCTGGGACGTATATGAAGCACGTATCGAAGCCGCCAAGCCATTCTGGAAAGCCTGAGCATTCCGCTTAAAGGCACCAAAACGAGAGTATTTATTATGTCTCCCCGACTTTTCCGCTTGCAGGGGCCGCTTTCATTCCCCCTGCAGGTTATTGAAGCGCTGAAAAGCGTCTTCAGTCTCCCGACACGCAAGACCGAGATTCGCACCCGTTATTGACGGTTTTGTGTTCCTGATTGCCGGCCATCCCCCGATGGTCGGCATTTTTTTACCCGGATAACCCCGAACCGGATTACCTCTCTGGATGCAGGTACATCAGGTTTGCTGCATTCAGCACCGAATACATCACCGCGAACTGGGCATCAAACTCATATTTGTCGGGTCTCGGGTCAAACATCTCGTAAATCTGGCCGACCGTGCGTTTGCCATTGATGCGCGTCAGAATGCCGGGGCTCGCCGGGGGCAGGCTGCGCGTTACAGATAATCCGGTAAAATTGATCTTGATATGGCCGGTTTTGGCAACAGACCGCGCCAACGCAGCCCCGTCTATACGCACAAAGAATGGCACCGCATTACGATCAGGTACGGGCGGTTTGACCTTGTTTTCCGATTTCACCACATAAAACAGATGCTTGGTAATGTTGCCTGCCATCAATTCGGCCAATGCGGCGCGCTTGCGGAACGGCACATGTACGGCCTTGTCCAGAACGTCGTGGCGCGAACAATAGGTCGTCGGGTCATAGCGCATCGGCTCGATGAATTGCTGAAGCCGCAAACCGGCTTTCTCGACAAAATCAAAAACCTCGTCAACGCGATATGCCCGATCCTGCTGATGCAAAAGCAGATCATAAAACCCGGAGTCTCCCCCCTGGATGTGATCATTTACAAACGGGTTACGCTTCAGCCAGTTTGTGCCAGGCAATGAGTCAAACAGTGCCTTGCCAAGATTAAGCCGCTTGCGCCCACCAGCTTCCGCCGAAAGGCGATCCATCATCTCCTGCATATGATAAACGCCGATCCGGCCAAGCTCGCCGTAAACCATCAAACCCATACCGCCTTTGGGTTTGAGCGCATCAGCCAACGCCTTTAACCCGGCATCCGGGTCGGGCAGATGATGAAGCACACCACAGCAATCAATATAGTCAAACGGACCATATTTTCCGGCCAGATCAACAAACGATCCGGTAACAAATTTGACGTTCTTTTCAAGGTTGCGGCGTTTGATCCGTGCCTCGGCGATCTCGCGCGAGCTTTCCGAAAGGTCGATATAGACAATCTCGACCTTGGCCTTGCGATCACGCGCCTGCTGCGCCAGCATCACCAGCGCGTCCCCGGTACCACCGCCTGCGACAAGTATCTTTATCTTTTTGTCATTCGCCGACGGATCGTGGCCACCAAACACGAAATGAACCACTTCGTCCCAGTTTCCTGGTGATCCCACGACGAGGCGCTGGTCTTCATCCTTCGGATCACGGGCCGGGTAGGGGAATGTTTCATATTGTGCCCGCGTTTTATCGGACGCTTTTGGCTCGTCTGGCTTTTTCCGGGTTTCGGACATCAGCGGCATTCCAATGGATCAACAGGTGCTTTAGCAAGCCCGACAGGGAGCCCGCAGGACGGAACGATATCAGGGACGGCAACATCCTATAAAATTTCAAGGATTTGATTAATAGAATAATCGCCAGGCGACGAACTCATTCGCCGCAACGGATCACAAGCTTCCCCGTCGCAGTCCGGTTCCGGATCGCGTCAAGTGCCTCCATCGCGTCGGAAAGCGAATAAACCGCCGACACCATTGGCGATATCTTCCCCGATGACAGCAGATCCAGAAGCTCGGCCATGCCTGCTTTTGCGATATCCGGGTTCTGTTCCAGATAGGCCCCGAAATAAAAGCCAAGTGCGGCGACATTCTTGACCAGAAGGATGTTGGCCGGAATTTGCGGCACCGATCCGCTGGCAAATCCGATCAGAAGGATACGTGCGCCGGGCGCAACACAACGCAGGCTCTGATCAAACACGTCGCCACCGACCGGGTCATAAACCACATCCGCCCCCGTTCGCCCGATCCCGGCACAGATTTCCTTTACCCGGTCCCGAATGCTTTCGGATTTGTAGTCAATCACATGATCCGCGCCATGCGCTTTGGCGATGGCGCATTTTGGCTCCCCACCCGCGGTCGCGATGACGGTGGCACCCAAAAGTCTGGCGCACTCCACCGCGGTAAGGCCAACACCCCCTGCCGCCCCGTGGACGAGAACGACATCTCCTCGCCGCACTTTGGCGCGATATTTCAATCCAAACCATGATGTTCCATAGGCAATCTGAAATGCAGCCGCCGAATCAAATTCGACATTATCGGGCAGGATAGTCACAGATCCTGCATCCACCGCGATCTTTTCCCCATACCCGCCCCAGTCGGGCATTGCCATAACCCGATCCCCGATTTTAAAGCCCCGCACATTCGGACCAACCGCCGAAACTGTCCCGGCAATTTCAAACCCTGGCGCAAACGGGCCCTGGGGGTGCTTCTGGTATTTGCCTTCAAGGATCAGCGTATCGGCAAAATTGACGCCACACGCTGCGATATCAATGATGACGTCACGGGATTGTGCGAACGGTTCATCGCAATTGATCAGCATCGGCGCGTCGCCAAATGCCTTGCATATCCATGCCTTCATGGCTGTTTTCCATATCGTGATCCTGCCCGATCACAGACAGTGTGCCGCGCGCAAACCGATCCGACAAGGAAAAGCCCGACAAAAGACAAAGATGAAAAAGTCTTAGAAAAACTTCTGACGCCTGCGTTTGCGGGTCATCAGCAACAGCAGGATACCCGGCACCAGCAAAATGATGAAGGCCGGGGCAAGAAGAGCCGGAACAAACGCATTGTCCCAAATCCAGGCCGAGATATAACGCTGGATCACGGACTGCAACAGGTTCAGGCTTCCGGCATCCAACCGATACCAGAGCTCGCCTGCCGCCACAAAGCGGAACGTTCCTGTCTGAAGCGCGGTAATGCCATCACCAACCAGCACAGCAAGACTGGCAAACAGCAATATCCATCCCAACGCCCTGAAAAGCCACATAGCCGTCTCCGAATTCCCGGTCAGAACTTTTCGGTTTCGTTATGATCGCGGCCACGCTACCGGCTTTGCCCCGCCAGCGTGAAGGTTTCCGCGAATCACCCTATCGTCCCGGTACATCTGGAACCATAACCTGAAACCTTAGAGGCGATTGATCAACAAGAAGTAAATATTGGACAAATTGCTACAACTTTATCCGTCAAGTTATTGTAACAAGGGCACTTGTTCGCCGTTTGGATAGCGACCTGAACAAACATCAAAAAGTACGGGATTTTGCCTTGTCAACCGGGATCGGGTCGGCTAATGTCCGCCCGCTTTCGCGATATATACAAGATCGCATGTGGAGAGGTGGCCGAGTGGTTTAAGGCGCACGCCTGGAAAGCGTGTTGGGGTGTAAGCCCCTCAGGGGTTCGAATCCCCTCCTCTCTGCCACTTTATCAGTCATGAACACGTGACCGATTGCATTCCCCGATAATCTCTACGTTTAGAACGATAGCAGGGGACGGCAATCCCCTCCCCCACTCAATATTCAAACATCCTGATTACTGCTGATCACAATTACGCAGGTATTTTGCGACCATAGGCATCCTTCAGCCGCGCCCAATTATTCCAGAACGGCTCGGGCTCAATGCCTGAAATCCGACCGGTCAGAACATCGATATGCGTATGCCATCCGGCACTGACACTGAGCAGGTTCGACCGATCGGCAAGGCGGCGATGGATGATTGTCAGCAACACCTGATCGCCGCTTGGTTCCAGCTCGAACGACACATCCCCGCTGCCATCCCAGGTAAAGGCAAGCCTGCGTAGCGGTTCAAGCGCGGTAATCTTGCTTTGCATCCGGTGTTCGCCGCCAAACCCGGCCGGTTTGTTTCCCGGCGGGTTGGTCAGGGTATCGTTGCGCCAGACAAATTCGAACGGTGCGCCGACCTTCAATTCCATCCCGGCCGATGCCAGCCATTTGCTGAGAAACTCATCTTCGGTCAGATAGGACCAGACCCTTTCGATCGGGCCGGGCAAAAGTCGCTGGATTTTAAGCGTCGCGGGCTCAATCAATGTGCCGAAATCGTCTATCTTTCCAATATTGGTCATTGGGCGTCTCCCGTCCTGGAGTTGGGGCCGTTCTTAGCGTCATCCCTGCGCAACAGATTTTCCAGAACATCAAGCCGTTCGTTCCAGAACCGCGCATAGAAGCCAAGCCATTCATAGGCACTCGCCAGCGGGGCAGGATCAAGATGGCAATAATGGGTGCGCCATCTGATTTCGCGGCGGATCAATCCGGCACTTTCCAGCACCTTGATATGCTTCGATGCCGCGGCTAGTGAAATGGCAAATGGTTCCGCAAGCTGACTGACAGTCCTCTCCCCTTCCGACAGATCAGAAAGCATCTGCCGACGCGTCGGGTCACCAAGCGCGTGAAAAACCGCATTCATCTGCCGTGCATTTAATTCAACCATACGGTTGAATGTAAATTCGACCCCACGCTGAGTCAACCATTCTGTTAAATGACATCACTCTCCTTCAGCACGAGGTTTTAGATGCGCGATGTTTACGCGCCCGCTAAACTGAAAATCCGGGGACAAGCCACCCGATATAATTGGCAAAAAACCACATCAAGCACGGGGACAAAGACAAAATGGCAGTAATTGAAGGCGGGTTCCTGCACACGGCGGTCCTTTTCCTTGGTGCAGCCGTAATCGCAGTGCCTATCTTTAAAAAACTGCGTCTGGGTTCCGTGCTGGGGTATCTGTGCGCAGGGGCATTGATCGGACCATTTGGCCTTGCCCTGATTGCAGAACCGGAAGAAGTCCTGCATTTCTCCGAGTTTGGCGTTGTTCTTTTGCTGTTTATTATTGGTCTTGAATTACGTCCCCAACGCCTGTGGGCGATGAAAGGCGAGATTTTCGGACTGGGTCTGATGCAGGTTGCCGTCACTGCCGCTCTTCTTTATGCCGTGCTGATTGCTTTTGACTGGCCGTGGCAGCAGGCCGTGATTGCCTCCCTTGCCCTGTCGCTTTCCTCAACCGCCTTTGCCCTTCAAATCCTTGAAGAAAAGGGCACACTCAATAGCGACCATGGCAATGCCGCCTTTTCGATCCTGCTGTTTCAGGACCTTGCCATTGTGCCGCTGATCGCCCTTGTCGCATGGCTTAGTCCGACAAGCGACGGCGGCGAAGCCGGAACCGACTGGATCTATATTGCCAAGACCATCGGTGCGATTGCACTGGTTATCGGGGCAGGCAAATATCTGCTTAATCCGTTTTTCCGTATCATCGCCCTGACCCGGGCACAGGAAATCTTCACGTCTGCCGCACTGCTGCTGGTGATCGGCGCGGCCCTTCTGATGCAGGCAGTCGGTCTGTCGATGGCACTTGGCGCGTTTCTGGTTGGTGTGATGCTGGCAGATTCCGAATATCGACATCAGCTTGAAACCGATATCGAGCCCTTCCGTGGCATCCTGCTGGGTCTGTTTTTCATCGCGGTCGGCATGTCGGTCAACTGGCCGCTGGTCGCCGATAATATCGGAATTGTTCTGGCATCGGTTGCCGGGCTCATGGCAATCAAGGGGATCGTGGTTTATGGCCTGTGCCGGGTTTTTCGCAAATGTCACGCGACCGCCTGGCGGGCCGCGATCACCATCCCGCAGGGGGGTGAATTTGCCTTTGTCCTGTTTAGCATGGCGGCATCGCTTGCCGTCATCAGTGCCACACGCGCCAACCTTCTGACCGCCATCGTCACCCTTTCGATGGCGGCCACCCCGCTTGTCGGTGCGATTGCCGAAAAACTGTCTGCCAAACTGCGCAAGGATGATCAGCCGGATGTGGACGGCATCGAAAGGGCCGAACTGCAATCGGTGATCATTGTCGGCTTTGGCCGTTTCGGACAAATCATTTCACGTGTCATGGCCGCACGTGGCATCAACGCCACCGCGATCGACAATGATCCGAAACGCATCCAGATGGCCAGCCTTTATGGCAACAAGGTCTATTTCGGCGATGTCCGGCGAAGCGATGTTCTTGCCACCGCCGGGGCCGCGAATGCCGATTTGATCTGCCTGTGCATCAATGATCGTGAGGCGACCCGACAGGCCGCAAAATATATCAGCGAACTGTTTCCCAAACCGAAATTGCTGGTGCGCGTTTACGACCGCAACCATGCACTCGATCTGATGGAAATCGGGCTTGGCGTCGAACAGCTTTATCGCGAAACCTTTGATGCAGGTGTTTCCATGGCACGCCACGGGCTTTCAATGCTTGAAACCGAACACGATGTCATTGATCAGATTGCAGATGAATTTCGTCGTCGGGATATCGATATGCTGCACACCCAAGTGGCCGAAGGCCGCATTGCCGGCATGGCAAAGGTTCATGAAAGCTATCAGCTTGACCGCAATGATGCGCGCACCAACAAGGATGATCCGGCAATGTCGCGGCTGTAATTGTCCGCTCCGTTAACCTTGGGCAAAACCCCGAAGCTTGTCACGCATCACCAGAACCGAATGCTCGTCGGTGTAATCCTCCAGCCGGTCAAGCGCCACCCATGCCAGATCATCGGATTCATCGGTGATCTTCAGAGGATCGCGCATGTCGGCTTCAAACAGGAACCGCATGTCATAATGCAGATGCGCTGGTCCCTTGGCATTTTCTGGAATTTCGTGAATGTCGATATCAAAAATCGCAGATGACAGGGGCCGTATCCACGAAAGCCCGCTTTCTTCATAGGCCTCGCGCTGGGCAACAAACAACACATCACGCACTCCGTCACAATGCCCGCCAAGCTGAAGCCAGCGTTTAAGCTTCCGGTGATGGGTCAGCACCACATGACTGCGCTTTTCATTCACGACAAAGGCCGATCCCGTGACATGTGACGTTACCGGATCATTTTCAAATGCATTGGGTTCACCTGCGATAAAGTCACTGATACGTAGGTGATTTTCCAGGTCACGATCAGACTGTGGGACAAAGCTGGCAAGGTCGATCTGCATGATATTCCGGTGTTTGAAATTGACGGCTTGCCGACCCTAGCCGAAGCTGCCACAGCAGAACAACCGAAAACCCGGAAGCATAAAGACGAAGCCAACCTATTTCCGGACGATCCGATTTACCGCATCGGAAATCTCCGTTCCACCATCGGTCAGTTCGATAATCTCCCGTCGGATTTCCGGGGTTTCAATCAATTTGGCCAGAAACTGCGCAACATTGCCACGCTTGACCGTGCCGTAAGGAATCGCAAATCCGGCGTTCACACGCCCGTCCTGATCTTCATGCAACAATGTCCCCGGTCGCAGGATCACCCAATCAGCATCGGATGCCGCAACATCCGCATCGGCGCGCTTTTTCTCGGTCATGTAATGTTCAAACCGCCGATTGGGGTCTTTGCCGCGTCCGGCTTCGGGGAAGGCGGAAACAAGATAAAGCCGCGAAATGCCTTCCTGCTTCATCGCCGCCAACACATGCCCCGGCCCGTCGCCATCAATTCGCGTGGTCCGGTCAAGGCCGCTGCTCGCCGCCCCGGATGAAAAGACAACAATGTCATGCCCCCGGATCAAAGGGGCAAGCGTTTCGGCAGTCAGTTCCATCAGGTCACCAGCAACCGGTGTAATCCCTGCATTCCTGAGGTTATCGGCCTGTTCGGTTTTACGATGCAGCCCTGTAACCTGATGCCCGTTCGCCAGTAAAATCGGCGCCAGACGATGACCGATGCCACCCGTGACGCCAATGATGAAAACCCGTGCCATATCGCGTCTCCGACTTCTTCAATTTCGATGCAAATCTCTCTTCAGAGCTAGTTTGCAACCCTTCGATGTCAATAAGAGCCGCAGTTTCCAGTTGGCTCGGACATCGGCACAAAATTGCCACAGGAAAATTTGGAACGTTTTGAAATCATAGCCGTTGGTGAGGTGTAGCGCTCGACATCAATGAAAGGAGAGACGTTATGCCTGCGATTGATACCGCAAAGATTCTTATTCTCGCGACCGATGGTTATGAACGTTCGGAATTGCGTGTTCCGCGCGACAAACTGTCCACCCACGGGGCTGATGTCAAAATCGCATCCCCCAAATCATCTCCGATCAAAAGCTGGGATAAAAAGGATTGGGGCGACACGGTCGATGTCGATATCGAAGTCAAAGATGTCGATATCAACGATTACGACGCACTGGTTATCCCCGGCGGCCAGATCAATCCCGATCTTCTGCGCAATGACGAGGCATCCGTCAGTCTGGTCCGTGAATTCGTCGCATCCGGTAAACCGGTTGCAGCGATTTGCCACGGCCCATGGCTTCTGGTCGAAGCTGGTGCCCTGCGCGGGCGCGCCGCAACTTCATACAGTTCGATCAAAACCGACCTGCTGAATGCCGGTGCGGTTTGGCGCGATGAACCCGTGGTCTGCGATCAGGCGATTATCACGTCACGCAATCCTAACGATCTTGATGCCTTTGTTTCCAAGATTGTCGAGGAAGTCAGCGAGGGTAAACATCGTCGCGCTGCATAACCGATCAAGGTCCCCAGCCTGATCAACAAAACGCCCCGGTTTTCCCGGGGCGTTTTTTATTCAAAGTCATCAGAAAACCACGCTTGGCAACCATTTGGCCAAAGACGGCCATAGCCAGATCACGAAGATGCCGAACACCTGAAGTGCGATAAACGGCACCACACCGGCATAAATCTGTCCGGTGGTGATTTCAGGTGGTGCGGCACTGCGCAGGTAAAACAGCGAGAAGCCGAATGGCGGCGTTAAGAACGACGTCTGCAGATTGATCGCAATCAGGATCGCCAGCCACACCGGATCATGCCCCATCATGATCAGCCCAGGTGCGATCAATGGCAGCAGGATCACCGTGATTTCCACGAAATCAAGGAAGAAGCCCAGAACGAAAATCACCGCCATGCAGAAGAACAACGCCCCCATCGGGCCACCGGGCATGGATTCAAGGATTTCCGCGACATGGTCTTCGCCGCCCAACCCGATAAATACCAGCGAAAACATGCTGGCGGTCAGGATGGTGGCAAAGATCATTGCCGTCACCGTCATCGTCGATGTCAGGGCGGATTTCAGAACATCCGCCTTCCATGCCTGCTTCAAGCAGGCAGCAATAGCCGCAACACCGATGATCGCCAGCACGACATAACCCGCACCAAAAACGTAATCGAGCCCGTCCAGATCGTTGCGCTGAAACCGGACCGGTGCAATCCCGGCCATGACAGCAAGGATCAGAAGGGCCGCAGTCCCCGCCAGCACCAGATTGCGACTGGCCCCCTGCCGGATACCCGCCATCAGGATCGCGCCAATCGCGCCGACCGATGCGGCCTCCGTCGGGGTGGCAATCCCGCCAAGGATCGCACCAAGAACCGCAATGATCAGCAAAACCGGCGGCAGGATCGCCCGGATCACCTCGCCCACATCCGGGCGACCATCGTCACTTTTGACTGGCGGCATATCATTTGGCCGGAAAAAACCGCGCAGCAGGATATAGGCGATATAAATCACCACCAGCGTCAGACCAGGGATCAGGGCGCCTGCAAAAATCTGCCCTACCGAAATGGTTTCGATGGTGAACTTGCCCTGTTCGTACTGTGCCTGCTGATAGGCCGATGACATCACATCCGACAGAATGATAAGAAGCGTAGACGGCGGAATGATCTGCCCCAAAGTCCCTGCCGTGCATACAAGCCCCGATGCCATTTTTGGGTTATAGCCAGTGCGCAACATTGTCGGTAGCGCGATCATGCCCATGGCAATCACGGTTGCACCAACAATCCCCGTCGATGCCGCCAGCAACGCGCCCACCAGAACGACCGAAATGCCAAGCCCGCCGCGCAACTGGCCAAACAACCGGCCCATGGTATGCAGCAAATCTTCGGCAATGCGTGATCGTTCCAACACCACGCCCATCAGAACGAATAACGGAATGGCAATCAGCACGTCATTGGTCAGAACGCCAAACACCCGCTGACCAAGGGCGCCCATCAACGCAATATTCATCGCGTCCGTCGCCCAACCGATAAAGGCAAAAATCACCGCCACGCCGGCAATGGAAAACGACACCGGGAAACCCAGCAAAATGCAGCCCATCAGGGCCGCGAACATCAATAAATCAAGATATTCCATCAGGCGGCACGCCCCCGCAGAATGATAATTTGCCGCAGAAGACAGGCAACCGACTGAATAATCAAAAGAATACAAAAGGCCGGGATCAGGGATTTAAGCAACCAGACGGCAGGAATACCCCCTACCGAAATCGCCCCTTCCAGCATCGAAACGGAATTAACCACCGACGGCCATGACCAATACAGCAACGTCACCATCGACGGGATCGCCAGCACGACATAGCCAAAGGCATCAATCCTGGCCTTGGTCGTTTCATGCGCCGCGGCATAGAAAATATCGACCCGCACATGTCGGTCGACCAGAAGCGTATAACCCGCACCCAGCATGAAAAGCCCGGAATGCAGGTAAAGCACGCTTTCATTTAACGCGATCGAACTGAACCCGAAAACATAGCGCAGCAAGACCACGGCAAACTGCAAAAGAACCATCAGAAGTGCGAACCACCGCACGGTCATTCCGGTCCACTGGTTCACCTGATCCAGTGCATCAGCAAGGCGTTGCATGAAATCCCCCGCAAAACGACAAGACCGGCGCGAGCAAACCCGCGCCGGTCTTCAGTTCTATCAGAAGCCAAGGACCTTGGCGCGCGCATTCATCTGACCATTATCGGCATAGGTCATGTACCCGCCAATAAGATCGCGATACGCAACAAAGCTCTCAGTCGTTTTACGTGTCAGTGCATCGTCACTTTCGCGAAGCTCGCCAATGACTTCGGCTGCTGCCTTGCCCATTGCCTCGATCACATCATCGGGCAACATACGCACCTGGACTTCCTGCTCGGCAACAAGCTGCTTCAGCGCCATCGCATGCTTGGTCTCGTACTCGGTCCAGACCTCGTTATAAAGGCTGTCACAGGCAAATTTGACCACGGCCTTAAGATCGTCGGGAAGGTCAGCATATGCCTTGGCATTTACCGCGCATTCCTCGGCCGAGGACGGCTCGCCCACACCGGGCCAATAGTAATTCTTGGCAACCTGATAGAAGCCAAGCGCACTATCGGACCACGGACCGATGAACTCGCCCGCGTCAAGAGCACCGGACTGCAATGCCTGGAACATATCACGCCCGCCCATGGCCTGAACCGCCATGCCAAGCTTTGCACACATTTCCGATGCAAGGCCGGTAGTACGGAATTTAAGCCCCTTAAGGTCTTCGGCCGATTTGATTTCATTGCGGAACCAGCCGGCCCACTGCGGGCCAGAATTCCCGCAAAGGAACGGTTTCAGGCCAAACTGGCCATAAATCTCGTCATAAAGTTCCTGACCACCACCATGGGTCAGCCAGCCAACCTGCTCGTCTGCACGCAGGCCGAACGGCTGCGACCCGAACAGAAGAATGCCCTTGGATTTTGATCCCCAATAAGCCGGAACCGCGTGATAAATGTCCGCAGTCCCTTCGGCAACCGCATCAAACACGCCGTTGCCCGGCACCAGTTCACCGGCGGCATGCAATTTGACCTCGATCCGGCCACCCGAAAGGGTCGTGATGCGATCAGCCAGTTTCTGTGCGGCAACGCCTGGCCCAGGCAGGTTTTTGGGCCATGCGGTCACCATGTTCCACTGTCGCTTGTCCTGTGCAATGGCGGGGGTGGCAAAGGTCGCCGCGACGGCAGCAGCCCCGGCACCGGCAACACCGGCGGTCAGAAATTCACGTCTTTTCATTTTATATAGCCTCCGTGATGAAGAACCCTGATTGGTCGGGGGCATCTGCCCCCGGCCCGTATTTCGTCAGATTACTTGCCAAGAATCCCGGGAAGATTAAGCCCGTGTTCTCGTGCACAATCCAGTGCGATGTCATATCCCGCATCGGCATGACGCATCACGCCGGTTGCCGGATCATTCCAAAGGACGCGTTCAACCCTGCGTGCGGCATCTTCCGTACCGTCACAACAAATCACCATGCCGGAATGCTGCGAAAAGCCCATTCCGACACCGCCACCATGATGCAGCGAGACCCATGTGGCCCCCGATGCCGTGTTCAGCAGCGCATTAAGCAACGGCCAGTCACTGACCGCGTCCGAGCCATCTTTCATGGCCTCGGTTTCGCGGTTCGGACTTGCGACCGAACCGCTGTCCAGATGGTCACGACCGATCACCACCGGGGCTTTCAGTTCACCGTTTTTGACCATCTCGTTAAAGGCAAGCCCCAGACGGTGACGCTGCCCCAGACCGACCCAGCAAATACGCGCAGGCAAACCCTGGAACGAAATGCGTTCGCGCGCCATATCCAGCCAGTTATGCAGATGCTTGTCATCCGGAATCAGTTCCTTGACCTTCTGATCGGTCTTGTAGATATCCTCGGGATCGCCCGACAACGCCGCCCAGCGGAACGGTCCGATCCCCTTGCAAAACAGCGGGCGGATATAGGCCGGGACAAATCCCGGAAACGCAAAGGCGTTCTCGAACCCTTCTTCGAGTGCCATCTGACGAATGTTGTTGCCATAATCGACGGTCGGGATACCCGCATCGTGGAAGGCAACCATCGCCTCGACCTGAACGCGCATCGATGCGCGCGCGGCCTTTGCCACGGCTTTCGGATCAGATTCCTGCTTTTCGCGCCATTCGGCCACAGACCAACCCTTTGGCAGGTAACCATGAACCGGGTCATGGGCCGATGTCTGATCGGTCACGATATCCGGGCGAACGCCACGTTTGACCAGTTCAGGGAACACATCGGCAGCATTACCGATTAGGGCAACCGATTTTGCATCGCCCGCCTTGGTCCAGCGATCAATCATCGCCAGTGCTTCGTCCAGCGAATGGGTTTTTTCATCGACATAACGGGTACGAAGGCGGAAATCGGCGCGGGTTTCATCGCATTCCACGGCCAGACAGCATGCACCGGCCATAACGGCGGCCAATGGCTGTGCGCCGCCCATCCCGCCAAGACCACCCGTCAGGATCCATTTGCCCTTAAGGCTGCCGCCATAGTGCTGACGCCCGGCCTCGACAAAGGTTTCATAGGTGCCCTGAACGATGCCCTGCGATCCGATATAAATCCACGACCCCGCCGTCATCTGGCCATACATCGCCAGACCTTTTTTATCGAGTTCGTTGAAATGATCCCAATTGGCCCAATGCGGTACAAGGTTGGAATTGGCAATCAAGACACGCGGTGCATCCTTGTGGGTGCGAAACACGCCCACCGGCTTGCCCGACTGCACCAAAAGAGTCTGGTCATCTTCCAGTTCCTTCAGGCTGGCAACGATCTGGTCGAAATCCTTCCAGGTACGTGCCGCCCGGCCAATGCCACCATAAACCACCAGCTCATGCGGGTTTTCGGCCACATCGGGATGCAGGTTATTCATCAACATGCGCATCGGTGCTTCTGTCAGCCAGCTTTTCGCGGTGATTTCCGTGCCGGTTGCCGGATAGACATCGCGCTGGTTATGCCGCGGGTTGTTGCTCATGATTTGCCTCTTAACGTCGGGGCCAGTTCGGCCAATTTTTCAAGAATGGAAGTCAGATGCGTGCGCAGTTTTGCGGCACGGCTTTCGTCATAGGCCCAGGGTGCTGCCTCGGCCTGAAGGTAGGTTGATTGCGCCAGTTCCATCTGGATGGCGTGCTGGTTGATATCGGGGCGACCGTAATGGCGCGTGGTCCAGCCGCCTTTGAAACGGCCATTGAGGATGCTGGTGTAATCCTTCGCCGCGGCACAGATATCACGCGTTGCCGCCTCGATCACCGGATCGCAGGTCGTACCCAGATTGGTGCCGATATTGAAATCCGGAAGCTTCCCGTCAAACAGGAACGGGATATGTGACCGGATCGAATGGCAATCATACAGGATCGCAACCCCGTGCTTTTCACGCACCCGGTCAAGCTCGCTTGCCAATGCCTGATGATAGGCGCTGTGAAAATGATGCGCCCGAAACGCGATATCATCGTCGTCAGGGGCCTGATCCCAGATGTTTTCACCATCAAAATCGGTTAACGGCACCAAGGTCGTGGTGTTCTGACCGGGATACAGACTGACCCCTGCCGGGTCACGATTGGCATCGATCACGTAACGGTGGAACGTTGCCCGAACCGTCGTGACATTATCCAAAAGCCCGTCATAAAGCGTATGGATATGCCAATCCGTATCGGCAAGTTCGCGCCCGCGACCATTCAGTTTTGCGGCAATGTCGTCTGGAACGTAGGTCCCCGTATGGGGTAATCCCAGAACGATGGGGCCATCGCCGCGTTGTATTTCCACAGGATTCATATCAACCGATCTCCTGATTGATGAAAGTGGCCTTCATAAAAGTCCGGATGGCGTTGAAATCGTCATGCATCGGGCGATCATCGCGATAGGACGGAACAACCGCACGAATATCGGCGTAAACCTTGCCGGTGCGTTTGGCCGGTGCGACATCTTCTGCCCGAAGGTCATAAGCCTGTGCTGCTGCCAGAAGTTCTATCCCCAGAACCGTTTCCAGATTGTCGAGGATACCCAGCAACTTCCAGGCTGCCGGTGTGGCATGGGTCAGGATATCTTCCTGAAGGGCTGATGTGATCCCACCGTCCAGGCTTGCCGGGGCGGCAAGACGACGGTTTTCCGCAACCAGTGCCACAGCGGTATATTGCGCAATCATGTAACCGGAACACACACCGCTTTCCGGCACGAGAAAAGCAGGCAAACCGCTTACCATCGGATTGACCAATCGATCGATCCGGCGTTCCGAAATTGCCGCCAGTTCGGCTGCCGCCACTGCAAGCCCATCCAGAACCAACCCCAATGCGGCGCCGACCGCATGGGCTTCGGAATGGACTTCCGGCGAGGTTGCATCACCCGAAACTGCCGGGTTATCGGTCACACTTGCCAGCTCGCGTTCAACCGCTTCGACGGTATTGTCAAACAGGTCTCGTACGGCACCGTGCACGTGGGGCACCGCCCGTACACTTAACGGATCCTGCGTGCGTTTGCCTGCCGATGCCGCCAGCATCGGGCTGTCGCCCAGATAATCGCGTAGAATTCTGCCGACTTTCTGCAAACCATCAGACTTCCGCAACCCCAGTGCTTTTTCGGAAAATGCCGTGATCTGACATCCAAGGTTTTCAGCACTGAGTGCCGCCGCCGTATCAGCCCACCCCATCAACAATTGCAAGCGCAAAAGTGCCATACAGGCAAGCCCGGTCGCACAGGGCGTCCCGTTAACCAGACTAAGCCCTTCTTTGGCTTCAAGGCGCAGCGGAGAGATCCCGATCTGCCTGCAGGCTTCTGCACCGGTCATTCGTACATCACCCTGCACGGCATGACCATGCCCGATCAGAACCAGTCCGATCGACGCCGCATGGGTCAGATACCCGACAGATCCCCGGGATGGCACCACCGGAATGCAGTTGGCATTCAAAAGCGCCAGCAAGGCGTCGACCACCTCGATCCGGACACCGGACGCACCATGCGCAAAATTATTGATCTGGGCGGCCATGATCGCACGGGTTTCAACCTGTCCCAGTGGATCACCAACCCCGCAGGCGTGGCTCATCAGGATGTTATGCGACAAAGCCTGCTGACGATCCCGATCAATGATCACGTCACACAGGGCACCAACACCGGTATTGATGCCATATCCCTTGATGCCACGCTCCACCAGCGCATCAACAATTTTCCGTGCTTTTACAATCCGGTCACGTGCTTCCGGGGCCAGTGCAAGGCGCGCACCATTGGCAACGGCGGCAATCTGCTGCCAGCTCAGGGATGACGAAAGCACAACATCCTGTGTCATTGCGCCTCCACTCCGACCTGACGGCGCTGGACGAACCGGGCAACATAGTCATTTGCCGGATTGTTCAGGATGTCAGCCGGTTTGCCGACCTGCACAAGCTGCCCGTCTTTAAGGATCGCGATTTCCGACCCGATCCGAAGCGCTTCTTCCAGATCGTGGGTGATAAAGACGATGGTTTTGTGCAACTCGGTCTGAAGCTGCAAAAGCTGGTCCTGCATTTCCGCCCGGATCAACGGATCAAGGGCGCTGAATGCCTCGTCCATCAGGATGACGTCCGTGTCGGCGGCCAATGCACGGGCCAAACCGACACGCTGGCGCATACCGCCGGACAATTCATGGGGATACTTGTTTTCATATCCCGTCAAATTGACCGCATCGATCCATTTCTGGCCGATTTCGCGTGCTTCCTGTTTGGATGTACCCCGCACCTTCTGACCGTAAATCACGTTCTGCATCACGGTTCGGTGCGGCATCAGGGCAAAGCTTTGAAACACCATGCTGACACGATGGGTCCGGAATGAACGCAATGCCTTGGGCGACAGGTTCAGGATGTTTTCACCATCAAACAGAACCTCGCCACTGGTCGGTTCGATCAGCCGGTTCAGGTGTCGGACAAGGGTCGACTTCCCCGAACCGGACAGGCCCATGATCACAAAAATCTGGCCCGGTTCGATGGTCAGGCTGACGTCGTTAAGGCCAACCGAACATCCCGACACATTGAGAATTTCATCCTTGTCCTTGCCTTCACGCGCCATCTGCAACGCGTTCTGTTCCTGATGGCCAAAGATTTTGAAAACGTTGCGGATTTCGATTTTACCCATGGCTCGCCCCTCCTGCCTTCGGCTTGCCAAGGCCCTGTGTAATCCGGTCCAGCAACACGGCAAGAATGACAATCCCGATCCCGGCTTCCAGTCCCTTGCCGACATCAAGTGTCTGAATGCCGTTCAAAACCTGTTCACCCAGTCCGCGTGCGCCAATCATCGACGCAACAACAACCATCGACAGCGCCATCATGATTGTCTGGTTCAGGCCCGCCATGATGGTTGGTGTCGCCAGCGGAAGTTCGACCCCGAACAGGATTTGCCGTGGGCTGCCGCCAAACGCGGTTGCGGCTTCAACCACTTCCTTGTCGACCTGACGAATGCCCAGATCGGTCAATCGGATCAGCGGCGGGACGGCATAAATGATGGTGGCAAGAATGGCCGGAACCTTACCCAGGCCAAACAGCATCAGGGCCGGGATCAGATACACAAAGCTTGGCATTGTCTGCATGATATCAAGGATCGGCAGGATGATGCTGCGCACCAGACTGCTTTTGGCCGCCAGAATGCCAAATGGCACCCCGATCACCACGGAGACGATGGTCGCCATCAGCATCAATGCCAGTGTCTGCATCGTCAGGTCCCATAGACCCAGTATTCCGACCACAAACAGCAAGACGCCAACCGCAACGGTCAGAACCCAGCGCCGCGAGCTGTACCACGCACCCGCCATGAAAAGGACGATAACGACCCACCACGGCAAGCCGCGCAGGACCCATTCGATGAACAGGACGGATTGCAAAAGCGCATGCGAAATCGCCTTGAATATCCAGCCGTAATTGATGACCAGCGTTTCGATGAAATCATTCACCGGGCCGCGAATCGAATAATGAAGGTTCTCGGGAAACATCGAAGATTTTCCTTTATTCTTGCCTGCTTGTCCGGATGCGCCCTAGGGCGCGAAACGGTTCTCCTGCCGACATTCCGGCAGGAGAACGCAGTCCGACAGACTTACTTGAGGCTGTCTTCGATCTTCGCCTTTGCCTCGGGCGAAACCCATTCACCCCAGACATCCGCCTTGGTTTTCAGGAATTCCTTCGCGGCAACATCGGCATCGACTTCGTTGTCAGCCATATAGGCAAGGCTGCCATTGACGTCTTCAAGCGGGAAGGTTGCCTTTTCAAGAACGGCTGCGATTTCCGGTGCTTCTTTGGCAAAGGTACTGTTCACGCCATAGGCAACATCGACACTCGGAAACGCGCAGGCTTCCTCGCGCTTGCCATCGGATTTCGAAAGTTCCGCCCAGCACGCATCGCTATAAGCCGGTTCATCAAGCTGGATCAGGTTGAACTTGCCCATCATCGCGGTCGGCGACCAGTAATAGAACAGAAGCGGTTCGCCCTGCAGATATGCCGACTTGATCGCCGCGTCGAGTGCGGTACCCGTGCCCGGGCGGAAGTTCACGTAATGATCGTCAAGCTGATAGGCTTCGAGCTTTGCGGTACTGATCCCCTCGCAGGTCCAGCCGGATGGGCAATTCAGGAAACGGCCCTTGGACGGTTCTTCCGGATCGGTGAACAGTTCGACATATTTCGGATCGGAAAGCTGGCTCACACTTTTAAGGTCAGGTGCCATCGGCTCGATGCCGCGCTTTTCGTCACCCTTGATCACGTAATCAGGTACGAACCAGCCTTCGCTGGCGCCGACAAAGGTTTTGCCAATGGCAACAACCTTGCCCTGATCAACGGCCTTGTTCCAGATGTCGCTGCGGCCAAGCCATTCTTCGGCAAAAATCTGAATGTCGTTATTGGCAACCGCCTGTTCGAGCGTGATCGAATTGCCCGGAATGGAATCCACCTGGCAATCGTAGCCGGTCTCAAGGATGTTCATTATCACTTCGGTAATGAATGCCCCGCTTTCCCAACTGATACCGGCAAATTTCACGGTATTGCCGTCACTGCAATAGGATGCGCTTGCACCCGTCGTCGAAAGACCAAGTGCAACAATTGCAGCAAGGCCCGTGGTTTTAATGTGTTTCATAGACATGGTAGCCCCTCTGTTCAAAATGCGTTCGGCACTTTTGCTTTTTGGACAGACCCGAAGGTCAGCCGGTTTCTTCCCTTGCGTGGTGATCGTTGCCACCGACCCTTTTTGTTCTTGCCGCCTCGCTTTTGACGATTGCGGGGATTTCCCCGGATCACCGGGTTTTGCACCGGTGATCCGAAAACTTTTGCTGTCCTTACGCCTGTCCCCCGACGACAAAACCCGAAAGTTTCGCGGCCGAAACAAGGCTGCCATCGGTAACCAGTTCCGCGGCCTTCGCCAGATCCGGGGCCATGTAGCGGTCCTGCTCGACGCTTGGAATGTCTTTGCGGACCATCGCCAGAACGTCCTGCAAACCGGCACTGGTTTTAAGCGGATGGCGGAATTCAACGCCCTGTGCCGCACAGATCAGCTCGACCCCCAGAATGTAGGAAAGGTTGGCATTCATCCGCGCCAGCCGACGTGCGCCGTGGGCGGCCATCGATACATGGTCTTCCTGATTAGCACTTGTGGGGGTGCTGTCGGTCGAACACGGATTGGCAAGATGCTTGTTCTCGCTCATAAGCGCTGCCGTCGTGACCTCGGCAATCATCAGACCGGAATTAAGCCCCGGATCGGGGGTCAGGAACGGCGGCAGATCATGGGAAAGTGTAGGATCAACCATCAATGCCACGCGACGCTGGGCAATCGCCCCGATTTCGGCAACGGCAAGCGCGATCTGATCGGCGGCAAAGGCCACCGGTTCGGCGTGGAAATTCCCGCCCGAAACAATCCGGCCATCTTCTTTCAGAACCAGCGGATTATCGGTGACCGCATTGGCCTCGATCTCCAGTGTCTGCCCGGCAAAGCGCAGCAAATCCATGGCCGCCCCGGTCACCTGCGGCTGGCAGCGGATGCAATACGGGTCCTGAACGCGGGTATCGCCTTCGCGATGGCTTTCGCGGATTTCCGATCCGTCCATCAATGCGCGCATCGACCGCGCGACATTGATCTGCCCCGGATGACCACGCAGCGTATGGATTTCGTCCACCAGCGGGGCGGTCGATCCCATAATCGCATCGGTCGACAGCGAGGCGGTCACAATCGAGCTTGCCGCGTTGCGCCAGGCTGAAAACAGCCCGACCAATGCACATGCGGTTGAAAACTGTGTGCCGTTAATCAGTGCAAGGCCTTCTTTCGGGCCAAGGACCACCGGCGTCAGACCAGCCTTTTTCAAGGCATCCGCACCGGCCATGGTTTCACCGCGATAGATCGCTTCGCCCGCACCGATCATGACAGCCGTCATATGCGCAAGCGGCGCCAGATCGCCCGACGCCCCGACCGATCCTTGTGACGGGACAACCGGGGTTACGCCATATTCCAGCATCCCTTCGATCAGGTCGATAATGTCCCAGCGCACACCCGATGCACCCCGCCCGAGCGAGAGCAATTTCAACGCCATCATCAGACGCGTGGTCGGGATATCAAGCGCATCCCCGACACCGCAGCAATGGCTGAGGATCAGGTTGCGTTGCAGGGTTTCGGTATCCTTGGCGGCAATCTTGACCGACGCCAGTTTGCCAAAACCGGTATTGACCCCGTAAACCGCATCACTACCGTCGGCGGCGGCACGTACCATCGCATGGGCGGCCTCGACCCCGGCCTTGGCCGACGGGTCCAGTTTCACGGCTGCCTGACTGCGCCAGATATGTTCAAGATCGGCCAGTTTCACCGAAGCGGGGATCAGGGTGACGGTCATTTTGCATCCTTGTCGAATACAGGTTTCGGGGCGCGTGGGCAGGGTTTCGATGCGCCTAGCGCGCGACCGGAACCCCACCAAAAATACGTTCAAACAGCGGGTTGAACCCGATGCGGTATGAAAGCTCTGCCGGGTGCGACACATTCCAGATCGCCAGATCGGCACGCATCCCTGCCCTGACCTGCCCGGTATCGGACAGTCCCAGTGCACGGGCGGCATGGGCCGTTGCCCCGACCAAGGCTTCTTCGGGGGTCAGGCGGAATAATGTACAGGACATATTCATCGTGAGCAGGATCGACATCAGCGGTGATGTGCCCGGATTGCAATCGGTCGCAACCGCCATTGGCACACCATGCTTTCGAAAGGCCGCAACTGGCGGCAACTGCTTTTCATGCAGGGTATAAAATGCGCCGGGCAACAGGACCGCGACCGACCCGGATTTGGCCATCGCCATCGCGTCTTCTTCGTTGGCATATTCGACATGATCAACCGACAGCGCGCCATAGCTCGCGGCCAGTTTGGTGCCGCCGATATTTGAAAGCTGCTCGGCATGCAGTTTGACCGGGATTCCAAGCGCGCGGGCGACATCGAACACGCGGGTAATCTGTGCGGTATCGAACGCGATGCCTTCGCAGAAACCGTCAACCGCATCGACCAGCCCTTCGGCATGGGCGGCGCGCAAAGTCGGGATGCAGACCTCGTCTATATAACGATCCGGTTCACCCTTGAATTCCGCCGGGGTGGCATGGGCACCAAGGAAGGTGGTTTTGATCCGGACCGAACGATGTTTTTCAATCGCGCGGGCTGCGCGCAGCATGTTCAGTTCCGTCTCGCGGTCCAGACCGTAGCCGGATTTGACCTCGATCACGGCTACACCCTCGGCCAGCAGCGCATCAACCCGCGGCAGGGCACTTGCCAGCAATTCATCGACGCTTGCGGCGCGCGTTGCGCTTACGGTTGACACGATACCACCACCCGCACGGGCGATTTCCTCGTAGCTTGCGCCTTGCAGGCGCATTTCGAATTCAACGGCACGGTTGCCGCCATGCACGACATGAGTATGGCAATCAATCAGGGCCGGTGTGACCAACCGCCCGCCAAGGTCACGATAAGGGAATTTTTTGCTGTCTTTATAGTCTTCGGGGATGGCATCGGCATGGCCGACCCAGACGATTTTCTCGCCCTCGATCGCGACGGCACCATTATCAATCATGCAATATGACAGTTGATCTTTGCCCGGCGCTTTATCGATCGCGACAATTTTCGCATTTCCCAAAAGCATGTAAAGCTCACCCTTGATAAGTCTGTTATTAAATATAATATGTACGTACATAATATCACTGTCAAGACGGGTATAGGCAATGACGGTTATCTGGGCAAATCAGGCACTTACGACTTCGGGTTGGGAAAACAACGTTCTGATCGAGATCGATGAAAGCGGCAGAATCACTAGGGTTCAGGCCGATTCCCCTGCTGCTGGCAACCGTGTCGGCACGCTATTGCCCGCGATATCAAACCTGCACAGCCACGCGTTCCAGCGTTCGATGGCAGGACTGACCGAAAGACGCGGCCCCGATCCACGTGATACCTTCTGGACATGGCGGCAATTGATGTTCCGCTTTCTGGATCAGCTCACCCCGGAGCACGTGCAGGACATTGCGGCCTTTGTGCAAATGGAAATGCTCGAAGCCGGTTACGCCAATAATACCGAGTTCCATTACCTGCACCATCAACCGGGCGGCGTTCCCTATGACAATATCGCCGAGATGGCCGAACGCATTGCTGCGGCGGCAAACATCACCGGTATCGGCCTGACGCTTTTGCCCGTACATTACCAGTTCGGCGGTTGCGACAAACGCCCGCTTGGCGCGGGACAAATCCGGTTTGGCAATGATCCGGAACGCTTTGCCAAACTGTATGAGGAAAGCGAAAAGGCGTTAAAATCCCTGCCGTCCGATACCCGCATGGGGGTTGCCCCCCATTCGCTGCGCGCCGTGGGGCGGGAGGATCTGATTGCCACCACGCGCCTGTCAAAGGACGGCCCGGTCCACATGCATCTGGCAGAACAGGTCGCCGAGGTTGAGGAGGTCGAGGCATCCTGGGGCAAGCGCCCGGTCGAATGGCTGCTTGAAAATGCCGATGTTGATGAAAACTGGTGCCTGATCCATTGCACGCAGATGCAGGAACACGAAACACTTGGACTCGCCAAAACCGGGGCGGTTGCCGGGCTTTGCCCGATCACCGAAAGCAGCCTTGGCGACGGTATTTTTGATGGTGTGCGTTACCTGAATGCGGGCGGCATTATTGGTGTCGGATCGGATTCCAACATCCGTATCGCCCTTTCCGAAGAACTCCGCACACTGGAATACAGCCAGCGTCTTCGCGACAAATCGCGTGCCGCCCTTGCCACCCCGGAAAAATCCACCGCACGCCGGTTGTTTGATGCGGTTGCCAAGGGGGGCGCACAGGCCGCAGGCCGCGATGCCGGCCGGATCGAGGTCGGCGCACTGGCCGATCTGATGGTGCTTGATGGCGCGGCAGTTGACCTTATCGGTCGGACAGGCGATACGATCCTCGATACATATGTCTTTGCCGGAGATGATCGCATGGTGCGTGATGTCTGGTCGGCCGGTCGCCATGTCGTGACCGAGGGCCGCCATATCGCACACGATACGATCACGGGCCGGTATCGCAAGGTGATGGAACAACTCAAGGAAGCGGTGTGAGCACCACCACGGAACTGACAAACTGGCAATCGGTCCATGACGAGGTCCTGCGCCGCATTCACACCCGTGAATGGAAGCCCGGCGACCAGATCCCCAAGGAAGTCGAACTGGCCGAGGAACTGGGCTGCGCGCGTGCGACCGTAAACCGGGCGCTCCGTGAACTTGCCGCCGAGGGCTTCCTTGACCGCCGCCGCAAGGCCGGAACCCGTGTCGCCGCCCACCCGGTGCGACGTGCGCGGCTCGACATCCCTGTCATTCGGCTGGAGATCGAGGGCCGCGGCCAGAAATATACCTATGGCCTGCTGCTAAGCGAGCGCCGAAGCCCGCCGCCGGAAATCTGCGCCAATCTGGGCGTCACCGCGGATAGCGACATGCTGCATATCACCTCGCTGCATCTGGCGGATGGCAAACCCTATATGTTTGAAGAACGCTGGGTTTCGGTCGCCGCCACCCCGGAAATTGTTGATGCTGATCTGTCAAAGATCAGTGCCAATGAATGGCTGGTGCTTCATGCCCCCTACACCAAGGGCGACATTTCATTTTCCGCCGTGCTGGCATCCGAAAACGAAGCCAAAATCCTGCGCACCCAAAAGAATGAACCGCTGTTCCTGATCGAACGCACGACCTGGGAGGGGGAAAAGGGCATTACCTCGGCCCGGCTGGTGTTTGCGCCGGGATACCGGATGCATACGGCGCTTTAGACCTTCCGCAGAGCCTTTGGTTTCTGCGCATATCCGCCCCTTTTTTCAGATTTTCTGAAAAAGTTCTTGATTTGTTCTTTTATTTATGGCATAAAAGTAAAGTCAACGGGAGAAATGCACCCGGACCGAAACCCGCAAGGCCTTGTAGGCTCTGCGGTTTTTTGCGTTTGGGGTCGGATCAAAGAGGATATCAGGATGCAGCGGCAAGGATTGAGGCAGGGCGGCGGGGCAATCCGCAGGATATGTGTCGGCGGATGGCGGAGCCATTACGGCGGCATTCCGCGCCGGTTCTAGCAGGTTTCGAACACCCTTATTTGTCATGACGGGAGAGGTGCGTCTTATCGAGGAAGCGACCCCGAATTTGCCAAAAGTGGCAGCAATGGCAGCAGCGGCAACAGTGATTTGTGGCCCGTCGATGGTGGACAGGTTGGGGGCAGTACGCCCGAAATCCGTCTGCTGGTGAAAATGGCAGCGGCCCGAGGTTTGTCCGGGCTTCATGGTCGTGGCGTTGGCGGAAGGGGCCGGAACGAGCAGCAAGGCTGTGGGGCGTCTGGTGGCTGGTGGAAGCACGGGACTTGTCCAGCGTTGCCGGAAGTGCCGTATCGCCGGAAGTCGCTGTGGCGCAGGCCGTGAGCATGATGGTCGTCTGCGGGACCCCAGGTTTGTTCGGGCTTCGTCAGTTGCGGGACGTCCGGTTCGGGTTGGGTGCCCTGCTGTTGTCGCTGTCAGGATGCCGTGGTCATTGAGGGAAAACAGGGCAATGGAAGCATTACCCGTTTGATCCGTCATAGGCCGCGACCACCCGGAATTCGGGGCCATCGACGGTTGAGTGGCTTTCATAAAGGCAGAAGCGGTCAACGGTAAAAGTCCGGGATGTCAGGCCGATATTGTCGGCCACCGCCTGTTCGACGGTCGCACGGGCGGCGTCGCGGTTGCGGCCAAGGGTGATGTGCGGGTTGAATTTGCGCATATCCATGTCCGGGCATTCTTCGAGCCGAAGTAATGCCTTTTCCACCCGGTTTGCAAGACTGTGCAAGGCCGGTTGTTCGGCGACACCGGCCCAGAAAATGCGCAGTTTGCGGGCGGATGCAAAGATGCCAAGGCCCTGCACGCGAAGATCGAAGGGCTCGAACGGGAGTTCGGACAGGGCCGCATCGATTTCACGGGCCAGACCGGGATCGACATTGCCGATGAATTTCAGCGTGATGTGCATGTTTTCCGGGGTCTGGGCATCGAGCCCCCGGATCCCGCGCGCCAACGGGTAAAGGTCGTCGGCAATATCAGCCGGGATTTCGACGCCAACAAACAAACGCATATTCGGAACTCACGCACGACAATCTGGCAGATGGGGGTTTGAGTGGGCGACCGCCCGGTATTTATCCGGTCGAACGGCCCGGCAGCGGGATGATGTCATCCTCGCCCTTGATTTGCGGGAAGCGGCCCGCGGCCCAGTCGGCCTTGGCCTTATCAATCCGTTCCTTGGAACTGGAAACGAAGTTCCACCAGATATGGCGATAGCCGACCGGCAATCCGCCGAGCAGCATCACGCGACAATCGGATTGGGCGACGATATCGGGAATTTCTTCGGGCGGGACATAAATGAAGTTTTCCGGTTCATACAGGTCGCCATCAATGCGCAGGCTGCCGGAAACGACATAAAGGGCGGCTTCCTGATTTTCACCGGGCAGCAGAAGCTGCGCACCGGCATCCATGCGGACATCAAGATAGAACAGCTTGGACTTGACCGGAACCGGGGCGGTTTTGCCAAATGCCTCACCCGCGATCAGGCGCATATGCAAACCGGCATCATCAATGACCGGCAGGTCGTCCTTGGCGATATGGAAAAATTCCGGATCGGATTCTTCTTCGTCTTCGGGGAGTGCCGCCCACAATTGCAGGCCATCAAGTTTATGATGGCTGTTGCGCACCGCATCGGTTTCGCGTTCGGAATGGGTGATGCCGCGCCCGGCACTCATCCAGTTCAGATCGCCCGGCTGGATTTCAAGAAGACTTCCAAGGCTGTCATGATGGCGGATCGCGCCTTCGAAAAGATAGGTGACGGTGGCAAGGCCGATATGGGGATGCGGGGCAACGTCAACCCCCTGCCCCGGTTCGAAGGATGCCGGTCCCATGCGATCAAAAAACACAAACGGACCGACAGACCGGACATCCCGATGTGGCAGGACGCGGCGCACGGACAGGGGACCAAGATTGGCTTCCTTGCCAGAAATCAGTGTGGACATGCGCCGCCTCCTTTTTAGGTCTGCTTCAGACTAATCTGGTTCGTACCCACCTTACGGGCAAGGGTTCGGCCAGGTGGTCTGGATTTTCTCGATCTCGGCCAGAACGTCGTCGGACAGTTCTACATAGGCAGAGCCGATATTGGATTTAAGCTGTTCCATGCTGGTCGCGCCAATGATGTTGGCGGTCAGGAACGGGCGGGTATTGACATAGGCCAGCGCCATCTGTGCGGGATCAAGACCGTTATCCTTGGCGAGTTTGACATAGGCCGTTGTCGCCTTGATGCCATTTTCCGTCAGGTAACGGCCGAAATATTGCGGCCAGATGGTTGTCCGTGCGCCCTCGGGCCGCGCACCGCCAATATATTTGCCCGACAATGCCCCACCGCCCAACGGCGAATACGCCAGAAGACCGGCATCTTCGCGGATCGAGCATTCGGCCAGACCAACTTCATAGGTGCGGTTCAGAAGCCCATAGGGGTTCTGAACCGAAACCACGCGTGGCCAGCCTTTTTTCTCGGCCAGTTCAAGGAACTTCATCAAGCCCCACGGGGTTTCGTTCGACAACCCGATATGACGGATTTTGCCCGCCTGCACCAGATCATGCAGGGCTTCGAGGGATTCCTCGATCGGGGTGAATTCCTCGTTCGCGTCATGGACGTAACCGAGCTTGCCAAAGAAGTTGGAATTCCGGTCCGGCCAATGGAGCTGATAGATATCGACATAGTCGGTTTTAAGGCGCTTGAGCGAGCCGTCAATCGCCTCGTTGATCTGTGCACGGGTCAGGCGCGGGCCACCCCGGACATAGGGAAAACGTTCTGCCGGGCCGACAATCTTGGTGGCGATGACCAGATCATCGCGGCGGCCGCGTTTTTCAAGCCAGTTGCCGATGATGGTTTCGGTTTTGGTGAAGGTTTCTTCCATCGCCGGAACCGGATACATTTCGGCGGTATCGATGAAATTGATTTCGTTACTGGTGGCGTAGTCAAGCTGTTCGAAAGCTTCGTCCTGGCTGTTCTGCTGGCCCCAGGTCATGGTGCCCAGACAAATGACACTGACATTGATGTCAGTTCGTCCCAATCGACGATATTCCATAGATCAATCCCCTTTTACGCCCTGATTGGGCGCACTTTATTTTCAATGGTATGAATATATCCCGGTCGCGGAGTGATGAAAGCTTTTAGCGCGAATTTTCTTGCAACATCATGGAATTGCAATGAATTTTCGACGCATTCGACCCTAGATGAACAGGGTCAGAACCCCCGTATAGCTGTAAAAGCGATCATTGCAGACCTCGCCACTGCCGTAAAATCCGGTGAGCGGCAGATCACCGATTTCATCGCGGATGATCATCATTTCGCGGCTTTCGGTGCCAAACAGATGCGGCCCGCGGGCGACACAACTGCAATACAGCGCGCCGCGCGGTTTGCCCGGCAGGCGTTTTTGCAAATCAGCCAGCATGCGGCGCAGATCCTGTTCGGCGGCAACACCGTCACGCCGGACAAAACGGATGGTATCACCCACCTGCACATCACCACTGATGGCCATCAGGTTGTTGTGCGGATCGACCCCCATCAGGTTGCGGACAACAAAATCGCCGGTGTCCGACCCCGGCACCATCAGGGCAACGTGATAGCGGCCCGAGGCGATGGAATGTTCGCTGCCGTCGGCTTCCATTTCCGATTTGAAAACGTCGAGTGCCGGGCGGTCATCAAGGGTGGCGATAATTCCTTCGCGTCCCTCGGTCACGCGATGCACCGGCCCGACCGGGGTGCAGGCCTGACTGATGCCGACCTGTACCATTGTTTTGCCGGCAAACAGAACGCCCGACAGACCACCATTAACGACCCTGTCGGCAATTTGCGGGGCACCACGTTCGCCCGATGCAATACCGCCCACCAGATAGGTTGATCCCATGCGTGCCAGTTCGGACAATGTTGCGAGACTTTCCGGGGCCGCCGGATCGCCATGGACAAGACCAAAGATCGGTTGCAGGCGATCAATCGCGCGCTGCAATTCCGGCGCATCAAGATCGGCATCGGTTTTAAGCGGTTCGAAAATATGGAAATCGTCCGGGTCGATCTGGGCCACCATCACGGAGGCCGCCGGAACGCCGAAATAGGCCCGGCCTGATCCGCAGACACCAATGCCGACGGTGCCAACCCAGTGTTCAAGCGACAGGCGGGAGCGCAGGAAGGTCAGGATGCTGCCAAGATCGGCGGCCAGTGCCTCGGACACATATAAAAAAGCCAGTGCCTGTTGCGGCAATGGCTGTGTTTGCAATTGATCGGCCAGTTCGGTGGCGACTGCTGCCCAATTTTCCCCGCTGGCATGTGCCGCATGAAATTCAGCCGTCATGCATTCTCCCGCTTTTTGAAAACCTGCCTGATGATGTGGCGGTCCGTTTTCTTGGTCTTGTGGTTATCCAAGCTCTATCTAAGCATTCGGGTGGGCCATTCACAATGGGCGGATAAAGATTTCATTCCCGCCACCAAAGCCTTTAACCCGTCAGGCAATATGTCGGCGCAACAGGTCCATGGCGGCATTAAGCTGTGTCATGCGTTGATGCGATCCATAATTGCTGTCAGGGTGGTGGATGGCGGCCAGAACGCGATATTTGGCGCGGATCGACTTTATGTCGGGCCGGGCATTAGGCGCAAAGCCCATGACATGCAGGGCTTCGTTAAAGGTCGTGACCCCGCGATCCAGCGGTTCGAACGCCAGATTGTCGACGATGGCGCGCAGACGTTCGAGTTCCTCGCGCGATTGCAGAAGTTCGACCGGTGGCTCGTGCTGCCGCTTTTTCATCGCGTGGGCTTCTTCAAGCGCCTTGCGTTCGGCGGCAAGGATATCGGCCTTTTCAACGCGCATCTTGACCTCGCCCTTGTCAAAATGAAGCGCCATATTGAGCGCCTTGCGCACCGCGATGATCGAATGCCCCGGTGGCAAACGCAATTGCAGCCTTGGTTTGCGCCGCCAGGGGCGGCCTTCGGCGGGGCCGGATTTCAGGACGATGGTTTCACGGTCACCGGGGGGCGGATCACCCGGATCCTCGTAATCCTCAATCGCGCCCTGGGGCACAATCAGCATGACGGAGCGCGCCAGATCGGCGGCATTCACACCGCGCTTGGTCGCCAGCGCCAGAACAGCATCACGGAAAACCGATGAACATGGAATGGTATAGGATTGTTTGACGGATTGCGTTGCCATCGCCCCTTATCGCCCCCCTGCCCTATTTTCAGCTTTAAAATCAGCCTGTTAGATGACGCCTTCAGATATTGCCGCTCGTGAAACTGCCTGTTGAGGCAAAGTGTAGCGGTCGGGGACTCGGCCTGCAACTGCGTTTGTAGGCAAAATTGAATCGCTTCCGATTCATCCACAGGGAAAATCGGCGGTTTTTGGTTGATATTTTGAGAAGATGATCCAATTTAATACATTGATATTAAATGATATTTTTGGTTTTGACAGAAATTCGACGGGCACATCTTTGGTGTTTCAACAGCAAAAATCCGCGACGGCCTTCCGGGCACAAGGGAACGCCGCAATTTTCCGGTAATTCATTGTTATAAAATGATTATTCGGAATTTCCGGAAGTGCATTGCAGTTGGGTGGGCTTCCGGCATTTTCATCCATCCGGTGTGCCGGTCTGCTGCGTCGTGGTCACGCCAAAGCGTGTTACCTACGAATGCAGTTGCAAGTGGCAATATTCGAAACATAACCGAAAGTAAATGGTGTGTTAATTTCACACCTGATCAGGTGTTTTGAGCGGTTTTTGCCCGTTTTCGGGTCCGTTTTGATGATTTTGAACCCTCGTCCGCAATACATTAAACAATTGATTTAATTTGATTAAATACGAATTTCCAGTTTCCGCCCGATGGATCACGGCTATGGCGACAGTATCGTTTCGGTTTGTTTCCTAATTCTATCTACGAATGTAGTTTTTTGGTTGGATTTCGACGAAATTGCCGTGCCTGCGGGCCGGTTCCACACCCGTCAGGGTGCATTTTGGCACCCTTTACCACATTGTTATTGAACGGTTTTTCAGAAATCCGCCCAAAAACAACAAAGGCTGTGACGGGCGTCACAGCCTTTGGATCGTCAGATGATCTGCAAAATCAGGAATCGGCTTCCAGCACGTTAATCACCTGCGGCAGGATGCGCTCAACGATCACCTTGACCCCATCGGCATTGGGATGGATGCCGTCATCCTGATTAAGGCTGGAATCGGCGGCGACCCCATCAAGGAAGAAGGGATAGAAGGCAAGCTGGTATTCGGCGGCCAGTTCGGGGTAGATTTCATTGAATTCAGCCCCGTATTCCTTGCCCATATTGGGTGGTGCCATCATTCCGGCCAGCAGAACGGCAACATCGCGATCGCGCAATTTTCCAATGATGGCATCAAGGTTTTCGCGGGTCTGGGATGGCTCCACCCCGCGCAGCGCGTCATTGGCACCCAGTTCAAGCAACACCACATCGGGATCATCGACCAGCGCCCATTCAAGGCGCGAAAGACCCGCCGCCGTCGTATCGCCGGAAACCGAACTGTTGATAACCTTGACGTTATGGCCAGCATCACGAAGGGCAGCTTCAAGCCGTGGGGCAAAGCCATCCTCGTGCGAGAGGCCATAGCCCGCCATCAGGCTGTCGCCGTAAAGCATCAGTGTTTGCGGGGCATTGCCCGCAGCACTGTTTGCCGCATTGTCGGCAGCCTGGGCATCATGGATGCCAAACAGGCTCATGGCGCCAATCATAATGCCAAAGGCCAAACCCGCCGGGCGGAACAGATGCCGTGAAAGACGCCCAAACAGACCGGGCTTTTCCCGGGAAGTGAACTGGTTAACAGCCGGGTCTTGCCCGAACAGCGTATATGCCACAAATCTCACCTTATGTTTTGTCATCTTGCACAATCGGTTACCCCTTGGTTACCTGTTGGTCACTCATTGGTTACCTATTGGCTCCCTTGGTATAAACAAGTTTGAACCGCCGATACTAAATTCCGTACAGTTATTTAACCCGTTTGCCTAACCTTGCAATGCCTTAGCCCGATTGGACCTGTAATGAGTGTTACCGAAACTGCCACTATCGCGGATAAAAACACGGCCACGACCGAGGCCGGGCGTCAGCGCACCGTCGATGTTTCCGGGCTTAAGCTGAGCCTTAAGGGACCGGCGGGGATCGTTGATATCCTCAAAGGGGTCGATATCCAGATTGATGCCGGCGAACGTGTCAGCCTTGTCGGACCATCGGGGTCCGGCAAAACGTCGCTTTTGATGGTGATTGCCGGGCTGGAACAGGCGCAGGAAGGCACGATCAATATCTGTGGCGAGGATTTGCGCAAGCTTGATGAAGATGGTCTGGCCCTTTATCGCCGCCATCATGTCGGCATCGTGTTTCAGGACTTCCACCTTGTGCCGACCATGACAGCCCTTGAAAACGTGGCCCTTCCGATGGAGTTCGCCGGACGCAAGGATGCGTTTGAACGCGCCGAGGCGGAGCTTAAGGCCGTCGGGCTTGGTCATCGTATCGGGCATTATCCGGGGCAGTTGAGCGGCGGGGAACAGCAGCGCGTCGCATTGGCACGTGCGCTTGCGACCGATCCGGAACTGCTTCTGGCGGATGAGCCGACCGGCAACCTTGACGGGGCCACTGGCGAAACGATTATCGAATTGCTGTTTGATCTGGCGAAGCGCAAGGGATCGACATTGCTTCTGATTACGCATGATCCGGGGCTGGCATCGCGGTGCGACCGGTCGATCATGCTGCGCGACGGGGAAATCGTTACGCAACAGGATACCGGGGCATGAGCAGTATTTCCCAATCCACCAACGGGGCGGAAAAGCTTTGGTCGATTGCCTGGCGGGTCTGCCGACGGGAATTGCGCGGCGGGTTTTCCGGCTTTCGCATTTTTCTGGCCTGTCTGGCACTTGGCGTTGGTTCAATCGCCGCGGTCGGAAACGTTTCGGAATCCGTTTTAAATGCGCTTGAGCGCGATGGCCGGGCCCTTCTGGGCGGGGATGTCGAGCTTCGCCTTGTGCACATGCCCGCCAGCGAGGAACAGCAGACCTGGCTTTCGGAGAATACCGAACGGATGGGCGAGCTTGCGACCATGCGCGCCACCGCCTATGGGCCGGAGCAGCGCAGGCTGGTCGAGCTTAAGGCGGTTGATGATGTCTATCCGCTGTTTGGCGAGATGGAACTTGCCGACGGCATTCCGTTTGACGGTGCGCTTTCTAAAAAGGACGGTGTCTGGGGTGGTGTTGCCGAGGCCGGGCTTCTGGAACGGCTTAAGATCAATGTCGGTGATACGGTGCGCCTTGGCGATATCAATATTCAGGTGCGCGGCGTGATCGCGACCGAACCCGACAAGGCGGTTGGCTTTTTCAATTTCGGTCCGCGTTTGATGGTGTCGATGGAGGCGCTTTCCGATACCGGGCTGGTGCAGCCCGGCAGCCTGATCAATTATTATTACGCTTTGGATCTGAATGATGCGGAAACGCCAAAGGTGTTTCGCGACCGGCTTGATGCCCAGTTCGAGGATGCCGGGTGGCGCGTGCGTGACGTATCGGATGCCAATCCGGGCCTGCGGCGGTTTATTGAACGGCTGACGCTGTTTCTGACCCTTGTCGGATTGTCAGCTCTGCTGGTTGGCGGGATTGGTGTTGCCAATGCGGTGCGCAGCCATATCGAAAGCAAAACATCCGTCATCGCGACGCTTAAATCCATCGGGGCGTCACATGGCTTGGTGCTTCGGATTTACTTCCTGCAAATCCTGATGCTGTCGCTTGTCGGGATTGGTATCGGGCTTCTGATCGGGGCGGTCACACCGGCGATTATTGCACCGCTTCTGGCGGGGCGTTTGCCGATTGATGTGACATTGGGCCCGGCATTGCCATCGCTTCTGATTGCGACGGCGTTTGGTGTTCTGACCACACTGGTCTTTGCCATGCCGTCGCTATTGCGTGCACGTGAAATTCCGGCAGCACGGCTTTTCCGGGCCAGTGCGGGATTGATGAATGGCAGTGCGCTTCGCAAACGTGACCTGCCCTATGTTGGTGTGCCGCTTATCCTGTTGCTTCTGCTGACCGTGTTTACCGCGACGGATCGCGAGATCGCGCTTGGCTTTATCGCCGGGTCGCTTCTGGCGATTGCGGTTTTTGCCGCGGCGGGCAAGGCAATTGTATCGCTTTCAAAACGGATGACTGGCGGGCGCAATGCCTTTAGCCGTCTGGCGCTGGCGAACCTGCACCGGCCGGGTGCAAGCACGGTGCCGGTTGCGCTGTCGCTTGGGCTTGGCCTGACGCTGCTGGTGACGATTTCGGGGATCGAGGGCAACCTTGATCACGAGATCAACGAAAATCTGCCGGACTCTGCCCCGGCCTTCTTCTTCCTTGATATCCAGCCTGATCAGATGGATCAGTTCAAAACGCAACTTCTTGAAAAAGATAACGTTTCGGATATCGAACAAACACCGATGCTGCGTGGGCGCGTGGTTGCGATTGACGGGGTCGATGCCAATGATGTTGGTCCGGGGGATGATCGCTGGTTCCTGCGCGGTGACCGTGGCCTGACCTTTGCCGCAAGCCCGCCGCCCGAAACCCAGATCGTGCGCGGGGAATGGTGGCCAGCCGATTATGACGATGCCGCCAAACCGCTTGTTTCCATCTCGCGTGATATTGGCGAGGCATTCTCGCTGGAGCCGGGCGATACATTGACCGTCAATGTACTGGGCCGGGACATCACCGCCGAGATTGCCAACTGGCGTGAAATCGAATGGCAGAGCCTTCGAATGAATTTCGCCATGGTGTTTTCGCCGGGCCTGATCGACAAGGCGCCCTATAGCCTGATTGCGACGGCGCATATGCCGCGCGAAATGGAAGAACCGGTTGATCGCATGATCGGCATTGATTTCCCCAATGTGTCGGCGATCCGGGTGCGCGAGGCGCTTGAGGCCGCCAATGCCATTCTGGCCGGGATCGGAACGGCGCTTAACGCGACCAGTTCAATCGCGATTGTCGCCGGTGTTCTGGTCCTTGCCGGTGCGGTTGCCGCGGGACGGCGCAAACGGATTTATGATGCGGTTGTCCTTAAAACGCTTGGGGCGACGCGCGGCAATATCCTTTATGCCTATGCGCTGGAATACGGGATTTTGGGGCTTGCGACCGGGGTGATTGCTGCCCTGTTTGGCAGTCTTGCGGCATGGTCGGTTCTGGTGCTGATCATGGAAGCGAGCTGGACGTTCCTGCCGATGACGATCTTTGGTCCGATTGCGATTGGTCTGTTTGCGACCCTGTCGGCGGGCTTTATCGGGACTTGGCAGGCGTTACGCAGCCCTGCGGCACCGCTTTTGCGCAACGAATAGCGGGCAGGACATAACACCAAAAAGGGCCGGTCCATCACAGACCGGCCCTTTTCATTTTGACCTGGTATCGGCTGGAATTATGCCAGATCGCGAAGGGCGCGACGGACAACCTTGCCGGTTGTCGTCATCGGCAATTGTTCCATAAAGGCAATTTCACGCGGATATTCGTGTGCCGCCAGACGGGTTTTGACGAACTCGCGGATATCGGCTTCAAGCTCCGGACTTTGGGTAAAGCCATCGGCCAGCACCACGAAGGCCTTGACGATCTGGCCGCGCTGTTCGTCGGGTTTGCCGATCACACCGGCCATACGCACGGCGGGATGGCCGATCAGGCAATCCTCGATCTCGCCCGGGCCGATGCGATAACCCGCCGAACTGATCAGATCATCATCGCGCCCGACAAAGCGGATATAGCCATCCGCGTCAAGTTCGCCCATATCGCCGGTCAGAAGCCATTCGCCGATGAATTTATCGCGGGTGGCTTCGGGGTTGCGCCAATATTCCAGAAACATCACCGGATCGGGTGACCGAACCGCAATCCGGCCCATTTCCCCGGCAGGCAGCACATTGCCCGCCATATCGATCACCGCAACATCATGCCCCGGCACGGGGCGGCCCATGACGCCGGGTTTGGGTTCCATGATCGACTGGCAGGAACTGACCACCATGTTGCATTCGGTCTGGCCATAGAACTCGTTGATGGTGACGCCAAAAACGCGACGCCCCCAATCAAGAAGTTCTGCGCCCAATGTTTCACCACCACTTGCGATGGATCGGATATTGCATTTGAACTTTGCCGCCACATCATCCCCGGCGGCGCGCATCATCTTGAGCGCGGTTGGCGGCAGGAAGGTATTGCGCACGCCATATTCGGCAATCAGGCCAAAGGCGGCCTCGGCACTGAATTTTTCAAAACGATGGGCCACGACCGGCTTGCCGTGATGCCAAGCTGGCAAAAGCACGTCCAGCAACCCGCCGATCCATGCCCAGTCGGCCGGGGTCCACATGACATCGCCGTCCTGCGGAAAGAAATCATGCGACATTTCCACACCGGGCAAATGACCCAGCAGCACACGATGGGCATGCAATGCGCCCTTTGGCTGCCCGGTGGTGCCCGATGTATAAATGATCAGGGCCGGTTCATCGGCACGCGTCTTGACCGGTTCGAAATCGTCGCTGGCCTCGGCCGAGAGGGCCTTGAAATCAAAACAGCCTTCAGGCGCACCATCAATGACATAGACATATTCAAGGGCCGGAAGCAGATCGCGGATTTCAGCAATTTTGCGCGCCCCTTCCCGATCGGTCACCAGTGCCTTGGCGGCACAGTTGCCAAGCCGGTATTCAAGGGCCTCGACCCCGAACAGGGTAAAAAGCGGCACGGCAATGCCACCCATTTTATAGGTCGCGATATGGGCAACGGCGGTTTCGGGGCTTTGCGGCAACAGGATGCCGACCCGATCCCCGCGCCGGATGCCGTGACGGCGCATGACATTGGCAAAACGGTTCGACAGGCGTTTGAGCTGGGCAAAGCTGTAATCGCGTCGTGAACCATCGCGCCTGCGATACATCAGGGCAAGACGATCCGGATCGTCTGCCCACTTGTCGCAAACATCGACACCAATGTTGAAATGGGTGGGTACGTTCCAGACAAAATCCGAACGCACCGACGCGTAATCCGCACGAACCGGCAGCATGTTTCCTCCCTGTATCCGCCACGTCTTTTTGATTTTTTGATTTCACGACGTTTTGGTCGGCGACATGCTAGTCGATGCATCCGCAAATATGAACCATTTTGTCATGCGCCATCAGGCACAGCCCGGTGTCATACCGAACGGTTCAATCTAAACGGAAAGGGCTCTAGCGCGCCGGATCAAGCAGGAAGGTAAAATTGGCCGGTTGGCCGGCATCGGTGAAGGCCGTGGCATGACAGCCAAGGCAGGTGCCATCGGCCTGATGCTGGATAAAGCTTTCGAGCGCGGTATTGGTCAGAAAACGCGGAATTTCCCCGACACCAAACGGGGCACCGCCGCCATTACCGATCCATTGGGTTCCGAGCAGAAAATAGTTCTGCAAGACACTGCCTTCGAGTTTGCGCTGCCAGACAAAATTGGCTTCGGCCGTGCCGGAAAACAGCCGCCAGCATCGGACAATATCGGGTGCTGCCACGGGGTTGCCATCCGGGTCGCGGGCATAGGGCGGCTGATCGGCCCAGCGCAGATCGGACCTGATGATCCCGTTTGCCGCACGATCCGTTTTACCTTCCAGCTCACCCCCGCCATAGAAGATGTAATCGCGGTCGGTTTTTTCGGGTGCCAGACAGCCATCGGGGAAAAGATCGTTGGCGATGATGCTGTTGGGACGCCGGGCATTGTCGGCCAGCGGTGCATTGTCGGCATGTTCGAAGCTTGACCAGATCCAGCGATCACCGTTACCGCTTTTGACCCGCTGGACAATATGCAACCCGACCAGTCCGACCGTGACATCAAGGCATCTGGCGGTGCCATCAAGCGTATCATCGGCAGCAAGTGCAATCCGGGCCGGACTGGTATAGTAACGATCCTGATCCGCGGGGCCGGTAATGATCCGCCAGGCGAATTTCGTCAGTTGCGCACCGGGTGTCAGCCAGGTCTTGTCACTGGCAAGCAATTCCGAATTATCGGCGACCTTTCCGCCGGCTGACAGGGTCAGCATCGGAAATTCCACCGACTGGCCGCTTTGGGCAAAGGTCAGACGACCCTGCGCCGTCCCAAGACCATTCCAGCGGATATAATCAGCCGCAACGTCATTGATCCGCGTGTCATACAGGATGAAATTACCCGCCTGATCAATCAGGATATCACCCGATGACTGGATAAATGCCGACAGCAGCAGATGCCCGTCAGGCAACCCGGCGCGGCAAGAGGCATTGGCCTTTGCGACATCACCAAACACATCATTCTTGGTGGCATAACTTTGCCAAAGCCCATGCCCTGCATCGGGTTGGCGATATCCGGTTGCAATCGGCGCACCGGTATTATCATGGGGCCATAGCAGCGAAACAAAGGATTGCCATGAAAAACGGTCAAAAGGACGCTGTGCCTCGTAGGCGACGAAGCGATAGATGAAATTGGCATCGAATTCGGGCACGTCGACGGGCATGGCGGCACAAAGTCCGCCCACGCCGGTTGTCGCGCAAAATTCATCTTCGGGATAAACCGCGTTGAAAACCGGTATCTCGTTGGCCTTTTTCGATGCGACAAAATTTGGATTCTGGGCGGATGCCGCAGACAGGGTGACAAGCAGAACGATGCAGGCAACCAGCAATCCAGCAACAAGCCGCAGCAAAGTCACCGGTAAAGACCGATCCGGGTTTTCTGACATATCATTGATATCGAAAAACTTTTTTCGCATGCCCGATCAATCCGTAATCACAACCGGCAGAAAAGCACGGTTCGTGAAACCTGATACGTGATTATAGGCCGAATTGACCAGAAAGTCGCGAGAGCACATCCCGCGCAACCAAGTGAACAAGATCACAATATCGTCAGTCCGAAACGAAAGGTCATCGGCCAAACCGTTGCTTTTCACGGAAATCCTGCCATATTTTCAGCATCGCAGAGTTCTATGAACATTCTGCCCGTTATGGATCAAAGAGGGATTTCAATGGCTTTTGAAACGCGTCAACGCGGCTATGACGTCTCGGTTGGCCGGTCGGCGGCCGAGATTGATGAAGGTCTCCGCGCCTATATGCTGCGTGTCTACAACTATATGGCATCCGCACTTGCCCTGACCGGTATCGTCGCGATGGCTGTGTCGACCAGCCCTACCCTGATGCAGGCGATTTTCGGAACCGGCTTGCACTGGATCGTGATGCTGGCCCCGATCGGCCTCGTCCTGTTCCTGAGCTTCCGCATCCACAAGATGAGCTTTGGTGCCGCACAAACCACATTCTGGATTTATGCGGCTCTGATGGGTCTGTCGCTGTCGTCGATCTTCCTCGTTTACACGGGTGAAAGCATCGCACGGACCTTCTTCATCACCGCAGGCACCTTTGCTGCGATGAGCCTTTATGGCTACACGACGAAGAAAGACCTGTCGGGTTGGGGAAGCTTCCTGTTCATGGGCCTGATCGGGATTATCCTGGCCAGTGTCGTGAACATCTTCCTTGGCAGCACGATGCTTCAGTTCGTGATCTCTGGTGCTGGCGTTCTGATCTTTACCGGTCTGACCGCCTATGACACCCAGCGGATCAAGGAAAGCTATCATGCGCACGATGATCAGGCGACCGCAGGCAAAAAAGCCATCTTTGGCGCCCTGCAGCTGTATCTGGACTTCGTGAACCTGTTCGTAATGCTGCTTCAGTTCTTCGGTAATCGCGAATAGAACTGATCCCGGCATTCGCAGTCGGAAAACCCCGCATCCGAAAGGCTGCGGGGTTTTCTTTTGCCTGTTTGGAACGTGACAGGAACCGGATTACGACGCCTTGGCTTCGCTGGTGCCACCGGTTGCATCAATCACCGATTGGCGCTGAGCGAGTTGGTGAAGCATGTTTTCAGCACGGGTAAAGCTGCCCGAAGCCGCGCGCGCCGCACCGCGTGCAGCGGCCTCGTCAAATGCTTCGTAGGCCTGCGAGAAATTCATCCGTGCCTGGGATATCAGCTTGATATCCTTTTCCGCGGCACCGGTCGAAAACTGGACACTGCCAAGCGCAAACATGGCCCGCCCCCAGAGGTAGGGATGATCCCGTCTGGAGCAAAACTTGAGTGCGGCCTGAAAAACGGGGATCACCTGTTCGGCGGGGACGCCGATGCTGCCGATAGAGGACTGGGCGACAACGGATTCGGCCAGGCCATAGGCGATCTGCGCGTATAGCACCGTGTGCGCCTTTGCATTCACCAGTCCCAGCGCCCGACGATAATGGCCACTGGCGGTTTGCGCCATTTCGATATCTTCGGTTTCCTTGGCGTGGATCATCATGGCCTCGCCCAGTTTGCCAATGGCAATTGCGCGGGAAACGGGCGTACCGGCCATCAGTTCAAAGCGACGTTCGAGAAGCTTCCACAGGCCAATCGCCGTCGCACCCGAACGCGCGTTCATGTTGCTGACCATAGACCAGTTCAAAAGCGTGCCATACAGCGCCAGAACTGCTGAACGTTCAGGATTGATCAGGGACAGATCACCGATCCCGCGCAGCATGTCTTCGGTTTTGGCAACGGTTTCGACGGCCTGTTGCTGGGTCACGCGTTCATGCAAAAGACCGGCTGGCTGCTTGGCCTTTTTGACTTCTTTTGGCGGTTCTGCCGCCAAGGTCAGGAATTCACGGACGATTGGTTCGATGGCGCGAATGGCGCTGACGCAATAGCTGCGTTCGCCGGTTTCAGCCAGCATGACGGCACCAAAGGCATAGGCGGTTGCCACCCCCTGCCCGACATCGTCAAAGCTTTCGCCGTTATTGATCCGTTCCTGAAGGTCTGCGAGGTGAGATGTCAGACGTGCCACCTGCAGGGCGCGCTGATCATGGCCACGCGCGCGTGCCAGCAATTCACAGGTCAGCAGGATATGCAGGGCAGCAGCCGTATCCTTGTGCTGCGGCTGACGAAAGGAATGAACAAGCGGCAGCAGCAATTCATAAAGCGGGGAGGCCAGCAAATCGTTGCTGAAATGAACATCAAGCCCGCCGGTATCCGGATTGGTCTGCCCCCAGAATACCGCCGTGGCATCCTGACGCCGGGCCAAGTTTAACACACCGGCATGGGCTTCGCGCACGGCCTGAAAGGCATCCGCAATATCGGTATTGATCGCGACATGCCGACCCAGCATCAATGCTGCGGTATCAGGAATATCGGAAAGGGTTCGTTTCAGCCAGTCACCGGCCTGATCGGGCAAAGGCGTTCCGGATGGATCTTCGGGAACAAAATGGGCAATGGCATACAGGCATGGCTCAACACGGTCCCCCGGCATGTCGGCCGGAGCAGAACCGTCTTCAACCATTTCCCCGGTTGTAAAGATGGACTTGAAAACAAGCCCCACCATGGACCAGAAGCCCGCCATTTATCCCCTTCTCAAACGTCCTTCGTCATCCGTGGCCGGAGGTTGACTTAGATGATTGTGATATAATCACTTGTGGCGACGGCGGCGTCAATCATACGCCGCCCCATTTCACACCATACAGAAGGATAAAGAGACCCGTTACGAATAGGGACCGGTCAGGAAATGATCCCGGATTTTAGTAGCTTAGATTAATTCCAGGGACGGCGACGCACCCGGCGTTCCTTTGCCGAGCCGGACCACGGGCCGGATTTTGTCGGCGCTGTTATTCCCGATTGTGGCGCGCCGGCCATTTCGCGCAATTTGGCGATACGGTTGGACATGCTCGGATGGGTTGAAAACAGGTTGTCCACGCCTTTGCCCGAAAGCGGGTTGGCGATATACATATGCGCGGTCGCAGGATTGCGTTCGGCATCCATATTGGGAATGGTCCGAACACCCTTGTCGAGTTTGTTCAGCGCTGATGCCAGCCACATCGGATGGCGGCAGATTTCAGCGCCGATCTTGTCGGCTTCGTATTCGCGGGTACGCGAGATTGCCATTTGCACCAGCATCGCGCCAAGCGGTGCCAGAATGGCAACAAGGATCATCCCCACCCCGCCCAGCGGATTGTTGTTGTCATTACGCCCCCCACCAAACATCCCGGCAAACATCGCAAAGTTGGCCAAGGCGGAAATCGCCCCGGCGATGGTGGCGGTGATGGTCATGGTCAGGGTATCGCGGTTTTTGATATGGGCCAGTTCATGGGCCATCACACCGGCAATCTCGTTGCGATCGAGCAACTGCATCAGGCCGCTGGTTGCGGCGACGGCTGCATTTTCGGGATTGCGCCCGGTGGCAAACGCATTGGGCTGGGGATTATCGATCACATAGACCTTGGGCATCGGCAGCCCGGCATTCTGCGCCAGTTCGCGCACCATCGATACCAGTTCAGGTGCCGTGCGGTCATCCACCTGTTTTGCGCCACGCATGCGCAAAAGCATGGAATCCGCATTCCAGTAGGCAAACACATTCATCGCCGCAGCAAACAGCAATGCGATGATCATGCCCTGCTGTCCACCGATCATCATGCCAACCACACCAAACAGTGCAGTCAAACCGGCCAGCAGCAAACCTGTACGCACATAATTCATGGTCGACACTTCCTTTGACGAATACTTCGGCCAGAAGATAGGGAGAAGTTACGCCAAGGCAAGCATGACCGGAATTTGATGAGATCAACGTCACAGGAAAGAAAAGAAAACAGCCGGACCACGGGGTCGGGGGAACTTTATGGTCCGGCTGTTATGCAACGGTTTTCGTTACTCCGCGGGCTGCTGCGCGTCAGCCCCATCAAGTGAACGAACCTCGTTGCGTCGGCCCATCTTGCGCACCAGCACGTAGAACACCGGTGTCAGGATCAGACCGAAGATGGTCACACCCAGCATCCCCGAGAAGACGGCGATGCCGATGGCCTGGCGCATTTCGGAACCCGCACCGCTTGAAATCACCAGCGGGACAACGCCCATGATGAAAGCAAGCGACGTCATCAGGATCGGCCGCAGGCGCAGGCGACTGGCTTCGATTGCCGCCTGAACGGTTGTCCGGCCCTGATGTTCAAGCTCGCGGGCGAACTCGACAATCAGGATGGCGTTCTTTGATGCCAGTCCGGCCAGAACGAACAGACTGATCTGGGTGAAGATGTTGTTGTCACCCCCAAACAGATAGACACCAAAGGCAGCCGAAAGCGTACTCATCGGGACGATCAGGATGACCGCCAGCGGCAAGGTCAGGCTTTCGTACTGGGCCGCCAGAACAAGGAAGACCAGCAGAATACAAATCGGGAAGATGAAGATTGCCGTGTTACCCGCCAGAATCTGCTGATAGGTCAGGTCCGTCCATTCATAGGACATTCCCGGTGGCAATGTTTCTTCCAGGATTTTTGTAATCGCGGCCTCGGCCTCACCACTGGAATAACCCGGTGCGGCGTTGCCGTTCAGATCAGCCGAACGGAAGGCGTTGTAACGCATGGCGGTATCCGGACCGAATGTTTCGGATACGGAAAGAACACTGCCAAGCGGTACCATATCGCCATCCGCGTTGCGTGTTTGCAGACGCAGGATGTCTTCCGGACTGGACCGATAGGGTTTGTCCGCCTGTGCGATCACCTGATAGGTACGACCGAACTGGTTGAAGTCGTTGACATACATGGAACCCAGATAGATCTGCATGGTCCGGAAGATTTCATCGACCGGAATGCCGAGCTGCTGAACCTTTGTACGGTCAAGATTGGCCTGCAATTGCGGGACGTTGATATTGTAGCTTGAGAACACACCGGTCAGTTCAGGTGCTGCCCATGCCTTGGCCAGTACCTGTTTCATGGCGTCATCAAGCGCACGATATCCCTGGTCGCTGCGATCCTGCACCTGCAGTTTGAAACCGCCCACCGTGCCAAGACCCTGAACCGGGGGTGGCGGGAAGATTGCAACGAAGGCCTCGTCAAGTGCGGCATATTTCTGTTGCAGCTTTCCGGCAATCGCCAGCCCCGACAGATCATCGGATTTGCGTTCGGCAAAGTCGGTCAAGGTCACGAAGACGATGCCGGCACTTGAGCTATTCACAAAGCCGTTGATCGACAGGCCGGGGAAGGACACGGCACTTTCGACACCGGGTTCCGCCAATGCGATTTCAGACATTTCGCGAATGACTTCTTCGGTACGGTCCAGTGTCGCGCCCTGCGGCAATTGTGCAAAGCTGACCAGATATTGTTTGTCCTGCAACGGAATGAAGCCGGATGGCAAAATCTGGAAACCCTGCCAGGTCAGAACCAGCAATCCGGCATAAACCGCCATCATGATGGTTTTCATCCCCAGCAACCGTTTGACACCCCCGCCATACAGTTCCGTACTGCGGTTGAAGAACCGGTTGAACCAGCGGAAGAACCAGCCAAAGACAAAGTCCATGGCGCGGGTCAGCCAGTCTTTCGGTGCGTCATGCCCTTTCAGCAGAAGTGCCGACAGAGCCGGGCTGAGCGTCAGGGAGTTGATGGTTGAAATGATCGTTGCAATGGCAATCGTCAGGGCGAACTGCTGATAGAACTGCCCGGTCAGGCCACTGATGAAGGCAATCGGAACGAAGACGCCGGTGATCACGAGAGAAGTCGCAATGATCGGCCCGGTGACTTCGCGCATCGCGGCCACGGTCGCATCGCGCGGTGACAGACCACGTTCGATATTACGTTCGACGTTTTCGACCACCACGATGGCATCATCGACCACGATCCCGATTGCCAGAATGAGCCCGAACAACGACAGCACGTTGATCGAGAAGCCCAGCAACAGCATCAGGGCAAATGTCCCGATAATCGACACCGGCACGGCCAGCAGCGGAATGATCGAGGCACGCCATGTCTGCAGGAAGATTGTCACCACCACAACAACAAGGGCGACGGCTTCGAGCAGGGTTTTGATCACCGACTTGATCGAGCTTCGAACAAAGACGGTCGGATCGTAAACGATGCTGTATTCAAGACCTTCGGGGAAGTTTTCCTTAAGCTCCGCCATGGTTGCACGAACGTTGCTTGAAATTTCAAGCGCGTTGGAACCCGGCGATGCAAAGATCGGAAGGGCGACGGCCGATTTGTTATCAAGCAGGGAACGCAGGGCGTATTGCTGGGCTTCCAGCTCGACCCGGGCGACATCGCCAAGACGGGTTACAGTGCCGTCTTCGTCACGATTGATGATGATTTCGGCAAATTCCTCGGGCGTTTCAAGGCGCCCGTGAACATTGATCGGCAACTGGAACTGCACACCGGTATCATACGGCGCGCCGCCAATCGTACCCGCAGCGACCTGCACGTTCTGGCTTTGAATGGCCGAAACAACATCGCCCGCGGTCAGGCCGCGTTCGGCGACCTTGTCCGGGTTAAGCCAGATGCGCATGGCGTAGTCACCCGACCCGAACAGACCGACCTGCCCGACGCCCTTGATGCGGGCTAGCTGGTCCTTGACATTCAGGGTCGCGTAGTTGCGCAGATACAGCATGTCATAGCGGTCATTTGGCGACAGCAGATGCACCACCATCGTCAAATCCGGGGACTGCTTTGACACCGTCACGCCAAGCTGACGGACGATATCGGGCAAACGCGGTTCGGCCTGCGATACCCTGTTCTGGACTTTTTGCTGTGCCAGATCGGGATCGGTCCCGATTTCAAAGGTCACGGTCAGGCTGAGACGACCATCGGTCGTTGCCAGCGAGTTGACATACAGCATCCCCTCGACCCCGTTGATCTGTTCTTCAAGCGGGGAAGCGACGGTTTGCGCAATTTCAGCCGGGTTTGCACCGGGGAATTGCGCTTCGACCACGACGGTCGGCGGCACGACTTCCGGATATTCGGAAATCGGCAAATTCAGCATGGCAATTAAACCTGATAACAATATCAGGACGGATAGAACGCCAGCGAAAATCGGGCGATCCACAAAGAATCTGGATATATTCTGCATAACGGTCAGCCTAGTCTTTGCGCGCAGTCAAGCATCCGTCAGGATGCCGAGGCCTGCAGAATTTCAGGAGCAACAGGCATACCGGGTCGAACTTTCATGATACCGTTCACAATCACCATGTCACCGGGTTCAAGCCCGGATGTCACGATGCGGCGCCCGTCAACTTCGGAACCCAACGTCACCTGACGATAGGCAACCGTGTTATCCGACTGGACCACGTAAACGAATTTACGGTCCTGATCGGTGCTGATTGCTTCTGGTGAAATCAGGATGACATCCTTTTGGCCCGGTGTACCAAGCTGCAGGCTGGCGAAGCTTCCGGGCAGCAGGGCGCCGTTGCTGTTTTCAAACAGGGCACGGGTGCGGATGGTACCGGTACGGGTATCAATCCGGTTATCAAAGCTGTGAACGAAGCCCGAAATGGTTTCGCCACCGGCGACAGTCATGCGAACCGGGATTTGCTGTGCTGCACCGCCGACCTTGTTGGCATCATAGATGCTGGCGAAGTAGGTTTGTTCGTCCAGATCGAAATCGGCATAGATTTTCCCGGTCGAGACAATCGTGGTCAGAACCGGGGCATTCGGCCCGGCATTCACCTGATTGCCGACAGTCAGCTCAACCCGGCTGACACGGCCATCAATCGGTGCCTTGACGAAGGCATGATCAAATTCGATTTCGGCAAGTTCGAGCTGCGCCAAGGCGCGATTGACCTGGCTTTGAGCGACCTGATGGGTGTTGACGCGTTCGTCAAAGACACGTTTGGAAACGGTGCCATTGGCCACCAGTTTCTCGGCACGTGCCTTTTCCTTGGCAGCAAGCGACAGGGTCTGGCGGGCAGCAGCCAGTTCGGCCTTGGCTTCGTCAACGGCGGCCTTGTATGTGCGGGGATCGATGACTGCCAGAATATCGCCTTCCTTGACGATCTGGCCGTCTTCGAAGCGGATATCGACAATCGCACCACTGACCTGCGGGCGAAGCTGGACTTCCTCAACCGCGCTCAGACGGCCGGAGAAATTGTTCCACAGCCTTACGGACTGGCTATGGACGCCTTGGACGGTAACAGGGGTGATTTGCGGTTCGGCCTGTGCGACGGCTTCGTCGGCACCGGCGGAACCAATCATGCTAAGCCCGTAACCACCGGCAGCAATCGCAACGATTGCAGCTGTGGCTGGCAGCAACATTCTCAGTTTGGATCGTGATTGCATCTTTCCATTTCCCAATAGCGTTACCCGCGCTTTCGCGGACAGAATAACGGGAAGATGCGTACCGATCGGTTTGTTCGCAAGAGCGAAATGAAAAAAAATTGCAGTCGTTCTAAATTTTACGGATTATTCGGCAGCCGACAATGGGGCCTCTTTAGCCTTCATATCCCTGAATTCACAGCGCAAATCAAGGATTCGGCAGATGCCGACACGCAAATCAGACCGAACAGTATCGGCACAGTTAAAAACCTTGCCATATGTCAGCGTGCCGTGCACGAACTGGAAAACAAGACGCGCAAGAGTCGTGACGTCGGCATCGCCCGAAAGCATGCCTTCGCCCTTAAGGCCGCGAATCATCGAGGCGAGATACTTGATCTGTTCCTCGGCCAGTTCGCGTGAACAGTCCTGAATTTCGATGTCTTCGGGGCCGACCTGGCCACCGGCGGTAAAGATGGGGCAGACACAGACCTCTGTATCGCCCGGTACGCCCTGCGTTTTCTGCTTGTTCATGACCAGGTCGATATAGCGGTTCAACTGATCAAGCGGGGCGATTTCAGGGGAAAAGATGGATCTGAGTTCATCCTTGCCCTTGTCCCAGTGATGACGGGCAGAGGCAGCAAACAGGGCCGCCTTGCTGTCAAAGTGATGATAGAATGCGCCCTTGGTGACCCCTGCATGCTTGCAGACATCACTGACACCAATATCGTGATAACTGCTGGTCCATAGCAATTGTATGGCTGTCTCCAGCAGCTTTGTCCGGGTCTCGGCAGCGTTCCTCATTTTCACACCATTTTTTTCGTCTTCTGTATTCAATATACGTACCGGTTGGTATTTTTCAAGGCTTCCACGGCCTTTATTGTATTTTCATCATATAAAAACGGCAGGAGGATGGCAGTAAATTAAATCGATTCAATTACTTCGTGGCCAGCACCCTCTTTAAAAAAGTAGCCAACCAACTGGCATCCGGTTGATCCTGACATTTCGGGAGATATCCACACCCCGGCGAAGCCAAAAAAAAGAGGGCACCGAAGCGCCCCCTTTTTGCGAAAATCCGTGACGGGCCGATCAGCCGCCGACCATGGCCCTGATCTGACGGTTGGCAACCGTGATCATCGAAAGGTCGATCTGCCCTGCGGCGCGCAGTTCGTCGATTAGCTGATCACAACGGGCACAGCCGCGCTGATGATCATCAACCCATTTCCGAACCAGATCACCACCCACCGCGCCGTTCTTGCCGGAAGCAAGCACCACACGCGTCAGTTCGCGCTGATGACCAAACAGATCATCAATTGCGGCTGCACGGGCCAGTTTCTGCCAATGGGTTTCGGCTTCGATGGACTCGGCTGCTGCACGCAGCAGGCCAAGCTGGAAGCGTGCGCCGATGGCAAAATAGGTTGCCCCGACATCGATGACATCACGCCCGGTTGCCTCGGCAATGCGGACGATATCGCAAACGGCGACCATCTGCTGCATCGCTGCCACACGGCGCGCCAGATCTTCGGGCACACCCCGGTCGATCAGGGATTGCGATTTCTGATCCAGGGTCGTGCGGAAGGCCGCATCGGCAGGAACGATATCGTCAAACGCCTCGATCACCTTGGCAACCGCCGGACGGAACAGCGCGATCTTTGCCCCGACATTCAATTCCTCGCAATTGCGCAGGAACCACAGGGTTACATCTTCGACCATGCGATTGATGTAGGAGAACATCGCGATCTGGACCTTGGCATCGACCTTGTTATCAAGGGCCTCGATACCCGACCAAAGTTTGCGCAGACCAAACACCGCACGGGTAATCAGATAACCGCGCGAAACATCCACCGCCGAAAGCCCGGTTGCCTCCATCATGTCATGCACGAAGGTCCCGCCAACGCGGTTGACCAGACTGTTGGTCCCCACGGTTGCGATGATTTCGCGTTTCAGACGATGGTTGGAAATCGCCGCGCTGTATTTTTTACGAACTGCCGTCGGGAAATACCGCACCAGTTCCTCGACAAGGATCGGATCATCGGGCAGATCGGATTTAAGCACCTCGTCATACAGCCACAATTTGGCGTAAGGCATCAGAACCGAGATTTCCGGACGGGTAAGACCCTGATGGGTAGCCGTGCGACGTGCCAGTTCCTCGTCATCGGGAAGATATTCGATTTCCCGGTTCAGACGACCTTCGCGTTCCAGCATCCGGATCAGGCGAACCTGCGCATCAAGCGCATCCCCGCCCCCGGCAAAGGCGTTCGAGATCGCCTGGCTTTGCAGATAGTTATCACGCAGCACCAGATCGCCGACCTCGTCGGTCATTTCGACCAGCAGTTTGTTTCGCTGCTTTTCGGTCATGTCGCCGGCAGCCACCACCTCTCCCACGAGGATCTTGATATTGACCTCGTGATCCGAGCAGTTGACACCCGCGGCATTGTCGATAGCGTCCGTATTCAACCGCCCACCAGCATGGGCATACTCGATACGACCGCGCTGTGTGCACCCAAGGTTGGCACCCTCGCCAATGACCTTTGCGCGGATATCCTTGCCATTGATGCGAATGGCATCATTGGCACGGTCCCCGGCATCGGCATTCGATTCCGTCGATGATTTGATATAGGTCCCGATCCCGCCAAACCACAGAAGTTCAACATCGGATTTCAGGATGGCTTTCATCATCTCGGCCGGTGTTACCTTGCCGGTGCCAAGATCAAGCAGCTTGCGGACCTCAGGCGAGGGATCAAGCGTCTTGGCCTTGCGGTCAAAGATTTCGCCGCCCTTTGACAGGACCTTGGTATCGTAATCGGCCCAGCTTGAACGCGGCATGTCAAACAGTCGCTGCCGTTCGGCAAAGCTTTTCGCCAGATCCGGATTTGGATCGACAAAAATATGCATATGGTTGAAGGCGGCAACCAGCTTGATCTGTTCGGACAACAACATGCCGTTGCCAAACACGTCACCCGACATATCGCCCACACCGGCAACGGTGAAGGGTTCTTTCTGGATGTCCTTGCCGATTTCGCGGAAGTGACGTTTGACCGATTCCCACGCACCGCGTGCGGTGATGCCCATTTTCTTGTGGTCATAGCCCTGCGAGCCGCCCGATGCGAAGGCATCGTCCAGCCAGAAGCCATAATCACGGGCCACACCATTGGCGATATCCGAGAAGGTTGCGGTGCCTTTATCCGCCGCCACGACCAGATAGGGATCATCATCATCAAGACGGCGCACACGTTCCGGCGGGATGATGTCGCCACCAACAATATTGTCGGTGATATCAAGCATCCCGGACATCAGCGTTTTGTAACAGGCAATGCCTTCTTCAAGGAATGCTTCGCGACCGCCATCGACCGGGGGCCGTTTAACGACAAAGCCACCCTTGGAACCAACGGGCACGATGACCGCGTTCTTGACCATCTGGGCCTTTACCAAACCCAGAATCTCGGTCCGGAAATCTTCCTGACGGTCTGACCAGCGGATACCACCACGCGCGACCGGGCCACCACGCAGATGGACGGCCTCGACCCGCGGCGAGTAGACAAATATTTCGCGCCAAGGACGCGGAAGCGGCAGATCTTCTACCATGCCGGAATTGAATTTTACCGACAGATAGGGTTTCGGATTGCCGTCCTTGCCATACTGGAAATAGTTGGTGCGAAGCGTTGATTGAACGAGATTGAGGAACGCGCGCAGAATACGGTCCTCGTCCGGGTTCATCACATCTTCAAGGCGGGTGATGATATCGCCTTCGATGGCCTCGGCTTCAACGGCCAGCCCCGGATCACGATCCGGATCAAAGCGCGCAATGAACAGATCAACAATCGTTGCCGCAAGACCCGCATTATTGGCGAGGGTTTTGGCCATGTAATCCTGCGAGAAGGCCGATCCCATCTGGCGCATATATCGGGCATAGGTCCGCAGGATGACGACTTCGCGCCAATGCAGCCCGCCCAGCAGAACAAGACGGTTAAAGGCGTCGTTTTCGACTTCGCCATGCCACATGCGAATGAAAAGTTCCTGGAACTTGTCACGCACATCATGCAGGTGGAATTCGCCGTCAACCAGCACCCCGAAATCGTGAATGCGGACATTCACATCGGTATCGCGCGGTTCGACCTTGAAGGGGTTCTCGGTAATGACCTTGAGCCCCATGTTTTCCAGCATCGGCAATACATCGGAAAGCGGCACCGGTGCACCGGGATTATAAATCTTGAAGCGCAGTTCATTCTCGGCCGCTTCGATCGGGCGATACAGGTTCACCCGCAAATCAGACGATTTGATCACATCCTCGATACGGTCGATATCAAGAGCCGCGGTATCGACACCGAACCGATCACGGTAATCGCCCGTGAAACTTTCGCCGTAACGACGGTAAAGTGCCAGACCGCGTTCTTCGCCCATTTCACGCACCAGCACCTGACGCAGGGTATCGGCCCAGTCACGTGCGGTTTCGACAAGCTGGCGTTCGATATCGGCGACATTGTATTCCGGCAGTTCGCCCGGCGTGGTTTTGACCAGAAGGTGCAACCGCGCAAGCGGGCTATCGCCGATCAGGGTGTAATGTGCCGTGACCTTACCATCAAAGGCGGCTTCGATCACCGACTGGAACTTCATGCGAAGCTTGGTCGAGAACCGATCCCGCGGGCAGAAGACCTGACAGGAAACAAACCGTTCAAAGGCATCACGGCGCACGAACAGCGCAATCCGCTGGCGTTCCTGCAGATGCAGGATGCCCATGCAGATATGATACAGATCGTCGAGTTCGATCTGGAACAGTTCGTCACGCGGGAAGGTTTCAAGGATATTGACCAGCGCCTTGGCATCGTGGCTGGCTGGCGGGAAGCCGGCGCGCTTGATGGTTTCGGCAAGCTTCATGCGCAGAAGCGGGATCAGACGCGGGCTGAGGTTATAGGCGACCGAGGTAAACAGACCGACAAACAGATGCTGGCCGATGACCTTGCCATCGTCATCAAACTGTTTGACCACAATGGTATCAAGATGCACCGGACGGTGCACGGTTGACTGTTTATTGGCTTTGGTCACCATCAGAAGGCTTGGCTGTGCAACGAAGGCCTGCACTTCGGACGACAGATTGCCGATCTGGCGCAGTTCGTCAAAGATGTGGGTGCCTTCGCGGCGCAGAATCCCGAGCTGACTTTGGGGATTAACGTCCACCTTGGCTTTCTTGCCCGTACCGCTGAATTTATATTCGCGATAGCCAAGGAAGGTGAAATGGTCGTTATGAACCCAGCCCAGGAAATCCTGGGCTTCTTTCTGGTCTTCTGCGGAAATACCGGTTGGTGCGGTTCTGATGCCTTCCAGAACTTCGGCGACTTTTGACAGCATTGCCTGCCAATCCTCGACCGAAAGACTGACATCGGTCAGAACATCTTCCAGACGGTCACGGATTTTCTGCAGAACGGCTTCGTCGGTCTGTTCGTCAATTTCAAGATGCATCACGGATTCACGTGGTGCATCCGAATTCTCGACCCCTTCGACCGACTGCAATTCACCACGATCATCACGCGCGATACGCATGATCGGGTGGATTACCAGATGAACCGTCAGGTCGAATTCGTGAAGGGCAGATGTCACGGAATCCACAAGGAACGGCATATCGGTGTTGATCATCTCGATCACGGTGTGATCGGATTTCCAGCCATGCTCTTCAAGATCGGGGTTATAAACCCGGATCTTGGCGGCATTGGCCGATGGGCGCTTTTGCGCGAATTTGTATAAAGTCAGTGCCGCGCCATAGAGCGAGTCGACGGATCGACCTGCCATGTCGTCAGGCGGTACATCCTTGTAAAAAAGGCGAACGAATGCTTCTGCATCCTTCGCCATCTTACCGGTCAAGCGTTGCTGGATCTGTTCGACAACCTTGTCGATGACTTCCCGTTTCGGGTCGTCGCTTCGGGCTTTCATGTCCAATTTCCCTTTTTATCGGTTCTGTTTGCCAGAACCGAAGTGCCGACCTTTGCGGGCGGCACTACACACCTCGGATGTCACATGTATTTGGGAAGACAACCTGAAGTTCCCCACACCCGGAAATGACGGAAAACTGCAGCTTCCTTCCAAGGCTACACATAGCGGATCATCTGCCTAAAAACTATGCTTCTGCACAAAAAAAAATCGTTCGCTCAATAGGTTCCGATTGACGGAACCCTGTATTCCAATTGGGGATTGTCACAGAATTTTACACTTTGCTGCGCTGCAAAATCATCTAAGCTTTATCTGGTGCGCGAATCAGAAGTCCGTTTCGCATCCGCAAAACACAATAAAGCAGGAGATGCCCCGTGCTGGCAGGAAAGAAGGGCCTTATCGTCGGAATTGCCAACGACAAATCGATTGCCTATGGCTGTGCCCGAATTTTCAACCGGGAGGGTGCAGAGCTTGCGATCACGTACCTGAATGACAAGGCCGAAAAGCATGTTCGACCTTTGGCAGAAGGACTCGGTGCCCCGATCATCACCCCGCTTGACGTTCAGAACGAAGACCAGATGGATCGGTTGTTTGACAGGATCGCTGATCAATGGGGAAAACTGGATTTTGTCCTGCATTCCATCGCATTTGCCCCCGGCGATGACCTGCATGGGCGGGTGATCGACTGTTCACGCGACGGCTTTCTGACCGCAATGGATATTTCGTGCCATTCGTTTCAGCGACTGGCAAAGCGTGCCGAACCATTGATGATTGATGGCGGCGCACTTTTGACCGTCACCTATATGGGGTCGGAACGGGTTATTGACCATTATGGGGTCATGGGCCCGGTCAAGGCCGCGCTTGAAAGTGCAACCCGATATATGGCCGCCGAACTTGGCCCGAAAAACATTCAGGTCCATGCGATTTCACCCGGCCCCCTTCTGACACGCGCGGCATCGGGCATTGCCGAGTTTAACACCCTGATGAACACGGCCCAAAGCCGATCACCGGGGCGCAGGCTTGTCACCATTGACGAGATTGGGGAACTGGCGGCGTTTCTTGCCAGCGACCGGTCACGCGGGATTACTGGGGACGTAATCCATATCGATGGTGGCTATAACATCATGGGATAGGGCCGGAAAACGCCGCTAACCGATGACACTGTCTTCGAAGACGATATTGTCCTCGGTGAAATCGGCAAGATCGGCATTTTCGATCAGCACGCCATAGTCGTAGGGGCGGCCATCGCTGAAATCGACATACAATCCGGCGTCTGTTTCTTCGGCGTGGGCGATGAAGTCGGAAAAATCGTGGATGCCGCTTTTTTCCTGAAACTCGGTTCCAAGCTGAAGCCTGTCACCATCGGGGCCGGTTTCAAAATCGGCAATCCGGTCGCGTTCGGCACCGCCTTCGAACACCCGCCACAAAAACGTGTCGGGGCCATCATCCTGCGGATATCTGTCACTGTTGCCGCGCAGGAAATCGTTGCCATCGCCGCCCTCGATGATGTCGTGACCATTTCCACCGTGCAGCACATCATGCCCGTCCCCACCACGCAGAATATCATCGCCAAAATGCCCCTGCAGGACATTCCGACCAGCATCGCCGATCAACAGGTCATCATGGATTGTGCCGTAAAGATTTTCGATATCATGGACAACGTCGCCTTCGGCTTCGCCGCCCTGAAAAACACCGGCTTCAAGGTTGATCGAAACGCCGCTGCCCCCATTGTAGCGCAGTGTGTCGCTTCCAGCGCCGCCGTCGACATAATCAGCATCGGCACCGGGGCTTAGCATATCATCCCCATCACCCCCCAACAGGGTGTCCTCGCCTTCGCGCCCCGTGATGGTATCGTCCCCTCTGCCCCCCAGCAGGGTGTCATTGCCGGGATCATTGCCAAGATAATCACCGTACAGGAAATCGTCCCCGTCACCGCCCAGCAGCAAATCGCTGCCGCCGCGCCCCCAAAGCACATTACTTGCCGCATCGCCGATTACAGTATCGTCGAATGGACTTCCTTCAACCACTTCGATGCCAACAAGCCGGTCACCTTGCGCCTCGCCGCCATGACCTGTTCCATCCCGAAGGTCAACAATCACGCCTTCTGTTGCGGTATCGGTATCGTAGTTGGCGCTATCGCGTCCGCCGGGGCCACCATCAAGCAAATCCGCCCCCGGTCCGCCTGTCAGCTCGTCATCCCTGCCAGCGCCATAAAGCTGATCATCGCCGGCCAAGCCATAAATCGTGTCATTATCACCTGATCCGACAAGGCTATCGTTGCCTTCCGTTCCTGTAACGACCGCCATGGAGTCCTCCTGCAACTGACAACATCAACTGCAGATTTAAATACATATTCCTGTGCGCATCAATATTCGTAAAATAGAATGAAATATAAACTTAAATTATACAAAATGACCATTTTCAAAAAATGACCATAACGCATTTTAATACATGAAATATTAGAAATTATTTTGCCGTTTTCCGGATTTTATTGCGTCATCTGCAAGCGGAGCGGCTTTTACAATTTGCTTCTGAAGTGCCAGAACCAGTTCTGCATCGGGATCCGGTGCGCTGGCAGCAAACAAATCTGCCGTGTCGCCGCTATTGATCGCAATCATGCGCTTTTCCGTCTCGGCCTGGGTTTCAACACGCCCGTCGGAAACCAGATGCCGCAAATCGAACCCGGCACGTTTGAGCGCCGGCGCGATCAGCAATGTACGATGGCAGTCCAGCGGATCCTTTTCCGCACACATCAGGCAGATGCGGTATTTGCCCGCCCCCGAAAGAAGACGATCAATCCCGGCTTTGAATTCCGGGCGTGCTGCCATCAGGTCGTAGCTTAGCCGACCATCGGGATACAATGCCGGGTCCTGCGGCTTTCCGCCCAGAACATCCCCCATGAAAACGTAGGCAATACCGTTCTCGCGCAGGAACGGGCCAAAGGTATCGGCATCAAACGCCTTCCAGTAATTCGATCCTCGGAAAGTCCGGATATCGGCCACGGCCGTAATGGCCTGCCCCTTTAAAAGGGCAAGCAAACTGTCCCGGTCATGCCCCGCATAACCGACGGTCCAGATAATGTTTCCGGTACTGGATGATGAAATGATCTGTCCGTTCATCGGATCAAGACACGGTAAATCTGCGCAGAACTCAAGCCCAAAAACACCCTGCAAACAAAAAGCCATCCCGAAGGATGGCTTTTACCGGAATGCTTCCGAATATCAGATGCGATAACGTTCCGCAGGTTGCCCATTCATGAATTGCGGCCCCATCGCCTGACGGGTGGCTTCAAGATTTTCCCAGACATCCGCCGCAGGCAGAGACGGAATTGTGATCATCTCTTTTCGATCAAAGCCTACCAAAGCGGCATCGACAAGATCAGCAACTTCCATCACACCGGGTACCTCATCGATATTTTTACCGGCATGGTCCCAGATTTCGGTGCGGGTCGCAGAAGGCAACACCGCCTGCACATAGATGCCGGTGCCCGCATACTGGTTTTGCAATCCTTGCGAGAATGACAAGACATAGGACTTTGTCGCACCATAAATCCCAAGACCAAATTCCGGCACAAGCGCCAGGACCGAGGTGATATTCACGATTGATCCCGCGTTCTGGGCAACGAATCGCCGGGCAGCAGCATGCGCAAGCCGGGTCACTGCGGTGACATTCAGGCGGATCAGCCAATCAACCTGATCCACATCCTGTTCCGCAAAGCTGCCAGACAGGGTTGATCCAGCGTTATTGATCAAAAGATCTATTGCAGCGTCTTCTTGCAAGCGGTGCTCAACCCGCGCGAGGTCGGCACTGTTGGTCAGATCAGCAACCATCACGTCAACCGACACACCTGTTTCTGCCCGCAGCCGGGCAGCAAGCTGGTCAAGCCGCTCAGCATTACGGGCAACAAGAACAAGATCATGACCGCGTTTTGCAAGACGGTCAGCATAAACAGCACCAATGCCTGTCGAAGCACCGGTAATCATCGCAGTCGTTACTTTTTGAGCCATAGAAGCCTCCTATCAGGGACTACCGCCCCACACATATCTGATCGTGTAGAAAGGCGTAATCATTATGTTCATCATGAATAATATTTATGATAATGATCATGAATAGGCAAGCATGAAATTTGGGAGACCAAAGTGAAGGTCAGTCGCCAACAAGTCGCAGAAAACCGCAGCCAGATCCTTGATGCTGCTGCGCGGATGATTCGGGAAGAAGGGCTGAATGGTGTTTCGGTCGCCAAGGTCATGCAGGCCGCAGGCCTGACCCATGGGGGTTTTTATGGCTACTTCGGCTCAAAAGACGACCTTGTCACTGCAACACTGGACCATATCCATGGCGTGAATGGCACCAACAGCAGCGCCGATATTACAAACCTTGCTGATTATGCCACCGAGTACCTGAGCCGCACCCATCGCGACAATCCGGGTCTGGGCTGCGCATTTGCCGCGATTGGATGTGAAGTTGGTCGCAGTTCCGCTGACAGCCGTGCCGTCCTGACCGATGCAACCCGGCGTCAAATTGAAAAGCTGAGCACTGTTACCGATAACAAGACCGCAGAACCTGCGGAACGGCGGCGTGAAGCAATAGGCAACTGGTCGGCGATGGTTGGTGCCGTGATGCTGGCCCGTCTGGTCGTTGATACCGAACTGTCAGACGAAATCCTGGACGAAACACTGCATTGGATTACGAGCAAACCGAAATAGGGGATCAATCGGACATCCCTCGCCAGGGTTGCCAAAAGCAAAAGGCCGCCCCGAAGGACGGCCTTTGAACTTTCATCATGGAGCGGGCGAAGAGATTCGAACTCTCGACCCTAACCTTGGCAAGGTTATGCTCTACCCCTGAGCTACGCCCGCATCATCATGAAAGCATGATGAGGAAACCACCTGATGGAGCGGGCGAAGAGATTCGAACTCTCGACCCTAACCTTGGCAAGGTTATGCTCTACCCCTGAGCTACGCCCGCATTCATCAGTATTTCCTGCCCCTGTGGAGCGGCGCGGATAATAGCCCAACAAAACGTGATTGCAACCCTTTTTTCCATCAAATCGCCACCACATCCAAAATGGCGGTTTTCCTTGACTTTTTACCCTTAAAACAGGGAAATCACGCCAACATGCTGCAATTTGCGTCCTAATTGCAATCTGACCATCTTCGCGCGACCCAGCCAGAAGGAAAACAGGATGAGTGATCCATCAACCGCACTTTTCGATTATCTCGAAAATCTTGGGATCGAAACCCGCACGCACGAGCATGTGCCGCTGTTTACGGTCGAGGATTCGCAAAAGCTGCGCGGGGATCTGCCGGGCCTTCATTCCAAGAACCTTTTTGTCAAAGACAAGAAGGATGCCCTGTGGCTTGTCGTGGCAGAGGAAAATACCGAAATCCGCATGAATCACCTGCACAAGACACTGGGTTGCGCCCGTCTTTCGTTTGGCAAACCGGAACTGCTGCTTGAAACGCTTGGCGTCATTCCGGGATCGGTCACACCCTTTGCCCTGATCAACGATCATGCGCGAAAGATCAATTTCGCCCTGGATGCGAAGCTGGCCAACGGAGACATTCTTAACTTCCACCCCTTGCGGAATGACAGAACCACGACAATTCAGTCTGATGACCTGCTTCGATTTGTCACCAGTCTTGGCTACGAAATCAGAATTATCGATTTTGATGAAAAAATAGATTCGTTCTGATTCCGCACAAATGCTCATAAAGCCTTTTACCGCGAAACATTAAACTATAAGATTTTCCTAATGTTATGCAGAAGCCTCTTGTCGAACGGCGGTTGAGGCATCATCTAGAATTCAGAATTAGTGAGTAAACGATAATGTCTATCATTCTTGACGCCACCGCCCCGAATGCCGCCCCCACCGCTGGACAGGACAAAGACCTGATCAAGGACAGCGGCATTGAGACCTTTGTCCAGGACGTCATCGAACCCTCGATGGAAGTCCCTGTTGTCGTCGATTTCTGGGCCCCCTGGTGTGGCCCGTGCAAAACCCTGACGCCAACCATCGAAAAGGTGACACGCGAGGCCGGCGGGCGCGTAAAGCTGGTCAAGGTCAATATCGATGAAAACCAGGAACTGGCGATGCAATTGCGCATCCAATCGGTTCCGACGGTCTATGCCTTCAAAGGCGGCCGCCCGGTTGACGGTTTTCAGGGCGCGCAGCCAGAAAGCGAAGTCCGTGCCTTTTACGAGCGCCTTGCAGGCGGCCCGATCGAAAGCCCTATTGCTGCAATTCTGGATCAGGCGGCTGGAGCACTTGCGGATGACGACCATGAAACAGCCCATGGCCTTTATGTTGGCGTTCTTGAACGTGAACCTCAGAATGAAACAGCGATTGGCGGCATGATCCGCTGTATGGTCGCGATGGGAGAAGTTGAAGAAACCCGCCATTTTGTCGACAACATGGCCGAAGCAGATCGTCTGAAGGCACCGATTGCATCTGCGATCAGCGCGCTTGAACTGGCGGAAACCGGTTACAGCAAGGAAGACCTTGATGTCGCACGCGCAAAAGTCGCCGCCGACCCGGATGACCTGCAGGCACAGTTTGATTTGGGCATGGCGTGCTTTGCCACCAACAAGCGCGAAGAAGCCGTCAACGCCATGATTGCGATCATTCGCAAAGATCGCAGCTGGAACGACGATGCCGGTCGCACCCAACTGATCAAGTTTTTCGAGGCATGGGGCCCAATGGACCCGGCCAGCGTTGCGGGGCGCCGCGCACTCTCGACGGTTTTATTTTCATGAGCATATGCGGTCCTTTCGATCCCAGTTTTTCGGATCTTCCAGATACATTGCCGGTCTTTCCGCTAAGTGGCGCGCTGCTGCTGCCGCGTGGCCATCTGCCGCTTAATATCTTTGAGCCGCGCTATCTGAACATGATCACCGATGCCCTGGGGCAGGACCGCATGATCGGCATGGTTCAGCCACGCCCGGACGGGCGCAATACCTATTACATGGACCCGGACAATCCACCGGTCTTCCAGACCGGCTGTGCCGGCCGCATCACGGCGTTCAGCGAAACCGATGATGGTCGTTTCCTGATCACCCTGACGGGTGTCTGCCGGTTTAACATCGTCGAAGAACTTCCGATGCAGGGCGGCGGTTATCGCGCTGTTCGCGGTGATTTCACCCCGTGGAAGGATGATTTGCTGTTGCCATCGGCGGATTTGAAACCGATTGATCGTGACCGTCTCCGGCAGGCGCTGGAAAGCTATTTCGCCCAGCATTCATTGCGATCCTGCTGGGATACACTTAGCGATACCGACGATGAAATGCTGGTAACGGCCATTGCAATGGGCTGCCGACTGAGCCCGCTTGAAAAACAGGCTTTGCTCGAATGCGCAAGCCTGTATGATCGCGGCGATATGCTGACAACCCTGCTGGAAATGGCAGCCCACCCCCGGGCTCCCCAAACCGCCAGCAACTAAACGTAATATGAAGGCCCAGAACAATGACCGCGACTCACAGCCCGGTAGACCCGAAACTGCTTGAAATCCTTGTTTGCCCGGTCACCAAGGAAACGCTGGAATATAATCGCGAACAAAACGAGCTGATCAGCGTCAAGGCGGGCCTTGCATACCCCATCCGCGACGGTATTCCGATCATGCTGCCTGATGAAGCCCGCGTCATCGAAGACTGATTGTGACGGTTTTCATGTCGGAAGACAGCTTTACCCCGCGCTTCAGCCCGGTTGAAATCAACTATCTGCGGGACGACCATATTCTGGAAGTCGTCTGGGATGATGGGCTGACATCAAGATTCAGCGCCGAACTGCTGCGGGTCGAAAGCCCGTCTGCCGAGGTGCAGGGGCACCATCCGTCCGAGAAGAAAATCATCCCCGGTCGCCGTCATGTCGGCATCATCGACATCGTTCCGGTCGGGAACTATGCCGTGCGCATCACATTTGATGACCTGCATGATAGCGGCCTTTATAGCTGGCAGTATCTGCGCGACCTTCATGCCAATCAGGATCAGCTTTGGGCGGATTACCTTCGCGCCCTTGAAACACGCGGCCTGTCACGCGATCCCGTGCGCCGGTAAGGCAACAGGCCGCCTCTGATCCGACCCATAAGCAAAAACGGCCCTGCCATGTGACAGGACCGTTCTTGGGATCAGACAACAAACCGGAAAGTTTGCCGTCGGCAGTGATCAGAAGCGGTAACCGACACCGATACCGAAGACCCACGGATCAAGATCCACATCAACCTTGGCCGGCGATGCCCCACCAAGATCGGCAGTTACCGTTGTGTTCAGGAAGAGTTTCTTGACGTCAACGTTCAACGACCAAGGGCCAGAGATTGCATAGTCAAAACCAGCCTGGAACGCATAGCCAAAGCCATCGTCATATTTAACCGAGTTCGCGGCGCCAGATTTCTCGTTATAGAACATGGTGTAGTTCAAACCTGCACCAACATACGGGCTGAAACGCTGATCCGAGAGGAAGTGGTATTGCACCGTCAAAGTTGGCGGAAGCAGATTAACCGAGCCGAGATCAACATCGGGATTCTGCCATTTAACATCATGCTTGGTCGTTGCGGCGATCAACTCGAGAGCAATGTTGTCGGTAATGAAGTAAGAAAAATCCACCTCGGGAACGTAATCATTGCTGACCTTGCCTTCCCCGGTAGCAATGTCACCGGTCGAGGTATCTTCGTCCGGCACTACACCGATAACACGGCCGCGAATGAGAATGTCGCCTGCCTGTTTGGTTTTAAATGCTGCTTCCTGCGCCTGTGCGCCGGTTGCCGTAATCATCATCGTGCCGACAACAGCACAGGTGGCCACTGTGGCCATCAATTTCCGGGTAAGTGTCATGTTTATCCCCTGCATTCAAAAATACGTCACGGGGACACTGCGCCTTCGCAAACGCGAAAAGCTTGACTCAAATCAACATAAGCCGATGAAAAGCGACACAATTTTGAATTGTTTTTAACTGCGCGCAGATAACCAAACCAAAAGGCGATCTTTAATTCCTAAAGATCGCCTTTTGGCATCAATCACTATCTTGGGTAGGGGGAAGGTTAAAGCGGCTTGCCCTGCATCAAGCGTGGCAGAGTCCCCGCATACCCCATGGCGTGCGACATGAAGGTTTTCTTGAGCGGCGGGATTTTCTGCACAACGGCAAGTCCGATATCCCGCACCCAGCGCACCGGTGCAACATCATTGGAAAACAGCCGATTGGTCACATCGGTCACCGCCAGCATCACAGTGTTGTCAAACCGGCGCCATTGTTCATATTCAGCCAGAACATCCAAACCACCGATATCACGACCGATACGGCGGGCTTCGACGAGAATTTCGGCAAGTGCGGCAACATCGCGTATGCCCATATTCAACCCCTGTCCGGCAATCGGGTGCATGCCATGGGCCGCATCCCCGATCAGGGCAATGCGCGGGTCGGTGTAGCGATATGCATGCTGCAGACCAAGCGGGTAACAGAAACGCGGACCGATGACTTCAAGATCGCCAAGATAACCATCAAACCGTCGATGCAGTTCATCGACAAAGGTCTCCTCGTCAAGATTGACCAGGTAATTGGCAAGATCGGTTGTTTCGGTCCAGACGATCGAACAGCGGTCGTCGGTCATCGGCAAGATCGCGAACGGGCCAGCGGGCAGGAAATGTTCCACGGCAAGGCCATTGTGGGGCACCTTGTGCTTCACGGTACAGACCACGGCACTTTGCTTGTAGCTCCATTGGTAGGTCTTGATACCAGCCCATTTGCGCAGCATCGAATTGCGCCCTTCGGCCCCGATGGCCAGTGAGCCGCGGATAGACCGGCCATCTGCCAGTGTCACCGTCATACCACCCTGATCACGTGCGATGGTTTCAACACGTGCCGGTGCGATCATGTCAACCAGATCGGTTTCGGCAATCGCCCGATAAAGCGCGCCCCGCGTGATCAGGTTTTCAACAATGTAGCCCAGCGGCTGGTTTCCGACATCCTTGTGATCGTAATGAAGGAATAGCGGACTGGTGCCATCGGCAATCCTGATATCAAGGATCGGCTCAGCCTCGTCTGCCATGTATTTCCACGCACCAATGACATCAAGCACCGAGCGGGAAGCCGCGGCAATCGCACAAGTGCGCCCGTCATAATTGGCCGTAAGGATGGTTTTCGGATCAGCATAATCGATCACAACCGAACGCAGGCCGCCATGCGCAAGCGCAAGCCCCATCGCAGCACCATTCAGCCCCCCGCCAAGAATGATGACATCGGTCTGAATCTGTTCCTGCTGAGCAACCATTGTGACACCTTTGCTTTCCAAGCCAGCCGGACAAAGTCACCTGACTTCTGACCGGAGAATCCATTTTCGACAGTTCTTACGCAAATCCGCCATCGAAAGATGTATCTGATTTAACCCCTCGCGATCCCGGCCACAAGCCGGAGCGATAAATTGATGCCGGATATCACAACGTCAAAGCAGATCAGCCGGGAAAAGACCGGGAATCGTATCTGTTGAATGTTCCGAACCTTGGCTATAGCGATCCCGGTATTACATCGCCTTGACGTAAAACAAGTTTTTCGGATCGCTATAGTTGATTAAAATTTATGCACAAATTTTAAACAGCGCCAAAATCTATGCACATTTTATATTCTTCTTCCTATTCCATCCTTGGCGAAAAATCACCTCTTAACCATAATTAATCATTTAATTTCAATTGGTTAAAAGATGATTTTTGAATCTGGCACGATTCTTGGTTTGTAGGTTGCGACTGCGAAATCGTGATTACCACGTCGGTACTCAACGGATATGCCGGGAGGTCGCAATATTATGAAACTCGTTACTGCTGTCATTAAGCCGTTCAAGCTCGATGAAGTTCGTGAAGCGCTTAGCGCGCTTGGCGTTCAGGGCCTGACGGTCACTGAAGTCAAAGGTTTTGGCCGCCAGAAAGGCCAGACTGAAATTTATCGTGGCGCTGAATACATGGTCAGCTTCCTGCCGAAAGTGAAGCTGGAAGTCGCGATCACGGATAATCTGGTTGATCAGGTTGTCGAAGCCATCACCAAAACTGCTCAGACCGGGAAAATCGGGGACGGAAAGATTTTCGTTCTTGATGTGAGCCAGGCGGTACGTATCCGCACGGGTGAAACCGGCGACGACGCCCTGTAAGTCCAGAGACAAGGGGAGACATTATGAACATTCCGATGAAGAAAACCGGCTTTGCCGCTCTTGCCGGGGCCGCTGCGCTGGCAATCACATCACCGGCCTTTGCTCAGGACGCGGGCGTTTCGGCCGAGACCCAATACATCCTCAACACCTTCAGCTTCCTGTTTAGTGGTGCGCTGGTGATGTGGATGGCTGCAGGCTTTGCCATGCTGGAATCCGGCCTGGTTCGCACCAAAAACGTATCGACCATTCTTTTCAAGAATATCGGCCTCTTCGCCGTTGCAGGTATCATGTATTACCTGATCGGCTACAACCTTATGTATATGGACGTTTCCGGCTGGATCGGTTCGCTCAGCCTGTGGAGCGCTGATGACGCTGCTGCACTTGGTGGCGATTTCTCCGGCGGGTATTCGGCGACTTCCGACTGGTTCTTCCAGATGGTGTTCGTTGCAACCGCAGCTTCGATCGTTTCCGGTACCGTTGCCGAACGTATCAAACTGTGGCCGTTCATGATCTTCGTCGTTGTCCTGACCGGTGTTCTGTATCCGATTACCGGTGCATGGACATGGGGCGGTGGCTGGCTGTCGGAAATGGGCTTTGCCGATTTCGCGGGCTCGACCATTGTTCACTCGGTTGGCGGCTGGGCTGCCTTGACCGGTGCAATCATCCTTGGTGCACGTAAAGGCAAATACGGCGCGGACGGTTCGGTTCATCCGATGCCCGGTTCGAACCTGCCGCTGGCAACACTTGGTACCTTCGTTCTGTGGCTGGGCTGGTTCGGCTTCAACGGTGGTTCGCAGCTCGCAATGGGTTCTGCTGCTGACGTCATCGCGATTGCCAACATCTATGGCAACACCTCGATGGCTGCTGCCGGTGGTGTTGTTGCCGCAGCAATCCTGACCCAGATTCTTTACAAAAAGGTCGACCTTACCATGGCACTTAACGGTGCACTGGCTGGTCTGGTCTCGATCACTGCCGGTCCGGACACCCCGACCATCGGTTCCGCCATCATCATCGGCGCCATCGGCGGTATTCTGGTTGTTGTTGCAGTTCCGCTGCTCGACAAACTGAAAATCGACGACGTTGTCGGTGCTGTTTCGGTTCACCTTGTTTGCGGTATCTGGGGCACCATGGCGGTTCCGTTCACCAATGACGGTGCATCGTTTGGTGTTCAGCTGACCGGTGTTGTTGCGATGGGTGCCTTCACCATCATCGCATCGGCAATCGTGTGGCTGATCCTGAAATTCACGGTTGGCATTCGCCTTAGCGAAGAAGACGAAGCACTGGGCAGCGATGCTGTCGAGCTTGGCCTCGAAGCCTATCCGGAATTCGGTAAAGGTTCGCAGCGCTTCTAAGCGATCAGATTTCCTGACGGGTGCCATGCCTGCATGGCACCCTGCCTGTCAGACCGACTGACCCGCCTTGGGATATCCCAGTGGCGGGTCTTTTGTATTCTGCCCATGCTGCCTTTTTAGGCACGATTATGATCACAAGACATGCAAACAGTCCCATCCGGCTGTTACCGCGCCGGATATGAGCGTGATCGATTTTTCCCCGGCAAAGACCCGTTTTCCATCGTCCCGATCAATCATATTGCCCTGTTGGCATAGAAATTGATGTTGGGGCCCCTGAACAAGAATCCGGCTGCGCCCCGCAGACCGGACCGTGAGGAAACGCATTTAACAAATGGGGGTTGCCCGATGGAGGCATTCCAGACCGCCTCGGACGTATTTTTCGTCCTGATGGGCGCTATTATGGTGCTCGCCATGCATGCCGGTTTCGCCTTTCTTGAAGTCGGAACCGTACGCAAGAAAAACCAGGTGAACGCACTGGTTAAAATCATCGTCGATTTTGCCGTTTCCACCATTGCCTATTTTTTCATCGGCTATGGCGTTGCCTATGGTGTTGATTTCTTTAGCAATGCCGCGGTTCTTAGCGGATCTGCGATGGTTGACGGACAGCATCTTTTTGCGTCCAGCGGCTATGATCTGGTTAAATTCTTCTTCCTGCTGACCTTTGCGGCCGCAATCCCCGCAATCATTTCCGGTGGCATTGCCGAACGGGCGCGGTTTTATCCGCAGCTGATTGCCACCGCCATTCTGGTTGGCATCTTTTATCCGCTGTTTGAAGGACTGGTCTGGAACAACAATTTCGGCTTCCAGGATATGATTGAGGCCACCTTTGGCGCACCTTTCCACGATTTTGCAGGTTCCATTGTTGTCCACGCGGTTGGTGGCTGGATTGCCCTTGGTGCCGTTGTATCGCTTGGAGTCCGGCGCGGGCGTTACACCAAAACCGGTGGACTGGTTGGTATTCCGCCATCCAACATCCCGTTTCTGGCACTGGGATCATGGGTACTTTGCGTTGGCTGGTTTGGCTTCAACGTCATGTCGGCCCAATCGGTTAGCGGCATTACCGGGCTGGTCGCGGTCAATTCGCTGATGGCAATGGTTGGCGGCATTCTGACGGCACTGGTCGCAGGACGTAATGATCCCGGTTTCGTTCACAACGGTGCACTTGCCGGACTGGTTGCCGTTTGCGCCGGGTCGGACGTCATGCACCCGATCGGCGCACTGGTCACTGGCGGTATTGCGGGTGTTCTGTTCGTCTGGGGCTTCAACCAGTGCCAGACCAGATGGAAGATCGACGACGTGCTGGGTGTCTGGCCGTTGCATGGCATGTGCGGCCTGATGGGGGGCATTGCATGTGGCATTTTCGGACTCGAAGCCCTTGGCGGCATGGGCGGCGTTTCATTTGGTGCCCAGCTTGCCGGATCATTGATCGGTGCCGTGTTTGCCGCAATTGCGGGATTTGTGGTTTACGGCACGATCAAACGGACCATCGGCCTTCGATTGTCTGAAGAAGACGAGTTCGACGGGGCGGATATATCCATCCACAAAATCGGTGCCTATCCCGAGGATGATCTGCGCGCAAGCTGATCTGCCAATTCTTTGCCCTGATTTCCTGTCAAAAGCCCGGAAAGCGCATCTTTCCGGGCTTTTTCGTTATTCGAACCCCTGCCCTTAAATCTTTCTTTGTATTTTTGGCATAGGGGTAAAGTCAGGGGAGATTGCCCACATTTTACGGACACCCGCATTTTGACGCCTGTTGATATGTGACGGATCCATTCATGACCGGAATACCGAACGCGATGTTTAACCAGCGCCTTGATCAGTTGCCTGCCTATCCGTTCCCACGGCTTGCCGCCCTGCTGGAGGGGATTGAACCCGGCAAGACGCCCTTGGTGATGTCGATTGGCGAGCCGCAGCACGAACCGCCCGCGATGATCACCGAGGCGATGGTGAAATATGCAAGTCTCTGGCACAAATACCCGCCAGGAAACGGCACGCCCGAGCTGCGAAGCGCCATCAAGGGATGGCTTGACCGCCGTTATGACCTGCCTGCGGACATGATTGATCGGGATGCTCATATCCTGCCGGTCGCGGGAACCCGCGAGGCCCTTTATCTGATTGCAACCTGTGTCATTCCGCAGGATCAGCCCGGCCCGAAACCCAAGGTTCTTCTGCCCAATCCGTTCTATCAGGTCTATTGCGGTGCCGCGGTTCTTAATGACGCGGAAATGGTGCCGCTGGCAGCAGATCCGGAAACGGATTTCTTGCCTGACCTTGATCAGATCGATATCGAAACGCTTAAAGCCTGCAGCCTGTTTTTCCTGTGTTCCCCAGCCAACCCACAAGGGTCTGTTGCATCACGGGACTATCTTGAACGTATCATCGCCATGGCACAGGAACATGATTTCGTTCTGGCGATGGATGAATGCTACGCCGATATCTATGATCGCGAAGCCCCGGTTGGTGCACTTGAAATCTGTGCGGCACAGGGCGGCCGGATGGATAATGTGGTTGTTTTCCACAGTCTGTCGAAACGGTCCAGCGCGCCGGGATTGCGTTCCGGCTTTGTCGCAGGCGACCCGGTGATCATCAAACGTTTCAATGCCTTGCGCAGTTATTGTTCGGCCACCGTTCCAATGCCGATCATGGCCGCATCCGCCGAACTTTGGGCCGATGATGCCCATGCATCGCAAAACCGCGATCTTTACCGCACCAAGATTGATGTCGCGCAGGAAATCTTTGGCAACCGGTTTGGCTTCTATCGCCCGCCGGGGGGCTTTTTCCTGTGGCTTGATGTCGGTGATGATGAGGCCGCCACCCGCAAAATATGGGCAGAGGAAGGTGTGAAAGTCATTCCGGGCAGCTATCTGTCGATCACGGATGCAAATGGCAACAATCCCGGAAAACGCTTTATCCGCATTGCGCTTGTCCATGACCTTGAAACCACCCGCGAAGGGCTTCGACGTATTGCCGACGCGCTGAGCTGACCCACGATCCCTGACCAATAGCGACGAAACGACAACGGATACCCCGATGAGCAGTCAGTCCAACCTTCTCGCACGCAGCACCGCCTTCATGCCGGGCAGTCTTGTCAATCTGCTGAAACGAAGCGGGTTGCAAATCTGCGGGCTTGTCCTGGTTGGTGCGGCAGTTGCCGTTTTCATGATGCTGATCGGCTTCCATCCCGGTGACCCGTCCTTCAACCATGCAGCCGATCGAAATGTGATCTTTAACCCGCTTGGCACATTCGGGGCTTATACCGCCGATCTCTTGCTTCGTACGCTCGGTCTGGCATCTGCCCTGCTGACGGTTCTGCTCCTTGGCTGGGGCCTGCGGTTGATTGCGGTTCGTCCGTTCAACTGGATGTGGGCACGGTTTCTGGTTTTGCCTCTCGCCCTGCTGCTCGTCGCGACGGCGGCTGCGGCCATTCGTCCGGGCATGCATTGGCCGCTTACGGTCGGGTTTGGCGGTTTTGCCGGTGATCTGTTGTTGTCCAAGCTTCAATACGGGTTCGAAATAATTGGCGTACCGGGCGCACGTCCGCTGATTGCGCTGATTTCAATGGTGCTTGGCCTGTTCCTGACCATGTTCTGCATGGCCTATCATATGTCTGAATGGCAGAAGGTTGGATCGATCCTGACGCGTATTGCTGGCGGTATTATTTCCGGAATTGGTCGTGCCATTCCCAGCAATTCAACAGATGAACGCCCGGGCGAACGTACAGCCGCCCGTAATCCGCGCATGCGTCAGGAACCGTCACTTGATAAGGGGAAACCCGGCCTCGGTGCTGCGATCAGTACCCGCCTGCAAGCGGCAACATCGTCAAATAACAACAATGACGACGATGATTTTGATGATGATTACAATGAAGCGGACCACGCCCCGCCGGTTCATATCGTCGCCGCACCGGCAGCAAAATTGCAGCCCGGCGAAAAGGCATCGGCCCAGCGTCAGGCATCCTTTGATCTTGGATCAGACGATTACCGGTTCCCGCCGCTTAGCCTTCTGCATGAACCCGATCCGGCAGACGCAACCCAGATCGATCAGGAAGCATTGGCGCAAAATGCCCGCCTTCTGGAAACCGTTCTTCAGGACTTCGGTGTTAAGGGCGAGATCGTTCAGGTCCGCCCCGGCCCGGTCGTTACCCTTTATGAACTTGAACCGGCCGCAGGTGTTAAATCATCACGCGTGATCGGTCTTGCCGATGATATCGCACGTTCCATGAGCGCGATTGCCGCCCGTGTAGCGGTTGTACCGGGACGCAATGTGATCGGTATCGAATTGCCGAATTCGCGCCGTGAGACGGTGCATCTGCATGAAATTCTGGCATCCAGCGATTTTGAAAAGAATACCGGCAAGCTTAATATGAGCCTTGGCAAGGATATCGGTGGTACGCCGGTGATTGCCGATCTGGCGAAAATGCCGCACCTGCTGATTGCCGGTACGACCGGTTCGGGTAAGTCGGTTGGTGTGAATGCGATGATCCTGTCGCTGCTTTATCGCCTGAAACCGGAAGAATGCCGTTTCATCATGATCGATCCGAAGATGCTGGAACTGTCGATTTACGACGGTATTCCGCATCTTCTGACGCCGGTTGTGACCGACCCGCACAAGGCAGTTGTTGCCCTTAAATGGGCGGTGCGCGAAATGGAAGACCGTTATCGCGCCATGAGCCAGGTCGGTGTGCGTAACATCGCGGGCTATAACAAACGCATCAAGGAAGCGGCCGCCAAAGGCGAACAGCTTACCCGCCGCGTCCAGACAGGCTTTGATCCCGAAACCGGCAAACCGATCTTTGAAGATCAGGAACTGCCGATGGAGCCGCTGCCGTTTATCGTGGTTATCGTCGACGAAATGGCCGATCTGATGCTGGTCGCGGGCAAGGATGTCGAAGCATCGATCCAGCGCCTGGCACAGATGGCGCGTGCGGCGGGCCTGCACCTGATCATGGCGACCCAGCGTCCGTCGGTCGACGTGATCACCGGTACGATCAAGGCGAACTTCCCGACGCGTATTTCCTATTCCGTTACCTCGAAAATCGATTCCCGGACCATCCTTGGTGAAATGGGCGCCGAGCAACTTCTGGGTCAGGGGGATATGCTTTATATGGGCCAAGGCGGCCGATTGCAGCGCGTCCATGGTCCGTTTGTATCGGACGAGGAAGTCGAAAGCATCGTTGCCCATCTGCGTGATCAGGGAGATCCGGCCTATCTTGAAACCGTTACCGAAGAACCGGAAGAGGATCCGGTCGCGGCCTATATGGCCGGTGGCGGCGGTTCAGATAGCGGCGGGAACGGATCGGATGATGACCTGTATAATCAGGCAGTCGGCATTGTCCTGCGCGAGAAAAAGGCATCCACCAGTTTCATCCAGCGCAAACTGTCGATCGGCTATAACCGCGCCGCCCGCATCATCGAACAGATGGAAGAAAACGGGATTGTTTCATCCGCCAACCATGTTGGCAAACGCGAAGTCCTGATGGAAAACATGGACGGGTCACCTTACGAATACTGATCCGCCTGCAACCAAAAATATCATCAACAAATGAAAGAGGGATGCCATGTGCATCCCTCTTTCGTTTGCAGATTTCGTCGCAGTACTCATTTCACTGAGGATTCTTCATTTTACCACGGGTTTTTTGATTTCGATCAGGAACAAATGGCAAAGCTCTTTTTATAAAACCGCACATCTGCACAACCCTATGTTGCAGTTATGCTGGTCTGACAGCTTTTGCTGAATGCAGTTTCCCGCCGTTAACGTCCAAACACGGAGAACCCGATGAAACTCTCCAATTTCTCACTTTCCGCCAAATTGCGGATGGTACTGGTAATGACGGCTTTTGCGCTGGGTGGTCTGGCGATCTTTGATCTTGTGACACTGCGATCTGCACTGGTCGAAGAAAAGAAAGCCAATGTCCGGCAAATCGTCGATATGACCCGTTCGACCTTTAGCCATTATGATCAGCTCGTCAAATCTGGCGAGATCGCCCTTGAAGAAGCGCAAACCCGCGCGACAGAGTTCATTCAGAATGCCCGTTACGCCGGCAATAACTATGTGTTTGTACTGGGCCTTGATACCAAGGTCATCCTGCATCCGATCCAGCCAAAACTGAACGGTCAGAACGGCAAACAGGTGATTGACGTCAATGGTGTTCCGATCCTTGATGAAATGGTCAAGGCGGCCCGCAATCCCGAAGGCGGTTTCCTGACCTATGAGTGGAACAAGCCGGGGCATGACGGGGTATTTCCCAAACTGGCCTATGCCGAAACATTCAAGCCGTGGGGCTGGGTGGTAACAACCGGCGTTTATATCGACGATGTTGACGGGATTTTCTGGCAGACCGCCATCAATGATATCGCCGTGGCGATTGCCATGCTGATCGTTATCGGAATGGCCGGACTTGCGATTGACAGATCGACAACCCGACCCTTGCGGACGATCACCGAGGCGCTTAACAAACTGGCACAGGGCGATACCAGCGTCACCACAGACGAAACAGATCGGCGTGATGAAATCGGTGCCCTGGCCCGGTCACTTGACGTTTTCAGATCAAACCGCGAACAGGCCGAAAAGCTTGAACGGGAACAGAAAGATACGCACAAGACCCAGATTGCCCGTGCGGAAAAGGTCGAAAAGCTGATTAAAAGCTTTGAGACCGAGGTTGAAGGGAACCTGTCGACGGTTCACAGCGCGCTGGAACAATTACGCGCCACGGCCACAGGCATGGCCAGCCAGTCCGACGCAACCACCGGGCGGGCAGCCAATGTTGCGGCAGCAACCGAACAGGCAGCGGCCAATGTGGATACCGTTGCCGCCGCCGCAGAACAGCTTGCCGCGTCCATCGACGAAATCACATCGCAGGTTTCGCGGAGTTCGGACATCGCCCAATCAGGTGCAACCGAAGCCGACGAAGCCAGCACGATTTTTGCCGAACTGGGAACAGCGTCCGATAAGATCGGCGAGGTGGTTGAACTTATTCAGTCAATTGCCGAACAGACAAACCTTCTGGCGCTTAACGCCACCATCGAGGCCGCACGTGCCGGTGATGCCGGCAAGGGCTTTGCGGTTGTCGCCGCCGAGGTCAAAAACCTTGCCAACCAGACCACACGCGCAACCGAAGATATCGCAGGCCAAATCGGTGGCATTCAGGAATCGACGCAGAATGCACTTGGCGCAATCAAGCATCTTTCCGGTCGCATGAAGGAATTGAACGAGGTCGCGGCCAGCATTTCCGCAGCCGTCCGCGAACAGGATGCCGCCACCGCCGAAATTGCCCGCAATGTCGCCGAGGCAGCAACCGGCACCAAGGACGTCGCGCAAAATGTTATCGGCCTGCGCGAGGCGGCCGAGGAAGAACGCGAGGCATCCGGTCAGGTTCTGGCGGCATCCGGCAGCCTGAACAACAAATCACAGAATCTGATGACACAGATAAAGCAGTTCCTGAACGATATCAGGGCTGCGTGATTGTTAATGCCAATCTGACAAAAAAGGCGGGCTGCATGACACAGCCCGCCTTTTGATGTTTTAAGATCGTCACCGATCAGATGATCAGATCGACTGATTGATCCAGTCAACCAGAGCGCTTTTCGGCAGCGCGCCAACTTTCATCGCTGCAACTTCGCCACCCTTGAAGATCATCAGGGTCGGGATACCGCGCACACCGTATTTCGCCGGGGTGTTCGGGTTTTCGTCGATGTTTACCTTGGCAATCTTGAGCTTGCCGCCCAGTTCGCCAGCAATTTCGTCCAGATACGGCGCGATCTGTTTACACGGGCCACACCATTCCGCCCAGAAATCGACGAGAACCGGGTCGTTGGAACCCAGAACGTCGGAATCGAACGAAGTATCGGATACTTTAATCGTGGTCATACTATCAGTTCCTGGTTGTTACGAGGCCAAGTGGGGAAAACCGCTCACCTCGATCCGCTGTATGGAGGCAAAGGTAGGCAGCACTGACGCAAACGTCAAGCGCGTTACAGTCTCATGATGTGTTCGGGCAGCTCTACCATCCATGGTCCGTTGGTCCAAAGGATGAAACAGCGAATGCGTTTGTCCGGATACATCTGGCTTAATGCGGCCCGGTAAATCGACATCTGCCGACGATAGGCACGTGGTGTCCCCTCGACATCGCGCGGAGGCGGACGATTTGTTTTAAAATCAACGATCATGACCTCGTTTTCACGCACAACCAGACGGTCAATCTGTGCGGAAACGACGTCCCCGCCGACGATCCCGACCAGCGGCACCTCGGCCTTTGATCCGGCATCAAAAACAGGTGCGAATTCGGGATTCTCAAAAATCGCGATTGTTTCATTGGTGATTTCGCGCTGCTGGTCTGCATCAAGCGCATGAACCGGCTGGGCAAGGAACCGTTCGGCAGCCGCCCGCCTTTTGGCTTCAGGCAGGTCAGGCAACAATTCAAGCAGCTTGTGAATCAAAAGCCCGCGTTTGAAGCTTTGGCCCTGATCACCGCCCAATGGCGATTGATGAATTTCGTCCTCTTCCATCATGCGACTTGGTGCCAGTGGCTTGGGCGGAAAGGCCTCGATCGGGGCGATATCGCGAATCAAGGCCCGTTTGGGCAAATCTGTCGCACTGCTTGCGGTTTCGACCTTGTCGGCCCGGGGTGCTTCGCGCTGATCGGTTTCCCATACCCAGCCATCCCCGGCCCAGCCGGACCCGGAAAAATCGGAAAAATCAAACGGTTCGGACCGGGCATAGCCCTCCATGGCCTGCTGGCACAGATTATACCAGCAATGATCGGGTACCTTGCGCTTGCCCTGCCAGCCGCAGATATAAAGCCGGTCTTCGGCGCGCGTCAGCGCCACATACAGCAGGCGGTTATATTCCTGATCACGCTTGATCGCGATACCATCACGCAGACGCGACACCACATCGGTTTCCAGTGCCACACGCGGCAGCCAATACATCAGGTCGCGATCTTCCTGCCAGAACAGGTTGGGCGCCTGTGTCGGCACCTGCATGGTATCGGGCAGGAATACGATGGGCGCCTGCAGGCCCTTGGCCCCATGCACCGTCATGATCCGGACCTCGTCACGCCCGCTTTGTTCAAGGTCACGCTTGATTTCGGCGTCGCCTGCCATCAGCCAGTGCAGGAACCCCTGCAAGGTCGGCGCATGATCGGCTTCGTAGCCCATGGCAAGGTTAAGGAATTCGTCAATCGGGTCATTTGCTTCGATCCCGAGCCGCCCGACCAGACGTGCGCGCACCCCGCGCGCATCATCACCGCGCCCACCCAGAAGTTCGGCAAACAGTTCGAACGGCCGTTCGTAGTCCACACGTCCCAGCCATTTGAACAGGAATTCATAGGCCGCAAGGAAGGCCGGATTGGCATCATCACTGCTCGCCTTTTCGCGCAAGGCAAGCCAAAGAGTACGCGGACGGTTATGGGCGATTGCAAATAGCTGATCATCATCAAACCCGATCAGCGGGCTTTTGAGCACCTCTGCCAATGTCAGGTCATCTTCGGGCATCAACAGGAACCGGCCAAAAGCGATCAGGTCCATCACGGCAAGCTGATCGGTGATCTGCATGCGGTCCACACCGGCGACCGGGACATTGCGTTCCTTCAGCGCCTTGACGACCTCGTCGACAAAGGCGGTACGACGCCGCACCAGGATCATGAAATCACCCGCCCGTACCGGACGGTCACGCGATATCAGTTTCTCGCCCGTGTCGATGGCATGGCGGATACGCCCGGCAATGACCCGTGCCAGCCTGATTTCCGGGTCTTCGAGGCGCACGATGCGGGTTGGCGGCGTCCATGGATCTTCGGCGTCACGTTCCTGCGGTTCGACCGCGGGCCATAATTCAATCCGCCCGGCCTGCCCGACGCGGAACGGGCTGTGGCTGACATCAGCACCATCGTCGCCGACACCCTGCTTTGCGATCATCCCGGCAAAAACCCGGTCTACCGTGCCCAAAACCGCATCGGTGGAACGGAAGGATATGTTCATCGGGACTTCGCGCCATTCGGCTTCGATTTCGCGTGCCCGTTCGCGGAAATAGGCCCGCATCTGGGTGAATTTTTCCGGATCTGCGCGCTGGAAGCTGTAAATAGATTGTTTCGCATCCCCAACGGCAAAGATTGTCCGTGGCTTTTCATCATGCTGCCCGGCGCCGGCAAAGAATTCCTCAGCCAGAATACGCACCACTTCCCATTGTTCGGGGTTGGTGTCCTGTGCCTCGTCAATCAGAATATGGTCAAGACCTTCGTCGAGTTTGAACAAAACCCACCCGGCAATCCCGGCCTGCTGTTGCAACAACCGCAGGCTGGTCAGGATCAGATCATCATAATCAAGGCGGGCATGCAGGGCCTTTTTGGCGGCATAGCGATCCAGCATCGCATTTCCGATGCTGATCAAGGCCGCCGTTGCCCCGGCCAGGGCTGCGGCCTTGCGCAAACGGTCGACCTCGATCAGGCGCGCACATTCGGCTTCCAGCGCATCGGCCCCCATCGGGTGATTTTCGGCGGCCTTTTTCGTGATCAGCTTGGCGCGCGGTTCGCCTGCGGCGGTAAAGAAGACACCACGATAATCGGAAAATACCGCCAGCCGATCCTCGATACCGGTTTTTTCAAGGAATTGCGCCAGTGCCGGAACGCGGTCCTGATCTGTTTTGGTCCCGGCCTCCAACGCGGCCAAGCCGCGCATCAGCCCGTCGCGGTCAAACGCATCATCAGACAGGGCCCTGCGCAATACAGCATCCTCGTCCTGCCCGACCGGAACACCAAGGGCTGCGTAGACCGCATCGCGCATCCGGTTGGCACCACCATGATGGGTCAGCATGCGTTTCAAACGGCCACGTTCACGCGCCAGTTCACCCATGACTTCGCCAAAGGCACCTTCGCGGACCTGTCCGGTCACGACCGACAGGGCATCCGCCAGATCGTCGTCCCGGCCATTCCGGGCAAAGGCCAGCACTTCTTCCTGCACATCGGCCATGGTTTCGGCCGCAGTCCGGTCGTCCATGATTTCAAAATGCGGTGCCAGACCGGCTTCAAGCGGGAAGCGACGCAGCAATGACTGGCAAAAGGCATGGATCGTCTGGATTTTCATCCCGCCCGGCGCATCAAGGACCGATGCAAACAGGCGGCGCGCGCGACGCGTTTCATCGCCACTTGGCGCGGTGCCAGCCAGATTGAAAAGATCGTCATGAAGTTCACGATCTTCCATGGTGGCCCAATGCCCCAGCCGTTCATTGACACGGTTGGCCATTTCCGCCGCGGCGGCCTTGGTAAAGGTGAGACACAGGATACGATGGGGTTCGGTCCCCGATAGCATCAGGCGCAACACCCGATCCGACAGAACCTTTGTCTTGCCCGCACCTGCCGATGCCGACACCCAGACCGACGCCATCGGGTCGGACGCGTTGCGTTGCAGGATATTGGGATCGGTGCCGCGAATTTCGGTCATGCGTCACCATCCCTGTTCTCGTTGCCGTCCGTCGCCTCGACATCCTCGCTGCCCATCCATTCGCGCAGGCGCGCCAGATGGACGTAATCGGAATATTTCGGCGCATGATCCGGGTGCGGCACGCTGAGATAAGGCGTTTTTTCATCTGCGAAGGCCTTGGCCAACACATTCACCCCCGCAACCGCATCACGCGCCAGTTCCGCCGGCGTGGTTTTCATGCGTTTGGTATCGATCTCGCGAATTTCACCCGCCGGATCACCGCCGGAAAGTTTCCAGAACGCCATCGACGCCGGTGGGCCGGCCGGGACATCCTTAAATCCGCCATCCTGCGCAATGGCGGCTTCAAGCGGCAATTGCGGTGCGAAACCACTGGCAACATCTGTTTGGCTGGGCGGCATCCCGGTTTTGTAGTCAATGATCGCGATCCCGCCATCGCGCAGCACGTCAATCCGGTCCGCACGGGCATAGACTTCGAACCCTGTCGCGGTTTCAAGCGTCCCGGATTGTTCGGTATAGGATTTCCGCACATCATCGCGGCGTGCGGCCTCCGTCTGGATGAACCAGCGCGCAATCCTCTCGAACCGTGGCCACCAGAACGCCCAAAGACCCGGACGGGCAGCAAGTGGTTTGAACACGTCGCGCCCGATCATGATCAATTGTTGTTCGCCGTCAGGCGGCAGGTGATCGGGATATTTCGAAATAAACTGATCAAGGGCGTCATGGATCAGGTTACCGTAATCCGCCGCACCGGGATCTTCGTCCACCCCGTCAAGTTTACGCAAACCAAGGATATGCCGGGCATAGATCGCATACGGATCACGCATCCAGGTTTCAATCTGGGTAACAGACAGCCGCTGCGGCCGGGCGGAAACCGGTGGTGTCGGGGCCGGACGGCCAATTTTGCGGCGCATGTCATCGCGCGGCTCATCGAGCAGATCGGCCATCGCACGCCACGCATGGGCATCGGGCTTTTCCATTGAAACGCCCGACTTCCGGAGAATGTTTTCAATCCGTAACAACCAGCGGGCCGGCACGGTTGGCGTGCCTTCAATGCGGAGTGCACGGGTCATCACAACGTCTGGTGCGCAAAATAGCTGCTGAAAATCATGGGCCGACTGGCCAACGCGATGTTCTGGCGCTGGCAAGCCGAAATTGCGCCGCATCGGGCGGCTCATCCATGGATCGGCACCGGCTTCGGGGGGCCAGACACCTTCGTTCAATCCACCCAGAATGGTCAGATCGGCCTGCTGCATCTGGGCTTCGACCGTGCCCCAGATAAACAGGCGCGGATGTTTGCCAAACTTCGGACGCACGGCACGCTCTGCCATCAAGGCATCCAGAAAGGCCGCATACCGGATACCCGGCATGGGGACGAAATCGGTTAATGCCTGAAGCAGTTCATGGACAAAATCGGCAAGGGCCTCGCCCGCTTCGCCGCGCCATAGACGCTCCGCCCCGTCCTGCACATCGCTTGCCGCCAAGGCTTCGGCAGTCTGAATATGACAGCGCAAGGCACCAACCGGCGAGATCGATTTTTCATCCATCAGATCAAGCAACGGTGCCAAACAGGTTTCAAACCGCGCGATCAGGTCGGAAAGCCGTGCATGGTCATCACGGATGCGTTCAATCCGCGGGGCCGCATTATCCGCACCAGACGCGGTGATACGATCAATCGTCTCGTCACGCCAGCCATCCAGTGCCACCTGCAAACCGTCCAGACCCGGACCGGGGCGTGCGCCACGCAAAACATACTGTTCCATCTGCCGGGTCAGGACACGGAACTGTTCGGGCGGCAGTCCTGCTGCGCTTAGCGGATGTTTCAGAAGCTCCAGCAAGGGCACCGGGGCAAACTGTTCCTGCACGGCGCGCACGACAAGGCGCAGATAAATGGCTGGTGCAGTGTCGTGCAACGGGATACCGGCAGAGTCATCAACCTCGACCTCCCAGCGGCGAAGTTCGGTTGCCACGCGCCTTGCCAGCCCCCGATCCGGTGTGACCAGTGCGCATGTCTTGCCCGGCACTTCAAGCGCGTCACGCATCAGAAGGGCAATGGTGGCGGCCTCCTCGCGGGCACCGGAACAATCGATACGCAGCACGCCGTCAAGCACATCGGATGCGAAATTGCCAACATGGCGCCACTGATCGGTGGTTTGCGCCGGGCGCAGGGCTTCGCGGGCCAAACGCCGACGTTCTTCCTGCCCAGGGTTCGCCGCAGGCACCGATGGCCAAAGCAGAACCGTCGCCGGATCACGTCCGATATGACGCAATGTCGTGCCCAAAAGATGTTGCGGGTGGGTGGCGTCCTCGCCAATCGCCTGCCAGTCATCGCGTGCCAGCCCCGTCATCAGACCCGGCAGGACCACACGACCATGCGGCATGTTCAAAACCGCTCTCATCAGATCGCGTAATGCCGGAAACGGGCCGGTTGAGCCTGCGACAATAATTGGTGTCGCGGGCGGGTTTTCGCGCCAAAGCGTGATCTGGGCGGCAATCAGGGCATTGCGGCGCATGGCCCGGTCACTGACCTGATAGGTTTCGAGAATGGCGGGCCAGTGCAAGGTGAGGATTTGCAGGAATTCCAGCGTCAATTGCCAATGTTCGGCAAATTCGGCAGGCACCAGCCCCTTAAGATCATCAAATTTGCAGTTTTCGGTCTGCACCTGATCAAGAAACCGCGCCAGTTCGCCCGCAAGGCGGGCGGCCTGATCGGCAGTTGGTTTATCACCCTTGTGATCGGGCCGGTTCATGATCAGGCGGGTTAACAGCAATTTCCGTTGCAGATCCGGAATGGATGGCGGCAGATCAAGGGCTGCCTGTTCCCCACCGGCACCATAGATTGCCAGTTCGTCCTCGTCCGCCTCGCCCAACGCGCGGATGGTTGGCAGCATCGTCACCGCGCCATTTGATTGACGCAGAAACGCATCGCGCATCACCTTGGCCGACCGGCGATTGGGTACCATCAGAACATAGTCGGACAAGGCAACGGGCTGGCTGGCCGTTTCGGCAATCAGCTGTTTTGCAATCAGATCGGCAAAGGCAGCACCCGGCGGGATATAAAACAGGTTTTCCGGCTGTGCCGCAGGTGCGGCAAAGGTATCGGCGGCGTCCATATAATCGAACAGATCCGCCATCAGCCGCCCCCGGCTTTGGCGGCTTTTGCGGTTCTGGCTGCACTTTCATGCGCCAAAGCGTCCGCGATGACGATTTCGGCATCGGCCAATGCTTCTGGCGTGCCGATATGGAAATAATCCCCGTCATGAACCAGACCAAAGCAGCGCCCCGATGCCAATGCCTTGTCGTAAACCAGATTTGATGAAAACGCGCCATCAGGGGTATTTTCAAACAATCGCGGCGACAGGATCTGAACACCGGTAAAGAAATACGGGGCAGACACGGCATCGCCGCGACGCTTCAACCGGCCATCGACCTGCCAGAAGAAATCACCAGCACCGTCATAACCAAACGCCCCTTCGACCGGATAGATCGCAAGCAACGCGTCCATATGATCGGGATCGAATGCCTCTGTCAGGCGATCAAAAAGCGGCTCCGCCCCCTCGGTCCAGAAGACATCCGCATTGGCAACCAGCACGGCCTGATCATCAAGCATCGGCAGGGCCTTTTTCACCCCGCCGCCTGTTTCAAGCAAATCTTCCTCGGGCGAGCAAAGCACCCGCGGCAGGGTCCGGGTGGCGACGTGGTCGACAATCATCTGCCCCAGATAATGGCTGTTGACCACAGCCTGATCAAAGCCCGCCAAGGCCAGCTTATCAAGTACGTGATCAAGCATCGGCTTGCCTGCAACCGGCACCAGCGGCTTTGGCATGTGATCGGTGATCGGACGCATGCGTTTGCCAAGCCCGGCAGCCAGGACCATTGCTTGCGCCTTTGCGTTCTTGTCACTCATCAGGATGCCCCTTGTTCGGACGATTGCTGTCGGCTTAAAAGTGACGGGGCCATTCGTGCCTCAACCGGGATATGATGTGCAATCCATGCCGCCAATTCAGGCAGATTGCGGTCTGCATCGCGCAGGATCAATTCCCAGCAACGCGGGATGAAATCGAAATACCGTCGTTTGCCTGCCTTGATCGCGAGCCAGCCGAACCGGCCCAGTATCCTGAAATTCCTTACCATATTGCAGGCCACATAAGACATTTCGAAATCGGAACGATCAAGATTTTCAAAGGCGGCGCAATATCGGTCCTTCAGGCTGTTTTCAAGTTCGACCCCAATATCATGACGTACATCGCGCAAAAGCGACACCAGATCATAGGGCCGCGGGGCGATTGCCGCGTCCTGAAAATCAATGATGCCGCAATCCTCGCCGCCCTCGTCATTTTCAACCAGCATCAGATTATCAACGTGATAATCGCGGTGAATGATCACCTCGCCGGATTTCCAGCAGTTCGGCAACACGGCCTCAAGCATCGCATCAAATTCGCTGATGGCACGGCTGCGCTTTGCGACATCCGTCACGATCAGCGGCAGATAATCGGTCTTGAAGCTTTGCAGCATGCGTTTGAAATTGTCTGGCGCGTATCGAACCAGACCGGAATTCGCACTTTCAAACCGGGTATCACAATACCGGTGCAGGGTGATGAGCTGATCCACTGCACGCAGATAAAGTGCCGGTTTGGAGGCCCCGCTCAGATCAAGTGCGCGGGTAAAGGTCAGATCGCCAAAATCCTCGATCAGGACAAGGCCAAGCGCAACATCGCTTGCATATATCGCGGGGATACGCCAACCGGCTTGCGAAAGCAGTGATGTCGTCGCAATAACCGGCATGACCGAAGCCGGACGTTCGGGGTTTTCATGAATACCGTGCGGGTCGACACTGATCGCGTCTGGCGGAAAATCCATCAGAAGGGCGGTCTCTCGCCCATTATCCAGACGGTAATATTTTCGCGCCGATGCATCATCAACCAATGCGACGGGTTCAATATCAGCCCAGCCATTTTCGCGCAGAAATCTGTCGATGACATCCTGACGTCCCATCACGGTCATGATGCGACCCCGGGCAGATTTGTTATCCGTTTTTCCCAATCCTTGCCATGCGGGACCAGTTGAAAAACGCGCGCATCTGGGTTTGATCCGGGTTCGATATGAATATCAAGCCGGTCTTGCGGCGTCAGATATTCCAACCGGTCCGGCCATTCTATCAGGCTGACACCATCGGCAAAGGCATCCTCGATATCAAGTTCATGGATTTCTTCGGGGTCGGAAAGCCGGTAAAGATCGAAATGCCAGACCGGGACCGGATCAAGTTCGTAAACCTGAACCAGCGTAAAGGTCGGGCTTGGGACTTCTTCATGCGGATTACCGGCAAGCGCGCGGATATAGGCGCGGCAAAACGCGCTTTTCCCCATCCCCAACGTCCCGTGCATCAGGATCACGTCACCGGCTTTTGCCAGGGCGGCAAGCTGTCCGGCAAGGGTTTCGGTACCTTTCTGATCACTGACAGTGACTGTCTTGCTCATGATATCCGTCGAATAATTGTGTTCTGATCCTAGTTGTAGGGTGATGGGCCCACCCTTCGCAATGATTTTACATGCATCGTATAACGCAGGCAGCAGTTTGCCGGACAACCTGCAAGAAAGGGCGGTTTACGTTGCGATAAAGGGTCCCAAATGCTATCTCGCACATGTATAGATTGGATAAAGAATTACCGTCGCTTTTATCGACCTGATGTTATTTGGATGGAATGAACATGTCAGACGCGTCGCACAGCACCGATATTGCCATCATTGGCGCCGGCCCTGTCGGTCTTTTCGCCGTTTTCGAAGCCGGAATGCTTGGGCTTAAAACTCATGTCATCGACGCGCTTGATATGGTTGGCGGACAATGCAGCGCGCTTTATCCGGAAAAACCGATTTTCGATATTCCGGCCCATCCCCAGATTGCCGGTCAGGACCTGATTGATCAGCTTGCCAAACAGGCCGCCCCGTTCGAGCCGACCTATCATCTCGGTCAGCAGGTCACAAAGCTTGAAAAACGTGACGATGGCCGTTTCACGCTGGAAACCTCGGTCGGCACCATCATTGACGCGGGTGCGGTTGTGATCGCGGCCGGTTGCGGTGCCTTTGGCCCGAACAAACCCCCGATGGAAGGCCTTGAAGATTACGAGGGCAGTGGCGGGGTTCAGTATTACGTTAAACGCCGTGCCGATTTTGCCGGTAAGAAGGTTGTGATTGCCGGTGGCGGGGATTCGGCTGTTGATTGGGCTTTGTCCCTGCATGACATTGCCGAAAAGGTCATGGTTGTTCATCGTCGCCCGAAATTCCGTGCCGCCCCGGACAGCAGTGCGAAATTGCAGGCCTTGGCCGAAGCCGGAAAGATCGAGATGGTCATCCCCTATCAGCTCAAGAGCCTGAAGGGTGACAATGGCAAGCTTTCCCACGTTGTCGTTGCGACGCTTAAGGGCGAGGAACTTGCACTGGAAGCAGATCACCTGTTGCCGTTCTTTGGCCTTGCCATGGAACTTGGCCCGATTGCCGATTGGGGCCTTAACCTTGATCGCAACCATATTGGTGTCACGCAGGCCACCATGGCAACTTCGGTTCCAGGCATCTTCGCGATTGGCGATATCGCGACCTATGACCACAAACTGAAACTGATCCTCTCAGGCTTTGCCGAGGGGGCAAGCGCCATCCATTCCGCGCGCAGCTACCTGTTCCCGGACAAGGAATTCCATTTCGAATATTCCACCACGACAGGCGTTCCGGCGGAATAAGCCCTAATCAAAAAAGGAAAAGCGCACCATGCCCACCTCCAGAACCACCGATCTTCATACCGGCGGCTGTCTGTGCGGCGCGGTGCGCTTTTCTGTTTCGGGCGAGCCAACGGGCGGCAATCACTGCCATTGCGGCATGTGCCGCAAGGATAGTGGATCAGGCGTCTCAACCTTTGTTACCTTTGCGACAGAAACCCTGAAATGGGATGGCAAACCGGCCGAGTTTGAAAGTTCGCCCAACCGGTTTCGCGGCTTTTGCCCGAAATGCGGATCAAGCCTTACCTGGCGGCACGGCGATTATCCCGACTTCCTCGATTTCCGGCTGGGCAGCTTCGACGACCCGACACCTTTCAAGGTGAAAAAGCATCTGTGGATGAGTACGGCCCTGCCCAGCTTTGCGGGAATTGACCCCGACATCGAACATATCGATCAATCGAGCTGATCGACCACGATTGTTCTTTTCCTAGACGGTTGGGACCGTGCCGCCATCGATGGTATATTCCGCACCATGAATCGACGACGCCCGGCTTGATGCCAGAAAGGCAATCAATTCTGCGACTTCTTCCGGCTGTGCCGGACGTCCCAAGGGGATGCCGCCCAAGGCATCAAGGATGCTTTGGCGTGCGGCTTCCTCGCTGATACCGCCGCCTTCTGCAATCCGTTCGACCATCGCCTTTGAGGCATCGGTATAAATCCATCCGGGCGCAACGGCATTGACCCGAACACCTTTGGGACCAACTTCCTTTGACAGAACCTTGCTGTAAGTCGTAAGCGCGGCCTTTGCCGCGGCGTAGGCGGTTGTTGCGTCAAATAACGGCAAACGTCGCTGAATTGAGGAGGTATGCACAACAACACCGCTGCCACGCCTGATCATTTCCGGCACCAGACAGCGGTCCAACCGCACAGCCGCCATCAGGTTAAGGTTCAATTCCTTTTCCCAATCGGCATCGTCGATCACGGCAAAGCCACCGGACGGGTTTGACGACCCGCCCAGAACGTGGATCAGGATATCAACCCCTCCCATGCGTTCGCGTGCAGCTGCGGTGAGTTTTTCGACGCCAGCCGTGGTCGAAAGGTCCGCCTGCACATAGCAATCGCTGGCGATATCATCGGGCTTCTCACCGCGGGCTGCCGTAATCAAGGTTCCCCCACCGGCTAGCATGCGCTCAAAAACGGCCTTTCCTGTACCTTTGGTGCCGCCGGTCACAACTATGCGTTTCTGCGCAAATTCCTGCGCAGGATCTGGAAGCTGAAACATTTTATGGTCGCTCATTTTACTGGGAAAGTCGTGCAAGAAGTCGCGGTCGCCTAACCGATCAGAAGCTTTTCGATCCTGCCATTCGCAAGTTCGAACCGGTAATCAAGCTCAATCGGACTGTTGGGAAAGTCACCGCTGACCCTGGCTTTCACAGCAAATTTTTCATCTGCATGAACAACGTCAATCGGCTCGGCCACAAAGTTGTATTTTGCTTTGGCGTCTGCCATCCACTTCCCGATTTCAGGTCGTCCCTGATGGCGTTGGTTTTCGTCTTCGACAATTGCAGTGTCATTGAAAGCCGCCGCCTTTTGCTCAACGCTATTGGCGGGATCAAAATATGTGATGATCGGTTCGGGGAGTTTGATCATGTCGTTTGTTCCTGTCTGCTTGCTTGTCAGACAGGCATTTTTCAAACAAACTCACATTTTGGGAAGTACGTACTTTAAAGTAAGTAACTAACAGGTTCCAAGCATGGCAAAAACCTACACCCCGGTCACCGCGGCATCAGATGTCGAAACAATCTTCAAGATGCTCGAAGGCCGATGGAAACTGATTATTCTTTTCCATCTGTTCGGTGGCAAGGTGCAACGTTATTCAGATCTGGAAAAGCTGATCCCCGGCATTTCGCAGAAGATGCTTGCCCAGCAGCTTCGCCAGCTTGAAGCCGATGGCATAATCGAACGCAAGGTTTATCCGGTGGTTCCGCCCAAGGTGGAGTATCGCATGAGTGAGTGGGGGCAATCACTTTGCCCGGCACTTGATGCATTGCTTAAATGGGCCGAGGCACGCCCCAAGGATTCCGCGTTACCAGACATCAACAATCAGTAACGACAATATGCCTCGGACAAATCTGATCAGACAGAAACCCCAAGAAAATCTTCCAGAACGCCAACGATCATGCCGTGATCCTCGTGCGAGGCAAGGCCGGATACAGTGATTGCGGCGATCACGCCAACACCTTTGACGCGAACCGGAAAACTGCCGCCGTGGTCGGCATAATCGGCAAAATCAATTCCGTGATCGGCAAGTGTCTTGCCCTTGGCCTTCAACGCCATGCCAAACTGCATCGATGATTGATGTTCGCGAAGGGTCAAATTGCTTTTGCGAGATGCCCAGGAATCGTTGGCAGGTTTCGCCCCCAGAAGGGCTGCGTGGAACAGGGTGCGATCCGAAGTCCGGATGTCGACGACAACCGGGGCATTCTGTGCCCGTGCAACCGCCACAAGGGCCGATCCGATTTCCCACGCCGTTTCCTCGTCAAAGCGATCAAAGACAAGGATGGCTTCCTGGCGTTGAAGAATTTCAAGATCCATGGCGGGCTCCTGCAACAAAACGGTATGAGAACCTATCCATAACGCATGGCACGAATTGCCGAAAGCCCTCAAAGAAAAAGGCTGCATCCACAACGGGATGCAGCCTTTGTTTCGATACCGTAATTTCGTTCTATTTATCGTCGCTCATCTTAAGGGCGTTGATAAAGGCCGACTGCGGAATTTCCACCTTGCCGAACTGGCGCATCTTTTTCTTACCGGCCTTCTGCTTATCGAGAAGCTTGCGTTTACGCGAAACGTCACCGCCATAACATTTGGCCGTCACGTCCTTGCGCATCGCAGAAACCGTTTCACGCGCGATCACCTTACCGCCGATGGCTGCCTGAATGGCGACCTTGAACATCTGGCGCGGGATAAGGTCTTTAAGACGTTTGCAAATCTCGCGACCCCGATGTTCGGCAGCAGAACGGTGAACCATCAATGCAAGCGCATCGACCGGCTCTTCGTTGACCAGAATGGATACCTTGACCAGATCGCTTTCGTCATAGCCAGCCAGTTCGTAATCAAAGCTGGCATAGCCACGCGAAATCGATTTCAGACGGTCATAGAAATCAAACACCACCTCGTTCAGCGGCAGTTTGTAAACCGCCATCGCCCGGTTCCCGACATAGGTCAGGTCCTGCTGAATACCGCGGCGTTCGGTGCAGAGTGTCAGGATACCGCCCAGATACTCATCCGGCACCATGATGGATGCCTTGATCCAGGGTTCTTCAATCGCCTTGATCTTGGTGACATCGGGGAAATCCGCCGGGTTGTGCAGCAGAATATCTTCGCCCTTGGTCATCGAGATTTTATAGGAAACCGACGGTGCCGTGGTGATCAGATCAAGTTCGAACTCGCGTTCAAGACGTTCCTGAATGATCTCCAGATGCAAAAGCCCAAGGAAACCACAGCGGAAACCAAGCCCAAGTGCGGTCGAGTTTTCCGGTTCGAACTGGAAGGATGCGTCATTGAGATGCAGCTTTTCAAGCGCATCGCGCAGAACATCATATTCGCTGGTATCAACCGGGAAAATGCCACAGAACACCACCGGGATGGACGGCTTGAAACCGGCAAGCGGTTTTGCGCAGGGGCGTTTTTCTTCGGTAATCGTGTCGCCGACTTCGCATTCGGCAACGGTTTTCATACCGCAATTGATAAAGCCGACTTCACCCGGCCCCATTTCATCAAGCGCAAGCGGCTTGGGCGTAAACACGCCGACGCGATCAACCGTATGGGTGACCTTGGCATTCATAAAGCGGATTTTCTGGCCTTTTTTCAGCGTGCCTTCTTTGACACGCACCAGAATCATGACACCCAGATAGGAGTCATACCAGCTATCGACCAGAAGAACTTCAAGCGGTGCCGCTGGATCACCCGTCGGTGCCGGAAGACGATGCACCAATGCTTCGAGCACATCGGGAACACCAAGGCCGGTTTTGGCCGAAATCATCAGCGCGTCACTGGCATCAATGCCAATCACTTCTTCGATCTGTTCCTTGACGCGGTCCGGTTCTGCGGCAGGCAGATCAACCTTGTTCAGGACAGGCACAATTTCGTGGTTGTTATCAATCGCCTGATAAACGTTGGCCAGCGTCTGCGCCTCGACACCCTGAGCGGCATCAACCACCAGAAGCGATCCCTCGCACGCGGCAAGCGAACGCGACACTTCATAGGCGAAGTCCACATGGCCCGGCGTATCCATCAGGTTCAGGGTATATTCCTGACCGTCCTTGGCCGTGTATTTCAGACGCACCGCCTGCGACTTGATGGTGATCCCGCGTTCGCGTTCGATATCCATCGAGTCGAGGACCTGCTCGGACATCTCGCGATCGGTAAGACCGCCGGTAAGCTGGATCAGACGGTCGGCCAGGGTCGATTTACCGTGGTCGATATGCGCGATAATCGAAAAGTTTCGAATGTTCTTAAGATCGGTCATATGGCTGCTTCTGGCACTGGGCGATGGTTATGTCAAAAATTCGGTTCGGTTATTGCCAAAACACGATCGCGTTCAACATCGATCATTTATCACAAAGCCGGTGTCACGCCGTTTGCATCCTCCCGGTCAGCCCACCCGATCAGGGCAGCGACATCTGGGAGAGGCGCGGCAGCAAAAGCTGTTCTGCCGCGATACAAGCGGGCGATACCGGCAATTTCGGATCGTCTTGGCCGTCCTGGCGATAAAAACCAATCGCCAACAGCGGGTTTATAGGGGTTTTTAACTACAATTAGAAGCACTGTGTTTGAATTCGGTTCTGCGAATTCGCCTTCAGCCTACCCCGGATATGCATGATCGTCCCTTCCTGATGACCGCAACAGGCCCCGAGCAAGGGCAAGTTGCTGTCATCGCGCGTTTTTTATATGAGAACAGACGCATTATTACCGGTTGAATGCTTTTCAACCGAACCAAAAAAACATAGGCTTTGATGACGGGGCAGTTGGGCAGGATCAGGCAAGGGTGCAACAAAGAAAATGTTTCTGACATCCATTGAGCCGTCATTGTCCAGACGCGGATTAAGCAAACTGCGAAAGCGTCTTGCAGCCCTTACGATTACCGGCATGGTGATCCTGCTGTTTTCCTTCTTCTTCATCCAGAAAACGCTTTACGACAGCGCGATTGATCAGGCGCGTGCACAAATGATGGCGGTCACCTATCATCTGAGTGCCGTGCTTGCGCAAAACAGCACAATCGACCTGCAACGCGTCACTGATGAAAATCCCGATCTTTCCGTTGGCGTTCTGGATAATGAACGCAATCAGATCAATGGCACCATTCCGCCTCATTTGGTTGATGATCTTTTTGATGAAATAGACAAACAAAAAGCCTCTCGCGGCAGTTTGTTATGCATGCATGGCAATACCGTAATGCTGCTGGCATATAGTATTCTGCCACAGCTTGACCGCATCGTTGTCACCTACATTCCCCGGCACATTTTATTGGGCAACTGGCGCGAAGCCATCATGCTTCACGCATCGTTGTTTCTGATCGTTCTGCTGATTATGGCGGGACTTTCTGTCTGGCTTTGGCAGCGTCTGAAACGACAGCATTTGCGCGCTGCCGATCTGGCCGAACATTTCAACGATTCAGAAAACACCCTGTCTGATTGTGGCTGTGCAATTTTAAGCTGGTCGACAAAGGATCCGGCGGGAACTCTTACGTCCCGGCTTAACTGGCCGGAAATACTCGGACTTGCCTTTGCCGACATCAAGCCAACCGCCGAGGCATTCCTTTCGCAGCTTAGCGACGCATCAAGGGCGCAATTGCGCGCACCCCTGATCGAAAACCGGTGGCGGGACAAACGTATCGGCACCATGGTGGATTTACGCACATCCGCCGACCAGATGCAGCGTTTCTATCTGATGGCCCAACACCGGATCGAAGAAGACGCTGAAACCGTCACTGTCCTGTTGTTGGAAACCGCACCACAGCAGGAACTTTGCCATCCGTTCGAAACCTACCTGCATCATACGCCGGAACCTTCTATTGCCCTGGATACGAATGGTATTCTGCGCGGCCTGAGCCCGGCACTGGCCGAACTCGCTGGCAAGCAGGTTTATGATTTGATTGGAAAACCATTCGAAGCCCTTTTTCTTCCTGAAGACAGGGAAATGGTTCGCGCAAGTTTCATGGATCAGGCATCTGGCGAGTTTCAGGAAAGCGAACTGGTTTTTCGTATCCTCGATCAGCGTGGAGAAAATCGCTGGCTTGCCTGGCACGGCATCGGACCGTTTGAAGGCATGACCTTCAGCAGTGCACGGGATGTAACCCAGTTTGTCGAAAATGCGAACAAGCTGCGTGATACCCTCGATCAGCTCAAACGCACCAATGAAGATCTTGAACAGTTCGCCTATGTCGCGTCCCATGACTTGCAACAGCCATTACGCATGGTTGCAAGCTATACCCAGCTTCTGAAACGTCGTTATGGCGGGTCACTCGACCAGGAAGCAGACGAATATATCGACTATGCAGTCGATGGTGCAAAACGCATGCATAAACTGATCAGTCATTTGCTGGAATATGCCAAGACCGGTAGCAGCGACGATGAAATGACCCAAATCGACTGCAATCAGGTGCTGAATGAAGCCCAAGCCGATCTCAAAGCCATTATTGTTCAGGAACAGGCCACCATCACCCATAATGATCTGCCTGTAATCAATGGTGACCGCATCAGTCTGTCACGTCTGTTTCAGAACCTGCTGTCGAATGCCATCAAATACCGTCGTCCCGGTGTGCCGCCTCATATTGATATCCGCGTCATACCCGATCCGGAAACCGCGGGATTTTGGCGTTTTTCGGTTCGCGACAACGGAATTGGCATTCATCCGGAACATGCCCAACGTATTTTCCGCCTGTTTCAGCGCCTGCATAAAGATGAATTCAGCGGTACCGGCCTTGGCCTTTCTTTATGCCGCAAAATTGCCGAACAGCATGGCGGCAGGATATGGCTTGATACCTCCCGCCCCATAACCGATCCCGGGGCAACGTTCATTTTCACGTTGCGGGGAACGCCCTAGAACTACTGAACGCCTGCCGCAAAATTACCGATGGCAAGCATCTTGCTTGGAAAATCCGCAGAAGGACGGGGCCGGTAAAAGCTGCCCGCTTGAATGCCCATCGACCGTTACGGAGCATCATATGACCCATATTAATTTCCGGATCGCCTTCGCACTAAGCGGAGCCCTTTTGCTGGCTGCCTGCGGTTCCGACATGAGAACCATGCCCGACAATCACATGCAGAAACTGGCCTATATGTTCGCCGAGCGGGATGTTAATGCGCCTTTGCCGCGGGGATGGCGTCAGCTCAATGGCACGGAAATCAATTATCGTTTCGCTAACGAAACTTATGCCGTTTATTCCGTTGACGAGGACGAAGAACTTCTGGTGATGCATCTTTCTGATAACGGAACCGGTCGACTTGACGCCGATGATGACCGCGAAAGCTGCACGTGGAACAACCTGGTCGATCAGCTCAATATCGAATGCGATGATACCGATATGGAATGGCGCATATACACCAATGGTCCGGACATGATTGCCATCGACCTTGATGAAGATGAATTTGCCATCCTGCGCAAACGTCCCGGCGGATAAGAACCACTTTTCGTACCCCTGCCACAAAAAACGGGCCATCCAATGGACAGCCCGTTTTTCATATAATCTTTCAACAGCACATCAGGCGCGCAGGGAACCACCTGTTGCCTTTTCAACAGCAACAACAACCTTCTTGCAAACCCCGTCGATTTCCTCTTCGGTCAGGGTTGCCTTCGTTGGCTGCAGGGTGATCGAGAAAGCAACCGATTTCTTGCCATCCTCGATACCTTTGCCTGCATAAAGGTCAAAGATCGTAACATCCGAAATCAGGCTCCGGTCGACACTGCGGGCTGCCTTGACGATGGCCTCGGACTGAACATCTTCATCCAGAAGGAAGGCAAAGTCGCGTTCAACCGATTGGAAGCTTGATGCATTGAGCAAAGGCCGTCCCGTTCCCTTTTTCTTGGGCATCGGTACATTTTCAACAAACAGTTCAAAGGCAACAACGCGCCCCTTAACACCCAGTGCTTTCAACACTTTCGGGTGCAGTTCGCCAAAATAGCCAAGGACATTTTTCGGGCCCAGCTGCAATGCCGCCGACCGACCAGGATGATACCATGATGGTGCCCCTTCGGCATTGACCTGCACGTTGGCCGATACCGTACCAAGCGCTTCAAGCAGAGCTTCTGCGTCTGCCTTAACATCAAACAGATCGACATCACGGCGCGAACCGGTCCAACTGCGCGGGGTGGTTGCCCCTGATCGCAAACCGGCAGCTACCAGACGCTGATCCCCCGGCTGATCGCCAAAGAATTCCGGCCCGGCCTCAAACAACGCCAGATCGGCGAAACCGCGCGACTGGTTGCGGCCAACTGCCGCGATCAGATTTATAAGGACGTTCGGACGCATCACATCCAGATCCGAACTGATCGGATTGGCAAGGAACAGGCCCGGTTTCAGATCGGTAAACAGTTTTGCCCAACGGGAGTCGGTGAACGACCAGGTAACGGTCTCGAACATCCCGCGCGAAGCCAGTATCCGACGGGTCAAGCCAACCCGTTTCTGGAACGGGCTAAGGGCCGGAACCGGCAGGCTGGTTTCACGTTCCAGCGGCACCGTCGGAATTTTGTCATATCCGACAATGCGCAAAACTTCCTCGACCAGATCGGCTTCGCCAATGACATCGGGACGCCAGGTTGGTGCAACCGCCGTGATAACAGGCGCGGACCCGCTGACCTCAAAACCAAGCGATTTCAGAATCGCAATCGCCTGATCGGCGTCAACCGAAACACCGCCCAGCTCCCGAATGCGATCAATACGAAGATCGAAGCTGTTGCGCGGATTAGGGACCTCGCCCGCCTTCACGACATGGGAAACTTCACCACCGCAAATCTCGGTAATCAGACGTGTCGCAACCTCTATACCCCAGGAAACCGACTGCGGGTCGACACCGCGCTCGAACCGGTAACGGGCATCGGAATTGATCTGCAGCTTACGGCCGGTCTTTGCGACACTGATCGGATCGAACAGGGCGCATTCAACGAAGACATTGACCGTTTCATCGACACAACCGGTTTCTTCGCCGCCGATGATACCACCAAGACCAAGTGCCTTTGCCTGATCGGCGATAACGACCATGCTGTCGGAAAGCGTGTATTCCTTGTTATCAAGTGCCGCAATTTTCTCGCCATTGGTGGCATAGCGGACATTGATGTCACCCGACAGCTTGTCGGCGTCAAACACATGCAACGGACGCGCAAGGTCGTGCGTTACAAGGTTTGTAATATCAACAAGTACCGAAATCGGACGCAGCCCGATGGCTTCGAGACGGGCCTTCAGCCACGCCGGGCTTTCGCCGTTTTTAACCCCCCGGATATAACGACCATAGAATGCCGGAACCGCCGCATTCTGCGCAATATCGGCCGAAATCGAAACACCGACGGGGCTGTCAAACGTGCCCGCAACCGCCTGCTGGCGCGGGTCATCCTTTAGCGTGCCAATGCCGGCCGCCGCCAGATCGCGCGCAATCCCGCGAACACCGGTACAGTCCGGCCGGTTCGGGGTCAGACCGATTTCAATGATCGGATCATCCGCTCCCAGCACGGATGCCACCTGGGCACCAATCGGGGCATCTTCGGGCAGTTCAATAATGCCGTCATGATCTTCGCCAAGGCAAAGTTCGCGGGTCGAGCACATCATACCCTGACTTTCGACGCCACGGATTTTGCCCGGTTTCAGTTTCGAGCCGTCAATCGGAATAATCGCGCCCGGTTGTGCCAGGGCAACCTTGATGCCGGTTCGGGCATTGGGTGCACCACAGACAACCTGAATGATCTTTTCACCGGTATTGACCCGGCACAGTTTCAGGCGATCCGCATCCGGATGCTGGCCCGCTTCTTCGATATAGGCGACCCGGATATCTCTAAGCGCCGCCGCACGATCCGTGACACCTTCGATCTCCAGTCCGACATCGGTGAGCTTTTCGGCAATCACGTCGATCGAAGCATCGGTTTCAAGATGCTGTTTCAGCCAGTCGAGTGTGAATTTCATGGTCTTAGCCTCTCACCATATTCGGTACATCCAGCGGCACGAAACCATAGTGTTTCAGCCAGCGCAGATCGGTATCGAAGAAGGTGCGAAGATCGGGAATGCCGTATTTCAGCATCGCGATACGCTCGATCCCCATGCCAAAGGCAAAGCCCTGATATTCATTCGGATCAAGTCCACAAGCCGCCAGAACGCGCGGGTGAACCATACCGCAGCCCAGAATCTCCAGCCAGTCGTCGCCTTCACCAATCTTGAGCTCCCCACCCTTGCGCGAACAGCCAATATCCATTTCGGCACTCGGCTCGGTAAAGGGGAAGAAGCTCGGACGGTAGCGAACCGGAACTTCGTCCAGTTCGAAATAGGTTTTAACAAACTCCAGCAGACACCCTTTCAGGTGCCCCATATGGGTTTTCTTGTCGATCACCAGTCCCTCGACCTGATGGAACATCGGCGTATGGGTCATATCGCTATCGGAACGATAGGTACGACCTGGCGCGATGATGCGGATCGGCGGGGTTTTCGACTGCATGGTTCTGATCTGCACCGGCGAGGTATGGGTCCGCAGCACAAGGCGCGAACCATCTTCCTGCTCAGGCAGATAGAAAGTATCCTGCATTTCACGCGCCGGATGTTCCGGCGGAATGTTCAGGGCGGTAAAGTTATGGAAATCGTCTTCGACATCCGGACCTTCGGCAAGAGCAAAGCCCATCTCGCCAAAGATCGAAATGATTTCGTCCATCGTCTGGCTGATCGGATGAATACGACCAGCGGTCTCGTCCATGCGCGCGGGCAGGGTCACATCGATCCGCTCGCCAATCAGACGCGCATTCAATGCTGCATCTTCAAGGCCGGATTTGCGGGTGTCGATCGCCTCGGCAACCTGATCTTTGACAGCGTTCAGCGTCTGACCGAATTCACGGCGCTGATCCGGGTCCATCTGACCAAGGTTTTTCATCAGGCCGGTAATACGGCCCTTTTTGCCAAGAGCGCTGATACGAACATCTTCAAGAGCCTGTAAATCGGCTGCTTTTTCGACTTCGGCCAGAACCTCTTCGCGCAATGCTTCGATGTTTTCCATAACTTCCGACGCTTTGCTTAAAGTGAATTGGGATAAACAAAAGAAAGGGGACGGCCAATATGGCCGCCCCCGATCAAATCAGGCAAGTGCCGATTAAACCTTTTTACAAAAGGTTTATTAGCCGAGTGCAGCCTGCGCCTGGGTAACCAGAGCTTTGAAAGCTTCCGGTTCGCGCACAGCGATGTCGGCAAGCACTTTGCGGTCCAGTTCAACGCCAGCCTTCTTGAGGCCGTTCATGAACTGCGAGTAGCTCAGACCGTTTTCACGAGCACCGGCGTTGATACGCTGAATCCACAGGCTGCGGAACTGGCGTTTCTTAACGCGACGATCGCGATATGCATACTGCAGACCTTTTTCAACGGCCTGCACTGCAGTGCGGTAAGCATTCTTGCGGCGACCGCGGTAACCTTTGGCAGCCTTGATAACCTTGCGGTGACGGGCGTGAGAAGACACGCCCCCTTTTACACGAGCCATTTAACTCTCCTTAGCCTTAACCGTACGGCAGGAATTTTTTGACGATGCGGGCATCTGCGTCACAGAGAATCTCCGTGCCACGTGCCTGGCGCTTCATCTTGGTGGGTTTCGCAGTCAACAGGTGACGCTTGTTTGCGACATTGCGACGAACTTTACCCTTTGCGGTCAGGCTAAAGCGTTTTTTAGCGCTCGCTTTGGTCTTCATCTTGGGCATTTTTCTATCCTTGCATAAGCAATGAAACACGAAATTCCCCACGGCGGCTGGGCATGCCCTGAAAGATCAAATGATCTTTCCAGCCTCACCACCTGTTTTGGGGACGGGTGGTTATAGACTCCACCCCTTCCTTTTTCAAGGACCTTTTCGCGACGGTTCTCTTGGATTTTTAGGCTTCTCGCCGATCATCACGAAACATCGGTCAGGAGCATGCCAAAACCGGCACAACACCTTCTGATCCGCCAAGACTGCCAGAAGGTGGCGTCATCGACCATTACATCACGAGGACAACGAGAAAACCGGGCCATCCGTGACCCGAGATCAAAATCTTAAATCGCTGTTTTGATTGTATGAACCCGGCCGATCCACTTTTCGATTCGGCTTAGCAGCTTTTCACGATTGATCGGTTTGAGGACAAAGTCATTACCGCCGGCGGCAACACCGCCCCGCAGGTCTTCTTCCCCCTGACGGGCCGTCACATAGATGATGGCACAGGCAAGATCGGGGAAACGGGTCCGAACCCGGATTGAGGCCTCAAAACCATTCATACCCGGCATCATGATATCCATCAGGATAATCCGGGGCTTTCTGGTTTTCAGAGTTTCAAGAAGTTCCTTGCCAGAGGAAACGCCAACAAAACTGTAACCGCCGCTTTCGACGATCCGCTTTAGAAGCACGAGACTTTTGGGGTCGTCATCGACTCCAACGATCAGAAGATCATTCCCGGCTGCCATGGCATTCCCTCTTGCTTGGAAAGGCAAAACGCCGCGGATTAACGCGGCGCCAGCACCATAATCATTATGCGACCTTCCATCTTCGGCATCTGTTCGGTCTTGGCAAGATCTTCAAGATCCCCCGAAAAACGCTGCAGCATGCCAAGACCAAGGTCCTGGTGAGCCATTTCACGTCCGCGGAAACGCAACGTGACTTTCACCTTGTCTCCACCGCCAAGAAACTTCTGTGCCGCACGGAGCTTCACATTGTAATCATGGGTATCGATGTTCGGCCGGAGCTTGATTTCCTTGACCTCGATAACCTTCTGTTTCTTTTTGGCTTCGTTCTGTTTCTTGCTTTGTTCGTACTTGAACTTGCCGTAGTCGATCAGCTTACAGACGGGAGGCTCGGCATTCGGAGCGACTTCGACAAGGTCGAGTCCAGCTTCCATCGCCATTTCAATGCCTTCACGAACCGTCATCGGATCAGACATGTTGCCTTCAGCGTCGACAACACAGATGGCACGAGCTTTGATATCCTCATTGACGCGCGGACCGTCCTTGGTCGGCTGCATCGGTTTACGTGGTCGTGCTATGGATAATCTCCTTTGGTAATCAAACAAAAAGCACAGAAACAAGTCACGGGTAACACAGAAAGTCACCGGGCCGCACGTCCCGTTATGCATACTGTGAAACGGACCTTTGCCTAGCATATCGGGCCGCAGTCAGAAAGCAATGATTTTAGCCTTCTGCAACAGTATTCAAAGCCTTGCAGCCTGCTGAACACAATGACAGACGAACGAGATGGCAGAAACCGCGATATTAATCGACAAGATCAAGGCGATGACGCACCTCGTCCATCACCCGGTTAACTGTCAATTCCCGCAAATCATTTTCACGTACGATACTGACAGCATTGTCTGTTGTTCCACGTGGCGCGCTCTTTTTCGGATCTGAGTCGCGTGAAAACAGAACAATGGAAGGTGCGCCGGCGGCGGCGGCAATATGCATCGGTCCGGTGTCATTTCCGATCGCCAGAACGGATCGCGCCGCCAGCCCTGCAATATCGAGAAACCCGGTGCGCCCCATCAGGTTTCGTGCCTTGGGACACATGCTGTCAATTTTGCTTAGAACGTCGGCTTCCTTATCAGTCCCGATCAGCACCGGCGTCAGACGATAGTCGGCAATCTTTTTTGCCAGCAAACCGAACCGCTCGGCAGGCCACCGCTTGTCAGGACGGTGCGGGGCACCGCCAGGACAGATAAGAACAAACGGGCTTCGAACGCCAAATCGTTCCAGATCGATATCCGATCCGGCAATAAACGGCGGCGGCACGTTTTCAATCCCGGAACGGTGCAGCTGATCTGCCAGCCGATCAATGGTATGCAGGCTGTCACGATCCGGGTTATCGTGCGGATGCGAACATCCCCGTGCAATCCCCGACCATTCGGGCGCCTTACCGGGCCAGAACAAACGATAATAGAATCCGCTACGATCCGATGTTTGTAGATCATAGACCCGGTCAAAATTCCCGTTTCGCAAGAATCGGCGCAGTGCGAGAACCTCACGCACCTGATAAAGCTTTGGACGCCGATCAATCGCAATCGCATCAAAATACCCCGTCGATTTTATCAGATCGACATACAGCCGGGTCGTCAGCACCGTTATATGGGCGCGTGGATGCGCCGCCCGGATCGCGGCGAAGGCCCCCATGGCAAGAATGATATCTCCCAGGGCAGAAAGCTTGATGACGAGGATGCGTTCCTGCTTGGCATCGGGCATCACACCCGCAACAATTTCAGCATCTTGCGGCATGTCCGAAGTGATCGTTTCTGTCATGCAGCGTTCCTGATCGCGCCTTTCAGCGCCTTTTCATAGACCGCCAGCGTTTTCTCTGCCATCTGGGTCAGCGAGTAGTTTTCTATAACGTGTCTGCGACCTTTTTGCGCCAAAGCGGCACGTTTTTCTGGCGTCAGTCGCAATATCTGCACCAATGCAACAGACAATTGATCAACTTGATTTGGCGTAACCAGCCAGCCGGTTTCACCGGGCAAAACGGTCTCCATCGCGCCACCATGGGCCGTCGAGACAACCGGACGCCCCATTGCCTGGGCTTCGGATGGAATTCGGCCAAAGGCCTCGGGCTCGATTGAGGGACATGCCACGACATCTGCCAGCATGTATGCCGCCGGCATATCGGCACAGTGATCAACAATATGCACGATATCCTCAAGGCCAAGCTTCTTGGTCAAAGCCAGCACTTCATCACGGTAAGCCGTGCGCCCCTGATCGGAACCGACCATCAGGCAGCGCACGTTCCGGTGGCCAAGTGCTTCAAACACTGCGGGCAAAGCCTTTATCAGGAAACAATGCCCTTTCCAGCGCGTAATGCGTCCCGGCAGCATGATGACATATTCTTCACCGGTCAAACGCCACTGGTTTGACAGTGCAATCAGGCGTTCCTGACTGACATTCTCCGGGTTGAACAAGTCTGTATTTGTTCCGCGCGGCACAATATTCAGGCGCGCAGAATCCATTTTATAAAATTTGCGAATATGGTCTGCAATATGATTGGAAATAGCGATGACCTGATCGCCCATCGTCATGATTGCATTATAGCGCTTCTTGAACAGGTTGTTGTAACCGGAATAAGTGCCGTGGAATGTCGTGACGAACGGAATGCCGGCCTTGCGCGCGGCGAAATAGGCACTCCAGGCCGGCGCACGCGAACGCGCATGAATAATATCAACGCCCTCGGCACGAATAAGATCAACCAGCGCATCAATATTACGGCGCATGGTAAACAGGTTTTTTGACTTCAGTGGCAGGGTGATATGACGGGCACCAAACCGGTCAAGCTCGCGCTCAAGCCGCCCGCCCTGCGAGGCGACCAGCGCAACACCACCCCCATCGACAATGGCGCGCGCGATATCAACCGTACCGCGCTCCACACCACCGGTATCAAGTTCCGGCAGAACTTGCAGAATCACCGCCGGGCGATAATCCGCACCTTGCGCCTGCTGTTCCGGACGATAAACTGACTGGGTCTTGATTTCTGACGCGCTCATGCAATTCCAACCACTAACACCCAAGGATACCCTTCCCGGATGACAAATGACATGCCGACGCCTCAGTATCTCGAGCGGCCTGACGGATTAAAAATCGCATACCATGCGACTCCCGGCAAGCTGACAGAAGTACAAGGCCAACAAAAGCCTGGCGTTCTGTTTCTGGGGGGCTTCATGTCCGATATGACCGGCACAAAGGCCACCCATCTTGAGGCCCATTGCGTACAGCAGGGGCTGGCTTATACCCGCTTTGACTATTCGGGTCACGGACAATCGGCAGGCATGTTCAAAGACGGAACCATTGGACAGTGGGCACGCGATGCCATTGCCATTATTGACGAAATCACCACGGGTCCACTTATTCTGGTCGGGTCGTCAATGGGTGGCTGGATCATGCTGTTGGCGGCACTGGCGCGAAAAGAACGCATCGCCGGACTTGTTGGCATTGCGGCAGCCCCCGACTTCACCGAAGACCTAATGTGGGCGCAATTCACCGATGCCCAGAAATCCGACATCGTCGAAAACGGCGCACTGATAGAGCCGACCGAGTATGGTGACGATCCCTATATGATCACGCATGCCCTGATCGAAGACGGCAGAAATCAGCTCCTTTTGCGAAACCCGATCAAACTTGAATGCCCGGTGCGGCTGATCCAAGGCATGCAGGACCCGGATGTCCCATGGCAGACCTCAATTCGTCTGACAGATGCACTGGTTTCCAAAGATGTCCGCATAGATTTGATCAAAACCGGTGATCACCGCCTGTCCGAACCGGATCAGCTTGATGTCATCACCAAACATCTTGATGAGATTATCGAAAAGGTGACGGTCGGCTAGGACCGTCACCATGACGCAGAATTTCAGGCCAGAACGACTTTCTCGTTCTCAATCTTTACGGCGACGGGTTCCAGCATATCCCCCTCGCAGGGGCCGGCGACACAAAGGCCGTCTTCAAGGTTGAAACGCGCACCATGTGTCGAGCAGATGATTTCATTGTGAAGATCACTGATGAACTCGTCGGGCTCAAGTTCAAGCGGCACACCAATATGGGGGCAACTGTTGACGTAGCCGAAAACCCCTGCGCCGTCTCGCACGACAAAAATCCCGGCACGGCCTGCATTTCCGTCAAGTGATATGCCCTTGGCCCCGGTCGCATCCAGATCAGAAAGCGTGCATAACACTGTTCCGGGTGGCGGCAACGCGACCGTCATGCCGAAACACCACCCATTTCGCAAATCGCTTTCCAGGATGCATCATCTATCGGCATGACCGACAAACGGGACTGTCTGAGCAAGGGCAATTCGGCAAATCGCGGATCAGCTTTGATATCGGCAAGCGTCACCGGATTTGGTACCGGTTTGACGGTCTTGAAATCAACCTGAACAAATTTGCCCGTGGCATCAGTTGGATCGGGATAGGCTTCGCGGACCACTTCGACAATGCCGACAATCCGTTTTTCATTCACCGAGTGATAGAAAAACGCCAGATCACCTATCTGCATTGTCTTAAGGTTCTTTGCCGCCTGATGGTTCCGAACCCCGTCCCATCCTTCGACACCCTTCTTGACCTGATCGTCCCACGACCAGCTTCCCGGCTCGGTTTTGATCAGCCAATGCGCCATGGGTCAGAATACCTTTTTGAACGGACGAATAATCACTGATTCAAACAGACCTGCCTTGCCGTATGGATCGTTGGCGGCAAATTCTTCGGCCTCGGCCTGCGTGTCAAACTCGATAATGAAGACGGAGCCATTCATACCTTCAAGATCGGGATCAAGCGTCGGACCGGCTGCAACGATCCTGTCGGCGAAACCGTCCTTGATATAGGCAAGATGAGCGTCCCGGTTCGCTTTGCGAACGGCAAGATGACCCGGTTTGTCGACACAACGAATGTAAAAATGCATGGCAGCGTTCCCTGTCAAAATTGGTTTTGATACCGGTAAATTGACAGAACCTGCTCAAAGGCTCAAGCCGAACAAAAGCTGATAGCGTGGATGTGACCGGATTATTTTCCGGTTTCAAGCTCATCACGAAACGGTCGCTGCAACAATGCGTTGATCGTGCTGCGCAGGTCCGCATCATGGTTGGCCACCTGATCCACGGCACTGCAGATCGGCATTTCAATACCGTATTTCGACGCAACGGCCGTAATTGATGCGGCAGTATGCACACCTTCGGTCACGGAACGGCGTTCGGCCAGAATATCCTCGGTCTTGCTGCCCTGACCAAGGGCAAACCCGAAGGTGTAATTGCGCGACAACGTGCCGGTACAGGTCAGCGTCAGATCGCCAAGTCCCGACAGCCCCATCATGGTTTCAATCCGGCCACCCATCGCCACCGCCAATCGTGACATTTCGGCAAGGCCACGGGTAATCAGGGCTGCGCGCGCATTGTCACCAAGCTCAAGCCCGGCAACGACGCCGCTTGCAATCGCCAGAACGTTTTTGATAGCCCCCGCAACTTCAACGCCGACAACATCGGTACTGAAATAGGGCCGAAACGCTGACGTACCGATCAATTCCACCAGATCCTTGCCCAAATTCCTGTCTGAACAGGCAAGTGTAATCGCCGCGGGCAGACCTTTCGCAACTTCCTGGGCAAATGTCGGCCCAGACAGAACCGCGACCGGAACATCGCCAAGTGTTTCGTTCACAACCTGCGCCATAAGCGCACCGGTCTTTTTTTCGATCCCCTTGGCGCAAATAATGGCAGGAAGCGTTTCGGGCCAATGGGGTGCCAGCTTTGATAAAGTGCTTCGAAGATGCTGTGCCGGTGTAACCAGAAGAACCGCGTTTGACTCTCGCAATCCATCAATTGCAACTGTTGCCCTTAATGCTTCGGGAAGCTTTATGCCGGGCAGGTAAACGTCATTTTCACCAGAAGTGTCGATCCGTTCTGCCAAGGCAAGGTCACGCAAAACAAGCTCAACATCAGCGCCCGCCCGCACAGCCTGAATGGCCAGCGCAGTACCCCACGCACCCCCGCCGACTACCGTTATGCGCTTATCCGACATAGTTCTTTTCGACCCCGATGATAAATATTCGAACAGTTTGGCGTTTGGAAAAAATCAGGCCTTCACGCCCGCACCCGGACGTTTTGGTGCCTCCGGATCAAGCGGCCAACGCGGACGCGGTTTGAAATCAAGATCATCATGCTGCCCCAAACGAAAACGTTCCAGCCCGGCCCATGCAATCATCGCTGCATTGTCGGTGCATAATTCCAATGGGGGTGCCACCAATGTCATGCCTGCCTGATCGGTCAGTTCCGTCAAACGCGTCCGCAAATACTTGTTCGCGGCAACCCCGCCGGCAAGCACCAGAGTTTTACCTGTCGGATAATCACGCATGAACTCGAAAATCGCATTTCGCGTGCGGTCAATAAGCGTATCACCTACTGCCCGCTGGAACGATGCCGCCAAATCAGCTTTGACTTCAGCAGTCTGCTGTTCGACAGGAAACCCGTCCAGATAGGTGCGGACCGCAGTCTTCAAACCCGAAAACGAAAAATCACAGCCCGGACGACCGCGCAACGGACGCGGCAGACCGAAACGATCGGGATTTCCGGCTTCCGCCGTTTTCTCAAGCGCAGGTCCGCCCGGATAACCAAGTCCCATCATTTTTGCGGTTTTGTCGAATGCCTCGCCCACCGCGTCATCAATGGTGGTACCAATTCGTTTGTATTGGCCAACACCTTCAACGATCAGGACCTGACAATGGCCGCCGGAAACCAGTAACAGCAAGTATGGAAATGCAACATCATCCGTAAGGCGCACTGTAAGTGCATGACCTTCAAGATGATTGACCGCCAGAAACGGCTTCTGCGCGGCAAAGGCAATCGCCTTGGCAGTCATGGCGCCCACCATAACGCCACCAATCAGACCGGGGCCGCCCGTACAGGCCACCGCATCAAGATCGGCAAAATCAATCCCAGCATCATCCATGGCTTCGGCCACAAGACGATCAAGATGTTCAAGATGCGCCCGTGCCGCAATTTCCGGAACAACACCACCATACGGACGATGATCGTCAAGTTGTGAAAGAACCCTGTTGGACAGAATTTCGCGCCTGTCATTCACGACAGCCGCAGCCGTTTCATCACAGCTTGTTTCGATACCCAGTACGATCATGTCATGCAGATCCGGCAATGTGTCGCGTCCCGACTGACGCATCCTGATTGGCAACAATTGTGACAGTCATGTAGCCCAAACAGCGGTCGCTTTCCACCCCAAGGCAATGCAATGGGCCCATGCAAGAAAGACGCTAGAACGAAAACACTACCACATAAGTCAATGAAACAGGGTTATTCGCCGTGATAATCCGGTGCTGTTCGTGGATCGTCACACATGCCACAACCCTTGTTTTCAACCGATTTTATCACTACAACTCGGCCTCATGACAAACATATCTGACACTGCAAAACTTCGCATCGGTACTCGTGGCTCTCCGCTGGCAATAGCGCAGGCGCATGAAGTCCGGGACAAACTTGCGAAGGCACATCCCGAGCTCGCAGCCGAAGGCGCGATTGCCATTACCGTTATCACCACAACGGGCGACAAAATTCTTGATCGCGCCTTGTCGGAAATCGGCGGCAAGGGATTGTTCACCAAGGAAATTGATGATGCCCTGATGGGCGGCGAGATTGATCTTGCTGTCCACAGCATGAAAGATGTCCCGACTGTGCTGCCCGATGGCATGATCTTGCCAACGATCCTGGCGCGCGAAGACGTACGCGATGCCTTTATCTCGCTGAAATACAAAAGCTTTGCTGAAATGCCCGCCGGATCGGTGATCGGATCGGCATCTCTGCGCCGTCAGGCCATGATCCTGAACAAATATCCCGACCTCAAGGTCGTGACGTTCCGCGGCAATGTCCAGACCCGTCTTCGCAAACTTGAAGAAGGACAGGTGGATGCCACGCTGCTCGCGATGGCCGGGTTGAACCGACTTGGCCGGCCGGAGGTCGCAACCGCCCCGATTTCGGAAGACGAGATGCTGCCTGCGGTTGCCCAGGGTGCGATCGGCATTACCATACGGGAAAATGATAATCAGACGCTTGACTGGCTTTCAGCACTGAACTGCCCGGCTTCTGCCATCCGCGTCGCGGCCGAACGTGCTGCGTTGCGTGCGCTGGACGGATCATGTCGTACGCCTATTGCGGCCCTTGCCGAATATCTGCCGGATGGCAAGATGCGTTTGCGGGTTAGCATTGTTCGACCAGACGGCAGCGAACGGCTTGATACCGAACGGCTGATTGATGATCCGAACATCGCAAGTGCTGCAGACGCCGGAACAGATGCGGGTAACGAGCTCAAAGAACGTGGCGGGCCGGACTTTATTTCGGTCTAGTTGCGCCACACGCTTTCAGGACCATAGACGGGGATGATATGGGGCCATTGATCCTGAATACCCGACCGGAAACCGACTCGCAGGAACTTGAAGCCGCGTTACTGGCGCGCGGCTATCGCCTGCTTTCAGCCCCCATGTTGCGCATTGAGTTTCCACCGCATACAGACAGTCTGGATCTTGCCGGGGTGCAAGCCTTGATCTTTACCTCGGCCAACGGGGTACGTGCCTTTGCAAAACAATGCAACGCACGACATTATCCGGTGCTGTGTGTTGGCGATGCCACCGCACGTATGGCGCGCCAGGCCGGTTTTGGCGACATCCACAGCGCAGATGGTGATATCGAAGATCTGGCGCGATTGATTGGTGATCAAATTGACCCGACAAAAGGGGATCTTTTCCATCCGGCGGCCCGCAAGGTTGCAGGTGATCTTGGTTCACTTTTACAAGACCGTGGCTTCAATATTCGCCGCCAAACCGTCTATGATGCCATTCCATCCGATCATCTGCCCGACGATGTGATAACCGCGATCTCTGCCCATCATGTTGATGCGGTTTTATTTTTCTCTCCCCGCACGGCCATAAGCTTTGTTAAGCTGATAGAAAGATACAAGCTGGAAAAAGATCTGGTCGGTACAAGTGCAATTTGTCTTAGCGAAGCGGTGAAAGATCGCCTTGGCGTCCTTACATGGCATAAGACAGAAGTGGCAAAACACCCGACACAGGAATACCTTCTTTCGGCACTAGAGAACGCATTCGCCTGATTTTCCGCGCCCAGTGGTGTCTCGGAACAACCGCAAACTGCAATGGTCCGACCGTGAAAAAACCAGAAACGCCAAAAACCGACGCTTCCGCAAAACCGGCCGAGATAAAAGCCGACTCGTCCGGAACCATTTCGATCGACAGTAAAGGCAATGCAAACCTTGCCAAAAATTCTGCCGATCAGAAATCGGAAACGAGCCCCAATGCAACAGAGAATGCGAAGCCTGCGTCTGCTTCGAATACTGATGCAAGCGGCACCACGAAAACCGACAAAACAAAATCAGACGGCAACCCGTCAGGTACAAAGCCTGAGATCAAGCCGGGTATGAACCAAAAGTCGGCTTCTGATAAAAATGTTTCGGACAGAGCCAGACCGGCTGCGAAAAAGCGGGGCGGCAGCGCCATTCTTTTGTTTGTGCTGATTATTGCCGGTGCGCTGGTAATCGGGTGGCTCACACGCGCCCTTTGGTGGCGTGATGCGGAACCCGTATTGAACCAGTATGTTCCGACCGAAATTCTTTCCCAAATCACTCCGGAAGGCATGGCGGAACCCGCACCTGCTGCAACCACAAACGAACCGTCAGCCGATAACACGTCTCCATCCACGTCGGTTGATAACGGTACGGATACTTCAGCATCATCATCGCCCGGCACCCCTGAACGGGACGATGCGATGATTGGCAAAGAAGACAGTCTGACGCAGCAGGCCGAAAACGTGCCTTTGACCGATACCGGCAACTCGTCAGATACGAACGAAGGTACGGTTGTTGTTGATTCTGATTTGACCGAACGGCTTTCGCGTCTTGAGGGCACGATCAATGCGCTGCGCGAACGGCTTAACAATGAGCGGGGCGATACGCTGAACAATACGGTCGCACGCCGTATGGCAGAAATTGAAACCCGCACCGCCCCGATTGAGGAACTGGCACGGGTTGAATCCGAACTTTCCGGCGTTGCCGCCGAAATGCGTGACCTTTCCGCACGCCTGTCGACCATGGAAGAAGAAGTCCGTGCAACCGCCGGGCTGCGTGTTGAAAGCCGCGGGCAGGCTATTGCGATGGCCGTCACGCTCCTTCGCGATGCATTGCAACGCGGTGGGCCGTTCATGGTTGCTCTTAACCAGCTGGAACGCAGCGGATCCGATGATCCGGTTATTGCGGAACAGATTGCTGCATTAAAACCACTTGCAGACCACGGCGCACCGACAATTGAAAAACTGCGCCAAACTTTCCCTGCAATGGCACAACAAGCGGTACAAGCCGCAAGCGATGACCATTCCGGCAGTATTCTTGCCGCGACCTGGGCAAATATCAAAAAACTGATCCCTGTTCGACGTGTTGATGTCGCTGGCGAAGCTTCACTTGATGGACGTCTGGTGACTGCCGAGACGGCCCTTGAAAACGACGATCTTGATGCGGCTATTGCCGCTCTGGATGGTGTCGAAGGCGAAAACGCAAAAACCGCTATTGCTGAATGGCTGGAAGACGCCAAAAGCCGTCAGCTTCTGAACAGCGCAATTGCCACACTCAGTGCTCATGCGATCAATCTTCTGACAGGCGATGAGTCCCTCAGCACGGGGGATAGCCAATGATACGTCTTGGCCTGTTTATTCTGATCACCATCATTCTCGTTACCTGTACCGTCTGGTTTGCCAATAACCCCGGCACCATGACGATTGTATGGTTAGGCTACCGGTTTGATGGATCTATCGGCATGGTTGCTCTTGGCCTGCTGGCGCTGACAGGGCTTTTGGTCATTCTCTGGCGCTGCTGGTCGGCAATTGCAAATTCACCAAACTGGCTGGGCCGCATTCTGGGCAGCCGACGCCGGAAGAAGGGTCAGCAGGCCCTGACCATGGGATTGCTCGAACTGGCATCGGGCGACGTGCGACAGGCGCTAAAACATACCCGTGCAGTTGACAGGTATCTTGAAGATGACACCCTGACCCGCCTTCTGACGGCACAGGCAGCAGAACTGGACGGTAACAATGATGCCGCCAAGCGTCAGTTTGAAGCCATGCTGGAAAAGCCGGATTCTGCCTTCTTCGGATTGCGGGGATTGCTCCAACTGTCACTTAAGTCCGGTAATCGATCGGCTGCACTTGATTACGCGGAACGCGCTCACCGCCTGCGCCCGCGCAATCCGTCCGTTCTGATAACATTATTTGATCTTTTGCTTGGGGCCAAACGCTGGGATCGGGCATTGACGCTTCTGGTTGATGCTCAAAAGGCGGGTATCTTCAACGAAGATGAACTGACCCGTCGCCGTGCACTTCTGATTACCGCCAAGGCCGAAGACGCAATAGCCAGCGGTGAAAATGCGGAAGCTGTCAAACTTCTTCGCAAGGCGTTGAATGCCCGTCCTGACTTTACCGGTGCGGCGGTTCTGCTGGCACAGCTTTATGCTGATATTGATCAGGTTGCAAAGGCTCGCGAGATTGCCCTGCAAAGCTGGCATACATCACCATCAGCCGCACTTGGCAAAATTTATCTGACCAACCTTTCCGGAGATGCCCTGACCAAGGTCAAAGGCGTCGAAAAGCTGATTGCAACCAATCCTGATCATGTGGAAAGCCAGCTTTTGATTGCCGAGGCCGCCCTTGATGCCGATTTGTGGGGTATGGCACGCAACAATCTGGAAAAGGCCATCGCCCAAAAGGCACAGGCACGTCATTATCGGATGTTGGCCGATCTGGAATTCCGCGAAAAGAAAGATGCCACCAAGGCCCGTGAATTGCTGGTAAAGGCAAGCCATGCCAATCCTGATCCGGGTTGGCGGTGTGGTGCATGCGGTGCGGAAACAGACAAATGGGCCGTTACCTGCCCGTCTTGTCATTCATTTGGCAGTATTGACTGGCGTGCACCCATACGCGTTCACAATAATGAGCCTTCATCTGATCCGCACAAACCAAAAGAACCCGCCGTGATCAGGCAGGATGGCGCAATCATAGACAATCCCGATCCGGCAGACACGGAAGCCGCTGGTAAAAATCGGAATCAACCGTCACCAGTAGTCTGATTGCAAAGCCTAATCGCTGAACATAGCCGAACATAAAAGGCCGCAGACAAAATTGTCTGCGGCCTTTGTCTTGTGACTGTCCGGGTTCGGATCAGTGACGGAAATGACGCATGCCGGTAAAGACCATGGCAATGTCATGCTCATCGGCTGCGGCAATGACTTCTTCGTCACGCATCGAGCCACCCGGCTGGATCACGGCAGTTGCACCGGCCTTGACCGCCGCCAGAAGGCCATCGGCAAACGGGAAGAACGCATCAGACGAAACCACCGAGCCCATGGTGCGCAGTGCGGTTTCACCCGCATTTTTACCGGCTTCTTCGGCTTTCCATGCCGCAATGCGCGAGCTGTCAACGCGGCTCATTTGCCCGGCACCAACACCAACGGTCTTGCCGTCTTTGACATAGACAATGGCGTTTGATTTGACGTGCTTGCCAACGCGGAAGGCAAACAGCAGGTCATCAAGCTCTGCCTCGGTCGGCTTGCGCTTGGTGACGACTTTAAGCTCGTCGCGCTTTACACGACCGGCATCACGGTTCTGAAGCAGATAACCACCGGCCAGCGAACGAAGCGTCATGTCTTCGCCTTCCGGGTCGGCCATGCCGCCGGTCACCAGAAGACGCAGGTTCTTCTTCGCTGCCAGAACTTCCTTCGCCGCGTCATCGGCATCCGGGCAGATCACGACTTCGGCAAACAGTTTGGCGATTTCTTCGGCAGTGGCCTTATCAAGGGTACGGTTAACCGCGATGATGCCACCAAAGGCCGAAACCGGGTCACAGGACAGCGCCTTGTTATAGGCTTCAATCAGGGTTGCCCCCTCGGCAACACCGCACGGATTGGCGTGCTTGATGATGGCAACAGCCGGTTTTTCATCAAACTCGGACACCAGTTCGAACGCTGCATCCGTATCATTCAGGTTATTGAATGACAGTTCCTTACCCTGAAGCTGGGTTGCGGTGGCAACGCCCGCACGGTTTTTACCGTTGGTGTAGAACGCAGCCTGCTGATGCGGGTTTTCACCGTAACGCAGGGTCTGTTTCAGTTCGGCAGAAACATTCAAGCGTTGCGGGAAGGTTTCACCAAGCTCACCGGCAAACCAGCTTGAAATGGCCGAATCATATGCACCGGTACGGGCAAAAGCCTTGGCGGCCAGAACGCGGCGAGTTTCAGCCGTCGTGGCACCTGCATTGTCTTTCATTTCGGCAACAATGCGGTCGTAGTCAGAAGGATCGACAACAACCGTAACCGATTCATGGTTCTTTGCTGCCGAACGGATCATGCTCGGCCCGCCGATATCGATGTTTTCGATGCAGGTATCGAAATCGGCACCCTTGGCAACGGTTTCTTCGAACGGATAAAGGTTCACACAAACCAGATCGATCGGTGAAATGTCGTTATTTTCCATCGCCTGCATATGGCTGGAAAGAGAACGGCGGCCCAGAAGGCCGCCGTGAATCTTCGGATGAAGAGTCTTGACGCGACCATCCATGATTTCGGGAAAACCGGTGTGATCGGCAACTTCCTTTACAGGAATACCAGCAGCTTCGATGGCCTTGGCAGAACCACCGGTAGACAGGATTTCAACACCCTGTTCATGAAGGGATTTGGCAAATTCGACCAGACCGGTCTTGTCGGAAACGGAGATCAGCGCGCGCGCAATACGAGCAGTCATCGGGTTCGCTTTCAATACATCGTCAATGATGAAGGCCCCGGACCCATTGATGATATATCGGCCTACTCCGTATCGCTACTGGTGCATACGGGGTAATGACGTTTGCGGGCAATCGGCTTTATGATGAGTGAAAACTGCTGATTTTCATTCGGGCCGACACATGATCAATGAGTCCGAACCATGTTTCGCGCGGAGCTTTATCACGCACGCGCCAAAATGTGGACCCCGAAATGTTGCATGGCCGCAGGCCGGACTGCGCAGATGTCAGCGCCAGGAGCCATTATCAGATCACTGACCGCTTGCTGCTTTATCCAGCTTTTCGGGTTCACTCTTGGCAAAGAAGGATTTCACACCAATCTCAGGCGGTTGAAATTCCGGAACAAGACGGCTCATCAATTCCAGGGTCTTGTGCGTATCACGACTTGCAGCACTCTCGCCGAGCTCATCAAACACCTGCTTGATCAGGGCATAATCAACAACACGCGGTGCGGCCAGCATAACCCCATCGGTTTCAGTCGGTTCCGGCGGTTCACCATCATGGAACAGTTCTTCATAAAGCTTCTCGCCCGGGCGCAGGCCTGTGACCTTGATATCAATGTCCTTGCCTGGCCGCAGCCCCGACAGCAGGATCATCTGACGCGCCAGATCGATGATCTTTACCGGTCGTCCCATATCGAGAACAAAAATCTTGCCGCCCTCTGTAACGCCATGTTTGCCAAGCTCGGCAGCCTGCAAAACAAGTTCGACCGCTTCGGCAATCGTCATGAAGTATCGCGTGATGCCCTCATGTGTCACGGTCAGCGGCCCACCGGCCTCAAGCTGACGACGGAACAAGGGCACCACCGACCCTGTCGACCCCAGAACATTGCCAAACCGCACGGTGACAAATCGTGTCCCCCCCCGCTGATCCGATGGAAGAGTTTCAAGCGCCTGACAATAACATTCTGCCAGACGTTTTGACGCCCCCATGACATTGGCAGGGTTTACGGCCTTATCTGTTGAAATCAGAACCATGGTTTCAACACCAGCAGCACGACACGCCTCGGCAACGTTACGGGTCCCAAGCGTGTTGGTCAGAATGCCTTCATTCGGGTTATGCTCAACCAACGGCACATGTTTGTAGGCTGCTGCGTGGAAAACGATTTCCGGCTTTTGGGCCGCAAAAACCTGATCAATCCTGAGGCGATCACGCACATCACCGAGAATACTCTCGCGGGGAAGATCAGGATATTTTTCCGCCATCTCCATATCAATGGCATAGAGATTATATTCACCAGCATCCAGCAAGGTAATATTTGCAGGGCCATAGGCCGCAATCTGTCGCACAAGCTCCGATCCGATTGAGCCACCAGCGCCTGTCACCAGAACCCGCCGTCCGACAATCATCTGGCGAACCTTGTCACGATCAAGTCGGGCCTGCGGCCGTCCCAGTAAATCTTCAATCGCAACCGGGCGGATTTGCAGCGGATCGGCAAGCCCCTCACGCAAGTCACTCAGCTTTGGCAAGCGCGCCAGGGTCATGCCGTTCTGATCCGCAATTTCGACCCATTTGGTAATGTCGTTATGACGCAATGCGTCACCGGTTAAAACCAGACGGCGCGGCAAACCACGTTTGCTTTTTGCAAGCTTGCCCAAAACTTCTTCGAGCTTGTCTGCGGTTGCCAGCACATCAATGCCATGCATATTCCGCCCGACACGGCTATCGGTTAGGGAAACAATACCGATAACGTCAAACGGGGTGTTCGCAGATCGAAACGTTTCACGGATAAAGGCCTCGGCCTCGTCTCCGGCTCCGATCAAAAGAACCGGCACACGATGGGTTCCCTGTCGCACCATGGCACGAGCGGTCGTCTTGTCCTTCGCAACCCGGTAAATCAGCCTTGACCCGCCAAGCATCGCCATCAACAGGAACCATTGAATAATCGGCGTTGATCGCGGCAACCAGTCAAGCCTTGCAGTAAGGAACAGCACCAGAAACAGTACGCCCACAGCAACCGTTACCGCCTTGGCAATCCGTATGAGATCGTTCAGTGATGCATAGCGCCAGATGCCACGGTAAAGTCCGAAAACCCAGAATGTCATTGCGGCGATGACGGTAAAAACCGATACTGAAAACAGGATGTTTTGCGGATTGTAAAAAACCACACCATCGCCGACCCGCAAATATAATGCTGCGGGTAACGAAATCGCCGCCATCATCACGTCATGGACAAAGGCAATATGGCTACGCTGAAATAAACGCGACATGCGGTCCCTTACCGGAATTCTTGTGTGGTTCATAATACCCGCAACCCTTTGGTGCGAGCACGGATTTTCTTTTCGCGTCCGGCCTGTGACAAGTCAAGCTATCCGAACGAGCACAACTTTTACACTATTTCGGCTCCGTACCCCTGACAGGCAAAAACACCAATTCCGTGATCAGTAACGCCAATATCATCGCAGCAGGAATCAAACGGAGCCATACTGCGATATCCATCGGGACAAAAATAACAATGATAAGCGCCAGATTTGCCAGTGCAATCAGGGCTGAAACCCGTGCATGGCTCATACCGCGCTGGGTGGCCTGCTGATAGAAATGTTCACGATGTGCCTGCCAGACCTTCTCGCCACGAAGCCCCCGCTTGATAAGGGTGAAAGTTGCGTCCAGCAGATAGTATGACGGCAGGATCAATGCTGGCATCCACGCCCCGCGTGCAGCAAGTTCCAGCAATAGCCAGCCCAGAACGAACCCCAGCGGTACGGACCCGACATCTCCCAGGAACAGCTTCGCAGGGTGCCAGTTCCAGATCAGGAAACCAGTCATAATCGACAGAACGCCAAGCCCGATATAACCAAGATCAACAAATTCGGGTAATGGAGCCAAAAGTGCGAGAATAAAGATACCCAACCCGATAGAACCTGCTTCGACCCCGGTAATGCCGTCAATCCCGTCCATGAAATTGAACAGATTAAGGAACCAGACCCAAGCCAGAACGACCAGAATGCGATCCAGCCACATTGGCACCAGCCCTTGCAGCACCGGACCGTCAATCGCAAATACACCAACGATTACGGCCAGGAACTGACAGGCAAAACGAATGGCAGGCGACAGATTATGTCGATCATCAAACCAGCTTAGCGTACCAAGCCCTACGGCTGCGATCAGCATCAACCATTCCTGTAAGCCCGCATTCCCGGACCATAAAAAAACCGCCCCGACCATGACGATCAAAAGGGGCGTCACCGCCAATCCACCACCGCGCGGGGTCGGCACCGCATGACTGGAACGATGATTGGGCATATCGAGAATCGCCTTGCGCCGCAGATAAAGCAACACCGCCCAGGTCAGCAACATAGAGCCGATCAGAAAGCAGCCGGAAAAAATCGCAAGTGCGGCAAAAGACATCTGTAACGCCCGTTCCGTTCAAATCATCCGTCTGGATTACCGGGCACTCGTCCCCATCGCAAGGCTTTTAAGTAGCCGACAAACCATATCCAGCAGGCCAGCCATGCCAGAAATCGCGCGGCTAAGTGCTTTACAGCCCCCCAAAGGGCGCTTACTTACAAGCCACAACCCGAAACCGGAGATATTCCTTTGACAGAACGCCGCGCCCGTCCGGACAACCGCCACGCGCCACACCATACTCAACCGGCCGATCTTCCCGATCCGCGAATGCTGGCGCTCAAAACCCTGCAGGAACTGCGTGGGGGGGAAGTCACACTGGACGAGCTTCTGTCAAAACACGGGTTTGGCCTGCCGTCACTGGACCGCAATTTTTTGCGCCAATTGCTGGGTACGACATTGCGCCATCTCGGTGAAATTGATGCCATGCTCGCCCCACGCTATCACCCGCCACAAGATCGCACCGCCGCACGACTGACCAATATCCTGCGTCTGGGTATCGCCCAGCTATTTTTCATGGATACAGCCGATCACGGTGCAGTTGACAGCACGGTTAATCTGGCGCGCGATGCCGGGCTTCATCGGTACACCAAACTGATCAATGCCGTCTTGCGCGGTTTGCAGCGCGACGGCTTTGAATGGCCTGAAAATGTCGAAGACTGGCAATTGAACGTTCCGGCATGGCTGCGCGGATCATGGAAAAAGGCCTATGGCGCGGACGTGGCCCAGGGCATTGCACAGGCAAGCCTTGGCTATGCCATGCTTGACCTTTCGATCAAAGACCCGACTGAGGCCGCCGAATGGGCGGAAAAAATGGACGGTATCGTCCTTCCGACCGGCACGGTCCGGCTTGAAGGCGGGCGTCGCATCCGCAACCTGCCGGGCTATAAAGACGGTAAATGGTGGGTGCAGGATGCGGCTGCCTCAATCCCGGCCAAACTGTTTTCGGCTCACAAGGGCAAAACCATTTATGACCTCTGCGCCGCACCGGGCGGAAAAACCATGCAGCTGGCGGCTTTCGGTGCACAGGCCATTGCCGTTGATAAATCCGAAGGCCGCCTGAAACGCGTCTATGAAAACCTGGAGCGTGTTGAACTCGGTGCCGCCGTTGTTATCGGGGATGCCACCGATCTCGCACCCGATACGCCGCGTGCCGATGCGGTCTTGCTTGATGCCCCCTGTTCGGCAACCGGCACCATTCGCCGCCATCCGGACATTCTGCTGCGTCAGAACGACAAACTGATGCGATCGCTTCTGCCGATTCAGACCAAGCTGCTCAATCAGGCTGACAAGCTTCTGAATGTTGGCGGCGAACTGATCTATTGCACCTGTTCGCTCCAACCCGAAGAGGGCGAGCATCAGGTAAAATCGTTCCTGGCCGACCACCCGAATTACGAACGCAAACCGATTACGGCCGATGAACTGGGTGGCTGGAGTGAGGCGATCAACGATGCCGGAGAGCTTCGCATCCTGCCGCTCCATATGCAGGAATATGGCGGGATTGATGGCTTCTTCTGTGCGCGGCTGGTCAAGAAATCCTGATCAGGACCTGCCTCGGAACATGACAGGGCTGCCATTCGCGCCGGTTGGGTGACAGGACCGCGTTTTTGGGGTATGAGAACCGCGAAATTCCCATATCCCAACCCGCTTCAGGACCTTTGCCGCGCCATGACCGCATCAAACGCCATTAAAATCGCACCTTCGATCCTTTCCGCCGATTTCGCCCAGTTGGGCGTTGATGTCCGTGCAGTTGATGCCGCCGGCGCAGACTACATACACATCGATGTCATGGACGGCCATTACGTGCCCAACATCACCATCGGTCCGGATGTGGTCAAGGCGCTGCGCCCCCATAGCGACAAGGTGTTTGACGTTCATCTGATGATCGCACCGGTCGATCCCTATATCGAAGCCTTCGCGAATGCCGGTTCCGACATCATCACCATCCATGCCGAAGCAGGCCCGCATCTGCATCGTTCGCTTCAGCTGATCAAGTCGCTTGGCAAGAAAGCCGGTGTGTCGCTGAACCCGTCAACGCCGGAAAGCGTGATCGAATATGTCATGGACATGGTTGATCTGGTGCTGGTCATGACTGTGAACCCCGGCTTTGGCGGCCAGAAATTCATTCCAAGCCAGCTTGAGAAAATCAAACGCATCCGCAAGATGATTGATGCGACCGGCCGTGACATCGATCTTGAAGTCGATGGTGGCGTAAACCCGGAAATCGCCCCGCAGGTAATCGCAGCCGGCGCAAACGTTCTGGTCGCCGGATCAGCAACCTTCAAAGGCGGTCCATCGGAATATGCCAACAATATCAAGGCAATCCGCGGCGCATAATCTGCCTTTACGGCATTGCTAAAGACTGCTCGGGGTCGGAACCATCCATTGGTTCCGACCCCGATTGCGTTTTGAACACATTCAAATCATTGCCCGATCTGTTTGATAAATTTTTTCTATCACCCCATTAGGTCTGCATACTTGACCTAATTTCCAATCTGGCAAATAGATGCCGACATGAACGAGATATTTATTGGAAAAAAATCATCGGCCGCTGGTGGCTGGGGTGCGCTGAAAAGTTGCGGTAAGCAATTATTGCAAAGCGGCAGTCCCCTGACCGGTGCACGCACGATGCTTAAGGCCAATCAGCCTGACGGTTTTGATTGCCCGGGTTGTGCTTGGGGCGATCCCGAGCACGGGTCATCCTTTGAATTTTGCGAAAACGGCGTCAAAGCCGTTTCCTGGGAAGCGACCGAAAAGCGGGCGACACCGGCATTCTTTGCCAAGCATACCGTAACCGAACTCCGCAAACTGAGCGATTACGAGCTGGAACTGAACGGCCGCATCACCCATCCGATGCGCTATGACCGTCAAAGCGATACCTATCAGCCGGTCGCATGGGAAGATGCCTTTGCCGAGATTGGTGACATCCTCAAAGGATTGGATAGCCCCGATCAGGCCGAGTTTTATACATCAGGCCGTGCCAGTAACGAGGCAGCTTATCTCTATCAGCTCTTTGTGCGCATCTTTGGCACCAACAATTTCCCCGATTGTTCAAACATGTGCCACGAAGCAAGCGGCGTTGGTTTGCGTCAGGCAATCGGTGTGGGCAAAGGTACGGTCCTTCTTGAGGATTTCGAAAAGGCCGATGCCATTTTCGTCCTCGGGCAGAATCCGGGTACCAATCATCCGCGCATGCTGGGCGATTTGCGCCGGGCGGCAATGCGTGGTGCAAAGATCGTGGTCTTCAACCCGATCAGGGAACGCGGGCTTGAACGGTTTTCCGACCCGCAGGACAAACTTGAAATGCTGCATGGCGGTTCGACCGAAATCGCCAGCCACTATTTCCAACCCTGCCTGGGTGGGGATATGGCCGCCGTCCGGGGTATGAGCAAAGCGATCTTTGCCGCTGATGACGAAGCCACCGCCAACGGCGCGCCATCTGTTCTTGATCACGCCTTTCTCAATGAACATTGCGACGGACTGCGCGAATACCGCGCTGCGGTCAATGCCACCAGCTGGTCGGAAATCGAAGACCAGTCGGGCCTGAGCCGACAGGAGATCGAGCAGGCGACCGCTGTCTATCTGTCTTCTGAACGTGTCATTTGCACCTGGGCGATGGGTATTACCCAGCACCTTCATTCCGTGCCAACCATTCGTGAAATTGCCAATTTCATGTTCCTGCGCGGCAATATCGGCAAGCCGGGTGCTGGTTTGTGTCCGGTGCGCGGACATTCAAATGTGCAGGGCGACCGCACGGTGGGCATCAATGAAAAACCGTCCGACGCCTTCCTTGATGCTTTGGAAAAGGAATTCGGTTTCACGGTTCCGCGCAATCACGGTCACAATGTTCTGGCCGCCATCGGTGCGATGCTTGATGGCAGTGCCAAGGCCTTTATCGGGTTGGGCGGAAACTTTGCCCGTGCGACCCCTGATAGCGCCCTTGTCGAAAAGGCGATGAAAAGCCTTCGTCTCACCGTCAATATCGCGACCAAACCCAATCATTCACACCTAATGCCCGGCGAAACTGCCTTTATCCTTCCCTGTCTGGGCCGGACCGAGATTGACCTTAATTCCCAGGGTCAGTCACAGGTGGTCAGTGTCGAAGATTCAATGAGCATGGTGCACGGATCGGCGGGTATTAACCGCCCGGCATCGCCGCATCTTCTGTCCGAGGTTGCGATTGTCGCTGGCATTGCCGAGGCAACGGTTGGCAGCAATGTGGTATCCTGGGCAAGCCTTGCCGATGATTACGAACGCATCCGCAGCCATATCGAAGCAACCATTCCGGGCTTTGCCGATTACAACACGCGCCTTCGCAAGCCACGTGGTTTCCATCTGCGCAATGATGCCGCCCATCGAGAATGGAACACCCCAAGCGGCAAGGCAACATTTGCCAGTACCGCCCTGCCCCGTCAGACAGTCCACCAACAGGCCCGTCAGAACCAGAAGGCCGATGGCGGCAGATCGCAATTTGCCTTGCAGACATTCCGGTCACACGACCAGTACAATACGACCGTTTACGGCCTTGATGATCGCTACCGCGGGGTTTACGGCGAACGCAAGGTCATCTTTATCCATCCCGATGATCTGGCCATGCTGAATGCCCGGTCCGGCGACCGTGTTGACGTAATTTGCGAATATGATGACGGGATCGAACGGATCGCCAATGATTTCCGGTTTGTGTCCTATGACATTCCGCGCGGCAGTGTGGCCGGCTATTACCCGGAACTGAACGTTCTGGTGCCGCTTGGCAGTGCCGGTGATCAAAGCGACACACCGACATCCAAATCGATCATGGTGTCATTTCGCACGGAAAAATCCGCGTGAGTACCCCGCTCCAAAATCATGGGAAAAAAGATAACGCACCAGATGCAGCACATTTTCTGCATCTGGTCGAACGCACTTTGGCCAGCAACCCGGAACTCAGTCCGGTTCAGGGCGCAATTCTGGTCGCCGCCCGACAGGATATCGCCCGTGACAGCAAAACATTCGCCCGATTGTTCGGGATGGCCCACGCCATCGTTTTGCGTGAACTAAATGCACTTATCCAGGCAACCGGGCTTGTGACCCAGACAAAACGCGACATCCGCACATTGCGCACGCATTATCAGCCGACATCCTTATCCGACGTATAAGGTCGATTAAAAATCGATGCAGCGGCCCTTGTTTTCCCAATCGCCAAAACGGGTCGGTTCCGGGCCTTTGGGGCCCCCGATTTCGCGCGCCTTGGCAGCAGCTTCCTTGGCGGCCTTGGCTTCGGCCAGTGCATTGATTGCATCCTGTGACAGAACAGGTGCCATGTCTGCACCGGCAATGGCTTCGTTCTTTTCTTCCGAGGTTTTAGGTTCGGCCTTTTCTTTTGGCACCTCGTGAATGACGGTCTCGCGGAACTTTCCGGCCATCCTTGTTCTCCGGTTGTCGGGGGCTGCCCGATTGAACTGTTATCCCAGAAATAGCCCGCCTGCACCATCCGGGCAAGTTATAGGGCAGCAATATCTGGCAGGATTTCCAAAATCCATTCGATTTCAGCAGCTTGTGATTTCAACGAGAAAATCCGCCAAATATGCAGACAGCCATTTATCCGAAACTGGCTCTTTCCCCCCTGCACGAAAGCCGCTATTTCAGGCAGACGAGCAAACCAAGGAGAAACCATGCGTCCAATTCCCCAGCGTATCGCCGAAGAGCTTTCGGTTAGACCCGAACAGGTCATTGCCACCATCGAAATGCTCAATGAAGGGTCAACCGTTCCATTCATCGCCCGTTACCGCAAAGAAAAAACCGGCGGTCTTGATGATACCCAACTTCGTACGCTGGAAGAACGCCTGCGCTATCTGACCGAACTTGAAGAACGCCGTTCAAGCGTGCTTGAAAGCATCCGCGAACAGGAAAAGCTGACGCCGGAACTTGAAAAGGCGATCAACGAGGCAGATACCAAAACCCGCCTTGAAGATTTGTACCTGCCCTATAAGAAAAAGCGCCGCACCAAGGCCCAGATTGCCCGCGAAGCCGGGCTGGAGCCACTGGCAGATGATCTGTACGGCAATCCAACCCTTGATCCGGAAACCGAAGCTGCCAAATACGTCGATGCCGAAAAAGGCGTCGAAGACACCAAAGCCGCCCTTGATGGCGCGCGGCAGATTCTGATGGAGCGCTTCGCCGAGGATGCCGATCTGGTTGCCAAGCTGCGTGATCTTTTGTGGAATGACGGCGAAATCAGCGCCAGCGTGATTGATGGCAAACAGGCCGAAGGTGCCAAGTTTTCCGATTATTTCGAACATTCCGAAAAAATCAAAACCTGCCCGTCGCATCGCGCCCTGGCCCTGTTCAGGGGGCGCAACGAAAACATCCTGCAACTTAAACTGACACTCGGTGCCGCCGACGAAGACCGCCCGCGGGCCGAGCAGGGCCGGGCGGAGATCATGATTTCCGCCCATGTCGGGATTGCGGATCGTGGCCGTGCCGCAGACAAATGGCTGGTGGATACGGTTCGCTGGACCTGGCGGGTCAAACTGTCGCTATCCATCGAACTTGACCTGTTCGGCACCCTTCGTGACCGCGCCGAGGAAGACGCGATCAAGGTCTTTGCCGATAACCTCAAGGACCTGCTGCTTGCCGCACCTGCCGGGCAGAAGGCCACCATGGGTCTTGATCCGGGGGTTCGTACCGGCGTCAAGGTTGCCGTGATTGATGCCACCGGCAAGATGGTTGATACCGCAACCGTTTACCCGTTCCAGCCGCGCAATGACGTCGAAGGGGCGCTGAATACGCTGGCGGCCCTAGCAGCGCGTCACAAGATCGAACTGATCGCCATTGGCAATGGCACCTATTCGCGTGAAACCGACGATCTTGCCGGTCAGTTACTCAAACGCTTCCCGGCACTCAAGGCGACCAAGGTCATCGTCAACGAATCCGGTGCATCGATTTATTCCGCGTCGCAATTTGCCGCCGAGGAATTCCCCGACCTGGATGTGTCCCTGCGTGGGGCGGTATCCATCGCCCGCCGCCTGCAGGACCCGTTGGCAGAACTGGTGAAGATCGAACCAAAATCCATCGGTGTCGGTCAGTATCAGCACGACGTATCGGAAACCAAACTTGCCAAATCGCTCGATGCCGTGGTCGAGGATTGCGTGAACGGTGTGGGTGTTGACCTTAATACCGCGTCTATTCCTCTTCTGACACGTGTTGCCGGACTTTCGGAAACACTGGCGCGCAATATTGTCGGCTATCGCGATATCAACGGCGCGTTCCGTTCGCGTGCCGATTTGCGCAAGGTCGAACGCCTTGGCCCCAAAGCGTTCGAACAATGTGCCGGCTTCCTGCGCATCCGCGGCGGTGAAAACCCGCTGGATGCATCGGCGGTTCACCCGGAAGCCTATAAACTGGTGGAACGCATCAGCACGCGTTCCAACAAACCACTGGCAGACCTGATTGGCGACTCGCCCTTCATCAAAACGCTGCGCCCGGATGACTATGCCGACGACGTGTTCGGCGTCCCGACCATCCGCGACATTCTGGCCGAGCTTGATAAACCCGGCCGCGATCCGCGCCCGGAATTCAAGACCGCAAAATTCACCGATGGCGTGAACGAGATCAAGGACCTCAAGACCGGTATGAAACTTGAAGGTACGGTCACCAACGTCACCAATTTCGGGGCGTTCGTGGATATTGGTGTTCATCAGGACGGGCTGGTTCATATTTCGCAACTGGCGGACAAATTCGTTTCCGACCCGCGTGAAGTCGTCAAGGCGGGGCAGATCGTGTCGGTTACCGTCATGGAAGTCGATGCGCCGCGCAAACGTATCGGTCTGTCGATGAAATCGGCTCCGGATTACGAAGGCACCCGTGAAAAACGTACCGAGTCCCGTGGCAATAACAGCAATCCCGGCCATCAGGCACGCACAAACACCGGGCGAAACAACCCGCAACGCGGCGGAAATCATCAAGGCGGTCAGGGCAATACCGGAAATGACGGTGGTGCCATGGCTGCGGCTCTCAAGGCCGCAATGGAACGCCGGAAATAGCGATTTCATAAAAATTTCGCATCTCAACTGATTGTAGAAAGCCCCCTAACCTTTTGTTCAGGGGGCTTTTTACGTGTGACGGTTGGAAAATCGAAACATTCGGCACGGAAATGCCGCATTTGCGCCCCCATTTTCCCGTCTTCACCGCGCATCTTTGCATCACCAAAAAGAAGCGCGAGGAAACATCATGTTTAGATCTTTGCGCAGCAAGCCGGTTGTAATCGCCCTCGTCGGAGTTTTGACAGTGACGACAGCCGCACTGGCTGCAATCCGTGTCGCACCGAAAGCGACCACCGACAGTGTCACCATCCATGCTGATCAGGCAAAAGGCGAAGTCATCCTGTCCTTTCAGGACGGATCGATTGCGCTGAACAAAGATTGCGGCTCTTTCCCGTGCCGTATCGATATTTCCCGCCTGCAAAAGGGGGAATATGACGTCATGATCCGCAATGGCACCGACATTCAAAACATGGTCAGCCTGTACAAGGAATAACGGACTGGCCGGTTTGACGGCTCGGGGTACAACGCGCCCGATAACACGATGCTATCGGAACCATGGGGATTTTTACAAAACCACTGGTCGGGGGATCATTCACCGATTTCAGAAAATTTCCCTATTCATGGAACGATGCGCAGGCTCGCTTGTTTAAGGGATATGCAGCGTAACTCAATTCGCAAAGCCCGTCTGGCCATTGCGTGCTGCTGCCTTTGACCTAGATAAAGGCCGAGGATTAGGACCACGAGGTTTTCCATCATGCCCGTTTCCGAACCCGCCAAAAGGCAATGATCATCCAGAGCAACAAGTTTTCCAACAGGTTGCACGGGATTTTCACTTTTACGGCAGGCGGTAATGGGGATATGTTGCATCAGCCCTGTGCTGACCGCACAAACCAATAACGAAAGTCGAGGATCTGTATCATGGCTCTTGAACTCCCTGCACTCCCCTATGCCTATGACGCGCTTGCACCGGTCATGTCGGCTGAAACTCTTGAGTTTCACCATGACAAACACCACAACGCCTATGTTGTGAACGGCAACAAGCTGCTCGAAGGTTCCGGCCTTGAAGGCAAGTCGCTCGAAGAAATCGTTGTTGCATCCTATGGCGATGCATCCAAAGCCGGCCTGTTCAACAACGCTGCCCAGCACTGGAACCATATCGAGTTCTGGCAGATGATGAAGAAAAATGGCGGCGGCAACATTCCGGGCGAACTGGAAAAGAAAATCGTTGAAGATTTCGGCTCTGTCGATGCCTTCAAGGAAGCCTTCATTCAGGCTGGCGTGACCCAGTTCGGTTCGGGCTGGTGCTGGCTGGCACTTGATAAATCCGGCAAACTGGTCGTGACCAAAACCCCGAACGCGGAAAACCCGCTGGTCCACGGTCAGACCCCGCTGCTCGGTTGCGATGTGTGGGAACACTCCTACTACATCGATTACCGCAACGCGCGCCCGGACTATGTCAAAGCGTTCATCAACGACCTGGTGAACTGGGAATATGTTGCAGAACGTTTCTCCAAAGCTGGCTAATCAAGCCTGGCTTTGACCATGAATTAAAGAAAGCGGCTCCTTCGGGGGCCGCTTTTTTTGTTCAGAACTCATCGGGCCATCGCCGCGCAGTATGTAAGACAGCGATTATCGTGACCGTATTATCATCCAGACCATAAGCAACAAGGTAAGGCGTTCCATTGACGATCATTTCGCGTGTTTGCTCCACACGTCCGACGCGACCTATGAACGGATGGGTAACGAGTTGCGACACTGACCCTGATATCAATTGATAGGTTTTGCGGGCCGCCGTCGGATTACGTTCGTCAATGTAATCAAGAATGTCACGCAGATCATCGACAGCCCGACTATCCCATTGAATACGCATCCGGATTATTTTTCCGCGAAGCGTTGTTCAAATCCGGCAAGCACATCGTCATGCCCGATCAGTTTCGCACGGCCTTCGGCAATACTGCGTGCACGATCTGCAATCAGGTTGATCTGCCATTCCTGATGATCGGCATATTGCCGAAGGGCATCGTTGATGATGCTTGAACGCGTCTGGCCGAACGCATTGGCAAGCTGATCAAGCCGTGTGCGCAAATCGGCATCAACACGCACTGCCATTGTATCTTTGCTCATGATCGGCCTTTCGATTACGACGTATTACAACGTATTATATCGCATTCAGGGGTAAATAAAAACCCCGCCGGCGAACCGACGGGGTTTGCTATCAAAGCCGATCAGGTGCCCGATCAGATATCGAACTTAATCCCCTGCGCCAGCGGCAGCTCGCGGGAATAGTTGATCGTGTTGGTCGCGCGGCGCATATAGCCTTTCCATGCATCCGAACCCGATTCACGTCCACCACCGGTTTCTTTTTCACCGCCAAACGCACCGCCAATTTCCGCACCCGACGGGCCGATATTGACGTTGGCGATCCCGCAATCCGAACCAACCGCCGACAGGAACAGTTCGGTTTCGCGCAGATCGGTCGAGAAGATGCAGGATGACAGGCCCTGCGGCACGCCGTTCTGAAGCGCAATGGCTTCTTCAAGCGTTTCATAGGTCATGACATAGAGGATCGGCGCAAAGGTCTCGTTGCGCACGGTTTCGGTCTGGGACGGCATTTCAACAACCGCCGGGGTGACGTAGTAGGCGTTCGGATACTGATCGGCCAGTGTACGTTCACCACCATGCACTTTCCCGCCATCCTTTTTCGCATTGGCAAGGGCAGTTTGCATGTTGTTGAAGCTGTCCTCGTCAATCAGCGGGCCGACCAGCGTACCATCGGCAAGCGGATCGCCAATCTTTACCGATTTATAGGCGGCAACGATTTTCGGCAGCAATTCGTCTTTGACGTCCTTGTGGACAATCACGCGACGCAAGGACGTGCAACGCTGGCCACAGGTCCCAACCGCCGAGAAGACAACCGCACGCACGGTCATATCAAGGTCGGCAGACGGGGTCACGATCATCGCGTTGTTGCCACCCAGTTCCAGGATGGTCCGGCCAAAACGTTCCGCCACACGCGGGGCAACTTCGCGGCCCATGCGGGTTGAACCGGTTGCCGAAACAAGTGCCACATCGTGGCTGTCGGTAAGGGCCTCGCCAATGCGACGATCCCCGATCACGACATGATGCAGGCCTTCCGGGGCATCACCAAATTTCGCCAATGCCTTTTCAAAGATTTTCTGGCAGGCAAGGGCGGTAAGCGGGGTTTTTTCCGACGGTTTCCAGATCACCGCGTTGCCGCAAACCAGTGCAAGCGCAGTGTTCCATGACCAGACGGCAACCGGGAAGTTGAACGCGGAAATGACGCCAACAACGCCCAGCGGATGCCAGTTTTCCATCATTTTATGGCCCGGGCGTTCGGACGCGATGGTCAGACCGTAAAGCTGGCGCGACAGGCCGACGGCGAAATCGCAGATATCGATCATTTCCTGAACTTCACCAAGACCTTCCTGATAGATCTTGCCGCATTCAAGCGACACCAGACGTCCCAGCGGTTCCTTGGCCGCGCGCAGTTCCTCGCCCAGAAGACGGGCCAGTTCACCACGGCGCGGGCCGGGCACCTGACGCCACTGGGCAAATGCCTTTTTCGAACGCGCAATGATGTCGTTCATTTCCGACGGGTCGGTCTCGGCAACAGCCGCAATTTCAGAACCGTCAACCGGGGTCTGAACCTTAAGCGTACCATTGGAAATCTCGGCCTCGGACAGGCCCAGTTCGGTCAGAATGTTTTTGAAACTCACGGTTAAGCTCCCTTCTTTTTGAATTTTACGGCGATCACGACCGGTCATCCGCATCCGATACCGCCGCCAGCTTTGGCAGCAACTTGCCGATGATGGCAAAGGCTTCATCGACCTGTTCGAACGGAATGGTCAGCGGGGCCAGAAGGCGCACCACATTGGCGTGTTCACCACTTGGCATCAACAATAGCCCGCTCGCACGGGCCAGTTGCAATAATGTTTGCAGACGTCTGGGCGACGGTGCCCCGTCATCTGCGATCAGTTCGAAGGCGCGCATCGCGCCAATACCGCGCATTGCACCAATCACATGCCCACCGGGCAAATCGCGCAGCCAGGAAATATGGGTGGCATATTTTTCGCCAAGCTGCTTGGCACGGTTCAAAATGCCGTCTGTTTCCAGCACATCGAACACACCGGTTGCCGCTGCACAGGCCACCGGATTGCCGGAATAGGTCCCGCCCAGACCACCGGGCAGCAGGGCATTCATCACATCCTCGGCCCCCGTGATCGCCGCCAGCGGAAAACCACCGCCAATACCCTTGCCCATCACAAGAATATCGGGGCAGACATTGGCATGTTCGATGGCAAACATCTTACCCGTCCGGCCAAAGCCTGACTGGATTTCATCAGCGATCAGAACCATGCCATTGGCATCGCAAAGACGGCGCAGTTCGACAAGAAATTCACCATCACAGGCCCTGAAACCACCTTCGCCCTGCACGGGTTCGATCACCACGGCACCGATACTGCCCGGATCGACCGATACGGCAAATAATCTGGCAATTGCATCCATTGCATCGGCCACGGATACACCGGTTTCACGGCAGGGATATGGCAAATGGTAAACCGGCCCCGGAAGCGGCCCAAGCCCGGTCTTGTAGGGTTTGGTTTTACCCGTCAGCGCAAGGGTCGCAAGGGTCCGGCCATGAAACGCCCCCTCAAAGGCCAGAACACCCGTCCGGCCGGTAAAGGCACGGGCAAGTTTCAGGGCATTTTCCATGGCCTCCGCCCCGGAATTGGTCAGCATCGATTTCGCCGGACCTTCGATCGGGCAATTTTCCGCGAGCCAATCCGTCACCGCGACATAAGGTTCATGGGGCAACGCGTTAAAGCACGAATGGGTAAAACGTTCGCATTGCGCCGCCACGCGGGCCATGACGACCGGATTGCGATGCCCGGTATTCAGCACCCCGATCCCGCCAACGAAATCGATATAGCGATTGCCGTTAATATCCCAGATTTCGGCATTCAGCGCCCGATCCATATAGACCGGATGCACATTGCGAATACCGTTTGAAACGCTGTGTTTCTGGCGTGCCGTGATGGTGGCGGCGTCCATCGCGGCATCTTCTGTCTGGTTGGTCATATCGTCACGGGGCATGTGGGGTTGCTCCGGCTTTCATCGTTAAATTATTGATTTCGAACATTCGTTTCGAAATCGATTTAAATTACGTTCAGTTCCAGAACCGGGGCATTGTCGCGGATGCGCTCATAGCCGAACACGGACATATCAAGTGTCTGGTAATGGCCTGCGACGATCAGTTCCGAAAGACCACGGCCAACTGCCGGGCTTTGCTGCAATCCATGGCCCGAGAACCCGTTGGCAAAGAAGAAGTTCTTTACCTCCGGATGCGGGCCGATGATCGCGTTCTGATCCAGCAGGTTATAGGAATAATGACCGGCCCAGGCATTGACCATCTTGATCGCCTCGAACCGTTCGCAACGCTCGTAAAGACCGGGCCAGACGATGTCGTCAAACAGGCTGTAATCGACTTCGAAGTCCCAGCATTCCGGATCACGATCCGCGGGCGGCGCAATCCCGGTAATGAAAAGATCGCCTTCGGGGCGGACATAAAGGCCGCTTGGATCAATCAGCATCGGGCAGGACGCGTTGATGTCGGCCGCATCACGGCAATCAAACACAAAGATGCACCGTTTGCGCGGCTCGACCGGGATTTCAAGCCCCGCCATGCGGGCAACTTTTGATCCACCGGTTCCCGCCGCGTTAATCAGCGCCCCGCAGCCAAACCGCCGTCCGTCTTTCAGAACCACACCCGTGACCTGATCGCCATCACGCAGAACTTCGACAACTTCGCCGTCGATATAATCGGCCCCCTGACGGCGGGCCTGTTTGCCGAAGGATTGCATCAGGGAATAGGCATCAAACCATCCCTCGCCGGTACGGCCCCAGCAGGCCGCCGCCAGATCGGATGTGTTCATCCACGGATATTTGGCCGCCAGTTCATCGGGTTCCATCCAGACGATATCAGCCCCCAGCTTGGTCTGGGTTGCGTGATTCTGACGCAGGATATCGCGCCCGGACTCGGTCGCCAGAACCAGATAGCCCTTTTCATGGAAGGAAATATCGACGTCGGGATCAAGATCACGTTTCAGGTTGCGCAGGAATTCAATGCCAAAACCCGACATTTCAATATTGATCGGGGTCGAAAACTGCTGACGGATCGAGGCCGCCGACAGGGTTGTCGAACAGAATTCATAATTCGGGTCTTTTTCAATGACCAGAACCCGGCCCTTGAAATCATCCCGGCCGGTCAAAAACCACGCGGCGGAGCTTCCGATAACAGCCCCGCCAACAATGATGACATCATAATTTTCGTCCACTGATCCCATGATCGCCTGTCACCCGATAGAATGTTTTGAAACCGGAACGGTACAATCCGTTCCGGCATTCCGGTCTTTTTGCTTTCTTATGCCGCCTTGCTTCCGGCGGTCATTTTAAAGATGCCCTGCGCATTGCTGCTGTCAAATCGAAGATCAAGTTTTTGTTCGCCGGTCGTCTCGTCACGCACAAGATCGCGGCTGATGAATTCATAGAAGGAACCGGGCACATCGTGGGTCACCAGATCGCCATTGGCATCGCGCATCTGACGCAGGACACGGGTTGCCTTGAATGCCGTCTGACGCACCGATCCGGTGCTGGAAATTTCGACCTTTTCCTTCATCGGGCGGCCTTTGGCGCGCTGTTCGCTGGCGACGGCCTCAATATCGTCAACCCGATCCGTTGCATGGTTGAACGCATTGCCTTCGGTTGAAATCCACGCCATTTCGGCCGACTCTGCCAAAAGGACCTCATAATCGGCCTCGACTACCGGGTCGTGCTGCGCGCCGAAACATTTGACCAGAACCGGCAGAAGCTTGGTGGCATCGGCAAAGCTGATAGTGCCGTTAGCAGCCAGTTGATCCAGCAGGACCTTGGCACCGGGTGACAGCGGATCAACCGATTTGCCGACCGTATTGGCAACCGCCTGCTGGAAGGCAGGGCTGAATTCTTCGACGTGAAGCTCGGACACAAAGAACTGCGCAATCAGTTCCGGTTCATCAGCATGGCAAAACGCCCGACCCGTCATTTTCAGACGCGACAGCGGGTAAAGACCGGCAACATCGAACCCAAGCGGCGCAAGGATGCGCGCCATGGCAACATGACCGCGCGGCAATTCGCCGGTCGCCGGGCCATCGACGGTACGAATGGCACCATGATCGAAAATGATCGGCTCGCCCGCGGCCAGTTTATCCTCGGAATAGGCTTTGCCTTCGGGAACGGCTTCCAGAAGACCATCAAACAGGATCATGTTAAGCGCCTGCGCCATCGTCAGGCGGCTGACTTTTCCGGCCTCATTCGCAGGATCGGCCAAAAGCCGGTCATTCACATCAATCATGCGAAACAGATAATCGGCCTTTTCCGCACCAAGAACAGCCTTGAGAACGGCACCAAGCTGGCTGTCTAGCGGGGATTTAACTGGCTGGGGCATTTCTGCCTCTCCTTCCGTAATATTATCAATTACCCGATCAATTTTACTGTCCGGAAGGATCATGTGGTGGCACGAGGGGTTCCGAACCATTGAAATGCTAAGGCTTGGCAGGAAATCTCACAAACGATATATTCGCACCATATCATTCCATCTGGTAATGAACTTGGGGATCAAAAACACATGCGTCGCGTCCTGCCGTCCCTCACTGCCCTGCAATTTTTCGAAAGCTCTGCCCGGCATCTCAGCTTTACCCGTGCGGCCGAGGAACTGAACGTGACGCAAAGCGCGATCAGCCGACAAATCCGCGCACTTGAGGAATATCTGGGCCGGGATCTTTTTCGTCGGGTGAAGAAACGCCTGAAACTGACGGCGGCGGGCGAAGCCTATGCCGCGCAGGTGCGTGACCTTCTGGATCGGGCAGAAGCCGCAACCCTTCAGGTCATGGCCTATTCCGATGCGGGCGGGATGCTGAATGTCGGGACATTGCCGACCTTTGGCGCACGCTGGCTGGTGCCGCGACTGGGGGATTTCAAAACCACATGGCCTGATATCCAGCTTAACCTGATCACCCAGACCCGCGAATTCAATTTCACCCGCGAAGGCATCGATATCGCCATCCATTTTGGCGAGGACAACATGCCCGGCTGCGTGTTCCACCGCCTGATGGGCGAAACCCTGATTGCGGTTTGCGCGCCCAAAATCCTTAAGGAAAATGACGATCTGCCGATTGCGCGCGAACGGGTCCGCAATTGCACCCTGTTGCAACATTCCACCCGCCCGCGTGCGTGGCAGGACTGGCTGGCCGCAACCGGTGTTGCGGTTGTCGATGAACTTGCCGGCCCCAGGTTCGAACATTTCCACATGGTGATCCAGGCCGCCGTTGCCGGATTGGGGCTGGCTCTTCTGCCAGAATTTCTGGTGCGCGAAGAACTTGATAACGGGCGGCTTGTCGCCCCGTTTGACGTATCGATCCCCAACCGGCACGCCTATTACGTTGTTTATCCCGAGGAAAAGGAAAACAACTTTGCGGTTCGGGCGTTCCGTGACTGGATCATTGCAACCTGTCGGGCTGAAACAGCCCAGTCAAACGCCGCATGACATCTTGCAACGGATATATCCCGACAACGAATTTCATTGCCGATTGAATTCACCAACCCTAAAGTTCCCACCCATATGTATAAGAACCGCCATCCGCGCGGTCAGACCGGGGTAAGGGGAATTGGTTGTGTCGCAACTGGAAAATCGTCTGGATCTTTATAATGTGCTGCCCGGAACGTTTGGCACCTTGCGCAAGGCATCCGGGCTGATCCACGATCAATCGGCCAAACGCGCCGAAGGCTTTTACAAAACCATCAGCCAAAGTGACGACCTGAAAGCCACCCCGCTTTCGGAGGCGACCATCGCGTCCCTGACGAAATCATTACAAAATCACTGGAAAAACCTGTTTGACGGCAAGATTGACGAGGCTTTCGTCATCCAGGCCAGCCAGATCGGCCAGACCCACGAAGCCCACGGCATTACCCCCAAACTGTACATCGCGACCTATAATGCGATCACCGATGCCCTGATCGAGGCGATCATTACCCGCCATCGATGGAATGCCGGTCAGGCGGCAAGCATTGTCACCTCGCTGACATCGGTCATGCTGCTTGATATCGAACTGACCCTGACCGCCTATTGCGATGCCAGTGCTATCAAACGCCATAACGCATCGGAAAACGCCTTTGCCGATCAGCAGCTTGATCGCACGATGGATCTGTCGGTTGCGATCAACCAAAGTGCCGTATCCAATGCCCGCATGATGAATGTCATCGAGGATGTCGACCGCAAGGCACAATCGATTTCAGCCGCCATTGATCAAATGGTTTCAGGCATCAGCCACATTGCCGAAAATGGCCGCGCTGCTGCCGATAACGCGACCGATGCCATCACCGCCACCCGCAATGGTCAGCAAACCGTCAAGGACGCCGTTGGCAGCATGGATGACATTGCACATGCGGTGTCGGACGCATCTGGCCGGGTCGATGCCCTGGCCGAGGCATCCGAAAAAATCGGCGAGATCGTCGCATCGATCGAGGCAATTGCCGCCGAAACCAACCTTCTGGCGCTCAACGCCACAATCGAGGCCGCCCGCGCGGGCGAAGCGGGCAAGGGATTTGCCGTCGTCGCGGGCGAGGTCAAGGCGCTTAGCCAGCAGACCGCACGCGCGACCGAGGAAATCCGCAGCCGCATTGTCAATCTGCAGGGCGAAACACAGGGCATCGTCGACGCCATGGCGCGCGGCAATGATGCCGTTTCACGCGGCCAGAATGTGATGAATGATGTTGCCCGCGAAATGGGTGACATCGGCACCAAGATGGAAGACACGACCCGCCGTATCGCCGATATTTCAACCATCCTTGATGAACAGAACAAGGCAACCGATGCCGTCCGCGATGGCATTACCGGCATCGCCGGACAAACCGGCGGGCAGGTTGCGGCCATCCGGTCGGCCATTGGTGTTATCGGTCAGGTCGAAGGCCTGATCGAAACGCAGGTTTCCGAACTGGTTCAGTATGAAATTCCAAACCGGACCATACGAAGTGCCCGCGCCGAACATGCCGTCTTCTTCAAATCCGTTGCCGAACTTCTGGCCGGGCTGGGCAGCAGTGCCGATATCCACATGGGCGATGCCAAAGCCTGCCGATTTGGCAAATGGTATGACAGCCCGGCGTCAAAACCGTTCCGCCATCTGCCGTCTTTTGACGCGATCCGGGCACCGCATCTGGCACAACACGAAGCCGGTCAGGCGGCAATCACTGCCTTCAGGAACTGCGATATTGTGGCTGCGGAAAAGGCCTTCGCCCGCATGGAAACCGCAACCCACGAAGTCCTGCAGAAACTCGATCAACTGGCAAACGAAGCGCGCAATATCACCCCGCTTGCCGAAGCCGCCGAATAACCTCATCCCCCGCACAAAAGAAAGCCCGGACGGTTTAATGTCCGGGCGATCAACTCTGATGAAGGCGATACGTGAAACGTTATCCGCCGATCTTTTCGGCCGATCCCGCACGAAGGGCTGCAATCATCTGAATGCACACAATCGCAAACAGGAAGGACAGGGCCGCCTCCCAATTGCCAAGCAGATCATGCAGGGCGCCAAACAGAACCGGGCCGATAGCCGCCAGCAAATAACCGACCGACTGGCACATCCCCGATAACCGTGCCGAGGTCTGCGGGTCCGCACCGCGAATACCCACCAGCGTCAATGCGATGCTAATCATCGCCCCCTGCCCAAGCCCCATGCAGAACGCCCAAAGATAGGGAAGCTCGGTCGTGGCAAAAACAAACCCCGGAATACCGATCATCAGCGGAACATGCAAAATGACCATCGCCAGTTTCTTGTTGGCGATTTTCGAATAGATCAGGGGGGCGGCAAACGCGGCCGGAATGCCAAACACGTTAAAGATGGTCAGAAGGGTTGCGGCCTCACTCTCTGAAATGCCGCTATCGATGAAGACCTTCGCGACCCATGCGGTGCCAGTATAAAACATCAGCGACTGGCACCCGAAAAACAGCGCGAGCCACCATGCCTCGACATTTTTCCAAAGCGAAACCTGTGTGACAGAAACCGGTGCCGGCCCCTTGTGGCGATAGCGCAACATTGGCAGCCACAACAGGAAGGCAAGGGCTGCAAAGACCGCCCAGATCCCCAATGAATAGCGCCAGTCACCATCGGCCGCATTTCGTATCGGAATTGCAACGAATGCCGCAACAGTCGCACCTGTTGACATGGTAAAGGTGTAAAGCGCTGTAATCAGTGCAACACGGGTCGGGAAGCTTCGCCGCACCAGCGACGGCGTCAGCACATTCAAAACGGCAATCGCCGATCCAAGAATGATCGTGCCAACAATCATGATGCCATAGCTGCCCGTCGCGCGCAGACCCTGCCCCACCGCAATAAACAGCAACATGGTCAGAAGCGTCGCCTCCAACCCGAACCGCTGCCCAAGACGCGGGGCAAAGATTGATAGCACGCCAAAACTAAGAACCGGGATGGTCGTCAGCAGGCCAAGCTGCACGCCCGAAAGCTGCAAATCAACGCCGACAATCTCGGCAAGCGGCCCCATGGCAACGATGCTGCCACGCATGTTGGCTGCCAGCAGCAACAAGGCCAGCAAAAAGCCAATATGCGGGCCAAGGTGACGAAATCCGCGTGACGCAGGATCGGCGGATCGAATGTCTTCATTCTGCTGCGTTGGGGACACAGCAGACAAGGTTTCAGACGGTGCAACACCGTCCTGATTTTGGGTCATCGGAATACTCCGGCAAGGGTGGTGGCGGGGAAAGCCTGAGTATCACGGGCCCGAAAGCCCGAAATTGCATGAACGAACGGCAAAACAACGAAGCACTACGAGAACCTGTCTGATTTTGCCCGCGACATGGGGACATAATATATGTGTCACCCGTGGCACTTTTGGCAGATTTTCGAACGTTTCCAGAATTTTGCTTTGCTTGGCCGCATGCTAGCCGCAGAAACCGGGTCGCTCAACGCAAATCCGACAATTGGAAATTACCGGCAAGGCAAAACAATCCCTCCCCGCCGGTCACCCTTGTAAAAACGAAGCCGCCCTTACACAAATAATTCCCCGGATGCCGCAAGCACGCCACCACCAGACAATCTGATGAAATCACCATCCAGATCGATGCGAATCACACTGGGCCGATCCATTTCAACGCCCTGTATGATTCTGACCGGTGCGTTCGCATCCGCATAACCGTACTTCGCCAGTTGCCAGGCCAGCGGCCCCGCGGCACTGCCCGTTGCCGGGTCCTCGACAATACCGGCAGTCGGATTGAAGAAACGCGCATGCGCGGTCATGCTGCTGTCTTTGGGATCAAGCGAGAACAGATAAATCCCCTCCGCCCCAACCGTTGCCAGAATATCGCGCAGACGGCGCACATCGGGCTCCACATTGGCAATGACAGATCGGCTACGCATCGGGACCAGAAGATGTGCCGTGCCAGTGTAAACGGTTTGCACCGGCACATTGCCAATACCAATGTCGTCACGCGAAACACCAAGCCCCAAGGCAAGCGCATCCAGATCAGAAAGAACCGCGCGCGCTTCCGCCGGTGCCTGATCCATGGTCACAGTAATCCCGTCTTTTCCTTTCAGGACTTCAACAGGCAGATCACGACCACCGATTTCCTGGGTAAATTCCCTCTGACCGGCGGGTAACAAACCAAGATGACCAAGCAGCCACCATGCCCCCAAAGCATTATGACCGGTTCCGCCAACCTCGACCCCGGCCCCGGTAAAGGAGCGAAGTTTCCAATCCGCACCACCGGCAGTTTCCGGACGCATCAGGAAGGTCGTTTCAGACAAATTGAACTCGCGCGATATCGCCTGCATCACGGTGGTCGATAAATCATCCGCATCCATCACCACCGCAAGCGGATTGCCGCCAAGCACCGATGACGCAAAAACATCAACGATATGATACGGATGGGTTTTCGTCGTTTTCGCGATGCTCATTGTGTTCTCCTGTATTTTGAAAATGACGGTAGCCCGTAAAAACACCGCACGGGCGCAATGGCAGATCGTCAAGCATCCGGGACGTGAAACCTGCCAAGGGATCGGGTTCAGCCGGTGGTGCAAAGAACATCTGAAAAAGACCGCACAGGATATCCTTCATTTCACCTTCCACCTTTAGATGATCTAAATCTTCCGCTCTGCCGATCCGGGATCAGCGGACATTGCGTGATTGACATTCCAACAGATCGTGTGAATGGTTCAATTCATGGATTTTGAAACGGTTTTAGATTTTCTAAAATGAAACGAACGCCACTTCCCCCGTTAAACAGTCTGCGCGCCGCCGAGGCGATGGGCCGAAACGGAACACTTCTGCGCACGGCCGACGAACTCAACGTCACGCCAGGTGCAGTTAGCCAGCAGCTTAAAACGCTTGAACAATTTCTGGGGCTGGAGCTTTTTGCCCGAACCGACAAGGGCATGATCCCGACCGAAGCAGGTCAACGATTACTGCCGGGATTAAGCGATGCATTTACCCGCATCCGCGACAGCATTGCCGCAGCAACGCGGCAGGACGAAAACGTCCTGACCGTGACAACCGGGGTGATTTTTGCCGGAAAATGGCTGGTGCCGCGTCTTGGCCGGTTCCGTGACCGCCATCCGGAAATTGATATCCGGATTTCAACCGACAATCGGCTGACATCGTTTGATCGTGACGATGTTGACATCGGGGTACGGTTCGGTCGCGGTGGCTGGGAAGGATTGAGGGTGCACAAGCTTCTTGAACAGCAGATGCTGCCGGTTTGCGCCCCGTCACTCAAGGACCGCTTTCGCGAGCCGGCCGACATCGCGCGCGGGCCCCGCATTGTCGACCGCCTCAGTTTTTTCGCCTGGCAGGACTGGCTCAATGCCGCCGGAACGGATGAACCGCTTTCGGGGCAGGAAATAACATTTTCCGACGGATATCTCGCACTTGAGGCCGCAATGGCGGGCCACGGTGCGATGCTTGGCTGGCCCGTCATCATTCAGGACGCATTGCGCAATGGCGATCTGATTGAACCGTTCAAAATCTGCGCCCCGACGCCCTATGCCTACTGGCTCGTGTCATCGGAATCCCTCTGGAACCGCCCGACGGTGCGGGCGTTCCGGAACTGGATCATCGAGGAAGTGAAAAGCTTTGCGTCGCAGACAGACCAACCGGGTGATCAAAAACGCGTTTGATCAAACCGGCAATATGCCAATGATGACCCGCATCGCAATCACCACAAACAATATTGCGATGATGCGTTCGATCCACATCGAATGTGCGCGCAGCCATGGCAAAACCGCGCCATGCGACAAGCCAACCGCAACAAGGCAGTACCAGGCGGCATCAATACCCGCGGCAGTAAAAGCCAGCAGGAATTTACCCCCCCATTCGAATTCCGGGGATACGAACTGACTGAACAGGGCAAGGAAGAACAGCGCGATCTTTGGGTTCAGAAACGCGATCATGAAACCGTCACGCGCCGCCTGCGTCATTGTTTCGGCAACCTGCCCGCCCTGCTCGGACTCGAACCGCGCACCTGATCCTGCCGCACGCCAGGCCCTGATCGCCAGATAGATCAGATAAAGCGCACCAAGGACGCTGACGATATTGCGAAATGCCGGAACCGTCTGGAAAAGTATGCCAAGGCCGGTCATGGTGATGACGGCATAAAAACCGACGCCCAATCCATGGGCCACCGCACAGGCAAATCCTGCCTGACGGGATTGCCCGACGGAATACCGCAAAACAACCGCAAGGCTGGGACCGGGTGTCATCGCACCCAGAATGCAGATTGTCGCAACGGACAACCACGCAGCAAATGTCATGACGTTTCCCTTGGTATCTTGGCGGTTTTGTTATCGCGCTCGTGATCGCGCCAACAAGCTATCGGGATGTTTGAACCGTTTCAACGCAAATGATGTTTCAAAATCGCATCAATCACCTGCGAAAACACGTGCTGAATCAAGGCACTCCCGGATGCCTTTTTGTTACCTTATCTGCCGCATTCTTCCCTTAAAGCCGCCAAACCCCTTCCTTATTGCCCGATCAGACTGCTTTCATCGGTGGTTTATCCATTTCCCGGAATGCCGCCGCGATAAAACAAAATGGGAAGGACATGAGAGAGATGCGACACACAGCCATTATATTGGCCGTTGCGAGCACATTGGGATTATCGGCCTGCAGCGGTTTGGGTGACAGGGATCAGAAAATGCTGAGCGGTGCCGCCATCGGCGCGGGCGTTGGCGTTGTTGGTACAGCCGTTACCGGCGGATGTATTTCCTGCGGTGCCGTAATCGGCGGGCTGGTCGGTACAGGTGCCGGTTACATCCTTCATGAAAATGAGGAGCGCCGGAAATGACACATTCAAAATGGACAAGGCACGTTATGGCGATTGCCATTTCGGTTGGAATTGCCGCACCTGTCGCAATTCCGGCGACCGCCTTTGCAGATCCGCCGTCCTGGGCACCTGCACACGGTTACCGGGCGAAACAACACCATAAGAATTATGACCGTGGCTATCGATCCGACATGTTTGTTTCGGATGGCAATTTCCTGCGATGCAACCGCGATGTGATTGGCGCACTGATCGGCGGCGGCGCAGGAACGGCTATCGGATCGACAATTGGTAAAGGCAGTGGTCGTGATGCCGCAATGATTGGCGGTGCGATCCTTGGTCTTCTGGGTGGATACTCGGTCGGGCAAAGCCTTGATCAGGCAGATGCCGCCTGTACGGGGTATGCCCTTCAACAAATTCCCGATGGACAGACGGCGCGCTGGATCAACCCGGAGTCGCAACGCGAGTTCGATATGACACCAACCCGAACCTGGCAAAATACGGCTGGCCGCTATTGCCGGGAATATACGGCAACAACGGTCATCGGCGGAAAGCAGCAGCAAAGCTATGGTACGGCCTGCATGCAACCTGACGGCAGCTGGCAGATCGTTTCCTGATACCGCCCGTCCGAAACACGACCTATACGCGTACCGGCATCTTGATGCCTTTGCAAAGGACCCGAAAGTTTCGGGTCCTTTTTGCTGTCTGGAACCGCAATCCTGCAGTTGATTATTTATCCAGATCAGTGACTTAATAGGAGCCTAAATATCCCTATCGTAATTTGTTTTACGTTAACGTCACTTTGCGTTACAGTGCTGACATAATCAGAAAAACAACATCAGCTTCAGAGGGAGGCGTTCGTGGAGGATATCCTCGAATCCGTAAAACAGAAACTTCCGCAATTGCGCGGCCTTAATGCCGTGGTTGCCTTTGATTGCGGCGAAGACGGACATATCGTCATTGATGCTACTGGTCCGGAACCGGAAATCAGCGACGACGATATCAGCGACGCGGACTGCATCCTGAAAATCAAGAAAGCCAATCTGGAAAAAATGATTGCCGGCAAACTTGATCCGATGCTCGCCTTTACAATGGGCAAGCTCAAGATCAAGGGCTCCATGGGAGTCGCGGCAAAACTTTCATCCATGCTGGATTGATTTCTATCGTCAGGGGAACAGGGATGCGGCACAGCTTTATCAAAAGCACCGTTCTTTGCACTTTGGCCGCCGGCCTGATCGGAAGCCTTGGTGCAATCTCATCGGCACATGCCGACGAAACGCTGAATTACCAGGTCTTGAAGGATGGTGAACCCATCGGCTTTGAAACGGTCGAAATCACCGACACGCCCGATGGTTATACAGCCGCCATCACCACGCGCACCGATGTGAAAGTCCTTTTCCTTCAATTCCAATATGGCCATTCACGCCTTGAAAAATGGCGGAACGATCAACTTGTCTCGGTTGATACCGATACAAATGATGACGGCTCCCCATATACCTACAAGGCTGAATACGAAGGTGACTGTTTCGAGGTCGCCGGCAAGGGTGTTGCGAAACGCGATGCCTGTGACGGCGCATGGCCCCTTACGCTCTGGCGCGAGGAAGTCACCACGAAAACAAGCCTTTACAGCGTAATCAATGCCGAACCTTACGCTGTGACAACCCGGAAAACCGGGACAGAAACACTTGCCATCAATAACCGGGAAATACCCGCCACACACTATGTCATGACCGGGGATGTCCAACGCGATCTCTGGTATGGCGACGACGGCAGGCTTCTGAAAACAAGTTTCAAAAGAAAGGGTTACGACATCGACTTTATCCGGGTCGATGCCAAAGACCTTCAAAAATAAAAGCGGGCGCAAAAAGCGCAAATTCCAAAACCGTTATGATCCAGGGAGAAACCCATGACGTCCAAATTCAAGAAAGGCTGCCTGTGGGGGGCAGCTTCCGGAACAGCACTTATCTGCGCACTTGCCGCAAGCGGCAGCGCCCATGCTTCAGGCTTCCAGGTACGTGAAACCAGCGGCACATTACAGGGTTCCAGCTTTGCTGGCATGTCGACGCTCTCAACCGATGCATCGACCATGTTCTACAATCCCGGTACCGTCGGGCAATATAAGGAAACGAGCTACAGTGTTGGTGGCTCACTGATCATGCCCGTCGCGAAAGCAAAGAACATTGTGGCCTCTGGCGGAGCTGTAACGAATACTCAAACCTTCAATAACGGCAGCTATAAAGATATGGCACAGGACGCGTTTGTACCTAACGCCCATGCCGTCTGGAAACTAAATGACCAGTTAAATCTGGGTGTTTCAATTACGTCACCATGGGGACTGGTCACTGACTATGAACCTGATTTTGCAGGGCGCTTCTATGGTACAACCTCCAAAATCAAGACTATCAATATCAAGCCTGTTCTTGCCTACAGATTTGATAACGGGTTGTCGATCGGTGCTGGACCTCAAATTCAGCAGATGGATGCGTCGCTCGCTAGGTCGGTTCCAAACCTCGCTGGTGCCGGTGAAGGAAACAGTGAAGTAAGTGGTGATTCAGTGGATGCCGGCTGGGCCGCTGGTATCAATTGGGAAGTGATTGATGGTACGAAAATCGGTCTTTCCTACAACTCTGAAATCAAGCACGAACTTGACGGTAAAATTGACTTTGATTCGGCTGCCAACGCACTTGGTTACACCGACCGGAATGCGACGGCAAAGGTTGCCACGCCAGAATCAATCACCTTTGGCGTCTCCCAGGAACTGAGCAGTCAGTGGACCGTTATGGCAGACGCCCAGTGGACCAACTGGAACTCCATCGACACGCTCACCTTCAACTATGATGGCGACATTAGTCCACAAGCCGGAACGCAAAGCTCAACCTCTGACGAATACAAGTGGGGTAGCGCCTGGTTTGCATCACTTGGCGCAAGATACCAGTATGACGATAACTGGTCCTTTACGGGTGGCGTCGCCTTTGATGAATCGCCAATAAAAACCAAATATCGGAATGTTCGGCTGCCTGACTCTGACCGTTATTGGGTCTCGCTTGGTGCCGCATACAAGGTTGCAGACTGGGCGGCCGTAAGCCTTGGATATACCCACGTTTTCGCAAACTCGGCACGGGTTGACGAAACGGATACATTCCTTGGCAGCTATGCAGCCGACTACGATGCGCACGTCGACATCATCGCTCTACAGGCGAATTTCAAGTTCTGATCGGTTATACTGTTCGATGCGGGATGGCGGTTTGCCATTCCGCACCGGGCGGTTTTTTTTGCCCGCAAAGTGACGTTAACGTAATGGAGTTAACGCGTATGAACCAAATAAACGTCCAAGACGCGCCTGTCCTGCAAAACGGTGTCGATATCAGCTCGCCGGTGCGTATGCGCCCGGTTCACGAGATTTTTGATGATGCGGCAAAACGTTTTGCCAAGCGTCCCTGTCTTGATTTCCTGGGTCGTATTTACGACTACGAAGACATTGCCAGACAAATTGATCGCGTCGCCGAAGGCTTTCATCAGCTCGGCGTGCGTAAAGGCGACAAGGTCGGGCTGTGCCTGCCCAACACGCCTTATTACGTGATCTGCTACTATGCCGTGCTGAAATGTGGCGGTGTCGTTGTCAATTTCAACCCGCTTTATGCCAAGCGCGAGATCGCCTATCAGATCGAGGATTCCGGTTGCCGCCTGATGGTAACGCTTAACCTGAAGCAGATTTATTCCAAGGTTGCCGATTGCCTGGATGTAACCTGCCTGAAGCGGATCGTCGTCTGCGAGATGAGCGACATCCTTCCCCCGGTCAAAAGCGTTCTTTTCAGCCTGTTCAAACGAAGCGAACTTGCCGAAATCCCCAGGGATCTGCGTCATATCCCCTTCTCGCGGCTGGCTGGCTGCAAACCCATAAATTTCGTGACCGACGTAACGGTCAACGATCTGGCCGTACTGCAATATACCGGCGGCACAACCGGTCGCCCCAAGGGGGCAATGCTGACCCACGGGAATCTCAGCGCCAATGTCGATCAATTGACACGCTGGATGCCCGATGCAAATCCGGGGCACGAAGTTACGCTGTGTGTGCTGCCATTCTTCCATGTGTTTGCAATGACCGTGGCACTGAACACATCGATCAATCTTGGGGCGGAACTTGTTCTGCAGCCGCGCTTCGAACTTGATGCGTTGCTAAAGGCACTCGACAAGAAAAACGTCACGATCTTCCCCGGTGTCCCGACGATCTATACGGCAATCAATAATTCACCGGAAACGCTGAAGCATGACCTGTCTTCGGTCCGTTGCTGCATTTCGGGCGGCGCGCCGCTTCCTGTTGAAGTCAAACACCGGTTCGAAGAAATCACCGGTGCCAAACTGGTCGAAGGCTATGGCCTGACCGAAGCCAGCCCGGTCTGCACATGCAATCCGGTTAAAGGTGTCAATAAGGAAGGATCAATCGGCATTCCCTTGCCCGGCTCCGATATCCAGATCAGATCGCTTGATCGGCCCGATCAGGTCATGCCTGCCGGGGAAAAGGGCGAGGTTTGCGTCCGCGGCCCACAGGTAATGCCCGGCTACTGGCAGAACGATGCCGCAACCGAGGCCACCTTCGTCGATGGCTGGCTGAAAACCGGTGATGTCGGTTATGCCGATCAGGACGGATATATATTTCTGGTTGATCGACTTAAAGACGTTATTTTATGCAGCGGTTACAATGTCTATCCGCGTGCCATCGAAGAAGCGCTTTATCTGCATGAACAGATCGCCGAGGTCACGGTTATCGGCGTTCCCGATCAGTATCGCGGCCAGGCACCCAAGGCCTTTGTGCGGCTGAAGGACAATGTCACCGATGTGACCGCCGAAGATTTGCGAACATTCCTTGATGACAAGATTTCGAGAATCGAAATGCCACGTGAAATCGAGATCAGGGAAGAACTTCCAAAAACCATGGTCGGCAAATTGTCGAAGAAGGAACTGGTCGAGGAAGAGCGCCTGAAGCGCGAGGGAAAAGCACAATAATTCAATACGTTAACGTCATGTCACACAGAATGGAAAAAATCCAAGTGACGTTAACGTAAACTAATTGACGTAAAGATAAAAATATATACCATAGGGGCGATCAAATGACGAAAATTGACGACCGGTTTTATACCGTTCCCGAACTGGCCGAAAATCTGGGGGTTACGCCACGCACCATCCGGTTTTACGAACAAAAAGGTCTCGTAGCACCACAACGTGCTGGCACAACGAGGATCTACACCCGGCAGGACAGAGCCAGAATGCTGATCATCCTGCGGGGCAAAAGACTGGGTTTCACGCTGAAAGAGATTGCAGATTATCTGGATCTTTATGGCGCAGACCCCACCCAGGCCGAGCAGATCAGGATGTTGCTGACCCGGGTCCGGGAACGGATAGAAGCCCTGGAAGATCAACGCCAGGCACTGGACGTCACTTTGGATGAATTGCGTGACATCGAACAACAATCGATTGATGCGCTTAAAGAAAAAGGACTCGATCCGGTAGCGTAACAATTGCTTTCCGGAATCGCTGACAGCTCAGGAAGGAATACTTCGCCATGACCAATGCCGTTATTGCCGGATATGTCCGGTCGCCTTTCACCCCGGCACGCAAAGGTGCCCTTGCCAAGGTCCGTCCTGACGATCTTGCGGCACAGGTCGTCAAAGGTCTGGTGGATAAAACCGGTATCGATCCCAACACGATCGAGGATCTGGTTCTGGGCTGTGCCTTCCCCGAAGGCGAACAGGGGCTTAACGTCGCCCGCCTGATCACTTTCCTGGCCGGTCTGCCGCGCTCGGTCGGCGGTGTCACGGTTAACCGTTTCTGCGGATCATCCATGCAGTCGATCCATCAGGCAGCAGGTGCCATTGCGATTGGTGCCGGTGATGCCTTCATCTGTGCCGGTATCGAAAGCATGTCGCGCGTGCCGATGATGGGCTTCAACCCGATGCCAAACCCGGCCCTGTATAAGGAAATGCCCGAGGCATATATGGGCATGGGCGACACCGCAGAAAACGTCGCAACCAAATACAGCCTGTCGCGCGCCGATCAGGAAGCCTTTGCCGTAGAAAGCCATAAAAAGGCCGCCGCAGCACAGGCAGCAGGAAAATTTGTCGATGAAATCATCCCGATTGAAGGCCCGGACGGCACAATCGCCGAAGACGGCTGCATTCGCGGCGACACCACGGCCGAAGGTCTGGCCGATCTGAAACCCGCCTTCAAGGCGGACGGTGTTGTCACCGCCGGAACATCCTCGCCGCTGACCGATGGGGCATCTGCGGTTCTGGTCTGCTCCGAGGAATATGCCAAGAAACATGGCCTGACACCGCTGGCGCGGATCAAATCTGTTGCTGTTGATGGTTGCCTGCCCGAAATCATGGGGATCGGCCCGGTTGGTGCCTCGAAAAAGGCACTGGCGCGCGCTGGTATCAAGGCATCCGACCTTAATGTCGTTGAACTGAACGAAGCTTTCTCGTCGCAGGCAATGGCCAGCATTTCCGACCTTGGTCTGGATATCAAAACCGTCAATATCGATGGCGGCGCACTGGCCATCGGGCATCCGCTGGGTGCAACGGGTGCGCGTATTGTCGGCAAGGCCGCCGCCCTTCTGAAACGTGAAGGCGGCAAATACGCACTTGCCTCGCAATGTATTGGCGGGGGTCAGGGGATCGCGACCATTCTGGAGGCGATGTAATGGCCCAGGAAATCAAACAGGTCGCCGTTATCGGCGCCGGTGTTATGGGGGCCGGGATTGCCGCCCATATCGCCAACTCGGGCACGCCCGTGCTGTTGCTTGATATCGTTCCCGAAGGATCAAAAAACCGCAACGCGGTGGCCGAGGGTGCGATTGCCAAAATGCTGAAAACCGATCCGGCCCCGTTCATGTCCAAACGTGTGGCAAAGCTGATCACGTGCGGCAATATCGAGGACGATCTTGATAAACTGGCCAAATGTGACTGGATCGTCGAGGCCGTCATCGAACGCCTTGATATCAAGCAGGATCTGTATCGCAAAATTGATGCCGTTCGCGCCAAGGGGTCGGTTGTCTCGTCAAACACCTCGACCATTCCACTTGCCACACTGATCGATGGCATGGGCGACGGGTTTGCGCAGGATTTCATCATCACGCATTTCTTCAACCCGCCGCGCTATATGCGTCTGCTGGAACTGGTCGGATCAGACGTCACCCGAAACGGCGTCATCGACATGGTCGAGCAATTTGCCGATCATAAACTGGGCAAGACCTGTGTCATCTGCCATGACAAACCGGGCTTTATCGCCAACCGCCTTGGTGTCTACTGGATTCAGGCCGCCATGGTCGAAGCCATGGACCGGGGATTGACTGTCGAAGAAGCCGACAGCGTCATTGGTCGCCCGTTCGGTATTCCCAAAACCGGTGTCTTTGGCCTGATGGATCTGGTGGGTCTGGATCTGATGCCGCATGTGCAATCCAGCATGGCAGGTGCCCTTGATAAATCCGATCCGTTCCACGCGATTTACCGCGAAAGCGATCTGGTCGGAAAACTGATCGCGGATGGCTATACCGGTCGCAAGGGCAAGGGCGGTTTTTACCGTCTGAACCGCGAAGGTGGCGAAAAGGTCAAGGAATCGGTCAATCTTCAAACCGGTGAATTTGCCAAATCGGAAAAAGCCCGCCTTGAAAGCGTCCGTTCTGCCGGTAAAGACCCGCGCAAAATGATGGAAGCAAATGACAAGGGGGGCCTTTATGGCCGTGCCGTGATGGCCAAAACCCTTGCCTATGCTGCTTTCATCGCCGAAGAAGCCGCCAATTCGATTGTCGATGTCGATGACGCGATGAAACTTGGCTATGCGTGGAAAACCGGCCCGTTCGAACTGATTGATGCCATCGGGGTTGATACCCTGATTGCCATGCTTGAAGCAGATGGTATCGAGGTCCCGGCATTACTCAAAAAGGCCGCCGGGAAATCGTTTTACAAGGTCGAAGACGGCACGCTGTTCTTCCTTGGTTTTGATGGCAAATACGCCAAAGTCGTCCGCCCGGACGGTGTTCTTCTGCTTGAAGACATCAAACGCAAATCCGAACCGGTTGTCGGCAACCGCGCCGCATCGCTTTGGGATATCGGTGACGGCGTCGCCTGCCTTGAATTCCATACCAAAATGAATGCGCTTGATGCTGACGTTCTTGGCATGGTCAAGACATCCATCCGGACTGTCAAAAAGCAGTTCAAGGCAATGGTGATCTATAACGAAGGCAGCAATTTCTCTGCCGGGGCCAACCTTGGTCTGGCGCTGTTTGCCGCCAATATCGCCGCGTGGCCGGAAATCGAAAACCTCGTTGAAACCGGTCAGGAAACCTACAAGGCCCTTAAATATTCACCCTTCCCGGTTGTTGGCGCGCCCAGCGGCATGGCACTGGGCGGTGGCTGCGAGGTCCTTTTGCATTGTGATGCGGTGCAGGCCCACGGGGAAACCTATATCGGTCTGGTCGAGCCCGGCGTTGGCCTGATCCCGGCCTGGGGCGGCTGCAAGGAAATGATCCGCCGCTGGTCCGAAAACCCGAAATTCCCCAAGGGCCCGATGGCGCCAAGTGCCAAGGCGTTTGAAATCATTTCGGTGGCAACCGTTGCCAAATCCGCAATGGAAGCCAAGGAAAACCTGTTCTTCCGCGAGGGTGACGGCATCACCATGAACCGCAACCGTCTGCTGGCCGATGCCAAGGCGCGCGCGCTTTCAATGGTCGAAGGTTACGAAGCCCCCGAAGAATTCACCTATCGCCTTCCGGGCGAAAGCGCACGGGTTGCCTTCGAAATGGCGGTTGATGGTTTCTATCGTCTAGGCAAGGCCACCGATTACGACCGTGTCGTCGCAGGTGAACTTGCCAGGGTTCTTGCCGGTGGTGACACCGATGTCACCGAAGAACTTTCCGAAGACGACATTCTGGAACTGGAGCGCGAAGGCTTCATGCGTCTGGTTCGCAACGAAGGCACCATGGCCCGGGTCGAACATATGCTTCTGACCGGCAAGCCGTTGCGAAACTAGGACGAGGAGGACAGAAAAATGGCCCAATATAAAGCACCGCTGCGCGACATGCGCTTCGTCCTGACCGAACTGTTTGACTATAACGACATCAACCAGATGCCCGGATGCGAGGATTTCACCCCGGACGTCGTCGATGCCGTTCTCGAAGAAGCCGCCAAGGTCTGCGAGGAACTCCTGTTCCCGATCAACCGCACCGGTGACGAGGAAGGCTGTCATTGGGATGATGGTGTCGTCACCACGCCCAAGGGCTTCAAGGAAGCCTATCAGACCTTTGCCGAAGGCGGATGGACCGGCATTGCCTGCGATCCCGCCTATGGCGGTCAGGGTGCGCCGAAAACGATCAATGCCCTGGTCGAGGAAATGATCTGTTCGACCAACCTGTCATTCGGGATGTATCCGGGCCTGTCTTTTGGTGCCTATGCCGCCCTTCATAGCCATGCCTCGGACGAACTGAAGGACAAGTATCTTCCGAAAATGGTCGATGGCACGTGGGCCGGCACCATGTGCCTGACCGAACCGCATTGCGGTACCGATCTTGGCATCATCAAGACCAAGGCCGAACCACTTGAAGACGGGTCTTATGCCATTTCCGGCACCAAGATTTTCATCTCGGCCGGGGAACATGACCTGACGGAAAACATCATCCATCTGGTTCTGGCAAAACTGCCCGATGCGCCCAAGGGGACCAAGGGTATTTCCCTGTTCCTTGTGCCGAAATTCATGGTTGGTGATGACGGATCGCTTGGCGATCGCAACGCGGTCAAATGCGGGTCGATCGAACACAAGATGGGGATCAAGGCATCCGCCACCTGTGTCATGAACTTTGATGGCGCAATCGGCTATCTGGTCGGTGAACCCCATCAGGGCATGCCCGCCATGTTCACCATGATGAACCAGGAACGCCTTTCGGTCGGCATTCAGGGTCTTGGACTTGGCGAAGCCGCCTATCAGGGGGCTGCGGCCTATGCCCGTGACCGCCTGCAGGGCAGGGCATTGACCGGCCCCAAAAGCCCTGAAAAACCTGCCGACTCCCTGCTGGTGCATCCCGATGTCCGCCGGATGCTGCTGACCGCACGCGCGACCAACGAAGGATGCCGGGCGATGGGCATTTGGGTGGCGCGCGCACTTGATACCGCCAAACACCATGCCGATCCGGTCAAACGCGAAGAAGCCGACGAATTCGTCCAACTGATGACGCCAATCGTCAAGGCCCTGTTCACCGACTGGGGGTTCGATAACACCAATCTTGGCGTTCAGGTCTTTGGCGGCCACGGTTACATCCGGGAATGGGGTATGGAGCAATATGTTCGTGATGCCCGCATCGCCCAGATTTACGAAGGCACCAACGGCATTCAGGCACTTGACCTTGTCGGGCGTAAAATGCCGGCAAAAGCGGGGCGTTACCTTCGGCGTTTCTTCCACCCGGTGCAGGAATATATCGAAGCCAATGTCTCGAAGGACGGGCTTGGCGATTTCATCCAGCCGCTGGCAAAGGCCTTCATGCGTTTGCAGCAGGCAACCGGTGAACTGGCCCAACGCGGCATGAAAAACCCGAACGAAGCCGGGGCTGCGGCCACCGAATTCCTGCGTCTGTTCGGGCTGGTGGCGGTTGGCTATATGTGGGCCCGCATGGCGGAAATCGCCCTTGCGAAACAGGACGACGATCCGGATGGTTTCTATAAGGCGAAACTGATCACCGCCAAATTCTATATGGAACGCATCCTGCCGCAGTCCGGCGCACTGTTCAGCGCGATGATGGCAGGCTCCGGCACCATGATGGAACTGGACGAGGATCTGTTCTGATCATGCAAACGGGCCGCATCCCTCACCCGGCATATATCGGCAAAAGGAGCCTGTCGTGAATCTGATTTTCCGACTGATCCGTGTGCTGGTTCTGTCCTGGTTGCGGCCCGGTCTGCATCCGCTTGATCCGTCTGTTCTGTCATTCCGGGCGTGGCCATTGGATCTGGATATCAATGTCCATATGACCAATTCGCGCTACTTCGCGCTGATGGATCTGGGACGCACCGAACTGATCCTGCGCAACGGCATCGCCAGACAGATGCTTAAACGCAAATGGCAGCCGGTCGTGTCCGGGTCCACCATGCGGTTCAAGCGCGCGATCAAACCGTTTCAGCGCTTCAAGCTCGAAACCCAGGCCCTTTATTGGGACGAGAAGGGTTTCTATCTGGAACAGCGTTTTATCGCGAACGGCAAGACATTGGCACTTGGCGTTGTGAAGGCCGTGTTTGTCGGCCCCGATGGCATCGTCCCGCCCGAACAGATTTGCAGGCTGGTGGGTGCGGACGAAACATCACCGGTCATGCCCGACTGGCTTTCAGGCTGGCCGGACATGGAAACCGCCATCGAAGCAAGGCTTGCCGCCTGACAAGAATAACCGGGCACAACCCCGCGGGAGGAATTCTTATGACTTCAACTGATGCCGTCTTGCTGTCGATCACCGATCAGATCGCAACGATCACCCTGAACCGGCCCGACCGGATGAATGCGCTTGATCAGTCCATGATCGAAGGGCTTGGCACCGCGCTTGACCGGATCGAGGCCGACATTGCCAATATCGGCGCGGTCATTATCGAGGGATCAGGCGGCACTTTCATGGCCGGTGGCGATGTGAAGTTCTTTTATGAACTGTCGCAAAACCCGGTGGAAGAATCCCGCCCCCAGATCGAAACCATGATCAACCGGGTCCATGACATCATCATCCGCCTAACCGCCCTGCCCCGTCCTGTTATTGCAAAGCTCGAAGGGGCGGTTGCCGGGTTTGGCATCAGCCTGATGAATGCATGCGATCTTGCGGTTGCCGCCGAAGAAACCGTTTTCACACTGGCCTATATCCATATCGGCACGTCACCCGACGGCGGATCAACCCATTCGCTGCCCCGCCTTGTCGGCATGAAAAAAGCCAAGGAAATTGCCTTTCTGGGTGACCGTTTCACCGCAACCGACGCCCACGAATGCGGTCTGGTCAACAAGGTCGTCCCCGCCGATCAACTGGCATCGGCCACGGCCAAATATGCCACCCGCCTTGCCGCGGGTCCGCGCGATGCCCTTGCCCGCACCAAGGCGTTGCTCAACACCGCGCTTGAACATGATCTGGCCGAACAATTGGAACTGGAAGCCAAAGCCTTCGCCGATTGCGCCGGAAGCCATGACTTCCGCGAAGGTGTCACCGCCTTTGTCGAAAAACGCAGCCCGCAATTTGGCAAATCATAAGAAAATTCAGGGAAGAAAATCATGGCAAGTTTAGCAGGCAAAACACTGTTCATCACCGGCGCATCGCGCGGGATCGGCAAGGCAATCGCGCTACGTGCGGCACGCGACGGGGCAAATGTCGCGATCATCGCCAAAACCGATGAACCCCATCCCAAACTGCCCGGCACCATTCACAGTGCCGCCGCCGAGATCGAGGAAGCCGGTGGCAGGGCATTGGCCCTTAAAACCGATATTCGCGAAGAAGACCAGATCGCCGATGCCGTTGCCAGAACCGTTGAAACCTTTGGCGGGATCGACATCCTGATCAACAATGCCAGCGCGATCAACCTGACCCCGACCCTGCAAACACCGATGAAGCGGTTTGACCTGATGTATCAGGTCAACACCCGGGCCAGTTTCGCCTGTGCGCAGGCCTGCCTGCCGCATCTGATGAAATCCGATAATCCGCATATCCTGACCATGTCGCCACCGCCCAACCTGTCGGCACAATGGTTTGCCAACCACACCGCCTATACGATTTCAAAGTACGGTATGAGCCTCGTGACGCTGGGTCTTGCTGCCGAATTCGAAGACGAAGGTGTGGCTGTCAACTCGCTTTGGCCCGTCACCGTGATCGAAACCGCCGCCCTTAACATGATCCCCGGTCTTGAACAGGGCCGTGCACGTAGCCCCGAAATCCTTGCTGATGCCGCGCACGCCATCCTGACATCCCCCGCACGCGACGTTACGGGTGGTTTCTTCACCGATGAAAGCGTGCTCGAAGCCATCGGGATCACCGATTTCGAACCCTACAACCTGACACCGGGCAAATCGCCCTATCCGGACTTCTTCCTTGAACTGGACCGGAACGGCAAAAACGATCCGCATGTCGCCCGGCTTCTTGAAAAACTGTCCGCGGCACGCAAGGCCGCCTGAACCCTTTTTCGTCGGCGTTGGGGAGTGTGTGCCCTGACGTCATCGGGATCTGATTTCAATCGGGATCAGGTCCCACTCGCCCGCTGAACTCGACCCGCCCTTTTGGGCGGGTTCTTTTTTGGCCATATGCACAAACAACAAAGCACCGCCTTTATGGCAGTGCTTCGTTGGTAATGCGCAGGTGACGTTGAGGGTAAGACAAGTCAGCGCAAATCTTTAAATTCTTAGGACGCGGCGCGACGATCCAGCGACTGGCGCGGCATCACACAGCTTTTAACCGCCGGAGTCGGGCACATCATCTGTACCGACAGGGCAAGGGCCAGGTCATTGTTGCTGTGTTCACGATCCAGAAAACGCTCGGACCATGCCTTGTCGCAGTTGGCCGACAGGAAAGCACAGCGCATCATGGCAAAGCCGGAAGAACCAAAACAGTTGTTCTGGCCGCTTAGATCGGCAAACCAGCTTGCGATGGCATCGTGGGCCGCCTGATCAAGGATGTCCTGCATGCTTTCTTTTTCGGTCGTCGCAACGGAGTCCTGCTGCAACGCGGTACGCAGCTCGTTCACCAGACGCTGATGAGCCTGCGGATTATCAACGCTAAACGAGCGCAACCATGCACGCGCGGTCTCGTCGATCAGACGGGTCACTGCGGCAGATTCAAAAGCAGCGTAGGCGTAACCTTTGGATGCGATGGTCAGGTCAGTCATGTTTGCGGCCCCTTCGGGCTAAATGGCGACAATCGGCGATTAACTCTTTGGTAAGGATTATGATCACCGAAAAACCGCGGCATATTTTGATCAAATCGGGGCGTTTTTGTGGCGCGACCCATGCAAGAAAATCAATGCACTATGACGAATTAGCAGGCAGCTTTGCATTTTCGTCCTTTTTCCCCGCCATGATCTGGTCAAGCGGCTTGACCGGCCACGACAGGATCTTGAGCTTCTCATCCCTCGTCAGGCTTTCGACCCCCAACCGGGCCAGCTTTTCATAGATGATCCCGATCTCGATCTGGGTACGACGGTCGGGTTTGCGCGCGGGTAAAAGGGCCGAATGCAATGCGTTGGCAAACGGGTCCTCGATCAGGCGCAGCAACCCGTCTTTGACATCTTCATCCGGCGCTTCCGCTGTCAGGCGCGCCAATGTCGCAAGTTCTTCGGGGGATTCGGTTTCTTCCGGTGTCACAAAAAGATTCATCCGGCGCGCGGCACGCCCGATGGCAAGGCTGCTTGACCAATGCGTCAGCCACGGCGCCAGAACAAGCCCCGCCAGAATTGGCGACAGCCACCAGAAGAACGCCGTATCCACAAACAGCGCCACCGCCCCCCAGATAAGGCCGATCACGATGATCGTCCGATGGGTTTTAAGTGCGGCCTTAAACGGCACACCGGTATCATCGCGTTCCTGCGCGTCCCAGCCAACCTGATTGCCGGTCAGAACCGAAAACACGAACTGCGCGTGCAGCATCATCATGATCGGTGCCTGAAGGGCGGAATAAAGCGTTTCAAGAATACCGCTCGCCAGCACCATGACCCCACCGTATTTCTTGCGATCACGGCCAAGGCAAACCATCAGGATCGAGATGATTTTGGGCACCACCAGCATACCGATGGTAAAGACCAGCAACACCAGCATCTCGAACGACCGGTCAACCGGCCATTGCGGGAACATCGTGAACTGGCTGGGGAAGAAGCTATAGGTCAGTTGCGTATTCTGCAGCGTCGCAATCGTCGAAGACAGCAGCAGCAAAAGCCACAGCGGCGACGAGCCAAAGCTCATGACCCCCATAAAGAAATGAAGACGGCTAAGCGGCCGGAATCCCGGCGCAAACAGAAGCCGCGCATGCTGCATGTTTCCCTGGCACCAGCGGCGATCACGGATTGCATAATCAATCAGGTTCGGCGGCAATTCTTCCCAGCTACCTTCAAGCTGCGGGATCAGCCAGCAACGCCAGCCCGCCTTGCGCATAAAGGCGGCTTCGACAAAATCGTGGCTCAGGATATGCCCGCCCATCGGCGGCTTGCCCGACAGAACCGGCAACCCGCAGCAATCAATGAACGCCTGCACGCGAATGATCGCGTTATGCCCCCAATAGTTCGAACTGCCCATGCACCAGAATGACAGACCCGCCGACATGGTCGGGCCATGAACGCGCGAAATGAATTGCAGGATACGGGCAAACAGGGTCTGGCGACCGGTCGGCTGCGGCGGGCTCTGGATGATCCCGGCATCGGGATTGTTTTCCATCAGATAGGCCATATTCACCATGGCCTCGCCCGACATCACACTATCGGCGTCAAAAACGATCATGTGATCGTAATGCGTCGCATAGGTCTCGCAGAATTCCTTGAGGTTCCCGGATTTGCGTTCGGTATTTTCCGCACGACGGCGGAAGAATATCTTGCCGCGCGCTTTCAGATCCGCACAGGCCTTGGCCCATGCAACTTCCTCGGCGATCCAGATATCCGGGTCGCGGGTGTCGGACAGAACAAAGAAATCAAACGCATCAATTTCGCCCGTCGCGGCAAGGCTTTCATAACTCGCCCGCAGTCCGGCAAACACCCGGTCCGGGTCTTCGTTATAAACCGGGATGACAATCACGTTCTTGGATTTCAGCGACCCTTTGCGCGTAATCGGCTTTAACCGTTTCAGCGTAATGGCATCCAACCCGAACCCACGCAGGAAAATCCCGACAATCCCCGTAAAGAAGGACAGCGAAATCCATGCAAAGTTGATCGTGAAGAACGCAATGACCACCATTTCCATGACGGTAAGCTGATCCGCACCCAACACGTCCGCCATCAGCCACGCGGCATAGGCGGTTGCAAAAATCGATGCGCCAAACAGGAAAATGCGCCGCGATCCGACACCGGGACCGCGCAGCTTTACTGTCGAATCAAGGTTATCATCATCAACGCCATTTTTGGCCGCACTATCGGACATGGGATCGGAAATCCGGTTCATAAGGTTCTAGTTTTCCCTGAATGCAACTTGCGATATTCCAAGCGAAACGCAATACGCGGCCAAATGTGCCCAACCGGAATTGCCGCAGGCATCAAAATACCCACGGCATGGTCCATGTCTCGCTCAGCACCCTGTCATCATATTGCAGGAAGGCGCGCAGATTTGAACTTTGGGCTTCGCCAGTTCCAATCAGGTCAAACATCACGCGAACACCACCGTTTTCCGGGTCCTTCATAAGGCGGATATTACGGATTTCAGCATTCGATGCACTGATATTGGCCTGCAGGTTATCAAGATCGGACAGATAATATTCAAGCTCTTCGCCCGCAAAATTCAGGATGAAACGGGTTGCCGCCTGCGCATCATCACCACCGGACGGAATATGCATGATACGCGTGTCTGTTGCCTGTGAAAGCTTGTGCAGATCGCTGCCATCCTGTGTTGCCGCAATCTGATATTCAACGGTCAACTCGCTTCCGGCTTCGGGCTTGTTCTGCGGCACCCAGAACGCAACGATATTGTCGTTGCTTTCGCTCGGGCTTGGAATTTCGACCAGTTCGACATGGCCTTTGCCCCAATCGCCTTTTGGCGTCACCCAATAACCGGGCTGCTGGTCAAAACGGGTATCAAGGTCCTGATAATGATCGAAGTTCCGGTCACGTTGCAGAAGCCCGAAACCACGCGGATTTTCATCCAGGAACGAACTGATCTGCAAATTGGCCGGGTTATCAAGCGGCCGCCAAAGCCATTCGCCCTTGCCATTATTGATCAGAAGCCCGTCGCTGGAATGAACTTCTCCGCGATAATCTTCGAACCGGCGCCGTTTCTGTTCCCCGTAAAGGAACATGCTGTTCAGGGGTGCCAGACCGATTTTTTCAACACGGTCGCGGAAAAACAGCGTGCTGCTGACATCGACCTTGCTGTTGTTACCAGGGCGAATGTCAAACCGATAGGCACCGGTCAACCGCACGCTATCAAGCAGCGCAAAGACGGTGATTTTGCGTTCGCCCTCTTTCGGGGCAACGATCCAGAATTCACGAAATACCGGAATTTCCTCACCCGACGGCCCCGCAAGATCAACGGTCAGTCCGCGCGCCATCTGTCCGGCAACCTGATCACGCCCCTGAATGCGGAAATAGGATGCACCAAGGAAGGTCGCCAGTTCATCGCTGCCTGCAACATTCCCCAACGGATAACGCAGGCGGAAACCGGCATATCCCTGTGTCGAAAAATCATTGCCCGACAGGCCGGTTTCACCGAAATCAAACAGCCCCGCCGAATACGGCACAGCCTGCACCTGACCATCACGCACAAGGTTTATCGCAACCGGCACATCATACATATTGCCCGGATGATAAAGGTCGAGTGCAAAACCCGAATTTGCCTGACTGAAAAATGCCCGCTGGGATTTGAAACGGATTTTCGCATAACTTTCCGGGCTCAGATTGGCCAGTGCTTCGGGCAAATCACGATGCGGATTTTCAAACGGCTGCTTTGCAAGATTGCGCGCACGTTCGATCACCTGTGCCGGATCAAAGGCCACCGGCACGGAAACCGCCGGTTTTTCAGCCGTTTCGGATGAAGCAGCCGCATCACCTTCAACGGGTTGTACAGGATTATCAGCAGCGGTTTCACCATTACCGGCCGCGACCGGTTCAACTGGCGCGGTCTGTTCCGGTGCATTCGACGACGGGGCTACCGTCGGCTCGGTGCTTTCTACTACCGGGCTCTCGGCTGCCGGACTGGTCGTCCCGGTCCCGGCCTGTGCCGGTACAGCAGGCTGCGTGCCTGACGACGTTTCGGTTGTGGTGCTGCTGTCCTGGGCGTGTACCAAGCCACTCGCCCCAAACGTTAAAAACCCTGCAAGCGCAACCGCAAGCAGAGCATGAACCGAGCTACTGGTGACACGCTTTTGAAATCTGTACATATTTCCCGTCTGAGTTTCCCGACTGATCAGCGAATTTCCCGCTAAAGATGTTTTTGCTTAAAGAACGGGGCAGCAATGTGACAGCATATTGATAAGAATCCGGTGCTGCCAGCATTTCAAATTCCGTATTCTGCGTCTTTACGCCTGTCCTGACCAGACTCAAAGCGGCATTTTTGCATGGGGTATCCCCCTGAAATGCGGTGATTTCCATCTTGACGAACCGAAAAATATTAGCGGTTCAAAATATCGAATTTTCATAAGAAAAGGCCGGTCAAATTAATGACCAGCCTTTCCGTCAGATGAATTAAGGGGAGCTCATCTGAATTGGCGATGCGCGGGATTAATACCCGACCGCACATCCATCCTTGCGCGGATCAGAACCCGCGACATAACCGGCATCGGTTTTCGCGATAAGCTGCGCACCACCAAAACCGAAATTGGTGCTGTCCGGTGCTTCAACCTTGATCGCATGCCCTTTGGCTTTCAGGGCATCAATCACATCCGCCCCGACCGAGGCCTCAACAGCAACTTCAAGCCCGGAAAGCGCCTGCCAGCGCGGCGCATCTGCCGCCGTTTGCGGGTCCTGCCCCCAAAGCTGGGTCCGCAGTGTCATCTGCAAATGGCCCTGTGACTGCATGGGGCCGCCCATGACACCAAAGCTCATGACCGGATTGCCGTCGTCCCCCATCAGGAAGCCCGGAATGATCGTCTGGAACGGGCGTTTTCCGCCTGCCACCTGATTGGGATGACCGTCTTTCAGGGTGAAACCGAAACCACGGTTCTGCAGGCTGATCGATGTGCCCGGCACGACAACACCGGACCCGAACCCCATATAGTTCGACTGGATGAACGACACCATCATGCCGCTTTCATCCGCCGCCGTGACATAAACCGTGCCGCCATGCTTTGGCGCACCCGCCTTGAAATCCTGCGCCTTGCTGGCATCAATCAATGCCGCACGGGATTTCAGATAATCATCGGACAGCAGATGTTCGACCATCACATCGCGCATGTGATCCAGATCGGCAACATATTCATGCATATCCGCAAAGGCGAGCTTCATCGCCTCGATCTCAAGATGCAGGGCCTCGACCGAGTCCGGTGCATAATCGGCAATGTTGGTATGACGCAAAATACCCAGCGCAATCAGGGCAGAAATCCCCTGCCCGTTTGGCGGGATTTCATGCAGCTTCACCTTGCCAAAGCTTTGCGAAATCGTTCCGACCCAGTCGGTTTTATGATTGCCAAGGTCTTCCTCGGTAAGCACCGCACCATTTTCCTTGGCAAAGGCCGCAATTTTGGCCGCCAGCCGCCCGCGATAGAAACTCTCGCCACCGGTTTCGGCAATATCTGTCAGGCTTTCCGCAATCGCACGGTTGATGAACAATTCACCCGCCTTCGGTGCCTTGCCACCGGGCAGGAATGCCTCGGCAAAGCCCGGCTGCTTGCCCAATACATTGCCACCCTTTTCCCAAAGGGTTGCGATGATCGGCGACACGGCAAAACCACGGCTGGCATATTCGATGGCCGGTTCGAACAGTTTTTCAAACGGCAGTTTGCCGAACTTGTCGGAAATCTCGCGCCAAGCGGAAACCGCCCCCGGTACTGTCACCGATTCCCAACCGCGTTGCGGCATGGCATCCGCCCCGGCAAAACGTTCCGGCGACCACGCCGCGGGCGCACGACCCGATGCATTAAGGCCATGCAGTTCCTTGCCATCCCAGATGATCGCATAGGCATCCGAACCAAGCCCGTTGCCGGTCGGCTCAACCACCGTCAACGCAATGGCCGATGCCAGCGCAGCATCGGCCGCATTCCCGCCCGCCAGCAACATGCGCAAACCGGCCTGTGCCGCCAATGGCTGGGAAGTCGAGACAACATTGCGCGCAAGCACCGGTGACCGGCGTGAGGCATAAAGCGCGTCATGACGAAGTTTCATTGGAGTCTCCTAATCGGCTTAATCGCCGTCCTGTTCATCGGTGGCGGGACGGTTCTTTTTACGCATTTTAAGGATGGACCGGACGCTGAAGATAACCGACAGCAACGCCGCCGCCAGAAGGATGGCTGAAATCGGACGGGTAAAGAAGGTTGTCCAGTCCGGATCGCTCATCAATGCGCGGCGCAGATTGGTTTCTGCAATCGGCCCCAGGATCACACCCAGCACCAACGGTGCCAGCGGATAATCAAGGCTTTTCAGGCCATAACCAACCAACCCGATAATCCCCAGAAGATACAGGTCCGTCACCCGGTTATTAAGCGCAAACGCCCCAATAACGCAGCAAATGATGACGGTCGGCACGATGAACTGCTTGGGAATGTCGGTCACCCGCAGGAACAGGCGCATGGATGCGACACACACCACCAGCATCATCAGGCTTGAAACGATCATGGCAATGAACATGCCATAGGCCAGATCGGCATGATCCATGATCAGACGCGGACCAACCGAAATCCCGTGCACCATCAGGGACGCCATCAGAATGGCATCAACCGCAGAACCGGGGATACCAAGTGCAATCATCGGGATCAGGCCACCGCCCGCCGTGGCAGAATTCCCTGCTTCGGATGCGACCACACCATCGGCACAGCCTTCGCCGAATTTTTCCGGGTTTTTGGAACTGCGTTTGGCCTGATCATAGGCCAGCAGGTTGGCGATGGATCCACCCGCACCCGGCAGCGCCCCAATCAGAACCCCGATCATCGAAGACCGGAACAGATTGACCGGCGCCATCAGGACTTCGCGCATGACTTTCCATGTCTTGAAGTCGATCACATCGGGGATCAGCGCCTGATTGGTCTTCTTGCCATGAATTTCGACTTCGCTCAGAAGCTGGCTGATCGCGAAAATACCAATCAGCACCACAAGGAACGGCAAGCCCGGCATCAAAAGATCGGTATCAAAGGTCAGGCGCGATTTTCCCATCATCGGGTCCGGGCCGATGGTCGCAATGCCAAGGCCAATGACGCCCGCGATCAAACCACGGATTAACGAATTCCCGACAAGGCTGGCAACAATCGTCAGCGCAAAGACGATCAGCGCGAAATATTCCCACGGGCCAAGCTTGACCGCAATCAGTGCCAGCGGCGGGGCGGCAACGATCAGAACGATGGTCGAAATCACGGTCCCGAAGAACGACGCCCATACACCCAGTGAAAGGGCCCGACCCGGTTCCCCCTTGCGCGCCATCGGAAAGGCATCAAAGGTGGTCGCGACCGAGCTTGGCGTTCCGGGAATCCCCAGAAGGGCGGCACTGATCAGGCCGCCGGTATACCCCCCGACATAAACCGACAGCATCACCGACACCCCCTGCAAGGGTTCCATGGCAAAGGTCAGCGGCAGCGTCAGGATAATTGCCATTGTCACGGTAAAACCGGGGATGGCCGCGGCAATAATCCCGGCAACCGACCCGATCAGCATGTATGTCAGGGTATCAAAGGCAAATACCTGATGGGCCCCGGCAAGAAACGCATCCAGCATAATTTAAACTTTCCCGCCTAACCCGCGAACAAAACGCCGCGCGGTAAGAACACATTGAAAACTTCTGCAAACAGCAGGTTCAACCCGACCGAAAAAATCAGGGCGGCGATGATGGACTGAATGACGGTTCGTCGCGAAACACCCGCAATCATCAACTGCGCAATCAGCAGAAAGACAAAACTCGCAAGCGAGAACCCGGTCCACGGCATAACGCCAAGATAAACCGCGAACAGGACAAACAGACCAATGGCGACCCGACGCACATAAAGCCACTGGGTAAAGGCAGCCCCAACACCGGCCAAACCACCCGCCCGCACGATTTCAATGATCGAGCGAACAGCCGCAATCAGGCAAAGCACCGCCAGCAGGGCAAAAACAAGTTTCGGGAATGTGCCCGCCCCCAGCGGTTCCCAGCGGGACGTCGGCAAACCTGCCGCCATCGAGGACAGAACAACAGAAACGCCACCAAAAACGATATAGGAGATCAGCCGCGCCAATTCGGTGCGGGCGCGCGAAGCAGCGGATACACCTGTATCCGCTGCTGCTGCCTCCGTCACCTTGACGGTCATCCTTCGAGCTTGCCTACAAGCTTCGCGATGGTCGCGTTCAGCTTATCAAGATAGGCGCTGTATTTTTCCTGACCATAAAACACCGGATCGGCACCGGCATTTTTCATCAGCTTGATCACGTCTTCGCGCTGCATGACCTTTTCGATATGGGCTTCAAGCGCATCAACGGTTTCCTGCGGCGTGCCTTTCGGAAGAACCACACCACGCGTGATCACCAGCTCGGCATCCATGCCAAGTTCCTTAAGCGTCGGGACATCCGGCGCATCATCGGTGCGTTCCTCGGTACCAACGGCTGCATAAATCAGATCACCATTGTCGACGAACTGCTTGGCAGACGAAATATCGCCAATGGCGATATCGATGTTGCCACCCATCAGGGCACGGATACGCTCACCCGTGTCGGTATACCCGACATAGGAAAACTGAAGCCCCATGGCTTCTTCGATCATCGCGATATGAACATGCGGAATCCCGCCCAGCGTCACACCGGCACGAACGGCACCCGGATGCGCCTTGGCATAGGCAACCAGTTCTTCAAAGTTCGAGAAATTGTCGTTCTTCGACAGCGTCAGATATTGCGGCGATGACGCCACCAGTGCGACTGGGATGAAGCTGTCCCAGTTAAGCTCGGTAATCCCGGTCTGGTTCGATACCAGAAGACCTTCGTGAATCTGCGAAATGGTATAACCATCTGCCGGGCGTTTGGCGAATTCGGCAAGGCCGACATTGCCACCCACGCCGGGCATGTTGATAACCGGTACGGCCTGACCGGTTTCTTCGGTAAGGCCCTGGGCAACGATACGCATCAGCGTGTCACTGCCACCACCCGGGCCCCACGGCACGATGAATTCAATCGGTTTTTCGGGATAGCTCTGCGCCTGCGCGGGTGCGGCAAAGGCAGCGGCCATCAAACCGGCGGCTACGGCAATCTTGCGGAACATATGTTCTGCCTCCTGATGAGATTTGATACCTGAGTCTGAACCAATTTATATTTGGTTTGTTCATTTTGTCGCCATATTGTTGGCATTCTTGCATTTGGTTCGCAACTATTAAATCTGGTTAATCCTGATTAATTGCCAGATTAAGCTGATTAACAGCGCAAAACATTTGCCAACTACGACCAATCAGAGTTAGTACCAATACACCTAGATAGTCATTATTGGTTTGGATTGGTTCATCATGATTGAAATCGAAGGCACCATGAGCCTGTACCTGCTGTGGGGTGCAGCAATGCTGTTTGCCGGCATCGTTGGCGGCATCATGGCCGGGCTTCTGGGCGTCGGCGGCGGCATCGTCATTGTGCCGGTGCTGTATCATTTCCTGACCACCATGGGTGTGGATGAAAGCCTGCGCATGCAGGTCGCGGTTGCCACCTCCTTAACAACCATTATCGCCACCGCGATTTCATCCACCCGCAGCCACTATAAAAAGGGTTCGGTCGATATCGCCCTGCTGAAACATTGGGGACCGGCAATTGTCGTTGGTGTTCTGATTGGCACCGCGATTGGCGGTTTTGCCGATGGCCGGGTTCTGACCATCGTGTTTGCCGTCGTCGCCCTGCTGGTTGCGGCCAATATGATTCTGGTCCGGGATCGCGAAACCGATACCCAGAAAAATCCGCCCAAATCCGTCTGGGCGATACTGGGTGTGATCGCAGGCAGCCTGTCGGCCATGATGGGCATCGGCGGCGGCACGATCTGCGTGCCGGTATTAAGCTTCCTTGGATATGACATCCGCCGTGCGGTGGGCACATCGGCCGCAATCGGCCTGATCATCGCCCTGCCCGGCACCATCGGTTATGCCATGTCCGGCATCGGTGTGGACGGGCGCCCGCCCTTTTCGCTGGGCTATGTCAACGTTCTGGCCGCGGCCCTGCTGATCCCGATGACGGTTCTTTTCGCACCGGTTGGCGCCCGCATCGCGCATTCCATCCCAAGACGCGCACTTCGCATCTGTTTTGGCCTGTTTCTGGCCATCACATCATTGCGCATGTTCTATGATCTGATTTCCTGATATCTGATTGGGATTGATGCTGTTCCGGACCGATGAAACCGCAAGGGTGCAAAATGCGGGCAACAGGCCGGAACAGATAAGATTTAAACGTCCAGATAACGATAAAAAAAGCCATGAATGACATAGCAACCCAGGGGTTGGCAGAAAAGCTGAGAACAAGCTTCGCCGCGGGAGAATTCGTCAAGAACGGGCGCGTCATCGCCGAACGCGAACTGGCCGAACAGCTTGATGTCGGGCGTCGCGCGCTGCGCAAGGCACTGGATCAGCTTGAATCTGATGGCCTGATCTGGCGTCGTCAGGGTCAGGGCACCTTTGTCGGCACCCCACCCACACCGCGCCTGCGCAAACTCGAAGGACTGGCCACCCGAACAAGCCCGTTTGAAATCATGGAAGTCCGACAGGAGATCGAGCCCTCGATGGCCCGGTTTGCCGCCCTGCGCGCCTCGCAGGCCGATATCGACACCATGCGCACCATGATCGAAAACGCCGCCAAGGCCCAAAATCAGGGCGAATATGAAAAATGGGATGCGGCCTTTCATCAGAAACTGGCCGAAAGTGTCCGCAACACGCTGTTTCTGGCGGTGTTCGAAGCCGTAAGCGCCGTCCGCCGCGAAGCCGCATGGGCGCGCATGCGCGAAAGCAGCCATTCGGACCGCCTGATCAATGACCTAAGCACCCAGCATCGCGAAATCGTCGACGCCATAGAACAGCGCGACCCCAAACGCGCAGAAGATGCCATGCGGCGTCATCTGGTTCAGGTCGAACAGGCGTTAAAGCAAATCTGACCGGAAGGAAATCCGGCCCCGGCTCTCTCATGCCACCGGGGCAAACTCGGCAAATATCCCGTCATAGGATTTGACCGGCGGGCTGGCATAGGCCCCCGCCTTGCTGGTCTGAAGCCCAAGCATCCCCATCGCCTCGATCAGCTTGACCGCCGCACTGACCCCGTCAATCACCGGCACGCCAAGCTCGGCCTGCAATCGGTCGGCAATATCGGTCATCCCGGCACAGCCCAGCACAATCGCCTCGGCACCATCTTCGGCAAGGCAGTTTTCCGCCGACGTTTTCAGCGCCAGATAGGCCATATCCGCATTCTCGCCTTCGAAATCCAGTGTCCGGACACCCGCCGCCCGCACCACACATTGCGAAGACGCCCCGTATTTCGACACCAGATGTTCAAGCGGGCGCACCGATACCGCCATCGGGGTGACGATGGCAAAGCGCGATGCAACAATGGCCGCAAACCGAAGGGCCGCCTCGCACAGGCCCATCACCGGTGCCTTGGTCAGGCAACGCGCGGCATCAACACCGGTATCATCAAAACACGCCACGACATATCCGCTGATCTTCCCGCCCGAAGCCCCGTCTGCCTCAAGGCCGCGCATCGCGGCAAGCAAGCCGACACTGGCAAATGCCTCGTCATAATAACCCTCAATACTGGCCGGGCCGAATTGCGGATTAAGGGCCAAAACCTCGGTCCCGGGTGCGACAATACGGCGCGCCTGCAAACCAACCTTTTCGGTAAAGCCGACCGACATATTGGGATTGATAACCGCGATCCGGGTCATGCCTTTTGCCCCTTGCGATGCCGCAGGATCAGGACCGAACCAAGGGCTATGGCAATCACCACAAACGAAAAGCCCGTCGTCACCGTGCCCAGCGCATAAAGCACCGGTGTCGTCACGTTGGTTGTCATCCCGTAAATCTCAAGCGGCAGGGTATTAAGCGCCCCCGCCGTCATCAGGGTCCGGGCAAACTCGTCATAGGACAGGGTAAAGGAAAACATCGCGACCCCGATCAGGCTGGGGGCAACCATCGGCAGGACAATATGCCAGATGGTCTGCCAGCTGCTCGCACCCAGATCACGTGCCGCTTCCTCATAGGACGGATCAAACCGGTTAAACACCGCAAACATGATCAGAAGCCCGAACGGGAAGGTCCATGTCAGATGCGCGCCAAGGGCCGATGTGAACCATTGCGGTTGCCAGCTCACGATATTGAACAGCAATCCGATGCCAAGCGAAATCAGGATCGACGGCACGATCAGGCTGGCAATCGCCAGATAGAAAATCACGCTATCACCCTTGAACCGCTTGCGAAACGCAAGCCCCGCCATAAAGGACACCAGAACCGTCACCACCATGACAATCAGGCCAAGCTTGAGAGATCGCAGGAACGATCCGCCAAAATCCCCGACCGCCTGCTGTTCAAACAGATTGCCGAACCAATGGACCGAAAACCCATTCATCGGGAAGGTCAGACCGCCATTTTCACCCTGAAAGGACAGGATAAAAATCGTCAGCATCGGCCCATAAAGGAACAGCACAAACAGCGCAAAGAAGGCCGCCAGAAAATAGAAACTTGTCGGGCGTTTTTCACGGGTCTTCGCCATCTCAAAGCTCCTTCCTGATATCGACCATGCGCAGCAACGCCGTCACAATCAACAGCACGGTCACCAGAAGAACCACCGCACTGGCCGCCGCCGCCGGATATTGCAGCAACCCGATTTCATTGGAAATCTGAAGCCCGACCGACGCGCTCTGCCCGCCACTCATCAAACGCACCGTGATGAAATCGCCCATCACGACCGTGATGACAAAGATCGAACCGATTGCAATGCCGGGCTTCGATAGCGGCACAATAACGTGGCGCAGGGTTTCAAACCCCGATGCCCCGGCATCACGCGCCGCCTCGATCAGGGAACGGTCAATGCGCATCATCGAATTGAAAATCGGCACGACCATAAACAGGGTGTAAAGATGCACATCCGCCAGAACGACCGCAAAATCCGAAAACAGCAGGAATTCAAGCGGCTCATCGACAATCCCCAGCCCCATCAGGGCCGAATTCAAAAGCCCGTTGCGCCCCAAAAACGGAATCCACGAAATCATGCGAATGATGTTCGATGTCCAGAACGGGATCGTGCACAACATGAACAGGACAATCTGCCATGTCAGGCTGCGCACATGGAACGCCAGGAAATAGGCAACCGTAAACCCGATCAGAAGCGTGAAGCCCCAGGTCAACGCGGCATATTTGAATGTATTAAGGTAAATCTGCCAGGTTACTGAAGACCCCAGCAGGTATTTGTAATTTTCAAAAATGAAGTCGGGCAGAATGCGGTATTCGTCATAGTCCCAGAAACTGACGACAATAATCGTCAGCAACGGCACGACCAGAAAGATCGCAAAGATCAACGCCATCGGCGAGATCAGGAAATACGACGATCGTTTGGACATATCAAACGCCATTGTCTGCCCTTTGAACCGGAAAAATCATCAAACAAATAAGGGTAGGTATCGGGCGCAACCAAAGCTGCGCCCGATCAAATTCAGATGCCCTTAGGCAGCAATGAATTCGTTCCACTTGCGGACCATGTGCTTGTTCTCGTCCATGACAGAGTTCCAGCACGCAACCGATCCCATGCGTTCCTCGTACGAACCGCCATCGCGAACCGCACCGGCCTTTTCCATGACCTTGCCATCCGGGCTAAGGATATCGCCCTGGGCTTCCTTGCCTTCCATCCAGAAGCCCCATTCGTCTTCGGACATGAATTTCTGTGCCGTTGCCGGGGCGGCGCTGTAATAACCCTGACGGTTAAGATACGCCCCGACCCAGCCCGACAGGTACCAGTCGATATATTCATACGCCGCCTCAAGTTCGAGGCCGGTCAGGTGCTTGGCCAAACCAATGCCACCACCCCATGCACGATACCCTTCCTTAAGCGGCTGGTATTTGCACGCAATGCCCTTGGACCGAACGGCGGCAACGGCAGGCGACCACATCGACTGGATCACGACTTCGCCCGATGCCATCAGGTTGACCGACTCATCAAAGCTCTTCCAGAAGGCGCGGAACTGACCGGCTTTCTTGGCATCGATCATGATCGCAATCGTCTTGTCGATTTCTTCCTGGGTCATGTTGCCCTTGTCACCATAGGTGACTTCACCCATGGCTTCGCAAACCATGGCCGCATCCATGATCCCGATGGACGGAATATTCAGGATCGATGCCTTGCCCTTGAAGGCCGGATCAAGCAGATCGGCCCAGCTATTGATCGGACGTTCGATCAGGTCCGGGCGAATGCCCAGCGTATCGGCATTGTAAATCGTCGGGACAAGGGTCATCCACTGGGTCGGTGCAGATGCAAATTCGACACTGTCGGCACCTTCAACAAAGCCAACCGTGTGCGGTGCCGTGCCCTGTGCAATCTCGGAATCCGGGGTCAGTTTGCCATCGATGAACAGCTTGGAGATATACTGATAGTTTTTAAGCTTGGTGGTATCCATCGGCTGCATGGTGCCCGCCGGGAAAACCTTTTTACAGATCCAGTATTCGATATCGGCAATATCAAACGATTTCGGCTGGGTGACCGCACGCTGCGCAACCGCATCGGAATCAAGGGCCGTCATCTGAAGCGTGAAACCAAGGTCTTCCTTAACCTTGTCGGCAACCGCGTTGATGTTTGAAACACCCGTACCGAACTGGCGCAATGTCACATCCTTGATGTTCTGCGCCCAGATGGTCGGGAAACCGGTGATCGCACCTGAACCAATCGCGACACCGGCAGTCGCAGCCGCCCCTTTAACAAAACCGCGGCGGGTGACTTCCTTGGTCGAAAGCAGGCTTTTCGTCGGTTTGGAATTGTCGGTCGTCATGTGAAGCTCCTGATAAATGATGTTTTTTTAGGCCAGAACATGCGCGTGTTCGGGTTTCCAATAGGCGATGAACTTTTCCTTCCGGCGCACGGGCGCCTGCCGAAATTCACTTTCGGTCTTCATCAGGGTGATTTCCTTGCCGTCATTGGTCGTCGCCACAATCCGCACCCAAAGGCCAAGATACTCGACCGTTGTGATTTCGACGGGAATCTGACCGTTTTCGGCATCACCGGGCGCTGTTTCACCCAGTCCGATCAGGTCGGTACGAATTGTGAATTCAAGATCCTCGCCCGTGGCACCACCGCCATAACCGGGCAGGAAGAAACTATCGGGACCACGGCTCAGAAGGGTTCCCGCCGGGCTGCTTTCCGAAACCGTTCCCTTGAAGATATTCTGACCGCCCATGAAATTGGCGATGAAGCGCGAACGCGGCTTGTTGAATATTTCCTCAGGCGTGCCTTTCTGGCGAATGACACCGTCTTCCATGACAACAACCATATCCGAAAGCGCCAGCGCCTCGTCCTGGGCATGGGTGACATGGACAAACGTGATGCCAAGTTCCTGCTGAAGGCGGCGCAATTCATCGCGCATTCGCGCCCGCAGGAACGGATCCAAGGCCGAAAGCGGCTCGTCAAGCAGAAGGACGGAGGGCTGCGTGATCAAGGCCCGCGCAAGCGCGATACGCTGCTGCTGCCCGCCTGAAAGCTGATCGGGCTTGCGATCCGCAAACTTTTCCATATGGACGCGGGCCAGCATTTCCTTGGCCCGCTCGCTGCGTTCTGCTGTTGAAATGCCCTGCATCCGCAGACCGAATGCGACATTTTCCATGCAGGTCATGTGCGGGAACAACGCATAATTCTGGAACATCATGGCCGTGCCGCGCTTGACCGGCGGAAGCTCGGTCACATTGCGATCCCCGATCAGAAGATCCCCTTCGCTGATGACCTCGTGCCCGGCGATCATGCGCAATGTCGTGGTCTTGCCGCAGCCGGATGGACCAATCAGGCAGCAATAGGCCCCTGCCGGTATTTTGAGGTCGATCGATTTGACTGCGATGGTACTGCCGTAATGCTTACTGACAGCGATCAACTCAATGGCCCCGTTACCCTTCATGCGCCCACCCGTTACTGCATGCAAAATTGTTAACAATCCATATTTTCGATTGTAGGCAAATTGCGTGCCATTTTCAGGATCGGCGGTTTTCCGCGAAGCGCATACAAAACCCCAAGGCGACAAAACCGGCCAATGCCCGATTCATACGCAACTTGTGCGCAATTTTTGCGCAGCAGTATTGTTTTGATTAAACCTGAAGCAATGCCATTCCGACTCATCCGAAAGGGCTGTCACATTTTTTTGTTTTGCAGATCGTCAACAATTTTGTAGAAAAGAATTGACCCCTCGAATGAACAACCGGAAAGACGCGCCGCAATGGCCAATCCCGCACAGCCCACCCCCTATAAAGGCAGCGGTAAACTTCGCCCGGAAGAATTGATCTATCAGGAAATGCTGGGTGCCATTCTTGACCGGCGGCTGGAGCCAGGCATGAAACTGATCGAAGAAGATCTCGCCAAAACATTCTCGGTCAGCCGTGCCCGCATCCGGGCCACCTTTTTACAGCTCGCCCATGACAAGCTGATCAATCTGGTCCCCAATCGCGGTGCCTTTATCGCCGAGCCCACCATCGACGAGGCGATAGAGGTCTTTTCGGCGCGTCGCATGATCGAGGACGGCGTGGTCCGTAAAATCGCCGCCAAGATGACGCCCGACCGCGCAAACCAGATCCGCGAGCATCTGGAACGCGAACATCAGGCCCACCACGCAGGCGACCACCGCGCCGCCATCATTCTTTCCGGGGAATTCCACCTTTTGCTGGCCCGTCTTGCCGGCAACCTGGTGATCGAGGAATTTCTGGAACGCCTGATCCTGCGCAGTTCCCTGATCATCGCGATGTATGAAAGCCCGCAACCGGTGGATTGCTCTCACTCGGAACATGAAACGCTGTTAAACGCCCTTCTGGGTGGTGATCCGGACGCGGCAGCCGCCGAAATGGCCAAACATCTTGATGCCATTCGCGACCGGCTACAGCTTCAACGCCCCAAACCAGCCAAAACCGATTTCGCCAGCATCTTTGGCCGAAATCCCAAATCGGTCGCCAGCTAATCCGACGTCATCCGCCGGGATTTTTCAAATATCAGCACCCGCCATCGGCTTCCATGAGGCATGGGGCGGACCACGCAGCTTCCGCCCGGACACGCTGGTAATCCTTAGCAAAAAATCCCTGGCCGCAATGCGCAGCACGGCACGGGCATACACGCCCGCAGGCTACTGACACAGCATTCCCAACCAGATCGTCATTCCCGCGACGGCGGGAATCCAGTCTCTTTCAATGGGATATGAATTCCGGATCTGCGCGCCGCTTCGCCCGAAATGGCGATTTTGATCCATTCCGGGCTTTGTCAATAATCTGAATTCTGGCGGTCATACACGCCCGTGGCTTTCTCTGGCCAATTACAATTGTATAAATTATCCAATAATGCTTAACTGTTTGAATCTCTACTGGCGGCTGCCGACGGCATTTTTGTCATATAATATGATATTTACATCCCATCCCCGATTTCTTAAGCTGCCGCCGAATAAAACCGCGTAAATCGGGCGTTGCAGGATTACCGAAATCCACCGCCCAACCCTTTGCACGGTATCATCATACAAACACGCCAACCCCACAGGAGGCTCCATGCTGAATGGACAGCACTATATTGCAGGCGAATGGCTGAACGGTCCGGATGTGTTTCAGGCCGATAACCCGTCGACCGGCGAAAAACTGCCAACAAAGTTCCAGCACGGTACCGAGGAACTGGTGGATCAGGCGGTTCAGGCGGCAAATGCCTGTGCCGAAGAATTTGCGGCGATGCTGCCGGCCCAACGCGCGGCCTTCCTGCGCGCGATTGCCGATGAAATCGATGCACGCGGCGATGAAATCACCGAAATCGGCAATCTTGAATCTGCCCTGCCCGCTGCACGCCTGACCGGCGAGCGCGGCCGCACCGTTGGCCAGTTGCGCTTCTTTGCCGACTGGATCGAAGAAGGATCATGGTTCGAAGCCCGCATTGAAACCGCCCAGCCTGATCGTCAGCCCCTGCCAAAGCCCGACATCCGCGTGATGCACAAGGCCCTTGGCCCGGTCGGTGTTTTTGGTGCGTCTAACTTCCCGCTGGCATTCTCGACTGCGGGCGGTGACACCGCATCGGCACTGGCTGCCGGTTGCCCGGTCGTGTTCAAGGGCCACGCAGCCCATCCCGGCACGTCCGAAGTCGTTGCCAAGGCCATCGAGGCCGCAATTAAAAAAACCGGCATGCCCAAAGGCGTGTTCAGCCTGATCCACGGCGGCACCCGCAAGGTCGGCCAGGCACTGGTCGCCCATCCGCTGATCAAGGCGGTTGGCTTCACCGGTTCGACCGGTGGCGGTCGTGCGCTGTTTGATATTGCCGTCTCCCGCCCGGAACCGATCCCGTTCTATGGCGAACTCGGCAGCAACAACCCGGTCTTCCTGATGCCAAAAGCCATGGGTGCCAAGGCCGTTGAAATCGCCAAGGGCTGGGTGGGATCGCTCACCATGGGTGTTGGCCAGTTCTGCACCAATCCGGGTCTTTTGATCGCGCTCAAGGGTGCCGATCTTGACGCCTTTGTCGAAACTGCTGCCGCCGAACTCGGTCAGGTTGGCGGCGCTGCCATGCTGACGGATCGCGTTTCAAGCGCCTATCAGCATGTCACCGATGCGATGGCCGGTCACGCCAAGGTAACTTGCGCGCTTAAACGCCGCGACAGCGACGGCCCGTTCGAAGGCAGCCCGGCAATCTTCCGCACCACCGCTGCCGACTGGCAGGCCAACCCGGAACTGGCCGAAGAAATGTTTGGCCCGGCTGGCATCATTGTCGAATGCGACACGCCCGAAGAAATGGTTGCCCTGTCGGCAACCCTGATCGGGCAGTTGACCGCAACCATCCACATGATTGACGCCGATGCCGAACTGGCCGGGAAACTGCGCCCCGCCCTTGAAAAATGTGCCGGCCGCATCCTGATCAATGGCTGGCCCACCGGGGTCGAGGTCTGCCATTCCATGGTCCATGGCGGCCCCTATCCGGCAAGCACGGATTCCCGTGCAACCTCGGTCGGCTCCCTCGCGATCAAACGCTTCATCCGCCCGGTCTCCTATCAGGCCTTCCCGGATGCATTGCTGCCCGAAGCCCTCAAGGACGCAAACCCGCTCAACATCCCGCGCCTTGTAAACGGCAAATGGCAAATGCCGAACTAATCCCGACCCTATCCATCAGCAAAGGGCGCGTCATAGTGGCGCGCCCTTTTGCGTTGAGAGGCAGGAAGCGGTTGAGGACACCCAGATCATTCTGGAGGCAATGGCAGGATAAGAACGCCAGACTCCAAAGGCTCGGCAACGGGGAGGTTTCCCCTAAACAGGCTCAATGCCCTGCCCGGCCAAAACACGGGGCCCCATTAGCCGCACCAACAAACACCCCACAGACGGCCACTGGCTCGTTGCCCGCTCCGGTCCCTTCTGCCAATGCCATGACCACCGAAGCCCTGACAAACTTCGGACCTCCGCCAGCCTCGCCGACGGGCAGTCCACAAACCGCCCACAGCCTCGCTGCCTGCTCCGACTCTTCCGGCAGCGCCATGACCACCGAAGCCCGGACAAACCTCGGGCTTCCGCCAGCCGCACCACCAGACGACCCAATGACGACCCACAACCTCGCTGCCCGCTCCGGCCCCTTCCAGCAACGCCACGACCACCGAGTCCGGACAAACCTCGGGCACCCACCAGCCCCGCCGACAGACAGTCCAATGGCTGCCCACAACCTCGCTGCCCGCTCCAGCCACTTCCGGCAATGGCATGACCATGAAGCCCGGACAAACTTCGGGCCTCCAGCTACTTCGCCAACTGACGCCCCACGGACCGCTCGGCGGCTCGTTGCCTACTCCGGCCACGGCGGCAAACTGTCACCCCGACGTCCAGACACACCTCGGGCCGCTGCCATTTTCACCAGCAGACGGATTTCGGGCGTAATGCCCCCAACCTGTCCACCACCGACGGGCCACAATCCGATGCCGCCACTACTGCCATTGCTGCCCCTTCCGGCAAATCCGGGGTCCATTCCCCGACAAGACGCACCTCTCCTGTCATGACAAACAAGCGTGTTAAAAGCGTGCTAGAACCGGCGCGGAACACCGCCGTAATGGCTCCGCCATCCGCCGACCCATATCCTGTGGGCTGCCCCGCTGCCCTGCCTGTATCTTTGCACCTGCATCCTGATCACCTCTTTGATCCGGCCCCAAACGCAAAAACCCGCAGAGCCTGTAAGGCCTTGCGGGTTTCGGTCCGAGCGCTTTTCTCCCGTTGACTTGACTCTTATGGCATAATTAAAAGAACAAATCAAGAACTTTTTGAAAAAGCTTTACATACCGTCAAAGGCCGCCCCCTCAGGGACCGTCTTGTATTTTCATAGACCCTATGCGTCGCGGGGCACCCCGTTCGGGTCCTCGCTACCGCGATGGTATTTGAAGGTGCCGGTCGCGGTTGCGATCACCTCGCCCGCCGCGTTATAGGCGGTGGCTTCGGTAAAGACGATCTTGCGCCCGCCGCCCTGTTTGCGTCCCTCAACCCGCACCGTGCCGCCGGTTGCCATGCCAATGAAATTTGTCGTCAGTGACAGGGTCAGCGATTTGCGGACATTCCCCGGAACAGCGCAGTAACAGACGGCACAGCCTGATGCCGTATCCATCAGGGTCGCAATCACGCCACCATGCAGGATACCCGCCCGATTGCGGTGATGATCCCTGATTTCAAGCTCGACCACCGCACGGTCTTCTTCCCATTCAACAACCTGATAGCCCAGATAAGCCTGAAGCCCGCTCCCATGCGCCTGTTCCCAGGCAAGATTGTCATTCATATCACTCATTGCGCCGACCTCTGGTAAATCCTGTTTGCCAAGCTATAGCAGATAAATCCAACATTTTGGACCATGCGCGTTTGGCAATAGATTGTGCATTGCGATATAAATTAATAAATTAATCAATTAATATCAATGACTTATACCTATCGTTCTCCAAACAAGAACGGGATAGCGGTGAAACGAGAATAGTGGGTTCAAACGGCGTCTGGTACATCTGAAATCACCCCAGACGCAAAGGAACCTACCCATGGCAACGCTTGCACTTAAAGACACCACCACCATCGAACGCGAAGTTCGCGTCAACTGGTTCACCAACCTTGTTCATGCTCTTCAGGTCGCCGTGATCATGAAAGCGTCGAAAGCACGCACCCATGATGAACTGATGACCGAATGGAACAATGCATGGCGTCAGGTCGAGGGCTAATTCGCCCTCTCTGACCCTGCGGGTTTGAGGATTGGCATCCAAAAGATGCTGACAATTCATCGCCCTTGACGGTTTCAACCAAACAACCGAAAACGGTTGAATGCAAAAGTTTGATATCGTCACGATCCGGTTGTTTGTCGCCATTGTGCGCGCCGGAAGCATCAATGAAGCCGCCCGGCGCGAACATATCGCGACATCGGCTGTAAGTCGCCGCATCGGCGAACTTGAAGCCATGCTTGGCGTCAAGCTGCTGCGCCGTCTGCCCCGCGGTGTCGAACCGACGGAGGAAGGTGCGATTTTCGCGCGCTACGGCGAAAAGCTGCTGGGTGATCTTAATCACCTGTCAAATGAGCTGCGCGATTTCAACAGCGGCGAAAAGGGCAAGATCTATCTTGCTGCCGTGACCTCGGCGATCCTCACCGGACTGCCTGCATTTCTGGCCGATTTTCAACGTGATTTTCCCGATGTGACCGTCGATGTCCGTGAACTGACATCGCGCGAGTCATCTGATGCGGTGCGCGAAGGCCGTGCCGATCTGGCGATCATGGCCGATAACGGCCCCTGTCAGGGTTTGTCGAACCACGTCTTTTGCGACGACCCGATCTGGGTTGTCACCCCCAAGGGCCATCCGCTCATCCCCGATCCATCCAATCCCGCCCCGGTTACCTTTGCCGAAGCCGCAAAATACGACATCATTTCCCTGCATGAAGGCGGCGTTATCGATGACCTGATCAGCGAGGCCGCAGGCAAGCTGCATCACGACATGCACCCGCATATCAAGGTCATGCGTTTTGGATCCTTGCGCCAGATGATCGCAGCCGGACTTGGCATCGGATTCCTGCGGCAAAGCTCGGTTGCCGGTTACATTGATCACATGAATATTTCCGGCGCACCGATTGCCGATAGCTGGGCCAAACGCCAGTTGCTGATCGTGCATGACGGTGAGGATACCCTCACCAGTTCCGCCAAAATCTTCCGCGATTATCTGCTTAAAAAGGCATCCGAAACCAAGGTCAAACCGGGACTTGGCTGAACGGGTCGCGTGACCTTAAATCAGGCCAGCACCGTTCTCGATCCGGCTCTTGGCAATCGGGCGATGCAATCCCTTTGATCGATCAGGCCTATGGCGCACAAACCTTGCTGCCTCTGCCAGGATCAGATCAGGCAATTCCGCCCATTCGCCAATCGGAGCGAGCATTTCAATCGTCTCGCCCGGTTGTGCCGCAATCATTTCCGGTAAATCCGTGCAGGCATGCATGCCACCGCCGGCCAGCATCGGCACAATCAGCGCATGCTTGCGCGACCCGATTGTTCGCCAGTCCCGCAGTGACGGATCACCTTCGATATTGCCGATGCAAATCTCGCTTCCGGCGCAGGCGCTGCCAAGTTCTTTGGCAAATCTGACGGTTTCCGGCAGTGGCTCGGTCAGGGTTTTCAGACCATGCGGCACCAGAAATACCGATGTTTCCGAACCATCCCAGCCGCGCCGCGACATGGCGGCCTGAACATGGCGGGCAACCATGGCCGTAAAACCCGGCAGGTTGATTGCAGGCGGCAGGATAACCGCACGATCAAGTCCGGCATCGCGCAAATTGCGCGGCAGTTCCTCAAAAACCAGATATCCTTCGCTGAAAAACAACGGAAAGACGATCAGATCGTCTGCCTCGTGATCGCGCTTCAGCTTTGCCAGTTGATCGGGAACCGACGGTGTACTGCGCATATAGCCATGGCGTACCGGCCCTGCCCAATGATCACGCACGGCATCCGCCAGCGCCGCCGCAGGATCGCCGCCATTGCCGCTGTTACCATGTGACACCATCATCAGGGTCGGCATGCCAAAACTCGTCATATCCATGTACCACCAGGGCCTGATCAAAACCTAATATCTGGTACGTGGACTGCAAGGGTTCGGATTTCCCGCCCCTTCTTTATTGCACCAGATCCCAGTGGGGCTGACCGCCAAAACGGTCATAAATAAAATCGACCAAAAGCCGGATACGTGCCGATAATTGTCGGCTGGGCGGATAAAGCAGATACAGAAACAGTTCCGGCGGGCTGTAATCGCATAAAACACTGACCAGGTTGCCACTTTGCAAATCCGGCCCGGCAATGAAGGTTGGCAATAATGCCAGGCCAAGATCGGCAAGTGCCGCATCGCGCAGAACTTCGGCATTGTTGCAGCAGAAAACACCATTCACCTGCACGGAAACCGGCCCGTCCGGACCATTCATCTTCCAGCTCGAACCAGCTGGCAGGCTGCCGTAATGCAGGCATGGCAAAGTTGCAAGATCACGCGGAGATTCCGGTTCACCATGCTTTCGGATGAAGTCCGGCGAGGCACACAAAACCCGGTTCATCGGAATGATTTCATGATCAATCAGTGCGAGTGTTTCACTGGGCTGACTGATCCGCACAGTCATGTCATACCCGTCCGCGACCGGGTCAATAAAACGGTCCGATAGGGCAAGTTCAACCCGGATATCAGGGTATTGCCGGGCAAAATCAACCAGTGCAGGCCCCAGATGCAGCGTGCCAAATGACATCGGCGCATTGATGCGCATATCGCCCGATGGCGTTTCGCGGTTTTCGCGAATGGCTTCTTCTGCTTCATGCAAATCGGCAAGAACCGCCTTGGCCCGGTCATAAAAAGCCCGGCCGCTTGGCGTGACGGCGACCTGGCGCGTCGTGCGGTTCAGAAGCTGCACCCCCAAATCTTCCTCAAGCGCAATGACCGCCCGATTAACCTGGGATCGTGATTGACCAATCGCACGTGCCGCCGCAGCAAAACTGCCTTCATCAACAACTTTTACAAAGGTTTGCAAGCTTCCAAGCTTGTCCATCCGGGGGGCTCCGCCATGCCTATATCTGTTTTATTGTCGCTAATTACGCGACAGTATGCACATTATTACGATAATTGTCACTTTTTGCGAAAAGCGTATTCTGGCTCCAACAAACGACACCCCAGCGATGGAGACCAACATGATTACCAAGATCGAATCCGCAGACCGTGGCCGCGCCCAGTTTGGCTGGCTTGACTCCCATCACACTTTTTCCTTCGGTCACTATTACGATCCGAAACGGATGGGTTGGGGCCCGCTGCGCGTGATTAACGAAGACCGGGTTATCCCCGGTGCCGGTTTTGACACTCATGGCCACAAGGATATGGAAATCATTTCCTATGTGCTTGATGGCGCGCTTGAACACAAAGACAGCCTTGGCACCGGCTCTGTTATCCGCCCGGGCCGCCTGCAGCGCATGACGGCCGGAACGGGTATCCGCCATTCGGAATACAACCATTCGAAAGAAAACCCGGTGCACTTCCTGCAGATTTGGGTCATTCCAGAAGCAGCGAACCTCGAACCGGGTTACGAGGAAAAGGAAATCGCACGTTCCGATACGGGTTCGGGCCTGTCACTGATCGGCAGTCGCACCGGTCGGGATGGATCGATCACCATTCATCAGGATGTTGACCTTTACGTTGCCCATCTGGGTGAAGGTGAAACAGCATCCCATAAAATCGAACCGGGTCGGATTGCATGGGTTCAGGTAGCGCGCGGCATGCTGAGCGTGAATGGCGAAACCCTGAAGGCCGGCGATGGTGCCGCCATCCGGGACGAAGACGAACTGATTTTCAGCGACGCAACCGAAGCTGAAGCCCTTGTTTTTGACATGGTCGCCTGAACCGGTCTTCCGGTCCGACTTTTCGATGGAGAATGAATATGTCATCTCTTGCAAACACCAAACCGCGTACGGTCATCCCGGCCCTTGGCAATCTTTGGGCGGCACTTGAACCCCTGTCACCCGTGATCGTTCGCGTCACCACCGGCCTTCTTCTGATGCCGCACGGTGCCCAGAAACTGTTTGGTGCCTTTGGCGGCTATGGCCTTGAAGGCACCGCTGGCTGGCTTGAAAGCATCGGCTTTGCACCGGGTCTGCTTTTTGCACTGCTGATCGGGCTTCTCGAATTCGTGGGTGGTCTGATGCTGACCATCGGTCTGCTGACCCGCCCGGTGGCTGCCGCTGTGATTGCCTTCATGGCGGTTGCCATTACCATTCACCTGCCAAACGGTTATGCGTGGAACAATGCCGGGTTTGAAATGCCTCTTTTCTGGGGCCTGATGGCGCTTTCGATCCTGATCCGTGGCGGCGGCAAATACTCGGTAGATCGCAAGATCGGTGTCGAATTCTGATCCTGCTCGCCCCAACGCAATGATCTTCCCCTCTTCGCTCTCAACAACTTTGGGCTGCCTTCATCGGCAGCCCTTTTTTGTTTACCTCCCCGCCGATAAATCTCTGGCACGCTACACCCGCATGATCATATTGACCTGCTTTGTGATCCAGAATCCGTCTTGGCAGGTAAGGCATTTGTATTGTCAAAATCCTGCAACGCTGTCAGCCTGAAGGCAGCCATCAGCCGACCTTTCCCGAAAAGGATGCCGGGATGCCAGAAAACGTTTCAGTCCTCTTCGTTGATGACGATCCCAATGTGCTTAGCGGATTGCGTCGCCGCATCATGTCAAAACGGCCTGATTGGAAACTGCGTTTTTGCACCAGTGGCGCCGAAGCCCTCAAGAATCTCGACCTGCAAGGGGCTGATGTCATTGTTTCGGACATGCGGATGCCCGAAATGGACGGGGCTGAATTGCTGCGCACCGTAGCACGAAAATATCCTGATACGGCCCGCATCCTGCTTTCGGGTTATTCCGATGAAAAGGCCATCCAGTCCGGCAGTGCGGCAACCCATCATTTTCTGATGAAACCGTGCAGCGATCAGGATGTCATCCACGCCATTGAACGCGGTCTGATCCTGCGCAACTATCTGCGTGATCCACTGCTGATCGATATCCTGTATCGCATGTCGGCCACACTTCTCTGGCCGCCGGTTTTTCAAAGGCTGCATACGATCCTGCAACACAAGGGACAAAGCAGCGAAAAAGAGTTGCTGGAATTCAGCCGCGACAAACCCGGTTTTATCGACCTTGCCCATGAACTTGCACGCCGTGAAAAACTTATTCTACCAACGGATACGCCCGATATGGTTGCCCTGATCGATCTGTTCGGACCGGAAAGCATCAAGGCACTATGTGTCATATGGGCCGTACATGGCCAGCAGACCGGATTCACCCCGGACAATATCGAACAGGCCATTCATCGCAGCCTCGTTCTGGGCCAGATGTCTGCCGAGATCGCCCGTCTCGACGGCCTGTCTCACGAGACTATCGATATTGTCCGCGCCGCAGCAATCCTGTGCCATATCGGATTAAACATCATGGAACAGGTGATCCCGGAAAAGGTTGCCGCAAGCCGTGATCATGCAGATCGGGATCACTGCGACATCATTTCAGCAGAAATCGGTTCAATCGGTGTTTCTCATCCCGGTGTTTCGGCCTGCCTCGCAGCCCTTTGGGGCTTCAAGCACGAGGTTATCGAAGACATTGCTTTTCATCATCGCCCGGAAGCTGCACCAACGCAGAATTCCAGATCTTTGCTGATTGTCTATGCCGCACAGCATTTTGCCCGAAAGTTTGGTCGGGACAGCGATGATCGCACATCCAAATATGACCGCGCCGCGAGTTTCATTGCCCGTTGCAATGCCCAACAGAAATGGGCCTCGTGGGAACAACATTGTGCGTCACTTCGCGACAGCCTCCCCGTGGCAATATGATCCTCATGTCGCCGTGCTACAGCGATCCGGCAGGAACAGGAGATGATTTCCATAGTGCTTGGCGTCGCAATATCCCATCAGGACCGAATGTCATAGATTTCATCTATTGTGCTACGATCCCGACGTTGATCATCGTCCGCCTGTCGGCTGCCCGGTTTCGGAATACGGATAATAAACTCGGCCCCCTCGCCACTTGCTTCGGACAGGGTCAGATCGCCATTGAAATCATCCTGGATCAGCTTGCGACAAATCGGCAGGCCTTGACCCGTGCCAACCCCGCGTTCCTTGGTGGTAAAGAAATAATCGAAAATACGGTCACGCAGCTCTTCGGGCACGCCACCGCCATTGTCACGTAAACGAATGAAGACATCCGTGGTATCCGAAGTAACATCCAGCCAGATTTTGCCAGGCCGTTTGCCAGATTCCCGGATTGCCTGCGACGCATTGACGATCAGGTTGATCAACGCCTGCGACAGATGGTTCCGCCGACCTTCGACTTCCCTGACATCTGTTGCATAACTTTGTTCAAGTTCAGCGACGTGTTTGACCTGGTTGCGCGTCAGGGTTATCGCCGTTTCGATTTCCTCGGCAATGGAAATCCGTTCGACAGAATCCGTCGTCGGATGGGCAAACTTCCGTATACCCCGAACAATCTCCGCAATCCGGTCAAGGCCCTGAATACTTTCCCTAATTGCCAGCGGGATTTCTTCAATCATGAAGTCGATGCGGTTCCGATCAAGCTCAAGACGGGCGGTTCCATCTGCATCAACGGTCCGGATTGCCTTAACCACCTCGTCAAAACTGTCAGACAGGAATTCAAGATTGTTCTGAATGTATTGGGCCGGTGTATTGATTTCATGAGCAACGCCGCCTGCCAATGTACCCAATGCATGCATTTTGGCATAATCGGCAGCCTCTTCGATGACTTCCTGTTCCTGACGGGCACGTCGCGCATCGACATCTGCGGCAAAGGCACGCTGACGGTGACGAATGACAAAGACCGTAAGACCAATCATCACGATCATGCCGGAAAAGAACAGATAGGACAGGATTTGTATGTCTGTCTTCACGCTGGCAATGTTGCTGGCATTATAAACCGACACAAAGTTGTTCGTGCGAACCACTGCCTGCTGTACAGGATCGTCGATAGTTTCAAGTTCGTCGCGAATGAAATTCAATACAACAGATGGGTTCGATGTCTTTGCGATCACCGCATCAATGCGGGCGATCTTTTCATCAAGTATCGCCAGCAAACTTGTCACTTCAGGAATTTGTAGAAGAACCTGAAAACCCTCACCCTGTTTGACAAGCAAAGTGCGGCTTACAAGGATTTCATATTCCAGAAGAACCTGTTCGAAATCCTCTTTGGCGATTTCATTCTGTACCCAGGCGTATTCGATATGTCGCTCGATTTCCAGAAACTGGCGCTGAATCTGAAAAACCGCCCATGCAAAATTTTCACGATACGCAAATTTTTCGTCGTCGAGCTGCCGCACAATCGCAGTCGAAAAGACGCCGTAAAGGATAATGAACAGGACCAGTATCGAGAAAATGACCCCACTCGAAATTTTTGACAGAAAATGTCTAGTTTTGCCCATCAATCGACTTCACTTGCCAGACGGAATAAGACCAGTAGGTGTCAGTCTGGAAACGAACATCACTGTCATAAGGGAAAACAACCCAGAACGGGCCTTTGTCGCGCACCGACATTTCTGCATCATTCTGCAGATAAACCAGAATGGCGTTGTCATCCCGAAGCACACTGGCCGGAATCATCACGCTGTAATCATTCAATGCGGACACACGTACGGTATCGGCCGTGATGCCATAGGTATCGAGCAGAACATCGAAATCAACACCCCGGAATTTCTGAACACCGTCGGTCCACGGGGTCGAAGTATAAAACTCGGTGTCGGGGAGTTTGGTCAGTTCTTCAAATGACACCGTCGTGGTTTCACCGCCGGTAGTTGAGAGCCTCAATTCACTTGCTGCATGAGCATTTCCAACCGTAAAGACAATGATCGTGCCTATGGTCATGGCGAATTTAGTGATCGTTTTCATCATCGTAATTGTACTCCGAGACTGGTTTAAACATTGGTCACGGCGTGGTAGCAAAACAATGATCGAGCTTGAAAAAACTGGTCAATCATTTGTATTGCCACACTTGTTCATATCGCAATCTTGCCTGGCACGAGTTCTTCAAGCGGTTGTGGCATACCAAAAAGATATCCCTGCAATTCTTCTACCCCATATTCGCGCAGGCAAAGGGCTGTGGCCTCGTTTTCAACACCGACGGCAATGACCGAGTAGCCGATCTGTCGGCATATCTGAACAATCCATGAAACAAACGCGTCGTCACTCCGGTTACCCATCATCCGGCCAATCAGACCCCGATCAAGTTTAACACCGGCAAAATATTCGTTCCGCAACAACTCGAATGCCCCTTTATCTGCACCAAAGCCGTCAATGAATAACCGCGTCCCGCGCCGGGCCAGAAACTTTGCATTTTTCGCAAAGTTTTCGTCCATCACGTTCAACTGCTTTTCATTGATTTCAAGCTCGATCTCGACACCAGATTCCTGCATTTCATCGATGAAATCCGACATAGAGCAAACAAATCGGTTGTTGCTGACCAAACAGGGATCGACGTTCATTGATATTCTGGCACTTGGTCCCAGCGCTTCGCGATAAAGCGGTGCCAGATCAATCATCGTCTCCATGATATGCATCGTCAGACGGTTCATTACCGGCTGGTTTCGGCAACCTTCGAATATCTGTCCGATATCAAACCGTTTTTGCAAATCAGGCATTCGGCAAAGAACTTCGCCACCTGTTCTCATAAAATCGCTGGTGCGGACGCGGGGCTGAATCACAGTGGTAAAATCAGACCTATCAATCGCTGCATTCACGATATCGGGCATCACATTTTCAACATGGCCTTCTTTACACCGGTCTCCGATCGTCCGGGCCAGGACTTCTTTGAGGGCCATGGACGAAATGGGCTTTGTCAGAATTTGACTGACTTTTGCATGCTCTTTTGCTTCGCGCAGTGGTACCGCCGAAACATTTCCCGTCAGTAAAATCCGCGGCACATCCGGAGCACAATGGCAGGCACGTTTCAGGAAATTAATGCCATCAATGGTCGGCATTACCAGATCAGCAACAATGACCTGCACCCCGGAACGGTTTTTTGACAACCATTCAAGAGCAGCCTCGCCATTGATATATTTGACTAAATTAAAGCTCCCCGACAGGGAACGACATACCGAAGCCAAAAGGTTTTCATCATCATCCACCATCATAACGGTAGGCAGGTCGATTGTCGCAACACGCATCAGGGACAACTCCGGTAAAAACCAACCCGCATCACCTGAAAGCCGATTTTACAGCCACCAGTTCATACAGGATTTGATATACCGAAGAATAATGTCAGGATAGACGAACCAACATCCCCATATGTGGAGTGTGAATGACAATGGCGTCAGACCGTCCTGTCTGCATTGCATTTGTAGATGACGATGAAAACCTTCTGTCATCGCATCGGCGAAATTTCGCAAACCTCGCGCCGCATTGGCAGGGGCTGTATTTCGGTGATCCACGAACCGCACTGACGGAGATTTCCAGTACCCCGAATGTAACAGCCGCTATTCTGGACATTCACATGCCAGTCATGACCGGTCTCGAACTGGCAGAAAAGCTTCGAAATCTGCGGGGCGACCTGATCATTGTGATGCTGACGGGTTATGCCGACCTTCAATCAGCCCTTACAGCCGTCAACGAGTTCGGAGTCTTTCGTTTCTATCCAAAACCCACCGCCTTAAAAACAATTCTTGATGGTATCGAAACCGAGATCGCGCGCAGGCACGGTGAAAGCCGCGATACAATTCCTGCAGCGTTCCTCGATCTTTTCCATCTGGGGCTTATTGCAACCGATGACCGGCTTACGGTTTCACACATGAATGCGCAAGCCGCCGAAATTTTGCGCCGGTCAGCGTCATTACAGGTCAGTCCTGATAACCGGCTTCTGATCGACAAGGTGCCTGATGATCTCGAACGTTTTTTGCATCCCCCTGCGGGTCGTGTTCCGCCGATGCAGCGCGGATTTTCGATTGATCACGAACAGGGGCCATTGTCGGTTTTCCTGCGCCGGGTCCGCAATGGTGGCACCATTCCGGACAGCTTCGTCTTCATACTGGTCGAACCCGAAAGAATAGGGCCGCCAACGATTGATGACCTGATTGATATTTTTGGTCTGACCCGGTCCGAGGCCAAGCTGACACAAAAGCTTGCCGAGGGCATGTCTCTTGAACAGGCAGCAGAACTGGTTGGAATTTCACTAAGCTCGGCACGAACGTATCTGAAAACCGTATTTTCAAAGACCGGCGTGAACCGGCAACCACAATTGATGAAAACCGTGCTGTCGACAATTCCCGCCCTTCGCCGTTAACGCAATTACCCTTGATCCGGCGCCAATCGGAAACGCACCGAGAAAATCGCACCACTGTGATCTTCCGGTTCATCAAGCCGGATGCGTGTATCGTGGCGCAATGCAATTTCGCGCACGATCGAAAGGCCAAGGCCGCATCCGTCTTCCCCACCATCCGACACACGATAAAAGCGTTCGAACACATGTTTGCGATGTTCAAGCGCAATACCCGGCCCGTCATCTTCGACCACCAGTTTGACGAATGATGTATTGTCCGCCTCGGGTATTAATCGCACGGTAACGGAACTGCCTTCGGGGCAATAGGTCAGCGCATTGTGGATCAGGTTCTTCAGCAATTCCTCGATCAGGGTCACATCCCCCATGATCAAAGCCTCTCCGTCCAGCCCCTCATAGCCAAGATCAATACCGCGCTCTATCGCAGCGGGGACCTTGCTGCCCGTAACCGTCCGGGTGATCTCGCCCAGGTCAATACGGGCAAAGGGACGTCCGGCCAAACCTTCAGGTGCGGACCGCGCGGATGTCAGCAACTGGTTGGCAAGATGAGAAGTCTGACGCGTCGATGCTGCAAGCTTTTCCATGACATCATGCAGCTTTTCCGGATCCTTTTCACGCAGTCCCAACTCTGCCTGGGTACGCAACGCCGCCAATGGAGTGCGCAGCTGATGTGCGGCATCTGCGGTAAACCGCTGCATGGTCGAAAGCGTATTTTCCAAGCGTTTCAGCAAATGGTTGATCGCGCCGACAAGATGGCGCACTTCGGTCGGGACATCATGCAGAATGGGTCTCAGGTCCGAGGGTGACCTACGGTTAAGGGCTTCTTCCAGCCGCGCCAACGGTTTAAGCCCCTGCCCGATCCCGAACCAGACAATAAGGGCGGCAATCAGGATAAGCCCGAATTGCCGGACTGCCGCACGGGCCAGAATATCTTCGCTCAGGCTTTCGCGTGTTCCCGTGGTTTCGGCGACCAATACGTGAAAACGTGTCGCCATTCTTGCGCTGGCCACATAACGCGACAACGCGCCAATCCGCACCCGTTCGCCGTTATATTCCGCATCATAAAACACCGGCTCTTCCAGAAGCGGCATCAGCTCTTCGGGAACCGGTGGCAGTTCTTCGTAACCGGTAATGAATTCGCCCTGTGCTGTACTGACCTGATAGAAGACCCGATCCTGCGCAGAACTGGTCAGCATCTCGAGGGCGACGTAAGGTACATCGACCTCAATCTGCCCACCTATCAGGACCACACGATCCGCAATCGCAAGCGCGGAACTCAGAAGCGCACGGTCAAAGGCCTGATTGGCAGAATGCACCGCGTTGCTGCGGACCTCGAACAGCATCAGTGAACTGATCAAAAGTAGCGGGATCAAAAGCCAGATCAGCAAGCGCCGGCGAAGGGATGCGTTGCGCCATTTCATGTTTTTTTCAACAGGTAACCAAGACCGCGGACAGTCTGGATTTTGATATCTGCCGTTTCGACACGTTTACGCAATCGACTGATGTAAAGTTCTACCGCATTTGCACTGATGTCGTCCTCGAACCCGGCAAGCTGGTCGGTGATCTGTTCCTTGGACAATACATGCCCAAGCCGCAAAAGCAGAATTTCAAGGATATTCAGTTCGCGGCGCGGAATTTCGATATCCTCGCCATCAATCATCGCGCGGCGGGCAACAGTATCATATGTCAGGCGTCCACAGGTGATCCGGGTATTATGCGTCCCCGAATGACGGCGCATCAGGGCACGCACGCGTGCCTCAAGCTCGACCAGTTCAAACGGCTTTGCCAGATAATCGTCTGCACCAAGGTCAAGCCCTCGAACACGGTCATCAATATCGTTGCGTGCCGTCAGGATAAGAACAGCACTTTCCGATCCGCGATGACGCAATCGACGCAGGATTTCGAGACCATCCATACGAGGGAGATTAAGGTCCAGCACGACAAGGCCGTATTCCTGGGTGCGCAGAATTTCATCGGCCTCTTCGCCATCAGAAATCACATCAACCGCATAGCCCGCCTGCTGCAAAGAGCGGGCGATGCCATCAGCAAGTGCTGCGTGATCTTCTACGACAAGGACTCTCATTGTGTCGGGTCAGGTCCCCTGTTAAACCAGAATGGTCTGGTGCATATTGCCCCAAGAACATGAATTTTCCAGATTTTGCCAGATCGGGAAAGCCTCGATATCACTATCCGGCGACACGTCTGCGAGTAATTCAATAAGTGAGGGTCTGTAAGCGATGAACCTGCGCAGTACTATCATTATTGCAGTTTTCTGCGCAGCAATTTTCCGCGTTTTGCCGGCATCTGCCGAGCTTTTCATCTTTCCCGCGCTGCAAAACACCACCCCGGGCGACCCCGAACAGCTTCTGTTGTCGGAAAGTCGAACCGTCGTCATTTACGGATCGGCCGATATCGAAGCATTTCGCCCTGCCATTGACGGATTTCAGCAAAGCAACCCGGAAATCCGCGTCGAATATCATCAGCTGCAAACACTGGAGATGTATCACCAGACTCTTGCCGAACGCGAAGCAGGAGAACCAAACGCCGATCTGGTGATCAGTTCGTCAATGGATTTGCAGATGAAGCTCGCGAATGACGGTTATGCCTTTTCGCATCAAAGCGATCAGACACGCGCATTGCCAAACTGGGCCCGTTGGCGCAACGAAGCATTTGCGGTAACACAAGAACCGGCCGTGATGGCGTATAACCGCAAATACTTTCGCGAAAATAATCTTGAACCGCCGCGCACACGTAACGATTTCATTCGGCTTCTGAACGATCACGATGATCTGCTCAGCGAGAAGGTCACAACCTATGACATTGAACGCAGCGGTGTTGGCTTCCTGTTTCTGGCACGCGATGAACGGTTCTTTTCCGGGATATGGGACTTTGTCCGCACGTTGGGTCAGGCGAAGGTAAAGCTCTATTCCAATACGTCGCCAATGCTTGAGAAAATAGCCGATGGCCAATTGGTACTGGGATACAATTTGCTGGGATCGTACGCGGAAACATTTAGTCACCGGAACCCCAATCTCGGCGTAATCCTGCCCGATGATTTCATCGTTGTTTATTCGCGGATTGCCATAATTCCGCGCGGGGCGCGCAATCCGGAACTTGGCGGCAGGTTCCTTGATTATATCCTGTCGATTGAAGGCCAGAGCATCCTGCAGGACGAAGGCAATTTCAACCCCGTCCGTCCCGATGTCCCGCCCAGCCCGTTCTCGTCGCTGATTTTTGATCGGTACGGCGAAAGGGTTCGCTCATTCCCCGTCGGGCCGGGGCTTCTGGTTTATCTGGATCAGGCAAAACGCCAGCGGTTTTTAAGCCGCTGGCAGGATGCGCTACTTAATCGCCGTTAAGGTCTGATGGCACCGGGCGGCGTTCCGGCCCGTCATAATTCCAGATCAGACGTCGCGGAATTGGTCCCTTGTTGCGGCCCCCCTGATTGGTTTGCTCCCACGCATGGGCAAGTATCCCAACCGACCGTGACAGGCAGAACAAACCACGCGCCAGCGGTGCGGCAAATCCTAGTTCGGCATATATCACTGCCGTCGCACCATCGATATTCATCGGGATGCGTTTGCCTTTGCGGGCCAGAAGGGTTTCTTCTATCTGGCTGGCAATCTGTCCAAAATGCCCGGAAACAATCCCATCGGCAGCCGCCTTTTCAACAAGCGACAATAAGCGCGGTGCACGCGGGTCAAGCGGATGGAAACGATGACCAAATCCCGGAATATGTTTGCCATGTTCGGCAATCTGATGGTCCAGCCCTGCTGCTGTCGCATCGACAAGGTTTTGGCCCTCATCCATGCGCGCCGCAATATCATGATAAAGCGCAACAGCCTGTTCACCCGCCCCACCATGGACATCTCCCAATACGTTAACGGCACTGGCCATGGCATTATTCAAACCAACCCCGCAGGTCGCGGCCATGCGCGCGATTGCGATACTTGGTGCCTGCGGGCCGTGATCGACTGCCGCAACAAGGGCCGCCTCAAGCAAGGCTGCCTGCCCCTTTGATGGCAACTCACCGCGCGTCATAAGCCAGATCATCCCGGGAAAACTGATATTGCCAATCAGGTCCTGAATGGCGTAGCCGCCATAATGGATTTTGCCCGGTTCCATATCGATGATGGATGTTTTCCACCAGTCGCTGACTTCGTTTTCAATGTCTTTTGCGGTTTTGTCGCTCATAGCACGCCCTCGGCTTTCAAGGTGGCGACCTCCTCGGCAGACATGCCAAGGACGGCCAGAATAGTTTCGTTATCCTGTCCCAGAACCGGTGGCGGCGCATCGACCGACGGTGCATCACCATTCATCTTGATGCCTGTACGAAGAATACGGATATCGCGCTCCGCACCCGGCACATCCGTAAAGTCGGCCAACATGCCGCGATCGGCAATCTGCGGCAGCGAAAGAACCTGTGGCACGGTCAAGACCGCCCCGGCGGGTACGCCGACAGCGTTGAATTCGGATACCCAGTGATCGGTCGTCCGGGTGACGAGCGCATCTTCAAGCAGATCGCTCAATTCCCGGCGATGCGACAGGCGTTCTGTCCGGGTTACAAAACGCGGGTCAACTTTCAGGTCTGGCAAATCCAGAACATCGCAAACCGCTTCAAACTGTTCCTGTTTGTTGGCCGCAATATTGATCTTGCCATCCTGTGTGCGGAACGTACCCGATGGCGAGGATGTGAAATTGTCGTTGCCGTTTGCAGTCGGCTGCTTCCCGGCAATGAGGAAGTTCGATACCACCCAGCCCATGGTCGCAATCACGGATTCCAGCATCGAAATATCGATGAAACTGCCTTTACCTTCGTTGCCCCCCATTGCACGTCCGGCAATTGCTGCGGTGATTGCGTATGCAGCCGTCAAACCGCCAATCGTATCCGCGACCGGATATCCAACACGGTAGGTTTCCCGATCTTCCTCGCCAGTGATCGTCATAATGCCCGAAAGCCCCTGTACGATCTGGTCATAGGCAGGCAGTTTTTTCATCGGGCCGGTCTGCCCGAAGCCTGAAATCGCACAATAGATCAGCGCGGGGTTAACTTTTGAAAGGACATCATAGCCAAGCTCAAGCCGATCCATCACGCCGGGCCGGAAATTTTCGACAACCACATCGGCATTCGCGACCAGCTTTTTAAGGATTTCCTTCCCGCGCGGGTCTTTTAGGTTAAGTGTCACAGACCGCTTTCCGGCATTCTGTGCCATGAACGAAACACCCATCAGCTTTTCGTTCAGCCCCTGATCCGCCCCAAGTTGACGCGCCAGATCACCGCGCCCCGGTGCTTCGACCTTGATAACATCCGCCCCCAGATGGGCCAGTTGATGGCAGCAAAACGGACCAGCCAAAACGTTGGTCAGGTCCAAAACGGTAATACCGGCAAGTGGTTTGGTCGTATCCATGACATTTCCTTAAATTCTGTCTGGTAGAATTTTGTTCTATTATATAGAATTTTGACCGATCCCAAAATGCCCAATAACGACATCCCGGGCGGAACAGTCACACGGGAATTCAATTTATTATGTCAGAACAAAATGTTAGCGCAGTTGAACGCGCCCTGATCATCCTTGATGCCTTTACTGATCGTGATGCCGATCTGTCGCTTAAGGACCTTTCGGAACGCACGGGCATGTATAAAAGCACCATCACCCGACTGGCCGGAACATTAGAGTCGCGGGGGTTTCTGGCAATATCGGGACGCGGGCGCTATCGGCTGGGGCCTGCATTGTGGCGTCTGGGGTCGATTTATCGTCGATCATTTCGCATGGATGATGTCGTGCGCCCGCATCTGACAGCCCTTGTCTTGGCCAGTGGGGAAACCGCATCTTTTTATGTGCCCGAAGGCGAAAACCGTTTGTGCCTGTTTCGCGAAAATTCCCCCAGCAGTCTGCGCCATCATCTGGAAGAAGGCGCGATACTTCCTTGTGACCGTGGTGCGGCCGGGCACGTGATCCGCGCATGGGGGGACGGCGTTGATGATCGTGCGATTGATGTTCTTGATGCGGGATTTGCCCAAAGCGAAGGCGAACGTGACCCGGACATATCGGCAATCGCCGTTCCCGTACTGGACCGGCAAAACCGGCTTCTTGGTGTATTGACCCTGTCAGGACCGCTTAGCCGGTTCAATCAATTGAAACGTGACGAAGCCCTGTTTTTCCTTAAGAAACATGCACTTGATTGCGGGCGGACATTATCGGCGTAAATGATTTTCACCAGCGGTCTTTGCCTCACCATCATAAATGCTGTGAACTTTTTTCACTCTGTTTGGTGCAATGACAGGTTGGTGACAGGTTTGCCTGTTACCGTCTTGCGGCTGCCGATCCGTCAGATCATTTGGTCTGGCTTAAGGATAATCAAAAAGGATCATCGGCAAGGGAGGCCTTCAGCTGTTTGTTGTCATGGGGTACCGGCATGTCGCCGGAATGCAAGCGCAGCCAGACCTTCATTGCAGATGCCTTGTCCTGAATTGATCGGCCTGCCGCCGTTCGGCGGCTCAGGAAGGTTTTTGTGTCTGGAGGAGACAACACAATGAAGAAGCTGACGATGTTTTCGCGTCGCGGATTCCTGGCAGCGGCCACCGCTGTTGCCGTTTCAACTGCTGCTTTTGGTGCCTTTGATGCCAAAGCACAGGAATTTAACGATATTCACTTCATCGTTCCGGGTGGTGCCGGCGGTGGCTGGGACAGCACCGCACGCGGTACTGGTGAAGCCCTGACCAAAGCTGGTCTGGTTGGCACCGCGTCCTACGAAAACCTTTCGGGCGGCGGCGGCGGTAAAGCCATTGCATACATGATCGAAGCAGCTGATCGCCTCGACAACACCCTGATGGTCAACTCGACCCCGATTATCGTCCGTTCACTGACCGGCGTATTCCCGCAGTCTTTCCGTGACCTGACCCCAATTGCCGGTGTTGTCGCGGAATACGCTGCCTTCGGCGTTCCAGCCGACAGCCCCTACAAATCCTTCACCGATGTTGTCGAAGCCATCAAAGCTGATCCGAACTCAGTGAAATTCGGTGGCGGCTCGGTTCGTGGTGGTATGGACCATATCGTTGCTGCATATGCTGTCCAGAAAGGCGGCGGCGATGCCAAACAGGTAAAATACATTCCCTACGATGCGGGCGGGAAAGCGATTGCCGGTCTTCTGTCGGGTGAAACCGAAGTCATTTCAACCGGCCTTGGCGAACTGCTTGAACTGCACAAAGCAGGTCAGATTCGTATCCTCGCCGTTACCTCGACCGACCGTATCGAAGCTGCTCCGGACGTCCCGTCACTGGGTGAGCTCGGCATTGACGCAGAATTCGTCAACTGGCGCGGCTATTTCGGTTCCCCGGCTCTTTCGGCTGAAAAGGCAGATGCCTATGCCAAACTGCTGAAGGACCTGCAGGCGACCGAAGAATGGGAAACTGTTCGTAAACGTAACGGCTGGGAAAAGTTCTACAAGCCGCGCGCTGAATTCTCCTCCTTCATGGAAAATCAGGAGAAAATGGTCGGCGACCTGATGCGTGAACTTGGCTTCCTGAAATAAGCCTTTCCGAACAGCAATAAAAAGATCTCTAAAGGAAACCACGCCATGTCCATCAATCGTGACAAATTCGGCGCAATGCTCTTTCTGTGTCTCGCGCTGATCTATGGCTATTATGTCGGCGATATCCCGCTTTTGTTCGGTGACGAAGATGCCCCGTTCAATGCCCGGACCCTCCCAAATGCCATAGCATGGGTGATGGGCGTGGTTTCCTTCGCACAACTGGTACTGCCGGCCAATCGAGAGGCCGGCAGCCTCCTTGCTGCGTTCCGTGGCATGAAATGGAAACCGGTCATCATGCTTGCCGCACTGATGATCTTCTATGGCCTGACCATTCGCTATCTCGGCTTCCTGATCTCGACCACCATATTCCTGATGGGCGGGTTTGCCGTTCTTGGCGAACGCCGCATCAAGGTTCTGATCGGTGCAGCCGTACCTGTCGTCTTCGTATTCTGGTTCCTGCTGTCCCAGTTGATGGGGATTTATCTGGCGCCGGGCGACATCTTCGAAATGCTGGGCTAGGGCGAAAGAAATGCTTGAAGGAATTTTCTCCGGTCTGACGACCGCTATTATGCCGATCAACCTTCTGATGGTTGTTGTCGGCTGCTTTGCCGGCACGTTTATCGGTATGTTGCCCGGCCTCGGTCCGATCACGGCCATTGCGCTGATGATCCCGATCACCTACGGATTTGATCCGTCGACCGGCCTGATTCTGATGGCCGGTGTGTATTACGGTGCAATCTTTGGTGGCTCGACCTCATCGATCCTGATCAACGCACCGGGTGTTGCCGGAACAGTCGCCACAGCTTTTGACGGCTATCCGATGGCACAGCAAGGAAAGGCTGGTAAAGCACTTGCCATTGCCGCTTATTCCTCTTTTTCGGGCGGGACTATCGCTGCCATCTTCCTTCTGGTTGCCGCACCGGCACTGGCTTCGGTTTCGCTGTCCTTCCAGTCGGCTGATTACTTTGCACTGATGGTTCTGGGCCTGACTGCCGTCTCGGCCTTTGCCGGAAAGGGCCAGGTTCTTAAGGCGATCACCATGACGCTGTTTGGCATCATGCTTTCGACAATCGGCACCGATCCGGCGGCTGGCGTTGCGCGCTTTACCTTTGGCAGCATGGATCTTGTTGACGGTATCAGCTTCCTGTTACTCGCCATGTCGACATTTGCCCTGTCCGAAGCCCTTTTGCAGATTCTGCGCCCTACCAAAGACACACGCAGTGACGAACAGAAAGCATTGAAGAATCTCGGATCAATGAAGCTCTCGAAAGACGAGGTCAAAACAATGACCCCTGTCATCGCGCGTTCCTCGGTACTTGGATTCTTTACCGGCGTTCTGCCGGGTGCAGGTGCAACGATTGCATCGTTCCTCGCCTATGGTCTTGAACGGAACCTTGCAAGTGCCAAGGAAAAACTTCAGTTCGGCAAGGGTTCGATCCGTGGCCTGACGGCACCGGAAACCGCAAACAACGCTGCTTGCTCGGGCTCGTTCGTGCCGCTTCTGACGCTTGGTATCCCGGGTTCGGGCACCACTGCTGTCATGATGGGTGCTCTGATTTCCTATGGTGTCCAGCCGGGTCCCCGTCTGTTTGTCGAACAGCCTGACGTGTTCTGGTCGGTCATCATTTCGATGTATATCGGCAACATCGTCCTTCTGGTCCTGAACCTGCCGCTGATCCCGTACATCTCGCGTTTGCTGGCACTGCCCCAGCAGTTGCTGGTTCCGTTCGTCCTGTTCTTCTCGCTGATCGGTGTTTATCTGGTGACGTTTAACACCATGGATATTCACCTGATGGTTCTGGCCGCGGCAATCGCCATTGGTCTGCGTCTTTTGAACTATCCGATGGCACCAATGCTGCTGGGCTTCATCCTTGGCGAGATGATGGAAGAAAACCTGCGTCGCGCATTGATGATCAGCGATGGTTCGATTTCCTTCCTTTGGGAACGTCCGATCACACTGGTTATCCTGCTGATCAGCATTGCCTTCCTGCTTGCTCCGCTTGTCGGAAACACACGTCAATGGCTGCGCAAACGCAAAGCCGTTCCGAATGACGGTGAAATGTAAGACCAAGAATCTTCGACGCGAAGGATGCTGAAGCGATGCGTTTTCTTGATAATCTGGCAATCGGTCCCAAAACACTTTTGGTTCCTGTTTTTCTTATGGCCGTGATCATTGCGATGGGTATCGCAACGGTTCTAACCTTGGAAAGCGAGAAGGAAACGCTAAACAACCTTCGCGTCGAAGCTTACGAACGTCGTTCCGATGCGCTGACACTCAGTGATGCATTAAATGAGGCACACGGGACGCTGTTTCGAATTCTAACCTGGGACTCAAACGGCATTAACGCCGCAGCCGTTCCCGAACTTCGCGAAAAGGCCGGTAATCTATCTACTGAACTGGCCCCGCTTGCCGAACGTCTGGCAGAAGTAGGCGGTGATGAATTCACCACCGCCTATGACACCTATATGGCCGAAGTCGATCAGTTCCTGATCGAAAGCGAGATGAATGTCTATGGCGCGCTTGAGGTTATTGCGCGTGCCGATGAATCATTCCGTGCTTTGCAAGTACCGTTGCAAAAAATTCTCGTGCAGTCTCAGGAAGTTGCCACGACCTCATTTGGCAACGCCCAGGCACAGGCCGAGACACTTCAGAAGGTTTTCGTGATTGTCGCAATTGTCGTGATCCTTATCGCGGCAATCGTATCGGTATTTGTTTCGCGACGTATTTCGCGCCCGATGACGGATCTTGCGCAATTGATCGAACAGATTTCCAAGGGCGATCTTGATATCGAAATCCGCGGTGTTCAGCGCCGCGATGAGATTGGTGTGGTGGCACGGTCGGTAACAGTGCTGCGCGACCAGTCAAAAGAAGCCGAAACCCTTCGCCACGAACGCGAACGGGTCCGTAAGATCGAACGCGAACGCCAGCTTGAACTGGTTGCAGCAACCGATAATTTCCAGCGCGCCGTGCAGGAGGCCCTTGGCGGCTTTGACCGTGAATTCGGGTCGCTTAACGGGTCCGCAAACGACATGGAGCAAATCGCAACATCAGCGACAGCACGTGCCGCCGATGCCAACCACCATTCCGAAACCGTGCTCCACCATATCGAAGCCGTTTCACAAACCACCGCCAGCCTGTCAGAAGCCATCGGCGAAATTGGCCAACAGGCCCAGCGATCAGCCGAGGTTGCCGGACGCGCCCGCAATGAAAGCGAACATTCCCGCGCCCTTTTCGAGCAACTGACCGAAGCCACTCAGCGAATTGGCGATATCGTTACCCTGATCGAAGACATTGCCAACCAGACCAACCTTCTGGCACTTAATGCCACGATCGAGGCGGCACGTGCCGGTGACGCAGGCAAAGGCTTTGCCGTTGTCGCAGGCGAGGTTAAAAACCTTGCTTCGCAAACTGCCCGCGCGACCGAGGATATTTCGGCACAGGTCGAAGAAATCCGCGGTCTGACGGACAATGTTGTCAGTGCCCTTGAATCGGTTGCCAACGTTATCGGCGAAGTTGACCAGTCTGCTGCTGCTATCGCCGCGGCGGTAGAAGAACAGCAGGCATCAACCAACGGCATTTCTGCCAGCATTCATGATGCCAATGGTGGCATGCGAACCGTCGCCGATGCCGTTGGCGCACTGGATACGGAAACCGCCCGCGTTCACAGTGGATCGGAAAATGTGTCGCGGGCAACAAACACCCTGAACACGGAAGCTGCCCGGCTGCGTGACGCAATTGACGGCTTCCTTGATCAGATTAACAAGAACAAGGCCGACGCATAATGAGCAGCCCGCCGGAAAGGCCCGCAAACGACAGTTGGATCAACCGCCTTTCCGGCAGCCTCACTCCGAAATTTTTCAAAAACCTGTTCGTTGCACTTGGTATCGGGCTTGTTGGCGGGTTGATCGCACATAGCATCAATATGCCGCTTGCCTGGATGATGGGGCCAATGCTGGCGACATTTGTCGCCAGCCTGCTGCGTGTCCGCATGGGCATCCCGATGCGATTTCGCTCCGTTATTCTGGGTGTGATCGGTGTATTTCTGGGCGCATCCTTTACCCCAGATACCCTTGATCAGGCCGCACGATGGCCAATCAGTATGATCGCCGTTCTGCTTTATGTTCCCATCATCACCCTTGTTGTCACATGGTTTTACAGCAAAGTCGCAAAACTTGATCCCGCAACAGCCCTGTTTTCGGCAACCCCGGGCGGTTTGACGCCGATGGTGGTTCTGGGCGCTGCAGCAGGCGGCAATGAACAGGAAATTGCCCTGACGCAGGGTTTACGTGTTTTGCTTCTGGTGATGTCTGCCCCTGCAATCGTGCTTCTGATCACGGGTGTCGTCGCCAACGGACATGGCGACAGCAATGCCATCCAGATGACATTGTCCGAAGGATTGATCACTGCGTTTTGCGCAATCACAACAGTGCTGATCTTCCGCAAAATTGGCGTTCCTGCGGCCGAAATGACCGGAGCCATGCTGGCAAGTATGGCTTTGCATGTTACCGGTGTCGTCGAAGGCAATCTGCCGGCATGGCTTCTGGCCGGAAGCCTTCTGATCCTTGGTTCCGCCATCGGCAGCCGCTTTGCCGGCGTCAAACTTTCCTTCCTCGCGCGCCTTGCCGGTTATTCCATTTTTGCCACGGTACTGATTCTTGCCTTTACCGGCGGTGTGGCCTGGTTTGTTTCAGACTGGCTGGATCTGGATTATATCGCAGTCCTGCTTGCCTTCGCACCGGGTGGCGTTGCGGAAATGTCCCTGATCGCGCTGGCGTTGAATGTCGAACCAAGCTTTGTTGCATTCCATCATATCGTCCGCATTTTCGAAATCGTATTGCTGGCACCGATTATGGCAAAATGGTTCGAGCGATATCGTCAAAATCGCTTAAACAACCTTTAGTTATAAAGCGTTGGCGTCTTACGATTAATTCGCTAATCTTTTCCTGCACATTCCGGGCGGGGAACAGAAAATGCAAACGAGGCTTTCAGGGTGGAGCTCGCGAACATCCGGCTTAAACGGCCAAACTCCGATACAGAAACGGCTCTTTGATCTTTCAGTTGCCGCAACTTTGCTGATCGCAGCCTTGCCTGTACTACTTGTGATTTCCATCGCCCTGAAATGGGATCACCGCGGCCCCATATTTTTCAAGCAGGTCCGCACCGGCCATATGGGCAGGCCATTTAACATATATAAGTTCTGCACTCTTTGCGGCTCGGTGTCCCCTGACGACACACCTTTGCCACCAACAAAATTTCGAAATTTCCTTCGGCGCTGGGGCCTAGACGAGCTACCACAACTTTTCAACATCATCCGCGGTGATATGTCGCTTGTCGGCCCGCGCCCGCACACACCGGCTGACAATCAAAATTTCGCCAGTCACTTTACGCTTTATGATGCACGCCATCAGGTGCAACCCGGCATCACAGGTCTCGCGCAGATTAAGGGTTGGCGTGGCCCAATCCGCTCCAGTTCTGATCTGAAAAGTCGCCTTGACTGGGATCTGCTCTATATCAGCCAACAATCTTTGACATCCGACATAGTTATTCTGATCTACACAGTCTCGCGTCCATGGTGCTGGGTGAATGGCCCCAAGCGTACGTCCACTGAAACGCTGTCTTCATGTCGTGCCGGATGAAAAAAGTCGGCTTTAAGACTGTTTCACTGTGTTGCAGCCTTCTGTTAGTCAGCAGTTTCAGTCCTATGGCTTTCGCCAAGTCCGAACCGGCACAAAAGGGCAGACGTGATGCGGCAATTCAGCTTGGCCTTTTTGATTTGATGCCGGAGCTATCGGTGACCGAGGAATTCAACGATAATATTTTTCTGTCCGATAGCCACCAGAAGTCCGACACCATCAGCCGTGTCGCACCTGCTTTAACCTTGCAGTCAAATTGGCAACGGGCCCGCTTGCGGCTTGAAGCTCTTGGTGATGCGGGGTTTTATACCAAATCAGACGAAGATGACTATCTGGATGGCGAAGTTGGTGTTTCCACCGGATTTGATATCGGCCCGGCATTTGCTGTTGATGGCGATTTCCGTATCGCCAAGGGTCACGAAGATCGCGGCGGTGACGATATTCCGACCGGTGCCAGCGAGCCCGTCACCTATGACGAGAAAAATACCGAGATTGCCGTTCGCTATTTTGCCGGCGATGTCCACTACCGTGCCGCTATGGCCGTTCGACAGCTTGATTTTGACGATATACCACTCACCAATGGTGACATTGCCAATAATGATGATCGGGATCGGCTTGAATTGCGGCTGATCATGCGGGCTTCGTATCAACTGGGACCAGGCCGCGAAGCTTATGGCGAAACCACCTTGAACCAACGAGAATATGAAAGTACCCCCGACGATCAGGGTATTTTTCGCAATTCAAACGGTTACCGGCTGCTGGGTGGCATGACATTTGACCTGACCGACCTGATTAAAGCCGATATCGGGGCTGGATGGATGTCTCAAATTTATGAGGATTACCGTTTACAAAACAACGAGGGATTTTCACTTCGGGCTGCAGCAACATGGAATATTACACGCATGACTGCGTTGGATTTCCGCGCCAAACGCGAAATTGACGAAACCACCGTTACCGGTGCCAGCGGGATTATCGGCGAAAGCTTCGATGCTGGTATCGAACACGAACTGCGCCGCTCGTTACATTTCCGGGTTAACGGCGGTTATCAGCGGGATCGGTTTGAGGGTGCAGGACGTACTGACAGAATAACGCGGTTTGGCGCGGGCGTGCGTTATGAACTGAACCGTTTTACGGATATTGATGGTTCTTGGCGATATGACCAGCGCCGATCAAACGAAACGGGCCACGATTACCGCCGTAATCGTGCTTTGCTGACGCTTCGGCTAAAAATGTGATGTCATGAAAAGCATAATTCTGACTGCAATCCTTTTTTTCGCGGCTTTAAGTGGCGTTCATGCCCAGACCATCTACACGATTGACAGCGGCGATAAGCTGCGCATCACGGTTTTCGACGAGGAATCTCTTTCAGGTGATTTCTCGGTCGGTGCAGACGGATCCGTCACGCTGCCCTTGATCGGAACGGTTAAGTTGCGCGACCTCACGCCACAAGCCGCACAGAAAACCATCGCCAACGCCCTTGCCGATGGCTATATCCGCCATCCCGTGGTGTCGATAGATGTTCTCCATTTCCGTCCGGTCTATATAATTGGCGAAGTTAACGAGCCGGGCGAGTACGAATACACGTCAGGAATGAACGTATTGAACGTCGTTGCGCTTGGTGGTGGCTATACGTATCGCGCCGATCAGGATGACATCGTTATCATGCGCGGTCGCGATGATAATCGCCTAGAAATCCCGGCCAACGCGCATAGCATTGTTCTGCCTGGTGATATTATTCACATCACGGAACGATATTTCTAGTCGGTAAACCCGGCCAGCTTGTGTGGTCTATAACCTGCATCTGCAGATTTTTCCCAAAACTTCAAACAATTGCAGTTTTCATATGATGAATTTCACGAAAGCTGTGTTGCCGGAGAGGCAGCACACCTTGAAAGCCATCACTTTCAGAAATTCATATTATGTTATTTACATTACGGCTCCTATTTTTTAGAGTTCCTCCGCCGCTTGCATGATGCTTCTGGCTAGCAAAAGATTGGCATACTCTCATTAGTGTAAGCCAGCACAGATATTCTGGAGAGAGCGATTTTTTAATTGTCAGACAACCATATATATGATGACTATCTTAAAAATAAGAATAAATATGACGAATCAAAAATCGCCGTCACGTCGGTAAGAAGAAGCAATAACTGCCGCCGCCCGACACAAATCAATTGCCCTTCTGTAAGGGCAAAAAACGATCACGGAGGAAACACATGAAATCAGTTCTTAAAGTCGCTGGTGCGGCTCTGGCGTTAACCATCGGCTTCACAAGTCAATCCTTTGCCGCCGATTATCCCAGTAAAGATATCCGAATGATCATTCCGTGGGGTGCCGGCGGTGGCACCGATGGTATTGTTCGCAAACTTGGTACAATTGCCGAGAAGGATATAGGACAGTCGATCTATGCAGAGAATATCGAAGGTGGCATCAGCGCAACCGGCATCATGCAGGTCATGAAAGCGCGCCCAGACGGCTACACCCTTGGTGCGCTGACCTATGACAGCGTCGTCACCGTTCCCTGGCAGGGGCTTCTGCCGACCTACAAACTTGATAAGCTGAAGCTGATTGCACGCGTCACCAGCGAACCTGATGCGATCATCGTCGATGCGGACTCGCCCTATAAATCCGTTGATGATCTTGTTGCCGCGGCAAAGGAAAATCCGGGACAGATCAAAATCGGCATCCAGAATACGGGATCGCGACTGCATCTGGCGATGCTGCAATTCCAGCAGCTGACCGGTACGGAATTCAAACTGATCGCCTATCCGGGTGGTGCCGCCCCCCAGAAAGAAGCCATTCTATCTGATGAAGTCGACGTTGTCGCGACCAGCATGGGTGATTTTTCGGCCTTGATCGAAGGTGGCGATGTTCGCGGGCTTGTTGAATTCTCGGACAACCGCAACCCGACCTTCCCGGATGTGCCGACTGCCAAGGAAGAGGGTGTCGATCTTCAGATCGGCAGCTTCATTGTTCTGGCAGCACCGGCCGATACGCCGGATGACGTCATTGCAAAGGTCGAAGCGAACTACAAGGCCGCCCTTGAAAGTGACGAATTCCAGGAATGGGTTTCAAAAGTCGGCGTTTCACCGAACTGGTTGGGTACAGACGAAGTAACCGCATGGGCCGAGGAAACCCAGAAAACCCTGTTTGATCAGATGCAGGCACTGGTCGACCAAGGCGTCATCAAGAAGTAACTCCCAAAACCGGCCGAGTGGCATCCAATAACCGGTGCCACCCGGTCATTTTGGTCGCCCACCGCCGGAACGGAGATCACCTGAATGTCATCTTCCAGTTTTGCTGTGAAAAAAGGCAACCTTGTTCTGCCTATTTTCCTTCTGATCATCACGACCGTCTATCTTGCAACAGCACTACAAATCACCCCGCAATTTGATGAGGGGCTTGTCGGTCCGTCGTTCGTTCCGGTTCTTGCATCGATCCTGATGTATGTTGCACTTGGCTTTGTTTTTCGCGACATCCTGCGCGCACCAGCCCCAACCGAAGACGCAGCAGGCGATGAAGTTAAAGAAGAAGACAAACCGTCCCTTGCGGCCGCCATCAAAATCGTCCTTGCCACCGCGATCTATATCACGGTTTTCAAAACGCTGGGCTATCCGCTTTCGACCTTTCTTTACGTCTATGCGTTGCTGTTTTTCTTCAGGCTTGAAAACACCGGCCAAATCCGCCGTATCGCATATTCGGCAATCATCACTGCTGTGTTCTATGTTCTGTTTGCCGTGATTTTCCAGGTACGATTGCCCATGCTGGAGGGCCTGTTGCCATGAATTTCATTCTGGAAATTCTGGGCGGATTTAGCGCCCTCGCCTCCCCCGAAGTACTCGCCTATATGATCATCGGCTTTTTGATCGGGACGTTCTTTGGGGCTGTACCCGGTCTGACATCGGTTCTTGCCATCGCCCTGCTATTGCCGATCACCTATAGCCTTGATGTTGTTCCAGCACTTGTCATGTGCGCGTCGATCTTCATGTCGGGCATGTATGCAGGTTCGATCACGGCAACGACAATCAACATCCCTGGCGCACCATCATCCATGATGACCTCGATCGAGGGTTATGCATTGATGAAAAAGGGCCAAGGCGCAAACGCACTTGGTCATGCCGCCCTTGGATCAATGATCGGCGGTGTTGTCGGTGCATTGCTTTTGATTGCGCTGACACCGGTTGCCGCCAAGGTTTCGCTTCTGATCCAAACCCCGGGCAAGTTTTCTCTTATTCTGTTTGCCTTGGTTGTGATCGTGATTTCCCAGCGCGATGCAATTGCCAAAGGCACGATTGCCACCCTGCTGGGCATTATGATCGCTACGATCGGCATTGATGTCATGCAGCCGATTGCACGATTTAACTTTGGCACGGAAACGCTGGTCGAGGGCATCGACATGATGCCTCTGATCATCGGCACCTTTGCCATAAGCGAGATCCTGTATCAGGCGCAGCAAAGCCGCGATCCACTGACAATTGACGCCAACACCCGAAATCTGGCACCAATCCGCCGCAAGGATTTCCTGCCAAGCTGGCACGAAATCCGCGAAATCGGGTTTTTCACATATCTGAAAAGCGCATTGATTGGATACTTTATCGGCGTCCTTCCGGGTGCCGGCGGATCAATGGCAGCCTTTGTCTCCTATGCCGAAGCCATGCGCAAATCCAAAAAGCCCGGGGAATATGGCAAGGGTTCGCGCGAAGGCATTGCCGCGGCTGAAACCGCGAACAATTCCATGTGCGGCGGGGCATTTGTGCCGATGTTGATGTTCGGTATTCCAGGCGACCCGACAACGGCAATCGTGCTGGGGGTTTTGATCATCAACGGTCTTCAGCCGGGACCACGGCTTCTGGATACGCAGCTTGATCTCATTGCGCCGATGTTTGCGTCGCTTCTGATCAGTGCATTGATCCTTATCCCGCTGACACTGTATTTGCTGGGTCCGTACTTCGTTAAAATCGTCTCGATCCGCAAGGCACTGCTTTATTCGTGCATCGCAGTTGTCGCATTGGTCGGAAGCTACGTTGCGACCTACTCCCCATTCCAGATGATGCTGGCGCTTGTTTTCGGGATTCTGGCATTTTTCCTGCGCAAACAGAATTACCCCACCGTCACCTTGCTGCTGGGCTTTATTCTGGGGCCGGATCTTGAACAGTATCTAAGACGGGCGCTGTCCTTAAACGACGGAAATCCCTTAACATTCCTGACCAGTCCGGACAGTCTTTTCTTCCTCGTTCTGACGGTTATCTTTTTCTACTTCATGGTCATCCGCGTACCAAAGACACCAAAAATCTGATCTATTGATTGCCGAACTTGCCACCTTCCTCATACCCCTCCCGGGGCGGGTGGCGTTTTTTCATTCCGGATTTCAAAAGAACGTGGATCAGGAAATACAATGCTGCTGAACCTTATTGATCAGCTCGGACCGATTTTTCTGCTGGTTGCAGCAGGCTTTGCCCTCGCCAAAATCGGCTTGATCGGGGCAACCGCGATTGATGGGCTGACCAAGATGACGTTCTGGACGCTCATCCCGGCAACATTGTTCCTGACAATCTCGGCAAACCGGGTCTCCGAACTATTCAATTTATCAATCTGGATTGCCTATTACGGTGCGGTAAGCCTCACCGCTATTTCCGTTTTCATTTTGTTGCGAACAGACAAGAAGAACAGCACCCCCGAAGCCATTGTTCTGACCTTTGGTGCAATATTTTCCAATATCGGCATGCTCGGCATTCCGGTTGTCGATATCCTGTTCGGGCATGACGGGTTGCTCGTACTGGCAACCATATTATGCATTCACGCCATCAGCCTTTTGACGCCAACCATCCTGCTTCTGGAATGGAGCCGCAACAGAACAGGAAACCCGGCAGCCATTCTTGGTAAAACCCTGCGCGCGCAAATATGCAATCCAATCATTATTGCCATTATCTGCGGCATCGTGGTTGCGGCTTCGGGCATTACCTTGCCGCCGGTTGCGACGACATTTTTCGGGATGCTCAAAGCTGCGATGCCGCCAATTGCGCTGATGCTGATCGGGGCAGGAATTTATGGGCAAAAGCTGCGCGGCAATCTGGGGGCCAGCATTACGGGTGCTTTTGCCAAGGTATGCATCATGCCCGGTCTGGTTTTCATCATAGGTAGCCTGCTACATTTACCCCTTCGGATCATGGCACCCGCAATAATGATCGCGGCCCTCCCCCCCGGGGTAAATTCGGTCCTGATGGCGACCACCTATGGTACCGCCCGGGAACGCACGGCAACGACCATGCTGGTTGCGACATTACTGTCCGTCGTGGTCCTGCCGGTACTGGCAATCATACTTGCCTTTAACTAGGCAACGGAGAACCACGACGACAATCTGATGATCAGCGGGCAGGCGGCGTCCAAAACGGTGCAGGCACCATCAGTTTGTTTTCCTGACTGACAAGATGCCCGGCATCCGCACTTTTCTTAAGATAGGCCTGCCATTCCGGATCCGCCTGCAGCGCCTGGCGTTTGGCTTCCCGATCCGCAGCATCCTGATAGGCCCAGATATGGACATAGGAATTCACAGGTCCGGTTTCCGTTACCATATAGGCATGTGGTTCGCCCAAATGACGGCTTTGCACGGGGAAACCGAACTCCCCATAAAGAGCCAGTTGTTTTTTGAGTGTGCCGGGGTAACAGCAATAGGTTCGGACGTCATAAAGCATGCTGGAAATATCCTCCTTGTCGCAGGCAAAATGGTTTGTACCCTTTTACCTCACAATATGTCATGTTGTCAGACAACATTACTTAATGATGACAGGCTGGCTCGCTTATGCCAAGACTTGAGTTATCTGAAATCGATCCTTTCGAACCGCTGATGGAAAACGCTTGTGGAAACCCGTTACGAAAAGCTTGAACGCCCACGCCGGCTCCCCGATGAAATCGCGGCGCGACTGACCCGGCAAATCGACGATGGCGCCCTCAAACCCGGCGACAAACTCCCAACGGAACAGGCACTGGCAAACGATTTTGGCGTTGCACGCACCGTCGTCCGCGAAGCAATTTCGCAGCTTAAAAGCGATGGAATCATCAATTCCCGTCAGGGTGTTGGTGCTTTTGTCGCCGATTCCGGTACACGTACTGTTTTCCGCATCGGCGAAGCCTGCTTTGCAAAGCGCAAGGAGCTTGCCCAGATCCTGCAATTGCGCACAAGCAACGAGGCCGAAGCCGCCTTTCTTGCCGCCGCACATCGCAGCGAAGCCGACCTTGACGCGATGAACGACCAGATCACCATCATGCGGGAATCTCTTGAAAAATCCGGTGTGGCAAATGGCGAACGCCGGTACGAAGCCGAAAGACAGCTTTACCGTCATATCGCCCGTGCCAGCGGCAATGGATTCTTCGTCGATTTCCTTGGCATGCTGGATGGCAGAATTGATCAGAGCCTGCGTTCCGTTGCAATCAAGAACATGATCGCCGTTGAATCCCGCAAGGAGGTTCTGGCCGAACACGAAGCGGTTTTTGAAGCAATCGTTGAGCAGGATGCCGAAGCCGCACGTATCGCTGCACGCACCCATTTTGCAAATGCAGCAACCCGGCTTATCAACCGTGCGAACCTTGCGGACGTCTGAACAGTCTGGAACGATTGCAATAATTGACGAAAAAACCGTGTTTAGGCATGCCACCCATCTTTACGGGCAGGTTTAACCATGCTGAAATCCGGCCACGCGTAAAAGCGCCCCACCATGACAATGCGCCATCTTCAGGGAGCCCCGAATGTCTAATACTGCGGAAATGCGTCACGGCGGACGCATACTGGTCGATCAACTTGCTCTTCACGGCTGCGAACGGGTTTATCTTGTTCCCGGTGAAAGCTATCTGGCCGTTCTGGACGGTCTGGTCGACCATCCCGATATCGAACCAATCATCTGCCGTCAGGAAGGTGGTGCCGCCATCATGGCCGAGGCACACGGAAAACTGACCGGAAAGCCCGGCATTTGCATGGTCACCCGTGGACCAGGTGCCACCAATGCATCAGCAGGTGTGCATGTCGCCCATCAGGACAGCACCCCGATGATCCTTCTCGTCGGGCAAATCGGACGGGACATGGTCGACCGTGAAGCATTCCAGGAAGTCGATTATCGCAAGATGTTCGAACCGCTTTGCAAGTGGGTCGCCCAGATCGATGACATCAACCGCATCCCTGAATATATCAGCCACGCCTATCATATCGCGACCTCCGGTCGCCCCGGACCGGTGGTACTTGCCCTTCCGGAAGACATGCTGTCATCTGCCGCCGAGGTTGCCGATGCCAAACCCTATGTCTCGATCGAAGCCAAAACCGCCCCCGAAGACGTCGCCCGTTTCCGTGGCGCACTGGCAGATGCAAAACGACCGATCATGATCGTTGGTGGTGGTGGTTGGACCACAGAAACCACTGAAAACCTTAAATCGTTTGCAAAACGAAACAATGTTGCGATCGCCACCAGTTTCCGCTGTCAGGACTATATCCCGAACACGCACAGCCATTTCATTGGCGATGTCGGCATCGGGATTAATCCGGAACTGGCAAAATTCATTCGCGAAAGCGACCTTGTGATCCTTGTCGGGTCGCGTATGGGAGAAATGACCAGCAGCGGTTACAGCCTGCTTGAAATCCCCTGCCCGAAACAGAAACTGATCCATGTTTACGCAGGCCCCGATGAACTGGGTCGTGTTTATCGTCCTGATATCGCAATCAATGCATCCCAACGATCATTCATCCGTGCGATTGCCATGATGGAACCGGTGGATGGAAGTGGACGGGAAGAACAGATTGAAACGGCCCACGCTTCATATCTGAAATTCTCGACCCCGCTTGATACGCCAGGCGATGTAAAGATGGCGCATGTTGTCGCAAAGCTTCGCGAAATCCTGCCCGAAGACGCCATTGTGACCAACGGGGCCGGCAACTATGCCGCCTTCCTGCATCGATTCTTCCGGTATGGCAAATATCGTACCGAACTTGCACCGACGTCAGGCTCGATGGGGTATGGCCTTCCGGCATCTGTCGCCGCCAAGCTGACCCATCCAGACCGGCCGTCGATCTGTCTTGCCGGTGACGGATGCTTTTTGATGCACGGCCAGGAATTCGCAACGGCGGTTCAGTATGGTGCGAATATCATCGTGATCGTGGTCAATAACGGCATGTTCGGCACCATCCGCATGCATCAGGAACGCAATTATCCCGGTCGCGTTTCCGGTACCCAATTGCACAACCCGGATTTTGCGGCCTACGCCGTTGCCTTTGGCGGGCATGGCGAAACCGTTACCAAGACCGAAGATTTCGGCCCGGCTTTTGAGCGTGCCATGAATTCGGGAAAACCGGCGATTATCGAGGTACAGGTTGATCCGCAGGCATTAACCCCGATCAAGACACTGGATCAGATTCGCGCGGGCAGTTGATCTGTCAGACTGTGAAATACGGCGGGATCACTTACCGTTCAGGCAAAATGATCTCGCCATTTTCAAGCGCCTTGCGCAACTTGCCAACCGCGTCTGCTAGCTTCTCGTCAATGACATGCAAATAAGCTGTCCAATCCGAAAGCTTTTTAAGCTCTTCCTTGCCATCAGAAATTCCGCGCAGACCGATTAATGGCACGTCAAACTTCTGACAGACCCGCAAGATGGCATAGGTTTCCATATCCACCATATCGGCATCAATCGCGTCATAAGCGACACCCGATACAACATTTGCCCCCGTCGACAAACGGGCTTCCGGTACGCCGGGAATACGATGGAGCATCTCCAGAACCGCCGGAAGGTTCAGATAGGGTGTAATCCCCTTCTCGAAACCAAGCGCCGAGCAATCCATGTCACGGTAAGAAACGGTCGAGGCCTGATAGACCTCCGCTTGCTCAAGCGTACGCGACCCTGCAGATCCAAGAGTAATCACCAGATCAGGCAAATCACCCGACAATCTTAGTTCCGTCAAGACAGAGCTCAGATTAATTGCAGCCTCAACCGGACCAATGCCGATCATCAGCGGCTTGAACAATTTTTCAAGATGGGGACCATATTCCTGATTTGCCGCCATGGCGAACAGCACATTTGTTCCGGCAAAATCATGAAGATATCCGCGCATATCCCACCTATCTCGTCTGCGATTGATCCGGATGCAGATTAATGATCAGGACATGCTTTGCCAGCCCTTATTTAGGCCAGTTTGAAAATATTCCGGAGAAAATGGCGCACCCGACAGGATTCGAACCTGTGGCCTTTGCCTTCGGAGGGCAACGCTCTATCCAGCTGAGCTACGGGTGCGCAATGGGCATCGGGCAGCACGGCCCGAGCGGTTGGGTGATACAGGTTTTGTCCGTCGCGGGCAAGGATTTTTGACGGCCCCTGCCAATCAGCACCTTGCCACCTGTTCGGTTAAATTCTGGTTGCGACATATCACTGCGATCAGCTTTCGACGTCACGTCGCTCATAGGGATCCCGAACGATCCACGTCCCGTTCCATTCCCGGTCCTGTTCGCGGCGCTGCAGGCGTTCCATACGATTAAGCATTAACTGGGCAGCAAAATCGCTGCCGATGCCTTCCTGAACTTCCTCGAATAGAGGTTGGGCCTTATCAAAATCGCCCTCGCGATAAAACGCAATCGCGGTTTCATAGGTTTTGCGCCAGTCGCGACGTTCATCGCTTAACTGTCCGGACTGTGCCAGCACTTCATAAAGATAAACCACATGCTCGGTCCCGAGCAGTACAACATGGTCCAGATCGCGCATCTCAATCTCGCCGGCTGCCATGCTGGCCGTTTCATGTGAAGCCAGAATCTGGGTACCGTAAATGCGATTGGCCTTTTCAAGGCGGTTGGCATAGTTCACGCAATCGCCAACCACCGTATAGGCGCGTGATTTATCCGTCCCGATTGATCCGACAACAACTTCGCCGGTCGCAATACCAATACGAATATCAAGCCCGTGATCGCCAATCAGGTCGGCATATTTGGTCTTCAGCGCATTAAACCTTGCCACCTGCTCCAACGCTGCCAGACAGGCATGCCCCGCGTGGCTTTTTTCCCCGCAGAAGGGCGGCCCCCAGAAACCGATCACCCTATCCCCGACAAAATTGTCGATAATGCCGCTATGATTGGCAATCGGTTCGGTCATTGCCGTCAGATAGTCATTCAGAAAATCGACAAGTTTCTCGGGCGGGATATGTTCCGCCATCCAGTCAAAATTGGTCAGGTTCACAACACTGACCGTCATCACCCGCTTTTGCGAGGTTTCAAGCGCTGTTTCCTGTGACAGCAGGTTATTGATGATCTTTGGATCAATATATTTGCCAAACCGTTCACGCATACGGAACCGTACGCGCAATTCGCGCGTCATGCGGTTAAAGGCATCCGCCAGCCGGGCAAAATCGCCCTTACCCTTGAAATCAAGGCTTGTATCAAGCTTGCCTGACTGCACGCTGTTCAACGCATTGGTCGTATCGCGAACGGCTTTGACCACCGCTTGCGCCAGATAATAGGCAAAGGAAATGCCGATCACCACCGCAGCCAGCATCATGATAAATTCGGCCTGGATCAGAAAATCTTCGCGCTCCGAGACATTTTCGACTGTTTCGCTGGAATATTTTTCCAGCAGCAAAATCTCGCTGCGCAGATCAAGCACAATGTTGCGATGAATGCCACGAACAAGATTTTCCTGACGTTGCGCATCATCAAGGTCGCCTTCACGCACCCGGCTCAGTAACCTTTCAACGCCCAGATTGAATTGGGCGGCAATATCGGCGAATTCGCGCATACGGACATCAAGATCAAGCAACACACCTTGTTCGAAATGGCCCGATGCCTGTGCCCGGCCAAGTGCTGCCGAGGTAAAGGCCTTGCGAAAGGCCTGCTCGATCTGGGTTTGCTTGGCATCAATCTCGATTTCGATACCACTTAACAGGGGGGCATCAGGGCCTTCATTTTCGACAACACGCATGTAACGGTCGATCAGCGAAATCTGTTCAAGCTGACGGGAACGAACATCGGAAAGCGCATCCTTGACCGGCGTCACATAGCGCGACACCGCTTCAAGATCGCCATTGATTCCAAGTGACTGGATAACGGAGAACCCGGTAGCCACAACAAGCCACACGACAAAAAAGGCCGCGACACCCAGGAACTTCGCCCGAACGGTCCTTAGCATGCCGGTCCTGATCCTCCGAAAAACGTAGCTGAAAATGCCACCGAATACACAAAGGCAATAGGTGCCATATCGTGACGGTCGCCCCGGGTAACAACCTTGGCAATCATATGCAACTGATTAAAAATGCTACCTGATCAGGGATCAGCGGTCAAAACGCAATCAATTGAGCGTACACGAAAAATCCCGGGCAGCCGCACCGCCCTTGATCCAGCGTCTGATATCGCCGATCACCGTTGGTCCGTTCAGGTCACGCAGCAACATGTGGTAGCCATCAGGAAACAGGCAAACCACACTCCGGTCCGGGTTTGATGCCCTGATGTCCTTCGCAATTGCACCAGTCGCCTCTGGTGGAATCACCTGATCCTGTTCGCCGGACAATAAAAGCGTTGGAATATCAATTTCTCCTGCCCGCTGATGAGCCAAATCCATCAAATCAGCCAAACCGGCAACCATATCAACCCGTACCGATTTCATCATATGCGGATCACGTGACAGACGACGGAGCATTTCAATATTGTCCGAGGGCCAGATATCAAGTCCCTGCCCAGACAGGGGCAACCAAGGCAAACTATGTGAGATGACAGAAAGCGGTGCGGTCTGATACCACGGCATCATGTCGCGGTTCCATACTGCCGGAGCCACCAGAATAACCCCGTCCATCCACCGGGGCCGCGATGCCGCCGTCACAATTGCAACCGCACCGCCCATCGAGTCCCCCATCAGATAGACCGGTCGACCCGGATATTGCAAACGAAGGGTGACCAGCATGTCAGCCGCATCATTGACGAGGCTTTGTATTCCCGACCAGAAAGGTCGCGTCGCAGTGCGCCCAAAGCCGCGCTGGTCATAAGCAAAAAGCGCAATATTGTCAGACGCCAGCGTCGTTCCGGCTTCGTCAAATGCATTGGCGTAATCGCCAAATCCGTGCAGGCCAAGGATCACTGCATCCGGATCGCCAACCGGGCCCCAATGCTGCAAGGGTAACGTTTCCCCGTCAGATGCAATGAACGCATTTTGGGTAATTTTAACGCTGCCAACCGGATCACCGGCAGGCTTGACAGTCGGTGCGCAAGCCACCAGCAAAAACGAGAACCCGAGCCCGACAAACCGCAACAATGTTTTCGACATGTGGTTAATTGCCGCTCCCGAAGTCATTCAGGTTTGCGTTTGAAAGCCAAGTTATGGGGAAAAAACAAAACCCTGCAAGAAACTTGCAGGGTTTTGAATGATCTGGCAACTGCTTGAAAATCAGGCAGCCTTACCCGCACGGGCCTTGTCATTATCGCGTGTCAGCATCAGGAAGATATCTTCAAGATCGCCTTCCTCGGTCGACAGGTCGGTAATTGCGAGACCGCAACCCTGAATGGCGTTAAGGATTTCAGCCATCTGGGTATTGCTGGGCCGGTAATTAAGCGCGATCTGGTTTGCGGCCTTAAGCTCCGCCCCCCAAGGGGTGAGTTCGTCGGGCACGGCATTGAGTTCGTTTTTAACTGTGAGAACCAGCGTTTTGTGGTCAATCCGGCGCAGAAGACTGCGTTTGTCTTCATGGGCAATCACATTGCCCTTGTTGATGATCGCAATCTCGTCACACAGCTCTTCGGCTTCTTCAAGATAATGCGTGGTCAGAACAATCGTAACACCTGCATTGTTCAGTTCCTTCACATAAGCCCAAAGCTGCTGACGCAGTTCGATATCGACCCCGGCCGTTGGTTCATCCAGCACCAGAACCGGCGGCATATGGACCATCGCCTTGCCGACCAGAAGACGCCGACGCATCCCACCCGAAAGCGAGCGGGAATATGAATCGGCCTTATCTGACAGGCCAAGAGCGGCAAGAATCTCGTCCGTACGCCGTTCCGGTTTGGGGACACCATACAGGCCTGCCTGCAATTCCATCGCCTGACGCGGCGTGAAAAATGCATCCAGATTAAGTTCCTGCGGCACGATCCCGATCGAACAACGCGCAGCGCGCATTTCGGTTTCGATATCATGGCCCCAGATTTTTGCCGTACCGCTTGTCTTGGTGACAAGACCGGCCAGAATATTGATAAATGTGGACTTTCCGGCGCCATTCGGACCAAGAAGGGCGAAAAATGAACCGCGTGGAATTTTCAACGACACGTTGTCCAGTGCCAGTTTTTCGCCGTTCGCACCCTTGTAGAGCTTGGTCAGCCCTTCGACTTCGATGGCGTAGTCGGGCATTGCAGTCATGAATGCGTGATCTCCGCTCTTTTCCGCGTGGCTTGTTTGCGCTAAGACCATGCGGAAGTGTTGATTGAATATGCGCAATCGGTATCATCCCCATCAAAGCTGGGTCAATGGCTCTTGGCCCTGCTTCAGGCCGATGATCAACCGATGGCAACACCTATGCCTGTGCTAACTGGGAAGCTGGATATATGAAGATCACCGAAGAAATCAAAGTCGGCAGCCTCAATGTTGCCTGTGACGGCGGCAAAGGCCACCTTGGTCATCCCACCGTTTACCTCAATCTTGAGGAAAAGGGCGAGGTGGTCTGCCCTTATTGCTCGAAGAAATATATTTTCGACAAATCCCAGGCCGAGCACGCAGCCCATTAATCCGTTTTGCCCGGCCACGGGTAGAAGGAACCAGCGTTAAGGCTGCCAATCCCGTTAACACCGGCGGCTTCTCGCTGATCCAATGACTGTCGCATGTCTTTGCCGTCGCGGCACCGTTCGCGGCCCATCCACGGGGAAATCCTATGACGTCTGCACCAACCGCGCTTAACAGCTATCGTGCCCTTCCGGATCCGGATGGACATTTCGGCAATTTCGGGGGCCGCTTTGTCGCCGAAACCCTGATGCCGCTGATTCTCGAGCTGGAGCAGGCCTACAAGGATGCCAAGAAAGATCCGGCGTTTCAGAAAGAACTCGATTATTACCTGAAACACTATGTCGGTCGCGCGAACCCGCTTTATTACGCCGAACGCCTGACCGAACATCTCGGCGGTGCCAAGATTTATTTCAAGCGCGAGGACCTGAACCATACCGGCGCGCACAAGATCAACAACTGTATTGGCCAAATCCTTCTGGCCAAGCGCATGGGCAAAACCCGTATCATTGCCGAAACCGGCGCCGGCCAGCACGGTGTGGCAACGGCCACAGTTTGCGCGCGCTTTGGCCTGCCCTGCACGGTTTACATGGGCTCGAAGGATATCGATCGCCAGTCGCCAAATGTCTTCCGCATGCGGCTTCTGGGGGCCGAGGTCAAACCGGTCAAATCCGGCTCCTGCTCGCTTAAAGATGCGATGAACGAAGCCCTTCGGGACTGGGTCACCAATGTCGAAGATACTTTCTACATCATTGGTACCGCTGCAGGTCCACACCCCTATCCGGAACTGGTCCGCGATTTCCAGTGCGTGATCGGCAACGAAGCCAAAGAACAGATCCTTGAACAGGAAGGCCGCCTGCCCGATCAGGTAATCGCGGCGGTCGGTGGCGGCTCAAACGCGATCGGCCTGTTCCACCCGTTCCTAGATGACAAGGATATCGAGGTTGTCGGTGTCGAGGCAGCAGGTCACGGCATTCATACCGGAAAGCATGCCGCCAGCCTGAGTGCAGGCAAGCCGGGCGTTTTGCACGGAAACCGCACCTATCTGTTGATGGATGACGATGGCCAGATCAAGGAAGCCGATTCGATTTCTGCCGGTCTGGATTATCCGGGTATCGGCCCCGAACATAGCTGGCTCAAGGATATCGGGCGCGCCCGGTACGAGCCGATTGGAGACAAAGAGGCGCTTGAGGCCTTTAAGCTCTGTTCCGAACTCGAAGGCATCATTCCGGCGCTGGAATGCAGCCATGCCATTGCTCAGGTGATGAAAGAAGCACCGAAAATGGGCAAGGACAAGATCATCCTCATGTGTCTGAGTGGCCGGGGTGACAAGGACATCTTTACCGTGGCCGAAGCACTGGGAGTAGAACTGTGAGCGACGCAATCATCGGCGGCCAGGACCGCATTGCCAAACGTTTCGCCAAGCTCAGGGAAGAAGGTCGTGCCGGTCTGGTGACCTTTATCACCGCAGGTGACCCGGACCCGGAAGCATCGTTCGAAATCCTGAAAGCCCTGCCCGAAGCCGGTGCGGATGTGATCGAACTTGGTATGCCATTTACCGATCCGATGGCCGATGGCCCGGCAATTCAGGAAGCATCAATCCGTGCATTGGCAGCCGGCATGCATATGCGCAAGACCCTGTCGCTGGTTCGCGGTTTCCGCGATCAGGATCACGAAACGCCCATTATTCTGATGGGCTATTATAACCCGATCTATATCTATGGCGTTGCCGAATTCCTTGAAGATGCACGCAATGCAGGGGTTGATGGCCTGATTGTCGTAGATCTGCCGCCCGAAGAGGATGCCGAACTTTGCGTCCCGACCGTGGAAAAAGGTTTGTCCTTCATTCGACTGACAACCCCGACATCCGATGACAAACGCCTGCCGAAACTCGTTCAGAATACGTCAGGCTTTGTTTATTATGTCTCGGTTGCTGGTGTTACAGGTGCCGGGTCGGCAACCAATGACCAGATTGTCGAAGCCATGGCACGCCTGCGTCGCCATACGGATTTGCCGATTGCCGTTGGTTTCGGTATCAAGAACGCGACCCAGGCCGCAGAAGTTGCCCGGCAGGCGGATGCTGCTGTGGTCGGGTCGGCAATCGTATCAAAAATTGCCGAAAGTCTTGACGAAAACGGCAAGGCCACGGATAAGACCGCCTCTATGGTCACAGGCCTTGTTCGCGAACTTGCAGACGGGGTACGCAACGCGCGCAACTAATGCTGTGCGTTACTGTGAAATGACCGATATAGGCAAAACCAAGGATCAGTATCCGATATGTCGTGGCTGACAGAATTCGTCCGTCCCAAGATTCAGAAACTTGTTCGCCGCACCGATGTGCCCGAAAATCTCTGGCATAAGTGCCCATCGTGCGAACAGATGATCTTCCACCGTGACCTGGCAAAGAACAAACATGTTTGCCAGCATTGCGGCCATCATATGCGCATTTCAGCCAAGGACCGTCTTGAACTCCTGTTCGATGAGGGCAAATATCAGCTCATCGAACTACCGAGCGTTCCGGTCGATCCGCTGAAATTCCGCGACCAGAAAAAATACACCGACCGCCTGAAAGCGGCACAGGCCAAGGCAACCTACAAGGATGCCCTGGCTGTTGCCCATGGCGATGTCGGCGGTCATGCAACCGTCGTTGCGGTCTTTGATTTTTCCTTCATGGGCGGATCGATGGGCACCGCCGTTGGCGAAGGCATCGTTGCCGCGGCCGAGCTCGCGACGGTTCAGGATGCGGCCCTTATCATCGTTCCGGCGTCGGGCGGTGCACGTATGCAGGAAGGCATTCTAAGCCTGATGCAGATGGCGCGCACCACGGCCGCGATCGAGAAGGTCAAGGAAAAGGGTCTGCCCTATTTCGTCCTTCTGACCGATCCGACCACCGGTGGTGTTTCGGCATCCTTCGCCATGCTGGGAGATATCCAGATTGCCGAGCCGGGTGCACAGATCGGTTTTGCCGGTCGTCGCGTGATTGAAAATACCATTCGTGAAAAACTTCCCGATGATTTCCAGACAGCCGAATATCTTCTGGAACACGGGATGGTCGATATGGTCGTACCGCGCGGTGAACTGAATGAAACCATCGGTCACCTGATCGATATGATCCGCCGCACCAAGCCGGGTGCCGCGATCGTTCCGATCAAGGATGCGAAGAAGAAACCCGCGAAAAAGGCCGAGACCGAAGGTGACAACGCCAAGAAGTGACGCGATTCTTGCGCGTCTGGGCCAGCTTCATCCAAAAGTAATCGATCTTTCATTGGGTCGGATTACCCGCTTGCTCGCCAAGCTGGGTAATCCGCACCTGAATTTGCCACCGGTCATTCATCTGGCCGGAACCAATGGCAAGGGATCGACACTGGCCTACCTGCGTGCCATCTATGAGGCCGCGGGTCTTCGTGTTCATACTTCGACATCCCCCCATCTTGTTCGCTTTCACGAACGCATACGTCTGGCCGGTGAACTGATCACCGAAGACATGCTGTGCGACCTTCTTGAAGAAGTCGAAGCAATCAATGACGGCGAACAGATAACCTTTTTTGAAATCACCCAGGCAGCAGCCTTTCTGGCCTATTCACGGGTTCCGGCAGACGTTGTCCTGCTTGAAACCGGTCTTGGCGGGCGGGTTGATGCATCAAACGTGATTGATAAACCGGCTCTGACCGTTATTACACCAATCTCGCTTGATCATCAGGGCTTCCTTGGCGATACCATTGCCAAGATCGCCTTTGAAAAGGCCGGGATCATGAAGCCGGGTGTACCGTGTGTGCTTGCACCTCAAAGCCTTGAGGCCTTTGATACGCTTGCCCGCCACGCCAACGATATCGGCAGCTCCCTGATCACGAATTTCGGCATCACCGCCGAACGCGAGGACGGCTTTACGCTTCGCATTACCGAAGAAGAATTTGATTTGCCTTTGCCTGCCTTGCCGGGGCGCCATCAATTTATCAATGCCGCGACCGCCATTACCGCCGCACGCTACGCCGGTATTCCCGATGTCGCAGGGCCGGATTTGGCAATAGTAGCGCGCGGGATCAGCCAAGCCAGTTGGCCCGCACGCCTTCAGAAGCTATTCACCGGACCACTTTGTGATGCTCTGCCTGAGGGGTGCGAGCTTATTCTGGATGGGGGACACAATATCGCAGCTGCCGAAGTCATCGCAGACTGGCTGTCCCGGCAGCCCAAAGGCGATACCGTCGCGATCATGGGAATGCTTGATAACAGGGACCCGGTCGCATTTCTCCAACCGCTGGCCCCTCATATCACATCATTTGCCGGCATTCCGATCCCGGGAGATCACGAAGTCCACAGCGCCGATACGTTGCGTGATGCTGCCGCCACGGCAGGAATCGCAAATGCATATGCCTGCGAAACCCTGGATGATGCGTTGGCCGTTCTGAAGAACGCTGTTGCAAAACCCAAAAGAGTTTTGATTTTGGGATCGCTTTATCTGGCAGGTGTTGTACTGGAAAATCACGCCTGATCTGGCCGTCTCACGATCAGATTTCCGGTAACCGCACTTTATTGTTTACTGCTGACGAACTGCCACCCCCCGTGCCACTGCCGTTTGATGATCCGTCATCATCCTTGCGCAGGCGAAGACTGCCAGCTTTGTGCACCTTGCGCCGGTCTCCGGCCACACCGGGCGGCAATCCGGCAGAGGCACCCTCTTTCGAAATCTGGTTCCTTACATGCTCCATCCGGTCATAACGATCTGCTTCGCGCCGAACAGTGCGACCGGTAACCCATGTGTAACCCAACACATAAAGCAGAAATCCCCCTACGCCGATGGTAAGGGTCAGGAACTGCAAAACCGGCAGGAAACTACCGAATAGCTGCCCACCGCCATAAATCATGAAAATGCAAACCGCCGCCACGGGGGCGAGTGCAAGGAAGAATATCCCGCGCACCTTGTGGCGGATCGGCCCGTAATGCATCAGCATCGCGTAAAACAGGTACATCAGTGCTATGAACACCACGAGTTTGATCAGCAGCACGAAATGGTCGGCCGCCGGAAGACGCTGGTTACGGTCATAAACGCCAAAGACAACGAACAAACCGTGCAGGAAAAGCCCGAAAATTCCGAACGTAATCAGAAAGCGCATCCATGAGGACGCACTAAAGAACCTGCGCCATCCCGATCCGTTGGACCGCGCAACCCGTTCGGCTTTTTTGGCCTTCTTGCGCCGATTTACCAGCTTCATGTCGTCATGCAGCTCGCGCGTCGGTTCTGCGGTTTCAATGCCGATGCCTTGTGGCTTGAAAACCGGTTTATCTTCCATCGCCGGCAATGACCGGTTCTCCCGTTTCCCGAAGGGAAGTTGCACTGCGATAGACCATATCAATCCCTGTGCGTCCTGATAAGCCCAAAGCGACATCCTGCCATAAATGCTCAGAATACGATCATGATCGAAGTTTTCATTTCGATATCGACACGATAGTCAAAATTCTTGCTCTCTCCTGACAGTCTCCTGTCAGTAGTAGAACCGGAAACAGCCAATATATTCCCGCTTTCGGCGATGCCCCACTCGACTTAGCCCGCTGGATCGGGCATTCTGCGGGCCATCAAATCACACGAATAAATGAGCATTAGACGCATGACAGATTCTGCGCCATCCACCGGTAAATCCCCCCGTCGCGTTGTTCTGGTTGACGGATCGGGCTTTATTTTCCGGGCCTTCCATGCCTTGCCACCGATGACCAGTCCGGATGGTACGCCGGTGAATGCGGTGTATGGTTTCTGTACCATGCTGATGAAATTGCGCGAAGATACCAAGCCCGATCATATGGCGGTTATCTTCGATACCAAGGGTAAGTCGTTCAGAAACGACTTCTATCCCGAATACAAAGCGCACCGTCCGCCGCCGCCCGAAGAACTGGTCCCCCAGTTCGGGCTTATCCGTGATGCGACGCGTGCCTTCAACCTGCCTTCGATCGAACTTGAAGGATACGAGGCCGATGATCTGATCGCGACCTACGCCCGACAGGCTGAGGCCGAAGGTTCCGATGTGATTATCGTGTCTTCGGACAAGGACCTGATGCAACTTGTCACGGACCGGGTGCAAATGTTTGATGCGATGAAGAATCGCACCATTGGCGCACCAGAGGTTCTGGAAAAATTCGGCGTCACACCGGATAAGGTCATTGATATTCAGGCATTGGCTGGCGATTCCGTTGATAACGTACCCGGTGTACCTGGCATCGGTATCAAAACCGCAGCCCAACTGATTGATGAATATGGCGATCTGGATGGTTTGCTGGAACGTGCAGGAGAAATCAAGCAACCCAAACGCCGTGAGAAACTGATCGAGAATGCCGAACTGGCCCGCATTTCGCGCGATCTGGTGACCCTCAAAACCGACGTTCCGGTTGTCGAGAAACTTGATGGTTTCGAACTGCGCGAACCTGATCCGGATGTTCTTTTAAGCTTTGTTTCAACACACGGCTTTAAATCACTGATTTCTAAAATAAAGGCGAAATTCGGTGGTTCTGTTGATGCCGACGGCATTGTCGAACCCGGAACCGGTGTCAATGATATCAGTGTTGAAAAGGCAGAATATGAACTGGTGCAGGATGAAGACCGCCTAAGGCACTGGATTTCAATGGCTGAATATGCCGGTACGGTTGCTGTCGATACCGAAACCACATCGCTTAATGCCCATCAGGCCAAGCTGGTTGGCATTTCGCTTTCGACCGAACCGGGCAATGGCTGTTATATCCCTGTCGGGCATGGACAGGGTCACGGCGAAAGTGGCGAAGCACAGGGAGGTTTCGATTTCGATGCCCCTGCCGAGGCACCGGCAGAAATAGATGTCCCAAAGCAAATCCCGCTTGATCGCGCGATTGCCTTACTCAAACCTCTTCTGGAAGACCCGGGCGTTCTTAAGGTCGGCCAGAACCTGAAATACGATATGATCGTATTGTCCCGTCATGGCATCAATGTCGCCCCGATAGACGACACCATGGTGCTGTCCTATGTTCTGGACGGCACAAGCCACGGCCATGGCATGGATGAATTGGCCGAACTGCATCTGGATTACAAACCAATCAAGTTTTCCGATGTTTGCGGATCGGGCAAGACCCAGATCACGTTTGATCAGGTCCCGCTCGACAAGGCGCTTGATTACGCTGCCGAAGACGCCGATATCACATTGCGCCTGCACCGGCTTCTGAAGCCCCGCATTGCGCAGGAACATATGGCCAGCGTTTATGAAACGCTGGATCGGCCGCTTGTACCGGTACTGGCCAAAATGGAAAGCCTTGGCATCCGTATTGACGCGGACAAGCTCAAAACCCTATCGAACGATTTTGCCAAACGGATGGCCGCCCTTGAAGAAACCATCCATGAAATGGCTGGTGAACCGTTCAATCTGGGCAGTCCCAAACAGCTTGGCGAAATCCTGTTTGAAAAGATGAGCCTGCCGGGCGGGAAAAAGACCAAAACCGGTGCGTGGCAGACCGGCGCGGATGTTCTTGAAGCATTGGCGGCCCAGGGACATGACCTGCCAACCAAAATCCTTGAATGGCGGCAGCTTTCAAAGCTTAAAAGCACTTATACCGACGCGCTTGCCCATCACATTAATCCGGAGACTGGCCGCGTCCACACAAGTTACGGCCAGACCAATGTGAATACCGGTCGTCTGTCGTCAAACGACCCGAACCTGCAAAACATCCCGATCAGAAGCGAGGAAGGCCGTAAAATCCGTACTGCCTTTATCTCGGAACCCGGTTGCAAACTGATTTCTGCCGACTATTCGCAGATCGAATTACGTCTTCTGGCGCATGTCGCCGGAATCGACGCCCTACGCGATGCGTTCAAAGATGGCAAGGATATCCACGCCGCCACGGCATCCAAGGTGTTTGGCGTGCCGATCGAAGGCATGGATCCGATGGTCCGCCGCAAAGCCAAGGCCATCAATTTCGGCATCATTTACGGGATTTCCGCCTTTGGCCTCGCCAATCAGCTTGGTATCCCGCAAAAAGAAGCCAAGGCGTTTATCGAAGCCTATTTCGAAATCTATCCCGGCATTCGCGATTACATGGAGCAGGCCAAAGACTTCGCCAAGAAGCATGGCTTTGTCAGAACCCTGTTTGGCCGCCAGATTCATATCAACGGCATCAATGATAAAAACGGCATGCGCCGAAGCTTTGGCGAACGTGCCGCAATCAACGCCCCGATTCAGGGCGGTGCTGCTGACATCATCAAACGCGCGATGATTGCCGTTTCGGGTGCGCTTCTTGATGCGGGGCTTAAAACCCGCATGCTGCTTCAGGTCCACGATGAATTGATCTTTGAAGCCCCTGAAGACGAAACCGAAAAGGCCGTCAAGGTGATCCGTGAGGTCATGGAAAATGCCGCACAACTATCCGTACCGCTTATCGCGGATGCCGGTATCGGGGATAGCTGGGCGGATGCCCATTGATCGGATCAATATCCCGATACTTCAGCAAAACAAAAGCCCCGGCAGTGCTGCCGGGGCTTTTGCATAAAGTGACTGGATCAGAACTGGCTTAAAGGCCCAGAACGTCGCGCATCGAATAAAGACCAGGTTTCTTGCCTTCGGCCCATTTCGCGGCACGCACCGCACCTTTGGCGAAAACTTCGCGTGATGATGCCTTGTGTGTAATTTCGATCCGCTCGCCCTCGCAGGCAAAAACAACCGTGTGATCGCCCACAACATCGCCACCACGCAGTGTTGCAAAGCCGATGGTGCCGTTTTCACGTGCACCGGTATGCCCGTCGCGTGACCGCACCGAAACCGCATCCAGATCGACCCCACGACCCTTTGCCGCCGCTTCACCAAGGCCAAGTGCCGTGCCTGATGGTGCATCAACTTTATGTTTGTGATGCATTTCGACGATTTCGATATCAGCCGTATCCTTATCGAGGACCGCTGCAACCTTCTCGACCAGTGCAAAGGCAAGGTTGACACCGACACTCATATTCGGTGCGAAAATGATGGTTGCTGTTTTGGCTGCAGCCTTAAGCTCCGCTTTCTGATCGTTTGAAAGCCCGGTCGTACCGATCACCAGGATTTTGCCGGTTTCAGCTGCCAGTTTGGCATGGTTCATGGTCGCAGCCGGTGCGGTGAAATCAATCACCGCATCAACAGCTTTAAACAATGCCCTGGGATCGTCACCGACCAGAACGCCACTTTCTTCCAGACCAGCAATCAGGGTGACGTCCTTGCCGACAAACGGGCTGTCTGGCAGATCGGTACCACCGCCAACCTCGCAGCCGTTGGTTTTGAACGTTTCATTGACCAGCATGCGCCCCATACGGCCGGCACATCCGACAATCCCGATTTTCATTTCCGGTCTCCTCCGGCAAGCAATTTCAAACGTGTCATTGCTTTACCACATGCCGCCCTGCGATGAAATCATCGGAAATGTCCAAATGTCGGACAAATCAACATTCAGCCTGTTGTCGCGGATTGCGCTGCAATCCCGTCAAGTTCGGCAACGGCGTCAACCGGAAGCTTAAGGCTGGCCGCCGCAAGGTTCTGCATCAAATGCTCGGACGATGACGTTCCCGGAATCAACAGGATATTGGCCGAACGCTGCAACAACCAGGCAAGGGCAACCTGCATCGGCGTTGCGTCAAGGCGCCTGGCAACCTGTGAAAGGGTTTCTGACTGTAATGGCGAAAAACCGCCAAGTGGGAAAAACGGCACATAGGGAATGCCATCAGCCGCAAGGCTATCGATCAATCCGTCATCATCGCGATGCGCTAGATTGTACTGATTCTGCACACAGACGATGTCACAAATCTTGCGCCCTTCCTCGATCTGGATCGGTGTCACATTCGACAATCCGATATGTCGGATCAATCCCTGCTGCTGCAATTTGGCCAAAACGCTAAGCTGTTCTTCAATTGAACCTTCCGCTGGTCCGTGCAGCCCGTGCATTGATCGAAAATTAACAACATCAATCACATCAATCCCCAGATTGCGCAGATTATCATGCACTGCGGATGTCAATTCAGCAGCCGACAGTGCCGGCAACCACGACCCGTCATCGCCACGCTTTGCACTGATCTTTGTCACGATCACAAGATCATCTTGATAAGGACGAAGGGCTTCACGAATCAGCTGGTTGGTAATGTGCGGGCCATAAAAGTCGCTGGTATCAATATGATTGACGCCCGCTTCGACCGCCTTGCGCAGCACCCTGATCGCACTGTCGCGATCTTTGGGTGGGCCAAAAACACCGGGCCCGGCCAACTGCATCGCACCGTAACCCATACGTTTAACGCTTAGATCACCGATCTTGAAATTCCCGGCTTGCTCTATACTGGACATGGAAATCTCCTTTCATGTCAGACATCCGATTTCTGTCCCGAAGCTAGACCCTACTGTTTTGATCAACAATCCGGTACAATCAGAACAAGCTGTACGGGATTCAAAACAATGAAACTTGATCTGCCCAATATCACCGCATTCGTCACCGTCGCCCGCGCGGGCGGTTTTCGCGAAGGTGCCCGTATCAGCGGTGGAAGCGCATCACGTCTAAGCGATCAGGTCAGACGACTGGAAGCCGAGCTTGGCGTAAGGCTGTTTAACCGCAGCACACGCAGTGTTGCGCTGACCGAAGCCGGTGAAGGATTGTTAAACCGGCTTTCTCCTGCCCTTGATGAAATGGAACTGGCTCTTGATGTGGTGAACAGCTTCCGCAGCCGTCCGGCAGGGACTCTGAAACTGAACGTGCCTGTAAGTGCGGCACGCCTTGTTCTACCGCACTTTATTCCACCTTTTCTTGCTGCCTATCCCGATATCCGCGTCGAGGTCATTACCGAGGAAAGCTTCGTCGATGTTCTGGCCGAAGGATGCGATGCCGGTATTCGTTATGACGAAAGTCTGGAACTGGACATGATCGCAATTCCGATTGGCCCGCGTACCCAGCGTTTTGCTGCCGCGGCGTCACCCGGATATCTGGAAAAACACGGTATGCCAGAACATCCCCGCGATCTTCTCGAACATGCCTGCCTGCGCGGACGCTTTGCAAGCGGGACCATGATCTCGTGGGAATTTGAGCGCGGTGATGAAACCATTGAACTAAACCCCGGCGGGCCGTTGCTTGTGCGCCCCGGCGGGGGAACTGACCTTGCGACTCACGCCGCCTGTATGGGCACGGGCATCGTTTACCTGTTTGAAGACTGGCTTCAGCCCTATTTTGATAGCGGTGCGCTCGTCCCGGTGCTTGCGGACTGGTGGCCGCGGTTTCCGGGTCCCAAACTGTATTATCCGGGGCGACGCCTTGTCCCCACACCGTTGCGGACCTTCATCGATTTCATCAAAAGTCGTCCGTGGCCAAACGATCAAGCCAAAGAGAAACCCCGCTCGGAATAACAGAGCGGGGTTAAAATATATTTCGTTCCGAAATCGGAACGATCTGGTGCAGCACCTAATCCGTCAGATCTTTCCAGATTTCCTTCATCTTGGAAAAGAACCCTTCGCTTTCCGGGTTACTGCCTTCTTCGCGCGAAATCTCGTCAAACTCTTTCAAAAGCTCTTTCTGCCGCTCGGTCAGTCTGACCGGGGTTTCGACACTGATTTCAACGAACATGTCACCACGTGCCTGCGACCGCAGGATGGTCATGCCCTTGCCACGCAGACGCAGTTGCTGTCCCGATTGCGTACCTTCCGGGATGTTGATCCGGGTGCGAGTTCCCTCAATTGTCGGCACCTCGATGGTGCCGCCAAGGGCTGCCTTGCTCATCGGGATTGGAATCCGGCAATACAGGTTCGCCCCATCACGCTGGAAGAAGCGATGATTCTGGATATCAAGGAAGATATACAGATCACCTGCCGGTGCGCCATTGGCACCCGCTTCACCTTCGCCCGCCAGACGAATACGCGTTCCATCCTCAACCCCGGCCGGAATCGTCACCGACAGGGTCTTTTCCTGTTCGACACGACCGACACCATGGCAGGATTTGCACGGATTCTTGATGATTTTGCCTTTGCCATGACAGCTCGGGCAGGTACGCTCGATCGTAAAGAAGCCCTGCTGCGCGCGGACCTTGCCATGACCATTACAGGTCGGACAGGTTACAGGCTGCGAACCTGCCTCGGCACCGCTGCCATGGCATTCTTCGCAGGCAACCGAGCCCGGAATGGTGATCTCGGCCTTTTTGCCTTCAAACGCTTCTTCAAGCGAGATGGCCATATTGTAACGAAGGTCGGCACCGCGCGACGATCCACCGCCACGGCGACCACCACCCATGGCTCCGAAAATCTCGTCGAAAACGTCGGCAAATCCGCCGCCTCCGAAACCACCGCCAAAGCCGCCACCGAAACCACCGGCACCGCCCGGTCCGCCTTGCTCAAACGCAGCATGACCAAACCGGTCATAGGCAGCACGCTTTTCCTGATCTTTCAGGACTTCATAGGCTTCGTTGACTTGCTTGAATTTTACTTCGGCTTCGGTATCGCCCGGATTTTTATCCGGATGATACTTCATCGCCTGTTTACGATAGGCGCTTTTGAGCGCGGCTGCGTCGGCATCTTTGCCAACACCCAACAGCTCGTAATAATCTTCTTTCGCCATCTGTAACTCCGAAACACGGTCGGGCCGTTCCCGCAATTATCTGCGTCCGGAACGGCCCGATTTTTATTTACAGGGCGTCGTTCAAGACGACCTCTGCGGTCGCCTTACTTGTCTTTTTTGCTGTCATCGACTTCTTCAAAGTCGGCGTCAACAACACCGTCATCGGCCTGTGCAGATGCGCCGGCAGTTTCACCTTCGCCACCTTCTTCAGCCTGCTGTGCCTGATACATGGCTTCGCCAAGTTTCATTGCAGCCTGCTGAAGTTCGTTGACCTTCGCGGTGATCGCTTCCGGATCTTCGCCGTCCTTGGCTTCTTTAAGCGCCGACAGAGCATCTTCGATCATTGATTTCGCACCGGCATCAACCTTGTCACCGTGTTCGGCAAGGTTTTTCTCGGTCGAATGGATAACGGCTTCTGCCTGGTTACGGGCTTCGACAAGCGCTTTACGTTTTTTATCGGATTCCGCGTTGGCTTCGGCGTCCTTGACCATTTTTTCGATTTCGTCATCGCCAAGACCACCAGATGCCTGAATGCGGATCTGCTGTTCCTTGTTGGTCGCCTTGTCTTTGGCAGACACGTTGACGATACCGTTGGCATCAATGTCGAAAGTCACCTCAATCTGAGGAACACCGCGCGGTGCCGGCGGGATACCGACCAGATCGAACTGGCCAAGCATCTTGTTGTCAGCAGCCATTTCGCGTTCACCCTGGAAGACACGGATGGTAACAGCCGTCTGGTTGTCTTCCGCGGTCGAGAAAGTCTGCGACTTGCGGGTCGGGATCGTGGTGTTGCGGTCGATCAGTCGGGTGAATACGCCACCAAGGGTTTCAATACCCAGCGACAGCGGAGTCACGTCAAGCAGAAGAACGTCTTTGACATCACCCTGCAGGACACCGCCCTGAATGGCGGCACCAAGTGCAACCACTTCATCCGGGTTCACACCCTTGTGCGGATCACGGCCAAAGAATTCCTTCACGCGTTCCTGAACCTTCGGCATACGGGTCATGCCGCCAACCAGGATCACGTCGTCGATTTCACCTGCGGTGATACCGGCGTCTTTCAGGGCCGCTTTGCACGGGGTCATCGTGCGTTCGATCAGGTCACCAACAAGGCTTTCAAGCTTCGCACGCGACAGCTTGATATTCAGGTGTTTCGGGCCTGATGCGTCAGCGGTGATAAACGGAAGGTTCACTTCGGTCTGCATCGACGAGGAAAGCTCGATCTTGGCTTTCTCTGCGGCTTCTTTCAGACGCTGCAGGGCCAGACGATCTTTACGCAGGTCGATCTGCTGTTCTTTTTTGAACTCGTCAGCAAGGTAATCGATGATGTTTTTATCGAAGTCTTCACCGCCAAGGAAGGTATCCCCATTGGTCGATTTAACTTCGAAGACACCGTCACCGATTTCAAGAACCGAGACGTCAAAGGTACCGCCACCAAGGTCATAAACGACCACGGTGCCACCATCTTTCTTGTCCAGACCATAAGCCAGTGCGGCTGCGGTCGGCTCGTTGATGATGCGTTTGACTTCAAGACCGGCAATTTTACCGGCGTCCTTGGTTGCCTGACGCTGGCTGTCGTTGAAATATGCCGGAACGGTAATAACGGCTTCGGTTACCGGCTCACCCAGATGGGCTTCTGCGGTTTCTTTCATTTTCTGAAGCACCATGGCTGCGATCTGGCTCGGTGCCATTTTCTCGCCATTGACTTCAACCCATGCGTCGCCATTCTCGCCGGCGACAATTTTGTACGGGACAAGGTCTTTGTCTTTTTCGACTTCCGGGTCGCCGTAACGACGGCCGATCAGACGTTTAATCGCAAACAGGGTGTTTTCCGGGTTGGTCACAGCCTGACGTTTCGCAGGCTGACCGACAAGGCGCTCACCGTCATTGGTGAAAGCGACCATCGACGGCGTGGTACGGGCACCTTCGCTGTTCTCGATCACGCGGCCTTCTTTGCCGTCCATGACTGCGACGCAGGAGTTGGTGGTGCCAAGGTCGATACCGATAATCTTGCCCATAGTAAGTTCCTCTTTTAGCGGCCGGTCCGTCCCGCAGCCTTCACGATCTAAGCGCTGCGCAGGACCTCCTGGGACCAATGGTTGTAATAGTCTCAAATTTCGTGGGGTAATTACCCCGCGCACCTATATATGAAAGTCATCAAAAACTCGCAAGCGGTGAAAACGGGGAATCTCGGGTGAATTTTACTCTGAAACGCGGAATCCGGTATCCGGAACCCGTTCCCGAAGCGATTTCACGGCCAAAATTGCATCTTTTCAGACTGTTTTCGCAATTAATTATGGGGGAATTCACCCAAAGCATATCGGGGATACCAAGACTGCAAAGCAGTCTGGAAATTGGGGAAAAGCGCCGCCGCGCCTTGATTTCAGGATAATCCCGCGGGCTGTAGGTCAGGATTGCATCGTGCCTGACGCAGCAAACGATCAAGCTTCCCGGCCAGATCCGTCTTTTCCTCGGCCCCCAAGAACCCCGCGATCTCGAAACGCTTGCCGTGCGATCGCAAATAAAGTTCGCATTGATCATCCTCACCCCTTTCCAGCACCACCTGAAGCCAATAGGGCTGAAAATCAAATTCCTGCCGCGTACCCCGCGCAGAAATTCTGATGACACGCAAATTGCCCCGACGAAGTTCGATCCGTTCTTCTGCTCTTGCCGCGCGAAAGCTGAAATGAAAGGCCAGCGCCAGCAAGATCACATCAACGCCCAAAAATCCGATTACCGGCCAGGCACCAACAGCCCAGAAAATCAAACCGATTGATGTCGTGACACATGCCAGTATCACGACAATATTGCGCGCTGCCCGCCTGCTTAACGAACGTGGCGGGCGCAGATCGATGCGAAATATCGGTTTTTCGGTTCTTGGTACGGCTGGCATCGTAATCGACCGGTTTGCAGCGTTTCCAATCCGTCAATTCTGGAACGCTTCCAGATCTGCCGCAATCAAAATTCGACCTTTGCAGAACGGCAGTTTATATATTCCGATGTCAGTAGATCAGACCGGCGATAGAGGAAGCCAAACTCTTAACATCCCGAAAATGACCGCAAAATGCGGCATCAACACAGAGATAAAGACCCATGTCCCGCCCGATGAGCAAAGCCGCCATAGAAGAATTTTTCCAGCGTCTTTCGGACGCCGACCCGGAACCGAGAGGGGAACTGGACTACACCAATCCCTATACACTTCTGGTGGCAGTCGCCCTGTCGGCGCAGGCAACCGATGTTGGTGTCAACAAAGCCACCAAGAAGTTGTTCCAGATTGTCGAAACACCCCAGGACATGCTGGATCTTGGCGAAGAAGCCCTGATCGAACATATCAAAACCATTGGGCTTTATCGCGGCAAGGCCAAGAATGTAATGGCAGCGGCACGCATACTTGTTGAAAAGCATGGCGGGATTGTACCCAACGATCAGGATGCCCTTGAAGAACTGCCGGGTGTCGGTCGAAAAACCGCCAATGTTGTCCGCAACATTGCGTGGGGCGAACACACGATGGCTGTTGATACCCATATTTTCCGGCTCGGCAACCGGACGGGCATGGCAAACGGTAAAAACGTGCTTGCCGTCGAAAAGGGCCTTTTGAAAAAGGTCCCGTCACGCTTCATGACACATGCCCATCACTGGCTGATCCTGCATGGCCGTTATATCTGCAAGGCGCGTAAACCACGCTGTGCGGACTGCATCGTCAATGACTTGTGCAACTATAAAGACAAAACGCCCGCCGAAGCATAATCGACGGGCATTCCATATCAATTAAAGCCTTTGCTATCCGGTCGGCTCAGAAGACCTGATCAAATGCGGCAGGTGCCGGTGCAACAACCTTGGCACCGTCAGGCTGGATCTGCATCACGGCATAACCGCGTTCCGAACGCCCTTGTGCTGTGAGACGGAAAATGCCATCCACCCCGACAAAGCCATTGGGGTTGGTAACGGCATCGCGGGTCATGTCACCAGAATCGCGCGATAATACTGCGGCCAAGGCTGCGCTGTCATAGGCAAGGCTTGAAATGCGCGGCGGCTGTTCACCAAATGTCCGCTCGAAACGGTCTGAGAACAGTTTCCAGTTTTCCGGATCCGGTGCAGCAAAGATACCGCCCTTAAGTGCCGGCTCCGAAAAAAGCCCCGGATCGTTCCAACCGAATGTTCCGATGAACTGTACTTCGGAACTATCGATATCGAAATACGCCAGAAGGGCAGAGACCTGCCTTAACTCTCCGCCGGTCGCCGGAAGGATCAACGCATCGAAGTCAAGTTCGCCCAGTGTGTCGATACCTTCGAGCCGCTTCAATGCGCGCTGGGACGCTGCCGAACCATCTGCCTGCAATTCGCGCTTGCGTGCCCGCAAGTTTGCACGGCGTGCATCGTAATTGGCAAAATCGCGGATCGTCTGCTCCAGATTCTCGGAACCCGGTGCATAGAACGCGACCCGGCCTAGGCTGCCCCCGACCCGCGAAACAATTCCCTGAAGAGCACCTGCGATCTGTCTGCCATAATCGTTTTGCGGCAACAAAGCCGCAAAACGATATTTGCCTTGCGTGGTTGCATACCCGGAAGCACGTGCGATCTGATCTTCGGGGACAAATCCGTTAACCCATACACCGCTTTCGGCAACCCGCTGATTGTTTGAAAACGCAATCACGGGAACACCAGCAGCTTTGGCGATTTCACTGGCACCACTAACCGATTCGGCAAAGAGCGGCCCCAGGATCATTTTCGCACCGGCATTGATCGCCTGATGGGCTGCGGCCTGTCCGCCCTGATACGTTCCTGCCGTATCAATCGGCATGAGGACGAAATCGTCACCGGCAATGTCAAACATCGCCAGTTCTGCCGCATGGCGCATGGCGCGCCCCAGTTCCTCGTTGGGACCCGATAATGGCAGCAAAAGCGCGACGCGCTTTTCATTCAATGCCGCCTCGTCGTTATAAAGTGTCAGTATTTCCTGACCCTCTCCCTCAGGCAGGGCAGAATCGCCCGGCCAAGGGTTTGCGTCCGTCAGAAGCCCCTGATCAGGGGCCCTGGTCGGGTCGTTTGCAGGGTTATTTGCCGTTTCTACAGGCGCCCCATCCCGTTGCATGCCCAACAGGTCCGTGATACTCGTGGTGCCACTGCATGCCGCAAGCCCCAGCGAAAGGACCACCACAGATGCCGTCCGGCGCGCGACCCGGCACCATGCCGAATTCCCGTCCAGATTCTGCAACGGATGACGTTTCGGAAAACCCACTCTCACCTCCCGATAGCTCGTTTCGCACGCAGGGTAATGCGCGCGACGGATCAAGTAAACCGGATGAACGACTCTTGCCACTTTCATCAGGTCTTTATCTTGTCGCTACTCCAATCGGTAATTTGGGCGATATTACGTTTCGTGCGCTCGATATCCTTAAACGTGCCGATATTATCCTGTGCGAAGACACCAGAACGTCTGGCAAATTATTGTCGCGATATGGCGTAAAAACCAAGCGGATCGCCTATCACGAACATAATGCAGCCAAAATGCGCCCCGAAATCATGGACCGCCTTGGCAAGGGACAGGCGCTTGCCCTGATTTCCGATGCAGGAACTCCACTGATCAATGATCCCGGCTATAAACTGGTACGTGATTGCAAGACCGAGGGCTTTAACGTCACGGCAGCCCCTGGGGCTTCATCACCGATTGTCGCCCTTGTTTTATCCGGCCTGCCCAGTGACCACTTCTTTTACGCTGGCTTTCTGCCGCCCAAAACATCAGCCCGCAGAAAGGAACTGACACGCTTTTCCGGTATACCCGGGAGCCTGATCTTTCTTGAAAGTCCCAAACGGCTGGCTGGCAGTCTTGCCGATATGGCCGAAATGCTGGGTGATGCGCGCGAAGCTGCTGTCGCCCGTGAACTGACCAAGATGTTCGAGGAAGTCCGGACAGAAACACTTGGCAATCTGGCCGCTCATTACGCTGCCGAGGGCGCACCCAAGGGTGAAATCGTTGTGATCGTCGGCCCGCAGAGCGAGCGAGATGCCGAACCCGATGCTGACGACGTTGATGCGCGTCTGGTCGAACTGTTGAAAACCTTGCGAACAAAAGAAGCTGCCGAACACGTTGCCAAAGAGACCGGCCTGAAAAAGCGAGACCTTTATAATCGTGCGCTTGAGCTTTCCAAACCATCCGGAGCATAGCGATGAAATCCGGTCGGACTGCCCGCAACGCAGGAATATATGAACGACGCAAGGCCGAAAGAGCCGGTAGACGCGCAGAATGGGTATGTACCTTGTGGCTCAGACTATGTGGTTACCGCATTCTTGCAACCCGGTTTCGCTGCCCGGTCGGGGAGATCGATATCATCGCCCAAAAGGGCAAGCTGATCGCCGCTGTCGAGGTTAAAAATCGCCGCAACATTGACGAAGCACTGAATGCATTGCGCCCCAAGCAGCAACAGCGCATCGCCCGTGCGCTTTCAACTTTCACCACACGAATCGGCCATCATGGCGATTTGCGTTTTGACATCATTGCAATCAGCAACGGGTGGCGTCTCAAGCACCTCAAAAATGCGTGGATGTTGTAGGGGGGAGGAAATGGCATATCGGTCGTCAGGGATGCATTTTTGAACCCTTGATGATTTTATCCGCCAGCCGCTTTTCCGCCCGCAGAGCAATTCCCACAACCTTTGCATCATCTGGCGAAAACTGGCCAAAAACTTCCCGATTGGCGGCGTCGTGCCCGGTGGAAAACATTTCCTCTACATAAAGCGATGTGGTCACGCCGCGTTCCAGTGCGCGACGATGAACCTTTGCGATTGTATCCTGATCCGCTGTCAAAACGATGGCTGGCTGTCGGGACAAAGGATTATAAATATTCTTGTCGCGATCAATATAGGGTTCCCCGATAATATCGGGGTGCTGGGCAACGATGCCACTCATCAAAAAGGCCGTGACATTCAGCAATTGCCAATTTTTCAGATCGTTGCGAAGAACAATGGCGACTTTAGTATCAAACATTTGTGCATCCGTTGATTTTGAAGAACCGGGATTTTCGGGAAAACCGTCATGCAAAATGCTGTAGACCAAACCGTATCGGACGGTCTTGAACGTTTGTGCAAATCGCGCGAACGCTTCATTTCTGCAGCCCCTCTTCCGGGAATTGAACGGATGGAAGCCCTTTTCTTTGGCAACATGTTTGCGCCACACCGACACGATACCTATGCATTGGGTATAACCATGCAGGGCGTTCAAACTTTCAATTATCGTGGTTCTTTCCGTGCCAGCCAGCCAGGCAACGTGATTGTCCTGCATCCCGACGAACTTCATGACGGGGGCGCAGGAACCGATGACGGCTTACGTTACCGTATGCTTTATCTTGAACCATCATTGCTCCGTCAGGGACTTGACGCCGAGACGGCTTCGCTGCCTTTTGTTTCAGATCCGGTGATTGCCGACCCGGAACTGGCTTCTACTCTGGCCTCAGTACTGGCTCATCTTGATGAAGATGTCGATCCGCTACTGATAGATCAATTTGTCTCTGACATTGCCTCCGGTCTCGCGCGTCATGCCAAAGGGCCCGTCAAGCCTGTGGGCCTTCTGGCGCTGGACCGTATGGAACGGGCCAGACAATATCTCGAAGATAATTTTGATCGAGCCGTGCAATCAGATGAGCTTGAAGAGGTCACCGGGCTTGATCGATATCGCCTGATCCGCCAATTCCGCGCCTGTTTTGCAACAACACCGTATCGGTATCTGATGATGCGTCGCTTACAAAAAGCACGCTCGCTGATTACCCTTCGCCATCCGTTGGTAGATATTGCGGGTGAAACGGGGTTTGCCGATCAAAGCCACCTTAACCGACATTTCAAACGTGCCTTTGGTGTCACACCCGGTCGCTGGGCGGAACTCACATGCGAAAAAAGTCATTAATCGTCCAAACCCCGCTTTGAATTTAAAACTCCTTAACCGGCTCCCCTCATATTGGCAGTTGAGACGACGGGGGAAGCGGGGCGAGAAACCGATTAATGACATCACTGTCACGCATATTACGACGGTCAAAAGACCGTGTTTTTAAAGTCAGACATTATATCGCGCAAGCCGGACCGGCTCTGGTAATCGTTGCCATTTTGCCGCTTGCCGGATGCACATCACTTGCGATTGGTGCTGGCGCAACCGCCGGTGTGGCGGCCATGCAGGAACGAGGGTTTGGCGGGGCAGTCAGTGATACCGCCATCACTGCCGAAATCTGGCAAAAGTTTCTCGCAGAAGATGAAAACCTGTTTCGCCGGATCGAAATCGAAGTGGTCGAAGGTGAGGTGTTGCTGGCAGGTACAGTTGACAACACCAAGAGCGAATTGAAAGCCGTCGAACTAGCTTGGCAAGCCAACGGAGTAAACCGGGTCATCAATGAGATCACTGTTGGGCAAGGCAGCAGTCTGATGGACAATGCCAGCGATCTTCTGATCACGACCCGCATCAAAACCGCCCTGATGTTTGACACAGACGTCTATGCGATTAACTACAGTATCGAAACCATCAATGGTACTGTCCACATTATGGGCATTGCGCAAAGCGAACATGAACGTAACCTTGTCATCGCCCATGCGCGCGGTACTAGTTATGTCAGGCGCGTCGTCAGTCATGTGCGGCTGAAAGACGACCCGCAACGCCAGAGGACCTGAGCATTATTATTGATCGGGAGAAGGACATTACTGCAAATGATCGCCAATGGCTTACCGATTATGGTAACGGCCACTATCCCGATGCAACCGCAGCCGAAGCTGCCCTGCGCTTTTCCCGGCTAAATGATCCTGATCGCGACATTTCGACCTATCTTGATTTGCTTGATAGGATTTCTGACGATGTCCGTGACCGAATCGCCGCCCTATCTGAAAAAGCCGGTGCGGATGATCAAAGCCATCCATCAGTCGATATTATCGTGCAGGCATTGCAGGACATTATTCCCGGCACTTATCAGTTTCAGGGTGGCGCGGAAAATTATGACGATATCGCCAATGCCGATCTGATGGCGGTCATTGATCGCAAACGCGGTTTGCCGGTTGCACTCGCCCTGCTTTACATACATGCAGCAAAGCGCTGCCAGATCGAGATTACCGGTATTGATTTTCCCGGTCACTTTCTTCTTCGCCTGCAATCTGGCGGTGCCCGGAAAATGGTTGATCCGTTCCACGGCGGCATTACGCTGGGATCGGCTGAACTGCGCGAATTGCTCAAAGCATTTCAGGGGCTGGATGCGGAATTGCAACCCGGCCATTACCGCGAAGCATCCGACATCGCAATATTGTTACGACTTCAAAACAACATAAAAGTTCGGGCGCTTCGGCAGGGAGAATTGGCCTTGGCGGCACGTGTTATCGACAACAGCCTACTGATCGCACCCGACCATGACGGGCTTTGGCATCAGCTCGGTGCGCTTTATGCCCGGCTGCATGAAGATGAAAAAGCACTCCATGCCTTCACACAGTTCGTTGGGCTGTGTAAAGACCCGATGCATCGGGCACGGATCAGTGCCGTTATCGAAGAATTGCGTGATCGTCTCGGCCATGGAACTTCAACCCAAAAAATCGATAGCCGGAACACGACGAATTCGGATGCACTGGTGCAACTGTATCCGGTTCGTTCGCAAAATGCGGACCACAAATATCCGTCAGACACCCCCGACCCCAGCCAGCCATAAGGCCCGACTTCACCGATGAGATCACCTGAGGCTTACAGCGTTTCAAACATGTAAAATCTCAATATACGATTAGTCACAAAATCTTATATTGTGGATAATAGATATATTTAAACACTTCTATATGAATACATAACAGTCTGTTTGAAGTTCTGACGAACTTGGGACTGCAGAAATCGCGAAATTAAGCCCATTCAAACAATCCTGAATGTAGATTTTCATCCTAATTTTGCAGCTATAGACCTTCTCGCCTGTGTCATTCATCGAAGCGAAGCCATCGCGTGTTCTGACAGCCCAAAAGCCCGGTTTTCTGCGCGTTACAGAATCACACTCCCAATTCGGGCCAATTGATTTTTCAAAACTCGAAACAATTCCGATTGGCAAAGATCAAAATTCTGTCCCATGACAACGAGAAAAACTACGAACGCAGTTTTTCTCGTTCTTAACGCAGGGTTAAAAGACCGGACACGAAACGGTCGCGATGCTTGCACCGGAATTTTCATTCTCTATACTCCGGCCAAACCATTTGGCCGGACATGGTATTGATCGCATGGCACTTTGATGGGCCTGCACCGTACCGGACTGCCCTCTATTCGAAAAAGCGCAGGAAATTCAAGTTCATGAGTGACACCAAATTCGACGTCGTCGGGATCGGCAATGCCATTGTCGACGTCCTTGCCCATTGCAAGGAAGAAGACCTTGGCCGTTTGAACCTCGTAAAGAACGCCATGACCCTGATCGATGCCGAAACTGCCGACAGCCTTTACGCCCAGATGGGCCCGGGCCTTGAAATGTCAGGCGGATCTGCGGGCAATACCATGGCAGGCATTGCTGCTCTTGGCGGCAAAGGTGCCTATATTGGTAAAGTACGTAACGATCAGCTTGGCGAGGTTTTCAGCCACGATATCCGCGCCATGGGGGTTTCCTTCAACTCGACCCCGGCCACATCCGGCTCACCGACGGCACGCTGCCTGATCTTCGTTACACCGGACGGGCACCGCACCATGAACACCTTTCTCGGCGCATGCACGGAACTTGGTCCGGATGATATCGATGCCGAACTGATCGCATCGGCCAAGATTACCTATATGGAAGGTTATCTTTGGGATCGTCCGGAAGCCAAGGAAGCCTTTATCAAGGCGGCCAAGATTGCCCATGAAGCTGGCCGTCAGGTTTCAATCAGCCTGTCTGATTCCTTCTGCGTTGATCGCCATCGCGATTCATTCCGCGACCTGGTTCACAATCATATCGACGTGCTGTTTGCCAACGAAGACGAGATCAAATCGCTTTATGAAGTCGATACCTTTGAAGAGGCTCTTGCTGAAGTTCGCACCCATTGCAAGGTCGCAGCCCTGACCCGCAGCGAAAAGGGTTCCGTCATCGTCTCGGGTGACGAAGTCATCGAAGTCCATGCCGAACCGGTTGCCCATGTCGTCGATACCACTGGCGCAGGTGACCTTTTTGCATCGGGTTTCCTCTATGGCTACACCCGCGGTGATGATCTCGCGACCTGTGGTCGCCTTGGTTCGATCTCCGCAGCTGAGGTAATTTCACACATGGGCGCACGCCCGGATGCGGACCTCAAGGAACTGGTCGCGAAGACTCTTTGATCATTGATCAGTCGAGCACGATAAAATTCACGGGACGGCAACATTTGATTGCTGTCCCGTTTTTTCTGCATCAATTGCCGGTATTCTGCGGTTTTGCAATGCACACAAAGATTGACTTTCTCCAGTTAATGGCGCAAGAACCCGGCATTGCATAAAAATCAACCCCGCATGTCATGCACGAGGCTGGTCTTTCGCCTCGACATTGGCTATGACAGGGCGGCTTTCGAGCCAGGCTGCAATTTGTCTTTTGGGCCAGTAAACATTCAGCATGTTCTGCACGACGCAAATTGCGCGGGTTTGACCTTGCCGACCGAACGACATCGGTCTTAGGCGGCTGAATATCTACTGGCCTTGAAACTTTTACTGACCGATGCGCAAGGGACGTATCCCGGCGCGCGGCATTTTTATTCTGGAGTCCGCGCCAATGAACTTGCGCAATATCGCCATTATCGCACACGTCGACCATGGCAAAACCACCCTCGTTGACGCGATGTTCCGTCAGTCCGGTGTTTATCGCGACAACCAGCGCGTTGATGAACGCGCAATGGACAGTAACGATCTGGAACGCGAACGCGGCATTACCATCATGGCAAAGCCGACCGCAATTCAGTGGGGCGATACGCGTATCAATATCGTCGATACTCCGGGCCACGCCGATTTTGGTGGTGAAGTCGAACGTATCCTGTCGATGGTTGACGGTGTTGTTCTGCTGGTTGACTCGGCTGAAGGTCCGATGCCGCAGACCAAATTCGTTCTTGGCAAGGCCCTCAAACTCGGTCTGAAGCCAATCGTGATCATCAACAAGATCGACCGTCCGGACCAGCGCGCCGAAGAAGTTCTCGACGAGATTTTCGATCTGTTCGTTTCGCTTGAAGCCAACGACGGACAGCTTGATTTCCCAGTTCTGTATGCATCCGGTCGTGATGGCTGGGCTGCAGAAGCACCGGAAGGCCCGAAAGAGAACCTGACGCCGCTGATGAACCTGGTTCTGAACTATGTTCCGGCACCGAAGGCGGAAGTTGACGCACCGTTCGCAATGATTGCAACCATGCTGCATGCTGACAACTTCCTTGGCCGTATCCTGACTGGTCGTGTCGCGCAGGGTCGTGCAAAACTGAACATGCCGGTCAAGGTTCTGCGTGGCGATGGCACCGTCGAAACCGGTCGTCTTTCGAAACTGATGGGCTTCCGTGGCCTTGATCGTGTGCCGCAGGAAGAAGCTGTTGCAGGCGACATCATCGCAATTGCCGGCCTGACGGATGCCACCGTTGCCGACACCATCTGCTCGCCAGAAGTCACAAACGCGATCTCAAGCCAGCCGATTGATCCGCCGACCCTTGCGATGACCTTCTCGGTCAACAACTCGCCGCTTGCCGGTCAGGAAGGTGACAAGGTTACCTCGCGTATGATCCGTGCGCGTCTGGAACGTGAAGTCGAAGGCAACATCGCCATTCAGCTTTCCGAAACCGCTGACAAGGATGCCTTTGAGGTTGCCGGTCGTGGTGAACTTCAGCTTGGCGTTCTGATCGAAACCATGCGTCGCGAAGGCTATGAACTGTCGATCTCGCGTCCGCGCGTTCTGATCAAGGAAATCGACGGCGTCCTGTCCGAGCCGTTCGAAGAAGTCCAAGTCGATGTTGACGAAGAATTTGCCGGTGCCGTCGTTGAAAAGATGAGCCTGCGCAAAGCCGAAATGACCGACATGCGCTCAAGCGGTGGCGGCAAGACCCGTATCATGTTCCTCGCCCCGTCGCGTGGCCTGATCGGTTATCATGGTGAATTCCTGACCGATACCCGCGGTACCGGCGTGATGAACCGTGTGTTCCATTCCTACGGACCGGTCAAAGGCTCGATCGCTGGTCGTCGTAATGGCGTTCTGATCTCGAACGATCAGGGCGATGCGGTTGCCTATGCCCTTTGGGGTCTGGAAGATCGTGGTTCGATGTTCATCAATCCGGGCGAACGTGTCTATGAAGGCATGATCATCGGCGAACACAACCGTAACAACGACCTTGAAGTCAACATTCTCAAGGGCAAAAAACTGACCAACGTCCGCGCATCGGGCAAGGATGATGCCATCACCCTGACCCCGCCCCGCCGTATGTCGCTTGAAGAAGCACTGGCTTACATCCAGAACGACGAACTGGTCGAAGTTACCCCGCAAAGCATCCGTATTCGCAAGCTGCACCTCGATCCGAACGTGCGCAAACGCGAAAGCCGCAAATCGGAATCCGAAACCATCTAATCCGGTTTGTATCCAGATTGAAAAAGCCGACCCGCTTGGGTCGGCTTTTTTGTTTTTCTTCATATATTTGGCGCCAAGCGTTTCGGCATTCCTTAACCTGTTTTCCCTACCTTCAGGCAAGGTGGCACTTAGACTGGGGAAATCCATGCACAACACCGCTTTGCGCAGTTGGGGTGATTCATTTCGCGCCTTTATCCATCCGCGCGTCATCACCATGCTGTTCATGGGCTTGTCAGCTGGCATTCCCATCCTGCTGATATTTTCCACCCTGTCGATCTGGTTGCGAGAAGCCGGGGTAGAACGTTCAACCGTCACTTATTTCAGTTGGGCGGCCCTTGGCTATTCCTTCAAATTTGTCTGGGCGCCGCTAATTGACCGGCTACCATTCCCTATTTTGTACGGAGTTCTGGGCCGCCGGCGAAGCTGGCTGATTGTTGCCCAATGCGCCATCATAAGTGCCATCCTTTGGATGGGCTTTACCGATCCGGCCCAAAACCTGACCATCATGGCCTTTGCTGCTGTTGCGCTTGGCTTTGCATCTGCAACACAGGATATCGTGATTGACGCTTATCGTATCGAGGCCGCCGACCCTGACCTGCAAGCCATGATGAGTTCTGCCTATATCGGTGGCTACCGTATTGGGATGATTGTTGCTGGTGCCGGCGCATTAACCATTGCCGGGTTATTCGAGGCCGAAGGCAGTTATGAACCGTTGGCCTGGACAATTGCCTATGGCTGCATGGCACTCGCGATGGGGATCGGCGTGATCACCACCTTGCTCATTCGCGAACCCGCCGTAAATCGCACTGACAGCAAGTATTTTCATAGAACATCCGATTACGGCCGTTTCCTTTTGATGTTTGTGCTGACTGTGATCGCCTTCATCATCGCCAACATCTATGCCAGCGATCTGACCGATCCGTTGAAAACAGCTTTGGTTGAAAACGGAATGATCGACGAGCTGGCTGGGTTCATCGCAGGATTTCTCAAACTTGCTATCTCGGTCGCTGCCGCGATCCTTGTCGCATGGCTTACCACCAGTATCGGCTTAACCCCAACCGGTATGGTTCAGGAAACCTATATCGCGCCGGTCAAGGATTTTATCGACCGCTATGGCAAAGCCGCGATAGTTGTTCTGGCCCTTATTGGCGTCTATCGGATTGCCGATATCGTTATGGGGGTCATGGCCAATGTTTTCTATACCGATCTGGGGTTTTCCAAGGAAGAAATCGCGGCTGTTTCCAAAACATTTGGCCTGTTCATGACGATTGCCGGCAGCTTCCTTGGCGGCCTTCTTTCGGTTCGCTACGGGGTCGTGCGTATACTGTTCCTTGGTGCACTTCTGTCAGCCATAACCAACATCCTGTTCGCAGTTATGGCGCACCTGGGTCCTAACACCGTCATGTTTGCCGGTGTAATCATGGCGGACAATCTGTCAGGTGGTCTGGCAACTGCAGCCTTCATAGCCTACCTCTCAGGCCTGACCAATATTTCCTTTACCGCCATGCAATATGCGATCTTCAGCTCGATCATGACGCTCTTTCCCAAGATCCTTGCCGGATTCTCCGGCACTGTGGTCGATGCAATCGGTTATAGCTGGTTCTTTATAGGCACAGCCTTGATCGGCGTTCCTGTGCTGTATCTGGTGGTTCTGGCCAGTCGCATGACTGCGCTCACTGCAACGGAAAAACCCGAACCAAAGCCAAAATAAACCACAGGTGCCGTACGCCCCTTTGTTCAGAAAAAGTAAAGCCGGGCACCGTTAAGACGGTGCCCGGCTTTTGATATCTTGCTATTTGCCGGACTTGCACCCGATCAATTGCGCGTTCAAGCGGCCTGTTCGGCCTCATCCTGGGTCAGCAGTGCATAGATCGCATCAGCTGAACCAGCGCCGCGCAACTTGTCACACATGCCCTGATTACGCAGCAGACGGGAAATCCGCGCCAGTGCCTTCAGATGGTCGGCACCGGCTTCTTCCGGTGCTATCAACATGCAGAACAAATCTACAGGATGTTCGTCAACGGCATCGAACTCGATAGGGTTCTGCGCGCGCGCAAAGATCATGTGTAACCGGTCGAGATCAGCCAGCTTGCCATGCGGAATCGCGACGCCACCACCTACGCCGGTGCTGCCAAGTTTCTCGCGATCAAGCAGAACGGAAAAAATTTCGCCTGCTTCACGTCCGGTGACTTCCGCTGCCTTTTCGGCAAGTTCCTCAAGGACAGCTTTTTTCGCGCCGGACCGCAAGGCCGGTATCACCCCCGAAGGGGAAAGTATCGATGATATGTCCATTTTTCGCGTTGCGTTGTTTGGCTCGGAAGAATCTGTATCCGTCACGCTGCACCAGCCTCCTTATCGGATGGGTCAAGCCACCCGATATTGCCGTCAGCACGACGATATACAACATTCAACCCGCCATGTTTGCCATTCCGGAACATAAGCGCCGGAATGTCCCCCAAGTCGAGCCGCATAACAGCCTCTCCGACAGAGAGCGTGTCAATGCGATCCGGTGTTTCAGCGACGATCACCGGCTCAAAGCCGTTGAGATGTTCGTCCTCTGAATGGTCTTCATCTTCCTGTGCGATCACATAATGTGTCGCATCAATTCTTGCCTGCTCATACTGATCACGGTTGGTATTGTGGTGATCACGCAATCGCCGCTTGTAACGTCGCAACTGTTTGGCGACGCGATCACAGGCAGAATCGAAAGCAGGATACACCTCATTCGCCGATGCCTTCGCCTGAACCAACATGCCTTTGCCGACATGGACCGATATCTGCGCAATATAGAGATGAGCCTGTTTGGTGATGGTCACCGTGGCTTCGATCGCGTGATCGAAATATTTCTCTACCGCAGGGTCCAACGTCTCGACGACGTGTTGACGGAGTGCGTTACCAACGTCGAGTTGCTTACCAATAACCGTAATTTGCATGGATCGCCTATCCCCAGTTGAGTGACTTCCCAGTACATATGGACCTTCAGTGCCCCTCAATCAGGAGGCCGCACCATATTCCCTCGTTAATGCCAAGTCAACATTTGGGTATTATTGGTTAATATACAATACCTTAGGGTATATTTTGCAGTGTTTGACCGGCTAGGAAACCCGCGACTTTTTTTCGCGCCGTCGCTGGACCGACGAGGGAATTCTCATCGCTTCGCGGTATTTTGCCACTGTTCGGCGGGCGATGTCGATCCCTTCCTTTTGAAGCAGCTCGACAAGTTTGTCATCGGACAAAATCTTTTTCGGATCTTCCCCATCTATCAATGACTTGATGCGATGCCGAACAGATTCCGAAGAATGCGCATCCCCCCCGTCCGCAGACGAAATTGCAGTGGTGAAAAAATATTTCAGTTCATAAACGCCACGCGGGGTCGCCATAAACTTGCCGTTGGTCACCCGTGATACCGTGCTTTCGTGCATCCCGATTGCTTCGGCGATATCGCGCAGGATCAGCGGACGCAGATGCGATACGCCGTGATTGAAGAATCCGTCCTGCTGGCGCACGATCTCACTTGCGACCTTCATGATCGTAGTTGCACGTTGATGCAGGGCCTTTACCAGCCAGTTCGCATTCTGGAGCTTCTCGCTCAGGAAGCTGCGTTCCTCTCGGTTCCGAACCCCCTGCCCAATCTGTACGGCGTAATCCTCATTCACCAGAACACGCGGCAATGCCTCGCTGTTTAGTTCCAGATGCCAGTCGCCATTTCCGGCCGCACGCATCAAAACATCCGGGATTACCGGTGTTGCCGGTTCCCCATCAGCTGTTCGCCCCGGACGCGGGTCAAGTGTCCGGATTTCGGTAATCATATCCGCAAGATCGTCAGCATCGACCCCGCAAATCCGGCGCAGACGATCAAATTCACGCCGAGCCAGCAGATCCAGATTGGCAAGCAAAGCCGCCATTGCCGGATCGAACCGGTTACGTTCACGGAGTTGCAACTCCAGGCATTCTGCAAGATTACGGGCAAAAATGCCGACCGGCTCGAATCCCTGCATGGCTGCGAGCACACGCACCACATCCTTCATATCGCATTCAAGGGACTCGGCAACTTCTTCCAGTGGCCCTGCCACATAACCACTTTCATCAAGCATATCGATCAGATAACTGCCGATCATACGTGATACGGGATCGGCAAAGGCAATGTTGAGTTGATCATCAAGCAATTGTCTCAGGGTTGCTTGATCGGCCAGAGTCTGTTCAAGCCCTGGTAAATCTTCGCTACTGCCGCCACCTGTTCCACCGCTGTAAGGTGCCGAATAATCATGATTTCCGGCAACAGGGGAACCATCGGAGCTGATATCACCTTCGCCATTATAAAGGGCGTCCGGGGCACAATCGAGCGGACCGGAATCGCCGTCACTCATGGTTTCACTGGATGTCAGCCGGTCGGTACCGAAACGGTCGTCGCGATCCGAAAAATCATCGTTTGTACGGGAATCGATGCCCTGATCGCCGTTGCCAACCGCGCCATCGCCTTCTTCGGCAAAAGTCTGACCGGGATCAACACGCTCCAGAAGCGGGTTTTCCAATAACTCGCTATCGATGAAATTGGAAAGCTCGATATTGTTAAATTGCAGCAGTTTGATCGCCTGCTGCAATTGAGGCGTCATAACAAGAGACTGGGACTGACGAAGATCAAGCCGCGCCTTCAGGGCCATTATGAACTACCCCGTGTCAATCCGAACCCCCCAAGAAGCAGGTGTTTCATCAAAGGCTGAAACGATCGCCCAGATAAACCCTTCTGACATCGTCATTCCTGACGATTTCATCGGGACCACCTTCCATCAAAACCCGACCGTCATGCAAGATATATGCCCGGTCAATGATGTCCAGAGTCTCGCGCACATTGTGGTCAGTAATCAAGACCCCAATGCCACGATCTTTCAGATGACGTACAAGATCGCGAATATCACCGACTGCAATCGGGTCAATCCCGGCCAGCGGTTCGTCCAACAGAACGAAATTCGGATGGGCTGCAAGGGCACGTGCGATTTCGCAACGGCGGCGTTCTCCACCCGACAGGGCAAGGGCCGGAGTCCGGCGCAAATGCTCGATGGCAAATTCGGCCAGAAGATCTTCGAGATTCTGCTCGCGCTTGATCCGGTCATCCTCGACAACCTCAAGCACGGCCATGATGTTTTGCTCGACGGTCATACCGCGGAAGATGGATGCTTCCTGCGGTAAATAACCGATTCCCATGCGGGCACGCTGATACATCGGCATCATGGTGATATCCCGCCCGTCCAGGGAAATATTACCCCGATCCGGGGAAATCAGGCCGGTAATGATGTAAAAACTGGTGGTCTTGCCTGCTCCATTCGGCCCCAAAAGACCAACAGCCTCACCACGCTGAACCGACATCGAAACATCTTTCAGCACCGGGCGCTTCTTGAAACTTTTGCCAAGATTGTGCGCAACCAGCCCCTTGTTGGCTGTTACCAGTCGCGGGCCGGTGCCGGAGGACGCATTACTGCCACTGCCAGCCTTGTTTGCATGTGTGCTGTCGGATTTTCCGCTTTTGCGCGACCAGAACAAATTCCCGACCCTTCGTCAGTTGCCATTCCCGGATTGACCCGGGCTGTTTTCTTCGTCTTTTTCCGGCACAAGCAGGCCGCGGACGCGACTTTTGCCATCGCCATTTCCGTTGGCGGTCAATCGGCTGACCCCCGTATTCAGGTCAACTACAGCACGATCACCGTTCAACTGGTTCTCGCCGCGTGTGATCTTAACCGATCCAACAAGGGTTGCGATACCCGTTTTCGCATCGTAAACGCCTTGATTGCCAACCACAAAGTCCGTTGGTGTGCGAATGGTAACGTTTCCGTTGCCATCAATCCGGCTCAGCTCGTTTTCGCCGTTCTCGCCCATCTCGAACCGTGCTGTCAGCACATCCCCCCGAAGAGTGCGGTCATCAGCAACAGCAACTGCATTGCCACGGGCGACTGCCATTCGTTCAGTTTCCCAATATTCAAGGCTTTCTTCAGCTGTCAGCGTCTCGGTCGGCGTTTTGTACTGCAGATCTTCACCCGTCAACACGACGACCGCATCGTCAATATCATAAATTGCCTGATCACCGGACGCGACGTCGGTTTCCGATGACAGTCTGACGTTTCCGGTCGCGATAATGCGGTAAATCTCGCTTTGTCCATCACGGTCACGATAAAGCGCGCGCAGCTCGTCGGCATCAACACGCGAATTGCCGCGTTTGGCAACTGCATTGCCACGTGCAATCAAAACCTGCTCGTTGCGACGCCACTCAATACCATTATCGGACTCGACCTCAAGCCCGCCACCACCGCTTTGGGCTAGACCGAGCGGATCGGCATAGGCGACCCCGCACGGAACCATCACCGCACCACCCAAAACTGCTGCCATCAAAAAACGACGCATCGCAAAAGGCGCAATTGCGATCATGACTTCCCTTTCAATGCACTATCGAAAATCACCAGACGAGCATTTCCCAAAAAGCGGATTACCGCCCCCTTGTCTTCAAGCTCGAAACCGGTGTCTGATTTGATCGTTCCAAACGGCCCCTGCCCGTCGACCGGTTCATTGCCTTTGGCACTTCCGTTACCCAACGCAATCTCGGCCTGCTCGGTATGAATTTCAAACCCCTGATCATGATACATATTCACGGTTCCGACCAGATCGAGAAGCTCGTCGCTTTCGGTATAGAACCCCGTATCAGCTGTCAGTGCAATCCAGGAGCCGTCCTCAAGCGTGATATCGGCCTGCGGTGCATCCAGCCGCACATGCGCCAGACGGTCTTCGTTTTCGGGCTGTTCGACGGCTTCATTGGCCGTCACGGTAAAGGGCTGCCGGTTATTATCCACGCCAAAAAAGCGTGGATTGCTCATGGTGACATTTTCCATCAGATCGTCGGGTGTGGTCGAAAAGCCAAGGCGAAAACCGCTTTCCTGAACTTTTTCGATCTGAGGCCACAGCACGACAAGTGCGACAAGCGTTGCCGCAATCAGCGGCAGAACCAGCTTGAGCATATTAACAATCGTTCGGCGGAACGGATTGATCTGCACATCGCGCCGACCGGACGGCAGGCGATCGTTCATGCGCGCCGTGCGCGCCGCCCGTTCGACCTCTGCCTTCCGATCCTCGCTCATGGATTACGCAACCCCCAGACGTAGAAGGTCATGGATATGAACAAGCCCTACCGGTTTGCCGATATCGTCAACAACAAACAGGGCAGTGATGCTGCGATCATTCATAACGGCAAGCGCCTCGACCGCCAGAAGATCGGATCTGGTTGCTTTGGGGTTGCGCGTCATAACGTCTGCAACCCGCATGGCCACCAGATTGTCCGCCATATGCCGGCGTAAATCACCATCGGTCACGATACCGGTCATCTTGCCGTCAACATCAAGCACACCGACACAGCCAAACGATTTTCCGGTCATGATCACCAATGCTTCGGACATCAGGGCGTCTTCGCCGATCAACGGAATATCGGCAACACCATGCATGACGTCGCTTACATGCAGCAACCGCTGCCCCAGCTTGCCGCCAGGATGGAATGTGCGGAAATCATCAGCACTAAAGCCGCGGCGCTCCATCAGCGTAACGGCAAGTGCATCGGCAAACGCCAGCATCGCTGTAGTTGATGTTGTCGGCGCCTGTTTGTTGGGGCATGCTTCCGGACTGTTGGGTAGAATCAGTGGATAGTCGGACTGCATTGCCAACGAACTTTCCGGGCGACGGGTCATCCCGATCAGCGGGACGTTAAAGCGTCTGGTATAGGCAATGATGTCGGACAATTCCGGCGTTTCACCTGAATTCGACAGGGCAAGCACCGCATCGTCCTTGCCGATCATGCCCAGATCACCATGGCTGGCTTCAGCCGGATGGACAAAGAAGGATGGCGTCCCGGTGGAAGCGAAGGTCGCAGCAATTTTCTTTGCGATATGACCGCTTTTCCCCATGCCAGTCACGACCAGACGCCCTGCAAGACTTTCAATCAGATCAATTGCCTTGCAGAAATCACCATTCAGCGATTCCGAAAGATCGCGCAGCGCATCCGCTTCAATCGCCAAAACCCGGCGGGCGACTTCAAGATCCTTTTCCGTTGCCGGTTCGGGTGTGTTTTGCAGTTTGGGGGTCACTGTCATCGGTTTCTTTTTCATTTCCCTGCAAAAGCATTCCAGAAATATTCACAGGGAAGAGATGGGCGGGAATATCTGTGCTGGCAAGCCATGAAAACCAATATGTACCTGCGCTTCAACATGGTCAATTCCCATACCCGAAGCCGGTTTACACAGAATTAACACCGCAGGCCTGCAACGCAAAAATTTGACGGACAAAATCGGCTGGAAAAGGGGTGGGTTTAGTGCGCGAAAATATCCGTCTCTTCCCAGCCCGACAGATCCAGCGTCGCCCGTGTCGGCAAGAACTCAAAGCAAGCCTGCGCCAGTTCGGTACGGCCTTCCCGGGCCAAACGACGATCAAGCTCTTCCTTGGCCTTATGCAGATACAGCACATCGGATGCAGCATAGGTAATCTGTTCGTCTGAAAGATCGGCCGATCCCCAGTCAGAACTTTGCTGCTGCTTGTCCAGATTAACGCCAACCAGTTCGCGCACCAGATCCTTCAGGCCATGCCGGTCGGTATAGGTACGCACCAGTTTCGATGCGATCTTGGTGCAATAGACAGGTGCGCACCGCACACCGAGATATTTGTCCATCACGGCGATATCGAACCGCCCAAAGTGAAACAGCTTCAGAACCGACGGATCAGCCAAAAGCTTCTTAAGGTTGGGCGCCTCGTAATTTTCCCCGTCAAACTTCACCAGATGGGCATCGCCATCACCAGCCGAAAGCTGAACAACGCACAGGCGATCGCGGTGCGGATTAAGGCCCATGGTTTCGCTGTCAATGGCAACGACTTTGCCAAGATCAAGCCCGTCGGGCAAATCTCCGTGATAGAGGAAATTGGTCATCGCAATTCTCCAGAATGCTGGTTTGGCCCTGTCTTAACACAGCATCCGCAGCCTCGCGATGCAAAAGAGACACCGCATCGCATGTTTTGTATCCCGACTGAATAGAGATTTTCTCAGATACAAAGGAGAACCATGGCATCACGGTTTGATCGGCCTCCTGATGCCGGAAAGATTTTGAAAAACAAACGCAAAACGGCTCAAGCCCACCGGGTCATTCCGACCAAGGCCAATTTTATGTGCCAGATAACGAAGCTCGAGATCAAGTGTATTGAAGGGCGCGCCATCCCGTTTCGCCTTGCGTGCCGCCGAAATGCACTTGCCAAATATTTTGCAGCGCTTGTCAGATGCTATCTCTGGATGCTCGCGCAAAAAATTCGCATAGGTTAAAAAGCGGTCGTGATGCTGCTGCATTTTATTTGCCGAAAGGTGACTTCCTGCATCGGGAATGACGGTCACAATAATGTCGGCATCAACCACATGGCGCGCATGTAACGACAAGCGCAACGGCAGAGATTCATCCTGAATAAACACATCAGGATCGCAACCTCCCGCTTGGTTGAACAACACTCGTTCCACCAACCATGTCATCCGCACCATACCCCGCCCCAAAATGCGGTCCAAGGCATCATCAAATGTCTTTACATCAATATCACTGCCGATCATCCCGGCCTTTGCCTGCTCGATTGATGCGTCGGTTTTTCGTCCCTTGCCATGCACCATGTCGGCGTCATGATCGCGTGCCAGTTCTAGCATCACCGCAATCGCATCGGGGGCCAGCAACTCATCACAATCAAACAGTGCAAGGTATTTTCCTTGCGCCTGTGCCGCTCCCTGATTAAGCCGGATTGCAGGACCAGCATTAGTATCATTGGAAATCACCCGGACAAAATCATGCTTTGCCGCAAAGCTGTCCAGTATCGAGCGGGATGCATCCGTTGATGCATCATCAATGAAGATGACCTCGCACGAAAACTGTCCCTGCTGCGCAAGCAGACTCGTAAAAAAGTACGGCAAGGCGGTCGCCTTGTTATAGACCGGCAGAATGAAACTAACGTCAGGTGCCATGCCATCAGGGCGAGAAGAAAACATCTCAACTCTCTGTTATCCGGGTGTTCAGCCGTCTTAACACAGCCAACCGCCAGCCGCGACGCAAAAGTCATGTGCAGCAAGGCTTTTGCCAAAGCCCGAAACGACAATACCCCAGCACACCGTCGGGTGTACTGGGGTATGGTGCCCAGGAGAAGACTCGAACTTCCACGACCTTGCGGCCACTGGCACCTGAAGCCAGCGCGTCTACCAATTCCGCCACCTGGGCATAGGGCTTGTGGTATTTGTCCCGGATTTGTCTGCCGGAACGGGGCGCAATATACGCTGCCAAATTCCAGTGTCAACAACCTTTTTGACGGTTTTGCGAAACGATTTCGCTAAAACCGGTCACTGCAACGACACACAGGAAAATTCCTGAAATTCACACCTGTCCCACATCACGCCGAATGGTCGAACAAGTATCGAAGAACCCCGTTCAAACGGTTTCGCCCCTGATCGGTTGCGCGCAAACCGGACAGGTCACAAACCAGGTCGCCAGAAACGATCAGGGTCTCAAGCCTCTCCAAATCCAGTGCTTCACGCGGACCTTTGCCAATAATACGTTCAAAGCGCGAGGTTGGAATGGCTTCATTAAGGCGCAGCCCCATCATCACCATTTCGATCAAACGTTCATCGGCTGCCAACGCCGTTTCTTCCTGCGTGCCATGCCCCTGCTTTTCCACCCGGTCCAGCCAGATGTCCGGCGCGCGATGACGGCGTACCGCCATCGGTTTAGTACTGCCATCAGGCTGGATAACCGCTTCGCGACCATGTGCCCCCGGCCCGATACCAAGATAGTCACCGTAACGCCAATACACCAGATTATGGCGGCTTTCCTGCCCCGGACGGGCATGGTTGGAAACCTCGTAGCAGCCATAACCGGCAGCGCTGGTTTCTTCTTGGGTGATTTCATAAAGATCGGTCGCAAGATCTTCGTCGGGTACCACAAGATCACCACGCTGATGTAGAGTATAGAACTGCGTACCCGGTTCGATCGTCAGCTGATAAAGCGAGATATGACCGCGCGCGATATCAAGTGCCTCGCGCAGCTCCCGACGCCATGCTTTCGGATCATGTCCGGGCCGGGCATAAATCAGATCAAACGAAAAACGGTCAAACACATTGGCCGCAACATCAAGGGCACGCACGGCTTCCGCCGAATTGTGCACCCTCCCCAGAAATTTAAGATCACGATCATTCAGCGCCTGAATACCAATCGACACCCGGTTGATGCCATTGGCAGCAAAAGCGGAAAATCGGTTGATTTCAACTGTTCCCGGATTGGCTTCCAGCGTGATTTCAATGTCATCGGTTACCGGCCAGAAAGTTTTGATATCGGCAATCAATGCCCCTGCCGTTTCCGGATCCATAAGCGATGGCGTGCCACCACCAAAGAACACCGACCCAACAGTGCGTCCAGGATGACGTGCCGCTCCCGCCGCCAGTTCGGCCCGAAGGGCAGCACGCCAACGCGCATGATCAACCTTGTCCGCAACGTGACTGTTGAAATCACAATAGGGACATTTCGACAGGCAAAACGGCCAATGGATATAGATGCCAAACGGGACGGCTTCTGCGTTTGCTTGGGACACGCGGTTCTCGATCTTCGACTGCGGGAAAGACGGATAAAGTAACACGCACCGCCGATGGTTACATCATCGATGCGTGCATAGGTTCGATGCAGGCAGCTTAACCGCCAAATCCTTATTCGAAACAAGCCCGGACCAACTGGCGGAACGCGTCCGCCCGATGGCTCATTTCATGCTTCTTTGCCGGGTCCATTTCGCCAAAGGTCTGATCATAACCCTTCGGCTGGAAAATCGGGTCATAGCCAAAACCATGTCCGCCACGTTTCGGCCAGACAATTTCACCTTCGACCCGACCTTCAAAATTCTCGACATGGCCATCGGGCCAGGCCAGCGACAGGGCGCAGATAAAAGCCGCCCGTCGATCAGGGTGGTTGCCAATGCCATTCTGGACCTTTTCCATCGCCATGTCGAAATCCTTGTCCGGCCCGGCCCAGCGGGCCGAATAGATCCCCGGTGCCCCGTCAAGAGCCGAAACAGCCATGCCGCTATCATCGGACAAAGCCGGCAAATTCGCAGCCCGGGTCGCGGCAAGCGACTTTAACTGCGCATTGCCGATAAAGCTGTTTTCGGTTTCTTCGGGTTCGGGAAGGTTCAAATCACCGGCTGAAATCACTTCGATACCGAACGGATCGAGCAATTCGGCGATTTCCTTGATCTTGCCTTTGTTATGGCTGGCGATGACGAGTTTTTTTTCCGTAAAGCGACGGGCCATGATGCTGCCTGAGATAGTCGGGTCGTTAAGACGGGGACGGGTGGGAAGCACAGATGCAGTTCCGGGCGAGACAGCAAATGCCCCGCCCGAAGAAATTCTTAAAGACCGATGGCCGCACGCTGTTTGGCAAACAGTTCTTTGCAACCTTTTTCAGCCAGTTCAAACATCCTGTCATAAGCAGAACGATCAAACGGCACATCTTCGGCTGTCGCCTGGACTTCGACAATGCCGCCATTGCCAGCAAGGACGAAATTGGCGTCTGCGCCGGCATTGCTGTCTTCGGCGTAATCAAGATCAAGCACCGCTTCGCCCTGATAAATCCCGCAGGAAATTGCTGCAACCGGTTGGGTCAACGGGATTTCCTTGATCAAACCCAGGCGACGCACACCCTGAAACGCCAGATGGGCCGCAACATAGGCCCCGGTGATTGATGCGGTGCGCGTACCGCCATCGGCCTGAATGACGTCGCAATCAAGGCGCATCTGCATTTCGCCCATGCCCTTGAGGTCTGCCACCGCACGGATCGAACGACCGATCAAACGCTGGATTTCCTGGGTACGTCCTGACTGACCACCGCGCGCGGCCTCGCGCTGCATACGGCTGTCGGTTGCGCGCGGCAGCATGCCGTATTCGGCAGTGATCCAGCCCTTGCCGGAATTGCGCATCCAGCCCGGCACCTTATCCTCAACCGTCGCGGTACAAATCACATGGGTATCCCCAAATTTGATCAGGCAGGAGCCTTCAGCATATTTGGAAACACCGGTTTCGATGGAAACGTCGCGAAGCTGATCGAAATTACGGCCGGATGGACGCATGGGGTCTAAACCTCTTTGTTCTGGGTCGGATCGGCCTTTGCGGCTGATCAACGATAGCTGAAATTGCGGCCAAAGCTACTGAGCATCTCCACAAAGGTCCAGCAGTTTCCCGGAAAATAACGGCAAAAACCCGGCAGGAACATCTCCCGCCTGTGATCGAAAAAACCGTGACCAAGCCCGATTCGAGACGAATTCAACGGGTTTCAAGATCGGGTTGCTGATCCGTGTCCAACTTTGGGTATCGGATGGCAGCCATTCCAATCTGCCAGCTTCATTGACGCCTGCCTGACACCTCACTAAATTCCACGCAGCACATTTGGTTTTGACAGGTTGGACATGGCGCTGTTTGACGACACATTATTGGGCGATATGAATGCGCGATCCCGCGAAGTTTTTCGCCAGATCGTCGATGCCTATGTCGAAACAGGCGAACCGATTGGCTCGCGGTCGATTGCACGCCGCATGTCGGAAAATCTCTCGGCGGCGACCATCCGCAATGTGATGTCCGATCTTGAAGAAATGGGACTTCTGGTCGCTCCTCATATTTCGGCGGGTCGGTTACCCAGCGAAAAAGGCCTGCGTCTTTTCGTCAATGCCCTGATGGAAGTCGGCGATTTGCCGAATGCCGAACGCGATCAATTGACCAAGAATTGTGAACAGGCGGGCTATTCGCTTGATCAGATGCTGGGCGAAGCAACCAGTATGCTATCGGGCCTGTCACGATGTGCCGGGCTTGTCGTTGCACCGAAAACCGATGGCATCCGTTTAAAGCAGATTGAATTTGTTGCCCTTTCACCCGGCAAGGTTCTTGCCGTTCTGGTGTCGCAAACTGGCAATGTCGAGAATCGTATCCTTGATGTTCCGCCCGATTTGCCGACCTCAGCATTGACAGAAGCGTCGAACTATCTAAATACCCGGTTGGCCGGAAAGACACTTGATGACGCCCGGCAATTGATGAGTCTCGAACGCGACCGCATCAAACAGGAACTTGACGAATTATCGGCAGGCCTGATTGATGCCGGGCTTGCGACATGGGCAGGCGGGGTCAAGGGTTCGTCCCTGATCGTCAAGGGCCAGTCGCAGTTGCTTGAAAATATCGACACGATCGAACAGCTCGAAACTGTCAGACGGCTGTTTAATGTGCTCGAAGCACGCGATCAGATGATTGAATTGCTTGATGTCACCACGATTGCCCAAGGGGTGCAGATTTTCATCGGATCCGAGAATAAATTGTTCGGCGGATCGGGACTTTCGATGGTGATTTCGCCTTATCAGAATACCGAAGGCAGCATTGTGGGCGCAATCGGGGTTGTCGGACCGACCCGGATCAATTATGCCCGGATCATTCCGCTGGTCGATTACACCGCCAAACTGGTCGGGCGACTGATTGGATAAACGTTGGCGCTGCGTGTCAGGCCACACAAATTGAAGGTACAGGTTAGCCATGTCGGAAACCGCAAAGAATAACCCGGAAGATCTGAGCGGCGCTGCTCGCACAGACGAAGCTGTCGTTGAAGATGTCGCAGCAGAGGCGACGGATGCCGAAGCAGAAGGCGGCGAAACTGCGAATGCTGATCCCGTTGCCGTACTTGAGGCCGAAGTTGCCGAATTGAAGGATCGTCTGCTGCGCGCCGCCGCCGAGGTGGAAAACACCCGTCGCCGCGCCAAAAAAGACGTCGAAGACGCCAGCAACTATGCCGTCACAAAATTCGCCCGTGATCTTCTTGATGTTGGCGATAACCTTCGCCGTGCTCTTGAAGCCGCGGGCAACGATGCCAATGCCGACCCGGCAATGAAGACCCTGATTGACGGTGTCGAAATGACCGAAAAGTCCCTGCTCAAAGCGTTCGAGCAGAATGGCATCGAAAAGCTGGAACCGCTGGGTGAAAAGCTTGATCCGAACCAGCATCAGGCCGTGTTCGAAATGCCGAATCCCGCCTATCCCGATGGCCATGTCGCCCAGGTAATGCAGGCGGGTTATGTGCTCAAAGGACGCCTACTGCGTCCGGCAATGGTTGGGGTTACCAAAAACCCGGCTGGTCAGGAAACCGCAAAAAGCGATGAACCGGGCAGCAACATCGACACATCCGCCTGATCAGTTGGCGGATTAAAAAGCAGAATAAAAACCGGTTTTAGCGGATCGGGTTTTACAAACGGCCCTGCCACAGACGTGGCGGGGCCGTTTCATTTTGTGCGATCTGGCGCTAGGCTGAGCCAATTGCAACATTGCAAATGGAAACCACCATGCCACTTCGCCCTGATATTATCGATATTCTGCGGGCTGATGCTGCCCCGATTGTCGTTCTGACCGGAGCCGGGATATCAAAGGAAAGCGGCCTGCATACCTTTCGCGATCCCGATGGAATATGGGCACGGTATAACATTTCCGAAGTCGCAACCCCCGAGGCGTTCATCAATAATCCCGATCTGGTGCATCATTTCTATAATGACCGGCGCGCAGGCTTGCTTGATCCGGCCGTTCAACCCAATGCGGCACATCTGGCTCTTGCCCGGCTCGAAGCAGAATGGCCGGGTGATGTGCTTCTGGTAACCCAGAATATTGACGATCTGCATGACCGGGCCGGGTCAAAAAACCTGATCCATATGCATGGCGAGTTACTGAAAACCCGCTGCAATCATTGTGATCTTTTGACCAACTGGTCCGAGCCACTCGATCAGGGCATCCCCTGCCCGTCCTGCGCCAAGCCGGGCGGACTGCGCCCGCATGTTGTCTGGTTCGGGGAAATGCCGCTGGAAATGGAACGCATTTATACTGCCTTGGCCGATTGCGGCCTGTTCATCTCGATCGGGACATCGGGCAATGTTTATCCGGCAGCCGGTTTTGTGCAGATGGCCCGCGAGGAAGCAGGTGCCGAAACCGTAGAACTCAATCTGGAGCCAAGCAATGGTGCAACATTGTTTGAATACAGAAACTATGGAGCTGCCAGTGAAATCGTTCCATCATTTGTCTCGTCACTGATCGGCTGATAAATTACCCCCTCAACCAGAAGAGGAGCGCCATCATGAATTTTAAACCGGAAAAACATGAATTGAGCCTGACCCGACTGCTTGATGCCCCGCGCGAAAAACTTTTCCGCTGCTGGACAGATGCCGAATTGCTCAAACAATGGTTTGTCCCCAAACCTTGGACTATCTCCCGGGCCGAATTGGACGTTCGCCCCGGTGGATCAACCCTGATTGTCATGAAAAACCCCGAAGGCGATGAATTCCCCAATCCGGGTATCTATCTTGAAATCGTTGAAAATGAAAAGATCGTCCTGACCGACGCCTATACAAGTGCGTGGGTCCCGTCGGCAAAGCCATTCATGACCGTAATCGTCACCTTTGCCGATGAAGGCGATAAAACCCGTTACACCGCAATCGCCCGCCATTGGTCCGAAGAAGACCGAAAGGCGCACGAGGAAATGGGCTTTCATGAAGGTTGGGGCATTTGTGCCGATCAGCTTGAAAAACTCGCCCAAAGCCTTTGAGGCAGGGTTAGGGGATCATCTCAACTGATTCTTCCTGCCGCGGGCTCCTGACCGTCACAAAGCGTGTGGAACTTCTTTTCGCCTTCCGGGCTGAAGCGGACCACACGCGAGTCCCGGCTGCGCTGCGCCCAACCCAATTCATAGAACCGGTTCAATAATGCCGCCCCGAATGCCCCGGCCAGATGTGATTGCCGTGCACTCCAATCCAGACATTCTCGGCATAGCGGCCGACGCGTATTGCGCAACGCCATAAGATCAATGCCAAACCCGGCGGCAAAATCCGCCCCTGCATCGGTCAGCATCACACCATTATGATCAATGGCGATCAGTTCACGTTCTTCAAGTGCGGCAAAAAGGGCGACTCCCATTTCGCCAGCCAGATGATCGTAACAGACTCGCGCCTTGCGCAATTCCGGGTCCTTCGGGCCAGTTCGCACCCGGTTATGGCCAACTCGGCTGGCAATCCCCATCAGGACTTCCAGTGCCTCGACAATATCTGGGCCTGAAAGCGTGAAATAACGATGCCGCCCCTGTTTGCGCGGGGTAACGATCTGCCCGGCTTCAAGCTTTGCCAGATGCGAACTTGCCGTTTGGGGCGTCACACCAGCCTCTTGTGCAAGTTCGGCAGCAGTCAGGGCGCGGCCACTCATCAGAGCGGTCAGCATGTTCGCGCGCGCCGGATCGCCAAGCAATGCAGCCACGCGGGCAATATCGGGTCCTTCTTTCATAGTTCGATGTTAATCGAAGCATTGACTACCAGCAATCGGTTATCTGTTCGGAATTGCCCCTGCCCGGAGATCCGAATGACACCGTCCAAAATATCGCTGCCCCTTGAAATTGGTTTGCTGGTTGTGCTCGCCCTGCTTTGGGGGTCGTCGTATCTATTTATCAAAATCGCGCTGACAGATATCCCGCCGGTCACCCTGATCGCAATCAGGGTAGGCATCGCATCGTTGTTTCTTTTTGCCATCATGTCCTGACGTGGCGAACATTTTCCACGTGATGGCAAGGTTATCGGCATGTTGCTGATACAGTCGGTTTTCAACAGCCTCGGCGCATGGACCGTCCTAGCCTGGGGACAGCAACATGTCGAAAGCGGCCTCGCCAGTGTGCTGAATTCGACGTCACCGGTTTTTGTATTCCTGATCACGGCCCTTCTGACACGGCATGAGCGGATTGACCGGTTTCGTCTTGCCGGTGCGTGCCTTGGCATTGCAGGTGTGGTGCTGATTGTCGGCCCCGGTGCGCTTACCGGGCTTGGGCTACATCTCGGCGGGCAAATCGCCATTATTACCGGGGCGATCCTTTATGCCGGGGCTGCGATCTATGGCAAACGCTTCAATACCCTGCCAGCGACGGTAACCGCCGCAGCAACCATGATCTGGGCCAGCATCTTTCTGGTCCCAGCAAGTCTGGTGCTGGATCAACCCTGGGCCATAACACCTTCAACACCCGCCATTCTGGCAACGCTTGCCCTGTCGGTCTTTTGTACCGCAATTGCCTTGCTGATCTATTTTCGGCTGTTGCGCACGCTCGGATCAATCGGGGTTGCCAGTCAAAGCTATCTGCGTGCCGGGATCGGCGTCTTACTAGGCAGTCTTTTGCTCGGCGAATCCATAAGCCCGCCTGTTCTTGCCGGTATCCTCTGCACGCTCGTCGGCGTCGCCACCATCAATCTGCCGCCCAGCTTCTGGCAGGCATCCACATCACCTTCTTCGAAATCGTAAAACAATCAACCATCCATGGAAATTGAAAATGATCACCTGTTTCATCCGCTATGAAATCGATCCTTACAAAAAGGACGCCTTTGTTGAATATGCCCGTAACTGGGGCGAGGCAATCCCGCGTTGCGGGGCCAATCTGGTCGGCTATTTCGCCCCGCATGAAGGATCGATCTCGACCGCATATGGTGTCTACCATTTGCCCGATCTGGCATCATATGAAGCTTATCGTGCACGCCTGTCGCAAGATCCGTTGGGCCGTGAAAACTATGAGTTCGCCCAACGCGAAAAGTTCATCCTGCGCGAAGAACGCCAGTTCTTCAAAATCGCTTCCACCCCGCATGCGGAGCTGATCAAGCCATGATTGCCGTCATTTTCGAAGTCCTGCCCCACAAACAACACCGTGACGAATATTTCTCGATCGCCGGTGACCTGCGTCCGATCCTTGAAACCATCGACGGGTTCATCTCGATTGAACGGTTTGAAAGCCTTACCGAACCGGGAAAAGTTTTATCTCTGTCCTTCTGGCGCGACGAAGAGGCCGTCATAGCCTGGCGCAATGTCGGGGAACACCGCATTGCCCAAGGCAAAGGTCGCAACCGGATTTTCGATGATTATCGGCTGCGTGTCGCCCATGTCGTGCGTGACTACGGAATGCATGAACGTGCGCAAACACCGGACGATTCCCGCAAATTGCATGGCGATACATCTTCGGGAATCAACTGAGAAAATCGCGCATACCCGCATTGGACATAACCGGGTGTGCGCTAAACCTTTGCCGTCGCGACCTTGCTGTCATCATCGTCATTGTCATGCCCGGCGGGAGCAACAGGTACCGGTTTTGCGCCGCCTTTATAGTCAAGCAAGGCAACCGCCAGCACAACAATCCCTGCACCGATAAAAATGACGGGCACGGGTAACATGTCAAAAAAGATCAGATCCATCGCCACCGAAAACGGCAAGGCCGTATAAGCCGCCGGTGAAATGACACTGGCATCAGCCACCCGGACAGCACGCAGGACCATATAATTGGTCAGCATGGCAAAAAAACCTGCCCCGGCGGAATAAAGCCAGTCAGCAAGGGCGGCTGGTTGCCACATGATAACCGCGACCGGCACCCAGATGACAATGGCAACAATCTGTGGCCAGAACAGCATCGAAAAATTCGTCTCTGTCCGGGTCATCACTTTGGCAAAAAGCGTCTGGGCGGAAAAACAGAATGCCCCGATCAGAGCGGCGGCAACGCCCAGCGGCACGCCAAACCCGTCCATCTTCGGCACACACATCACCCAGACACCGACAAGGCCAAGCAGGGTCGCAGTCACTTTGCGCGCTGTCAGCTTTTCACCCAGGATCACAACCGCCAGCATCACGGTCAGCAATGCTTCGATAAACAGATAGGCGTTGACCTCGGCAATGCTCATCTGCCTAAGCGCAAAGAACACAAAAAACAGCGATCCATACCACAGCACCCCACGCGCCAGATGGGCATAGGGCCGCTTGGTCCGGATTGACCGGGTACCGATAAACGTCAGGATGACCAAGAATACAGCCACTGTGGTTACCGCACGCATGGCAAGGATCTGTGCGGTCGGCACATCATGGGATACCAGCTTGGCACAGACATCGACAAAAACGCCCGATGCCATCGCCGCTGTCATCCATAAAACGCCGCGAAAATTACCGCTGAGGCGCAAAAGCGTCCCGGTCATTACCTTTGATCCTGATCACTGAAGTAAAAAGGGGGTTTCCGACAGCGGGGAGACTGCTGCGGGGTGGCGCAAGGAGACTATCTATTGATCAGCCGGAAACCCTTTTCATTCATCAGTGTGCCCGCAAAAATTGAAAAATACGAATGAGGACTTTTCAGCGATTGATGAGAATTTTTTGCCCCAAACCACTTTCAGGCCTGCTACACAGGAACGAACCATAAAAACCCTGTCCTACGGAAATGTTCGATGCGCCGCAAACTGCCCCCATTACGCGCGCTTGTCGCCTTTGAAGCCACCGCCCGCCACCAAAGTGTTAAAGCGGCAGCCGAAGAACTGCATGTCACGCAAAGTGCGATCAGTCATCAGCTTCGCCAACTCGAAGAATGCCTCGGCGTTGTCCTGTTTGTCCGCAAGGGACGTGGTTTAAGTCTAACAAAATCGGCAATACAGCTACTGCCCCGTCTAACCGAGGCACTGGACGGCATTGCCGACATAACCGGGGAAGTTGGCCCGGACAAGGGAAAGGCAATCCGCATCGGTGCACTGGCAACCCCTGCCTTGACGGTTTTGCTGAACGAGCTTGGCGGCCTGCAGGCCCGCATGCCCTCCGACATCCCTGTCCAGTTTCGCAAAATCGAATTTGATGATGATCTCGATCCGCTGGAAATTGATATCGCGCTTCAGATCGCGCCAAAAGATTTGCCGGGTCTGGATGGCTGGGTCACGGAACTTCTCACACCCGAAATTTACAATGCTTTTGCCGCGCCGGAATGGCTGGAAAAGCGCGGGCTTGATCCTTGCAATATCAATGTCGGTTCACTCGGCCCACGCGATATCCTGCTGATCGACAGCGATAGCGAACAATTTTCCCAGATTGCAAACTGGTTTGATCAGGCAACCTTCTCGCTCGATGATTGCTGGACCTTCAGCCATCACATCTGGGCACTCGAGGCAGCACGTGCCGGGCAAGGCATTGTTGCCAGCACCGATGTAATCGCCCGCAACTTCGTCGATCGTGGTGAACTGGTCCTGCTGAATTTCCCGGATTTCGTATCGCATTGGTGGTATCGCCTTCTCATTCGCCCCGCCCGCGAAAAGGACCCGACCGTGATCGCCGCCGCCAACTGGATTCGCGAATTGATCAACCCGCAAACTGCGTCGCTAAAACGTAAAATGCTCAAGAAATAACCTAAGCATTCCCTTATATTTCTCCCGATGCCACCTAAACAATGCGCCGGGATATTGAAAAGAGCATCGGATTGTATGGAAAAAATACTGGTAACGGGCGGAGCCGGATATATCGGTTCCCATATTTGCTTGAAATTGCGCGAAAGCGGTTATCAACCTGTCGTTCTAGACAATCTGTCAAACGGTCATCGTGATGCGCTCGCCGACGATATTCCCTTTGTTCTTGCAGACATTCGCGACCGAGCCGCTCTTGATGATACTTTCAAAAAATTCCGGCCAACTGCGGTCATTCATATGGCTGCCTTGATTGAGGCAGGCTTGTCGATGGAAGAGCCAGCCAGTTTCTACGAAGTCAATACAGCCGGCTCCCTTAACCTGCTTGAAGCGATGCGGCAGCATGGATGTTGGCAAATCGTTTTTTCGTCAACCGCAGCCGTATATGGCAATACCAATCTGGAAATGCTTGACGAGACCCTGCCAGTTCGACCTGAAAATCCGTATGGTCGCTCAAAGGCGATGATCGAAACAATGCTCGCAGACTTTTGCTCAATATATGGCTTCCGCGCCATTGCTCTGCGTTATTTCAATGCCGCCGGTGCCGATCCTGCTGGCCGTGCAGGTGAAAGGCATAATCCTGAAACACATCTTATCCCGTTGGCACTCTCGGCAGCTGCCAGACAGCGAAATGGTCTAAAAATATTCGGCAGCGATTATGACACGCCCGACGGAACCTGCATTCGTGATTACGTTCATGTTGATGATCTGGCTGCGGCCCATATCAGGGCTCTTGATTATCTGATCGCTCAGACGAATTCCTTTTTTGATATCGTGAATATCGGAACTGGAAAAGGTTGTTCCGTAAGTGACATCTTGTTGTTTTGCCAAGAAGTGACTGGTAGCAAATTTCCGATATCTACTACGGCACGTCGCCCCGGTGATCCGGCAAGGCTGGTTGCCAACCCGGCAAAGGCGAAATCATTATTAAACTGGACACCAAGATACGCAGACCCACGCGAAATGATTTCTCATGCATGGAGCTACTATTGTGACAACTCCGAAAAGTCATGAATGAACACAAATTGGTAACGTGTTCATGTGATATACGATTTTGTGAGTTACAACTTTTTTATAATTGACCAAACGGAGCGAAAATTGGCTCCTGCATCAAGAACCACCGGGGACACTGGTTCTATGCATTACTGCAATTGGGGGAATTACGTGCATAAGGTTTCTGTGATCGTTTCGACCTATAACTGGCCCGAAGCGCTTGAAATGGTTTTGCAATCGCTGATCGACCAGAAAGACAGCAATTTCGAGGTGATCGTGGCGGATGACGGGTCCGGTCCGGAAACAGCAACAACCATTGCCCGTTTGCAGCAAAAGTCTCCGGTACCAATCAAGCATTTCTGGCAGGAAGACATCGGTTATCGCCTGTCACGAGTCCGCAACGGCGCAATCAACCTCGCAGAAGGTGACATTATCGTCTTTACCGACGGTGATTGCTGCCTCATGCCAGATTTCGTATCAAGTCACAGGAAAGCAGCCGAACCGGGGTGTTTTGTCACAGGAAAACGCGTTTTCCTCAAGCGACGATTCACCAAATTGGTTATGGAAAAGCGCTTTGCATTCCATAAATGGCCTCGCGCCCTTCTGTTCATGCTGGGCCTTTCCGGGCAATGCAATCGCCCCTTTCAGTTCATGCCAATCCCGCAAAAGGATGAGAGTCTTTGGGCTCATCAAAATTGCTGGAAAAAAGCACAAGGCTGCAATATTGCGGCTTTTCGTCACGACATTCTGGCAATCGGTGGATTTGACGAAGCCTACGAAGGACACGGATTGGAAGACTCCGATTTTGTGTTGCGCATGATCCGGTCGGGAGTCAGACGGAAATCTGTCGAATACAGCTCACCTGTGCTTCACCTTTATCACGGACGGTCGATCGGGCAGCGGCATGCGAACAAGTCAAATAACGGTGCTTATTTCAAAGAGCTTGAAGCAGATATTCACCGGTTCCAGCCAAGAAAAAGTGCGCTCATCCCGATTGCTGCTTCCGCATAAGGCTGTCGAACCGATACCGGCTCTTGGAACGGCACAGATTTCGCGATAAAAGGGGCTCCATAATTTACCGCACCCTAGGGTTTCTCGGGTGTCAGTGCGTTGCCATCACCCCGGAAACGGGCATTTGATCAAAGAATGAAAGGGATTTTCCCACATGGATCTCAGCAAGATTGCCGTTGGCAAAGATGTTCCCTGGGACGTTAACGTCGTCATCGAAATCCCGCAGGGCGGGCCGATCAAGTACGAAGTCGACAAAGACTCCGGTGCTGTCTTCGTTGACCGTTTCCTGCATACCTCGATGTATTACCCGGTCAATTACGGTTTCATCCCGAACACTCTTGGCCTTGACGGAGATCCGGTCGATGCCATGGTCATGTTCCGCGAGCCTGTCGTCGCCGGTTCGGTTATCCGCGCCCGTCCGATTGGCGTACTGATGATGGAAGACGAAGCCGGTCAGGATGAAAAACTGATCTGTGTACCGCACGATAAAATCGATCCATATTACACCGATATCAAATCCCATGAAGATCTTCCGCAAATTCTGCGCGATCAGATTCAGCACTTCTTCGAGCGTTACAAAGACCTTGAGAAAGGCAAATGGGTTAAAGTCACCGGCTGGGAAGGCGCTGAAAAAGCAGCCAAACTGATTGAAGAAGGTGTGACGCGTCTCGGCAAATAAGCCGGTTGATGTGTAATGGCTTTTACCGCCCCGCCCGATTCTTCCGGTGCGGGGCGTCGTTATTTTGACATGAAACCAAAAAACATACATAATATCAATTGGTTGGGGGATCTATCAGGCAAAGGATTTGTTCCGTGTCTATATCTTCTGACAAGCGATCATATCGAACTCCATCCGCTACGATATATATCGTCGAAGCCGATATTACCGGCCTTGAAGTCGATGCCATCGTAAATGCTGCGAACGAGGCTCTTTTGCCCGGTGGTGGTGTTTGTGGTGCGATACATCGGGCTGCCGGGCCGGAACTAGCGCGTGCCTGTAAACCCTTGGCCCCCTGTCCAACCGGCCATGCCCGTCTGACGCCAGCATTCAACCTTCCAGCCCAATATGTGATCCACACAGTCGGGCCTGTCTGGCACGGCGGAGATCAGGGTGAGGCCGAACTTCTCGCATCCTGTTACCGGAATTCCGTTCTCCTAGCCCGGCAGAACGGACTGCGATCCATTGCCTTTCCCGCCATTTCCACAGGTATTTTTGGTTACCCCGTGGACCTGGCCGCAAATATTACCGTATCAACCTTGCGTGACCTGATTGCCGGTGAGACTGCGTTGCCACAAATTTACCTTTGTTGTTTTTCAGCATCTTCCCGCGATTTTCTCCAAAGCGCCCTGACATCAATACGTAATGTATCCGGGATTTAGAGTTTCGAACCGATGCAAAGTAACCTGCTACTCACTACCCCGTTCGAACCTGTCGAAATGATTGTCTCGACAGGTGGATTGCTGCACTTTGAAGACAGGGAATTTTGCTGTGCGCTTGGGAAAAACGGTATGGTATCTTCCGATGCCAAGACTGAAGGAGACGGCAAAACTCCAGCAGGAATCTGGCGGTTGCGTTATATCATGTATCGTTCGGATCGTCGGCCCTGCCCACACACCGATCTTCCGGTAACGACGATTTCCTTTTCAGACGGCTGGTGCGATGATCCAGCCCATCCCGATTACAACCGACCTGTAAAGCTGCCGTTTGATGTCAGCCACGAAAAGCTGTTTCGTGAAGACGGGCTTTACAACATCATTGTCGTGCTTGGGCACAATGACAATCCACCTGTCCCCGGCAAGGGTTCGGCAATCTTCATGCATATTGCCCGACCGGACTACAGCGGTACCGAGGGCTGCATCGCCCTATCAGAACACGATCTTGAGACGGTGTTGTCGATGTGTACCGCAGAAAGCTATATCCGGATCGATATGTAAAATCATGGACTTGTCGTCACGGCAATGACACCCTAGTTTCATACGGTAAGACATTGACCGGGACGGATCATGATTGAAGACGATTATCTCTACAAAAAAGACGGCATTTCCGGCTTCGGAGCACGCATGAGAGGTGTTTTCGGATCGCGCAAGTTCTGGCTGCGTTGCCTTGCTGTTATTGTATTGGTTGCTGTCGTTTATTATCCTGTCGGCATGGCCATCGTGCACAAGATTGATGATAATCCTGATTTCACAGGTAACTATCAGGGTGGCAGTCATTCGGTCAGCACCGCGTCCGCCCTGATTAACCGGGAAATCAATCAGAACCGCTGGACGGCAAACGATCCCTTTTTCCTGCCAAGTGCCGCATTGGATAACATGCCGAACTTTCAGACCGGTATTGTCTATGCCCTGTCGCGCTTTGCCATTGAACTGTCCGATCAGATCGGTCGTACCCGCGGATCCAGTCAGGTCGATCCGGATCTGGATGATGCCGCTGGTCTCCTGAAATTCCGCGGCGACAAATGGGTGTTTGATCCCAGCATATCCCTGTTACCCGGGGTTACCTCCGAACAGCAATACCGTCAGGCAATTGCAGCACTTGACCGTTACAACCAGCGCCTGGCAGACGGTCAGGCCGTTTTTGAACGCCGTGCCGACAATCTGCAGGAAACCCTGAATCGTTTTGCCAATGACCTTGGGTCCGCCTCGGCCCTGATTGATGACAAGGTCGAAGATCCATCATTGTTTGATCGCACGGCAGATGACGTATTCTACGCCACCAAGGGGCGCCTTTACGCTTACAGCCTGATCCTGCGTGATCTGGGCACGGATTTCGAACAGGTCATCAATGAACGTCAGGTTGCACCGGCTTGGGCAGAAATGATCGGATCGCTTCAGGCTGCTGCCGCACTTGATCCGCTGGTAGTCGTCAACGGTTCGGCTGATGGCATTATTTTTCCCAATCATCTGGCGGGGCTTGGCTTTTACCTGCTTCGCGCCCGCACCCAGATGCGTGAAATCAGCTCTATCCTGCAGCGATAAAACTGGCTCCCTAACATCGGGTATCAGATCACGAATACCTGAGTTGCGCGCTCAGACTTGATCTTTTCCTGTTTTTGCCCCATTTAGGGCCTAACCAGATGAAATAGGGAACGCCGTGCGGGCAGGTTTTGCCCCGGCACCCAGAGTGAGAGGACAAGCCGACATGTTCATTCAAACCGAACCGACACCGAACCCGGCGACACTGAAATTCCTGCCCGGCGAGGATGTCATGGGCCGTCAGGGCACCGCCAACTTCACGGTAACCGATGCTGATGTGAAATCACCGCTGGCCCGAAAGCTGTTTGAGGTTGAAGGCATCACCGGGGTGTTTCTGGGTGGTGATTTCATCACCATTACCAAGGATGATGCCAAGGACTGGCAGACGCTGAAGCCACAAATCCTTGGCGGTATCATGGAGCATTACACCTCGGGACAGCCAGTTCTGGATCAGAATTCCGGCGCGGCCACAGGTGCAAGCACTGCGTCCGATGGCGACGATGAACTGGTTAGCCAGATCAAGGAACTGCTTGATACCCGTGTGCGCCCGGCCGTAGCACAGGATGGTGGCGATATCGTCTTCCACAAGTTCGAAGACGGCGTTGTCTTCCTTGAAATGCATGGCGCATGTTCCGGTTGCCCCAGCAGCACCGCGACGCTGAAAATGGGTATCGAAAACATGCTACGTTATTACGTGCCTGAAGTTCAGGCCGTTGAACCAGTCATGGCTGACTGATTTCCCGATTCGCGAAAATTTTTTCCGCCCGGCGCGCACAAAACGCGATGCCGGGCGTTGTCATTCCGCGCCCAACGCAAACGTGGTTAAGGGAAAATTAACCTTTTTGATATTGCAGGTTGCGATTAAACCTGCGGACGGGCATAGATAACGGCTCTTTTGGAACCGACAGTTTTACTGATCTGGAGAAACATAATGAATAGCGCAAAAGAAGGCAGTTACCGTAAAATTGCGCTTGCTTCAGTGTTTGGAGCAGTAGGATTACTGTATGTTGGTATTATTGGCGGATGGGATGTGACCCCATCCCCAAAAGGAATGAGCTTTGATGAAGTGGCTGCAACCACCGTTGCACCGGAAAAGAAAAACGTCAAATCGCTCTACCGCCGCGATCCGGAAGTGATCGCGCTTAACCAGTATTATCAAAGCATCGGTTACAGCCTGTCGGGTGTACAGGAAATTCCGCGCGTCTATATCAAACGCGTCCCGAAAGGCCTGCGGGATTTGGCATCGGTTGACGAACGCAAACAGATTTTCCTGCGTATCATGTTGCCTCTTTCTCTGCGTGTGAACGAGGAAATCATGGCACGTCGCGAACGCCTGATGGCCATCCAGAGCAAGAAATATTCCGGTGACCCGATCAGCTCGGCTGAAAAAGAATGGGTTGACCAGATGCTTAAACGCTATCGCGTAACCGACGGTGGTGTGACCGCACTGCTGGAGCGCATCGATATCATTCCGCCCTCGCTGATGCTTGCACAATCAGCGGAAGAAAGCGGCTGGGGCACCTCCCGGTTCGTGCGTAAGGGCAATGCCCTGTTCGGTCAGTGGGCCTGGGATGAAGAAGGCATCGTTCCCGAGGACCGTGCTGAAGGCAAAACCCATGTGATCAAGTCGTTCAACAGCCTGATCGACAGTGTTCGTGCCTATGCACGCAACATCAACTCGCATCCGGCATATGCCGAATTGCGGGCCGAGCGCGCCAAGCTTCGCGAAGGTGGTGAAGTGGTGCTTGGTTGGGACCTCGCAGATACCCTGACCAAATATTCCGAGCGCGGTTCAGAATATGTCGACTCGCTGCATGCGATCATGCGCGTAAACGGTCTGGAGGCATTTGACGGGATCGGGTTTGCATCCGGTGACATTCCGCCACCGCCAAATGTCTTGGCTCTGCTGTCAGACTGATTGCACAGACCATGTAAGAAAGGAAGGGACCGCGCATGAGCCGGTCCCTTTTTATATTTGCGGAAGAATATTGCGGATTTAAGGCCTGTAAATCCAGCCCTTCTCGGATTTGACCAACCTGATTTCACTTTCAACGATACGTCGGTCACCGGCTTTGAAATCGCCTTCCTTCAGGGCCAGCATCTTGGTCTTCACGAGGTCGATCGCCTCGCTGACCGTATTGCCAACCGTATCAAGATCACCGGCCGACTTACCCCTTTCCGTCACATCATCTGCGAAATCGGCAATCGAACGATCAAATACCAGCTCGTAACGCACCATGACGGTCGTTTCATCACTTGCTTCTTTGATGCTGTTGGTCTTGGTCACATTTTCAACGTGGCCGACTTTGGCATACGGATCATCACGAAACCGTTCGATCACTGCTGTGGTGATTTCATCCCCGGTTGGCCCTTCCGTTGTCGCATCATCACAGGCAGACAATATCGCCAGCGACGGCAAAATCAGGAAAAATGCAAAAAAACGGTTGATGCGCTGCATCTATAAGTTCCTTGTACCTGAATGCGGTTTATGGCGCTGACCTATTACAGTCCGATGTGGCAGAAATCGGGTCGATATGCCGGTAACGAACCAGTATCAATCATCAGGGTTGCCCAACCCATTTCCCCTTTATCTTAACGAAATCGATCTCGCGGACCACGTTAAAGCGCTGACCTTTTTCAAATTCACCATAAAGACTGGTTAGCCCTGTCAATTCGACAGTTCCAATAATACCAAGATGATCCCGAAACCGTTCACGTTCACCCCCGGAAACCGAACCCGGATCGGCCAATATGCGGATGGCTCGGGAGAAACCCATGTCAAACACAAGTTCATACCGAACCGATACCCGACTGCGATCACTGGCAATCGGTTCGATCCCCGAAATCGTGACATCTTCAAGATGCGATACTAACCCGATCAGGGTTTCTTCATGCGACTCTTTCAAGCTGGCTGTAACGATCTCCGGCAATGGCCCGGATTCATTGCAAGCAACCAGCATCAATAGAACGGCACAAAATCCGATGCGCCATTTGCGTATAAGTTCCAACGTCTCGTTCCCACGATTAACGGTTGTTTTTTGTTATATAACAGCCTCTTAAAGTAAAATGGCGGAGATTGCATCCGCAATTCCGCCATTTCAAAAATATTGTTTTGCTGAGGTTTAGCCGTGTTCGGCCTCGTGTGCGGCCAATGCAGCCAGATTGACAAGGTCGTTGACCGTACTGCCCATCTGGGTGATCTGTGCCGGCTTCTCGAGCCCGATCATCACCGGACCAACAACCGTACCACCGCCGAGCTTATCCAGAAGCTTTGACGCTGTTGTCGCCGCATGAAGGGCCGGCATTACAAGCACGTTGGCTGGACCGGAAAGGCGGCAGAACGGATAAAGCTTCAACAGTTCGGTATCAAGCGCCACATCCACCGCAATATCACCATCGAACTCAAAGTCGACATTGCTGCGTTCAAGGATGCCAACCGCCTCGCGGATACGGTCCGTATCAGCACTCCAGGGGTTGCCAAACGTCGAATGCGACACCATCGCCACGCGTGGCTCGTGACCAAGCTGACGGGCTTTCTCGGCCGCCTGGATCGCAATCTCGGCAAGCTGCTCGGCATCAGGCATGTTATGCACGCGCGTATCCGCAATGAACACGGTGCGGCCTTTGGCAATTGCAATCGAAAGTCCCATCGGGATTTCGCCCGGCTTGGCGTCAATTACCGAACTGATATCGGTAAAGCTGCGATGGAAGTTGCGCGTCAATCCGGTAATCAGGCCGTCCGCATCGCCTTTTGCCACCATAACAGCGGCAAAGACGTTGCGCTTCTGGTTGACCATGCGCTGGCAATCGCGCCAGAGGAAACCTTTACGTTGCAGGCGGCCATACAGGAACTCGGCATATTCCTTGTTCTTGTGCGAAAGGGCCGCGTTGCTGATTTCAACGCCCTCAAGGCTTTCTATACCAAGCGATTTGGCCGATTCCGCGATCCGGTCCTCGCGCCCGATCAGGATCGGGGTACCATAACCGGAATTGCGATACGCCACCGCTGCACGAATAACCGTTTCTTCTTCGCCCTCGGCAAAGGCGATACGTTTCGGATGCGCCCTTACATAATCGGAAATAAGCTGTAGATGTGCCGCAGTCGGGTCAAGACGCCCGCGCAGCTGATTTTCATATTCGGCCATATCGATGATCGGGCGACGTGCCACACCGCTATCCATCGCGGCTTGCGCAACGGCCTTGGGCACCGCAATGATCAGACGCGGGTCAAACGGTGCAGGAATGATATATTCCGGACCATATTGCAGGCGACGACCGGAATAAGCCGCCGCAACCTCGTCAGGAACATCTTCACGCGCCAGCGACGCCACTGCGTGGGCCGCGGCAATTTTCATTTCCTCGTTGATCGTGGATGCCTGGACGTCAAGCGCCCCGCGGAAAATATAGGGGAAGCCAAGTACGTTGTTGATCTGGTTGGCATAGTCCGAACGCCCGGTGGCACAGATCGCGTCATTGCGGATCGCGGCGACTTCTTCCGGGCTGATTTCCGGGTCCGGGTTTGCCATGGCAAAGATGATCGGCTGTTTGGCCATGCTTTTGACCATGGCTGCGGTAACCGCGCCCTTGACCGACAGGCCAAAGAACGCATCCGCCCCGTCCATCGCTTCTTCCAACGTGCGGGCATCTGTTTCGGCCGCGTGCGCCGATTTCCACTGGTTCATGCCGTCTTCACGGCCTTTATAGATAACCCCGCGCGAGTCACACATGATGACATTGTCGGGCGAGACACCCATGCTTTTGACCAGTTCGCAACATGCGATGGCCGCAGCACCCGCACCGTTGATGACCAACTTGATGTCTTCAAGCTTGCGCCCGGTTAGGTCGCAGGCATTGATCAGACCGGATGCGGCAATAATTGCTGTACCATGCTGGTCATCATGGAAGACCGGAATATCCATCAGTTCGCGCAGGCGTTGCTCGATGATGAAGCATTCCGGGGCCTTGATGTCTTCAAGGTTGATCCCGCCAAACGACGCGCCAAGGAAGCGCACGCAATTGACGAACTCGTCGACGTCTTCGGTAGATACCTCCAGGTCAAAACCGTCAACATCGGCAAAACGCTTGAACAGGACCGCCTTGCCTTCCATTACCGGCTTGGATGCCAGCGCACCCAGATTGCCAAGTCCCAGAACGGCCGTACCGTTCGAGATCACGGCAACGATATTGCCCTTGGACGTATAGTCATAGGCCGTCGCAGGATTCTTGGCAATTTCGAGGCATGGCACCGCCACACCTGGTGAATAGGCAAGTGAAAGATCGCGCTGTGTGGTCAGCGGCTTCGACGGAGTGATTTCGATTTTTCCGGGGCGGCCACTTGAATGAAACAGCAGCGCTTCACGGTCACGAACCTTGATTTCTGAATCTGACATGTATTTTCACTGACGCTTGCGTGGTGGGTTGGAAAGCGGTGAGGATCTGTATTCTGTATTCCGGCAATCAGGTGTGGAGCCATCCTGCCGGACCGCCCAATAAATCAGGCTTCGCGCCCCGGGTCAAAGGCGACGTTAACGACAACCGCAAAATTACGTAGCGTTTTCCGTATGTTGCAGCGCATCATAATCCAACAAAACATGAAAAAGGCGATCACTCATGATCGCCTTTGACGTTTCACCAAACGATATCCGCTACAGTGAAAAAATCCGACATACGTGCCAGATCAAGGAACTAGCCCTGATGCAGGTGGATATTTTCCGCACCATACTTTTTCAGGATTGAGGTCGCCGTGGCTTCTGCATCGTCCTTGTCGGGATCAATCCTCACCCAAAGGATCACAGAACCGGCATTGATCGCACGTGCGAAATCCTCGGTATGCGGAGTGGATGTCACTTCTTCGATAAATTCTCGCAGTGCTACTGCGCCCACACCGGCACCAATCGCAAGTGCCACCGGCGCGGTTGCCGCCCCGCCAAACAGCGCAATGGCCCCCGATGCCACCACAGGCACCTCGTATTTTGCTTCACCGACCAGTGCGGTCAGCACATCGGACCAGGACCGACCATCCGCCCCGGCAACATCGATCGATTCATGGGAACTTAAAACCGACAGATCCGTGCGCGAAAATCCGCTATCGCGCAATTCCCGAACCGCGGCATCAAAGCTGTCTTTTGTCTCGAACAATCCAACCAGTTCCGGTGCCTGACGGGTCGCTTGGTCTGCTGCCATCTTCTTAGTCTCCTTGGTCACTGGTCAAAGGACGGCAAATCAGCGATGATCGCGCTGCTTTGCTACCTGCGTATCTTAACATATTTTACAGAAAATCAGGCATTGCAATGGCATAGGTCAAAAACGGCTACCGGGCCGTTTCATCCCCTCGTCAATGCCTTCAGGGTTTGCTATCACACTCGTCATGAACAATATTGCCGATCCTTCTGATACCAAAACCGTCCCACTTTCGTTCGATACCGAAGGTGCGACCCCGATGATGATGCAGTTCCTTGAAATCAAGGAACAGTATCAGGACTGCCTGCTGTTTTACCGCATGGGCGACTTTTACGAGCTATTCTTCGACGATGCCGTGAAAGCGGCCGAGGCGCTCGATATCGCACTGACAAAACGCGGCAAGCACCAGGGTAACGAAATTCCCATGGCCGGTGTTCCGGTCCACAGTCACGAAACCTATTTGCAGCGTCTGATCCGCAAAGGTTTCCGTGTGGCTGTTTGCGAACAGATGGAAGACCCGGCCGAAGCTAAAAAACGCGGTGCCAAATCCGTTGTCAAACGCGGTGTCGTTCGTTTGATCACGCCTGGTACCCTTACCGAAGACAGTCTTCTGGATGCGCGACGCCATAACTATCTGGCCGCTGTATCTGAGGTCCGCGGTAAAGTCGGTCTGGCGTGGCTTGATATGTCGACTGGCGATTTTTACGTTCAACCCTGCGATATGGGGGGGCTTCCGGCTGCACTGGCACGTCTTGACGCGGGTGAACTTCTGATATCGGACAAACTTCTGAACCGTTCGGAAATGTTCGATATCTATGCTGAATATAAAAACATTATTACCCCGCAGCCCGCATCGCGCTTTGATGCCGAAAATGCCCAGTTGCGCCTGAAGAAACTTTATGAAGTCGCCGCACTTGATGCATTTGGCGGCTTTGAAGTTGCTGAACTTTCCGCTGCCGGTGCCCTGATCGATTATGTCGATCTGACCCAGAAGGGCCAGATGCCGCGCCTTTCCCCGCCGCAACGCATGGCTGCGGGTGCCGCGATGGAAATCGATGCCGCCACCCGGCGGTCGCTGGAACTGACCCAGACCCAATCAGGCGAACGCAAGGGATCGCTTCTTTCGGTCATCGACCGTACCCGGACTGGCGCCGGGGCGCGCTTGCTGGCTGCCCGCCTGTCTGCACCGCTGACCGATGCGAGCACGATCAATAAACGTCTTGATCTGGTTTCATATTTCCATGATCGCGATGCCCTGCGGTCCGATTTGCGGTCCGCCCTCGGCGAATGCCCCGATATTGAACGTGCGCTGTCGCGTCTTTCGGTAGGCCGTGGCGGCCCGCGCGACCTTGCTGCGATGCGCGATGGCCTGGCCTGTGCCTTTGCAATTGGCAACCTTCTGCACAAGCCCGATGGCGGCAATGACGGGCTAACGACCCAGCCTGCTGCACTTGTCGATCATCTGACCGATATGGGCCATCACGGCGATCTGGTTGATTTGCTGCGCCGGTCGCTCAGCGAAAATCTGCCGCTGCTGGCACGTGACGGCGGCTTTATAGCGGGCGGCTATCACCCACCGCTTGATGAACTGCGCATGCTTTCAAGCGAAAGCAAAAAGCTGATCGCCAATCTTCAAGCCCGCTATACCGAACAAACGGCCATCACCAGCCTTAAGGTCAAGCACAACAACGTCCTTGGCTACTTCATCGAAGTACCGGCCAAGCAGGCCGACCGGATGATGGAAATCGATGAATTTATTCATCGCCAGACCATGGCTAATGCGGTCCGTTTTACCACAGTCGAGTTATCCGAACTCGAAAGCAAGGTTTCCAAGGCCGGGGATCAGGCGCTTGCGCTTGAACTTGAACTGTTTGACACACTGGTCTCAAATGTACTTGAACATGCCGATGCCATTGCCCGCTGCGCGCAGGCGCTGGCCGGACTTGATGTGTCGGCCGCCTTGGCCGAACTGGCGCGTGATCAGGGATGCATCCGCCCGACCATTGATGACAGCCTTGCCTTTGATATTCGTGGTGGTCGCCATCCGGTGGTGGAAGCCGCCCTGCGCGAAAATGGCGACAGCCCCTTTGTCGCCAATGACTGCCGCCTTGAAGGCGAACAAAGCCTGTGGCTGATTACTGGCCCTAACATGGCCGGTAAATCGACTTTCCTGCGGCAGAATGCCCTGATAGCGGTTCTGGCCCAAATCGGTGCCTTTGTGCCCGCTGAAACCGCCCATATCGGTGTGATTGACCGGCTGTTTTCGCGCGTCGGGGCAGCGGATGATCTGGCGCGTGGCCGTTCGACCTTCATGGTTGAAATGGTCGAAACTGCCGCCATCCTTAATCAGGCATCCGATCGTTCGCTGGTGATCCTTGATGAAATCGGGCGCGGCACGGCAACATTTGATGGTTTGTCGATTGCCTGGGCGGTTGTCGAAAATCTGCATGAGGTCAATAAATGTCGCGGCCTTTTCGCAACTCACTATCATGAACTGACAGCCCTTGCCGCCAAGCTCGCCCATCTGTCCTGTCACACAATGCTGATCAAGGAATGGCAGGGCGAAGTCGTCTTCCTCCACGAAGTTGGCGCGGGCAGTGCGGATCGGTCTTATGGCATTCATGTCGCCCAGCTTGCTGGCCTGCCCAAACCGGTAGTCAAACGCGCCGAACAGGTGCTTAAGACCCTTGAAAAGGGCGAACAGGGCGGTGCAGTTTCAAAACTGGCTGACGATCTGCCGCTTTTTGCTGCCGCGATTGAGCAGGTTAAACAGGAAGAAAAGGCCAAAACCCCGGCACTATCGCCGGTACAGAAGGCTCTTCTGGACGCGGTGGGGGAAATAGATCCCGACAACATGACCCCGCGCGAAGCCCTTGACGCGCTATATCGTTTGCGTGCCATGCGCGATTGATTCCGGGTCGCCCGAAAAATAACGGTCGGTCATCGCATTAAAAGCAGGCACTTTGCCCTTATATCAGGCAAGTGCCTGTTTGCTTTTTGATGCTACACTCTCTGGAGGGCCGCTTGCGACTGGCATTGGCAATACGGCATGCCATATGCATTGGGACATGCCCAAAGGGCAACCTGCCTATTAATATCTAACTGGCCAAACCAGACCCGACCCAAGGAAACCGCTTCAAGTGACGTATAGAATCAAGAAACAGCGCGAAATCATCGACCGCCGCAAAATCTTTGCCGAGCTTGAGTCCATCGCTGCCAATGCAGAGCTGACATCCTTCAAACAGCGTGCGGAAATCCTCAAACGCCTCAAAGCCGTTCTGGAAGAAGGCCGTAAGGTCATTCGTGCCCGCTTCGAAGAAACGAATTCCGGGCAGGACGCGGTCTTCTCTAACAGCTTCCTGATCGATCAGATCGTGCGTTTGATCCACGATTTCGCCCTGAAATTCGTCTATCCTCTGCACAATCCAACCAATGAACAACGCATGGCGGTTGTCGCAGTTGGCGGTTACGGTCGTGGCGACATGGCGCCGCAATCCGATGTCGATATCCTGTTTCTGTTTCCCTACAAACAGACCGCGCATGGCGAACAGGTTGTCGAATACATCCTTTATATGCTTTGGGATCTGGGACTTAAGGTCGGTCATGCCACCCGCTCGATCGATGATTGCCTGCGCATGGGTAAACAGGACATCACCATCCGCACAAACCTGCTTGAAAGCCGGTTCGTCTGGGCGGATGAGGATGTCTATAAAACCTTCCGTACCCGTTTCATGGAAGAACTGGTCAAGGGCACCGGGCTTGAATTCATCGAAGGCAAACTGAACGAGCGCGATGAACGTCACATCCGCATGGGTGATTCACGTTATGTCGTTGAACCCAACGTCAAAGACGGAAAGGGCGGCCTTCGCGATCTTCATACCCTGTTCTGGATTGGCAAATACCTATACCGCGTCAGCAACCCGCTTGAACTGGTCGACCTCAAGGTGCTGACCCGCAAGGAAGCACAAGGCTTTCTGAAAGCGCAAAACTTCCTGTGGTCGGTACGCTGCTGGCTGCACTACCTGACCGGGCGTGAAGAAGACCGCCTGACATTTGATATGCAGCGCGATATTGCCGATAAGCTTGGCTATACCGATCATGCAGGCGCGTCAGGCGTCGAACGCTTCATGAAACACTATTATCTGATGGTGAAGCATGTCGGCAACCTGACCCGCATCTTCTGTGCTGCCCTTGAAGAACGTCATCAACGCAAACCCCTGATTCGCTTTCCGGCCCGCTTCTTTGGCAGCAAGGAAGTCGACGGTTTTCAGCTACGCAATGATCGCCTGACGGTCGATAGCCTCGAAACCCTTCAAAATGATCCGATACAGATTTTGCGCCTGTTTCTTGTCGCCCATCAGAACGGTGTTGGCATTCACCCCGAAACACTGCGATGGGTGACGCAAAGTCTGAAACTGGTTGATCACAAGCTGCAAAAAGATCCGGCCGCAAACGAGGTCTTCCTTGAAATCCTCACCCACCGCGATACCCCGGATATCCCGCTTCGCAAAATGAACGAGGCTGGATTGCTGGGCCGCTTCATCCCGGATTTCGGTCGTGTCGTTGCCCAGATGCAATATGACATGTACCACACCTATACGGTGGACGAGCATACCATCCGTGCGATTGGCATATTGAACCAGATCGAACGTGGCGAGTTGGCCGAAGAAGCCCCGGTTGCCACCCGCATCATGGAAAAGGTGATTTCACGTCGCGTGCTTTATGTCGCGGTATTACTCCATGATATAGCCAAAGGCCGGGGCGGTGATCATTCCGAACTCGGTGCCGAAGTCGCTGAAAAGCTATGCCCGCGTCTTGGCCTGTCGCCTGCTGATACCGAAACTGTCGCTTGGCTGGTTAAGGCCCATCTGTGGATGAGCCTGACCGCATTCAAGCGCGATCTGAACGATCCGACTACCATTCGCGCCTTTGCCGATCTGGTCCAGTCACAGGAACGGTTGCGTTTGTTGCTGTGCCTCACGGTTGCCGATATCCGGGCCGTTGGTCCAAATGTCTGGAACGGGTGGAAAGCGACGCTCCTACGCGAACTTTTCTATGCCACCGATGATCTGCTTTCGGGCGGCCTGAATGCCGACAGTCGCGATTCGCGCGTCGCTCGCGCCCAGCAGGAATTGCGTGATGCCCTTACCGCACCCGGTTCTGACTGGTCAGAACAGGATGTCGAGGATTTCATCGATCGCGGCTATCCTTCCTACTGGCTCAGTTTTGATACCGAAACCCATGTACGTCACGCCCATCTGACCCGTGATGCCAAGGCAAGCGGGGCGGACATCACCGTCGATATGCGCATCGAGACCGACATAGACGCCACCGAAATTATTGTTCACACCACCGACCATCCTGGCCTGTTTTCCCAGATTGCCGGGTCGATGGCGCTTTGCGGGGCCAACGTTGTCGATGCCAAAATCCTGACCCTTGCCGATGGTATGGCGCTTGATACCTTCTTTATCCAAGATACCAATGGCGAGGCATTTAACGACAAAGCCAAGCTCGAAAAACTGCGCGAAACGCTTGAACAGGTGATTTCGGGTCGTCTGCGTCCCAGTCAGGAAATCGAACGCCGCCAGATCAAGGATAACAAGCACCGCACCGCAGTTTTCAAGGTCGAGCCGAATGTTATCATCGACAACAAGGCCAGCCGCACCCACACCGTGATCGAAATCACCGCGCGTGACCGGCAAGGTCTGCTTTACGATGTCACCCGCACGTTGCGCGATTTGTCGCTGCAAATCGCTTCAGCCCGTATTTCAACCTTTGGCGAACGCGCGGTTGACGTTTTCTACGTCAAGGATGTGTTTGGTTTGAAAATTGACAGCCGCACCAAGTTTCTGCAGGTCAAGGAAACCCTGACACAGACATTGGAAAACGGCTGAACACGATCCCGAAAACACAAAACCCCCGCCCCTGTGATTGGCCAAACGCCAAATCGCCCCGGCGGGGATCCGTGTTCAATGGCGCAAGCGCCATGATCGAATTCTGTTTTGTATCGGAAGTTTGAACGGACGAGGGCTGGTCGGTCCTGAAACCTGATGTTATGGCCTGTTGTCCCGTAACATCATATTCCTCGGAGTGCAGCAGGTTGAGGTGGAGCGCCTTTATCCCTCGTCCGGTCAGAATAGCGAGGCTCGCGTCCCAACGAATCCTCAGCGAGATGCAATGTATGAGAAATGCGACATATTTTCTGTGACGGCTATCACAACCAGCTGAATTTTTTACAAAAACACGCGCCATTTCACAAAAGTTCAACGTTCGGACGTCATTGTGCATAGAAATAATCCAGCTTTAACCACCGCCAATCCGCCGTCATTACGAGTTATTCACTTTCGACTGGCAGATTTCATACCTGCCGAGCTGGCTGCATCTTTGCTGCCATAAAACATACTCTGGTTCATAATCTAATTCGGATTTGATCGCGAATGTCGCTTGTACGTTCCATTGCCACGGTCAGTGGTTTTACCCTGCTATCGCGTCTCCTGGGCTTTGCCCGTGACATCATGATTGCCGCAATGCTCGGTGCCGGTGGCATGGCAGATGCCTTTTTTGTTGCGTTCAAATTCCCCAACCTGTTTCGCCGCCTGTTTGGCGAAGGCGCGTTTAACGCTGCCTTTGTGCCCTTGCTGGCCGGTGACATCGAAAAACGCGGCATCGATGTCGCGCGCGAATTTGCCGCACGCGCCATGTCGATGCTAGTCCTGATTACCGGCTTTCTGGTCGCGATCATCGAAATCACCATGCCCTGGGCAATGCATGTCTTTGCACCAGGCTTTGCCGAAGACCCGGAAAAATTCTCCCTTGCTGTCGAACTGTCACGCATTACCTTCCCCTATCTCGCGTTCATTTCGGCTGTTGCCCTGATGTCAGGGGTTCTGAACACCCTGCACCGCTACGCCGCTGCCGCTGGTGCCCCGATCATCCTTAATATCTGTCTGATTGGTGCCCTTCTGGGGCTGACACCCATGACCGAAACCCCGGCCCATGCCCTGTCATGGGGGGTTGCGATTGCCGGTGTCGCTCAGTTCATCTGTCTGGTGATTGCCTGCAAGCGCGCCGGCTTTGCCATCAAATGGCAATTGCCCAGAATTGATGACCGCGTGAAACTGCTGGGCAAACGAATGATCCCGGGCATGATCGGTGCAGGCGTCTATCAGTTGAACCTTCTGATTGATACCATGCTGGCATCTCTTGTTTCGGATGGTGCGGTATCCTGGCTTTACTACGCTGACCGCGTCCATCAATTACCGCTTGGCGTCATAGGCATTGCAATTGGCACTGCACTGCTGCCTACCCTGTCGCGCCAGCTTCAGGGTTCAGACCCGAAAATCGCAATGTATAGCCAGAATCGCGGTATCGAAATCGCCTTGCTGTTGACGCTGCCTTCTGCCGTCGCACTTGGTGTGATGGGTGTTCCGATTATCAATGTCCTGTTTGAACGCGGTGCCTTTGGCGCCAGTGAAACGCTGATGACTGGCATGGCCCTGACCATTTTTGCCTTTGGCCTGCCCGCGTCCGTTCTGGTCAAGGTTTTGGCCCCAGGCTTTTTCGCACGCGAAGACACCAAAACCCCGATCCGCATCGGCATTACCGCCATGGTGATCAATATCGTGCTGATTGTCGCCCTGATGCCGGCATTTGGCCATCTTGGCATCGCAGCCGCGACCTCGACTTCAGTCTGGATCAATGCCCTGTCACTGGGATGGATTTTGCACAAACGCGGCGATCTTGTTTTTGACGACCGACTCAAACGCCGCGTTCCGCGCATCCTGCTGTCATCGGTATTGATGGGGGTGGCGCTATGGTTTGCCATCACCTGGCTTTGGCAGAATGATGCTCTGTCGATCACGCGCATCATCACCATGGCCGGTCTGGTCTGTGGCGGATTACTGATTTACGCCATCACCGCCCAGCTTTGCGGTGCCACCAGTTTTTCCGAACTCAAGACCACGCTGAAACGCGGCAAAACCGTCTGAGTACGGATATTGCACGTTATTTCGGTCATTTTGGGACAAGCCGCTTGACCAAATCCGGTCCGGCGGCTTAACTCCCGCCCGAAGATTTGCAGGCTCGTCCGCCGGCGGGTGTCCAAAACCTGGCGGAGCATGCAGGTCACTCAACATATTTTTTGGAAATGGACGACATCGTTATGGAACGTGTTTTTTCAGGTGCTCAGCCCACCGGTAATCTTCATCTTGGCAACTATCTTGGCGCGATCCGCAACTGGGTCACCCTTCAGAAGGATTTCGAATGCATCTTCTGCGTCGTTGACCTTCATGCCATCACCGTCTGGCAAGAGCCCAATGAACTGCGTTCCAATATCCGTGAACTTGCTGCCAGTATGATTGCATCTGGCATCAATCCGGAAAAACATGTCCTGTTCAATCAAAGCCAGGTTTCGGCCCATGCTGAACTGGCTTGGATTTTCAACTGTGTCGCGCGCATCGGCTGGCTCAATCGCATGACCCAGTTCAAGGAAAAGGCTGGCAAGAATCGTGAAAACGCATCACTTGGTCTTTATGCCTATCCGAGTCTGATGGCAGCCGACATTCTGGCTTACAAGGCCACCCATGTGCCAGTTGGCGAAGACCAGAAGCAGCATCTTGAACTGACCCGCGACATCGCGATCAAATTCAACAACGATTTCGGTGTCGAGTTTTTCCCACAACCAGATCCGCTGATCCTTGGCCCGGCAACGCGTGTGATGTCGCTGCGTGACGGTTCGAAAAAGATGTCGAAATCGGATGCATCGGACATGTCGCGCATTAACATGACGGATGATGCCGATACGCTGGCCAAGAAAATCCGCAAGGCCAAAACCGATCCGGAACCGCTGCCAAGCGAAGCCGCCGGTCTTGAAGGCCGCCTCGAAGCCAAGAATCTGATCACCATCTATGCGGCCTTGACCGATGCAAATGTCGCTGACGTTTTGGCCGAACATGGTGGAACCCAATTCTCGGGCTTCAAGCAGGCTCTGACCGATGTCGTTGTCGAAAAACTGGCACCGATCACCGAAGAAATGGCACGTCTTAAGGCCGATAACGCCTATATCGACGCGGTTCTGGCAAAGGGTGCAGAACGTGCCAATGCAATTGCCCAGCCGATCCTCAAAGAGGTCAAGGAAATCGTTGGTTTCCTGAACAGCTAGGATTTTATTGCCAAATCAAAACAAAAACCAGCAATCATATGACTGCCGGTTTTTATGCCTCGAGATCTGATGATCAGATCGAATTGCCCACAGGCTGCTGGCGGCTTTGCTGCATTGCCTGATATTTTTTCAATCCGTCCATCATGGTCTGGCTGAACCAGACACCGACCGGCTCGTCATTCTGCACATGGGTTTGCGCCTGCTCCATCAGGGGATGGACGGTTTCGACCTCGGCTGCACTATCGTTGCGCGCAACTTCCCGGGTATTGATAGCGCCATCATTGCGGTTGGCCTGATTGCTAACCGTGGGTTTATCCTGCGCAACTGCGTTGGTCGACGCAACAGCATCATTTGCCATCGTCTGCGCCCGGTCACGGCCAAGGGCCGCATTAAAGCGTGCCGCCATTTCCGCAGCACTCAACGGGCCTTGTTGCCCCTGCTGTGCTGATAGTACTGTATTGGGCTTCTGCGATGCCGCCTGTTTGGTCACGTCATCCTGATTAAGCTTGGCATATTTTGCCTCGCGCGCGGCGATTTCCGGGGACACACCAAATTGCGAAGGACCACGGCTCAGACGGCCGGAACTTTGTGCACGTGCCCAGACCGTATCGCCATTATCGCTGTTAAAGGAGGCGCGCTGGATCATGCCCTGATGACCATTCGGGCTGGCTTCTGAAGCGCGCATGGTCATGTTTGATGCAATATCGGTCTGTCCGGCACGGGCTATCGCCACGGCTAGTTCGGCCGGATCGGCATCCTGTGCATTGTTCGTGCCAGTAACATCATCGCCTGCCTGCGCCAAAAGGCGCTGGGCAGCCTGGATTGCCGGATCATCGGAAGGTGCTGCTGGTTGCGGGGCAACCGACTGCGCCACGGTTTGCGCTGTCGTAGGGCTGGTTACCAGTTTGGTACCGGTATTACTTACCACCCCACCCCACGGCGTCACCAGATCAGCCGCATTGTATGCGTTCGTACCGGATTTGGCTGCCACGGCTGACGCGCCGTTCATTGCCAGCGTTTCAACACCGGCCACTGGGGCGGCATTGGTGATCGTTGCCTGTTCGGCCGGATCGACCGGCACGTCATTGATACCCGCCATTGATGTATCACCAGCCGCCCATGGCAGAACAAGATCGCCTGCACCAGCGGCGGCGACACCGGCACCGGATGCATCAGCCATCACAGGCTGGTCTGCCGGGGCTTGGTCGTCCTCGAACATTGCCATGATGTGCGAACCGGTATCTTCACCGGTCGTCAGATCGACAACCGCATCAACGGCAGCACCGGCCAGACCGAAAATACCGCCAAACAAACCACCGCCGACAACCCGCGCACCATTCCCCAGCTCGTCACCGGTGATGCTGCGGTAAATCATGCCCACGCCGGGGATATGCTGCAAAGGATTGATCACATCGAGGAAATCGGTGAATTCAAAGCCGTCATCGCCGAATACATATTCGGAAAAGCTTCGTTCTTCCGGCTCACCATCGACAAGCTGCTTGGCCGCACTTGATCCGGCAGACTCGCTGCCAGCCGTTCCGCTTGCAATGCTTGCCCCGTTACCGGGCGATATTTGCCGCCAATCTGCACCCATCGACATGTCTGTCCTCCTCTTGCCGACTATTTTGCAAAAGGAGTGCCAGTTTTGGCATTTATCAATTCATTGATTTTAAAAGGATTTTTAGAATTCAGACATGACGTAAAACTGCCCGTCGGAATCTTCTGCCGGGTGGCAATCAGGAAGGTCATGATAATGCCTCCCTGCTGTTAACCCACGCGAGCCGTCATGCAAGGATTAAAACAGGTGACCGGCCCGATCCTTCTTGGTCTGAAGGTAAAATTCGTTATGACCGTTGGAAGGAAATTTGTGCGGTACGCGTTCAACCACGGTCACGCCCCAGCTTTCAAGTCCGGTAAGCTTTTCCGGGTTGTTGGTCAAAAGCCGAACGGTTTCAAAGCCCATCTGGCGCAGCATCTCGGCCGCCGGGCGATAAACACGTTCATCGGCATCAAAGCCAAGTTCCTCGTTGGCATCAAGCGTATCAAATCCGCGGTCCTGCAACGCATAGGCACGCAGCTTGTTCACAAGCCCGATACCGCGCCCTTCCTGTCGCAGATAAAGGATAATCCCGCCCTGCCCGCTTTTGGCAATTTCGGCAATTGCCCCACGCAATTGCGGCCCACAATCGCACCTGAGCGATCCGATCAAATCCCCGGTAAAGCATTCCGAATGCAAGCGGATCAAAACCGGCTGATCATGTGCCGGTTCATCGATCACAATCGCCAGATGTTCTTGGCCGCCATCTTCGGGACGAAACGCAATCACCGTGGCATTTTCGGCATTTTCCAGCGGCACGCGCGCTTCACTGACCTGACGCAGGGTCGCGGCCGATGCGTCTTCGTATCCGTTGATGCTCTCAGACTGCAGCACCAGAAGGTTCTGCGCCTTCGACAACATTTCAAGCTGCTCAGGTTCAACCGGCGCGGTCACGACAGCCGGCAGCAACCTTGCCAACTTGGCAAGCCGTATGGCTGCACTTTCGGCCATAGTAACCGGGCGCCATGCACCGGCAGGCATGCTTTCAAGGTCCAGCAACGGATTGGCGATCTCGGCCAGGGTCTGCGCATCAACACCGGACTTTTTTGCACTTACAAAAGCAATGAAATGATCATTCTTGCAGGCCTTCCCTAGTGACTTGGCCCGCACGCGTGGCAAAACAATCGCGGTATTTCCGCTTTTGCCGGCAATGTCATGAAGCCTTGCAAGCCCTTGATCCGAAAGCGGTTCGGCGGCAATAACTGCAACACAATGGGCAATGCCGTTTGCCTGTCCCTGAACCAGAACGATTTCACCGCGCCGCAAATCGGCAACAGCACGCGATACGGTCACCAGATCGGTCGCGGAAACATTGGCTTTCGATGGCACGGCAGCAGATTGGGTCATTGCAGTCTTTGTTTCTTCAGGGTCTGTCACGGATGATCACAACATCGCGATCCGGTCGGTATGGGGCTGGATAAGATGCACGTCAATGGGCTAAAGCGAAAACAGTTTGTTCTTGAAAACGCAGTATGAGACTCTAATCCTAAGTATATGGCGGGCCTACGAGAACAATGCCACAAAAAGAACCGTCGGCAGGCTCAGAATATAGGCGGGATTTAGCAAGCAGCAAGGGATGGCGAATGTCGACAGGTAAACAGGTTCTGGTGGTTGAAGATGACGCGGCACTGAGCCAGTCTCTCACCGAACAACTCCGGCTTCATGAGGAATTCGAATGTGTCGTTGCCAATAGCGGCCAGAACGCCCTCGAAGTCGCCAAAGAAAATTACTACGACATTATCCTTCTTGATGTCGGTCTGCCCGATATGGATGGCCGCGATGTCTGCAAACTGATGCGGCGCGCCGGGGTCAAATCCCCGATCATCATGCTGACAGGTGCCGATAGCGATTCCGACACGATCCTGGGCCTTGAATCGGGTGCCAACGACTATGTTACCAAACCATTTCGCCTGAACGTGCTGCTGGCACGCATTCGTGCCCATATCCGCCAGCACGAACAAAGCGAAGACGCTGTTTTCGTTATCGGCCCCTACAGCTTTCAGCCCAGCGCCAAACTTCTGATCGAAACAGCGACCGAGAAAAAAGTTCGCCTGACGGAAAAGGAAACCTCGATCCTGAAATTCTTGTTCCGCGCTGGCGACAAGCCGGTCACACGCGAAACCCTGCTTGATGAGGTTTGGGGCTATAACGCCGGGGTGACGACCCACACGCTGGAAACCCACGTCTATCGCCTGCGCCAGAAAATTGAAAAGGATCCATCAAACGCGACGATTCTGGTGACCGAACCGGGTGGTTATAAACTGGTTCCCTGATCCGCACGCGTGCTCCCCCTTTAAATCATGCCGATTTGCAAGAAACCCGCCGGACCAAACCGTCCGGCGTTTTTTTTGATTTTTTCGTCACAAAACGGCTTTGAACGCGTCCTATACTTCTGGCCAAGTTATCCACATTTTTTGCCAGATTCCGGATTTTGCTCAAAAACAACGCTTTAATGGTCTTAAACCGACCTAAACAGCACTTTATTTGCAATAAGATCGGCTGAAATTGCATTTTTGGTGCCCCTGAATGGCACCTTCTGGCAATTTAATAGCCCCGTGACCCAAAAATGGCTGTCCCGACACGGATATGTGTCGCGCCAAGCCGGATTGCCGCCTCGTAATCACCACTCATTCCCATGCTGCGAATGGTCAGGCCATGACGGTCGGCGATTTTACCCAATAGCGCAAAATGCGGTGCCGGTTCCTCATCCACCGGCGGTATGCACATTAGTCCCTTGATCGGCAATTTCAGGCGTTCGATACAATCGGTGATGAACGCGTCGGCATCCGCCGGGGCTATGCCTGCCTTTTGCGGTTCTTCACCGATATTGATCTGGATATAAAGGTCAGGGCATTCACCGGTATTGTCCCGGTGTTTTGCCAGCGCATTGGCAAGTTTTGGCCGGTCAACGGTCTCAATCACATCAAACAGGGCAACGGCATCCTTCAGCTTGTTGGTCTGAAGCGGCCCGATAAGGTGCAGCTCGATATCGGGGAACTGTTCGCGCAAGCCCGGCCACTTTCCTGCGGCTTCCTGCACCCGGTTTTCACCAAACACCCGACGCCCGGCTACAAGTGCAGGGCGCACATGATCTGCATCATGGTTCTTGCTGACGCAGATCAGGGTCAAATCGCTGTTTTCGCGGCCAACCACCGCACAGGCTGTGTCGATATTTTGCTGAATTTTGGCAAGATTGGCCGCGATATCGGCATTGCCGGATGACAGAATATGATCGCTCATGGATGATGGCCCAAATCGGAACAGGAATCGGTTGAATAGAATCGGGATACTATCAATGGATGCCATACTGGCAAAGCAGGCACGCCAACTCAATTTACGCAATGGCGGCCCGAACTGCCCGATCCCGTCGATCGTTCTGATGACCGATGAAAAGCGCCTGCCCGATCCGATCCCGGCTATCATCGGCCTGCCATCCAGAAGTATGGTGATCTTTCGTCATTACGGCCTCGCACCTGCGGATCGCACCAAACTAGCCTATCGGGTCCGACGCACCTGCCGCCAATACGGCCATCTCTGTCTGATCGCCGACGATCTGGCATTGGCATTGCACCTTGATGCCGACGGTATCCATTTGCCGGAATACCGCATTAGGAAAACACCGCATGCCTATCGGCAAATTCCACGCGACATGCTTGTGACGTCTGCCTGCCACAGCACGCAAACGCTGCACCTGCTGGCACTTCTTACCCCCGATCAACGCCCGGACGGGGTTCTGATCTCGCCAGTTTTTGCCACCGAAAGCCATCCTGACCAACCGGGTATGGCATTTTTGGCCTTTCTGCAACGAACCGCCCTTTGCCGGAGTCTTGGCCTCATCCCCATTGCCCTTGGCGGCATAAAACCTGACAATGTTGCGATGTTAAGGGGATCTGGCGTTGCATCTTTGGCCGGGATCGGGTTCTCTGGCACATAACACCGAGTAAAAGGTGAGCGGAGATCGCCCGACAATGCCTGCACATCACCATCCCGCCCGGAAAAAATTTACCCGGTTCGCGTCAAAACAGCCGTTCCGGTTCGGTCTGCCCAATGTCAGTGCGGAGCTCACACAAGCATCCGACAACAGCCCTGCATATCTGACGCGTACAACATCGCTTTTGCGGCAAAAAGTTCTGGCCAATGCCCCGTCGGTAAAGATCATTTCGGACACTGTTCATCCTGATGTGTTGGCGCGCGATGCATGGGCCGATACTGATTTTGATCGCAAACGGGTTCTGTTCCTGATCCCCGATGATGCGATTGGCGATTGTGTTGGCATGGCCCTGTTTTTGCGGGCTTTTGCGGTAAAATATCCTCGTGCAAAGATTGCCGTGCTTAACAGTGGTAGCGCATCGGACATATTTGCAACCCTTTCCGATGTCACGGTTTTTCAGCTTTTTATTTCAGCCAAACGGCTGAAGACATTTGATTACCTGATCGACTTCAGCGAGATGGAAGGTTGGAAAGATATCGCGACCATGCCGGTAAACCCGGAAGAGGCACTTTGCGAGGCTTTCGACACTTCCCCAATCCCGCTTGCATCCAAGCGTTCGCCGAAGCTGGCACCGGGTGCCAGGATCGGCATTCTGCCAATGGCATCTTCGCCGCTTCGCACCCTGCCGCCTGCACTGGTACGCGAAATCGCAGAATTTCTTGCAAAAGCCGGATTTGACATCACCCTGATCCTTAACGCCTATCAGGGTGTGATGAAGAAGTACAAGGATACGATAGGACCGTTTGACCAGCCGAATATCCGGATTGTCGACGGCTTCAAAACCATCGGAAATCTTGTGTCTTTCATCAGCGAACAGGATTATGTCGTGCTGGCTGATAGCGGCCCTGCCCATATCACCAAGCTGTTTCAAACGCCCGGCATAGGTATCTATAGCTCCGCCTCTGCCGCCGTGTTGCAGGGCCGCCACCACAACCTTTGCCCTTGGCAAAGCAGCTACAAGGGTGATTTTTGCGAAGCTCCCTGTGGGCTTGCCAAACTGCGCGCGACCGCATCGGGTACGATCGGCTGCATGGGCAGCCTCCGAGTTCCGATATCGGAACTCGGCAACCTGCCGGTCAATTCAGACAGGGCCCTGGCCGAACAGCTTGTGACCGAAAAACCGGTCCCCTGTGTCGCCGACCTTATCGCACATAAAGACCGCTTCTTTGCTTTTCTGTGCCAAGATATCGGAATCTGAACCAAAACCGCGGATGGAGGACAAAAAGAAAGGGGCGGATAACCGCCCCTTTCAGATCATGCCAATTCCGAAGAATTAGAAGGTCAGTGCCAGACCGGTGACAACACCGTAACCGTCGTTGTCTTCTGCGCCATCGACTTCATCATCGAACCAGAAGATCGAGGATTTCCAAGCGACGCCAGCACCAAGGGTGTAAGCAAGACCAAGATCCGCCGTGCTGATTTCACCGGTGCCGTTACCACGACTGCCATTGCCGTATTCAGCGTAACCATAGGTCAGAGATACGGCTGCGGCATCCATTTCGTAGGAAACACCAATATCGAACTGATCGGTATCGTCCGGATTGCTGCTGCCTTCGCTGAAGCCATAGTCGTCATCAGTGTGAGAATACGAACCGCCAACTGTGAAGTTACCAAAGCCGACATTCAAGCCACCGCCAACAAGGTTGCCTTCCCCCCAGTTTTCACCAATCGCGGAAACGCCAAGGGAAATGCCGTTGAAGTCACCCATATATTCAAGGGCACCGGAAACGATGTTGTCGCCAGAACCAGAGGTGTCTGAACCATAGATGCTCTGGGCTCCGGGAGTCGTGCTTACATTCAAGCGACCATTTTTCTCGCTATTATCAGCAAAGGACGCACCTGCGCGGAAACCGCTAAAGCTTGGCGTGAAGTACGTAACGCGGTTCTGATCCCCATTCGGGACAGTGGTGTCGATCAGATAAGAGTTTACCCAGATGTCGAGATCACCATCGTTAACGCCAACCGGCCCCACCGCAGGTGCAACGATCTGCATCGAATCGGCTGCGCTGTCGTTTTTGCCCATTTCGATGCGACCGAAATTGCCGCTGATATACAGGTACTGTTCGTCAATCTGGTCGCTGGAAGTTTCACCTTCCAGTTCCACAACCGCGCCAACTTCAATACCGTTGTCGAGGGTCGTGGAACCCTTAAAGTGAATCTCGGTGTCGGACTGGAAAGCATTGTTGCGATCACCGACTTCCTGATCAGCAAAACCGGCCCATTGGTTCATGTAGCCACCGACTGACAATTTGATCGGTTCGGAAGCGGAAGCCTGACCTGCGAAAGCGACAGCGACGAGCGCGCTGGAAGCAACAAGAATCTTTTTCATCTTACCCTCTTAGTTTTGCATGCGAACCGGGCATTTGGCCTGCCGGAACTCTCCAGACTGATAAAACGAATAAAATGACCATTGGTCAATTATATTGAAATGCAGAAAGTGTTTTCTGTGCAGGAATGTTGCACAATTGGCACACACAGGTGAATGATCCCGACTTATGAAGGAAATGATACTTTTTCTGAATGCCTTGAAACTCCGCTTACCTCCACATATACATGACCCTTAGTCATTTAAATCCACACAGAAAGCAACAAGTAATGGAAAATTGGCTACCCACACATGGCCAAAGATGACATCATCGCGCAGGCAAAGGGTTGCCTGCGCGAATTTTTATTGTCCAAGCATAAAACAAGTAAAAGTTGATTAATATCGGAAACGATATCCCTACCGAATAACGCACCGCAACCGCACATCTGCGCTTTCCAAACAAAAAAATCCCGCTCGACGTTTTGTTACGCTGCGGGATTCAGAAAAGAGAAGGGGACGGTAAACCGCCCCCTTCAAATCACACTAATTCGGACTGAATTAGAAGTCGAGACGCAGACCGGTTACAACACCGTAGCCGTCGTTATCGGCAGTGGTATCGTTCTCCTGATCGAACCAGAAGACTGACGAACGCCACGAAACACCAGCACCAAGAGCATAACGCAGGCCAAGATCGACTGCGCTGACGTCACCAGTACCGAAATCTTCGTAACCATAGGTCAGAGATACAGCAGCAGCATCCATAGCGTAAGATACACCAATATCAAATGCATCCAAATCCTGACCCGCAGTGTCACGCGAACTCAGACCATAATCGTCTTCGGTGTGACCATAAGAACCACCAACGGTGAAGTTGCCGAAGCCAACATTGGTACCAAAGCCGTACCAGCTGCCTTCACCCTGGTTTTCACCAACAGCTGACAGACCAAGCGAAACGCCACCGAAGTCACGGTTGAACTCCAGACCGGCAGAAACGATATTGTCCCCATTGCCCGAAGTGTCCGAACCATAAAGATTCTGATCACCAGCAGTGTCGTCGATATCAAGACGACCGTTTCTGCCGCTATCATCTGCGAACGACACGCCTGCACGGAAGCCACCGAAGACCGGGGTGTAATAGGTCGCACGATTCTGGTCGCCGCTGGAGCGAACGGTGTCGATGAGGTAAACGTTCGACCACTGATCCATATCACCGTCGTTGACACCAACCGGCCCCACAGCCGGTGCAGTGATACCCATGTCATCGGCGGCACTGTCGTCTTTACCCAGTTTGAACTGGCCGAAACCACCATTGATGTAGAGGTACTGTTCATCGATCTGGTCAGAAGAGGTTTCACCTTCAAGTTCGATTACTGCACCGATTTCAATGCCGTTATCAAGCGTGGTAGAGCCTTTGAAATGAACTTCTGTGTCCGACTGGAAGGCATTTTTACGACCGCCAGCAGCAGTGTTGTCTTCATCAGAGAAGCCAGCCCACTGTTCCATGTAACCGCCAACCGACAATTTGATCGGTTCGGAAGCGGAAGCCTGACCTGCGAAAGCGACAGCGACGAGTGCGCTGGAAGCAACAAGAATCTTTTTCATCTTACCCTCTTAATAATCTGTAGCCGATCAGCAACACCGTATTCCACACAATGCGGCGGCCAATCACTGAACAAGAGTAAAACGGATATAATGACTTATGGTCAATTGATTTAAGTGACCTTCACCCAGTTATATACATGAATGTGATATTTAAATCACAGTTTTTGCCAATTTTCCGAGATTTTATTGCTGACCAAAAGCTTAAATGGGTAAAATTTGCGAATTTTATAAAAATACGATCTCTGATAAATGACCATCTATCACCTAATACGTGATTGCTACAATAGGCGACAATCGAGACCCTAGCCATCCTACGAATGCGGCCCCAGAATAATAAAATAGATGGTGGATCCTTGACCTGCCTTAGCTAAAGAATCACGGCCCACCGAAACAAAAAAAGAAGAGAGCGAGTAATCGCTCCCTTCAAAGTATCTTTCTTTAATCCAGATTGGATTAGAAGGAAAGTGCCAGACCGGTTACAACGCCGTAGCCGTCGTTGTCGTCAGCAGTACCAGCTGCATCTTCGTCAAACCAGAAGACGGAAGACTGCCAAGAAACACCGGCACCAAGGGTGTAAGCCATACCGAGGGAAAGACCCTGGTTTTCGACGTTATCTTCTTCATCATCCTGATAAGCATAGCTCAGGCCAACAGAAGCAGCATCCATAGAGTAGGTTACACCAAGGTCAAACGCGTTAACGTCTTCTTCGCCATCGTTATCAACATGGCCGTAGGAACCACCAACAGTGAAGTTGCCGAAACCAACGTTAACACCAGCGCCGTACCAGTTATCCTCGTCTTCGTTCTCACCTTCGACCGAAAGGCCAAGTGAGACGCCATCGAAATCATGGCTGAAAGTCAACGCTGCAGAGACGATGTTATCGCCACCACCGGAGGTATCCGAACCGTAAAGGTTCTGGTCACCAGCTGTATCGTCGATATCAAGACGACCGTTGCTCTGGCTGTTATCAGCAAAGGAAATACCACCTTGGAACCCACCAAGCGAAGGCGTGAAGTAGCTAACGCGGTTCTGGTCGCCAGAAGACGGAACAGTATCGATGACTTTATCGAGATTAACCCAATCTTCGGTTCCGCCATCGTTCGGGTTTACCGGACCAACGGTCGGGCCGGTAACACCCATCGAGTCAGCAACGCTATCGTTTTTACCCATTTCGATACGACCGAAGCCGCCATTGATGAACAGGAACTGCTCGTCAACTTGGTCTTGTGAGGTTTCGCCTTCAAGCTCAATGTGTGCACCGATTTCGATACCGTTATCAAGAGTAGTACGGCCATCGAAATAAACTTCGGTGTCGGACTGGAAGGCGTTCTTACGACCACCAGCTGCAGTGTTATCTTCGTCAGCGAAGCCAGCCCACTGTTCCATGTAACCACCAACCGAGAGCTTAATCGGTTCGGAGGCCGAAGCCTGGCCTGCGAAGGCAACAGCGACGATTGCGCTGGAAGCAAACAGAATCTTTTTCATCTTTTCCCTCAACGTCTTTGCAAGTGCGGAAAACCGCCTAACAAAAATAGGTGAACGACTTTCCCGCCGTTCGGTTCGCTAACGATGGAGCCAGTAAATGTGGCTCGGGTCAACAAAACTGTGATCGAAAAGATACATTTTCAGATGTCAGTTGCATATTTGACACACATGTTTTTGTTTGCTGAAACGCGCGCCGGCCCTATAGTGCGCTCAGTAAATTCTGCGCTCAGGACAAGGAATCGACCGTGCGACTGCCTTTTGTAAAAGTACTTACTACATCTCTGGTCTCTGTGCTTTTGGCTGCATGTGCCGGCTCGCAATCGGATTACGACAGTTATCCCGGATCGGCACCTGGCGACCAGCGTGTCGGAACCAAAGGCCGGGCTGCCACTACTGCTGACATGAAAGAGCAAGGTACCCTATTTGGCCCCGATGGGCTCAATTTTCTGGGCGGGGACGATAATCAACAGCAAGGCGGCGGCACCGGTATTGGTGTCAACAGCTTCCTTTGGCGCGCGTCGCTTGATACGCTGTCCTTCATGCCTCTCAACTCGGCCGATCCGTTTGGCGGCGTAATCATTACCGACTGGTACAGTCCACCGGAAACACCAAACGAGCGTTTCAAGGTTACAGGCTATATCCTTGGTACTGCCCTTCGCTCTGACGCAATCAAGGTGTCTGTCTTCCGGCAGGTCCGTGTTGGATCGGATCAGTGGGCCGACGCAGTAGTAGAGCCTGGTACGGTGACCGCGATGGAAGATTCGATACTGACTCGTGCACGTCAGCTGCGCATCGACAGCGCAACGGCACAGTCTCAGTAAGCATCATCTTCTGATAATGCCCGGCAAAAGCATGGCAGACACACCTGTATATGTGTCACAAAATTACAACCCCCATTCGCTTACTCGCGAATGGGGGTTTGTGTTGTCTGATATTCGTCCGGCATGCACTTTTCAAAATGGCGATTTGCGCACTGCTCGCCTAGATATTGCGAAGGACATACAGGCCCGTCTGCCGAAACCTCTAGCGAGCCTTCCGCAACATGCAGGCATTGTATCAACGGACATCGTCGACAATGATCAGGCATCCCTGCACCGACAGGTGGGCAGCGATATTCTCTGCCTGACGCTGCTTGCCGATGTACCGCTTGATCGCCCACTTATTATCACCCAAAGCAGCCTGATTGGCCATTGGCGCTGGCTACGTCAGGTATGGGCGCATCTGAGCACCCAAAAAGTATCTGAGGCATCAGGTTTAGAATCACCTGAATTCCAAAAGAGCCCGAAGAACGAAGTAATCTATGAAATAGCCAAAGGCCGTTTTAATACTGCGATTGCAGCCTTGCGCTCCGAGTTCAAAAGCTTACGGCTTTCGCAAGATGCATCTTGGGATCTCGATTCCAGACTTTCTTTCATCCGGAACCTAACTCTGTTTTGCCCTTTGATCGGAACGGAACTATTGTACCGTCTTGGTTATGAACCTTACTGCACAAACCATCACGCAAAAGACAGCGAGGAATGACGTTGCGCTCTCTGATATCGATTATTGCCCTGCTTGCCCTCACCGGACTTACAGCCTGTGGTTTCCGCCCGCTATATGCCGAGGACAAGGGTGGTGACAGCACGGCCGCCGATATGGCCAAGGTCAAAATATCGATGATGGAAGACCGGATCGGTCAACTGACACGTAGCGTTTTGGTCGAAACATTAACTCCGCGCGGTCAGACGTCCCACCCTGAATATTCCCTCGATATTGGCTTAAGTGAAGCAGTCTCCGAGTTGGGCTATACCAAGGACAACGAAGCGACGATCGCCGACTATATCCTGAGTGCCAATTATCGGCTTTCTCGTATTTCTGATTCCAAAGTCCTCCGTACGGGTACGCTGCGCGCACGCACCACTTACAACCTCGTCGAGTCCGACTTTGCCTCTCTGGAAGCCGAATCCGCCGCGCGGTCTGACGCCGCCCGCAACCTTGCTCGTCAACTGGCCAACCAAGTCGCAGTCGGTCTGCGCAGCGGGCGTTAGGTAACATTTCGTTATGAAGCTTAAGGCAGCACAGGTTGAAAATTTCCTTCGCGCTCCCGACGCCAAGGCACAACTCATCCTGATCTATGGTGAGGATGAAGGGCTTGTACGCGAACGTGCAGTCAGGCTTGCCAAAACCGTGGTCGAGGAGCTCAAGGACCCGTTTCGCATTGTTGAGCTTGGTACTGCCCAGCTTAAGGAAGACCCTAGCCGTCTGCGCGATGAAGCAGCCACCATCAGTTTCGGCGGTGGGCGTCGCGTCATCCGTATCCGCGACATTGGCGAGGCACAGGCTCCTGTGATTGCCGATTTCCTTGCAGATCCAGCTGGTGATGCACTGATTGTGATAGAAGCTGGGAGCCTTCCGTCCAAATCGAAATTGCGGCAGGCGGTTGAAAAAGCGGGCAATGGCATGGCACTACCCTGCTATGCAGATAGCGGTAGGGATATCGAGACCCTCATCAATTCCGTGATGGAAGATCACAAGCTGCGTATTGACCGCGATGCTATTCGCTATCTGGTTGGAAATCTCGGCTCCGACCGTATGATTTCCCGAAGCGAGCTTGAAAAGCTGGCTCTTTACGCCCTGAAAGAAGGTCAGGTCACATTGGCTGACGCCATGGCCTGTGTGGGCGACAGTTCTGCCCACCACTATGATGATGTTGTCCAGGCCGTATCCCAGGGCAATGTCACAAACCTTGATAGCGCCCTGACTCGGCTGGTAGAAGAAGGCCTAAATCCGGTTGGCGCGCTTCGCATGATGATCGGCTATTTCCAGAAACTGCATCTGGTCAAAGGCCAGATGGCACAGGGCACCAATGCCGAACAGGCAATGAAATCGCTACGCCCACCCCTGTTTTTCAAAGCTGCAGATCAGTTTCGCGCCAATTTAAACAATTGGGCTCTTAACAATCTGCAACGCGCCCTGCAAATCCTGCTCGAAGCAGAAAAGGACTGCAAAAGCGGTCTTGCCATCCCGGAAACCATCGCACACCGCGCCATGATCAAGGTCGCCGTTGCCCGTCAAAAACAGGGCAGACGTTAACAAACCCGGATATTTTGCAAAGGAAAACGGCCCCGGCGATAGAGCCGCACAGGGCCATTTAACGTGAACGAAAGATCGATAAAACCTGGTCAACTTGCTCGCGTTTACGCTTTCTTTTCTGCTAGACGATCGTTTTGCACAATTTCCGCATCCGACAATGTCTCAAGCGCCTCTTCACCGACTTCGTCTTGCTCGATTGGCATGTCACCTTCCGGCTCATCGGAAAACGCACTTTCGGCATCCTCATCCACGTCAAACACTATGTCGGTTGCATCGGCAATCGATTCGAGCTCGTCGGTAAGAAGATCACCATCGCTATCATCTTCATCATCGATGAACATCGAGTCGAATTCGTTGTCACCTTCACTCTGTGGAACGAGCGGATCATCATCGGAGCTTTGCGCCGTTTCGCCTAACCGTCCCTGACTAAGCCGTTTCAGAATATCGTCAAGCTGCTCCAGCGTTTCATACCGGACAGAGATTTTACCCCCCGCCCCGTCAAAATCGATATTTACCGCTAACCCCAACATATTGCTAAGATCGCGCTCCAAAGCCACTGTATCTGGATCTTTTTCGATCCCACGTGTCGATGAAGACTTCTTCTGGCGTGCAGTTTTACCACCATCAGTCTTCACCAGTTTTTCGGTCTGGCGAACGTTCAGGCCCTTCCTGACGATATGGGTCGCCAGCTCGACCGCATTATCCGCCCCCAAAAGCGCACGCGCATGACCTGGGCTTAGCACCCGATCCGACAACATCTGTTTGATCGGTGCTGGCAGGGTCAACAAACGCAGGCTGTTGGCAATGTGACTACGGCTTTTGCCAAGCGCCTGAGCCAGTGCTTCCTGAGTATGCGAGAAATCGCTCATCAGGCGGCTATACCCCTCGGATTCCTCAAGCGGCGACAGATCCTGCCGTTGCAGGTTTTCGATCAGGGCAATCTCGGCGGTTTCCCGGTCGTCAAAATCACGCACCAGAACCGGTACTTCGTGCAATTGTGCCCTCTGTGCCGCGCGCCAGCGCCGTTCGCCAGCAATGATTTCGTATGTTGTTTCGCCCGTAGAGGATGCACGCACCAAAATGGGCTGAATAATGCCTTTCTGGCGGATTGATGCCGCCAAATCGTCAATCGCCTCATCATCGAAATTGCTACGAGGCTGGAATGGTGACGGTTTTAGGTCGGTGATAGCAATGAGCTGTGTAGTACCACCCGGGCCGGGATGAGCTGCATTCTCGTTGCCACCGGCAACCGCTGCGCCGACATCCTCGTCTTCCTCGCCCAGCAGGGCCGAAAGTCCACGTCCCAAACCGCGCTTCTTTGCCTCGCTCATGCCTTCACCCCTTCGCGTTTCAGAACTTCGCTTGCCAGATTAAGATATGCCCGTGACCCCGGACATTTCATGTCATAAACCAGCACCGGCGTTCCATGGCTCGGCGCCTCGGACACACGAACATTGCGCGGGATCACCGTGCGGTAAACGACATCACCGAAATAATCGCGCACGTCATTGGCAACCTGTGCCGACAGATTATTGCGTTTGTCATACATCGTCAAAACGATGCCCTGGATTTCGAGCGCCTGATTAAACGCCTTTTTCACCCGCTTGATGGTGCGCACGAGGTGGCTGATTCCTTCAAGGGCAAAGAATTCGCACTGCAACGGCACCAATACCGCGTCACTCGCCACCAGCGCATTCAACGTCAGCAACCCAAGCGATGGCGGACAATCAATCAGCACGTAATCAACATCATGCGGTAAGCGACCCAGCGATTCCTTAAGCTGCATTTCGCGGCGGTCAAAATCGACAAGCTCAATCTCCGCGCCTGACAGATCCATACCCGAAGGCACGATGCTCAACCGCGGAATGGCGGTCGGCTTGCGCGCCTCTTCAAGAGTATTGCCATTGATCAATACGTCATAGGAACTGATCTGCCGTTCCGATGGACGCAGGCCCAAACCGGTGCTGGCATTGCCCTGCGGATCAAGATCGACGATCAGAACCCGCTGGTTTACAGCCGCCAGTGCGGTCGCCAAATTGATCGTGGTCGTGGTCTTGCCGACTCCGCCTTTCTGATTGGCAACGGCAATGATCCGCGGCCGGTGACCGGCCTCGGAAGAGATTGAAAGCGGCAGATCAATAACGTCGGTCACCGGTCAACTCCTTGCAAAATCATCACCACGCCTTCGGGATCAACCAGACTGGCATGGGTGGTTACAGTGAATGTCCAACCGGCCGCACGTGCTTCAGCCAGTTCATCCTCAAAGGCACGTCCCTTAAGCAATACATAATACCCGTCCGGTTTCAGATGACGCTGACCAAGTTCCAGAAGCCTTGGCAGTGGCGCAAACGCACGGGCCGTAATAACGTCCGCTTCACGCGGTGCAGCGGTTTCGATCCGTTCGCGGGCAATCTTTGTCTGCTCCAGCACACCACAAACCCGCGCCGCTTCCAGCAAAAACACGGTTTTTTTGGTGTTTGATTCCATTAAAGTCACGTCATTTGCGCCCAAGATAGCCAAAACGATGCCCGGGAACCCTGCCCCGGAGCCGAAATCAACGATCTTCCCGCTACCGACTACTTCATTCAGATATGGCCAAAGCTGCGCTGAGTCCTGCAAATGGCGCGCCCAAACGTCTTCCGCTGTGCTGGCACCAACGATATTGATCCTCGGCTGCCATTTGACAACGAGATCAGCATAAAGGCTGAGTCGATCCAATGTTTCACGTGAAACATTCAAATCGGTCTCAAACCATGTTTTTACGGGTTCTGAAATGGATTGCATGTTCGAGTTATAATCCGCGTTAACGAATCGCACCAGACTTGATTTTTCTAACAAACACTTTTTCCCGCGTCGAAAACGGAAAACTTTGGCAAAAGAAAGAAAATGTTTCACGTGAAACATTTCACCGGCTTCAACAGACAATAAAAAAGCAGCACACATATATGTGTGCTGCCCTAACCTTATGACTAACCCAATTGTCTGATAGAGTCTCAGGCGCTACGAACAATCTTGTGTTTGTGGCTTTTGATATGACCAAGCAAAGCGGTCACTGCCGCCGGAGTCACACCCGGAATACGTGATGCCGCACCGATGGTTTCAGGCTGAATTTCTTTGAGCTTCAACCGGATTTCCGCTGACAGGCTACCAACGCTGTCGAAGTCAAGATCGCGCGGCAGGCGCAATTCCTCGTCCCGACGGAAGGCCGCAACATCGGCCGACTGTCGTTCGAGGTAACCTTTATACTGAGCATCAATTGACACCTGGTCGCGGATTTCCGGAGTAATTTCCGAAAGCTGCGGCCAGACACGAGTCAGCGTATCGAAATCAATGTCCGGATACGCCAGCAGATCATAGGCAGAGCGCCGCACCCCATCCTGATTGATCTTGATATCGTGCTTGGCGAGCCCATTCGGCGTCTCGGTGAGATCAGAAACCGTCCGCTTGGCCGCCTCAAGGGCAAGCTTCTTGTCACCCCAAACTTGCGCGCGGTGCGAGGCAACACAACCGATTTCAAGACCGCGACCAGTCAGACGCTGATCAGCATTATCAGCACGCAGCATCAGGCGATACTCAGCGCGCGACGTAAACATGCGATAGGGTTCACGCGTACCGAGCGTCACCAGATCGTCGATCATCACACCGATATAGGCATCGGCACGATCCAGAACAAACTCACGATCAACCGCCCCTGCAGTACTGCCCGCAACCAACGCCGCGTTGACACCGGCAACAAGTCCCTGCCCGGCAGCTTCTTCATAACCTGTCGTGCCATTGATCTGCCCGGCAAAGAACAGCGCGCCGACTTTCTTGGTTTCCAGCGTATGGCGCAGCTCGCGCGGATCAACGAAATCATATTCGACGGCATAGCCAGGGCGGAAAATCTCGACCTTCTCAAGCCCCGGAATAGTGGCGAGCATCGCAAGCTGAACTTCCTCAGGCAATGAGGTCGAAATACCGTTCGGATAAACCGTCGGATCATCAAGCCCTTCCGGCTCCAGGAAAATCTGGTGCTGATTCTTTTCGGCGAAACGCACGACCTTGTCTTCAATGGACGGGCAATAACGCGGGCCGCTGCTCTTGATCTGGCCGCTATACATCGGTGCGCGATGCAGGTTCGCGCGAATAATTTCGTGCGTCGCCTCGGTCGTCCAGGTCATGTGACACGGGATTTGCGGCACGGTGATTTCGCTGTTCAGGAATGAAAACGGATCTGGCGGATTATCCCCCGGCTGTTCCTGCAGGCTCGCCCAATCAATGGTGCGGCCATCAAGCCGTGCCGGAGTGCCGGTTTTCAGGCGCCCCAAACGGAAGCCGAATTTTTCCAGCGTCTCCGAAAGACCAAGAGCCGGCGCATCGCCGATGCGGCCCGCCGGTGTGGTTTTTTCGCCAATATGAATAAGACCGCGCAGGAACGTGCCCGTTGTCAGAACCACCGCCCCGGCGTCATATTCGCGTCCATTTTCGGTGATGACACCGGTCACACGGTTGTCCTCGCCTTCGGCAATTTTAAGGTCGTGAACCGCACCTTCGATGATCGTCAGGTTTTCCTGATGAGCCAGAATGTCCTGCACGGCTTCGCGATATAGCTTGCGATCTGCCTGTGCCCGCGGGCCACGCACAGCCGGCCCCTTGGACCGGTTAAGCATCCGGAACTGGATACCGGCCCGGTCAATCGCCCGCCCCATCACACCGTCAAGCGCGTCGACCTCCCGGACCATATGGCCCTTGCCCAACCCGCCAATTGCCGGGTTGCACGACATTTCGCCAATGCGATCGGCGCGATGTGTGATCAGTGCCGTTTTAGCCCCCATGCGCGCAGCCGCAGCCGCGGCCTCGCACCCGGCATGGCCACCACCAACAACAATCACATCAAAACGGTTATCCGACATCGAATTCCTCGTTGAATTCCTTGATCGCGCAAAAGCTGTAATATCAGGCCAAAGCCACACAGCTTGCGCGTCTTGTTCAGGTCTTAATTCACAATCACGCGCCATCGACAGTGCCAATGTTTCACGTGAAACAATTTTTGATAATCTTATTTGCCAATACAGAAGTCGCCGAAGATAATATCAAGCAAATCTTCCACATCGACGCGTCCGGTGATCTTGCCGATTTCACGCACGGCGAGGCGAATATCCTCGGCCGCCAGTTCGGCAATATCAGTCTGCAATCCGCGATCCAGATGATCACTGGCACGTTCAAGTGCCTGTCGGTGCCGCAGCCGTGTCAGAGGTACCGGTCCCGCAAAAACGAGCCCCTCTTTTACGCGAGTCTCCAGTAGTTGCAAGAGGCTTTCCATCCCCTGCCCGGTCATGGCCGATATGGGCAAAACGGGAAGCTCAAGCTGATCACCACCTAGCGATTGCCCGGACCAGACCGTCGGAACATCCCCCGCATCCGCCCCGTCAACCTTGTTGACCAACAGGATCGTATTCCCATCAATCAGGCGCGCGGCCTCTGCATCAATGCGTGGCCAATCGCCCCGATCCACGACAACAAGACGCAGATCGGCGTCCTCTGCCCGCGCCGTTGCACGCCGAACCCCTTCGGTTTCGATAACATCGCCGCTTTCTCGAAGGCCAGCGGTATCCACCATGGTGACCGGGAAACCACCAAGGTCAAGATGGACCTCGATCATATCGCGGGTGGTTCCGGCAATCTCGGATACGATCGCCGCTTCGCGCCGTGCCAGCCGGTTCAGAAGGCTCGATTTCCCTGCATTGGGCGCGCCGAGAATGACGATCTGGAACCCTTCACGCAGCCGTTCACCGCGGCGATTATCAGCCAGATGCTTGGTCATTTCGCCATAAACAGATGCAAGATCACCGCGCACCACCGGTACAATACCACCGGGTAAATCCTCGTCAGGGAAATCGATATCGGCCTCAATATAGGCCAATGACTTCATCAAACGCGCGCGCCAGTCTTCGTAAAGCGCGCCCAACTCGCCCGCCATCTGCCGCACGGCCTGCCTACGCTGGGCGGCGGTTTCGGCGTCAATCAGATCAGCAATGCCTTCGGCCGCAGTCAAATCCATCTTGCCGTTTTCAAAGGCACGTCTGGTATACTCGCCCGGCTCGGCAATGCGCAGACCGGGCTGTGCGGCCAGACATTCCAGAACACCATCAATTACCGCACGCCCGCCATGGGTATGAAGCTCGACAACATCCTCCCCGGTAAAGCTGGCCGGTCCAGCGAAATAGATCGCCACCGCATCGTCAAGCCGCTCATCCGTTTTCGGATCACGGATCGGCGCATAGATCGCATGGCGCGCCTTTGGCAGGTTATCGCGCCCCAGAAGCGCACAGAGCGTCGGCCCCGCCATTGGCCCGGATAACCGGATTACCGCCACCCCGGCCCGCCCGGCGCCGCTGGAAAGGGCAAAGATGGTATCTGTCTGGCCCCCTTGGATCGGGGTTTCATTGTGGGTCACGTTAATCGTCATCCGTCCTGCCTAATCCGTCCGCCATCCAAAGGAAAATGCTGTTGGCTGTCCATATCGGTCAGCATCCCGCACAGGTCAACATATAGCTGCAATTGCAAACAGGGCTTTAAGGCCACAAAAGAAGATCAAAGCGGTATATCCGCCCCTTCCGGCCCCGGTTTCCGAAAAACACAAAACGGCCCCTGCTTGAGCCGTTTGGAGTCATCATTCTATTGAAGAGGTAGTGAGTAATTACGCCCGCCTGCCAGAGTTATTGATCCGGGCTTAGCCGCAGCCGTTCAACCACCTTCCCACCGACGAGATGATCGTTGAGGATGGCATCGACATCCTCCATTGTCTCGTAACGATACCAGGTCCCTTCAGGATAGATCACCATCACCGGGCCCAATTCGCAGCGATCAAGGCACCCGGCGGTATTAATCCGGGTCATCGGCAAACCAAGTTCTTTGGCGCGGATTTTCATGTAATTGCGAAGCTTTGTCGCGCCTTTGGTATTGCAGCATCCGCGTTCGTGTCCCACGGGACGCTCGTTCTGGCACACGAAAACATGCGCCTGATAAAAATGTGCCTCGGTGGTCAAGCTGATCAGTCCTTGGTGTTCTTGCCAGTGCTGTTGCCGGCAGCGTTAAACTGGCTCCAGAAGGCTTTCTGGAGCTGTTCCCAGTTCTGCATGCCTTGCGGCAGCCACGTATTGAGCATGGTTTCGGGATCCATCGCCGCAAGATTGGCTTTCATACGATCCTCGATATCTTTCATTAAGGCCTGCTGCATGGGCTGCACATCAGGCAAACCAAAAAAGGTGCGCAGTTCTTCCGGTGTGCAATCGATATCCACGGAAACTTTCATCGCCCTGATCTCCTCGGTTTGATTTTATGGTTTTTGTTACGTCCATTATGGACGCCCCTGCGTTGCTTTCTCAATCACTATCGTCCCCCGTTCCGCTCCAATCGGTTAAAATCCGATAAAATCGCAATATTTTGCCATTCCCATCCTATTTGGCCCCCTTGCCTTTCCATTCAGGGTCTTTACCCTTACATCCATAAAAGATGAGAAATGGGAACGCCACCCTTCCCGCAAACCATAAAAAGCTCGCCACCCACATAGTAAAACCGGACGGGCACAGGACACGATGCCATGAAACTCGCACAGAATAATCTCGGTTCGGAAACCAGCCCCTATCTTTTGCAGCACCGCGACAATCCGGTGCATTGGCAACCGTGGAGTTCAGAAGTTCTGGCCGCCGCCAAGGCAGCAAACAAACCGGTTCTTCTGTCGGTCGGTTATGCGGCATGTCACTGGTGCCATGTCATGGCGCATGAAAGTTTCGAGGATGATGGCATCGCAGCCCTGATGAATGAGCTGTTCGTCAATATCAAGCTCGACCGCGAAGAACGCCCCGACCTTGATAGCGTCTATCAAAATGCGCTGGCCTTGCTAGGCCAGCAGGGCGGATGGCCATTGACCATGTTCCTGACGCCGGACGGCGAACCCTTCTTGGGGGGGACCTATTTCCCCAAAGAAGCACGCTATGGCCGCCCAGGATTTGGCGATGTTTTGAAATCTGTAGCGGAAATCTATGCCGAACAGCCCGAAAATATCCGCCATAACGTCACGCAAATCGGTCAGGCCCTGCTTAAAATGAATAGCGGTGCCACCGGCTCGGTGCCCTCGCTTGCAATGATCGATCAGTGCGGGCATGGCTGTTTGCAGATTATGGACGGGGAAAATGGCGGCACCAATGGCGCACCGAAATTCCCACAACCAAGCCTTCTGGCCTTTATTTGGCGTACGGGTGTTCGCACCAATGATGCGGAGCTTAAGCGCATTGTCCGCCATAGTCTTGATCGCATGTGTCAGGGCGGTATCTATGACCATGTCGGCGGCGGTTTTGCCCGCTACGCCGTGGATGACCAATGGCTGGTGCCGCATTTCGAAAAGATGCTGTATGACAATGCGCAGCTGATTGATCTTTTGTGTGATGTCTGGCGTGAAACCAGTAATTCGCTTTATGAAGCCCGGATTGCCGAAACTATTGACTGGATTCTGCGCGACATGCGTATTCTAGGCGGAGCCTTTGCCGCCAGCCTCGATGCAGACAGCGAAGGAATCGAAGGCAAATTCTATGTCTGGGATGAAGACGAAATTGACAAAATTCTTGGCGATGATGCCACCCTGTTCAAACAGGTTTATGACGTCAGCCCGACGGGCAACTGGGAACATCAAAACATCCTGAACCGCACACAGTCCGGACTTGGGCTTTCGGATACGACAACCGAAAAGAAGCTTTCAAAAATGCGGGCAAAGCTTTTGGCGGTGCGTAACAAGCGAATCTGGCCGGGTTGGGATGACAAGGCACTGACCGACTGGAACGCAATGACCATCGCCGCCCTGGCCGAGGCAGCGATGGTATTCAAACGCGCAGACTGGCTTGATTACGCCAAACTTGCCTATAATTTCGTGATCAATAGCCTGATGACCGGCGATCAGAATGACCGTCGCTTTCTGCACAGTTATCGCAATGGCAAGGCACAACATGCCGGGATGCTTGAAGATTACGCCCATATGATCCGGGCAGCACTTCGGCTGTACGAATGCTTTGGCGAAGATGCATATCTTCGCGAAGCCACCGAGTGGTGCGAAACGGTCGAAACCCTGTTTGCCGATGCCAAGGGCGGTTATTTCCAATCGGCCTCGGATGCCGACGATCTGGTGGTTCGGCAGAAACCACATATGGATAATGCGGTTCCGGCTGGAAATTCGGTGATGGCGCAAAATCTGGCCCGGCTTTATGCGCTGACCGGCGATACCAGATATCGCGACCGAGCGGAAGTCACCATTGCCGCCTTTTCGGGGCGATTAAACGAACAATTCCCCAATATGCCGGGACTGCTTCTGGCAGCCGAAATACTGCAAAACCCACTTCAAATCGTACTGGTCGCGAAGGAACGCAGCCAGATTTATCTGGAAATGCGCCACGCAATCTTTGCCGCCTATCTGCCGAACCGGGCGATTACCATCCTTGCCGATACCGATGCCCTGCCCGATCTTCACCCGGCCAAGGGCAAAACGACGATCGATGGCCATGAAACCGCCTATGTCTGTCAGGGACCTGTCTGTTCTACGCCGGTAACCAATGCCCCGGACCTTGCCAAACTGCTTGCCGATCTACCGACCAGCGCGGCATAAAGAACCGGTGATGTGGCGCCTGTTCATTTCCGATGTTTCACGTGAAACATCGGATGGATGAGGCTACCCCGCCCGCCTTACGCCCCGCTATCTCTATTTTACCTTTTGCCCCGCACGAACCGCAGGATTTCGCCAATGCCCCAGATTTCGATGAACAGCCCGGTCGGGGCGATTACGGTTTTCGAGTTTGACGATAAAATTGTCGCGGTCGACTGGGGCTTTGTCGAGGATATGGAACCAAGTCCCGTCCTGAACGAAGCGAAGGCGCAGCTTAACGCCTATTTCACCGGTAAGCTCGATACCTTTGACCTGCCGCTGGCCCCCGATGGCACCGATTTCCACAAGGCCGTATGGGAGGCGATGTGCAAAATCCCGCTGGGCAAAACCGCGACCTATAAGGATCTGGCGATTGCAGCCGGGGCGCCAACGGCCTATCAGGCTGTTGGTACGGCCTGCGGGCTTAATCCAATCCCCATAATCATTCCATGCCACCGTGTTCTGGCGAGCGGCGGCAAACCGGGCGGTTATTCCGGCGATGGTGGGCTTGAAACCAAACGCGCGCTTTTGAAAATCGAAGGCGTCGATCTGGTTATCCCAAGCGATCAGGGCAACCTGTTCTGAACAAAGCAGCTATCAGCCAATTTTGTTTGGCATTCCATCAGATGAAATACCGTCTTTTAACACCCGTCGGAACGGGCAAAACCAAACCTGCCGGATAGCAAAATGCCGTTTTCTGACATAGACTTGGTCCATTGATCAGACAAGCGCCAAAATGGCGCATTAACGGGAGGTCTCCATGACCAAAGCTTTCCGATTTTATGAAACCGGCGGCAGCGATGTCCTGCGTTTTGAAGATGTCGAGGTTGGTGCACCAGGTACCGGTGAAGTTCGTCTGCGACAGGAAGCCATCGGACTGAACTATATCGATATCTATTTCCGTTCCGGGGTTTATCCGGCTCCATCCCTGCCATCGGGCCTAGGGCTTGAAGGGTCGGGCGTGATCGAGGCGGTTGGTGACGGCGTAACCGACCTTGCAGTTGGTGATCGGGTTGCCTATGCCGCACAGCCGCTTGGCGCCTATGCCGAGGCACGTGTAATGCCGGCCAAGGGTTTGGTTAAAATCCCCGACGGGATCAGCTTTGATCTTGCAGCCGCCGCCATGTTGCAGGGCATGACGGCACAATATCTGCTGCGCCGAACCTATCACGTCAAAAAAGGCGATACGATCCTCATCCATGCGGCAGCAGGCGGGGTTGGCCAGATTGTCTGTCAGTGGGCCAAACATCTGGGTGCCACCGTGATCGGCACCGTCGGATCGAAGGAAAAGGCCGAGATCGCCAAATCCAAGGGTTGCGATTATCCGATCCTCTATCGGGAGGAAAAGGTATCCGAGCGTGTCAAAGAGATCACCAACGGCCAAGGCGTTGAAGTTGTTTATGATTCCGTCGGTAAGGATACCTTTGACGACTCGCTGGATTGCCTGAAACGTCTTGGCATGATGGTCAGTTTCGGCCAGTCATCAGGCGCTGTCCCACCCGTCCCGCTTAAAGCTCTCGCACCCGGAGCCTATTTCCTGACCCGTCCGAGCGTCTTTCAATATACCGCCACTCGCGAAGAGCTTCTGGCAACCGCGAACGAGCTATTTGACGTGCTGAAATCCGGTGTGGTGAAGATCGACATCGGTGCGACCTATGCCTTGGCGGACGCCAAACAGGCCCATGACGATCTTGAAGGCCGCAAAACCACCGGCTCGGTGATTTTGAAGCCATAAGATAGAACGCCATTGAAAACATGGATTCCCACCCTCGCGGGAATGACCGTTTGCAGCCAGAGGTAGGGTTAAACCCCTGCCTCTTCTTCTTCGGTGTGCCAGGCGCGGACATCACGTGCGATGGCATCGAAACGATCCGACAGACTAGGGCTAGCAATGCGGCAAGGTGCAATTACGGCCTCGGCCCAATCGACATAGCGCAGAATCTGTTCACGGTCCCAGCCGACCGGCGTATCGGTCAGCATCGCGCCGACATTGGCGACCTTATCCGCCAGACGGACCAGTTTTGCGCCGTCGCTGAGATGCGGAGCGGTTTCGATCTGACGGGCTTTACGGTCATCGCGCGGCAAGGCTTTGTCGTCACTGACCTCAAGCACGATATCGGCAATCATTTCGTTGAAACAGGCGGCAATTTCATCGCGGGTCGCACCGCAATCCTCAATCACGTCATGCAGAACCGCGGCACACAGCACATATTCGTCCGTGCCCGGTTCGCATTCGACGATCAGGCGCGAAACCTCGATCGGATGATTAATATAGGGTTCATTAGCCGGGCCCTTGCGGCGCTGATCACGATGCGCTCGGGCGGCAAAATCGACGGATTTCAGTAAAAGCTGCATCAGCCTTGAAAACGTAGTGGAAGAACAGCACCAGAGTCACATGTGATTGCGGCCACTGCAAGCATTGATGGCTATCGACATCGAAAATCTGCGCCTTACATACAGGAAAGAGCCAAAATCAAGGAGGCGAGAGAGACATGCCCGGGGAAATGAACCTTAAGCTGATCCTGCAAAATACCGGCACCGAACCCCTGCATCTGACCAGTCTGGCACCGCAAACCGGCTGGAAATCCGCCCCACCCCATCATCTGGCTGCCAACAGCCAGTCCGATTGCGAAATCGTTGCGGCTGACGAACTCACCATCACCCTGCGATACGGGATGCATCATATCGGGCTTCATCTTGGCAATGGAAAGCTTCAGGTCGAACCAGGTGACAGCAAACTGATCCGGCAGAAGCTTGATGGTCACATTGCCGAATTGACATTGGCTTTAGCTTAGGGAAAGCAATCAGCTTAACTACGCAGATCGCGCATGCCATCAATCAAAATCTTGCTGCCGATTACGCCGAATACTGCGCCAAAAATCCCGTCAACAACGCGGAAAAACCGCTGGTAGGCCCGAACGGCAACACCAGTGGAAAATAGCAGAGCATAGATACCGTAAATAACCATTGCCGAACACGACGCAAGTACCCCGATAACGATCAATGCAGGATGCGTGCCCTGGGCAGAGGCCAGAAACATCGAAACCGCCACCCACATCAATGCAGCCTTGGGATTGGTCAGAACAACGAGTAAGCCGGTGCGATAGGCAGTGAAACCAATCTTTGACGCGGGGCTACACAGATTATCGCGCGCGCTACCAACCGAACCAGAACCTTTCAAGCAAGACCACAACGATTTCAGCGCGAGATAAAGGAAATATCCCCCGCCCACCAGCTTCATCGCCGTCAGGCTTTGAGGGAAAGCATCAATGACCGCGCCAATGCCAAAGGAAAACAGCACCGACCATATGAAAACGCCGGTGGCAACTCCCACAGCACTCAGCAATCCGGGCTGCCGCCCGCCGGAAAGTGCGGCTGATGATACTGCCATCATGTTTGGCCCCGGCGATATCTGTGCCAAGGCAATCCCGACCATCACCGTCCCGAGTTCCATCATATACATGACGCCAAAGTCCTTTGCTGTTGATAGGAAACCCTATCACCGCGCAAAAGGAATTTTCAAACGCCAATGTTTGACATGAAACATTCCACGAAGAAGTAGCCGATCAAGCCCGGTTGCGGCTGCGTAACTGCCATTCGGCGGCCAGAACCGCATAGATATATTCATCACCCCAGACACCGTTGAAACGATCATTTTCGATCAGATGCGCCTCGCATCGCAGGCCAAGCCGTTCAACAATGCCGACCGATCCGATATTTTCGGTGTCAAGGCGAGCAAAAATCCGGTGAAAACCAAAATGATTGAAACCAAGATCAATCATCGCCGATACGGCCTCGGTCGCATAGCCGTGGCCTGAAAAATCCGGATTGAAGATATAACCGACTTCAGCCTGAAGGGCTGCAATGCTGGCAAGTTTCAAAAGAACCTCTCCTAGGAGGGTATCATCGTCCCGGTTAATTACCGCCAAACGAAATACATCGCCTTCAGCATCAAAGGGCGCGGTCAGCACGATGGAAAACTGTTCTGTCAGCGCATTTGCCGCTGGAGGTGCAGCGTAAAGATAGCGATAGACCGATGGCTGGGAATGATAGGCAGCATATTGGTCAAAATCGCACGCCATGAAGGGGCGAAGCGACAGGCGATTTGTCTGAATCGGTGTAGAGGGAAACGTAATTTTCATTGCAAAACAATATGTTATTTATGCTTTGCGCTATGTAGGCAGGTGCCAGTCTCGCTTCAAGCGAAGTAGATCACAGTGGTTTGGCACGCCTACACAATGGACCCGCTTGTAGCAGACGCAGACTGCTTTACCGAGGCGAGCCAGAACCAAACAAAAACCCCCGGCAGATTGCCGGGGGTTTTCAATGATAGTTCGATTACAGGATCGAACTACGATTAACCATTCATTGAATCGAAGAAATCGTCATTGTTTTTCGTCGATTTGAGTTTGCCAAGCAGGAATTCCATCGCGTCCTGCGGACCCATCGGGTTGAGAATACGGCGCAGAACCCACATTTTGGAAAGCGCGCTTTTCTCGACCAGCAATTCTTCCTTACGGGTACCCGATTTAAGGATATCGATCGCCGGGAAGATACGCTTGTCAGACAGTTTACGATCCAGAATAAGCTCAGAGTTACCGGTCCCTTTGAATTCTTCAAAGATGACCTCGTCCATGCGCGAGCCGGTATCGATCAGCGCGGTTGCGATAATGGTCAGCGAGCCGCCTTCTTCAATGTTACGTGCGGCACCGAAGAAGCGTTTCGGGCGCTGCAGGGCGTTGGCATCGACACCACCGGTCAGAACCTTGCCTGAGCTCGGAACAACGGTGTTGTAAGCGCGTGCAAGGCGGGTGATCGAGTCCAGCAGGATGACGACATCATGCTTGTGCTCGACCAGGCGTTTTGCCTTTTCCAGAACCATTTCGGTAACCTGGACGTGACGCTGTGCCGGTTCGTCAAAGGTCGAACTGATGACCTCGCCTTTCACCGAGCGATCCATGTCGGTCACTTCTTCCGGACGTTCATCGATCAGAAGAACGATCAGATAGGCTTCCGGATGGTTTTCCTCAATCGCATGCGCAATGTTTTGCAGCATCACGGTTTTACCGGTGCGCGGCGGCGCGACGATCAGGGCACGCTGACCTTTACCCAAAGGCGAAACAAGTTCGATCACACGGTTGGTGATGTCCTTGTTGCCTTCCTGATCGAGGTGACGCTCCATCTTGAGCGGCTCGTCCGGGTAAAGCGGGGTCAGGTTATCGAAATTGATGCGATGGCGGACTTTTTCGGGCGCATCAAAGTTGACTTTGTCGACCTTGAGTAGCGCGAAATAACGCTCGCCTTCCTTGGGCGAACGAATCTGGCCTTCAACCGTGTCACCCGTGCGCAGACCAAAGCGGCGCACCTGGCTTGGCGAGACATAGATATCGTCCGGACCGGCAAGGTAGTTTGCCTCGGGACTGCGCAGGAAGCCGAAGCCGTCCGGCAGAACCTCCAACACGCCTTCGCCGAAAATAGCATGATCGTTTTCAGCCAGCTGTTTGAGAATTGCAAACATCAGCTCCTGTTTACGGAGCGTGCTGGCGTTTTCGATTTCGAGTTCCTCGGACAGGGCAAGAAGCTCCGTCGGGGATTTCTTTTTGAGTTCCTGAAGATGCATATGTGCGTTTAATGATCTTGTGATTGCCGGGAAGGGCGATGATTGAAGGAGGAGATGTAAAGAAAGGAATGCGGTTGACGGTCAGGCAGATCATAGTTTCTGCGGACCGGTCGTAACCTTGTAGTTGTGAAGCAGGCAGGACTGTTTCATGTTTCAGGTGTGAAACACCACAGATTGATAACTCCGATTGAACCAATAGTCAAACCGTGTTTCACGCCATTAAGGCAATATCACCTGTACCTGTTGCAGAACTGCCATCCCTACGCCGTCTGCCCGGCTCGAAGCGGCGAAAGATATCCTTCAACCAACCGGCGAACCGATCATGTGGATTCTGCTCAACCGACCCGTTCGCTGATGATAGCCAGCATTCGGGCAAGCTGATCATCGCTTAAACCGGCAATCCGTTCCGACAAAAGATTGGCCAGTTCGGTTGCCTCCGGTTCAAGCCCCGCTGTATCGACTGTTACCTTCGGATGGGAAAGCTGTGCCAGACGTTTGATTTCGTCAACTTCATCCCAGACGAGATTGAAATAACCGCAGATTTGCTGCACCAGACCAGGGCTTGGCCGACCGCGATGTCCGTGTTCAAGGGCAGAAAGATAAGCCGGCGAAAGCTGCAAGGCGTTTGCCATATCTGTCAGGGTGACATTGTGCCGCGCCCGTAATTCGCGAATACGATTGCCAAAGGGTGTCACGGGCGTCTCCGTTTCAGCAGAACATAAAAAGCGCCCGATCCGCCGTGCTGGATACGGGCTTCGCTGATGGCAAGAATGCGGGTACGCAGGCGTGGCGCGCTAAGCCATTGCGGCGTGCGTTGTCGTAAAAGACCGGTGCGGCCATATTCATCGGCGCGCGATCCCTTACCGGTGATCACCAGAACGCAACGTTTTCCGGCTCGCCAGCTATCTTCAATAAACGCGTTAAGCGCATGATGGGCTACATCCTGGGTCATACCGTGCAGATCAATACGACCATCAATTGACATCTGGCCTTTCTGGAATTTTTTGGCCGTCGATTTATCGATATTGTCGGTAACACCCGGTTCAAGTTCGACCAAGGCGCGGTTTTTGATCTGCGGTCCGCGATCAGCATTACGCGCGGACGGCAGGTTTCGCGCGGCCCGGACTTCTTCCGCCTTGTTGATTTCACCCTGCAGATCGTCAGGAAGCGGCATCGCCGTATCGCTTTTGGGATGATCGTTGTCCAGCTCGAACACGGTTTCACTGCCCTTTCGCTGTTTGGAACGCAAGGGTTTGACATCACGCGTGAAGATTTCCCAAAGGGCTTTTTCTTCGTCGCTAACGGAGCGCCGTCTTTTATGAGTTTTCTTTTGTGTCATCCACCAGAACGATATGCAAACGGCGCGGTCCGTGCGCACCCAGCTGTATCGTCTGTTCGATATCGCCTGTTCGCGACGGGCCCATCACCCAAAGGAATGTTCGCGGCATATTGCCGTTTCCTTCCCGTTCGCGCAACCGCGGCCATACTTCTTCATAAGTTCCAACGATATCGCTGGCTTTCAAAACCGCAATATGGGTATCGGGAAGCGTATAAGGCATATCCGCCCCCCTTCGCAGCATCAGGCTGCCGGTTTCAGAAACCCCGCCGAAACTTGGCGTGACAGAAACCGCGTTTTTGGCACCGGGTGATCGCAGCATGTCCGCGTCTTCACAAACTGTGTCAGTCATCTCGCCCGAAAAGATCAAGACAGGCGACACCGTTATTATCGAGATTCAACATTGCCCGCAAAAAGGCGCTGTCGGTATCCGAAGATAGGCCATGTTTTTCGCGCAATTCGATGAATTGACCACTTTTCTTATTCTTATCAAGGGAATTTTGTAGAGTTTCTACTTCATCAACCGGAGCAGCGTTACTGATCGCCATATAGAGGAAACAGCTGCGATAGGGCAAAATGCCGTCAATGTCGCGTTGCTGTGCGCTGGGATCAACAATGTCGCGATAGTGTCGCAATACAGAACCACCAATCGCAATCAGATCAACTCGGTCGGCCTGCAGCATCGGCAGTAGAAGGTCTTCACGCGGCACCAGAACAAGCTGCTGTGCGCCACGTCTGCGCAAATAGGGTTCACGGGCCGATCCCAGCAAAACCCCGATACGAGCGGAAATAAGGATTTCCTCGAACGGCATGTTTTGCCATTTCGCATCCGCGTAACCATACAGGTTCCAGATCGTGCGGCTGATCGGCCCAACCCATTTAAAGCTGCCCTCACGGTCAGCCGTGCGAGTTGTCGGATAGATAACATGTCGGGCTCCCTGCATTGCCTGTTCCATGACGCGTTTCCAGGGCGCCTGCTCGGCAATGACATAAGGCAGACCGGCATCCTGAAAGATCGAGAAGACAAGATCATCGAAATAACCAGGTTCGGGACGAATGGGATCACCACCGCCTTCTGACCGGTGGATGGTATAAGCAAGTTTCCCATTGATAAAACTGTCTGTTGTCTGCTGCTGAACCGGAATTTCGGGTTCGGGCAGGTATTGCGCTCGAACATCCTGTACCGCAAATGCCAACACCGGCAGAGCAATCACCGAACAGCCGATAATGTCCGACCCTTTAAAAACCGAACGGCCCAAGAATAGACGTTGAAAAAGTGACGAGAGGATTTGGCGAAGAGAGCTAAATTTCAAAAAAGCGGCATATCGGAAAAACATGCCGGTCACATCAAACTTCTTCGCGCTTGAGCCAGATGGCAGCAGAGAACTTTTTCTCAATATAGGTCTGGTGCACCGCAAGCTCATCTTCACTGAGAATATGTGGTCTTGGTTCCAGGTAGTTTTCTTTTGGTCCCACAATTCGCGGCGTATCAATAACAACCTTTTTTGTAACCTTGGAATCAAGCGAAAGGCCGTGCTGCCGACCACCCAGCAGTTCAAGATAAACCAATGCAAGAAGGTCGGAATCGAGTAGCGCCCCGTGCAAAGTACGGTTCGAGTTATCAATTTTGAAGCGGCGGCATAGCGCATCAAGACTGACCGGGGATCCGGGGAATTTTTTGCGCGCCATCTGCACGGTATCAATCGCGCGGTCCATCGCTATTTTCGGCTTGCTCAGCCATTCAAGTTCCGCATTCAAGAATTTCATATCGAACGCGGCATTATGGATCACGAGTTGTGAGTCATCGCCGATAAATTCGAGAAAATCGTCTACCACCTCCGCGAAGACCGGCTGGTCTTTGAGGAAATCGTCGCCAAGGCCGTGGACATCGAATGCCTCTTTGGGCATTGGACGCTGCGGATTGATATATTGATGATATTGCCGCCCGGTCGGCATGTGATTGAAAAGCTCGATACACCCGATTTCCACAAGGCGATGGTCAGCATAGGGATCAAGGCCTGTGGTTTCCGTATCAAGGACAATTTCACGCATATCAGGTCCGATTTTCCAGTTGGTCAACGATGGTTCGTATCGTAGCGAAAGTTACAGCCCGACCCAAGCCTGTCGGAATGATAAAATCAGCTTTGCGACGTTTTTCGCGATCCGGCATCTGTTTGGCAAGAATGGCGGAAAATTTGGCGTCCGTCATCCCTGATCGCGCCATAACACGTTGGCGTTGAATGAATTTCGGTGCCGATACTACCGCAACGTGGTCACAGCGTTTTTCACCTGCTGTTTCAAACAGAAGTGGAATATCCAGCACAACCAGTGATCTTTGCGCCAGACGGTTAAGTTTGAGAAACCTGTTTTCTTCAGCCCGAACCAGCGGGTGCAGGACGGCTTCAAGACGTTTCAGCGCATCGGAATCGGCAAAAACGATTGCCCCTAGTATCTGGCGATCAATCCGGCCGTCTTTCAGAACATCGGGGAATACTGAGATGATAGGATCAAACGCCGCCCCGCCCGGTACCATCAAACGATGAACGCTCGCGTCGGCATCATGGACCGGCACGCCAAGATAACGAAACATCCCCGCAGCGGTCGATTTACCCATGCCGATGGACCCGGTCAGTCCCAAAATAACCATAATAAATAGTGCCCTGTGATCTTAATTCGGATTAATCCGGCGAAAGAACAAATTCGCGAAGCTCTGGCGTGACTTCCGGATCAATCCCGAACCAGCGATGGAATCCCGGACGTGCCTGATGCAACAGCATGCCCAGCCCATCAACCACCGGATTGCCACGTTTTTTGGCCTGTGCCAGCAGATCAGTGATCAGCGGCGCGTAAACGATATCGGTCACAAGGGCGGTTTTTGGCAAACCTTCAAGATCGATTTCAAGTTTCGGCTGCCCGACCATACCAAGGCTTGTGGTATTGACCACAAGCAACGCATCGGCCAAATCCGCCGGATCAAGCGGCCAGTTCACCACTTTGATGCGTGGATCATTAATCTCGGTCGCCAGATCATCGGCACGTTTGCGTGTCCGGTTGGCGATGCGGATTTCAGGGATTCCTTCGTCAAGCAAGGCAACCAAAACCGCCCGCGACGCACCGCCCGCACCCAGCACCACCGCAGGTCCTGATGCGAAATCGATATCCGAAGCTTCCTGGCGAAGGTTTTCGATAAAGCCGAACCCGTCGGTGTTATCCCCCAATACGCGGCCGTCCTTGGCAAAGGTCACGGTATTGACTGCCCCGATGCGACGGGCACGATCGGACAGTTCATCACATTCGGGCATCGCCATTTCCTTTTGCGGAATGGTGACATTGACCCCGGAAAAACCCAGATTACGCAAGGATTTCAGGGCATCCTGAAAATTCTTCGGTTCGACTGGAAGCGGCATATAGGACCCGTCGATCCCGTATTTTGCCAGCCAGTAGCCATGCAATCGCGGCGATTTGGAATGTGACACCGGCCAGCCCATCACACCGGCAAGACGCGAGGTCCCCGACAGCGTTCGATAAGGAATCCGCGAAGTCATGATGAAAATTTCCTGCCTTAATGTCGTTTATTATGCTTTGAGAATACCGTGATCGCGCAAGAAGCCAATCAGCGGCAAAAGCGGCAAACCAAGCACAGTGAAATAATCACCGCGGACTTCGGTAAAAAGCTGTGCGCCGATACCTTCAAGCTGATAACCGCCAACGCAGTTATAAATCTCTTCCCCGGCAGCATCGAGATAGTCTTCGAGCCATTCATCAGTGAAGTTACGGACAGTCAGATTGGCGGTATCGATGGTACCCCAGATGCGCGAACCTTCCTTGTAAATCACCGCTGCCGAAACCAGCTGATGAGTTTTACCGCGAAGCGCGCGCAGCTGGGCGCGGGTATTATCGCGGTCGCGCGGCTTGTCAAACCAGATCCCGTTGCATTCCAGCATCTGATCGGCGGCAATAACGATGCCATCGGGTTGCTGCCGATACATGCGCAACGCCTTCATTTCGGCAAGCGTTTCGGCAGCTTCGGCAGCACTGGCACCTTCGGCCTTCATCGATTGCTTGTAACCGTCTTCGTCGATCATCGAGGCAATTGCCTCACAATCCACACCGGCATTTGTCAGCATGGAATGTCGGGCTTTGCTGCTAGACGCCAGAATCAGTCTGGTCATGTATCGGTACCCTGTAATTACGTGATGTCTTAATTAATGACCGCGCCGGTCATACATGGTCGACAGAATGATGGCAGCGGTTTCTTCGATCGAACGCCTTGTGACATTGATAATCTTCCAGCTGCGATCCGTAAAATAACGGCGTGCCTGATGGACTTCGTTTCGCACGGCAACCGGGTCGACATAATCCCCGCCCTCACCCCGTTCGATCTGGCGCAAGCGGTTTTTGCGGATCGATACGAGTTGATCAACATCCTTTATTAGGCCAACCACCAGCGGATTTTTGAGTTTGTCGAGTTCCGGTGGTAACGGGCAACCCGGAACAAACGGCACATTCGCGGTTTTGATACCGCGATTGGCCAGATAGACCGAGGTCGGGGTTTTTGACGTGCGCGATACACCGACAATCACGACATCGGCCTCTTCAAGATCCCAGGTAGATTGCCCATCATCATGGGATAGGGTGTAATCAATGGCTTCGATCCGGTTGAAGTAATCCTCGTCCATTTTATGGAGAGCCCCGGTACGGCCGCGCGATTGCTGCCCCAGATAACCCGCCATCATGGTGATGGTGTTATCGAGCACATGGCTGTGCGGAACCTGCAGACGGCGACAGCCTTCTTCGAGCTTGCGGCGAATATCCATATCGAAAACCGTATAAAGCACAATGCCCGGGTTCCGTTCGATATCGGCCAGAACACGGGCAAGCTGTGCATCAGTGCGGATCAGTGACCAGACATGTTCATGTGCGCGTACATCGGGAAATTGCGCGATGCAGGCACGCGCAACCCCGTCAACGGTTTCACCGGTGGAATCCGATACCAGATGAAGGTGAAAGATATTGTCGTCGTCAATCATCGCAGTCCTGCAATCTGCCAGCGTTTCACATCACTTAACCGAAATCCGGTGTTCGATATTTCGATCATCTGTCATCTGACAGGGCACTGCAATCCCAACCACAAATTAAACCGACGGAGTCGGGCCTGTGGATAATTGTGGATAACGGGGGCGACTCCGGCCAAATTTTTTCCACAGATTTTATCCTGCACGTCATACAAAATTTCTCAAAGCAACCATCCCACGGGGGATAGTCGGAAAATTTTTTCCCTAATAGCAGGGATAACAAGGCAAAAATCAGATTAATCCCCGTTATCCCCATTATTCAAAAACGGCTTTTCCCAAGCTTACCTTTGGGAGTCGTTCGGAGTCGTCCCCAGTTTTCCCCAAGACCGTTTGAGATGAATCATTTTTCCCGAGTCGCAATGTGGATAAACTGTGCACCAAATTTGATCCCCGTTATCCACAGGGAACCACTAACAAACAACATCCTTTTTTATTAAAGAAGGTTTTGTTAGAGACACGGTGGAAAAACGGCCTGGACAGGCTTCAGGACACAATTCTCGGGTCAGGAACAGGGAACCGGACATAAACGTCAGGCTATCGTGCCTGACAAAAAGGATCGGGACTATCATACCCGGAAACGCCCCTTGAAAGGCAGTTCCGGGCAGTCAAACAGGAAACGTCATGCCCAAACCAACCAAGACCTTTTTGCGTGCCCTTGCCGGTGAGACATTGCCGGTACCACCGATCTGGCTGATGCGCCAAGCGGGTCGCTATCTTCCGGAGTATCGCGCAACACGGTCCGAGGCAGGTTCATTCCTCGATCTTTGCTATAATCCTGATCTTGCCTGCGAAGTTACCTTGCAGCCGCTCAGGCGCTATGACTTCGATGCGGCAATTCTGTTTTCCGATATCCTCGTGATACCACAGGCACTTGGACAGCATTTGGCCTTCAAACAGGGAGAAGGTCCACAGCTTGACGCCATTCGCGATGCATCCGGCCTTGGTATCCTAAATGTTGATCGCATTCACGATACGCTGGGCCCGGTTTACGAGACAGTGGCAAAGCTTTCGACATCCATTCCGTCACATACTTCCCTGATAGGCTTTGCCGGTGCACCATGGACCGTGGCAACCTATATGGTTGAGGGCAAAGGCAGCAAGGATTTTGCCAATATCAGGCGGTTTGCCTATGGCGATCCGAACGGATTTTCACGCCTGATCGACATTCTTGTCGAAGCCACAACGCAATATCTGCTGAAACAGGTCGAAGCTGGTGCAGAGTGCATTCAGCTGTTTGAAACCTGGGGCGGAGTACTGTCGGAAAACGGGTTCAAACGTTGGGTAATTGAACCGACTAAAAAAATCGTCGCAAATCTCAAGGCAGTACATCCGGATTTGCCGGTGATTGGCTTCCCAAGGGGTGCTGGTTTGCATCTGATCGACTTCAAACAGCATACTGGTGTGGATGCGGTTGGTCTTGATAGTGGCGTTCCATTGAAATGGGTGGCGGAAAACCTTCAGCCACTAGGGCCGGTACAAGGAAATCTTGATCCGATGTATCTGATTACGGGTGGGGACGAAATGATCGAAGAAACCCGCCGTATTCTTGATACGCTGCGCAATGGTCCGTTTATTTTCAATCTGGGCCATGGCATCACGCCGGAAACATCGCCTGAAAATGTCGGTAAACTGGTCGAATTTATTCGAAATTATCGGTGATAATTGAAATCGATCAAATCGATTGAAAAATTCAATGCGTAAAATGGCTTAAACCCGTTGCGCTTCTATCCTGTTTGGCCATTATGACCGCGGGATTAAAAGAAGCGGGACGGGTCTATCCAAACGAGGCTTCCGGAATGAACCGGACAGTTTCAAAACGCCATGAAGGATATGCCGATGTCTGGGACGAAGCGTAAAAAACGCGCGATCATTCTTTTCAATCTGGGTGGTCCGGATGGGTCGGATGCGGTGAAACCGTTCCTGTTCAATCTGTTTAATGATCCGGCGATTATCAGTTTGCCCAATCCGTTCCGGTATTTTCTGGCAAAGCTTATTTCCAGCCGCCGCGCGCCTATTGCGCGCGAGATTTATGATCATATCGGCGGAAAATCGCCGTTGCTGGAACTGACCCAAGATCAGGCAGATGCGCTTGAAACAGCGCTTAACGGGCTTAATGACGGTTATGAAAACCGCTGTTTCATTGCGATGCGTTACTGGAAACCGTTTGCCGATGACAGTGCGGCTGCGGTAAAGGCATGGGGTGCGGATGAACAGATTTTGCTGCCGCTTTATCCGCAATTTTCAACGACCACCAGCGGCTCATCGGTCAAAGACTGGAAACGGGCTTGCCATAAGGTTGGTTTGAATACGCCGATAAAAACCGCATGCTGTTATCCGACCAATCCTGGTTTTGTTGAAGCATCTGCCGAAATGGTCAAGGCCGGATATGAAAATGCTCTGAAAAAGTCGGTCGAGCTTGGCATTGGCAAGCCGCGCCTGCTGTTTTCCGCCCACGGGGTGCCAAAGGCCGTGATTACCAAACGCGGCGATCCCTATCAGTCGCAGATTGAAAAATCGGCCCAGGCCGTGGTTGACAAGATGGCGATTGCGGATTTGGACTGGCTGGTCTGCTATCAAAGTCGGGTTGGCCCGATGGAATGGATTGGCCCCTCGACCGAGCACGAGATTGAACGTGCTGGCAAGGATGGTGTACCGCTCGTGATCGTTCCGATTGCCTTTGTCACCGAGCATTCCGAAACGCTGGTCGAGCTCGATATCGAATATCGCGAGATTGCCGACGAGCTGAAAATCCCGGTCTATGAACGGGTTCGTACCGTGTGTTCACATCCGCGCTTTATCAGCGGACTGGTTGAAGTGGTCAACGAGACGCAGCAGGCACTTGATCAGAACGGACCCGATGATTATGCCGTGGAAACGCGCGGTTGGTGGTGCCCGGACGAGCATAGCTGTGCCGTTGCCAAGCAGCCGCTGGGTGCGGGAAAAGCGTGATAGAAGTCTGATCTAGGCGGGATGCGGCAGGTGGTTATGTGTTTGGGCATTTCCGCATGCCGTTCAAACGGTTATCCTGTTTAAAATCGCCTGATATTGATGATTCCGGATCGGCCAGAAGAGAGAGACATGGATACCTATAGCGTCATCAAATCCCTGCATGTCATCAGCATCATTGCTTGGATGGCAGGACTTTTGTATCTGCCGCGGCTTTTTGTTTATCACTGCGAGGTAGCGCCGGGTTCGGAAGCGGCCGAGAAATTCAAGATCATGGAACGCCGATTGCTGCGTGCGATCATGAATCCCGCGATGATTGCGGCCTGGATTTTCGGGGGCTACCTGATCCATGCTAGCGGCGCGATGTCTGAAGGATGGTTCCACGTAAAGCTTTTGTGCGTTGTGATCATGACCGGCATCCACATGATACTGGCGCGATGCCGTCGCCAGTTTGAAGCGGACAATAATACGAAGCCACAAAAATTTTATCGTATTGTTAACGAAGTACCGGCGGTTTTAATGGTGATCATTGTCTTTATGGTGATCGCACGGCCGTTTTGATACAGAATGATCCAAGCTTGATTGTTAACTTTATTCCGGTATTGAAATAAAAAAGGCAGCCAAACCGGCTGCCTTTGTTTTGATATCGTACCAAAATGGTTCAAAGCAGGAAATCAGGCGTTGCCAGCTGGCTGGCCTTCCATCTGCTTGGCAAATTTTTTGCGGAAAAGATCAGCAAAATCAATCTGCTGCATCATCAAGGGCGGGAAGCCACCATCGGCCGTCAGGTCAGAGATGATTTTGCGGACATAGGGGAACAGCATACGCGGAACTTCGATCAGAAGAACCGGAAGGCGGTGTTCGTCGGCAACATTAAGCGTTACGACCGCGCCATATTGAAGTTCGGCAATGAAGGCGACCTTGTCGGCAACATCGGCCTTGACGTTGATCTTGACGGTAACTTCGTGAAGTTTCTGGTCCTGCGTGGTGCGCGCCTCGACATCGACATCGATGTTGATTTTCGGCTGCTGCTGCAGGGCTACGCTTTCCGGTGCATTCGGATTTTCAAAGGAAAGATCCTTGATGTACTGGGTATGGATCGTGATCGGGTTGCCAGCCGGCTTCTGTTCTTCGCCGCCCTGTGCTGCACCGGTGGTGTTTTCGGCCATTAAAGTCTAACTCCCTTAAATCTTGGTCTTGATCAGAAACAAGCCGTTCAGAATGTATCTGCCAAGGCATTGGCTACATGGTCAGATAATCTGAAACTGGCTGATATGCTTGTTTCTGACGCCGCAACCCTGCGGCATGTCTTCTCATGGCCTAGCATGTCTTCCGGGTACGGGCAAGAAAATCGCCGTAACATCCCGCAACGTCATAAATGGCGCAACATGGGCATTTCGTATGCGATTGCCTGTGGTCTGTTTGGTCAGGTTTAAGGAGCGTCTTGCAAGGCATTGAACATGTCGCCAAAACGAAAACAGGACCCGGCGTATGGCCAAAGGTCCTGTCGATATCGATCAATGCAATCGGTTACACCAAACGAGGCGGAAGATCTATATTACAAATTTTTGGGTGGCAGATTGCGGGGATCATCATCATTGGTGTCGTCACCCGTTCCATCTCGGCCCTCGCCATTTCCGCTGGCTGGACTGACATTTTCGAAATCACCATCAATGATCGGACCGCTGCCTGGACGTCGCCCAGGGCGAGCAGAAGCACCGCCTGATGACGAGCCCGGGTTGCCATAGGTTCGGCGCGAGAAATTGGTGCGGATATTACCTGACTGAACCAGTTTCATAATGACGCCGGCACCAACCGCCCTGCGTAGTGGTGGGACCAATAACAGGAAGCCCATGGTGTCGGTGACAAAACCCGGAGTCAGAAGCAGCACACCGGCAACCAGAATGCAGATGCCGTCAAACAGCTCGCCAATCGGCATTTCGCCCTGATCCATCTGGGCCTGTGCGCGGGCAAGGGTTTGCAAACCCTGGGCGCGCATCAGCGAGGTTCCAACCACGGCGGTCAGGATGACGATGCCAATCGTCGGCCACAGGCCAATCAGTTCGCCCGCCTGAATGAAGACGGCAATTTCGATGATCGGCATGGCCACGAAGATGGCCAGAAAATAAAAGCCCATTTTTGCTCCGCTCGGCTTTGCATTTGGTCGATATGATCCGGTTTGATCACAGCCTGTCAGGCAAACATACTTTGACAGGACCGGTCCGCAAAGCGCAGTATTGCATAAACATGTTGGTTTTCAGGTATTTCGCTTTAATCTTGCCTGAAATACTTTCTGAATTTGGCGGCAAACTACCGGTATAACTGGACGAAAATGCGGCAGTTTACCACCGTGTTCGCGACAATATGATGATTGTGCGAATGAACATGGTGAAACCGATCACATTTTAAATGCGATCGGGAGTTGCCCTTGCATTCGCTTCGGTCCATACCATTTCTCGACCACGGCAGTTTTGCTGTTTTTGGCGTTTTTCGAAACCTTACAGATCAAGAGTCCGGGCTTGCAGTATTTCGACATCATTCTTTTCGCATTGATCGCTGTTTTTCTGGTTTTGCGCCTGCGCAGTACCCTTGGGCGCCGCAATGGCGAGGAAAAGCAGGGTCCAACGGATGTTTTTGGCCGTCGTTCACACGAGGATGACAGCAAAGGTGCCAAAAATGGCGCTCCGCAACCGACGGATAATGTATATCGCCTGCCCGATGCCGATAAGGCAGCCGGAAAGGCTGACGGAACGGTCGCAGCCGACAGCAGCACCTTTGGCGTATTGCAGCAAATCCAGAAAGCCGATCCCGACTTTACCCAACAGGATTTCCTGAACGGGGCGCGAATGGCATTCGAAATGATTGTCGAATATTTTGCCAAGGGCGACAAGGATGGTTTGAACCCGCTTCTTTCAGCCGAGGTTTACAAGAATTTTGCCGCAGCCATTGATGCCCGCGCCGAAAAGGGCGAGCGCGAGGAAACCACCCTGGTCGGTATCAAGAGTGCTACCATTCACGACGCCACGCTTGAAGGCCGAACCGCCTATATTACGATCAAGTTCGTGTCCGAGGAAGTATCGGTCATTCGCAACAATGACGGCGATGTGGTTTCGGGCGATCCGAATCAGGTGATCGAGGCCGAAGACCTTTGGACATTTGCGCGCAATATCGAAAGCCGCGATCCCAACTGGCAGCTGGTTGCGACCGAAACGCCGGAAGAAGAAACCACGCAGTAGGTTTCACTAGGATTTTGCAATGGCTTGGCGCATTGCGGAACAAAAAGACAAAGGCGATCCATACGGATCGCCTTTTTTATTGCCTGATTTTACCGGTTTAATGGCCTCCGGCAGGTTTCGATTATCGGCTTGTTAAACATGTTTTTGGACAATCGCGGCAAATAATCGAAACATTCCAGTATTGATCAAACAATCATGCCGATTTTGATCCGAATTTGCAGATAACGGGTTTTGCCTTGAAAAGACGTCTGGTTTTGTCGCGCCTTCTTTCATTTTTTGCGGTTTTTATCGGGGCGGCTGGTGCCCTTGTCTGGCTGTTTTGGGCTGATATCGCCGGTCTTCTCGGACTGGGCGACGTGGTTGAAAAACCTGCTGATACGCTGACGCTTAACGCAACCGATTTCAGCCAGCTTGATGGTTGGCAGACAGACGATATGCGTGGCAGCCTGAAAGCGTTTCAGCGGTCCTGTGCGGCAATGATCAAACGAGGCGATGAACGCGATATCGGCCCGGACCCGCGCATGGGAACGGTTGGCGACTGGCGCGGATTATGTGAAACCGCATTGGCGCTGGAGCCCGATACTATCCGCAAGGAAGATGCACGAACTTTTTTCCAAAGTGGTTTCAAGCCATATCTGGTCGGCAATAACGATGATCCCGAAGGATTGTTTACCGGTTATTTCGAACCGGAACTGCGTGGTAACCTGACGCGCGAAGGACCATTTCAGACGGCGATCTACCTGAAACCCGAAGATATGGTTTCCATTGATCTTGGCGCGTTTCGCGAGGACCTTAAGGGCACAACACTGGTTGGCCGGATCGAGGGTAAAAGCGTTAAGCCGTATTATGACCGAGAAGCTATTGAAAATGGTGCTCTTGCCGGGCGTGATCTTGAACTTGTCTGGGTTGATGACGCGGTGGATGCATTTTTCCTTCAAATCCAGGGATCAGGCCGGGTTGTGTTGCCTGATGGCAGTGTATTGCGCATCGGATATGCCGCCACCAATGGCCATCCCTATTTCGCCATTGGTCGGGAATTGATTGAACGGGGTGAACTGACGCGCGAAACCGTATCGCTGCAAACCATTCGGCAATGGTTATCCACCCATCCGGATCAGGCCGATGACGTGATGAATACCAATGCATCCTTTGTGTTTTTCAATCCGCTGAAAACCGATCCGGATGATCCTGATGCCGGGCCGCTTGGATCGCAGGGCGTACCGCTGGAACCAGGGCGGTCATTGGCCGTGGATCGGCGTTTCCATGCCATGGGGGTTCCGATCTGGCTTGAAACCGATGATGCGATGAATGCCGATGCCAGATTTCATCGTCTGATGGTTGCGCAAGATACGGGCGGCGCCATTCGTGGCCCGGTACGCGGGGATATCTTCTTTGGTCCAGGCGAGGATGCCGCCCTGCATGCCGGTCATATGAACCGCATGGGACGTAAATTTGTTTTGCTGCCGGCATCTGTTGATCCGGCCAAACTGGCGGAGGCCAAACCCTGATGTTGCGTCACATCGTGCTGTTGCAGATCGGAGACGGTGTTTTGGCAGCACAGATCACGGACCTTCTTGAAGAATTATCGCAAGTTGCCCTTGAAACGCCGGGAATTCTGGCCTTTGCTGCGGGTCCCAAAACATTGGGAAGCGGGCTTAGTCAGGGTTTCACCCATGTATTGACCATTGATTTCGTCGATGGGGCGGCCCGTGATGCGTATCTTTCCGGTCTGGACAAGGACGGGGTCGGTCGCCGTATTTCAGAAATGACGGTTGGTGGGCTGGGCGGAGTCCTAGCAATCAATCTTGATATTTCGGATATGAAAACGCCTGACGACTTACCTCCGAAGAAACTTCAGGCGAAATGGATATAATTATCAATCAGAGATAAATGATTGATTTTATTTTTATAAAAGATGTTTCTTCTTGGCAGTAAAAAAGGTGGATATTTTTCCACCAAAAAAGAAAACGGGCAGGATGAACCTGCCCGTTTGTAATTCCAGATGTTTGCCGTGTTCTGCGCGGTAGTTACTGTGCGGCAACCACATTGGTACTTTCGTCGCCCGAAGCATTGCCACAGCCGCCGACACGCGATTTACGCTGGCGCTGGCTTTCGGATTTCAACTGGCCACAGGCGGCCAGAATATCGCGGCCACGCGGCCAGCGGATCGGTGCTTCGTAGCCAAGTTCAAGCAGCGTATGGGCGAATTTCTTGATATCGTTGGTCGGCGTGCATTCATAATCCGACCCAGGCCATTTGTTGAAGGGGATCAGGTTGAATTTGCAATGGACGCCCTTGACCAACTTTGCCAGCGCACGCGCATGTTCCGGTTTGTCATTCACGCCTTTAAGCATCACATATTCCATGGTGATCGGGCGCGAATTGGACATGCCGGGATAATGACGGCAGGCATCCATCAGTTCCTTGAGAGGATATTTCTTGTTGATCGGCATGATTTCGTTGCGCAGATCATCATCGGGCGCATGCAGCGAAATCGCCAGACCAACACCAAGTTCCTCGCCGCAACGTACGATTTCCGGCACCACACCCGATGTGGACAGGGTGACGCGACGGCGCGAGATTGAAATACCTTCGCCATCCATGGCGATTTTCAGCGCTTCGCGGACATTTTCATAGTTAAACAGCGGCTCACCCATGCCCATCATGACGATGTTCGACAGGCGACGGATGCCGTTTGCCGGGGTTGGCCATTCGCCGTAACTGTCACGGGCAACCATGAACTGGCTGATGATTTCGCCGGGTGTCAGGTTACGAACTAGAAGCTGGGTACCGGTATGGCAGAACTTACAGGTCAGTGTACAGCCAACCTGCGAGGAAATGCAGACAGCACCGCGATCTTCGTTGCGATCCGGGATATAGACCGTCTCAGCTTCGTTGCCATCATGGAACTTCATCAGCCATTTATGGGTATCGTCCGAGCTTTTCTGATCGGCTGTCAGAACCGGGCGGCCGATATAGAAGTCCTGTGACAGGCGATCGCGCAGCTTTTTGGAAATGTTGGTCATATCCTCGATGTCTTTGACACCGCGGTTGTAGATCCAGTTCCATATCTGTTTGACGCGAAACTTGCTTTCGCCCATTTCGCCAAGCAGTTCGGTTAGCTGGTCGCGCGACAGTCCCACGAGATCACGACGTCCGTCGGCAGCCTGCCCGTTTGCGGCGCGCGTTACGAAGTCGGTCAACGTCGGGCCGCTCTGGCTGGTGGCGGCTGCGGCATTTGTGGTCGCGTTCTCGGTCAGGACGTCGGTCATCCCGGGCTCTCTCTTTGGTTCTGGCAGTTTTATCGGCGTTTGTTCTTGGTCATCAGGCGGCATCAGCACCGTTTCCGGCTTTGTGCATCCGATGCGCGCCGGATTTGCAACGGGGCGGAACTATAACAGATTTTCCCGCGAAATGCTTTTGGCGCATAAACCATGGCCCCGCGTATAGCGGGGCCGGGGCAATTTACAAACGATAAAATTCACATTGCAGCTATTTGTCGGACGCGATGCAGGTTTACGAGCGCCTCAAACCGCAAGGATTTATTGGTTCGTCGTTCACTCAGCTAACCGGTTTGGCGTCGCAAGCCTTTGAAATCGCGTTATAGGCTGCGGTAAACCCGGAAAGTGAATAAGTATCGGTAGTTTTCGTCCCTCGCGATGAATTGCCGACGACAACCATATTGCTTCCGGCCTTCATGGCGCTAACAAGTTTGCGATCTTCCTCGCCATTCACGGCCCAGGCTGAGTCCTCGTAGGTAAACAGCTTGAAGCTTTTGGAATCGATTCGAAGGTCAACATCGCTATCCTTTTCATAGGTATAGCCGGTAATGAAGCTGACTTCGTTGAACAGTTTTAGCGCCGGGCGGTGCGTAACCATGACATAGATTTTGCCGCGCTGGGTATAATCGCCTTTGGCGGAGGTCGGCTGGCTACCGATATAGCAAACTTTCTTGCCTTTTTCGGAATAGCTATAAGCTTCCCATTTTCCATATACATCAATTAGTTGCGGCGCATTTTGCGCAATCGCAGCCTGAGAGACCAAAGCGACGAGGGCGGCAGCTGCACCTGCCAGCGAATTTCTGACAAGACGATGGGCGTGTTTTTTCATGGGCTCGCGTATCGTGTCTGAAGTTTCGGAACGATGATTTTAAACCCGCCCGATGTGGCGGATTTATGAGGAACTTTCACCCGAGAGTGCCGGTAAAAGGTAAATATTCGACCAAGGAAATCACGCCATATCGCGAAACTTGAAAAAATCGACAGCGATATGGGAAAATGGTGCAAATAGCTGTTCCTTCTGGGGTTTTAACCTTTGTTGTCCGCGGCAATTCGGGCCTTGACCACCTGATCAAGGCAATCCTGGACAGAGATTTTATCGGCACTTTTGCGTTTGCGGGCCAGCATATGGGTCATCTTGCGTGTTTCCCCTTCTGCTGCCGGGAAAAAGAACGCATCAAACGAACATTCCTCGGAACGGTATTGCCAGACCCGTGCAGGACCCTCGCCGCGGGTCATTTCGGGTTCGCCGATTTTTTGCTCTACCGCATCCTCCGAGAGACCCATCAGGGTTTCAGCCCTGATCGACTTAAAGGGAACGGGCGGAATGGCAACCGTTATGCGGGGGGATTGCGATTTGGCAGTGCCGGTCGGGTTTACAGCAGATTTAGTTGAAGTGTTGGTCGGTTTCGTTGTTGCGGTCCCTGTACCGCCAGAAACAGAATTCCCGGATTTTTTCGGGATATCTTGGGTCACGCGTGGTGAACTGGTTGACTTGGCCTTGCCATAGTTCTGATTTGTGCTGCCAGGCGGGACAGCATTCCCACCACATGCCACCAGCGACGTCGCGATCAGTATCATCGCGCAGAGAAGCCCGGCGGGGTGTTTACCGCGCCGGGGCTGTATCGGGGTTGTTTGGGTCAGTGAGCGGTTTATGCCGGTCACGGATCAGATATCGTCGCTTTTGCGTGGAATGGTGATTGCAGCCGAATGGCCGGTACGGCTGGTACCGTCGTCGCTGCCTTCAACATATTCCAGCGAGCCCTTGATGCGGGCACCGTTTTCAATCTGAAGCGCACCATAGGTGATCTTGCCATTGATATCTGCCGAGCCGATGACAATGACACGACGTGCCGTCAGGTCGCCTTCGAAAGTGCCGCTGATTTCGGCTTCGTCGACCTGCGCGGTACCAACGAAGGTGCCGCCTTGGGAAACTTCAAGACGGGTGCATTCCTTGATCTGGGCTTCGACATGGCCCTCAACGACGAGGACGTCGCAGGAACCGATTTCACCAGCCAGACGAATATCGCGGCCAACCGTCAGTTTTTTGCCCTCGGTGTGGCTTGGGGTGGCACTTGGACGACCAGCACTGCCGCGGGTCGGAATTTCAAGCGGGCGCTTCGGGATTTCCGGACGGAAGCTGGTGGAATGCGGTTTGCTGGACATTTTCGGTTCTTCCTTTGTGCGCGGCTGAGTAAACAGCTGCGGCTCACTACGTTTTTCTGTTTTTGTGGCGGTATCGTTGCTGGCACTCGCACTTTCGCTCGAAGCCGGTTTGATCGGCGAGGAAGCTGCGCTGTCGGAAAGACCGCCGGAATTCAATCTGGAAGAAGATGTATCTGACGAAGCCGGGCTGCTGTCGACTGTTTTGTTGGCTTTTTTCTTTCCGAACATGGGGATGACCAAATCCTTGTCTTGCAGTTTCGTTTCAGGTTTCCGCCATTTTATCCGATGCCCACCGGAATGGCGTCAGACGGTGATCCGGTTTTCGAATGCACCCAGACGGACGGAGTAATGCACCATAAAGGCAGTCGCGATAATCGGCGCCACAAGGTTGACCAGCGGCACGGTCATCAGGAATGTCAGGCCGATTCCGGCAAACCAAAGTTTCGTCTGGCAACTTTTGCGAATGGCATTCACCGTGCGAACATCATAACGACGTGCGGCGACCAGTTCAAAATATTCGCGCGACAGCAGATAGCCATTCATCGCATAAAACGCGATAACATATACTGGACCTGCTAAAAGAAGCGGCAGGATCAGGATGTTAAGGGCCAGCGCCGTCAGCGCAAATTTAAGGCCACTGATCAGGGCCTCGGAAATCGGTTGCGGGCGTGTTTCAGGCAGGGTCGGGTAATATTTATCTTCGACCGCATCGGCGATCTGATCAAGCAGCAGGCTCGAGATCAGGACAGTGGTAGCCGGAAACATTAGCAGCACCAGAAACGCAAGACCCACGCCAAGCAGCCAGTCAGCCGCTGTTTCCATCCAGCCACCATCGGCAAAGAAGGTGATCGAGTTCAACCCGAATCCGATCAGCATCCAAAGCCCGACTATTATCGCCAGGGCGCCGGCAACACCGATCAACACAACCTTGCGAAATCGTGGGTCGGAAAACTGGGAAACGGATTTCAGAAAATCATTGATCATTGGCGATTTTATCCTGCTGGCACGGTCACGATTGCGCACAAGGGAATCATGTCAAACATTACTAGGCAATCAAAATTAACAGGCCGTGAAATCAGAGGAGAATTTGACAGATTTTTAGCCCGAAGCGTCGGATAACCTACGCTTTAGGCAGAAAAAAGGCGTCCGGCCAGGGGGGAGAACCGGACGCCAGCGCTCCGATGATCTGGAGCGTGAGGAAAGGTAGGGGAGACCTGTTCCTCACACTTGGCTCCCACATCAAAATTCGGGAACCTTGTGACAGATTTTTATATAGGGACTGAAAGCCGCGTCTGCCATAGATCAGAGCCGCATATCGGCCATAAATTTCATGCATGCAGGTGAAAAATTACAATCTGATTGATCGTTGCGAAACGACAATATTTGCAAGAGCTTGAATCGGAATGCTTAACCGTTCTGTCAGACGGTTTTGACAATTTCGTGAAGTCGATGGAAATCTTGAAATCAGCCGCGCTGGTTGGGCCAGATACGTTCGAACTTGAACAATTCCGGGTCGAGCGTGACACCTTCTTCTGTATTGAACAGGGTCACTGTCGTTTCGATCCCGGCGGGGTCGGTGACAATCCACTGGCGCAATTGCATCGGGTTTTCCTGGAATACAAGCGTGACACTGCCAGCACCCGGATCGGATTTGCGGACCATTTCGACGCGCATGGTTTCCGCAGTCCGTTTGAAATCGACAACCTTGACCTCGCGCGTTAGCGAGACGTCTTTTGCCAGAATGATTCCGGCTGGGGTTTCGTCGATGTCAAAATAGGTCGGAGCGTTGATTTCCTTGTCATAATAGATGAAATCGGATCCGGTCGAGACCAGCAGAATCTGGGCTGGCGGATTATATTCAAACCGCATCTTGCCGGGGCGCTCCATATAAAGCTTCCCCTCGGCAGCACCACCATCCGACGAAATCTGGACAAAATCGGCTTTCAGCGTGGTGATGTCTTCGAGATAGTTTTCGATCTTGTCGATGGTTGCCTGATCAATCGTACCCGATTGTGCAAGTGCATTTGCCGGGGTCAGGCTGATTGAAGCCGGTGCGGCAATCGCAAAGGCGGTCGCAAAGACCGATGCCGCCGTCATGGTGCGGAAGCGCGCGCCCATCTGTTTGATGCGGAATTTGCCGAATTTGCTGAAGAACGCCATTTGACAGCCTGTTTACCCGTTTAAGAAATTCTGTGATCGCGATTGCGAAACCCGAATGGCGAATGATAAAAATTCAGCCAAATTGTAACCAACCACAATATGTACAACATATCGCATCATTTGGCCGGGAAGGCCAGCCGGGTCAAGTCGCGCCCGCAAATGATCACAATTGGCCGGGTTTGGCCGCATTTGCAGCAGTGACCGGCTTTCCGGCAACAGGAGAAAGCGTTTCATGAGTCGCACCGTCGCCATTCAGATGGATCCGATCGCATCGATCGATATCAAAGGGGATTCAACCTTTGTCATGGGGCTCGAAGCCCAAGCACGCGGTTATGACCTTTTGCATTATCATCCTGATGACATGTTTTATGACCGTGGCCGGATCAAGGCCGAAGTCCGCCCGATGAAGCTTCGCTACGAAAAGGGCAACCATTACGATCTTGGTGATGCAAAGATCATCGACCTTGCGAAGGAAACCGATGTGATCCTGATGCGTCAGGACCCGCCGTTTGACATGAATTACATAACGGCAACCCATCTGCTTGAAGCTGTTCATCCGGAAAGTTTCGTGGTTAACCATCCCGGCCATGTGCGCAACGCACCGGAAAAGATTTTTGTCACCGAGTTCCCCGACCTGATGCCGCCGACCCTGATTACCCGGTCAGCTGCGCGCATTCGCGATTTCCGCGAGGAATTCAAGGATATCATTGTCAAGCCGCTGTTTGGCAACGGCGGGGCTGGCGTGTTTCACCTGAAACCGGGGGATGAGAACCTTAATTCGCTGTTGGAACTGTTTGCCGTCCAGTCGCGCGAACCGCTGATGGTCCAAGCCTATTTGCCGGACGTGCGCAAAGGCGACAAGCGCATCATACTGGTTGATGGCAAACCGGTCGGTGCGATCAATCGCGTTCCGGCAGAGGGCGAGGCACGGTCGAACATGCATGTCGGCGGGGTTGCCGAAAAATCCATGCTGACCCCGCGTGAGATTGAGATTTGTGAACGCATCGGGCCGGAACTGAAAAAGCGCGATCTGATCTTTGTCGGGATTGATGTGATTGGTGACTATATGACGGAAATCAACGTTACCTCTCCTACCGGACTCCAGGAAGTGAACCGGTTTGATGGATCGAAACTGGAATCCCTGATCTGGGATGCGATTGAAACCCGCATATCCTGAACGGATTTCAGGACGGTACGATTTTGGGGCCAAGTGGTATAACCACTTGGCCTTTTTTTTGGTTTTTCGGTTTGGTCGAAACAGATGGCCGTGAAATGGCCGGATTTTATCATCAATTCTGCACCAGTTTGCTGCCCATATCGGTTGATGTGACCGAATTCATGCCCGCAGGCTGGAACCAAATGCCTGTTTCTGCGTATGATTTTGGGGATCAATTATCAACAAAGCGGAATCCGATTGCATGGCGGATAAGCAAAACAGCGCAATTTCAACGAATGGCACCTTTGGTCCGTTTCTGTTTGCGCGTGGCAGCGACGATAAAACAGCCCGTCTGGCCGCCCTTGTGGTGACGCAGGAAGGGGACGATCCGGCCGAGTTTCGCATCATGGATCAGGATATTGTGACCCCGGCAAAGCTCGCGACGCGGTTTGGACGCGATTACTGGCGCTATGATTTCGAGCTGCCGGTTGCATCGGATGCGCGTTACAGTTTCGATACCGAAACATATCATGTGAATACCGATATGACCCATGACCTTCGGATCGGGTTTGTTTCGTGCAACGGGCAGGAAGACGGCGATTTGGACCGGCCTTTGGCGGATCGCAACGCGCTTTGGATTGATCTTGGTCACGAGCATGAGAAACGGCCATTTTCGCTGCTTTTGCATGGCGGGGACCAGATTTATGCCGATGGTGTTTGGGAATGCCATCCTGATATTGTCGCGTGGCAAAAGATGCAAAAGCGCCAGAAACTGGCGACAGATTTCACGCCAGACATGCATGACGGCGTTCTGAAGTTCTATCTTGAACATTATCTTGAAATTTATGGCCAGCCGCAGATCAGCCATATGCTGGCGCGCGTGCCGTCTTTAATGATGTGGGATGATCACGATATTTTCGATGGTTGGGGCAGCCACAAGAAATGGTTCCATGACAGTATGGTTGCCAAGGGCATATTTGACTGCGCGCGCGAGGCATTCTGTTTGATGCAGCTTTGCACGGCACCCGACGATCTGGCTGGCAAGATTATTGATCGCAGTGGGGAAAGCCTTGGCTGGCGGACGGATTTTCCCGGATTTTCGGTGATTGCGCCCGACCTCCGGTCGGAACGGACCCCGCATGCGATCATGGGCGAACATGGCTGGCGGGACATGATTGCGACACTCGATACTGTTCCGGAACATAATCGTATTTTGTTGATGTCGAGTGTGCCGGTAATTGGCCCGCGCCTGTCGCTGGTCGAGGCGATTTTGCACCTGATGCCCAGTGCCCAGAAATACGAAGATGACCTGCGCGATCAGTGGCAAAGCCGCTGGCATCGCAAGGAATGGTGCCGTCTTCTGGAAACGCTTGAAGAAGTTGCGAATGATCGCAATCACGATATCACCCTGCTGTCGGGGGAAATTCATGTGGCGACGCGAGGCACGTTTGAAACAGGTGGAAAAACCATCCATCAACTGGTGGCATCGGGGATTTCACATACTGCACCTCCGGTCGCATTCGCACGGGCACTTGGTCTTCTGGCGTGGATTGGTGACAATCCCCTGCCTGGTCGCCCGACGAAGCTTAAACCGCTTCCGGGGCGATTTGGCACCTACTGCGCGGCGCGCAATTACCTGACACTGGATCGCGAGGATGAAAACTGGCGGGCCAACTGGCATCTGGAAAATATCGGCTGGACGCCGGATTTAAAGATTTAGGGAGGATCGCATAGTACCCACCATGCAGCTTTATTACGCACCGACTTCGCCATTTTCGCGCAAGGTCCGGATTATTGCGCGTGAATTGGGTCTTGAAGGCAAGATCGCCGAAATCATGATCGATCCTTGGACCGATGCGGCGTTACGCGAACACAATCCGCTGGCCAAGGTACCGACTCTGGTACTTGAAAACGGGATGGCGGTGTTCGAGTCTGCGGTGATTTGTGATTACCTTGATGAAGTTGCCCGTGCGAATAGTGATGGGACTGGCATCATTCCGCAGGAAGGCTCCGAACGGCTTAATGCCCTGCAGTGGCAGGGATTATCTGACGGCATGATGGCGGCAACCGGTCGACTTTTTGCCGACAGCAAACGACCAGAAAATGAACGTTCCGATTTCGTAATGGATCGGCAGCATGCGGCAGTCCAAAGAAGCATTGACGCCATAGAAGGCGGCATCCTCAGTCTTGCAGCAGGCCGGCCCGATATCGGCACTCTGTCCGTCGCAGCCGCCCTTGAATATGTCGATTTTCGCTGGCCAGACGGGCGCTTTGCCCTTTCGGATGATCTGCGTCACTGGATGGCGGCACTAGCAGATCGTCCATCAATGATCGCCACGCGGTATCATCTTTTGCCGGCTTGACAGACCTGACCTGCATGGATGCGATATTGCCCGTGCAGTTTATACCGGCTATAGCGTGGTCGGGCTGCCAAATGTGCTATGATGCCGGGCAGCAACTTTTCAGATGAAACGGGTTTCATGACCGAAATTACCAAATCCATGCGTGAACGGGCCTGGGCCAGGGCCGGTAAAATCCAGGGCGAGGATTCCGCCGAAGTGCGCAAGCACCGTGCGAGCGGCATCACGATGAAAAAGGAAAGCTTTGGCAAGTTCCGCAATTTCGGCTGGACCGTGGTCGATGGCGTTGCCGTCCCGTGCCGCAAGGAATTCCTACCACCACGCGATGAAAACGTGGGTGTTGGCGAAAATCCTGATGAAGATAAGGCAGCATCCGAAGATTAAGCTGTGATTGGCTTGACGCACTTTACCGGATTAGCCGGCATGTTCCCGTGACAAGCTGACCAGATCAGCCAGAAGCTGTGACGAATCCGGACCGGCAACCATGCTTTCAAGTTCAGCCTGGGTTTTTTGCCAGATCGGAAAGGCGCGCATCAGAAGCGCCATGCCCGGGTCGGTCAGGGTCAGAAGGCGACCGCGTTTGTCCTTCGGGTCGGGCTGAATATTAACCAGCCCGCGTCGTTCCAGCGGCTTGAGATTGGCCGTCAGTGTCGTTCGATCCATTGCCAGCAAATTGGCGACATCCTGCATATGCGGTGGTTCGGGCCGGTTAAGTGACATCAGCAGGGAAAATTGCCCGCTGGTCAGATCAAGTGAACGAAATGCATCGTCAAACCGTCGCGCAATCGTGCGCGCGGCCCGTCGGACATGCAGGCATAGACAACTGTCACGCACCATCAATGTCGATGAAAACGGGACTTTATCGTTCTGGTTGAAATCTTTCTTTGACATGAATTAATTATGTTGATATCAACGTATTTGTCAAACGGGAAAATAAGAAAAAACTGATCAACCCTTTGGTTCAAAAGCGCCACCACGCCTTTGATCTTTACGACAACCTTCTGAGAGGCAAGGAGGAAGCCCAATGCAGAAGATAAGCCCCTTTTTGTGGTTTGACGGCAACGCCGAAGAGGCCGTCAATTTTTATGCGTCCATTTTTCCAAATGCCAAGATCGGCGAAATCCTGCGCAGCAGCAAGGCAGGACCCGGACCGGAAGGCAATGTTTTAACCGTAAGTTTCGAGCTGGAAGGTCTGCAGTTCACGGCTCTTAATGGCGGGTCGCAGTTCAGGTTTACCGAAGCTGTTTCCTTCACCGTATCCTGCAATGACCAGGCAGAAGTTGATTATTACTGGGACTGCCTTTCCGAAGATGGGGAACCCAGACAGTGTGGATGGGTAAAAGACAGATTTGGCCTTTTCTGGCAGATCACTCCGGTCCGCCTTATCGAACTGATGAACGATCCGGACCCCGACATAGCCGCCCGGGTGGCAACAACCATGATGTCGATGGACAAATTCGACATCGCCGGGATTGAACGTGCCGCCAAAGGCATCTGAAAACTCCACACAAAACTTTAGCCAGTCCCTCGCACCACCAAGGCAAGGAAATTCCCCCATGACTGATAAACAAATTAAAGATCAAGCGGCCATTCGTGAGATTTTCACCCGTTGGTCAACGGCGGCACGCAACAAGGATCTCGACGGTATCATGGCGTTATATAGCGATGATATCTGCTCCTATGACGCAGTCGGTCCGCTGCAATTTAGTGGCCGGGAAGACTACCGTGCCCATTGGGAACGCTGTATGGCGTTTGATGATGAATTCATCATGGAACCGCAGGAACCGACTATTCGTGTTTCCGGTCATCTGGCGGTTGCACGGTTCCTGATCCGGTGCGGTATGCGCAAGGAAGACGGAACCGAGCAGGCAAGCTGGATGCGGTCAAGCTATCACCTTGAAAAGCAGGGTGGTGAATGGCGCATCGCGCATGAACATTTTTCCGTGCCCTTTGATTTTGAAAACGGTGCCGCCCAGTTCGGGCTGCAGCCGTAAATCTCCAAACCAACCAGATTTTTACACATAAAGGAACGCTCCGATGAAACTGATCACCTATCTGAATTTCGATGGGAACTGCCGCCAGGCATTTGAATTCTATCAATCCATCCTGGGTGGTGAACTGATTATGATGCCGTTCGGCGATACACCGATGGCTGCTGACTCGCCTGAGCATAATGACAAAATTGCTCATGCATGCCTGATGGGCGATGGCTGGCATTTAATGGCATCCGACTGCCCACCGGAATATTTCACCAAGATGCAGGGTATGACTGCATCCCTGCATTTTGAAAATGCGACCGATGCCAGAAAGATGTTCGAAGCCCTTTCCAAAGACGGCCAGGTGACCATGCCGTTCGAAGAAACCTTCTGGTCGCCGGGCTATGGCATGTTTACCGATAAGTTCGGTACACCCTGGATGATCAATACTGATATGTCGCCGGAAGACGGCGCTGGTTGCGCCTGATCTGTCGCGGATAAACGACTTGTTGCCTTGATCCCCGTTTCCCGCCAAAGTGGTATATAGAACTTGGGGTTACGGGGATCAGCACCATATGACAGCACGGGTTACGACCGTCGCCTTTGCCGGGATTGATACAATTCCGGTCGATGTGCAGGTCCAGATGGCAAGCGGTTTACCGGCCTTTACCGTGGTTGGTCTGCCTGACAAGGCAGTTTCCGAGGCACGCGAACGTGTACGGTCGGCACTTTCGGCGATGGGGCTGGCATTGCCGCCCAAACGCATAACGATTAATCTGGCCCCGGCTGATTTGCTGAAAGAAGGATCGCATTTCGATCTGCCGATTGCACTTGGCCTTTTGGCCGAAATGGATGTGATAGGGCACGAGGATATCGCCAGTTTTGTCGTGCTGGGTGAGCTGGGACTTGATGGCAGCGTTACAGGTGTTGGTGGGGTTTTGCCAGCAGCCATGCAGGCGAACAGCATGGAAAGGGGAATTATCTGCCCCGTTGACAATGGTGCGGAGGCCCTTTGGGCCGGGGAGCTTGAAATTCTCGCACCATCACGCCTGACCACCTTGATCAATCATTTCAAGGGTACGCAAATCCTCCCGCGACCAAAGATGCCCAAGACTGAACCATCGCCCATCTCCCTACCCGATCTTCGCGATATCAAAGGGCAGGAAAGCGCCAAACGCGCGCTTGAGATTGCCGCGGCCGGAGGGCATAATTTACTGATGAGCGGTCCTCCCGGTTCGGGGAAATCGATGCTGGCGGCAAGGTTGCCGGGGCTTTTGCCAGAACTGGATGCCAGACAGGCACTTGAAACCACAGTAATCCATTCGGTTTCCGGTATGTTGCCTGAAGGCGGGCTTATCCGTACCCGTCCCTTTCGTTCGCCGCACCATTCAGCATCCATGCCAGCACTTGTTGGTGGGGGACACAGGGTGCGCCCGGGCGAGATTTCGCTGGCGCATAATGGTGTGCTGTTTTTGGATGAATTACCGGAATTTCAGCGCAATGTCCTTGATGCGTTACGCCAGCCGCTTGAAACCGGGCAGGTATCTGTGGCACGCGCCAATGCCCATGTGACTTACCCCGCGCGCGTCCAACTGGTCGCGGCGATGAACCCTTGCCGGTGCGGATACTTGGGCGACAATGACCTTGCCTGTGCGCGGGCGCCGCGTTGCGGCGAGGATTATCAGGCCCGAATATCGGGGCCCCTGCTGGATCGTTTTGACATTCAGATCGACGTTCCGGCCGTCCGTCCTGAAGAGCTTGACCTTCCCTCAGGTGGCGAGACGACGCAAATCGTGCGGGACCGGGTTCTGGTCGCGCGTGCCGTTCAGTCATTACGATATAAAAATGATCATATTTCAACCAATGCCGAGGCAGATGGTGAAGTGCTGCAGACTGCTGCGGCACTTGATACTGATGGCCGCGGTCTTTTGCAGGATGCCGCGCGTCAGATGAGGCTGTCGGCACGCGGGTATCATCGTGTTTTGCGCGTTGCGCGCACAATTGCCGACTTGGCAGGCATGGATGGCGTCAAGCGTAGCCATGTTGCCGAAGCTCTTGGCTATCGGCATATGGTGTATCGGCGATAATCAGGACATGCGTGAAATACGATAAACCGACGATGGTGGCACATTGCGAACAATGGTGCCAATTCGTACGGATTTAAGACCCATCCGTTCCAGAATGGCGGAGGGTACCGGGCAGCGCGGGCCATAGGTAAACTGATAAAATGCCCCATCGGGTCCGAGATAACGGAATGCACCGTTCAATACCCCCATCACCTGACGCGGTCGCATTGACAGCAAAGGAAGTCCGCTGATGGCGGCACCAAGGCCGTGAGCAGGATACAAATCACTACGGGCAAGCCGGGTGGCATCTGTGTGAAAAACACGGGCGCGCGGATAGCGATCTGCCAACAGGCGCGCGAATTCCGCCCCGGCTTCAATCAGGGTCAGATCACCTTCATCAAGACCGCGCGCAATCAGAGCCCGGGTAAAAACACCGGTTCCCGGTCCAAGCTCCAATACCGATCCGGTCGTGGGGGAAATTTCAGACGTAATCATTTCTGCCAGAGCCGGGCTGGAAGGCGATATGGCCGAAACGCGTCTGGGGTCGGCTACCCAGGCCCGGAAGAACGGCAAAAGATCTGACATGGCGGTTCCCTGTACTGACCACGAATGACGATATTTTCCCCGACTGGTGCACTATATGGGGATGGGAAGATGTGCAGTGCAACGTATTGTCACGAAATATCGATCCTCATCATGTCGTTACAGGTGCGGGTTTGTGTTCTTTTTGTGTGGTTCAGTGGGTGTTCTTGCGCAGCTCGTCGATCAGCTGTGCCTTGTCGGGGTCGGCATGGAAACTTGACGGAATGATCATCATACCCTTCGTGCCATCACGGGCCTCTATCATGTAAAGGGTGGCCTCATCCCCCGGATCGGTGCCGGCATCGACACTGTTGCTATGAACGATTTTTAGATCGGCAGCAGCATAAACCGGACCGCTGCCGTCGCAGCGTACGCCGCCTGCCTCGTAGACAAAATGATGTGAAAAGCCATGACGGATGGCATTTTCCTGAAGTTCGGCCAAAGTCATTGTCGTCTCTCCTGCTGGTTACGGGATACTTGTTCCTGAAACGCGGAAGCGATGCGACTGTTCCGATTTTATCGGGACTGACTGCGCAGATGATCGATCAGTTCCGCCTTGTCGTGCTCGGTGTAAAAGCTGCTGGGCACGATCAGGGTGCCACGTGTACCGTCGCGGGCTTCAATCATATAAAGCGTGGCGTCATCCCCAGGATCGGTGCCGCTATCGACGGATCGACTATCGATAATGGTCAGATCATTCGCGGAATAGCTGACTTCCTTGCCATCGCAGGTGACATGATTTCCGGTCGCACTGAAATGGTGGGTGAAGCCCTTTAGTGTGGCAATTTCCTGCAGTTCGGAGAGGTTCATAGCTAAAGCTCCGTTTGCTGGTGTTTCCGGGATCTCGATCATAGCACTATAAGGCTGGGAAATATTGCCATCACTATGGCAGAAAACCTCAGATGTCCTTTTTCATACCTTCGTGGCTGGCAACAAAACCAAGCCGTTCGTAGAAGCGATGGGCATCCTTGCGGGTTTTGTCGGTGGTGAACTGCACAAGCGATGCGCCTAGTGATTTCGAAATCGAAATGGATTCGATGATCAATTTTTCGCCTACTTTCTGACCCCGGCATTTCGACGATACCCGTACACCTTCGATCTGTGCACGCAGACGGCCTTTGCGCGAAAGTCCGGCAATCAGGGTCAGTTGCAGACAACCGACAATGTCATTCCCCTGACATGCTAAAAGGTATTTGTTTGGAAGGGCTTCGGTGCTTTGACTTTGCATGGCATCAAACGCGGCATAATAGACATCGGGTAGCGGATCGCGCAGTTCTTCGCGGGTTTTACCCTTTTCGTCATCGGCGAGAAGGGTAACGATGGCAGACAAATCTTCGCCGGTGGCATAGCGGAAGGTAATATTGGTCATAAAGGCATCCTTGCTTGGGGCTTGGCGCCATCATGGGGCAAAATCGGATGCTTGCCAATTTGCATGCCGGTGTTTTTGCGAGTTCCTCGTCCCTGTTTTGGCAATAGGGTTTTCGTGATACGGCAAAGGTGCCGTCCTTATTCAGGACGACACCCATGTTAAATTTCCTTGACGCGCGGGATCGGTGGAAAGGCGGCAAGGCAATCAATTTGGCATTTGGATCAGGCAAGCCCGCCATTGGCGCGTAGCGTCTGTCCGTTGACCCAACCGGAATCCGGTCCGGCCAGGAAGGAAACGACGCCAGAGATGTCTTCGGGCTGACCAAGACGTTCAATCGGCGGCATTTTCGAAAACTGTGCGATTTGTTCATCTGTCTTGCCGTTCAGGAACAGTTCGGTTGCAACCGGGCCGGGGGCGACGGCATTTACCGTAATGTTACGACCACGCAGTTCCTTGGCATAAACACCTGTCATCGCTTCAACCGCTGCCTTGGTTGCGTTGTAAACAGCATAACCCGGCAATTTCAGATGTAGGGCGGTAGTCGAAAAATTGATGACACGTCCGTCGTTACGCAGGCGCTTGGCCCCCTCGCGCAGCATGTTGAAGGTGCCGCGCACATTGGTATCCATCATCGCGTCATAGACCGCGTCACTCATTTCCGAGATTGGCTGTGTTGTCATGATACCGGCATTATTGACAATGACGTCAACCCCGCCAAAGCGGGTTTCGGCGTGATCAAACATCTGTTTGACGGCATCTGCATTGGTGATGTCGGCCTTGATTGCCATCGCCTGATGGCCGCTTGCTGTCAGTTCTTCGACAAGGGCGTCCGCGCTGGTAGCGCTGTTGGCGTAGTTGATAACAACCGCAAAGCCATCCTGTGCCAGGCGTTTGGCAAGGGCGACACCAATGCCGCGTGCGGCACCGGTGATGATGGCGGTTCTGGTTTCATTTGCGTTTGTCATGTCGGGTTCTCCTGTTTGGTGATGAACCAATTTCGATAGGCGGAGTATGAACCGGATGACATTTGGGATAATTACGCCATAATCGACAATACTGTTCGATTATCTACAACAATTGGAAATATGATGGACCGGTTCGAGGAGATGCGGAACTTCGTTCGCATTGTCGAGCGCAGCAGCTTTACCAAGGCCGCGACGGATCTTCAGATCCCGCGTGCCACCATGACCAATACCATTCAGCGCCTTGAAGAACGGTTGGGCACGCGGCTTCTGAACCGGACCACCCGACAGGTCCGGCCAACCCTGGATGGTGAAGCCTATTACAAGCGCTGTATCCGGATACTGGGCGAACTGGAGGAAGCCGATGGCCTTTTTCGACCGTGTGCGCCCAAGGGGCTTTTGCGCGTCAATCTTCAGGGGACACTAGCCCGGATGTTTGTCATTCCGGCTCTGCCTGGCTTCATGGACGAATATCCCGATATCACGCTTGTGGTGGCGGATGGTGACCGCTATGTCGATCTGGTTCATGAGGGATATGATTGTGTGTTGCGCAGTGGGGAGTTGGTCGATTCATCCATGATCGGCCGTCGTTTGGCAACAATGCCCGAGGTGACGGTTGCAAGCCCCGGTTATCTTGAAAAATATGGTATGCCCGAACAGATCGAGGATTTTGAACGACAGGGGCACCGGGTTGTTTCCTTTCTTTCCGGGGCGGATGCCAAGCCGATGCCACTTGATTTCACAATTAACGGTCTTGTGCGGCAGGTGGAGATTCCGGCCAATATTTCCGTGACCGGTGCGGATCTGTATATGGCGGCAGCTATTGCCGGACTTGGAATCATTCAGGTCCCGCATTACCGTGCGGTGGGCGATCTGAAGGCCGGTCGGCTGGTCGAAATCCTGCCGCAATATCCACCGGAACCGATGCCTGTATCGGTGCTTTATCCACAGAACAGGCAACTTTCACCGCGCGTTCGTGTGTTTACCGACTGGTTGGGGCAGCTTTTTGCCAATGGGGTCGAAGGGCTAATGGCAGGCTGATTGAGATTTGCAGTGAATAACACTGGCCTCCAGGATGGCTAGCGATACCATCTCATCCCTTCCGTGTTGTCGTTACGGCTTAGTATCCGGTTTTACGATCAACAAGGCCACGCGGGGTTTCGCCGCGGGTGATGCGATCAATATTTTCGGCGATCTGATCGACCGATTCCTCAATCCGGGTCGCGGCCGCGATATGCGGCGTGATGCGGATTTTTGGATGGTCCCAGAACGGATGGCTTTCGGGTAACGGTTCGGTGACCGCAACATCAAGGAACGCGCCGCGCAGATGACCGGTGTCAAGCAGGCGTAGCAAATCAGCTTCGACAATCATCGCGCCACGTGCGGCATTGATGACAGCGGCATCTTTTGGCAGGTGTGACAGGGTCTTGCCATTCAAAACACCTTCGGTTTCGGCGGTGCGCGGCAACATGCAAATCAGGATGTCAGACTGTGACAGGAACTCGCGCAGGGTTTCGGACCCGGCATAGGTTGTAATGCCGTCAATCGCCTTCATCGTGCGGCTCCAGCCTGATACGGCAAAGCCAAGCTGCGTCAATGCGCTGGCAACCGCAGCACCAAGTGCCCCCAGCCCCATCACGCCAACCCGGCATTTGGAAATACGGGCAACATCATGCTGGGTCCAGTCGGCCTTGGCTTGCTGGCGGGCGTAAATATCGAAATCACGCATAAAATGCAGGGCAGCATATAGATGATATTGCACCATCTGATCGGCCATACCGGCATCTTCAAGACGAATGACCGGTACATCCTTCGGAAGACTGGGGGCCGAAAGCACATGATCCACGCCCGCGCCAAGCGAGAAGATAGCCTGAAGCCCCGTCAGACTTTTAAGCAGCCCCTGCGGCTGTTTCCACAACAGGGTAAAGTCAATCGTTGCGGGATCGTAATTTTCATGTTGGGTGACGATATTTGCATCTGGCAGTCTGGAAACCATCGCCTCTTTCCATTTTTCGTCCACGCCCGCTGCGGCAATCAGGATTTTCGGGATGGCATTGGCGGTGGAACTGGCGGCAGACATGGGTAATTCTCCTGACGGGCGGATGCAATGGGTCGATGATTTTGGGGTGTCGCGGATATCGGTTGGGACCAGTATCGCTAATATTACCTGATCATATAACGCATTGCAGAGCAAAGCGTTCCGGCACTGTGATCAAAGTCGGTTGGCAGTTCGCCCAAAGGCAGCACGATAAGGCAAATCAGTGCGCAAAAATCATCGCCGGATCGCGGAATGTCTTGAATTCAAGGCCATTGCCAGCCGGATCTTCGACAAAGAAAGTTCCCTGTTCACCCGGTTCATCTTTAAATCGGATTTTCGGTTCCAGCAGGAATTTGACCCCGGCAGCTTTCAGGCGATCTGCCAGATCATGCCATTTCTCCCATTCCAGAACTGCGCCGAAATGCGGGATGGGTACCGCATCACCATCGACATTTCCGGCACCGGCATTTTGCCCTGCTTCGGGGCGAACATGTGCGGAAAGCTGATGACCAAAGAAATCGAAATCAATCCACGCTTCGGTTGAACGGCCTTCGTCACAACCAAGGATGTCGATGTAAAACGCGCGGGTATCGGCAATCGATTTAATCGGAAACGCCAGATGGAATGGGGGCAGTGACATGGGAACCTCGTAACGTTAAAGAAAATTTCTGCGACCTAGGCATTTGGTTTTCGGCGATAAATGCTGTGCAACAAATGATCTTTCTTTGGGCCTATTATTTTTATTTTTGTTTCGAAATGATTTTTATCATACCAGATCATGCAATGATGATAAAAATCCTCCCCACAGGGGTGAATGTCGCGTGCGCTGTATCCTTCGTCGGCAGTATCCTCATCAAATTGCAGCAGCACATAGCGATTGCCAAAGCTTAATGGATCACGAAACAGCATCTCGATCGCGGGCAGGTCTTCATGCAGGACGAAGTCATATTCGCGATAACCGTCAAAGCGTTTGCCATCGCTGCGTTCAAGAAGCCCTTCCTCTCGATAGCGCAAGAAACCCGCCTTTTCCGGTTCTGCCATGTGGAAGGTCACATTGCCGCTGAACTTTCCTGTGGAACCAAGGTCGCGCTCAAGCGTCCAGTGACCCGGGAGGTTTTGGAAAATCGTTGCGGTGGATGGGACAGGTTGGATCATGACATTCCGATAAAGCAAAAAGGCAGGGACGCCTTGGTTGCCCTGCCCTGAATTCTGGTTTCGCGGGCGTTAATCTTAGTCTTTTGGCAACATCAGGCCCAGCTTCTTGCCGCCAATGATATGGACATGCAGATGCGGGACGTCCTGACGGCCATGATCGCGGGTATTCGCGATCAGACGGTAACCGTCCTCGACAACGCCTGCCGCGGCGGCAATTTTGCCGATTGCGCGGGTATAGGCGATGATTTCTGCGTCCGATGCGTTGGTCGCAAAGTCGTCATAGCTGGTATAGGTACCCTTTGGGATCACAAGGATATGGGTCGGGGCCTGCGGGGCGATATCATGAAAGGCTAGGACGTGATCGTCCTCAAAAACCTTGTTACACGGGATTTCACCACGAAGAATTTTGGCAAAGATGTTTTGCGGATCATAGGCAGAGACGGCCATGGGGATGCTCCTGATCTTGACGGGATATGACCCTACTTATCTGTACGGGATGCCTTTTCGGCAATACCGGAAATACCCTGGCGTTCGGCCAGAATGTTCCACACGTCTTCCGGCTTTATCCCCTGATTGGCCCAAAGCACGGTCAGGTGATAAAGCAGATCGGCACTTTCCGATGCGACTTTTTCCGGGGTTTCGGCAAGGGCCGCGATCACGGTTTCAACGCCTTCTTCGCCGACTTTCTGGGCGATTTTTGCCGTGCCTTTGGCAAAAAGTCTGGCGGTGTAGCTTGTTTCTGGATCGGCACCCTTGCGGGCGGCAACCACAGTGTAAAGCTGATCAAGAATATGTTTATTAGTCATAATCACCCCTCGCGGACCGGGATGCCGGCTGCTTTCATGTGGTCCTTGACCTCGCGGATACGATAGGTCCCGAAATGGAAGATCGAGGCAGCCAGAACCGCCGAGGCATGGCCTTCGGTAACACCTTCGACCATATGGTCCAGCGTCCCGACACCGCCCGATGCAATCACCGGCACATTTACGGCATCCGCAATTGATCGCGTCAGCGGCAGGTTAAAGCCCGACTTGGTGCCATCGCGATCCATCGAGGTTACCAAGAGTTCCCCGGCACCATATTCGGTCATTTGTTTTGCAAACGAAACAGCATCAATCCCGGTTGGTTTTCGGCCGCCATGGGTGAAGATTTCAAACTTGTCCGGGCCGGTCGATTTGGCGTCAATCGAAACCACAATGCACTGTGACCCGAACTTGCGTGCTGCTTCGCGCACGAAATCGGGGTTATTGACCGCAGCCGTGTTGATCGAAACCTTATCCGCACCAGCCAGAAGCAGCTTGCGAATGTCTTCAAGCGTGCGTACGCCACCGCCGACGGTGACGGGCATAAAGCAGGCTTCTGCCGTGCGAGCGACGACGTCGAAAATTGTATCGCGATTGTCGCTTGATGCGGTGATATCAAGGAAACAAAGCTCGTCAGCGCCTTCGGCGTCGTAGATGCGCGCCTGTTCTACCGGATCGCCAGCATCGATCAGATCAACGAAATTGACCCCTTTGACGACACGACCGTCCTTAACGTCGAGACAGGGAATGACACGGGTTTTCAACATGATCGGTTATCCTGTTTGGGTCCGTTCAGGACAATGCCCTGATGGCATCTGCCAGATCAATACGGCCGTCATAAAGCGCACGCCCGGAAATCGCGCCGTCAATCCCGGCATCGGTATGTTTGGCAACCGCTATCAGATCATCCAGCGATGAAACCCCGCCTGATACGATGACCGGGGTCGAAATCGCACTGGCAAGGGCCACTGTGCTTTCGATATTGGGGCCGCCCATTGCACCATCGCGGTCAATATCGGTAAAGATGATCGCAGTAACACCGCAATCCTCGAATTTTTGTGCCAATTCAAGGGCGGTGACTTCGGATGTTTCGGCCCAGCCTTCGACCGCGACATAGCCATTGCGCGCATCAATACCAACCGCAATCCGGCCCGGCCATTTTGCGCAGGCTTCCTTGACGAATTCGGGGTTACGCAGGGCCACAGTGCCAAGGATCACACGGGTAATTCCCTTGTTAAGCCAGTAATCAACCGTTTCCATCGTGCGAATACCGCCGCCAAGCTGTGTTTTGGCTTTGTCACAGACTGCGGCAAGGATGCTGTCAACGGCTGCGCCATTAACCGGTTCCCCGGCAAAGGCACCGTTCAGATCAACGATATGGACCCAATGGCAACCAGCAGCAACAAATTCACCAGCCTGCGCGCCTGGATCGTTGTTGAATACGGTGGCCTTGTCCATATCACCGCGCAGCAGGCGAACGCAGGCACCATCTTTAAGGTCGATTGCCGGATAGAGATTCACTGGTCAGTGTCCTGTATTTTCTTGGTGTAGTAGTAACCTTCGACCATTTTGCCGTCGACCATCGCATAATAGGGATTGATACCCCAACGGACATAACCCAGCCCATTATAAAGTGCGATGGCAGCAGTCTGGGTTTCACGAAGATCAAGTTTCAAAACAGAGTAACCGCGTTCGCGCGCATAAAATTCGATGCTGCGCACGATGGCCTTTCCATTGCCGCGCCCGCGCGCCCACGGTGCCACGAAATGGCCGGTGATCTGGGCCGAATGGCGCTGTGCTTCAAGGTTGGAAGGTGTTTCAAGAAGCTGTGCGGCCCCGGAAATCACACCGTCAACGCGTGATACAAACAGATGACGTCCCGGCATCAGCAAAACGCCGCGCCAGTATTTTTCCATATCCGGACGATCCGGCGGTGTTAACCAGCCAAAACCACCGCCTTCGATGATTGCCTGGGTACAGGCATCAACGATGTCGGAAAGGTCGCCCGCACTAAGTTCCGTAACGCGTTCGGCGGTAACACCGGGTTCGATCGTATTGCTGGGTGCGGTCATGGTTTCCATCCCAGGAAGTTACCAATGATGGTAAGTCCAGTTTTCTGGCTTTTTTCTGGGTGGAATTGCGTGCCGATCATGTTGTCACGCCCGATCATTGCGGTCAGCGCCCCGCCATATTCGACCGATGCCAGACGCTCGTCCGGGTTTTGCACATGCATGTGATAGCTGTGTACAAAATAGGCGTGATCGCCATCCGAAATATCCGACAGCACGGCATGTTTCCTGCCCGACGGATCAAGCACCAGCTCGTTCCAGCCCATATGCGGGATTTTAAGCGACGGGTCGGCGGGTTCAATCGCAACCACCTCTCCCTTGATCCAGTCAAGACCCGGGGTATCGGCAAATTCACGCCCGACGGATGACATCAACTGCATGCCGACACAAATGCCAAAGAATGGCTTGCCGCCCTTGATGACCTGTTCGTTCAGAACTTCGACCATACCGGTAACGGCATCAAGTCCGGCACGGCAATCAGCATAGGCACCAACACCGGGCAGGACGATATGACTGGCATTGCGGACTTTTTCCGGATCATCGGTGACAATGATATCGGCGGAAATGCCGTTTTCGCGGGCCGCGCGTTCAAACGCCTTAGCAGCAGAACGCAGGTTGCCTGAACCGTAATCGATAATCGCAACACTCATGGGTATTGGGTGCTCCCGGATAAGGGGGTGGGTGCAGCAATTTGCAGGTTATTGTAAGACGCCTGACCGCCACGCAAACGATCAAAGAAGCGATGCTCGGCTGCGTTTTCGTTGGGGCCAGCGACAATTTCGACAAGCTTCCAGCCACGGGCCGTAAGCTTCTTGCGGCGCAAGTCATTGGCAATCAGGCCAAAACCGATGCCGGTCGCAAGGGCGAGGGCAAAATCCATTTCCGGTCCGCCGTCAAACACATAGATCAGCAGATTGCAAATCAGCGATACGCCAAGCAGGCCAAAAAAAGCGGCCCACAAACGGTGATAAAGCGCCCATATACCGCTAAAAATAAAGGCCCAGAAATTGAAACCTTCGCGGATCAGGATCGCATTTTCCATCGGATCGGCATCGCCGGGATGGGTATGAACTGTGTAAACCTTCATCGAAAACCGACTTCCTGTTCCGGGTGATGCGTCACCCGGTCATTCGGATCAGATCAGGGGCATCTGGCGGGTTAAAGCGACCCGCCGAGAACACCCTTGGTCGAGGGAATGGCATCGGATTTGCGCGGATCGATTTCGATCGCACTGCGCAGGGACCTCGCCAGCGCCTTAAAGGCACTTTCGACGATATGATGGTTGTTATCGCCATACAGGTTTTCGACATGCAGCGTCAGACCTGCTGCCTGGGCAAAGCCCTGGAACCATTCGCGGAACAGTTCGGTGTCCATATCGCCAAGTTTGTCGCGGGTAAATTCGACATTCCAGATCAGATAGGGGCGGTTTGAACAATCCAGCGCGACACGTGTCAGTGCCTCGTCCATCGGAAGCAGGCAGCTGCCGTAACGATTGATGCCCTTTTTGTCGCCCAGTGCCTGAGAGAAGGCCTGACCAATGGCGATACCGGTATCTTCGGTGGTGTGATGGAAATCGATATGCAGGTCGCCCTTGGCCCGGACTTTAAGGTCCATCAGGCTATGGCGTGAAAGCTGTTCGAGCATGTGATCAAGGAAGCCAACCCCGGTCTCGACATCATAGATGCCGGTTCCGTCAAGATTAAGCTCGACCGTGATCTGTGTTTCGTTGGTATTGCGCTCTACGCGGGCCTTGCGCATGCAAAGCTCCTTTCCTGCAGGTATCGATGCATCTGTTGGGTCGTATTTAGCAATAACAGCAGCGAAAAGCCAGTTTAACCGGCTACGCATTGGCCGCAAATATGTCCGTAGCCTGCAGTTGGCCGGGTCGGGTTGCTTAGCGGGAGGTTTATTTGGTTTCGATATGGGAAACGCCACCCCAGTCGCTAGGTGGCGGTGACTTTATGAATTGTCGGCAACGTTTGATATAGATCGAAACAAGTTTGTCCACGCTCGCGTGCGTTTTCAGGGCATTAAAGGCTTCCAGAGACTCTTGCCAGTTGCGGTTTCGATAAAGCTTCATGCATGCGTTCCACTTGGAGACCTCGTCATATTGTTCTTTGGTGGCAGAGAGGTTACTATTTGCTTCGTCCTTTTCGCCCAACAGCTCAAAAATATCGACTGGAAGGGTTGTGCCAACCGGGGAAACGCGGTCCACAAAACGAAACAGGAAGTTTTCCTGTGCTTTTCGGGCGATGGTGCCACTGGCGAGAATGCGGGTGCCATAAATTTTGTTCAGCCCCTCTATCCGGGAGGCAAGATTAACCGCTGCACCCAATGCGGTATATTGAATGCGACTTTTCGATCCAACATTGCCAACCACGACCTGATCGCAATGCAGACCGAACCGTGTACGTAGAGGAAACAGTTCCGACTGGCTGGAAATCGAATTCAATTGCCGTCCGGCATGTCGGCAGGCCAATGCAGCCCGGCAGGCATGAACGGCATGATCCGGGTCCGTTGTCGGGGCATTCCAGAAAGCCATGATCGCATCGCCAATATACTTGTCGATCGTGCCGTTGCCATTGGCAGTGATTTCCTTTTCCATGGCCGCAAAGTAGTTTGACAGTTCAAGCATCAATGCCGTTGGCGCATAGCTTTCGGTCTTGCCGGTAAAGCCCTCAATATCGGTAAACATGATCGACAATTCGCGCGATGTACCTCCGATTTCGACGGGGTGGCCAGAGGCAACAATCGACTTCACCAGATCAACAGGTACGTAAGAGCCAAAGTTCTTCAGACTTACCTTCATATTTGAGACCGCATTGGCCAGCGCGCTGACTTCGTAAATATGGGACGACATCTGAAAGTCGCCTTCAAGATCGAAATGGCCGACTTTCTCGGCCTCCAACGCTACGGCGTTAAGCTGGCGGCTTAGCATGCGCGATATGATAACGATCAGAATAACGGTAACAACGATGATGATTGCCGCAATCTGCAAAACGTTTCGGGTGGTTTCCTTGATGGCACCGACAAATTCATCTTCGGGTACGATGAAGCCAAGTGTTGGGGAAATACCAAATAATTCGGGAATGGGCGCTGCGGATGCCAGATATCTACGCCCATCTTTGGTTCCTGTGAAATCGAAGAAAGTCTCGCGACTTTTTATCCATTGCGTAATCGCCGTTTCGACAATGGAATCATCAATTTTACGATTGCCGGCTTCGGTAAATTTCAGATCAGTGGCATCGTCACGTGTCCCGCTATAAGCAATGACACCATCCTCCCTATCAAGCAGAAAGACGCGGCCTTCGTTGCCTATCCGGATGTCGTTCAGGATGTTTGTAATCTTGTCCATTGTCAGGTCCGCGCCGACAACACCCAAGAGTTTTCCGTCGGTATCTGTCACCCGTTTGGCAAAGGTAACCCCAGGTTTTCCGGTGCTATTAAAAATGTAGAAGCTACTTACGAAAATCTCGTCTTGCTTACGTGCACCTTCGTACCAAGGGCGGGTTCTGGGATCATATTCAACGTTGATCTTTTCGCGCCCTGTAACCGTTCCCCAAGATGACTGATACAGGAACGTTTCGATCATATCATTGGTCGGTCCGTCGATTGTGCGATAGATGATTTTGGTATTTGCGGGTAACGGGCTCTTGTTCGGACCAAATTCCGCAACGCCGACAGGGACTTGTACGACCTGATAAAATTGCCCTTGATCCTCAAGGCCAAAGAACAAGCCGTAAATATAGGAATAGGGTTTGATCTGGCTTGCCATGACAGCCCCGCTACGCGGTTCGGTTATGGCTTCTGGGAAGGTTTTGATAAAATCAACGGTTGTTTCAACCACTTGCCCGACTGAGATGATCACATTTATCAGGTTTTCAACCGTATTTTCCCGTGCGGAGGTCATCTCGGATCGCGCTGTTTCCAATGCAAGCCGGTGATTACTTTGGTAAAGAATGGCAACAGTGATCCCGATCATGAATACCGCGATTGCTGTGAACGCGGTGGTCACACCTATTTGCAGTCTGATCTTCACCTGTTCACCCCATCGTCAATTCCCGGGATCAGATATTTCTTTTCCGGGTTGAAGATTGGTATGTGGTATTGCGCGTTAGGATGAAAACCCATCCATTAGAACAGGCTAAAGGTGCCAAAAGGTCAGACAAAGTCAAACTTGTCGACGTCAAACAGGCCTTTGTCGGTCATTTTCAGATGCGGGATTACCGGCAAGGCCAGGAAGGCGACTTGAAGGAACGGTTCGGGCAAAACACAGCCAAGATCCTTGGCCGCAGCGCGCAGTGTGATCAGGTCGTTTTCGACGACCTCGAACGGTTCCGTGCTCATTAGTCCGGCGACCGGTAACGCCAGTTCGGCCGTGATCCTGCCGCCATCTGCAACGGCAAAGCCGCCACCTAATTCGATCAGGCGATTGACGGCGGCGGCCATATCCGCGTCATTGGCACCGACCACGGTGATATTGTGGCTGTCATGGCCGACCGAAGATGCAATTGCCCCGCGTTTCAGACCAAAACCACGGACGAAACTGCGCCCGATATTTCCGTTCTTGCCATGGCGTTCGACGACGGCCACCTTGATCACATCGTTTTCAAGATCGGGCGTCAGCCCGTTTTCACCAATTTCGAGGGTGGCTTCATCCCGGAAGGTCAGGATCAGGCCGGGTTTGACCTTGATCACCGGGGTCTGATTCTGACCCGGTTTGGGCTTAGTCATGAAGGCCTCGACGTTGACCGGTTTGGCCTTCATTGATGTTAAACCAATTGGCGCAACGGTTTCGCGGGCGTCAAACAGACCGTTGGTGACCAGTCGTCCACCGGCAATCACGTCGCTGACCGCACAGGTTTCCAGATCATCAAGGATCGCGATATCGGCCCGCCAACCGGGGCCGATCAGGCCGCGGTCACGTAGCCCGAAAATACGGGCCGCCGAATGCGATGCCGCGCGATAGACATGATGGATTGGGCAATTACGTGCCTTTAAATGACCGATTAATCTTTCAATAAGGCTATCAAGATGACCTTCTTCGCCGATATCAAGCGGATTGCGGTCGTCCGTGCACAGTGCAACGAAGCTTGAAGTGTTTTCATCAAGGATTTCGGCCAGTGCCTCAAGATCCTTGGAAACCGATCCTTCGCGGATCAGGATCGCCATGCCTTTGGCAAGCTTTTCGCGCGCTTCGGCGGCGGATGTTGCCTCGTGATCGGTGCGAATGCCCGCAGCCATATAGCCGTTCAGTGCAGTGCCTAGAACCAGTGGTGCGTGACCGTCAATGTGACCATCCTGAAAGGCTTCAAGTTTTGCCATGATGTCGGGATCAAGGTTCAGAACACCGGGATAATTCATCATTTCTGCCAGCCCTACAACCTTGGGATGGTTTCGGAACGGCAGAAGATCATTGATTTCAAGCTGCGCACCCGATGTTTCAAAACCGGTGGCCGGCACGCAGGAAGATAGATTGACGCGGATATCCATCACGGACCGTTCGGCGCAATCCAGAAAGTATCTAATTCCGTCTGCGCCCAGAACATTGGCAATTTCATGGGGATCACACAGGACCGTGGTCACACCATGCGGTAAGACGCAGCGATCAAATTCAAGTGGTGTGACGAGCGAGCTTTCGATATGCAGATGCGTGTCGATGAAGCCCGGAACGGCGAATTTGCCGATACAGTCAATTTCGCGATCACCTTCGTATTTGGCGTGGGTGCCGACAATCCGGTCGCCGACAATGGCAATGTCGGTTTCAGTTACTTTGCCGGTGATGACATCAAGCAATCTGACATTGCGCAGGACCAGATCGGCCTTGATCCTGCCCTGACCGGCCATAATGCATTTGCCAAGATGGGTGTGGGCAAGGTCGGGATTGCTCATGACTATCGTCCTTCATTCTTTGAAATTCTTTTATCGACCAAGGGTAAAGCATGTGGCGGCGATACGCCCTGAATTTTTTAACCTCTTTCGCTTTGAAACAGTGTTTGTGAATCGGCAATTGTGGTTCGCGGGGCTTGGCCCTTGACCGGGCGGTTGTGCGTGCTAACTCTTGATCGAATGCATTGGATGAAAATCTAGGGATTATTTATGAGCGAACAATCGCAGCCGAGCTGGCATGGCACGACGATTCTGTCAGTGCGCAAGGGCAATGAAGTGGTGGTTGCCGGTGATGGTCAGGTTTCTTTGGGCCAGACCGTAATCAAGGGTAACGCCCGCAAGGTGCGCCGCATCGGCCAGAAAGGCGAGATCATCGTCGGATTTGCCGGGGCAACGGCGGATGCCTTTACCCTTTTGGAACGTCTTGAAGCCAAGCTGGATCGTCATCCGGGCCAGACCATGCGCGCCTGTGTTGAACTGGCTAAGGATTGGCGCACGGATCGTTATCTGCGCAAGCTTGAAGCAATGATGGCGGTGGCCGACAAGGATGTTTCGCTGGTGCTGACCGGGATGGGTGATGTGCTTGAACCCGAAGACGGCATTATTGCCATCGGATCGGGCGGGAACTATGCGCTTGCCGCCGCACGGGCTCTGATTGATCTGGACCTGAGTGCCGAGGAAATTGCCCGCAAAGCCATGGCGATTGCCGGTGATATCTGTGTTTACACCAATGACAGCGTCACGCTGGAAAAGATCGAGGATGCGAAATAAGGGTGCCGTTTCGGGCCTGACATCGCATTTCCGTCGCAAGAACTAACGGATAAATTTAATGACCCAACATTTCAGCCCGCGCGAGATCGTTTCCGAACTGGATCGCCATATTATCGGTCAGAAAGATGCCAAGCGCGCGGTCGCCATTGCCTTGCGCAACCGCTGGCGGCGTCAACAACTTGACGACAATATGCGTAATGAAGTGCTGCCCAAAAACATTCTGATGATCGGCCCTACCGGCGTCGGTAAAACCGAAATTGCACGCCGTCTTGCCAAACTGGCAGAAGCCCCGTTTATCAAGATCGAAGCCACCAAATTCACCGAAGTCGGTTATGTCGGCCGTGATGTCGAACAGATCGTTCGCGACCTTCTGGAAGTGTCGTTGGACCTTACGCGCGAAAGCATGCGCAAGAAAGTCCGTGCCAAGGCTGAAATGCAAGCCGAAGAACGCATTCTGGATGGTCTGGTTGGTGAAAATGCATCGGCCGATACCCGCCAGAAATTCCGCAAGATGCTGCGCGAAGGCGAATTGCAGGACAAGGAGATTGAAATCCATGTCCAGGAAAGCAGTTCATCCTCGATGCCGACCATCGATATTCCGGGGATGCCGGGGGCACAGATGGGGATGCTTAACCTGTCGGACGTGTTTGGCAAGGCATTCGGTGGTCAGACCAAACCAAAACGCATGACCGTCGAGGAAGCGTTTGAACGCCTGATCGACGAAGAAGGCGACAAGCTTCTGGATATGGACAAGGTCACTGCCGAGGCGATCGAGAATGTCGAGCAGAATGGCATCGTGTTCCTTGACGAGATCGACAAGATCACTGCACGATCCGAACGTGGCGGCGATGTATCGCGCGAAGGTGTCCAGCGTGATTTGCTGCCGCTAATCGAAGGTACAAGCGTTTCGACCAAGCATGGCACGGTCAAGACCGATCATATCCTATTCATCTGTTCGGGCGCATTCCATCTGGCAAAGCCTTCTGACCTGCTGCCGGAATTGCAAGGCCGGTTGCCGATCCGGGTCGAGCTGAAAGCCCTGACCGAGGAAGATTTCCGCCGTATTCTGATGGAACCGGAAGCGTCCCTGATCAAACAGTATGTCGCACTGTTGAAAACCGAGGATGTTACGCTGGAATTTACCGACGATGCAGTTGATGAACTTGCCCGCATTTCGGCCAGCGTCAATGAAACCGTGGAAAATATCGGCGCACGTCGACTGCATACGGTGTTGGAAAAGCTTTTGGATGACATCAGCTTTACCGCGACCGACCGGGGTGGTGAGACGGTCAAGATTGATGCGAATTACGTCCGCGAACAGGTCGATGGGCTTGCCAAGGATGCAGACCTTTCGAAATTCATTCTTTGATCCTTGGCGATAGCGAAAAACAAAAGACCGGCATAAAAATGCCGGTCTTTTTATTTCATGCGAGATATTCAGGTCTTCCCTGAATCAGGCTCGATGCAAGGTCCGGATATTATCGCTGGCCTTGGCAGGCAGATAGACCGTAAAGACCGATCCGACGCCCTGTTCGCTGTCGATAGTCATTGTGCCGCGGTGGCGCTGCACCAGATGTTTAACGATGGCAAGACCAAGACCAGTGCCGCCAACGGCCCGCGACCGCGCCGTATCCACTCGGTAAAACCGTTCGGTCAGGCGTGGCAGATGTTCGCGTGCGATCCCGTCTGAATGATCCCGAATGGCGACGGCCAGAACACGGTCATGCCGGTAACGGGCTAATGCACCGGGGGTGTTTTTGGCCAATGTGATCGAGACATCAATACTGGTTTTGGGGTGACCGTATTTGATGGCGTTTTCGACCAGATTGACGAAAACCTGCGTCATTTCCTTTTCCTCGCCAACAATTTCCGTGTTGTCGAGTTCGCAGGAAACCTTGATTTCCATGCCTTTCGCTTCGGCTTTCATGGCGAGAGTTTGTGCGACTTTGTCGATGATCCTGCCGATATCGCAGTCATCGGATGGCGGAGTATGTTCGTTCAACTCAATCCGGGCGAGTGACAGCAAATCTTCGATCAGATGCTGCATGCGCTGTCCCTGATCACGCATGACCGGCAGGAACTGGTTCAGGGCATCGGGATCATCCTTGGCCGGGCCTTCAAGCGTTTCGATAAAGCCCAGCAACACTGAAAGTGGTGTGCGCAATTCATGCCCGGCATCGGTTGCGAAATCGGCACGCATTTGTTCAAGCTTGCGAAGTTCGGTCAGGTCTGAGAAGGACAGAACAAAGTTCCGATCGCCGGTTGCGGCGGGCAACCGTGCGGTTAGCACATCGAAATGACGATGGGCATCACTTGCCAGTACAAATTCGGCATGTTTCATCTGCTCGCGTTCGCCCGCGACATCATCAAAGGCGTCCAGCAGGATCGGATCGCGGATATAGCGTGTCAGATCACGACCGATTTCCAAATTGTGGAACAGGCCACGCGCCGCCTGGTTAAAGCCGGTAACAACGCGTTGCCGGTTCACCATCACTACCGGGTTTGGCAGGTGGTCGAGAATTTCGGCATCCGTACTGGTTTGCGCTTCGAGATGGGCGATGCGTTCGCGAAACGTGCTGGCGATCTGGGTATAAAGAGACGATAGTTCGGACGCGGCACCGAAAGAGAGATGCTGTGGCGGTGTGCCACGGAACTTGTCACGCAAAGCCATGGCGTAGCGTGCTACACGGCGCAAATCGCCAAAATAGATGCGCAGGACCCCGGCAATCCCCAGCCATGCCAGCGTTGCACACAGGATCGCCGTGCCCCAGCCAAGCAACTCCATCGCCGCCAGAATGATAAATATCGTGGCAGTCGGGAATCCAACCGCAAATGCGGTCATTAACAATTGGCGAAAGCCCAACGGATGCTCCTGATGTTGGGGATCTGTGCCGGTACGCGTTAACGCATGCAAAAAATTTGGACTAAAATGATTATGCGCCAGTAAAGATCAAATAAAAGTTAGATGACAGTTTTCAAGCATCAGAAAAGCTTGAAAAAATACGTCGTCTGAACCGTGATCATACATGCGTATAAGCTGGATTTGCCAATAAATATGCCAATGCGTTAACGCCGTTGTCCCGCGTCGGTTTTGACCTCCGATAGCAAATCAGAGAATTTCGGCTCCTTCGTCAAACGCAAGACGTGGGCTGCGGGCAAACAGTTTTGACGTATCACCATAGCCGATATTGATCAGGAAATTGCTTTTGACCGGGGTACCGGCAAAAAATTCGGCATCGACCTTGGCATTGTCAAAACCTGACATCGGGCCGCAATCAAGGCCCATAGCCCGCAACGCAATAATGAAATAACCGGCCTGTAGCGTACCATTGCGAAATGCGGTAGCGGCAATTGCATCATCCTTGCCGGCAAACCACGATCTCGCATCTGTATGCGGGAAGAGTTGCGGCAGTTTTTCATAGAATTCCATGTCATGGGCGATAATGGCAGTCACCGGTGCTGCCATGGTTTTTTCAAGATTTCCTTCGGAAAGTGCAGGTTTCAGCCGTTCCTTGGCTTCGGGTGATTTGACGAACTTAATCCGCATCGGCTCGCAGTTCGCACTGGTCGGCCCCATGACGGTAAGGTCCCATGCCTTTTTTAGCAGAGCCGTATCGACGTCACGATCCTGCCAGCAATTGTGGGTTCGGGCTTTGTTGAAAAGGATGTCGAGTGCGTCGGAATCAAGCATGCGAATCTCCGTTAATGCTGCGGTTGAAACAGGTATCCTGAAGTTAGGCTACGGAGGACTATACACAAGCGCAGTGACGAAATTGTGGAAAAACAATTGGTTCGCTGGTAGGTTCACAAAAAACACAATTACCGGAAACCATGAAATCAAGGCTGTGGTTTTGGGGGCTGCAGTGACCAATGAGTGGGGTCGCAAATAAAGATGGATGTGGCAATGCAATCACAGACCAATGTGCAGCAAAATTCTGACGCTGTTGTGTGCGCCAATGGCGTGAATATGTTTCGTTGCATGGTATTTGGTGCGGCCTTTGCGATTGGCCTGACGGTTGGAGTTTCGCCGGGGATTGCGCAGGAAGCCAGCACAAGTGGTGCAACCACGTCCGCAGAATCACCGTCAGGTAATGCAAATTCGGCCGTTGTCTTCATGTATCACCGGTTTGCGGAAACCGATTACCCGTCGACCAATATTCGCGGGCCGCAATTTGAAGCACATATTCGCGAGCTGACAAACGGAAAATACACGGTGATGGGTGTCCCCGAAATCATCGATGCCATGCAAAACGGCAAAGGATTGCCTGATTACGCTATCGGTATCACCGTCGATGATGCCTACCGGTCTGTGTATGATGTTGCGTGGCCAGCGTTTAAAAAGCACAACCTGCCGATGACAATATTTGTTTCGAGCGAGCAGGTCGATGCCGGGTACGAGAACTACATGACCTGGGACATGTTGCGCGAGATGGTCAAAGACGGGGTTACCATTGGCGGCCACAGCCAGCATCATTCGCATTTGCCGAGCTTGTCGATCGAGGAAGTGAAAGCGGAACTTGCGCATTCTGCCCGGCGCTTCAAGGAAGAACTGGGCTTTGTTCCGGACATTTTTGCGTATCCTTACGGGGAAGCCAGTGATGATGTGATCGCGGCGGTCAAGGAGGCCGGTTACAAGGCGGCATTTGGCCAGCAAAGCGGTGCCATGAGCACAGAATCGGATATAATGTATCTGCCGCGTTTTGCGATGAACGAGAATTATGGCGAGATGGACCGTTTTACGCTGGCAGCCAATTCATTGCCACTACCGGTCAGCGATATAACCCCGCCAAATTATACGCTGGAACGTAACCCGCCAGCGTTCGGGTTCACATTGAAGGAAAAGACAGGTGATGTCGCCTGCTACCCGTCGGAGGGTGAACCGACCATGAACCGGCTGGGCGAAGAACGGGTTGAAATTCGGCTGGATGCCCCGGTTTCGTCAGGACGGTGGCGGATCAATTGCACCTCGATGGGGCCGAATGGCCGGTGGCGCTGGTTCGGAATGCTTTATACCGTTCCGTGATAAATTGTTGAAAATGAATAGTAAAATAACGCCATGGGTTTTACGAACCTGTGGCGTTTTTTCTGATCATTTTGGACGCTTGCACGGGATCAACGGAGAAGGTAGGTTAACCACACTTCTTCAACGTAAATAGTTGGTAACCACAGTGCTAGCAGGAAAAAATATCCTTCTGATCATCTCGGGCGGCATTGCTGCCTATAAGGTTCTTGAGGTGATCCGACGCTTGCGCGACCGGGAGATCAATATCCGAGCGATCCTGACCAAAGGCGGCGCGGAATTCGTAACCCCGCTTTCGGTGGCCGCCCTGACTGAGAACAAGGTTTATCAGGATCTTTTTTCCCTGACCGATGAGGCCGAAATGGGCCATATCCGCCTGTCGCGTGAGGCTGATCTTGTGCTGGTCGCCCCGGCAAGTGCGGATATTCTTGCCAAAATGGCGACTGGACAGGCAGGCGATCTGGCGACGACGGCCCTGCTCGCGACAAACAAGCCGGTGATGGTTGTACCGGCGATGAATGTCGAAATGTGGAATCACGCAGCAACACAGGCAAATATCGCGACTCTTGAAGGACGTGGTGTAATGCGGATTGGTCCGGCGGCGGGTGATTTGGCATGCGGTGAAACCGGATCGGGCCGTCTGGCGGAACCTGTCGAAATTATTGCGGCGGTTGTTGATTTTCTGGAAGGTCAGCCAGCCGGAAAGCCGCTTGCTGGGAGAAAGGCTGTTGTGACCAGCGGTCCGACACACGAACCGATTGATCCGGTGCGATACATCGCCAACCGCTCGTCGGGCAAGCAGGGTCATGCAATAGCCGCGGCACTTGCTGTTGCTGGAGCCGATGTGACGCTGGTGAGCGGACCGGTCAGCTTGCCTGATCCGACGGGGGTAAAAGTTGTACGGATCGAAACGGCCCGGCAGATGCTGGATGCTGTGCAGGCTGCCTTGCCCGCCGATATTGCGGTATGTGCCGCCGCGGTTGCCGATTGGCGTGTGGCCGCAGAAGCCGGTCAGAAACTAAAAAAAGATGGGTCGGGTGTGATTCCGGACCTGAAGCTTTCGGAAAATCCGGATATTTTGGCGACCATCAGCCAGAAAGGGCCAAAACGCCCGGATCTGGTTGTTGGTTTTGCAGCCGAAACAGAAAATGTTATCGAACATGCCCGCGCCAAGCGGGCGCGCAAGGGATGCGACTGGATTCTTGCCAATGATGTGGCGCCCGGTACGGGCACCTTTGGTGGTGATCACAATGAAGTTTTCCTGATTTCCGGCGCGGATGGTGCCAGTGACGAGGTCTGGCCCCGGCAGGGCAAGGCCGGTGTCGCACGTGCGCTTGTGCAACGGATTTCCCGGCATTTTGCCTGATTTGAATAGCTTGATAACCCGCTGCATGTCCAAGGCGTGCAGTCAGAAATATGAAGACAAGGAACTTTTATGACGCGTTTGACTGTCGATCTGAAACAGTTGCCCCATGGTGCAGATTTCCCGCTGCCTGACTATGCCACCGCACAGTCGGCGGCCGTCGATCTGCAGGCGGCGATTGACGATACGCTTGTGATCGCGCCGGGTAAACGGGCTATGGTCGAAACCGGAATCGCGATTGCCCTGCCAGCCGGGTTTGAAGCACAGGTTCGTCCGCGTTCGGGGTTGGCGGCGAAGAACGGTGTGACGGTTCTCAATAGCCCGGGAACGATTGACGCTGATTACCGCGGGGAAATCAAAGTGATCCTGATCAATCACGGGGATGAGGCATTTACCATCGAACGTGGTATGCGCATTGCCCAGCTTGTGGTCGCGCCGGTGACGCAGGTGGCATGGAATGCGGTTGCCGATCTGGATGAAACGGCGCGTGGTGCCGGTGGTTTCGGATCGACTGGTGTTGCCGCACCGGCAGGTAAAACGGACTGATTACCGTTAAAGGCAGCAGCAATATCACCGAGGAATATGGGTCGGTTGGTGATGTTGCTGCCTTGTGAACTCTGAAAATGGCTGGTCCCGGTACTTCCGGGGGGATCGACGGGACCGCAAGGGGAGTATGAAAGAAACGATGTTAAAACTGTCAAAGAAGATGCTGTTTGCCATCGAGGCGGTGGTGGACATTGCCTATAACGCCGCAGGTGAGCCAGTGCAAAGCCGTGACATCACCGCGCGCCAGGGTATTCCGAAACGCTATCTTGAACAGACTTTGCAGCAGCTGGTGCGTGCCGACATTCTTGTAGGTGTGCGTGGTCCGCGTGGCGGCTATCGTCTGGCACGTGAACGTCGTCGTATCACCCTTGCCGATATCGTGTCGGTCATCCGGTCGATGGAAACATCTGATGACCCGATCGAGGATCCGGCAGGATCTCCGTTGGGTAAGGAAGTCGTCCGCCCGCTTTGGCGTGAATTACAGGACGAAATGATGGTGTCGCTGACCCGGATCACGGTCGAAGATTTATGTAACAGAGCGCGTGACGCTGGTCTGCGAAGCGGGATCGAGGAATCCCCGGATTTCATCATTTAATCGTCGGAAAAGGCTGCGGATTGTTGTATCGTTAAACCACAAGAATCCGCTGCGGTTCACATCTGATACACAGGCATCAGGAAACCGGCCCAACCGGGATTTACGTAAAAACTGTTTAAACCCGATTGACTTGGGTGTTAAACGGGATAAATACAAATCCAGAATGTGGTTGGTTTTAAATTACAAGAAATTGCGAGGAAAACATGACTGAGTTTCGCGGCAAGATTTACGACAGCATCATCGACACCATCGGTGCGACGCCGCTGGTTCGTCTTTCACGTCTGGCAGCGGCCGAGGGTGTGAAGGCCGACCTGATTGGCAAGCTTGAATTCTTCAACCCGCTGGCCTCGGTCAAAGATCGTATCGGTCTCGCAATGATCGAGGATGCCGAAAAATCAGGACGCATCAAACCTGGTGCGACGCTGGTTGAACCGACTTCAGGTAATACCGGTATTGCGCTAGCTTTCGTGGCGGCGGCCAAGGGTTACAAACTGATCCTGACCATGCCTGAAAGCATGTCGCTGGAACGCCGCAAGATGCTGATGCTTCTGGGCGCGCAGATCGACCTGACCCCGGCTGCCAAGGGCATGAAGGGGGCGGTTGCCCGTGCCGAGGAACTGGTTGCCGAGATTGATGGCGCGATCATGCTTCAGCAGTTTGAAAACCCGGCAAACCCGGAAATTCATCGCAATACCACTGCCGAGGAAATCATCAAGGATACCGCCGGCAAGATCGATATCTTTGTTGCCGGTGTCGGTACCGGCGGGACATTGACCGGTGTTGGTGAAGTCCTGAAAAAGCATAACCCGAATATCCAGATTGTTGCGGTTGAACCGGAAGACAGCCCGGTTATTTCCGGTGGTGCACCGGGCCCGCATAAAATCCAGGGCATTGGTGCCGGTTTCATTCCGGGCAACCTTCATACCGATGTGATCGACAAGGTCATGACGATCGGAAACGAAACAGCCTTTGCCACTGCGCGCAAACTCGCAAGCATCGAAGGCCTGCCGACCGGCATTTCGTCCGGCGCGGCTGTTGCCGCTGGTATCGAGTTGGGTCAGTTGCCGGAAAACGAAGGCAAGCGCATTGTGGTTATCATCCCGAGCTTTGCCGAGCGTTACCTGTCGACCCCGCTGTTCGAAGGTCTGCAGTAATTCGGTTTTGCTGACCGAGCATCTTGTAAAAAAGGCCCGGAATTTTCCGGGCCTTTCTTGTCTGTGGCATGCGCGCTATATGCAATGGCAGATCGTTTGGACCGAATGAAAGAAACCGCCTGTGAGTGATTTTGATTTCAGCGAAAATGAAGTGCAGCGTTATGCCCGGCATATCGTCCTGAAGGATGTTGGCGGCACAGGCCAAATGAAGCTGAAGCGCGGGCGGGTTCTGATTGTGGGCGCAGGCGGACTTGGATCGCCCTTGGCGATGTATCTGGCGGCAGCCGGGGTCGGTACCATCGGGATTGTCGATGCCGATACGGTCGAACTTTCCAATCTGCAGCGTCAGATCGCGCATGGTATGAAAGACTTGGGCTCGCCCAAGGTCGAAAGTGCCAAGTCGACCATGCTTGATATGAACCCGGAAATCAGTGTGCAGACGCATAATGTTCGGCTTGATGCGTCCAATGTTATGGACCTGATTGCGGGTTATGATGTGATTGCCGATGGGTCGGACAATTTCGAAACACGATTCCTTCTAAACGATGCGTGCTATTTTGCCGGCAAAACGCTGGTATCGGGTGCGGCCCTCCGGTTTGACGGCCAGGTTGCGACATTCAAGGCGCATCAGGGCGATCCGCATCCCTGTTATCGCTGCATCTATCACAGTCCTCCGCCCGAAGACGCCATTCCGTCCTGTGCCCAGGGCGGTGTCCTGGGCTCGGTCGTGGGAATGATTGGCGGGATTCAGGCAACCGAAATCCTCAAGGAATTGATGGGGATTGGCGATGGTCTGTCCGGCAGGCTTGTGATTGTCGATGCACTTGGTGCATCCTTCCGAAAGATCAAAGTCCCGCGTGATCCGGGCTGCCCGCTTTGTTCCGAAAATGCCAGCATCAAGGACCTGTCCATTCATGAGCACTGAAAACGCCAACCAGTCCGAAAGCCCGAAGAAACTGTCGCTGGTGGTGTTTTCCGGCAGCTTTGAAAAGGTTCATTACGCACTCGTAATGGCATCGGCGGCACTTGCATCCGGGCGCGAGGCAACCCTGTTTTTTACGATGGAAGCCAGTCGCGCCGTGTTGGCCCCTTCGGGCTGGCGTCACTTGCGGACTGAGGCCGAAGGGGCAACGGCTACCTCGATTGATCTCAGCTATTCCACACGTGGCATCGGCACGTTCGAGGAACTGCTGTCGGCCTGTGTGGCGCTGGATGGTAAGTTCATGGTTTGCGACATGGGCCTTCGCGCGCTTGGTCTGGAAAACGAAGCAAAGCGTGAAGAGCTCAAAATCGAGACGGGCGGCGTGGTAACGTTCCTTAATGACGCCCGTCAACAGGGCGAAATGCTTTTTATCTGAGAAACATTGATGAATTCAGTTGGTGCTTGTTAGTAGCTTGATGCCAAGTCCGGCAAGGCACAATCCCACACCACGTTCGATCCAGATTTTGATGGCTGCGATGCGCGCTTGCACCGAAGGCAATGTCAACGCAACCGCGACCAGCGTAAACCAGATCATGTGGCATGCTGCGATATAAAAACCGTATCCGATCTCCATCAAAACCGGTGTATCGGGAGAAATGACCTGACTGAACAACGAAACGATGAACAGCATCGTCTTGGGGTTCAGGGCATTGCAGACAAAACCGACCCAGAACGCGGATCCATTCCGTTTATGATTCGCTTTCGGCTTGTTGATGTTTTTGTTTGCCATTTGGGTCTGAATTTCGGTTGGATTTTTCGCCAATAAGGCCCGTATATCCGGCCAAAGTGCCGATATTCCCAGCCATATCAGATAGGCAGCACCCAGATAGCGTAAGCTGGTCAGAACCCAGACATTACTGGCAAACACAACGCCAAGCCCGATCAGCGTATAGGTAAGATGTATCGAAACACCGCTGCCGATCCCGATAGCGCACAACACACCAGCGCGACGACCACGTGCAAGTGCAATACGCGTCACCATGGCGAAATCCGGCCCGGGGCTGATAACGGCAAGAATGGTGATAATGGCGACGGCAATGACTTCGATCTGAGCAATGGCTGGCATGTTCGTGGTCCTTGATCTGTGAGATTATTCAGTATCAAATTGAAAAGATCGCCAGAAAATCGAAAATTCGTAGGGAATTTCGTGAGTAATATTCACAGAAAACGCAATCTGCCACCCCTTGCCGCTTTGCCCGCCTTTGAGGCGGCGGCGCGACACCAAAGCTTTTCGCGTGCTGCCGAGGAATTGCACCTGACGCACGGGGCGATCAGTCGCGCCGTGGCGCAGATCGAGGAACGGTTGGGTATTGATCTGTTTGTTCGTCGTAATCGGCGTGTCTGGTTAACTCAGGCAGGCGAAAGGCTTTTGAAGTCGGTGGCAACCGCACTAGACGGGCTTGATGGCGCTATCGAAGAAATTCACCGCCATGATAGTGCATCGCCGATCCTGTCGGTGTCGTGCGAGCCCAGCCTCGCCATGCGCTGGTTAATGCCAAGGCTGGGCGCGTTTCGCGAATCCAATCCTGACTTGAATATCGATCTAAGGCTGGCTGGTGGCCCGGTTGATCTGCTGGTTGAGGGATGCGATGTGGCAATCCGGCGGGCTGATTTCGGTATCGGCGGGGATTACGAGGTAACGCGCCTTTGGCCGGAATTTGCCGGGCCGGTTTGTGACCCGGATTGTTGGGAAAACATTCTGGCTCGTGATTTGTCAAATGCCCGATGGTTACACAGTCGCACGCGACCTGATGCATGGGATGTCTGGAAACGGGCGAGTGGAAGCAATGCCAGCCCGACAAGCGAGCAATATTTTGACCATTTCTTTTTTACACTTCAGGCGGCCGCCAATCGTTTGGGGACTGCAATCGGGCCCTTGCCTCTGGTTTATGATGATCTGGTTGCAGGGCGGCTTGTCGCCCCGCATGGTATGGCGCCTACCGGTTATGATTACGTCCTGATCACGTTAGATAGACCGGGGCGCGACCCGCGGATTTTACGATTCTTCGACTGGTTGATGACCGAAGCCAAAGGGATTGAAGATGGCGCCGTGCCACAAGGCTGATTGATATCGCGGTGCCCGATTTGCCGTTGGCGGAACAATGCGCGAACAGGAGGCGTTTCGGTCTGTATATCAAACAGATTGAAACGCGAACTGGATATGGGCATGACGGATCTTCCCTATTTTGCAACGGCTGAACGATATTTCGATATCGGTGTGATCGACATGGTTTTGCGGCTGTGTGCGGCCACCGTGATCGGGATGGTGATCGGGTTGAACCGTGATGTGAATGGCAAGCCGACCGGCATGCGCACATTGGCGCTGGTTGCGCTTGGCGCGGCTGTGGTGTCGGTTGTTGCAGTCCATTTTCAGGATCTGATCGATCATCCCGATGCGTTATCGCGCGTCGTGCAGGGGATTTTGCAAGGCGTTCTGACCGGGATCGGCTTTATCGGGGCGGGTGTGATCCTGCGCCAGCCAAAAGACATGTCGGTTAGCGGCCTGACAACGGCGGCCACCGTATGGATCACGGCGGCCCTTGGTATCGCATGTGCTCTGGCGGCTTGGCATGTGGTGGTGATTGCGACGGTTCTGACGCTGATTGTCCTGATCGCCTTGAAACCGTTCGAACTTATGCTGGTTCGCATTCTGGGCAACGAGCAAACCGTCGAGGATATCAAGGAAGACAAACAGGGATAGTCGGGTTAGATCAGAAATCCTCTCCCTCGCGGAAGGCGGCAAGATCGTCGATCCGTCGATAGGGTAAAAGCGTTTGCAGTTCTTCTGCCGGGGTGCCGGTCATCAGGTCGTGCAAATGTTCCGACAGCACTTTACCGACCTTGCGTTGTGGTTGGTAGTAATAGGCGAGCTTCTGTCTGGACAGCATGCGAAACGGCATGCCGCCAAAACCGACAATACCGATCCCGTCCCGTATCGTGTCCCTGCCCAGTTCCAGCAATGCCTCCAGCGCACCAATCATGGTCATCTGGCTGGCGCACACTACGGCGGTTGCATCGCGCTGATTGGCAAACAGGCGGATAGTGGCTTCGCGCGCGGCACGGACGGACACGTCCGATGTCATCCAGATCAGGCTTTCTGGATCAAGTCCTGCCTCGATCATCGCGCGCCGCGCACCGCGTTTGCGATAGCCAAAAAAAGTCAGATCTTCGGGCGGATCAATCATGCCGATTTTGCGATGGCCATCATCAATCAGGCGTTTGACCGCATCATAAGCCGCCTGTTCATCGTCATGATCGACAAAGGCATGCGGGGTTAAAAGTTCCGTCCGGCCAAAACTGACAAAGGGAAAGTCATGTTGCAGGCAGTATTTGGCGCGGCTGTCCTGTAAGGTCGTGCGCGAAAATACAACTGCGTCGGCCATATGCTGCGTATGAACGCGACGCACGGGTTCAAGCGGGTCTTCACTACTGGTCTGGGCAAGAACGACCAGTGAGTAATGATCGGCCTCCAGCCCCTTGGCGAGGCTTTCAACCTGAGCCAGAAAACCCGGGTCGCCGTAATCGCCGACTTCCGGGGAATACAGGATAGAACAGACCTGCATCGTCTTGCCAGTGCGCAGCATGACGCCGCGGGCATCGGGATAGTAGCCGATTTCGGTCGCCGCGGCTTTGACGCGGGCGACCGTATCGGGTTTGACCTCCGGCCCGTCTTTCAATGCACGCGAGACCGTCGTGACCGACAGGCCAAGACGATCGGCGATGGTGCGAAGGTTCGGGCGGGTGGCTGACATATACAGGTCCGTTCATTTATTCTTTGGCGGACAATCTAATCGCCCGTTTGCGGTTAAGGCAATGCGTTGCTTTCGATCACGCGACGCATGAAGTCATAGGATGCCTTTGGCGTGCGCTTGAGCGTGTCGTAATCGACATGCACCAACCCGAACCGTTTTTCATAGCCATAGGCCCATTCGAAATTATCCAGCAACGACCAGGGCATGTATCCCTGCACATTTGCGCCTTCGTCCACCGCCCGCAAAAGGGCCGAAAGATACTCGTGGTAATAGGCAATGCGGTCCTGATCGTCGATATAACCATTATGGCCGGGAACGTCCGTGAAGGCACCGCCATTTTCGGTCACGAAAACTGGCGGGTTGCCATAGTTTTCCTGCAGAATTTTCATGGTGCGATAGAAGCAGTCACCGTCAATCGCCCATCCCATTTCCGTACGGCGGAAATATTTCGGCGGTTCGGCATGTTTGAATGGCCATGCGCGCCCTTCGGCGGCTTCGATATAGCTCGGGAAATACTGGTTCAGCCCCTGAAAATCGACTTTGGTCTTGATCGCTTCAAGGTCACCATCCTGAATGTGCGGTTCCATTCGATCAATGATCAGCTCGGGATATCTGCCGTAATAAACCGGATCAAGAAAGATGCCGTTCCATTTGGCCTCGAACAGATCGATCAGATGGACATCCTGTTCGCGCCGATGCGGCAGCGTATAGGCCTTGTGCATCGGCAAAACGAATCCGACTGGTGCATCCGAAGAGTGATGCTTGATCACGCGGGTCGCACGGGCATGGCACATATTCAGATGGTGGGCGGCCCGCATTGCCGCGCGCGGGTCGGTAATTCCCGGTGCGTGGCGGCCTTCTTCGTGGCCAACCCACGCCACAACGTTGGGTTCGTTAAACGTAACCCATGATTTGACCCGGTCGCCAAATCGCGTCACCAGCAGCTCGGTATAGTCGCCAAACCAGTCGACAATGTCGCGATTGGTCCAACCGCCGCGGTCCTGCAATGCCTGCGGCAGGTCCCAGTGATACAGGCATAACCAGGGATCAAGGCCGCGTTCGCACATGCCGTCAATTAACCGGTCGTAAAATGCCATGCCGGTTTCATTGACTTTGCCCGTGCCGTTCGGAATGACACGCGGCCACATCACCGAAAATCGATAATGTTTGGCACCAAGCCCCCTGATCAGGTCAAGATCTTCGGCCCAGCGATGATAATGGTCGCAGGCGACACTGCCGTTATCGCCATTGGCAACCCGGCCGAGTGTTGCACAGTAGGTATCCCAGATGCTGTCGCCGCGTCCATCGTCGCTCGCGCCGCCTTCAATCTGATAGCTTGAGGTCGAGACACCCCAGCGGAAACCGTTGGGAAAAGGTTTGGTCATGGTTGTTTCCTTGCCCTGTCGCGGATCGCATTCGTTGGCAGATCCAAAATCGTAACGTTTCGGAAATTTCGGCAAAAAAATAATGCCGGATCGATTTCGCCTTATTATGGCCGGGTTTTGTTGATTGACAAGAGTGAATAAAGCGCCTATCAAAAAAATCGAAACGTTACGAATTTTCGACCATCAAGAAGTCGGGCGCGAACGTATCCATTAGGGAGGACATCCGTTATGAAGAAATTTTCAAAGGTCGCAGCACTCGCGACATTTCTGAGCGCCGGTGTTTCTGTCGGTGCGCTTCACGCCCAGACAGCCGAAGTTCTGCACTGGTGGACCTCGGGCAGCGAGCAGGCTGCCTTGGGCGAAATCCGTGCGGCTTTCGAGGCGCAGGGCGGCAAATGGGTCGATACACCGATTGCCGGTGGCGGCAATGCCCGCGCGGCTGCGGTCAACCGCATGCTGGGCGGCGACCCGGCGACTGTTTTCCAGTTTTCCATCGGGCAGCAATTGCGTGAACTGGCCGACCAGGGGCTTTTGGCCGATGTGAATGCGGTGGCCGAGGAAGAAAACTGGGATGAAAAGCTGCCGCCGCTGATCGTTCAGGCGGCAAAATATGATGGTGATTACATCGCGGCGCCGATCAACATCCACGGTGAAAACTGGATGTTTTACAATACCGAAGCGCTTGAAAAAGCCGGGATCGAGGTGCCAAAAAGCTGGCCGGAATTTATTGATGCGGCCAAAAAGCTTGAAGATGCGGGCATTGTCCCGATCGGTCTCGGCGGGCAGCCGTGGCAGGAACGTATCCTGTTTAACAGTGTCCTTCTGGGTGTTGGCGGACGTGAATTTTACGCCCAGCTATACAGCACGCTGGATAATGAACTTTTGGCATCCGACACCATGCGCAAGGTGTTTGAAACCTTTGCAGCGCTTAAACCCTTTGTCGATGAAGCAAGCCCGGGCCGGAACTGGAACGAGGCGACCAATATGGTCATTCGCGGCGATGCGGCGTTTCAGTTTATGGGCGACTGGGCCAAAGGTGAAATCATTGCTGCCGGGGTCGAACCGGGTACAACGGTTGGCTGCGCCTTCGCCCCGGCTATTGATACCGCCTATATCATGACGGTTGATGCCTTTGCCTTTTCCGCCATGGACGGTGACGAAGCCCAGGCTGCCCAGCAAAAGATGGCCGAGGTCATGCTTGAACCCGATGTTCAGATTGCCTTTAACAAGAAAAAGGGCTCGATCCCTGCCCTTCTTGACGTGTCGGGTGACAGTTTCGATGCCTGTGCACAAAAAGCCATGGCAACATTGCAGGACAAGAAAACCCATCTGGTCAGTACCGGACTGTTTGGCGTTCCCAGTGCCGTTTCCGGGGCAATTGATGACAGTATCTCCAATTTCTGGAACAGTGCTGACATGAGCCCGGAACAGGGACAGGAAGAATTCCGTCAGGCGATTTCCTACGCCAAATAAGGCAGATGGAATGACACGACTTTGCAGGTGCGCCGCTGCCTCATGCAGCGGCGCCTTTACAAAGAAGCGAGATTATTCATGGCCGAACCGGCACAGGGTGCGTTGAAGACTTCGCACGACGGCAGATGGCGCTGGCGTCCGCAATGGACGGCAAAAATGGCGCTGATTCCTGCCATGACGATTACCATCGTCTGTTTCTATGGTTTTATCATCTGGACCTTTGTGATCTCGCTGACGCGTTCGCGTTTGTTACCGGTTTATAAATTTACCGGGTTTGATCAATATGTGCGTCTGTTTGCTAATGAACGCTGGTGGACGGCGATGCAGAATATCGCCATCCACGGCTTCCTGTTTATCGGTGGATGTATTGTTTTCGGCTATTTGCTGGCGATCCTGATTGATCGCGGGGTCAAGGCCGAAGGCATGTTTCGCACGGTTTTCATGCTGCCGCTTTCGATGTCTTTCATCGTTACCGGTGTCATCTGGCAGTGGGTGATGAATCCGGGGCTGGGTCTTCAGGATGCAGTGCGCGAACTGGGCTGGACCACGTTTGATTTCAACTGGATCGTGCGACAGGACCGGTCGATTTATACCTTGGCAATTGCTGGGATCTGGCAACAGGTCGGGCTGTGCATGGCACTGTTTCTGGCGGGGTTGCGTAATGTCGACCCCAATATCTGGAAAGCATCCCGGGTGGATGGCATCCCGGTCTGGCGGGTCTATCTGCATGTGATTACGCCGATGATGCGGACCGTGTTTTTTACGGTCTTTATCCTGATGAGCGCGATTGTCATGAAAGCCTTTGACCTTGTTGTCGCCCTGACAGGTGGTGGTCCGGGCTTTTCATCGGATTTACCGGCGAAATTTGTGGTCGATCATATCCTGAACCGGCAGGAACTGGGCCTTGGCGCGGCAGGTGCGTTTGTTTTGCTTTGTACCGTGATCGCAGTCATTTCGCCCTATATCCATTTTGAATTGCGCAAAGCACGCGACGGCGGAGGGCATTGACCATGCGATATAACCGTGTTGCGCTTTACGCGATGCTGGGGGTCGCGGCCCTGATGATTCTGGCGCCGGTCTTCATCATGGTTTCGACGTCGCTGAAATCGATGGATGAAATCCGCGACGGCAGTATCTTTACTCTGCCGGCAGAACCAAATTTTGACGCATGGGGCGAGGCATGGTTTGGCGATTGTACCCAGACTGTGGGTGAGGATTGCGGTGGTTTGTCATCGTCTTTCCTGACATCGGTCAAAATCGTCATTCCGGCCCTGTTTTTATCGGTCGGGCTTGGTGCGGTGACGGGTTATGCCCTGGCAGCGTGGAAGATGCGCGGCGCCAATCTGATGTTTGCCGCCCTTCTGGTCGGCATGTTCATCCCGCCTCAGGTCACACTTTATCCCCTGATCATCATGGTGCGTGAATTGGGGATATTTGGCTCAATTCCGGGACTTGTTCTGGTGCATGTCATCTGGGGTGTCGCCTTTACCACCATGATGTTTCGAAACTTTTTCAAAACCGTTCCGCAGGATCTGCTGAAAGCCGCCCGGATTGACGGGGCGGGATTCTGGCCCTTGTTCTGGCATGTGATGTTGCCCCTGTCGTTGCCGATCCTAGGCGTCGCGATGATTTTGCAATTCACATACATCTGGAACGATTTTCTGCTGGGCCTGACCTTTGGCGGGCGATCCGGACAGCCGATGACGGTTGCGCTTAACAACCTTGTCGGATCGCAGTTCGGCGAAAAGGAATATAACGTGGATATGGCTGCCACCATGCTGACAGCGCTTCCGACACTGGCGGTTTATCTGCTGTCGGGGCGGTTGTTTGTTCGCGGAATTGCGGCTGGTGCAGTGAAAGGATAACGGACATGAACGGCGTTGAATTACGTGGTGTGACCAAGGCCTATGCCGGTCTGACCGTAATGAAGGACATCAATCTCGAAATCGAGGATGGCGCGTTTCTGGTTCTGCTGGGGCCATCGGGTTGTGGAAAATCGACGATCCTGAATATGATTGCCGGTTTGGAACCCGTTACCGGTGGGGCAATTCACATCGCCGGGCGGGATGTGACAGAACTGGAACCCGACGAACGCGATATCGCGATGGTGTTTCAGTCCTATGCGCTGTATCCGACCATGTCGGTTCGCAGGAATATCGGTTTTGGCCTTAAAATGCGCGGTATGCCCAAGGCCGATATCGAAAAACGGGTCGATGAAATCGGTGAACTTTTGCAAATCACCCCGCTTCTGGATCGCAAACCATCGCAATTGTCCGGTGGCCAGCAGCAGCGTGTGGCAATCGGCCGTGCGCTGGTGCGCGAACCATCGGTTTTCCTGTTTGATGAACCGTTATCGAATCTTGATGCCAAATTGCGTGCCGATATGCGTGTGGAACTGAAACGCCTGCATGAACGGCTTGGCCGGACAATTGTCTATGTCACCCATGACCAGATCGAAGCCATGACGCTGGCAACCAAGGTGGTGGTACTGGACAAGGGGGCCATTCAACAGGCCGATACACCGGAAAATGTCTATCGCCGGCCGGCCAACAAATTTGTCGCCAGTTTCGTCGGGGCCCCGACCATGAATTTCATTGATGGCAAGCTGGTACAGGATGGCGACGGTATTGCATTCGATGGTGGGTCTGGTCAGTTGCCTTTGGCAAATTTGCCTACCCGCTCACGTGATCTGATCGGGCAGCCCCTGACCTTGGGCGCGCGTCCCGAACATCTGATGTTTGATGATCTTGGGGCCAATGCACGGGTGCTTCTGGCTGAGCCGACCGGACCGGATCAGTATGTCCGTCTTGCGGTTGCCGGATCGGAAGTCACCGCGCGCACCGGCCCCGAACAGCATTTCAGTTCCGGCGCTGATGCGCGGATCATGATTGACGGGGCACGTGTGTCGCTATTTGATCCTGAAAGCGGACGCGCAATTCTTTAGGTTGTCCAATTCCGTATTCGGGGAATCTATCCGATATTATTTCATCATGCTTTGCGGCAGGGAACTGTCCGAAAACAGCGGGTATTTGCTGCGCGCGTTGGGTAACTGATAGTGCCACCATTCATGATCGTAATATTCGAACCCGGCGCTGACCATAATGCCAAGCAGTAGCAAACGGTTGGCTTCGGCGTCTTTTGAAAGCCCGTCCGCTCCGTGGTAGGACCGGATATGCATTTCATCAAACCCTGCCCCCATATCCAGTTCCTTGCCGTTTTCGTCCAACAGAGTTAGATCAATGGCAACACCACGGCCATGTGGCGATCCAATATCGGGATTGGCGATGAAATCGGGATTGGGTGTATGGTTCCAAAGGGCCCTCTGCGCTTCCTGTGGACGGAAGGCATCCAGAATGCGAATGCGTTTCCCGTGACGTCGTGCCATGGCGACAGCCTTTTTCAGGCAGTCGGCCGCATCGCGATGAAGATAGCAGGCAGGCCGTGAATAAATTGGTGCCCCGGTGAAATTGCGATCCGTGGCATAAACAATATCGATTTCGACATCATATTCTTGTGGCGTAATTTCGACCAGCGCCATTGCCGGAGGCCCCCTGTTCTTGTCGTTTACCGATTACATCAAAAAGATGCTTACCGGTCAGTTGCGCAGCAATTCCCATAGCGCAGATCAAACCGCATCGCAAACGCCATCCGGGGCCATTGAAAAAACAGGCCCGACGCTTTTGGCAATCGATACTGCGTCAACATCGCTTTCAACAGCCGTTCTGATCAATGGCGTGGTCAAGGGCGAGCTTTACGAAGACATGGAACGCGGTCAGGCCGAAAACCTGATGGGCTTCATTACCGAAAGCCTTAGCCAGGCAAGCATCACGTTCGACGAGGTTGACGGTATCGCCGTGACCGTTGGACCCGGGGCCTTTACCGGCATGCGGATCGGGCTTGCGACCGCGCGTGCACTGGGACTGGCGCGCAAAATTCCGGTGGTCGGTGTCAGTTCGCTTGAGGCAGTGGCTTATGGGGTTTCCGAACGCGATCAGCAGGGACGCAATATTCTGGTCGCTCTCGACAGCAAGCGGAACGAGATTTTCGCCCAGGCTTTTGATGGCAAGAAACGTGCGCTAAGTGCACCGGAATGTGTTGCTCCGCGACAGGCACTGATGATGGCGCCACCCGGTGATACGCTTCTGGCCGGTGATGCGACCCCGCGCCTTTTGACCGCCGCTGCCCATGCGCCTGATGCGTTTTATGATTGCACCGCCCCCGGCCTTCCGCGGGCGGGAAATGTGGCACGGATTGCCGCGGCACGTTGGGGGACGGATGAAAACCTTCCACCGGTGCCGATGTATCTGCGTGCGCCCGATGCGCGCCGTATCGAGGATCAGGGACCGGCAAAAAGCAGACAGGCAGACGAAGGATGAGTCATTCTTCCCGTCAGACGGAACTTGTGGACAGGATTGAAATCGTTCCCCTGACGGCGGCGTTTTGCCCTGTTGCCAGTGCGCTTCATGCCCAAGGGTTCGAAGATCACGATCACTGGTCGGCAGACGAGATGGTTGCGCTGCTTGATGTTCCCGGTGCTTTCGGATTTCTGGCCTTTGCCCCGGGAAATGAGGTGGAAAACCGGCTTGATACGCCGCTTGGTTTTATTCAGATGCAGGCGGTGCTGGACGAGGCGGAAATCAACACCATCGTTGTTGCCAAAGAAGCCCGTAAACGCGGTGTGGCCAGAAAGCTGCTGTTTGCGGTCTTCGAGCGGTTGCGTGAAACCGGTGTCGGTCGTGTCCTGCTGGAGGTTGCCGAGGATAACGCATCGGCGATTGCGCTTTATCGTCATTGCGGCTTTACCGAGATCGGGCGGCGTAAAAAATACTATCGCCGCAAGTCCGGCCGCGAGGTAGATGCACTTGTTATGGAACGTGATCTTGGAACTTGTGTTTTGGGCTGGAATGTTTGATGCAAGCTGGATGCATTCTATTTTGATATATCCACATCAAATGTGTGGTTTTGACTGCCAAGCTGTTATAGTCTAAGCACCGATGACGGCGCGCCGGATCGTTATCATCCCTTGCGGATGGTTACCCGATATGTTTCCGGGGCGTTGGCAAGTTCGACAATATCGATGACTGTGTCGCCCATTTCGGTGACGGAACGCGGAACGTTTTTTAATGGTTCGCCTGCGCCCAGTGTGACTTCCAGAATCTGGCCTTGTGTCATGGTTTCGAGTTTCAACCGGGTGCGAACAAATGTCATCGGGCAGACATCGTTTGTGATGTCGATCTTATGGTCGGGCGTGGTGTCGTCCATATGCTGTCTCCTGATCGGGCACCGGAAACGTGAAGTAGCGTTTCATAGGGCGGGAGGCAAGCCGGAGAGAACAAAATATCGCGATTTGTACCTTGCGATATGTGACAGTTTTCTCGATATTTAGCCCACATGAGAGCAAAAGCCTGGGAGCATCCTGGCTTGGGGACAGGCGGAACCGGAAACGAGAAACAAGACTATGCTTGCAGAATCAACCATCGAGCAGAAGTGCATCGACGCGGGTCTGAAAATGACCGGCCAACGCCGGGTAATTGCCCGAGTCCTGTCGGAATCAGAAGATCATCCCGATGTGGAGCTCGTTTATCGCCGGGCGACGGAAATTGACCCGAAGATTTCGATTGCGACCGTTTATCGGACCGTTCGCCTTTTTGAAGAGGCGGATATTCTCGAAAAACACGATTTCGGCGATGGCCGTGCGCGTTACGAGGAACTGACCGAGGAACATCATGATCATCTGATCGACATGCGGTCGGGTAAGGTGATCGAATTTTCGAACGAAAAAATCGAAAAGCTTCAGGAAGAGATCGCCAAAGAGCTTGGTTTCAAGCTTGTTGGTCATCGTCTGGAGCTTTACGGCGTTCCGATGAAAGACGAAAAGTAACCGATTTCTGACAAGCCGGTTGCGAAAATCGCAGATTTCAAGCCACCCGCTCGACAAGAGCGGGTGGTTTTTCATATTCCTGTTACGCGTTCTTAACAAAGCCTTCACTCGCCCCTGATGCGAAACTTGCGCAAAATCTGCGCAGATGAACGAAAGGGAGTTGCGATGAGCGACGATCGACAGCAGCGGCTAGAGGTACGCCTCGCCGAAACCGAGGACGAAATCCTCGCCAGCCAGAAACTTCGCTACAAGGTGTTCTATGAGGAGCGTGGGGCAAAACCCAGCGCAGAAATGGCTGCGGCCGAGCGCGACTTTGACCACTATGATCCTTTGTGCGACCACCTGCTGGTAATCGATCACAATCGCGGACAGGGACCTGACGGTGTTGTTGGAACCTATCGCCTGTTGCGTCAGTCGGTTGCCAATCAGCACGGTGGCTTTTACAGCGCAGATGAATATCACATCCAGTCGATGCTTGATGCGGCACAGGGCAATGGCGAGATCATGGAACTTGGTCGTTCCTGTGTCGAGGAAGCCTACCGCACCATGCCGACCCTGCAACTCCTCTGGCAGGGAATTGCGGCCTATGTATTCAAATACGATATCAAACTGATGTTTGGCTGCGCATCGTTCCATGGCACCGATCCGGATGCGTTTGGCGATGTTCTGACCTATCTCCATCACAACCATCTGGCACCCGAAGAAATGCGCCCGCGCGCGGTCGAAGGTCGGTACGAACCAATGGCGCGTACGACCATCGATGCAATTGACGCCCGCCAGGCGCTTCGCGATCTGCCGCCATTGATCAAGGGCTATCTACGACTGGGTGGTTTCGTTGGTGACGGTGCGGTGATTGATCATCAGTTCAATACCACTGATATCTGCATTGTGTTACCGACGGAAAAGGTAACGGATCGTTATTACAAGCATTATGAGCGGACCGCGAGGGTATCGTGAACTGTTATGCGTGTGCAGCCATCCGGCTGTTGGCCTATGCCCTGCTGACTTTGATCCTGATCCCAGTTCAGGTGATGGCGATTGCATTTCGACTGCGATTGGCTGATGACCTGCCGCGGGTTTATCATGCACTTTGCCTCAAAATCCTGCATATCGAGCTTCGGGTTTCCGGGGCAGAGTTGATGGATGGGCCGGGTGTGATTGTGGCTAATCACGCATCCTACCTTGATATTCCAGTGCTGGGGGCTTTGGTTCGAGGCAGTTTCATTGCTAAGACCGAGGTCGCCAGCTGGCCGGTTTTTGGAACACTTGCCAAGTTGCAGCGATCCACCTTTGTCGAACGTCGTCCGGTTCGTGCACGCGAACAGAATGACCAGATTTCCCAGCGCCTTGCCGACGGGCATAAGCTGATCCTGTTCCCGGAAGGCACCAGCAACGACGGCAACCGTGTGCTGCCGTTCAAATCGACCCTGTTTGGTGTTGCCGAACGCACCATGCCTGATGGATCGCCAGTAAAAGTCCAACCGGTTTCGATTGCCGCCACCCGTCTTGACGGTGCGCCGATCGGGCGTGATTTACGGGCATTCTATTCCTGGTACGGGGATATGGACTTGGCGCCGCATTTGTGGCAGTTTCTGGCGCTTGGCAAAGTAACGGTTGAGCTGGTTGTTCATCCGCCTGTGACGCTGGCAGATGCCGGGTCACGCAAGGAACTTGCCCGGATGTGTGAAACAGCTGTTGCGCGTGGACATCACGCAGCACTGACCGGCATGCATCAGGGTGTTCCGGTTCCGCTGATTGATAATGGACGTTCGGGTGACCTGATCGGTTTTTCGCCGCTGGCCATTGTTTCCGAAGACTTTCGTTTGTTCGGACCTGATCGTCAGTTCGGTTCCTGACCGTTTTGCCATATAATCGGGTTGTGTGAATTGGGTTTCATGTAACCGGAATTTCAGATATCGAAGATGTCCGTTCTGCGGTGTGAGCTTTCACACCGCTTTTCGGCGTATTCGGGAAAGCAAAAACGGATCCAGAAGTGAGCGTGACGAAGAAGCTTTTTGTAAAAACCTATGGCTGTCAGATGAATGTTTATGACAGTCAGCGCATGCAGGATGTATTGGCGCCGCTGGGCTACCAGCCGGTCGACGACGCCGCAGGTGCGGATATGGTTATCCTCAATACCTGCCACATCCGCGAAAAGGCTGCTGAAAAGGTCTTTTCCGATCTGGGTCGTATCCGCAAACACAAAAAAGCCAAGGAAGCGAACGGAACAGACAAGATGATTGTCGCCGTTGCTGGTTGTGTCGCGCAGGCCGAAGGTGCCGAATTGATGCGTCGCGAGCCGATGGTTGATATGGTGTTCGGGCCGCAAACCTATCATCGTTTGCCGGAAATGGTGGCACGCGCCAATCGTGCTATCGGGCGTGATCGCATCATCGATACCGATTTCCCTGCGGAGGAAAAGTTCGATCATCTGCCCCAGCAGGTTTCAAGGCAGGGTTATTCAGCCTTTCTGGCTATTCAGGAAGGATGCGATAAATTCTGCACCTTCTGTGTTGTGCCTTATACGCGCGGTGCGGAATATTCCCGTCCGGGCATGGATGTCGTCAATGAAGCCCGACAGCTTGTTGGCAAGGGCACGCGCGAAATCACCCTTCTGGGGCAGAACGTCAATGCCTATCACGGCGAAGCCCCGAACGTTGGAGAGTGGACGCTTGGTCGTTTGTTACGCGAATTGTCGGAGATCGATGGACTGGATCGCATCCGTTACACCACCTCGCACCCGCGCGATGTTGATGATGATTTGATTGCGGCCCATCGTGACCTGCCAAAACTGATGCCGTTCCTGCATCTTCCCATTCAGGCGGGATCGGATCGCGTGTTGCAGGCGATGAACCGCAAACATGATGGCGCGTCTTATCGCGAAATCGTTGCTAAACTCAAAGACGCCTGCCCCGATCTTGCGTTGTCATCCGATTTCATCGTTGGTTTCCCGGGCGAATCCGACAAGGATTTTGAGGACACGATGCAGATGGTGCGCGATATCACCTTCATTCAGGCGTTCAGCTTTAAATACAGCCCGCGTCCCGGCACCCCGGCATCGGCCATGGAATTGCAGGTTCCCGAACCGGTAAAGACCGAACGGATCATGCGTTTGCAGGCGCTTCTTGCCGAGCAGCAGCTGGAATTCAATCGAAACTGCCTTGGCCGGGAAATGGATGTCCTGCTGGAACGTTATGGCAAACTTGAGGGACAGCTTGTCGGAAAAAGCCCGTACATGCAGCCGGTACATGTTAGCGGTTTACCGGAATCCTCATTGGGACAAATAGTAAGGTTGAAAATCACCGAAGCGCTGCCTAACTCCCTTGGCGGTGAACTGGTCGATGCCCCGGTTCAAAACCGGGATTCTGAAAGGAAAATTGCGTGACTGCCACCTCAGCCAAGGCAAAAAACACGGCAAAAGCCAAGTCTTCGACCAAAGATACCGATCAGATCGAATTTGCAGATAATGCGCTTGCCCAGCTTTTATACGGGCCACAAGCCGAAAACCTGACCCGCCTTTCCGAAGGCATCGGTGTTCAGGTTTCGAGTCGCGGGTCGGTCGTAACCCTTGCAGGGCAGGGGCCGAAAGTAGCCCAGGCCAAAAAGGTTCTGGGGCAGCTTTACGCGCGTCTGCGGGACAAGGAAATTGACCATGTCGATGTTGAAACGGTCGACGGTGCGATTCGACTGTCCGAACCTGACGAAGCCGATCCTTGGACCGGCCAGACCAAGGATATGTTTGGCGGATCGCGCCTGACCATCCAGACCAAGAAACGCCGGATTTCGCCGCGATCCAAACGCCAGAAGGATTATGTCGAGGCGATGCTTGATCACGAGCTGGTCTTTGGTATTGGTCCGGCCGGTACCGGGAAAACCTATCTGGCGGTCGCAATGGCGGTTCAGTCGCTTATTCAGGGTCAGGTTGACCGTATCGTTCTGTCACGTCCGGCGGTCGAGGCTGGCGAACGGCTTGGCTTCCTGCCCGGCGATCTGAAGGACAAGGTCGATCCTTATCTGCGCCCACTTTATGATGCGCTGCATGATACTCTTCCGGGCGATGTTGTTATCAAGCGCATGGAAAGCGGCGAGATTGAAGTCGCACCGCTTGCCTTCATGCGAGGCCGTACGCTTGCACATGCCTTTGTTATTTTGGACGAAGCGCAGAACACGACAGCCATGCAGATGAAAATGTTCCTGACCCGCCTTGGCGAAGGATCGCGGATGGTGGTGACAGGTGACCTGACACAGGTCGATTTGCCCGATGGTACCAAATCCGGCTTGCGTGATGCGCTTGAAACCATTGCGGATGTCAAAGGTGTCGCGACGATCAAGTTTGATCAACGCGATGTGGTTCGTCACGCACTGGTGACCAAGATTGTTCAGGCCTATGACGCAGCAGATGCCTTGCGCGACCGCCTGAAAAAAGGCTATCGCGGGATCAAGGACGAGGATCAGGGCGATGACCGCACCGCTTGATCTGGACCTTGATGTTGAAGCTGGCAATTGGGCCAAGACCGAGATTGATGCGATTGAAAACGCCGTGCGTGCGGCACTTGATGGCGCTACGCGTGATGGTGCGCTTTGGGAAGATGATGCCGTTCCAACCGATGGAACATCCGACGAAGGAGATGGCGCATCACTTCTGAGCATTGCACCTGTGGTCGAAGTTGGTGTTCGGCTATCGGACGATGCGTCGGTCCGGATATTGAACCGTGATTATCGTGGCAAGGATAACCCGACCAATGTTTTATCGTTCGCAGCGCTTGAAAGTGCGGATGATGCGGCAGATTTCATGATGTCACCTGATATGCCCCTGATGCTGGGTGATATCGTCATTGCACGTGAAACATGCGAACGTGAAGCCGTTGAACAGAACAAGACACTGATAAATCACCTTGTTCATCTGACGGTGCATGGCACGCTGCATCTTGTCGGCTATGATCATATGGTTGATGATGAAGCCGAAGAGATGGAAGAACTTGAACGGCAAATTCTTGCCGCACTGGGGATTGATGATCCCTATGAACCGATCGAAGATCAAGATATCGAAACAGGACAATGAACGAGAATAGTCAGCGCGACGACGACCACGACAGTATGAGCCCTCGCCAAGGCGGGGATAATGGTCAGGATTCGGATAACGGGTCCTTATGGGGCAATGTCGCATCGGCATTGGGTCTTAAGCGCGGCAAAGCGCGAAACGGCGAAGCATCGCTTTCCGATACGCTTGAAGAGCTTGCCGAACGTAGTGAAGAAGATGACGAGCCCGTCTCGCTTCATGAACGGTCGCTTTTTGAAAATATCATCGCCCTTCGCGATATGACCGCCGAAGATGTGATGATCCCGCGCGCCGATATTGTAGCGGTCGAAAAAAGCATCACCCTCGACGAACTGGTCGAGGTGATGGTGAAAAAGGCACATTCCCGCCTGCCGGTTTATGGCGAGTCTATCGATGAAATCGTTGGTATGGTCCATATCAAGGATGTTTTGGGCTGCGTTGCGGCGGGCAAGGAATTCCAGCTGCAGACCCTGTTGCGCCGGGTGCTGTTCGTGTCGCCTGCGATCCGTGTCCTCGACCTGTTATCGGAAATGCGTCTGTCGCGGACGCATATGGCGCTGGTGGTTGACGAGTTTGGCGGTATCGATGGCCTGATCACCATCGAGGATCTGGTCGAGGAAATTGTCGGCGAAATTGACGACGAGCACGACATTGACCAGACACCTAAGCTGATCCGCCTTTCGGATGGCTGCTATATTGCCGATGCGCGTTATGAGGTCGAGGACCTCGAGGAGAAGCTGGGCTTTGGCCTGCTGGACGAGGATGAGGACGAAGATATCGATACGCTGGGTGGATTGGTCTTTTCGCTGGCGGGGCGTGTTCCCGCCCGAGGCGAACTGATCGAGCATCCGACCGGTATCCAGTTCGAGGTTCTTGATGCCGATCCACGCCGTATCCGGCGCTTGCGCATTCACCTGATCCGTACGGAACCGGCAGCGATCAGTGACGAAAGTTCCAAACAGGGATCATCCAATGATTGATAGACTGGCGGCGCGTCTGGCCAACCTTTCGGGTTGGCGCAGGCGTTTTTTGTGGCTGGTGTCCGGGGCGGTTGCGGTATTGGCGTTGCCGCCTTTCTTCTTTTTACCGGCCCTTCCGATAACTTTTGCCGTGCTGCTTTGGTCGCTTGACGGCGTTAAATGCAACAAAGGTGCGCTTTCGGCGGGTTGGTGGTTCGGAACCGGACATTTTGCCGCCGGTTTTTACTGGGTCAGTCATGCCTTTCTGGTCGAGCCGGAAATCTATGGCTGGATGATCCCATTTGTCTTGCTCGGACTGGGTGGCGGGCTTGCTATCTTTCCGATGGTTGCCGTTTGGGCGAGCTGGTGGCTGACGCGCGAAATTATCGGGCGTGCCGTGATGCTGGCAGCTTTGTGGGCGGTTGCTGAATTCCTTCGCGGCCATCTGATGACCGGTTTCCCCTGGAACCTGCTGGCCCATGTCTGGGCGGTCGATCCGGCTCCGATGCAATTTGCCTCAGTCATCGGGGTTTATGGACTATCGGTGATCACGGGCCTGTTTGCGACTTTGCCTGCCACTTTCGTTGCAGGACGTGCCGGGCGATTGACAGCTTTTGCGGGCATCATGATTGCAGTGCTGTTGTGGGGTGGTGGTGCGCTTCGCCTTGCTCTCGTGGGACCAGCGGATGCCGAGGCTGCCGTTTCTGAAGATTTGCCTGTGGTGCAGGTCGTGCAGCCCAATATCCCGCAGCGTGAAAAGTGGGTACCGGAACTTCAGGATCAGCATTTTGCAAAACTGCTGCGACTGTCGCGTCGCCCGGCCGATATGGCGCCGGACCGCAGACGTATCGTGATCTGGCCCGAAACGGCTGCGACATTTTTTGTCGAAGCCCAACCGGTACGCAGGTTGCAGATGGCATCGGTTCTCGGACCTGATGATATTCTGGTTACCGGGGCTCCACGAACCTATCCGCGGGATACGGATGAATTCAAAGTTTGGAACGCGGTTCAGGTTCTCGACAGTACCGGAGAGATTGTTGCGAGTTTCGACAAGTTCCACCTCGTCCCATTTGGCGAGTACGTGCCGTTCCGCAACTGGATACCGATCCCGAAACTGACGGCAGGACGTACTGATTTCTCTTTTGGGCCGGGACCGCAGACACTTGATATTGCAGGGGTGCCGAGTTTCTCGCCCCTGATTTGCTATGAGGTGATCTTCCCGGGTGCGGTTATTGACGATGCCAATCAGCCCGACTGGTTGCTCAATGTTACCAATGACGGGTGGTTTGGCAAAAGTGCTGGCCCTTATCAGCATCTGGCAGCTGCACGGTTTCGCAGTGTCGAAGAAGGGCGCCCGATGGTTCGGGCGGCCTATACCGGTGTATCGGCAATGTATGATGCATATGGACGGGAACTGGCGACACTCCCCTTAAGTGGAGAGGGAGTCATGGTTCACCCCCTTTCGGGGGTGTATAACCATACCACGGTATATTATTTGTGGCGCGATATTCTATTTTACGGTATTGTAACCTTTCTAGCCGTTCTCGTTTTGGGATATAGTAGGTTTTTCAAATCCCTTAAAGCGGCTGTGTGAAGCACCGAACCGCTCCCTGATTGTCCCACCAAAAATAAGAGCGGGTAGGTCGGAGTGAGAGAAGGACAACACAAAATGTCGCCTAAGGATGAAAACACGATGGTCAAAAACACCCGTGGCAGAGGTCGGGGCCGGACCGCAAGTGGCAAGCCGAACCCGGTTGATATTCATGTTGGTGCGCGCGTTCGACTGCGCAGAACGCTGCTTGGCATGAGCCAGGAGAAGCTTGGTGAGGCTATCGGCCTGACATTCCAGCAGGTTCAGAAATATGAACGCGGTGCAAACCGCGTTGGTGCGTCGCGCCTTTACGATCTGTCACGCGTTCTCGAAGTGCCGGTTTCATTCTTCTTTGATGACATGCCAGACGAGATTTCGTCGAAATCCGTGCACGAGCGTCGCGAAATGTCGGAAAGCCCGGATCCGTTTGATAACGATCCGATGAACCGTCGCGAAACGCTTGAGCTGGTGCGGGCATATTATCGGATTACTGATCCGACGCAGCGGAAACGCGTTTTCGAGCTGGTCAAATCAATGGGCATTCTTGTTGCTGACAACGAAAACGTAAAATAGAAAACCCGGAACTATCAATTTGAAAAGCGCATTTGTGGCTTCCGGCCCGATGCGCTTTTTTGCCTTTGTTAAGACCATTTTGATCCTCGAAATGCAATTGGCGCGTTACGCTTATGCACCGATCTTTCTTGACCTGAAAATGTCATTGAGGCAAAACCGCAGTTCGGGCGATATGCCCAATCGAATACGTGGACGGATTTGGACCGCTTGCCACCACGCAAAAAAAGGCTAAGTGGGCGCAATTGGTACAGGTCTGTATTGATGCCCTCCGGTCCAGTTTATGGAACTCCTTTTTTCACCGGAGAAGGTTTATATGTCTCTTTCCGAATATCTTTTTACCAGCGAATCCGTTTCCGAAGGTCACCCGGATAAGGTTTGCGACCGCATTTCCGATTCCATCGTTGATGCGTTTCTGGCCGCCGATGAAGATTCGCGCGTTGCCGTAGAGACTCTGGCAACTACCAATCGTGTCGTTTTGGCTGGCGAAGTTCGCGGCCCTGAAAGCGTTTCCAAGGAAGTCATGATCGAAAAGGCACGCGAAGCTATCCGTGCCATCGGTTATGAGCAGGAAGGTTTCCATTGGAAAACGGCTGAAATCGAGTGCCACGTCCACGAACAGTCTGCCGATATTGCCCAAGGTGTTGATTCCGCTGGTGAGAAAGACCTTGGCGCCGGCGACCAAGGCATTATGTTCGGTTACGCCTGTGACGAAACGGACGAACTGATGCCGGCACCGATCCAGTTCTCGCATCGTATCCTGCGCAAAATGGCCGAAGATCGTCATTCCGGTAAATCTGCCCAGTTCGGTCCGGACGCCAAAAGTCAGGTTACCCTGCGTTATGTCGATGGCAAGCCGGTTGGTGCGACCTCGGTTGTGGTTTCGACCCAGCATGCTGATGGCCTGAGCCAGGCTGATGTTCGTTCGCTGGTCATGCCCTATATCGAGACGATCCTGCCGGAAGGTTGGATGCCGTCGGAAGACGAGATTTATATTAACCCGACGGGCCGTTTTGTTATTGGTGGTCCCGATGGGGATGCTGGCCTGACTGGCCGCAAAATCATCGTTGATACCTATGGTGGCGCGGCACCTCATGGGGGCGGTGCGTTTTCGGGTAAGGACCCGACCAAGGTTGACCGTTCAGCAGCCTATGCCGCACGTTACCTTGCGAAAAACGTGGTTGCTGCCGGCCTTGCCGAACGCTGCACCATTCAGGTTGCCTATGCGATCGGTGTTTCCAAGCCGCTGGCACTTTATGTCAACAACCATGGCACCGGCAATGTGGACGAAATCAAACTGGGTAGTGTTTTGCGCCAGTTGATGGATCTCAGCCCGCGAGGCATTCGTGAACATCTTTCGCTTTGCCGTCCGATCTATACCCCGACCTCTGCCTATGGCCACTTTGGTCGTCAGGCAGAAGAAGACGGTCGTTTCTCTTGGGAGCGCACCGATCTGGTTGGTGAACTGAAATCGGCATTCGGTGCCTGATTGACTGAAAAGCCAAAGCACGATTTGCCAAAATCGTGTGACGTGATATGAGGCGGGCGGCCCTGATACAAATCCGGGCTGCCCGTTTGATTTTCAGCCATTTTTCGAACCCGTCCTGACAGATAAGACAATGCGCAACAGCAATCGCCCGTTACCGACCCCGGACCGCCCGAATTTTTATGGCCGTCGCGGCAGCCGCCCGCTCAAAGATTCTCGCCGGGCACTGGTTGACGAGTTGCTTCCGAAAATCGGGATTACCTATCCAGATCAGGCCGGTGTCGATCCGAACGACTATTTCGGGGAAAAGCATGATCAGCTTTGGCTCGAGATTGGCTTTGGCGGTGGCGAACATTTGGCTGGTCAGGCCCAGGCCAACCCGCAGATCGGGATTATCGGGGCTGAGCCGTTTATGGACGGGGTTGGCAGCCTCCTGCGTCATATCGACGAGCGTGGTCTAAGCAATGTCCGGATCATTGCGGACGATTCCCGCCCCCTGCTTTACAAGTTGGTTGACGCCTGCTTTGACCGTGCATTCTTGCTGTTTCCGGATCCATGGCCGAAGAAACGCCATGCGGAACGCCGGTTTATTGGTCCCAAGAATCTTGCATTGCTGGCGCACCTTCTTAAAGACGGGGCGGAGTTCCGGGTTGCTAGTGACGACATGCAATATATTTCCTGGACCCTGCAGCATATGCACAATCATCCGGATTTCGAGTGGCTTGCCGAGAGTCCGGAAGACTGGCGAAACCCGCCTGCCGACTGGGTTAAAACCCGGTATGAACAAAAAGCGCTACGCCAAGGTAAAAAATGCAACTATTTGCGGTTCCGGCGTAAAAACCGCTCTTGACCGTCCGATGCAGAATTTCTGGCTAGCCCGTGCAAAAGTGTTCTCCTTTTGCACGGGTTTCTTTTGGGTGAACAACATCACCACATAATTTCAATAAGTTGAAATTTTAATTGAGAATGATTGTCATGTGCGATATTTATGTTGTTCCGCTGATATGACGCCGCCGCAAGCTGCTTGTGCCAAATATCTGCATTAAGCGCTCTGCCGATAATTCCAAAGGTCCGAGCCGTGACGCACTGGGATGTCAATATACTGTTCCGTACCTATCGGTCCCGACTGCTGCATTTTGTGCAGCGGCGGAAACTTTCGTGGCATATGGCTGACGATATCGTGCAGGACACGTTCCTTCGGGTTGTAGCCACGCCATCGCTGCCTGATCCGCAATTTGCCCAGTCCTATCTGTTCAGGACAGCGCAGAATCTGGTGATTGATCATTTCCGGCGGGAACGGATACTGACCTTCGTTCAGGAACCTGACAAAGCATTTGAATTCGTTGCTGATGACGCCCCTTCCCCTGAACAGATCGCATGGTCACGACAGGAATTACGACAGTTGCAGGCATCGCTGAATGCTTTGCCAAAAAACCTTCGGACCGTTTTCATTCTCGCCCGACTTGAAGGTAAGACCTATGGTGAAATTGGCGAGCAACTTGGGATTCCGACGCAAACCGCCTTTAGCCGCATGGTCCGTGCTCTGACACTTGTCAAAGAGGCAATGGATGAATCGGAAAAAAATTGAATGTCGGATCAGAAATATGCGCATCAGGTTCGTCCCAATAGTCGGGGTGTTTGTGTGATGCGCGCAAAGACCATCTGATCAATGAAGCATGGAATCCGGCATTCATGGCTATGACAGGTGAAAATCACGTCGCAAATCTGCCCGATACTGTATCGGAACAGGCGATCTATTGGTTTGCCCTGTTGCTTGATGGCAGTGAAACCGAAGAAGACCGTCGGGCGTTTGCTTGCTGGCTCAATGCTGATCCGGCGCATCTTGAGGCTTTTGGCGATATCGAACGGCTTTGGAGCGGCAGCACCAGCCTTAATCTATCAACTGACAACAAGGTCGGCCGACGCGCCTTTATGACGGGAACGGCCGCAGCGGTGGTTATCGGTGCGGGTTGGGTATTCGCTCCGCATCATCCTTTTGCCGATATACGGACTGCGACCGGTGAACGGCATCGTTTTTCCCTTCCCGGTGGTGTGGAGGCCGAACTGGCAAGCGACACCGTGATGTCCTATGTCGCGCGTGATGGGGTAAACGGTGTCGAACTTCATCGCGGCGAAGCGTGGTTCAATCATTTGGTAACCGGCAGCGACTTTTTTGTTGCGGCTGCCAGTGGCACAAGCTGGTCGCGAGGGGGGAGGCTCGACGTGGCTGCTTATGACGGGGATGTCACAGTAATCGCCGAGCAAAATCCGTTGATTGTTCGTTTGGGTGGCGCGCAAACGCAATTGGCCGCGGGAAATGCCGTGCGGTATAGCGACTTGCAAATCGGGAGACCTTACGAGGTTGATATTTCGACAGAGTTGGCCTGGCGGAACGGCCAGCTTGTCTTTATGGGGCAGCCTCTTGGGGAAGTCGTTCGTGTTCTGCAGCGCTGGCAGAACGGCAAGATCATGATCATCGGTGAAGAACTCAAATCCCGCCCGGTAACCCTTGTGGTCGACCTTGAACGGTCAAAGGATGTTCTGCCGGTTCTGGCCAGTGTCCTTTCGATCAGTGTGCATCGGTTTACAGATTACCTGACCGTCATTCGCGCTGCCTGACCCTCTCAGAAGCCAAGATCACCAATCAATGTCACTCTTCGGTTCGGTCGGAACAACTTGATAATAAAAATTATTATCAAAAAAATGCATTGAATATCAGATATCTGAATTTCAGCTTCGTCTAACTGGGTAACGAAACAACGAATGCGACGCAATCTCATGAATATGCATTCGTGACTCAGGAGACAAAAAGAATGCTCTCGAACGGGGTGGGTCGGAAGGCTGTTACCGACCTCAAGTTTTTACACCGGCTTCTACTGGCAACATCTTTAACTGGGCTGGTTCTGATACCGATGCAGGTTTTTGCACAATCGCAACTTGAAACAGAGACAGCGCAGGCATCCAATACAGTATTGATGGTTGGCGACAGCTTGTATCGTTTCGATATTGCATCGCAAGCCTTGCCTGGGGCATTGTTTGCGTTTTCGCAAATCTCGGGGATAGATGTCGTTTTTGATGGTAGCCTACCCGAGGGTGTAGCAGGGATGGCTGTTGTCGGCGAAATGACCGCGGCTGCAGCTTTGGACCGTTTGCTTTTGGGTAGCGGCCTTGTCTGGTCGGCTGTCAATGAGACGGCGGTCACGATCACGCCAGCTGACACATCAGTAAATCAGGACGGTGCTACGATAACGGCCCCGGTTACTGTGATTTCAAGCCAGCAAAATATCGGTTATAACGGGACACCCGACTGGGTCTATGACACGCCGGGTTCCGTGAGCGTGGTCACACGAGAAGCCGTTGAGAAACGTCCGCCTCGCAACACCAGCGATATTTTTCGCGATATGAGCGGTGTTAGTTCAACGACCAATAACCAGTTGCCTGGTTTCGTGCCGAACATCCGAGGGCTACAGGATTTCGGTCGTGTAAATGTCATGGTCGATGGTGCCCGCCAGAACTATCAGCAATCCGGGCATGGCCCTACATCCTATACGTATTTTGACCCTCAGTTACTGTCTGAGGCTGTTGTAGAAAAAGGCCCTACAAGCGGGGTTGGTGGTGCTGGTGTTATAGGTGGTGTTGTGTCGTTAAAAACGATCAATACCGAAGACATTTTGGAAGACGACGAGACATATGGTGGTCAGGCCACTGTAACGCATGGCACAAATGAATATATTTTTGCCGGAAATGCTGCCGTATCTGCGCGATTTTCGCCCAAATTGGACGTAACGGCAGCAGTTGCGAAGAAGCATCTTGGCAGTTATGACGCCGGTGCCAGAGACCCCCTATATTCATATTCCTATTCAGCCGCAGGTAATCGAACAGACGAGCGAACAGACTCTCAGGATAATTATGTCAACTTTGCCCAGAAGCAATATTCTGGTTTGTTGAAAGCCAATGTTCAGGCAACAGAATACCAATCAATTCATCTTGGTTATGTAGGTTATCACAATGATTTTATAACCGGTGTGGGTGTGGATGACACAGCGGCCCATTCCATTAAAAATCAGACAATGACAGGTGAATATAACTGGTCGCCTGATTCAGACTGGATCAATTTCCAAGCTAAGATCAGTTATAACCGTGCTGAAAACGAGCAAAGTCGCGATCCTCGATATAATGCGGACGGGTCTGTGAATTATGATGGTTTTTCTAACCATTTTGAAACTGATACCATCGGTGTGAGCCTCCAAAACACGTCCTACTTTGATTTTTCGCCAGCCTTTTTCGATATTACCTACGGGGTAGAACATTTTCGCGACAAAACTGAAACCCAATCTGTTCCCTACGGACTTGGTGATGCTGATACGTCGTGGTTTGAAGGGGCAACACCGGCCGGTGAACGCGATGTTTCCAGCGGATTCCTGGAAGTTGATAGCAGTTTCGCAGATACAGTCCGTTTGATCACCGGACTCCGGTATGATCATTATTCCCTCGAAGGTGATACTGTCGCATATCGTCAGGATTTCGGGCTGATTCCCACTCCACCTTTCTTTGGATTGGTCAATACCGCAATTCCGTTGACCGTGGATCAAAGCGAAGGAAAACTCTTGCCTTCGGCGACCTTGTCATTCGAAGCTTTCCCCGCTGTTAAGCCGTATATCAGCTATAAAAAAGGTTATCGTCCGCCGCAAATAATCGAAACAATGATGCACGGGTTTCATGTCGGTACAGAAGTACCTTTTTTGCCAAACCCGAACCTCAAAGGCGAGAAAAGCACTACCAAGGAAATTGGTGTAAATGTGAAGCTTGATGATGTGATCAAGCCGGGCGATGGATTTCGCATGAAGGCGGCCTATTTCAATACACGGGTTGAGGATTACATTGCTCAGGCATTTGTCTACTTGCCAGGGACCTTTATTCTGCCGGGGGTGAATAGCGGCTATGTCAACCTGATCGACCCTGTCGAGTTTCAGGGTAGCGAGTTCGAACTCGCTTATGATGCAGGTAAATATTATATCGGGGCTGCGTATACCTTCACTCTCAATGATCTGACGGGTAATTATGATCCGTTCCCGCTGGGGCAGAATGCAACACCCGGCTCTTCAGGCTCCGATGCTTTAATGGGAACGAATAGAGCGCTGGTTGCTCTTTTTACACCACCACGTCATCGCGTGACTGTGGATCTCGGTACGCGTTTGCTTGACCGTGATCTGACGTTGGGAATGCGTGCGACCTATGTCAGCGAAGCTACCGGATATGGGGCCTCGTTAGAGAACGAGTATAACGCTCAATACAATCTGTATGACTTGTATGCCAGCTACGAGTTTAACGACAATCTTACGTTGCGGTTCAATGTCGATAATCTGTTTGATGAGGGATATATCGAGTCGATGAGTGCGGGCGGTACTCCCGCACCTGGCAGGACAGCTACACTTTCAATTACAGGCAGATTCTAAAAAATCTGTTTGGCCAAGCTGATACCCATCCGGCTATGCTTGTATGGCCGGATGGTTAATTGTGATTGTTTAAGTCGTTGATATTAAATAATTTTTTTTTAAAGATATTGATTCTCATTTGCGATTGTGGAATTGTTCCTTGGTTTCCGGACTCTGTTGTGCGGAATTTTCCAACATGTGATAGGAGCATGAAAATGGCTGTCCAAATTGATCTGAATGATGCGAATTCAGATGGTACCGGCATCAACCTTCACGCGTATCTTGCAAGCTTCGATACTGATTTCGAATCCAGTGTCTTCGACTTTGGCACGTTTGTCGGCGGTGGTATTTTTGACGGAACGCAATACTACATGTCAGATGCCGATAGTGATCAGGCATATATTGTTGGCGGTGACCTTCAGTATGACTTCTTTGGCGGTCATGTCTTGAAGGGTGACGTCGATAGCGTTCAGTTTGGTGAAGATGTTTCAGAAAGCGGAGGTTCTGCCAGTCTTGCCGCAACCGATATCGATATTTCGAACCTCGGCATTACCGGTTCGACGAATACCGATGATACGCATCTCGTCGTAAATGGTCTTCGTAACGGCGACAGCACTGCCTTGCGGAACTATCTTGATACGCAGTCTGTTGAGATCAACGGCAGCTCTGGCGCCGATGTGATCGGCGGTTTTGCCGGTGACGACGTCCTGACTGGTAATGGCGGTGCGGATACTTTCGAATTCGACACTTCGGGCAATTTCGGTGACGACACCGTTACCGATTTTACCGACGGCACCGATCTTCTTGATATCGATTTCAACTCGGTAACGGTTGCTTCGGCCAACGGCGGTGCAGATACCCTGATCACCCATGCCAATGGCACCATCACCCTGACCGGCGTCGATTTCAACGATATCGACGCGACCGACTTCGTTTAACGAAGACGGCTCGCTCCGCAAGCTGCGGAACGAGCACAAGGTCTTTCAATGCAGGGCACCGCGTAACAGCGGTGCCCACCTCATCCTATCTTTTTCTTCTCCGGAATGGAAACAGCGTGTTTGAACAGGTCCATTCGCATCATTTGCGCAAATCGCCCGTATCCTCGCCGCTGGCGGCCGCCATTCGATCCGTGCGTGGTGCGTTCCTGTCGGTCGCAGCACTCAGCGGTGTGTCAAATATCCTGATGCTGACCGGGCCGCTTTTCATGCTGCAGGTTTATGACCGGGTTCTGGCGAGCCGTAGTGTGCCAACGCTGGTTGCGCTCGTGGTTTTGATGCTGGCGCTGTATCTGTTTCTGGGCACTGTCGATGCGCTTCGGGCGCGTATGCTGGTGCGGATCGGCTGGCGGGTGGATGAGCAGGTCGGACCGCTGGCGCTGGCAACCACTCTTGATCAGGTGCTGCGAAATGATAACGCAGCCGTAAGACCGCTTAACGATCTTGATCAGATTCGCCAGTTTCTGGGCGGAGCCGGCCCCATCGCGATTTGTGATATGCCATGGATGCCGCTGTTTCTGGGCATCGTTTTTGTTTTTCATCCCTGGCTTGGTTTTTTGGCCCTCGTTGGCGGTATCCTCCTTGTGATCCTGACGCTGATCAGCGAGCTTGCCACCCGGAGGCAGGTCGAACGCATGAACCGTCAGGCCGTTTCACGGGCCAGTCTGGTCGAAGCTGGTCGCCGCAACGCCGAAGCCATTCGCGCCATGGGAATGCAGGGAACGTTCAATGCCTGTTGGGCGCGGTTAAATGACCGTTATCTGCGCGACAATACCGGTGTCGGCGACGTCAATTCGACCTTCTCGGCCTATATCAAGGTCATTCGCCTTGCGATGCAGTCCGGTGTTCTGGCACTTGGTGCCTATCTGGCGATTCTGCAGGAAGTGACACCGGGTGTGATGGTTGCCGCATCAATCCTGACAGCTCGGGCATTGTCTCCGGTCGAACAGGCGATTGGCAACTGGCGCGGATTTGTTGGTGCACGTCAATCGCGCCATCGTCTTGAACGCTGTTTTGCCGATACACAAAAAACGTCTGAACGCCTCGAACTGCCTGCCCCGCAAAAAAGCCTGCAGGTTTCCAATCTGATCGTCCGGGCCCCTGCAACGCGGGCGGAGGGCAAGCCGATGGCCCCTGGCCGGGTGTTGTTGCGCATTAGTGACGTGACCCTGAAAGCAGGTGACGGGCTTGGCATTATCGGACCCAGCGGATCGGGGAAATCGACATTCGGTCGCGCGCTGGTCGGGATTGGAACGATCCAGAACGGTACCATTCGTCTGGACGGGGCGGAGCTTGATCACTGGGAACCTGACCGGCTGGGTACGCATATCGGCTATCTGCCGCAGGATGTTGATCTGTTTGATGATACCGTCGCGCGCAACATCGCAAGGCTGCGCCATGACGCGGACCCGGCGGCGATCATTAAGGCCGCGCAATCGGCCGGGGTGCATGACATGATCCTGTCCCTGCCCAAGGGATACGACACGCTGGTCGGAAGTGGCGGTGTGGTTTTATCAGGCGGGCAAAGGCAACGGATCGGATTGGCACGTGCCCTGTTCGGTGATCCGTTTCTGATTGTGCTTGATGAACCCAATTCCAGCCTCGATAGCGCCGGGGAACAGGCCCTGATCGAAGCAGTCCGTCTGGCCCGGAAACGCGGGGCGATTGTCATCATGATCGCCCATCGCCCCGGCGCCCTTGCAACGGTCAATCTGGCGATGGTCATTCAGGACGGACGACAGGTTGCGTTTGGTGCGCGTGACGACATTCTGCGCAAAACCATGCGCCAGGTTGGAGAAAGTGCATGACCAGAAAACCGTCACCCACATCGTCGAAAACCACCTTGGACCTCAGTCCTGCGCTGCAAAGTTTACGCCGCCATACCCTGTTTGGTGTGACGGTCGTTTTGGCGCTGTTCATCGGTTTGGGAAGCTGGATAGCGATGGCAAGTCTCTCCGGAGCAGTGGTTGCGTCCGGCAAGCTGGTTGTCGAAAGCAATGTAAAGGATGTGCAGCATCCTGACGGCGGTATTGTCGGCGAAATCCACGTACGTGACGGTGATCGGGTACAAGCTGGTGATCTTCTGATTCGGCTGGATGATACGATGGCGCGTGCAAGCCTCGGTATTGTAGACAGTCAGATTGATGCCTTGCGGGCGCGCAAGATGCGCTTGATTGCCGAACGGAACGATGCTGAAACCATTACCGTGCCCGATCCGTTCATGTCACGGATGAAGGAGACGACAGTTACCGAACTGGTCGCGGCCGAAACAAAGCTTTTCGAAGCACGGCGCAGAAGCCTTGAAGGCGAAAAAGCGCAGCTTCAGCAGAAACTGTTGCAACTTTCGGAAACGATTGTCGGGCTTGAGGCGCAGAAAACTGCCAACGAAGAAGAAAGCCGTCATATTCGCGACGAGCTTGCAGGTCTTGAAATGCTTTATAAAAAGCAACTCGTGCCGATTACCCGTGTGGCGGCATTACGCCGTGAGCGTGCCAGTCTGGGCGGTAAGCACGGAGAGCTGACGGCACAGATTGCCGCGACCGGCATGCAAATCTCGGAAACCGAAATGTCGATCCTGCAGCTTGACCGAGACCGTCAAACTGACGTTTTGACTGAACTGGGCGACATTGATCAGCAATTGGCAGAATTGATGCAAAAACAGGTTGCCTTGCGCGACCAGTTGCGTCGTATCGATATTCGCGCGCCTTATGGGGGAACGATTTATCAGATGGCGGTACATACTATTGGCGGTGTGGTTGCAGCCGGGGATCGGATCATGGGTATTGTCCCCGATCAGGATGAACTGGTAATCGAAGCTCGGACCAGCCCAAACGACATTGACCAGGTTCATTCGGGACAAAAGGCGATGCTGCGTTTTACCGCCTTTAACCAGCGTACCACGCCGGAGCTTTCCGGAACGGTTTCTTTTGTGGCAGCGGATTTGTCACGCGATGAACTGACCGGGGAGACCTACTACAATGTGCGGGTAAAAATTGCTGGTGGCGAGATGAAGAAACTTGATGGTCAAGGGTTGATGCCCGGTATGCCGGTTGAAACCTTCATTGCGACGGGGGAGCGCACCGCACTCAGTTATCTTGCCAAACCGCTAACCGATCAGTTTGCCCGTGCATTCCGTGAAGAATAATTTGCCATCTGTTTCGGATATCGAACACCCCGGATCGTTTCTGGTTTAACGGGCTGCTGAGTTATGCGGCATTTGCGGACAGGGACGAAAGGTGATCGGGATGACTTTGGATGTAACAGCAGACGGTGTGATAAAAACCCGCCTTCAGAACCTTAAACAGGCAACAACCGGCGACCATCAGCATATCGACGACATGGTGATGGAAATGGCGCCGTTCGAAAGCCGCGATAACTATGCCCGGTTTGTCGGGATGCAGTATGTGTTTCACCGCGCTGTAAAACCACTTTATGACGCGAGTGACCTGAATGACCTGATACCCGGCCTTTCGGCACGCAGTCGGTTTAATGATGTCTGTGCAGATCTTGCAGACCTGCAATGCAGTTTACCGGAAAATGGTATGCCATCCTCTGTCCCGAAAGCCGGAATGGCCCGTCTGGGATGGTTATATGTTTGTGAAGGTTCGTCGCTTGGGGCTGCCTTCTTGCTCAAAGCTGCCGGAAATATCGGGCTGGATACCGGGTTTGGTGCCCGTCATCTGGCTGGACATGAAGATGGTCGCGGCAAGCATTGGCGCGAATTTGTTGATCAGGTCAATGGCTTGGCGTTAAGTGCGGAACAGGAACAGGAAGTGATTGATGGTGCGATTGCTGCCTTTGACTTTTTCCGGACACTTTTGATCGAAGATCGCAAGCTGGCTGCATAGGCGCAAATCCCTTGGTTGAAAGGCTTGCGGGGTCAGGATCGTGACTTGATTTCTGGCAAAACCGGCTGTATAAAGCCGCCAAGCTTTTTGTAAATTCTGACAAAGAGTGGGCCCTCCGCCCGCTCTTTTGTGCTTTTTGGGGTATGGCATCGCTATATGGCTGAGCTGATCGGACAACAGTTGAAAGACCCGCTGATGATGCGGATCACGGAGATTATCGAACCGTCGATCAACGCGCTGGGTTTCGAACTGGTACGTGTCTCCATGATGGGCAAGGACAGCAATGTCCTGCAGATCATGGCGGATCGTGCGGATGGCAACGGCAGCATCAATGTCGAGGATTGCGCCGAAATCAGCCGTACCGTTTCTGCCCTGATGGATGTTGAGGACCCGATTTCGGGGGCTTATCACCTTGAAGTCAGTTCGCCGGGTATTGACCGCCCGCTGACCCGTGCCAAGGACTTTGATGTCTGGCGCGGGTTCGAGGCAAAGGTCGAACTGGTGATGGCCCAGAATGGCCGTCGCCGTTTCAGCGGAAAGCTGGATGGAATCGAAGATGATGCGGTCGCCTTGATTGTCGATGGCGAACGTGAATTGTTGCCGTTGGCCGATATCGCCAAATCGAAATTGGTGCTGACGGATGAATTGATCGCGCATGTCACCGGCAAGGGCCGGTCTGACGATAACGCAGAATAGAGGTTGGATATGGAAGCAACTTCGGGAATGCCGCGGCCGGAACTTTTGCAGGTCGCAGATGCCGTTGCCCGTGAAAAGGGCATTGATCGTGATGAAGTTCTTGGTGCAATGGAACAGGCCATCCAGAAGGCCGGTCGTTCCAGATATGGCCATGAGCATGACATCCGTGCCCATATCGACCGTAAAACCGGTGAAATCAAACTGGCCCGTTTCATTGAGGTCACGGACGATATTGAAAACGACTTCACCCAGATGTCGCTGGAACAGGCGCGTATTCGCGACGAAAATATCCAGCTTGGTGAGTTTCTGATTGATCCGCTGCCGCCGATCGATTTCGGACGTATTGCCGCGCAGACCGCAAAACAGGTCATCGTGCAGAAAGTCCGTGACGCGGAACGTGAACGTCAGTTCGAAGAATATAAAGACCGTGCCGGTGAAGTGATCAACGGTGTCGTCAAACGCGTCGAATTCGGTAACGTTCTGGTCGATATGGGTCGGGCGGAAGCCATTCTGCGCCGTGAAGAACTGATCCCGCGTGAAACCGTCCGTCAGGGAGATCGCGTTCGTGCGCTAATCCTTGATGTGCGTCGTGAACAGCGTGGTCCGCAAATCTTCCTGTCGCGTACCCATCCGACTTTCATGGCAAAACTGTTTGCCCAGGAAGTGCCGGAAATCTATGACGGCATTATTGAAATCAAATCGGTTGCCCGTGACCCGGGTTCGCGCGCCAAGATTTCGGTTCAGTCGTCCGACAATTCCATTGATCCGGTCGGGGCATGTGTCGGTATGCGTGGTTCGCGCGTTCAGGCCGTTGTCGGCGAACTTCAGGGTGAGAAAATCGACATCATCCAGTGGTCGGAAGACCCGGCAACCTTTGTTGTGAACGCATTGGCTCCGGCCGAGGTCACCAAGGTTGTTCTTGATGAAGAAACCAACCGTATCGAAGTTGTCGTTCCCGATGATCAGCTGAGCCTTGCCATTGGTCGTCGTGGCCAGAATGTGCGTCTGGCATCTCAGCTGACCGGATGGGATATCGATATCCTGACCGAGGAAGACGAAAGCGAACGTCGCCAGGAAGAAGCCCGTAAACGGGCGGAAATGTTCATCAAGGCACTTGATGTTGATGAAGTCATTGCCCATCTTCTTGTCGCCGAAGGCTTTACCTCGATCGAGGAAGTTGGTTACGTGCCGCTGGCCGAACTGGCAGAGATCGAAGGTTTTGAAGAAGAAATCGCCGAAGAGCTGCGCACCCGCGCACGCACCTTCCTTGCCGAAGAAGCCGAACGTCTTCAGAAGCGCCGCGAAGAGCTCAAGGTTGCCGATGACCTCGTCGAGTTTGGTGGACTGTCGCTGGCCGTTGTTGTTCGCCTTGGCGAGAATGACGTCAAAACCCTTGAAGACTTCGCCGATCTCGCAAGTGACGAGCTGATCGAATATGTCGGTGATGCAGACAACATGACCATGGACCAGGCCAATGACCTGATCATGGATGCACGTCGTCAGCTTGGCTGGTTCGAAGGGCTTGAAGAAGAAGTTTCCGAGGATGCCGAAGAAGGCGAAGAAGCCTGAGGGCTGATCGGAGGACGCCATGTCGCACCGTAAAGGCGGCAAGGTAGCCGAGGTTCCGGAACGCCGGTGTATCGTCACCGGCGAAGTCCGGCCCAAGGAAGACCTTCTCAGGGTTGTGATCGGACCGGATGACACGGTTGTTCCCGATCTTGAGGAACGGTTGCCCGGACGGGGATTATGGTTGTGCCCGTCGCGGGATGTGATAAATACCGCCTGTGCAAAAAATGCCTTTGCCAAGGCGGCGCGGCAAAAAGTCGTGATTGACCCTGCGCTGGCAGACCGGATCGAGAAGCTTTTGCTTCAGAAAAGCCTTGATCTGCTGTCGCTTGCGCGTAGAGCCGGTCAGGCGGTTGCTGGATACGAAAAAGTCCGGGCCCAGATTGATGAGGGCGCGGCAATGATATTGGCAGCCCGAGATGGTGCTGCGGACGGAAAATCCAAGATCGAGGCGAAGGCCCGGGATCTGCCGATTTATACCGTTCTGGATGCTGCCGAGATTGGCGCGGCCTTTGGTCGCGAGAAAGCAGTACATGTGGCTGTTGCGCCGGGTGGACTGGCAAAGCAGTTAAGTCGTTCGCTTGGACGGCTAGAAGGATTTCGCGCGGTCTGAAGGCAGGCTTGCGCAGAACGGACAGGACAGGACAGGCAAAGGATGCCGGTCCCGCAGGAAATGAGGAAGTTGGACGGATTATGAGTGATCGCGATCAGGAGAAGAAACCGCTGAGCCTCAACAGATCGAAACTTGAACTGAGCAAGACGGTCGAGGCTGGGCAGGTACGTCAGAGCTTCTCGCATGGACGGTCCAAATCTGTGACTGTCGAAGTGCGCAAGAAGCGGACTTTCGAAAAGAACGAATCCGGCCGCTTCCGTGAAGTGAAAAAGGATGTGGTTGCTGAACAGCAGCAGCAACCTGCCGCACCGGCACCGGCTGCCAAACCTGAGCCGGTTGCCAAACCTGAGCCGGTTGAAGACCATAGCAATCTGACCGATAGCGAGCGCGCAGCCCGTATGGCCGCCCTGAAAGCAGCCGAAGAGCGCCGTAAGCAGGAAGAAGCCGACGCAGCTGTACGTGCCGCCGAGGAAAGCAAACGCAAGGCAGAAGAAGCCGAACGTCGCAAACAGGAAGAAGCCGAGGCAGCAAAAGCTGCTGCGGCAGAAGCTCCTGTGCTTGAAAAGGAAGCCCCGGTTTCTGTTGAAGAAGTCGAAAAGGCCCTTGAAGCATCGACCGCCAAAGGCAAATCCAAGCCGAAACCCGCTGCTGTTGCGAAAAAACAGGAAGAGATCATTCCTGGTGAACCGGCAGAGCCGCTGGTTCCGGAAGAACGCCGTCGTGCCGACCCGTCCACCGTCAAGCCGAAAAGCCGCAAGGAACTGGACGAGGAAGAAGCCCGTAGTGCAGCCGCACGCAAACGCGCCGAAGAGGAAGCTCTTGGCCGTGCTGCGCGCACGAAAGGTGACGAAGGCCGTCGTCGTGGCAAGCTTTCGATCAACAATGCGATGACCGGTGACGAAGGTGGCCGTCGTCGTTCGATGGCCTCGATCAAGCGTCAGCAGGCAAAAGCCAAGGCCCGTATGCAGGGTCAGCAGAAGCCGAAAGAGAAAATCGTACGTGATGTTATTGTTCCGGACGCGATCACCGTTCAGGAACTTGCCAACCGTATGGCCGAACGTGCTGCCGACGTCATCAAGTGCCTGATGGGCCTTGGCGTTATGGCAACCATCAACCAGAGCCTTGATCCCGATACCGCACAACTGGTTGTCGAGGAATTCGGTCACAAGATGAAACGCGTTTCGGATGCCGACGTTGAAGAAGCGCTGGTCACTGCAGACGACAACGAAGATCAGCTGATCGGTCGTCCGCCGGTTGTGACCGTTATGGGTCACGTTGACCATGGTAAAACCTCGTTGCTGGATGCTCTGCGCAAAACCGACGTTGTCAGTGGCGAAGCCGGCGGCATCACCCAGCATATCGGTGCCTATCAGGTGACGATGGAAACCGGTTCGAAGATCACCTTCATCGATACACCGGGCCACGCCGCATTCACCGAGATGCGTTCGCGCGGTGCCAAGGTTACCGACATCGTCGTTCTGGTTGTTGCTGCTGACGACTCGGTCATGCCGCAGACGATCGAAGCCATCAGCCACGCAAAAGCGGCTGGCGTGCCGATGATCATTGCGATCAACAAGATCGACAAGCAGGGCGCAAACCCGACCAAGGTTAAAACCGAACTGCTTCAGCACGAAGTCGTCGTCGAGGAAATGGGCGGTGAAGTTCAGTGTATTGAAGTTTCGGCAAAACAGGGGCTTGGCCTGACCGAACTTGAAGAAGCCATTCTGCTGCAGGCCGAGGTTCTTGACCTTAAAGCCAACCCGGCACGTGTTGCTGACGGTGTGGTCGTTGAAGCCCGTATGGAAAAAGGCCGCGGCCCGGTTGCCACGGTTCTGGTTCAGCGCGGTACGCTTAAAAACGGCGATATCTTTGTCACGGGTGCTGAATGGGGTCGCGTTCGTGCGCTGGTCAACGACCATGGCGTTCGTATCGAAGAAGCCATTCCGGGCATGCCGGTCGAAGTAACCGGTCTGAACGGCGTGCCGTCGGCTGGTGATGACTTTGTCGTTGTCGAAAACGAAGCTAAAGCCCGCGAGATTTCCGATTATCGTCAGCGTCGCATCCGCGAAACGCAGGCTGCTGCGATGAAGAAATCGGCACTTGAGAACATGTTCTCGAGCTCGGGCGAGGTCAAGGAACTGCCGATCCTTATCAAAGGTGACGTGCAGGGTTCTGTCGAAGCGCTTATCGGTACCCTGCAGAAGTTGGGTAACGAGGAAGTCAGTGTCCGTGTCCTGCATAGTGGTGTTGGCGGGATCAACGAATCCGATGTCACGCTGGCGCGTGCGTCGAATGCGCTGATCATCGGTTTTAACGTTCGTGCCAACCAACAGGCCCGCGAACAGTCCCGTCGCGACAATGTCGACATTCGCTATTACTCGATCATCTATGATGTTGCAGACGACATCAAAAAGATGCTGTCGGGCATGCTGTCGCCGGAAGTCCGCGAGAAGTTCCTGGGTTACGCGGAAATCCGCGATATCTTTACCATCTCGGGCAACAAGATTGCCGGTTGTATGGTTACCGAAGGTACCGTCAAGCGTGGTGCGGGTGTTCGCCTGCTTCGCGACAACGTCGTGATCCATTCGGGCGAGCTGTCCACACTGCGTCGCTTCAAGGATGAAGTAAAAGAAGTCCGCGAGGGCTATGAATGTGGCATGTCATTCGCCAAATATAATGACCTGCAGGTCGGCGACATGATCGAGTGCTTCGAGCAGGAGGAAATCGCCGTCGAACTTTAAGACGGTGGATTGACGATATGGCGAAGCAACCGGCCAAAGCACCAAGTCAGCGACAGTTGCGCGTGGCGGAGGAAATCCGCCAGGCCCTGTCGCAGGCACTTGAGCGCGGAGATATTTACGACCCGGACCTGACCCGGCGCCCGGTAACCATTACCGGCGTCAGTCTGAGCCCGGATATGCGCAATGCCATGGTATCCTTTACGCCGCTTGGCGGGGGCGAGGCGGAAACCTCGCTCAAGGCGCTGACGCGTCAGAAGGGCCATTTGCGTACCCATGTGGCGCGTACGGTTCACATGAAATACGTACCGGCATTGCGTTTTGTTGAAGACAAAAGTTTCGATGTCGCCGACCATATCGGTGCCCTCCTGCGTGACCCGCATGTTGCACAGGATCTTGCGGCGGACGGGTCGGACGACCATGAGAATGAGGACGACTGATGGCGCGTCGGCGTCGCGGTAGAAGTATCAATGGCTGGCTGGCGGTCGACAAGCCCCTGGAAATCACGTCTTCGACGGTGGTCAATCAGGTGCGTCGTCTGCTTGATGCGGCAAAGGCCGGTCACGGCGGGACACTCGATCCATTGGCGAGTGGTGTCCTGCCTATTGCATTTGGCGAGGCGACAAAAACGGTTGCCTATGTCATGGATGGCAGCAAAAGTTATCGTGTGACGCTGAAGTTCGGCGAAGCACGCAGCACTGACGATGCCGAGGGCGAAGTTACCGCCACCTCGGATCATCGTCCGGATGCAGACGAGATAAAGGCCGTGCTGGGTGAGTTTATTGGCGAAATTCAGCAGGTGCCGCCAAAGTTTTCGGCGATCAAGGTCAATGGCAAGCGTGCCTATGATCTTGCGCGTCGCGATGAAGACGTGGTGCTTAAACCGCGTCCGATTCTGATCAAGGATCTTCGACTGGTCGATATGCCGGATCGCGATCATGCCGTTCTCGAAGTTGTTTCGGGCAAGGGGGCATATATGCGGTCTTTGGCGCGCGATATCGCGCTGCGCCTTGGTTCTGTCGGTCATATATCCGCCCTTCGCCGGACATCGGCGGGGCCGTTTCCTGAAACGAGTTCCATTCCGCTTGCGGAATTGCTCGAAATGGATCCGGATGCGGTGTTGGAGAAATTGCTTCCGGTCGAGACCGCGCTGGACGACATCCCGGCGCTGGCCCTGACCGAAGTCGAGGCGCAGCGGCTATCGAGTGGACAACCTGTCGGGTTGTTGCCGGTGGCAAAACGCAGTGCCCTCGAAAACCCCGTCGTGCAGGACGATATCGTCTGCGCCATGCTCCATGACCGCGCGGTTGCGTTGGCGGAGATCAGTGGCGGCGAAATCCGGCCTGTACGTGTTTTTAATCTCTAAAGGCGAAAGGATGCCTGATGTCGATTACTGCTGAACGCAAAGCTGAGCTGATCAAAGAATACGCTCAGAAAGACGGTGACACCGGTTCCCCCGAAGTCCAGGTTGCAATCCTGACCGAGCGGATCAAGAACCTGACCGAACACATGAAAGAACATAACCACGACTTCCACAGCCGTCGTGGTCTTCTCATGATGGTTGGCCAGCGCCGTCGTCTGCTGAAGTACCTGCAGCGCAAAGACCAGTCGCGTTACGAGACCGTTATCGAACGCCTCGGTATTCGCCGCTGATATCGAACTGCGGCGGAGGTGGTTGATCCCCTCCGCCGTCGTTTTTTAATGTCCCGAGCGGATCGGGAAACACGGGGAAGCAGGGTCGGATGGGCCGACCTCTTTGCTTGGTCCGGACCCATTAATTATGCAGCTTTTATGAAAGCCTCATAATTAATGTGTTCGGAACTCGTGTAAGACTATCCGGGTCCGCTGAAGGTTTGTAAGAGGAAGAGAAAATAATGTTTAATGTCGTCCGCAAGGAAATGCAGTGGGGCAATGCCAAGCTGGTTCTCGAAACCGGCAAGGTCGCGCGCCAGGCCGATGGTGCCGTCATGGTCACCTATGGCGAGACCGTTGTGCTTTGTACCGCTGTTGGCGCGAAATCACCGCGCCCGGATATCGACTTTTTCCCGCTGACCGTGAACTATCAGGAAAAGGCATTCGCTGCCGGTAAGATCCCGGGTGGTTTCTTCAAGCGTGAAGGCCGTCCTTCGGAAAAGGAAACCCTGGTTTCGCGTCTCATCGACCGTCCGATCCGTCCGCTGTTCCACCCGCTGTATCGCAACGAAACCCAGATCGTTTGTACCGTTCTGTCGCATGACATGGAAAACGATCCGGACGTGGTTGCCATGATCGGCGCATCTGCTGCGCTGACCATTTCCGGTCTGCCGTTCCTCGGCCCGATCGGTGCCGCACGCGTCGGTTACAAAGATGGCGAATATATCCTGAACCCGGCGACCGAGTCGGTTAAGGAAAGCGACCTTGATCTGGTTGTTGCCGGTACCCGTGACGGTGTGATGATGGTTGAATCCGAAGCCAGCGAGCTTTCGGAAGAAATCATGCTTGGTGCCGTTAAATTCGGTCACGAGCAGTTCCAGCCGGTTCTCGATCTGATCATTTCGCTGGCCGAAGATGCCGCGAAAGAGCCGCGCGATATCGCAGAACTGCCGGAAGGCTATGATGCACTGGTCGAAAAAGTTGCTGCCCTTGGCACCGATGGCCTGACCAAGGCATACAGTCATGTCGTCAAGCAGGAGCGTTCGGCTGCTGTTTCCGACGCCAAAGCTGCCATTGCCGAGAAACTGGCTGAAGAAGAAGTGGCCGATGCCCTGAAAGGCAAGGTTTCGTCGATCATCAAGGATCTGGAAAAAGACATCGTTCGCGGTGCGATCCTGAAGACCGGCAAACGTATCGATGGCCGTACCGGTGCCGACGTTCGCCCGATCCTTGGCGAAGTTTCGGTTCTGCCGCGCGCGCATGGTTCTGCGATCTTTACCCGTGGTGAAACCCAGGCACTTGCCGTTGCCACCCTTGGCACCGGTCAGGACGAGCAGATCGTCGATGCGCTGGACGGTGAATACCGTGAAAACTTCATGCTGCACTACAACTTCCCGCCCTACTCGGTCGGTGAAGCTGGCCGCATGGGTTCGCCGGGCCGTCGTGAAATCGGTCACGGTAAACTGGCATGGCGTGCCCTGCACCCGCTGATGCCGGGCAAGGATGCGTTCCCTTACACCATCCGTATCGTTTCCGAAGTCACCGAATCGAACGGTTCGTCCTCGATGGCGACTGTTTGCGCAACCTCGCTTGCAATGATGGATGCCGGTGTTCCGCTGGCACGTCCGGTTGCCGGTATTGCCATGGGTCTGATCAAGGAAGGCGATGATTTCGCCGTTCTGTCCGACATCATGGGTGATGAAGATCACCTTGGCGATATGGACTTCAAGGTTGCCGGTACCGAAAACGGTATCACCTCACTTCAGATGGATATCAAGATCACCTCGGTGACCCCGGATATCATGCAGATCGCACTTGGCCAGGCCCGCGACGGCCGTCTGCACATCCTTGGCGAAATGTCCAAAGCACTTCCGGAAGCACGTGGTGAAGTTTCGGGTAATGCACCGACCATCACCCAGTTCTCGATCCCGCGTGACAAGATCCGTGACGTTATCGGTTCGGGCGGCAAGGTCATTCGTGAAATCTGCGAAGAAACCGGTGCCAAGGTTGATATCGAAGACGATGGTTCGATCACTGTTGCACATACCGACGGTGCAAAAGGCAAACAGGCTGTCGATTGGATCAAATCGATCGTTGCGGAACCTGAATTGAACCATATCTATGATGGTAAGGTTGTTAAGGCTGTCGACTTTGGCGCATTCGTCAATTTCTTTGGCGCGCGCGACGGTCTGGTCCACATCTCCGAACTGGCGCAGGAACGCGTCAAGCAGGTTTCGGATATCGTCAAGGAAGGCGATGCGGTCAAGGTCAAGGTCATTGGCTTTGATGATCGCGGCAAGATCAAATTGTCGATGAAACGCGTTGACCAGGAAACCGGTGCCGATCTCGAAGTCGGCGACGCTGAATAATCCGATCTGATAGACCGGACGGCGATAACAACAACACGCCGTCCGGTTTTCCAAATGCGATGCCGGGGCATCGCTGGCGATGAAAAGCCGAATGGGAGAGACGAATTTGAAAGCCCTTAAACCGCTCGTCATGTCGGGAAAAGAGGTCTTGCCACTGATTGAAGGTGGTAAAGGTATCGCTGTTTCGACGGGTAAAAGTTCCGGCGCATGGGCAGCTGCTGGTGGCATCGGGACGTTTTCCGCCGTCAATGCCGATTCTTATGACGAAAATGGCAATCTGGTTCCGGTCGAATATGCCGGAAAAACCCGTGGTGAGCGCCATCAGGAACTGATCGCCTATGGCATCCGCGGCGGTATCGCCCAGGCACAGATCGCACATGAAATGCGCGGCGGCGAAGGTCGCCTGCATATGAACGTTCTGTGGGAAATGGGCGGTGCGGAAGAAATTCTGCGCGGCGTGCTTGAGGGGACCAAGGGTCTTGTCCATGGGGTGACCTGTGGTGCGGGCATGCCTTACAAGGTATCGCAGATCGCAGCCCAGTATGGCGTGCATTATTACCCGATCGTATCTTCTGCGCGTGCGTTCCGTGCCTTGTGGCTGCGGTCGTACAAAAACACCCCGGAATGGCTTGGTGGTGTGGTCTATGAAGATCCGTGGCGCGCCGGCGGTCACAACGGTCTTTCGAATTCCGAAGACCCGCTGGTGCCCGAAGATCCGTTCCCGCGTGTTGCAGCCCTTCGCGAATACATGAATTCGGTCGGCCTGAACGACGTTCCGATCATTATGGCTGGTGGCGTCTGGTTCCTTCGTGACTATGAAGACTGGCTCGACAATCCGGAAGTCGCCCCGGTGGCCTTCCAGTTCGGGACCCGTCCGCTTCTGACCAAGGAAAGCGAGATTTCCGAAGAATGGAAAAACCGTTTGCTGACGCTGCAGGACGGCGACGTCTCGCTGCATAAATTCAGCCCGACCGGTTTTTACAGTTCGGCTGTTCGCAACGACTTCCTTGAAGATCTGCATCAGCGTTCCGATCGTCAGGTCCGTTATTCGCGTACCGCAGAAGCCGACCTGCATGTCGGTATTCCGCTGGGCCGTCGCGGTCGTCCGATCTATGTCCGCGAAGATGATGCCGACAAGGTTCGGGCATGGCTTGATGCCGGTTATACCGAAGGCATGCCGACACCTGACGAAACCATGGTGTTTGTCACGCCTGACAGCGCGCTTACGATCAAGAAAGACCAGATCGACTGCATGGGTTGCCTGTCGCAGTGCCAGTTCTCGAACTGGGAACAGCATAGCGGCACCACCGGCAAACGTGCCGATCCGCGTTCGTTCTGCATTCAGAAAACGCTTCAGAACATTGCGCATGGCGCGATGGTTGAAAACGAACTGATGTTTGCCGGTCACAATGCCTATAAATTTGGTGAAGACCCGTTCTACACCAACGGCTTTGTCCCGACCGTCAAAGAGCTGATCGACCGGATCGCCACAGGCGATTAAGCCAAATACCGGTCCTACATGGATCGAAATCAGAAAAAGGGGCCGGTTTTCGGCCCTTTTTTTTATGACTTGCCGATGAAACGGCATCGAAGATTGGGATGATTGGAGTTGATCAAAATCAAAGAAAGGCGCGTCTTGGTTCCCTAATATACGCTTGGATTTGATCGGGAACCGGGAATTGACCGGTCCTGAAAAGCGTATGAAGGGACAATTTCATGACGACGAACCCGCGTCCTTACACCCATGCCCTGAACCGTTTGAAAGAGGCCGGCTTGCGTCCGACCCGTCAGCGTCTGGCATTGGCCCGCCTGCTGTTTGATAACGGCCATCGGCACATTACCGCCGAACAGCTTCATTCCGAAGCCATGAGCCAGAATATCAAGGTATCGCTGGCGACCGTTTACAACACGCTTCATCAGTTTACCGAGGCGGCACTTCTGAACGAGATCGTGATCGATTCCGGTCGGTCCTATTTCGATACGAACACGGCCCCGCATTACCATTTCTATTGCGAAGAAGATGGCATGCTAAGCGATATACCGGCCGAAGCGGTTCAGCTTGCGCGTGTTCCCAATATGCCGCGCGGTACCGAACTGGCATCGGTTGATCTGGTGTTTCGTTTGCGTCGCCAATCGGCACGCAGTGCCGCCTGATTGCTGTCTGATTGATGTATCGGGCAGTGATGTGTCCCAATTGTAGCGGCGCGGTGACAACGAAATGACGGGTCGATGAAAACCGCCTGAAATGGCGCGAAACGTCCCTTCAGTGCTTGACGGGCAGGGTTTTCAAGACAAATACAGAGGCGACGGTCCCGTCTGGAACTGTCGCTCTTTTTTTGCCCATGTGTGTGACAGCAACACCGCAAATTTCAGACTTCAACGACAAATAAGGAAGCCCGTAATGGTGCTCAAGGGAACACGGACCGAGGAACTTCTTCGTGCGGCATTTGCCGCCGAGGCCCAGGTCAATCGCCGTTATCTCTATTTTGCGCAACAGGCCGATATCGAAGGCTATCCTGAAATAGCCGAGATGTTCCGTGCAACGGCCGAGGCCGAAACAGGCCACGCATTTGGTCATCTCGAATTTCTCGAACAGGTCGGGGATCCCGTGACCGGGCAGCCGATCGGTACCACCCGGCTTAATCTTGAAGCTGCATTTGCCGACGAACAGAACGATGCCAAATCGCGTTATCCCGAAATGGCCCGTATCGCCCGCCAAGAGGGTTTTAACGATATCGCAGACTGGTTCGAAAGCCTGTCGCGGGTCGAAGATGCCCACGCTTCGAGGATGGAACGCGCACTGGCATCTTTTGGCACTGTTTCCGAACCGGTGGAATAAGGTTGAAGACAATTCGACGATGCTTTTACAGATATAGCACGGTTCTGCTGTTTGTGGCGGTAATGACACCCATTGCCGCCATGGCACAATCCGTGGAGCTTGACGATATTCTGACCGATGCCGGGCGTCTTGAACCCCTGCAGGCGGTGATGGTCGCTCACCGTGGTGAGGTGATCGCACGGCGGGGCTATCACGGCAGTTCCCCCGATCAGTCGACCAATATCAAATCCGCATCGAAATCGATTATCTCGGCATTGGTTGGCATCGCGATTGAACGGGGTGTTTTAACCGGCACCGATCAGAAAATCGCCCCCTTGCTGCGTGATCAGTTGCCAGCCGATCCCGACCCGCGGCTGTCTGAAATTACCATCGAGCATCTTTTGTCGATGCAGGCCGGTCTGGGGCGGACATCGGGGCAGTATTACGGCCAGTGGGTCGCGCAATCAAACTGGGTGCGTGCCGCCCTTGCCCGTCCTTTTGCCGACGATCCGGGCGGAGATATGCTGTATTCAACCGGTTCAAGCCACCTGCTATCGGCCATCCTGACCCGTGAAACCGGAAAAACCACACTGGAACTGGCGCGTGAATGGCTGGGGCCGCTGAATGGTTTTGCCATTACGGCCTGGGATCGCGATCCGCAGGGAATTTATTTTGGCGGTAACCAGATGGCGATGAGCACCACATCCCTTCTGGCTTTTGGCGAACTTTACCGCAATGGCGGGCGTGCTCCGGACGGGACACAGATCATCACGCAGGACTGGATTGATCAAAGCTGGCAGCACCGGACAAATTCGCGTTTTACCGGTGATGAATACGGGTATGGCTGGTTCATGCGCGATATTGCCGGGCAGGATGTCATCTATGCCTGGGGATATGGCGGGCAGATGCTTTACATCGTTCCCGCACTTGAATTGACCGTGGCGATGACATCGGACGAAACCAAACCGTCGGCGCGTACTGGTTACCGTGATCGGTTGCATGGTTTGATGGCCGATATCATTGACCGCATCGCGGCAGAGACAAGCTGAACGAATTCAGCCTGCCGGATTGGATGACTATTGCCAGTTATTGGGCGGCGATGCGTTCCGCCGGATATTCGGCAACCGTGCCGGGGGTCAATGGGCCGCGCAGGACAATATGGGGATGACCAAGCGAATTGTGTTCGACATGCCCGTCAACCTGATAAACGTCGCGCAGCAGATCACGGTCAATAACCTTGGCGCATTCGCCAAATGCCACCATACGGCCATTGCGGATTGCCATGGCGTGATCGCAATATTGCAGGGCATGGTTAAGGTCGTGAATGGCGATCAGGACAATCATTTTCTGGCGCTTGGCGATATCGCGCATGAAGGACAGGACCTCCATCTGGCGATGCAGATCAAGGGCCGAGGTCGGCTCGTCCATCAGCAGGATTTCGGGTTCACGCACCAGCGTCTGGGCAATGGCAACAAGCTGCCGCTGACCGCCGCTAAGCTCGCCCAGATTGCGCGCGGCCAGATCGGAAATTCGAAGGGCGGCCAGAATATCGTCAATCCGAGCCAGTTCATCGGCCTGAACGCGTAGTGACGATCCCTGTTTGGCGGCCAGAATAACCGACTCATACACCGAAAGAACGGCGTTCGACCCGGTATCCTGTGGCATGTAGCAAATCGTGTTGCGGCTATAATTCGCCGTTTCGACATGCACTTTGCCGCCGCCCTTGGCAAGACCGGCAACGCGTTTGAACAGGCTTGATTTGCCTGCTGCGTTCGGCCCGATGACGGCAATCACGTCGCCACCTGTTAGAACCGGTGTACTGACACCGGAAACCACATGGGTACGGCCGTAGCGGGTGCCAAGGTCTTCAAGGCGAAGTGTTGTTACCATGATTTCCTCCGGCTTGCGAAAATCAGCGAGAAGAAGAACGGCACGCCGACAAGTGCGGTAATCACCCCGATGGGCAGGATTGCGCCGGGGATCAGAAGCTTGGATAGTACCGACGTCGCCGACAGGATCAACGCCCCGCACAGGACGGATGCCGGCAGGAAGAAACGCTGATCCTCGCCCACAAGCATGCGGGCGATATGCGGCCCGACCAGACCGATGAAACCGATGGTCCCGACAAAGGAAACCGGGATTGCCGCCAGCATACTGACCAGCAACATGGTTTTGAGCCGCAGCGACTGGACATTGACGCCGAAACTTTCCGCCTTGGCATCGCCTAACCGAAGGGCGGTGAGTGCCCAGGCCTGACGGGTAAACAGCGGAAGGGCGATGGCAACGGCAATGGCCGTGATCGCGACTTTGGACCAGGTTGCCTTGACCAGACTGCCCATCGTCCAGAACACAACTGCGGCCAATGCCTGTTCGCTGGCAAGATATTGCAGCAGGGCCAGAAGCGCGTTGAAGGTAAAGACCAGCGCAATCCCCAAAAGGACGATGGTTTCAACAGTAACACCGCGCATGCGGCTGAAAAAATGAATGATCAGCGCGGTTCCCATCGCCATGACAAAGGCATTGATCGGGATGATGAATTCGACAAAGGCAGGCAGGATCGCAACGCCAAGAACCAGCGCCAGAGCAGCGCCAAAGCCGGCTGCGGCCGAAATGCCTAACGTAAAGGGGCTGGCAAGCGGGTTGGCAAGGATGGTCTGCATCTGGGCGCCCGCGGTTGAAAGGGCGGCACCGACAGTCAGCGCCATCAGGGCGACCGGCATGCGGATTTCCCAGATCACGACGCGCAACTGATCGCTGGCATCCGATGGGTTTAACAAGGCAAAGATCACGTCAGACAGCGGATAATTGGCCGGTCCGGTTGCCAGATCGACAGCAAAGGACAGGAACAGCGCAATCGTCATGCCGGTAAGGATCAGGACACGACGCAGGGAGCGCGCCTTGTAATGCGCGCTCCCTGCCGGAATGGTGGTTTGATCGGAGATCATGGAAATCAGTTCTGATCGCTAACGGAAACGAAGTAACCCGGCTGATACGGCGTTGACAGGAACCGCTCATGCAGTTCGCGGAACGACGTCTCCGGGTCGATATCGGCAAATAGGTCCGGATGCAGCCATTTTGCCATCTGTTCGATGACCACGAACTGATAGGGACTGTTATAGAACTGGTGCCAGACCGCGTGAATTTTACCGTTTTCAACGGCTTTGATGCCGGTGAATGCCGGGCGGTTCATAAGGTTTTCAAGCTTGCGATGGGCCTCTTTCATGTCTGCATTCGGGCCGAGTCCGACCCATGCACCACCCGGTGAATAGGCTTCCCAGCTTGCGCCGGTTGCAATGACCTGATCGGGGTTTGATGCAACAACCTGTTCGGGGTTGATCGTACCAAAGGTGCCCGGAATGATTGTTGCAGCGATATTGGTACCACCGGCAATCTCAACCATTTTCCCAAAGTTTTCATTGCCAAACGACATGCAGCATTCATCGGAAAAACCGGCTGCGCGTTCGATGAAAACGTCTGGTTTGGCTGGATTAGCTTTGGCAAGGCGATCGGTCACAACGGCGATTTTATCGTTGCGGAATTTGATGAATTCCTCGGCACGGTCCTGTTCACCGGTGATGATGCCCAGAATGCGCATGCTGGTATCGGTGTTTTCAATCGGGCGTTCGCGGAAATCGATATAAACCAGCGGAATGCCGACCGCTGCCAGCTTTTCGTCAAGGGCCGCGTCTTCGGTGGCTCCCTTGGCTTCAAGGTTCATCACGATGACGTCTGGTTTCAGGGCGATGGCCTGTTCGATATCGAATGTGCCATCCTTGATCCCGCCGAAGGTCGGCAGATCATTAATGGACGGGTATTTGGCGGCATAGATGTCATAGGTCTGCGGATCGGCCTTTTTCAAGTCATCGCGCCAGCCAACGACTCGCTTGAACGGTTCTGCGCTATCAAGCGTTGCAAGGCCGTAAATCAGGCGGCCTTCACCAAGAATAAGCTTTTCTGCCGGAACCTTGACCGAAACTTCACGCCCGGCCACATCGGTGATCGTGACGGTTTCTGCTGCGTGGACGGTCCCCGCGACCATCAACGCAACCGCAGCAATAGCGCCAAAAAATTTCATTCCCGTACCCTTGTTTAGGATTGCCTGACCGCGGCATTATCATTTAATGAGAATGCAAATCAATACTTTTCGCATTAATTGATTTTTTTATGGATTGGATGGTATTTGTGCCGATATCTGTCGGTTTGCGGTTCCCACAAGATCGCGCAAACTTTTCGCAGATATGGGCCATTGGGGGACGACCGGGCGATGACAACGCATTCAAGCAATTTCAATCTGCGTGACGAGATCAAGGAATACTGGTCCATGCGCGCGGCAACGTTCGACGAACAGCCCGGGCACGAGATTTTTTCAGATCAGGAACGTCTGGCGTGGCACGACCTGTTTCGACGTCATCTGGGCGACGGGACCGGCAAACGTGCGCTTGACCTTGCCAGTGGTACCGGCGTCATCAGCCATTTGATGCATGATCTGGGGTTCGAGGTTACCGGGCTTGATTGGTCCGAAGCGATGCTGGAAAAGGCGCGAGCCAAATCGAAACTGCGTCAGTCCAATATCCAGTTCATCCTTGGCGATGCGGAAAACACGCTTGAAGACGATAACAGCTATGACGTCATCGTCACACGGCATCTGGTCTGGACTCTGGTGGATCCGGCGGCGGCCTTTGCTGAATGGTTCCGGGTTTTGAAACCGGGGGGCAAGCTTCTGGTGGTGGATGGTGATTTCGTCTCGCCCACCTGGATCAGTAAGCTAAACAAGGCGATGACGGGGTTCCTGCAATCCATCGGGTTGAAACGCGATGTTGCCGAAATCCCGCAGCTCAAGACCCATCGCGATATTCTTGCGCGCGTTCATTTTTCCCAGGGTGCCCGTGCTGACGAAGTGACATCAATGCTGAAAACCGCCGGGTTCGACCCGGTGATGGCCGATTTCAACATGCGCCAGATTCACCGCGCCCAGTCAAAGCATCTTACGCTTGCCAAGGGTCTGGAACGTGGTGCCCAGCATCGTTACGCCATCTGCGCGACCAAGCCTTAAAAGGCCACTTGGGCCGGTTATGAGCGGCCTGAAAACAAGGCGATGTCGCTGCGCATCGGGGTCCAGACGATAATCTGGCGCGGGATCGCGAGAAGCCCCGGCAAACTGTCCCAGAAGGCCTGCCGATAGGGACGGTGCATCTGTACTTCCATCAAATCTTCCAGATCGGCCCACGTTTCATACAGCATGAAACGATTGGGTTCGTCCGGATGGTGATGCAGGAAGGCATTGATGAATGTTGCCTCATAGCGCATCGCATCCAGAACCGGGTGAAGCAGGGTAAGAAATTCGTCTTCCCTGCCCGGTTTGATGGTCAGGATAACGGTGCCGGCAATCGGGCCTGTTTCGGTGTTGACGGTTGCATTCATGATCTCGGCCTTTGGTCTGATTTCGATATTGACCGAGGCAGGTTATGACAGACCGGGAAGCAAAACGATTACCTGACAGGTAATGAGCCTAGTCAAGTTTGATGCTGATTTCGGTTTTGACCGAATTGGCAAGGAAGCAGGCCTCGTGGGCGGCGTGATGCAGTTCGGCCTCGATCTCTGCCGTCGGGGCCGTGCTGGCATAGGTAACCTTGGGGCAAAGTTCGACCCGGGTGATGACTGTTTTGCCGTCCTGCATTTCCATGACGCCGGTTGCAGCATCGACATAGCTGTCGACAATGATTTTCCGGCGCGATGCGAAATCAAGGAAGAATAGCATGTGGCAGCTTGAAAGTGCGGCGACATAGGCTTCTTCGGGATCGACATTTTCGGCGACAGAATAGGGCAGCGGCACGACATGGGGGGATGACGATGCGGGGACTTCGACCCCGCCGTCAAACCGCCAAAGATGACCGCGGCTATAACGGCGGTCAGCAAAGTTTGCGCCGTCGCGTTGCCATCTGACTTCTGCGCCAAAACTGCTCATTGCGGGGCTCCATTTTCGGGGTGCTCAACAAGTTGTCGTGAGGTGATGCCGATGTGTTTTTCAATGATTTCAACGGCCTTGCTAACATCGCCAAGGTTACATATGGCCAGTAGGTCATTATGTTCTTCGTAAAACGCTTTGCGTGCCTGTGACCCCGGGGGCTGCCGGTGATAGGAGCGGCGGGCTTCGCGGCGCAATTCGTCAATCATCTGTAACAGGCGACCATTGCCACACGGGGCATACAGGGTCCGGTGAAAAGCGATATCGAGCTCCTCGATGATCGCAGGGTCTTCTTCTTCAAAAAGATCGTCGTTCAAACGGATTGCCTTGCGCAGGTCGCGTTGTGTTAGATTTGGGATCGACAGGATAAGGGCGGTTGATTCAAGGGAAATGCGGATTTGCGACAGTTCGCGGGCCTCGTTGGCACTTAAGCCGTTTACCGCGAGGCTGCGGTCGGATCGTTTGCTTAGCAGCCCGTTTGCCAGCAGCCGTTCCAGCGCCTGACGCACAGGTTGGCGGCTGACACCGAACCGTTCGGCCAGCCGTTCCTGTTTCAGGATTGTGCCGGGCGCAAGGGTGCCGTTTTCGATTTCGCTTTGAAGCGTTTCAGTGATTTTATTTGGATCCATGGATCCAAAGTCATGCAAATTTGCCGAAGAGTCAAGTGGGTTCCGTTGGCGTGAGTTCACCCGAAATTTGATGCGACAGCATCGTAAATCCCGCGCGCACTTTATTTGTATGAGGATTTAACCCGCGGCATTGTGGAGGTGGCGTGGGCATCGAGCGTTTGCCCGAGGGGGGCTCAAGGGCTCCGGGGGCTAAGGGGGCGGGCTTCGGCAAGCATTCCCTCGGGTTATTGGGCCGGAATGGCTGCGGTCAGGGTGCTATTGGCCGGGGCGGTTTTGGAGACGAAGTCGATCACGCGATTGACCGCATTGTCGATATCCTCGTTCAGGATGCCGTGGCGATCGGAGTCCAGGACCTGGATATCAAGATGGCTGCATCCGGTGGCGTGGCGTTTGATCAGGGTCGCACTGGCGGGATCTACGACCTGATCGCCATCGCCCTGTAAAATCAGGATCGGGCAGGCAACATCGGGCAGACGGTTTTGCATTTCGGCAACCGCCTGACGGAGATTGTGCAGACCGCCAATCGGGATGTTGCGGTAATTGATCTCGGGATGTTCGGATTCGTTAAGCCGGAAACTGAGCATTTCCTGCGCCGAGGGTACCCAGCCCATCAGTTTGTTCGCACCATAAAGCAGCGGCACAAACATCAGATTGCGATTGCGGAATTTAAGCGGTGTCGATGCCATGACGAGCCCGGCCAGTTTTTCGGGCCGGTCAGCCGCCAGAATGGCCGAAAGCGCCCCACCGGTTGAAAAGCCGACAATGATGATGTTGTCACAAAAGGCCGACAGGATTTCATAGCCGCGCCGAACCGATGCCAGCCAGTCTCCCCATGGACGTTTTTGCAACTCGTGCGGTGATGTGCCGTGCCCGGCAAGGCGGACTCCCATCACGGCATAATCGCGTGCGGCCAGCCGATCACCAAGATTTCGAAGTTCCGCCGGGGAGGCAAGGAACCCGTGGACGACGAGAATGCCGGTGGTGAAATGTTCGTTGCCATTGGGCAGCAACAGATAGGGGCGGCTATCGGCGGTTGCCGTTTCCTGATCATTGATCGCGGCGTATTTGGATTTCTGGTATTTGGCGCGGTTCCATTGCCATGCCCGGATTTCATCATCAAAACGGCGTTTGGCAAAATCGCGTGGTGTCAGATGGTCGACTTCGTCCCGCGCCTTTTCAAGTGCAGTCCATGCGGCGTTGATCGGTGCCATTTCATTGGCATAGACCATCACCGGATTATCCATGCGGATCTGATCAAAGGTGGCTTCTTCCTGCAATTTCGGCAGGAAGCAATATTTGCCTTCGGACCGTTCGATCAGGCCAAGATGAACCGCGGCATCAATATATTCGCGAATCTGCGGGCATTTCAGATCAAAGATGCCGATATAGTCGGCCGGGTTGCGCATGCCGCGATGCAAATGAATGCCTTCGGCCTGCTGGACATTCTTGATCGCCAGATAAAGTGTGCGGTCAAAATGGGCGATATCGACCTCGGTCACGCCATCAGCCAGCCACATCATGATCAGGCGCGATGCCAGATGACTGACATTGAGTGTCAGGTTGGAATACATCACACCCATGCAATGATCGCGAAGCGGGTTGATATGGCGGCTAATGGCATATTGGGTGATGCGGTCGGGTATTTTCTCAAGCGCTTTGGCCGGACGGAAAAGATCATCGATGCTGTTTGCGGTTTCAACCCGGTGGGCCAGCATGCGCCGGTCAATCCAGTTGAACTGATGGCGCGGATCAACCGGATCGCCAAGCCGGATATCCATATCCGTGCGTTTGAACAGAAGATTGCCTTCGATAATCAGTTCTTCGGCCATCTTGGGGCTAAGTCCGCCAGCAAAAAGATCTGCGCCCCGCGCCAGAAGGTTCTGGTCAACACGCAACGGGTGAAAGGTGATGTTGGCCGGAAACATCAATGTTGGTTTGGCAAGGGCGGCTTTGAGAGTTTCGGGCGTGGTATCAATCGCATCTGCCCAGCGATCAAGCTCGTCGTGTTTGCCCTTATCAAGCAGCATCGACAAACCGATCTTGAAGCCGTCAATGCAAAGCCCAAGCAGCGCCGCCCCGGTATGATGGGCGCGCCGTTGATCGGCAGAACGGGAATAGATGCTGTAATCCGGGCGTTTGGGATGCGGGCGTTCGGCAGCAAGAACGCGCCGGTCCTTGACCATGCCACCCTCGGGAAAGATCACGACCTTGCCGCCGCGCAGGATTTCCTCGGCCAGGAACGGCAGCAGACGTTCGTAATCGTTGGGGACACCGCCAAGTGCACGCAGATAGCGTGAAAACCGGTTGTCTTCGACAAAAAACTCGCCCGATGCGATAGAGCGGCAGAACACTCCGGTTTCGAGCGCGATCAGATATTGCGGGATGAAGGTTTCAAACCGGGCGAAATGGTTGAACATGAAAATATCGCCCTGCGCCAGATGATCCCGGTCGCCATGCATCTTGATATTGATGTCGACTTTGGCGCGCAACGCCGTCATGGCCCGAATGGTCCATTCGCAAGTCTGGTTGCGGATCGCGAATTGCTCGCGTTCGATTTCCCGGAAGTTCTGATGCATGGGTGTTTCCGCCCCGAAGGCCTGAATGCCAAATTGATCGGCGTTATGATTAACTACGGTCGTTTCCTTTAGGTCCTGATGCCTAAAACAAATATGTGTTTTCCTGAGGGGTTTGAGAAGGCCAGATACACGCATCAGGCGAACAATCTATGGTACGTGCCTCTGCCTGTCCCTATACTCATTGCGACATTTCAAATACCGTTCTGTCCGGATAGCAGGCCATTTCGCCCCAAATATGGCCATCAAAGATCGTTGTTAATATAGCTGTCCGGTACAAGATGATCCCGCCCCATCATGAAAACTGGAAAATCCGTGCTGCCACCAACCGCCGAGCCATCCCGGAAATCAATCTTTCAGGATCGAAACTTTGTCCTGTTTCTGGTCGGCCAATGCATCACCACCCAGGGACTTTGGGTACAGAAAATCGCCATGTCGTGGCTGGCATGGTCATTGACCGGATCACCATTCTGGACCGGGTTGATTGCCGCCCTTAATTTCGCCCCGGCCTTCATTCTGGGGCCGGTTTTTGGCGTGATGGCGGACCGGGTCAATCTGCGCAAAACGGCGGTGACCCTGAACCTGATGATGGCAGCAACCGCATTTCTGTTGATGATCCTGTCGATGGCAGGGCAGATAAATCTTTTCTGGATGGTGGTTCTGGCCGGGACGAACGGGGTTTTGGCTAGCGTGATGACGCCCGTTCGGCTTTCACTGGTGCCGGTGATTGTCCAGCGGGAGTTTATGAGTCGCGCCGTGGCCTATGCGGCGATGAATTTCAATATATCGCGTCTGGTTGGTCCGGCGGTTGGTGGTGTGGTGATCGCGACATGGGGTACCGGGGCGGCATTCATGATCAATGCGGCATCCTATATCCCGATGATCTTTGTTCTGGCGACTGTCAAAATCCATGTCGAACGGGCAGCCGATGCCAAAAGCAAACGGGTGCTGGCGGCGCTTGTCGACGGGGCGAATTACGCCATTCATCATCCCATGATCCGCTCGGTTCTGGCGCTATCCTGTTTTGTCGCACTGGTGGGCACGGGCATGGTGGAACTGATGCCGGTCTTTGCCGAGGCGGTCTATGACCGCGGCGTCACCGGGCTTGGCATGCTGGCATCGGCAAGCGGGGTTGGTGCGGTGGCATCGACATTCATGTTGTCGCGGGTCAAATCCGATCCGGCCGCCTTTCAGCGGGTGACGATCATCGGGGCTTTTGCTGCGGGGTGCGGCATGCTGGGGCTTGGTTTTGCACCTTGGTACGAGCTTGCGGTGATGCTGGTGGCGATTACCGGTTTTGGTCTGACAGCGGTCGGAGTCGGGTCGCAAACCGCATTGCAGTTGACCGTCGATAACAAATTGCGTGGCCGGGTGATGAGCTTCTGGAGTGCGACGAGTTTTGGCGGGATTGCTGTTGGCGGCACGATGCTTGGCGCGATTTCCGAGGCAGGGCATATTCAATATACGGCGCGCGGGTCGGGGGCATTGATCCTGTGTGCGGCGATTGTCGGACTTTGGCGTTTATATCGTGTTGGTACAACTGATGCGAAATCTGCCACAGAAACGGCAAAATGATCGGGTTTTTCGGCGTGCTTCGTAAACGCTTGTTTAAAACTCGTCGGGTTACGGTGCCAGAGTCAGGACCTTTTAAATCATCGTGCCTTTTGGGGGAATATCGCATGCGGCTGGCCGTCGTTATCGGATTTTGTATGCTTGTATCGGGATGTTTTGCATCCGCAAGTACGCCGAAACCCAATAGCGGCCTTGAAAGTGACGGCGTTTCGACTGTCACCAATGTCAGCCTGCCGTCGTCGCGCCTACTGCCTTTTGCGCCCACCGATGAATTTTTGCAATGCGTACCCTATGCACGCGCGGTTTCCGGGATCGAGATTTATGGTGATGCCTGGACCTGGTGGGATCAGGCGAAAAATATTTATAACCGTGGCAAAAAACCCGAAGTCGGTGCCGTTCTGGCGCTCAAGAAAACATCGCGTTTGAAATACGGGCATGTTGCGGTGGTTGCCGCCATCCTCGACAGTCGCAAGATCATGGTCAATCACGCCAATTGGGGCAGCGATTCGCGTACGCGGGGCAAGGTGCATTATCGCCAGCCGGTTGTCGATGTTTCGCCCAATAATGACTGGTCGGAAGTGCGGATGATGAACACGATTGGCACATTCGGCCGGGTTTATCCGGCACATGGCTTTATCTATCAGCCGCGCGAAACTGCCGAAGTTCAATAGGTTTTCAGTCCTTTCCCTGCTGTTTTCCGATCATTTATAAAAAATGGCGAAGGCCAGACTGAGGGGCGCTTCGCCAAGGTGAACCTTGCGCGGGTGGGGCGCACAAGTTCGGGGGTTGATTTGGGTATTGTCAGGCCGCCGACGCCGGAACCGGGCCGAGTGCTGCAAACAGAGTGGTATCGCTATCTTCCTGCGGGTTTGGCGTGGTCAGAAGTTTTTCCCCGTAAAATACAGAATTGGCCCCTGCCATCAGGCACATGATCTGGGCTTCGCGCGTAAGGTCGGTGCGCCCGGCTGAAAGGCGGATGGTTGATTTTGGCATGGTGATGCGCGAGGTTGCGACCATGCGGACCAATTCAAGGGCATCGACGGGATCACGGTCGGCCAGCGGCGTTCCCGCCACCGGTACGAGTGCATTGATCGGCACACTTTCGGGATGTGGCGCGAAGCCGGCGAGGACCTGAAGCATTGATGCCCTGTCCCGGATGCTTTCGCCCATGCCGATGATCCCGCCACAACACAGGTCAATCCCGGCACCGCGCACGGCAGCCAGTGTATCAAGCCGGTCCTGATAGGTCCGGGTAGAGATGATCTGACTGTAATATTCCGGGCTGGTATCAAGATTATGGTTATAGGCGGTCAATCCCGCCCCGGCGAGGCGTTCGGCATGGCGGGTTTCAAGCATGCCGAGGGTCACGCAGGCCTCCATGCCAAGACTACGCACACCACGCACCATTTCGATCACCGCATCAAAGGCCGCGCCATCGCGCACGCGTCGCCATGCGGCCCCCATGCAGAAACGATCCGCCCCGGCCGCCTTGGCGCGCGCCGCCATTTTCAAAACCATGCCGGGGTCCATCAACTGTTCTTTGCCCAGATTGACCTCGCGGTGGTGGGCCGATTGCGGGCAATAGGCGCAATCTTCGGGGCAGCCGCCGGTTTTGATCGATAGCAGGCTGGCCTTTTGCAAGGCATTGGGATCGTGATGGGTCCTGTGGACCGCGCTGGCGCGGCCCATCAGTTCAAGCAGTGGCAGGCGATAAATCGCCTCGATCTCGTCCACTGTCCAGTCGTGACGGATGGTTTGATCGACTGCTGGGTTTTGTGCGGGAAGACTGTTCATCAGGCGTTGCCGTCTTTATTGCGGTTGACAAGGCGGGTGCAGGCCGCGCTGCCAAGGGCAACAAGGGCGATCTTGATGGTGTCGCCCAGAATGAACGGGGTGAAACCGTATTCGGCAACCTTTTCAAGTGGCACAAAGGCGGCAAGCCATGCCAGACCCAGAACATAGACCGGGATCATGCCGGCCATCATGATGCCAAAACGCGCTAGCGTGCCGCGTCCCTTTGCAAGTGCACCGACCAGCCACGAAGCAATCAGATAACCCAGCAGATAGCCGCCGGTTGGCCCGACCATATAGGCAAGCCCGATGCCGCGTTCCGGGGTACCGGCAAAAACAGGCAGACCAGCCGCCCCTGCCGCCAGATATCCCAGCACCGTCGCACAGGCAACGCGCGGGCCGGTCGCCAGTGCAATTGCCATGATTGCCATGGTTTGCAGGGTCATCGGCACCGGCCAGAAGGGAACAGTGATCTTCGCACTGGCGGTCAGGATGGCGACCCCGGCCAGAACCATCAGGCTGTATTTCATTCCCGATGATATGCGGGTTTCGGCCGGTTTGGAGATTGCATTGCTCATGGTGATTTCATCCTCCTCTGGATCGGATTCAAAATTATAGATAAAAAACGAATCTCATCTATTAATTACGCCGCGACCGGAAGGTGAAATCAATCCCCAAAATAGATAATCGGGTCAAATTGATGAATATTTGCAACGGCATGCAGTTATAGTGTTGATTTTAATAATATATTTTTATCTATAAAAATGAAAATTTGCACGCGATCCAGCGTCCTGCATTGCTACAAACGTAGAATGGGTGAAGTTTGAATCACGGATTTTGGCTTCGGGAGGCCGTTCGGGAAGGGATCAGGAAAGGGTTTTCGGGCGGGTTTTGGTGCCCGGTTTGGTGCCGATCCATTTGACGTGACGTGCAAGGGTGGCGGCGGCAACATCAAACTGCCGTTCGCGGAGTGCCTTGAGGATGGCACGATGATCCTGATCGGTCGGGGCTTCCCATTCCATACGGAAGCCCGAAAACAGGAAACGGGCACTTGCTGCGTGCAGATCGTCAATGGTTGCCAGCAGGCGGGGCATGCCGCATGGGGTCAGGATCAGGCGGTGGAAGGCACGATTGGCTTCTTCCCATGCCCGGACATCGGGGGCATTTTCGCCTGCGCGGTTGATTGCCTCGGCCTCGTCCAGTATGGCGCTGGTCAGGTGCGGGGCGGCATGGCGAAGGGCGAGGACTTCGAGAGATGCGCGCATTTCGGCAACTTCGCGGACTTCGGCGATGTCAAAACTGGCGACCCGAACACCGCGGCGCGGTTCACTTACGACCAGTCCCTGTGCTTCGAGGCGGCGAAAGGCTTCGCGCACCGGCACGTGGCTTGCGCCGAATTCCTCGGCAAAATGGTCCTGTCGCAATTTCGTGCCCGGCGCGATATGCCCGGCGATGATGCGGTCGGCCAGTTCACGAGTGATCCTGCCGGTAACGGTATTGTCGATGTCACTTTTCATGATTTTATAGATAATTTGCGCGCCCGATTTTGTCGAGCGCGCATATCCGTAACCGGTAAATTAATCGTGCGATATCAGAAGGTTTGTTTAGCAGTCCGGCGCACAATGTTCGTCAGGCATATCAGCGAATGCTTCGCGCAATGCCTGCGACCATGCGTCCGAAAGGGCCTTGAACCCGGCATCTTCGGCCTCAATCCGCCGATGTTCGGAGAAATGGCATGATCCTTCGGGCAGGACGGCAAGATCAAGCGGCATGCCGACCGACAGGTTGGATCGCAATGTTGAATCCATCGACAGCAGGGCGGCTTTGACGCCATCGGCAATCGGCGTCTTCGGGGTGATCACGCGATCAAGGATCGGTTTGCCGTATTTATGTTCGCCGATCTGAAGATAGGGCGTGTCTTCGGTGGCCTCTATAAAGTTGCCCGCCGCATAGACCAGAAAGAGGCGCTGTGCCCCGCCCTTGCGCTGCCCGCCGACCATGATCGAGGCCGAGCTGCTTTCCTTGCGCTGTTCAAGCGTGTCCTGATATTTGTGCTGCACTTTCTGCATCGCTTCACCCATCAGTTCGGCAACGCGGAACATGCTGGGTGCGCTTAGGATACAGTCGCCCGGTTCGGTTTCCGGGTTGTCGATGGCTTCCTGCAGGGTGCTCATCACGGCCTGTGTGATGGCAAGGTTCCCTGCGGTCAGCGCCACGATAGCGCGTTCACCGGGAACTTCCCAGGTGAACATCTTGCGATAACGCGAAATGTTATCGAGCCCGGCATTGGTTCGGGTGTCGGAGAGGAATACCATCCCCTCATCAAGCATCAAGCCCACGCAGTAGGTCATCTTCTATTCTCGGGTCCGGCTATTGCTGTGATTGCGCAACGATGACTGTTACATCCAAATTCTCGTTCGCACCACCAGTATGTACACCCCGTATAGGTGTGGCACCCTGCGCATCAAGTCCAGACCCCAGACGAATATAATAATCGGTCGGGCAGCAGCGGTTTGCCGGGTCAAACCCGACCCAGCCGAGTTCGGGCAAATGCAATTCCGCCCATGCATGGGATGCTTCGTGTGATTTGCCATCCTGATCGGCAAACAGATAACCCGATACATAGCGCGCGGGGATGCCAAGATGGCGGGCCGCCGAAATCATGACATGGGCGTGGTCCTGACAGACACCCTGGCCATCGGCCAGGGCATCGGCCGCGGTGGTATGGACATGGGTGCTGCCCGGGACATAGGCGATGGCGTCAGACACGGCGGCTGAGAGGGCATGGGCCCGTTCAAGCAGGTTATCCGCGCTGGTTTTCTTTTCGACCTTGGTGGCCATTTTGCGGATGGCGGCGCTGGATTTGGTGACCGGGGTCGAGCGCAGAAAGACCGCCGGAAAGGCACGTTCCCTATGCCCGCGCAGGACACCAGCGGTATCAATGGTTTCGACTTCGCCAGACACGATGACATCGACGGAATCAACCGGGCCGCTTGCGGTCAGGGTGCTGATGGTATCGCCGTTGCCATCGACAAATTCGGAATTGATCACGCATCCGTCTGCCTTGATCGACCAGCGGATGACTTTTTGGCCGTCAAAAATGGACGGGGTAAGTTTAAGACTTTGCACCACATAGCGGGCCGAAGGGGCAAATCGGTAATGGGTGCGATGTTCAACAGTCAGGCGCATCTTACTGGCCCCCGAAATAATAGGTTTCGGCGATTGCCGATGACAGGGTTTGATTGCGTTTCAGGAAGTCCGACAGGAATTCATGAAGGCCCTGGCTGAAAATTTCCTCCATCTGGCTTTGGGTCAGCAGTGAATAGGTTTCCACAGCGAGACTGTGCACCGGGCTTCGTTGTCCGTAATGGCGGGCCAGATGTTCCAGATGGTTGGTGATCTGTTCGGAACAGTGGGCCAGCGACCGGGGGCTGAACGGATTAAGGATCAGGAAGTGCGCGATGCGATAGGGGGAATAGTCATCGCGATACACCCAGTGGAAGGCCCGCAAAGACGATGCCGCCCGCAAAACCGTTGTCCATTGGTAATTATCGACGCCATCGCCAACCATGCTGGTTTCCGGCAGCAGGACATAATATTTCACGTCAAGCAATCGTGCGGTGTTGTCGGCGCGTTCGATAAAAATCCCAAGACGGATGAAATCGTATCCATCGTTGCGCAGGATCGTTGAATCGGTTGCTCCGCGAAATAGTGCGCCCTGCCGTTTGACCCAGTCGATGAATTCCGGCAGATCGGTTTTTGCAAGGTTATGCATTGCCGTCCGGCGCAGTTCCATCAGGGCATTGTTCAATGCTTCCCACATTTCCGCAGTGATGGCGGTACGCATGGCGCGTGCATTGGCACGTGCATTTTCAAAGCAGTTCAGGATCGAAGACGGATTATCACGATTGAAAATCAGGTAATCGGTGACCTCGGCCTGACGGAGCGGCATATCGGGATCATAGCCCTGTGCGCAGCCCGATGCCGAAAGAACCGACGCCCATTCGGACCGGTTGCCGTCGCCTGCGGCCGGCATCAGAGCCATGCGATAGCCCATTTCCATCAGTCGGGCCATGTTTTCGGCCCGTTCCACGTAACGGGACAACCAGAAAAGGTTGTCAGCTGTACGACTAAGCATGTGTGACCTCCCTTTTCCTAATCAGCCATGATCCATGTGTCCTTGACCCCGCCACCCTGCGACGAGTTCACGACAAGCGATCCTTCGCGCATGGCGACACGGGTCAAACCGCCCGGAGTCAGGCGGATGTCATCGCCGACAAGGCAGAAGGGCCGAAAATCGACATGGCGTGGGGCGATGCCACTTTCAACGAAGGTCGGACAGGCGGAAAGGGCAAGAGTTGGCTGGGCAATGAAATCACCCGGATCGGCCTTGATGCGTTCGGCATAGGTGGCCTGCTCTTCCTTGGTGGAAGCCGGGCCAACCAGCATGCCGTACCCGCCCGAACCGTGGACTTCCTTGACGACCAGTTCACCAAGATTTTCCAGCACATATTTCAGATCATCGGGATTGGCACATTTCCACGTCGGGACATTGTTCAGGATCGGTTCCTGCCCAAGGTAGAACCGGATCATGTCCGGGACATAGGTATAGATCGCCTTGTCATCGGCGACACCGGCGCCGGGGGCCGAGCAGATGGCAACCCCGCCTGATCGATAAACATTCATCAGGCCAGGAACGCCCAGCACGGAATCGGGTCGGAAGCAGAGTGGATCGATAAAGGCATCATCAATCCGGCGATAGATCACATCAACCCGTGCGGGCCCGCGCGTTGTGCGCATATAGACGCGACCTTCGGACACGAACAGATCCTGACCTTCGACAAGTTCAACACCCATCTGGTCGGCAAGGAAGGAATGTTCGTAATAGGCGCTGTTCATCGCACCCGGTGTCAGGACCACGATATTGGGTTCTCGATCACACCGTTTGGGAGCGATGCTTTTGAGCGTTTTATGGAGCATGTCCGGATAGCTTTCGACCGGCTCGATCCGTAATTTCGAAAACAGTTCCGGGAACATCCGCATCATGATTTCGCGGTTTTCGAGCATGTAAGACACGCCCGACGGGGTGCGGCAATTATCTTCCAACACATAGAAATCATCCGGCCCGACGCGCACGACATCAACCCCGACAATGTGACTGTAAACCTTCCGCGGCGGATCAATGCCGATCACGGCCGGTTCAAACGCGGCATTTTTAAACACCAGATCGGCGGGTATGATCCCGGCCTTGATGATTTCAGCGTTGTGATAGACATCGTAAAGGAAGGTGTTGAGCGCGCGTGCGCGCTGCTTGACGCCGCGTTCAAGCTTGCGCCATTCCGTGGCGGTGAAAATGCGTGGAATAAGATCGAACGGAATCAGCCGTTCTGGATCGCCACCTTCGCCGTAGACCGCGAAGGTGATGCCGATTTTGCGAAAGAGTGTTTCTGCCTCAAGTCGCTTCTGCTGGAGGGTCTCGGGCCCGCTGGCCTCCATCCAGTCAACCAGTGCGCGATAAGGTTCGCGTACTTCATCGTTCATCATCATTTCGTTGAACATGCACACTCCCCTGCTTATCCCTTGATTAAAGGCGGTGTCGCAAGGGGCGGTCAAGCATGTTCACGGTTGAAATGATTCTTTTTTCGGCAAAATAACGGTTTGATGAAAAATTGAACTGGCGTGTTTTGTTGATTGCGTAAAAAACGGGCGCTTTACAGTTCGGTTACGGTTTTGCCGGCCGCAAGACATGGGTGTGATCGGCGGCATACAGGCGGGAATCGGTGAAATCCTTACGCCCAAAGACCTCGCCCACCATGATCAGGGCGGTCCGTGTGATGCCGCTGCCTTTGACCTTGGCGCGGATATCGCCAAGCGTGCCGTGGATGAATTGCTGATCGGGCCAGGTGACGCGATAAGCAACCACCACCGGGCAATCTTCGCCGTAATGCGGCACCAGATCACGGACAACATTGACCAGATTATTGATCGACAGATGCACCGCAAGGGTGGCACGCGAACGGCCAAGTTCGGCCAGACTTTCGCCTTCTGGCATGGCGGATGACCGCATGGCAGTGCGCGTCAGGATCACGGTTTGCGAAATATCAGGCAGGGTCAGTTCGGCGCCCAGTTCGGCGGCGGTGGCGGCATAGGCCGAAACGCCCGGCGTGATGTCATAGGGAATGCCAAGGTCATCAAGCCTGCGGATCTGTTCGGCAATCGCGCCATAGATCGACGGATCACCGGAATGCACGCGCGCGACATCCTGCCCTGCGGCGTGTGCCGTTTCAATTTCGGCCAGGATTTCATCAAGGTTCATTGGCGCGGTATCAATCACGCGCGCACCATCAGGGGCGGATTTGACGATTTCCTCGGGCACGAGCGATCCGGCATAGAGACAGACCGGACATTTTTCGATCAGTTTAAGCCCGCGAACGGTGATCAGATCGGGGGCACCGGGACCGGCACCGATAAAATGAACGGTCATCAGTTTGCCTTATCGTTTTTGGGGTCATTCTTGGAGTTATCGAGGCTGTGGACGGGTGCATTGGCTGCGTCCGGGTCCTTTTTGGCATAGCCACGCGGGGTATAGACCCAGCTGTTTTCACCACGTGTGATATGGCGGCTGTTACTCGATCCGACCAGAACGGTGGTCAGCATATCGACCATGTCGACTTCAAGTTTCGCAAGCGGAACGACCGTGATTTGCTCGTCAGGTCGACCAAGCTGCCGACCCAACACAACCGGTGTTTCCGGCCCGCGATATTCAAGCAGGATATCACGCGCCTGTGCCAGAAGATCACGGCGGCGTTTGGATACCGGATTATAAAAGGCAATGACAAAATCACCCTCGCCCGCGGCCCTGAGACGACGCAGGATATCTTCGCGCGGGGTCAGAAGGTCAGAAAGCGATATCGCGCAGAAATCATGCCCCAGTGGCGCACCGATCCGTGATGCGGCGGCCTGAAGGGCGGAAATGCCTGGCGATACCTGCACGGCAACGCGGTTCCAGTCAGAACGATCTTCGCGATCAAGCAGTTCGAACACAAGGGTCGCCAGCGCGTAAATCCCGGCATCGCCGGATCCAATCAGGGCGACGTCCCTGCCAGTGGCGGCCAGTTCAAGTGCGTGTCTGGCACGGGCTTCTTCAGCGCCAAGGTCGGAATGATGGCAGGATTTGCCGTCAATCAGTGGCCCCAGAAGATCAAGATACATCTGATAGCCGACAATATCGGTGGCGCGCGAAATCAGGCTACTGGCTTCGGGGCTGCGCCAGCCGGGCTGTCCAGGGCCGATGCCGACAATCGACAAACGTCCCTGTGGACGACCGGATTGCATCGGGTCGATATCATTGCTGGCAAGCCCGATGGCACAGGTGGCCCGTTTTGATTTCTGTTTCGAAACGATCAGGGTGCCGTCCTTACCGACCATGGCAAGTGCCGCGCCCTCGGCAACGCCGTGGCAGCCGGTTTCGGCAAAGACGATGTCGGACGGATTGGCAAGGCGGTGGGCTTCGGCTTCCAGTGTGGCGGCGTCATAAAAGCGTGCCGGGACGGCCAGATGATCGGCCAGTGCGTGAACAGCGGCCTCATCGGCCTTGAGATCGATGGACGTAACGCAGGCAACGCTTTGCGCACTCAGGCCATTTGCGGCAAGGGTTTCTGTTGCGAGTTTGATCAGCTCGTCCGGTTCGCAATGACGTTCGCATCCGACGCCAAGCGCCAGAACCGGCGGGTGATAGACAATCTCGTGATTGTTCTTATCGTCGCTGTTCGTGTCCATCGCCTTGGCGGTGGCGCGAATGACGACCTTGCCGGTGTCGTTGCGTTCGATATTGCTGTTGGTTAGCCAAGCGGCTGATCCTGCCTCAATCTCGAACCGGGCGGTTTCACCGGCCAGAAGGGCAGCGGTGGCCGGTTTGGCGGCCTGCGGATTAGCAAGATGCCAGCCGACCGGCGGCTCATCAAGGGCCAGTCCCAGCATCGCATCGCCTGGCGTAGTGATCGCCGCCTGCCCGCCCAGCCGTTCGGCCAGATCGCGTGCCAGCCGATTGCCGCCGTGATGGCCGCCCAGAAGCGGAATAAAGGTGCTGCCGGCTTCGTCGACGGCGATGACGGCCGCATCCTGCCATTTACCGGCCAGAAGCGGTGCCAGTGCGCGGATCAGAATGCCTGATGCGCAAACACCGATAATCACATGATCGGCCGAAAATGTTTGTTGCAGATGTGTAATGGTATCATCGAACGCGACATCGACATCGCTTATCGAAACGCGCGTGCGCAGGCCGTGAACTGATGCACCCTGCAGGTTTGCGGCAATGCGTTTGGCGGCAGCAAGGGCGCGCTGTGTCAGACAGATGACCGCAATCGGCGCAATCGGGTCCGTCGGCAGGATCGGGTTGGTCGTGCTGGCGTCGGGGCAATTCGGGGTCGTCATCGCCATGCATCTCCGCGACGGTGGATCAGGATCATCGAGAAATAGGGTGCGATGGTATCTTCCGGAAGGTCACCAAGCGGGACCATTTTCTGGGTTTCAAGCGTCGCGCGTTCGATATAGCGCGCCCGGGCGGTCAGGCCAAGTTCTTCGATCACCTTGCGGACCTTGGCGAAGTGGCGGCCAAGTTTGATGATGGCGGCCGCATCGGTATCGCCAAGTTGCGCGCGCAGCCGTTCTTCGGATAAGGGTCCCGGAATGACCTGCAACACATCGTTTCTGGCGGCAAGCGGTGCGCCAAGCTGGGCGGCGCAGGCCATCATTGAACTGACACCCGGCACGGTTTGAACCGGGTGGCCGGCCTCTGCCAGGCGGCCAAACAGATACATAAAGCTGCCGTAAAAGAACGGATCGCCTTCGCATAGGACGGCAACGCTTTTTCCGGCTTTCAGATATTCGCCGATTTCAAGGGCGGCGGCATCATAGATCGGGTCGGCGGGCTGGCCCATGGTGATGCGAATGGCAATTTCGATCCGGCCATCGGGGACATGCGGGGCGACGATCTGGCGGGCCAGACTGGCACCGTCTTCGAGGGCGGGATAGGCAATTACATCTGCCTTTTGCAGGATGTTATAGGCTTTGAGCGTGATCAGGTCGGGTTCGCCCGGCCCGATGCCAAGGCCATAGGCCGTACCCGCCACGGGTAATGCGCTGGCGGGTGTGGTGGCCGCGTCGCTCATACTTTTACTCCGACATAGTGGGTGACGGGGGCAAGGTTGCTCCAGCCCCTGAAACTGCCGCGTGGGACCAGCCGGGAAACCGACAGGCGCGACAGGGTGCCACCCTTTTTATTATAGAACCGTAATAATTCTTCTTCGCCTTCCAGCGTGACCGTATTGGCCACCAGCCGCCCATGCATCGGCAGGATATCCCAGCACCGATCCATCAGACCGGGGATCGTAATGCCACCGCCGACAAAAATCGCATCGGGTGTCGGGAGCTGATCGGCGAAGGCAATTGCGTCCTCGATTGCCTTTTGGCGGATGACCAGATCGGGTGTGCCAAGGCGGATGGCATTCTTGCCTATCAGATCGCACCGTTTTGCATCGCGTTCAATGGCGATGGCCTGACCGCCAGCACGCATCCATTCAATGGAAATCGAACCGCAGCCGGCGCCCAGATCCCAAAGCATGGCGTCGTGCCATGGCGCAAGGGATGCCAGTGTCTGGGCGCGAATTTCCGATTTGGTGATCATGCCGTCATGGATGAAGGCATCATCGGGCAGACCAGCACCATTGCCCAGAACGCGGCTTTTGGGCCCGGCCACCAGATCAATCATGATCAGGTTCAGCGGATCGACCGGTTTGACATCGGGCATTGAGGTTGCGGTGGATTGCCATGTCTGTGCGGTTTGGGTGGTGATGCGTTCCTGTGTGCCGCCCAGCCGTTCGCAAATCGTCATTTGGCTTTGATCGTAGCCGGCTTCGCACAGCATAACCGCCACCAGTGCAGGGGTACTGCCATCGGCACTAAGCGCGATCAATTTACCGCGCGGGCGCAGGCGCGATCGCAGGATTTCCGGTTCGCGCCCGTGCAACGTGATCACATCGCATTCGGCAATTGCCCAGCCCATGCGGGCGGCTGCCAGACTGATGCTGGAGGGATGCGGGATTACGGTAATTGATTTGGAACCGAAATAATTGACAAGTGTGTTGCCGACGCCAAACAACATCGGGTCGCCACTGGCCAGGATAACCGGGTTCTGATCAAGGCAATCCTCGATCAGGGGCATATTGGCTTCGAACGGGGTAATCCAGCTGTTCTGGATGGCAATATTTGATCCGGGCAGCATGGCGATATGGCGTTTGCCGCCAAAGATCACGCTGGCGGTTTCAAGTATCTGACGGGCAATCGTGCTTAGTCCGTCATAACCGTCTTCGCCAATGCCGATCACGGTGATCTTGCCGTTCAGGGGCGATTGTTCGTTCATTTACCATCCCCTTTGTCAGAGCCGCTGGGGTTTGCGGTCGTGCCATCCGGTGTCTGCCCCGGCGCTGCAAGGCGCGCCAATGCGTTGAGCGTTGCCGCGGTGACTGCGCTGCCGCCAAACCGGCCGCGCAATGTGGCGAACGGGATGTCACCGGCATGGGTAATCAGGGCTTCCTTGCTTTCCTCGGCCCCGACGAAGCCCACCGGCATGCCGATGATCAGTGCTGGTTTCGCCAGACGGTTCGAAATCAGAGCTTCGAGCAGATGAAAAAGCGCGGTTGGTGCATTACCGATAGCAATTATTGCACCATCGATATGATCTGCCCAGTCTTCGATGGCAGCGGCCGACCGTGTGGTGCCAAGTTTGCCCGCGCGTTCATCATTGCCATCTGCATTCAGGGTGCAAATGATCGGATTATCGGCGGGCAACAGGCGGGAAATGATCCCCTGACGGACCATTTCCGCGTCACACAAGATCGGCTTCCCCTTTTGCAGGGCGCCGATTGCAGCAGGTGCGACATTTTCGCCAAATGCAATTTTATCTGCAATTTCAACCATGCCGCAGGCATGAATGATCCGCACGGCAACCGGACGCAATTCTTCCGGAAAGCGGGCGAGATCGGCTTCGGCTTCGATGGTTGCAAAGCTTTGCCGATAGATTTCCTGCGGGTCCCGCAGATAGTCGAACATCGCCGCGCCTTTCGCAAAGGAACGAAGGGCGACCGGTCAGGAGCCGGTCGCCTTGTTGACATCATGGGCATGATCGTGGGCGTGGTCATGTGTATGGCTGTGCCCATGATCGTGTGAATGATCATGGGAATGACTGTGGGAATGCCCATGTCCGTGATGGTGCCCATGAGCATGTCCGTGATGGTGCCCATGAGCATGTCCATGACTGTGGCCGTGGCTATGCCCGTCTGTACCGATCCCCATCACATGGTGATGGTGGCCGACCTGGGCTGTGCCGACATCACCTTCGAACCCGATGATCTGTTCGCGGTATTTGCACAGCTGACAGTTCATGTTGTTGTCGCCGGTATCGATCTCGGCCAGACGTTCGGCAAAGCTTTCCAGCACCAGTGGGTGATCGCGCAGATACTCCGCCTTGATGAATTCGACATCGGGGAATTCGGCGGCAACTTCGTCGGTGTGGGTGTAAATCCGGTCGATCAGGATGCCCGCAAACAGAAAATACGGGAAGACTACCACACGCTTGTAACCAAGCTTCATGGCTTCGCGCAGGCCAGCATTGACGCGTGGATGCGCAACACCGGAATAGCTGATTTCGGTACGACCGAAACCAAGGCCTTCCTGCAGCATGCGGGCGACCTTATAGACGTTTGAATTGGCATCCGGATCATTGGTGCCACGACCGACGACCATCAGAAGGGTATCCTTGCGCGTGATGCCATCATCAGCCGTTGCAAGGGCTTCTTCGATGCGATCAGCACTTGCGCGCAGAAGCTTAGGATCAATCGCCAGATCGCGACCGAATTTCACGTCGATATCAGGGTTTTCATGAGCGAAGTTGTTCACCTCGCTTGGCAGGTCATTTTTGACGTGACCGGCGGCAAACAGCATGCCTGGAAGCGCGTAGATTTTCTTGTGGCCCATGGCTTTGAGTTTTTCAAAGCCGTCACGCAGGATCGGGTGGGCAAATTCGAGAAAGCCGCTTTCGACATCATAATCGGCCAGATGGGTCTGCTTCATTGTTTCAACCATGGCGTTGAACTGTGAAACAGCGCGCTCATCACGCGAACCGTGTCCGCAAATCATTACGGCGCCTTTGGGGGACATAAAAGGCTGCTCCTTTGTCTCTCTCGTGTTTTTGTGCATGACGGTCACAAACCGCCACGGTACCCGATGCCACCCCCGTTTTCACCGATTGGACGGCGGAATGCAAGCCGCAGCTGATTGAACAATGGTCGCGAGGGCAGACAGGAATGGAAATACAAACTGTTGTGGTCCGTTTTACAGACGTTTGCAGATGTTGTGGTGATGCACCTTGCCGTCCGAAACGCGGATAGGGATGGGGGCGGCCTCCTGACATCGGATGTTAAACATGATAGTCAACATTGTTATGAAGAAAAAATAAAAAGTATGAAATCGCTTCTATCAAAGCCCGGTCGGATTGGCAAATCGTGCCGCTCGTTCAGACGGTTGCCCGTTTAACATCGTATGAGCATTGACGGGAATACGTGCGCAACGCACATTGCCGCAATGGAAACCGCGACCCTTCAATTTCTGATCCCGCAGCCCGGTTTTACGGGCCCGCTTTTCACCGTGCTGGTACTGGCGCTGGTGCTTGATGCCGTTTTTGGTGATTTCCCGTGGCTGTTCGGGCGGGTGCCGCATCCGGTGGTCTGGGTTGGCAATCTGATTGCGTGGTTTGAAAAACGCCTGAACAAACCGCGATATGGCAACAGTGATCGCTTTTTACGTGGAAGCCTTACCAGTCTAGCGGTGATTGCCTGTGCGACGGTGTTTGGTGGCGTTATCCAGCTGATATCCTCGTTTGGTGGTATTTTCCGGTTTGCCGATATTTTGCTGCTTGCCATCCTGATTGCGCAAAAGGGGCTTTATCAGCATGTCAAAGCTGTCTCTGTCGCGTTAAAGCGCGATGGACTTGCGGGCGGAAGGGCGGAGGTTTCGATGATTGTCGGGCGCGATCCGCAATCGCTTGATCAGGCCGGGGTCAGCCGGGCGGCGATTGAAAGCTGTTCGGAAAACTTTTCAGATGGCGTGGTCGCCCCCCTGTTCTGGTATGTGCTGGGCGGGCCGATCGGGCTTTGTGCCTATAAGGCGATCAATACGCTTGATTCGATGATCGGTCATCGCAGTGACCGTTATCTTTATTTTGGCAGGTTCGCGGCCCGTCTTGATGATGTTGTGAACTTTATTCCGGCACGGATTGCCGGTGGGGTGATCTGCCTGGCCGCCGTGATAGGCCGCAAAACTTCCGGTGCGCATGCCTGGAAAATAATGCTGCGCGATGCGTCAAAGCACAAATCGCCGAACGCCGGATGGCAGGAAGCGGCTTTTGCCGGGGCGCTTGACCTGTCGCTTGCCGGGCCGCGCCAATACGGCGCGGAACTGGTCGAGGATCCCTATATTGGCGATGGTAGGCGGGATGCCGATGCCAGCGATATCGACCGCGCACTTAAGCTTTACACCACGTCCTGCATTCTGAACGCTGCATGGCCGGTGGTGTTGAAGATGATGTGGGTTTCGCTATGAGCTCAGGGAATGCCATTGATCAGGTTGCGCAGGGGCAGCTGTTTCTTGATCTGGTGTTACGTAACCGTTTCAATCGGACAATCCTTGATCGGTTTAGTGATTTGGGAATTGATGACTGGTGGTTAACGGCTGGGTGTCTAGCGCAATCGATATGGAATATTTTAGCAAACCGTTCTGCTGAAGACCGGATTGATGACTATGATCTATTCTATTTTGACCCTGACATCCGTTGGAATGCTGAAGATAAGATGATTGCACGAGTGGCTGATTTGTTCTCAGATCTGCCCATTCGGATCGAAATTCGCAATCAAGCAAGGGTGCCGATTTGGTACCGGAAGAAATTCGACATTGAATATGGTGATGTATCAGCTGCGTGCGACGGGATTGATCGATTTGCTTATCGAACAACTGCAATCGGGCTGCGCAAACTGCATGACGAGTATCGTATATATGCGCCATTTGGGCTTGAAGCGGTTTTGGAAGGCACAATCATTCCGAACCCCGTCCTGCCGATCCGGGATGTGTATGCGGACAAAGTCATCCGATGGCGGAAAAACTGGCCCTGCCTTAAAGTGATGCCATGGCCCGATAACCCGGAATAATCTGGACTATTTCTTGCCCTGATTGATCCGCGCAATGGTGGAGGTCGTCGAAAAACCGTCGGCGAGATTGGCCAGAACGACTTTGCCGCCGTACCCCTGAACGATATCTGCGCCGACAACCTTGTCGATGGTGTAATCGGCACCCTTGACCAGAATATCGGGTTTGAGGGCCTTGATCACAGTGATCGGGGTGTCTTCGCCGAAAATCACCACACCGCTGACGGTTTCAAGAGACCCCAGGACAGCCGCACGGGCGGCTTCGGATTGCACGGGTCGTGCTTCGCCCTTAAGTCGTTTGACCGATGCATCGGAATTAAGCCCGACAATCAGGCGGTCACAATTGGATCGCGCCTGTTGCAGAAGGCTGAGATGGCCCGGATGCAAAAGATCGAAACAGCCATTGGTGAAGCCAACCTTGTATCCCTTGCGGCGCCAGCGTTCGACACGATCCACCATGCGGTCAAGCGGCATCAGTTTGGCTTCGCCGATCATCAGGTCGTGATGATGCAGGACAGAAACCAGCTCGTCCGGATAAACAACGGCCGTGCCGATTTTGCCAACCACAATGCCTGCCGCGACATTGGCAATGCGGGCTGCATCGGAAAGCGACGCACCCCCGGCAATCGCCGAGGCAAGGCAGGCAACAACCGTGTCACCGGCACCGGAAACATCAAACACTTCGCGCGCTTCGGTCGGAAGGTGGGTTGCCTCACCTTTGCTGGTGACAAGCGTCATGCCATCCTGGCTTCGGGTCAGAAGGACGTTTTCAATACCGCATTCGGTGATGATTTTGGTGGCTGCGGCAATTGCATCCTCGTCACTTTGAATGTCGATGCCGGTTGCGGCCTGGGCTTCGGCTCGGTTTGGGGTGACGACTGTCGCGCCGCGATAGATGCTGTAATCTGTACCCTTGGGATCGACAATCACCGGTTTTCCGGCCTTGCGGGCGGCGGCAATGGTTGCGGTGACAACGTCACCATGCAAAACGCCCTTACCATAATCGGAGAGGACAATGGCACTGACATCGGGCGCCAGTTGTGCAGCCAAGGCAGACAGGTTGCTGATGGTTGGGGCGGCAAGCATTGCGGTAGTTTCGTTGTCAGATCGCAACAATTGCTGTCCGCCCGCGATATAGCGAGTTTTGATCGTCGTCAGGCGGTTGCGTTCAATCTGGATATAGGGTTCGACACCCTTGTCATTGGCGATATATTCCATGACCTCGCGGCCCGGAAGATCATCACCGACGAGGGAAAGAAAACGAACCGATGTGCCAAGGGCCGTCGCATTGCGGGCAACGTTCCCCGCACCACCCAGCATGGCACTTTCGCGTTCGACCCGGATGATCGGGATCGGTGCCTCGGGCGAGATGCGCGTGACCGAGCCATAGACAAACCGGTCAAGCATGACATCGCCGATGCAAAGCACCTTGGCATTGGGCAGTTGTTCAACCAGTTGGGCTAGATGGCTGAGATCGGTCATGTGCGTATCGTCTTCTGTTCGTTAAGTCGAAGGTGTTTGGTCGGCTCAGGCTTTGGTCAGGCCAAGGGTATGTTCTAGCGCGCCAACCAGCATCTGCCCGATCTGGATATGCATTTCCTGAATGCGGGCGGTGGTGTTGCTGGGCACAATCATCAGAGGATCGCACAGATCGACCATCGCGCCGCCGGTTTTACCGGTCCATCCGGTGGCGATCAGCCCCATCTCGCGGGCCTTTTCAAGGCCGAGATTGACGTTCCTGCTGTTGCCGGATGTCGAAATGCCAATCGCGATATCGCCCGGCCGCCCTAGTGCCTCAATCTGGCGCGAGAACAGATAATCGAAACCGAAATCGTTACCGATGGCGGTCAATGCCGAGCTGTCTGTTGTCAGTGCGATGGCTGGTAAAGCGCGCCGATCATTGATGTAGCGAACCGTAAATTCGGTTGCGATATGCTGCGCGTCGGCGGCCGATCCGCCATTGCCAAAGAACAGGAGTTTGTTGCCTTCATTCAGCGCATTAGTGCAGATCGATACCAGCTTTGCAAAGGGCGCACGCGTTGCTTTGCGGGTTTTGTCGACCAGATCAAGATGCTCGTCAAATTCGGCATCGAAGAAGGCATTGATATCCATTTCTTCACTCATACAATTCGATGATTATCTAGCTGCGGTTTTTCACAAGATCACGGAAATAATCGATAGTTGACGCCAAACCGGTTTTAAGTGCGACAGTCGGATTCCAGTTCAGAATTGTTTGCGCCTTGGTGATGTCGGGTTTGCGCTGCAATGGATCATCCGCCGGCAAATCCTTGAATATCAGTTTCGATTTCGCGCCAGTCATATCAATTACGTGCTCTGCAAGTTCGCGAATTGTTATTTCATGCGGGTTGCCAAGATTGATTGGGCCGCTGACCGATTTTTCGGTCGCCATGAAGCGGACAAATCCCTCGATCAGATCCGAATAGAAGCAGAATGAGCGTGTCTGCTGACCATCGCCATAGATGGTAATGTCCTCATCATATAAAGCCTGAATGATGAAGTTTGATACAACGCGGCCGTCTTGCGGATGCATACGGGGACCGTAAGTATTAAAAATTCGTGCGACTTTGATCTCCAGCCCGTGCTGACGATGATAGTCGAAGAACAGTGTCTCTGCGCAGCGTTTTCCTTCGTCATAGCAAGCACGCGGCCCGATCGGATTTACACTGCCACGGTAATCTTCGGTCTGCGGATGAACTTCCGGATCGCCATAGACCTCGCTTGTTGAGGCCTGGAATATCTTTGCCCCGACGCGTTTGGCAAGTCCGAGCATGTTGATCGCACCATGAACGCTGGTCTTGGTGGTCTGAACCGGATCGTGTTGATAATGGATTGGCGACGCAGGACAGGCGAGGTTATAAATCTCGTCAACTTCAAGATATAGCGGGAAGGTCACATCGTGACGCATCAGCTCGAAATGCGGGTTGTCGAGCAGATGGACAACATTGTCCTTTGTACCGGTAAAGAAGTTGTCGACGCACAGAACGTCATGGCCTTCCTGAAGCAATCTTTCGCAAAGATGGGAACCAAGAAAACCGGCCCCACCGGTGACCAGAATGCGTTTGCGCCGCCACATATTCTTTAAATCCTGACAGGTTGAACTCAAATCGAGCTGAAACTAGCAGCTTGGATGACGTATTGCCATGACTTATCGTTGTGGAAAGCCGTGTTTGCGGCAATTGGCGGAACGTCAGAAAGTACCCGTTTTTCCCGTTTGGTTTCAATTTATCACAATGATAAATACATAAGCTGTTAACAGGCAGCGAACTATTGTATTTCAATCGGGACTTTCCCCGCGCATTGCACATTGGAAAATCTGGTCATCCTGTATGTCTGAAAGCACGTTACCCTCACCCGAAGCCTTTCTGGTCGATTATGTGCGGCGTCTTGAGCGCCGCAAGGATGGCGTGGGGGCGGTTCATGTGCATTTTTCAAAACTGCTGCCGTTCAACCGGCGGGATCATCATATTCGCACGGCAATTACGTCATTCGAAGAAATCGTTCCTGATGTGACCGGGCGTATTTTCACGCTGTCCAATCAGGATCTGATTTTTATTTTTGATGCGGCCGAGATTGACGAGGTCAATGCCGTCATTTTCCGGCTTAAGTTCCTGTTCAATGACGATCCACTGATTAGTGATGGCAAGGATGAAAGCGGCGCACCGGCAACCTTTACCGACTATTTCGACGTTGCCCAGCAATACAAGGATTTCCTGCATCTGACCCAGACGCTTGTGCGATCGAACGCCAACCGTCCGCGTCAGGTCAGCAAGGCGGCCGAGCGTCACAACGACAGCCCGATGCTTGCAGATGATCGTGCACCGCTGACACCCAAAATACTGGGGCGTATTGACGAAGCATTGCGTAGGGCCGATCTTTCGAACCTGATGCGCAGGCAGGCGATTTGTGCGGTTGTCGGTGATGCGAACCCGACGCCGGTTTTTCACGAATTGTTTATTTCGATCAAGGATTTGCAGCAAACACTGCTGCCCGATGTCAATGTTTTGTCCAATCGCTGGCTGTTTCAGCATCTGACGGAAATTCTTGATCGTCGCATGTTGTCGTTGCTGACGCGAAGCAATGATGCGTCGGTGACCGGTTCGGTCAGTATCAATCTGAATGTTTCGACCCTGCTGTCACCGGATTTCCTGACATTTGACAGCAACGTCAAGGCAGGTCAGCGCGGAACCATCGTGCTTGAACTGCAAAAGATCGATATCTTTGCCGATCTTGGCGCATTCTTCTTTGCGCGCGATTTTTGCCGTGATCGCGGATACCGGATTTGCATTGATGGCATCAGCCATCTGTCGCTGCCCTATATCAACCGCAACAAGCTTGGCGTTGATATGATCAAGATGATCTGGGACCCGGAAATGGAAAATCTGGACGAAGAGCACGGCAACGCCATGCGCGAAGCTGTGGCGCAATCAGGCGATACGCGCGTGATCATGTGTCGCTGCGATGATGAACGCGCGATCAAGTTCGGTCATGGCATCAATATCACCATGTTCCAGGGGCGTTATGTCGAGCAGCTGCTAAGCGAACGCACTAAAAAATAACGCCAGCAAATAGCTGGCGTCTTTTAATTCCGAAGTCAAAACGATTATGCACCGCGGCTTGCAACACCAGCCTTGGCAAAGGTTGCCATGCCGTTGTGGCATTCCGCTGATGCCCGCAAAAGAGGGATGGCAAGGGCTGCCCCCGATCCTTCGCCAAGGCGCATGCCAAAATCGAGAAGCGGCTGTTTACCCAGTTTTTCGATCAGGCGCTTGTGGCCCGGCTCGGCCGAGACATGCCCGATCATGCAATGATCAAGCGCATCGCTGCGGATGGCGGCAAGGGTTGCCGCAGCGGCGCAGGATACATAACCATCAAGAAGAACCGGCACCCGCTGATAACGAGCAGCAAGAATGGCACCGGCCATCGCCGCGATTTCACGACCACCAACACAGCGCAAAACATCAAGTGCATCATGCATCTGATTTTTGTGCAGGATGATGGCGTCGCCTACCACGTGTGTTTTGCGTTCAAGCGTTTGATCGTCAATGCCGGTACCGCGTCCGGTCCAGTCGGCGGCTGCACCGCCAAACAGTGCGTGGGCAATAGCTGCTGCCGAGGTGGTATTGCCGATTCCCATTTCACCGGGCACAAAAAGGTCGAGCCCCTTTTCGATTGCGCTCATGCCAAAGGCCATTGCTTCGGCACAGCCTTCGTCATCCATGGCGGGTTCTTGTGAGAAATCGTTGGTTGGAATTTCAAGTGCGACTTCCATCACGCGCAATTCGGCATCTACTGTTTTGCAGATCTGGTTGATCGCCGCACCGCCATTGATGAAGTTTTCCACCATTTGCTGGTTGACCTCGACCGGGAAGGCGGACACGCCCTGGGCGCAAACACCGTGACTTCCGGCAAAGACCGTGACACGCGGACGTGACATGTTCGGGCGTGAATTTCCCTGCCACCCGGCCAGCCAAAGGCTGATATCTTCCATGCGACCAAGTGCGCCTGCGGGTTTGGTCAGTTCGGGCTCGCGCGCGCTGACGGCGGCCTGTGCCTCGGTATCGACACCGGGCAATTCGGCCATCAGGGTGCGGATTTCATCAAGGCTTTGCGGGGGATGCTTGGGGTCGAACATGAAAATTCTCCGGCTGGCGGACGAGGATGCAAAGCGTCTTCTGCTTGGCTTCTGTCGCGCCCATGATTAGTCTGATTGCGTGCAAAATGCCAGTTCGAATATGGGAAATCACCCGTGACAAATGATCATAATCAAGCCGGAATAAAATCGCAAAGCCCTGATGACGAGGGCATTGCCAGCAAGGTTGAGCACGACGAAGATATTTCGTCGCCAAAGGGACCGGTTGCCGATTTCTGGCGGGCGCTGGTCCTTTTGAGCCGTGTTCCGGTTTCCGCGACATGTGACTTTCGTCCGGTTGCGATCGCGCGGTCGGTCTGGTGCTGGCCATTGGTGGGACTGTTTATTGCAGGTATCGCGATCATCCCGGCATATCTGACCGAAGTTCTCACCGGAAGTGGCATGATTGCGGCCATTGTCGCGACGCTGGCACTGATCCTGTTAACCGGGGCGATGCATGAGGATGGTATTGCCGACTGCGCAGATGGATTTGGTGGCGGGCAGGACAAGTTGCGTAAACTTGAAATCATGCGTGACAGTCGCATCGGCACATATGGTGTTGTTGCACTTGTTCTATGCCTTGCGATGCGTGTTGCGGTTCTGGCGGCTGCGGGTGAAAGCGGCAGCATGGCCGCCATTCTGATTGTGATGGCGACACTATCGCGTGCGGCGATGCCGATTGTGACCTATGTTTTTGATCCGGCGCGTGAAGACGGGCTTGGCAAGGGAGCCGGACGTCCCGACATCAGAATGGTCGCGGCAGGTATTGCCGTTGCCTTGATGCTGGTGGTGATTGTTGCAGGGGCATTGACCGCATTCATGTGTTTGGTTGCCATGATGGTCGGGGCATCGATCGTCGGCTGGATCGCCCGGCATCAGATTGGTGGCCATACCGGTGATGTGCTGGGTATGACGCAAATCATTTCCGAGCTATTTGTCGGCATTGCATTTATCGCAGTGCTGCAGGTCACTTGGTGATAAGATCATGAAAATACTGCCGTGCAAATTGACCGGCATTTCATGGATTACATTTTTCCTTGGGGGAAGAATGCAGAAGGCAGTGACGACGCGGTGGTGGCTTGTTCGCCATGCGCCGGTGACAAATCCGGAGCGGCTTGTTTATGGTCGAAGTGACATGCCGGTTAATCTGTCGGATGAAAAAGCGTTGCGGGCCTTGGCGCGTCAACTGCCTCGCGAGGCGATCTGGGTTACCAGTCATCTGTCGCGAACGCTTGATACTGCGTTAAAACTTCTGGAACTGATGGATGAAAACATCCTGCCGACCCGTGAGACCGGGTTTGCCGAGCAGCATTTCGGTACGTGGGAAAAGAAGCACTGGAATGACCTTCCGAAGGGGGAGACCACACGTTTCTGGACGGATTTTGCCAGACAGCACCCCCCGAATGGGGAAAGTTTCGGGGATGTTGTCGAACGCGTCGGGCCGTTGTTTGACCGGCTGACACGCTATTGGGCAGGCAAAGATATTGTCGCGGTTATTCATGGGGGAACGGTACGCGCGGCTTTGGCAAGCGCCCTTGGTCTGCCACTTGAGGCGGCGCTATCGTTTCATGTCGATACACTCGGTTTGACGCGGATTGAACATATTGCCGGTGTCGATCAGCCTGGCTGGCGGGTAACCGGTGTGAATTTGCGCTATTAGACGATCTGGCGATTTTGGATGAAAAGAACCCCGCGCGAAAATCAGGCAGGGTATCTGTTTCAGGCTGATTTTCGCTGTTCGGTTTCACGCGAACCAGAAAGGGCGTATTCCGACAAAAAGCGATCTACCATATCGGCAGTGACATCGTATCTGCCACAGATTGACGCGACATCTTCGAGATAGGCTTCGTAGTAGGGAATAGGGCGGCTGCGCGATTTGCCGCGAAGCTCGTTGATTTCAGTGAAATCGGACGTGAATTCCGGTGCCTCTATCACCTGAATAATCGTGTCGTCGATGATGGCCGCTGGTTTGCCCTTGTATTTCTTGCCACAGGCTGAAAGCATTTTGCTGGCGGTCGGGATGGATATCCCCGGCTGACCCAGAAGCTCTGACATTTGATCCTCGTCGAAATCGTCATTTTCGAACAGTTCCACGAGTTTGGTCAGGTCACGGACCAGAAGCGAAAGCGCATTTACGCGAATGCCACGCGCATGCGACCAGATAATGGTCGCGACAACACCACAGGTCGGACGGCTGGCATAAATGTTTCGAACATCACGACGCGCCAATGATATTTCACCATTCACGGCATGATGTTGCAGGAATTCGGGAAAGGATTGATCGTTATAGTTCAATCTATCAAGCAGCCCGCGCCACATGTCTTCGCGTGATACGGTTTGCCAGGTTGTTGATTTCAGGTTCCGAATTCGTTGAATTTGTTCATGAATTGCCATTTGATCAGCAAATTTCCAATTAACCCCAAGAGTTGGCCCGAAACCTTTTGCAGTTCCGGCATCCGGACTTTGTTTGTTTTGTAATGTCCGGCGATCACGCTGGCGGCTTTTGGCAGCTCTGATTCCAACGTGATAAAATTATGTTCTCCTAAAGAATAACCGCTCACAAGCAGTCAATTCTTACAAATACTGACCTTATGGCTAGGTCGGAGTTTGGGCTTTGGTCATAGGGGTAAAGCTGCTACGTTCGGCGCTGCCGTTTGGTGATGGGAAACCGGTGTGATGCCGGTGCTGCCCCCGCAACTGTAACGGGTTGGGTGATCCAGGTGATGTGATGTCACCAGCCACCGGTAATGTTGATGTGTAGCCAACATGCCGGGAAGGCGGATTGCTTTCATGCCCGCAGCCAGGAAACCAGCCATCGGTATCCCTGTTCGCAAGGATATGGGGTAACGCAATCGGGCCTCGGTGGGAGGTCAAAGCGAAGGAAAACGGGTATGACCCAGAATATGGCTGAAAACAGCCAGCTTGCCGGGATCCATCTGATCCTTGGCGGTGCCAGATCGGGCAAAAGCCGGTTTGCCGAAAACCGGATCAACCATGCAGGCGGCGGTATTTATATCGCGACCGGTCGTGCGTGGGACGACGAAATGGCAAACCGTATCGAACTTCACAAATCATCGCGCGGCGAGATGTGGCAAACGATCGAGGAACCGCTTGATCTTTGCACGGTCCTGTCTGCCTACAGTAGTGATGGCAGCAAACCGGTATTGGTCGATTGCCTGACGCTTTGGCTGACCAATCTGATGCTGGAAGATCGCGACATCGAGGCCGAATTTGACCGATTATGCGACATCCTTCCCGGGCTGGACATTCCGGTTCTTCTGGTGTCGAACGAGGTCGGCTTCGGGATTGTGCCGGAAAATACCATGGCGCGCAGCTTTCGGGATCACGCAGGACGATTGCATCAGCGAATTGCCGAACTTGCCGATCAGGTGACGCTTGTGGTTGCCGGCATTCCGATGGCAGTTAAATAGAACAGAATTTATGGATTTAAGGACAATTGAACATGGCACAGCTTGGGAAAATCCCGGCAACAGTGATCACCGGTTTTCTTGGTGCAGGCAAAACCACGATGATCCGCAATATGCTGGAAAATGCCGGGGGTAAGCGGATTGCGCTGATCATCAACGAGTTTGGTGATCTGGGTGTCGACCGCGAGGTTATTAATGGATGTGGCATATCGGGTTGTGCCGAGGATGACGTTGTCGAACTGGCAAACGGGTGTATCTGCTGCACGGTGGCCGATGATTTCCTGCCAACCATCAAGGGGCTGATTGATCGTGATACACCGCCAGATCATATCGTGATCGAAACATCTGGGCTGGCATTACCAAAACCGTTGGTCAAGGCGTTTAACTGGCCGGAAATCCGGTCACGCGTCACAGTGGATGGCGTTGTTGCCGTTCTGGACGGGGCGGCGTTGCGTGACGGGCTTTTTGCCCATGATCATCACGCGGTTCAGGCACAGCGCGAAGCGGACGACAGTCTGGATCACGAAAGCCCGCTTGAGGAGCTGTTTGAAGAACAGCTTCATTGCGCGGATATGGTGGTTCTGAACAAAACCGATCTGCTGAGCGAGGCCGAAATTGCCAAGGTCGAGGCAGATGTCCGGGCCGAGCTGAAACGCCCGTCCGTCAAGATTATCGCAACCGCGCATTCAAAGGTGGAAAATGCTGTGTTGCTGGGCCTTGGTGCAGCAGCCGAGGACGACCTTGATAGCCGTCCGTCGCATCATGACGATGGTCACGAACATGACCATGATGATTTTGAAAGCTTTGTCGTGTCGCTTGATAATGTTGAGGATGCCGCAGCACTTGAGAAGCGTTTGATTGATGTTGTGCGTCAGTTTGATGTGCTGCGGATCAAGGGGTTCCTTGATATTCCCGGCAAACCGATGCGCCAGGTCGTTCAGGGTGTTGGTGAACGGTTCCAGCGTTATTTCGACCGTCCGTGGGCGGCAACCGAAAAGCGCCGGTCGGAACTGGTGGTGATTGGCCTGCATGGTCTGGATCGCAACGCTATCGAAGCGGCAATCAAGGCGTCCTGATTAGCGGCGCAGTCATGTTTGATGCTGAGATCATCCGGCTGCGCATGTGCAGGCCGGGTGATATCAGGGTCTTGATATCCGAGAAAAGAAACGGAAGTTCCCGATGCATTTACTTGCCGCCCAGCCGGGACTGGTCACCGATGGAAGCGAGGCCGTCGATCTGGGGCAAAGCCCGGGCGATGTCGTTATCCTGTCGGCGGCAGAGTCCGAGCTTGCCTGTCTCGCGGGTGCGCAGGCACGGCTGGATGCGGCGTTTGGCAAGGATGTCCCTTCCCTGCGATTGGCGAGCCTTTTGCAGCTGGGGCACAATATGTCGGTCGATCTTTATGTCGACGACGTTCTGGCAGAGGCCAAATTCATCATCGTGCGTATTCTGGGCGGGCGAGGATATTGGGAATACGGGATCGAACAACTGGTCGAACTGGCCCGTCGCAACGATGTGCCGCTGGTACTGTTGCCCGGTGACGATCAACCCGATGCAGAGCTTCTGTCCCTATCGACGGTTAAGGGCAGCACATATCAGCAAATCTGGCGTTACCTGATCGAAGGTGGGCCGGAAAATGCCGAACATTTACTTCGTCTTATATATGAAAAGTTAAACCCGTCAGTCAGCTGGAACTGGAAACCGGCGGCACCCTTGGTCAAGGCCGGGTTGTACTGGCCGGGAAAAGCAACGGCAAATCTTGAAGAAATCGAACAAATTTGGAAACAAAATCAACCTGTTGCTCCGATAATCTTCTACCGTGCGTTAATTCAGGCCGGTAATCTGGACGTAATTGATGCACTGGTTGAAGAACTTCAGACTAATAAACTAAACCCGTTGCCAATTTTTGTTGCCAGCCTGAAAGATCCGGTTGCTGCTGCCCTAGTCGAAAAATGGCTGGGGGCTACCAAATCAGACCTGATCCTTAATACCACCGGTTTTTCCCTTGCGGTGCCGGGTATCGAACGCCAGAGCGGACCATTTGACGGCGTAGACGCACCGGTTTTTCAGGTTGTGTTGTCAGGCGGTGGTGAAGCGTCCTGGCGTGATGGCGTCAACGGGCTTGCGGCGCGCGATATTGCGATGAATGTCGCATTGCCGGAAGTAGATGGGCGTATCCTGTCGCGTGCAGTGTCATTCAAGGGATCGGCGGGCAAGGATGCCCTGACACAGATTGATCTGGTCAAATATATCCCGGTACGCGATCGTGTTGCCTTTGTTGCAGAACTGTCGGCCAATTGGGTCAAATTGCGCGGAACGGGAGCCCCGCTGCGCAAAGTCGCGATGATCATGGCCAATTACCCCAACAAGGATGCGCGGCTTGGTAATGGTGTGGGGCTTGATACACCGGCCGGGATGATTGAAGCCCTGCGTGCGATGAAGGATGCCGGGTACAGGATTGATGACCTGCCGGAAAATGGTGATGCACTGATTGCGGCGGTCAAGGCCGGGCCGACCAATGATTTCAAGTCGCTGGCTAATCGAACTGTTCGGGTGGTGATCCCGGTTGCCGATTATAAGGCGGCATTTTCCGCCCTGCCCGCGCGCATTCGCCAGCAGGTGACAGATGCCTGGGGTGATCCGGAAGGCGATCCGTTTTATCTGCCGGATCGGGCGGCGATTGCCCTTTCGATCCTGCCGATGGGCAATGTGATGGTCGGGTTGCAACCGGCACGCGGATACAATATTGATCCGCTTGAAAGCTATCACTCGCCCGATCTGGTGCCGCCCCATAACTATTTCGCGTTCTACATCTGGCTGCGTTATCATTTTGGGGCGCATGCGGTCATTCATTTTGGCAAACATGGCAATATGGAATGGCTTCCGGGCAAGTCGCTGGCGCTGTCAGAAGAATGCTTTCCCGAGGCCGTGTTTGGCCCGACGCCGCATTTCTATCCCTTTATTGTCAATGATCCGGGCGAAGGCACGCAGGCCAAGCGACGTGCGCAGGCGGTGATCCTTGATCATTTAACACCGCCTTTGACGCGGGCGGAGAGTTACGGGCCGCTCAAGGATCTGGAGGCGCTGGTCGATGAATATTACGACGCAGCCGCGGTCGACCCAAGGCGGCTGCTGATCCTGAAGCGCGACATTCTTGAGCTTGCAATTCGTATCGGCCTTGACCGTGACTGCGGGATTGAGCCGGACGAGGATGAGGAAAGCGCACTTGCGAAGCTTGACAACTATCTGTGCGAGTTGAAGGAACTTCAGATTCGCGATGGTTTGCACATCTTTGGCAAAGCGCCGGAAGGCGATCTTTTGACCGATCTTCTGGTCGCACTGGCAAGATTGCCAAGGGGGGCGAGCGAGGGGCCGAAGGCATCGCTTCATCGTGCCCTTGCTGCCGATATTCTTGGTGATCCCGGTTTTGATCCGCTTGATTGCGCGTTTGCCGAGTTTTGGCCGGGCCTGAAGCCCGAAATCCTTGCGCGATATGATGTCGGTCCGTGGCGTACCACGGGTGATACAGTGGAACGGATCGAGCTTTTGGCTCGCGATCTGGTGCGCGGTGTGATCGCGGTCGATAGTGCATGGCAGCGGACAGTTGAGGTCCTTTCCGATATCGAAACGTCTATTCGTCCGGCGGTTACAGCCTGTGGCGATGCCGAGATCGCCGGATTGCTGCGCGGTCTTGCGGGCAGGTTTGTCGAACCGGGACCATCGGGTGCGCCGACGCGCGGTCGACCGGACGTTTTGCCGACTGGGCGGAATTTCTATTCGGTTGATACACGGACGGTTCCGACCCCGGCGGCATGGCAACTGGGCTGGAAATCAGCCGAACTGTTGTTGGAACGGCATGTTCAGGATCACGGTGAATGGCCCGCAGCCCTTGGTCTTTCGGTTTGGGGCACCAGCAATATGCGCACCGGGGGCGATGATATTGCCCAGGCGCTTGCCCTGATGGGGGTACGGCCAACCTGGGACAGTGCATCGCGCCGGGTTACCGGGTTCGAGATCATGCCGATATCCCTGCTGGGGCGTCCGCGCGTTGATGTGACGTTGCGCATATCGGGTTTCTTCCGCGATGCATTCCCCGGCTTGATTGACCTGTTTGACAGCGCGGTGCGTGCGGTGGCCGAACAGGCGGACGAAGCGCCGGACATGAACCCGATTGCATTTCGGGTGGCAGCGGAAACCGCAAAGCTGTGTGACGCCGGGGCAAATCCCGAGCAGGCACGGAAACAGGCGGCATTTCGCGTATTCGGCGCAAAACCTGGTGCCTATGGCGCGGGGTTGCAGGCGATGATCGACGAAGAACTTTGGGAAGACGAGGCCGATCTGGCGGATGCCTATCTGGCGTGGGGCAGTTATGCCTATGGCAACGGCGCAGAAGGCGAAGCGGCGCGTGATCTGTTTGAAACGCGGCTGTCGCGGGTCGATGCGATTGTTCATAATCAGGACAACCGCGAACATGATTTGCTGGATTCCGATGACTATTATCAGTTCGAAGGCGGAATGACATCAGCGGTTCGGCATCTGTCCGGCAGGCAGCCGACGGTCTATCACAGTGATCATTCCCGCCCGGAAAGCCCGAAGATCCGAACTTTGGAAGAAGAAATTGCTCGTGTTGTCCGGGCCCGCGTGGTTAATCCGAAATGGATCAAAGGTGTGATGCGCCATGGGTATAAGGGCGCATTTGAGATGGCGGCGACGGTGGATTACCTGTTTGCCTTTGCCGCGACGGCGCGGTGTGTCGCAGATCATCATTTTGATCTGGTTTATGATGCGTATCTTGGCGATACGGATGTGCGTGAATTCATCAGGGATCACAATCCCGATGCGCTTTGCGATATTCGCAACCGCCTTCGCGAGGCGATTGATCGTGGTCTTTGGCAGCCGCGCCGGAATTCCGTATCAGTCGATCTGATGGGGAATGGCACGACATAACCGGGCCTTGGCCGTCATCGTGAATCACGAGAATTTTACCGTTGAAATGAATAGTCGGAACAAGCCGGGGAGTTGAAACGTTTCGTTTTCGCACCATATCTCTTTTAACCAAGTGTTAATCAATTGGTTTAGGGACGGGGCACACCTATCGAGCCGATAACCGCAAAAGACGGATCGGCAACAGAGTTAGGAGGCCACTATGGAAAGAACGAAACACGTTCGTTTGCCTGACTATCTGCAGACCCCTCTGCCGGTTCATGCCGGACATGCAGACATTGTCGATTTCCTGCTTGCTGATGCCGACCTTCCTGACTGGTTACGCGCCGATTTGCACGGTCAGGGTCATGACCGCCCGGCCCGCGGTGCGATCCGTTCGGTTCTTGACCTGCGTGAACGGTTTAACGGTGTTCATGCACCGGTCAGTATCGAAGAATTTCGTGATGGCCTGGACGAACTGGCGCGCCATCTGCCGGGACCAGATCAAACAGCCATCGAAATCGATGCCAAGGTGCGGATTTACTGGCGTTATCTTCAAGGTGTCGAGCGTCAGATCTGGCGGGCAACCATTTCAAGGGCTCATGTGGCGTTAAATCATTTTCCCGTGGTTCGCGAATTGAAGTTGCTGATTGCGGATGTTGTTACGACGCGCAACTGGCTTGAGCGTCGGCTTGAAGTGATCGAAAAAAGTTTCCAGAAACCGGTTCATGCCCCGAATGATGCTGTGCGCAAGGCATTGCTTCGCCTGCGTCAGATGTCACCGGGTGACCGGTTGCAATTGTTCAACAAGGCACGGATGCGCCGCCCCGAATTGCGTAATACCGACATGCGCGAGCCTGATAAATGGGCCGATCTGGTGACGGGCGATCTTGGATTGTCATCAGGTTGAAGTCGTAACAGACATGTCAGTGGACCGAACCCGGTGGGGTTCCGGGGGACCGCACCCGTTACGGGGGCAAGAGCGCGGCTGGAAACGGCCGCGCTTTCTTTTTGGGTGGTTGTCTATCGACCGCCAGGCGGGCAAACTCGCAAGATTGATTTTCCAGGGGTATATGGATGCGCGCGTTTTTTGCCGTTGCAGGTCTGGTTTTGCAATTTGGTGCAGGGGTTGGCATTGCGGCGGCGGATGACTGGCCAAAGGTCCCGAACGGACCGCTGCATTGGCAGTTGCAGGGCGACATTGATATCGGCGGCAATATCCGGGTAACCGATAGCGATCTGTTTGAAACGACGACCAATCAGGTTCAGGAATGGCGCGAAGCCGGTATTTTCCCGATCTGCTACATCAATGTTGGCGCGGTCGAGGACTGGAACGACGATTATGCCGAATTCCCCAAGGATGTGATTGGCAACCCCTATTGGGGTTGGGAAGGCGAAAACTGGCTTGATATCAGCCGGTTCGAGCAATTTGCCCATATCATGGAGGCACGGTTTGACCTGTGTCGGGAAAAGGGTTTTCTGGGTGTCGAGCCGGATAATATCGATGCGTACGAAGCGGATGGGTCGAACAAGAAAACCGGGTTTGACCTGACACGTTCTGATCAGCTTCGTTATGTCGGATGGCTGATTGAGCAGGCGCATGCCCGCGGGCTTGCCATCGGGCAGAAGAATGCCGGCGAACTGGTTCCGGAACTGGTCGGCCGGATGGATTTTGCCCTGCTTGAATCATCCTTTCGGTTTGGCTTCATGGATGCCTTTTTACCTTATTCAAAGATGAAAAAGCCGGTTTTTGCGGTCGAATATATCGAAGAAGGGACCGATCCGGACCGGTTCTGCCCTGAAGCCCGAAAATACGGTTTCCAGGGTGTCGTCGCGCATCTTGAACTGGATCAGAAACCCGAAAACTGTCCTTGATCAGGGGCGCGCTTCACCGCATTGTTCCGACAGAAATACAAAGGGATGAAGCAATGACCGACAACAACACGTCTGATACCGACCTGAATGCCCGCCATGATGAAAAAATGAAGAAGATCAAGGCCGCGCGCGACAAGATGATGGCGCAGAAGATCGACAAAAAGGGCCTGATCATCGTTCATACAGGCAAGGGCAAAGGCAAGTCGTCATCGGCATTTGGCATGGCGATGCGGTGTGTCGGACATGACATGAAAGTCGGCGTTGTGCAGTTCATCAAGGGTGGTTGGGAAACCGGCGAGGCAAAGCTTTTGAAGAAGTTTCCCGATCTTTGCGAATTTCACGCCATGGGCGCGGGCTTTACCTGGGAAACACAGAACCGGGCGCAGGATGTTGCACTGGCGCGTGAAGCCTGGAACAAGGCGCTTGAGATGATGCGCGACCCAAGCTTTGCCATGGTGATCCTTGACGAGATCAACATCGTTCTGCGCTATGATTTCCTGCCGCTTGATGATGTTCTGGCAGCGTTGGCGGATAAACTGCCCGACCAGCACGTTGTACTGACCGGCCGAAATGCGCCCGATACCCTGATCGAGGCGGCGGACCTTGTGACCGAGATGACCATGATCAAACATCCGTTCCGCGAACAGGGAATCAAGGCACAGATCGGTGTCGAGTTCTAATCTGCCGTTTCGGTGGATAGCCAGATACAGGAAAGTTTTGAAACCGGAATGAGTGTGCGCCCTGTTCCTGCTTTGATGTTGCAAGGTACCGGTTCGGATGTCGGCAAGTCCCTGCTGGTAGCCGGATTATGCCGTGCTTTTGCGCGGCGCGGGCTTCGTGTGCGTCCGTTCAAGCCGCAAAACATGTCCAACAATGCGGCCGTGACCGATGATGGCGGTGAAATTGGTCGGGCACAGGCGTTACAGGCGCGTGCATGCGGCATTCCGACATCGGTTCATATGAACCCGGTTCTGCTGAAACCGCAAAGTGACATCGGCGCACAGGTCGTGGTGCAGGGCAAGGTCCTGACCAGTGCGAAGGCGCGGGATTATTACCGGCTGAAACGCGATTTGCTGCCGCGTGTGACTGAAAGCTTCGATCTGGTGGCACAGGACGCCGATCTTGTGCTTGTCGAAGGTGCAGGATCACCGGCTGAGGTTAATCTGCGCGCGGCTGATATTGCCAATATGGGCTTTGCCGAGGCGGCAAGAATCCCGGTGGTGCTGGTGGGGGATATTGATCGGGGCGGGGTGATCGCATCGATTGTCGGTACGCATGCCCTGCTGTCCGAAGGGGACCGTCACTGGCTGCGTGGCTATATCATCAACAAGTTTCGCGGTGATGTCTCGCTGTTCGAGCCTGCCTTGCAGATCATCCGCGATCATACGCGACTTGAAAGTTACGGTATCGCAACATATTGGCAAGGGGCCAATCGCCTGCCTGCCGAGGATGGTGTCGCGCTTGAAAAAGCCGGACGTTATGTGCGGGCCGGTAAGGACGGAAAACTGATTAGGGTTGCAGTGCCGCATATGCCGCGGATTGCGAATTTTGATGACCTTGATCCGCTGGCGGCCGAGCCGGATGTCGAACTTCTGATCATTAAACCGGGCGAGGTTATTCCGGCCGATATCGACCTTGTGCTTTTGCCCGGCAGTAAATCGACCACATCCGATCTTCGTTTCCTAAAACAGCAGGGTTGGGATATCGACATTCTGGCGCATTACCGCCGGGGCGGTCATGTGATTGGCATTTGCGGCGGGTATCAGATGCTGGGACGCATGGTCCATGATCCCGAAGGGATCGAAGGTGCGGCGGGATCAGAAGCCGGGCTTGGATTGCTTGACGTTGAAACCGTGATGGGCGGTGACAAGACGCTGCGTCAAACCGCCGGGCTGGCGGAACTTGGCGAGCGTGCGGCCAATATTCCGGTCAGTGGCTATGAAATCCATATGGGCGAGACAGCCGGGCCGGATCGCGACCGAAGCTGGCTTTGTCTTGAAGGCGGGATAATGGACGGTGCGCAAAGTGTGAACGGTCGTGTTGCAGGCTGCTATTTGCATGGCCTGTTTGGCAGTGATGCGTTCCGGTCGGCCTATCTGGCGGGGCTTGCCGGGCGGGTGCGTGATGGCAGTGCCGCTTTCGAGGCCGGGATTGAAGCAGCGCTTGATGAACTGGCCGATCATGTCGAAGCGTGTCTTGATCTTGACGGGCTTTTGGCGTTGGCGCGAAGCCGGCCGGATTGAACGGATGACAAAAAGCGCAAGATTGGTGCTGTTTGGCGCGACAAAGCCTTTACATTGGCGCATTTGCGTGGTTTGAGAGAATTTGAAATTCCGGTCCTGTAATGAATGGCGCACAGACGCCATATGGTATCAAACCGCCATATGCGGCCCGGTTTGCAAAACGTTCATCCTTGGTTGGGTATCTTCAATTCCATGCGTCAATTACATCATTTCTGGCTGTCACCGTTTTCGCGCAAAGTGCGTCTGGTTCTGGCCGAGAAGAAGCTTGAATTCGAGCTTAAGGCAGAACCTGTCTGGGAGCGACGCGATGCGTTTCTGTCGCTGAACCCGGCCGGCGAAGTGCCTGTTCTGGAAGAAGAAGACGGCACGGTCCTGTGCGATTCAACCGTGATCTGCGAATATCTGGATGAAGTTTATGCCGACACCCCGCTTTTGGGGGCTGATGCCAAGGAACGTGCGGAAATCCGCCGCCTTGTTGCGTGGTTTGACGGCAAGTTCAACCGCGAGGTCACCGAGCATTTGCTGGGCGAGAAGCTATTGAAGCGCTTCTTTTCGACCGGGACGCCGGATACCAAAATCCTGCGCGCCGGGCGAACCAATGCGGCCTATCATCTGGATTATATCGGATGGCTGTTTGAACGCCGGAACTGGCTGGCTGGCGAACATCTGACGATGGCCGACATTGCCGCAGCCGCCCAGATTTCCGTGATTGATTATATGGGTGATATCAACTGGTCAAAACATCCGCGCGCGAGGGATTGGTATATGCGGATCAAAAGCCGCCCTGCGATGCGCGACATTCTGGCGGACCGGCAGGCAAGCTTCCCGCCATCGTCGCATTATGCCGATCTGGATTTTGAATGACGGGTTCTTCGAAGGTCGACAGCTTTTATCCAAAAGGTGGCCTTAACGCCGCCAGCTATGACTTTCGTGCCGACCTTGATCGCAAATTATTCGAAGATCCGATTCCGTTTTATCGTGATATTGCAGTCAAATCCGGTGGCCCGGTTCTTGAACTGGGCTGCGGGACCGGCCGGATTGCCGCCGCCATTCGTGAGGCCGGTATTGCGGTTGAGGGGCTTGATCTTTCCGATGCGATGCTGACGCAGGCGCGCGCGAAATACCCCAATATGGTCTGGCACAAAGGGGATATGTGCGACTTTGATCTTGGGCGGCAGTTTGCCCTGATCATAATTCCGTTTCGCGGATTTCAGGAAATCACCGATGGCGATGACCAGCAGCGATGCCTTGCCTCGGTCTTTGCCCATTTACGGCTGGGCGGGATGCTGGTTCTTGATCTGATTGATCCCGACCTTCGTTATTGTCTGCCGGAAGGTGACCCCGAAAGTGTTGAGTTGCCGCTGTTTCCGATGCCGGATGACAGTGGTGCTCCAGACAGCCGGTTGCGGATCACTGCGATGGAACGAACCAGCGATCCCCTGACCCAGCGGTTTGAAGAACATTGGCGGTTCGAGGAAATTGATCCTACGGGCAATGTCCTACGATGCGAGGATTGCTGGCATCATATGCGATGGGTTCATCGCAGTGAAATGCGGTTGATGTTGCAGATTTCAGGATTTGTTTCGATATCGGAGTTTTCTGATTTCAAAGGCAATCCACCACGATATGCCGCCAACCAGGTCTGGATGGCAAAACGGCCGGACTGATACCCGGCCGTTTTATTTAAATCCTGCGCAACCTAGTTCCCGGAGAACTTTTGGGCACCTGCCAACGCTTCCTGACGTTCGTTTTCGGGTAGGGGAACAAGGCCGTTATCAGCCAACAGGCCTTCTTCGCCGATCACGGCGTCCGAGGTATAGGTTGCGACAAATGCACCTAGCGTGCGGACCAGTTGCTGATGATCGTCCTTTACATAAAGGTAAAGTGCACGCGATCCCGGATAGCTGCCATCCAGAATGGTGTCATAATCAGGTGCAACGCCATTGATCGGAATACCCTGCATGGCTTCACGGTTGCGATCAAGGTTGTTGAAACCCATCACGCCATAGGATTTTGGATCTTTTTCAAGTTTGCTGATCACCAGTCGATCATTTTCACCTGCCTCAATATAGGCACCATCTTCGCGGATGGTGCGGCAAAGCAGGCGGAAGCTTTCAGGATCGGTCGATTCGAGGCTTGCGATATCGCTAAATTCGGCACAGCCCTTATCCATCAGAAGCTGTCCCATCAGGTCGCGCGTGCCCGAAGTCGGCGGCGGGCCGTAAACGCGGATCGGAATGTCTGGCAGGTTGGCGTCGATATCGGACCATTTGACATGCGGGTTCGGAACGCTTGCCCCCTGAACCGGAACGGTGCGCGCCAGTGCCAGATAAAGCTGGCGGGCCGACAGCGTCATTGTCGGAGCCTTACGTGATCCCAACAGGACGATGCCGTCATAGCCGATTTTGATTTCGCTGATATTGCGCACCGAATTGGCGGCACAGATGGCGGTTTCCGAACCGGTTATCTGGCGCGATGCATCGACGATGTCGGGATATTCCGAACCGATTCCACCGCAGAACAGTTTGAAACCACCGCCCGAGCCGGTGCTCTCAACCACCGGGGCCGGTTCACCGGTGGTCTTGCCGAAATATTCGGCGACCTTGGTGGTCAGCGGAAAGATCGTCGAAGAACCGACAATCCTGATCTGGTCGCGGGCCTGTGCCGTGCTGGCGGCAATCATCATCGTTACGGATGCGGCAATGGCGGTCGTGGCAATCAAACGACGCATGGGGTCCCCCGGCTGAAAATCTGGCGATATGGTCCCAAAACCGGCGGGCACATATCAAATGCGGATCAGAACCTATTCCGATCCGGTCTGAACATCCATCTTTTCTATATTCGCTCTTGCCGCATCAGCGACAGGGGTTCCGTTTGAATTTTCTATGACAGTTAGATAATCCTGACGCGCAAGATCGTTATTTTCAGCAATCCGATGCAGGTTTGCGCGTTCGAAAAGCGCCTGAATATTGTTGGGGGATAGTTCCAGAGCGCGTTGAATATCGGTCATGGCGAGGTCGTAGGTTTCCAGCATACGCCATGCCGTGCCACGATAGATCAGGGCTTCGACATTGTCCGGATCAAGATCAAGCGCATTGTTCAGATCGTCGATCGAGTCCCAATACTGCCCGGCCATGCCCAGAACCATTGCCCGATCAACCCAAAGGGTTGGATCGTTTTTGACCATGTCCAAGGCACGTGATTGATCGCGCCAGGCAAACTCAAGATTGCCAGCCATCATCCAGCTTTGCCCGGCTTGTGCCAGAAGCCCGGCAACGACCTGTTGGGGGGATGTGCTTTCATCGGCAAGTGCATCAAGGCGGGTTGCGGCTTCTTCGTATTTTTCAAGCGCAATCAGCGCGACCGCGACACAATGCTTTGCCGGTTCCCCGCCCCCCATATCGCGCCATGCAATGGCACTTTCAAACCCGTCTTCTGGTTTCAGGCGAGCGAGTTTCAGGCAGTCCTGATATTGCCTGGCGTCATCGGCACTCATATTTGTGCCTTGTGCCAAGGCCTGTCTTTGCGTGCCAAACGAAACCAGCATCATGCCAAACAGGGTCATCGCAACGAGTGATGATGCGCGCAAGGTTTTGCGTGCAAACAGTTCAGACATGGTAGGCCTTTCAGTTTGGCGTCAGTTTTAAAAGCGACGAGGCGTTGGCCAGCATACGGGTGTATTGCTCGTACCGACCAGAACCTGTTTATCAGGTCCGCATTGCAAATCATGAAAGCGGCAAGAAGATGATTGTGATTTCAAACTTTCCGCAACATGGTCCGGAAAGCTTTTGTCATGGCCGACCGGGGCCGATAGTGTTCCACGCTTAGAGATAGTCTCCCCGGCATATGGATTTGATAATGACCGAAAAGCTGTTTTGCTTCGGATTGGGATTTTCAGCACGCCTTGTCGCCAATCATCTGCGCGAGGAAGGCTGGAAAATAGCCGGTACCACGCGCAGTGCGGAAAAGGCTGACGCGTTGCGCGTGCAGGGGATCGAGCCCCATATTTTTTCCGATGAAGTGCCGGTGGCCGACATTCGCGACGCCCTGAAAGGTGTCACCCATGTCCTGATTTCGGCACCACCTGGGGGGAATGGTGATCCTGTTCTGGCTCATCATGCCGGTGATCTTGCCGCCCTGCCCGGTGGAACATGGATCGGATATCTGTCGACAACAGGTGTTTATGGTGATCGCGACGGTGCGACCGTTACCGAAGAAGACGACCTGATACCAAGTGGCAAACGTGGTCGCAGACGGGTGGCCGCGGAAAAGGCATGGTTCGATCTGGGGCAACGTCATTGTCTTTGCGTGCAAAGTTTCCGATTGGCCGGAATCTATGGGCCGGGGCGCAATGCACTTGAAACCGTCCGGTCGGGCCGGGCGCGACGTGTGGTAAAGCCCGGACAGGTTTTTTCTCGTATCCATGTTGCGGATATTGCCCAGACGGTGCTGGCATCAATCCGGCGCCCGAATGCCGGTGCAGCTTATAATGTGTGTGACGATGATGCCGCCCCGCCGCAGGATGTAATTGCTTATGCCTGTGGTTTGCTTGGCATGGATCCGCCGCCGGAGGAGGATTTCGAGACAGCCAATCTGAGCCCGATGGCGGCAAGCTTTTATGAAGATAACAAGAGGGTGGCCAATGACCGGATCAAGTCCGAGCTTGGTGTGAAGCTGCGTTTTGCCGACTACAAGGCCGGTTTACTGGCGCTACATGACGAAATATTGGCTAAAATCAACGGGGCCGGGACAGATACGCTTTAAAAGGGCATTGTTGACGCACCCTGCGGGTCGTATATAACCGCTTAGGAATTTTGATCGGGCCGATATCCGCATTTGGCCCTGATGGTACCCAGCGCCGGATCGTGATGGCGGGATCATCGCGACATCATCGGCCGGCAAGGAGAGAGCAAGCATGGATCGTCGTATCGTAACCGTTTTTGGCGGCACCGGATTTGTCGGGCGTCATATCGTCAAGCGTTTGCTTGAGCGTGACTTTATCGTCCGCGTTCCGACCCGCAGCTTTGAGCGCGTCAAGAAACTGAAGCCGATGGGCTATCTTGGGCAGGTGGTTCCGGTACATTGCGATGTTCGCAATGAAGAGTCGATCAAAGGCGCGATCGAAGGCTCCGAAGCGGTGATCAACCTGTTGGGCATTCTGTATCAGCGCGGCAGCAGCAGCTTCATGAATATCCATGTCAAAGCCGCAAAACGTATTGCCGAAGAAGCCAAGGCCTGTGGTGTTAAAACCTTCCTGCACATGTCCGCCCTTGGCGTTGATAAGAATCCGCATGCGCTTTATGCGACTTCGAAACTGGCTGGTGAGAAGGCTGTTCGCGAAGCTTTCCCGGATGCAGTGATTTTCCGCCCGTCGGTTATTTTTGGTCCGGAAGATAATTTCCTGAACCAGTTTGCCACCATGGCGCGTTATTCCCCGGTTCTGCCGGTTATTGGTGCGCCGGGCTTGCCGAAGGTCGAACTCGATAAAGGCAAGGTCGACATGCTTGGCGATGGTGGTCCGAAATTCCAGCCGGTCTATGTTGCCGACGTAGCCGAAGCGTTTGTAACTGCACTGGTCGAGGGCAAATTTGCTGGCAAGACCTATGAGTTGGGCGGGCCGGAAGTATACAGCTTCATGGGACTTCTGCGCGATATGCTGCAGATGACCCGTCAACGCGCCATTCTGATGCCCGTACCGTTCTGGTTGGCATCGATCAAGGCGTTCTTCCTGCAATTCCTGCCTAAGCCGCTTTTGACCCCGGATCAGGTTCGGTTGCTTAAAACCGACAATGTCGTTTCCGAAGGTGCTGAAGGTTTTGCCGAACTTGGTATTACGCCCAACAGCGTTGAAGCGATTGCGCCGACCTATCTGAAACGTTTCTGCCCGCCGCGCAAAAGTGGTGAATTCCGCCGCTTTGTCTGATCGGATGTTGTTGCAGAAGTGATAAAAAAGCCCCGCCGAAATCCTTCGGCGGGGCTTTTTCTTTGGGTCTCGGCTAACTAACCGGCGCGAACGCGGGCGACAAAGTTGTTCGCCTCGTCCTGAAGGCGATGTGCCTTTTGCAGAAGTTCTTCGGCCGTGTTGCGGGTCGAACCCGAGAGGTCCTGAACCGCTTCGGCGGCACGTGAAACATTAAGCATGTTTTCTGATACGTGACGTACACCATTGGCTGCTTCTTCGGAACCGCTGGCAATTTCGGCGGTGGCGGCACCCTGTTGGCGCATGGCGGCTGCGATTGAGCTTGAGATCGTATCGATTTCGCCAATGGTCTGGGCGATGGTCGAAATCATTTCGACGGCTTCGGTGCTGACCGCACGCATTTCATTGATCTGCTTGCCGATATCCTCGGTCGCGCGCTGTGTCTGGGATGCCAGGTTTTTGACCTCGTTTGCCACAACGGCAAAGCCCTTGCCTGCATCCCCGGCACGCGCGGCTTCGATGGTCGCGTTAAGAGCCAGAAGGTTGGTTTGATCGGCAATGGTTGTGATCAGCTCGATAACTTCGCCGATACGATCCGCGGTTTCGGACATCTGGCGAACAGTTTCATCAGATTTGCGGGCTTCGGAAACGGCAGAGCGGGAAACCTCCTCCGCCTTGGAAACCTGTCGTTCAATTTCTGCAATCGATGCAGACAGTTCTTCGGTCGCGGAAGAAACCGAACTGACATTCTGGGAGGCATTCTGGGATGCTTCGCTGACTTCGATGGCACGATGAACGTTGTCACCGGCATTCTGCGCCATGTTATCGGCGGCATCGCGCATATCGCCAACCTGTGACAGTAATTCGGTGACAAGGCCGTTGACCGAGCTTTCAAAGCCGTTCGCCATTTCGAGCAAAGCCTCGCGACGCTGTTCTTCGGCACGGCGTTCGGCGGCCTTGTTTTCCTCGCGCAGTTTTTCGGCGTCGCGGGCATTTTCGCGGAAGGTTTCAACAGCTGCAGCCATATCGGCAATCTCGTCGCTACCACGATCGGAAACCGGTGTTTCAAGATCGCCATTGGTCAGCCTACCCATCGCAGAACTTAACCCGATAAGGCGGGCCAGCAGGTTACGTTGCACATACAGCCAGATGATCAGGCCAGAAATGACGATTGCGGCCACGGCTACACCGATCATTGCCTTTTCTGCGGCGCTGATCGTGGTTGAAACATCGTGGTTTGCATCGTCGATCTTTGCGCGCATATCGCTCAGAAGACGGTCGGCTGTCGAACCGATTGCTTGCGATGTTGCAGTTGTTTTTGCCAGCAGTTCATCAAGCGATTTTTCGTCCTCGATTTCCTTCTGGCGCAGGCTGAACAGGTTATTGCCGTTATTGGGATTAAGGCCGTTTGAAATTGCCGTAAAGGCGGCTTGTGCCTTTTCGCGTGGCGTATCGAGCGGGATTTCAGCGATGCTGCTTTCCATCTGGGTCAGGACGGGGCCGGACCAGAACTTGATGCGATCAAGGTCTTCCTGATTGGCAGCTGTTGCCGTCATGCGGGCCAGATCGGGGATTTTCAATGCTACGGCACGCAGTTCCGCCATATTCTGCGACGTCAGTGCATCTTCGTCGAGAAGCTTGTCGAGCATTTCAAATGCTTTGTCGGATTTTTCCGGATCGCCGACCAGCCCGTAAAGTTCGCCTGCATTATTGGTTAACTGCATGTTGGCATTGGTTGACAGTTCGCGGGCAATCAGTTCAACGGCATTCGTCGATGTGACGACGTCGCCCAGCATGGCGTTATGAGCGCTGCGCGTGTTGAACAGACTACGCATGGTGTCCTGTAACAACCGGATATTGACGATCATTTCACCGGTCTGGCTGGAAAATTCGTTCAGAATCGTACCGTCAACGCCATGCATCGCCAATGTTGCGATCTGGTCGTTCATGACATTTTCGGTTTCATCAAGATTTGCGGTGGCGGCCGCGACCTGATCTTCGTTGCGCGCGCTGGCGACGGCACGCGCCATGCTGATGACCGCGTCGCTGCGGGAATAGAGTTCCTGGCCTGAAATCAGGGCCGGGATAGCATCATTCGCGACGATTTTCTGCTGTTGTTCGGTAATTCTAAAAGAAAACACCGCCATCGCGGCGCCACATACGGCGAGCAAGGCAATTGGCACAATCGCCAACATCAACCTTCCGCGCAAACCAATTTTGCCGGTCATTACAGTTCCCACTCATGGAATTCAGGGTGTCGGCGGCTATTTTTGCCGTTCTCGACTGATAATTCTGGACCGCCCTGAAAGGTCCATATTTGGGATTAGGAATATCGCCGAAAATCAGACACTGGCAAGAGTGTTTCTGACTTTTTCAATTATTTCATATATGGCCTCAGCCTGTTCAACCGGTGCCGCACCGGGACGTTCTACCATGATGATCGGGATGTTCAGTTCGCGTGCCGCAAGAATCTTGGCTTCTGTAGCCGACCCGCCGCTGTTTTTACTGACAATCACATCAATTTCGTAGCGCTGCAAAAGTTCGATTTCGCCTTCGACGGTAAAGGGACCACGCGCGATCAGCCATTCACCGAATGCAAGGTTGAACGGATCCTTGGGGGACTCGACAGTCCGGACCAGGAGCCATGTTTTTTCCAGTCCTTCGAAATGGGCAAGATCCTTGCGCCCGCTTGCGATCAAGGCACGTTTCCCTTGGTCGGGCAGGATTTGGGCTGCTTCTTTAAGGCTTCTGACCATGATCCAGCGGTCTTTATCCGTTTTTTGCCATGCAGATCGCTGAAACTGAATGCAGGGCGTTGCCACCGCGTGACAGGCTTGGGCAATGTGACTGGATATCTGGGTGGCATATGGGTGTGTTGCATCAATCACGAGATCGATTTTTTCCGAACCCAGACAGGATATGATGCCCTCGGCCCCGCCAAATCCGCCAATACGGACAGGGATGCCGTCTGGTAATCTTGGTGCGCTGGTGCGACCGGCAAGAGAAAGCTGCAGACGCACATCCGATCCGAATTCCTGCAACAGATCAGCAGCAATACGATTGGCATCCCCCGTACCGCCAAAAATAAGAATGTTTAGCGGTGTAGCTGTGCTTCGTGGGGGGATCATGTGTTGCGGGCCTGTTTTTGTTAATTTTAAAGGTTCGGGTTTGTCGCTTTGGCAGGAAGAAAGGCGTCAAAATCGCCATGTCCGGCACGGGCAACAATCCTGCCAGCGCGATCAACGACGACAATTTCGATGGCGGAGGCACCGTCGATTGTTGCGCGGGCAGCTTCAGCGGCCTGAAGGGCAATGGTTCGTGCTATGTCAACGTTTCGGGATGTGCAAAGTTCCAGAACCTGCTTGGCAGTATTGGCGCTGGCAACTTCGGATACGAGACCGGTATCACCGCCAAGCGCGGCAACGGTTTCAGCAAGTTTGTCGAAAGCGACTTCGGATCGGCTGCTATGCAGGTCCATATGTCCCTGTGCCAGTTTTACCAGTTTGGCAAAGCCGCCTGAAATTGTGACAAATTCGACCGGATGGCGACGCAGATATTTCAACATGCCGCCAACAAAATCACCCATATCGAGGATCGCCTCGTCCGGCAAACTGTAAAATTGACGAATGGCAGCTTCGGACGTTTTGCCGGTGGCCCCGGCCACATGTCTGCGACCGGTGGCGCGCGCGACATCAATGCCGCGATGAATGGAATGGATCCATGCCGAACAGCTGAACGGGATCACAATGCCGGTGGTGCCCAATACGGAAAGCCCGCCAACAATTCCAAGCCGCGGGTTCCAGGTTTTCAGGGCGATCTCCTGCCCGCCGGGAATGGAAATTTCAATTTCGACATCGGCAGTTGCGTTAAACCGGTTTGCCAGTTCGACAATCTGCTGTGTCATCATTTCGCGCGGTTTGGGGTTGATCGCGGCTTCGCCAACCGGGATTGGCAGGCCGGGTTTCGTAATCATCCCGACACCGTCGCCAGCATGGAAAGTGATGCCTGAACCCTGTTGTCCATGTCGGATTGTTGCGATGATTTCCGCGCCATGGGTTACATCGGGGTCATCGCCGGCATCCTTTATCACGCTTGCCCGCGCCCAGCCTTCGCCTGTTTCAGCCTTGATCAGGCTAAAGGAGGGTTTTTCACCCCGGGGAAGGGTGATGGTGACCGGATCGGGAAACTCACCAGAAAGCAGGGCTTGCCAAGCCGCACGGGTTGCGGCGGTGGCACAGGCCCCCGTTGTCCATCCCTTGCGTAGTGGTCCGTCCGGCTTTCGGGTCATGCGGCAGGTGATCCCGGTTTATGGCTTTGAATATCTGGGTTAACCATTATTATGGCTGCATGCTTTTTGTCAGAGTTTCTCTATTAAACATTAAAATTAATGTGATATCAGATAAATAACGAGAAAAATACGGACTAATATGTTGGACCTGACGCCCAGATGCTGTTTAACATATCCAAACGATCCGGTCCTGCACAGATGGACCAATTGCCCGAGAGATAAAGAATTCCGTAATGACGACACTTGGTCTTGATTTTCCGGTATTTGAGCCGGGTTGGGTTTGGCTGGTCGGCGCAGGACCGGGTGACCCCGGTTTGCTGACGCTCCATGCCGTCAATGCGATGCAACAGGCAGATATCGTTGTCTATGATGCGTTGGTCGATGACCGGATTCTCAATCTTTTGCGTTCTGATGCCAAGCGTGTTTATGCCGGTAAACGTGGTGGGCGCCCGTCCTCAAAGCAAACCGATATATCTCTGCAGCTTGTTGATTATGCCAAGCAGGGGTTGCGGGTCTTGCGTCTTAAGGGCGGTGACCCGTTCGTGTTTGGCCGCGGCGGTGAGGAAGGTCTGACGCTGGTTCAACATAATGTACCGTTCCGGGTTGTACCGGGTATTACGGCTGGTATTGCCGGTGCTGCTTATGCCGGGATTCCGACAACGCACCGTGATTGCAATTCATCGGTAACCTTTGTCACGGGCCATGGTTCGAGTGGCGAAATGCCTGATAACATCAATTGGGCTGCCCTTGCCAAAGGTGCACCTGTATTGGTGATGTACATGGCGATGAAGCATTTGCGCCGTATTTCATCGGAACTGATGGCCAATGGACGATCCGGTGACGAGCCGCTTGCGGTTATCAATCAGGCGACTACGCCCAATCAGGGTATTCTGATCTCAACACTTGCCAATGCGGCTGACGATGTCGAAAAAGCCGGTGTTGAACCACCTGCGGTCTGCATTCTGGGAAAGGTGGTTGATCTGCGTGACCGGTTGAACTGGCTTTCACCGCAGGATGACGTCAAAGCAGTGCGTCATGTGCCGTTCGAACAGGTCCTTGATCTCATTACCGTGCCGAGTGATCCGGCAGCTTCGAATTCCTGAGCTTTGAATTGATCTATATCGTTGTTCCTATCCGGTCTGGACGTCACAATCAGAACAACTGATTAATCCGGATGGATCATGGACGAACAACAGATACTGATCCGCATCATCGAAAGCGGCTGGGCACAATGCGCCACTGTCCTTCAGGAGGACAGCGGTGTTTTGGCGACGGCACTGATTGCGGGCCTTGTCGGCAGTGCCACCCACTGTGTCGGGATGTGCGGACCATTTGTGATTAGTCAGGTCACGTCGCGTATGGAAAAGCTGCCGCTTGAAAAAATGAGCGAGTTTCGCCGGCTGACCGGGGCCGCCCTTTTGCCATATCAGTTTGGCCGATTGACGACTTATACGCTGCTTGGCGTGATGGCGGGCTTTTTTGCTGACAGCATCACGGTGCTGACCAAAGTCTGGTGGTTGGGACCTGTATTGCTTTTGTGTGCAGCGATGTTCTTTCTGGTTTTCGGGGTGATCGGTTTGGTTCCTCATCTTGCCGGGCTGCTTCCAAACATGGCAGGAGGAAACAGTGCTGGTGCATGGTGGAACCGTATGGTTGGTGACCGCATCAAACCGTTATTTGGTGCGCCGTTCGGCTGGCGGGGTTACCTGTTAGGCATGATGCTTGGGTTTATCCCATGTGGCCTGATCTATGGTGCGCTGGTTCTCGCGGCCGCAGGTGGCAACGCATTGACCGGCGGGTTTGTCATGGCGGTATTCGGGCTTGGCACTGTGCCGATGCTGTTTGCAACCGGTGTGATCGGCCAATATGCCACCAGACGGTTTCGTGCTTTTATGGCCCCGGTTGGGCGGGGGCTTATGGTCGTTAACGCTGTCATCCTTGCCGTGCTGGCATTTCATCAGATCGGATAATTTTGAGAATTCGCAATGACGTCATTGTGAGCCGTGGCACAGTTACGGGTCTTGCATGATCGTTTTGCGGATTTATAGTGCCCGCAAGACAGTGGCTTATTTATCCGGTTGATTGGCGCAGGCTCGTAATCCCGGAACAAAAGGACAGGTAACGGCGTGAGCAAGAAAACACTTGTGATCATTCTGGCGATTGCGCTGGTTCTCGGTATTGGTCTGACCTATCGATTGATGATGATGGGATCGGAAACGACGTCTTCCGGTTCGGGGGCTGCGGCAATCGGCGGGCCGTTTGAACTGGTTGACCAGAATGGCCAGACCCGCACTGAACAGGATTTCCGCGGGAAATACATGCTGATTTATTTCGGCTATACCTATTGCCCGGATGTGTGCCCGACCGAATTGCAGGTGATGGGCAATGCGCTTGATGCACTTGATCCAGAAATTGCCAATGAGGTAACGCCGGTTTTCATTTCGGTCGATCCGGAACGCGATACGGTTGACGCGATTGCGGCCTATGTTCCGCATTTTCACGAACGTATGGTTGGCCTGACCGGAACGCTTGAACAGACTACGGCCGCCGCAAAGACTTTCCGTGTGTATTACGCCAAGGCATATGCCGATGGGGAATCAAAGGATTCGGATGCTTATCTGATGGATCATTCATCTTTTGTGTATCTGATGGGACGTGATGGATCATTTATTCGTCACTTTAATTACGGAACAGCCCCGGAAGATATGGCCAAGGGCATTGCTGAGGTCATCAAAAAGAACGGATGATCCACCGTTTGTGTCGGGATCAGTTTGTGTGGCATTCAGGGAAGCCGGAATATGGAACTATCTGCAGCGCAGCTTCCGGGCCTGATAATTGCGGCACCCTCGTCAAATAGCGGCAAGACGGTTCTGACACTTGGTCTTTTGCGGGCTCTTGCCAATCGGGGTGTTCGTGTGGCGGCGGCAAAAACCGGACCGGACTATATCGACCCGGCATTTCAGGCCGCGGCGTGCCGAGAAAAATGTATCAATCTTGATCCCTGGGCGATGTCAGGCGATCAGCTTGCTGCGCTTGCCCGACGGCAGGCCGGGAACAAGTCCCTTCTTCTGTGTGAAGGTGTGATGGGCCTGTTTGACGGGGCGGCGGACGGTAGTGGATCGACTGCCGATCTTGCGGCGATGATGAACTGGCCGGTTGTGCTGGTTATTGATGTCAAGGGGCAGTCCGTATCGGCTGCCGCAGTGATCGCCGGGTTTGCCAGTTTTCGCAAGGATGTGAAGATTGCGGCTGTGATCCTTAATCGGGTTGGCAGTGATCGGCACCGTGTGATGATCGAAACGGCGTGCCGCGAACATCTTCCGGAAATCCCTGTGATCGGGGCGGTCCGGCGCAGTGATGCGTTATCGCTGCCCGAACGGCATCTGGGCCTTGTGCAGGCAGGAGAACATGACGCGCTTGATACGTTTCTTGATCAGGCGGCCGAGATTATTGCCAAGGACGTGGACCTTGATCAGTTGATCGGCTTGGTAAACGGTCGGCAACTTGGGGTGGGGGCCGGTGATGTTTCTGATGCAGTCGTTGGTATCCCGCCATTGGGGCAGCATATTGCCATCGCGCGGGATACGGCCTTTGCCTTTGCCTATCCGCATCTTCTTGAAGACTGGCGCCGTCAGGGCGCGGAATTATCGTTCTTTTCCCCGCTAACGGATGAAGCCCCCAACAAGGGGGCTGATGCCATCTATCTGCCCGGTGGTTATCCGGAACTGCATGGTGAACGATTGGCGAGAGCAGGGAATTTCAAAGCGACCCTTGCGGCGATGGCAGCCAAAAACGCCCCGATCTATGGTGAATGCGGTGGCTACATGGTGCTGGGCGAGGCATTGATTGATGCGTCAGGCCAACATCACGAGATGCTTGGGCTTCTGCCACTTGTCACGAGTTTTGCGGATCGCAAACTGCATTTGGGATATAGGACACTGGTTTTGTCCGAAGCGACAGCTTTGGGGGCGATTGGAACGATCTTGCGCGGGCATGAGTTTCACTATGCCTCGACGATCAAAGCCGAAGGTACGCCCCTTGGTAAAATGGCCACAGCAACTGGTGATGATCTTGGCTGTGCCGGTTTGATGAAGGGAAGTGTTTTCGGCTCGTTCTTTCATCTGATCTGCCAGTAGCTTCGATTGGCGATCTTTGCGGTTTGGAAGTCCGCCATATGCTACAATCCAACAATAATAAAATGGTGCCGGACGAGAGAGACGATGAGAGAGCCAACGCATGAAGCGGAAAACACCCGGTTTTGGGAATCCAAAACGCTGGAGCAGATGACACCGCAGGAATGGGAAGCCCTTTGTGACGGTTGTGGCAAGTGCTGCCTGCACAAACTTCAGGACGAAGATACCGACTTTGTCTATTACACGTCGGTTGCCTGTCGGTTGCTGGATTGCGAAACCTGCAGCTGCAAGGATTATCCCAATCGAACGCAGCATGTCCCTGATTGTGTGCAACTTTCGCAGGAAAATGTCACGACATTGTCCTGGATGCCATCAACATGTGCTTATCGTTTGATAGCTGAAGGAAAAGGGTTACCTGACTGGCACCCACTTATTACAGGGCGTTCAGATTCAACGATCTCGGCCGGAATGTCTATTAAGGGAATGGTGATCTCGGAGGATGACGCCCACCCTGATCTGACCCGGTATATTGTAAAGTGGCCCGCTTGAAGACATAACCTAGAGTAGATTCATCTATGCCAAAATAGGTGGTTGATTACTTCTTAAGTATAGGTATCCTGCAAACCGAACAATTGTGCAGCACAAGCGCAATTGTTCGGTTTGTTTTTATGTATGCCTATAAATGACCGGGTTTGCAGTTAGAAATCCGGACAGCACAAGGAAGATATCCGGATGGGTTTTGCGTCACTTTTCAAGAATGGCAGTTCGAACGAGGGGCAGCAGATTGTAAATGCGCTCAGCTTGTCGATGGCTGTCATCGAGTTTTCAATCGATGGTAAAATTCTGACTGCCAATGAGAACTTCCTTAAAACGATGGGGTTCTCGCTTGAGGAAATCGTCGGGAAGCATCATTCGATATTTGTTCCGCGTGAAATCAGCAATGGCGAAGAGTACCGGAAATTCTGGGAACAGCTTCGCAACGGCAAATTTTCGTCAGGTGCCGTGCCGCGTGTGCGCAAAAATGGCGAGATGATCTGGCTTGAAGCGACTTACAACCCGATTTTTGACAAAGACGGAAAACCGACAAAAGTTGTTAAGTTTGCAACCGACATTACAGCGCGACGCGTTGAACGTGCGGTCCTGCAAAGTGTATTTGATGCGATGGAAAAATCGCAGGCTGTGATCGAGTTTGACCTGAACGGAATTATCCTTAAGGCAAACAAGAATTTTCTCGATGCCATGGGATACAGACTTGATGAAATTATCGGCAAGCATCACAGCATGTTTGTTGCGCCAGCATATCGTGACTCTGCCGAATATCGCTCGTTCTGGGAAACCCTGAAAACCGGGAGTTTTCACACTGGCCAATTCAAACGTGTCGGCAAGGGTGGCAAGGAAATCTGGATTGAAGCGTCCTATAATCCGGTGCTTGATCCGGTTGGAAAGCCTTTCAAGGTGATCAAGTTCGCAACAGATATTACCGAGCAAACCCGCCTGTTGCTTGAGCTTAAAACCATGATTGATCAGAACTTTACCGAGATCGATAGCAACATTGCAGCCTTGGGCAATTCGGCAAGTCAAAGTGTCAGCACGTCCGAGGAAACATCGCAAACGGTGCAGACTGTTGCGGCCAGTGCGGAGCAGATGGCGGCATCGATTGCAGAAATTTCGCGCAGCATGGCGCAGTCACGTGATGAAACAGAGCGCGCGTTTGATCAGACGATCAGTGCCAACAATTCTACCCAGCGAATGGCGGAAGTTGTCGAATCGATGGGCAGCATTGTTGAAGTTATTCAGAACATCGCCGGGCAGATCAATCTGTTGGCACTGAATGCGACAATCGAAAGCGCACGTGCAGGTGACGCCGGCAAGGGATTTGCCGTTGTTGCCAACGAAGTCAAGAATCTTGCCAATCAGGCAGCTCGTGCGACCGAGCAGATTTCCGATGAAATTTCAGGCATTCAGTCGATCTCGTCCGAGGTTGTCGGTGCTCTTGAAACCATTCGTCATTCGGTGGAAACGGTTCGGGATAGTGTTACCAACATATCTTCGGCGGTAGAGGAACAGAGTGCGGTGACCGAAGGTGTTTCGGAAAACATGCGTATGATGGCAGGCGCGGTCGATGGTCTTTCCCGGAACCTTGATAGCATCAAGTCTACAACGGGAATGGTTGCCGACTCGGTCAGCCGGACGCGCAAGGCCGCGGAAGTTCTGGCGCGTTAAACGCCTGATTTCCTATACAGATGTATCGAACTGCAGGGTGGTCGACACGTTCGGCCACCCTGTTTCGTTTGTATGGTGACGGTTTTGAGACTTTATGGCGAAAACAAATCTGAACAGCTTGCCTAATGTTTGTTGTCTCAGCAAAAATAGACATTCATTGCAAATGATCCGCAAACAACGCGGTGACGGGGAATGTCGAGTGAATATATGCGCATAGATGTTCTGGGTGTTGGCGAGGCATTTGATCCTGCCTTTGAAAATTCATCCGTTGTGGTGAGTGCAAGTGGCTATCGGTTGATGATTGATTGTGGGGCAACGGTGCCCGGATTGTTGATGCGCAAGTTTCCCGATTCGGATGCCATTGATGCGATTTATTTTACCCACATGCACCCTGATCACGTTTTCGGGCTGGTGCCGGTTATGCTGAACTGGCGCGATGACGGCCGATCAAAACCAATTCATATCATCGCGACACCGGCGGTACGCAATCATCTGGAAAAGATCATGGAGCTTGGCTTTGCCGGGCTTGGCAGTGCATGGCCGTTTGAAATTGTCTGGCATGCGGTGCCGGAAACCACGCAAATTGGCCCGTTCGAAACCAAATTTGCCCGGTCCGATCACAGCGTTCAAAACCATGCAATTCTGCTGCGTTTCGAGAACAAGGGATTTGCCTATTCCGGCGATGGCAACGTGACTGCCGATACCACTGCACTTTTTACCGCTGCGGATCTGGTGTTTCAGGAAACATATTTGCCCAAGCATGACCCACGACATGCCGCACATTGCGATCTGGAAACTGTTCTGCAATTGGCATCTGATATGCCCGGATCGCGTTTCTGGCTTTATCACATCAAACGTGATGCAAGGCGCGAGATCGTCGAACTTCTGCGTGACAATCCACAGGTGCGGGTTGCCGTACCCGGCGAAGTGATCGAAATCCGTTAGGGTTGTGCTTGATGAAACCCAGGAAAAAGGCAGCCCTATTGGCTGCCTTTTGATTTCCGGGATATCCTGATTGGATCGCGTTAGTGAACCGAACGCGGGTCCATGTCATGCTGGCGGATTGCCGCATGGGCCACGGCCTGGCTTTCGAACGAAGCGATATGGGTGCCATCGGCTGTAAATACCCCAAAAACCGTTTCGTTGCTTTCGTCTTCAGGATTTTCCATCGCCCGCACATAGGCAAAATCGTGAATGCCAAGCATGGCAAAATCACCAGACGACAGCAGATTCAAATCCTGTTCTGCACCGTGGGCTTCTTTGGTGTCATGGTCTGAGATGCGATTGCTCATAAAACCACTCTCCTTGTTACGCCTTGCGGCTTTTATCTTCGACCGCGTCTGCGCCATTTTCAGCATCGACGGTCATATCTATGGTGCGTGACGAGACGGCTTTCTTCTTGGCAGAGTTGATCGCAATTTCACGTACCACCGGTTCGGGAACAGGCCGGTTCAAATCTACATGCAAAAGTCCGTTATCAAGATGGGCGCCAACAACTTCAATACCCTCGGCCAGTACGAATGAACGCTGGAACTGCCGGGATGCGATCCCGCGATGGATATAAATCCGGTTGCTTTCGTCTTCCTGATGCTTGCCACGAATGATCAGTTGATTGTCTTCGGTGGTGACCGAAAGGTCATCTTCGGCAAATCCTGCGACTGCGACTGTAATGCGCAGATGATTTTCGCCGATTTGCTCGATATTATAAGGGGGATAGCCTTCTGCCTTGGTTTTGGAAACCTGATCAAGAACACGTTCGATCTGGTCAAACCCCAATAGCAGCGGGCTGTTAAACATAGAAATTCGTGACATTGGCAGCACCTCCTCAGCAGAGCGAGTGTGATATCGACCAGACCCCACGCTTTTGGCGTTTCGGGCGTCTGAACATCTGACCCGACCCGTTCGGCATCAGACATATCTATCTAATCGAATAAATGTGGTTTTCTATCGCATAGTCAAGACCTGGATTGATACTGTAGCCGCGGAAACCTTGGGAATATGCGATATCAGACCTGTGTAATACGCAGATCATGACTGATCAGGGAAGATCATACAACGCGTTCTGGCAGTTCCGGCATATTTTCCAGCGCATAATAGGCCACGGTCTGATCCTTTCCGCGTAACGCCACTTCATGCATTACTGCGTTTTCAGGCAGCGCAATCGGCCCGTGGTCAAAAATTGCCTTTGATATCACCAGTGGCACACCATGCTTTTTGGTCTGGCTTTCCAGTCTTGCCGCCGTATTGATCGTATCACCGATGGCGCTGATATTTTCGCGGCCCGGAGGCCCCATCTCGCCGACAATTGCCTCCCCCATATGGATGCCGATACCGATACGGAGTGTATGGGGTAGCTCTGATTTCAGGTGTTCGTTCAGGTTTTCGATCCGGCGCAGCATTCCCGCCGCACCGTGAAGGGCGTCCCGGATCATGGTTTCGGTGTCATCTGTATCAAGACCGTAAAGTGCCATCAGTCCATCACCGGTAAACTGGGCATAAAGCCCGCCACTTTCACGCAGGGCTTCGGTCATTTCGGCGAAAAACTGGTTCAATATGAACAGAACATCGTAGGGCATTTTCTTTTCACCCAGACGTGTCGAATCCCGCAAATCAGTAAAAATCGAGACAACTTGGCGTTCGCTGCCGGACAGGCCGCCGGGGCGTCTTCCATCCTGTGCCGTGGCGTTGGCCGGCAAAAGTGGTGCAACGGCGAGATCGTTTAACGGACGGATTTGACATGCCAGTCGCATGCCACGCGGGGCGTGGATACTTGCGAGCGCCGCAGCTTCGATCTTGCCGGGTGCGGCGAGTTGATCAATGCCCGATCCGCAATGAATGCGGCAGGTCGTGCAGCGCCCATGCCCGCCGCAAACAGATGCCATCTGCACACCAGCATCGCGAAGGGCTTCAAGTGCGGTCGCTCCGGGGGCCACGCGGATCATTTTACCATTGGGCATCGATAACATCGGCCCGCGTTTGATCCGGTCAATGGTCTGGCGAATTTGCCGCACAACAAATGGCGCAAAGGCCAGTGCGATGGCGATTATGGTGCCCGGGAGAATCGCATTTTCATAGAATTTGATAGCCGCATCATTGACGTTGGCAGCATCAAGAACCCCAAAAACATATTTGCGGCCGCCTTCTTCGGTGCGGCGAATGATTTCAGCCGATGCCGCACCAAAACCGGCAAGCGCCAGTGTGGGGACAAGAACAGCGGTTGCACCCAGCGCACCGCGCCATCTCGGATAGAACGGTTTTAACCGCAGCCAGAAATGGATGCCGATACAGCCGTGTGTCCAGACAACAATCACGGCGATGGCATGCAGAATGCCCTGACTGGGAAGGAAAACCGCAAGATCAAGCAGTACTCGTTCAAATGCTGGATCGACATCAAATCCCAGCTCGATGATCCGGGTCGCAATAATATGGCGGAATAACAGGAACGGAATGCAAAGGCCCAAAATCATTTGTGCCCATTCCGATTTGCGCAAGCGTAGGGACCGGCGGCTGGTCAGGCGGGCCGTGGCCAGCAGGAAATGGGTAATTGCCGCGGCCAGAAGCAGGATTTCCAAAGGGGGAAACTGCCAGATTCCGGTTGTCAGTAAGTCGGCGGCTTCCATCGCTTCGGGCGATATGATGCCAGCAGCCTGATTGATCAGATGCATGAAGACATACGCAAAAAGCGTCAGGCCGGAATAGAGCCGCAAATTCTGGATCATGGCGTTCCGTATTATGGGCGGTTGATGCGCGAGAAACTCAGTATCCGACGCAATCATAAATAAATGGTGTTTTGGAAAAGTTCAAAGCTTTCAGGTTTGGAAAAATGCTGTGCGATCCGGTGAAATGCAAAACGGACCGCCCCTCTCGGTGACGGCCCGTTTAAAAAACGATCAAGTCCAAACGCTGGTTCAGGCGGCCTTTACGGCCCGTTTGCCGCGCAGGAATGTCAGCATCCATTTGGCGAACAGGGCGCTATCCGTGGTTTCGTCAAGCGACGCCGTTGCGTTTGAATGTACGTCTTCGGGCAGCAATGCATATCGTGCCTTCAGTAAGGCTTCCTCGTAAGGGCGTTGGAATTCGGGGTGTGGCTGAATGGATGCAGCGGTTTCACCATACTGAAGGGCGGCATAAGGGCAGAATTCAGAACTGGCCCAGACAGTGGCTCCTTCGGGAAGTTCGACAACCTGGTCCTGATGGAAGGCATTCAGTTTGAATTTTTCCGGTGCATTGCCCAGCCATGCCGGTGCCTGCTTGCCGGTAGTGTATTCATGAACGCCAATGCCCCAGCCATTGTCGGATTTAACGACCTTGCCGCCAAGAGCCGCCGCCAGAATCTGATGACCAAAACACACACCGAAAACCGGAACCTGTGCCGTGACAATATCGCGCAGCAAGCTCTGCAGGCGAATCATCCAGGGTTCGTTTTCATAAACACCGTGCTTTGATCCGGTCACGATCCACGCATCGGCAACATTCAGATTTTCGGGGAATTCATCCAGAAGAACAGTCCATGTCTGGAATGTCAGTTCTGGATCAAGCGGGCCGAGCATCGTTTCAAACATGTTCGGGTAGCTTTTGAATTCATCGCGAAGTTCTTCCGGAACAAGACCGGTTTCAAGAATGCCGATTTTCATGCGGGGCCTTTGAAATCATGGTGTGATGCTGTTTTGCACATATGCCAGTGTTGTTGCAAAGACAAGCATGTTGCAGCGAGATTTCAGGCTTTCCAAGCTGGTTCGTGCGAATTTTGAATGCTAACAGATTGATTTTTCACGACATGGAAAACTGGACCTTATAGCAGGTCTGCAAAAGGTGCCTGACAGACCTGTCAAAGTTCTTTGTTATTTCCGTGTGAATGCGGTTTTGTCCAGTGTGGTCATCATCAGTTTCTGAGCGACCATTCCAGTGATCATTGCGATGACAAAAACGATTGTTTCTGTGTGCCCGAATGCAAGCGCGCTAATGGCGGGCCCCGGGCAATAACCGACCATTCCCCATCCGATCCCGAACAGGAGCCCGCCAATGACAAGGTTGTGATCAATGTCGCGACGTCTCGGAAGCTCTATCTTTCCGCCACAAACCGCACTTTTACGTGATTGGGCAAATCGGAAAAAGGGAAACGCAACAACAAGGCCGCCCACCATGACAAAGGCAAGGCTGGGGTCCCAGTGGTCGGTTTGTATTGCAGAAATATCCAGGAATCCAAGGACCTTTTGCGGATCCGTCATCCCCGAAATCAGCAAGCCGGCCCCAAATAGCGCGCCACAGAGAACAGAAGCAAGGATACGCATTGTTTTAGCTCCCGATGACGTGGCGAATGATATATGTGCTGGTAGCGCCTGCGCCCATGAAGCATAGCGTCGCAACCATTGATCTTGCGGAAAGGCGCGACAGGCCACAGATTCCATGCCCGCTGGTGCAACCGCTGCCAAGTTGTGTGCCAAACCCGACAATCAATCCGGCAATAATGATAACGGGCCAGGATGCGGTTACGATGCTTTGGGCGTTGAGAGATGAAATGGCCAGTATGACAGTTGGCGCAATTATCATGCTGGCAATGAAGGCAAGTTTTTCAATCCGATCAGATGTCGGCGTTTTGCTTGCAAGCATGCTTCCAAGGATGCCGCTAACGCCTGCAATTCGGCCATTGAGCAAAAAATAAAGGCCCGACGCCAGCCCGATCAGCGCACCACCCAGCAGCGCAGAATAAGGCGTAAAATTTTCCATTTCGTCTCCTAGGATAAGGCGATAACGAAAGAACATAATATTAATATATTATGTTTAAATCAATTTATTCGGTGTGTTCGAAGGAAAGCTTGGCGCCATTCAGTTGCAATGCAGTCTGCTGCCGATTCCGAAGGAAGGCACCCTCTTGAGATGATTTTGCGCTCCTGCAAGCGGTGAGACTGGTTAAGTATATGATTAAAAATGATATTATCCATCTTGCCAAAGTCCCGGATTCAGAAGATACAGCGATGATCTGGTTTTGATGTTTCCGGTCATCCTGCCCGGGACCTTTTCGGATTTCTTCGCACATATGAGCAAAGATCGTTTGTTGGCCAGTCGGCGGCTTGATGTCGCGCTGGCGCTTGTCGGGCAAAATGATACCGAGGCTGCAATCGATGTAGCCCGGGCTGCAATTTCGGCTGATCCCGATTGGGAAGAAGCGCATTTTGTGCTGGGCGATATCTTCGAGCGCATGGGACAGCATGAAAATGCGATTGAGGCATTTCGTCAGTGCCTTGCTCTCGATCCTGTTGATCGTATGGGCGCGGAAGTTCGACTGACATTATTGGGCGCGGTTGCCATGCGCGATCGTCTGCCACCCGACTATGTAAGGGCGCTGTTTGACGACTACGCGCCGCGTTTTGAAATCTCGCTACGCGACCGATTGGCCTATCGTGGTCCGGAACTCCTGTTTGAAGCCATTCGGCCCTATTTGCCGGAATTGCTGCGTCCGCTGCGCGTGCTTGATCTTGGGTGTGGCACCGGTCTGGTTGCGGATGTATTTGCCGGGCATGTTGATGTGATTGACGGTGTCGATCTGTCACCGCGCATGATCAACCGCGCACGTGCTAAGGGGCTTTATCGTAATTTGATTGCTGCGGACATCACGGATTTGCCTGATGGCCTTGATCGCGACTATGGCCTGGTTGTTGCGGCCGATGTCCTGAACTATCTGGGCGATCTTGTCCCGGCATTGCGGGCCGCCCATGAGCGGCTTGTACCCGGGGGATTGATGGTCTTCACGCTTGAACATGGCGACACATTCCCGTTCGATCTTGGCCCGGGGCAAAGGTTCCGCCATCATGAACATGCAATTCATGATTGGTTGAAAGATTGCCAGTTCGAAGTTGTTGCCGATGCCACGGGAATTCTGCGGCAGGAAAAGGGAAACCCTGTTTCAGGTCGTATCATGGTGGTACGTGCAGGGGATGGTATCGCCGAATTGCTTGATGGCTTTGGACATCTTCCCGACCCGGACCGTTCAATCGATCGCACCGTCCACTAAGCAGGATTTTACATTCAGACGCTTATAAAGGTCGTCCTTTGGTCGGCCTTTTAATTTGGGAAAAGAATACTGAACGACAAAACCCGTCGCTTTAGGCGACGGGTTTTGATGGTGGAGCCGATCAGGATCGAACTGACGACCTCTACAATGCCATTGTAGCGCTCTCCCAACTGAGCTACGGCCCCATTTTAGTCCGCGTCGCAACGAAATCCAGTGTTTCCGTCGCGGCGCGGGGGATATTTAGAAGGTTCGCCAAATCTTGGCAAGACCTATTTTCAAAAAATCCTAGCGGTCGTCTTCGTCGCTTTCGACATGTTCAAGGACTTCGCCAAGATCATCGTCATCTTCACCAAGATCAGACGCATCTTCAAGGATATCGTCATCGATATCGGTGTCGACATCATCGTCAAGATCGACGTCATCATCCAGGTCTTCGTCTTCTTCCGGCTTCGGCTTTGCAACCGCGGCTTTCTTGATTTTGGTCACCCCGTCGGGGGTTGCGCATTTGGGGCACACGACCGGCGTACGATTCAAATCATAGTATTTGGTACCGCAGGCTTGGCAGTGACGTTTCTTACCGCGTGCTGACATTACGGCAAACCCTCTTAAATACCGTTATCATCAAAGAATGGGTTGAAGGCCGAATTCACCTTCTTCTAGTTGGCCCAATTGCCATCTTGGGACGGGCTTGTCAAAAGGAAATTGTCCGATTTTATCACAAGCCTCCAAAAGGCGGGATTCTGCGCCACGCACCGCTATAAACTTCAAGCAAAATTTGGCTTCGATACTGGTGCGTCAAAAGCGCATATGATACGAGTTTGCCCCCGGTAATCGAATGTACGATTTGCGCCCGGAATTGCGGCAGCATCGAAGTGCGGTTCAATGACCGGAAAATCGATGATTTGATGGTCACAACAAGAATAGACAGGCAGGCCCGATGAGCTCTTCGCAGACCAAACGTCCGCTTCAATCGCTGAAGTCCCGTGCGCTTAACGGCGATATCCGGGTTCCCGGTGACAAATCAATTTCCCATCGTTCCCTGATGTTTGGCGGCCTTGCCATTGGCGAGACGAAAATTACCGGCCTTCTCGAAGGTGAAGATGTTCTGGCGACCGCAGAAGCCATGCGCAAACTTGGTGCGACGGTGACCCGTGACGAAGACGGGACCTGGCATGTGACCGGTGTCGGCGTTGGCGCCTTGCGGGAGCCCGATAGCGTCATTGATATGGGTAATGCCGGAACCGGTATTCGTCTGATGGCTGGTATTGTTGCGACCCATCCGATCACCACCTTCTTTACCGGCGATGCATCGCTTTGCAAGCGTCCGATGGGCCGGGTTGCCGATCCGCTGGCGGAATTCGGCGCGCAATTCATCACGCGCGAACGCGGTCGTCCGCCTATGGCCGTCATCGGAACCGATGAGGCAAAACCGGTGACCTATACGCTTCCTATGGCATCCGCACAGGTCAAGTCGGCTGTGTTGCTGGCTGGACTGAATACTGCTGGAACGACCACCGTGATCGAGCCGAAACCATCGCGTGATCACACTGAACGCATGTTGCGCCATTTTGGTGTCGATGTTGATGTCAGCATCAATGATGACGGTGGGCGCACGGTCAGTCTGACCGGCCCGGTCGAAATGAAAGCAGCCGATATTGTGGTTCCTACAGATCCGAGCTCGGCAGCATTCCCGCTGGTAGCGGCTTTGATCAATCCGGAATCAAAAGTGACCATTCGCGACGTTTGTCTGAATCCGTTGCGGACCGGCCTGATTACGACCCTTATCGAAATGGGGGGTGACATTACGATCGCTAACGAACGTGAGGAAGCCGGTGAAACCATCGGTGATCTTGTCGTTAGCGGTAAAAATCGCCTGACCGGTATTGTCGTGCCAGCGGAACGTGCTCCGTCGATGATTGATGAATATCCGGTGCTGGCCGTTGCTGCCGCTTATGCACAGGGTGAAACCCGGATGTGCGGACTTGAAGAATTGCGGGTCAAGGAATCGGATCGTCTTGCCGCTGTGGCCGCGGGGCTCGCAGCAAACAAGGTCATTCACCGCATCGAAGGTGACGACCTGATTGTTACGGGTGGCGAGGTACCCGGAGGTGGTATGGTTGAAACCCATCTTGATCATCGTATCGCCATGTCCTTCCTTGTCCTCGGACTTGGGGCAAATGATCCGGTTGCGGTTGATGATGCCAACCCGATTGCGACCAGCTTCCCGAGTTTCGAGGCATTGATGCGCGAATTGGGGGCAAACCTTGCCCCGGCGGGTTCATGATCTGTTTCGTGACTGGTTTCCTTTATTCGTATTCCGGGGCTCGTAAAGCCTTTCTTGGCACACAAATATAAGTGACATCAAAACAGATAGGGGCGCCCGCGCATGATCATCGCGATTGACGGACCGGCAGCATCGGGAAAAGGCACTTTGGCACGTCGAGTCGCCGGGGCAATGGACTATGCCTATCTTGATACCGGGCTTTTGTACCGGGCGACGGGGGCAAAGGTTTTGGCGCTTGGGCTTGATCCCTCGGACGAGGATGTGGCGGTCGGGGTGGCCGAAAAACTCGGCGCCAACGATCTTGACGGCCAAGAACTTCGCAGTGAAGAAGTCGGAAATGCAGCATCAAAAGTTGCCGCGATTCCAAGGGTTCGTGCGGTGTTGCTCGATTTTCAACGCAATCTTGCCAGCAGCCCGCCCGGTGGTAAACGGGGTGCCGTTCTTGATGGTCGCGACATCGGGACGGTTGTGTGTCCGGATGCTCCGATCAAGTTCTATCTGACGGCCAGTGTTGAAGAGCGTGCAAACCGTCGGTTCAAACAGTTGCAGGAAAAAAATCCCGCTGCTATATACGAGCGCGTTCTCAAGGAGCTTGAAGAACGGGATGCTCGAGACAGTGCGCGGGATGTTGCGCCGCTCAAGATGGCATTGGACGCAATCCACATTGATACGGATCGTCTGAATGCTGATGCGGTGTTTAATGCAGTCATGGCGCATATTCGGACCCATATGGGCGAGAATGACTGACACACGGGCGTTTTAACCGTCAAGCGGCAGAACGATCTCAGGGGTAGCTACCCTAAGGTGAACGACATGTGCGTTCACCTTTTCGTCTATGGAAAACCGTTTGGTTTTCCGCGAACGGGATCGGGACATCGATTGGCAAAAACCCGCCACGATTTTGTGGCAAGACCATCGGATACAACCGATTGGCCGGAATAGTGACGATACACTCGAAAGGAAGTCTCTTTAATGACAACCGCTGAAGAAGCACAATTCTCCACCGGCGAAGATTTCGCCGCCCTGCTGGCCGAAAGCCTCGGTTCTGAAGACGAAGGCTTTATTGGCCGCGTGATGACCGGTACGGTCGTCAAAACCACCGACGACGATGCAATCGTCGATGTGGGTCTGAAGTCCGAAGGCCGTGTGCCGCTCAAAGAATTTGGCGCAGGCGACGTTAATATCGGCGATACCGTTGATGTTTATGTCGATCGCTATGAAAACAAAGATGGCCTGATCGTTCTGTCGCGCGAAAAAGCGCGTCGCGAAGAAGCCTGGGTCGAGCTTGAAAAACAGTTCAACGAAGGCAAACGCGTTGACGGTACCATCTTTGGTCGTGTTAAAGGCGGCTTCACTGTTGACCTGTCGGGCGCCGTGGCATTCTTGCCGGGCAGCCAGGTTGACATCCGTCCGGTTCGCGACGTTACCCCGCTGATGAACAATCCGCAGCCGTTCCAGATCCTGAAAATGGATCGCTCGCGCGGTAACATCGTGGTTTCGCGTCGTGCCGTTCTCGAAGAGACCCGTGCTGAACAGCGCGCCGAACTGATCCAGAACCTTCAGGAAGGTCAGGTTCTTGACGGCGTTGTCAAAAACATCACCGATTACGGCGCATTCGTCGATCTCGGCGGTGTTGACGGTCTGCTGCATGTCACCGACATCGCATGGAAGCGCATCAACCATCCGTCTGAAGCTCTTCAGATCGGTCAGACCGTCAAGGTTCAGGTTATACGCTTCAACAGCGAAACCCAGCGTATCTCGCTTGGTATGAAACAGCTCGAAGCTGATCCGTGGGAAGGTGTCGAAGCCAAATACCCGGTCGGTTCGAAATTCGAAGGCCGTGTCACCAACATCACCGATTACGGCGCATTCGTCGAACTCGAAGCTGGTGTCGAAGGCCTGGTCCACGTTTCCGAAATGTCCTGGACCAAGAAAAACATCCACCCGGGCAAAATCGTTTCGACCT